>Ga0210385_10000002_pt1 | contig 1357751 bp, 1147 predicted proteins | sample IncBWH26OmetaG_FD_160107 | JGI IMG/M metagenome (GOLD analysis project Ga0210385, IMG submission 160107) | Forest soil microbial communities from Barre Woods Harvard Forest LTER site, Petersham, Massachusetts, United States - Inc-BW-H-26-O ...
ATAAGTTGAAGAGGCGGCTGACCTCACCCAGTTCATCGTTCTCGAAATCTCCGGCGATCTCCAGGCGTTTGGTGACATCGCCCTCGCCCTCGGCGATGTTCTGAATCATGCGCGTCAGCCGCTGGAGTCCGTGGGAGATGCGCCTTGTCAGAAAGACGGAAACAGTTATGCCAAATGCTAGGGCGCACGCGCAGGAAAGGGCCAAGCTCAGAATCACAGAATGGCCCGCGGATTGCAATTTCTGTCCCTCGCGGTTCATCAGCACTGTGCGCGAGTCCCTCATTTCGGCCAGCGTGGCCTTGATGGCATCTGCCCGCGGGTTCGTGGAGGTGCTTAGCATCTCCCTGGCCCGTTGGATTTCTTCCGGTGATCCCTGTGCGGCAAGAGCGAAGAGTTTGGCTTGATCCTGGCGGAGGAGCGGAGCTTCGGATTGTGCAGTGGCAAGGCGATCGCGATTCGCCTGCAGCACCCAATGAACGCTGTACTGTTGCTCTTTGGCGAGTTCCTCAGTAACCATAGCCCATTGCTTTTCCCAACCCTGTTTTGCTTTATCGATTGCGGCCGCATCGCCGTTGGCGAGAATCGCGTCGCGGGAGCGAGTCTGCGTCAGTTCCAGGTGCATCGCCAACTCGTAGTCGTTAATCATGTTCGGGACGCGAGTTTCGACGATGTACGCCCCAATTCCCGTCATCTGCGTGACTTTGGGGTATATGACGACGGCGCTGGTCGCCATCGCGGCCAGCACCACGCCAAATCCGTTGCCGATCTGTCTGCCCAGCTTCAGGTCGCTTCCCCCTACGCCTTGCCGGCGTCAGTCTGGTTTAGGCGTGCGCCGCCATGCTCCGGGCTGGGACGCTTCCGCCAGCCCCGCTGTCGATTTTGAATTGTTCGACCAGGCGGCGCAGTTCGGCCGAAGTCTCCACTAACTGTTGTGCCGCCTTCTGCGTGTCCCCGGCTCCGCGGGAGGTGCTTTCGGCGGCCTGGGAGACGCCGGCTATGTTGCTGGTGATCTCGCCACTGGAATGCGCCGCTTCGCTGACGTTGCGCGACATCTCGTTGGTGGTGGCGTTCTGCTCTTCCACTGCCGTGGCGATCGTGCCTGAGATCCCGTTGACCTGGTTGATGACCTCGCTGATCGAGGCGATCGCTTCCACGGCCGCCTTGGTGTCGGTCTGAATGGCCTCGATCTTCTGGCTGATGTCCTCGGTCGCCTTGGCCGTCTCTTTCGCCAGTTCTTTTACTTCGTTGGCGACAACGGCAAAACCTTTGCCGGCTTCGCCGGCGCGCGCCGCTTCAATCGTGGCATTGAGGGCCAATAGATTGGTCTGTTGCGCGATCGAAGTGATGACCTTGATCACCTGTCCGATCTCTGCGGAAGACTCGCCCAGCTTGGAAACGGTCGCGGTCGTAGTCTCCGCGACTCTTACAGCGGACCCCGCGACCTTCGCGGCTTCGCTGGCGTTCTTGGCGATCTCCTTGATGCTGACGCCCATTTCTTCGGCGCCGGTGGCGACGGTTTGCAGGTTCTGGCTGACGGTCTGTGCGGCCGTGGAAACAACGTCGGCCTGGGCTGAGGTTTCCTCCGAGTTGGCCGAAATCTGCTGGCTGGTGCTGGAAAGGGTTTCACTTGCGCCGGCAACGCTCTTCGAGGCTTGTGCGATCTCGCGCAGGATATTTTGCACTTTATTCAGAAACAGATTCAAAGACCGGCCCAGATCGCCAATTTCATCGCTTCGATCCTGATCGACGCGGTCGGTCAGGTCGTTGGCTTCCGCCATCGCTTTGAAGCGCAGCGAAAAAGAATCCAGCCCGCGAGTCACGGAAATGGTGATGCGAACCGCCACGATCAACAGCAGCAGCAGAGACAATCCGCACATCAGGAACATGGCGCGCGTGGCCCGCGCGGCTTTAGCCTGGGCGTCCGTTTCGGCATCCTTGGCGCTCTTGGCCAGCTGGTCGCTGGTGGTTTCGATTTTGCCTTGCAAATCCTTGTAGAGCTGAAGGTAAGGGCCAAGCTGGGAGGTGGCGCCGCCGGGGTTGTGCACGATGGTATCGACCAGCGACCGGCCAGTCTTCACGTACTGATCGCCCATCTGGATTTCTTCGTCGAGCAGCGCCCGGCTGGCAGGATCGACCGCAAACTCGCGAGCCTTGGCGATCCGGTCCTCGAGTAACTTGCAGTGCTGGGTGAATTCCTCGACCTTATTTTGCTGCTCGTCGCCTTTTTGGGTGAAGACAGCGGACACGTCGGACCGGGTGAGGTCGTTGAAGACGCCGGCTTCGATATGGCTTCGGATCGCCGAACCGGTCGCGGCTACGTCCACCGTCGTTTTTTCCACCGAACTGATTCCCCAGTATCCGGTGGCGCTCACTCCCGCGACGAATGCCAGACCGGCGATCGTCAAGCCAAACAGCTTCGTTTTGATGGTGAATTGCATCATGCCTGTTCTCTTTCGAGGTCACTTCACAAGTTCACTGCACAAGTCCGCTGCCAAACGCAGGATTACATTCTCAGCTTGTAGCTGGAGTCACCCGCGGCTATACCATCCACCTTGACCGCTTTCACCCCACCGTCGCTGCCATCGCCATGAAAGTCGCCTGCCTTCACAAAGCCGATGGCACCGGGTGAGCTGGCCACAACGCTCTTGACAGTTGCGGCACTGCCAACTTCTTTGGGCGGAGTAGCGGCTTTGCCGGTAAATGCTGCCTGCACAAAATACTTGCTGAAGTCGCCGTCATTCATGCCGCAGACCTGCTTCAGGAAGGCGGTCCTCTCGGGCGCGCCGGCCGTAACCATCACCGGCGCGACCGCTTTGCCGGTATCCCATTTACTGCGATCCGACATGAAGAGTTTTTTAAGTTCGCCCATGCTGAGGTTGTCGACGGGGTTGGCGGCGTTGACGATAACCACGATGGGGTCGCCAGCGGCTTCGACCGCAGGAGTTAAAACCGGTGAGAATGCGGCCGAGGCCAGCAGGCCAATTGCGGAGAGCAGGAACAAAATCGCACGCTTGTTTTTCATCGTCATCTCCGTCAGAAAGTAAAGGCCACTTGTGAGGTCAACTCGTTCACTGGCTGCAATCCGCGCAGGTCGTAGCGGTCGTATTGCAGCTTGACTGCGGAGTACTGCGAGAAGTCGTAGCGCACGCCCAGGCTCGGACCATTGAGCCTGCCGACGAAACTAGTGTTGTAGAGGGGCGCGTATTGATTCGGGCTGGCGAAAACCCAAACCGGATCGTCGCTGGCAGCATTGAAGTATTGATAGCGGAAATACGGCCGCAATTTCCCGAAGGCCCACGAAAATTGGCTGTAGAAGCCGCTGGTGCGGAAGATGGGCCCGGTAGGCTCGACGTGCCGTACTAGAATTCCCTCATTAAGGATCTCGTATTTGCTATTGATGAAAACCACATGCGCGGTGGCGATGGTCTCCGACACCGCGGGCCCGGGAACCGTGAGATTGTCGTGGCGAAAGGAAAAACCCGCCTGCAATCCAGAAACTGATTCCGGACGGACGAACAGCCCGCCGTTGATCGATTTACTGTTGTTTGTGTCCTGCTGATTCTGTACTGGCTCCGTGCCCGGTCTCCAGTTCCGCCCGTTGCCTACTTCGAGCACATAGTTCAGGCCAAGCTTTCCGGAAGGAATTTTTCCCGTTGTGGTAACGCCAACCTCCTGCATGGGAAGAAATCCGCCGGTATCATCGAATTGGTAAAAGAACGGCCGGTCGATCGCCGTCTCGAGAAATTCTCCCTTATTAAACGCGGTGTTGTAATACCCGACCCAGGTGTGGTATCGCCCCATGGCGACGGTGAAATAGTCGCTTTGGCGATAGCGCAAGAGCAGTCGTTCAACGTCCACTCCGATGCTGTTGTCGCTCTGCGCGGTAAACAGCACCTCGCCCAGCGTGGAAACCTTATCCGCGAGGCGCGCCGTCATAAACAAGTCAAGGGACCCGAACTCGAACGTACTTGGTACGTGGCTAAGAACCTGTGCTCCGACGTCGCCGAACACAATGAGTTTCAGACGCGGCGCGACCTCATTCACCTTGGGTTCCTCGGCTACCGGTTCGGGGACCGGAGCGGTAGGTGGCGGCGCAACCGCGGGTGGCTGTGCCTGGGGTGGTTGCGTTTGGCCTTTGAGTGCCTGAACTTCTTTTTCCAGCTCCTGAATGCGCTGCATCAGTTGCTGATTGATTTCCGCCTGACTTGCGGGAGGCGTCTGCTGTGCCGAGGCTGAAAGTGCCAGTGCCCCGACCAGAGTCAAACAAAGGAGTCGCAGTTGGATTGTTAAGAAAAGTTTATTCATATTGTTTTCCGGAAGCTTCCAGGCTTCTCCAAATCGAGCGTGAGCATGGATGAGGCCACTCACACAACTTCGGCAGGGAATCAGGGGACTTTAGGTGCGGAACTCAGCATGACCAAGGTCAAAGGGAAACTGAAAGAGGTTATGAGGCAGAAAGCAGTTTCGCGGAAGCAGCCTTGGGAGCAAACGGCGGTTCCTTTCGGGTGAAGATTGAATGCCTGTTCGCTGTGAGTCCCGCGAGGGCCATCATGAGCCGGCGTAGGCGGCGCGACTCTGTGATTGAGTGCGCGCCGCGCCGCTCGATCCGTTGGTGTTGATTGTGAACTGATCCACCAGACGGCGCAATTCGGCCGAAGTTTCCACCAGTTGCTGTGCCGCCTTCTGCGTACCCGTTGCTCCTTGCGACGTACTCTCCGCCGCCTGCGCTACGCCGGCAATATTGCTGGTGATCTCGCCGCTGCCATGCGCCGCTTCGCTTACGTTGCGTGACATTTCATTGGTGGTTGCGTTCTGCTCCTCCACCGCCGTGGCAATCGTGCTCGAAATTCCGTTTACCTGGTTGATCACTTCGCTGATTGATGCGATCGCTTCCACAGCCGCCTTGGTGTCGCTCTGAATGGCTTCGATTTTTTGGCTGATGTCCTCGGTCGCTTTGGCCGTCTCTTTCGCCAACTCTTTCACTTCGTTGGCGACAACGGCGAATCCTTTGCCGGCTTCGCCGGCGCGCGCCGCTTCGATGGTGGCGTTCAATGCCAGCAGGTTGGTTTGCTGCGCGATGGAAGTGATGACCTTGATGACCTGCCCGATTTCGTTCGAGGATTCGCCGAGCTTGGAGACGGTTGCCGTAGCGGTCTCGGCGACTCTCACGGCAGAGGTGGCGATCTTGGCCGCTTCGCTGGCGTTCTTTGCGATTTCCTTGATGCTGGCGCCCATCTCCTCGGCGCCCGTCGCGACCGTCTGCAGGTTCTGGCTGACCTGTTGCGTGGCAGTGGAAACAACTCGCGCCTGCGCCGAAGTCTCCTCGGAGTTGGCGGTGATCTGCTGGCTGGTGCTTGAGAGTTCTTCGCTCGCGCCCGCGACCTGAATTGCGGTGCCGGCAATGGACTGGATCACCTCGTGAAGGTTGTTCTTCATTTTATTGAGTGCGACCCCAGCCTTTCCGATTTCATCCTCGCTCGTTATCTCCATGTCGGCGGCCGTCAGGTCATTGGCAGCCACTTTTTGAGTGAGCGTGACCATGCGTGCAACGGCGGCAATTAACGTGCGCGTGATAAAGATTGCGACCGCCAATCCGATCGCGAGGGCCGTCAAGGAGATAACTATCACCATCAAACGTATACGGGACTCCGTCCCGGCCTGCTCTTTTAGACTCTCTTCTTTGAGTTTGTTCTCCAGGGCCACGATATCGGCAACTGCCTTGCGCAACTGGGTACGTGTCTCGTTCATCTGCGGGCTAAACATAAGCGCTTCCGCTTCTTTTGTATTACCCGCGCGCTGGAGCTGGATCTCGCGGTCGCTTGCGGAGCGAAATTCAACATAGGTGCTTCGTATTTCACCGTGGAGTCTCTTACCCTCCTCGGTCACCAGGAGCTTTCCCAGTTCGTCCATGGTGTCGGCGAATTCTTGCTTCCCCTCTTGATCGCGTTGCAGCGTGTCTTCCCTCCCGCTGATCAGAAAGCCACCGACGCCTGTCGTCTGCATTTCCAGCGTAGCTTCAAGGTGGGAAACCATGTCTTTCTTCGTCATTATGTTGTCTGCGCGTTTCGACACGTCCGCCAGCTGGCCAACCGAGGTGTATGCCACAACTCCCAGGGCCATAAGAAACATCAACAGACTGCCAAAACCAAGGCCCAGCTTCATTTTCAGGCTTAGCTTGTTCATTTTTTTTCTCTCGGGCGTGAATGTCAGACAATCCACCATCGGCATGAAGAACCACAGCCTTTAAGTGGATTCGGTGAATCCGGGCATTCGCTCGCCTGCCGCCGGTACCCCGATTTATGCTGCGCGCTCGGCAAGCCACTAACCGACGGCCACGGCCTCTTCCGTCATCTGGCAGGCCTTTTCCGTATCAAGCACCAGTAGCAGCCGGTTGTTCAGTTTATGTACGCCGGTAATCATGGTCCGCACCGTGCCGCGTAGCGTCTCCGGCGGGCGCTCGAAGGTGGTCTCCTGCACTTCGACTACATCTCCAATTTCATCCACCAGCAGGCTGATGGCGCCATCGTCGGAGCGCACCACCACATTCATGGCGGGCAGGCCCGCAGCGCGCGGCTCCAATTCCAGCCGCCGCCGCAGATCGACGGCAGTAACGATTTGTCCCCGCAGGTTCATCAGGCCGCTGACCATCGCCGGCGCGAGGGGAACCTCCGTTATGTCCAGCGAACGGATCACTTCCTGCACGCCTTTCAATTCCACGCCAAACAGCAGGCCATCCAGATAGAAAGTACAAAATTGTAAGGCTGGCATAGCGTTAAGCTCCTTCCCCAGCGCGCATGGCCGCCGGTTGGGCTACTGACGCGCCCCCGACGGTTTTAAGAATCGCCGGGATATCGAGCAACTCCGTAACCCGTTCGCCGATCACCACCGAATAAAGAACACAGGCGCGAGCCGGCGGTGATTTCATTTCCGCCCGGTCTTCCACGATATCGATAATTTTTTCCACTACCAGGCCAAACGAGCGCCCCTCATGATTCAGAACCAGCACCTGAATCGGACCGGAATCGGGCGCCGGCGGAGCCTGCAAGGCACGCAGCTTATTACGGCGCTCTTCCAGCACAACGCTGAGACGAATCAGGGTAAGAATTTGGCCGCGATACTGCGTCACCCACTGGTTCCCGGACATCTCTACCTGCGCAATCGGAATCTCCTCCAGGCGCGCCAAAGTGCTCAAGGGAATCGCCATACGCGAGTCGCCCAATCCGGCAAAGAGAAGAAAAGTTTGCTTGGCCGAATCAGCGGTCGAGTCGGAAATCTTCTCGGTTGCTATCCGCTCGCGCGCCTCGCCTACTACCCCAGCCCGCTGCGCCAGCCCCAAAACGTCCAGGATCAGCGCCACTTTGCCGTCGCCCATAATGCTGGAGCCGGCAAACGTTTTTACGCTCTTGAGTTGTTTGCGCAGCGGTTTCACGACAATCTCCTCGGTGTCGTTGATGCTATCTACCACCAATCCAAATTGGTGATCATCGGCTTGCAGCACGACAATGTTGACGGCATCGTCGGTTTTTGCAGCTTGCTTGCCGCTCTCGGGAAGCTTTAACTCGCGATGGAGATACACCAAAGGCAGCAAACGCCCGCGCAGACGATAGACGGGTACGCCATGCACCATTTCAATGGCCGTCCCCGCCTCTTCAGCCTCCAGCCGCACCAATTCCAGCAGATTCACCTGCGGGATTGCATAGCGGTCGCCGCTGCACGTGACTACCAGAGCGGGAATAATCGCCAGTGTTAGCGGAATTTTGACCCGGACGGTCGTACCTTGTCCCATCGTCGACTGCAAGTCCACTACGCCGCCGATCTTCTCTACATTCGTCTTCACCACGTCCATGCCCACGCCGCGGCCGGAAACGTTGGTGACTTTTTCCGCGGTGGAAAATCCCGGCAGGAAGATCAGATTGAAAACCTCACGCTCGCTCATGTGGGCCGCCTGATCGGCGGCAACTACTCCGCGTTCGATTGCCTTCTTGCGGATGCGCTCCGCGCTTAACCCGCCGCCGTCGTCGCTGATTTCGATATTCACCTGCCCGCCTTCATGAAACGCCCGCAGAATCAGGCGTCCGCTGCGCGGTTTGCCCGCCTTCACTCGCACTTCAGGCAGTTCAATGCCATGATCCACGGAATTGCGCACCAGGTGCGTAAGCGGATCTTTAATCGCCTCGATAATTGTCTTGTCGAGCTCCGTTTCCTTGCCCTCCATCTCGATGCCAACTTCTTTTCCGCATCCCAGGGCCACATCGCGCACGGTGCGCGGAAATTGGCCCCATATATTTCCGATCGGCTGCATGCGCGTCTTCATCACTTCTTCCTGCAGCTCGGTGGCGATCAGGTTCATGCGCTGCGAAACCGCCTGCAATCCCGCATCTTTTACGGTATTGGAGGTTTGCAGCAGCTGATTTCGCGCCAGAACCAGCTCGCCCACCAGTGTCATCAGCTTGTCGAGCAGGTTCACTCCGACCCGTATCGTCTCGGCGGCGCCACGCTGTTTCACGTCGGAAGATTGCTGAGCCGCCGGAGCGGGCGACTGCGGAGGTGTTGGTTGTGCTGCGTCTTTTTTTTCAGGAGCTGTTTCTTTGCTGACTGGTTCTTGAATGGGTTCGACTGGAGTTTCTCTCTTCTGTTCCGGCTTCGATTCCACAGCTCCGGCTGCCGCGGCGGCCGGAGCTCCCCCTGCATCCCCTTCCACCGGAGTCTGCAATTTCGTCAGCACCTCCCGCAATTCGGGATAATCGTTTTCCCCATCCTGCCCGGTCGATTCAATCTCGCTGAGCATTTGCCGCACTGCGTCCACCATGCCCAACAGCGCGGTCGTACGCTCAGGATTCAGCGTGAGCTGGCCATCGCGCAATCGGCTCAGCAGGTTCTCTCCCACATGGGCGACTTTTTCCAGCTTGTTAAAACCCAGAAACCCGCAGGTGCCTTTGATGGTATGGATGGTGCGAAAAACCCCCGCTAGCGCGCCTTTATCCTTAGGGTCTTTTTCGAGTTCCACCAAATCCCGGTCGAGCCTGTCGAGGTTCTCGTAGCTCTCGACCAGGAAGTCTTTTAAGATGTCGTTCTCGCCCACGATCCGGTTCCTTTCTCTAAAAAAAACTCGTTCCAACTCGGTACTGCATCGCACGCCGCAACCGAGCTTCGCTTCCCCAACAAATCGGTTCAAGCGATTCGCCGAGCAAAATAGTCAGGGGAATATCTAGGTTTCCTATCGTCTGTTCCGGGGGCTTTGATTAGCCTGGCCGGGCAAGAATTACCAGAATGAATTTCCAGTTCACGCGGCGGGGCCGCGATCCGGATGCAACGGATTTCTGAACAGCTAGACTTTGTACCGCTAGTGTTTTGGGTGGCGCAGCGCTTAAGTGCTGCAATAAAAGAGACCTGCTGACGCGGCTTTAGCCGCCGGGGGGGGGACCTCTACTCCTCAACCTTCCGTAAAAACTCCAACAACTCCCCCGGCAATTCACTCTTCAGCGAAACCAACTCCCCGCTGCGCGGATGTCGAAACTCCAACTCCGCCGCATGCAAGAAATTCCTCACTAAAGATAAAGATGAAGCGGGTGCCCCACTTCTCCCTTCTTTTGCGAGAAGCTTGCCCTGAGCGGAGTCGAAGGGTGGGGATTTTGACTTTCTCTCCGTGCCCACGGACGCCGGCGCCCCATAAACCGTATCCCCCACCACCGGATGCCCCATCGCCGCAACATGCACCCGAATCTGATGGGTCCGTCCGGTATCGATCTTCACATCGAGCAACGTAAATTTCCCAAACTTCGTATCCAGCCGCCGCGCCACGCGATAATGCGTCACCGCCGTGCGCCCGCCCTCCAGCCGCGTAGTCATCCGCATGCGCCGCACCGGATCCCGGCTGATGCTCTGGTTGATCGTCGACGAATCTTTTTTCACCCACCCATGCACCAGAGCCGCATATTTCTTCTTTACCTCGCGCGCCGCAAACTGCGCACTCAACTTGCGATGCGTCTCATCGTTTTTCGCGACCACAATCAGCCCGCTGGTCTCTTTATCCAGGCGATGCACGATCCCCGGCCGCAATTCCCCGCCCACCACCGACAAACTCGCCAGATGATGCAGGAGCGCATTCACCAGCGTCCCCCGATTGCGCGCATCATCGCTCGCCCCCGCACCCGCATGAACCATCATTCCCGCCGGCTTGTTAATCACCGCCAGATCGTCATCTTCATAAACAATGTCGAGCGGAATCTTCTCGGCAATAGCCTTAAGCGGCGTCCGCTGCGCCTCGCCAAGAACGGTGATGGTTTCCCCGCCGCGCAGCTTCAACGAAGCCTTGGCTGGAGCCTCGTTCACTAAAACTTTTTCTTCGGAAATAAGCTGCTGTACCCGCGCCCGGCTGACCTTATCCAATCGAGCAGCGAGAACCTGATCGAGACGCTTGCCAGCATCTACTGCCGCGATAGAAATGAGAATGGGGAATGGTTCGGGCATCCGCTGCGAAGGATATCAGACGGGGTATAAAGTAGCGGCTCCAACGCGGCAAGAAGACGTGGATCTGATTTTGGGTGGCACAGCGCTCAGCGCTGCGATTGTCGATTCGGATCAGGGCGCGCATTAAGGCGCGCCGCAAAGCCGAGAAAAAGATCGAGGCTTTAGCCGCTGAACAAACGCTGGCACCTTACCGCACAGCCCCAGCCGGTTGAACCACAGCCGCCTTGTACCCCGGCCGCAACCACCAGATTACTCCTCCAGCCGCTACCAGCCCCAGCGCGATCAACTGCGTTCCCGATATCATTCCGCCAAACACCGATCCGCGGCCGGGATCGTCTCGAATAAACTCGAGGAAGAACCGCGCCACTCCATAGATAAATAGAAACGCGCCAAACACCTGGCCATCGAACTTTCGCCGCTTCAGCAGCCACATCAAAAAAACAAAATTCGCGAATTCCACCGCCGCTTCAAACAACTGCGTCGGCTCCAGCGGTACATTCAGCGGCGTCCCCGTAATCTGGTTCGCCAGTGGATTGCGAAACACCACGCCCCAAAAATGGTGCGTCTCCTTGCCGTAACAGCATCCCGCCGCAAAGCAACCAATGCGTCCAATCGCGTGCCCCAGCGCCAGCCCCGGCGAAAACGCATCGCAGGTTCCAAGCGCGGGCATATGATTTCTGCGCACATACCACGCCGCGGCAATAAAAGCCGCCAGCAGGCCGCCGGAAAAAACTCCTCCGGCCTGCAGCGTGGTCACGCTGAAAATCTCCGCCGGATGCGCCGCATAATAACCCCACTCATTAATGATGTAGAGCACCTTGGCGCCCACAATCCCCGACAGCACCAACAGGATGCCGAAGTTCCAGGCCTTATCGCCGTCAATGCCCAGCCGCTCGGAGTTGCGCACGCTGATCCACAACCCAAGCAGCACTCCCAGGGAAACCAGGAAGCCATAAGTCGGCAGAAAGAACTTCCCAAAATGTATTAATTGCGGATACACAGTCTAATTGGATGCAGGAACCGGAGATTTGTTACGAATCCAGTCTAGCAGGAAACCTAGCCCAAACGTACCGTTGGGCGAAGCACAACCTGTCATGTTGAGCGGAGCAGAAGCGGTATTTTGCGCCGCTTCTGCGGAGTCGAAACATCCCTAATAGTCTTTTCTGCTTTCGATGTGGACGGTCTGGGTGGCGAGATTGCACTGGAGTAGGGATGCTTCGACCTGCGAAAGCCCTCCAGCATGACAAGATGCAAATTCGCTACTTTATCCGATGTTGAAAGCACAACCCATACCCATCCGGATCGATCACGCTCAACTGCCGCATCCCATAAACTCGCACCACCGGCTTTTCCACGGCAATCCCCTTCGACAGCAAATACTCATACGCCCCATCCAGATCATCGCAATCGAAATACAACGTGGTGTCGCCATGCGCCACGCGCCGCATCGGATCGAGGCTCGCCGGCCGATCCTCCAATTCATACAACGTGTTCAACATCAAAGATGCCCCGCCCCGGCGCAGCCACGCCCAATCAAACTGCTCTCCCGGCCGCGACTGCATCACTATTTCAAAGCCCAAAACATCGCGATAGAAAGCCACCGATGCCGGCATGTCGAACACCTGAATCAACGTTGTAACGCCGGAGAATTCAAACGGCACCGAGACCTCCGCAGTTTGCCAAGACGAACAGATAAACAAGCCTAAAATTAATCGGATCGGAAAATTCAGGAAAGAAAAAGATTGCAGAAATAATAAGGTGAGCAAAAATCAAGCCGACCCACTGTGCCGTGTGACGGGCCGAGAATGAACCGTCAGGTAGACGTTGGGAACCCGCCGAGACCCTTTAGGCATCTGCGCATGGCGCAGCGTCGCACACCGGATCCTAGTTCGAGTCGAGTCCCCGTTCATTCAGCATTGGTTCAAATATCGGTTACCGCCATCACCAACCCCGCAGGCCGGCTTTCACAACAGATGCTAGGAGAACTCCGCCAGATTCGCAATAGGAAAGCCGCAAATAGTTGGCAGATCACTTGCATCCAAAGTAATCGGAAGTACCGGTTCGCGCTTGTAATCAAGCGTTAAAGTTGGAAGAGAAACGGTAAAAGCCGCGAAGCGGCGAAAGAATGCAGCTCATAGCTCTGAGCTTGCCGAAGCGGCGCAAGCCTTAGGTTACAAAGCAGAAAGGAATCAAGCTCCGCAGGAGCGAAAGAGAATTATCCGGGAATATCTTCGAAATCAAGCGAGTAAAAGTAGAACTCAACGCCAATAATCAACTTTGTCATTCCGTACACGAACGGAGGCCGGTGAGGAACCCGCTGTCACTAGACATCTCAACTAGCCTTCCGCGGCTCTTCCAAAACCTCATCCAGCGCGCAAGCCAGCAAATGCGCGCGCTTCTGATAATCCGTAGCTCCGCTCTCCTGCTTGCGCTTTAATAGATGATATTCATCGGCAATATTCAGAGCCGCCAGTACCGCCAACCTCACGGTATCAATCGTATTCGTCGCCCCTGCAACAGCGCGCATCTTTGAATCTACATATTCCGCCAGCTTCAGAATGTATTCGGAATCAGACCCGCGCAGGTTGTAAGCCTGATCGAAAATCTCCACCCGCACGCTCCCGTTCTGCGCATCTTTCAACGTCGAATTTTTAACCGCGGTTGCCATAAGTCACCAGAACAAGTTGTGTCATGCCGAAACCTGTGCTGCCAAGAGAAGCCATTCGCAAAAGCACGCAAAAGCCATTCGCAAACCACTCATCAAAAAACTTTGTCATTCCGAGCGAAGCGAGGAACCCGATGTCCGCGTCCATCTGCTCGCATTAAACGATCTACTAACTGGCCCGCTCCTCCGCAATCGAATCGATCTGCTCCAGCATCTTCTCCACGCGCCCGCGAATCTCTTCGCGCTCCTTGCGCAACTGCACCGTCTCCCGCTTCAGCGCCACCAACTGCTCTTCGCGCTCTTCCACTTGCTGGCGCAACCGCTGCGCATCGCGCTCCGCCGCCGCCTGCGCCTGCCGCGCCGACTTGTACATCTCGATTGTCCGATAAATCTTCTCTTCCAGTGCCTGAAAATCGTCCACCGGAACCTGTTCTGCCACCGCCTCTAAAGCCATAAATGCACTCTTCCTGGGAAAAAGTTTGAGACTTTCTCGCAGTATACTCCACGATGCTGTGAATCGAATGGCCCGTTGGTGCTGCAGCGTTGCCCCGTGAGCCACACAAAGGTATGCAGCGATGACAATATTGATCTCAGCTCTCCTGCGCCCTGACTTATGTGCTCGAAAAACTTTGTCATTTCGAACACGCGCGGAGCGCGGGTGAGGAACCTGATGTTCCGCCTGTACCACTGCAGGCCCAACTTTCACCCCAACCGCAAAGCAACATGACATTGCCCTCGCCCCAGCCTATAATTCCCGCATGAAAACTCTGACCCTCGCTCTAGCCGCTTTTCTGGTTATCACGGTCGCATTCCCCGCGGCCGCCAAAACAAAAGTCGAACTCAAGGATGCGCAAGGCAAAGCCGTCGGCACGATCATGTTGTGGGAAGAAAAATCTGGGGTCGGCCTGCAACTACATCTTCACGACCTGCCACCCGGCGAGCACGCCATTCACTTCCATCAAAATCCGAAGTGCGAAGGCCCGGATTTCAAATCCGCCGGCGGTCACTTCAATCCCGGGAGCAAGAAGCACGGCTTCGATAGTCCCGATGGCCACCACGCCGGCGACATGAAGAACTTCACGGTGGATGCCGGCGGAAAGGCCGATACGAAGTTAGAAGATAAAGACGTAACCCTCGGCGAGGGCGCAAACTCGCTGTTTACCAATGGCGGCACGGCCATCATCATCCACGCCAAAGCCGACGACTACAAAACCGATCCTTCCGGCAACTCCGGCGACCGCATAGCCTGCGGCGTAGTCACAAAGTAAATGCGAGATATTATGACGGAACCTTTTCTCAAACTGTCATCCTTAGCGCAGTATGGGCACCGCGAAGCGGGGCCCATACGAAGTCGAAGGATCTCTACCCCAGCAATGATGAGCGTACAAGCAGAAATTGCGAGGAAGATTTGCCCGATAGCTTTTGGGTGGCAGCGCTTTAGCGCTGCGATGAGCACAAGAAAAATAGAGGGCTTTAGCCCCCGCGCTTCAACTTCCCCAACTTCTCCACCGCCGCATCCAGCGTCTCCAGCTTTTTGCAAAACGCAAACCGCACCTGCCGCGCTCCATCCCGCGCCTCGCGATAAAAACTAGACCCCGGCACCGCCGCCACCCCAATCTCACTCACCAGATATTTCACAAACGTCACATCATCCTCAAACCCAAACGCCGAAATATCCGTCATCACGTAATAAGCCCCACGCGGACGAAAACATTTAAACCCTGCTCCCTCCAGCGCAGGAATCAAATGATCCCGCCGCGCCCGGTATCCCTCGGCCAGTCGAGCGTAATACTCCGCCGGCAAACTCAAAGCCGCAGCCCCAGCCTCCTGCAACGGTGCCGGTGCGCCCACAGTCAGAAAATCGTGTACCTTCCGAATCGCATTCGTAATCTTCTCCGGAGCCAGCGCCCATCCTACGCGCCATCCGGTCACGCTGTAAGTCTTCGACATGCCGTTGATCGTCACCGTCCGCTCGCGCATTCCGTCAAGCGACGCCAAAGAAATATGCTCGGTGCCGTCATACAAAATGTGCTCATAAATCTCGTCCGTAATGGCCAGCACATCGAACTCAACGCACAAATTGCGAATCAACTCCAGCTCTGCCCGGGTAAAAACCTTGCCAGTAGGATTGTTCGGCGTGTTGACGATAATTGCCTTGGTGTTTTTGTCGAACGCCGCTCGCAACTCTTTCTCATCAAAAATCCATTCACCGTCACCCACCGGCGGACGCAGCTTCACAAATCGGGGTCGCGCACCGCTCAGCACCGAATCTGGCCCGTAGTTCTCGTAAAACGGCTCGAAGATCACGACCTCATCGCCCGCGTTGCAAATCGCCAGCAAAGTGGAGATCATTGCTTCTGTCGATCCGCAGCAAACCGTAACGTTCTTCTCCGGATCGACCTCAATCCCCTGCCACACGCCCATCTGCCGCGCAATCGCGTTGCGCAAACTCTTCGCGCCCCAGGTAATCGCATACTGATTCACATCAGCATCAATCGCCGCCCGCGCCGCCGCCTTGATCTCCGCCGGCGCGGCAAAATCCGGAAATCCCTGCGCCAGATTGACCGCCCCATAAAGCATCGCCTGCCGAGTCATCTCCCGAATTACCGACTCGGTAAAATGCGACACCTTATGGCTAAGAAATTGTTTTGCTGGATCCGCTACAGAAGTAATAACGTCCGCCATAGCAGGCAGATTAGCAGGAATTAAAAGCTTTCACCACGGAGGCCAGAGAAAGAAAGGGGGCTGTCATCCTGAGCGGAGAACCTGCTTCGCGAAGCAGGTTCGGAGTCGAAGGATCCCTAATAGTCTTATCAATTTTTAAGGGATGAGATCCACCTCTGAAGAGTGCGAGGAAATCAGCATGACAGACAATAGTTTGCGCTATGCTCTCTGCACTCCCCCCAACCCCTGCAGCGTAGCCACAATCTTCGCTGACCACAAAGCAATCTGCTCATCGCGCAAAGTTGCGACATCCGACTGCAACCGCGCCCGCAGCAAAATCGAGTACTTCCCCGCACCAATCGACCCGCCGCGAAAAATCTCAACCGGCACAAACGAACGCAGCTCAGGCAAGCCAAGCCCAATCACGCTCCGCCGAATCTGCTCAAACTCAACTTCATCCGAAAATACAAACGAAAAATCCCGTTCCACCGCCGGATATTTCGCCTGCGGCGCAAACGCAACCTTGCGTAATCCAAGCGCGTGCAGCCGATCCAAATCAAACTCAGCCAGAAATACATCCTGCCGCAACTTCCGCGCAACCTTGACACTTTCAGCAGCCTGCCCGAACCAAGCCACAGGCGCGCCATCCAGCAAAGCCCGAGCCGACCGCCCCGGATGAAAATATTCCGGCGTCTCGCGATCGAAACTCAACTCACCGCAAGCAAAGATACCCAGCAAATTCTCCACATCCCCTTTGAATGCACGAAATGCCTCGGCTGCGGCAGCATGCTCACCCTTACTAACGTCAAGAACTCCGCCAACCGGCAACGACGCACGGACGGCAGCCGAGGTCGCTCCCATACACATCCGCGCCGGCTCCGCGCGCTCGCCATCGCGCATCTCGTAAACGCGACTGATTTCAAACAACCGCACGACTTCCGTATCTCGATTCAAATTCCAAGCCAGCATGTCGAGCATGCCCGGAGCCATCGAAGTCCGCATCACGCTGGCTTCCTCGCTCAACGGATTCTCCAACTCCAGCACTCTGGGCGGAGTGCTTGTGGATGCGGCAGTCTGTTGCGAAGTAGTTTGCGGTGAAGTCGCGTCTGGGTGGCGCAGCGCTGCGGTATCGACCCCAGATTGACGAGCGGCTTTAGCCGCTGAGGTACTTTCCATGGCCCCCGAAAATCCAAACAACTCCGCATCCTCATGCGAAATAAACGTCAGCGAAACCGCCTCGTTATATCCCAACGCTAAAGCCCGAGCCCGCATAGTCGCGTCCGCCCGCGCATTCGGCAACTCGACCACTGCCCCGCTGTAGGCCGGTAAAGTATTTGCAAACTTGTCATACCCATGCAGCCGCGCGATCTCCTCGATCACATCGATCTCGCGCTCCACATCCAGCCGCCAGCTGGGAATCAGCACGCGAAACTCCGCATCCTCCTGGCCCTCAGGGATGAGCACGAATCCAAGCCTTTTAAGGATATGAAAAATGTTTCCGCCGGTAAGATCCCCGCCGAGGATGCGTCGCACTTCAGAAACCTGCAATATCACCGGCGCCTGATCCATCTTCTTGGAGACAGCATCGACAACTTCGCCAACCAACTCGCCGCCGCCCGATTCCAAAATCAAAGCCGCCACCAGATCGCACGACAAAATCGTAGACTCGAAATCCGCCCCGCGCTCAAACCGATGCGAAGCGTCGGTATGAATTCCATGCCGCCGCGCCACCTTCCGCACCGTAACCGGATCCCACCAAGCCGACTCGATCAAAATATTCCGAGTCTTCTCCGTGATCATGGTGTCGTACCCGCCCATCACGCCAGCCAGCCCCACCGGCCGAACCGCGTCGGCAACCACCAGATCTTCGGAAGTAAGTTTGCGCTCGACCCCGTCGAGCGTCTTTAACCTCTCGCCGTCTTTCGCGCGACGAACAATCAACCGCCCGCCCTCAAGCAAGTCCATGTCGAAGACATGCGTAGGCTTGCCCATCTCCCACAAAACATAATTCGTAGCGTCCACGGCATTGCTGATCGGCCGCTGATCGAGCAACTGCAGCCGATGCGCAATCTGCGTATTCGATAACTTAATCCGAGTATTCCGAATCACGCGCGCAGAAAACCGAGGACAAAGCGAAGGCTCCTCAACGGTGATCGGGAAGGGCACGACTTCAGTCGTGCCATGGGAGCCAGTTGAAGAAGTGGCTTTAGCCGCTGAGGTATGTCCTTGGGAAGGCTTGACGCCCAAGACAGCGAGCGGCTTCAACCCTACGTCATAAATCGCCGCCGCCTCCCGTGCCACGCCATAATGATTCATAGCGTCCGGACGATTCGTCCCAATCTCCATCTCGAAGATCGTATCCGCGCCCGCCCCGCTGATCCCCTCAACGGCAATGCCAACCGAAGTCAAATCTTCGGCCAGCCGCCGGTCATCGACGGGCAGATCAACAAAATCTCGAATCCATGATGGAGAAAGTTTCATAGCAGTGCCGGCGTCCCCCGGCAAACTCTGTCATCCTGAGCGGAGAATCAGCTTAGCGAAAGCGAAGCTGATTCGGAGTCGAAGGATCCCTATCACCCTAAATTATCTTTGTCATTCCGCAGCGAAGCGAGGAACCAGCTTTCCTCTGCCTCACCTCGAAACCTGCTGTTCAAGCCCACTGCTGCAAAAACCGAACATCCCCCGAAAAGAACAACTGCAAATCATCCACCCCATACTTCAGCAAGGCAATCCGGTCCGCGCCCATGCCAAATGCAAACCCGGAAACCTTCCTCGGGTCATAACCATTGTCCTTCACAAACTCAAACACATTCGGATCGACCATGCCGCATCCCAAAATCTCAATCCACCCGGTCTGCTTGCACGGACGGCAAGCATCGCTCCCTCGCCGCCCGCTCCCGCCACAAATAAAGCAGGAAACAAACATCTCCGCGCTAGGCTCGGTAAAAGGAAAGAACGACGGCCGAAAACTGGTCTTCACACTCGATCCAAAAAACTCCTTCATCGCGTGATCGAGCGTTCCCTTCAAATCGCCGAACGTAATATTCGTATCGACGGCCAATCCCTCAATCTGATGGAACATCGGCGAGTGGCTGGCATCCGGCGGATCGTTGCGATGCACGGTGCCAGGTATCACGATGCGAATCGGCGGCCGCATCTTCTCCATGGTTCGAATCTGCACCGGGGAAGTGTGCGTGCGCAGAAGCAACCGCTCGCGCTGCGCCTTCGACTGCTGCCCCGCGATGAACAAAGTATCCTGCGTATCCCGCGCCGGATGATTGGGAGGAAAATTCAGAGCCTCGAAGTTGTAGTAGTCGGTTTCAACGACAGGTCCCTCGGCAACGGAATAACCAAGCTTCTGAAACACAGAAACAATCTCACGGCTCGTCTTGAGGATGGGATGTTCGGCGCCGATGGGACGGCGGATGCCGGGAAGAGAAATATCGATGTGCTCGGACGCATCTTGATTTACTTCCGTCTTCGAGACGCGAGCGCCATTCACAATCTCTTCAACCCGCGCCTTCATTTCATTGACGCGTTTTCCTACTTCACGCTTCTCATCCTTCGGCGCACCCTTCAACCACAGGTCGTTAATCTGCGTCAGAATGCCATTCTTTCGCGCCATCCACCGATCGCGAAAAGCTTTCAGTTCCGCATCGTTTCGTACAGAAGAAGACTCGTCCTCGCAAGCACGAATACATTCCGCAGCAGCTTTCTCCAAAGCCGCCGCCGAATAATCCGAAAGTTTGGGAACTGTATAAGCCAAGCTCAACCCCGAAGACCTGTCATCCTGAGCGAAGCGGGAGCGCCAGCATGCGCGTAGTCGAAGGATCCCTATCCGCTAAAACGATCCGATTGCGGCAAGGCGTTCTTACCATCGCATTCGATAGCGGCCTTCGCGCACAACTCAGAATGACAAAGTGTAAATAAGAAATCGAAACGGCACGGCGAAAGCCGTGCCTTCCTTAATGGTTTTTGCTGAACGCTGACGGCTGAGTGCTAACAGCTACGCTGTACCGATCGCCGCCTTAGCCTGCGTCGCCAAGCTGGCAAACCCAGCCGCATCCTTCACAGCCAAATCAGCCAGTATCTTGCGATCCAGCTCAATCCCGGCCACCTTCAATCCGTGAATGAACTGGTTGTAGCTCAGCCCATTCAGCTTGGCCGCGGCCCCAATGCGCACAATCCACAGCGAGCGATACTGCCGCTTCCGCTGCTTGCGCCCCGAGTAGGCAAACTTCAGCCCGCGCTCGACTGCCTCTTTCGCCGACCGGTAGAGTTTCGATTTTGTAAGGAAGTAACCGCTGGCGCGGTCTAATATCTTCTTGCGTTTGGCGCGGCGTTTCGTTCCGCGTTTTACACGTGGCATGGTGTTCTCCTTTTTTACTTTCTATTTAACGGCGGCTGGAGGTAAGGAAATATATCCCGATGACCTCTTCACGCGCCCGAGATTGATTGAGTCATTGAGCGATTTGTAATTTTTGTGATTGAAAACCGAAACCGCTATGGCTTTCAATTACTCAATCACCTGATTACTCAATTACTCAATCTTTTCTCACTGATACGGAATCATCCGTTTCACTTTGAGCAAATCGCCGTCGCTGACCAGCGTGGATTTGCCCAGCTTGCGCTTGCGCTTCTTGGCCTTCGACGAAAGCATGTGACGCAGGCCGGAATGGCCCCGCTTCACCTTGCCGCTGGCAGTTTTCTTGAAGCGCTTCGACGCGCCTTTGTGCGATTTCAATTTCGGCATAGTTCCTCGGAATCGGTTGTTCAGCCCACATTGCGGCGTTCAACCGTTGCTGTTCAATTCTACTATTTTTTCTCGGAATCTTTGCGGCTTACGATGCCTGCGAAGTGGGGTTCGGAGCATCCGTTGCCGCAGCCGCTGCTGCCGCAGGTTGCTCCTCTTTCTTCTCTGGCTTCTCCGTCTCGCTGTTCTTCTCCTGCTTTTCCTGTTTCGCTTTTTGCTTGGCTGCTTTTTCCTTTTCCTTCTCCCGCTCCGCCGCCGATTTCTTCGGCGCCAGAATCGCATGCAGCGTATTGCCTTCCTGCCGCGGCCGGAATTCTACAATGCTGTGCGGTTCCACATCCTTAATCAGCCGCTCCAATATCTGCCTGCCCAACCCGGTGCGCGTCATCTCGCGGCCCCGGAAGAAAATCGTCGCTTTTACCTTGTCTCCCTCATCGAGGAAGCGCAGCACGTGATTCTTTTTCGTCTCGTAATCGTGGTCGTCCACGTTGATGCGGAACTTCACTTCCTTAACGGTAATCGTCTTCTGGTGTTTCTTCGCCTCGCGCTCTTTCTTCTCTTGTTGATAGAGAAATTTCCCGTAGTCCATGATGCGGCAGACGGGAGGCTGAGCGGTGGGTGAAATCTCGACCAGATCCAGATTCTTGCTGCGTGCCAGGCGGAGCGCTTCGAACGGGGGCATGATGCCGATCTGTCCACCTTCATCGTCAATCACGCGTATTTCGCGGGCTCGAATGCGATCGTTAATGCGAATAAAACGTTTATCGATACTGTCCTCCAGCGGTCTAAGCGACTGAGAATAAAAGATTATAGCATGTGGGTCCCAAGAAGCTGCGCGTCCTTGGCACGTCCTATAAAGACCGGAACATCAATTCTTCCAGCGCCATGCGCTGCACCTGCCACATTTCCCGCTCTTCTCCATCCACCATCAGCTTGCACTCGCCCTTGTCGGTAAAATGCAGCGTGATCTCGAACATGGATGTTCCCGTGCTATCGCGTACCAGAATGGCATGATCGGCAAGAGTGAAAGTTACAGCCGCACTCAGCGCGTCCGATTTCAGCAGAACTTTAAATCCGCCATCGCTTTCGGCTACCGCAAATTCGTAAGCCGCCGTTTTCAAGCGCAGCGAGTTGCGCGTCTTCACGTCTTGTTCCACGCGCAACCGCAGATCTTTGAAAATTTTGGGCAACGTGCACGCCGAGCGCGCCTTCACCCAGTCGAACGGCTGTTTTTCTTTTCCATTTTTGCGGTTCCCGGCATTTTCCGCGTTCCCGTTTTCCTTGTCGATTGAATCATCAACGTTCCCATTCTCGCTTTTTTCGTCCAAGTATCCCTCCGCGCGCAAACATTGGACTCATGGACCGGCGTAGATAGAATGGGCTCGATTCAGAGAAACAGTAAAAATCTGAACGTCACCGCCGCTATACCCTCCACCGGTCCCGCTGACACTGTTCGTCTTCGTTGGAGTCCAGAACCGGACCGCAGTCCGGCGTCGGGGATGAGATGCGGTTTGCGATTGGGATGTTGATTCCCAGCCGAATGTAATACTCTTATTCGGAAATTCCAGGCTGATCTCTTGCTAAATCCTTAGGAGGTAACGTGCCTTCCATCTTCGCCGTCATCTGTCTTGCCTTGTGTACTCTGTCGTATGCATTCGCACAACAGACTATCGCACCGCAGATGCAGGCATCGGCAGCAACAACAAATACAAGCGAAGACCTGTGGTGGAAGCACGCCGTCATCTACGAAATTTATCCGCGCAGTTTTCAGGACTCCGACAACGATGGAATCGGCGACATCAACGGCATCGAGAGTCGCTTGAGCTATCTAAAGCAGCTTGGCATCGACGCCATCTGGATTACTCCCATGTATCCCTCGCCGCAGGTGGATTTCGGATATGACATCGCCGATTACGAGGCCATCGATCCGCAATATGGCACCATGTCTGACTTCGATGCGTTGCTCCACGCCGCCAAAGCGCAGGGCATTCGCGTGATCATGGATCTCGTTCTGAACCACACCTCAGACCAGCATCCCTGGTTCAAGCAATCGCGATCGTCGCGCACTAATCCCAAGCGCGACTGGTACATCTGGCGCGATGGCAAGAATGGTGGCCCTCCCAACAACTGGCAATCCTGGTTCGGCCACTCTGCATGGACGCTCGATCCCACCACCGGCCAGTATTATTACCACCATTTCTATGTACAGCAGCCCGATCTCAACTGGCGAAATCCAGCGGTACGCAAGGCTATGTATGACGTGATGCGCTTCTGGCTCGATAAAGGCGTCTCCGGATTTCGCCTGGATGCCGTCTCGCGCCTCTTCGAAGACGAAAATCTGCACGACGATCCCTACCTGCCCGGTTATAACGCCTTTGGCGATCGCAATATTCAGCATAAGTACACCGACAATTTGCCCGAAATTCACGATGTGTTTCGCGAAATTCGCAAACTCGTCGATGAATATCCCGGCCACCCCATACTTCTTTCCGAAGCCGATGAGCCGACCGTCGACGAATTGAGCAAGATGTATGGGAACAACGACGAAGTACAACTGCCCATGGACTTCCAGATTGCCGATCTGAACACGCTCTCCGCTCCACGCTTCCGCAAGCTCTTCGACGAGGTCGAGAACAATCCGGCCCACGGATGGCCGGAATACTTTTTCAGCAATCACGACCAGGTGCGGCAATGGGAACGCTATGGTGACGGCAAACACGATGAACAAATCGCCCGTCTAATGGCGATGCTCGAGTTGCTTCCACGCGCCACTCCGCAACTCTATTACGGCGAAGAGATTGGTATGCGCACCACCGAACCGCAGCGCAAAGAAGATGTGCGCGATCCCATCGGCATTACCGGATGGCCCAAAGAAAAAGGTCGCGATGGCGAGCGCACTCCCATGCAGTGGACGACTGCTGCGCCCAATGCCGGTTTCACCGCGCCAAACGTGACGCCCTGGCTACCCGTACCGCCCAACGCGCGCACCATCAATGTTGAAACCGAAGCTGCCGATCCCGACAGCCTTCTCAGCTTCTACAAGGCACTCCTCAAATTACGCCACACAGAACCGGCATTAGTGTTTGGGGACTATACAACGATCAATCCGGACGAGGAAAACGTCTTCAGTTTTCTCCGCCGCCCACCCGCACAAGGCCGCAGCGTGCTGGTAGCTCTCAACATGAGTTCCAAAAAACAGACCATGGGTTTCGATCTGAGCCATCAAAACATCAAAACCAAAGAAGCCTCCATCCTCGAAAGTAATTTCGGCCCCAGTCACGGAACTCTGGATCTGCGCCGGATCGTTCTCCCGCCTTACGGCGCTATCGTCTTAGCGGTTCAGTAAATTTGCCCGCGATGTCAACCTTCAATCTAGCGGGCTTCCACTCACAGAATTTTGGCATCTGAATGCCATGACTATCGCCGTGGAAATGGAAGCACTCCTGTCTACTCGCCAACATTTGCGAACACCCGCCGAGCCGATGCCATCGCCGATTAAAGAACCGCCAAATCCAGAAGAAAATCCCGACGCGCCTGTACGGGAACCCGATCCCGAAGAGCCGCAGCAAATTTAGCTGTGATTCAATGCGCGGTAACGGTTGTTTGGACGTGTACGTTGAAAGGTTGTGAGGCACACGTAGGAAGGCAACGGCGAAACGGCAAAAGATTACAGCCCACTGCTTGCCCTGAGCTTGTCGAAGGGGGCGCAAGCCGTGGGTAAAGTTGCGAACGAAAATCTCCCCAAAGGGCGAAAGAAAAGTTCTCACCACCCGGCTCTCCCTCCTGAATCCACCGAGAACTCGCGCAATAAAAATCCCCTACCCGCGAACCGCGCGAGTAGGGGCAATGCCAAGTTCAAAGATTATCTGTGTTCTCCTCCCCCGCGAGGCGCTGGTGCTGCCTGATGGGATTGCAGATCCTGCATTTGCGAAGCATGGCGCTGCTGTAACTGTTGGGTTTGCTGTGCATGACGCTGTTCGACTTGCTGTTTTTGGGCGTCATTCGCATTCTTCCGAGCTAGCTGCGCATGTTCTTTATCTTGTTGCTGCTGCAGTTTTACACGCTCTTTGGTCTGCTGGTTCATCAGCTTCTGCTGCTGTTTCTGATACTTCTGGTCAAGTTTAGGATTGCCGGTGTTTGGCGCGGCAGGGCGCTCCGCAGCCGGCAAGTCGTTGGGGTGAACGGCCGCATGTCCACCATTCTCGGGGTGCGATTCGGCTCCGCCTCGATTCGCGGGAGGATGATATTCGCCTCCGGCTTCACGCGCTGCCACAACCGAGCCGTGGAAGTCACCGGGACGAGCCGTCGCAGCGATCGACGGCCGCCCTTGATTGACGGAAGCCCGCAGGTCGCGGTTCGCGCGTGCCGCCTGAATGTGCTCATTCTGCGCCGCAATGGGACCGATGTGATGATCTCGATCCGCCGCTTCATCCGCCGCCGTCGCCCGCGCTGTGAGTCCACCCTCGCCGCCGTTGAAGCTTACATGGCTGTTGTTGACGATGGTGACATGCTCGTTATAGACGTTGTGGATGTTGACCACGTTGATGTTGGCAAATTCCCGGTTATAAAAGAAGTGGCCGTCCTGCCACCGTCCCCCAACAAAACCGTCGCCGAAGTAGCCGAAGCCGTAGTTGATTCCGCCATAGAAGCCGATATGCGGCCCCCAGAAGCCATCATGGAATAGAAATACTCCGCCGTCCCATCCCCACCACGGTGGAGTCCAGAGATACCCAAAGTCGGGCGCGAGCACCCATGTGCCCGGTACCCAGTAATAATCCTGGTCGTCCGTGTCCCAGCCCCAATAGCCAGGAGTCCATAGATAGCCGTCGCCGGGGCAGAGCGGCTGTTCATAAACAGGTATCGCCGGCGGACCAAAGCCCACCGTAATACGGATTTGAGCGGATGCCGTTAGAGAAAGGGTGAAAACGGCAAGGGCAAACAATAGGGTGCGAATGGAACGTGTCATACGCATGGTGTTTCCTCGTGCCCGATTATCCTTCGCTTACCCGGTGCTGCAGGGACTGCTGCGGGCTGCGCGGACAGATCGGCAAAACTCTTGCTGCTTGCAAACCGAAATATCCTATCAGCGCGACGCAAACCATTTTCTAAGGTAAAGCCTGTAGCGCTTCACCTTTGATACGGTGCGCGAAAGCAATATTTCGCAATTCACATGACTATAAACACATGGGAGCGTCCTAAGTTTCAGATGTCAGCTTGAATAGCTGATGCGAGGAAGGCGTCATCGATCACATTCTCAATTTGAGTCATGCGCCATTGGTTGGCTGCATGATGTCCCTTTAAAAAGAGTTTTTGATAATTGTCGGTAAGAGCTTCGGTGAATCGAGTTCCAGTGGAAACGGCAATGCCTTCCACTTCTCGCGACGAGCCGAGCGTGATGGCATCCACCGTTTTGCCGATGAAGCTACGCATAAAGGCCAGTTTTTTTCCGGAGGCAAGATCGCGCAGAATTTTATTTCGTTCGCGCGCAATACGAACCGGAACTTGATTAGGCATCATCGCGGCCGGCGTGCCGGGCCGGGCAGAGAATGTGAAGACGTGCAGATAAGTGAAAGGAAGTTCCGCGACGAAGCGGCGCGTGGACTCAAATTCCGCATCCGTCTCCCCCGGAAATCCAACCATCACATCGGCGCCAATAGCCGCAGTGGGCATGGCCGCGCGAATTTTTTCGATCTTCTCGCGATAGTGCCAGGGTCGATATTTGCGGTGCATGCGCCGGAGCAAGGCATCGTTGCCCGATTGCAGAGGAACATGCGCATGCCGGGCAATGCGCGGCGAGCACGCAACCAGCGCAATCAGTTCGTCGCTCCAATCCATCGGCTCAACCGAGGAGATGCGAATTTTTTCGATCTCGGTTTCCCCAAGAATTGCGTGGAGCAGCAATTCGAAATTTGCATCCCGGTCCAGATCCCGCCCCCAGCGGCCAAGATTGATCCCGCTGATTACAATTTCCCGATAGCCCGCAGCCACCAACGCCTGTACTTCCTCGATCACTCGCGGCAAAGGCAAAGACCGGCTTTGCCCCCGCACGCTGGGGATCACGCAGAAGGAGCAGCGGTTGTCGCATCCATCTTGCACTTTGAGGTTGGGGCGGGTGCGCGCATGTTCCGCATGCTCGCCGGATTCGAAAACCGGCGCGGCGAGCAGTTCCGTATGGGCGAAGATGTCGGAAACAAACAGTGCAGGCTTGGCTTCGACGCTGAGAGAAGCGAGTGGAACAAATCCGAATCCCTCACCGCTGAAAGCACTCTCCGGCTGCGCACGCCCGTGCAAAGCCGTGCTCGGCCACGCGCTCGAAATGATCGGGAGCGCAATTTCCGCAATTTGATGTTTGTGCGAATTTCCGATAACGGCAGCCACGCCCGGCAGCGCGGCAATTTCTTCCGGCGCGCGTTGCGCGTAGCATCCCGTAACGATGATTTTCGCCAGCGGATTCTGCCGCCTCATGCGGCGAATCGCCGCCCGCGCATCCTGATCGGCCGAAGCGGTTACGGTGCAGGTATTCAGCAGGACCAAGTCCGCCTGCGCTGCTGATGCATGCGCTAACCCTCTCGCCTCGAACTCGCGCTCGATTGCGGCTCCATCCGCTTGCGTGGCGCGGCACCCGAAATTTTCCACGTGATAGGTGGGCACGCAACCATCGTAGCGCATGTGGCGGATTCCGCGCACACCTTGGCCCGCGCGCTGCGGTTCAGGACAATCGGTCCGCTACTGGTCGGCCATTGGTTAGGCCGTCGCTATATCTCTCTTCTGCGTGAAGCATTCCCGGCACAGAACAGGGCGGCCTTGTGTGGGGCGGAAGGGGACCGTCGTCTCCTTGCCGCACTGCGAGCAGGTGGCTCGCGTTTCCACGCGGGAATATTGGCGCCCGCGATTATTGTTGGGCGCTTGCGGCGTGTTGAGCACGGCCACACGTTTGGACTTGCAGGCCTTACAGCGTTTGGGCTCGTTCTTAAACTGCTTGTCGTGGAAAAAAAGTTGTTCCCCGGCCGTAAAAACGAAGCTTGCACTACAGTCGATACAGGTCAGTACCTTGTCCTGAAATTCCATTGAGGATGGCTCCCATTTGGGAGTTGGCAGTTTTCCGGCTAGCCCGATCGCACGATGGATGCATTACAGCCAACGCAAACCTTCGCCGCGGCTTGCCAAATCCTTCGGCCGCATACGCTTCCTCAGGATGACAAACTGCTGCTCCCTTTTACCTGTTTGGCGCGTGTCGTACGCGGGGAAGGCGTTGACGCGAACAAAAACAGGTTTTACATCCCCCTCAAACTGCCCCTGGACTCGGCCCGCCACACGCCTTGGACGGCATGTGGATACAGCTTTCTTGTGTAATGCCGAAATGAAAACCAACTACGAACATCCCAACTGCAACTCTCACCGGTGGGGGTCGGATCAAGCAGGGTTGTCCCGGGAACAGGACAACCCCTACAACATAACACTGGCAGAAACGTAAAGTTTCTACAATTTTTGTAAAATTTAGTCCTGCTCCTTACGCACCTTTTTGCGGGCGCGCTTGCGGGCAAGAGCGGCCTTCACGCGTTTCTTCTCACCGGGTTTCAGGTAAAACGAGTGGCGTTTGACCTCTTTGATAATATCTTCCTGCTGCACTTTGCGCTTAAAGCGGCGCAGAGCGTTCTCGAGGGATTCTCCCTCTTGCAGCCGAATTTCCGCCAAACAGACACACCCCCAAACCCGTCCGGGTAGGAACGAATAGCCCTTACTAGGCCCGAATAGTTATTACAAGGATTTGACTGGAAGTCAAGGGGATGAAGAAAGCGGTAGTGCCTCACTTTGAAATTGAGGCATTACCAAGAAAGCTGCATATGCGCTTACGATTCAGAAAATAAATTTAAGGCCCAGTTGAACTTGCCGTGGCGCAAATGCCGCCGTGGGTTTTAGGAAATCCTGCGGCTGCTGGTAGTAGCCCGGATACGGAACTCCATTCACATACACGCTATACGGCGTGAACGTGGTGGCTTCGGCGGTGAGGCCATCGCTGGTAATAACGACGCGCTGGTTGTCTCTATTAAAGAGGTTAAAAGAATCGGCGGTAAACTCCAGGCGATAGCCATGGCCAACGTGAATTTTGCGCACAAGACGAAGGTCGATGGAAGCGTAGTCGGGTCCGGTAAATGCGTTGCGGCTGTACCCTGGGAGTCGGTCGTTATCGTAATTGCCGTCCTGATTAGGATCGCCGTCAACCGTTGCGTTGACAGGCCTCCCACTGCCTGCCGTTACTATGCTGGAAATTTTCCAGTCGTTGAAGATGTCGCCAAGAAACTGATGTTCGCGATGGAACGGACGCGGCTCGATGGAAACCGCAGCCACCACGCGGTTGCGCTGGTCGGTAACGCTGGGGCCGCGCTCAGCATTGGGATCATACGAATTCTGCACCGTGGCCGGTTCGCCGGCGACCAGGGCGTCTTGGCCGTCATCAATGGCGCGGGCGTAAGTATAAGAAAGCCGAAGATACGAGCCATGTGAGACCCGGCGGTTGATGGAAATAGTAGCGCCGTTATATACGCTCGACGCAGCGCTTTGAAATTCGTCGATCGATCCTAGCTGTGCGATCGGACGCCCCAGTGGATTGATGCACGGCGGGAAGGGGCAAGTCAGCGATTGCGTGAACTGCCACGTAGCGAACGAATCGATCGAGTAAAAGCCGTTCTCAAATATCGTTCCGGTGGAATCGAAAAGCGGATAGTTCACCGCGACCGGCTGCGGAAGATTTACGTCGAGGGCGCGGATTAGATGCTCGCCATGCACGTAGAGATAAGAGATAGCAACAGTGGTATGGCCGGCAACTTCCCGTTCGAGGGTTAGGCTGGTCTGCTGCACCCGCGGCGTAATGAAGTTCGGCGCGAAGGCGGACACATCGTTCGTGACGCCTTGTGTGAATCCGGTAGGGAGATTGCAGGACGCGCCGGTCAGCGCACAAGGAACCAGCGGGTTGGGATACGTCGGAAACACTTGGTGGTCGTAATAATTCGTATTGTTGAGAAACAGTTGAGCGTCGGTGATGCCGTTTTCGCTGGCAATGGCCGAGTTATAAATCTGCGGGATGCGGACATAGAAAATTCCATATCCGGCGCGAACCACAAATGGATGAGTCTTACCCAATGAATAAGCCAGTCCGGCGCGCGGCGCAAAGTTGCGCGGGTTATAAGGAACTCTGCCCGAGGGGGGGAATAAAGGATTGGAAATCAGTCCGGCTGTGGTAAAGGTTTGCAGATCCCAGCGCACACCCAGGTTCAGCGCCAGATGATTTGTTGCGCGAATCGTGTCCTGCGCGAAGGCGGCATAATCATTGCTATTCGGGTTGGTCGAAGATGGTCCGAAATTCTGCAAATAGTAGTGCGGCACGGTGTGAGCGTAGGCGCGCAGCGGAGTAAGCGGCAATCCGGCTTCCTGCGGCTCGAAAGTAAATGGGTTCACTTTGATCTCGTCGAAAATATATTCGCCGCTCTGCTGGCTGGGAAAAAAGTCGTAAATCCATGTCACCAGCGAATCGCCGCCGAATTTGAACGAATGCCGGCTGGTATCGTAACTGAGCGTTTCAGCGAGTTGCGCCCGGTGTTCGCGCGTAGCGCGCGGCAGCTGATCGGAGCGTCCAATGCCATCCATAATGTCCGTGACTTTAATCAGCGTGTCATTGGTGTTGGTATACGACTGGCGCAAATCACGGGAGAACTGAGCGCGCAGATGGCTGATAAAGCGCGGGCTAAGGCCCGACGTAAGCGTCAACGAGCCGGTATCGGTGGAAACGGTTTCCTCTCCATTATCAGTGATGGAGTCGTAAGTGATGGGGCTGGCGGGATCGAGGAATACATTGTTCGACCCCCAGTAGCGCGAAGCGTTGTAGCGCAGGGCCAGTTGATTGCGCGGGGTGAGATTGATATCGAGCTTTGCATACGATGCATTGCCGATTTGCGCGGCAGGAAACGCGCCCGCCAGCGAAGTGAGCTGCGCCGCAGCGGCAAAAACTAAAGCTTGATCGCTGGCTTCGTAGTCGCCGGGAGTGTAAGGCCCGGTTCCGGCTTGCGGAACCACCTGCATGGAGCCGTCGAGAAATTCAACTACATTCGGCACGTGGAAGAAATGTTGGTCGAATCCCCCAAAGAAAAAAATCTTATTTTTCTTGATGGGGCCGCCCAGTGTGGCTCCGCCCTGCTGTTGGCGGCTGTGCGGCTTGAATGGCAGGAACGGATCGGCGGCTCCGAAGCTGCTGTCACGAATGTAATAAAGCCCCGTGCCATGCCAGTGATTGGACCCTGATTTGGTTACGACATTGACCACAGCTCCTCCAGCCCGTCCAAGTTCAGCCCCATAAGAGTTGGTAGAGACGCGGAACTCCTGCACGACCTCATTCGAAAACTGATAAGGCGCGCGATAAAGCCCCCGGGCCTGCGCAAAAAAGGCGTTATTAAAATCGCCTCCATCCACCAGAAAACTGTTCTGGAATCCGCGCAGCCCGCCGAAAGATAGATCACCGTTGGTAGCCGATGTTAAGCTGCGCGGATCTTGCGTGACGCCGGGCGAAAGCAGCATGAGATCGGAAAAGCGGCGTCCGTTGAGCGGCAAATCGGCGATGGCGCGTTCGTCAATAAGCGTCGAGACGGCGGCAGTTTTCGTATCTACCAGTTGCGGCTCACCCGAGACAGTAACATTTTCCTGCGGCCCGGCAATCGGCAGACGGAATTCGATCTCCGCGGCCGCGCCGACTTCCACATGCAGCGTAGGTGTAACTTGCGCCGACATTTTCTCGGCGACGGCGCGTGCCGTGTAGTCGCCGGGCGGCAGCAGATCAATGGAGAACTGTCCTTCGGCGTCCGATGTTGCGGTATAGCGGGCCCCGGTAGCGGAGTTAACCGCAACAATGGAAGCCTGCGCGATGCGCCCGCCGCTCGGATCAAGCACCGCGCCGCGAATCGCGCCAGTAGCGGCATCTTGTGCGGCAAGCGGAACGGTGAGTGCGGCTAGGAATAAAGAAAAAATCAGGCTGCTAATAATAAGACTGTCAGTAAGCGACGCGCGCGCCATCGAATCCCACCTCGTATTGGGATGAGGCTCAGAGCGGTCATTCGCAAAGCTTTACCGGAAGCCATGCGGAGTGGGAAACCAAATTCTGTATAGCATGGGAAGCTTTGAAAAAGTTGTGATGGAGAAAGTTCTTTTTGGAATGAGTGCCGGAGTGGGAAAAGGATAGCGCAGATACCCACTAATAAGGCGGCACTCCGATGTGCCGCCTTTTTGTCTTATTGAGAATTTTCAGTTCGTGTCTTCCGGTCGCGCCAAATTTGCAAACCCGACGCTCCCCGCGCCAACAGACCGAGTGTAGTGAATGACGAACCGCCATCAAATTGTGATTCGGAAGAAGCGTCCACTTTTTCATCAGGTCCGCTGGTCGCGCCCGTTTCAATCGATTTATTCGGGGTAGTCTCGTAAGCGTAGCCGGTAATGGTAACGCCGCCCTTCAAAGAAACTCGAGCCCATCCAAAGTGCGTTTCTCCATCCACTACGAACTTCAGTCCGAGATAGCCGCCATTGTTGCCGGTCCACGGACATCCTTTGTGGGTGCTGGTAGCGTTGCCAACTTCCCAAAACATATCCCACGTTCCTGGCGGAAAATTCTTGGCCGGACCGACCTTGAGTCCGCCGCGCAATTCGGCCGCACAGCTTTGGGCGACGCCGACTTCATTCGAGGCTTGGGCTGGAACCAGCCGCAAGCTGCCAAAAGAACAACCTTCCGGATGCCGCGTATGGTTGTGCAATCGAGCGGGAGCTTCGCAGGTTCCGTAGGCATTGGAGATACCAAAATCCGGAATGCCGTCGTTGTTGATGTCGAACTGAATTACCCCCGTGTTTCCGGTAATCGGAATGTCAGCTTTGGTGTAAACAACTTCCGCTAGGGAGGGTTGTGCAAGAGCGAGCATTCCAACACTCGCGGCTCCGGCGGCAGCCGCATAGTTGAGCAGGTTTTTGTTGAAGTTGGTGAATGGGTCGGAAGACTGGTTGCGCGAATGCGATTGCCTGATAGGCATATGGATTGGTCTCCTCTCCTCGAATACTTTGGATTGAAAAAATATAGGGGGGGAAAAATTAGCGCGATTTTATGAGAGGCGACAGGAGCTGTCAATCATGCTTTTGGATGGTGCAGCGCTAAAACGCGCCACACTAAAACATTATGCTTGAACCGGCCCAACCGGCTTAAAGAGGTTTTTTTACAGAAATCCCCAACTCCCTCAACTGCCCCTCACTCACCGGCGTCGGTGCATCCACCATCAAATCCACGGCCCGCGCAGTCTTGGGGAAGGGAATCACCTCCCGCAAACTCTCCGCTCCAGCCAAAATCATTACGATGCGATCCAGCCCCAGCGCAATTCCTCCATGCGGAGGCGTGCCATACTCCAGCGCCTCCAGAAAAAATCCAAACCGTGACCGCGCTTCCTCTTCAGTCATCCCAAGAGCGCGAAAGATCTTGCTCTGAATATCCTGACGATGAATACGGATCGACCCCGATCCCAACTCAGTCCCATTCAGCACCACGTCATACGCCAGCGCGCGCACCGCGCTAAGCGGCGACTGCGGGTCTTTCACCGACTCAACGCCCTCTTCCAGCAGCTTCATATCGCCTTCATGCGGCGACGTAAACGGATGATGCGCTGCCATCCACTGCTTCTCGTTCTCATCCCACTCGAACATTGGAAAATTCGTAACCCATAAGAAGCGATAATCATTAGCGGGATCGTCGGTCTTTTTAAAGATGCCATGTCGCTCGGCATACTTCTGCGCTAAAGCAAGTCGCAGCAATCCAGCCGACGCATAGATAGCCAACTCCTGCGGCGTAACCTTGCGATGCGCGGGCAAAGCCGTCTGCGGCCCGGATTGTGCCGACCCGGCGACGAGCACAATCAAATCGCTCTCCTCCATCCCGGTTTTCTTCGCAATCGCCGCGGCCGCATCCGGAAACTTGTTCGCAATCCGCTTGAAGTCCTCATACACCCGCGCCCCACCCTTCGAGTGGAACATCGGCTTGATGTCGTCGCGCTCCTTGCGCGAGAGTTCGCCGACCCTCGGTGTGCGGATGGCAATCACCGGCAAATTCGCATTAATTGCCAGATCATTCAAATTTTCCGGAGTGAAGCAATCTTTCACGTCCACAAACGCGGGCAAACGCAAATCCGGCTTGTCGATTCCATACAGCCGGATCGCCTCGTCATAGTCCATGCGCGGAAATGGAGTTTTAATCTGACTTCCCGCCGCAGCGAAAGCCGCAGTCAGAAATCCTTCCACCACCTCCCACACGCTCTCCGGCTGCGGATAAGTCATTTCCAGATCAATCTGTGTGAATTCCGGCTGCCGGTCAGCCCGCAAATCTTCATCCCGGAAGCAGCGCACAATCTGAAAATATCTGTCGAACCCCGAGATCATCAGGATCTGCTTGAACATCTGCGGCGACTGCGGCAGCGCGTAGAACGTCCCCGGCTGCACCCGGCTCGGCACCAGATAATCCCTTGCTCCCTCCGGCGTAGAGCGTGTCATGAACGGAGTTTCAATCTCAAAAAATCCCTGTGCCGACAAATAATCGCGAATCGCCTTGGCGACCTTATGCCGCGTCTCGATGTTGAACTGCATCACATCGCGCCGCAAATCGATGTAGCGATATTTCAGCCGCGTCTCTTCATTCGTAAGCGCAGTATCCGAAGGCAAAAATGGCGGCAGCTTCGACTCGTTCAGAATGCGCAACTCATCGGCGGCGAGCTCCACCTCGCCCGTAGGCATGTTGGGATTGATGGTATTGCCGTCGCGCAACTTCACCGTGCCGGTGACCGCAATCACATACTCGTTGCGCAGTGATTCCGCTTTTTTGTGGACAGCGGCATCGCGGTCGGTGTTGAACACGATCTGCGTCACGCCGGTGCGGTCGCGCAGGTCGATGAACAGCAGGTTACCATGATCGCGGCGCCGGTTCACCCATCCCATGAGTACGGCTTTTTTGCCCGCATCGGAGGCACGCAAAATACCGCACATGTGAGTCCGTCGTAAGTCGCCTAGAAAGTCGAGCAAAAGTGTGTGTCCTTACAGTAAGAATGTGGTACAACGCCGAATCTAAGATTATAAATGGACCGCCCGCCGAGACCAGTTTACGCTCCGTAACTCTTCTGACGACTGGCCTCCTGCCTTCCGCAAATCGCCAGCCGTAGCCAGGGAAAGTTAGAGCCAGATGATTCGTTTAGGCTGCTAGATACTACGATCAGGCTCCCTCATCCAAGAATTCCATGAGTTCGTCAAAACAACGCCTGTGGCTGTCACCAAAACCGCACTGTCCATCCCCATCACATCCCCGTCGGTTAACTTTCAGCAGGAAATTTTTTACAATACATTGCTTTTCGCCGTGTTGCATTGCGGTGGTAGTAAATTCTGCTTGGGGAGATGAAACATGCCACACATCAACTGGCTGGCCGTGCTGGCCGCCGCTGTTTCCACGTTTGTGATCGGAGGACTTTGGTATTCCCCATTTTTGTTCGGCCGCGCCTGGATGGCCGTCAACAACCTCACCGACGCTGATCTGGCGAAAAGCAATATGGCTAAAATTTTCGGCCTCTCATTTCTTCTCGCGCTGATTATGGCGGCAAATCTCGCGGCATTTCTGGCCGAGCCGAAAACGACCGCCGTCTGGGGTGCGACCGCCGGTTTTCTAGCCGGTTTTGGCTGGGTCGCGCTGGGCATCGCGACCATTGCATTGTTTGAGCGCCGGTCCTGGAAGTACGTCCTGATCAACGGCGGTTACATGACAGTGTCGTTTGTAGTGATGGGGTTGATCATTGGCGCATGGCGCTAGCAGCGCCAAATCGTCGACGCCACGTTTGAGCGATCGGGAAGGGCACGAGTTCCGCTCGTGCCGTTAAATCGTCTAAATTCAATGCGGCTTCAGCCGCTGAGGTTGGCCTTCTCTAGCCCGGACAAGTTTTTCAGCAGACTGTTTCAGGCATGGCGATAGTTAAGTGGACGCAGACTGCGGCTGACACAATTTGGTGAAAAACTTCGATTTTGGGTGGCGCAGCGCTTTAAGCGCTGCGATAAAGCCTTTCTTTTCGCTGAGGGCTTCAGCCCCTGAGGTCGCAAAGGTGAATTTCAGCAAACAGTTTAGCCGCTGCGGAACTATTTCTTGCTAGCCTTCCCATCCATCATGGCGTTCCACTTCGTACCGTCCTGCGACATGTCAAAACTAAAGTTGTAAGAAGAAACCGAGGTCACCTTAATAATGAATCGCCCCTTCATGGTCATGTCGCCCATTTTTTCCTGGTTGGTCCAGGTCCAGGTGTCGCCGTCGAACGTGCCGCGCGAGTCGTCGAACTCGCCAAAGCTGTTGAACTCGCGATAGGTGTACGCTTTGTCCTCGGTGGAATATCCCATTACCGACAAACCCACGCCGCCGCCCATGGAGCTTTTATAGTCCGAATGGCAAACCAGGTAGAATCCGCCCTCCATCCACTCGCACTTCTCGCTCTCGGTGATCGGTCCGCCGGGGCCATAGGAACTGGGCTTCATCGTTCCGTCGATGGTCCAGGTTCCCGCGAAGAAATCGAGCTTCTTGAGCTCCGGACCGGGCTTGGGCGGCTGCATCTGGGCCAGCGCCGCCGAGGATGTTAAAACTGCCGCGAAGATGATTTGAAGTGGCTTCATGGTTGTCTCCGGTATTCTTTGCTACTTATTCGACGGCAGCGCCATTCTACCGTTAGCGCGCGAAAGGTCAATCGCAAATCGGGCAGGGAACAGTCTACCAATCTCCCCAATGCGTAGCCGTAGCCTGGTGGAACTTCAGCTTCCACTGCCCATCCACCTTCACCCACACCGAGCTGAAATGCTGGTAGCGCGGCGGTGGGCCTTGATCCTCCTGCGGAGCCTCCCGGACCACCGCATCATAAGTCACCACCGCTCCCGCGTCGCCAAGCGCAACCACCTTCATGTCATAAGGCGAAAGCTCCGCCAGATCGGAGTCGCCCAGTCCGCCGGCGGCCTCTTCTCCTGTCAGCAGTTGGCCGTCGATGCCAACCAGCGAAAAATCGTCGGCAAGCGTGCTCTTGAAGAATGCGCCGTCATCCTTCCGCTTGGCTTCGATCAGATTTTTTTCGTTGGTAATAGCGGTTTGTTCAAAAGCGGTAGGAATTCTGACCGCCGCCGCAGTTTGAGCCGCAACCGGGTTGGAAGCGGCAACGCCAAAAAGCAGAGCGCCAAAAACAGCAGAAGAAATGAAAGAAACTTTCACACGACCTCCTGATTGTCGGACTCTGAGATACCGGCCAGGCCATCGATGCTCTGCCGGTTTTTCTGCTCGCGGTAGGCTTTCAGTCCTTCCGCGCCGCGCTTGTGAGCCCAGAGCTCAAGTTGCCGCCGTTCGCCCTCGTATTGAAAAAGCGGGACGCCATAACCGCACGAATCGGTAACGCGATCGACTTCCACCAGGATGATCGAGCGGGCATTCTCATGCGGCGGAAAATTTTGTGCCAGCTTCGTGAACTCCAGTTCATGCTGCTCGACCACCCGGCCGTGGCCATAAAGGCGGTAGATATTAGGCGGTCCCTGGAAGGCGCAGAACATCAGCACAATACGGCCATTTTCCTTAAGGTGAGCAATGGTCTCAACCCCGCTGCCGTTGAAATCGAGATACGCAACAGTGTTCGGCCCGAGGATGCGAAACGAATCAAGCCCTTTAGGCGAGATGTTCACATGCCCGGCCGCATCCAGCGGCGCGGAAGCAACAAAGAAGATGTGCTGCGCCTCGATAAATCGCTGGGCAGCGTCGTCGATGCTGGAGTGAGTTTTGCCCATAATTACTCCTGAATAACTATGGTGCATTACTGTTCAACTTTGTACAACTGCGTGCTTCAGTGTCCCACCACCGCGCCACTACTGCACAACTTCTATACCACGGCTGTGTTCCCGCTACCTTGCCACTAGTGTCTGTCACTACCGTGGAAGAGCGGCGCTTCAGCGCCGCGTTAGCATATCAAGATTAACGGGCTTAGCCCCCGTGGTCGCGATTCGTTCCAACGCTTATCCATCACGCCGAATCCTCTGCGCCAACTCGCCGCGTGGCACCGAAACCTGCTCACCCGTCGCGAGATTCTTCAACGCGAAGGCGCCCGCCTTCACTTCATTCTCGCCGACAATCAAAATATATTTCGCGCCCGCTTTCGCCGCCGTTTCGAACGATTTCTTCAACCGGAAATTTTCGTCGCCCAAATCTACGACCGCATTGACGCGGCGCAATTCACGCGCCAGCCGTGCAGCCTCGGCGTTCATACCCGCGCCAAGCGGTGCAATGTAAACATCCGGCTTTTTCAGCACGCTTTCCGCCGGAGTCGATTCCTGCAGTGACATCACCAGCCGGTCTTCGCCAATCGCAAAACCTATGCCCGGTGCGGCAGGCCCGCCAAGCGCCTCGGAAAGTCCGTCATAGCGGCCGCCGCCAAGGATCGCGTTCTGCGCCCCCAAAGCACCGTGCGTGAATTCGAACGCGGTGCGGGTGTAGTAGTCGAGGCCGCGCACCAGTCGGTCGTTGACACGAAAATCGATGCCCACTGCTTTCAGAATTTCCTGCACCGCCGCGAAGTGCTTTCGGCTGTCTTCCTCAAGAAACTGGCTGATGCGCGGCAGCGTATCGATGATCGGCTGATCTTGAGGCACCTTGCAGTCGAGAACGCGCAGAGGATTGGTCACGGCCCGCCGTTGGCAATCGCCGCACAGCTTGTCTTTGACCGGTTCGAGCGCAACGCGCAGAGCCTCGTTGAACTTCACCCGCTCAGCCGAAGATCCGACCGAATTCAATTCAAGCGTCCAGTTTTTGATTCCCAGGCGGTCCAGCAACGCGGCCAGCATCTCCAGCACTTCAGCGTCGCGCGCCGGAGAATCGCTTCCCGCCGAGGCTGGCCCAATGACTTCCGCATCGATCTGGTAAAACTGCCGGTAGCGCCCTTTCTGCGGACGCTCCCGCCGGAACATCGGCCCCATGCAGTAAAGCTTGTTCAATCCCCGATCCCAAAGTTTGTGCTCAATGTAAGCCCGCACAATGCCGGCGGTCGCCTCCGGACGAAGACTGAGCGATTGTCCTTTATCGCTCTCAGCGCGCCCGCGATCTTCCCACGTAAACATTTCCTTCGAGACAATATCAGTCTCTTCGCCCACGCCGCGCGCAAACAGTTCGGTCGATTCAAAAATCGGCGTGCGAATCTCCTGAAAGTTGTAAGCGCGAAAAACCTCCCGTACTGCCGACTCGACATAGTTCCACAGCGCCGTGTCAGGCGGAAGTAAGTCTCGCGTCCCTCGAACCGCCTTAATCATTAGTTCCCATCCGTTGTCATCTCAACCTTGTCATCCTGAGCGGAGACTTGTCGTTCGCGAAGCGATAGACAAGTCGCAGTCGAAGGATCCCTTGCATCTCAAAGCATCCAGTGGCCTAGAAAGGAGTTCCCTCCAAATCAAACGTCACCCATAGCACGGACTATCGACAGCAGCGCCGCACTATAGGGATCCTTCGACTTCGCGTCGCTCACCGATGCTGCGCTCAGGATGACAAGAGCAACAACTTCACCGCTCCCGCAAATAATCCTGCGTATACCCCAAATAATTATTGGCGTAACGCATAATCGTTTCCTCTTCGCCCTTCTCCAGCTTCCGCCGAAGCTTCCCCGGCGATCCCATCCACAGCGAACCCGGCTCAACCACGGTGCGCTCCGGAATCAACGTCCCCGCCGCGATAATCGATCCCGCGCCGATCTTCGCCCCATTCAAAATCACCGAGCCCATGCCGATCAGGCATCGATCCTCGATTACGCATCCGTGTAGCGTAACCGAATGCCCCACCGTCACATATTCGCCCACGGTCACCCCATATACGTTTTTCATCCCATGCAGCACGCTGCAATCCTGAATATTCGAATGCGCCCCAATGCGGATGGCATAAACATCACCGCGAATCACGGCATTCATCCATACCGACACGTGTTCACCCAGCACAACATCGCCAATGATCTGCGCGGAGTCGTCCACATAACAAGAAGAGGGAATCGTCGGCGTAACGCCCTTAAATGATCGAATCATCTTGCTCCCAAAGAAAAACAGCGCATAAGCACCAAAGAAATACTACCAGCTTCACGCCTGCAAATAAGCCAGCACCGCCCGCGTGATCTCCGCTTTCGCCTCGGTGAGCGACAAGCCCGCCGGCCGCCGCAGCGCCGCGCCATGCGACAGCGCATCCACCATGTTCGTGACGACGAACACAACCCTGTCGAGATCGCGGCCCTTCTTCAATTCATGCGCCCGCGACTGGATCGCCAGTCGGAACGCGCCATGCAGCCGCGTCGCGAAATCCTTTGTGCCGTCCGCCCGGTGTGGAACTTCCGTCGACATCAGCTGAAAAAGTTCAGGATCAGGGATGTGCGCGTCAACCATCGCCTCGATCATGGCTCGCATCAGCACATCGAGCGGCGAGGCCGCATGTTCAAAAAGCTTGGCCTCAACCAGCCGGTCAATCTGCTCGATGTGGCGTTGATGCAAAGCGATAAAAATCGCGCGCTTGTCAGGAAAGTACTGGTAAACCGAGCCAATGCTGACTCCGGCAACCTCGGCGATGCGGTTCGTTGTGATAGCCAGCAGGCCTTCGCGCTTAAGCAGCCGGATGACAGCCTCAAGCACGGCGTCAAAAGTTTCACGCGCGCGCCGCTGCTGAGGCCGTCGCCGGAGTGAGGCTCTGGTGGACTTCGCTGCCATTGTAAGGATTTTATTACAAATATGAGCATAACTCACGTTAATTAAAGATATCTCGTTGCGAAAGTAGGCCTTTAAAAGCCCTAGCAATGCGAGTATACAAGGGCGAAATCACATAGTAGCCTTGGATAAATTATGAGCAACCGTATACATAAATTACGATTGCAAAGAGGCTACATGACATATCTCATTACCGGCGCGACAGGAGACATAGGATCGAAAGTCGTCGAACAATTACTCCAGCGTGGCGAGCGCCCCCGCATCTACGTGCGCGACGCGGAAAAAGCGCAAGCGCGTTTTGGCGATAAAATCGATATCTTTGGCGGCGATCTGGCAGATTCGGCTACCTTGCAAGCGGCGCTGGAAGGTGTCGAAGAATTCTTTCTGCTCAACAGCGGCCCGCAGATTCCAGCCCGTGATGAAGCCGCGGCAAAGGCAGCGAAAGCCACGGGCGTAAGGCATCTGGTAAAACTTTCTTCGCTCGATGTAAGACAAGGCTTGGCCATCGGCGCGTGGCATGAGCGCGGCGAAACGGCGATTCGCGCCAGTGGAATCTGTTTTACGTTTGTGCAACCCACCGGCTTCATGTCGAACCTGCTGGCCTGGGCGCGCTCCATCAAAAGCGAAGGCGTAGTGCGCTCCTCCACGGGCGATGGCAGAAGAGCTTTTATTCACACCCAGGATATCGCCGCCGTCGCAACAGAAGCTTTAACCTCATGCAAGTATGACGGCAAATCCCTGCCGATCACCGGACCGGAAGCAATAACCTTTGCCGAAGTGACAGGGAAAATCGGAGCAGCAATCGGAAAGCAACTCACCTTCCAACCGATCTCCGATGAAGAAGCCGGCCAACGATACGCCGGCGCCACCGGCGCCCCGGCAGAAGACACCGAAGCCCACGTCGCACTATGGCGAGCGATTCGCGAAGGCCGTCTCGCCAGCGTCACCGATAATGTAGAGCACATTCTAGGACGCAAGCCAATCACGCTCGATCAGTGGATTCAAGAGAACGCGGCCGCTTTCCGCGGGTGAACGTGGCGCGGGTGTGGTCCCAGCCGCGAAGCGGCGGAAGACTACAGCCCACGGCGTAAGCCGTGGGTAGGAATTAAGAAAAACGGTAAAGCTCCAAAGGAGCGAAAGAACGTCCGGCAAATCCCAATCGACCCCTTCGTACAACCGCACCCTTTGCCTTCCCCATCGCCATCTGCGAAACTGGCCTATCCTCAACAACTGGGAACCGGGAACCGCATGGGCCGCATCCACGTACTCTCCGAGCAAGTCGCCAACAAGATCGCCGCTGGCGAGGTCGTGGAGAGGCCTGCCTCAGTAATGAAAGAACTGCTGGAAAACGCGCTCGACGCCGGCGCGACCCGCATCAAGATCACCGTGGAAGCGGGCGGCAAGAAACTGATCCAGATCACTGACAACGGATGCGGCATGGTCCGCGACGACGCCATGCTGGCCTTCGAGCGTCATGCGACCTCGAAGATCAAAGACGCGGAAGATTTGCTCAGCGTAGCCACACTCGGCTTCCGCGGCGAAGCGCTGCCTTCCATTGCCTCAGTGTCGCGGTTAAGGCTGGAAACCTGCGCGACGGAAGTTTCAGATGGTCCTGCCTCCGGAACCATCATCGAGATCAACGGCGGCAAGATGGCGCGCGTCGAAGAAGCCGGACTTCCGCAGGGCACATCGATCACCGTCCGCGATCTCTTCTTTAATACTCCCGCGCGAAAGAAATTTCTCAAAGCCGAGTCGACCGAACTCTCGCACATCGCCTCGCTGGTCACGCACTACGCACTGGCGCATCCCGAAAAGCATTTCGAGTTGCATTCCATGACCAATGCCATGCTGGTCGCGCCTCCCGTCGCGGGATACAGCGAGCGCGTCTATCAGGTCTTCGGCAAGGAGACGCTCGATCAGTTGATCCCAGTCGCGGCGGTGCAACCGCTCGAGCGCGTTGGCCTGCCGCAGCCTCCGCCCTGGCGTCGCGAAGTAAGTGACGAAGCGGACGAACCGGTGAATCCCGGCGAGATGCGCCTGCACGGCTTCGTCTCCAAGCCCGAAATTCAAAAGCTCAACCGCAACTCGATCTATGTATTCGTCAACGGACGCCTGATTCGCGACCGCCTTGTCCAGCACGGGCTGACCGAGGCCTACCGCAATATCATTCCGCCCACGGTATTCCCGGTGGTGCTGCTGTTTCTGGAAATGCCGCCGGGCGAAGTGGACGTCAACGTTCATCCCTCGAAGACCGAAGTCCGCTTTCGTCAATCAACCGTGATGCACGATTTTGTACGCGACACGGTCCGCGCCGCGCTGATGAAGGCACGTCCCGCGCCGCAATTCACCACGGAAATTCGCGCCCATGCCACGGCCAGTCCAGGTCTGACGCCGGGCGCGCGCGAGTGGGAGTCGGTTTCCGATCTGGCCCCGGAATCAAGGATTGCGCCGAGGCCTTTGTACGACCCTGCAAGCGGCGCAGGTTTTGCTTTGCAAGCGCCGGTTATACCGCCGGCCTCCGCCCGCTTTCAGTTCGATGGCGGAATCGCCGTCGAGGCAAATGCCGCCATTCCCGTGGCCCGAGCATTGGAATCGCGCGCACCTGAAAAAATTGCCGAACGCGGAATCATCAACCCCGCAATTCCGGATGACGGCTGCGCCCCCGCGCTCGATGTAAACGAAGGCGAGCCCACGCTGGCCGCTCTTTCCACTCTGCGCCCGCTGGGACAAATTCGCAATTCGTTCATTCTCGCCGTGAATGAAGATGGCTTGTGGATCGTCGATCAGCATGTGGCGCACGAGCGCGTGCTGTTCGAGCGCATCCTGCAGCAGCGCGCCGCGCAAAAAGTAGAAAGCCAACGCCTGCTCATGCCCATCGTGCTGGAGTTGTCTCCCGCGCAGCAGCCGGTGTTTGCCGAGATTGCCGACGAGTTGCAGCATAACGGATTCGAAGCCGAACCCTTCGGCGCGCGCAGCGTAGCTGTAAAAGTCGCACCCGCGGGAGTTGACGCGGCCGCAGTCGAAAAAATGCTGCATGAGTTGCTCGACCAGATTTCCCGCGAAGAGCAGTCGCTGAATCTCGAAAAAATCCGCAGCCGCATCGCCGCCTCCATCGCCTGCCATGCGGCGATTAAAGTCAACATGCCGCTGGAGCAAAATAAAATGGAGTGGCTGCTCGGCGAACTGGCAAAAACCCAGCACCCCATGGCCTGTCCGCACGGCAGACCGGTGGTACTGCGGTATTCTGTAAAGGAGATTCAGCGGGCGTTCAAGAGAATCTGAAAAGCAGGCAGTTAGTACTTGGCACTTAGCATTTAGCCTTTCTGGTTTCGTGCACGCACCATTGTTGGCCAAATGCCAAATGCTAATTGCTGATTTCCAATCATTAATGACCGACCAGGAACTCCAGCAACTCCGCCACGAAAAATGGCGTCTCGATGGCAAGCCCATCCGGACCATCGAGCAGGCGCGCACCTTCGTCGAAGAAGTCGGATTCTGCCTGATGTTTCCGCTGCGGCCAACCATGCCCGTGCCCACTTTCATCGGCGCTTTTGTGGGAGCCGACGACCGCCTGCCCACTTGGCAGCATGCCTACTCCGATCCGCGCGCGGCCGAAGCCACGGACTTGATGGTGCGCCTGCTGCGCGAGCGTTCCATCTATGAGGCGAATTTGTTCGAGGAGAACAATGCCTTTCTGGTAGCGGCTTCGGTCTTTCCTTTTTTCTATGCCCTGGTGGGCGAGCGCAACCCCAAGCTGGCGCCGCGCGCCGGGTCGCGATCTCCCTATTCGGCGCTGGCCTGCGATGCCTTTGAGTTAATTCAGCGCGACGGCCCGATCTCGAAGGAAAAGTTGCAGGAAGCCTTGGGCGGCAGCGTTTCCCTGCCCGCGCTCGATAAGGCTTTGAGCGAGTTGCTGGCAAAGCTGCGCATTACGCGCGTCGATTACAACCCAAGCGAGGGCTCGTTCTGGGATGTGCTTTACCGCTGGGCGCCGGATGCGGTGAAGCAAGGCGTGGGATTGTCGGTGCCGGAGGCGCTCACGGCTCTGCTCTCGAAATATCTCGATTGCGTAGTAGCAGCCGAACCGTCCGAGCTGGAATCATTCTTCGGAAAATTTGTAGCGCGCTCGCGAGTAAAGGATGCGGTGAACGCCCTGCTCGCCGCGCGCGAATTGAGCTTCGTGCACGTAGGCAGCCGCTCGATGGTCCAGATGACACCGGCGCAAAGTGAAGTGAAGACCCCTCCGCAGATCGTGTTTAAAAGGGAAAAGGCCACCTCCAATTCCGTCCGAGTGGAAAAAGTTAAGAGGTAACACTCGCGCATTTCGAGGAACCTTCCGCTTTGTCACCAACCTCCAATCCCCATCCCTACCGTGGCCGCCTCGCACCCTCGCCAACCGGCCTGCTCCATCTCGGCCACGCCCGCACCTTCTGGACCGCAGCCCAACGCGCTCGTGAGCACCACGGGCAACTGATTCTCCGCAACGAAGATCTCGATGCCTCTCGCTGCCGCGCGGAATTCGTCGATGCCATGTTCCAAGATCTGCGCTGGCTGGGCATTACCTGGCAGGAAGGTCCGGATTGCGGCGGTCCCTTCGCGCCCTACTCGCAAAGCGAACGGCGAGATCACTATCGCAACGCCTGGAATATCTTGCGCGAGCACGGATTCATTTATCCCTGCACCTGCTCCCGCAAAGAAGTAGCCCAATCGGCAAGCGCGCCCAATGATCTGGATGACGAGCCAATTTACCCGGGCACCTGCCGCCCGTTAAGTCCCGATGAAGATAAAGACAAAAATCAGGCTGAAGAAGAGAAAGATGTGGCGACAGGCGCCTCGCCTGTCCGGCGAAGGCGAAGCCGACCGGTATCGTCCACAAAAGCAAACTGGCGCTTTCGCATCCCTGACGGTGAAGAAATCACCTTTACAGACCAGCATCTCGGCCCACAGCGCATGACCGCCGGGCGCGATTTCGGCGACTTCATCGTCTGGCGCCGCGACGACGTTCCTGCCTATCAGTTGGCCGTAGTCGTGGACGATGCCGCCATGCGCATCACCGAAGTGGTCCGCGGCGCGGATCTTCTGAAATCGACCGCCCGGCAGCTTCTTCTATTCCGCGCGCTAGGATTCACCCCGCCGCAGTATTATCACTGCGACTTGCTGCGCGATGAAAATGGAATTCGGCTGGCCAAGCGCCACGATTCCCTAAGCATCCGCAAGCTGCGAGAGCAGGGATGGACGCCGGAAGAAGTACAGGCAATCCGCAATCCCTGCTCGATCGATGTAGCGAAGAAATGAAGTTAAGCCCAAACTTAAATCGTCGCTTGAATCCTTCGCGCCGCCCCCGGTCGATTGTTCTACGGCAGCTTAACCCCGGAAAATCCTTCGCAAGCGGCAATCAACTCCTCCTGCTTTTCCTGATCCCGCGCCGCCGGATGCGGCTTGCGTAGCTTCATGTGAAAAAAGTATTCGCCCGTAACCTTCGCCGCGGCGTCATCGCTCACTGCCAGCCAGGCTTGTGTGCGGTATCCTTCTTCCAAATCATCGGGAGCGCCCGCGCCTCCCATCTTGGTTGCCACCCAGCCCGGCTCAAGCGCATTCGATAAAACACCCGGCCAGCGTCGCGCCATCGCAAATGCCAGCATAACGTCATGCAATTTGGTATCGGAGTAAGCCTGCTGTCCCTGCCAGGCACGCTTTTCCCACGCTAAATCCTCTAAGCTATCGTCTCCGTTCTGATGCAGCCCGGAACTCAAATACACCAACCGCTTCGGCTTCTGTATAAGGGCCGTCAAAATATACGGAGCCAGCGTATTCACCGCAAACTCCTGCGGCAGTCCATCCTCCGTCGCTATGCGCCGGGGATGTTGATATCCCACGCCCGCATTGTGGATCACGGCATCGAATCGCCCCAGCGTATTCACCCGTTCGGCCACATTCTTCGTCTGCGCGATGCTCGAGAGATCGCCGGTCACCACCGTCTCCGCTCCCGGAACCGCAGCCATCGCATCCTTGCCGCGCTCTTCGCCGCGCGCATGTAATACCACTTTGTGCCCTTGCTTAACCAACAGTTGCGCCGCCATGCGGCCAAGCCCATCGGAAGATCCCGTAATAAAAATCCGCGCCATGATTCATTACCTTTCTGGAATTATTTGCCTGATAGCCTCACTGAAAATCTCACTCCACTAATGGATGCCCCCACCCTCATCGCCGCTTCAGCGCCTCCAGTTCGTCCAAAGTTCGCGGCCAGTCAGCCCCTAGTAACCGCGAAAGACTTCGATCCGCCAAAACTTTCCCACCCGTCTGGCACCGCGCGCAATAATTCGTCTCCTTATCTGCATAGCGAATACGCAGAACCTTGTCGCCGCAGCGCGGGCACGGCTCTCCATACTTTCCATGGACAGCCATCTCCTTGCGAAATGCCGTCACCTTTTCCGGGAAGCCGTCTTTCGCCTCAGCCCCGAGGCGCGCAATCCAAATCTTCAGCGTCTCCTGCGCCGCCGCAAACAGGCGCTCCCACTCCTCAGCTTTTAGTTTTTGCGTCTGCGCCAGCGGAGAGAGTTTCGCCGCGTGCAAAATCTCGTCGGAATACGCGTTGCCCACGCCGCTCAACAGCCGAGGATCGGTCAGCGCTCGCTTGAGCGTGTGATTCTCCAGCGTCAGCACCTTGCGAAAAGCATCAAGATCGCTGCCGAGGACATCGATCCCTCCCGCATCCAGCGACCGCAAATTTTCTTCGCCGGCAATAATGTGCAGCGCCGCTCGCCGCTTCGATCCCGCCTCAGTCAGAACCAGAGAGCCATCCGGAAAATCGAATGCCGCCAGATTCTGCCGCCCCCCAAGCTTCGCATCTTTCGCGCGCCAGTGCAGTCGCCCCGCAATCATCAGATGAAGCACCAGCCAAAGGTCGCCTTCCACTCCAATCGCAATGCGCTTGCCAATGCGCCGCAGCTCGCGCACCACCCGCCCTACCACACTCGTCACCGGAGGCTGCACCGTCCGCAGCAGAAACGCGCTCCCCAGCCGCACATGTTCCAGTCGCTTCCCCACAATGCGCGCTTCCAGCGCGCTCATGTACGCCGCAATATCCGGTAGCTCAGGCATCTTAATATTCAGAATGCCTGCCGCCCCATCATTTCGCAACTAAGCAGTTGGCCCAAGAGGTGCAAGCGGGTGCCCCACCCTTACTCGCGCAAGTTGCGAGTAGGGTGGGGAATTTGATTCTCAAGACGCCGAGTCCGCGTTCAGCCCGACCAAATCCAACTCACCACACATACACCGACTCCTGATCCACATACTCATCAATCGTCTGCCCCGAAGAACTTGCAGGCATATCCAACTGATGCTGCACTCCCAAAACCGGCGACCATGCCGGACTCGGAATCGACGACTGCACCACATCGCCTAGGTAATACGTGTAGCCGTCAATCGTGAGCGTTCCAAACTGCCCTTCCGTATTCGTATCATTCGACGCCGTCGGGCTGCTCACAATATGCTGGTACGCTGGCGAGCTTCCATTCGGCGTCATCCGCTGGTAAAAAACCGTGGCGTGATGCCACGTCCCCGGCGCAAAAGCCTGCAATGTCGCTGATTCCGGCCGCGTCGGCTGGCACGAATCGCTCGACGCCGTCCACTCATTGCTCTGCGGGTATGCAAATTCCCAGTAATAAGCGCCCATGGTGCCGTCGTAATAGCACTGCGAGCCAAACATAAATTCATGCACATTCCCGTCATTCACTTCCACCGCAAAAAACAAATCCGACTCGAAAGCCTGTACCGAAGTTTGCGCGGTCGAGGTCGGCACATAAAACCAGTAGTCCCACAAAAAATTCGTAATGGCATTGCTGCTATTGGCATCATCCTTCCACGCGAAGAGGCTGTTATCTTCCTCGCCGCAACTATTCGTTTCGGTAAAATGCTGTCCGCCGGTCGGGTCGGGAGCATTCGCGGTATTGGGGTCGGACGTGCTGCTCCACGTCCCAATCGTTCCCGTGGAACACGAACTTCCCGCGCCTGATTGTTTCGCCCACGAATACGTATTGTCCACATTCACTTCAGTAGCGGCCGGAGGCGGTGTCGGCGGCGCAAATCCAGTTACATCAATACTGTAATTCGAGTTCTGGCTCGGGATCGTCGTATATCCACCATTCGAATCCCACGCCGTGATGTGCACCGTATGTGTACCGCTGGAGATGACTACCCAGGTATCCAGCGTAGTGATCGTGCTTAAATAAACCTCATTGTTATCGACATAGATGGCGTAACCGGTAATGCCGTACGTGCTCTCGGCCGTCGCCTGAAAGTGAACCGGCGAAGTTACATTCGTCGTTCCCGTGCTGGCAAGCGCTGGAGTTTGCAAGTAAACCGAAGTAGGAGCAGTAGCTGCTACCGAAGCAGCGGCTCCAAAGAAACAAATCGCAAAGGTAATTACGGCAAACATCGAGCACGCAGCTCTCGACGCAGGCATCAAAGCGCACTTCAACACGCCACATTTCGTAACGTGGATACTCTTCAACCGCTGGCTGACCATAACAAGCTCCTTCGTGCATTCATAGTTTCCCCGCATACAGCATGCACACCTCTCGGCAGTAATTGCCGGGAACTCTACGAGACAAAGAGGCATTGTTGCTGCCAAACTCTCGCCCAGGTTAGCAAGTGAAATAAATCAGGATAGTTCCGTAGGAGTTGGAACTTATATCTGTAGATAGGTGAAATAGGTAATGAAGGCAAGCAAAATCAAAATAAGGCTTCAGATAAGAAAATCTAGTCCCGTTAGGGACGCCAGAGAAACTGTCACGTATGGAACGGACACTCCTGTCCGTTGCCTTTTGTTCTTGCTGTTGATTTTGACTTAGGATATCCCAGTTCTCACATCGCCGCGAAATGAAAATATTCGAGAAAAACCTCCGCCAAACTCACTCCCGCAGCCACTCCCAAGCCTCCCGATATCCCTCCCACCGCGGATTCCTTCCCTTCAACCCCGGAAACAACCGCAAATTCTTCACTCCCGTCACCACCTCAACCGGCAGCAAATACCAGACATCTTTTCCGCTCCTCTCGATCACCACATGCGCTGCCAGCACATCAATATCTTCCGCCGTATAAGCCTTCTTGCCCTCGCCTCGCGTCGAGTAAACCGGCTGCACGTCATATCCTCCGCCATTCAACCGTCCTGTAGCCTTCACCTGCACCCGCAACAATCTCCCGCCGCGTTCCGCCCAAACTATAAAGTCGCACTTCTCGCTGTCGCCCCACGGCACCGCCAGCCCAAATCCCAAACTCTGCGCCTTCAGCAAAAACGCCGCCTGCGACATCTCTCCCATCCGCTTCGGATTCCACTTCCGTCTCCCCCGCCCGCGCCTCCTCATCCTCTGCCACAGCCATCATCCAGGGAATGATGGTCACCTGCCCGCTCCGCTCCTGATCAAACATGCAACCTCCCGCCGCCGGTTAGCGGCACACTAATCGCCGTTATCGGATGTTTTCCCGATACCTCTAGCCTAGGATGCCGCTCACCAGATGGCAACGCCATAAACAGCCCATATCCACAACCAAAAGCCGTTCACCCATCACATTTCCTCAAATGAACAGGATCTAAGATCGGAGGATTTGAATCTCGAACGTTCGATCGGTATTTACATTGTGTAAATACAAAAAATGCGCTACAGTTGGGATAAGAAAAAGAACCGCCGCAACCTCGACCTTCATGGAATCGCATTCGAAGACACCATTCGAATCTTCGAAGGGCCAACCGTCGAAAGGCTCGACGACCGCTTCGACTACGGCGAGGATCACGTGTATGCCATCGGAGTCGTGAACGGACGTGAAATTACGGTCATCTATGCCGACAGAAAAAATAACCAAAGGCGCATCATCTCAGCGTGGCGCTCGGAGCCCCATGAAAGGCGTCACTACTGGCGGAGTATTGAAGCGAAATAATTCCGCATCCCGCCCCGCCCGAAAAACCGGCACCGACTGGCAAAGGCTCGATCGCATGAGCCCCGCTGCTATCCGCAAGGGTATCCAAGCCGACCCCGAAGCTCATCCCACAGACGAAGCCTTTTGGAAGACCGCAAAAGTAGTCCTGCCCACCCCGAAAAAAATCGTTACCATGCGCCTCGACGCCGATCTGCTGCGCTGGTTCCGGCAGTCTCCGGGCTACCAAACCCGCATCAACGCCATCCTCCGCGCCTACATGCAAGCCCAAGTGTGACATGGCAGTCGCACCGACTGCTTGTAATACCGTGGAAGAGCGGCGCTTAAGCGCCGCGTAAGGTAAACCCAAATCAAGACGGGCTTCAGCCCGAAGCTTTTGACTTTAAGTGACGCAGCGCCTCCCGCGCTGCGGCAGATGAAAACCGGGAAGGGCACGACTTCCAGTCGTGCCAATGAAGGCTATCGATAGGGAACCGCGGGGATCATTCGCCGCGCGAATGATCCCCGCAGAAAAACGCAAACGGCCCCGATAGCCAATGCCGTAGCGAAATCCCCTTACTCCTTCACCCCCAACTGCCAAAACAAAAACGAATAAACATCCGTAAACTCCTCAATCTGCTTGGTCACCGGTTTCCCCGCGCCATGCCCAGCCTTCGACTCAATCCGCAACAATATCGGACGCGTCTTACTAGCCCCATTCTTAGCCTCATCCTGCATCTCCGCTGCCATCTTCTTAGCGTGCATCGGGTCAACTCTCGTGTCGGTATCCGCCGTCATAAACAAAATAGCCGGATACTCCTCGCCCGCCTTCACGTGGTGATACGGCGAGTACGCATACAGCCACTTGAACTGATCCGGCTTGTCCGAGCTGCCATACTCCGGTACCCACAGCTTGGCAATTTGAAAATTCTGATAGTGCAGCATGTCGAGCAGCGGTACCTGGCACACCACCGCGCGAAATAAATCCGGACGCTGCGTGATCATCGCCCCCATCAGCAGCCCGCCATTTGATCCGCCCTGCACCGCCAGATGATCCTTGTCCGTATATTTTTCGGCGATCAAATGCTCGGCCGCGGCGATCATGTCGTCAAAAACATTCTGCTTTTTCTCCAGCATGCCCGCGCGGTGCCAGTCCTCGCCAAACTCCGCCCCGCCGCGTAAATTCGCCACCGCGTAAACCCCGCCGTGCTCCATCCACAAATAAGCTGTGCGGCTGAAGTTCGGCGTCATGCTCACATTGAACCCTCCATAACCCGTGAGCAGCGCCGGATTTCGCCCATCCTTCTTCAGTCCCTTCTTATAGACCACAAACATCGGGACCTTCGTTCCATCCTTCGAGTGGAACCACTCCTGCTCCACTTCATATGCCGTCGGATCGATCGAAGGCGCATCCACCTTCGCCCATTGTGTGGTCGCTCCCGTCTTCAAGTCATAGCGATAAACCGTCGGCGGCACCGTGAATGACAGGAAGCCATAAAAAATCTCATCGCGATCCCACCTCCCCTCCGTTCCATACACCGTGCCCAGCGCGGGAAGCATGAGATCCTTCAACTTCGTTCCATCGATATCGAAAATCTTCAACTGCGAGGCGGCATTCTGTTCATATTGCGCAAATATCTTTCCGCCCCACACCGCCGCGCCCTGCAAAACTGCATCCGTCTGCGGAATGATTTCCTTCCAATCGTCGCGCTCATAATTGCCGGCCTCCGCCATGAACACGCGGTAGCGCGGCGCATCTTCATTCGTGGTGATGTAAAGCCTTCCGTTGTAGGCCGTCGCGCTGTAAAGAAAATCTTTGCCGGTCGTGATCCGTATGGGTGGCGTCCCCCGCTTCAGGTCCATTAAAAATATCTCGGTCTTGGTCCAGCCCTCCTGCTCCGTGATCAACAGTAATCGGCCATCGTTGTCGAGATTCACCGCGGGCCAATCCTCAGGGTCGCGGCCCTCCCCAAAAATCAGCGGATCGGTCGCCGGATCGCTTCCCAGTTCGTGATAAAACACGTGCCTGTTATACATCTCCTGGCCATCCGGCACATCGCCCTTCTTGGGATAACGCGTGTAATAAAAGCCGGAATTATCGAGCATCCACGCCATGCTGCAAGCCCGCGTGCGCTCAATCGTATCGGGCAGCGTCTTGCCCGTCTTCGTCTCGATGATGTGCAGCGTGCTCATCTCCGACCCGCTCGGCGAAGTCCCATACGCCAGATACTTCCCATTCTCCGAAGCCTGATACCAGTCGAGCGCAATCGTTCCATCCGCCGCCAGTTGATTCACATCCAGCAGCACGCGATCTTTTCCCGTACCCTTTGCTTCCGCACTGCCCTCGCGTACATACAGCACCGGCTGGTTCTGCATGCCCTCGCGCCGTGTATAGAAATAATATTTCCCGCCAATCTGCGGCTGGCTGATGCTCCCGATGCTCAACAACTCCGTCAATCTTTTATGGATCGCATCGCGCCCCGGCAGCGGATCGAGCATCGCATGCGTGTACGTCATCTCTTCCTCAACCCATTTCTGCGTCGCGGGAGAAGTGCCATCCTCGAGCCAGCGATAGTTGTCCGTGATCTCCACGCCATGCATCGTCTCGATGATCGGTTTCTTCTCCGCCTTCGGAGGCCCGCTGGGCGCGGCAGATGTCTTGGCGTCATTAGCGGCATAAACCGCAGCCGCAATCAGAAATAAAGAAGCAAAAACGCAGATCAAACGGAAGCCTCCCAACATGAAGCACCTCGAAGACTTAGTATGAAACACGGCGGGAACAGCCTAGGGTACCAGAAAGCAAAGAAGCAATTTCAAGCCTGTGGAGGTCGATGTACGCAAGGGACATGGCCACCAACGAGAGCAGTTTTCACCATCGCCGCCAAATGTTATGATGAATTGCGGCCAAGAGGGGCGCGCTTCGCGCGCCCCTCTCCACAACACTCCTCAGTAGCTCAATGGCAGAGCATTCGGCTGTTAACCGAAGGGTTGTAGGTTCGAGTCCTACCTGAGGAGCCATTTCTTTTCACCGCTTTAGTGCACCTCGACATTTCCAGCTTGCCTCAACTCGCGACATTTTCTACTTCTGCCACTTTGGGAACCTCGTAACGATTTACATTTATCCGATGCGCCCGTAGCGGTAAACGGGTGACCGGGTGATCTCTGGCCTTTTGCTGCGCTTGCTTTCAATTTCAGAACATAAATTTAGCAGCAAGCTGTACTAGTCGAGGCGCTGCGGCATTGTCGATGTTGCCAAAACTCGGATCTTCTATCTGCCCATCGACTGCTGCTGGACCATAGAACTGGGTATGGTTGAATGCGTTGAAACCTTCGAGACGGAAGACCAACGACCTTGCGTCACGGAGGCGAATGGTTTTTTGAAGCGTCAGGTCGAAGTTCTCTATGCCGGGGCCATAGAACATGCGGCGTTTCGCATTGCCCAACTGCCCGACGGTCTCTTCCGGAAACAGTGCGGTATTGAATGCTGGCTTTCCATTGCGCCCGTTAGTGTTGATGCGTAATGGTCCCGGAATGTATTGCGGAGTATCGAGCAGATAATTATTGGCCCCATTACCCAGGGTGCCGAGCAGTGAATTATCCGAGTTGTCGAACAGGGTAACCGGGAAACCGGTGGCAAAGCGGGTTGTTCCGGAAATACTCCAATCGTGCGAAAGCGCAGCTGGTCCTCGGAAGCGGTCGACAGGCAATGCAAGGGTGTAGCTGGCGACGAAGTTGTGCTTTAGATCCCAAGCGGAGATTGTCCGGCTCTGGCGGGCATGGATCGGGTTGAGTTGTTCGCCAAGATTAGAGCCCTGGTCGATGGACTTGGCATAGGTGTAACTGAGCAAAAACTGAGAGGCATGGCGGTAGCTGCGTAGCGTGGTCTCGAGTGCGTTGTAGTTCGAGTTCGCGATGGAGCTGTCCGATGTGTTTTCACCATAATTGGGCCCTTGTCCGACGCGCGTACCCCGAAAGACCCGACCGCTTGTGCCGGTGTAGGTCGTGTCTTCTCCAAAAGGGCCGCAACCGACGCTTGCGAGACTGAGACAGAGAGCGGGGTTGCCGGGGTTGACGGAGACGAGCGCGAGTTCGCGATGTCCCTGGTTGCCGACGTAACTGACCGTTAAGAGAGTGGAGTTAGTCAACTGGCGCTGCAAAGACAGCATGAAGTTGTTCACGTAAGGTACGCGATCACGCTGGTTGAAAAACGGGTCGGCGGAGATTGGAGTGAAGTTTGCCCAGTTAATCGAGTTATCCGGATTGTTGGTTGAAACATCGTGCGATGGAAATGGAAAGGGAAATCGCTGGCCGTTGTCGGTGCCGGTAGCAGCAGTAATAAAGGGTGTCGCCAGCAACGGAGGTCCAGGGCTAAGGTAGTTGTAGCCGAAAGGCGGCACGGCATACATGATGCCGGCTGCAAGGCCAGGAAAGGCGGTGTAGAAGATCCCATAACTGGCTCGGACGCTGCTCTGGCCACTTCCACCAAAGATCGTCTTGCCGACCCCGTCAGAGAATGCCGGCGCATACGCAAGGCCGATCCGGGGTGCAAAATTCTTATAACCCGTAGGAGCGATCGTACGTGGTACGCCGGGATCGCCGGCAACGAGCAGCCCCGCAGGCGCCCCGGGATAGAGCGTTGATTGTGCCCCCGCAACCCAAGTCTGAAGCTGATCATATTTTTCCCACCAGGGCATGATGATGTCCCAGCGCAAGCCCGAGTTGATTGTGAGTTGGCTGTTCACGCGCCAATTATCCTGCGCATTGAAGCCAAGGTAGCGGTTACGCAGATAGAAGGGCTGGCCCGACGATTGAGTGAAATTGCTGGTTGTACCGAGAAGGAAATCCGCATAAGGCGAACCGGTCTCGGTCCCATCGATATTGAACGTACCATTGAAGGTGGCGTTGGGATGCTCGTTGACCTGGTCGATGTGGAACTGCCCGCCGATTTTCAGGGTATGAGAGCGGATGGTCCGCGAGAGGCTGTCGCTGAGATAGAGAGTGTTGTTGACCTGAGTCATGTTGGTGATGGGAACACCCATGACAAAAGTGGGGAAGGTGATGTTTTCCACCCCCTCGAACTGCGGTGCCTGCACGTAGATGCCATCCGGTCCGGTTGAGAAGCCTTGGGCGGCCAAGCTAACGCCAAGACCGCCGTGCGGCTGTCCGATGACATTGGCATTACGAAGGTAGCCCAGGTGCAGTTCGTTCACGGTATTAGCACCGATCACCCTGGTGTCGCCGAGCGAAAACAACTGCGCCCGGCCCAGATATAAAGCATCGAAGCCGGGGATACTGGCACCGGCAACAGAACCCGGATAGGGATTGTCGAGGGCGTAATCGTCCACGAAGTAGTAAGCCGAAAGCTGGCCCAGCCGGGTATTGGCGTCGAACCGGACTGAACCCTTATCGTCTCGCACGGTCTCGGAGTTGGCAGAGGTGGAGAACTGGCGGATACCTACGTTGGGAGAAGGGATATATTGCAGGAGATACCGCGCAGGAGCGGACCACAAGTTCTTTGGGATGGTCAGGTTTGGAAAGACACACTGAGTTGTGGAGGTACAGTTGCTCAAATAGGTCGCACCGGGATTCCCCGCTTGAGCTTCTCCCTGAGCATAGTAGTACGGTTCGCCCGCCGTTACAGGGTAATCCAACCCGGTAGAAAGTATCTGAGACGCGAAGTAGGGGCCGCTGACCGTGGTTGGGACAGCCACTATCTGGCCGCCGGATGTGGTTGCCGTGGTTTGAAATGAGGCAGCATCCGCGGAGAGGTCACCGGCGCGCTCCGCAAGCGTGGGCACCGAGATGTTGCCCGTAGGCACACCCTGAGTAGTGCGGGTGCCCTGGTAGTCGGCAAAGAAGAAAGCTTTGTCGTGTTTGACCGGACCACCAATGGTTCCACCGAACTGGTTCTGGTTAAAAGCCGCTCGTGTGGGATCGAAGTAGCCGCGGGCATCAAGCGCGGTATTACGAAAGAACTCGAAAGCGTTGCCGTGAAATGCATTGCTTCCGGATTTGCTTACCACAGTAATCATCCCGCCGTTGTAATTGCCGTACTCGGGATCCAAGTTGTTGGTGAGAACACGGAACTGCTCGATGGAGTCGAGGTTGGGAAGGATCGAAGTCCCCCCATTCATGTGCTCCTGAACATCGATGCCGTTGACGAGGAATCCATTGGAGGATTCGCGTTGACCGTTAATCGAGAGATTCCCGGGGTTGGCGTCGCCTGAGGGATCGATACTGCCTGTGACGCCAGCCATGATGACGGAACTTGGCAGCAACGTGGAGAGCGGAGCGACCCCCGGCTGGATCGCCAGCAGATCGGTATAACTGCGCCCATTAAGCGGAATGGCGGTCATCTGATCCGCTGAGACTACCTCACCAAGGTGGGTGGCGACGGTGTCCACTCGGGATCCGCTCTCGCTGGAGACGGTGACTGTGTCGCCCCCGGTAGCAATTTGGAGAGTGACATCGACTCGAATAGCAGAATCGCTGTCGACAGTGAGGTTGAGCTTGCGTTGGGTGGCAAACCCGTTCGCAGCAATGGTGAGGGAGTAGTGACCGACCGGTAGATTCGGGAACGAGTAAAGACCCTGCTTATCGGAAACGGTTCCATAAGGGGTCTGCTGAGCGTTGTTGATGAGGCTAAGAGAAGCTCCCAGAATAGCCGCGCCGGAAGGATCGGCTATGAAGCCGGAGATGCTGCCCCCGGTAGCCGACCATGAATATCTTGATCCAAGAAGAAAAAATATCAAGAGCAAATGGGAAAGTCTTGTGCTGGCTGCCACGGCCGCAGAGATCGACTTCAACTTGAACAATGCCTCACAAACTATGGCAAAGGAGAATCTGACTGTTCCGGGTAGGTCTCCTGACTTTCAGGCGGCGCTTATAGTGCAAAGCTCCCGACTTTTTGCCTACCTCGGCCGAAACCGAGTGATTTTGTGGAAAGTCATTATTCCCGTACAGTGGCGGGACCGCGCCGGACTAACACCGGTTTCCCTTTTATTGCCCTCGAGGGCACCCAGAATGTTTCGCAAGACTAACACACTTCAAACAAGTAGAAGAAATTTTCACCGGACGAATTTTGCTACACGAAGCTCGGACTGCCGCGTTCGATTATTCGTCCTTCTTCTCCGGTTCTTTGGGCAGAGCTTTTTCTATGGGCTTGCGCGGCAGCATTTGGTCGCGCATGGCTGCGTCGTAAACGAAGCCGGCTACGATCACTGCCATTTGTTTTAGATCGTCGGGTTGCAGGCGGTCGTAGACATCCATGTTGGAATGGTGGGTGCGGGTTTCGTATTCGATTGGATCCTGGATAAATTGGAAGCCGGGGATGCCAACGGCGTCGAAGGAAAGATGATCGGTGCCGCCGGTGTTGCGCATGGTTAGCGTGGTCATGCCGAGATCGTGGAAGGGCTTCATCCATTCTTCGAAGAGCGGGGCTACGGCTTCGTTTTCCTGCAAGTAGACGCCGCGAATTTTTCCGGTTCCGTTATCGACGTTGAAGTAGGCGGAGACTCTGGCCTGCTCGGGTTTCACCGTAACCTCGCCGGCTTCGCGGCGCAGGAGCGTGGGCATGCCTTTCATCTGCGGATCGTCCATGGGCGGGCGCGAGCCGAAGTGGTGCTCGACGTAGCCTTGCGAGCCAAGCAGACCTTCTTCTTCGCCGGTCCATAGGCCGATGCGGATAGTGCGGCGGGGATGGAGGTCGAGCGCTTTGAGAATGCGAACGGCTTCCATCATGACGATGGTTCCTGCGCCGTTGTCGGTGGCTCCGGTGCCGGCGTGCCAGGAGTCAAGGTGCGCGCCCAGCATGACGACTTCTTCTTTTTTATCGGTGCCGGGAATTTCGGCGACCGTGTCGTATTGCATGGGATCGTCATCGTAGAAAGTGTTTTGCACGTTCAATTCAAGCGAAACGTCTTTTTTCTGATGCAGCAGGCGCGCGATGCGGCTCCAGTGCTCGACCGCCATAACGAGCTGAGGAACAGTCGTGGTCTCGCCCGGTTTATAGGATCCGCCGGACTGCACAAAGACGGTGCCGCCGCCGGCTGTTCCGCGGTAGCGGTCGATAACGGCCAGAACTTTTTCGTCGGCGAAGAACTGATTCATGTCTTTGATGAACTGCAAGCGCTTGGCGTAGGCGGCCATGTTGAAGGCTGGATGGTCGGGAGGAATTTGATAGTCGGAGAGCTTGGAGAGATCGTCGTCGCTGTAGCGTTTGTAGGGAAGCTCGGTGATCGGTTTGACTTCAGGATCGGCGCCGAGGATGACGATCATCCCGGCGAGCTTGCCTTTGTATTTGTCGAAATCTTTTTTGTCTTCGATGATGGCACGAATGCATTTGCCGCTGATCACGCCATTGGTGCCCGGGGTCCAGGCTTTAGCGTAGACGAGAAGCGGAGCGATGTCGGGCGAAGTCATGCGCGCGTTGACGTACTGGTTGGCCCAGCCGCGGCCGAACGGTCCCCAGGCTTCGAGGTGAGAGTTGGAGAGACCGGCGGCAGTGAGCTGATCGCGCGTCCACTCGTTGGCGCGCTTCACGTTGGGCGATCCGGTGAGGCGCTCGCCGATGGAGTCCATGAGTCCGGTGGCATATTCCATGACCTTGGAGTTGTGGAAGCCCTCGTAGCGGATGCGGGTGATGGTTTCGAGATCGACTTTTTCTTTGTCTTTATCTTGTGACCATGAGAGTGCGGGCAGCGCGAGCAGAAGGCAAAGAAGGAGCGTGGATTTTTTCATGAACGGAGTCTCCTGAGCGAAAAGGTCAAACGGGGGATTATACAGGGAGTGGGATGGGGAGAAGGTTGACCTTGGGATAAGTTCGAGAATACGAAACAGGTTGATTGCGAGGGGTGTTTGCCGCGGGGGAGTTGTGAGAGGCAAAATGTTTTGCCGTGACGCGATATTTGTGTCGTCCCTCCGCGACTCATTCCGATACTCTGAACCTAGCCAGCGCTGAAGCGCTGGGCTAAGATCGTCGCCCCTCCGGGGCTTGGTTTTTGTTGAGCTTCAGCTATCGAGTCTTTTTAACTACATTTTCTCATTCTTTTTTGGCTGGTTTTTCTTCCGGCTCGCCAGCTGGGGGCTTTTTCTCCTCGCTTCCCGCGCTTCGTTTTTCCGCCGTTTCTTCTCCCGGTTTCTTTTCTTCGCCTTCGGCGGAGGGTTTTTCATCGGCTTCGTCGGTTTTGGGCATGTATTGCACAATGAGCGAGACGCGGCGGTTGGAGGGGTCCAGGGGTTTGTCGGGTTTGCGCAGGCTCTGGTCGGCGAAGCCGCGGACTTGCGAAACTTGATCGGCTCTTACACCGTTGGCCTGCATCAGGCGGCGGGCGGCGTTGGCGCGGTCGGAGGAGAGTTCCCAGTTGTCATAATTGCCGGTCGTTGCGAACGGTTTGGAGTCGGTGTGGCCTTCGATGGAAATCTTATTGGGTAATTTGCCAAGTTCCTGCGCCAGTGCGACCAGCACGTCGTGTCCGTCGGTGTTGAGTTTGGCGCTGCCGCTGTTGAAGAAGGTATCGGAAGAGGATTCCATTAGCTCGATGCGCAGGCCTTCGCTGGTGATGGTCATTTCCACGTGCTCTTTGAGTTTTTCGAAGTCGTTCATCTGGCGCATTTTTTGCTCGAGCTCGTCCTTGAGCTTGGGCATGTTGTCTTTGGAGAGCATGAAATTTTCGCCGGTGCCGGACATGACGGAGCCCATTTTGTTGGCGGTGCCGCTGGGATCTTTGAAATAACCGGCGATGGCTTCTTTCACCGGTTTGCTGGAACTCATCAGCCACATCACCATAAAAAAAGCCATCATGGCGGTGACGAAGTCGGCGTAGGCGACTTTCCATGCGCCGCCGTGATGGCCGCCGTGGCCGCCTTTTTTCTTGATGATGAGGATGGGACGCGCTTTGTCCATGACTTAATGATTTATGGCTTATTGATTCATGAGTTAAAAAGTTTAAGCGTGGGCAGCGGCGGCTGCGCCTCCGCCACGGCAGGCAGCCTCGAGTTCTTTAAACGACGGGCGCACGTGGCCGGGCACGGCGCGCCGCGCTACTTCCACGGCCATGATGGGCGCGCTGCCTTTTAAAAACGAAACCAGAAGCACGCGCAAGACGTAGAGGTAGGCGTGTTCATCGTCAGAGATTTTGACCATGTTAGCCGCGATCGGGCCGATAAGGCCGTAGCACATGAGAATACCGAGAAAGGTGCCGACCAAGGCGGCGGCAACTTTTTTCCCGATTTCTTCCGGAGGGCCGCCGAGCGCGCCCATGGTAGTAACGATGCCGAGCACAGCGGCGACGATGCCGAGCCCGGGCAGGGAATCGGCCATGCTGCTGAGAGCGGCGGTGGGCAGCGCTGCGCCGTGATGGTGAACTTCAAGGTCGAGGTCGAGCAGTTGATCGAGATCGAAGGCGTCGACTCCGGTGATCGCCATGCGGAGCGAGTCGCAGACGAAGTCACTGGCATGGTGATTTTTCAGAACCGCGGGGGCTTTCGAAAGGATGGGGCTTTTACCCGGTTCTTCCACGTCGCCTTCCAATGCCATGAGCCCGTCTTTGCGGGCTTTGTTCAAGAGTTCATAAAGGGTTTTAAGCGAGTCAAGGTAAGCCTGCTTGGTGTATTTGGAACCGCCAAAAACTCCGCCAATGCCTCCGGCAATTTTTTTGAGAATGTGCAGCGGATTGGCGATGAGCACGGTGCCCACCGCGGCTCCGCCGATGGTGACCAGTTCATTGGGCTGGATGAGCACTTTGAGATTGCCGTGCTCCATGAGGTAGCCCGCGATCACGCTTCCGAAAACGACGACGATGCCAATAATTGCGAACATAGTGAACTCGAAGAATCCTGTTAGCTAACTTGCCGCATTTTTTCGATCATGCGTTCGGCGCAGCCCCCATGGCGTGGGGCGGAGGAACGTTCTCCGCCACTTGTTTTACGGGCAACGCCGTTTGCGCGCGTTCTACGATCGATTCAATGCTGTCCCCGACTTGCACACTCGCCAGCCCGACGGAGAGCGCCGTCGACAGTTCCTGCCCCCACCACTCGATGGTTGCGCTTGCAGCCATCCGGACGAGACGATCGCCAACTTTGCACAGAGCCTGCTCATCGCAGCCGGGCAGGATGACGAGAAACTGGTCTTCGTTCCAGCGACCGACGAAATCAGTGGACCAGACTGTATTTCTTAACGTGCGAGCCAGAACCTGCAACATGGCATTGCCCGCGAGTTGTCCGAAGCGGGCGTGAAACTTGGCAAGATCGTGCGCATGAAGAAAAACGATGCCGAAGGGAATGTGAAGTTCGGCGAAGGTGCCGAGCACTTCACGCAGATGCGAGTGCATCATGGCCTGGTTGGGCAATCCGGTGAGGTTGTCTACGCAGCCACGGGCGCGCATGCTCTGGTCGCTGGGATTGGGGCCGGTTACGGCGAACTCGCCCTCGAAGGTTTGAATGATGCCGATGATGGAGCCGCGGCTGTCACGCAGCGGGATGGACCAACTGTGCACGGGTTCGCGATGGCCCGCGCGGTGATGAATGAAGCTGGTGGTCTCTATCGCTTTGCCGTCGGTGACGGTGGCATGAAGAGGACATTTTTCCACGCACATTTCACAGCGGACCTGATCGCAGTGCAGAAGAATGTTGTCGCGGCAGGAGTGGCCCAGCACGTCGATGCGGCTGTAGCCGGTGATTTTTTCCGCGCCGTCGCTCCAGAAGACGATTTTTCGTTGCAGGTCGAGGACACTGACGCCGATTTGGAGTGAATCGAGAATGTCGCGGTAAATATTAGGATCTTGAAAGAAAGGCATGACGCTTTCGGCCCGATGGATGTTTATCGGCGAAGAAGCTGCTTGGCTTCAAAAGGTCAAGGGCCTACGGAATCCTCTGCTGGTTCCTGTAAGGCCTTCTTTTTCATGTAGAAACGGTGATAGCACTTTGGGGTCATCGGATAGCACGGGAGTGCTATATGCAGAGCAGGGGTGAAGATTTATGTTTATCAGCGAGCAGTTCTGGGGGAGGGCTGCCCGGGCGCCTGGATCTTGAAAAAGATCCAGGCGTTCGTTATTTTGGGTGGTTTTTTGCCGCTTAAACCATCCCGCGATTTTTAATTTGTCGAAATGGTGAAGTTGACTGTGATCTTGGCCTGGGTTTCGACCGCTTCCTGGCCTTCGAGGTGCGGCTTGAAGTGCCACTGGCGAACCGCATCCTCGGCGGCGGAAGCCAGAATGTGCGGGCCGCTGACGACGCGCAAATTCTGAATCACACCATCCCTGCCAATTAGCGCCTGAAGAATTACTGAACCCTGCACTTTCATTTGCCGCGCCAGCAGCGGGTAGCTCGGCTTTACGGTACGAGTGACGACGGCGGATGCATCGGGCGACATCTGCACGCGCTCGGCGGCGTTGTTGGTGACACTGGCTGCGGTTTGGGTATTCGCAGGGCTGGTTTCCTCAGGAGCGGGTTGCGGCTGCGCGTCAGGCTGAAGCTCGACACGCAGGGAGTTGTTGCCGGGACGGATGACGCGATGCGAGTCTCCGGCGACCACTTCCACTTCCAACGGCGGGAGAATGGTGCGGGTGATGATGGGACCCGGCGGTTCGGGATCGTCCGCAGTTGCGGCGACTTCGGTGTTGAATTGCGCGCTTCGAGCTTTGTGATGATGCTTGGGTGCAGGCGCGGCTTTGGCGATGGGCGCGGAGCGCGGCACGGGCGTTGAGCTGACTACGGGGGAAGTTTCGGTGGACTGATCGGCGTCCGCTTCCGAATCGTCGGAAAACCAGAAATCGCGGTCGCGCCACAGGACGATGCTGAGGGCGAGCAACAGCAGACAGAGCGATCCAATCATCAATCCACGCTGTTTGGAATCTTCTGGCGCGTGGCGTCGCGGGCCGGAGGGCAGAATACGGTCGGGCTTGGGCACGATCGTTTTCAGGATGGACATGCGGGAAACCTGCGCGGCAGTAATTCAGGGCGGGAAAAACCGAAGCCGCTCCCGGAGGGGAACTGCGCTGCAATAGTATGCCTCGGAAGCGCTTCTAACGCCACAAAAAAGGTGCAATCCGACAGGACGTAGTACGGGGTATTATCTCGGAACTGGGACAAACGGCTCTATTTCCGTAACTTTCGCACGGTGTGGCGAATCCCATGGCTGAAGCGGCCCGGTCTGGAGCAGCAAGTCTAGGGTCTTGAGACTTTAATCAGTAGAAAATACGTCACGGAATCGGCGAAGGCTAACGCAATGAACAACCGCCAGGTGGATGAAAAAAAGTTCCGGCAAGTCAGCCGCAGAGAATTGCTCAAGTTGACGCCCCTGCTTGCGCTGGGAGCGTTTGCCGTTCCCAAATGGCAGGAGGGGCTGCTGAAGAAGGGATTAGACTTTAGCGATTGGGCTTCGGGAAAAATGTTCCGCTCCGGGCACATGGCAACTACTTTTGAAAACAGCGAACTGACTCCTTTCTCGAAGTTTCCCATCAACGGATATGACGTGGAAGATCCGGGAGTGATTTTTGAGAACTGGACATTGACAGTGAGCGGCGCGGTGCAGCAGCCGGGAGAATATAAGCTGGCGCAGGTGCAGATGCTGCCGCGCTACCGGCAAAATACGCGCCATGTGTGCGTGGAAGGTTGGGATGTGATTGGGCGATTTGGTGGAGCGCGGCTGTCGGATTTCTTGCACTTGATCGGCGCCGATCCTACGGCAAAATTTATCACGGTAAATTGCGCCGACGATTATTACGAATCGCTCGATATGGAAACGGCGCTGCATCCGCAGACTTTGCTCTGCTACGAGATGTATGAGCAGCCGCTGACGCGTGAGCACGGCGCACCGCTAAGGCTCACGATTCCGACCAAGGTTGGATATAAGCAGGCGAAGTATTTGACCGATTTGAAAGTGACGCATGTGCTCGACCGGGTTGGCTACTGGGAGGATCAGGGGTACTCGTGGTTCTACGGGCTGTGAGGGGATGAAGATGAACGTGAGAGGTGAAGTCATCGAGATTGTTCGGATTGAGCCCAGGCGGCGGGTTGAGGTGGAGGACGTTGCCGAAGCAAAACCAAAAACTGATCTCGCGGAGGTCGCTGAGGTTCGCGCGGAGACGGAGGTTCATGCAGAAGATAAGGCTGCGGCTGAGACTAAGGAAATTGTTGAAGCGGAAATCCGGGAGGGTGAAGCTGCCTCGTCCGTCGCAGAAGTTGAGGACGTGCCTGTCGTTCTGGCGCGGGCGGTTTATGAGCATCCCTTTATTGTCCGGTTGTGTCATTGGATCAATCTGGTTGCGCTGTTTGTGATGGTGGGCAGCGGGTTGCAGATTTTTCGGGCGTTTCCCAGCTTCGGCGCGAAGATTCCGCAGAAGGATCTGCTGCACTGGCCGAAGGCTTATGCCATCGGCGGCTGGCTGGGTGGCGGCCTGCAATGGCATTTGACGTTTATGTGGATTTACATCGGCACGGGGCTGCTTTATTTGGGATATCAGATTTTCAGCGGCAATTACCGGCAGGTTTTGTTTGTGCCCCGCGATATACCGGGCGTGTGGCCGATGGTGAAACACTATTTCTTTTTCGGCCCGAAACCTCCGGCGCGAGAGGCTTACAACCCACTGCAAAAGCAGGCTTACACCATGGCGATTGTGCTGGGAGTGTTGTCTGTGCTCACGGGATTTGCGGTTTGGAAGCCGATTCAATTTTCATGGCTGGCCTGGATGATGGGTGGGTTTCATTACGCGCGGATATGGCATTTCTGCATCATGTGGGCAATTTTGTTTTTTGTGCTGGGGCATTTGGTGATGGTAGTTCTGCATGGCTGGAATAATTTTGTTTCGATGTTGACGGGGTGGAAGAAAGATCCGGATTATTGATGCAGCATTTGGACCGGACGCCTGCGGGCTAAAGCCCTAATTTCTTTCAAAGAATCGTTTTGGCGCGGCTGAAGCCGCGCCCTTTCAAAACGCGATTACAGGAAGACGTCCAAGACAACCCGCGACATGGCCGAGACAAATATAGTGCTAAACAATCCGGAGCAGGCGGGTGGAACGCGCGAGCAAGAGCTGATTTTAAGCGTGCAGCGCGGCCAGTCCGAATTGTTTTACGAGCTGGTCCGGCCTTATGAAAAGCGGGTGTATGCGGCCGCGCTGGCGATTTTACGCAATGAGCAGGACGCCGAAGACGTGGCGCAGGAAGCGACCCTGAAGGCGTTTGCCAATATCCGGCAGTTTCGCGCCGAGGCCCGCTTTAGCACATGGCTGATTCAGATCACAGTGAATGAAGCATTGATGCGCCGGCGAAGGGGGCGAACCGTAATCATGGAAGGCATTGACGATCATCGCCCGGGCCAGGGCGACTCCGACAGCAATTACACGCCCCGCGATTTCGCCGACTGGCGCGAGATTCCCTCGGAAGCGCTGGAACGCAAAGAAGTGCGGCAACGCCTGGCACAGGCTTTGGCAACTCTTGATCGAAAGTATCGCGAGGTGTTTATGCTGCGCGACATGGAGCACCTGAATATTCAGGAGACGGCCGAGGCGCTGGGAATATCGGTTGCATCGGTGAAGACGCGGTTACTGCGGGCGCGGCTGATGCTGCGCGATCTGCTGGCCGCTGGATGGGAGCAGGGCTGGTTCAGCCGGTTGCCGTTCGAGAAGGGAAACAAGCCATGGTAATGAATTGCGAGCAAATTTGGCGGGAGATTTCGAACTACATCGAAGGAGATGTGGATGCTGCGCTGCGCGTTGCGATGGACGAGCATTTTCACGGCTGCAAGAAGTGCGCGTCGGTGCTGGCGGGAACGCAGAATGTAGTGAAGCTGTACGGCGACGAGCGCATGCTGGAAGTCCCGGCAGGTTTCAGCCGGAGGCTGGAGAAACGGCTTGCGCAGAATGCCACGAAAAAAGCATCGCGCTGGTCGAGTTGGGAGGCGTGGCTGGTTCCGGTTGCGGCGATGGCTTTGCTGGTGGGTGGATTGAAGATCACGAATCGCTATGCATTTCATGGCCCGCCCAAGTCGATTCTGGCGCCGCCGGCGAATGATATTCCTCCTGAGTTGCAGGTTGTAGTTTCGAACGGATCGAAAGTGTTTCACGTTCCGGGATGTGCTTTTATTCATGACAAGAATTCCGAGCGGACGATGACGGCGAAGGAAGCGATGCAGGATGGGTATGTGCCGTGTCCGCGGTGCTTACGGCAATATTTGAAGATCTCGTTGAATGGGCATGCAGGAGAGATGGTTGCGGATGATGATGAGGAAAAAGAGGAGGGATTGGAGCTTGGTTCGGTAACACCCTAGAGAATTCCCACTTCTCGCAAAAGAAGCGAGAAGTGGGCACCCGGTTCGGCTGCAAACTAATTCTGCTTCATCGAATCGTTTTTCATACTGTCATCTTTCTTCATATCGTCGTTCTTCATGCTGTCGTCTTTCTTCATCGAATCTTTCTTCGCCGTCTTGGCCTTCTTGCTGGTCTTCTTTGAGCTGTCTTTGCTCATCGAATCGTTCTTCATGGAATCGTCTTTTTTCATTGAGTCTTGCTGAGAATTGTCCTGTTTCATAGAATCCTGGCTGCTGGTTTGGGCAAAGGCTGACAGGGAAGCCGCTAAAATGCAGGCGAGAGCGAAACTGCCGAGAGTCTTCTTCATAAAATTTCTCCTTGGAGGTGAGTGGATCATCCGGCAGGTTTTCCTGCTGGCGTGGATGGGATGTGTGGGGTGCGGGAAAGTTACAGGGGCAGCAGTCAGCATTCAGCCAGCATAGGATTGGTGTGGCTGAATGCTGAATGCCTTCAGCAGGCTAGTAGATCGCGGGAAATCTTCAGCCCGCTCAGGTTACCCAACGCCGTTACTGCGATCGATTCCGTGGTGAAGAATTGCCGGGCCAGGGTTTGCAAGTCTTGGGTGGTGACGGCTTCGATCTTCTCGATTAATTCATCTAAGTCCTGGAAGTGATCGAAGTACATTTCCTGGCGGGCTAGATTCGACATGCGCGCGGTGCTCGACTCGAGCGACAGCATCAGGCTGCCTTTGAGCTGATCTTTCGCGCGCCGCAGCTCTTCTTCGGGTACTGGATTGTTTTTCAGGTCGCGGAACTCGTTTACCACCGATTTCACTACTTTTGCGGCCGAGGCGAGCGAAGTGCCGGCGTAGACGGCCATGCATCCGGTATCGCGGTAAGGGTTGAGATCGCTGTAGATGGAGTAAGCGAGACCCTGACGTTCGCGAATGTTCTGGAAGAGGCGCGAGCTCATGCCTCCACCAAGCAGCGTGTTGAGAATGTAGCCGGCGTGGCGCTTTTCGTGCGCAATTGGATACGCCGGAACTCCGAGGCACAGCTGCACCTGCTCAAGGGCTTTCTTGTTGCGCAGGACGATGCGGGAAGCGATTTTGGGCGCGGCGGAGTGGAATCCATTCTTGGCCGGTTTGAGGTGCTCGAAGTGTTTGACCACGAGATCGACGAACTGATCGTGGTTGAGATGGCCGGCGGCGGCTACGATGATGTTGCCGGGAGCGAAGCGGTGTGCGTAGGTTTCCAGAACGGCTTCGCGCTCGAATTTCTTTACCGTTTCTTTGGTACCGAGGATTGGCTTGCCTAGGGGATGATCTTTCCAAAAGTTCTGGGTGAAGATTTCGTGGACGAGGTAGTCGGGATTGTCCTCGTCCATTTTGATTTCTTCGAGGATCACGCCGCGTTCGCGGGCAATGTCATCGGCATTAAAATTAGGGTGTAGGACCAGATCGGTGAGAATTTCAAGCGCAACGGGAACATTTTCGTCGAGCACCTTGACGTTAAAGCAGATACATTCCTTGGAGGTGAAGGCGTCCATGTTGCCGCCGATGGAATCGACCTGGCGGGCAATCTCCTCGGCGGTGCGGTGCTTGGTGCCTTTGAAGACCATGTGCTCGATGAAGTGGGAGATGCCGTTCGATTGCGGGGTCTCGTCACGCGAACCGGTTTCAAGCCAAATGCCGATTGATGCGGAGCGGATGTGCTCCATCTGTTCGGTTATTACGGTGAGGCCGTGGGGCAAAACCTGGCGGCGAATATTGCGAACTTCTTTTACCATGATGAATAGTAGGGTCCTTACTATAAGGTGCTTATTAGATGCGGGATGAAACCATTACTATTCTTACATATCCCGAAGGGCAGGGCGGGCAGGTCCAAGATGGCGTTTTAGTGCTTTAAAATCAATGTTTTGCGGCGGTTAAATTCGGGAATGCTGTTTTCCTGAACTCGCGTTTATTTACTGATGAGTCAACATTCGACAATTTCGTTGCTGGGAATGGATGGCGCAGAATTGGCTGCTTTGGTGAGCGAGGCAGGCGAGCCGGCTTATCGGGTAAAGCAGATCATGGAATCGGTGTACCGGCAGCGGGTGGAAAGTTTGGATGAGATTTCCACACTGCCGTGGGAGTTCCGGGAAAAGTTGGCGCAGCAAGAAGTGATTGTGGGGGCGCCCCGCATTGAGAACAAGTTTGTGTCGGTCGATGGAACCATTCGGTATTTGATTGGGTTTGCGGATGGGCAGAGTGTGGAGACGGTGTGGATGCCGGAAGGGGATGGCGGAGAAGCGGGGGATGGTTCGGAAGCTGGGGAAGAGGCAGAGAGTTCCGCAGTTAGTACCTCGGGGGCTAAAGCCCCTCTTCAAGCGGAGAATCTTTCCGCGGCGCTGAAGCGTTGCGCCACCCAAAAGCGCTTCAGCCAAAATCGTGCCACTCAAGATCAGAACTCGCAGGACCAGCGCCGACAGTATTGTGGGCGTTCTACCATTTGCATTTCCAGCCAGGTAGGTTGCGCGGTGGATTGCCAGTTTTGTTTGACTGCGCTGCTGGGGGTAAAGCGGAATCTGACTGCGGGCGAAATTGCCGGGCAGGTTTGCGCGGTGCTGAAAGATCAACAGGTTTCGCCGCCGGAGGATCGCGTCAATCTGGTTTTCATGGGGATGGGCGAGCCGTTCCTGAACTACGAAAACTTCATAAAGGCGTCGAGACTGCTGGTGGAAAATGTAGGGATTGCAGAGCGGCGGATGACCGTCTCGACTGCGGGGATTGTGCCACGCATTCATGACTTTGGGCGTGAGGAGATTCGACCGAAGCTGGCGATATCGCTGAATGCTTCGAATGATGAACTGCGCACCCAGCTCATGCCGCTGAATAAGAAGTGGAATTTGCAGATGCTGCTGGCTGCGGCGAGGGATTTTCCTTTGCGCACGCGGGAGTGGATCACGTTCGAGTACGTGCTGCTCGGCGGTGTGAACGACGCGCCGGGGAATGCGAAGGAAGTCGCCGAGTTGCTACGCGGGTTGCGTTGCAAAGTGAATCTGATTGCGCTGAATCCGGGGCCGGGAATTGACTTTGCGACTCCAAGCGGCGAACGGGTGGAGGCGTTTCAAAACACGTTGAGAGCGGCGGGAATCCCCGCGTTCGTGCGGCGTCCGCGAGGACGGGATATTTATGCCGCTTGCGGCCAGCTTAAGCGGACGGTTGAGGCTGCCACATTACCTGAACCCCCGCTACAGACAAGCGCTCGGGCACTGGAATAACCGGAATCTCGACGCGGATTTCGATACCGGCATTTTTGCGCGGCTGCCAGGAAATTTTCCCGCGATGCTGCTGCAGGATACCCCGGCACGCGGTTAAGCCCAGGCTGGACATGATGGGATGGGCAGCCGGGTCGGATGCTTCGTTCCCGGAAGATAGGTGCTCGCTGGAACTTTCCTGGAAAACGGTGATGACAGCTAGCCCGTCGCGATGCTCCGCGTTCATGATTACCGTGTGAGCCTCGGATTGATCGGCCGCGTTGGCTGCGTTGCTGAGAATCTGCACGCAGACCTGAAGCAATTGATTGGAGTCCCCGAGAACCGGCGGAAGATCGGGTTGGAGGTCGGCGCGAAACTCGATCTTTAGGGCATGCGATAGAGGTTCAGAAAGCTTGACCGCGGTTTGCAGGATGGTTTTTAGATCGACAGGCACCAACAGGGCCGGACCTTGTTTTGCGAAACTGAGCAGGCTGGCTACCAGCGAACGAGTGCGCCGTATATGCTGGCCGATTTTAGTAGCTAGTGCGCGTTGGTCTGGGTTGAGACTGGTGCCGACCAGAAGATCGCAATAGCCGAGCATGGCGGTGATCGGATTATTTAATTCGTGAGCCGCTCCGCCGACGAGTTGGCCGATAGAGGCCAGCTTTTCCGATTCGGTAATTTGCGCTTGCAGGCGTTTTAAGTTGGCGAAGGATTCGCGCGATTGCGTCAGCAGCCGCAACAGTTCACGATCGAGCAGGCGCTGGCGCACGAAGATCACGATGCCCATGAAGAGCGCCGCGCCCAGCGTGAGAACCAACCGGAAGGAACGGATACGCGGCGGTATGGCGGGCTCCAGCAAGGCCCATGCGGCCAATAGCGGAAGAGAAAAGACGGCAATCATGCCTACGCGAGCGAGCCAGACACCATGCGAGGTTGATCCGGAGCGCGCGCTGGCTGGCGATTCTTCTTTTGATCGCAGTCCGATCAGCGTAATCCACGCCATGGAAGCAACGAGGGGAATATCATAGAGGCTTCCGCTGTAATAAACTTTACGGCCGATGGCCCAATTGGCTACATAGGAACTGCAAGCGTAGGTTAAGCTCGCGCCGAACAGATTGGCATAGAAAAGTTTCCAGCGTCCCCGGCTGTTCAACCAGCATACGAACAGGGCAATCAGGAAGGCAATTTTCTCGATCAGGTAGAGCAGATTGAGATCGTTGTTATAGGCGGGAATATCCGGAACGACGTATTGCCAGGCCATGACCGCGAAGACATAGAGGTACATCCACCAGACCATCATCAGCGCGAAATCAAGGCGGCGCAGACGCGTGGAGTATTCATCCTGCGCGGCGTGCGGACGCAGGGCAAGCGCGGCCATCAGCGGAACAATGTGGAGGAAGAGAATAATGTCGCCGGCGCATAAGTCGGGCACATCGGCGCGCAGCCAGACCTCAAAATAGCTCCACATTACCTGGTAGGAAAACCAGAGCGCCATGCCGCTGGCAAGGAGGGCCCAGAAAAGCCGCAGGCGGCCGCGGGATTGGACAATCCGGGGAATGAAACAGAGCGTCGCGGAGAGTAAAAGAATGCCCTGAATCCAGTCACTTAGGGCGGTAAGTGCGAAAGAGCGGTGAAGAATGAGCGCAGCCAGAATTAAGGCCGCCATAGAAGCAGCTACCGCGGCAGCCCAGAGTTTGGAAGGTGCAGCCAGAAAGACAGTCCTTATGTGTGATTGTAGGCTTTAGGTTAAAGGAATCTTAGGTTACTGAAGTAACTCTCTGTTGTGTGAGAGTAAGTGCGAGAGTAGATGGGGTTGTCTGAGTATCTTCAACCGCAAAGTTTTACTTGCTCTTCATCTTTCTTATCAATAATATGCGAGACAATTCCTATATTTCGCGCAAGCACCTGAGACCACTTCGCGGAAAGTGATTTGGATTGCGAATTAAGGTGAACCACAGCTTCTTTGGCAGACCGGCGGCTCCGGCTGATCCAAGCGAGGTACGCCGCACCGAGCGCTGGCTGGCGACGGCGCGCGTGTTTCTAGCAGTTTCGGCGCTGGTTGCGATCCGCATGGATCCCACGGAGCTGGGAAATTCTCCTGCAGCCTACGGTTTGCTCGGTTTCTATATGGGGAACAGCATTCTTGTCCTCATGCTGTTGCGAAGAAGAAAAGCGTCCACTCCATCTTTCCGGCTCCTGGTGCATACCGCCGATATTGTGTGGCCGGCATTTATTTCGGTATTCGGAGACGGTCCGAGAAGCCCGTTCATATTGTTTTTTGTTTTTGTTCTGACGGCGGCCGCTTACCGGTGGGGGCTGTGGGAGACTCTGAGTACAGCCGCGGCCGAGGTGGTACTGCTCTGGGCAGAGAGCTTCCTGTTGTTCCATGTGTGGTCGCCGGACGGGCGGAACTTACCCTGGCACATTTTTGCCGGCCTGCAGATGAATACCAGCGAGTTCGAGCCGAAGCGGTTGTTTATGCTGTCGGTCTATCTGCTGGTGATGGGATTGTTACTGGGTTATCTGGCAGAGCAGCAGAAACATTTGCGCGCGGAAAAAGCCGGAGTTACGCGAATGCTGGCCAGGGTAAGAGTGGAAGCCGGATTGACCGGAACCTTGCAGCAGATCAGCCAGGAAGTGGTGACGATGTACAACGCGGCGCGGCTGGTAGTCGCCGCGCAGGAGATTCACAGCGAGCGCAGATTTCTGGGCGAGTTGCGGGATGGGAGCGGTGGGAGTTCGGAATTTGTCTGGCTGGATTCGCGCCCGCGGGAGGCAGAACTTCTGCTTAACGATTTTCCCGGGGAGGTATGCTATGCCTCCGACGAGGGCGACCGCTGGTCTATAGTGGCCTTGAACCGCGAGGGAAACCCAGTGCCGGCGCCTTCGACTGAGGCATTCGTGCAGTTGAGAGATGAACAGGCGTTCCACTCGCTGATCACGATTTCTTTTCTCTTCGGAACGGAGTGGCGGGGAAGAATTTTCGTCTTTGAGCCGTCATGGCAGGGCGATACGCAGGAGGAGCTGCGTTCATTGCTGGACTTGCTCCGCCAAGTGGGGCCGGCGGTTTACAACGTATATCTTTTGCACCGGCTGAGGCGCAGGGCGGGAGCGGCAGAGCGGGCGCGCTTTGCGCGCGAGTTGCATGATGGTGCGGTGCAATCGCTGATTGCCGTGGAGATGCAGGTGGATGTTTTAAAGCGCCAGGCGGAGAACGCTCCTGACATCGTGAACAGCGAACTGGAACGCATCCAGGGATTGCTGCGCGAGGAAGTGTTGAAGCTGCGGGAATTAATGCAGCAGATGAAGTCGATCGACGTGGATGCGCGAAAATTCCTGAGCGTAGTGACGGATGCGGTGGAACGGTTTGAAAGAGAGACGGGCATTTCCGCGCGCTTTGTGACGGATATCGAAAAGCTGGAAATGCCGGATAAGGTGTGCCGGGAACTTCTGCGCATCGTGCAGGAGGGATTGGTGAATGTGCGCAAGCATAGCAAGGCGCGTCATGCGCTGGTGCGATTGGCCTCGAATCCCAGCGAATGGAGCCTGACCATGGAAGACGACGGCAAGGGTTTTTCTTTTGCTGGACGATTTACGCAAGAGGAATTAAATCGCATGGGCAAAGGCCCAATGATCATTAAGGAACGCGTAGGTTTGATTGCGGGCGCACTCACTGTAGAATCAAATCCCGGTTCAGGAACGCGCCTGGAAATCAAAGTTCCGAAAGTTGGAGAAGTTTCCGATGAACTTTAAGAAGTCACAGCCTGTTCGCATCGTGATTGCCGACGACCATCCGATTTTCCGCGATGGCCTGCGCCGCTTGCTGGAAGCGGAGCCGAATATGAAAGTGATCGGCGAGGCCTCCGACGGCGCCGAAGCGGTGAAACTGGCGCGGCAGTTAAAGCCGGATATTATGCTGCTTGATTTGGCCATGCCCAAGCATCCCGGGCTGGAAGCCTTGCGGGACTTAGGCTCGGGGACAAACTCCACTCCGGTGCGGGTAATTCTGCTCACGGCTGCGGCCGAGAAAAGCCAGATTGTGGAAGCGCTGCAATTGGGCGCGCGTGGGGTCGTACTGAAGGATTCCGCCACGCAATTGTTACTGAAGGCGATTCAGACGGTGATGTCGGGCGAGTACTGGGTGGGACGCGAAAGCGTTTCGAACCTGGTGCAATATTTGCGGACGCTGGTGCAGTCGTCGAGCGATGAGGCGAAGCAGAAGAAGTTTGGGCTGACTCCGCGCGAATTGGAGATTGTGGCGGCCGTGGTGGCGGGATATTCGAATAAAGAAATCGCGGAGTATTTCAAGATTAGCGAAGATACGGTGAAACATCACCTCAGCAATATCTTCGATAAGTTGGGAGTGTCGACACGGCTGGAATTAGCACTATTTGCGGTAAATCAGTCGCTGCCGCTGAAAAGTATTGTTTAATAAGCAGTTAGAAGCTTTAAATCTATCGTCATTAATGGCACTTTAGGGCCATTGGCGGAGCAGTGGCAACTGACTATCATTCATATCAAGACCAGCCTCGGGACAAAAAACTGATCGGGTCAAGCTTTTTTTAAGACTGAATTTTAATGTCCCCCCTGTTCAATGGTAGGAAAATAGATTTAAAGGAGACGGAGCCCGTGGCAAGATTTCTACGTAACATCACGCACAAGCTTTGGAAAGACGAACAAGGACAAGACATTGCGGAATACGCCGTAATGTTGGCTGTCATTCTGGTGATCGTGGTCGGCACAATCCGGCTGATCGGTTCGAACGCCAACAGCGTTTTTTCGAATGTGGGTAGCTCGCTCCAGTAGCAGGCGAGGCTGCTTGCCAAAAATTGAATACCCGCCGCGCGTGCCGTTCCGGCGCGAATGAGCTGTGGTTACTTTGTGACCAACGCTGCCTTCACACTTCCAGAGGAATTAAGCCTTGTGAGATAGGGAAAGAAGGGCGCGATCTCGAATGGCATCTTCTCGCGCGCCGACGCCAACGCCACCGGTTTTGCCTTAGCAAGTTCCACCTGATCCGTCCATGGATCCAGTTTAATGCGCCCTCCAAGAGGAAGCGCAGCGATCTGATCGGTGCGTCCCGGTTCGAGTTGAGGCGCGGAAGCCAATAAAGCCGACATGCGAATGCTCTTGCTGCTGGCCAGTCCATTGCCCAGGTGCGGACGAATGAGGTTCGGCAATTGGGGGGCGCGTTGCTGCAACGCTTTCAAAAACAATCCGGCACTGCCCAGTTTGTCTTTGTAGGGAGAATTTTTCAGCAGCTCCAGGGCTTTGGCATCGGCCGCTTCTTCGTTGGCCGAACTGCGTTTGAAATCGAGGCGCTGAAACGAATCTTCATCGGGGAAGAACATGCGGTCGTTGAAGGCCAGTTTGGTGTCGGTGGGATGTCCTAAAACAATATGGCTGAGCTCATGAGCGAGAACCATGGCCAGCGAGGCTTCGTCGGGGAGCACATCGAGCAGGCCACGGCTGACCACGATGGTACGGCCGATGGTAAAGGATTCTAAAGGCGAAGTGAGCAGAACACGGCAGCGGACATCGGATTGCAGATCGATGTTATTGGTAACGAGAAGATTGTTGACTACCGTCAGCAAAATTTTGTCGACATCGCCGGGAGGAGCCATGAGGCCGATTTTTTGCAGGCGCTCGACCGCATTGTCTTCGGCTTGCCGCTCCCACATGCGCTCGGCCATCACGGGATTCGCGTCGGCGGCGGCATCGGACTGATCTTTTACGGATTCCGGTGAATCCACGAGAATTTGCGTGAACTCAGTGTTCTTATTGAGGGCTTTGAGATCGTATCCCCAAAGCCGGGTTTGCGCACGAAAGTGCAAAGTGTGTCCGTTGGCAGTCTTCAGGTCGGATTCTTCGCTGTAAATGTAGGCCGGCAGCCATGCTCCGGAGCGCATGTTCAAACGCCAGCTATCGAAGTGCAGGTAGTAACCGGTTTTTGCACGTGACGAGTAGGTCCCGTTGAAGCGGACCACATTGTAGTCCTCATCTTCCACCCAGATGCGCCCTTTGAAACGCCCGGCGTCCGCATCTTCCCTGGGCTCAACGTCGATCACGATGCAGCGCACTTCGCCGAGAAATTCGCGGCGGACGAGAGTGAAATTGTAGTACTTCTTTTGGAAATCGGTATCGAGAACGACCATCTGCGCGAAGCCCAGCGGCAGATAGTGCATCGAGTAGATACCGGTGAGGCGGTTCAACATGCGATGCCCGAAGCCGGGTTGTCCGATGAACGATGTATCTTCGGGGCCTTCGCTCATGTCGAGGCGGCCAAGAAAATATTGGTCTTTAACAGGCTCGGCTTTTCCGGTCGAGTCGGATTTCATATCCTGCAAATAGGTTTCGACCATGGGGCGCATGTGGCGCATGTGCGCGAGGAAGAGATGTTCTTTCTCGACAACATGGTCGATCACATCCTCGAAGGTTGTGGGCGCCTGCGGCGAGAGGGATGATCCGCTTTGGGCGGAGTCGCCCGATGAAATTGCTGGTGTGGAAGCGGAATCCTGCGAGACGGCAGGAAGAGATGCCGCTAATGCGAAGCAGAGCAGGAGCGGGCCTACTGGGTGAATACGCATAAAGAACCCTTTGGAAGAAGCGGCTTACGCCAATTGAAAAACAACGTGCAATACGACGGTGGAATCGGCTGGTTGGCCGTTTCTCATCGCCGGCTTAAAACGAATCTGTTCGGCGGCTTTGACGGCGTTGTCGTCGAGGCCGTGACCTAATCCCTGAACTACGCGCAACACGCGCAGATTGCCCGAAGCGCCAAGAACAACTTCAAGAAGAACCTCGCCTTGAATGCGGAGATTTTTCGCTTCCTGCGTGTAGAGCGGCGTCGGTTTGGAAAGTATTTCCGGAGCTATGGTGGAGACGGTTTCTTCGGTGGCGCGAGAATGCGTCGGCGCAGCCGAAGCTACAACGTCACCGAAGCCGCTGGATTGAACGGAACTCTTCAACGGAGCTGACGAGATTGCTGTGCCATTGCCGAAGCCGGCGCTGGCAACCACACCACGCGCGCCTTTTGCACCGCCGCTGCCATTTCCGTAGCCCGGACCGGATGGAAGATCGAACGAGCCGCGGGCGGCAATATTTACCGCTTGTTGTTGACCAGTTTTAGCGGGAATTCCATTGGGATCACCGAAGCCTCCGGTTTGCACTTGAGAAGGCTCGCGCGAAATCGTGGGCGCGGTTGAACTGCCGGTGGAGAAAACATTTGTCGCAACGACTTTTGGAATCACCGGTGCGTTATACGGGATCACATCTAATTTTTTGGGAGCGATGGCGACTGCGGGCGCGTGGATCTCTTCTACTTTTGTTGTTTTTGGCGCTGGAGCCGGAAGCCGTAAGGCATTCGTTGGGGCTTCGAGTTCTGCCGTGAGCACAGGTTTCGGCAGCGGCCGCAACGGCTGGGGTTCGTGATTCACCGGCACCGGAGTGTTAACGAGTTGAACGGATCGGAAAGTATGTTCAGGCGACGAAAGAACCACCGGACTTAGCACACGTAACCATAGCACCAGGGCCACGACGCCGGCCTGGGTTCCCGTACTGAAGGCGAACTCGGACCAGGGGTTACGAGCCTTCGGAAGCAACGAGAAGAGAGCCTGTGGAGAAGCGGAGTATCCCATGACAGCGCCTACTCGACCAAATATTGAAAACACCGGTTCGTGCTAGAAAGTTTCTAAAGCCTTGAGAGTTGCGGCTTGTCGAACAGCTTTCTCAAGGTTGACTACCCCAAAATATGTATGCACGGCAAAGGCCGTTACCGTAGATGACTTTGCCGTATAAGTAGTTGTCTCTCAATTACTTGTTTCCGCCAAGGCCAGGTAGCGGGTAAGTAACCAAGATAGAGAGTAATTATTTACACTCCGCGATGCGCGTTTTTTACGAATTAAAAGAGCGCGAGGTCCCGATTCGGGAGCACTCAGCAGGGGACGATTTTAGGACTGATGATGCCTTTCGTCGCGTTACGTGTATCGACCACTAACTGCGCTTCGCTCACGATCTTCTTGTAATCGTAATCGGAGTGGTCGGTGACGATGACAACACAATCGTAGGAGTTCAGCTTGTCGAGCTCCGAGCGTTTCATCTGCAAGTCGTATTTACGTCCTTTTCCGATGATGGGAAAATACGGGTCGTGATAGCTGACCTCTGCGCCTTCTTTTTGCAACAACTCAATAATGGTAAGCGCGGGGGATTCGCGAAGATCGTCGATATCTTTTTTATAGGCGACGCCGAGGATGAGAACGCGCGATCCGTTGACCGATTTCTTGTGGCCGTTGAGCGCCGCGCCTACTGAGGCGAGCACGTGATACGGCATATTGGTATTGATCTCGCCCGCGAGTTCGATGAAGCGGGTACGGAAGTCCCATTCCTTGGCCTTCCACGACAGATAAAACGGATCGACCGGGATGCAGTGTCCGCCGAGGCCGGGACCAGGATAAAAAGGATGGAAGCCGAAAGGCTTGGTGGATGCGGCTTCGATGACCTCCCAGATATTCAAGCCCATGCGCAGGCAAAGCATCTTCAATTCGTTAACCAGCGCGATGTTGACGCAGCGGTAGATGTTTTCCAGCAGCTTCGTCATTTCGGCTGCCGCAGGCGACGATACGGGAACCGTGCGTGCGAAGATCGATCCGTATAATGCTCCGGCCAATTCGGAGGCCTGCGGGTTCACTCCTCCCACTACTTTGGGAATGTCGCGGCGGGCGACCGTGGTGTTGCCGGGGTCTTCGCGCTCGGGAGAGAAGGCGACAAAGAATTCCTTTTCCGCGGTCGAGACGCCGCGGGCCGCTTTCAGACCCAATTTGTTTTCTTTTTCAAGGATCGGCACCATCACCTCTTCGGTTGTGCCGGGATAGGTTGTGCTTTCGAGAACCACCAACTGGCCGGGTTGCAGATGAGGAGCAATGGCGTGCGTGGTATCGGTGATAAAGCTGAGATCGGGTTCGTGATATTGATTGAGAGGAGTGGGGACGCAGATGATGATGGCGTCCATCTCTTCCAGCTTTGCGTAGTCTGATGTGGCGGAAAATCCCTTAGCTTTGGCCGCCTTGATTTCATCCGCGCCGATGCGATAGATATACGATCCGCCTTGCGCGAGAGTATCGACTTTGCGCTGATCGATGTCGAAGCCCGTGACGACAAACTTTTGTTCGGTGAAGAGAAGAGCCAGCGGCAGCCCCACATAACCCAGGCCGATGATGCCGACGCGAGCCGTGCGCTGCTGGATCTTGTTCTTGGTGGAGTCGACTGTGCGATTTGCGGCAGAAGAATTCGACATAATGATGAAAAAATGATGGATTTTCGTTTTGATTCTAGCATGCAGATACGGCGAAAGGCCGCGTGGAAAGGCTGTCGAACTTGAGTCACTGGTCCAGAATCGGGAACTTATGAACGGAATTGGCAGACGGAAATTTCGATGGGTGATGGCGGTTATGGCGCTGGCGGGATTGTGTGGAGCGCTGGCGGTGAAAGCTGGCGACTTTTTGATCGTCGATGCGCCGCGGCCTTCGGATGTGATTCTGGTGCTGGCGGGAGAGACGGATCGCCGTCCGCAGCGCGCGCTGGAACTTTTGGCGCAAGGATACGGAAAGCGCATTGTGCTCAACGTGCCCACGAACGCGAAGCTCTATGAGTACACGCAGATTCAACTGGCGGACAAGTACATACAAGATTTGCCGCAGGCGCAGTCGATCAGCATCTGCCCGATCGAGGGACTTTCGACGAAAGAAGAGTCCAAAGACGCGGAGAAATGCCTGCAACGCGAAGGCGCGAAGAGCGTACTGATCGTGACTTCGGATTTTCATACCCGGCGGGCGCTGGAAATTTTTCAACGCGAATTTCCCGCGTATCGGTATTCGGTGGCTGCGGCACGGAACGACGAAGAATATGGTGGCAGGTGGTGGACGCATCGCCAGTGGGCGAAGACATTTGTAGATGAATGCCTGCGTTTTATTTGGTGGAAAGTCATCGATCAATGGCGATGAAATCGCGACTTAGAAAATAAAAAAGTTTTCCACTGAAATTGCACTCGAATAGCACAAAAGGCATTGACTGCCAAGAAGATTGGAGGATACGATGCGATAACAGTCACCAATATAGTTAATAACGGAGTGTGGGATGGGCATGTCTGCTTTCCGCAAGATGGTAAGTTGCGTGCTAGTAATGGGGTTTCCGGTTTCAATATTTGCCGCCGATTCTGGGGCGGCGATGCTTCATTCCCACGGTGTGGCCTGGTTGAATGGTTTGTATGTTCCCGCCTCGTCGGCCATCTTTACCGGCGATCTATTGCAAACGCGGTCGGATTCGGCGGCAGATATTAACGCACCCGGCTCCAGCATCAGCGTTCTCAGCGACTCCCTGGTTCGCTTCGACGGTTCTTCCTTAAAGGTTGAGCACGGCGGCGTTTCTGTGGCCACATCCAAGGGCGTGGCGACGACCGCCGGCGGTGTGCACGTGTCTCCAGCATCGAGCAAGTGGACTGAATTCAATGTGACGGACACGAACGGCACAGTGAGGATTGCGGCCACCAAGGGAGATTTGATGGTGACCGACGACAGCGGTACGGTCACTTTGGCGCAGGGTCAGCAGACGACACGGGACGATCAAACTCCGGCAAGCCAATCTCCGTCGAACCCGCCAACAGATAGTAAAAAGAAAAGTAAGACGCAGACTTCGGGTACCCCGGCTGCGGCCAAAGGCGGAGTTTTGGATTCTACCCTCGCGATTGCCATAGGTGGAGGCGCGATTGGGGTAGCTGCGATTTGGGTTCTTTCGCACAACGATAATCCGGTTAGCCCGTCGGTGCCGCAGTAAGTTCTCTTAGGGGCTAAAGCCCACGCCGTTTTATATTCTTTTCGCGGCGCTGAAGCGCCGCTCTTCCACGTTCCTCAGCGCTGATTTTTTTCCATCCTCTTAGAAATTGGTGGCGGGTTGGTGGAGAATCTCTGCAGGGTCCACTGCTTCCTCGGCTGGTTTGGTGCGCACTGGGCGGCGTTTGCGGGCGGGTTTGGCGAATGGTTCGGCTGCGGCCACTGTGCATAGTACATAAAAGAGAGCGGCATTCGCGGGAATCTGAAGGTTGAAGTCGACTGCGCTATGCACCAGGATACCGCTCAATCCCAACAGGCAAGCCAGAGTCATAGCGCCGCTCATCTCAGTGGACCATTTGGCGATTTTCTCGATAGCCCTCGCGTAGAGCGTGACGACAAACCATAGCATGGTGGCGAAACCTAACAAGCCCATTTCAATCAGCAGCTGCAGGTAGTCGTTGTGGGCTTCGTTGACGAAGAAATTGGTGTAGAAGGTACGAAACTCGGGATAGACGATGGGGAATGTGCCCAGGCCCCAGCCCAGGATCGGGCGTTTCATGAACATGCGGAAGCCATCGCGGTTAATGTATTTGCGAATATCGCTGGAGAGTTCGGAGTGGCCTGGGCCAGCGCTGGCAATGCGTTGACTTAACTCGCTGCCCCCAATCCAGATCAGCATTCCACCGACCAACGCGAGAAAAACACCGATACCGATGGCCGTGCGCATGCCGCGCTTTTGCTTGACCAGGAGAGCGGAGAGGATCACCAACTCGGCCACAATGGCGAGCATGCCGCCGCGTGAACCAGAGAGGAATATGGTCCCAACCATAATAGCTGCCGCCGCCGCGGCTACGGCGCGCAGTTTGGGAGGCGCAAGCTTGGTGAGAGAAACGACCAAAGGAATCGGCGCCAGCATTTCCATCAGGCCCGCGTAGTGATTGTGGTTGACGTAGGGGCCGTAAATCCAGCCTCCCATACGCGGTTGCCGGAGCCAATACAATTTTCCATTGGGAGATATGCCCTGGAGCAGTGCGAAGCAGGCCACTGCAGTTCCGTAGACTGAAAAGATCAGAGCGAGACTGCGCGCCTGCGCGCCGCGAACCAGCGTCTGCCCGGCAAGGAAGCACAAGGTTGCGTAGGCTATATAGATGAGCGCCAGCGAGGCGGTGTCGTGCGGATAGGCGGTAATGCGGAAGATCAGTTGCGAAGCGATGAGCACGCCGAACACTCCCATGGGGAGAAAAATGGGATTCCAGCGGATATTCATTTGACCATCGAAGGCCTGCTTGCCGATCCAGAACAGAAAAAGAATGATGGAGCCCAATTCGACTGTTAATATGGACCACGGCTCGACCGCGCCAAAGGCAAGCGGCCCAAACAATAGAAGGCCGAATATCCCGTACAGAAGGATTTTTTCGAGCTTCGTCGAAAATTCGCGGCGATGGATTTCAGTAATGCCGGCAGCAGCCATAAGTTTGAATATTCGTTACGAGGAATTACTGCCGCTTGGCCACCAGACGGAAGTCGTCGACCCAGAGCTTACCACGAATCGGACTTCCTTCCGGCAGCCGCCGAACGTGCAGCACGAGCAACTTTGTGTCGGGCCCCGTAGTAAATTCTCCGGTCGCCGATTTCCAGAAGCCCGCCTCTTTTAGTTCGTCACTGTCATACAAAACTTGTCGATTATAAAAATCCTGAATGGTAAAGTGCGGGCCGCCCGCGCCTTCGATTTCTCCATTTTTGTAATAGGCGGAGAATTCGTAGGAAGTGTTCGGCTGCACCGCGATGAACTGGCGAATTCCGGCGTCGGTGATGGCGGGGCCGTCGAAGGTGATCAACAGGGAGCGATGGCCGCCGTGAAAATCGCTGGGATCGAGCGTGAGCGTAACGCTGGGCTGCTTTTCATATTGCCAGTCGAAGCCGCCGTTAAGAACGTCGAGGCTGAAATCTCCATTGACGATCAGATTGTGGCCCGAGGGTACGTAGCCGGACAAGCCAAATCGCGGCGCAGCCTGACGCCAAACCATGCGCGCCTGATCGACATCCTGATGGGTAAAAAGATATTGAAGGTAGCTATAGACGTTGCGAAGTTCGAAGGGCTGAGAAGTTGCCATCAGGCCCGACCATACTTTGGTTGCGGCGGCGGACTGCTCCTTCTGCATAAGAAGATTCAGAAGAGCCAGATAGGCTTCGGAGCGTGGAGGAACTACGTCGCGTAAAAGCACGTCGACATCGGGATTGATCCGCCAGCAAAATTGAATGGCAGGATTGGCGAGCGTGGGTTCATTTTGCAGAACGACACGAAATTCGCGCAGCGCTTTCTCGTTGTCACCCTGCACCAGAAAAAAGTTGGCTGCTTCCCAGGCAACATCGGGAGTGGTGGGATCGGCTTGAATAGCGTGTTCCAGCGCGGTGGTTTGATTCGAGATGTCTCCCAGCACCTGGTAAGCCGAAGCCAGATCGAACCAGTAACGAGCCGAATGGGGATCGAGTTGAACGGCCGTGCGGTAGGGTTCGATGGCAGAGGAAGGATCTCTGGCGACGAGAGCGTAGTAGCGGCCGAGGTGATTTTGGTAGTCCGCATCCCAGGGATCAATATGAGCGGCGCGTTGAAGGCTGGTGAACTCCAGGCGTTCTCCGAAGAAAGATCCGGCGAAGAGACGGACCGCGAGAAGGAGGTATAGGAAAGATAGAGCGGCGGCCGCGGCGATGAGCAACGTTTTCCGGGAAGAAGAATTGAGGGTGATTTCCATGGGCCCAGTTTAAAAGGCGGTTCGCAAATGCGTTGCTTATGGTTTAAGCGCTGTTGGATGAGTTTTCGGCGTGCTCTTCGGCTTCGTCCTCATCGTCGTCGTGCGAGGCGTCGTCGCGGTAGTAGCGGGCATATTTGCCCTGATATTCATAGTAGTAATAGTAGTCGGGCGAACTGAGATCGACGGCATTCAAAAGCACGCCCGAAACTTTGGCATTGACTTGCATGAGAATGTCGCGGGAGCGGCGCAGAGCCTGCTTGGTAGTTTGTCCCGAACGGATGACCAAGACGATGGCGTCGGCGCGCGGCGATAAGACGACAGCGTCGGTGACCGAGAGCGTGGGCGGAGTATCCACGACGATGTGATCGTATTGTCCGCGCAACTTTTCCAACACATCGCGCATATTGGGAGAAGCAAGCAATTCGGCGGGATTGGGCGGCGGGGTTCCCGCGGGCAAGATATTCAAGTTCGGCAGAATAGAAGAGCGGGAGATTGCCTGCTCAAGCGTGGCGCTTCCGGTGAGAACGTTGCTGAGGCCGCTGCGCGGACCCATACCCAGGGTCTTGTGAATGCTGGGGCGGCGCAAGTCGGCATCGATCAGCAGCACGCGAATACCTTTCTGCGCCAGCACCACCGCGCAGTTGATGCTGGTGGTGGTCTTGCCTTCCTGCGGGAGCGCGCTGGTGACCATAATCACTTTTGGCGGCGCACCCAGGTTGGAGAGCAAGAGAGAAGTTCGCAAGGCGCGGTAGGATTCCGCCATCTGCGATTGCGGGCGCACCTGCGTGATCAGTTCGACTGCTTCTTTTGAAGTGGCGATGACGAGGCGCTTTGCGCCTGCGCCTTCGCGCGCCGACCGGGAACCGAGAGGAATCATGCCGAGCGGGGGCAGGCCGGAGATCATTTGCGCCTGTTCGGTGGTGCGCACGGTATTGTCCAGTCCTTCAAGCAGGAAGGCGAGTCCCACGCCGGAGGTAAGACCCAGCATGAAAGCGAACGAAAGATTGCGCGGGATATTGGGTTCAATGGGCGCGGTGGGGACGCGGGCGACATCGACAATGCGGAAGTTATTGGAGCGAAGGCCGGCAGAAACTCCGGCTTCCTTCAGCTTTTCGAGCAGTCCTTCATAGAGCTGGCGGTTGGTGTCGAGATCACGCTTCAGCAGGCTGTACTCGATGGCGCTTTCGTTGAGCTTGTTGGCTTCCTGCTTCTGCTTTTCCAGAGCGTCGTGCAACATGCTTTCGCGCTGCACCGCAGCCATGTATTGGCCTTTGATCTTGCCGCTGATTTTTTTGGTTTCCGCCAGAATCTGCGTGTCGATTTCGCGCTCTTGATTGGTGATTTGCGCGAGTTTCGGATACGAAGGGCCGAATTGCGTGCTGAGTTCAGCAGCCTGAATCTTAAGATCAGCCTGCTTCGAACGCAGAATCTCCAGAAGAGAGGAAGCCGATTGAGGGCCAGTCGCTGAATCCAGCGCGCTGGCCGCGGAAGCAATCGTATCGGTATCGCCGGCCTGCACCAGCCGGTAGACGGATTCCTTGTCCATGCGCTCAGATTCCGCCGCGGTCAAGGCCTTGTTCAATTCGTCGAGTTTTGAAGTTGTAATGTTTTGCTTTTCATCGATGCCCAGAATCTCGTGTTCCTTCTGGTAATGCACCAATTTTTCCTGTGAGGTTTCCACCTTCATCTGCAGATCGACCAGCTGTTTGGAGAGCCAGTCGGAAGCCTGCATGGTGGAATCGAAACGGGATTTGAAATTATTCTCCGTGTAAGTGGTCATCACGGTGTTCACGACCGAGGCCGCCAAATCCTTGTCGGGACTGCGATAGTGGACTTCGATGATGTGCGTGTTAGGCGCGAGCGTGACCCTAAGATTGCCGCGAAAAGACGAGAGCAAGACGGAAGTGCGGCCGGTATCGGCCTGGAGCGGATCGGGCGCCAGATCCAGCGTGGAAGGCAAGGCAGGTGTTTTTCCGCCGAATTCCGGGCGGCGGTCGAGGGCGAGTTCTTTTACTACCTGCAAAGCAAGAAGATCGCTCTGGAGAATTTTTACTTCGGTTTCCAGTTCGCTGGGATCGTAATAATCAACATTGAAGGTGGGAGAGTTGTTGAAATTCACCAGTCCGGAGTCTGCCTTGTTGATGGCGATGCTGCCGCTGGCTTCGTAAACCGGCGTCATTTTCAGGCTGGCGATGGCAACCAGGGAAAAAATTGTGATGAGGCAGGCAAGGATCGTCCACTTGCGCTTTGCCAGTACGCGGACGTATTCGCCGAGAGCGGATTCCTGGGAAACGAGTTCGGGGTAAATGCGCGGGCCAGCCGGTTTCCCGAAATCAGCGGGCAGCGGCTGCATTTCGCGAATGATCGGGGTATTCGATGGCACCAGCGGTCCGGAATCCATGCGTTCTCCTCAATACTTTATCTTCTGCTGTGTTACGGCAGACAACCTTTGGCTTACATGCCTAAAAAAACCGGCGATTGATGGCTGGTTCATCGCCCGCAAGTTTTTTCAAAAATAGTATGGGTGGTTTCGCCGATATTCTAGCACTGGATAGTCAAAAATTTTCACGAATCGGATAACGGAATTTTCGATGATACGAGTTACGCCCCTCACGCTCACAGAAAACTCCGCTATACTACCCTGCAATTGATCGGCGAGGCACAAGACAAACGAATCAGTTGAGGCAGGCTCGATGAATTGGTCGGAACAAGAAGTATTGGTCACGGGCGGTACGGGATCGTTCGGGAAGAAATTCATCGAGATCATGCTGCGGGAGTATCATCCCCGTCGGCTGGTCATCCTGAGCCGCGATGAACTGAAGCAGCATGATATGCGCACCGCCGGCTTCGATCACCCCAGCCTGCGCTATTTTATCGGTGACGTGCGCGACGCATCGCGCTTGCAGCGGGCGTTTTCGGGGATCACGGTAGTGGTACACGCGGCTGCGCTCAAGCAGGTTCCGGCCTGTGAGTACAACCCGTTCGAAGCGATCCAGACCAACATCATGGGCGGTCGCAATGTGATCGACGCGGCCATTGATCAGGGCGTGCAGCGTGTGCTGGCGCTGAGCACAGATAAAGCCGTGAATCCGGTGAATCTTTATGGCGCAACCAAGTTGTGCGCCGAAAAGGTTTTTGTTCAGGCGAATGCTTATGCCGGGGCGCGCGAGACTCGATTCAGTTGCGCACGATATGGCAATGTTGTGGGCAGCCGGGGCAGCGTGATTCCCGTATTTCTCGAACAGCGCAAGCGCGGGCGGATTACCATTACCGATCCGCGAATGACCCGCTTCTGGCTGACACTGGAGCAGGGAGTGCGGTTTGTGATTCTTGCCCTCGATCAGATGCATGGCGGCGAAATCTTCGTGCCTAAAATTCCCAGCATGCGGCTGGTCGATTTGGCGGATGCGGTTGCTCCGGGGTGCGCGGTGGAGTACATCGGTATTCGTCCGGGGGAAAAGCTGCATGAAGTGTTGCTTTCCGAAGATGAGGCGCGCAACACGGTGGAGCTGGACGATATGTATGTTATCCAGCCGGGGCATTCCTGGTGGAAAAAAGCGAACTGGGTCCATGGGCGGGAACTGCCGCAGGGATTCCGCTATACCAGCGACAATAATGAGCAGTGGCTGAGCAACGAACAATTGCAAGAACTGATTGAACCGGCGGCGGTGGTGAAGACGCCGATCGCGGTGTAGCGCCGCCTAACCTGATTCCTCAACTAACTGAAGCGCTGACTTCAATCCATGCCTGTACTGCCTAAAACCAGCGAAGAGCTTGCCATCGACGGAGGAATGCCGGTGCGGAAGACTTTGCTTCCGTATGGGCGGCAATCGATTGGAGAGGACGATATTCAGTTCGTGGTCGAAGTGCTGCGTTCGGATTGGCTGACCACCGGACCCAAGGTCGCGGAATTCGAAGAAGCGCTGGCAAGTTGGGTGGGGGCTAAATACGCAGTGAGTTTTAGTTCGGGGACGGCGGCTTTACACGGAGCGGCCTTTGCCGCCGGGCTTAAGCAAGGCGATGAGGCTATTACCTCGCCCATGACGTTTGCGGCGACGGCGAATTGCCTTTTGTATCAGGGGGCGACTCCAGTTTTTGCCGATGTGAGCGCCGATACGCTCAACCTGAATTCTGAGGAAGCGGGAAAGCGGATTACTCCACGCACGCGAGCCATACTTCCGGTCGCTTATGCGGGCCATCCGGCAGAGATGAAAGCGATTCGGGAACTTGCTTCGGCTCACGGGCTGATTGTGATCGAAGACGCCTGCCACGCGCTCGGAGCGGAATACCGTGGATGCCACACGGGCAACATTGCGGACATGACGGTCTTCAGTTTTCATCCGGTAAAACATCTGACGACCGGCGAAGGCGGTATGGTCACCACAGACCGCGTCGATTTTGCCGAATCGCTGCGGCAATTCCGAAATCACGGCATCACCAGCGATGCGCGGCGGCGCCAGGCCGAAGGGCAGTGGCATTATGAGATGGCGGTGCTGGGGTTCAATTACCGGCTGACCGATATCGCGTGCGCTCTTGGATTATCGCAACTGAACAAACTTGACGAAAATTTATCGCGCAGGCGCGCGATTGCGGCACGTTATCAAACTGTATTTCATGATCTTGAGGGTGTAATTGCGCCCGCGGTTCGCGATGATGTGAATCCCGCATGGCACCTGTATCCGATTCGCCTGAATTTGGAAAAGCTGACGGCAGATCGAGGCCGGATTTTTCATGCGCTTCGCGCGGAGAATATTGGAGTGAATGTCCACTATATTCCGGTGCATCTCCATCCCTACTATCGTGAGCGCTTTGGATACAAAGGCGGCGAATATCCCATCGCAGAGAACGCTTATGAACGGTTGATCAGCCTGCCCATGTTTCATGGAATGAAGGATGAAGATGTCGAAGATGTGATCTGCGCCGTGCAAAAAGTGATTCATCACTTCGCAAAATAAGCTTTGGCCTCCGCAATAAAATCCGTGCTGGTAGTGGGCGCCGGTTCCATTGGACGCCGGCATCTGGGGAATTTGAAGAAGCTGGGACTGACTCGATTGGCAGCCTGCGATCCCCATCCCGAGAGGCTGGAATATGTTGCTTCGGAATTTCAAGCCGAATGCTTCCCGACGATTGAGGCGGGATTGGAGAAGTTTCGGCCGGAAGCGGTTTTCGTGTGTACTCCTCCCGTGCATCACGTCGAGCAATCGATGCAGGCCTTGCGTGCGGGGGCGCATGTTTTCATCGAAAAGCCTCTTTCTGATCGGCTGGATGGCGTGGAAGAACTCAAGGAAGAGGCAACGAGGCGCGGGGTTGTGGTTCAGGTGGGATACAACCTACGCTTTATTCCCGCCATACAGAAGTTAAAAGAATTGGTTGACGCGGCAGTGGTAGGAAAAATTCTTTGGGCGCATGTGGAAGCGGGAAGCTATTTGCCGGACTGGCGTCCGTGGCAGGATTACCGCAAGAGCTATACGGCGCGGCGGGAGCTGGGCGGTGGGATTCTGCTCGATGGCTCTCATGAGATCGATTATGTGACATGGCTATTCGGCGCACCGGAGGAGATCGCTTGCATGGCGGGCCAGGTGAGCGGGCTTGAAGTAAATGTGGAAGATTGCGCGACGGTTCTACTGCGTTTTCCGGGAGGCGCGCGGGCCGACGTACACCTCGATTTTATTCAGCGAACTTATTCGCGCTACTGCAGCCTGGTTGGAACCGAAGGAAAGTTGCAGTGGGAGTTGATGAGCAATTCCGTGCAAATCGTGCGGCCGGGTATGGAAGTGGAAACCACGAAGTTCGATTGGCAGATCAATGATGCGTATGTGGCGGAAATATCCCACTTTTTGGAGTGCGCGCGGACGGGTGCGGCGCCGAAATTTACTTTGGACAGCGCGATTCTAACGCTTCGCGTTACGCTCGCGGCACGCGAGGCTGCGGAGCAAAGAAAGTGGGTGTCTTTTGCCTGAAGCAGGCAAGCCGATCGCAATTATTCCAGCTCGCGGAGGGTCCAAGCGAATTCCAGGGAAAAATTTGCGGCCATTCTTCGGGCATCCGATGATGGCTTACGGGATTTCCGCAGCGGTGAACAGTGGATTGTTCGAGAAAGTAGTGGTCTCATCCGATGACGCGGAGATTGGCCGTGTCGCCCAATGGTATGGCGCGGAATTCATCGAGCGCCCGGTGGAGTTGGCCACCGATACTGCAAAATCCATTGACGCGGTGACGCATGTGTTGCGGGTCCTGAATGAGCGCGGAATTCACCCTGATTCGTTGTGCCAGGTTTTTCCCAATTGTCCACTGGTGACGAGCGCCGATGTGATCGAGCACGGAAGATTGTTCAGTGAGCATGGCCGGAAATTCCAGATTTCGGTTGTGACTTATCGTTGCGTATATCCGGAATGGGCAATGGTGAAGGATGCCGAGGGCCGTGGACAATGGGCGATGGGAAAGGAATTCTTAGGCAGAAGCCAGGATTGCGCGCGCGCTTATTGTCCCACTGGAGCGGTGTGGTGGGCGCGCTGTGAGGATCTGATCGCGCAAAATACGTTTTACGGCTCGCCCTTTCATCTGGCAGAGATGGACGCGAACCGCGGCGTTGACATTGACGATGAAGAGGACTTGCGCTTGTCGGAGTTGTTGGTGCTGGGGCTTGAAGCGCGTGATGGCCGCTCCCCACTGGAGATGCCGGCGATGAAAAGCTACTTTCGCGAGGAGCCGTCTTGTTCAAGAAAATGATTTGTACCATTCCGGCGCGAGGTGGGAGCAAACGGCTGGCCCGCAAGAATCTTCGGGAACTGGGAGGGAAGCCTTTGATTGGATACTCGATAGAGGCTGCCCTGGCGGCGGAATTGTTCGATCAGGTCTACGTCTGCACGGAAGACGCGGAGATTGCGGAGACGGCGCGGAGGTTTGGTGCTGCCGTGCCCGAACTTGTACCCGAGGAGCTTTGCGGCGATCTTGTGGCTTCGCACATTCCCTGCCAGTACATTGCGGCAAGAGTGCAGCCGCAGGGGGAGATCGACGCCCTGCTATGCCTGCAGCCGAGTTCTCCGTTGCGTAGCGCGCAGGATATTCGCGATGCGGTAACCAAATTTTCGGAAGGCCAATTCGATTTCGTGGTCAGCGTAACGCCGGTCGACCCGCATGATTTCCATTGGGCGGTCGTTCCCGGGGAAAATAATTATTGGAAGATGTTTTTTGGGTCGCAATATTTGAAAGAACGGCCGCTCTTGCCGCCCGTCTACCGGCCGAATGGGTCGATTAAAGTTGCCCGGCTGAGTGCCCTCGCTACCGTGGGGCATTTTTTCGGCGAACGTTTAGGAACGATCGAAACGCCGGTAGAGCGGTCTGTGCACGTTGCGGTGGCGTTCGATCTGAAACTTTGTGAAACGATCTTGCGGCATTAGAGTTTGCCTTCTTTAGCTTTTCTATAAATTCCGTTTTTTTTGCTCGATGAAGATTCTGCTACTCCATCCCGAAGATGAGCTGGAAAAGGGTCCCTGGGCCAGTTCGCGCTGGGATCGCATCGTCGATCTTGGCTTGGGCGGAAAGAATACATACGAACGCTGGGAGCGCGAATTTCAGTGTCCGGTGGTTGCTCTGGATTCTTTGCGGCCCGGATTTGACGACTTCTGGCGTGTACGCGAGATATTGGGCCGGGGATGCGGGCAATTGCTCGACGAGCATGGCCTCGACTGGTGGGAGATCATGTCGATTCTCCTGCATAGCGAAATGGAAACGCTGATCCTGTTACGGCGCTTCGCGCAGACGGTTGATTCCAGCGACGAAGTTCACGTTTCGCGACCCGGGCTTCACGCCAGTCTCTTGCAATGTCTGCTAACGAACAGGGTGAAGATTTTTCCTTTACCGAGCGGGGCGCGGAAGAGCGGCCTGAGACATTATTTTCGAGTTTCAAGCAAGCTTTCTGCGCCGCAAATGATCGATGTTTTCTGGGACAAGTACGATGCGGGATACCAGCTTCGCGGACGGTTGGTGCGAAAGCGCCCGGCCTCAACTGGCCCGGTCGTTCTGCTTCCCAGCGCCTATGTAAACGTGTCACGCACTGCGATTGCTTATGCCAACACGTTTCCGGAAGAAAATTTTCTGTTAGCGACTACGCGGCAGAGCGGATGGGTGCAGGATCCTCCCATCAATATGGAAACGGCATGGCTGTCTTCGTATGCTTCCGTGCGCGACCGCAGCGGCGAGAATGAGGAGATGGAAAGCCGCTGGCGAGCGCTGCTGAAAGACTTACGGGAAGCGGAGGAATTCGAAATACTCAGCCGCCTGGGCTATCTGGACAGTTTTTCGCAGCGTTTTCGCCGGGGATTCGAGGTTCGAGATGCGTGGCGAAATGTTCTCGATAACGAGCCTGTTCATGGCGTGCTTTGCGCGGATGACAGCAATCCCTATACCCGAATTCCGTTGCTGTTGGCGCAGGCTCGGGGATTGGCAAACATTGCCTGCCATCATGGGGCCCTGGATTGCCGCTATCTTTTCAAGCGCAGCTACGGCGATGTGATTTGGGTGAAAGGAAAGATGGAGGAAGACTATTTGGTGCGAAGGTGCGGCGTGCCACGGGAGAAAGTGGAGATTTGCGCTCCGGCATTGCCCGCAAGCTGGGAGGGGCGCGGAAGCCGTGATCAAAACGTGCCGCCAAACATTCTCTTTATTTCGGAAGCTTTGGATGTGGGGTATGCCCGCACAGGAGAATTCTATAGGGACATTTTGCCGCCGCTGGCAGAACTGGCTCGGGGCACGGGACGCAAGCTGATCGTGAAACTGCATCCTGCGGAAAGCAAAAGCCAACGCACAGATATTGTGGCCCGGATACTCTCCCCGGAACAGAGAAAGATCACGCAAATCGTCGATGGGCCTCTCACAGAAAGTCTTTTAGCGTCCACCTGGTTCGGTGTGACGATACTTTCGACAGTTGCGATGGAGTGTGCCGTTCGCGGTATTCCGTGTTTCTTATGCAAGTGGCTTGAGTCCTGGCCTTATGGGTATGTAGAGCAATTTATCCGTTTCGGAGTAGGGATTGGTCTCAACAATCCGGGCGAAATTCAGAAAATCCCGCAATATTTGGAGCAGTATGTCGTCGCGGCGGATGTGGTGGATGACTGCTGGCGATCTGCCGCGCCGGGACGTTTGAGAGAGATTGTGATGTCTTCGCAGAAATCTGCGGCGTAGCTGTGAACAAGTAAGCGCCGGTTGCTGAGACCCGACACGTGAGCCAAGCAACACTTCTAATCCGAACAGACGCCAACGTTGCCATAGGAACCGGCCACGTGATGCGCTGCCTCGCGCTGGCCCAAGCCTGGCAGGATGTTGGAGGCAGTGTAACTTTTGCCATCCGGGAAGCGCCACTTGCGATAAAGCAGCGGCTCATCGCAGAGGGTTTTTCAATCATTCGAACTGCCGGTACTCCGGGAAGCGCGGCCGATGCCGGGAGTACAGCGGCTCTCGCTCATAAGTTAGGCGCAAGGTGGATTGTGGTGGACGGAGACCGTTTCGAGGCGTCGTTCCTGGAGCGGCTGCGGTCGCCAGGACTGAGAATCCTGCTGATGGATGATTTTGCCGGAAGAAAATCATTCCCGGCAGATCTGGTTGTGAATCCGAATCTAGGGTTCAAACGAGAGCGTTACCGGGATAAAGTTCCAGATCATGCGTTGCTGCTGGGATCTTCTTATGTGTTTCTGCGGCGTGAATTTGGGTCTTTGCGGGGAAAGCGGGTTTTTCCAAAGACCGGCAACCGAATTTTAGTCACGCTGGGGGGAAGCGATCCTGAGAACCTTGCCCCCAAAATTGCCAGGACGCTTGCAGAAATTCCCGAGTATGAGATCACGCTTGTCGCCGGCCCCGGTTATACACATACAATCGAGTCCCCTTTGCAAGCCAACCGCAACATCCGCATTGTGCGCAACCCACCCAATATGCCTGCATTGATGGCACGCGCGGATATCGCGATTATTGCCGGAGGAGGCACGCTGTGGGAGTTGTTATACATGGGGTGCGCGGTCTTGAGCTACTCCAGAAACGAAGTGCAGCAGCAAATTGTAGATGAGCTGGCGGCAAGGGATGCGACTCATGATATGGGCGCCACGAAGAAGTTCAAGCCGACCGCATTGGTGAGTGCGGTTGCCGGGATTGCGAATTCGAAGAGCCGGCGCATGAAGATGTCGAAAATCGGCCGGCAGGTTCTGGATGGGTTAGGCACGGTCCGCATCCTGCGCGCCATGAGCGATGCGGGCGTGGAGACGAACGTGGTAACCATGATGCCGGTCGTTTCATCGGAGCGCAGTCAGTTCTTAAATATGGCGCGCAATCATTTTTTGGAGCTGGACTCATCATTCGTGCCGCGCGACGACTGGAAGCAACAATACTTCGACACCATCCAAGCCAACCGGCAATTTTTTCTGCGCTGGATTCTGCACAATGGCGACAAGGCTGGTTTCATTCTGTTTGGGACGGAGAAGCACCGGTTTCTGCCGCGTAAGACGGGAATGATTTATGAACTCTACATTGCACCGGAATTCCGCAAACGAGGAATCGCCCGCGCCTGTGCGGCGCAGGCGATCGCTGAACTGCAAAATCTTGGTCCCACAAAAATTCAATTGGAGGTGATGGAAGGAAACACGGCGGCCGTGGCCTTGTGGAAGTCATTGCAATTTCTTAAAGTCAGCGAGCGCTATGTGCTGGCCGGTGGCGTACGATGAAAATCGCGATTACACAACCGACTTACCTGCCCTGGATGGGATATTTTGACCTGATTGACCAGGTCGATTGTTTCGTGATCCTCGATAGCGTGCAGTTCGAGAAGCAGTCGTGGCAGCAGCGCAACCGGATTAAGACGCCGGCAGGACTCCAATGGCTGACTGTACCTGTAGTTTTCCGCGGACTGCTTGGGCAGAGGATTCAAGATGTCGAGATCCGCACCTCCGATTTCGTGGAGAAGCATTTGCGCGCCATCGAACTGAACTATCGCCGCTCGCCGCACTTTGATTTGTACTTTCCGCAACTGGCGGAAATTCTCAGGATGAGCGGTAAAGACGGCCTTGCTCTGGTGGATTTGAATATTTGCCTCATCGAACGGCTCTGCGGTTGGTTGGGCATCGAGAAGAGATTTTTGCGGTCTTCCGATCTGGGTGAAAGCGGAAAGCGCTGCGAATTGCTGGTGAATCTTTGCCGGCGTTTGAACGCTGACTTTTATTTTTCCGCGCTTGGTTCTGCGGGTTACTTGCTGGAGGAACTGGAACGATTTTCCGCGAGCGGAATCCAGGTTGGCTTTCAGAACTATCAGCATCCGCAATATAGCCAGTTATTCCCGCCATTCTGCCCTTACGCATCCGCGCTCGATTTAGTTTTTAATGAAGGCGCTGGTTCCATGGAAATCATTCGAAGTGGCCGCAACCCTGCGTTTACGCCCGGCCAGGTCGTGCTGGCAGCAGCAACAGAAGGGGCAGGGCGATGAGCGCGACGCTTCGCATCGGCAAAAAAGACATTGGAGCAAATTGCCCGGTTTACGTGGTTGCGGAGATCTCAGCCAACCATAATCAGAACTATGAGCAAGCGGTCCGCATCGTGCAAGCTGCCGAAGAGGCAGGAGCGGACGCGGTGAAGTTGCAGACTTATACGGCCGATACGATCACGATTACCAGTGACCGGCAAGAGTTCAGGGTTAGTGGCGGCACATTGTGGGATGGACGAACGCTGCACGATCTTTACGGCGAAGCGAGCATGCCGTGGGAGTGGCAGCCGCCACTCCAGAGACTGGCTGAGAATCTGGCGATGGATTGTTTCTCCAGTGCGTTTGATTCGACGGCCGTGGACTTTTTGGAAGGCATGAATGTACCGGCACACAAGGTTGCTTCGTGCGAGTTGGTGGATATTCCGCTCATCCAAAAAATGGCACGCACTGGCAAGCCGCTGATTATTTCAACCGGCATGGCTACCATGGAGGAGATCGAGGAAGCGGTGCAGGCTGCGCGAGAAGCGGGTGCGGCGCAGATTGCTTTGCTGAAGTGTACGAGCGCTTATCCGGCGCCCGCGGAAGAGATGAATTTACGCACGATTCCCGAGATGGTGCGGCGATTCGGCGTGCCGGTGGGGCTGTCCGACCATACGATGGGAATTGCTGTGCCGGTGGCGGCGGTCGCGTTGGGCGCCTGCATAGTGGAAAAGCATTTGACCTTGTCGCGCTCGGCTCCGGGACCGGACAGCGCATTTTCACTTGAGCCGCATGAATTCAAAGAAATGGTCGTTGCGATTCGCGTTGCCGAAAAAGCTCTGGGTGAAGTGCATTTCGGTTTGAGCGATAAAGAAAAAGCGAGCCGCGCCTATCGGCGGTCTTTGTTCGCGGTGGAAGATATTCAGCAGGGCGAGGTATTCACGGATTCGAACGTGCGCTCCATACGGCCCGGAAACGGGCTTCATCCGCGGCATTTGACGGATGTGCTGGGCAGAAGCGCGGCGCGGGGCATCAAACGTGGTACTCCTCTCAGTTGGGAATTTGTGGTCCGATCATGAGGTGCTGGTTGTGAGCCCGATTTTGAAGCGTGTGGTGTATCCATGGTTAGCCAACTCTGGATACCTGCGCCGCCGTGCCGATGGCGGGAGCTTCTGCGTGATTACCTACCACGGCGTTCTGCCGGAGGGATATCAAGTATCGGATCCCCAACAGGATGGAAGCCTGGTCAGCGCGGAGAATTTTCGCAGCCAGCTTCGGCTGCTGAAAGAATGTTACCGCGTGGTGACGCCCGAGCAGGTGCGCGAGTGGTTGGTGGAAGGCAAAGCCCTGCCGGAACTTGCCATTCTTCTTACCTGTGACGATGGCTTGCAGAGCGCGCTTACCGGCATGGTTCCGATTCTGCACGAAGAAGATCTCTCGTGCCTGTTCTTTGTGTTGGGCGCCTCGGTGGCGGAGAATGCCTGCGTCTTATGGTATGAGGAGCTTTATCTTTTATTGCTGTCCGCGCCGGCGCGGAGTTACTCTTTCGATTTTCCCGTAGGCACCTTTGAGTTGGGAGACCGGGCGCAGAGAAGATCGGTATGGTGGAACCTGCTCAAAAGATTATCGCAATGTGATCAGGCGACCCGCTCCCGCTTTATCGAAACGGCGCGCAGCGAGTTTGGGGCTGAAGACTCCGCACGCTGGGAGAGCGAGGCGCAACGCCAGCGGTTTGCGCTGCTGAACGCAAACGAATTGCGGCAACTTGTGGATCAGGGGATGACTATCGGCTCGCACACGCTGAATCATCCGATCCTGTCGCAACAGAGTTCGGACGAAGCCTGGAAAGAAATTTCTGAGAGCCGCAGTGTTTTGGAAGAGGCTGTGGGAAAACCGGTGTGGGCGCTGGCTTATCCTTTCGGCGATCCGGCTTCGGTGAGCACACGAGAGATGCAGATGGCCGAGCAAGCTGGCTTTCAATGCGCATTCATGAATATTGGCGGAGGGTTCGGCGCGCAGTTGCCCAGATTCGCGCTTCCCAGAGTTCACGTCACGGCCGATATGAATTTGTCGGAGTTCGAAGCGCATGTGTCCGGCTTTCACCGCGACTTCCGGTCGCGCCTCTCGGGCGACACCGCGTAAGCGATCGCGGTCACAATCTGACTCGCCTGATGGTTGACCAAAATTCCGCATCCAACCCCGATCCAAATATCCTCACCTACAGCTCGCCTGAAGTTGCCCAGTATTATGCCTCGCTGAATTATCTGACCGCGTGCGAGCGTCTTTTATTTGAGCAGCACTTGCAGCCGGGTATGGCAATTCTTGATCTTGGGGTGGGTGGCGGGCGCACGACTCCGTATCTTTCGTCGATTGCGGAACGCTATGTCGGGATCGATTACTCGGCACCGATGATTGCTGCATGCAGAGAAAAGTTTCCTCAGCTCGAGTTTGAGGTAGGAAGCGCCGCGGATTTATCGAAAATTCCCTCATCCAGTTTTGATGCGGTGGTCATGGCATTTAACGCGATCGACTACGTGGTTCCTGCGCAGTCGCGCACTCGGGCGCTGCAAGAAATTCATCGTGTGCTCAAGCCGAGCGGGTTGTTTATTTTTTCCTCGCACAATCCGCGATCTGTTTTGGCGCGAGTTTCATGGAATCCGAAACGCGTGCGGGACATGGCTGAATCTGTCGTGGGGCAGGATTCCGCTCTTTTCCAGCCACTACTTGCTGGTTTGACTGGCTTGCGTGCGATCGTGGCGTGTTTGCAGGCATTTGGAAAGTCCTTGAAGCGAGCGTTCGATAAATTACCGACTCTATCGTTTTGGCGGGGCAGCGGATACCGTATGGACGCTGCTCACGGCGGCCTGATGACTTATTTTTCGATTCCCCAGCAAACCGTACGAGAGCTGGAAGAAAATAGCTTCCAATCGATGCGAATTCTGGGTGACGACTATCCACGTACCAGCCATATATATTCGACCGATTGGTATTACTATGTTTTTTCCAGAACGGAAATCACGGGAGAGAAGTGAGCCTGCGGCTAGTTCTGCTTGAGGAAATTCCTGAGGATGAACATCTGCACCGCGAATGGAATGCGTTGGTGCGGCAGATGGAGCGTCCTGAAGTTTTCTACACCTACGAGTGGGCGCGGGCGGTTCAGTCTTCCTATCATAGAATTCTCAAGCCGTGGTTGTTTCTCGCGTATGAGAACGACTCTTTAGCGGGAATTGTTTCGCTGGGCTCGAATGTCGGCAGTGGAACCGTTGCTTTTCTCGCGGCAAACACGGCGGATTATTGCGACTTCATCAGTGCTCCGGCGAGTCGCGCCGAGTTCGTGGATCTGGTATTTGCCGAACTTGCCAAACGGCAAATAGGAAATCTCATGCTGGCAAATCTTCCGGTGGATTCCGAGACGCCAAAGGCAATTCAGGTGGCGGCAGCGAAGCAGGGGCTTTATGCGTTTCAGCGTCCGGCCTATTCCTGCACGCAAGTGATTCTTGGCGTAGGCGAGGAGCGGGAGAAGCTTAAAGCTTCGTTGCAAAAGAAACTAAATCGCAGGCTGCGAGGTTTGGAACGGCGGGGGACGCCGAAATATATGCATCTGCAATCGTGGGCGTCGATCCAGCCCGCATTGCAAAACTTCTTTGACGCTCATGCGGCGCGTTTTCAAGCCACGGGACGCGTCAGCAGCCTGGCTACAGCCGAGCGGCGCAACTTTCTTGAAGATATGGTCCGCCGATTTTCCGATTCCGGTACGGTCACGTTAAGCATATTGATGGTCAACGATCAAACGATAGCCTGGAATTACGGCTTTCAATTCGGCGCAAGTTGGTTCTGGTATCAGCCTACTTTTGACGGCCGTTGGGAAGAACATTCCCCGGGATACTGCCTGCTGGCAAGAATCGTGATCGAGGCTTGTGAAAATAAGGAAATGAAGGTGGTCGATTTGGGGCTGGGCGACGAGGCATATAAAGACCGCTTTGGAAATGGGGTACGCGAAACGCTCCATGTTGCCGTGACCAAATCGCGATTGAAGCACCTAGGGGAAATTGCGCGGTACAAAGTCGCAAGCAGCCTGAAACAATCACCGAAAATCGAGCGGACGATCCGCCGTTTTATTGGACGATAGCGCGATTGCTTACACGCGCAACGAAAAGCATTTAGACTGTCCTGCAACCTGCGATGGCCCGCCCAGAAAATCTCATCAGGATTTTTACGCCCTCGGATGCGAGCGCCGGCAATACCAATGCTCAAAATTTGACCGTGAAAGAGATCGTGGTGCGTCTTCCAGAGGAGCGGTTTCAGGTGACCATGTTTTCCGAAGGCGAGGCTGATCCCCGCATCGTTGTCCGGAAGAATACCCGCCTGGTGAAGTGGGCCAGGCGCGGCAATACGGTTCGCCTGCTCCGGCACTGTCTTTTTCCGCCACCCGATATTTATTTTTTCCCCCGCACCGGTCCGCTGGACCGCTTTTTTTTCGATGCGCGAAACCGGATGGGGCTGAAGACCGCGCTCGTCTCCTATATCGTGATGGCGATGAATGCCGAAACTAGTCGCGGGATGATCGGACGTTCGATAACCGAAGGGGACGTTGTCGTTGGCAATTCGAAATATGTGGGAGAAACGATACGGCAGATGTTTGGGGTGCAGGCGAGGACGATTTATGACGGGATTGACCGCCGTTATTATTTCGCTCCGCATGAGCGCGTGGTGAATCATGCTCCCGTAGTGCTTTACGCGGGATCTTTTCAACCGCGCAAGCGAGTTGAGATGGCGATTCAGCAGGCCGTCCGTTGGCCCGGCTGGCAATTTCGGCTGGCGGGAAAAGGAGAGACTGAGGAAAATTGCCGCGATTTGGCCCGGCAGCTAGGTTGCCGTAACGTAGTTTTCCTCGGGCACCTTTCTTCGGAGCGACTGGGTGAAGAAATGCGCAAGGCTGACATTTTCTTGTTCCCCAGCATTCTGGAAGGGAATCCACAGGTTCTGCTGCAAGCCTCGGCATGTGGATTGCCGGTTATCGCCATGGATCTCTATCACACGGATTATGTGGTAAGCGGCAAGACCGGATTTCTCGCCGCGTCAGATGCGGAGCTTGTCGAGGCCTTGGACCGGCTTGCCGGCGATGCTGCCTTACGAATGAGCTTCTCCGCGGCCGCGGTTTGTCATTCCGATCAATTTAATTGGGACGATATCGCTAAACAATGGGCTGGGATCTTTGAAGAGGCGTGGGCCAACCGCCATATACACCCTCGACAGAAGGCGTCTTGAGCGAGTCCATCCCCGCATGGTGACTCAACGATGAAGCGATCGAGCGCGCTGGTGCGCTACGGCGGGTTTGTGGCGTCGGTGGGAACGGCGCGCGTGCTCGGCCTTTTGATCACTTCGGTGACGTTTCCGATCCTGGTGCGGCGGCTCGGCGTGGGAACCTACGGCGTTTGGAGCTATGTGGTAGCGGTGTGCGCCTTCTTCGATGTTATCGCCAACCCCGGCCTCACGACTCACGCAGCGCAGCAGGTGGCAGCACACCGGCATGACGCGGCAGAATTCGTTTCCGATGTTCTGGTGTTGCGGGCATTAAGCGCATTGATTGCGATTGCCGCACTGCTGATAGTTGCCCATTTTGAAAGTCGCGCCGATGTGCGCCGGTTGTTGCTTGCTTATGGTGTGGCTGCGCTGTGCGTAGGGCTGACGGGAACGGATTTTCTTCTGACTGCGTTCGAGTTTTTTCACGCGCGCTCGATTCTTACTCTGATCCAGCAGGCTTTATACGCGGCGGGTGTTCTGGTTCTCGTGCGCGGGCCAAAAGATATTCTGTGGTTACCCGCCAGCATTTTGGGATCTGCCTTGGTCGCGAATCTGATGGGATGGTTTGTGCTCCGGCGCAATGGGTTCCGGTTGCCGCTGGTAGTTGCTCCCCGCCGCTGGCGAGCGATCCTTGTGCCCAGCTTCCACTATGCCGCGACCACTGCGATGGGAACGGTTTACCATCGTGCCGGGCATCTCGTGGTTCGTTGGTTTTTAGGTGATTATGCATTAGGCCTCTACGCGGCAGCGGTACGCTTTGTCGATCTTCTGCGGAACTTTGTAAGTATCGCCCTGAGCGTGCTGATGCCGCGAATGGCGCTGGCCGCGCAGACGCGTACTGGATTGAAGAGACTGGTGCATGCAGCGGTTTCGGCTGTGGCTATCGTCGGTATCCCTCTGATGCTGGGTACTTTCGCGACCGCACATATTGTTGTGCCATGGGTGTTGGGGAAAAATTATGTGGATGCGGTTCGCCCCGTACGATTGATGGCCCCGTTTTTGTTAGCCGCGCCCATGGCATCGTTGTTGTCGGGAACGGTTCTGTATGCGCTGGGACGGCATCGTGCGTATCTGATCTCAGGCACCGCAGGAGCCCTTACTGCAGTTGTGCTCTCACTCGCGCTGGTTCGTGTCGCGAGTCTCAATGGGGTGTGCATTGCGTTTGTTCTCGCGGAAGCGGCAGTTGGTATCACAGCTTATTTTTTGATTCCCAGTGAGCTACGGGATCTGTGGAAGAACCCAATGATTGCGGTGGCTGCTTTTTGCGGGCTGCTGATGATGGCCGCGGTCTGGTTGGTGAATTCGTATAGCTCTCGTCCGCTGATCGTGGTGGCCGCAGGAGCCGCAGTGTATTTAATTTCCCTGGCAGCGCTGGGCAGAAAATTGTTGTTGCAACAGTTTGGGGAAGCAAGATGAGTGCGCCTGCCCCGTCGAACCGTCCACGTGTGGCCGTATTACTTTCGGGGCGGGAGCAGTTCAGCCCCTATTTTGGCGGGGCTCTAGCACGCTGGACGTATGAAGTGTACAGCCGCATCACGGATAAATTCGACGTTGTGGTCTTCGGCTTTCCTACAGAGAAAAAAGATTTGTATCCCTTTCGGCATGAAAGCAGCGAAGTTTGGCGGGTGTGCTCATGGCTGGCGCATATTCCGCTGGCTCGGCGCTATGAGGAAACGCTGTGGTTGCGAGCCTTGATAAGGCGGCTGCGCGAGTTTGCCGTGGTGCACATTCATAACCGCCCTCAATGGGTTGGGACTCTGCGAAAAATGGGTTATGAGGGCACGGTTGTGCTGCACCTGCACAACGATCATCTGGGGCATTGGTCCGCCCCGGCATTGAATGCGTTGGCGGCGCAAGTGAATGCCGTAGCGGTTTGCAGCAATTATTTGAAGAGCACATTCGTATTAAAATCTGCTGCTTTGCAAGCAAAGACTCGCGTGGTGTTGAACGGCGCCAATCTGCAAGTGTTTTTTCCGCGAGAAGAAATCCGGGAGCCCAAGACTATTTTCTTCGTGGGACGATTCGATCCGCAAAAAGGTGTTCTGCAACTTTTGCAGGCATACGAGAAAGTGCTGGAAACGCATCCCGATGCGAAATTGGTCGTTGGCGGCAGCAGTAGCTTTGGATCGCACCACGAGACAGAATATGTCCGCCAGGTGCGTGAATTGGCGCAACGACTGGTTGAGCGAAGACACGCGCAGGTTCACTTTACCGGCTATCTTGATCACGAAAAAGATCTCCCGGCATGGTTTCAGAAGGCCACAATTTTCGCCTGCCCGTCGCTGTTTCAAGAGCCATTTGGCATGGTCAACGCAGAGGCGATGGCTTGCGCAACGACCGTGGTCGCTGCGAATCGAGGTGGCATTCCGGAAGCAATCGGCGAGGCCGGGCGGCTGGTCGATCCGGAAAATGTAAACGAGTTTGCCGCAACAATTTCGGAGCTGCTTTCGCACCCGCAAGATCGCAAGCGTCTTGGCTATATGGGATATGAGAGATGCCGGAAAATGTTTGACTGGGCGGTGACCGCGGAGAACTGGGCGGAACTGCTCGACCTCGTGGCCAATTCCGCAACTTCGGCAACTACCGTCGCCCGGAGGCGGTGAAAATCCTCTATGCTTTTGGATGCAGATCGCGCAACATCTCTTCCTGCACGTAGACGGCGTCGGCAAATAAAACTCTGCCGCCACGATGGTATGGAGAAGACAAGCGGTAGAGACCAAATCCTCGATGGGCCATGAACTGGTGAAGCTCGGCAAATCCTGAATCGCCCTCGTAATGTGGCGTGAAGGTAACTTCCATGATGATGCATTTTGTTTTCTGAAGGCCTACCCGTGAAGCGGTCAGCATGCCCATTTCCGCGCCCTGGATATCGAGCTTTAAGATGGATATCTCTTTTTCGTTGGCGACTAACTGGTCATAACTGATTTTGCGGACGTCCACGGTTCCGATCAAATCCCACGAGTCGGCCATGAATTCTTTGACCACATCAGCCCGCGGCTTCAATAATGAGGAGCCTGCAGGATGCCGGAGCTGATGGAAATTTGCCGTACCTTCGCTCTCCGCAAGCGCCGCATCGATTACCGTAACGGAAGGGAATGACGAAAATCTTTCTTTCAAGGGAGCGATCAGCCGCGGTTCACATTCGACAGCGATCACACGCTCCGGGGAAAAGCAGCTGAGCAATGCCTGAGTCCAATTTCCTGCGTGGGCGCCAGCATCAACACAAGTTCGCAGGCTCGAAAGAATTTCCTTGGGTACAAGTTCTAAACGGCCGTCCTGCAAATTCCGGTATTGGCGCGGAGAGAACGCGATCCATCCCGCTTTGTAAGCGCCGATGCCCAGGCGAATATATTCATGGCGGCGTATCGAATATTCGCAAATTCCGTGAGGAATTAGCTGCCTGACGATCTCTTTCAGTGACATGTCGGTAGAGTTTAGCAGGCGGCTTGGCGGGGCCGCGAAGCTTTGCCTTCTAGCCACTGGAGTACTCTCTTGTATTCTTACGAGCGGATCGCTTCGCTGTGTAGTATGGTTTTGGTCCGGCCAGTACGATGCTTCGAAATTGTTTTAACCTCACTCCTGAACAGATGAATGCGATTCACAACCCCAGCTTTGTGCGGCGATACCGGCAGGACGGGGTGTTCCCGGCGTGATTCCCAAGCTCGTCATTCTTACCGAAATCATTGCGCCGTATCGAATCCCGGTTTTCAATGCTCTGGCACAACGGCCGGAGATCGAACTGCATGTAATTTTCTTATCGGAAACCGATCCCGCCTTGCGCCAGTGGCGCGTATACAAGGACGAAATCAAATTTCGTTATGAGGTGCTGCCATCGTGGCGGGGACGCTTTGGCCGCCACAATTTGCTGCTCAATCGAGGGCTTTCTGCGGCTTTGAATCACATCAATCCCGACGTCGTGGTATGTGGCGGATATAACTACCCGGCGTGCTGGTCCGCTGCTTACTGGGCGAGAAGGCACCAGATTCCATTTCTGCTGTGGACGGAGAGTACGGCTTTCGATCGGCGCTCCGGCTATTCGCTTGTGGAATTTACGAAGAGGCGCTTTCTGAATTTGTGCCACGCGTTCGTAGTGCCGGGAAAGTCGTCTCTGAACTATTTGCGCGAGCTGGGAGTCGACGAGAAGCGAATTTTTATGGCTCCCAATGCGGTTGACACCAAGCTGTTTTCAGATTTGTCGGACAACGCGCGGCGCAAAGTTTCGCAGGTGCACGGCCGTTACGATCTTCCAGCCAGATATTTTCTCTATGTTGGCCGCCTGGTAAAAGAGAAGGGAATTTACGATCTTTTGACGGCTTACGCTCTGCTAAATGAAGAAATCCGGTCGAAGGTCGGACTCGTGTTTGTTGGAGATGGTGCGGATCGTTACGAGCTAACCAAACGCGCATCGAAAATGGACGCGGCGGCAATCCGCTTTCTAGGGTTTGTCCATCGTGAAGGGTTAGCGGAGATTTATGCTTTGGCAGATGCGCTAGTTTTCCCAACGTATAGCGATCCCTGGGGATTGGTTGTGAACGAAGCGATGGCATGCGGCTTGCCCATGATTGTTACCGACGTTGCGGGATGTGCCGCGGATCTGGTGCAGGATGGTGAGAATGGGTTTGTATTTTCCCCCGGAGACGTGCCTCAGCTCGGTCTCGCTATGACAAGACTGGCTGCTGATTCCGAGTTACGCGTGCGAATGGGCCGCGCCAGCGGGGAGCGAATTGAGGCGAACTCGCCATATGCGTGGGCCGATGGGATGGTGAGGGCGGTGCAAGCAAGCTGTGGAAAAATATAGCGGCATCGCCGATGCTGATTGTCGACGCGATCCTGTTCGCAAGTTCAAACTGATAATATACTGACTCCATCAAAACCACTGAACAGGTAGAAGGTGTGCGGCGTCTCGGAGAATTTGGGATGGCGAACTCATCGGATTTGCAAACGAAAGAGATGGCGGCGCAGGAGAACTCCGAACGGAGCGTGCACATTCTCGAATGCACACTGCGCGATGGCAGTTACGCCGTCGATTTTAAGTTCACGGAAAACGATACGGCAGTGCTGGCGGGCGTGCTCGGTCGCCTTGGATTTCAATGGATTGAAGTTGGCCACGGCGTGGGATTGGGCGCGGCAAAGGCTGGCAAAGGCGCCATGCCCGCATCGGATGAACGGCTTATTGAGGCGGCGAAACGGGCCGCTCCCAAGGCGCAGATCGGATGTTTCTTTATTCCCGGCATCGGCACTATCGATCAACTCAAGTCAGCGCGCGACGCAGGCCTCGATTTTATTCGCATTGGCTACAACGCTCCGGAGATCGAAGACGCATTTTCTTACCTGACGCTGGCCAAATCGCTCGGGCTCAAAGTCTGCCTGAATTTTATGAAGACTTATGGGATTTCTCCCGGGTTGTTTGCCGAGAAAGCACGAGCGGGCGAAGTCGCCGGAGCGGATGTGGTTTATTGCGTTGATTCCGCAGGCAGCATGTTTCCAGAGGATGTACGCAAATATTTTAGCGCCGCTCGCGAGCGCTGCGAGGGCGCGTTGGGTTTTCACGGGCACAGCAATTTGCAATTTGCTGTCGCCAACAGCCTGGAAGCGGTTCGCTGCGGCGCCAGCTTTATCGATACAACGTTGTATGGATTGGGAAGAAGCGCGGGCAATGTTCCCACGGAAGTTGCGGTCGCGGTCTTCGAGAACCTTGGGATTCAAACAGGAATTAACCTCTTCGACGTGATGGATGCCGCGGAAGAATTTGTGGGACCGCTGATGTCGCAAATGCAGCTTTACGACATGATGTCGGTGGCAATGGGCTGCAGCCAGTTTCATTCCTCGTTCCTGCCAAAAGTCGCCGAAACGGCGCGCAAGCATGGAGTTGAATTACGCAGGCTGGTGGTGGCGATGGGCAAACTCGATCCTGTAAATCTGGATGAAGAGAATCTCAACCGCGTGGCTGCCAACTTGCCGAAAGCCGCGACCGCGAAAAAGCGTGAAGCGCTTACCTCGTTTTCTGTGCCCGGTATATCAACACACAGCATCAGCAGTTCGATCTCGGCGGTACAGTCGTTGGTGGATGGAATGGCCGTCACCTGCGCCAAACGCCGCGCCCGGCCTGTTCTGGAATTGGTTGCTTCGGAGTCGCCCTCTGAGAATCTGGTGTTAGCCGACCTTGTGCTGGCGGAAGGCCCCGTGGTGTTGGGAAGAGTAATCTATGGTTCTTTCCATGTGCTGGAGCGGATTTTGAAGATGACGGGAAACGTGATTCCGTTGTTCTTGCATGACCGGGATGGCGGCGCTTGGGCGGCGGAGTGGCCGGCGGCGCTGAAAGAGATAGTGGGTGCGGAAAGAATTCTTCCGGTGCGGTCGAAGCGGCTGTTTGCCGACTACATGGAAGACGTCCTGCTGACCGCGGCTGAACGCTGCGGCGATTTCTGCATGATGATTTATGGGAATCCTTCCGCTGCGTTGTTGCGGGATTGCTGCGAGATTTACAAAAACGTCGTGGTATTTGGAGATTTGCCTAGTGAAGCGCCGGAAAATTGTTGGCAAATGAAAGATTTTTCCGACCGTATGCATTTCGATTTGGGGATCAGTGTTGCGCTGCTGCTTTGTCCGCCGAGCGTTGAGGACGGCGCATCCCTCGATCAACTTCTTTTGCCGGAAGGAGTGGTAATTACCTCCGGACATTTTCCCCGCTTTGAAACGGATATTCCCGGGCGCTCGATTTTGCGTCTGGATCCAAACCAGGCCTACCGCGGCCAGATGGAGCGATGGGTCGCAATTTCGAACCTGATGAAGTCGGCCCAACCTGCTCCTTTGGCGGTGCAATGACGATTCGCGAAACGATGGAGAGCGTGGTTGCGCGGCGCGAGAAGCAAGTCTTCCTGATCGACGCCACTTCCGGACGTGAGATTACCTATGGCGAGTTTCACCGGCTGGCATGTGCGCTGGCCGTGGATCTGCGCCGCCGGGGCGTGCGGAAAGGTGACCGCGTCGGAGTGATGGTTCCTAACTGCTGGGAGTTGGCAGTTCTGTATTTTGCGTGCATTTATCTTGGGGCTGTCATCGTTCCCATCAATCCGGCGCTGGGACAGGGCGAAGTCCAATTTATTATCGAGAGTTCCAAGCCTGCTCTCATCGTGGCAAGCGGAGCGCATGCGGAATCGGCGAGCGCGTTGGATGCGAAGGTTTTGCGATTGCTAACTGCGGGTGAAGTTTTGTCCGGCGATTCATCCGACAAAATCAAAGTGGATCAATTGCAAGAGGCATCAGATTTTGTACCGCTTGAAACCGCGGATGGCGATGATCTCGTGGTGATCATGTACACCTCGGGCACGTCGGCGCGGCCGAAGGGATTGGCGCATAAGCTGGGGCGGATGTTCCGCAACGCCACGGCATTTGCGAAAGCGCAGGGAATCGATCAGGACGCGCGCTTTTATCTCACGCTTTCCATGTCGTATATGGGAGGGTTTTACAATCTGCAGATTTTGCCTTTCCTGTGCGGAGCCAGCGTGGTGGTCGATCATGTATTTGATGCGCGCTCCAGCCTGCATTTTTGGGAGAAGGCCAAAAATAATAAGGTCAATACGCTATGGATGGCTCCGACTGTGCTTTCGATTTTGTTGCGCATGGACCGCGGGCGAACGGGCGAGGAATTTTGCCGAAGTTGCGTACGTCACGCTTTTGTAGGTTTCGCTCCGCTTCCGCTGAAGGTAAAGAATGAATTCGAGGCTCGGTACGGCGTGCGGTTGACCGAGAATTACGGCCTTTCGGAAACCTTGTTCGTTACAGCGCGTTCGCAAAATGTTCTGGCCGGAAATGGTTATGTGGGTGAGGCACTGCCCGGGATTACGATACGGATCGTAAACGACGATGAGGAATCGATTGCCCAGGGGATAGATGGAGAAGTGCAGATTCTTACGCCCGACCTGATGGCGGGATATCTGGATGCTGACGGGCATTTGGCGGAGGTCGACGCCTCGGCATGGTTTGCGACCGGTGACGTTGGCCGTCTCGACAGCGGGAATTCGCTTTCGATCACCGGACGCAAGAAAGACCTCATCATTCGTGGTGGTGTGAACATCAGTCCTGCGGCCATTGAAGAGGTGCTGATGCAAGTGAAGGGCGTGGCGGAAGCGGCCGTAGTGAGCATACCGCATGAGCTTTACGGGGAAGATGTTGTTGCCGTGCTCAAGCTCGATGCGGGAGTAGAACTCGATTCCTTACTGGATGGATTGGTCGCGCACGCCAAACGAGGTTTAGCGCAGCATCAGCAGCCGGCCCGCTACATTGCGATTGACGAGCTGCCGCGAACCGCGAATGGAAAAGTGCAGAAGGCGCGTATTCGCGAGTTGGTGGCGGAAAAGCTTCAGCTTGGTTCGTCCGCGACATTTCGCAAACAGCCAACGGAAAGTGCCAACGTTTCCCGCTGAGAGAACTGCCGCAATATGAAGATCATCGATCTTTCGCTCGTTATCGAAGAAGGCATGATGACCTTCCCCACGCCCTGGCATCCGGTGGTTGAGATTACCATCCTCGGCCGCCACGGAATCGAAGGCCGCGAGACGCGAAAAATCGTGCTGGGAACGCACATTGGCACACATGCGGATGCGCCTCGACACTTCGTTCCAAACGGCGGGACAATCGATGAGATTCCTCTCGATGTGCTGATCGGCCCGGCAACTGTGGTGGACTTTACGGATTGCCGGCCGCTACAGGAGATCGATGTCCTCGATCTGCAACGGAAAATCGGCGATAAGATTCCTGTGCGCCTAATCCTTCGCACTGGGTGGTCGGAATATTTCGGCAACCTGAAATTTTATAACGAGTATCCATTTTTTTCGGAGAGCGCGGCGAAATGGCTGGTCGAGCATGGTGTGCGGCTTATTGCCATGGACACCCCGTCGCCCGATAATCCGGCGCATTCGCGCGGCACGGCCAAGGATTCTCCCAATCACAAAGTTTTATTGGGCGCTGGAGTTGTGTTGGTGGAATATCTGACCAACCTGAAAGCCTTGTCGCAAGCTGAAGTCGAGCTCATTGTGATGCCTTTGAAGCTGAAGGGATGCGATGGCTCTCCGGCGCGCTGCGCGGCGATTGTGCGATGACGATGAAGTGCGCTGGAGATGAAGCAACGGTGAAGAGTTGAAAGAACAGGCACAGAATTGGATTCAAGAGTGGTTCACGCGCCGCGGGAAAGCGGGTAAAACGGCCAGTGCATTGCCCATTGAAGTCGATTACTTCGAGGCGGGTTGGCTAAGTTCGATGGAAGTGGTCGAGTTCGTCACGGAGATTGAGAATCAGTTTGGGATGCAGTTTTCCGATCGTGATTTACAAGATCCGCGCTTTGTGACCATTGCCGGACTGACCGAGCTCATTCTGGAATGCTCGACGCAGAGCCAGGGCCATGAAAGCCGTTGACTTCTTTTTTAGTGACTCGCGCTAAGTTTAGTTCTGCCCATCGTGGAGACAGCCATTTCAAAACTGCATGTACTCACTCTTACCCCTTTTTATCCGTCGGATGGGGATGAGGTGAGTGGTTGTTTTGTGGCTGAAAGTCTAAAGCGGGTTGAAAATCTTGGCGTGTTGTCGACGGTGATTGCGGTCGATTCCATCTATCATCGCAGCCGGAAGGCGAACGGCAAGTTTCCTGCGGAGTGGATTCGCTATCCGCAGTTACCCGGGAATTTTGGATTATCGAGCGCTGGACGATTTCTGGGCGCGGTGCTTTTGAATAAGGTCCAGCGGCTTCATCAACATTCTCCGATCCATGTAATTCACGCCCACGCTGCGCTGCCATGCGGGCATGCCGCGGCATTTCTTTCGCGCCGATTGGGAATTCCGTTTGTAGTTACGATTCACGGGCTGGATGTTTTCAACAGTTGTTTCGAGCAAGGAACTGCCGCAACATGGCGTCGACAAAGTTCGCTTCGGGTTTATGAGCGCGCGCGCAAGGTAATTTGCATCAGCGAAAAAGTGCGGCAGTTATTTAGAGAAGGGATGCCGGCGGACGTTGCGGCGGAAGTTGTTTACAACGGAACTGATCCTGAAATGTTTTCGCCAGGTTCGGCTCAGAACCAAACACTTAGAATTTTGATGGTGGGAAATTTATTGACTGGGAAAGGGCATGAAGTCGCGCTCCGAGCTTTGGCCAGAATAAAAGACTCTCAGCCACAGATCGAATGCCAGATTATCGGCGAGGGCGCGGACCGGGAGCGCTTTATTCGACTGGCCGAAGTGTTGGGCATCAGCGGCAGAGTTCATTTTCTTGGCCGGCGAAGTCGCGCCGAAGTGGCGCAGGCGATGCGCGACTGTACAATTTTTGTTCTGCCCAGCCGCTACGAAGGGCTGGGATGTGTTTATCTTGAAGCCATGGCTTGCGGCAAAGTCGCGATAGCGTGCCGTGGACAGGGCATCGACGAGATCATTCATCACGGCAGTAACGGATGGCTGATCCCGGTGGATGGCCTGGAAGAACTTGTGCAAGGCTTGAATACTTTGTTGGGAGACGCCGGACTGCGAGCGCGCATCGGACAGGCTGCGCGGGAGACTATCGTAAATAGGCTGACCTTAACGCATCAGGCTGCCAGATTAAAAAAGATTTACGAGGGTGCCGCGCAATGATCTCGGAAACGACCATGCGGCAACGACAGATTTCACCAATAGAGCTGGTGAATCTCTCCGAGAAGGATATTGCCGAAACTGCGAACTTCATCGCGGTGCAATCGGGACGGGCCAAAGAAACAGTGGAGGCGCATCTGCGATGGTTTCTGCTGGGGAATCCTGCGCGAAGACTGCAGGATCCGCTGGGTTTCGGCCTTCGTGCCGCGGATCAACTCGTGGGATGCATCCTGTGCAGTCCGCAAGTTTTTCGCCTTGGAGCAGATCGAATTCTTTTCATGGGGTCGAGTTCGTTCTATGTTGATCCACTGCATCGTGGGCAGGGAGGGCGGATTTTCTTGCAATACTGCCGGCTCGGCAAAGATCTTCCCTTGTTTGGAACCTCGGCGAATGCCGAAGCCGCTTCGCTGTGGCGCGCAGCAGGCGCGTCCCCAATTCCTTATTCAGATGGTGAGCTTTTTGGCGTGCTGCGGTGGGCTCCGGTGGCGGAAGAGTTCGCGCATCGGCGGAGTGCGAACAAGTTTCTGCGCCGTATTGCCGGGGGTTCCGTTACGAATCTCGTGGGATTGTTTCAGCCTTTGAAGATCGTTGGGAATTCTCCGGGTTCGCTGCGGTTGCTTACATCTGCTGAACAAGTGAACGATCTGTCGATCGAAGATTCTTCAAAGCTGACTGCGATGCGCGACCTGCCTTACATGCGATGGCGTTACTTTTCGGGCAGAGATGCGACCACGTCTGTATTTGCATTTCGACATGAGACAGGCCGGCAAACGTTGGTTACAGTGAATCAGCGGGTGCGCGGGTATCGCGGCCAGATCAGGACTCTCAACGTGCTCGATGTTTATCCCGAAGCCGCGGCGGAAGAGCGGGTGCAAATTATTGGAGCTTTGATCGCTCACTACAAAAATGATTTCGATGCGATCGTTTTGCGCAGCCAAAATCCAGATCATCAGCGGATGTTTAGTGAAAGAGGATTTCGTTGGCGGGCCTTCGACGCGCCGTTAGGCTGGTTTCTCGACAAGGGAAAGCGCTTGGAGAACGTGGCATGGTATCCCGTGCCCGCAGACGGGGACGGACTGATTTGACGACGGTAGCCGAGGCACGTGAATCTTAGGAGCCAAGCGCGGGCGGTGCTGATTCGAACGGCAGCTCTGGCTCGTTTAGATGTGCTTGCGCTGCGAATGCAAAAACTCAATAGCTCTCGATACGGGTTGATTGTGGCGATGCACGAGACGCCGCCATTATTGGAAAAACAATTTCGCAGGCAGTTGGAGTGGGCTTCTCAACACTTCACGATTACATGTTTAGAAAGCTTCGCAAAGTTGTGGGATCAGCAAAATGATGCGGGGAACTGGAGTAAGCCCCCGGTACTTTTTACGTTCGATGACGGACGGGAAAGCAACTATACCGTGGCTGCGCCTTTGCTTGAATCATTCGGAGGCCGCGGCGTGTTTTTTGTTGTATCGCGATTTGCCGAGTGCGGGAGCACCGAGCAGGCGCTCCCGTTCTACCGGACAAGAATTAATCCGGATCGCCCTGCCGGCGATGAGACAGGAGAGGACTGGAAGGCGATGAGCCCCGCGCAGATTGAGGATCTCGCGGCGCGGGGCCATACCATCGGTAACCACTCCCTTACACATGAAAGATTGATAGGGCTCACCTCCGAGCAATTGGAACGGGAGATTGGCGACAGCGCACGCAAGCTGACATCGTGGACGAAGAAACCGATTGACGCATTCGCCTGGACGTTTGGATGGGATGCAATCGATGCCGCAGCGTGGGAGGTGATACGACGCTACCATCGGTTCTGCTTCTCGCCTTGCGCCGGGCTTGTGGATAGCCATCGCGATAGACCCGAATTGCTCTGGCGGCGCGAGATTGAAGTTCGATATTCAGCTCCTGAATTCCGATTTTGCTACTCGGGCTTGGTGGACCTGTTTTGGAGCAGCCGGCGACGCCGGCTCCGCGAAATGCTGCACGTTGCCTCCGAATGATCCACATTTTCATTCACGCGCTTTCCGCCAGCGCCGGAGGAGGGCTTACCTATGTGCGCAACGTTGTGCCGCGCCTTGCATTGCGCGATGATGTGCGCGCCACATTGCTGATCGGCAAGACTCTACGTGGCGAGATTTTGGAATCAGCGCGAGTTGCCATTATCAGCGAATCTTATCCCGAGAGTTCCTTGAGTCGCTTTTGGTACGAGCAGCGTTCTCTGCCCAATATTATTCGGAAGAGCGGAGCCGATGTTCTATTGTCCACCGGCAACTTTGCGCTTTTTTACTCGCCGGTACCGCAAATTCTTCTCAGCCGGAATGCGTTATACACCTCGACGGATTTTATGAAGGATGTGCGAGAACGCGGCGATTACCGTTTGTGGATGGATACGAAAATCAAGGGCGCGCTCGCCCGCCGGTCCATTCATAGTGCGGATTGCACGGTTGCTCCCAGCGAAACGTTCGCACGCGAGTTGCAAGAATGGTCCGGCAAAAATGTCAGGTGCGTTTATCACGGGTTCGATTCCGAAATGTTCTTTCGCGATCCGGCTGCGTTACCCGATGCGGTTCGATCGCAATTATCTCTGTCAGAAGACGTTATACGGGTTCTTTTCGTCAGCCACTACAATTACTATCGAAATTTTGAGACTCTGATTCGCACAATTTCGATCTTGAAGAAAAATCTCCATCCCCGAAAGGTTCGGCTGATCCTCACCTGCAAGCTGATCTCGGAGGAGAACCCCGGAAGCTACCGGGCAGATACAGCTGCGGAATTGGTGCGCCAACTCGATCTCAATGAAGAGGTGGTTGAGTTGGGCTCGGTGCCGTATGGCGCGCTGCATCATCTGTATCGCGCTTGCGATGTTTACGTCACACCGGCCTATGCCGAGACGTTTGCGCATCCGCTGGTGGAGGCCATGGCGAGCGGTCTTCCCGTGGTCGCATCGGATATCGGCGTGCATCGTGAGATATGCGGTCAAGCTGCGCTGTATTTTCCGCGCTTCTCCCCCGAGATTCTTGCAGAGCGAATCGGCCAGGTGTGTGAATCGGCTGAACGTAAAACGGCGATGCGAGAAATGGGTCTATTGCGTTCACGTGATTTCAGTTGGGACAAGCATGTTGAGGAGTTGCTGCTTTTGGCTCGGCAGCTTGTGGGTGCACAACGGGGCGCGGTAGCGTAGGGCGGGAGTTTGAATGTGTGGAATTTTCGGGATCATCGGTCGTAACGCGCGGGTTTCCGCAGAAATTCTGGAGCGGGCTACGCGTTCGCTTGCGCATCGCGGGCCCGACGATGGCGGGACTGTAATTCTGCACGACTCCGCGCAGGGATCGATCGAAATTGGTTTGGGAAATCGGCGGCTGGCGATTCTCGATTTATCTCCGCTCGGGCATCAGCCGATGCATGACCCTACGACCGGAAACTGGATTGTTTACAACGGGGAGATTTACAACTTCCGCGAAGTTCGCGCAAAGCTGCAAAAAGCAGGGGCGCAATTCAGCAGTCATTCCGATACTGAAGTAATCCTAAGGGCGTATGCGCAGTGGGGCGCAGCGTGCCTGGACGAATTTCGGGGAATGTTCGCGTTTGCCATTTGGGATGCGCGGCGTCACAGGCTGTTTGCGGCTCGGGATGCAATGGGGATCAAGCCACTTTATTTCTACCAGTCGGATCGTTACTTCCTGTTTTCTTCCGAGGTGAGGACTCTGCTGGGAACCGGTCTCGTGCCACGCCAAATCGATAATGCGGGCCTTACGAATTATTTAAGCTTCGGATCGCTCTACGATCCGAGCACTTTAGTGGAAGGCGTCCACGCGCTGCCCGCCGGGCATTTTCTGACTTGGGAAAATGGCAAGCTGATTCAAACGGAATACTGGGACCTGATTGATTCCGCCGGTGAAACGCAGGATCTTGGCGAATACGAACGGATAAAGCTCGAAGCACAAGCCGCCGCGATACTGGATGAATCGGTGCGCATGCAGTTGGTGAGCGATGTGCCGGTGGGGGTGTTTCTCTCTGGCGGAATTGACTCCAGTAGCCTCGTCGGCATTCTGGCCCGAAGTGGTGTGCGGCCCAGTACATTTTCGATTGTGTTTCGCGAGGCAGAGTATTCCGAAGCGGAGTATTCCCGTATGATCGCACAGCAGTTTCGAACCGATCATCACGAAATTACGGTTTCCGAGGCTGATTTTTTTTCAGCCATTGGTCCTGCAATCCAGGTTATGGATATGCCCACGATCGACGGGATCAATACCTATTTTGTTTCGCAGCAAACGCGAGCCGCCGGGGTGAAAGTTGCGCTTTCGGGGCTTGGAGGCGATGAGATATATGCAGGTTATTCAAGCTTCCGGACCGTGCCGCGGATGAAACGGTTTGCCAATTCATGGAACCGCTTGCCCGGTTTCGTTCGAAACCCGGTGACAGATATATTTGCCGCGATTGCTCCGCACAGCGATCAGAATCGAAAGTTGATGGCCTTGGCCCGGAATGGTGGAAGCATCCTCCATCCGTATTTCTTGTCGCGTATGTTGTTTATGCCGGAACAAGTGAGCGAATTGCTGCCTCTAGCTGAAGAGTTGTCGAATTCTTCCGAGGTGAAGAAATTATTGGTTGAAAACCTGAATCGCGCCCAGAAACTCGACCCTGTGAATCGTGTTTCCTATCTCGAGTCGCGCTGTTATATGCTCAACACACTGTTGCGAGATTCAGACGTGATGAGCATGGCGCATGGGTTAGAAGTGCGTGTGCCTTTGATCGATCATCGACTGGCGCGTGCAGTTCTGCGTTTGCCGGGCAGATGGAAGCTGAATGGTGGAACGCCGAAACCTTTGTTGGTTCGGGCACTCGAAGGGAAACTTCCGGACAAGATTGTCCGGCGGAAAAAACGCGGCTTTACTCTGCCTTTCCAGCATTGGATGCGCGACAGTTTGCGGCCAGCCATTGAAGAATCGATCGGCAAAATCGGAGACGGCGTTTTGAACGGATTTATCAATCCCATCGCGGCACGCCACGTTTGGGACGATTTCTTGGAAGGGCGAACGTCGTGGTCGCGTCCATGGTCGTTATATGTGCTGCAAAACTGGTGTGAGCGGCATTTTTCGAACTGAGACGGATGGAAAAGGTTGAGGATCTCGTGATGTCGGTGAGCGGCGCATCCGCTGGCATAATTCCCGTCAGCGTGGTTATTGCCGCGCGCAATGAGGCGAAGAACCTTCCGCGTTGTTTGCAGGCTCTTCGGGACGCCGGTGAAATTTACGTCATCGATTCGCAGAGCAGCGACGATACGGTGGAAATTGCGCGATCTCTGGGGGCGAAGGTCGTCCAGTTCCATTATCAAGGGGGATGGCCCAAGAAGCGGCAATGGGCAATGGAAACGCTGCCGCTGGCTTACGACTGGATTCTTTTGCTCGATGCGGATGAAGTGCTGACGCCGGAACTCGCGAAAGAAATTCGCTCGGCAATTCAAAATCATGCGATGGATGGTTACTCTATTCAGTTGCGAACCTGGTTTCTGGGCCGCGCCTTGCACCACGGAGATGTCGGCCTGTGGAAGCTGGCGCTCTTTCGCCGCGGCAAAGGACGTTTTGAATGCCGCCTGAAAGAACAGGATGCTTCGATGGCCGACATGGAGGTGCACGAACACGTTGTGGTCGAAGGCGCGACGGCGAAGCTGCGAAATCCGCTGACGCATCACAATGTAGAGTCGCTCTCGCACTACATCCGGAAGCATGATGAGTATTCCAATTGGGAAGCGCGCGTGTTGCTGCAACGCGAGAACGACCGGGGATTGCCGGCATCTTTGTTCGGCACGCAGGCGCAGCGGCGGCGCTGGTTGAAGTTAAAGCTGTTTGCGGTGCCGGGCTCTCCCGTGCTGCTCTTCTTGTATCGTTATGTCTTGCGGCTAGGATTTCTGGACGGCGTGCCGGGCCTCATCTATTGCAGTTTTCAGGCGGTTCAAATGTTTCACACCAAGGCAAAGATTTACGAACTGAAACATAAGAGAATGGGGAGCTAAAGCTCAACCATGTGCGGAATTGCCGGACTCGTGAACTTCGGGGACAGACAAATACTAGCGCGGATGACGCACGTCCAGGCGCACCGCGGTCCCAATGATTCCGGTTTATGGGAGCGAAGATTTTCTGATGGTTCGTATATTGGTCTCGGCAGCCGCCGCCTCGCGATTCTCGATCTTTCCGCTGATGGTCACATGCCGATGTGCAACGAAGATGGCACGGTGTGGATCACATTCAACGGCGAGATTTACAACTTCGCCGAGCTGCGCCGCGAACTCAAAAGCAAAGGCCATCGCTTCGCCTCGAACACGGACACGGAAGTTGTGATTCACCTCTACGAGCAGGAAGGCGCGGATTGCGTGCAACGCCTGCGCGGAATGTTCGCTTTTGCTATTTGCGATCTGCGCTCGGGCAAGCCGGAGCTATTTCTGGCGCGCGATCACTTCGGAGTGAAGCCTTTTTATTATGTTCATCGCGGCAGCAAACTAGCGTTTGCGTCGGAAGTAAAAGCTCTGCTTGAGGTACCGCAAATTGCGGCTGAAATGGATTTGGAATCTCTACATCAGTATCTGACATTTCTATGGGTACCCGAGCCCAAGACTATGTTCAAAGGCATCTTCAAACTTCCCGCTGGACATTGCGCGACGTTCTGCGACGGTGAGTTGAAGATCCGGCAATATTGGGATTTGAGTTTTCCATTGGCCCATGCGCAGTATCCTCGGTCGGACGCCGATCTGGCCGAGGAAATTCGTGAGCGCTTCCGGCAATCGGTGGAAGGACAGATGGTCAGCGATGTGCCGATTGGCGCGTTTCTCAGTGCCGGGCTGGATTCTTCGAGCATCGTCGAGATGATGTGCAAGGCAGCAAAGCAGCCGGTGCGGACTTACACGATTACTTTTCCGCCAAAATATCGTGTGGGCGAAAGCACGCTGGATGATCCGAGCGTGCCGGCGCGCATGGCGCGGCAGTTGGGCTGTGAACATCATGAGATTGTGGTTGAGCCGGACGTTGTAGAGTTGTTGCCTCGCCTAACGTGGCACATGGACGAACCCACGGCCGACCCGGCGATCATTGCGGCCTATCTCGTGTGCCGTGAGGCGCGCAAGCAATCGACTGTATTGCTCTCCGGCGTTGGGGGAGATGAGTTATTCGCCGGATATCGCAAGCATGCCGCTCAACGCTGGGCGGATGCCTATCGCAGAATGCCCGCAGCCATGCGCACGGGAATTGAGCATGGCGTGGGCGCTCTGCCTAGTTTGCGCGGAACGATGATGAAGGGAAGCGTGCGGCTGGCGAAAAAGATGGCGCGAAGCGCGTCGCTGGCTCCGGAAGAACGCTTCATTCGCGACTGCACTTATCTGGACGGCCAGCAGAAAACGGGTTTGTATATGCTGCAAATTCAAGATCAGTTACTCCATTCTGACCCGGCTGTGTCTCACCATTCGAGCTTTAACCGAGTGCGCGGTGCCGATTTCCTGAACCAGATGCTTTATCTTGATACCAAGATTTTCATGCCAAGCTTAAATCTGAACTATAACGACAAGATGAGCATGGCCTCGTCGGTGGAAGTGCGCGTGCCTTTTCTTGACCGTGAGCTCGCCGAATTTGCTGCCTGGAATGTTCCGCCAAATCTTAAGTTGAAGGGATTTTTCCGTCCGGTTACAAAACATATTTTCCGTGAGGCGATGCGCGATGCTCTTCCCGCCGAAGTGTTGCGGCAACCGAAAGCGGGCTTCGCCGCTCCGGTGGACTACTGGCTGGCCAACGACTTGCGGGAGATGGTGGATGATCTGCTTGGCGAAACGGCGATCCGCCAACGCGGTTTGTTCGAGCCGAAAGCGGTACGCCGGTTTATAGATGAGCAGAGAAGCGGGGCCGAAGATTGGTCGATGCAAATCTGGCAATTCCTTACGCTGGAGAACTGGATGCGAGTTTTTCTGGATGGCGGAGCACGGCAGTGGAATGAAGAGTTTAATCAACCGCGCGAGGCGGCAACCGCGTGAGTTCCGCAGAGGAGACAAGGTTCTCGCCTAACGTTCGCATGGGCGATTCTTCTGCTGCGCCGAAGTTTGAGGAACGAGCGCCTGCAACCCCCGATCGAACCGCTAAAGCATTCGCTGAGTTGACAGGCCTGCTGGGCAATCCACAGCGCGCATTTCCGTTAATGCGAAGGCTCGTTTCCGATGGATTGAGAGTTACATTCGAGAGCCGGCATCTTTATTCGTATGCATCGACAAAACACGCCACTGCAGAAACGCTAAATTCGATAATGCGCTGGCTGCTGAACGCACAGCGCACCGATGGCGGAATCGCTGCCTATTACAGCCTGCTTACGGGATATTCGGAATCTTATCCGGAGGTGACGGGCTACATTATTCCCACGTTGTACGATTTTGCGTACGCGAGCGGAAATGTCGACTACATCGCCGCGGCCGAACGAGCCACGCGGTGGCTGCTTTCCCTGCAAATGCCAAACGGAGCATTTCCCGGAGGGTTGCACGGGAGCGAGCCTGAAGCTTCGGTATTCAACACCGGTCAAATTTTGCAGGGATTGGTTCGAGCTCACATTGAAATAAAACGTGCCGAGATTTTGGATGCGGCAATCGCAGCGGGCGATTGGCTCAGTGGATTGCAACAGGCGGATGGATCGTGGTCCGGGCCGGGCGCCTATCAAGGCGTGGCGCACAGCTATTACAGCATGGTGGCGTGGGCCTTGGCCGAATTATCGGAGTGCACTTCGAACCATCGATATGCGCTGGCGGCTGAAAAAAATATGGATTGGGCGCTTTCGCACTTCCGGGACGATGGTTGGATTGACGGCATTAACCTGCGAGGGCATCCCAACTATCTGCATTTCATCGCTTACGTGCTGCAAGGCGTGTTGGAGTGCGGCATCATCTTGCGAAGGGACGATGCCGTTGAGGCGGTAGCGAAATCGGCCTGGATGCTGCTGCGAAAATTCGAGACCAATAAATATTTACCTGGCGCGTACGAAACGGATTTCAAAAGCTCGCACCGATTTACGTGTGTTACCGGAAATGCGCAGATGTCCTGTGTATGGCTGCGGCTGTATGAAATGACTGGCGATTTGCGCTATCTCAATGCAGCGCTCAAGATAAACGAGATGCTGAAACAATCGATTCCGCACAGCGGCGGTAAAGGCATCGTCGGCGGTGTTAGCGGATCATTTCCAGCATGGGGCAGCTATCAGCCGTTGCGCTACATCAGTTGGGGATGCAAGTTTTTTGCCGACGCTCTCATGTTGGAGCAAAGATTGGCGCGGTCCTTTGAGATGTCTTTCCCCAGGGCGTTGCCATGCGCATCGTAGTTCTGAGTTCGAGTTCATACAGCGAAACCGGGTGCGCCATGGCCGTGCGCATGGCTCGACTGGGACATGTCCCGGTTGGTGCTCTGGTTCTTTCCACGTTTGACCGCCGAACTTTGCTGCGCAAGATGGGACAGTGGGGCGTGCGAGGTGCGATCCGCTATGCGCGTACCAAGGTGAACTACGGCAATGGCGGTGGCCATCAGCGCGTGAACAATCCTCATCTCGAATCGCTGCTCACTTACAAAAGTGGAGTCTTCCGCAACTTTCGAGAAGTATCCGCATTTTATGATTTTCCTCCAGCCGTGTGTGCAAACCAGAATGATCCTGAAGCAGTTGCGCAACTAAAAAAATGGTCGCCCGACGTGTTGATTTTTACCGGCGGCAATATTTTGCGGAAGCAGGTGCTCAACATACCTCGTCTCGGCGTGCTGAACGCACACCTCGGTTTGCTTCCGGAAGTCCGGGGCATGAGCAGCGTGGAGTGGTCGCTGCTGAATGGCGTTCCCGTTGGCGTTACCGTGCATTACATGGACGCTGGAATCGACACTGGCCCGATTCTCCTTCGATCTGAGTTTCCGGAAGGGGCTCGATGCGAATCGCTCGCCGATCTGCGTAACCGGCTTATCGCTTTTGGAATTGAAAAGATGGGGGAAGTGGTCGTTGGACTTGATCGTGGAACGGTGGGCCCAACTCCTCAATCTGATCTCGAGACGGATCGGCAATTTTTTGTCATGCATGATTGGTTGCGAACAAAGGCTGCCGAAAAGCTTGCCAATGGCTGTGTTGCGGCAGTAGCGAGTCCGCGTGAATAGCCCGATACGCAAGATAGACACCATGCTGCAAGTGGGCCGTACCTTCGGCGTGCGCGACGGCATGTTGCGACTGCAATACGAGTTGCAGCGCGGCAGCGGGCTGCTCTCGTGGAGAATGCGCTCGGTGCAGGGCTGGGATTCATGGAAGCTGGAACGCATTGCACCCGGGGTGCGTGCAGCAAAGACGAAGACCGCGCGCCTTGATGGAACGCGGCCCTTTTTTTTCGGGGATGTGGGGGCCTTGGGTGAGAGTCTTAGCCAAACTGTTGATGGCAGCGTTGCGAATTTGGCCCTAGCCGAAGCTGAAAGCATTCTTCAAGGCAAGCTGCCATTCTTCGGCCAGCTTTCGTTTGATTGCGGCCGGCCTACGCAATGGTTTCGTAATCCAGTCACTGGACAAAACGTTTCGCCGCAGCAGTCCTGGACGCAGATGCGATTTGCCTCGCCGGTATATGGCGATCTCAAATTTATTCTTGAGCCTTCACGATTCCTGTTTATCTATCCGCTGGCTCGCGCGTACGCATTCAGCGGTGACGAACGCTTTCCACGATTTTTCTGGGATGCGATTGAAGATTGGGCGTGCTATAGCCCGCCTATGGCCGGTCCGCTATGGATTTGCGGACAGGAGTGTTCGCTCCGTATCTTTGCGTGGACGTTCGCGCTGCATGCATTTATCAGATCGGAATCGGCAACTGACGAGCGCGTTGCTCTTTTGGTTTCCATGATCGCGGCTCATGCGTGGCGCACCGCACAGACTCTGGGCTATGCGCGCTCGCAGCGCAGCAACCACCTGATCACCGAGGCGGTTGGTTTGTGGACCGCGGGAACGCTTTATCCAGAATTACGAGAAGCGCACATTTGGCAGAATCTTGGCGCGCATTTGCTGCACGAAGCTGTTGTCGATCAAATTAGTCCAGAAGGTGTTTCCCAGCAGCATTCTTTCAATTATCAGCGGATGATTTTGCACCTGCTGCTATGGGCGTTGCGGCTCGCCGAAATTACTGGCAGCCCTCTCGACGAGGATATTCGCTCGCGCGCGGAAGCTGCATTTGATTTCATGAGCACGTGGGTGGATCCAGTCGGCGGCCGCGCTCCGAATTACGGCTCCGACGATGGCAGTTTGATTTTTCCTCTCGCGAGCGCATCCTATCGCGATTATCGTCCGTTGCTGCAACTGGGAGCCGCTGTTCTCAATCGTCCCCCGCTGCAAGCTGGGCCTTGGAATGAGGCCCCGCTGTGGTTCGGTCTTAACATTAACCTTGCTGCGGTGGAAAAGCGTGCGAAGGTATCGATTCCATCGTCCGAGCCTGGATATTTTCGCCTGGGTGATGAGAATTCCTGGGCGATGATCCGCGCTGGTCGATATACACGACGGCCATTTCAGGCGGATCAGTTGCATGTTGATTTGTGGTGGAATGGTACAAACCTGGCGCGCGACGCGGGAACATATCTCTACAACGGCGATGGGCCGTGGAATAATGGACTCGCCGGAACTGCCGTTCACAATACGGTTACAATCGATGGCCAAGATCAAATGCAGCGCGCCGGGCGCTTTCTGTGGGTCGACTGGGCGCAGGCGTCAGGGCGATTATTTTCTTCGGCAGGTCATGCACATATCGACTGCTTTGAAGGCGAGCATGATGGCTACAGCCATTTGGGCGTGAAGCATCGCAGGATGGTACAGTGGCTGCCCGACGCAGGTTGGGTGATAGTGGATGATATCGTGGGAAGCGGCGAGCATGATGTTCGCTTGCACTGGCTGACCGCCGATTGGCCGTTGGAAGTTTTTGATTTGCCTTTTCAAGTTGCGTTCAGGAATGCTTCACAGCAGGTTCGCTGGAATATTTTTTCCGGTTGCGCAGGCAAAGCAGCGGTCATACGAGCAGGGAAGTGCGAATGGACTGGAAGCAGCAAGATGACGGAGAGCGCCGAAATCCTGGGGTGGGAATCGCCCACGTATGGCGATTTGCAGCCGGCGGTTTCTTTAATCTATCAGACGCGAACACAATTGCCAGTTCACCTGGTAACTGTGGTGCTTACTGACGAACGGTGCAACGTTGCATTGCAGGAGAATGCAATCATTATCTCGCGCGATGGATCTGAAATTTATCGCGCGGCCTTGGCGACGACGAAATCGCAAACAGGGACTCTGACCGCGGCCCGCAAATCGAAATTATGAAACAGGTTTTTCAGGACGCGCGCAACGCGGAGATCACCGTTGAAGAAGTTCCCGCGCCGAAATTGCTGGCGGGTTGCGTATTTGTACGCACGGCGGTTTCGCTGGTTTCGGCGGGTACGGAACGTGCTTCTTCCGAGTTCGCCGGCAAAAGTCTTTTACAAAAAGCGAGAATGCGTCCTGACCTGGTACGGGATGTCCTGAACAAGATCAGCCGGGACGGCCTGATGGCCGCGGCTTCCGCCGTCCGTAGCCGACTGGATCAACCGAGCGCGCTGGGATACAGCAGCGCGGGAATTGTGATCACGGTGGGTGAGGGCATCACCGATATCAATGTCGGAGATCGCGTTGCATGTGCCGGGGCGGGCCATGCCGTGCACGCCGAGTTTGCCTGCGTCCCGCGTCTGCTGGTCGCGAAAGTTCCGTCAGAATCCGTGAGCTTTGACGAAGCTGCGTTCACCACCTTGGGCGCAGTGGCGCTTCACGGAGTGCGAAATGCCGACGCCAAGTTGGGCGATGTTGTCGCCGTAATTGGACTGGGCTTGCTTGGTCAATTAACGGTGCAGATTCTCAAAGCTGCCGGTTGTTGCGTGCTGGGAATGGATATCTCTTCAGAACGCGCGGATCTGGCTTTGCATTTGGGTGCGGATGCGGTCAGTACTTCTGCTTCCGGTTTTCGTGATCTGTGCCTGCAGCGTTCGGCCGGCCATGGAGTGGATTCCGTTCTGATTGCGGCGCAGAGTGCCAGCAACGATCCGGTGAATCTTGCCGGAGCGGTAGCGCGCAACCGGGCAGTGGTGGTTGCGGTGGGAACGGTTGCGATGGATATTCCGCGGCGCACGTTCTACGAAAAGGAGCTCGACTTCCGCGTTTCCCGCTCTTACGGCCCCGGGCGCTACGACGCGGCATACGAGCAAAAGGGAATCGACTATCCCATAGGCTATGTGCGCTGGACCGAGACGCGGAACATGGAAGCTTTTCTCAAGCTCTTGGCGGATCGCAAGCTTGACTTGCAGCCGTTGATCACTCATCGTTTCCCGATTACGCGAGCGCGCTCCGCATATGACTTGATTACCGGCAAAACACCGGAGCCATTTCTCGGCGTGTTGGTCTCTTATCCGCAGAATGCGAGCGAGGATCGCCACATCCGCCTCAGTACCGACCGGCGCGTTACGGCACATCAGTCTGTGCGGATCGGTTTACTGGGGGCGGGAGGTTTTGCTACGCGCACTTTGTTGCCCGCGATGAAGCACGCGCGCGGAATTGAAATGATCGTTGCCGGAGCGGCAACCGGCGCCCATGCACGACATGCCGCTCAGAAATTTGGATTCCGTTCCTGTACTACCGATGAGAAAGAAGTTTTCAGTAATCCCGAAGTTAATACGGTAGTCATCGCGACGCGCCATCATTTGCACGCCGGGCAGGTGATCTCTGCGTTGCGGTCGGGTCAGCATGTTTTCTGCGAGAAGCCTCTTTGCCTCAACGAAGCGGAGTTGAAGGAAATTGTTGCGGCCCATCGTGATGCGACTTCGGCTCTTCTCATGGTTGGTTTCAATCGTCGCTTTGCTCCTTTGGCAATTGGCATGAAAGATTTTGTACACGCAGCGCGGGAGCCACTTGCGATTCACTATCGCGTCAACGCCGGCTTTATTCCCGCCGATCATTGGCTGCACGATCCATTACAGGGCGGAGGACGCATTGTGGGCGAAGTTTGCCACTTCGTCGATTTCCTTTGTTTCCTGACGGGATCGTCTCCTGCAGAGGTTGAAACCCGCAGCCTGCCGAATCCGGGGCGGTATAGCAACGACAATGTTGTCTGCACTCTGCGCTTCCGTGATGGCTCGCTAGGCACGATCAGCTATCTTGCGAACGGCGATGGCGGTTTTTCCAAAGAAAGAATTGAAGTGTTTGGCGGGGGCAAGATTGCGGTGCTGGATGATTTTCGCCGATTGGAACTTCACGGCGGCGGAAAGAATAACATCTTCCGCTCGCGCTTCACGCAGGATAAAGGGCATCGCGGCGAATGGGAGGCGTTGGTTACGGCAATTCAAGCGGGCGCGGAGTCGCCCATCAATTTCGATGAAATTGTAAATACGATGCTGGCAACTTTTGCGCTGGATGAGTCGCGATGTTTAGGTCAACCGGTTCGCGTACGAGAACGAGAGCTTTTCAACAGCGATACTCCGTCAGCTACAGCCGGCATCGATCGAGCTTCCTGAATTGCAATCTGAATCCTTGTCCGCAATCGTGTGAAGATTCTCTACATCTCGCAATATTTCCCGCCGGAGATGGGCGCACCTGCTGCGCGGGCGGATGAATTATCGCGCCATTGGGCCAGCATGGGGCATGACGTAACTGTGCTGACGGGATTCCCGAATCATCCCACTGGTGTTGTGCCTGCCGAGTATCGAAGCCGCTTACGGCGGTTGGTTGCGCGGGAGCGAATCGGCGGCGTGAATGTGGTTCGTACCTGGCTGCTGCCATTTCCCAACCGCAAGGCGCACGAGCGGATGCTGAATTACAGCTCGTTCTGCGCCTCGGCGGCGAGCACCGGCCTTTTATTGCCGCGGCCTGATGTGGTGATCGCATCTTCGCCGCAGTTGCTGGTTGGGCTTTCAGGCTGGTGGCTGGCGCGCTGCAAGCGCGTTCCTTTCGTATTCGAGGTACGCGATCTTTGGCCTGAATCTCTTGCCGCAGTTGGAATGAGCGGCAGCGATTCTTTGTTGCATCGTTCGCTCGCCAGAATTGCCGGCTTTTTATACAGGCATTCGGAAAAAATCGTGGTAGTCACTCCAGCGTTCGAAGATTATCTTGTAAAAAAATGGTCGGTGCCACGCGAGAAAATTTCGGTGGTCGAGAATGGAGTGGAGACGCAGCTCTTCGCTCCACGCGCAGCTATCGAACTGAAAAGGGAATGGAACGCGGAAGGGAAGTTTGTCGTCTCCTACATCGGCACCATGGGAATGGCGCATGGTCTCGATACGATGCTGGCCGCTGCCAGCCGTTTGCGAGATGCGCACCCTGAAATCCTTTTCTTACTGGTGGGTGAAGGCGCGGATAAAGAACGCATCGTGGAACTGGCTCGGAAGCAGAGGCTGAACAACATACGGTTCGTCGATCAGCAGGCAAGGGAAAAAATCCCGGCGTACATTTGCGCATCGGACGCCTGTCTGGTTTTGCTCAAGAAAACCGATCTGTTCAAAACCGTGATTCCAACCAAAATGCTGGAATTCATGTCCTGCGCGCGGCCGGTGATTCTTGGCGTGGAAGGGCAAGCACGGGAGATTTTGGAGCGCGCGCGTGGCGGTTTGACGATTGAACCGGAGAGCGCCGAAGCTCTGGTGAGCGCCATTCTTAACCTGGCCTCGCATCCGGAAACGGCGGCAGAGCTTGGGCGAAACGGCAGAGAATATATTGTGCGCGAATTTTCGCGTCGCGGCTCTGCCGAAAAATACATTCGTGAACTGGAACGTTTGTTGAATCTGCCGCAATCGCGCGCGGCGGAAATTGCCGCGTAAAAATCTTCGCAGCATCCGGCAATATTTATGGGTGAGCAGCAATCACGGCGATTCCTGTGGCGGCAGATATGGCCGCAGTCACGCCTTGTCCTGCCGCTACGCGGATGCCGCTGAGCGGAACGAACAAAATGTCATCCGCCTGTAGCGTGACATCGGGAACTTTCGCTTCCAGCATCTTTTTGAGCGGCACCTTCGTCTCCGTCATCGATCCAGTGGAATCTTTGCGGATGATTCTGACGCCGCCCATCTTCGCGGTGTGGTTAGTCCCGCCCGCCAGGGCGAGCGCCTGAAGTACAGTCAAACTGCCATTATCCACGAGCAAGCCGGCCGGACGTTGTACGTCTCCCACTACGTAAATGATCGGCGCGCGCGGCACGGAGATCGTATCGCCGGGCAGGATGGCGACATTGTCCTGCACATCGTCGGCAAAATTTCTGGGTAGATTCACTGTAATGGTCTGCGGCTCGCCGTGCTGGCGAATGATACTCACTTTTCTTCCAGCCGAAGGCGTAAAACCTCCCGCCGAGGAGATCAGATCGTACAACTTTCGATCGCCCATCGCCGGGTAGATGCCGGGTTTCGCCACTTCCCCGAGGATCGTGATGCCCTGCGAAACCGATTCATCGAGCATGATGCTGACGTGCGGGGCGCGCACGAAGCCGCCACTTTCCAATCGTTTCTCGATCAAAACCTGAGCCTCATCGATGGTTAGATCGCCGACATGCACGTAGTCGATGAGCGGAAGGTAAACATCTCCCGAATTTCCGATTCTGGCTTTAGTGGAGAGTTCGGGAACGTTATAGACGTTCACTTCGATCAGATCGCCGGGTCCAAGCCGCACGGAGGGGGATGCATCGGTTGAAGTAATTTGAGCTGAAGAAGTATTCTCCGCCGTCTTTGTGGTGTTGTGGGGTTCAGTTCCCAGTGCCGCTTGCGAGATGGGCTGCGCTGCAGGAAGCGCAGGCACTGCAGTTTGCGTCCGGGAAGATGCCGGTGTTTGTTGCGCCGTCGCGCCAGGATTTAATCCTGAAAATGAAATGACAAGAACGAATAACCCGGCTCTGCGGGCAAGACGGAATTTGCCAAACCGCATTTACTGGCCTCGGATGGAAGAAGGATTCGCAGGAAGTTTAGCACAGCGCTTCCGTTGAATACGCGCTACAAATTTCAGAACTCTTGTTCTGAATTCGTAACAAGGCTAGTTTTTCCACAGATTTTCGCTGGGACACGATTGAAACGCAGCACGACCCGCTGCTAAAGTGCCCTTAATCTTTACAACGCAGACGGAATCCGTTAACTAACTACCAGCCAGCGGGAAACTGCTGCACAATCGTAGTGTCGGAGAAAGAACAGAACGGCCGACATATGTGATCGCCGCTCGAGGGGGAACAGTTGACGGTAGTTTTCTTTGCGATTTTCTTCTTATCGCTATTGTTCTCGTTCGTCCTTACTCGCTATGTGAGGGATGAAGCATCCCGCCGCGGACTAGTCGCGGTTCCTTCCAACGAAAGGCATTTGCACTCGGCTCCTTTGCCGCGCCTCGGTGGCGTGGCGATTTTCATTTCTTTTTCGTTGAGTATGGTGGCGGCTGCGGTTTTTGGCTCGCACCTGCCCAGCCTGCATTCGGCATTCGAACCCAGGACGTTGCTGACCATTTTGCTGCCGGCGTCGATGGTTTTCCTTCTCGGAGTGTATGACGATCTTTATACCGTCGGCCCCTACGTGAAATTCGCCATTCAGGCCCTGAGCGCAAGCTTGCTTTTTATGGGGGGCTTGCGCATTGTCAATATTCCCGTCCTCTTTGGCGAACATCAGCTGCCCTGGTTTGTTGGATTGCCAGTGACAATTCTTTGGGTGCTCGCCATAACGAACGCGTTCAACCTGATCGATGGATTGGACGGCCTCGCGGCGGGGTCGGCTTTGTTCTCCACGCTGGTAGCGTTCGTGGTCGCATTGTTGAACGGATATCTGCTGGTCACTGTGATGACCATCGCGCTGGCGGGCGCGATTCTGGGATTTCTGCGCTTCAACTTTAATCCGGCGACGATATTCCTGGGAGATTCCGGCAGCCTATTCATCGGATTCGTGTTGAGCGCCCTTGCACTGGCAGGCGCGCAGAAAGCGCCGACGATCGTTGCCGTTGCGATTCCGGTAGTTTCCTTCGGATTGCCGATTTTGGAGACGTCACTCTCCATTCTGCGGCGGCTGATCAGCGGGCGTCCCGTATTCACTGCGGACCGCGAGCATATTCATCACAAACTCTTGCAGCATGGCCTTACCCACCGGCAGGTGGTGATCGTTCTTTATGGAGTGTCCGCTGTCTTTGCGCTTCTCAGTTTGTTCCTGCTTTGGCCGACCGGCAGTTCGCTTGGGCTGGTTCTTGCCGTGCTTGGCACTGGCATATGGATTGGCGTGCAGCGGCTCGGGTATCCCGAGTTGGGCGAACTGGCTCGCGTGGCGCAGCGCACGTTTGAGCAGCGACAGATTGTGATTAATAATCTTGCGATCCGGAGAGCCACGGAAGAACTTAAAGTTGCCCGCGACTGCGAACAGATCCGGCGCGTGCTTGAGGCTGCGTTCAGCTCCAACGATTTTGATGCATTCGATGTTCGCTTCAAGCTGTTCCCCGGTGAGTTTTATCCCATCAACGGCACAGGTTTTGCTTCGCAGGCGCGGCGCAGCGAAGGTTCCTTTCATTGGGGCAGGAACTCGGCAATGAAGTCACTGGAAGGATTGGCAGTTTGGACTTTGTCACTCGATCTGGTGAGTTCGTCGAACCGTCACCGCGGGGCCTTGGTGGTGCACCGGCTATATTCGCAGCGCAACTTGCAGTTTGATATCAACCTTCTGGTGGCGGATTTCCCCATCGCTCTGGCCGATGCGTTGGACCGCACCCTGCAACACAATGTGCAAGTCATTCCCCTTGGGGAGCAAAGCGGACACGGATTCGCCGCAGCCCAAGCGGGATAGAGACTTCCTTAACGCCAAAAATACTGCTTTCGCGTGGGAGGTCGTGTGTGTAACTTGGCGAGAAATAACTGACAGGCACACCCCAACCGTTGCCGGTTAACGTGAAGAATGAAAAGATAGTAGGGAGGGCCGACGGTTACAGTTTGGCGCTGGCGTACGAGTTGATTTCGCAATTCAAGCAAACTTCTTCAAAAGCGGGTGCTGTCCACTGCATGATGAAAACCCCCAAATAGCAAGGCATTTACTGCCTCGAATGTAGTTAAAGTCTAATCTAAGACGCCCGCCCAATTCAATAGGTTGGAAAAATATTTAGCCGGTGACATTTACAGATGGGAGCGCGAGCGTGCAGGTTCTTGCATAGCGCTCAATCTCATTCATAAAACAAGGCTTGCGGCGGGAGTATGGGGTTCTTTTTCCACATGGGGAACCAGTACCGTCACTTTTTCATTTGAGAGCCGCTATTTAAGTTAACTGGGCCGGATTTTTGCATGAGGATTGAACACCTATGTTTGGTAAGTACGGCAAGACAGTTTACGGTTCCACGTTTAAAGACGTAAATTTCGTCCCGCTTCAAACGGCCACGTTTTGCATTCAGTGCGAGCTTATCAGCACAAATAGCAGGCCTTACTGCCTGGCGTGCGGCAATACTTCGTTGTTAAGCCTTTCGCGAGTGCTAGGTGGATCGCTGCGCAATCAGCAGACGGCGCACCTTATCACCGACGTCGAGCTGGATAGTCTGGTCCGCGACCTATTGCGGACGGTGCCTGATCCTCGGGTTTTGGACGTTGCCGACCATCATGCCCGCGTGCCCTCGATTGCCCTGCGCAGCCAGCTTCGTGTCGCCAATGCGGGTCATCCGGTTTCTGGTTTCCGCGCCGTCCATGCCGGAGAAGAAATCGATTTTCAAACGGCAGAACTCGATCTTGAGCCGGCCATCAGTGCCATCACGGAACGCGCCCAGCATCTTACGGGAGCCACCGGCGCAGCCATCGCGCTGCGTGCCGGAGACGAAATTGTTTGCCGTGCGCGCACCGGCCGTACCGCTCCTGATCTCGGTATACGCTTGCAAACCGATACCGGAATCTCCGCAGAAGCGGTGCGCACGGGAGAAGTGATGCTGTGCCACGATGCCGAGCGCAACCCGCGCGTGGATCTGGCGAGTTGCCGGCGCCTCGGCGTGCGCTCGATTTTGGTTTCGCCTCTGCGCTCGTATCGCCGAACGCTGGGCGTGTTCGAGGTGCTGTCGTCTTCGGCAAGCGCATTCGACGAGCGCGATGTAGCCACCATGCAACTGCTTTCCAGCATGATGGTCGCAGCGATCTCCAGGATTTCCAGCCTGCACCAGTCACGGCTGGCGGTTAAATAGGATTGGTTAAGCAAGATTGGTTAAATTAGAATCGTAGCCGGAAGATTTTTTCAATACGCCCAGTAAGGCGCGGTGCCGCCGGGCGCGCTTTGACCTTCAATCGCAACGTATACGTTGCGGCCAAAAAAGAAGGGCAGTCCCCAATCGAACATATTCGTGGCTGTGCCACCCAAGTCTGGGAAGGCGGCGTCATCGGGGTCATCGTCAAATTCCGTCACTGCGTTTGCGATACTGAAGTTCACCATTCCACTGCCCACCGAAATTCCCTGATTGGTTGCGGATAAATTGTCGGTGCTGTTGGGGCAATAAAATCCAACTGCAATGTTGGTGGGGCAGCCGGGAATGCTGCTGTCCGGGAAGAAGTATCCATTCGAGCCGCTGTCGATGAAGCTGGCGTTGTTATAGTCGGCGCCGTTAAAAGTTGTGGTGAAGTTTCCTGTAGAAGGGTCGGCGTTGTAGACCGTCGCGCTGCCTAACGCGTTATTCGACTGTGTTCCAATACCGAAAACCAGCGAGCCGGTAACGGTGGCTTCCGGTCCTGAGGCTGCCGGTAGTTCCACGATTACGCCATTGTTGTCGGTTGCGAACAGTGCGACCGGATTCGTTACTTCCTGTGCGGCAGTCTCGGTGATTGGAGTGCAACTCGTGGAAGAAGAGCACTCATAGTACAGATTCGCGCTCGCGGGGCATGAGGGATATCCGCAATCTTGCGCGAACAAGCCTACGCCGAGTATTCCATTCGTTCCCAAAGTTGAGAGCGTATCGTCAGCCGTTCCGTTATCCGAGCAACTGGTTGGAGCGGTCGTGCTTGTGCCGATCACTTGAATAGCAACCGAGCTGGCCGTCTCTCCGGCGATCTGCAAATCGGCAGTTTGCACCGGACCCCAGGTATAGCCGCTGATGAAAGGAAGACATTCAAACACCGGATTGCTATTGGAGGTTTGTTGCGTGAGAGGCAGGGTGAGCGCGGAGGATAAAATTCTCAGGCCGGAAGAACCGGTATCCACTAACAGACCGTTGATCGCCTGGCAATTGGAAGTTCCCGGGATGCACACCGTGACGCTGGCGAATGCCGCATCCGGATAATTGCCGGTGGGCCCGGAGTTCACCGCGATCGAAAGAACGTTAGTTCCTGACGGGGTAATGGTTTGATTCGAGGAACTGCTACTGTTGCTACTGCTTCCTCCACCGCAGGCGAGGGAAAACCCAAAGGCGGCGCACACCGAGAAAGCGCCAAGACATCGTAGAGGCTTCATCGAATGGCCTCCACTTGCATGCTCGAGGGCAATAGATTGGGCACATATGCTCTTCCGGCATACGCTCGCGGATGTCCTTCGATCTGCACTACCAATCCTGCTTGGTTGATCGCGAGCGGCCTGCGCCCTATGCGGGATGAATTTTGCGCCCGCGCCGCCTTGATGTAGGGATCGAAATAGCTTCCCAGCAGTTGGCGCAAATCGGGCGGCCATGGCCCTTGCCATGCCACCGCGAACACTTTGCCAGAGGAGGTGACATATTCCCGAACTGTGGTTCCCGACGCCGATTGAATTTCCTGCACCGAATATTCTTGGGCTGCGATGGTTCGCAGGCTGCCTTGCAGGTGAACTTGATCGGCCTGAACCGTAGCCGCGTCTCCACCCAACGCGGCCCAAAGTGGAAGAGCCGCGAATAAACAGCCAAGAACTCCAAGTGTTGCCAGTATTTTCGATTTAGTAAATCCTGCTTGAAGCTTCAACATCGAGGGATAATCCGCACTTCGTGGAAATTAAAGGATTTGGAATCAGTATGGAATCTTAGAGTAGGCCAGTTTCCGCTGGGGTTGCCCCATTGCTACTTGGCCAATGCCCGCTATCGGCATTCTCCAGAGGCTGCTCCCCTTCCTGCCGCTTGTTTCTCAGTAACTTGCGGTTGGCTGCCCTTTCTATTTTCTCCCTACATACTTTTCGCCGATCTGGAGTTAATATGTACAGGCTAGGCTCAAGGTTTATGGCTGCCACCGTTGAAATACCACGACTTGCCTTTGCCAATCGCCGCAGCCGCGTGCGGCAAAAAGTAAATGTGCCTGCCTACGTCACGTTCACTGGCGTCCCCCAGGGCGGGATGCTTGATCTCTACGAGATTCTGAACATCAGCGAGAGCGGCCTGGCTCTGCACTGTTCACAGCCCTTGCAAGCCGACGAGATCGTGGAGCTGTGTTTGGAGCTAGCCGAGTCCAAAGAGCAGATTTCCACCAAGGCGCGGGTGGTTTGGTCCGATGCAGGCAAGGCCGGCTTCAGTTTTACAACGCTTGCCGATTCTTCTTTGCGCCTGTTGCGCGAGTGGCTTTTTCTGAATGTCCTCGCGACCGCGGCCAATTCCGATTCTCCGATATTGCACCACAATTACACGGACTTATTGAGCGCCGTCTCGGCAGTGCAAAAAGAGGCTGAAGGGCTGAGCGGAAACCTGAATGCGATTCTTGCCCTGATTGCCGCGCGCTCGCGCTCGTTGCTGCGAGCCTCGGGTGCGGCCGTTGCGCTGGAAAAAGCCGAAGATGAGGCGCGCGCGGAACAGGATGCGCTGGAAATGATTTGCCGCGCCAGCAGCGGAGCCAGTGCTCCGCCGGTGGGCGTGATTTTGCAAGCGGGATCGGGTTTTTCCGGCGAATGCGTGCGCACGGGAAAATTATCGCGTTGCGACGATGCTGAAATCGACGAGCGCGTGGATCGCCAGAGTTGCCGCGCCCTCGGCATACGCTCCATATTGGCGGCTCCGCTGCGCGCCGGCGACAAAGTAATAGGTTTGCTCGAAGTATTTTCTCCAGAGCCTTGCGCCTTTCGCGAGCATGACGGCACGGTGTTGCAGCGCTTCGCCGAAATCATTGTGGCTGCGGTGACCGGCGCGGCGCGCGGCCGTGATTCGTCCGCGCGTCCGATTCCTCCAACGCCGTATACGGCGCCTGCCGGAAGCATTCTATTTGCCAACATGCCTGAGGAGGCGAAGAGCGAGACCTCGAACGAACAGGATGATGATGACAACACGGGCGGAATTCGACTGCCTCGCGCTCATCTTTTCCTGCTGATCGCCGTGGCGGCGACTATTTTCCTGGCGCTGGGATTTCTAAGCGCGCCGTGGATTCAGCCCTGGGTGCAGGCGAAATTACAAGGCCATGAGTCGACCGGGGAGCAAACCGTTCTCGCTTCATCCATGCCCCCTGCGGACACCACAAATTTGCCGGTGAGCATGCCCACCGATGCCGCCAGTCTGGCGCAGACGCGGGCGGCGGCGGAACACGGAGATGCCGCGGCGGAAAATACGCTGGGCCTGCTTTACGCTTCCGGTGACGAGAAACAGGGAATTAAGCGCAGCGAGACCGATGCGGTCCGCTGGTTTACAAAGGCTGCCGAGCATGGCAATGTTGCGGCTCAATCCAAGTTGGGAGCACTGTATTGGGGCGGACGCGGCGTGCCGCAGGATTCGAATCAAGCCTACTTCTGGACCGTTCTCGCCCGCGCCAGCGGCGATAGTTCCAGCAAAGTTCTCGCGCCGTTCATTGCGACGCACCTTACGCTTGCCGAGCGCAGCGCCATTGAGCAACAAGCCGATCAGTGGGTGCAACAGCACGAATCCAACACGAAAGCTGCGCGTTAGAAGTAATCGGCTCCAAAGCGTGGCGTTAGAATAGTAGCCAGAGATTCGCCGTGCCCACCCTGCGCAGTATTCTCGACGAGCAAGTCCGCGAAGCCGATTCCGCGCTCTACGAAAAGCTCGAGAATGACCGCGTGCGCTGCTTCGCCTGTGGGCATTGCTGCCCCATCCCCGAAGGCCAGCCCGGCGTTTGCAAGGTCCGCTACAACCGCAGCGGTAAGCTCTACGTTCCCTGGGGATACACTGCCGGAACGCAGTGTGATCCGGTTGAGAAGAAGCCGTTCTTTCATGCTCATCCAGGCGCATTAGCCTACAGCTTTGGCATGATGGGCTGCGATCTTCATTGCGCGTACTGCCAGAACTGGGTGACGTCACAGGCTCTGCGTGATCCCAACGCCGTTTCGCCTCCACTTCATGCATCGCCCGAAGATCTTGTGCGCGATGCAGTCGCACAAGGCGCGAAGATTCTAGTCAGCACCTACAACGAGCCTCTGATCACCAGCGAGTGGGCCGTCGCGGTATTCAAAGAGGCCAAAGCTGCCGGACTTCTTACCGGTTTCGTTTCCAACGGCAATGGCACGCCGCAGGTTCTGGAATACCTGCGCCCCTGGCTCGATTTGTACAAAGTCGATCTCAAAAGTTTCGATGATCGCCACTATCACGAACTTGGCGGACGCATCGGACCCATTCTCGACAGCATTCGCCGCATTCATGCCACGGGCCTGTGGCTCGAAATCGTCACGCTCCTAATCCCCGGCTTCAACGATTCTCCCGACGAACTGCGCCGCCTCACGGAATTCCTGGCGGGCATCTCGCCCGATATCCCCTGGCATGTGACTGCCTTTCACGGCGATAACAAGATGCAAAACGATGTCGCGCGCGACACAACCGTGGAGGATTTGCTGCAAGCCGTCGAAATCGGCCGCCGGGCTGGGCTTCGCTACATCTACGCCGGAAATCTTCCCGGCAGAGTCGGAGAATGGGAAGACACTCGCTGTCCGCAGTGCAACGAAACTTTGATCGAACGCTATGGCTATTTGATCAAAGATTATCGGCTAACGCCGGATGGCCGTTGCCCCAGTTGTGCCGCCGAAATTCCTGGACGCTGGTCCGCGCAGTTTGATGGTCAGATTACCTCCTATCCTTTCTTGCCGCGCAAACGGCCACTTTTGTTTACAATCCAGAGTCGGTAAGAAGACGCCATTCGTTATTCATGCGGAAATCATCCATCTTATTTTTCGGTGTAGCAGGCCTGCTCCTGCTCTCCTCCTGCTCACCGCGCGATTACCTCACCCGTCGTCTCGCGGCCGATTTGATCGCGGGTTCTGATGCATTTCGAACTACGCAAATGCTGCAAATGCATACCGGTGTTTTATCTAACAAGGACTACCTTTCGCCTGACTATCTCGCGCTGCAGCACAAGGGATGGATTTCCGCCACTAAAGCCAATTGCCCATCGTCGGTCGAGCCGCCTTGTGTCGATGTCACTCTTACTCCGGCGGGCGTGGATACGTTTCAAACACTGGTCACTCCGGGCGAAGCCGAAAAGCAATTTTTCAGCATCCCTGCGGCGAGAAGGGAACTGGTTGCCGTTACCGGAATTTCCAAGCAAGCCAATGTCGCCAGCGTGGAATTTACCTGGCGATGGGCGCCGCTGAATGAAGTAGGCGCGGCGATTTATGCGGGAGATGCCCGCTACCGTTCTTCGGCGGCATTTCGCAGCTATGACGACGGCTGGCGCGTGGTAGTAGGATCAGTTCGCGCGGGACAGCCGCTCGACGATGCGCTAAAGAACTCCGAGCCTGCGCCGTGATCAGCGGCTCTCATCCGGAGACCACATGGCTTTCTTCCATGGCGACATGGCTTACCCCGCGACGCATTCGCGCTCAGGCGATTATTCTCGCTAGTTGCTTATGGGGAGTTTGCGCCGTTGACTATGCCACTCCCGGCATCTTTGACCGCGCGGGTAATATTAAATTTCAGGATTTTATGCCGCTGTATACCGCGGCCAGTATGGTCTCAAACGGACGGGCTCACGAAATTTATGACGAGCGAGTGGTAGCCGCGAACGAGGTAGAGATTATTGGCCGGCAAATGGCCGCGCGGTTACCTTTTCTTTACGGACCGCAGATGGCGCTGTTGCTTGTTCCTTTGGCGGGTTTCTCATTCCTGTTGGCGGCATCGATCTGGGCGATGCTAAACGCGGTTATTTATGGCGCCTGCGTTTATTTAATTCTGAAAATCTGTCCGGGGTTGGTTGCATACTCAAAAAATGTTGCGATTGCGGCGGCCGCGTTCCCTCCATTCTTTCATCTCTTCGTTCGCGGCCAGACATCTGCGCTCGTGCTCGCTTGTTTCACGGCTGCGTTTCTTGCCTTCCGCGCCGATCAGGAATGGCTTGCGGGAATGGCGCTGGGGCTGCTGATTTTCAAGCCTCAGTTTCTGGTTGCCGTTCCTTTGGTATTGTTACTCGCTCGGACGTGGAAGGCGCTGCTGGGGTTGTTGATTTCAATCACTGCGCAGCTGGCTTTTGCATGGATTTACTTTGGCCCCAACGTAATGCGCGCTTACTTCGATGTTTTCTGGCACGCCTCTCGATGGATGCCAACCGCTGAACTCAGCTTGGCTCCCATCCAGATGCATTCGCTGCGCTCATTCTGGACTCTGCTAATTCCCTCGCAGCACGTGGCATCAGCTCTGTATATCTATAGCTCGATTGTGGTGATAGCACTCGCCGCGGTCGTGTGGCGGTCTGCATGCCCGAAGGCGCTGCGGTTCGCGGTTCTAACGCTGGCTGCGATTCTGGTAAATCCGCACCTCTTTGTCTACGACCTGCTGGTTCTCGCTCCTGTTCTCTTGCTGGTTGTAGATTGGGCCGTGAGCAACCTGCACGGTCCTCATTCTTCATTATTGTTGATGCTCTCGTATCTCGCGTTCGTTCTGCCGCTGCTCGGCCCGCTCTCGCGCTGGACTCATATCCAGCTTACCGTTCCAATCTTTGTGGCATGGTTGAGCATTCTTTATTTACAATGCCGCCGGGGATCGTTGTACAGCTCTGTTTCACCATCGTGAGAACCCATCGCATGATACTCAGAAAATTGCCGTTCTTTGTGTCTTTCCTCTTGTTCGCAATCACTGCTTTTGCCCAAAGCAAACCAAAACTCACATTCGACGAATTTTTCAACGCGGTCGGTTACGTCTCGGTAGAACTCTCTCCCGACGGCAACTTCGTTGTAATCGGCACTGAACGCGCCGACTGGGACCAACAAATCTTTCGCCATGATCTCTGGCTCTATCGCACGGGTAACAGCGACGACAACAAGAGCGGCTCGCTGATCCCACTCGCGCAATCCGGTCATGACACCGAACCGAAATGGTCACCCGACGGCCACTGGATTGCTTTCCTTTCCGAACGCAAACCGGCATCTGAAAAAGATTCCGATTCCAGCGACGATAAAGACGCGGACAAAGAAGGCACAGCCCAGGTCTATGTGATCTCGCCATCCGGCGGCGAAGCCATACCACTCACCCAAGGTCAGGAAGAAGTCCACACATTTTCCTGGTCCGCCGACTCGCACACCATTTATTTCGCCACGCGCCAGCCGTGGTCCAAATCGCAAAAAGACGACTACAAAAAACAATGGAAGGATGTAGTGCAATACCGCACCGCCGAGCGCGGTGACACCATCTTTGCGCTCGACTTGGCCGAAGCGCTAGCCCGCAACACCGCCGCCCCCGCCAAAAATTCTGATGATGAAAAGGATTCCGATCTAACTCCCGGCACCCGCGGTGTCGCAACCTCGCCCTTGCGCGTCGAGAATCTGATCACGTCGCCGGATGGCAGCAAGCTTGCCTTCGTCAGCAACGCCATCAATCAGCGCCAGGAAAAAGTCGAAGATGTAGAACTCTACGAAGTAAATGTGGCGCAGCCGCCCTCGGCTGCGTATGCTGGCAGCGAAAACAAGCCAGCCGGTCCCCGCCGCCTAACCCACAATCAAGCTGTGGAAGTCCGCCCCCGCTGGGCCAACGACAGCCGCCATATTTTATTCGGCGTGGAAGTAGGAGACGTTTCCGGCCCCTACCGTGATCTCCAACCTCATTTGTACTGGATTGATACGGAAAAGCCTGGCAGTGAAAAGCCCGAGAATGATGCCGGCACCGTCGAGCAATGGAGCAAAGACTATTCCGGCGAAATCAATCAATATGCCGTCACATCCAGTGCAGTTCTGGCCTCCGCGCGCCTTGGAACCGAAGTCCCGATGTACTCCGTCGCGCGCCCAACCCAATCGCTCCACAAACTAAACTCCTGGCCCGGCACCTACGAAATCATCTCCGCCGCCGTACACTCGCAACGGGTAGCTTTCCTCTATTCCTCGCTGCAAAAGCCTGCGGAAATCTATTTAGCCGATTCCCCGGACAAACTCGACCAAGCGCGACCAATTACGTTTTTCAACAAGCAAATTGCCGACACTGACCTCCCGCAAGGCAAGCCCTACAAATGGAAGGCCGACGACGGCACCACCGTCGAAGGCATGTTGATCTACCCTCCGGCAAAATTCGAACAGAAAAATCTGCCCATGTACACCTTCATCCACGGCGGCCCCGCCGACGCCGACGGCAACCACTTTGAAGCCGACTGGTACCAGTACGCCGCGCTAGCCGCCACCAACGGATGGCTGGTCTTCGAGCCCAACTACCGCGGCAGCACCGGATACGGCGACAAATTCCTCACCCAAATCGTTCCGCAAATCGTCTCGCGCCCCGGCAAAGACATTCTCGAAGGCGTCGATGCGCTAGTCAAAGACGGCATCGCCGACCCCGACCACCTCACCGTAGGCGGTTACAGCTACGGCGGATACATGACCAACTGGCTCATCACCCAAACCACGCGCTGGAAAGCCGCCGTCACCGGCGCCGGCGCGGTCGAGCACGTAGGCAACTGGGGCAACGACGACACCACCTCCGACGACGCCTACTTTCTCGGCGGCCGTCCCTGGGAAGCCGCGCAGCGCTACCATGACGAAGCCGCCATCTTCCAGATCGACAAAGTCCGTACGCCCACGCACATGGTAGCCGGCGCCGACGACATCCGCGTAGCCGTGCTGGAAGACTATCTGCTCGAACACGCGCTCTATTCGCTCGGTATTCCAAACGCTCTGCTCGTCTTCCCTGGCGAAGGCCACAGCCTGGATAAGAATCCATGGCACGGAAAGATCAAAGTAAGGGAAGAATTGAAGTGGCTGCAGAAATACGGCGGGGTGCCCGAAGGGAACTAATATCCACGTCACCCTGTTTTTTGAAATTATTCGTTGACCATCGACGGCGTGCGAATCGAGAACCCGTTCGCTTAAGAGCGTTTCCGCCTTGAAAGCCGCCCGCCGCGCCATGAAGCGCGTCCGAAATGAAAGGGTAAGGCGCAAGCTCGCCGCATCCGGCAGAGCCGCGCCCAAATAAATGCCGGTTGTCGTGATACACCCCAAAAGCTATGTCATCCCGAACGTGGGGATAGCCGCGAGAGGGAGCTTACGACAGTCGAGCTGGGGAATTGCGGATGGCAGGAACGCAACGCTACATGCAGTGCAGAGATTTCCCGTTTGCTGCATTGCCGCTTTTCACATGCATAAGGTCCCTCCGAGAGCCGCCGCTCTCGTCGGGATGACAATTATCAGGGGACACTACCGAAGAATTAGATGGGTCTAACGCGCAGCGACTTTTACGTTGTGCGTGCTGGCCGCATAGCGCGCGATGCCTTTGTACAGCGCCTCGGCGATCTGCTCGCGGTAGCCGTCACTGCGGAGCTTTTGCTCGTCGGTGGGACTGCTGACGAAGGAAACTTCCGCCAGAATTCCCGGCATCGCTGTCTCGGTGAGAACGACGTATGAGGCTTCCTTCACGCCGCGGTCGCGCAGTCCGGGATTGTCCGCCGATAACGTGCCGTAGAGCGAGCGCTGCACGCTGGCCGCCAGCCGGCGCGATTGCTCGATCCTGTCATGCAGATCGGTGGGAGAGAGTACCGCAGCGGCAAGGGCGTTCTTGCTGCCAGCCGTATTGGAGCGGGTTTCAACATCTTTCGCGTTGGGCGAGGAGAAAAAGTTGGTGTAGTAAGTTTCCACGCCGCGCGCCGAAGGCAGATCACTATAGTTCGCGTGTACCGATACGAATAAATCGGCTTGCGATTGATTCGCCACTCCTGCGCGCTCGTCGAGCGGAATGTAGTTATCGTCGTTGCGCGTGAGGATCACGTCCGCGCCGAGGCGGGTTTCCAGCAGCTTACCCAACCGTTGCGCGATCTCGAGCACCAGATCTTTTTCCAGTAAGCCATGTCGACCCACCGTCCCCAAATCCCACCCGCCGTGGCCGGCATCGACAACGATGCGCATCTTCGGAACGTGCGCCCTCAGCTGCAAATCTTCTTTCGTTGGCGGTGGGACGACGATTGCCATCTTTCGCCGTTCGGCGTCCGCAGTGCCCGGGAAGAGATTGATCTGCGCCTTAGGGTCGGCGCCTAGTTTGCGCACCTGCACCACCAGACGGTAGGGATTAGGTTCCAGGCTCACCGAATAATTCGAGTTGCCCCTGGTCTCGAGCACGACGCGCGTGAGGCCGGGCGTCGGCTGCGCCACGCGAACGCGCGCCAGCAGCGGATCGCCGATTTCAATGGTCTTGCCTTCGATGCCTTGCGCCAGCGAGGTGTCGTGCAGGTCGAAATAAATGCGATCAGGGTTTGAGAGTCGGTGTGCCTCGTACTGCACCTGGTCTTCCAGGTCGAGGACGACAGTGCTCGAATCCGCCGCCGACCAATGACGAATGCCGGTGATGCGCGGAAGCTTCGATGTCGATTGCGGTGAGGTATTCTCCGGCGCCAGTTCCGACGAGGAATCTTCCTCTAGCGTGGAAGAAGCTGAATTCGCTTGTTCGTTATTCGTTGTGGATGGCGCTGCAAGAGGAGCGTTCGTCGCAGGTGGTTTCGTGGCCGTCGCCGGCTGAACGATCATTTTCTGTTCCGGCTTGATCATCACCGTGCCGAGCTGCGCATTTTTCAGCTTCCACCAGATTCCTCCGCCCAGCAGAGCGCAGACTACGATCAAAACTAATACCAACACAATGCCGGGATGATGGGTTGCTGCCGCAGGCTCGGAAGCTGTTTCGGTCGCGACGGTTTCTTCTACAACTTGCTCTGGTTCCAGATTCAGATCGAGCGACGGCGGAAGCGCGGCTTCTTCCACCAGGGGTGGTTCCAGTTCTAATTGCCCGGTTGCTTGCGATTTTGCCGCAACTGTTTCGGAAACTTTTTCGGGCGTGGGATTTTCGGCTGGCGCGACAATCGGCGCGGGTATTGCCGGCGCGTCGAGCTTGATTTCCGCCACTTCCGCCGATTCGGCGAAGCGGTCTTCGTCTTCGGGTTTGAGCGCACCAAGAATCAACTCGGCAAGCAATTCGAGGCTGGTTACATCGCTGTCGTTGAAGCCGAAAGGCTCGGCTGAGAACGCTTCGAGCAGGCCGATCACGCGGCGGCGTCCGCATAATGGCACGGCGACCATGGATCGCGCGCCAAGCTGGCGGCAGTTATACAGGTTTACGCGGTCGTCAGTTTCCGTGTCATCGCAGCGGATGATCCGCGCGGTGCGGAAGCATGCACCGGAGAAAGCGGAGTCGCGTTGAATGCGCGCGCCCACGTCGGGCTTGATGGCTCCCGCCGAAGCGCGCAGAACAATTTCATTATTTTCGGCCAGAGCGATGCCCAAGCCATCGGCTCCGGTGATGGCGATGGCGCGCTCTGCGACCAACTGCAAAACTTCGTCGAGAACGAATTGCTCGGAGGTTTCGAAATCGCCCGGCTGTGCAATTACATCAAATCCATTGCGGCGCGAAGAGAGCGCACGGCGCTGCCGGACCTGCTGATGCAGCGCGGAAAATGCGAGGAGCGCTTGCAGTGCATCGCTGCCGGAGGGACGAATGCCATGTGCCCCATCAAAAGCAGATCGACGACCATCGATGCCATGCGATGCGCTGTTTACCGGAGCGGACGTGCTGAATGCAGCCGGCCACGAAGACGCATTCTCCTGCGCACCTAGTTCAAGCTTCGGGTTGGTGGTAGGCGTTGCCATCACAATTGTTGGCCAATCGCTATCCGCCACGCGAGTGTGGCCATCGAGCCAAGCCATTGTCAATTACCCACTTTGAGTAGCCTGTGGCCGCCCGGGCTCGGCAGATCGCAGGTTGGATGCAATCCGCCACAGACTGGGCTTGACTTTAAGTTAACGGGCTTTCATGTGAGTTGCAATTGGTAGGACATGATCTGTTGGGCATGGCCTTTGGTAAGGCGGCTTTGCGACCGTGATTATCTTTGAAGTCGTAAAGGTGCGGCTGGCATCGCGGTCTTCAGGCCAGTTCAGGGAATCAAGCCGGGTACTGCTATCCAACGTTTCCCAGCTCTAACATGAATGACACTGGGACTTCTGATCGTTTCTTGGCGGATGTATGCAGGCAGTACCTTTTCCCGCGCGCCGGGCACGCAGGCACTATCGGCTCGAACTGCGCACTCTCACCTACGTTACGCTCGATGCGGCGAATGGCGGCATTGTACGCAATCTCAATAGCCGGGGAGTTGCGGTGCAGGCGGTTGCGCCGCTGCGCGAACAGCAACGCGTGCGGGTGCGCTTTGAGCTGCGATTTCCCCGCCTAAAGGTGGAGGCGCACGGAGAAGTGAGCTGGAGCACTCCCACGGGGCAATGCGGCATTCGCTTTGTGGATCTGCCGGCGCGAACCGGGCTGGAGATCGATGAGTGGATTTTTGCCAATCTTCTCGAGTCGCTTGCCCGGCAGACGGACCAGTCAGGCTCGATGTTTGAAGATGCTGCCGTGGTTTCGATCGCTGGCAGCGAGAAGCCTTCTGGATTAGACGATGGATTGATGCTGTCGGCTGCGCCGCATCAGCCCATTCGCATCGCGCCAATCAGCGCTGGGCGAGATAAGCAACCCAATGACGATCTCGATGAAGAACTGAACTGGCTTTCGCGTCCGCTCTCCGGGCGGACTTTGGTGTGGCTGGTGAACAGCCTCGTCGTACTGGCGGCTTTGTTGTTATTCGCGCTGACCTTTCTCTCGATCACCCACGAACTGCCGCAATGGCCGCTTACGCTGGGCGCTACTTTGGCCGCTGCAGCTTTTGTGACGGCAGTGTATTGGGCTTTGTTTGCAATTTTCGGCGGAGCAAGCCTGGGCGCTCGTTTGATGCAAGCGTCAGGATTGGAAGAGAAAAAAGAAAGCGACGAAGCGGGACGTTTTCGCTGAAATGCGCCTCGGAAGCCGAAACGCCAATTCTAGTTGGCGAAATACTGCTGCGCCAGCCAAAGCCGGAGGGTGTGTTCGAGTTGCCCTGTGAGCTTCACGAAGCGCATGCCCATATTTCCGCGATGGTCAGACCAGGCCACTTCCACATCCGCCTTCACTCCGGATTTGGTTCCGGGGAGGTCGAAACAGGCACGCGTCAGGTCATTGGCATCGAATCTTTGATCAACGCGAACCTGCAAGCCGCCCTGGCTGAGATTGATCAGCTGTGCGGTGGCTCGCTTCTGATTGCGGCCGGTTAGAGTTACGGTTACTTCCATGCCGGCGCGGTGGTAGCGCAGGCGGCCATCGAGAATCATGTTGCGCGCGGCGGAGAGTGTGCGCACGGCTTGTTCCACCGAAATGGGTTTATCGAACGCGAACATCGCGCCCGTGGTTTGCAAATCTGGACGGCCTTGCGGGCCACCCATGATCACGAGAGGCACAGTGCTTACCCGTGGAGCTTCCCGTTGCAGTTCGCGAAAAAATTGTCCGGTGCCGTTCAGGTCGCAATCGACAATCAGCGCGTCGATTTTGGATTTTGTGAGACGCGCCAGGGCGCGTTGCGGTTCGTTTTCCACGGCAACATCCATGTGTAGTCCGCCGAGGATGCATTCCAGAACGCTGACTTCCTGCCAATCGCGAGAAACTACCATCGAGGAAAGTGTCATGGCTTAACTCTAGCCACGAAGGTAATTTCAACGTAGATCACTAACGTAACTCGGCTTCCGGCTTCCTGTTACGCCTATGAAACCGAACCGAATACCGCCATCGTGACGGGCGCGACGTCGGAAAGCGCGGAGATCGGCGAGGTCGGGCCGCCGGAGTTAACCGCTCCAGATTCGACAGGAACACTGGGAATTCTTGCGCTTGGATATTCAAGCTTCAACAGGTAGGCGTTAGGACCGAGGGTTTAGGGTAGGGAACAATAATCTGCTATCAAAATTCAATCGATCTTCCTAGCCTCTGACCGTTACCCTCTGATCCTTAACTCTCTTCCTCTCGATACCATTCGACCGTTCTCTTCAATCCTTCTTCAAAATCTACTTTGGGCTTGTAGCCGAGATTTTGTTCCGCCGCAGAAATATCGGCCAGCGAATGTTTGATGTCGCCGCCGCGTTCTGCGCCGTGGATCGGCAAACCTGAGTACGAGGTGAGTTTCTGCAAAAGCTGGAATGTCTCGTTAAGGGTTACGCGCTGCCCGGTGGCAACATTGAATACCTTGCCCGCCGCTTGCTCCGCGGGGGCTTTGCACGCCAGCAGATTGGCTTCGACGGCATTGTCGATATAGGTAAAATCGCGGCTCTGTTCGCCGTCGCCAAAAATAGTGGGCTGCTGGCTGTTGAGCATTTGGGTGATGAACTTTGCCAGCACGCCCGAGTATGGCGACGTTGGATCCTGACGCGGACCAAAAATATTGAAGTAGCGCAGCGAGACGGTTTCTAGTCCGTAGCAGCGATAAAAAGAAATCATGTACCGTTCGCTGGCCAGCTTGGCCACGGCGTAAGGCGAAATTGGATCGGGAGTCATGCGCTCGTGCTTAGGAAGGGTCGGTGTGTCGCCATAGGCCGAAGATGAAGCGGCATAGACCACGCGCTTTACCCTGGCATCGCGCGCGGCTACCAGAACGTTTACCGTGCCATCGACGTTGGCGCGGTTGCTTCCAATGGGGTCGAGTACGGATTTGGGCACCGAGGGAATCGCGGCCTGATGTAAAACATAGTCCACGCCTTCACAGGCATTTTTCATGGCGTCGAGATCGAGAATATCGGCCTCGCGGAAGTCGATCTGAGGGCGAATTTCGTCGAGGTTTTTTCGCTTACCGGTGGCGAAATTGTCGACTCCGCGAACCTGCTCTCCCCGTTGCAAAAGCGCCCGTGCCAGAGATGAACCAATGAAACCGCCGATTCCCGTGATCAGGTAGAGTGCCATGGCACTCATCATACCGAAAGCACAGGGGTGGTATGTGTGAACGAATAATGAATGCGCGGCCTAGGTTCCCGATTTTCGTACCTTTCGCAGGATGCGGTGAAACTCCTCACGGCTGAGTATCTGACGCTGTTCGAAGAAGTTTATGATTTCCCGCAATGCGAGGGCTGGGTCCGGTGGAAGAGACGAATTTTCCGGTTGAAGAGCGGCGGAGGTATTCACGCCGATGCGTTGAATCAAGTTTGCCGAGGGGCGCGACAGCGAGGTTAAAAGATCCCGCAAACGTTGCCGATCCGGCTCCAGCATATTCGAGAATGCAACGCCCATGCCGAGGCCAGGATAGGCGATACGAACCTCGGCTTTGGTTTCCAGTCGAAATCCATTTATATCGAGCGTGATGCTGAGTTGCGCTCCCACGGAAAAGGTGGAAGACGCTTCCACATAGCAGCCGTGAAAACTGATGTCGGTGAAGGTTGCCCACGTCGCTACACCGGTGCGGATCTCGCGCAGGTTGGCGCTTCCCTGGCATTTGTAGCGCGGGCTGCGGCGTTTTTCGGAGGGGCTGGAGCTGGAGCTCACCGGCCCGATGTCGTCGATGCGATTTTCCGTGCGCGCAGGGGGGGCGGCGGCTGCACTGTTAGCCGGCGCGGATTGTTTCAGGGCAGCTAAATAGCTGCTGCCCAGATTATTTTCCGAGGACATAACTGGAGCAAGCTTCTTCCAATGAGATTATCGGAACCTTTGCCGTGAAACTTAACGAATTAGCATGGGATGGTAACGCAGGAATCGGGCGTTTCTGCAACGGGGGGGAATTCAGGATTGGAATTCTGTAATAGGAAATTCGGCGGCTGACTGGCGAATTTTTTTCCAAACCTCATCACGGCCAACGGCAGTTTTAGATGAGAAGGGAATTACCTCTGCTGCGGGATACGCTTGCGTGAAGCTGGTGAGTGCATTGCGTAGTTGATTGTTCGAGAGGCGGTCGCTTTTGGTGGCGATGATAAGAAAATCGCGGCCCGAGGCATTAAGAAAATCCAAGAGTTGGCGGTCGCTATCTTGGGGAGGAACATTGATATCGACCAGAGCCATGCACAAAGCAAGCGTGGATCGCTGATGGAGATAAGGCTCGATAAACTTCGGCCACTCCTGGGAGATTTCGCGGGAGAGCTTAGCGTAGCCGTAGCCGGGCAGGTCGGCGAAGATGAGTTCCGGGCGTGGCTTGCCCGCCCAGCGCACTTCAAAAAAATTGATGCTGCGGGTGCGTCCGGGAGTAGAGCTGGTGCGGGCCAGTTTAGCGCCAAGCAGCGTGTTAATCACGCTGGATTTGCCGACATTCGAACGGCCGAGGAAGGCTATTTCGGGCAGGCTGGGAGCGGGGAAGTGGGCGGCGTCGGTAGCTGCCGCCAGAAATCGGGCCATGACCCTCATATCCAAGTTTGCAATGGGATGGGGAAATTGGCAAGCCGGAATAAGAAAAGGTCCGCGCGCGCGGACCTTTTCGGATTCAAGGCTAGGTTTATTTACTGATGGGCCGCTGGACTGTCTCCAGTGCTGGAAGTGAGCGGTGGTGCGATGGGCTGAGTAGTAACATCCTCGCCCAGGGAAGGAAGTGGAGACTCCAGAGCGATCTGCAGCACCTGGTCCATCGTATCCACAAAATGCACCTTCATGGCGTTGCGCAGATTTTCCGGAACCTCGGCCAAATCTTTCTCGTTGTCCCGTGGGAGAATGACCTCGAAAAGTCCGGCGCGATGCGCGGCCAGCAGTTTTTCCTTAAGGCCGCCAATGGGAAGAACTTTTCCGCGCAGCGTAATTTCACCGGTCATCGCCAGATCACGGCGTACCGGAATTTTGCTTAACGCGCTGGAGATGGCGGTCGCGATGGTGATTCCGGCGGATGGACCATCTTTTGGAATCGCGCCCTCGGGAACGTGAACATGAAGGTCGAGATTGCGGTAAAAATCGCGATTCAGGCCGAGACGATGCGCCCGTGAGCGTACATAAGACATGGCAGCCTGCGCGGACTCCTGCATGACGTCGCCGAGCTTACCCGTGAGTGTCAGCTTGCCTTTGCCATCTACGACTGTGGCTTCGGTGCTCAGAATCGAGCCGCCGACTTCGGTCCACGCGAGGCCTGTGACCAGGCCAACTTCGCTCTTCTCGTGCGCCAAGGTGTCGCGGAACTTGATTACGCCGAGGAAATCATTCACATTCTCGGCAGTGATGCTGATGCTGTAGTTTTCGCCTTCCTTCACTACCTTGCGCGCGATTTTACGGCAGACGTTCCCGATTTCGCGCTCCAGGTTGCGAACTCCTGCTTCGCGCGTATAAGAGCGAATGAGCGAGGTGATAGCGTCATCGGAGAACCTTACGTTCTTTTCCGACAGGCCTGCCTGCAGCATCTGCTTTTTTACCAGGAACTGCTTGGCGATCTCGACCTTTTCCTGCTCGGTGTAGCCGTGCAGTCGCAGCACTTCCATTCGGTCCTGGAGAGCGGGAGGGATGGTGTGCATCACGTTGGCCGTGGCTACAAAGAAGACTTGTGATAGGTCGTATTCGACGTCGAGGTAGTGGTCGACAAACATGAAATTCTGCTCGGGGTCGAGCACTTCGAGCAGCGCGGCCGATGGGTCGCCGCGGAAATCCATCGACATTTTGTCGACTTCATCGAGCATGAAGACCGGGTTTTTGGTACCCGCTTTCTTCATCATCTGAATGATTTGGCCAGGCAATGCGCCAATATAGGTGCGGCGGTGGCCGCGAATTTCGGCCTCGTCGCGAACTCCGCCAAGCGACATGCGCACAAACTTGCGGCCGGTTGCTTTGGCGATCGACATGCCCAGCGAGGTTTTGCCGACGCCCGGAGGGCCGACGAAACAAAGAATCGAACCCTTGGGATTTTTCACCAACTGCCGGACGGCGAGAAATTCGAGGATGCGCTCCTTAATTTTTTCCAGCCCGTAATGATCTTCATTGAGGACTTTTTCGGCTCGGGAGATATTGCGGATTTCCTTCGAGCGCTTTTTCCACGGCACGGCCAGCAGCCAGTCGAGATAGTTGCGGGAAACCGTGGATTCGGCCGACATGGGCGGCATGGCTTCCAGTTTCTTCAGCTCCTGCAGCGCTTTGTCCTTTACATCTTTCGGCATGCCGGCGGCTTCGACCTTCTTTTTCAGTTCGTCGAACTCGCTCTTTTCGCCGCGGCCCAGTTCCTTCTGGATGGCCTTGATCTTCTCGTTGAGGTAATACTCTTTTTGCGCCTTCTCCATTTGCCGCTTCACGCGCGACTGGATGGTGCGGTCCACATTGAGCTTTTCAATCTCCACGTCGAGCACGTCAGCAATGCGGTTTAGGCGTTCCGAAGGATCGAAAATCTCCAGCAGTTCCTGCTTTTCTTCAATCGAAAGCTGCAGGTTGGCGGCGATGATGTCGGTAAGCTTGGCCGGATCTTCCATGCGCACGGCCGAAATCATGGTTTCGTAGTTGAGCGCCTGGCAGAGCTTTACGTACTGCTCAAAGAGGGTGGTCACGCGCTGCATCCCGGCTTCGATCTGGGCATTCATTTCGACGGGATAGCGCGCCACTCGCACATTGGCCTGCATATATCCGTCGGAGTCGGTGGCCTGAAGCAGGCGGCCCCGCTCGATGCCTTCGACCAGGACTTTAATGTTTCCATCGGGCAGCTTCAGGCTCTGCACGATATTGACGATCGTGCCGACCTGATAGATTTCATTCGATTTGGGTTCGTCGATGGAGGCGTCGTGCTGGGTGGCGAGGAAGATCTTTTTATCGGCCGCCAACGCCTCTTCCAGGGCGCGCACGCTGGATTCGCGGCCCACAACGAACGGTGTCATCATGTAGGGAAAGATGACCACGTCGCGGATGGGCATCATGGGCAGCTTTTTAGTTTCGAATTTTTCCTTGGATGTGGTCACTCGATCTCCCTGGGTGAACAAATAAACCGCACTCAATAACTATCGCGGCGCGCGTTTACGGCCTTACCCTACCCAACAGTGTACTACTCTTTGTCCAGTGCTTCGCGTCCAGTGCTGCGGCCCAGCTAACCGGCTTTTTCCATCATGGCCAGGGAAGCATTGCGCTTCTCGACCATTTCCCGCGTTACCTCGAACTCTTTTAGTTTCTTCTGGCTGGGCAGGTTGAACATCAAGTCAAGCATAAGCTCTTCCAGAATCATGCGCAGTCCGCGGGCGCCCACTTTGCGGGCCATGGCCTGCCGGGCGACGGCGCGCAGGGCATCATCGCTGAATTTGAGGCGCACGTTTTCGAACTCGAACAAGCGCTGGTATTGCTTGATGATGGCGTTTTTGGGGCGGGTGAGAATTTCGATCAGCGCAAATTCGTCGAGGTCTTCGAGCATTCCCATCACCGGCAGGCGGCCGACGAATTCGGGGATGAGGCCGAACTTGATGAGATCTTCGGGCTGCATCTCGCTCAGAAGCTCGAAATTCCGCTTGCGGGCGACAACTGCTTCCTCTTTTTCCGCTTCCTCGGCGGCGCGGAAGCCTAGAGATTTTTTCCCGACGCGGCGGCCAATGATCTTTTCCAGGCCAACAAATGCTCCGCCGCAGATGAATAGAATGTTGGTGGTGTCGACGGCGGTGAATTCCTGATGAGGATGCTTGCGCCCGCCTTGCGGAGGCACGTTGGCAATGGTGCCTTCCAGAATCTTCAGCAGCGCCTGCTGCACGCCTTCGCCGGAAACATCTCGGGTGATCGAGGGATTTTCGTCTTTGCGGCCGATCTTATCGATTTCGTCGATGTAGATGATGCCGGTCTGGGCGCGGCTTACGTCGCCTTCGGCGGCTTGCAGGAGCTTGAGGATGATGTTCTCAACGTCCTCGCCTACGTAGCCGGCTTCGGTGAGCGTGGTCGCATCTACGATAGCAAAGGGTACATCGAGCATGCGAGCCAGGGTTTGCGCCAGCAGCGTCTTGCCAGTTCCCGTCGGACCGATGAGCAGGATGTTCGACTTGCTCAGTTCAATGCCGTCGCCCGCCGTCTTCTGGCGGTTCATGAAGATGCGCTTGTAGTGGTTATAAACCGCGACCGCCAGCTTCTTCTTGGTCTGCTCCTGGCCGATGACGTATTCGTCCAGGAAGACTTTGACTTCCTGCGGCTTGGGCAGTTGGTTGGGCGTGGTGGTTTGCGGAGTTGCGGTGCGGTCGTCTTCCAGAATGGAATTGCAGACCGCGACGCACTCATCGCAAATGTAGGCCCGCGGATAATCGCTGGGAGACGAAATCAGCTTGGCGACCGCGTCCTGCGACTTATGGCAGAACGAACAACGCAGGATCTCGTCGGAGCCTGACTTGTTTTTCACTCGGCTCTACTCCTTAATTAGCTATGTATGAGTACCGAGTGGCGAGTACCAACCGATTGCTTGGTACTGGGTACTCGGTACTATGCAGCGCGAAGGCAGATCATACCGCTTTTACGGTCTTATAGATGATATCGTCTATGATTCCGTATTCCTTCGCCTGCTGCGCGTTCATGATGAAGTCGCGCTCTACATCCTTTTCTACCTTATCCAGCTTCTGTCCGCTATGTTTCGAGAGTAACTGGTTTGTGATCTCGCGCATGCGTAGAATCTCCCGCGCATGAATATCAATATCGGTTGCCTGGCCGGAAAGCCCACCCATCGACGGCTGATGGATAAGAATTCGGGAATTCGGCAGTGCCAGTCTCTTTTTGGGTTCGCCCGCGGCCAAAAGTAATGCCGCCATCGAAGCCGCCTGGCCTACGCACAGGGTCATGACGTCATTCTTTACGTACTGCATGGTGTCATAGATCGCCATGCCCGCCGTGATCGAACCGCCCGGCGAATTCACGTAAAGCTGAATGTCTTTTTCGGGATCTTCCTGCGCCAGAAACAACATCTGCGCGATCACCAGGTTGGCGATGTTGTCGTCAATCGGCGTCCCGATAAAAATAATGTTGTCGCGGAGCAGCCGGGAATAAATGTCGTAGGCGCGTTCGCCCCGCCCGGTCTGCTCAATCACCATCGGTACCAGCATCATCTGCGGATCATTTGGTTTCATTTTTCATCCTGACCGGGTCATCCGACCTGTCACACTCCGCCCCGATTCACCTCAAGCTGGCGCGGGGAGGATTCGAAAGTGTCCGCGTTTTTTGAATTACGCGGACTGGTGATAAAGAAAGTCGAGGGTCTTTTCGCTGCGGATTCTCATCCGGATTCTATCGAGGCCCCCATCCTCTGTCAAACGAGCCCGCACTGCTTCCGAAGTCTGTTTCGACTGTTTCGCAAGCGCTTCGAGCTCCCGGTTTATTTCCTCGTCGCTGACCTGGATGTTTTCCAAATCCGCGACACGTTCCAGCAGCAGAGAAGACTTCACATCGTTCACGGCCTGGTCCCGCTGGCCGGCGCGCAGCCGGGGCAGGTCCATCTTCTTCATGTCTTCCATCTTCATGCCCTGCGCCGCCAGCGCGCGCAGGCCGCGCTCCAGCCGCAGATCGATCTGCCGGTCGACCAGCGACTCCGGCACTTCAAATTCGTTGCGCTTCACCAGTTCCGCCACCAGCTTGTCTTTCGCCTCGCGCTCCGCGTTGTGGCGGCGCTCCGCGTCCATGTTTTCGCGAATCTGCTGGCGCACTTGATCGAGACTGGTGAACTCGCCCAATTCTTTCGCAAAATCGTCGTTCAACTCGGGCAGGCTCTTCTGCTTGATGCCGTTGACCTTTACCGTGTAGACGAAGGTCTTGCCCGCCAGCCGCTTATCGGGCGTGTCTTCGGGATAATTCACATCGAAGGTCCGCTCCTCGCCCGCCGACACTCCAGTCAAATTCTGCGAAAATTCGGCAACCGTATTCTTCCCGCCGATTTCGATCAGCACATCGTCCATGTGGACGGGACTGGCGGCTGCCGCGTCGCCGGAATCTTTCGGCTTTCCGTCCATCGAACCCTGCACAAAGTCGCCATCGGCCAGCGTCCGGTCTTCGATGGTTGTATAAGTGGCATGCTGCTCGCGCACGTTATTTAGCGTCTGCTCGACTTCCTCGTCGGTCACGGTGATCTCAGGCTTATCGGCCCGCAGCTCTTTGTAACCTTCGACGGCAATCTCCGGCAGCACCTCGAAGCTGGCCTTAAAGCGCAAAGGCTCGCCATCGTGCATGTGCAGGTCGGTAACGCGCGGCTGCGAGACGGGAATCAATCCCTGCTTCTCGGCTTCGCGGCGGAAATATTTGGGGATCAAAGCCTCGGCCACGTCGCTCTTGATGCCTTCGCCAAAGCGCTGGCGAATGATGGACGCAGGCACGTGCCCGGCGCGAAATCCCGGCAGCCGCGCGCTTTTCTGATAGCGCGCAATCTGCGACTCGGTCTCGCGGGCAACGTCAGCGGCGGGGATTTCGACGGAAATCTCGCGCTTCACGTCTTTCTTGCTGGCTTCAGCTTTTACCGTATCGGGGGTTTCTGTGGGGCTCACGTATCAAGTGTAAAGAGTGGAGGGAGGAGCGTCAAACGGGGGAGGGACGACACAGCATCAGGCAGTCGGTCAATTTTGAACCGACCGACTACCGCACGTCATGCTGCATTGAGCTGAGTGGTAGCAAGCCCTGACATGTTGAACCCGTCGGCGCTAGACGCGTAGCTCCAACGAGTGATTGGCCCGTCCGATACCTCTCGATGACCAATCAGGAACAGGTAGTCTGTATCCGGCTCGTCACCTTGAAACTTGTATATCTGATCGCGCATTTTTCGCAGAATTGTGATCTTGTTTTCCATCCATGATCGTCTACCCACTCTGGTCCGTTTTTCTTCATCCGACCAGTCGTACATAATTATGATTTTGAGCGGGCATCGCCAATGTAGGAGTTTCCACATCTCCTCCTCGGGATAGTATGCAGTTTCATGTTCGATGAGTGCATAAATCGACGACGGATAACATAGGTCCATCCGAAATACATCACATCCTCCTAGAATTACAGCGTCTACCGTGTACAACTCACGGTGATAGAGGATATCTTGATCAATTAATTTAAATTGATCAGCTACCGTTGACAGAATGCCACCGTCGCCTACCATCATTTGTGTGTAAGGTCGGCAGGGATATAGCGGCACTGCGGTCCTGCCGCGGTTTTCCTGCCATACCTTCGCGAAGGCTTCTCGGAACTGCTCAGCGTTAATTTTCGGCATAACATGTCCTGGATGGGGGGGCTGCTAAATTTATCGAACCGTTGTGTCAGGTTAAGCCGCCTTTCGGTCACCTCGCTAGCGCCGCGCGACCCTTTTGACATTGTCTTTTTCGGCAACGATGTCTCCCAGCCCGCCAATGGCAATCGGCGCCTGATCCGGAAAATGAGCCACAAGAGTCAGGCTGCCCCCAACCGCTTCCACGTAATTTCGCAGAGTAGATAGCAACAAGTCGCTGCGCTTCTCCAGGCGAGAGACGCCATCCTGCCCCATATTGAGAGTGCGGGCCACAGTTTTTTGCGTTTTATTGACCGCGTGCCTGAGTTCACGCAGAGACATTTCTTGCGCGATCAATTCATGCGTGCGTGCCCGAATCTTAGCCTGCCGCTTCGGACTCAATTCCTTAATTTTTTGTTCCAACGTCTTCATTGCGTGGTCCCTTTTTTATTTCTTTTTCTTCAAGAACGCAAGGTAACGGTCGAACCTTGCGTCGGCGGTCTTGATGAGTTGCCGGTAGAATCGCTTCTCGCTGCCGCCGGATTTGTCTCCTGCCATAAGCAATATGGCTTTCTGCTCAGGATCGAATGCAAAGGCCACGCGCCAGACTCCGCCTGCCGCCTTGAAGCGGAGTTCCTTCATGTTGTCGTGCTTTGAGCCATGAAGTGTATCGGCCGCAGGACGCTTGAGTTGTGGCCCGAATTCACGCAGCAACCCGGCCTGCGCCAGCAGTTCATTCTGGACCTGCGGCTCAAGCGCATCAAATTCCGGCTCGAATTCTGCGTGGAAAAATACTTGCCACGGCACGTTGCTATGATTATGTCTTATAAGACATATGCTGTCAAATGCATATTATAAAGGTAGAGTAGAGGCGGATCGCACTCAAGCCGCTTATGGCATGAGTACGAGTGTGCCGAACTTTTCCACGCCCCGAAGTTCACGTCTCACAGATAATCCACCGTCCAGGCAGTCAAACTGTAAAAGGGGCAATCGCGCTTAGGCGCGAGACAACGACCTTTGACAGCAGCTGGCAGAGAGCACAGGAAGCACAAGAAGCACAAGCTCGGATGTCCTTAAGAAGCAATATTTTGCCGGCAAGTTTTTTAGAAGCAATATTTTAGCCGGACCCGGCGAGGTATCGACGAAATAAATCGTTTCGATCCATAGATTTAGAGGCAAGGTCTGAAATTTTTTTAATCAGATCGGGACGGGAGGGCGAGCGCGAATGGTCGATTTTTCAATCCCTTTTGGCTCGAGTTGAGGAACTCACGAGGCAGCTTGACACGAGGCAGCTTGATAAGATCAGTATGATGCTGTCTGGGCCGAGAAAGCGTGTTTTCGAGGAGTCGGTCGCCCGCAATCATAAGCTACCTGATCTTCTCGCAAACGGCGCCCATACGCCCCACTGGCTGACGGTCCTCAACCGCGAAGTGATCGCCTGCACCCGATGCCCCCGTCTGGTCGCCTATCGCGAGCAGATCGCGCGGGAGAAGCGCCGGGCTTATCGCGATTGCGAATATTGGGGTAAGCCCGTGCCGGGGTTCGGCGATCCTGAGGCGCGCGTGCTTGTGATGGGGTTGGCTCCGGGAGCGCATGGCTCCAACCGCACTGGGCGGCCTTTTACCGGCGATGCTTCCGGCAAATTCATGTACCCCGTGCTTTACGAAACTGGATTTGCCAACCAACCCATTGCTACGGATCGAGACGATGGACTGAAACTGAAAGATTTGTACATCACGGCTGCGGTACGCTGCGCGCCTCCGGACAATAAGCCTACGCCGCAGGAACTCGCGAACTGCTCACAGTTTCTTGATCGCGAATTGACGCGATTAGAGAAAGTGAAAGTCGTGGTGGCGCTGGGCAAGATCGGATTCGATGCTTATTTGAATTATGTGAAGCGGGGTCTGGATGAGGCTGCAGCATCCCACCCTTTCGACAAGCTCAGGAAAAACTCTTCTGAAAAGAACGCTGAGAACTCTGCGATGAGCTTGTCGAAAGAGTGGGGCACCCATTTTAGAAGATCCGACTACCTCTTCAAACATGGCGCCAGTTACCGGTTACCCGATGGTAAGGTGTTACTCGCCTCTTACCATCCATCGAACCAAAATACGCAAACCGGCAAGCTCACGCGCTCAATGTTTGTGGAGATATTTAAAGAGGCGGCAAGGCTTGCCGATGAATAATGCGAGGCGCCGTCGGGGCCGGATCGCAGCACCCACCCCTTATTTGGGGTCTAGCCTACAAGCAGGGTCACGAGCCGGGGCGGCGCCGATTAAGTTTGTTTTCTGGCTCGGCTGTGCGCTTACTGGTTCCCCAGCCGAACGCATTTTCCAACCTACCTTAGTTTTGAGACGGTCCTGCGGAGTTGACTGCGCGGCACCGGCGCGGCCTCGCTCAGAATCGCCTCTCCTGTCAGCAATCGCTTGCCCTCAACCATGAAGACCGCTCTCTCTCCGTGTTTGTTCAGGTATTTCTTTGAGAGAACGTAAAGGAAGGATTTAACTTGCGGATGTCGAGTGAGGGAAGCTTTTTAGAAGCCGACCATCACCGGCTCGGGTTGCAGGCGTACGCCCCAGATCTCTTCTACGCGCTGCTGAATCTGTTCTTTCAAGGCGAGAACTTCGGCGGCTGTGGCTCCGCCGCGATTCACGATGGCCAGCGCGTGCTTGCTCGAAATGCCGGCGTGGCCGGCGTCGTATCCTTTGGCAAAGCCTGAGTGCTCCACCAGCCACGCGGCGGAAACTTTCCGATGAGTTTCGAGGGCGGGATAGCTGGGTACGGTGAGTCCGCGCGCATGGGCACGCTTTGTAAGATCTTCGTGTTGCTCCGGCAACAGCACAGGATTCTTGAAGAATGATCCCGCGCTCAGGCAATCTGGCTCGCCGGGCACAATCAACATGCCTTTCAAGGCGCGGATGTGCCGCACGGCTTCCCGCGCTTCGGCGAGATTTGGCGTGGTTTCGCGGCCCGCGAAATGGCGCTTGAGATCGGCGTAGTTAATGCTTGGCTTGCCTTCGGGAACCAGTGCATAGCTGACGCGCAGCACGATGAACCGGCCAGCCTCAGTGGTGTTGAAAATACTGGAGCGGTAGCCGAAGCCGCAGGCCTCCCGGCAAAGTTCGCGCACCTGGCCGTCTTTGGTATCGAGCACCTGAACCGACGTGATCGTTTCGGAGACTTCTTGTCCGTAAGCGCCGACATTCTGCACGGGAGTTCCGCCGACACTACCGGGAATTCCGCTGAGGCATTCGATGCCCGCACAGCGCGCCACCACGCTTCGGCTGACGAATTTATCCCATGGTTCGCCAGCGCCGACATCAAAAATAACTTTACCATCTTCATCGTGCCCAGCGCGTTGCTCGATACCGGTAATCAATATTTTCAGCACCAGTCCAGGCCAGCCGGAGTCGGACACAAGCAAATTGCTGCCGCCACCGAGAATGAAAAGAGGCAGATTGCGAGAGAGCGCGAGTGTAAAGGCTTCTTGCACTTCGCCCACGTCTTTGGCTTCTACAAAAAACCGTGCCGGGCCGCCGATTTTAATCGTGGTTTGGGGCGCGAGCGGGATATTTTCAAGCAGTTCCACGGATGAATTTCATCTTACACAGGAGGCGAGCGCGGTGTATGAACCAGCCGATAACTTTCGGTCATGACCTCAATTTCATTTGACAGTCGCGCGAAACCGATCGATGGACAGAACATTTTCGTAAAACAAAATGCGCTGAGCATGGGGAGAGCATCCAAGGCTTTCGGCGCTGCAGGCTGTCGTCGAATAGAATAAAAATCCAAGCATTAAGTCATGATTAGATGAAATCTGTGCATTCTAAGTTTGCTTCGTTATTCGATGACGCTGCCGATAACCTTCGCAGCCGAATTGTTTTCATTTACATTTTTTTGCTCGCCTTTAATGTTGGAGCATGGGTGTGGGCAAGTGTCGCTTTTTATCACTATCCGGTGCTGCTCGGTACGGCATTTCTCGCCTATAGTTTTGGCCTGCGACATGCCGTTGACGCCGACCACATTGCGGCCATTGATAATGTAACGCGCAAGTTGATGCAGGATGGAAAGCGTCCGGTCGCGGTGGGCTTCATGTTCTCGCTGGGCCACTCGACTGTGGTGATTCTCGGCTCGGCAGCGATTGCGGGCGCGGCCATGGCGCTGCAGCATCGACTGGATGCGATCAGGAGCATCGCTACCGTTCTCGGCACCCTGGTGTCTACATTTTTTCTGTTCGCGATTGCCCTGGTTAATTTGATCGTGCTGCGGTCGATTTACCGGGCCTTTGTGCGGGTTCGCGCCGGCGAGCCTTATCTCGAAGAAGACCTAAACCTACTGCTAAGTGGACGCGGATTTCTTGCACGGATCTTTCGTTCGATGTTCCGCATGATTGGAAGCAGTTGGCATATGTACCCGCTGGGCCTATTGTTTGGCTTGGGATTCGATACCGCAACCGAGATTGGCCTGTTGGGAATTTCCGCGGCGGAGGCATCGCGGGGGCTGTCATTCTGGTCGATTCTTGTTTTTCCTATTCTTTTTGCCGCGGGAATGTCGCTGATCGATACCACGGACAACATTCTGATGCTGGGCGCTTATGGGTGGGCATTTGTGAAACCCATCCGCAAGCTTTACTACAACATGACGATTACGAGCGTTTCGGTTCTGGTGGCTTTAGTTGTGGGCGGGATCGAGATTCTTGGACTCTTGGGCGATCGGTTTCACTTTACGGGGTGGTTCTGGAATCTGGTGGTGAAGCTCAACGGCAACTTCGGCGTGCTGGGATATTTCATCGTCGGCCTTTTCGCTTTGAGTTGGATTGCTTCAATTTTGTTTTATAAATGGAAGCGTTTTGACGATCTTGAAGTAAGCAGCGACGAGCTGGTCGCGCCATGAAGAAGTGAAACCTAAGTCGTGGCGGCGGCTTTGAAGAGCTTCGCGAGATTATCTATATCCGCGGGGCTGGTATCGCCGATCACGAAAAAGCGCAGGCTGCTCTGGCCCCACGTTTCCATATTAAAAGTCAGTTGCTTCGGGCTTTCAGATTTTTCGCCCAAGCCGGCGCGCAATGCCTGTTCCGGAAAGATAAAAACGGAGATGTGGTGCTTGCGAATGTCATAGATCAGGTGTGCGCCCGGCGTCTGGTCGAGATAGGTCATCCGGCCACCTACCAAAGCGAACTCAGTGTTTTGCAATTCCGGCAAATTGAATGCGAAGGGGATTCTTCCCTGGAACCACGGCTTCACGGTATGGCGATCCGTGGAGATCACATCTACCGGGGATGAACTGGCTAATGTTTCCACATGCAGATCGGCAATCTCACTAAAAACATGGTTCTCGGCTGAACGGCTTCTCAAGTAGTTTGAAGTCAGCACTCCGGCTGAGAGAATTACCGCGACGGCTGCGGTTGATGCCCATGCCCGACGAAAACTGCTCTGCGGTTTGGAAGAAATTTTCCGCCGGATTCGGTTGCGAAACTCCGCGCTGGGAGTGAACTGTTTTCCAGCCACTTGAACGGCGCGCTTCATCTGGACGCAAGCCAGGGCATCCGCCGCGCAGGAGGGGCAGTTGCGTACGTGGGCGTCGAAGGCGCGCATCTCCTCGGCAGGGAGCTCGCCGTCGAGGTAGATATCGAGTTTTGCCTTCCAGGAATCGCAGTCCATGGTTAATCTTTAGTTCATCCCTTTTGAAGCTGGAGTTGCAAAGACTCGCGCAATATTTTCCGGGCGCGCGATAAACGCGACATTACCGTGCCGATCGGAATGGCGAGCGTCTCCGCAATCTCCTGGTAAGACATTTCTTCCACATCGCAAAGAAGAAGGACCTCGCGGTGATGAATTGGCAGACCCGCGATGGCGCTTTGTACCGCTTGCGAATCGTGTCGGCTGATCAGAATCGTTTCGGGGGTTTCGCTTTCCACTGCCAGGTCCACTGCGTCTTCATCCATATCGAGGGGTACGGTGGAAGTCGCTCTCAGTCCGGTGCGCGAGGTTAAAAATGTGTTGCGCAAAATGCGGTACATCCACGCGCGGAAATTCGTCCCCAACTGAAAAGAGGAAAATCCCCGCAATGCCTTGGCGTAAGTTTCCTGAACCAAGTCTTCAGCCTCGTCGCGGTTCTGTGTGAGCCAGTGAGCGAAGTTGTAGAGCTGGTCGAAAAGCGGCATCGCCAGTTCTTCGAACGAACCGGAATGAAGGCTCACTCCTGACATCCACACAAGAGTAAACCAGCGGGTGGCACTTTTATTCCATCCCTCACAAAATTTACATCCGGGAATAAATCGATGGCGGGCGAGTTATTGGGATGAGCGGAAGAAACGCGTAGTCAGAAATCGCGCAATCATGACAAATCCTTTTGATCCCAAGACGGTGTTCCTGGCCAAACATGCGCAACATGTGGTGCTGATCCATTTCCCAATCGCACTGTTCATTTCGGCGGCATTTTTCGATTTTCTTGCACGGTGGACGAAGCGCCACGGGTTGGCGGACGCGGCATATTACAACTTGCTGGTTGCCGCCATCTCAACACTTCCAGTGCTTGCGACCGGCATTCTGGCGTGGCAGCTCCAGCTCGAAGGGCAAAGGCTGAAAGGCATCCTGCTGCTGCACCTGGTATTGGGCTGTGTCTCGACGGCGCTGATTTGGCTGGTGTGGTGGCAGCACTTCCGGGCCCGGAATAGCGATAAAGTTCCGCCAATTTACCTGCTTGCAATTGAACTTCTAGGCGTCGGCCTCATTGCATTAACGGGGCATCTGGGTGGGTTTCTCAGCGGAGTCAACGGTCCCAGCTAGCCGCTGCAAAACAAATTTGGAATAAAAACCAATCCCGCCAGTTATCAGACCAGAACAGCATAAAAAACGGAGAAAAAATGACCGACAAAAAGCAAGACTATATCGATCAGGGATTACAGGATCTCAATAACGATGGCGTCGATCGGCGCGGCTTTCTGAAGTGCATGGCGTGGGCGGGAACCGGGCTGGTTTGGACGATGAGTGGCGGCATTCCGGTTTCGCGGGCATTTGCCAGGGGCATGGGCAAACATGCGGGCAAGGGCAGCGACTTTACGTTTGTGCAGATCAGCGACAGCCACATGGGGTTCAACAAGCCGGCGAATCAAGATGTCATTGGCACACTGAAAGCGGCGGTCGACAAGATCAATGGCCTGCCGACACCGCCCGAGTTCCTGCTGCACACCGGCGACATAAGCCATCTTTCAAAGCAGGAGCAGTTCGACAATGTTGACCAGATTCTGAAGGGCGCGAGCGCCAAGGATGTTTTCTTCGTCCCCGGCGAGCATGACGTGCTCGATGATAACGGCAAGTCGTATCTCGAACGCTACGGCAAAAGTTCGCAGGGCGCGGGCTGGTACAGCTTCGATCACAAGGGCGTGCACCTGATTGGCCTCGTGAATGTAATGAACCTGAAGGCCGGCGGGCTGGGGTCGCTGGGCAACGAACAACTGGAGTGGATGGAAAAAGACGTGAAGCGCTTGAAGCACAGCACGCCGATTGTTGTATTCGCGCATATTCCGTTGTGGTCGGTATATCCGGAATGGGGTTGGGGCACGGAAGATAGCGCACAGGCCCTTGGGTATTTGAAAAAATTTGGTTCGGTAACGGTGCTGAATGGACATATTCATCAGACGATGCAAAAAGTTGAAGGAAGAGTGACCTTTCATACTGCGATGTCCACGGCGTTTCCCCAACCGCAGCCGGGCAAGGCGGATTCCCCCGGGCCGATGAAAGTTCCTGCGGAACAATTGCGAAGCGTGCTGGGGATTACCGATGTGAATTATGTGCAACGCCAGCATTCGTTGGCAGTTGTGGATTCAAGCCTTGCTTAGACGGATTTCGCCAGAACACCTTACCGAGGCGGTCGGGTGAGCGGTAACAAAATTCAAACGAAATTCGAATAAGAGAGTGCAGCGAAAATACAGCTAAGAAAGATAAGGAAATGACGAAGAAAAATATTTGGGTTGCAGCTTTGGCGATGCCGATACTGATTGCTCTGTTGCTGATGGCGGGATCGCCGAGCGTAATGGCGGCTCAGCCTTCCGCCGCAAGCGCGGATGTGAAAATCGACAATTTCAGTTTCGGCCCGCAGACGATCACGGTCGGCGTGGGAACAACCGTTACATGGACCAACCGCGACGATATTCCTCACACTGTAGTTAGCACCGACGGCGTGTTCAAGTCGAAGGTGCGCGACACGGATGAGAAGTTTTCCTACACGTTCACCAAGGCGGGAACGTATTCGTACTTCTGCTCGGTCCATCCCAAAATGACCGGGACTGTGATTGTGCGCTGAGTGCTCGCTCGGATTCGAAGCTTCTGAAGCTGCCTTTACGAGCGCATCCTTGATAAACAAAATTAAGCATGGGCGCGCGAATCGCGCCACACTTCAGGCTTGATTTTGTGTCCCACCGAAATCTTATGATCGCGGCCGAGCGTCACAGCCCGAACCCACGCGATGGAGTCAGGCCGCGCGGCGAATGGTTTGTACGCTCTTTTTCTTTCCGTCGAAAAGAAGAATCGATGGTTTCGATGCGCGAATCGGAAGCGATGCCGTGAAACCATCGCACGATGAGCAGAATGGCAATGAGCCAGAAGAGGGGCAGGATTCTTGCGATCAGGGGGATCATGATTTTCCTCTCCAAAATTTAACGGCTGAACCGGTAACTCTCACGAAAGCGGGTGTCACCGGCTACCGAAGACATTGTATAACATAGTCTATGGGATTAGTAGTGATAGCGATAAAAAATATGAAGCATAACGGTACCGTGACCGGCGGCTTTTGGAAGTTATTGTCGAAAGGGAAAGCGTATCAGTAGGCGTTCTTGCTGCTGAAAATGCGAACCAGAGTCATCGTAATGATCTGAAGATCGAAGGTCAGGCTCCAGTTGCGGAGGTAGTAAAGATCGTATTCGACGCGCTTTGCAATGGAGGTGTCTCCGCGCCATCCATTCACCTGCGCCCAGCCTGTGATGCCCGCTTTGAACATGTGGCGTGAGTTATAACGGTCGAACTCCTCGAGGAAACGCTCGACGAAATAGGGCCGCTCAGGCCGCGGTCCAACGATGCTCATGTCGCCAATCAGGACATTCAAGAACTGAGGTAATTCGTCGAGATTGGTCTTGCGCAAAAATGCGCCCACCGCAGTTCTTCTTGGATCGTTATTGGAGGTCCAGCGAGTGTCGCCTTCTTCGCGGCTGCCTACTCGCATGGTGCGAAATTTGAACATGCGGAAAACCCGGCCATTCAGCCCAACGCGATCCTGTACAAAGAAGACCGGGCCGCGGCTCGCGAGCTTTACAGCGATCGCAATCAGCATTGTAATCGGCAGCGTCAGCAGCAGCACCGAAATCGAAAACGCGACATCAAAAATACGCTTCTGAAACAAATAAGGTCCGGTCTCGGCAAGAGTGGGACGAAGATCGAGCATATGGATTCCGCCCAGATCGATCAGGCGGTCTCGGAGAACGACGCCTTCGCCCAGATCGATGACGACGCGAGTCGGAACGCAGAGTTTTTCCAAGGTGGGGGCGATTTTCTGGACCTCGCTCAGCCGAGTTGCAGGCAGCGCGATGATGATGTCGTCGATGGAATGGCCATTCGTAAAGGCAGGAATCTGATCCAGTTCGTAGACCGGGCCATCGACGGCAATTTCCTGGTTAGGCAATCGAACGAAGCCCACAACCTTGCAAGGCAGTACTTCGCCGTGGAGCAGAGAGGTGCCGACGCGGCGTGCGAAACGATCGGTGCCAACGATTAAAATCTTTACTTCATTTCTACCGTCTTTACGGAGTAACTCCAGGAAAACCCGGAACGCGACACGCACGATGGTCGCCAGAAAGAAAAGGGTGACAGCGCTGATGGCAATGACAAGGCGGGAATAACTGGCTTGACGGTATAGAAAACCTGCCGCCATGACAACTGCGTAGGTGAAGGCGAGAGCTTCCAGCAGCCTGCGGCTCTTTCCGCCCGGCGCGTACAATTGCTCCACATTCCACAACTCGGCTTCTTCCGCGGCAACCGCCCAAACAATTGTCGTTAGGAGTAGAACGCCCCAGTACGAAGGCAAACCCGTAGGAGCCGTCCGCCAGACCAGGAAATTGAAGCCGAAGCGGACTTTGACGGCGATGAAATAGGCGCAGGCAGGCAACAGCAAGGTTACGATTCTCAGGTACAACCGCGCAAAGCTAAGGCGACTGCGAATCATAGGTATAGGGCTCCACGATCTACCCCCCCGACTACTATGGCCGACATCTTTTTTATTGAGCTTTTTCTAGCCATACTCATATGCTGCTAACCACCTAGATGTCAAGGACTTTCAATCGTATGAAATCAAAGCGACAATCTTAAATATTACCTTCGGCATTTTCTCTTGCGGCGGCGGAACCTGCCATGTTTTTTTCTCTCCATTTCGATTTGGTACCAGCACTCGTGAGACTGGGCCGCGTGAAAGGTCCCGAATTGGGACGTATCCAAAGTGGCTATTGAATCCAAACCAAATCGTTCACTATTTCGTGGCGCACCCGCATTGACTAGTTCGAAGTCTTTCTTGAAAAACCTTTGGGCCAGAACGATAGCTGCACGGTGGATGTTACATTCGATTGCCGATTGATCGCGATGACAGGGAAATTCCACATCTCATATTGCACCGACGCGGCCAAACTGAAAGTCGAACTTGGCCAAAATTCGGCGCGAACGTTAGCGTCGGCCAGTGTTCCACCACCGAGCGTCCCCTGGTAGGAGACTAGTTGGTTGCTCACCTTCTGGTGGCGGAATCCAAATTGAAGTTTGTTCCGGGGGCTTAACCAATATGTGGTCCAAGCTTGAGCCCCTTGCCCTTGTCGTCCCATCCAGCTACCCATCAGATGTCCATTATTTTGAAAACCGGTAATCCAGGCAGCATCCCAGTAAAAGGCGCCGAATGCGACGTCGCCGCCGCTGCTCGGAGGGTCGGTATAACCTCCTTCGACGCGAAAATCGAGTTTGGGTATCTTCGGCAGCCGTGGAACGTATATGCCGGCGAGCCAGGCCGCAACGTCGGGCCCAATGATTGGAGTGATCTCATCATGCTCGGCCAAGCCTTCTGCGTAAAGGGTCATGCCATTTCTTACGCCAGGAATGCGATAACTGAAATCCACCCCCGAGCGGCGCGCGCCTGGTTTATTGGGATTGCCGGCGAGTGTATTGCTGGTAGAGAACACGCTCCTCAGGAATGAATGCAGAGTCAAGGGATAACCGGGACCTCCGTAATCGGTTGTGCGCGACAGGCCGATTTCCAGGTTGGAGGTTGGTTTAAAGCTGATCCTCTCGCCGTGCACTGTAGGCTGTGGGTTTAGCGACTGGCCGTATTGGCCGACAAGCCCTGTGGGAGTATCGATGAATTGGTATCCAGAATACTGGCCGACGAAGGCTTCGATTCGCATGGGCCCCAGCAGGCCGAAGATGCTTGGAAGCGTGAATGGCGAAACCCGGCTAATACGGAACATTCTAAGTGGTTGCGCATTGTCGCTGAACATCAGCGAGCCACCCTGGGATGGCCCCCACCACAAGCTTTGGTTCCCATACGAGAACTGCCAATTCGAAAGATTCATCGCCACGTACGTGTCCAGGAATCGTCCCTCGTTAAAGGCCGATGTAGGCGAATCGGGCGGCAGTGGGAATGGGGTTAAAATGCCGCCAATGCGGCTGAAATCGGCCTGGGATATATCTTCGCGAGCCGTTAACGGCAAGGGAGGGGCCCAGGGTGAATGCTGAAACTCGCCGCGTATATAAACCGCGACCGGGCCATAGGACGCATAACCCGACAATCCTGAAACATTGTTGAAGCCTTGCTCCTCTGGGCGGCCAAAGTCATTCACAATGGTCTGCCCAAAGTGATCGCCATCGGTAAGAGGTTTGCCAACGATCTCGGTGCCGCGCGTATACGCCGATTCCAGACGCACCTGAGTGTTATCTCCGCCATCGAGCAGGGAAACCTCCCGGCTAAATTCCTTTTGAAGATCCCGGTAAAGGGACTGGCCGTCGTTTTGTGGCATCTCGCCATTGGCAATAACATCCGAAGCTTCTTTGATCTGCCGAGCGCACTCCATTCGCGTCCATGGGCGCATATCGGCGAAGCCGCTATGGATATAACCGAGCGCCGTCAGCCGGTCCATTGCCGGGTAGATCCAGCTATCGAGCGGCACGTAGGGAGACGCCATATTCCGCGCTTCATGCGCTGTATCTTCCTGTATGTCCTTATTGAAGGTTCCCCATCGCGCAATTTCCGCGTCGCTGTATTGGGAATGCGAGTGGAATACCTGCCGGCCGAGATACCAGCCCAGGGCGCTGCCAACGATTACATCGCCGGCAAAATGCTTTTGTCCCACAACTCGGGCAGCGCTCACCCCTCCCGCCAGCCCGTAGGCCAGGAACTCGGTTAAAGGCCCGGGATACTCGTGAGAGATCACGCTGGCGATGGCCCAACTGATGGCCGCATGCTGCGACGGAAAAGAATCCCCACCCTGAAAAAACCGTCCCTTGCCGTCTCCCGAAAAAGGGCGTTCCCGGCCGAATGCATAGCCAAAAACTTCGGTATCGAGAAATGCGTCGATTCCGGCCTCACCGCTGAGAAGCCCGGTTTCACGCCATTGGTCGTTGTTCGTGGCATGTCCCAACAGGAACATTCCGGCTCCAACGGCTCCCATTGCCGCCAGGCCGGCATTGGAGGCGGTTACGGCATGGGACACCGTCGATGGGTTTGTGGGAACGTGCTTTTCTATGGCAGTGTCGCTGGCCAGCAAACCTGCGCCAACAAAGGCCAAAGGAACGGTCCATTGCCATTCCGACTGGCTCATGTGGAAGGGAGTGGTCCATATTTTTTTCTGATCGGTAAAAAGATTTCGAGGAAGCGATTTCAAATCCACTGGCGGCAACGATGCATCGGCAAGCTGCGGCGCTGGCTTTGATGAGGAAGATGGAGCGTTGTTTGCGTCGGTAGGCATTTGTGCGCAAGCAAACAGGCTACTGCCCAAACTACAGCCAACGACGAGCGCGGTCAGCAAACACGACGTTACCCGGCCCTTGGCGGTGCAGCAGCCAGTTTTCGTGGTTTCGATGGAAGCTGCCGCGAGATTCATTCAATGCACTCGTGGTAACCCCGGCACGGGGAAATTGTTTCGCTCAACAGAAAAAATCCCCAACAACATTTTTAAGGATCAGAGATCTCTTTTTTTCTTGCATTTTTCTGGCAGAATTCCGATCCTTCAAAGCTAGCATGAATTTGGGGCGGATTTTCCTCGATCGCCATTTAGTCCGGCTAAAATGAAATTGGAAAGAAGCCTGATAGAATGCTGCGTTATGCGTTCTTCAGGCAACAGCTCTGCGTTCACTCAATGACGATGATTCCAACTGAAGTTCAACCCGAGCCTATTATCGACGAAAGAAACGAAAATTCCTTCCGGACCGAATCCGAGATTTCGTTATTGGATGTGGTGGCTATTGTTCTCGAGCACCGGCGCTTCGTTGCCCGCTTTGTGCTAATCGCGACGGCGCTCGCAGTGATTGTTTCTTTTCTGCTGCCCGTTCGGTATGAGGGGAAGGTACTTCTGCTGCCCCCGGCGCAGAACTCTTCGGTCGGTTCGGCATTGTTGGGACAACTCGGAAATATGGGCGCCTTAGGTTCGCTCGCGACGCTGGCCAGCGGAGGCATCCTTAAAAATCCGGCGGACATGTACATCTCCCTGCTGACCAGCCGTACGGTCGAGGACTCGCTGATTCAGCGCTTCGGGCTGATGAAGGAATACCACAAAAAGCGGATGTCAGATACGCGCAAAGTGCTGGAGCGTCGCACCTCGGCCATTACCGGAACCAAAGATGGCCTGATCCGATTGACATTCGAAGATGGCGATCCCAAGCGGGCCGCCGAATTGGCCAATGGCTACGTGGAAGAGTTTCGCAAGCTTTCAGAAACCCTGGCAATCACCGAGGCGGCCCGGCGGCGGTTGTTCTATCAACAGCAATTGCAGCAGGCCAAAAGCAACTTGACCGTGGCGGAAGATGCGATGACGAAGACGCAGCGGTCCACCGGCGTTTTGGAAATCGAAAGCCAGGCGCGAACTCTTATCGAATCGGCGGCCGTCTTGCGCGCTCAAGTAGTCGCCAAGCAGGTTGAAATTGAAAGTATGCGATCCTTCGCAACCGACAATAATCCCAATATTATCCTCGCCAAGCAGGAGCTTGCCGGACTGCAATCGCAGCTCGAGCGTGTGGCGGGATCTCAACAAGATCTCGGATCGGATATCAATCTCTCCAAAGGAAGAGTGACGGAAGCCGGGATGGAATACATTCGAGTGTTTCGCGAACTCAAATATCAGGAGGCTGTCTACGAGTTGCTGGCGAAGGAATTCGAAATCGCCAAGCTGGATGAGGCTCAGGAGGGATCGATTATCCAAGTGGTAGATTCGGCTGTTACTCCGGACAAGAAGTCTTTTCCTCCGCGAACCCTGATTACTATAGGTACAACGGTTTTTGCCTTCTTCCTTGCCATATTTTGTCTCGTCGTCCGGCAACGCCTAACGGTTGCTTCCGCATTGCCTGAGAATCGGCAGCGGGTGCGGGATATTAAAGATCTCTGGAATACAAAACCAAGGACGCCATAGCCAAACTTGCAATTGTTGTTTTTTGCGGTTGGTCGCGGACGATTTTATTTGGGTATCCCGGCATTCGTTCAATATTCTTAAAGATATCCCAGTGATTCGCGAGCGACTCTTGGCGATGGGGCGGGTTTAGTAGCATGAGCCGCGATCCGGGTTTTGGTTATGGTGCAGTGTGATCCCAGCGGCTTTTGGACGAGGGATGACGCCAAATGAATTAGATCGCTAAGTTATCAAACTGCACCACCACCGGGGTTTTAGGTATTACTAGTATTCACAGTTGGCTTTGATATACTGACAGATATGCGTGTCTTGTTTTTGAATCCCCCTTTTCATCCAAGATTTTCCCGCGAACAGCGCAGTCCCGCAGTCACCAAGAGTGGAACTCTCTACTATCCCAAATGGTTGGCCACGGCGGCAGGGGTCGCAATTCAAAAAGGGCACGATGTGGATCTGGTTGACTCTCCGGCGGCCGGATATACGGTGCAGGCGGTCATCGACCGTATTAACGCAAAGAATATCGAGGCTGTGGTCTGCGACACCTCCACGCCCAGCATTATCAACGATGTCAGCGTGATCGAGGCGCTGGTCGCCGCGAAGCCTTCTTTACATGTGTTGCTGGTCGGCCGGCATGTGTCGTCGTTGCCCCGGGAAACTCTCCTTATGTCGGCGGCTCTGGAAGCAGTCGCCGTCCGTGAATACGAATACACGGTGCGCGATTGGCTGGAAGCGAAGGCTTGCGGCGCCGATCTTTCTGACGTAGAAGGATTAGTGTGGCGCCGGTCAGCGACAGGCGAGATCATCCATAACAAGCAACGCGAAGCCATCCCGAATCTGGATGAGCTGCCTTTCGTCTCCGAAGTGTACAAACGATTTCTGCACACCCCGGATTACTTTTATGGCCATTCGCTTTGGCCTCTGGTGGTTTTCGATACCAGCCGCGGATGCCCGTATCACTGCTCGTTCTGCGTTTATCCGCAAACTTTCAGCGGGCATAAAATGCGCTACCGCTCGGTAACGAACGTTGCCGATGAGTTTGACTACGTTTCGCGCGAGATGCCGGAAATCAAGACCGCGATGCTGGAAGATGACACGTTCATCATCAGCAAGCCGCGCACCATGGATCTGGCCAACGAACTGATACGCCGGGGCAACAAACTGCCATTCGATGCAAACTGCCGTGCCGACATCGGTGCGGATGGCGAATTGCTTTCCACGCTGCACAAGGCCGGCGCACGTCTTTTCTGCGTAGGGTTTGAAAGCGGCGATGTCGAAGTGATCAATGGCATGAAGAAAAATAATGACGACCGCCGCGACGCGAAATATCACGAAGAGGCACATCGCTTCGTCCGCCGCTGCCGGGAGTCGGGCATCATGGTGCATGGCTGCTTCATGGTCGGGAACTTGAACGAAACCCCGGGCAGCATGGAAAAGACCCTGAGCTTCGCCAAGAAGCTGCAGCCTGATACGGCGCAGTTCTTCCCGATCATGGTCTATCCCGGCACGACCGCTTACGAAGAGGCTAAGAAGCGAAATTACATTCAAATTGAGGACTGGAGTGCCTGGTTGACCAAGGATGGCCTGCACAACAGCGTCGTCACGCTGCCCAATATTACGCACGAGCAGTTGGTGAGTTTCTGTGACCGGGCGCGGCGCAGCTTCTACCTCAGCCCGTCCTATTTGTTTTACAAGCTGAAGCAGTCGATGAAGGACCGCCGCGAGTTGCAGCGGAACGTAAAGGGTTTTATTACGCTCTCAAAGTATCTATTGCGGGGCAGCCGTCACGAAAACAGCGAAGATGCCGGAAAGAGTTCCGCCCATGATCGCGCCACGGCTGCAAGCCCGCAAGTGACCGTCTAAAATTGCTCCGGGTATTACGTTCAGATTCGCTTCCGCCGTGGCGTCTCGTCCATTGCGTGCCACAAATCGGTCAAGGCCGGACTCCGTATATTAGAGGCTGCAACTGGAGCATCCCATCGAAGCTCAATCCATATCGATCATCATCCCTACGTTCAACGGTGCTCGCCGCATTGGTAACTGTCTGGATGCACTTCAGGATCAGGCAGCCAAACGGAATGCGGAAATTCTGGTCGTTGATGACGGGTCCACGGATAACACAGCCGAAGTGATTCGCCGGTATTCTCAAGTGCGCCTCATCACTCAGGCGAATGCTGGGCCAGCAATGGCGCGTAATCGAGGGGCTACAGAGGCTCGTGGCTCGATTATTCTTTTTACCGATGACGATTGTGTTCCAACGCCCAACTGGCTGGATGAAATGCTGGTTCCCTTCGAAGATCAGGAAGTTGTGGGAGCCAAGGGCGTGTATCGTACTCGCCAAAGGAGCCTTGCCGCGCGTTTTGTGCAGATCGAATACGAGGATCGGTATCGCCGGATGGCGGGCTTTCCCTATATCGATTTTGTCGATACATATTCTGCCGCGTTCCGCCGCGACCGATTCCTGGAGATGGGCGGCTACGATACTTCATTTCCAGTGGCTTGCGCCGAGGATATCGAACTTTCCTATCGCATGTCGGCGCGAGGATGGAAGATGAAGTTTGTCCCTGCGGCCATCGTCTATCACACCCACCCCGAAACGTTCTCGCGATACCTAAAGAAAAAATACAAGTTCGCTTTTTGGCGCGTGTTAGCGGTAAAAAAGAACCCCAGCAAAGGAATCAAGGACAGCCACACTCCGCAGTTGATGAAGCTTCAGCTTCTCTTGGCGCCTGCACTCGTGATTGCCCTGGCCATCGATTTGGTCGTAAGGCCGTCGTTATCGGCGACAGCGGTTGTATTCGGCATTTTTCTTATCAGCACGTTTCCTTTTACGCTGCGGGCGACCATAAAGGACACGGTTGTAGGCCTGCTATCTCCGCTGCTATTGGCGGGTCGATCGTGCGCCCAGATACTGGGGATAGCGGGCAGTCTGATTTACGTTCGCCGGAAACCCGCCCAGTTCCCGAATAAATCACCGGCATGAAGCTTTTCGCTTGGCTCTCATGGTCGTGACCTATATATTTTGCACTCCCAGGAGATTGCCGCTTTTTTTTGGAAAGTGTATAGTTGGGCGCAATAAACCGTAGGCAGGGAGGGACAAAAATTTCCAGACTCTCAGGGAAGTGGAACCGGGCCGATCTTGTTCGTTGCTTTATTTTTGTTCTCTTCTATGCGGTAATTGTCAATTTTCCGTTTTGGGCGGCGAGCCCTTTGCTTGGGCTGATGCGGAACGGCCTGTTTTGCGTTGAATACGCTGGAATTGGCTTGCTGGCTCTCTTCGTACCGGGAATCGTTGCCGGAGGCCTGCTCGTGGTGGTTATCGCGGCGGACTTAATTTGCGGAGTGAGCCAAACTTTTTACCTATCGCCTTCTGAATGCCTGAGAAACGCAGGCTCTTTGTTCGAATTCTCTCGCGCTCGATTCCTCATTGTAATGGCAGTTGTCGTTCTTACTCTGCTCCTTGGTACAGCCGCGGCGTTCCTACCGGTCGCAAAACTTAAAGGATCTTATCGATTGATTGCTGCGGCATGTCTCGCTGCATTCGCAGTTTTTCTCGTATCGGTCGATAGCGTAACCTTCGTTCGCGGCACTGGCAAAGTACCAAATCCTTTCCGCTTGGCATTACCTAGTGATTCGGCAAAGATAAGCTATTTCGAGAGACTTTGGTTCGCTCGCCTTCCGATGATTCGATTGCTGCGCAACGAAATTAAGAGCCTCGATGTTAGTGCCAAAGTTTTCGCCGCGCAGGAGGATGGGGCTTTTGTTCAAAGTGCCTCTTCCAAAGGCATCCATCCGGCTAGCCTTATCGGAGGCGATACTGGTCGTGAAATGCCCAATTTAGTACTTGTTTTGCTGGAGTCGTGGGGGATTCCCAGTGACACATCCATCCGCGGTGAGCTGGTCAAGCCCTACTTCCAGTCGAGCCTGCTTGCCCACTATGAAGTTTCGCAGGGTACAGTTCCATTTTATGGACCTACAATCGCCGGCGAAGCGCGAGAGCTATGCAGTAGCCATATTGGGTTTCATCTTCTTGACGCTTCCCGCCAGGAGTTGCAAGGCTGCCTTCCCGAACGGCTTTTGCAACTCGGCTATCACACGATGGTGCTCCATGGAATGGACGGACATATGTTCGACCGATCGATTTGGTACAACACTATTGGCTTTCAGGAGAAATGGTTCAGAGACGGGTTTAGAAAACAGGGGCTACCCGATTGTGTTGGCGCATTCACCGGGACTTGCGATGGCGCTATTGCGGAATGGATAGGACATCGTCTGGCACAACCGGAAGCGAATCCAGATTTCGTATATTGGGTAACACTAAATTCGCATCTCCCAGTGCCCACCCCACCACCGCTTCAGGCCGCGGATTCCTGTTCGATCAGCCCGATCCTCTCGCAGCAATCGGCGTTCTGCTCCTGGTATCAACTCGTGGCCAATGTTCATCATTCGGTGGCGCAACTTGCCATGGCTAAGCTGGCTCGTCCCACTGTGTTTGTTATCGTTGGCGACCACGCTCCGGCGTTTGCCAATCCCCGGCTGCGAGGTCAATTTTCCAGCGAGGTAGTTCCTTACATAGTGTTAGTTCCTCACCCCGACGACAAGTCTGCTAGCTCGTGTGCAACCACAACAGGCTGCCGAAAGCCGAAGGCGGGCCACACGGAAGCCAATTAGCGGCTCGTTGGAGAAGGCAAATCGGCCTAAATCGGCCTTGGCGCCTAATATATGGGGAGATGTTTAGGACAGAGTTCCATGTCGCGCTTCGGTGCCTGAGCCTGACTCCACATCCCGCGAATCCAGTTGTCTTGTCGAATCCCAGAAAAAAAGGTAATAGACAATGCCCGGCAAGGGAAGAGATGAATCCAAAAGTCGTCGAACTGGGTGAAGCACTCGCGCCATCGCGGCCGCGAGTCTTCGTGTCAGTTTGTACCTAAATGTCCGTCGAACCGCTTGACTCTCCTTCAGGACTTGCTGACCTGCTTCTTTTGTTAGAAATGTCTGGGCCGCAGCACCATGAGCCAATGTTTTCCGGCACGCGTCCGCGAATAAAAAAAACTGATGGTGATAGCCAACCGCTTCCGGATTGTAGAAAAGCCTCAAATCGCACTTGGTCAACCGATATCCAAGTTCAATGTCTTCGTAGGCAGCGCTTTTGAATTCTTCGTCGAACTGCCCGCATGTTCTAAGAAATTCAGTTTTCAGGCTGACATTACATGTGTAGAAAAAATGAAAACTTATTTCCTCTTTTTTGTTTTGTAATCGTTGAAATGCGAATATCTGGCGTTCTCCATACCATCGCATGAAGGGCGTCGGTCGGATTTGCAGCGGCCAAGTTACGTAACCCAGAACTGCCATGCTAAGAGCACGGTGGCTTTGGTGCCATCGAATATGTTGCTCCACCAGATCGCGCTCAGGGACAATATCGCTGTCGGTGAACAGTATTAATTTGGATCGGGCTTGCTGAATGCCCAAGTTCCGCGCCGCAGCTGGCCCCTTGTTGGGTTGGCGCAGATAATGAATCGGAAACAACGACCGCTCGCTGAATTCCCCCACCCTCGATTCCGTTTCGTCTGTGGAACCATCGTCCACGACGATTAATTCATGGATGAGTTCAGGCCTGGATTGTGCCAAATATCCCGCTAAAGCTTTAGCCAGCACCTCCTGCCGGTTGTAAGTCGGGATGACTACGCTTAGAGAATCGAACGGCTCCCGCTCAGGCATGCTCCAGCTCCGGTTCGTAGGTAAGCACAAAAACCTTGCGATAGGATGGTTCCCGGTCAGCCTGCCTTAAACATCGCTCCACGAGGGCCGGTACGATGCGCAACGCGATACGCAAGCAATAATTCCACAAACGAAACATCTCAGTTCGCATCATCCAATAATGAAACTGCAGACTCTCATTCGGAATGGTTCTTTTCTTCTTCCAACCCGCCGGCAGCTCGATAAAAAGATCTTCGTCGGGAAAAGCGTGAAGCATATGCTCTTCCAGCCAAACAGGAGGTTTCAGGTCCTGTGACAGGTAGTCTCGATAAAGTTTTTGGTCGAGTTCGAATGCAGCCGGTCCGCAGGGGTAGCCGAAAATTACTATCTTGCCGGCGACCCGTAGCGCCTCCGTGACTACTTGTTGTCGGTAGCCGGGAGGTACATGCTCCATTACGTCGGATAGAACAATCGCGTCGAACGCCCGATCTCGAAAAGGCAACTGGTGCCCCGAGCAGCAGACAGCGCGCATATTCTTCACAGGAGTTGACGAAAAGGCTATATCGCATCCCACGAATGAGGCGGCCCAGAATTCGCCTAATCCAAGCGATCCCGAGCCTACTTCCAAAAGGGTGCCACCTTGGGGAAGCGTGGACCGCAACTCCCTAAGAATGGGAAAAAATCGAGCCGCGCGGTTAAGCAATGCCGCTTATCCTCCTGGCGTGGCGCACCATGGGTAGAAAACTCTCAATTTTATTCCAATCGTATGCGTCGAAAAACCGGCTGAACAGAATAGAAACCGCATAAAGAAAGCCAAATACGATTCCCATACCAACGAGCCCAGACCAGGAAAGACTTTTCACTGGATGGATTGCCAAAAGTAAAACCAATATCAGGATTGAGAGCGAGACCGGCTTCCAATAACTTTCCCGAAGAACGCGCAACATTCCATACCCAGTACGACGATGAAAGACGGAAATGAAGTAAACCGTTGTGACAATTAACGACACCGAGGTTCCCAGCACGGCGCCCGTGAAGCCAAACTCATAAATTAATCCGAGGCTCAAGATCACATTGACCACGATTCCAAGTACAGCCGATTGCATACCGGGCCTCATGTCTCCCTTCCCGGCGAGAACGAGAAATCCCGGTCCGGTCGTGAGATTGACAAAGTTCATGACCACGAGAATGCTCAAAGGCAACGCGATCATGACCATTTTTGGTCCAATCCATAACTCGACGAACCGACGCGAAACCACCGCTACATAAAAAACCGCCGGTACGCCGCAAAGGGCTAAATATTTGTGGGTACGATAATAAAGTTCTTTCATCCTCAACTCATCGCCGAGCGCATCCAGTTCCGACGCAGCCGGCAGAACCGGGGCCAGAATAAATCCAATGGCGCCGCGGATCTTCACGGCAATATCGCTCGCGATGTCATACCATCCTACTGGCGCCACGCCAACCAGGACTGCCAGGAAGAGTTTTTCCACTTGATTATGTACAACCACTGCCGCTTGCGTAATGTAAAGGCGAAAGCTGTAACCGAACATTTTTCTGGCTTCACGGATGTCGAACCGCATGGGGTTTAGCACAACCTGAGGCAACAGCCGGCGCATCAAGGCGAAATAAATACCAATGGTCAAGATTCCGGAAGCGACATAGCCATAGACCAATCCGCGCAAACCCCAGCCGCGCAACAACAGAAAAGCTCCAAACCCGGCGCTCATAAGAACGTTTGCCGTGTTTACTACGTTGGTCAAATCGAGCCGCTGCAGACCGGTGGTCACCGATGCGAACAGTTGAGAAAATATGTTGGCGGCAATCACAATCAAAAAGCAACGCAATAGCAGGATCAATTCCGCGCTCGGTATTGTGCTGCCATGAAACAACCTGGCGACAAGAAGTGGACTGGCAACCCATACCGATGTCCCAATCACGACATCCAAAAGCAGGAATAGAGTGAGGCCTGAATTCAATAATCGGTTTAAAGCGATGAAATCCTGGCGCGCAGAATACTCGGCGACAAATTTGCTCAGCGTCCCTACCAGGCCAAGGTCCGCGAGAGAGGTCAGACCATTGATCGCGAGGAATACTGCCCACGTACCATATCCGGGAACCCCGATCCTATGAAGGATGAGCGGAGTCATAAAAAAAGGAACTGGGATCATCAGAACGTAGCGCAAACCGCCGAACACTACGTTGCGCATGATCTTTAGACCCAACGAGCGGGGAGCAGGATAGGAAGCAACCGCGATCTCTTCTTTGATTTCCTGGGTCAACATGTCTCGACAACGGTCATGAATGCTGTGCTGCGAGCGGGAAAATCCGCCACTGTTGGTTGCTCTTGCCGTATTCTACATTGATAGGGCTTACAAATTGTAATAGCATCACTGATGTTAATATCGATTGTGCTGTTGTGGCTGCGCGGTACGGTTTCTCGTTGTATTTCAATCATTGTGGCTGTTTGTGCTCTCGTCGAGTCCTCGCTGCTTTGCAGTTTTGACACCCGCCGCTACGACAACAACTCAGTGATGGTCTGAATCGCGATCGGTTCCGGGGGCAGGCTTGCCGTGGCGGGGAGTCCGGGTTCAATTTCGATGGAAATTACGAGGTCCGGCAAGTTGACCGTGCCGTTGGTCTGCGCAGTGGTTGTTACCCACCACCCAAGTGCGGGGATGCTCGAAAATCTTTCTAAAATTGTCACTCAGGTAGCCGAGTTGGTAGTGGTGGATAACGCATCCGCTCCTGATGAGCTCCACGCGCTGCGTAACGCGAGCCGGACTTTCGGATTTCAACTGATCGAAAATGGTGAGAACCTCGGCATAGCTGAGGCGCTGAATCAGGGCGTTCGCTGGGCGAAAAGCAAGTCCTATCCATGGGCGATTTTCTTCGATCAAGACAGCGGGATCACGGACGACTTCGTTTCCAGAATGTTTGCGGCCTGGGAATCTCATCCCGACCGCCGGCGAGTCGCTTCGATTCACCCCAAGTATGTGGATCCCGCGACCGGCATCGAACCGGCTGTGCGGCGTGCAAAAGACGGCGGCCCGGTAATTTCCCTCACCTCCGGGGCGCTGATGCCGATGTGGATTTTTGACAAGATCGGATGGTTCGCTTCCGAATATTTTATCGACTGTGTAGATTTTGAATATTGCCTGCGGATCCGCGCAGCTGGTTACATGATCGCCGATTCCAGAGACGCGGTGCTACTGCATGCTGCGGGCCACGCCGAAAGGCAACTCACATTCCTCGGGATAAGCTTTCGGCCTACGCATCACAGCGCAACCAGGCGGTATTACATGTCGCGCAATCGAATTATGCTCTATCGTAAATACTTCCGCATTTTTCCAGGCTGGGTTTTGCAGTCGATGAATGACTCTCTACGAGAGACGATTAAATGTTTTGTCGGGGACAAAGATCGTGCTCCCAAGTTTCGCAGTTTCCTTCTCGGAACCTGGGACGGCCTGACTGGGAGAATGGGAAAGCTGGACGCAGGAAGCGATTCGCGTTGAATTCGAACCCCAAGACGGCGTGTATTGTCCTGAACTGGAATGGCTGGCAGGACACGATTGGATGCCTTAACGCTCTAGAGAAATGCACTTATCCCGACCTGACCGTCATCGTGGTCGATAATGGCTCGTCAGACGATTCGGTTGACAGAATACGGTCTGCTCATCCCGACGTTTTGCTTCTGGAGAGCGGTAAAAATCTTGGTTTTGCCGGCGGCAATAATATTGGAATTCGTCATGCGATGGCGCATGGTGCCGAGTACATCTGGCTGTTGAATAACGATACGGAGCCAACTCCCGACGCGTTATCTGCGCTGGTGGCGAAGGCCCTTGCCGATCCGCATATCGGGGCGGTCGCTTCTATTTGTTATTATGCTGATTCGCCTTCAAAGGTACAAGCTTGGGCAGGAGCGCGCGTTAATCTTTGGATCGGATACGCGCGCAACACCACCGAACCGCATGAAGATGATTGGTTTGACTCGCTCTACGGCGCCAGCCTGCTGCTCCGGACGGTTGTACTGCAAGAATGCGGATTGCTTGACGAGGGCTTTTTTCTTTACCTGGAGGAAACTGAATTTTGTCTCCGGCTTAGAGAAAAGGGATGGCGACTGGCCGCTGCTTCCGATTCTCGCGTGCTCCATAAAGTGAATGCCAGTACAGGAGGGGATAAAATTGTAGTCGATCGCTACTTCACCGCTTCAGGGTTGCGCCTGCTACGTCTTCACTCTCCGGTGCCACACCTGGCGTCATTTCTGTTTCTGAGTGCGCGTTTGGCGCGGCGTGCATTTCGATTTCAGCTTGTTCGTTGCAAAAGCGTGTGGTTAGGGATGGAAGATTATCGCCGGACGCTTCCTGTGTCTCCCAAGTTTTATTGATTTGAACATGGCCAGAAATATGGAGATTGTTTATTCCGAAAATCGAGAAGCGCAATATTTTTTAAATTTCTCCCTTTATCATCTGGCCGCGCTGTTTGTGGTAATTCTCTGCTTCCTGGCACTTGTAGATGCTGCAATTCCACAAATACAACTGTTGCTAATCGGTGAGATTTTTGTAAAGGAAGCCGTGGTTAAATCTGTGCTCTTGGCCACAGTTTTAGTGGGTTGCATTTTTCGTCCAACACTTCGGCTAAACGAACTTCCAATAGTTACATGGACCTTTTGTGTTTTATATTTACTGGCGGAAATTCCATATTTGATGCTCTCGCGCGGGCAGATAATCGAGCACGTGTTGTTGTCTTATCATGCGTATTATCTGCTGCTTCTGCTCGCCCCCGCGCTATTGGCATTCCGTGACACTGTTTCCGAACGGACCATCATTCGGTGGACAGTGGTAATTTTCCTAATCTGTGCTGCGCTCGGATTCGCGCAACACTTTACCGGACAAGCCATCTTACGAACGGAAGCTCCGGATGGGTCATTTGAGATACCCAGTTGGGATTTCTTCGGTCAAGTCAGGGCTTTCAGCTTTTTTTCGGCATCGATGAACTTTGGTATATTCTGCGCGTTATGTGGCGCACTTGGCGTTGCATTATCACGAAAAATGCCTATAAAAGGCAGCTTGCTTTGCATTTTTTCAGGGTTGGCCTGTCTCACCACCTTAACCAGGCTTTGTTACCTGGTATTCGTTTGCGCATGCACCTATGCAGCAGTGCTCACTTTTGGTAAAAAACCTACTCGCGCGCGCTGGCATCCATTTCTATATTTTGGGTTGGGAATGATGACGGTGTTGTTCGGCTTGTATTCCGTCGTGAGCGAGACAGGCGATTTGCAGGATGCCGGGTCGCTCTTGCAGAGAATTGAACAGTGGACTTATTATTACGAACTCCTCCTCCACTCTACGCTCGTCGAGAAAATATTCGGTTTCGGGATCGTGCAGCTTGCCAAGGTTATTCCCGTATATCCCATGATCATCGACAACCTCTTTCTAGCGCTGGTTTTGCACATTGGGATTTTGGGCCTGATACTGTTCGGCATTCTGCTGGTCAAGATGTTGCTCTATCTGCGCCGCCAGGCACTAGCCACCCAGCAGCCTTTCATTATTGCAGCTGCCAGTTTATGGGCCACACTCGCATGCGCTGGAATTTTTAATATTTTATTCAGTTCTTTTGGGGTTGTTTTTGCGCTTGTTCTACTTTGTAGGAAAAGAACGCTCAATGCCTTAGACACGACTCAGATATCGAACTGATCTTCTCTCAAGACCATATTTGTCAAAAAGCTGCTCCATGCACATCAAAGCTATATCGGCTACCGTGATCCTATTGCTGTTCGCAAGATTAGGCGCGGCTCAAGCAGACGCCGTGGTGAATCCCACGACGTTCCCGGGTTCTGATATAGGCGCAAAAATCAATAATGCGTTTGCTGCTTGCAGTCAAACTTGTATTGTGCAGATCCCCGCCGGCAAATACATCTACAAGACAACGATCAATATGACCAGCCCAGGGCAGTCATTGGTTGGCGCGGGGAGCTATGCGACGACCCTGAATTACGACGGTAGCGGCGATGGCCTTCTTTGGCAGATGAATCCATTCAGCACTACTAAAGCTGGGGTTTTGCGGGGGCTTTCCGTGATCGGCACCGCCAAGGCGGCGAATTGCATTCACTCGGGCTCACTGCAAGGCTCAACGTGGGAGGATATTACTGTTTCGGGATGTACGGGAAGTGGAGCATCGGGAATTCTGCTTGAAAATATACGTGCCAACGCTCCAAAAGGAGGGACGAAGCCAGCATTTACCGAGCGAACGTACATGCGTAATGTTCACATCGGCTACTCCGGCCAAGCCTCAATTGTTCCGGGAAATACCCACGGCCTCGTTTTCCGAGTCAGCAAAGGAGGGGCGCCAAGCTTCGGATACAACGATCTCAATTTGTGGCTCAATGTCGAATCGAACCAAATTGGAGTTCTGGTAGATACCTCGGCTCAGGTATACCACTCAAACCTGAATCTGAAGGGGAATATGGACACGGGGCCAGCATCTTTTCTGACTGTGAATGGACAGCTGATTCAAGGGACCTTAAACCTGCTAGGGGAGGTTGGCAGCAATCCCAACCCAGACGCCATCCACATCGCTTCGGGTGGGCAAGTTTACGAACAAGGCACAGTACAGCTTTGGGGTGGCGGAAAGGGGACTGGAGGAATCGCTCCTGTGACGGTTGATTCCGGCGGATTTTACGCGGTCGAACCATGGATTGCGCTGGACTATCCCGCTACATCCAACTACTTAACCATCGCCCAGCGTCCTTTTATCGAAACCGGCTACCAATACATTAGTTCCGACGGAACGATTATTGTGGCGCAGGCGGCAGGATCAACGTCGGTGACTGGGGATCTTCAGGGACGATTAATTCTGAGCTGGCCAAATAATACACACCGGATGGCGACGATGATTATCGACGTGGCGTGTGCCCAATACGAAAAGGTTGTCTGTTCCTTCAACATTCCAGTCAATTATGCGTACGCGAGACAGGCAATATTCTCAAATCCTACGCTCAAGCTGAGCGGCGGCAGCCTCAGCGTCCCGCAGATTCAAGTGACGATTGGGAATAGAAACGGGATATCCCAGAACGTGATTGCGACATGGTATGGCGTGGCAGGTGCTCCCACTAATGCTGGAGGACCGGTCCTATTTCCTGGCACGACACCAGGAACAGCCGATCTTACCTTAGTCGGACGGACTGAGGATTACGCCGGAAATGATACGGTCCAGGGCAGCCTGACAACGCCAAAACTGAACCAATCTGCTGCGAAAAGTTTTGCCGGGAGTTGTTCCATGTCCTCGGGCACTACCTGTACATTTAAGCTCGGTTCGACGTTTACCAATTATCTGTGCTTCCCGTCGATCGATCATGCCTCGACACCGCCGGCGATTGCTATCTCCGCAGTTTGCAGCTTGTCAGGAACTACCGCAACGATTACCGCCGGTACTAGTAATTCTTTGACATGGGACGCTTTATTTATTGGCAATCCCGACTGATGGAATGATGACCTCAACCAGTCGACAAACGTGAGCGGCGGTATGTGCCCAGGAGAACTTCCTAGCCCTTGCCAGCCCTTTTTCCCTTAGCTGACTGCGCAGGGAAGTGTCATTTACAATTTTACCCGTTGCTCCAGCGATTTCCTCTATTGAGGTTGGGTCCACTAGCACAGTGGCGTCTCCGGCTATTTCTGGAAGAGCGGTAACCTTTGAGGTTACTACAGGCGTGCCGCAAGCCATCGCTTCGAGCACCGGGAGCCCGAAGCCCTCGTAAAGAGACGGAAATATGAGTGCCTCGGCCCCGCGATAGAGCGCTGGCAATTTTTCTTCTGGAACCATGCCAACAAATTGCACGCGGGATTGCAAACTGTGTTTTTTAATCGGGTAGTCGAGTTCGGGCGTCACATTGCCGGTGAATACGAGGTGAATTTCAGGATCTAGCCGCGCTTTGGCGAACGCTTCCACCACGCGGAATTCGTTCTTGTGAGGCTTGCGGTTACTTACGCATAGAAGATATTGAAATGGAAGTCCGTAGGAATCGCCTTCAGGTTTGTATGCGGCATCCACTCCGCATCCGACATTAAAAACTTTCTGCGGCGACACGCCCGACCACGCGATGATTTGTCCACGCGTGAATTCAGAAACTGTAAGAATTTTTGCGGCACGCCGGCACGCCCGCTTCATGATGGTCGCGTAGTAAAGTTGAATCGCGAGGCTCGTATTTTCCGCGCAGTAGACGTGGCTCAGGTCGTGTATCGTGAAGATGAATGGGGCTGAGCAATAGAGGGGCGTATTGTAGCCAGGCGAAAAGAACAGATCGCTGGAAGTTAGTTTGCCCAGGGCGCGTGCCAGACGTAGGGCGTCGAGAGGCGCGGCCGGATTGGATGTCAGCGATACTGGACTATAGTCTAAAGCGGGAAGTACATGGCGCGCGAAGCGGCCGATGCCGTGGTTTCCAATCCATCTTTGATCCGCATAAATCATGGCAGCTCATCGGGACGTTGCCCGCAAGAGCACTGAGCAACGGTTAAACGCGGGAGTACTCTATCTGCCGTGTTTTCTTACTGCAATATGGCGAGAGCTGCCGCGGTCAGAGCCAATTGGGAAGAAACTTGCGTCCAATCGCGCAAGCCGCGGATGAAGGCTCCAGTCGGCAACTTGTAGGGCACAACGATCTGATCGCCGGGATTTAAATGCACGCGGTAAAATCTTGATCCCGTAAAGAGTCCGTTTACGTTATTCGCGGCAACCACTTCACCATTGGCCCGCAGCACAAAAGCATGGTGCATATCGGACTGCGGTTTCCCTTTTCCGGCTATCTCGAGATACCCGCCGGTGCTATTGTGAGGCTCGAAAATAAATGAACCGGGATTGTATACATCTCCCACCACGGACACCGTGGAGGGAGTATGGGGAATATTGAGGCGGTCGCTGTCTTCCAACAACATATTGGGATAGTCGGTAAGAGCTTTGTCGTTCGGCTTGACCGGAAGAGAGACGCGGCCGTTGGCACGGGTGTTGCGAAGTTGGGCAATAATCGCTTCCTGGGCTCCGATCAACTGCCCAACATCCCCGGGCTGCGCGGAAGCGGCCACGGCTACAGCCGATTGCCGGATTTGTACTTCCATGGTGCGAGCCAGTTCATCCAGGCTTTTCTGTTGGTCGAGGCGCGCGGATTCGCGAGTCAACTGCGTGCCATAAATATAAGCATCGGCAGTCAGGCCGCCGGCGCGCTGCAAAAGAGCTGGAAGCGTCTCATTGACTTCCAGTTTATAAACGCCGGGACGTTTCACCTCGCCTTCGACGATCACATATTGTGATCGTTCGGCTTGGGGCACGCTGATATCCCGCTGGGAGAATATGGTAACGATATCTCCCGGTTGCAACTCGAGATTGCTGTCGTCATCGTGCTCCAGAATGGCCTTCCGGGGACTCATCCAAATCAGTTTGGAAGAGAGATCCAACGGATTCACACGCTGGATGATCGCATAATCCCAGTTGATTTCGGGGGCGTAGCGTCGTACGTCTGAAGCTAGATCGCTGGCAACGCTTGGCGTGGGAATGTTTCCTGCAGTTTGAGGTTGCTGGTTATTTGGAGAGGTTGGATTTGAAGGATTCGATGCCGCATTCGAAGCTGTATTCGCAGACGGGTTTTGTTCGTTCTGCGCGTAGAGAGCGGCTCCTAGGTCCGTGGAAGCTCCCGCAGTATCGGATTGATCTTGAGGCAGGCTATAGCCCTGTATGGAATTTGACGTATTGCCGGAGCCGGTGGGTATTACTCCGGTTGTTGTGCCATTCGGCTGTTGTTGGGCGGCGCCGGTACGGTTATTTGGATTCAGTCCGTTTTGCTGATTGTTTTGGGGCGGAGGGGTACGGACGGGATACTCGGTTCCGGTGCCGTTCACAATGGCCGCACGTGTGCGCCAATAACGGCGCGTAAGCAATGCCTGCGCATCCGGAATCAGGTCACGAACCCGCATGCCCGGCTTCCAGGGATAACGGCCGGGATTGGCGACGTTGCCCCGCAAAGTTACGGTGTTTTCGAAGCGAGGGACGATGGAAAACACGCGAACAATGTCGCCATCTTTCAACAGTTCGGCACGGGATTGGGCATCGAAAGGAAATTCCAAAGTTTTGCGCGCCGTGTGATCCGCGACACGATCAATCGTGATTTTGCTGGTATCGGCAACCGTACTCAAATCACCGGCGTCTTCAATGAGGTCGTTTAAGGTGGATGTGTCCTTCATTTCATAGATAGCCGGAGAATTCACCGAGCCGGAGATGGCAACCAGAGGACCGACGTGAGGAATGTAGATGATGTCGCCGGGTTGAAGACGGACATCCTTCGACTTGTCGCCCTTGATCAACAGGTCGTAGAGATCGAAATCGGTGATTGTCGCCCCATCGCGGCGAACCTGGATATGCCGCAATGATCCTTGTGGCGAAGGGCCGCCGGAGGCAAAAATTGCATTCACCAGCGTGCTCAGTGCGCCGATCGTGTAAGTGCCCGGATAGCTGGCATACCCGACCAGGACCACCTGGATGGAGCGGAGCCGGCCGAGGCTGGCGGTGACGTTGAAATTTTTGAATACCCTGCCAATCTCGCGTTTTAAGTGTTCTTCAAGATCGCTGTAGTGGATGCCGGCGACCTGAATCTCTCCAACTTGCGGGACATAAATTTGGCCGGAACGATCTACAATCACGCGCAAAGCGGCCTCAACCTGGCCCCAGATCTTGATCTGAAGCTCGTCGCCGGGTCCGATGACGTAGTCATTGGGAACCTGCATCCAGTCGACGGGAGAGAATGTGCTGGGAGGCTGCATGAATAAGGATTGGCCAAACAGGGGCAAGGGACGGCCAACCGAATCGGCTACCATCTGTTCGAATTCAGTTTCCGCCTTAGGCGGTGTTTGCACGCGCCGGACTTGCGAAGGATTCAGTGGGGGCCGGGTTGGAGTGTACTGATCAACATTGAAGCCACCATTGGTCAATAGCGGTGTTCGCACCCCAGAGGACGAAAGATCGCGCCCGGAAACTCCGTTGTAGCCACCGCCACCGTTATAGCCGCCATTGGATCCCTGGCCCTGTCCGCCGTTGCATTGCGCAGATGCCGCCATGGTCGGATCGGAGCAATCCGCAGCGTTGCCCTGAGATGTACTCCCTTGTAAGGGATCACCAAAGGATTGCGAAAAGGAAAGAGGAACGGTAAAACCAAGGAACACAATAAGCAGCAGCGATTTTTGCATGATGGAGTTCAGAATTCCGTAGTGCCGCTAGGTATAAGGTTTTTCGAATCGTTGTCATTCTATCAACTGTTTGCGGGAAGGGGAATGGCGGGACCAAAGCAAAAAGTATTATCGAGGGCGTTTATTGTCTGGAGGCATTGTGGTGATCTTGTTGATGGGTGTATCGGGCGCGGGGAAGACGACAATTGGCAAGTTGCTGGCATCCGATCTTGGTTGGGTGTTTGCGGATGGCGATGACTACCATCCGGCGGCGAATGTAGAAAAGATGAAGAACGGAATTCCGCTGATCGACGCCGATAGAGAATCCTGGCTGAAGACTTTGCGGGATCTGATTGCGGATTGGATTGCGGCTGGAACCAACGCGATACTTGCTTGTTCGGCGCTGAAGCAAGTTTATCGTGAAGAGTTGCGAGCAGGCCCTCAGGTACGGTTCGTTTATTTAAAGGGAACGCCGCAACTGTTGCGGCAGAGATTACACGAACGGCATGGCCATTTCATGACGGAGCGCATGCTCGACAGCCAGCTTTCAACGTTGGAAGAGCCGGGACAGGCGACGGTGGTGGATATCGATCAATCTCCCGCGCAAATTGTGGGAGAGATCCGGACGAGGCTGGAACTCGTGCGTCAGGTTTGATTTTGCAAAATGCCGAAAGTCAGGCCGTTATTTGATGAATTGCAATCCATGCGGTACGGCATAACGGAAAACGTAGGCATAGAGCATCACGATGATTCCGACGATCGAGCAAAGTGCCACCGAATGCCAGGCGACGAAGCGGAAAATAATTCCTTCGTTGCCCACCTGTTCGGTAGCCGCGGTGGCAATTGTGATGGATTGCGCGTCCACCATTTTGCCCATCACTCCGCCGGCGCTGTTGGCCGCGCACATCAGGATCGGATCGATGCCGAGTTGCTGAGCGGTGATTCTCTGCAGGCTTCCGAAGAGGGCATTAGCGGAGGTATCGCTGCCGGTGAGCGCAACACCGAGCCAACCGAGAAAAGTACCGAAGAAGGGATAAAACCATCCGGTGCGGGTGAAAGCCAGGCCCAGTACGGCATCGAGGCCGGAATAACGGGTAATGTAACCCAGGCCCAGCATGAATGAGATGGCGATCATGGCAAGCCGCATACGAACGATTGTTCGCCAGAAGATTTTCATCAACTGAATCGGACCCTGGCCGAGCAAGAGTCCGGACACGATTGCGGCGAAAAAGCATCCGGTGCCGGTGGCGGAGAGCCAATTGAAGTCGTAGCGCGCCGCTTCGGGAGTTGGTTTCGGAACCACGGGAACGGCTCGGTAGACTGTGTTGTGCAGATAGGGCACATCCCATCCCGGCGGGCCTGGGCGCGCTTTGCCATTGGCGAGCATGACGCGGAATGCCGGGGTTGTGGCTTGATTCATCGCCAGCTTTACGCTGGGCAATCCCCAGACCAGCACGAACAGCGAGAGGATCGCGAAAGGCATCCAGGCTTTTAAGATTTGCCCGGCGGAATAGCTGCGCACTTTAACCAATCCATCAAATTGTTGCGCAGTCCATTCGCCGCCTACATCGTCAGAGACGGCTTTCGTCGACATAACAGGCGTGGACTCTTTGTCGTCATAATCGAAGCGCCAGATCTTTTTCGGCTTCCAAAAGCGCAGAAAAATCAAGGCAGCCAAAATCGAGACGACGCCGCCCATAATGTCGACGAGATTGCCGTCGACGTAATTTGACCAAAGAAACTGCGTAAGCGCGAACGAGATGCCAACCACCAGAATGGCGGGAAATACTTCGAAAGTTTCCTTCCATCCAACCATGGTACGCACCAGCCAGAAAGGAATAAGAACGGCAGTGAAGGGCAGGATGCGGCCTAACATGGCATTCAGATCGGACTCCGGTAAGCCTGCCACCGCCGCGAGAGTGTGAATGGGCGTGCCGATCGCTCCCCAGGCCACGGGCGCGGTGTTGGCGATCAGGTTCAAGGCAGCTGCGTGGAATGGCTTAAATCCCAGGCCAATCATAAATGCGCCCGCGATTGCGACGGGCGCGCCGAATCCCGCCGCGCCTTCGATAAAAGCTCCAAAACAAAAAGCAACCAGCAACACCTGCAAGCGGCGGTCGGCGGTGATTCCGGCGATCGACTCCTTCATGATTTCAAACTGCCCGGTCTCGACCGAAATATCGTAGAGATATACCGCGGCCAGAACGATCCACGCGATCTTCAAGGCTCCGAAGGCCACGCCATAGCCGAAGCTGATTGCGGCGAGGACGGGAGGCATTTTGAAAACGAGGATCGCAACCGCAACTGCGGTCGCGGCCCCCGCGATGGCGCACCAGTGCGGCTTTACTTTGAAACCGGCGAGCAGCCCCAATAAGACAATGATAGGAAGAGCCGCGACCAGCGTGGAAAGCCACCAATGACCGAAAGGGTCGTAGATCTGTGTCCACTGCATGACAATCTCCTGGCGAACGGGTCTGCTGCGTTACTAGAGACTGAACAGTGACTTCAACTGCTTCGCGAAAAATCCAGACAAAGAAAAATTAAGCGTCCCAGCTTTTGGGAATGTTTATGTAAGAACGATCAAGTTCAGCGACCGACGGGCAGCCCAGCAACCTGAGGGTGCGCTCCAGATCGACGCGGAGAATTTCGATTGCGCGATCGACTCCGGCTTCACCGGCAGCGGCCAATCCATAGGCGTAGGCACGGCCGCACAATACGGCGCGCGCGCCCAGACAGAGCGCTTTAATAATATCGGTGCCGCGACGGACACCTCCGTCCATCCATACCTCGATGCGGCCATTTACGGCCTGCACTACTTCGGGCAGAGCGCGCAGGGAAGCTTGCACTCCGTCGAGTTGCCGGCCGCCATGGTTGGAGACGGAAACCGCTGCGGCGCCTTCATCCATCGCGTGGCGCGCGTCGTCACCTGTCAGCACGCCTTTCACGATGATTGGACCGCGCCACACTTCGCGAATCCAACGCAAATCGGCCCAGGTAACCGCCGATTCCGCCAGGGCAGCATTAATATCGACGAGCGGCAAAGGCCCTTTGCCAGGAACGATAACGTTGGGAAGGCCGGGCAATCCGCCATCGAGCAGATAATTGATGAGCCACGCCGGACGCGAAAGAATTTGCGGAAGGTAGGGGATTTTCGCCAACAGTCCGCCGCTGATCAACTCCTTCATGCCGTTGCGGTAATCGCGTTCCCGAATTCCCGCGACAGGCGTGTCGATAGTTACCACCAATGCCGAGAAGCCCGCGATACGCGCCCGTTCGATGGCCGCTTCGGCCGCTCCGCGACCCCCCATGAGATAGAGCTGATAAAACACCGGGCCGGTGGAACCAGCTTTTACGTTTTCAAGTTTGTGTCCGGAAATTGTAGAAAGAATATATCCGGTGCCGGCATTACCCGCAGCGCGTGCGGCCGCTACTTCTCCTCCGGGGTGCATGAGGCGGCTGTAGCCAACCGGCGCGAGCAGGAAAGGAAGAGAGAGATTAAACCCGAGAACACTCGTACACAAACCACATTGCGGCACGGCAACCGCATGGCGTGGACGGAAGGTGACATCATTGAATACCCGGCAATTCTCGCGTAGCGTAACTTCGCCTTCCGCTCCGCCGTCAAGATAGTCGAATACAGATTTCGGCAGTCTTCGGCGCGCGAGAGGGCGGAAATCCTCAATGCAGACCACGCGGGGCGACGCTACCGCTCGGGATGCTTTCCTCATTTGCAATTCCAGTGGCTGGAATCTTCAAGCAGGCGGATATCGTACCATTCGGCGAATCCGCAGAGGAAAGTTAATTTAAAAAACCAGGGCGACGGTGGATGCGTCGCCCTGATTGAGATGGCTCGTGCTCCGAGCGCAGTCAATTGCCGAAGAGAATGTTTGGAATCAGCTGGCTCTCGGCAGCGGTTTGTCGGTCGTCTGCCAATCGGCGGCCGCTTCACCGGCGGAAGCGATATCCTGCGCTCCAGTGCGTTCCAGAATCTTTTTTGCTTTGGATGTCCAATCGCTACTGTCGCAGTGAACCGACAGCAAAATTCCACCATCTTTTATACGGCCCTCGTAACGTTTTGCTTCATATTCCGGAATGCCCATCCCGATCAAAGCTCCGGCAATGCCTCCGACCGCGCCGCCAACCCCGACTCCGGCGAGCGCGGCCATTATCGGTCCGGCTGCTATGAACGGACCTACGCCGGGAATCGCCAGCGCGCCAATTCCCACCAGCCATCCCAGCACGCCACCAATCACGACGCCAGTTGTGGCTCCAGCGGCGGTGCCTTCGGGAGCTTTGGTGTTTTTCTCGACGGCAAAATCCTTGGTCCCTTTGTTGTCGGGAAACAGCACGGACACATCGGTATTGCGAAAACCTTCCGAACGCAGTGCGTTAACAGCGTATTCGACATCTTCATAAGTCTGGTAAATCCCGAATGCTGCAGTGTTTTTCCCGGCCATTTTAAGACTCCTAAAGTGAATGTGGCTCTTCGATGTTTTTCGTTCAAGATAGGGTTGCTATGAATCGTTGGCGCTCTGTAAATGCGTGGAATTGGATGGAAGAGCGGGTGTTCGATATCCGATTTTGGCGGGAACTGGCTGCTTAGGGCTGCGATGAGCTGGCGCTCTGTTGGGGCGAGCTTTTGCAGAGCAGAAGGCAAAGTACCAGAACACCTGCGCCTGCACCGCCGCCGATCTCAATCCACTTTGTATTCAGAGTGTGCCCAACCGTTTCAGGGCGAAGCGGCGCTCCGCAAGTCTGCGTTTCGTCACGGCTGGCTTGCTGACCCTGATGCACGGTGGCGGATTGTGACGAACTGTTGTCGGTTGAAGTTTTGTGCAGTCCGCCTGATTGTGTGATGTTCACATCATTCTTGTGAGCGGCAACTTCGACTTTTCCACTCAGGTCGGCTACGTCGTATTGTGTGCGGTCGTTGGACAAGGGTTCAACGCGGATGCAGTTGACATGCACGCTCATCAGAGTGGACGTTCCAACCGACACGCTTCCGTGCTCCAAGTCCAGGAAGTTTCCCTGAAACTTTACGATGGTTTCAGGCTGAATCAGCACCGAGGAACCTTCGGCATCGAGATTCGCGACAAAACCCGGCTTGGTTTCGAGCAAATCTCCAGGGAAAACTGTGGTGGAATCCGTCACCTCCGCACCGTTCACCCATACTCCGCCGTTGCTGCGCACAACGGCCGATCCTGTGTCGGCCGCTAGCAGCGACAACGGGAACAAGAGCACCAGGGTCCACGAAATGTAACTGCGCAAAACGGACACACTTATACCCGAAGCTATTTTCCGCACTCTACGTTAATCGTAATGATGATGTGCCTCATCGTCTATTAGCTCTTAGGATGCGGCTTGCACGGCCTGGTTTTGACCTATGGCCTCTTGTGCTGCGTCCCGATGTCAACTCCGGTATGCTTGCAGGCAGATTTTTGATGACGAAAGCGTTCCGCGTGCTTGCCGTAAAAGTTGAATTAAAAATGCAACGAGCGTCAAACGACAATCCGGTGATTGAATTCCGCGATGTGGTCTACAATCTGCCGAATGGCGAGCCGTTGCTTCGCGGTCTAAATCTGAAGGCACAGCGCGGCGAGACTTTAATTCTTCTGGGGCGGAGCGGGTCGGGGAAAACCACCACGCTGAAACTCATCAATCGGTTGCTGACGCCAAGCGGTGGGGAGATATACGTTAACGGAACATCCATTGCTACGAGCGATGTGATTCGTTTGCGGCGCAGCATCGGATACGTCATTCAGGATGCCGGTTTATTTCCGCATTTTACGGTGGAACGCAATATCGGCCTGGTTCCGCAAATCGAAGGCTGGCCCGGCGAACGAATTCGCGCACGGGTTACGGAATTGTTGAAGCTGGTCGGACTGGATTCGCAGCTGGGATCGCGCTATCCCTATCAGCTCTCGGGAGGACAAAGGCAGCGGGTGGGCGTGGCGCGCGCGCTGGCTGCCGATCCGGAGATTTTGCTGATGGACGAACCCTTCGGAGCGCTCGATGCGCTGACGCGCGATCAATTGCAGCGCGAGTTTCTTGGTCTGCAAAAGCGGCTGAATAAAACAGTGGTTTTTGTTACGCATGATCTGCGCGAGGCCTTGCGGCTGGGTTCGCGCATCGCGCTTATGGAAGGCGGACGGCTGGTTGCAGTTCTCAGTCCGCACGAGTTTTTGCATTCCAAAGATCCGCTGGCGGCGGCTTATGTGCAGGCTTTCGGCGAAGGACTGGACTCGGTAGTCGATCGAGGCACGTCATGAATCTGATTCATTTTTTCGCGCAGCACCATGAAGAAATTCTGGAGCTTACGCTGGAGCATCTTTGGCTGGTGGGCATTTCCACGCTTATTGCGGTACTGATCGGCATCCCGTTGGGGATAGTGAGCGCGCACTGGCCGATTTGGAATAAACCTGTGCTGGGAAGTGCAAACGTGATTCAGACAATTCCCAGCCTCGCTCTGTTTGGTTTTCTGTTGCCGGTGCCCTGGATCGGCGCGCGGGCGGACCGGTTGGCCATTCTCGCGCTTACGCTTTATGCGCTATTGCCGATCATTCGCAATACCTACACGGGAATTCGCGGCGTCGATAGCGCTGTGATTGAAGCAGGCCGCGGCATGGGCCTTACCGGCAGGCAGCTTTTGTTTCAGGTTGAGTTGCCGCTGGCGGTGAGCGTCATTCTTTCTGGCGTCCGCGTCGCGGTTGTAGTTTCGGTGGGGCTTGCCACCATTGCTGCCGCTATTGGAGCAGGAGGCCTGGGCGAGTTCATTTTTCGCGGCCTCGCCATGGTGAACAATCAGCTCATTCTGGCCGGAGCGATCCCTGCGGCTGTGCTGGCGTTGTCGGCAGATTTCGGCCTGGGATGGCTGGAGAGGCGTCTGCGACCGCGATGAAGAGCCATCGCCGCCGGTTCATTTGCAAGCTTGCGAATCCGCGCGCGGGGATTTTGTGCATCATTTTATTCGCGCTGCTCTTTTCTTCTTGCGCGCCCTCGCACTCGGATCGAATCGTGGTTGGGAGCAAGAATTTTACCGAGTCACTTGTGCTAGGCGAGATGTTTGCCCAGCTGATCGAAGCGCGTACGCATTTGAAGGTGGAACGCCGCTTCTATCTTGCGGGGACTTATATCTGTCAGCAGGCTATATTGGCTGGGCGAATTGATATCTATCCCGAATATACGGGGACCGCTCTTACCGCCATCCTGAAAGAGAAAGCTGAAGGCAATCGGGCCGAGTACTATCAGAAAATTAAAAGCGAGTACGAAAGGCGCTTCGCGCTTACACTCGGACCGCCGCTTGGCTTCAATAATACTTTTGCCATGGAAATTCGCGGCGAAGATGCGCGCCGACTAAATCTGAAAACTCTGTCACAGGCGGCCGCCTTTGCCCCGCAATGGCATGCGGCGTTTGGCTACGAATTTATGGAACGGCCTGATGGTTATCCTGGATTGGCCTCGGCTTATGGGCTTCATTTTGCGGCTACGCCGCGCATCATGGATTTAGGCCTGCTGGCTTCCGCGCTGAAGAATCATCAGATTGATATAGCCGCGGGCAATGCGACAGATGGGCTGATTCCCGTATTCGATTTGTTTGTTCTGGAAGATGACCGGCATTATTTTCCTCCCTATGAAGCGGTTGCTGTGGTTCGTCAGCAGACCTTGCAGGAGCATCCGGAATTGGCTGCGATTCTTGCCGAATTCGGCGGGAAGATATCGGATGGGGAGATGCAGAGACTGAACTACGCGCTGGATGGGCAGCATCGCGATGCGGGAGATGTTGCGCGCGAATTTCTAAAAGGGAAAGGCTTGCTACCATAGGAGCTAATTGTCGCAGTGCCTTTCGCTCTTAAACCAGCAACTCGCCGCGCAAAGTCAACACGGCATTTCCTTTGAGAATCACTCGATCTCCTTTTACCTCGCACCAAATCTCGCCGCCACGTTCCGAAACCTGTCGCGCGTGTAGATTCGTCTTGCCGAGTTTTTGCGCCCAATAGGGCGCCAGCGAGCAGTGAGTGGAACCGGTCACCGGATCTTCCGGAATGCCGTAGCTGGGAACGAAATAGCGCGAGATGAAATCGGAATCGTCGCCTACGGCTGTGATTGCTACCCCTGCCGGATGAAGCTGCTCAAGCAGCCTTATATCTGGGCGAACATCGCGAACGTCCGTCTCGCTCTCGTACACCGCAAAATAGTTATCTTCAATTCGGACGATTTCCAATGGTTTCTGACCCAGGCCTTTGACAAGCCCCGCTGGAGGATCAGAGCATGGCCATGGGGGAAGTGCGGGGAAATCCATCGCGAGCAAATCGCCTTCTTGTCGCACGGTCAATGCGCCACTGAAATGCGTTTCGAAGCGCACGGATTGGCGTCCGGGATCGAGAATTTTCATCACAATGAATGCGGAAGCTAAAGTCGCATGACCGCAAAGCTTTACTTCGCAACGAGGTGTAAACCAGCGCAATTCATAACTATCGCCGCCAGTCACAAAGTAGGCGGTTTCGGAAAGATTATTTTCGGCAGCGACCGCGCGCAGCAGATCGTCATCTAACCAGCCTGCAAGAGGGCATACTGCGGCCGGATTCCCCGCAAAAGGCCTGGAGGCGAAGGCGTCGACGTGAAATATGGTTAGGGACATTTCCCTATGGTACTCGGGACGCCAGTGGCATAGAATCCAACAACTTTCTGTATAGCGTCCTGAGTGTGCGCTCGGACTGGAATTGGAGGTTTTCATGCTGGCTACACAAAGCGTTGTCATCGTTGAGAATGATCTATCGCAACGAATTGCAGACGCGCGCCGGCAGACGGATGAGTTGTTTGCCATCGTTAAGCCAGACGCGCTCTATGACCGGCCGATTGCCGAACGGCATCGCATCGTTTTCTATATCGGACATCTTGAGGCTTTCGATTGGAACCTGCTGCATGAGCGAGTTCTCGGGGTAAAGAGTTCCAATCCCGAGTTCGACCGGCTGTTTGCATTCGGTATCGATCCGGTTGGCGGTGGATTACCCGACGATCAACCTTCAGACTGGCCGTCGATGGAGGTGGTGCGGGAGTACGTCAGAACGACTCGTGCTGTGATCGATGAAGGATTAAGAAATCTTTCGTACTCTGATTCTGCAGAAAATCAAATCAGCGTGCTGCTTAACGTAGCCGTGGAACATCGTTTGATGCATGCGGAAACCTTGGCTTACATGCTGCACCAACTACCGCTGGACCGTAAGATCCGGCACTCGGAGCCTTTGCTGGAAATCAATCGTCTCCTTGACCCTTGCAGCATAGAGATTCCCGCGGGGAATGCCACGCTCGGACTTCGGCGCGATGAAAATGCGTTCGGTTGGGACAACGAGTATGAAGGCCATACGGTCCATGTTCCGGCATTTGCCATCGATAAATATATGGTCACGAATGGCCAATATCTCAAATTCGTTAATGCGGAGGGGTACGAGATTTCAGCTTTGTGGGCCGAAGATGATTGGAATTGGAAGTCGCAACAGGAAATTTATCATCCAGCTTTCTGGAAGCGTGATCGTGATAAAGACCAGTGGCTCTACCGCACGATGTTCGACGAAATCTCTCTGCCCCCGGATTGGCCGGTATATGTGAGCCATGCGGAGGCGAAGGCTTATGCAAAGTGGGCAGGGAAGTCATTGCCTACGGAGGCCGAATGGCAACGCGCGGCATATGCAACGCCAAGCGGTGAAGAGCAAGTGTATCCATGGGGGAACGGATCGCCTTCCGCGGAACATGGCAACTTCGATTTTGCACGCTGGAGTCCAGCATCGGTGGCTGGTTACCCCGCGGGCCGCAGCGCATTTGGAGTTGAAGGAATGCTGGGCAACGGCTGGGAGTGGACTTCCACGGAATTCGCTCCCTTTGCCGGGTTTGAACCGTTCTCTTTTTATCGCGGATATTCGGCTGACTTTTTTGATGGCAAACACTTTGTGATGAAGGGCGGATCGGCGCGCACCGCAAAGTGCATGTTGCGGAGCTCATTCCGTAACTGGTTTCAATCGCACTATCAATTCATGTACGCGGGATTTCGCTGCGTAAGCCGTTAATTCAAGGGGGCCCTCCAATGCTGGTTCACGCGATTACCGCCAACCTAACCAACTACGAATTCGCCGCGGATGTGCGTGTTGGCCTCACCAAAGCGAATCAAAAAGAGCTGCTCTCGAAGTATTTATACGACGACGTGGGTTCGGCTTTATTTGAAGTGATCTGTCATCTTCCCGAGTACGGGCTTACGCGCGCCGACGAGCGCTTGCTACGGCGTCATGCCAATGAAATTGTAGACCGGCTTGCTGGGCCGATCGCCGTGGCCGAACTGGGCAGCGGCAGCGGGAAGAAGACTCGCCAGATTCTCGAAGCTCTTTGCCGGCGGCAGCGTACCCGGTACTATCCGATTGAGATTTCACGGTCGGCGCTTGCCATGTGTGAGCGCGAGCTTAGCGATATCGACTGCATAAGCATCGTTGGGTTTGAACGCGAATATCTCGACGGACTGCTCGAAGTGGCGGCGCAACGGCGCGAGGGGCAACATCTGCTCGTACTTTTTTTGGGCAGCACAATCGGTAATTTTGACCGGATGGCGGGCCTTAAGTTTCTTAATCAAGTGCGGCGTATTCTTCAGCCCGGGGATTCTCTTCTGCTCGGCACCGACCTGGAGAAGTCGAGTTCGCAACTGCTGGCGGCTTATGATGACGAACTGGGAGTGACTGCGGCCTTCAATTTAAATTTGCTGTCGCGCATCAACCGCGAATTGGGCGCGGATTTTAATCTCTCTTGTTTTAAACATCTCGCCAAAATCAATCACGAAACCCGGAGTGTTGAAATGCATCTTCGCTCCACGCAGCAGCAGACGGTGACCATTCCGGCTGCGGAATTAACCGTTGAATTTGCCGAAGGGGAGACGATCTGGACGGAAAGCAGCCACAAATACTCTCCGGAAGAAATTGGCCGGATGGCTGACAATGCCGGCTTCCGTTGCGAAACTCAATGGATCGATGAACAGTGGCCTTTTGCGGAAAGCCTGCTCATCGCCGAGTAACCCTATCTTTATCGACCACGTTCTTCAACGCCACGTTACAGCCGTGGTTTGTCAGGATATTTGCCTGTTTCCTCAACAAGCACAATCTTGAAGTAAAACTTTGTAAATCCGTCGTTTTGCGCTTCTCCGCGTTGTAGATTAGTAGTAGCGGTATGAATGCAAGCAAGCGTTGGTTTTTAAAGTTTTTGTGCGGTATGTGCATGGCCGGTATCGGCCTTGCTTTTGCTCGCCCTGTGGCGGCTTCGAGTCTGTCTGCTCAGGATGCACCCGGCGCAGGCTCCATGAGCCGGCGCATCGGCGCGGTGAAGGCGATCAACGGCACTTCGATCACTCTGACGCCTGACTCTGGCGCGGATGTCACCGTTACGATTCAGCCGGCAGCTCGTATCCTCCGCATCGCTCCCGGTGAAAAAAATCTCAAGAACGCCACGCCCATCCAACTACAAGACATTCAGGTAGGGGACCGCATTCTCGTAGGCGGCAAAGCGTCCGACGATAATTCTTCGCTTGCGGCGACTACGGTAGTGGTGATGAAGCAGTCCGATCTCGAAGCAAAACACGAGCAGGAGCGGCAGGATTGGCAGAAGCGGGGCGTGGATGGGGTTGCCGGCGCAGTAGACGCAGCGGCTGGAACGGTCACGATCACAGTGCGTAGCAAGAATGTCGTAATCCATACTTCCAGCACCACCCTGATTCGGCGCTACCCGCCCGATTCGGTGAAATTTGACGATGCCAAGCCCAGCACATTACAGGAAATTCACACCGGCGATCAGGTACGCGCACGCGGCGACCGAAGCCCCGATGGCGGCGAACTTTCGGCGGAAGAAATCGTCTCCGGCTCGTTCCGTAATATTGCAGGCATAATCGATTCGGTGGACGCAAGTTCATCAACCTTGAGCGTTCACGATTTGTTGTCGAAGAAAAATGTGCTGGTAAAAATTACGCCCGATTCGCAGCTGCATCAGTTGCCGCCCGAAATGGCGCAGCGGATTGCTGCACGTTTGAAAGGCGGAGCCGCCGGCGCGTCCTCTGGCGCGGGATCTACATCCGCAACCAACCCGCAGGGTGCGAATGGCCAGAACGCGAAGTCTGCCGATGCTCCCGGAGCGAACGGCGGAAATAGCGCGGGCGGGCGTCCCGGTGGCACACCTGATTTTCAGCAGATGCTCAGCCGCATTCCCCCAACTTCGCTCGCCAATTTGCACAAAGGCGATGCAGTAGTAATTGTCTCGACCGAGGGAGCGGCTGACCAGGGAACTGTAATTACCCTGTTGAGCGGTGTTGAACCGATCTTACGCGCTGCGCCCAGCGCCAGCAGTTATGCGTTACTCACACCGTGGAGCCTGGGGGCTCCCGCCGGCGATGCTGGGGGACCATAAGGTTTCGCGGCCAGCGTTGCTCGCAAACTAATCCTATTCATAAGTTTTAACGAACGGAATTCTGAATGATTTTACGGAAGTGTATCTGCCTCATTTTTGGTTTGCTGTTGTACGCGAGTCTTGCTGTATCTCAGACTCCGGCTCCAGTTCCGCCTGCTACATCTGGCGCATTGCGCGGACAGGTTACCGATCCTTCCGGCGCTGCGATCCCTAATGCCAGTGTGGTTCTCACGCCTGCGGCTGCTTCCTCCACGCCGATCAAAGCCCAGGCGAATGGGCAGGGGCAGTACGAATTCAAAGGGCTGGTTGCAGGTCAATACACATTGAATGTTATTGCCGACGGATTCTCGGTTTATGAGAACGACAATGTGAACATCACCAATCAGCCTTTGCTTCTGAATGTTGCCATGGCGATTGCCGTGGAAGAGCAGAAGATTCAGGTTTCCGACACTGCGCCCACGGTCGATGTAAACCCCGCCAACAATGCCGGAGCCATCACGCTTTCGGGCAAAGAACTGGAAGCGCTTCCCGACGATCCCGATGAATTATTGACCGACTTACAAGCGCTGGCCGGGCCTTCGGCAGGGCCCAATGGCGGTCAGCTTTACATCGATGGTTTTACGGCGGGACAACTTCCGCCGAAGGAATCGATTCGCGAAATTCGCATCAATCAAAATCCGTTCTCCGCCGAATTCGATAAGCTGGGATATGGACGCATCGAAGTTTTTACCAAACCCGGCACCGACAAATTTCACGGGCAGTTTCTGATCAACGGAAACGATTCCGCTTTCAACTCGCCCAACCCCTTCGGCGGGGCCAATCAGCCTTCCTACGATTCCACACAGTTCAGCGGCACAGTCGGCGGCCCGATCAACAAGAACGGATCATTTTTTCTCGACGCGCAGCGGCGGAATATCAACAATCTCTCGATCATCAATGCGGTGACGCTCGATCCAACCACATTGGACGAAGTGCCGCTGATTGAATCCGTGGCCAATCCCAGGCACCGAACGAATATCACCCCGCGTCTGGATTATCAACTGAGCAAGAACAACACGTTGACTGTCCGTTATCAGTATTACCGCGATACCGAAAACGCCGAGGGAGTTGGACAATTCACTTTGCCGTCACAAGGCTATAACTCCGATTCCACCGAGCATACTTTGCAGATCAGCGATACGCAGGTGATCGGCTCGAAGATCATCAACGAAACCCATTTTCAATACTTGCGCGATCTCAGTAATCAGCTTGCGCTAAATAGCGAGCCGACCATTAATGTGCTGGGATCGTTCGATGCCGGAGGCAACAACCAGGGCAATATTCTGGATCATCAGGACCACTACGAACTGCAAAACTACACTTCCATTATCCACGGCAATCACACGATCAAGTTTGGAGCGCGGCTGCGCGGCATTCGCGACGCGAACAGTTCGACCTCTGGATTCAACGGAGAATTTACTTTCTCTTCACTGACGAGCACCGCGCAGGAAGCGAGTTGCGTACCAACTCCGGGGCAAGCGCCTTGCCCGATTTCGTATGCGACCGCGATTCAAAGTATAGGTACGACGCCGATTGCGACGCAGCTCACTTACACCAAAGGCACTCCGCCGCTTGTAGTGGGCAATTCCGACGCCGGACTTTACTACCAGGATGACTGGAAGGTTCGCCCCAATATCACTCTTAGCCTCGGCCTGCGCTTTGAAACCCAGACCGGCATTCAGGATCACGACGATTGGGCTCCGCGCCTGGGTTTTGCATGGGGGATTGGAGGCAAGAGCGCTCCACCTAAAGTTGTTTTGCGTGGCGGCTTCGGCGTTTTCTATGACCGCTTTCAGGAAGAGCAAATTCTGCAAGCGGAGCGTCTGAATGGCATCACGCAGGAGCAATTCGTCATCAACAATCCGGTATGCCCTAACCTTACGGATTTCCTCGCGTGCACGGGAGCGGTTACGCCGGCTACACCCACGATTTATCAGATCAATTCGCGGGTGCATGCGCCTTACACATTGCAGTCGGCCATCAGCGTGGAGCGCCAGCTCACCAAGGCTTCCACTCTATCGGTTACATATTTAAACTCGCGCGGCTTCGATCAACTGCTCACGATCAATGCCGACGCGCCTTATCCCGGTACGCCATGCAGCCCAAGCTGCCCCACCCCTCCGGGTGGAAATATTTATCAATACGTCTCCGAGGCGGTGTTCAATCAGAACCAGATCATTGCCAATACAAATTGGCGATTAAGCTCGAAGGTGCAGTTGGCGGGCTACTACGTGCTCGACTACGCGAACAGTGACACCTCCGGCGTTTCCAGCTTTCCATCGAACTCCTACAACATTAGTTCCGACTACGGGCGCGCTTCTTTCGATATTCGCAACCGGGTGTTTCTTATCAGCTCGTTCGGACTGCCGTATAACTTTCGCCTGAGCCCGTTTATGATTATCAGCAGCGGGTCGCCGTTCAATCTCACGACCACCAACGATCTGAACAACGATTCTGTATTTAACGATCGTCCGGGGCTGGTTTCAAACGCCACGTGCGCATCGGTGGTCAATACGCCACCTTCTTCTGTCTATTGCACGCCGCTCGGAACCTTCAACGCGCAGCCTACGGCCGGTGAAAGAATTACGCCGATTGATTACGCCACCGGTCCGGCACATGCGGTGGTGAATCTCCGGCTTACCAAGACTTTTGGCTTCGGACCTCCGATCAAGAAGAGTCCGGGCCAGGGTGCGGGCGGTCCGGGTGGTCCCGGAGGTGGTGGCGGTCACGGTCACGGGCCCCTTTTCGGCGGAGGCGGACCGATTTCGATGTCGAGCAACAGCGATCGAAAATACAATCTTACTTTCGGCGCTTCCGCGCGCAATGTTTTCAATAAAGTAAATCTTGGGAACCCCAGCGGCATTCTCGGTTCGCGGTTTTTCGACACCCCGAATGATCTCCAGGGAGGACCTTTCTCGAACACCTCGAGCAACCGCCGCATCGATTTGTTCGCTACGTTCAGCTTCTGAGCGGTAGAACAGCAATGTGCGCGGATTTAGGTATAGAACACTGGCTGGTAATCTTTCGGGTATCTACTCAATCCACTCGTTTCGGTTATGCTGAATGAGTATGCGCGCGGTGTAAATTCGCGTAGACCAAGTTCCGTTTGCCTTTCATTTCCACAACCAGACGAAAATTCCTCTACGGCGCAGCTGCGGCTGTAGCCGTTGTCGGTAGTGACTCTATTGCGTGGGAGCCGAACCGTCCGCGCATTGTCCGTAAAGATTTTCTTCTGCCGCGATGGCCGGAGCGGCTGAATGGTTTTACCATCGCGCTGCTCAGCGATTTCCACTACGATCCCGTTTTCTCCGTGCATCCGTTGCATGCGTCGATCCCACTGGTGAACGCGCTTCGTCCTGACCTGATCGTTCTAACCGGAGATTTCGTTTCCGTGCCGTTTTTCGGGAACGAAAAAAAAGCCGCCGCAGATGCCGAGCCTTGCGCCCGCCTGCTTCACCAGATGACCGCGCCTTATGGTTTGTGGGCGGTACTCGGTAATCATGACTGGAACACGGATTCCCGGCATGTTACCAGCGCATTGGTCGCAGAGGGAATTCGCGTTTTAGCGAATGAGTCTGTGCCGATCGAACGCGACGGTGGGCGCTTCTGGCTGGCGGGTGTCAACGATGTGATCAGTAAAACTGCCGATCTAAACAAGACGCTGCAACTGGTTCCAGCGAGTGAGTCTGTTGTGCTGTTGGCTCATGAACCTGATTTCGCCGATCACGCTTCTCGATTTCCCATCGACCTCCAACTATCGGGGCATTCTCATGGAGGCCAGGTGAGAATTCCCATGCTCCCGCCACTGTATTTGCCGGAAATGGCGAAGAAATATGTCATGGGAACCTATCGGATTGGCCCGTTGACTTTATATACGAACGCTGGGCTTGGCACGGTGGATGTTCCAGTTCGCTTGAATTGCCCGCCGGAAATCACGCTGCTGACGCTTCGGGCTGGTCCAAAGTTATAGGAAGAATGGGCGCGGACGAAAACAGCCAGTATTCTTACGCCAGCCGGCTTCAAATGTGCAAACCCCTTCACATGGGAACTTTTAAGAGCACCGATGGTGGCTGTAACTGATTGATAAAGAATGTTTTGTGCCGCGATAGAGCTGGTAGAAGACGTGCCGATAGATAGGGCAAGCGGAGATGAACGCCGCGAATCAAGGCTCGAATATGCTTCTTCGACTCTGGCTTTTGGTTCTTATTTTTTCGTTCCCCGCCGCTGCTTCGGTGCAGCCAACCACTTTGCGTTTTAGTAAGGCAGTTCTGCTCCAGCGCGAACCTCAACTCTGGAAGGCTCCGGTTCGCATCTCCGAGTTCAGCGAAGTGCCGCATGTGAGCGCGCGTTCCCGCTGCGAAGATACGCATCCGCCGCAGGCCCTAACCACGCCCAATCCGTTGCTGGTTCCGGCGGTCGCGGGCGCGAAAATAAAAGTTAGCTTCATCATCGGCGCGGATGGGCGCGTGCATAGTCCACTGATCCTGGAGAGCGCCGGCGCGACGGGCGATCACAATGTGCTGCAAACGGTGCGCACATGGAGGTATCGTCCTGCCACATGCAACGGTGTTCCTACGGAAGCGGAAGGTAAGATCGAGTTTTCCCGCCGCTAAGATTCGGACTGGGCTAGAATGTGAATAATCCAGCCGAATTGGCACAATCTGAAACTGTGGATAAAGAAAAGAAAACCGCCAGGCCCATCGCTACCCCACCCGCGCAGAATTCCAATTCTGAAGATGCGGCTTCGGGCGTAACTCCATCCAATCCAGCGCTCGGCGAAATTTATCAGCGCTTGTATCCAGAGATACGACGGCCGAAACCGAATCCGGAGGCGATTGCCGCAGCTCTGCAAGCCATGCAGCGCGTCACCGTAAAAATGGATTCGGAAACGGCTGCCGAGGAAACTACCGAACAAACCGTTGCCGGTCCCTCCGCAGCTTGTCCTTCCTGTGGACATCAAAATCGCGTGGGCAACAAATTTTGTGGCGTATGCGGGCTTTCGATTGATGCTGGAGCGGAGGAAACTGCCGCCGCGAACTCTCCTGCGCTTGAGCCGGAAACAGTCGAGTTACCCGACTTCGCCAAGCATTTGGTGCAAGCCCAGCCAACTGAAGCGGCGCCCGAGGTTCATCCCTTGGAGGGTGCTTCTGCTGGATCGCATCATTATCACCACCACTATCATCATCACTATTTTCAGGGTGGATTCGAAGGCGCCGTTGCGGCTCCGCGAGCCGCCGCTCCCGAAAGCGCACGCGAGGCTGACCGCCTGCGAATTGTTGCTGCCGCCAAAGGCGAGCCCATGAGCCGCAGCGAGGCTGCTGTTCGACGGCTTACGCAGGAATGGGTTTTAGCTTGCAACACCCGGCAACTGGACGAATTGCTCGACCTGTATGCGCCCGACGCTCTTGTGCTGCGCTCGAATCTTCCGTTGTTGCGGGGCGCGGCAGGGATACGCGAATTCTTTTTTTCTGCGCTCGAATCTGGACTGGGAGAAGTAGCGCTGGAACCTATCCGCGTGGAAGTGCTGGGTGACCTCGCTCATGAGGTCGGCCGTTACAGCGCGCTGGTTCCAGGAACTACCGGCAAACGGCGGGAAGAGCGCGGCAAATATCTGTGGGTATTTGCCAAACAAAGTGGCGGCGAATGGAAGCTGATCTCAGAGTGCTGGTCGAGCGATCTTACACTGACCAATGCGGAATCCGATGTTCCCAAAGTTGTAGCAGCGGCGGGATCAAAAGCACAGCCTCGACGCACTTAAAAATCCAACCTTAGTATTCCCTCTACAAACAAGACTACCTAATTACTTGACCACCCGAAAGGCCACGTTGCTCGATAGCGAGCCTTGCGATATTTTCACGGCCACTTTGCCGCTGGTTGCACCGGCAGGAACCGTGGCTTTAATTTCCGTCTTCGAGACGAGCGTGAAAGTAGCGGCGGTTCCGTTGAAGCTTACGCTGGCGGCGCTCGAAAGATTCGTTCCCAGAATAATGACGCTCGAACCCGCCTTCCCTGAAGTGGGGCGTATTTCCACAAACGGTCCCAGCCCCGCGGACAGGCTGAAGATCGTGCCGGCATTGCTGGTCCCTCCGGTATTCGTTATGCCATAAAAAGTTCCGTTGGTCGATTGCATCAGCGCGCCCTCAGGCCCTGATCCGTCCGTTCCTTCGAAGCTGTGGAGCGTTGTGAGCACACCAGCCGGCGTGATTTTGAAGATGGAGCCATAGTTGATATTGGCTCCGCCCTGAAATGTTGTGCCGTAGAAATTGCCGTCGGTAGCTTGAATCAGTCCAGACGTAGGCGAGTTGCCATCAGGGCAATTGGTCTTGGAGCAAAAACTGTAGAGAGTCTTGAGCGCTCCCGCCGGGGTGACTTGAAAGACCGTGCCCTCAGAGTGCGTACCGCCGCTGCTCGTGGTGCCGTAGAGGTTTCCGTTGCTGGCTTGAATCAGGCCAGCTTCGGGCAATGCTCCATCTTCGCAAACGCCGGTGGAGCAAAAGCTATAAATAGTGGTGAGTGTTCCGGTTGGGGTGATTTCGAAAATCGTGCCGGGAGTCGAGCCATTGTAGGTGGTGCCGTAGAAATTGCCATTGCTGGCTTGAATCACCCCGCCATAGGGGTTGCTGCCGTCCGTGCATCCGGGCGAAAAGCAAAAATTGTGAAGCGTGGTCAATACACCTGCCGGAGTTACTTTGAATACCGTTCCGCTGAAGCCGCTTCCACCCGAGTAAGTCGTGCCGTAGAAATTTCCGTCGGTGCCTTGAACCAGGCCGGCGTAGGGAGAAAAACCGTCGGTACAACCCGGTTTCGCGCAAAAAGTGTAAATCGTCTTCAGCGCGCCCGCCGGCGTGATTTTGAAGATCGTGCCCGGGCTGCTGTTGTTGACGCTGGAACCACCCTCTTGTGTTGTGCCGTAGAAATTTCCGTCGGTGCCTTGAACCAGGCCGGCGTAGGGATTTGCGCCGTCGGCGCATTCGGTCTCTGCACAAAAGCTATAAAGCGTGGTCAGCTTGCCGGCCGATGTGATCCGAAAAACTGTGCCCCCACCGTTTACCCCATCAAGAAACGTGGTGCCATAAAAATTTCCATCAGTTCCCTGGATTAATTGCATATAAAGAGGTTCCGCGCCGATAGCCGGGTTGAAATCCAGCAAGGTGTCGAAGGTCTGGGCCGACGAGCCAATCACCGTCGCGGCGCAAAATATAGAAATCATGCAAGCCATTTTCAATGAGGTAAGTTTGTTCAAGCTGTCTCCTTGCTGGTATTGCAATTGGCCGCGGCCAATATATAAGAGTTCATCCTGCGAGCAGGGTTCAGGAGGATCTTCATTTTTACATCGAAGCGGATGAATTGTACGTGGTTTCGCCTACCGCCGATAGCCTGAAAGAAATTGCACAGCCCGCTTGCGGAGGTGTGAAAATTACTTCATCCGCGCTTAAATGCGAACCCCGATTTTCGCCAAGTCCTGCCGCAATTGATCGAAGTTTTGCATTTGAATCGTCTTCATGCCGAGTCCGGCTGCGGGTTCCAGATTTTGCGCGCGGTCGTCGATGAAGCAGCATTCTTCCGGAGGGAACTGCGTGATATCCAGCGCGAGCTTGTAAATGTCGTTCTCCGGCTTGCGTAGCCCGACGAAGCAGGAGCTGACAAATAGCCGAAAGATTTCGCGCAGACCGAACTTATCGATTCGGTTCTGATTCAATTCGCGCGATTCGTTATTGAGAGTAGATAAAAAATATTTTCCGGAGTCAGCCAGTGCGCGTGCGAAGGCGAGGATATCCGGTTTCGGTTGCGACAAAGAAAACATATAATCGCGAAACTCGTCACGAGAGAAGGGACGCTCTTCGTAGAACACGGTGCGATCGAGATATTCGTCGAGCGACATTTTACCCCGTTCAAAGGGAGAAACCAGCGGCTCATGCTGCGCGTTAAATTCTTTTTCGTCGAGATGAAAATGTTCGAGCGCTTCGGCGCGTTCGGTATGATCCCACGCGTTGGTCAACAGCACTCCTCCCACATCCCAAAAAATGGCTTGAATGCCAGGCATGTATATGCCCTCCTCTATCATCCCAATTCTATGCAATCCTCTTAATGTTTGTAGACGCTGGTGTCGTGGTGGTAGTTGCGCCAGTCGAACCAGTAGTCTTTCAGCGCGGGGACGCGGTCGAGGCATTTTCCTTGCGCCGCACCGGAAACGGCACAGCCCTGAAAGTTCCATAGGCTGTTGGTGGCCGTGTCGAGCAGCGACCATTGTTTGGAATCGGTGCCGGTTTGCAAAAAGAACTCGGCGTCACTGCCATCGATACGAGCCACAAAGACGCGGAAGGATTTGCCGTCAGGGCCAAGAATCAGGAGCAGCGGTGTTCCGTTGACACGATCGAGAATCGGAGATTGCTTGGCGAAAGTTTCCCAGGGGTAGGCGCGAGCTGCATCGCCTATCGTGAGCCCGATGACGACATCGCGGGATTTCAATTCGGTGCCGGGAAAACTGATGACAACCGGAAGCTTGGCGACGTCGGGCTCCCAGTTGGGGTCATACTCTTTTTTGTATTTCGCAATGGGCGCGAGAACCTGTCCGGATGGAAATTCGCTTCTCCACTCGCCGAAGGTGAGTTCATCGCTCAACACTAAATCGAGTGCGGCGCCTTTCAACGGCCCGTAGATCGCCTTGCCGGTGATCTGCTGCCACCAGGTTCCGGTTTCCTTGTCGCGCATCAGGAAATTTTGATTGTTGATGCCGGCCAGATAAAAATGCAAAGCTCTGCCCTTTACGGTTCGCGTCCACACCAGACCGGTGTGACAGAGCGTTCAATAGGTGACGGTTACCGGCACGCCTCCGACAATGTCGTTGAGAACGTGGTGGTAGGCCATTTGGCTGATGGGATAGGCGCGGGCGTCGTCGCCAAAACCAATCGCCATGATCATCTCTTTAGGGTCCAGCTTGCTCTGCGATTGCGCAAGGAATTGCGCGCCGGGAATGGGATGGAACATCCACTCGAAATAATTGAGGCGGGCCATAACGGCGGAGAACGTAACCACCAACAAGGCGACGACGAGCAATAATCTGCGCCAGATGCCGACGATTTTCCAAAGTGCGAAGGCGAAGAGGAAACTCGCAAGCCCTGCGAACACCGTTCCTAAAGGAGCGCGCTGGCGCAGAGACAGGGCAAGGAGCAACGCGCGCGGCGCTTGGTAAGCAAAAGGGCGAATGATAAATGCAGGAACGAAGAACAGCCCAATCGTGATGAGAGCACAAGTAAAAAATCCAACCCAGATCCAAAGCGCGCTCGCTTTGCGATCAACGGGCTGATTCGGAGCTCCTGAGACGAGCGGTAAAGATGTGCTCATAAAATATGGTTCTGTTCCGGACGGAGGTACGCCCGCACACGGTACGCGAAACAGCCCGGCGGGAGCAATAGTACAAAACCATCAATAGTACGAACAATGAAAAACCCCGATCCGCGGAGCGGGACCGGGGTTGGTAAAGGTGCTTTGGTTAAGGTTATTGTGGAGTGAAGTTTTGATGGAAGCTCAAACTCACCACATCCTGGAACATAGGCGTGCCAGGAGGCAGATTGGCCGGGTTGAGGAATTGCGTGTCAAAGAAATAGTTACGGGTTGGGGCACTGTACACGGAGTTGCAGCACTTGAAAGTGCCCGTGGCGTATTGCGAGTAGTACATGCTGATCAGCGACCCAGCATAATAAACGTTGGTGCCGCCACGGTTCTCCAGATACCGGAGGAAGTTGTGCATGCCACCGTCAGTTCCGAAGTCTTGCGCACCCCACGACGGTTGCGGGAAGGGAATGCTTTTGCCGGCGGCTATGGCGACGCGGTAGTAGCTGTCAGTCGCAGTCCTGCCGGGGAAACTGCCGGTCGCGGCAGCATAGCCCGGTGAGGCGAAGCTGTTGGCGTCCGACCAATTCGGCGAGAGCAAAGTGACGGCGTCTGCAATGATCGCGGCCGCGGAGTGCGGAGTCGTGCCATTGGCTCCATCGCTTGCCCAGAAGGGATCCGAAGGTCCAGTGTTGTAATTCCCCCACACGTAGACTGGCTCTTCAGAAGCGACGGTGAAGCCGTTTCCAGAAGTTGCCGGTGAAATGGGCTGCGGCAGATAACTGACTCCCGATCCATTCATGCCGCCATCCACGAGTCGCAATACGTGGCGGGGGCCAGTGACCAAGTTCCAAGTAGCCGTTGTTGTACACGGTACACCCGTAGTTGAGCCCGGAATGTAGTAGGCCTGTGACATGGCTGACGGACTTGAGGACAAGCCAAATCCGGATCCCATGTATTTTGCTCCAAAGGTGTCAAGATAGCCGCTATCATCCACGTCTTCGGGCGAGAAGGCATAATAAGACGCCGTCTCCAACACGTTGTCGGGGATGCCGGTCGTGGATGCAGAGTTAACCACGTCTTCCAGACCGGAAACGCCAACAAAGCCGTTATAGAAGCCAGTGCGATCTGTATCTGGATCCGGTTGCATGCCGCGATGATCCGAGAAATAGAGAATGTAGCCATTCTCGTTCGTATTGTTCACCAGGTGTCCACTGCCACTGGAATAAGGAGTACCTGTCGCGGACTGCAACCAGAGCCACAGGTTGCCCACATCCAATTCAACGGCATTCATTATGCCAGCGGGGCTGCAGTTGTTGGTCGTGTAAGAAGACCGGGTATCGCGCGGCTCGCCTTCGCGCGAATCGTAAAAATTGATGGGAAGCCAGTTGTAACCGGTATTGCTGGTGTCTGTTGTGTCGGCTTCGTAGGATGTACCGACGCCTGCAGTCTTACCACTTTGTAATTGCTGAAGGATAAGGATCGCAGGGCTGACCGGGTTTGCGCCTGCGGGTGGGGTGCTTGTACCGGTATAGGGAACGCTGGGTGAAACGCCGTATGCGCGCCCGAACCCATATGACAGCCACTCTTGTGTGACCCCAGTCCATGCGCCGGTGGAATTGTTCAGATATTCCACGCGTAGCCATACGCTTTTGCAGGGAGACGTGGTCCAAGCGACCTGGCCGAGCAGCGGCCATGGGCTGGTGCAGCCGGTGGGCAAAGTCCAGCTTCCCGTGCCGGTTTTTCCCAAAGCGTAGTACATGTTCTCGTTAGCTGCCGTCCCCGTTGCCCTGGTGAGTTGGACGTAAGCGGTAGCCGACGGTCCTACGCCGAGCTGCACATCGTTAGCGTCGAGCGCGGTGGCGCCGCGCTCAGGATGGAGCTGAGAGATGTCGTCCGCCAACAGTATTCGGATCTCAGCTTCTGTGTAGAGACGCGAATTGGTGAGGAGCGTCGTGTCGCTGGCCTGCGGCCGGCGAATAATATCGATGGCACCAATATTGGAGGACTGCACGAAAGGTAGTTGCAACTTGGTCGCTCCGGTGAGTCCATTGATGACGAAATTCTTAAAGGTACCGGTAGAAATTCCAGTCCATCCGGAATTAGCTGCGCCAGTAGGTGGAAACCCTCCCGTCCAACTCCCTGCTGTCAATTGCGGACAATTCGTTGCCGGTCCTGTCCCAGGTGCGGCAGGGCAACCGCCAGCGGCATCGGGCGCGTAAACCGAGCCGCCGTAGCCTGAAGATGTGGAATGCCCATTTTCAAGCCGGTCCAGAATGATCTGGCCCACGGCGGCAATCTTATCGGTAAAAGTCAGGGCCGCGCCGGATGCGAGAAAAAGATTTCCATTGGTATGAACCCGGCCGCCGAAGTTGAAATTCGGACCAGCGAAATAATCGCAGTCGCCATCGCAAAACACTCCGAACTCAAAGGCTGGAAGCAAGGCAACTTCCACGGTACGCGTGAGGTTGACGGAAGCTCCAGTAGGAGAAATCGACGAGTTAGTCGAGACTTCACCACCATTGGCAATTCTGGTCGCGGTCACTTGCAAGGTATAGGGAATGAGAGAAGCCACCATTCCTTGATCTGAACCGGAACCCACAATGTCCCATGATCCACAGGGGTTTGGAGCATTGGAACAGGGCTGGCCATTGGTTTGAGTGGATGGCCAGGTGATGGTTTCCACATAGTTCATGTTGGTGATGTTCGAGCCAGTCACGGCAGTTGGGAAGTTCGAGGCCGCGGTGAGAGCGGTGATGGAAGAGGCGGTCGGCGTTTGCGAAGACTGATACAACGTGGAAAGTTGGGCGGTAAGGTTTTCAATGCCAGCTTCCGCGCCATAATACGCCAAATTACTTTCCAGGTCGTTGCCTCCCATGCGCTGTTCATTGTTGACCATGTAAATAAGGCCAACCGCCATCGCGGATAACAGGAGTGTCAACAGAAGCGCGGCTATAAGCGTAAAGCCCCGCGAATTTTGTGTGCTCTTGCTCATGGATTCCCCCAAAACTCCCCCATTCACCCTCTGAAAATTATTGGCAAACCGTAGTATTCGCACTGTATGAATTGCAGAAGCTCATATTACGGGCGGCCACGGAGCTTGCCAGATACATACTTTGGGCTTGCTTCCCTCCCGTAAGTAATCCTTGTCCCATGATCCACATATTCACCTTCTGGATCAGAGCGGGGGAAAGACCGGCAGCAATGGGATTGGCCTGGTTCGCACTTATGGTGCCCAGTTGGGAATTGATTACGTCATAGCTAAATTGCAAATTAATGATGTTATCGGCCACCGGAACTGCAGTAAGGCCGTTCACTTGGCGCATCAGACGCGGAGTCTGCACGGTTCCACCCGCTGCGGGAACCTGCAAGAAATAGGTGACGGCATTGAGCCGGCAAACACTTACTGTGTTGCCCGTGCCGAGGGAAGAGCCCAAGTTCTTGATTGTGTAAGCGAGACTGTTGGCCGTAGTTTGTGATTGATTGAAGTTGAGCGCGTCGCCGGATGCGAAATCGATGACAGAGTTGCTTGGCAGTCCCGTGATTTCGCCTACCACGGCGGCAGTTTGCGCGGCGCTGGTACCTTGAGAGCCGGTGCCGTTACCGGGGGTGCTCACCAGGAACAACAGCAAATCTCCTACATTGAGACCACCTGGCGCGAGGATGTTGTTTGGCGAAACGGTCGAGTTTATTACGGATACACTGGCCTGGGTTGTGCTTGGAAAAGTGAAATTAAAATTGGTCAACGGGAAGTTATAGTCGCAGTAGATCGACGTGACACTGTCATTCGTGGCCGCCGGAGCGCTGCTGATAGTGGCGCCGCTCTCCACGCCATTACCGAATCCGGGTATGATGCCGGTCATGTAATTGCTGTTGGGGTAAGTGTCCCCGCTCACATAGCAGGTGCCAGACTGATTGCATGCGATCTTGTTCGCGCTGGCGTTAGCCAGTTGCAAGCCGCCGGAAGGCAGGCCCGCCCCCGCCAAACTAAGATCCTTGGTCATTAATTCGATGGCGGCGCGCAGATTCTGTTGCGTTTCAGCACGCTCGGTCACCGTAAACGTTGTATTCATGCCCGTGCGGAACAGACTGGTCATCGCCAGGATGACAAGTACACCGAGAGCAGCAGCGATCGTCAATTCCAGAAGGCTGAAGCCTTTTTGCGGGTTTGCGATGGGCATCTTCATGTCGAATATTTGCCTTAGTGGTAGCTGGAGATTAATCCGTTCACGGTATAGGTACGCGCCGGCCAGCCCGGTTTGGTATAGGTGACGGCGATGGTGACAGCGATAAGATTTTGATTTGTGCTCGTAATCCCGTTGATGGTTTGCAGTACGGGATTGAAGGTGATTGTCCGGGAGAAATTGGTCAGAGCCCAGGTAACATCATCCGCGGTCCCGAGAACTCCATCCGGGCCGGGAAGAATCAAACACTCGACACCCCCTGGGCAGGCTGCGCCGGTATCCGGTGCGGTGCAGGCAACATCGTCTGCTGTTCCTACCAGACCATCCGGTCCGGCACAGAGCAGGGGTTGAGCGCCGCTTAGAAAAATACCGCCGCTGGCAACGTTATTGATCGACGCAAATGGCACCTGTTGGCTGTTGCGCGCTGTATAAATGCTTTCCATGGCGTCGAGCGCCTTGTGCCGTGCAACCAGATCTTCTTGCGCAGAAGCGGTCGCTGCGACCGCGGTCGCAAAGCTCGCAATCAGGGCGAGAATGCCTATCGTCATAACCACAATGGAAATCATCACTTCCAGCAGCGTGAAACCGCCTTCAGCGACGCGTTTGTTGACGGATTGTTTTTTCTGCATCATTGTTGCACCCAGGTCCACACACCTGCTGTTTGCCCCATTCGCCATCCGCGAATTCTGCCAGTTGCTCCCCAAACCGTAATTGCTCTTGAGTTGTTAAAAGTGTCAGTAGGACGGGTAAGATAAACGACCCCACTGTTAAAATTCCCCAGGTCGTCCTGCGAAGAGCCATCGGGCATGAATACGACGTAATTAAGCGGTTCGCCCGCCAGCGCTTGACCGAAATCAATCGCATTCACCCCAGTTCCAAAGCTATCCGGAGCGTTGGAAGGAAATCCTGACTGCACCGCAAAGCTCACATCGGAAGGGATCGTGTAAGTAATCACTTGCTCCAGCGGCGGCGCAACTCCGGCGCCAACCGCGGGCGGTTGATACTCTACCTGGATGGTGCCTGCAGGAAATCCAGTCGGATTGAAATACACGTAGTACTCGTGACTCTGTGTGATGGCCAGATTGCGCGTATTCCGCAGCGCCATGAGGGTTGTGCCATAGGCCGAGTCGACATGGTTCCGATTCAGCGTCGGCTGCAAGGTGACGAAGGTGACGCCACACAGAATCAGAATGATGCTGACTGTGATCATCATTTCCAGCAGCGAAAGTCCGTTTTGCTTGCGCGATAACATAAGTTCTTCTGGCTCAACGTTGCTCGTACAACCGCCGGCTACTTCGGTTTTCAATTAGGCCAAATGGATAAAGCTACGGAGGATTCACCATTCGACACGCTGGGGGCTTGGCAGTCTTCATACTAGGAACGGGGTCTGGTAACGTCAAAGCACTACGGTGCAACGCCAGAGCATTGGTCTTCTGTAATGACCCGGGTGACTGAGGTCACCTGTAGGGTTTTAAGTGAGTTAAGAGAATTTCAAGGGCAAATCGAAGCGGTACGAATGACTCCGGTAACTTGTCGGCTGAACTGTGGTGACCCTACCATGCTTGCAGTATGAATCTCTCATCACTCCTGGTTTGCGCGGACGATGCTTCCGTAGAGGTGTTGAGCCGCGTCCTGAAAGAGCTCGGCATTCAGGTGGAGTTGTGTTCGGATGCTACGCGCGCCGGAGTCAGATTGGCGCAGGAGCGCTTTGACCTTATTCTTCTTGATTGCGAAAAGCAGGCGGATGTAACCTCGTTGCTTAACGAGAGCCGGGCTTCGCGGTTGAACGGAACTACATTGGCTGTGGCTGTGGTTTCCGGACAGGAGAACATCCGCGAGATGTTTTCGCTGGGTGTGAATTTTGTTCTGTACAAGCCGGTTTCCTACGAGCGGGCAATGAGCAGTTTGCGCGCGGCGCAGAGCGTTTTGTTCCGGGATAAACGCCGCAAGGCGCGTGCCGCCGTACACACGCATGCAACCATCGATTACGCCGGCGTGCAGCAGGCGCGAGCGACTCTGGTGGATTTGGCGGAAGATGGCATGGCAGTGAATTTTGGCAAGAAATTGCCGCCGACCTGCAAAGTGTATTTTCAATTTCAATTGCCGGGGCAGACGGCCAGCGTGCGCCTCTCCGGGCAAATCATGTGGCAGGATTGGAGCGGCCGCGCCGGCATTCAGTTCGTCGACGTACCGCAGGCTTCGCGGAAGGTTTTACGCGAGTGGCTGCAAATGAATTTATCGGACGCGACGAAGCAGCATTTGGCTTCGGAAGAAGTGCAGGTGGAGCATTCCATCCGTCCGACAGACGAACATGCGCTCGGCACCGGAAGAGGAAAGAAAAAAGATCCGAAGACAAGCGGCGGGTCGGCTACAGCGCAGTCACGCGACGACTCCGATAACCGGCGTGGAGAGACGCGATACGCATGCCATCTGGGCGCTGAAGTTTACCAGCAGGGAAGCTCGGTGCGGAATTATTGTCATCTGAGCGACCTAAGCCCGGGTGGATGCTATCTGGAAATGCCGCTGGCGTTCGCAACCGGCTCCACGGTTGAGATAGTGGTGCGTACGCACGAAATGAAATTGCGCTTGAGCGGCAACGTGAAAGCTTCGCATCCCGGATACGGGATGGGGGTGTCTTTCCATCTCAACACCAAAGATGAACGGCACGGCGTGCAGCAGTTAATTGACTTCGTTGCCGCCGCAGCGGAAAGCTCTTAAATTGTAGGCCAGTTATCAGTGGCCGAACATTGATCTCCACGCAAGTCTTTTCGCCGTAAATCTCCCAGCAAAGTAAATCTCGGCTCTCTTACGCGAGTGAACTACGTAAGATTACCGCCTATTTTTGGCGCTCTCACCGAGACTGTCGTTGAGCGGCTGCCGCTAATTTTCCGGGCAGCCCTGCTGAATCCAGCAGCCGAAGGTTGCAACCCATGCCGGGGACCAAGGCTTTTCCCCTGATTGCGGAGGTGGCATATTGCCGCTTTGCACCTGGTTGTAGATCGATACCGCATTGATCATCACGCTCTGGTAGTTGCTGAGATCAATGCCCTTGGTTTTCATATGGGCAATGTCCATTGCGGTAAACATTTTTTGTATGTCGGCCGTCCATGTCACCTGGTTCGGACAACTCAATGCAGCGAAAAACTTATGATCGTGTGCCATGCGTCTTCCTTTCTAAATTCTCCGGTTAAAGTGCCGTTTATTTACTAAGGCTTCGGTTGCGTTTCGCAAAGGTCAATCCCTTTGATGTTTCAAGCGCAGGCGATTCGGGCTGGCTTACAGTTCCACGCGCTAATATCACGCTGAAGTCGCCCGCCATTCCTGCTGGATTTTGTCCCTGGCTACCGTGGCAACCCATGCATCCCCCCATATTGTAGAAATGGCCGCCGTAGTAACTGTTTTTGTGTGGCGAACCATCCTGGTTCCAGTCCGTACTTATGTTTGGGGACAATCCGCCGCTGAATAACTGGAGCGAACGATTGGTTTCGACAACGATATTTGCCTGATAGAAGCTGGAGGCGGGAGGATTCTGCGCTGAGTAGGGTGGTTTCGACGTGTAGAGTGAGCCGTTGGGCATGGGCGGGTTCGGAATGATCTTGTCGTAGGGGAAATACTGGACATTGACCAACTTGTAATAAAGCCAGGGCGCGGAGGCGACGCCTGACTGCTTCAAATAAGCCGCAATGGCGGTATGCGCCTGCGCGTTGGTTTCAACGGCATAATCGGGAATTGGATTTTCCCGTTTGTCGATGCAGATATTGCCCGCGCTAGGTTCGCTGTTTGGGGGCGAACCCATGGAGTTGCGTAAGTAAAGTTGATTGCCGGGGGCGCCGCAGTACGTCTGGGTTGTGATGCGCTTGCAGGTTGAGGGATCGTCCGTTTCGATCACTGAACCCAGGGAACTGGTTATCTCGGGACTCTGTGGCTGTGTCACCGGTGGCTGCGGGTCGACAAGACATACCTGCGGGGTGGTGGCGGTTTTGGGCGGCGGCTTAACGATGATGTTGCCGTTCGCATCTTCGACCGGATCTCCCTGCGACGTAAGAACATTATCCGCTTGCTCGAACGTCGCGTAGATGAAATACGGGGCCGACGGAGTTTTCTGGATGATATGCAGCGCAACCAATCCCCACACCGCATCGCGATAGCATTTGGAGCTATTTGGACCCTGCTCGTAGAAACGTACAGTCTGCGAGTGGAATCGACCGGAAGCGAGTTCGGACGGGTTCAGCGGCCGCCATGCGGCTTTTACTTCGATCGTCCCATCGGGCAAGCTTACATATTGGGAGCTGTTGGGCGGAGGGCTCGCCTGATTTGTTGCCAGGTAGGACTTGGTCGCGGCCACGATATTCTGGGGGATACTAACCCACCATTGGTCGCTGGGATCCGAACTAGAACTATTTCCAGCGACGTAAACATATTGAGAGCGGTTGGCTTTAGCCAAAAAGCGGATGAGTTGCGGCGAACTGTTTCCGGGCGAACTGCCGGGATCCACCACGCCCGCGTACATATTGTCGAGAGTGATTTGATCGGTTTCATCAAGATTTACCCACGGGGTGGAATCGCCAGACTGACTCTGGTCACACGCGGAAATTGTCGTACTGTAGTTGTAAACCGGCAGGGCATCGTAGCCGTACGAGGAATCTCCCTTCGGACCGGGATAGCCCGGTGGGGGTTGGTATTTGAACGGATTGGCGTTGCCCGGAAAAATTTCAACTTTTCCGCGGAAGGTTTCCCATGTAAGAGGTCCGGTACAGCCTGGGTCTCCGAAGTGGCAAGTGGTGGAAGGAGTGTCACGCTGCCCCGGATTCCCTAATTGAGGCCCGGCGGGCCAATTCAATGCGATGAACTCCTGCCAGGCAAACGCGGCAGCCTGGTCAAATGTTGCCTTGGGCGTTCCTCCTCCCTGCGGATTCAGTTCAGATGGAGGTGTCGGGAGGATGGAAATTTGAAGGGAAGATGGGCTTGGGCTGGCCGTAACGATTGGTTGCTTTATGAAAATCAACAGCGTGGGAGAAATGATGAGGATGCAAATTGTGAATAGCCATCTCGCATAAACCAATCTCATATTTTACCTTTCAATCAATTGGCGTTTCCCCCTGGGTTCGTTAGTTTTCAATTGAGCAAGTAAGACAGATACCCCGTCTGTTCAATTCCATACTTGGTGTTCTGGCGGTAAGCCAACTCGCTAAAATTGAAGCATCACTGGGTAACACAAGAGAGTGGGGATTCGGACTGTGAATTTAATTTTTTACGGAATCCGAAACAAGCGGGCAGATATGCAGGCTGCATTTAGCGGATAAAGCTTTTGGGAACATCGTTTAAGTAAGCTTAAAGATAGGCCGAACTAGAAGATTTCCAGGCAAGTGATATCTGCGAAAATTTGCAGTTCTTGTTCCAAAATACGGAAAGCCGTTTCCAGGGAAGAGTTCAGAAATTGGTTGAGCAGGATTGAATATAGAAAGTCAAAATACCCACCCTTCCGCAAAAATGCGTTAGGGTGGGGAACCCACAGAAATACGTCAGCCTCATTATGGATAACTCACCACCGTCACCGGCACATCTGGATTTGCGATAGTTGAAGATCCGCCGGTGTTATTGATCACATTCAAGATTCCTCCAAACCCTGATGTATTGAGGAAGACCGTGAGCAGATCGTTCATGCTTGCCGGTGCGAGCGTTGTCGGAACCTCGAACGCATTCGCGGCGTAGATGTTCACGCCTTGATCGAAGAAGCTGTAGCTGCCCATGCCATAACCATGGAAATTGGTGACGTTATTCGTGACTTTGAAGGCCGCGTAGCCATCAACACCCGGAGCTTCCATCCAAGCCGCCTGGCTGGGTGGATCGTAGGGCATTTCATTCTGCAGGAAGATGTCTGTGCCGTTGTTGCCGGTCCAGATCACTTCGTATTTCTGATAGTGCTCGATGAAGAGTCCGTAAGCGGTAACGTTGTTGCCGGTTACGATCAGGCCGGTATCGGCGGTGTTGTCGGTCCAGCCGACGCCCGTACCGTGGTCGGCGCGCCACGCCCAGATGTCATCGAGGATGGTGTTATTGCCGCCTACGGAGAGACTAACGTTTGCCTGGCCGGCCTCTGCGCCGCCGATGCGGAAGAAGACATCCTGAAGCGCCGACGGATCAGAGGTGGAGCTTGCGCCGAAGGGAGTTCCGAACTGAAGCAGCAGCGGCGAGTTGGGAAGGCCGGCGTCGAAGATCATCCCTGAAACCATTACTCCTTTTTGCGGCAGGACGATCATCGAGGTGATTCCGTTCTCGGGGATCAGCGTGGGGAAGCCGATGCCGAGCACGACGGTGTCGGGATATATGACCAACAGAGGCAGATTGAGGTTGTAGATTCCCGGAGTAAGGATGAGGTTTTTGCCCAAGAGTAGTGCTGCGTTGATCTGGGCGGCGGTGTTCGTCGGTTGCGCGACGAAGAATTTTGAAATGGGGATGGATGAGCCGGGAGTGGGGCCGCTGGCCCATGTTGTTCCCGAAGAATTGAACTGCGCGGATGGGACGAAGACGTTGTAGTTGCCGCTGGAGTCCTGGTAGAGATAGGGCTCTTCGCGGGTGACTGGGCTGGTGGCTAACGTAGTGTAAGGACCACCGCAGGCTCCGGCGGGGAAACACTGGGCTGGTGCGCCAATTACGCCGGAGAACACCTGATTCCAAACGCCGTTGGACCAGCTATCGACCTGGCTGTTGCGGGTGATCCATTGTTGCTGGGAGCCGCTGACGATGTTGCCGTTGATGAACTGCGTGTCGGCGACGAAGCCGCCGCTCGCGTACGAGGGTGCGGTGCAGTAGTCCATGAAGGTGGCGTTGCCGTTGACCTGCACGCGGCGCATGGGTGCGGCTTGCGAAACGGCCCAGAATTCTCCGGTATAGCAGCCGAAGGTTGGATTGGTGACGTTGATGGTGAGGTTGGACAACGAGCGCCAGAAGTTGACCAGAGCGGTGCAACTGCCGTCGTCACACTGGTTGTAGGAGTTGATGGAGCCGTTGATGACTACGTCACTCGGATTCTGGCCGAGGCCGGCGACGCTGGTGTAATAGCCGACTTGAAAGTTAAGGGGAGTGTCGGTAGTGCCGTAGGTGCCGGGCTCGAAGAGCAGCGCGTAGCGTTGCGTGCCGAATTGGTTGGTCAGTTGTTGGTTAGAGATGTTATCGACTGTCGTTTGAATGTCGCTGAGCGACATGGCCGGGGTGAAAATATAGACGTTTGGTCCGAAGTTAACCTGGGGCGAGGCTGGCTTGGCTGTGGCTACGGGAATGACTTGGTTTGGCGCGGCTAAAGCGGAAGGCGAGGACAGAAGCGAGGTGGCGAAAACTACGACGGCGATCGCGACATAAGTCACGGACCGCAGAGACACTCGACTGGGAGTGAGAATCTGCATGACTGAACTCCTTGGGAGCAAACTTGGGAGTGATAACTCCCTGTTGCCCCAAAGTGTATCAGCAGTTAGCCACTCTCACTTATTAGTTAGTCCTACTTAGTCTTTGAGTTATAGCTCTTGAGGATAAAATCCGCCACGTTATCGTGAATCGCCTTCAAAGAAGCTTCATGGGCATAGACCATGTGCCCGGATTCGTAAAACTTGAATTCGATATTTTTTTGCAAATCGGCAGGGATCGGTAGGTGCTGCATTTCATAAACTCCCTCATAGAAGGGAGTCGCCAGATCGAAATAACCCGCGTTCAAAAGAACTTTCAGCATGGGGTTGTATTTCATCGCAATGGCGAGGTCGGGCATTACATTGGTGGCTTGCGGTAGGGGAAAAGGAATACCAGGGGCCACGTGGGCGAAACTCCACCATTTAAAAACATCGAATTCCGGCTTGTATTCTTTATTCTCGCCAAACTTCAGTTCTTTGCGCACATAGTCGTTGAATGCGGAAACGTAGGCTGAGGAGATGGCCGCCGATTGTGGATCGTAATCCGCTTCTTTGCTTAGCGGATCAAAGCTGGGTCCGGAGAAGCGCGTATCGAGGCGGCCGGTTGTCAGATTATTTTCGTCTTGCAGATTCTTTTCAAACTCTCCACCGCTGATGCGCAGGTTTGCTTTTTCGATATAGGCGGCTGGAAGGCCGGTGTATTGATGAAGTTTGGAAACGATTTCGCGCCGTTGATCGGGGGCGAGCGATGCGCCGGCTCCGAGAGCCAAGGCATATTCGTTCATGGCAAAGTGCTCGACTTCGGTGAGCAACGTCGCCAATTCTGGGCGCGGCTCCGCGAGCTTGTGGTGATACCACGCGGATGCCGCGTAGGTGGGAAGCGCGAGTTCATATCCCAGATCGACGCCGGGATCGTACTCCGGGCCATCGGCATCCAGAGCGAAGTTCAGAATTTGCGAGAGAAGGATGATGCCGTTGAAGTCGACATCGCGTTCGGTTTCGAGAATGTTGGCCAGCACCGCAGAGCGTGTGGTGCCATAACTTTCGCCGAATAAATATTTGGGCGAATTCCAGCGTCCATATTTCGAGAGAAACTGCGAGATGAAATCGGCGAAGGCTTGTCCATCCTGATCGACGCCGTAGAATGCTTTTTCTTTGTCTTTGCCGCTGAGCCGGCTGAAGCCGGTGCCGGGTGCATCGATGAAAACCAGATCACTTACATCGAGCAGGCTGTATTCATTATTGACGACCGAGTAAGGCGCGGCCGGAGTATGCGTATCATCGGCGGTAACGACGCGCTTGGGCCCGAATGCTCCCATGTGCAGCCACACGGTGGAGGAGCCGGGGCCGCCGTTGTAGAGGAACGTGATGGGACGCGGAGCACCTTTGACGTCGGATTTGAAATAGGCAACGTAAAACATGCTGGCTTCGGGGGCCCGATTCTTAGGGTCCGGATCGGCATTCTGCGGGACATCGTCCCAGCCTTTCGGATGCACGACAAGCGTGCCGGCGTAGGCGTCGTAACTAATGGTATTTCCGCCGATGGCGACCGATCCCTTGGTCTGTTGCTGCTCCGGTTTGAATTGTTCTGGCTTGGGCGTTTCGGTTTTAGCGGTTTCGACCTTAACGGACGAGGTTTCGTCTTTTGCCTGGGCGTGAAGCATCAACGGCAGTGCGATGGCGGCTAACGATAGTGTGGCAACTCTCAAGATGAGCGTTCGCATCGAGCGGTTCTCCGTTTGTAAAAGAGACTGCAAATTTTCCTTCTGGTTGGCGAAGGACAATTTATCACGTCGAAGCGGGGCTTATCCGAGTCTTTTCGTGGTGGCTGATTCCAATTGCACAGCCTTCTGAAAGTAATCTAGCGACAGGAGCAGACCCTCTTCCAGTTGAATCTTCGGCTCCCATTCAAGCAGAGTGCGTGCTTTGGAAATGTCGGGCTGGCGCTGCTTGGGGTCGTCCTGCGGCAGGAGTTCGTAGGCGATTTTACTTTTTGAGCCTGTTACTTTTAATACGAGTTGTGCGCATTCGAGGATGGTGAACTCGTTGGGGTTGCCGATGTTCACAGGCAGGTGTTCGTCTGATTTCGCTAAACGAAGGAAACCATCGATTTCATCGCTTACGTAGCAGAAGCTGCGGGTTTGTTGGCCGTTGCCGTAGACGGTGAGTGGTTCGCCGCGCAGGGCCTGCTTCATAAAATTCGATACCACGCGGCCGTCGTTCAATTGCAGGCGCGGACCGTAGGTGTTAAAGATGCGGACGATGCGCGTATCGACTTTGTGATAGCGGTGATAGGCCATGGTGACGGATTCGGTGAAGCGTTTGGCTTCGTCGTAGACAGAGCGCGGACCGATGGAGTTGACGTTGCCCCAGTAAGTTTCTCTTTGCGGATGCTCGAGTGGGTCGCCGTAGCACTCAGAAGTCGAAGAAACGAGATATTTTGCGTTGTATTTTTTCGCGATGTCGAGGGCGTGGAAAGTTCCGAGCGAGCCCACTTGCAAGGTGGCGATGCCGTGTACGGTGTAGTCGACCGGGCTGGCGGGGCTGGCGAAGTGGAAGACGAAGTCAACCGCGCCGACGTCAAAGGGCTGGCAGATGTCTTTATTTATAAATTCGAATCGCGAATCATTCTTTAGGTGGTCGATGTTCGCAAGGCGGCCCGTCAGCAGATTATCGACTACGACTACACTCCAGCCTTCCCCGAGCAGGGCATCGCAGAGATGAGATCCCAGAAAACCGGCGCCACCGGTGACCAGCGCGCGTTTTGAACTCATGCTTTGTGGGTGCCGTTTTTCAAGGCGGGCACGCCTTCGGGATGCGAGGCGGCGCGTCCGACAGAATAATAGGTGAATCCGCTGGCTGCCATCACTTCCGGATCATACAAGTTGCGGCCGTCAATCACGATGGGATATTTGAGTTCGGTATTCAAGCGGTTGAGGTCGAGATTGGCGAACTCCTCCCATTCGGTGAGGATCAGCAACGCGTCGGCTGCGGTGGCGGCTTCGTAGGCGGAGTTGACGAACTTTATGCCGGAGTTCATCACTTCGCGGGTGCGCTCCATGGCAGCGGGATCGTATGCGGTTATCTTGCAGCCTTCCTGCAACAATGACTGCACAATAAGGATGGCGGGGGATTCGCGAATATCGTCTGTACCCCCTTTGAATGCGAGGCCGAGTACGCCGAGGTGCTTGCCGCGAAGGGTCCACAGAGCGCTGCGGACTTTGCGCAAGAAACGGTGGCGCTGGTCTTCATTGATGCGCATGACTTCATCGAGCAGGCGGAAGTCGTAGCCGCACTCGCGGGCGACGGCGCGGAAGGCCATCACATCTTTCGGAAAGCAGGAACCGCCGTAGCCGATGCCGGGGTTGAGAAAACGCGGGCCGATGCGGGAATCGGTGCCGATACCGTGGCAGACCTGGTTCACGCTGGCGCCCACGGACTCGCACATGGAAGCGACCGCGTTGATGAAGGAAATCTTCATCGCCAGGAACGCGTTGGAAGCGTGCTTGATGAGTTCTGCGCTCTTGGTGCTGGTGACGATAATCGGTGCAGGGATGGATGCGCGGTCGGGCTGCGGGATTGCGTCGGCGCGTTTGTAGTATGTGCCGCTGGTCAGCGGTTCGTAAATTTCGCGGAGAACCGCGGCGCAACGGTCATTGTCGCAACCTACGACGATGCGATCGGGGAAAAGAAAATCGGTGACGGCGGTGCCTTCGCGGAGAAATTCCGGGTTGGAAGCAACGTCGAAGGATTCGGGGCTGGCCCCGTTGCGCAGGATGATTTTGCGAATCCACTCGCTGGTATAAACCGGGACGGTGCTTTTCTCGACGATAACCTTGTATTCTTCCACGCCGCCGGTAATTTGGCGGGCTACCGATTCGACATAAGAGAGATCGGCTTCGCCCTGCTCGGTGCTGGGCGTGCCGACGGCGATAAAGATAGCCGAACAGGCACGGACGGCTTGTTCGAGATCGTCGGAAAAAGAGAGCCGCTGGCCACGATGGCGATTGAGCAACTCGGGCAGAAATTTTTCGTGAATCGGCACTTGCCCGTCTTTAAGGGCGGCCAACTTCTCTTTATCGTTGTCTACTAAGATGACATCGTGGCCCAGGTCAGCGAAGCACGCGCCCGCCACCAATCCTACGTATCCTGAACCGACTACAGCGATCCGCATGGTTGAACTCCGTTTGAGTGTGGATGCCTCCGCCAAAACAATGCCGACCCGAAGATTGGATGATTTTAACATTCGCTAGCAGCCGTCAAGTGTGACGGAGGATGTGCACCTGCTTTTTCAGGGCGAGTTCTACCGTTTTGGGACGGGTGGGAATCGGCTAGTGGCGGAGCGGAAGACGTGTCGCATCAGGCACCGGTACTGCCCAATCGCGTATTGACAACCCTCAGGCGCGGTGTGAAACTCCGCTAAGAATCGGACACTCCAGCGATTTGATCTTTATGCCGGATGATCCCATGCCGCGGCGCGAGTCTTTGGAAGCTCCCGCATCCACTCGATTGTTTTCGCCGGAAGACACGTTGGTACAAAAGAATCCCACGGCCCTGGACGAAATTTCCCAGCTGGCAGCATTGTTTGCAGCGCACGGAGGAGGTCACTTTTCCGCCGAGTTTTCGGCGAATCTCGCGTTGGAAATCGTGTTGAATGAAATTGTTGAGCAGGCCTGCCTGACAACGGGTGCAACCGGGGCAGCTATATTTTTGTGGCGCGATGAAGAGTTGGTATGCCGCGCCAGCAGCGGAACTACTGCTCCCGGTCTGGGGGTTAGGCTCGATCTCGCGTCGGGCATTTCCGGGGATTGCATTCGAAGCCAACAAGTGCAGTGCTGCAAGGCAGCACAGTCTGATCCGCGCGTCGATATTGAAACATACTGCGCACTCGGCGTGCATTCTGTGATGCTATTGCCCTTATTGCGGAATGGACGGCTGGTAGGAATTCTTGAGGCTCTTTCCAGCAGGCCCGCCGCATTGGGAAACCGCGATCAGCAAACGCTCGAGGCGCTGACTTATTTAGTCCTCAAAAATCTTGAACAGGCGGAGAATCCGTTGCATGTAGATCCAAACCCTCAGCCTGCGGCGGATCTCAGCGCATCTCTAGATAAACCTGCTGATAAACCTGAAATTGATAAACTCAAAATTGTTCAAGAACAGAGCAACGCTTCTTTTCCCGAGACATTCGGCGATCCGCGCAGGCAGCACAGAGTTGACTTCGCTGCATTATTTCTGGGGCTGATCGTCCTGGCCTGTTCCTTTTTGCTGGGAGTGCGGCTGGCGGAACGGTTTGGATGGATTCCGAAAGTGAGAGTTGTTCGCGTTGAAGCCAAACCTGCGGAGGCTGCCCACATAGCGCGCGAAAATTCTTCAAGCAATATCGAAGAACGCGCTTCCGATGGATCGGACTCCGGAGCCTCGGCTAAGCAAGTATGGGGAACTCCGGCTAAAGCTTCATCGCCAGCCGCAACAAGCGGTGTGAAACCGGAACAGAATGGGCCAATCCCCGGTAGTATGCGAGTGTACGACGATGGCGTTGAAGTTTTTCGCTTGAATCCCACGCAAAGCAACCCAGAGTTAACGCCAAATAAAGCCGGATCAGGTGTGCAGGCTGCGGCAGAAATCGAGCCGGAGCGCGCGCTAAAACTGTCGCCTTCCGCATTGCATGGGAATTTAATTTATCGCGTGGAACCGGAATACCCGGAAGAAGCCCGCGAGAAACATATCCAGGGTCCAGTAGTGCTGCTGGTTCACATCAACCGGGAAGGCGTCGTAGAGGAATTGGAATTGTCGAGCGGAGACCCACTTCTCGGGCACGCGGCGATAGACGCCGTAAAACAATGGAAATTCAAACCACATATAATCAATGATGGTCCGGTAGAAATGGAAACCACGGTGACACTCAATTTCCGGCTGCAACGCTGATTCGCCAAATCCTTGCTTGACAATAGCCTACGGGTATCCCTTCACCCGATAATCACACATCCGGGACTTTAGTTTCCACACTTTAGCCCTCTTGCAGAATCTTGCATAGGAAGCATAGAATTCATTTAACAAATTGTGAGGGAAATTCCCTCACAACAAGTCTTCACGCGGTCGTCTCCCCTTGACGTGAGCCCGTTTTCAATAATTTGTGGCTGTGCAATTTAGGCGGGACGCATTTCCAATCCCGACGCGTGTATCAAAAACTATGGCTACCCAGACAATCAGCCCAGCTTACGGCACAATCAATCCCGGATCGGTACGTTCCGGGTCGATGGCGGGACTCGCAGAAATGCCTGCCCAGCCTCATTGGTTTGCCATTCGAACCCGCTCCCGCCATGAGAAGATCGCTGCCGAGCATCTGGAAAAACAGGGGTTTGAGAGTTTCCTGCCGCTGCTGAAACGAACTCACAAGTGGACCGACCGGGTAAAGGAAGTGGAGTTGCCGGTTTTTGCGGGCTACAGCTTTGTGCGCCTCGCCTTCACCCCGGTGGAGCGTCTTCGGGTTTTGCAAACGCACGGAGTCGTGGGATTTGTTGGCATGAAAAATCTGGGAATCCCGATTCCCGATAGCCAGATTCAGGATATTCGAACTCTTTTGGCAAGCGATCTTCCTTTTGAGGAGCGGCCGTTTCTTCGCGTGGGGCAGCGGGTTCGCATTCGCGGAGGATCTCTCGATGGGGTCGAGGGAATTTTGTCAGCGCAAGATCAGAATCAGAGTTTGGTGGTTTCCGTGGATTTGATCCAACGTTCTTTGTCGGTGCGAATTCAGGGATATGAAGTGGAAGCAGCCTGAGAAAGTGGATATATATAAGTGAAAACGAGAATGACAAAAAACTACCAGGAAGTGGTTGGCCTGAAAAAAGGGGAACAGGGATGCTTTTAAAATTCTTCGGCTTGAAGGAACATCCCTTCGGAGTAACGCCCGATCCACGGTATTTATATTTAAGCGCTGGTCCACGGGAGGCGTTGGCCTCGTTGTTTTACGGCATCGAATCGGAGCGCGGATTTCTTGCGTTGATTGCGCCGCCGGGCATGGGCAAGACCACGCTGCTTTTTCATCTATTGGAAAAATTCCGCAACTCGGCGCGAACCGCATTCCTGTTTCAGACGCAGTGCACATCGCGGGAGTTCATGCGGTTTTTGCTGGCGGAATTGGGGTACGAAACCGGCGACCATGATTTCGTGCGCATGCACGAGGAATTCAACCAGCATTTGCTGCGCGAAGCGCGGGCCGGCAATCGCTTCATCGTGGTAGTGGATGAGGCGCAGAACCTGCATCCCTCGGTGCTGGAGACGATCCGGCTTCTGTCGGATTTTGAAACACCCCAAGCCAAGCTGCTGCAGATTGTGCTGGCGGGGCAGCCGGAGCTTGCCGACAAACTGGCCAGCCGTAATTTAGCGCAGTTGCGTCAGCGCATTTCGCTGGTGAGCAGCCTCAAGCCTTTCAACGAAGAAGAGACGCGAAACTACATTCAACATCGGCTTCGCGTAGCCGGGTATGAAGGCGGAAGCATTTTCACGCCGCAGGCGATGGCGGAAACGGCCGAGTTTACCCAGGGAATTCCGCGCAACATTAATAATCTTTGTTTCAACGCGATGTCGCTGGCTTGTGCTTTGCGGCAGAAGACCATCGATACCTCGATTGTGCGCGAAGTAATTTCCGATCTTGATATCACGCAGCATGTATCGGAGCTGGGGTCGGCGGGAAGCAATGCTCAGGCAGCAACCGGAGGAGAAGATGGCATCGGGTATGACTGGGCTGCTTCTACGCCTCTGGATCCCGGTATTGACACGCTGCCCGGACCTCACGGCGATTCCGCGCTCGACGCTCTTCAGCGGAAAAAACGCCGGGACGACACGCTCACGCCGACGGCGGCGCGGGCATACTTGCAGCAGGTTGCGGGAACGTTAAAGGGCGGTCAGTCGTAGAGACTTTGGTGAGTAAGGCGTTCGGCCTCTTGCAGGAATTTGCAGCTTTTCGTACGCTATATCCAATGTTTTGTAGGTTTTGTAACGCCGCCTCTTGCAAAAGGATGCTTGGGTGGTCCCCCCTTACTTTCTCCAACAAGTGCAAGCAGCTGTAAAACGATAAAGCGGTAGAGCTGTAACCACAGTATTTCTGTACGCGGTTCCTTCTGCAAGTCCAGGAAATGGGACTCAAAGGGCGGAGCTGTAATCGTAAGGTCCGAAACCTAAATACACATTTCGCCGGGAATGGGGTAGGGACATCACCGGTTGCGGTGGTGGTTCTGGCGAATAAAGAGTTGAAAACATGAATAGCAATTTAGCTTTACAGCAAAATCCGGAAACGACTGGCGATCAACGAGATGCGGCTCTCCCAGAATCCACCGCTCCCGAAAAAATAATCTTGCAGGATGCAAAACCAACCCTGCGCAGCATGCGGGCGGCGGCGGAAATCACGGCTATTCGTCAGGCTTTGCAAGAGACGGGATGGAACCGCAAGCGCGCTGCTCAGTTGCTAAGCATCAGCTATCGCGGCCTGCTTTATAAGCTTCGCCAGCACAGCATTATGCCGTAACTCGGCAACGCAACCTCCGGTTCTTTGCGGCTGGCGGCTGTTGGCGTAAGCTTAAGCAAGCAAACAGAGAATTGGATGGAGCGAGGCATCGCGGGAGCGAGCCCATGCCGCGTGTTTTGGGAAGCTGTGCTCGAAGTATGGATGCGAGATCAGCTAGAGGGGAAGTTTAATGAGCCGTAACTTTGAATTGTTACAAAACCTGGGAAAAGAGTCGGGGCTGTTTGAATCGACTCCGGTGGCCACGGTCGATCAGAAGATTCCCGGGCCGGTGGCTGCGGCCACGGTCGTCGAGTCCGGGTCCCCTGTCAGGGAACCGCAACTCCACCTCGAGCCCAAAGAGCGCGAGGAACTGACCAAGCTGACGCAGCGGGTTTTTCTGGGTTCCGGGGTCGATTCCGCCCGGGTTGTAGTGTTCACGGCCAGCGAATCGGGCAATGGGTGCAGTTCGATTTGCGCCTGCGCAGCCGAATTGCTGGCGGCGCAGGTGAACGGTACTGTGTGCCTGGTCGATGCCAATCTTCGCCAGCCCGGCTTGCACCAGCAGTTTGGCGTGGAAAATCATTATGGATTTGCCGATGCTCTGCAAGGCTCGGAACCAATACTTCGTTATGCCCGCTCGATGTCGCGGCCAAATTTGTGGCTAGTGAGCTGCGGATCGTCGCCCGACGCGGCCCTGCCTTTGCTCAGCACGGATCGTATGAGAAAGCGAATTTCTGAACTTCGATCGAGCTCCGACTACGTGCTCATCGACGCCTCGGCCATGAATGTTTCAAACGATGCCACCGCGCTGGCTGCGGCCGCGGATGGAATGGTGATTGTGCTCAAGGCAAACTTCACCCGCCGTGAAACCATGCGTAAAACTGTGCACGATCTGCAAGCGGCCAAGGTGCGGGTATTGGGAGCCGTGTTAAACCAGCGAACCTTCCCGATTCCTCAGTCGATTTACGACAAGCTTTAGTTAAAAGGTTCAGAAGTTCGTATCTTCATCGCAAAAATACTCCTCCGAGAAATCGCCCCAGGAGAACTTTCGAATGACGGCCGAAACCCATAGCGCCATGCGCGATCAAATCAGCGTACTCAGCGTCGCAGAGTCGTTTTACGACTCCAGCGTGGCGGCAGCTTTGCAGAAACTTGGCATTTTTGAGCGGTTGGGACATGAAGAAAAAAGCCTGGACGAACTCGCCGCCCAGACCGGCGCGCGGCAAGAGACTTTGGCTCGATTGCTGAATGCGAGCGTGGCGTTAAATTTATTGGCCAGCAAAGACGGCGCTAAGTACAAAGCGATTCGCGTAAATGGCTCGAATCCTTTGCCTTCAGTGGGCGAAGATTACCGGATAGCGGAAGGTTTCTTCCGGTCGAATGTAATTTTAGCGCTGTTAAAGCTGGGGATTTTCGAGCAGATCGGCGAAGGTTCGCGGAGCGTGAAAGAGCTGGCTGTGGAAGCTAAGGCGCGCCCGGATGCGCTGGCTCGCGTGCTGGATGCGGGAGTGTTCCTTAAGCTGCTCGAAAATGATGGTGGGAATTACCGGCTCGCGCCGATGTGCCGCTCCGTATTGTTGCCTTCCGCCGGCGACAACTACGTCGGGGATTGGATTCGCAATCTCGATTTTTTCCGGCAAGCGTTAGCGAAGCTGGCCGACTCGGTGCAGAAGTCCGGCCCTCACATGAATCTTTCCGAATACCTGAAATCGGATAAGGACGGGGGCCGTGATTTCGAGCTGGCGATGCAGAATTATGCGTCGCTGCGCGGAAAAGAACTGGCGCGCCATCTGGATACCAGCAAATGCGAGAGCCTCCTCGATTTAGGCGCGGGCCCCGGTTCGTACGCTTTCAATCTGGGGATGCAAAATCCCAACCTCAAAATTTATCTGCAAGACATGCCTGAGGTTCTGGAAGTCGCGAAGGAAGTCGCGAAAAATTATCCGCTGAAGAATGAAGTGCACTATCTGCCATACGATGCGGTCAAGGGCGACGTGCCCGGTTCGTACGATATGGTTCTGGTTTCCAACATGCTGCACATGATCGGAGAACAGGCCAGCCGTGGGCTACTGAAGAAGCTTTATCAAAACGTAAATCCCGGAGGATCCGTCGTAATCCAGGCTCAATTCCTGCGCGACGACCACATGGGTGGGCGCTGGCCCGCGGTCATGGACCTGATTCTGCTCTGCACCACGCCAGCCGGAAGAAACCATTCGGTGGCGGAAGCGCGGCAATGGATGGAGGAAGCGGGATTCAAAAATATCGAATACCGCGCCATGGGTCTCGCGAACATGAACAGCATTTTGCGTGGCTATAAATAAGCGCGAGTTTACGGCATCAGGTTATTGAGTACGAAATTGAATAAAGGGAAGGGCCATGTTCGACAATTTACGAGCTGATCTTCGCGCTGCCAGTGGGCATCGCAGGCTGGAGCGGGGATGGCGGGTGTTCGTCCGGAGAGAAACCAAGGCGGTTTTGCAGTACCGCTTTTCGCGCTGGGTTCATACCCTGCACGTGCCAGTGGTTCGGCAGCTTCTGATGATTATAGCTTTAGTGTGGCAGCGCTGGAATCAGATCATGCTTTCCGGAGTGTTGATTTCTCCTGATGCGGAAATTGGTCCCGGCATGGTGTTGCACACCGCTTACGGTTTGCAGATTGCACCAACCAAGATTGGCTCGAATTGCACGTTTAACTCCCAGGTGCTGATTGGCACCGGAGTAAAAAGCGTTGGCGACAACTGCTACTTCGGGCCGGGCTGCAAGATTCTGGGCGAGTGCAAGATCGGAAACAACGTAGTGGTGGTCGCGAACAGCGTGGTTTTGACGGATGTAAAAGACAACACCACGATCATGGGTATCCCGGCGCGCATTAAGTTCCCCAGCGGACGTCCGCGGAAGATGCCTTGGAAGACGATGGATACCAAGAAGGACGACGGCAACAAGAATGGCGGAAATAAAAATGGCGAGCCCAAGCCCGAACCGCAGTCACAAAAGATCAATACATAGTTTCAAGGTCGTTGCTTACTAAATCATCGCGTACTGATTCGCATTATTAAATCGCATTACTAAATAAAATCCGGGAGAAAGCACTTTGGATTTCGCATGGACAGAGGAGCAGGCCGCGTTTCGCAAGGAAGTGATCCGGTTTGCCCAGCAAGAACTAAACGATGACATGATCCGCCGGGATCGTGAGGAAGAGTTTTCCTGGAGTCATTGGAAGAAGTGCGCTGAGTTTGGCATTCAAGGCCTGCCCGTGCCGCAAGAGTACGGCGGCGGCGGCGCGGATATTTTGACCACGGTGTGCGCGCTGGAAGCTTTAGGGTACGGCTGTCGCGACAATGGTTTTCTGTTTTCTCTGAATGCTCATATGTGGACCACAGAGATCCCCATCATGACGTTCGGTACCGAAGCGCAGAAGCGCAAGTATCTGCCGAAACTGATTAACGGCGAGTGGATTGGCCTGCATGCTATGACCGAACCGGGATCGGGCTCCGACGCTTACAGCATGAAGACGCGGGCGGTGCGCAAAGGCAATAGCTACGTGCTGAACGGAACGAAGACATTTACCACCAACGCCGACCTTGGAACCTTGTTTATCATTTTCGCGAATCTCGATCCCGAGCGTGGGGCGAACGGGGTTACCGCATTCTTCGTCGAAAAAGGTACGCCCGGACTGATCGTCGGCAACAAGCTGCACAAGATGGGGCTGCGCACGTCCTCGATGTCGGAAGTGGCACTGGTCGATTGCGAGATTCCGCTGGAGAATGTGCTCGATAAGGAGTTCGCCGGGCAGGCCATTTTCACAGCCTCGATGGAGTGGGAGCGCACCTGCATTCTGGCCAGCCATCTCGGAATGATGCAGCGCACTCTGGAAACCTGCATTAAGTACGCCCGCGAGCGCAATCAATTTGGCCAGCCCATCGGCAAATTTTCTGCGATTGGCAACAAGATCGCCGATATGGATGTGCGGCTGGAAACCTCCCGCTTACTGCTTTATAAAGCGGCGTGGCTGAAGAGTCTGGGCAAGCATCCACTGCGCGAGACTTCGATTGCGAAGCTCTACGTCAGCGAGGCGTGCATTCAGAACTGCCTGGACGCAATTCAGATTCACGGTGGCTACGGGTATATGACCGATTATCAGATCGAACGAGAATTGCGCGACGCGATCTCCGGGAAAATCTATTCGGGAACTTCTGAAATTCAGAAGGTGATTATTTCGGGATTGCACGGTTTCTAGATCGAGTCTTCAACATTTTTCTGAGTTCATCGTTTTTCGTGAATCTTTGGGGCTAAAGGGGCGGGTTCATGGCTTACATCCTTCAACAACTTTTGAGTAAGAGCGCAGCGCGGTTTCCTGAAAAGCCGGCAGTGTGGGCGCGTGGCCGGAGCATTACTTACCGGGAATTGGACGAGCGCTCCAATCAACTAGCGCATCTGCTGGTGCAGAGCGGAGTGCGGAAGGGTGACCGGGTCGGATTGTTTTTTCCGAAGAGCGTCGAATCCGTGATCAGTATGTTCGCGATTTTGAAAGCAGGCGGAGTTTACATACCGCTCGATCCGCAGTCGCCGGTCGATCGCGTTGGCTACATCATCGGCAATTGCGGAATCCGCGTGCTCATTACGCAGGATGAAAAACGCCGCGCCCTGGATAGTGTGGTGCGCGAGTCTCTCGACCGTTGCGTGATCGTTGACCAGGCCCGTGAATCCGGCATCGGAACTGGTGTATTGCCGTGGAGCGCTTTGCAGGAATATCCGTCATCGCACCCACCTGTGGTTACTCTCACCGAAACCGATCTGGCATACATTCTGTACACCTCAGGTTCAACAGGGCGGCCCAAGGGCGTAATGCTGACGCATCAGAACGCATTAACGTTCGTGGAGTGGTGCGCGGAGAAATTTCACGTGACGCATGAAGATCATCTTTCGAACCACGCGCCCTTGCACTTCGATCTTTCGGTTTTCGATGTTTACAACACGATCGAAGCGGGAGCAACCGTTTACCTGGTAACCGAAGAAATTGCGCTGTTTCCAACCACGCTGCAGAAATTCATGGAGACCCATCAGATTTCGATCTGGTATTCGGTGCCATCGGCGTTGGTACTGCTTTTGCTTCATGCTGATTTGAAGGCTGAAAGACTCCCACACCTGCGCACAATTTTATTCGCCGGCGAAGTTTTCCCGATGAAGTATCTCAAGCAACTCGCGGAGCTTTTGCCGGCCGTGGAGTTGGACAATCTTTATGGCCCCACCGAAACCAACGTCTGCACTTATTACCGGGTGGAACGCGATCGGCTGGCGGGGATGGACAAGTTGCCGATTGGCATCGCCTGCGAGAATACGGAAGTTTTCGCGGTCGACGATCAGGATGAAATCGTCACCGAGCCGGGGCAAAGTGGCGAACTCTACGTGCGCGGGCCGTCCGTTACTTACGGATACTGGGGCGACGAGGAGAAGACGAAAAAAATGGTCGTGCCCAACCGCTTCCAGTCGAACTTTGATGAAAAAATTTACCGTACCGGTGATCTTGTCACGCTGGCGGAAGACGGCAACTATTATTTTGTCGGACGCCGCGACAGCATGATCAAGAGCCGCGGTTACCGCATCGAGTTGGGCGAGATCGAAAGTGCGCTGTTGAGCCATCCAGGAGTGCGGGAAGCGGCAGCGATCCCAATCCCTGATGAAGTCGTAGGCAACCGTATCAAAGCCATTATTGCTTTGCACGAGGCCGATGCTTTTCAAGCGGCAGCATTGCAGCAGCATTGCGCCACCCGCATTCCCAAATACATGATTCCTGAGCTGATCGAATTTCGCGAGAGTCTGCCCAAGACATCTACCGGAAAAATCGATCGGGTGAGTTTAGTGCGCGACAGCCAGCCTCTTGCCGTATAGCGCGCCGGAAACGCAAAAAAGTTTTGTAATTTATTTATCCCAATAGGAGCTAGCAGCAAATGACGACGAAAGAACTAACCAACGTGAAAGATCAAATCCGCCAATTTGTGACCGAAGAGTTGGCCGCAGCCAAAGGCATCACCGTGGTTGGCGATGACGAATCGCTGATCGAAAACGGGGTGATCGACTCGCTGGGTATTTTCCGCCTCGTAACCTTTCTTGAAGAAACCTTTGGCGTGAAGATCGGTGACGAAGAGATCAGCGCGGAAAATCTGCAGAACGTGAACATGATCGAGCAGTTGGTCATCAGCAAGAGCAAGAAGTAACAAGGCTCATTGTTGTTTATATGTTCGATGAGACTCAGGTAGAGACTTCCTCAGCCCGCGCTGAATCAGGCTCGGGTTCGAGCTACAAGTCTGCCGAATTGAAGACGGCGAAAAATAACGGCTCGCGCTCGAAATGCACACCGGAAATGGTGGCGGCGCCAGCGGTCGCGAATCCCGGTGCTCCAGCCGTGGTGGCGGGTTCTACCGTGCTCACTTATCGCGAACTGGACCGCTGCTCCAATCAGATTGCGCGCTATCTGCAATCTCTTGGTGTGGGTCCAGATCAACTCGTCGGCCTGAGCATGGAGCGATCACCCGCGATGGTGACCGCGGCTCTGGGCATCCTGAAGGCTGGCGGAGCTTATGTTCCGCTCGATTCTTCGCTGCCTGTGGAACGCCTGGATTTCATGCTGCACGACTCCGAAGTGCAGGTACTGATTGCGGACGGGAGCTCTGCCAAAAAGCTGCCGAAAGGAAACTGGCGGGTTATCGATGTTCAGAAACAAGCGAACGAGCTTGATCGTTTTTCATCCGACGCTTTTCCGTACTGTGTTTCAGAACATAATCTGGCATATGTGATTTACACGTCAGGGTCAACGGGCCAACCCAAAGGTGTGGAAATCACGCACGGTGGATTGGCGAACTTGATTTCGTGGCATTGCCGCGCTTTTCAGGTAACGGCCAGAGATCGAGCCAGCCATCAGGCCGCTGTGGGATTCGATGCCGCGGTGTGGGAAATTTGGCCGTATCTGGCGGCGGGAGCCAGCGTGCATATTTCTCCGGAATCTTGCCGCACGAATCCCGAAGCCCTGCGTGATTGGATCGTCGAACAAAAAATCAGCATTACTTTTCTGGCGACTCCATTGGCTGAGAGAATGCTATCGTTCGACTGGCCAAGTCATACATCGCTGCGCGCGCTTTTGACCGGGGCTGACACATTGCACCGCAGGCCGTCCGCGAATCTGCCTTTTGCATTGGTCAATAATTACGGTCCCACGGAATGTACAGTGGTCGCGACCTCCGGGACGGTTGCTCCCGACAATGCTTCGACATCGCATCGTCTCCCCTCCGTCGGCAAGCCGATCGACAACACGCAAATCTACATCGTGGATGAGCAGATGAGGGAAGTTCCCGCGGGCGAGCCCGGCGAACTGGGCGTCGCGGGGGCGGGGCTGGCGCGCGGTTATCGCAAGCGGGACGAGTTGACCCGCGAAAAGTTTGTTCCCAATCCTTTTAGTTCGCAGCCCAACGGCCGACTTTATAAGACTGGGGATTTAGCCCGCCTCCTGCCGAACGGGGAGATCGAGTTTCTGGGTCGTATCGACGAGCAGATCAAGATTCGCGGATTTCGTATCGAACCGAATGAAATCGTCAGCGTTCTCGATCAACATCCCGGCGTCAGCGCGAGCGCGGTCGTGGCGTATGAAAATCAGGCGAATCGAGCAGGAGAGAAATCGCTTGTAGCTTACGTCGTTCCTGTCGCCGCGAATGCGATGACGGCCACGACATTGCGCGAACACTTGAGCAAGCGGCTTCCTGACTACATGCTGCCATCATCGTTTGTGCGAGTGGAAGCGTTGCCTCTGACTGGGAATGGAAAAGTTGACCGCGCAGCTCTGCCTGCCCCCAGCAACGCCAACCTGCTTGCCGAAGAAAATTTTGTCGCGCCCAGCGGGCCGGTGCAGGAGCGCCTTGCGAGCGTCATTGCATCTCTTCTGCACGTCGAGCGTATTGGAGCGAACGATAACTTCTTTATGCTTGGTGGCCACTCACTGCTGGGCACGCAGTTGATTGCCCGCGTGAGCGAAACTTTTGGAGTTGAACTTCCACTGCTCCAGCTTTTCGATCATCCCACGCTCGCGGAAATGTCGGATGCGATTGAACAACTGATTCTGGCCAAGCTCGAAGAGGCGAACGCCATCGAGCCGCATCCCAACCACGCTGCCTAGCTTCGTTTTGAGCCGTTCCTTTCTGCATTACCGATCCTGATCGCTCGCCGACCTCATCCGTTATATTCTGGCTATGGCTGGAGGGTGCGATTAGCGAATCCGGTCTCGACCTTCGCAATTTTCTAATGTCTTCCGATCTCAAACCCGCATCCCGCCTCGATAGCCCCGGCGCTGCTCTCAGCCTTTATCATCTGCTCGATCCCGACGTTCTCGCCAATCCTTATCCTCTATTTCATCGCCTTCGCCGCGAAGCTCCTGTTCACTGGGATTCGTTTCTCCATGCCTGGATTGTGACCCGGTACGCCGACGTGCTGGAAGTGCTGCAAACTTTCTCCGCAAACCGAACTCCAACTCCTGAGCAGCTTGCGGGCATGGGGCTATCGCAGATTAGTCCGCTGGCGGAACTGCTGGTGAAGCAGATGCTTTTCATGGATGCGCCTGCGCACACCCGTTTACGCAGCCTGGCGTCCAAGGCATTTACTCCGGCGCGCATTCAGGTTTTGAAAGAGCATATTCGCGAGATCGTCGAACGTTTGTTGGCGGAAGTGCAGCAAAAAGGCAGCATGGATGTGATTGCGGATTTGGCCGAGCCGCTGCCTGCCATTGTGACGGCGGAGATGCTGGGCGTGCCGGTGGAAGACCATCGAAAATTGAAAACCTGGTCGGCGAACTTTGCCGAGATGCTGGGAAATTTCCAACACAATCCCGATCACGCCAAAGTCATGCTGCAGACGGTGGAAGAGATGACGGCATACTTCCGCGAGGCGGTCGAGGAGCAGAAGCGGCATCCGCGGGAAGGGCTAATTCACTCTTTGCTCACAGCTGAGATCGATGGCGACCGCCTGACCGATGACGAGATCGTCGCCAATGTCATCATCACTCTGGTGGGTGGGCTGGAAACGACTACAAACCTGATCGGGAACGGTGTTTTAACTTTGTTGCGATATCCCGAACAGATGCAAAAACTGCGCGACGATTTGTCGCTGATTCCATCTGCGGTGGAAGAGATGTTGCGCTTTGAAAGCCCCAGCCAGCATACGGCGCGTCTTGCGCCAGAGGATCGCGAGCTGGGCGGGAAGTTGATTCGCAAACGCCAGGCGGTGATTGCCATTATGGCGGCCGCAAATCGCGACCCGGGGCGTTTTTCCGATCCGGATCGTTTCGATATTGCCCGGCAGGATAACCGTCATTTAGCCTTTGGCTACGCGGCACACTTTTGCTTCGGCGCGCCGTTAGCCCGTATGGAAGGGCAAATTGTATTTGAAGGATTGCTGCGGACTTTCTCCAACTTGCAGATGGAGCCGCAGGATTTGGTTTGGCGGACAAATCTTGGACTGCGTGGGCTGCGTTCGTTGAAGGTGAAATTCGACGCCAACAAATCGAATGAAGCTGTTCCATCTGGTGTGAGCCAGACCGGGATAACTGAACTCAGATGAATAAAATCGAATATCCAACCAATCAGTGCGTTCACGATCTGGTCGCGGATCGAGCCGGGCAGTCGCCTGACTCGATTGCTGTCGTCCACGGCTCCCGCAGGCTTACATTCCAGGAACTGAACGAACGCGCGAACCAGTTGGCGGATTATTTGATTGAGAGGGGAGTTCGAAAGGATACGCCGGTTGGTATCTGCCTGAAACGCTCGTTGGAACTCGCTGTAGCGCTGCTCGGCGTGATGAAAGCGGGCGGTGCATGCCTCCCGCTCGATCCTGATTATCCCGATGAGCGGTTGGCTTACATGCTGGAGGATTCGCAAGCTTCAGTTCTGCTGACTCAGCCCGGATTGCTGCCACGTTTGGGAGATGCGAAGCCCGTAGTCGTTCATTTAAGTTCGGACTGGAAAATTCTGCAAGGGCGCAGCACAAAAAATCCCACAAGGCCGTCGGACCCGCAGAGTCTGGCATACGTGATTTATACCTCCGGCTCCACGGGAAAGCCTCGCGGGGTCATGCTGGAGCATGGGGGACTGGTCAATCATCATGTCACCGCCATTGAACTTTATGGTCTTCAGCCCAGCGATAAAACTCTGCAGTTTTCTTCTCTGAGTTTTGATATTGCGGTCGAAGAAATCTTTCCTACATGGATTGCAGGCGGCGCGGTAGTCATGCGTACCGAGGATATGCCACTGGTGGGATCGGATTTTTTACGCTGGATTGGCGAGCGCGGAATCACAGTGCTCGACCTGCCGACCGCGTATTGGCACGAGTTAGTTCGTGAAATGACGGAGACGGGCGAGAAGCTGCCAAATAGCTTGCGCCTGTTAATCGTGGGGGGCGAGAAAGCATCGGCTTCTGCGTTTGCATCATGGGTGAAGTGCGGCGGTGGCCGCGTACGATGGGTAAACACCTACGGGCCCACCGAGGCGAGCATTATTGTGACCTCACACGAACCGGACCCGACGCAACCTGTGCCAGAAAATTTGCCCATCGGACGAGCGATCGCGAATACACAGCTCTATATTTTGGATGAGCAGCGGAAACCGGTTGAGGCTGGTGCGCCCGGAGAACTTTACATCAGCGGACCGGGGGTGGCTCGCGGCTATCTTGGCCGTCCGGAGCTGACTGCCGAGAAATTTATTAACGATCCATTTATTAACGATCCGTTGAGCGGCCAGCAGGGAAGCCGAATGTACAAGACCGGTGACCTGGTTCGCATGTTCGCCGATGGAAATATTGAATTTCTAGGGCGCGCCGACTTCCAGGTGAAGATTCGTGGATTTCGCGTGGAGCTTGGGGAAATCGAAGCGGTTTTGGAGAAGCATCCCGGGGTGGCGCAGGCGGTAGTGGTCGCTCAGGAAACCGACGGAGGAAAGCGGCTTGCGGGATACGTGATCGCGGCGCAAGCCAAACCAAGCGCGCTTGAGTTGAGCAAATTTCTCAAGGAACAGTTGCCCGAGTATATGGTTCCCGCCGATTTTGTTTTTCTGGAAACCATGCCCCTGACCCCGAATGGCAAGGTCGACCGGCGCGCGCTGCCGCGGCCGGAGAGTAAAGATCTCGAAAAGCGGGAAGACTTTGTCGCTCCGCGCAACGAGTTTGAGTCGACAATGGCGCGCTTCTGGGAGCAAGTTCTGGGCAAGAAGCCGATCAGTGTACGCGACAATTTCTTTGAGCTTGGCGGACATTCCCTGGCGGCGGCGCGGCTGATGGGAATGGTGGGAAAAGAATTCGGCAAGAAACTGCTTTTGACGGACTTGCTGCAAGCCCCAACCATTGAAGAACTTGTTGCTTTAGTTAGGCTCGAAGCGCCATCGACCGCACGATCCGCCGTGATTGCTTTGCAGCCGCTGGGATCGAAGCCTCCATTTTTCTTCGTCCACGGAATGGGAGGCAGCGTTCTGCGCTTTCGCGATTTGGCCAAGCACATGGCTCCCGATCAACCGTTCTTCGGCATTCAGGCGCAGGGACTCGATGGCGCACAGCTTCCGCTGCAAAGCGTAGAAGAGATGGCGGATGTTTACCTGGAGCATTTACGGGCTGCGCAACGCGAGGGGCCGTACTATCTGGGCGGATATTCTTTTGGTGGTTACGTCGCGTTAGAGATGGCGCGGCGGCTGTTGGCACAAGGTGAAGAGATCAGAGCTTTGGTTCTGCTCGATACTTACGCGGGCGAATCGAAGTCGGTGGTGGAACGGTTTCTTACGCTTCCTACAACGCAGAAAATCGCTTACGCGAAGAGACGGGCGGCACGGTATCGCAAAAGCTTGAAGCACCGAATCGATTTTCTGTTTCTTCCTCCCGCGGTGAAAGCCGTGCGCCGGGCGTGTGCGGCGGCGGAGAATCGTTACCGCTTAAGTTCCTATCCCGAAAGAATTCTGTTGTTCCGCGCCAGCGAAAAGGGTTTGCGCGGGCTGGAAGATGCGAGCGGCGGATGGAACAAATATGCTCCCGGCGGGCTGGAGATTCACGAGATCGAGGGCGACCATGGCAATGTACTCAACGAACCGAAGGTGCAGGTACTGGCCCAGGAATTGCGCCAGCGCCTCGAACGCGCGCAATCGGAAGAGCCGGTGGAAGTTTCTGTGAGTAGTGTTTTGCGGCAAGCCGATCTGCAACTAAACTAAATGTGTTCATACCTTTCTAAATTTCATTCATGAATCCAAAAAATCCAACGAACGATCCGGCCGATCTAGCGGAGCTACCCGGCCTGAGTCAGCGGGAAAGCGCGCAGGCCTTGGCCGAGCTGCCGATTGCGGAGGAGAATCCGAATCAAAAAACGCCTGACAGCGAATCCATATTCGGAATGGTCCGTAAATGGGCAGCCAAGGGTGGACTCGCCATTATCGACTACGGCCTTATTTCCGGATCGAATTTCCTGCTCGGAGTATTGCTCGCGCGTTGGTTATCGCCAACGGAATATGGCGCTTACGCTTTATCCTTCAGCTTTTTCATCCTGGCGGGATTTCTTTATCAGGCGCTTCTGCTTGAGCCACTCTCGGTTTTTTCCGGCTCGATGTTCAGCGATAATCTTCGCGGCTACTTGAAGACCACGATGTGGATTCATTGGGCGCTGTCATTCGTCATGTGTGTCGTGCTGGCGATCGCGGCTGTGGTTACCGCCGTGGTTGGGCATTCTCCGATATTGGCAGTGTCGCTGGCCGGCATGACGATTGCGACGCCCTTCATCCTTGTGCACGGTATGGCGCGGCGAAGTTTTTATTTGAAACTTTCGCCCGGACCGGCCGCGTTCGCTTCTACTTTTTACTGTGCGCTGGTAGTGGGCGGGGTTTTTGTGGTCTACCGGATGGGAAAGCTTTCATCGTTCAAGGCTTTCTTGATCATGGGGCTGGCCGCTCTGGTGAGCTGCATCGTCATGGTGGTTCAGCTCAACATGGTGCTGCCGCCCGCAACCGCCAAGCCCAATTTGCGCGCCACGTGGGGAAAGCATTGGGAATATGGACGTTGGGCGCTGGCAACGTGTGTGGTCGGCTGGATTCCGAATTATGTTTATATCCCACTGGTCAGCAGTTTTTCGGGAATGGCAACGGCCGGTGAACTGCGCGCATTGATGAATCTTGCCGCCCCCGTGCTGCAGACTTACGCCGCACTGTCCATGTTGTTTTTGCCCTACGCGGCGCGGGTTGAAAATCGGAATGGGAAAAAGGCTGCGAAAGCTTTGAACCGGCGGCTGGCATTTCTGTTTGTCGCGGGATCGATTGTGTATTGGGCCGTGCTCATTCCGCTCAAGCAACCTTTATTTCATTTTCTCTACAACGGAAAGTATCTGGAGTCCGCCTACCTCATTCCTTTATTCGGGTTGGAGACCACGATTTGGAGCGCGAGCTTGGGCCCTGCGATTCTTCTGCGCGCTATGGAGTCGCCCCGTTCCTTATTTGTGGCGAATGGAGCGGCAAGCGTGGTGGCCATCCTCGTCGGGGTTCCGGCGACCCGGTATTTCGGATTGCAGGGCGTAATCTGGAGCATGATTGGCGCGAATTTCCTCTACGTAGTTGTGGCCTTCATTTTGTTTGGACGAAAAATTTCAGAACTGAAAACGCCCGACCCCAACCTTCAGCAGTCGCTCTACGCCGAGTAAGTTCATTCCTTCCAAACCTATTGATGCCGCCGGCGTTCTAAAATGGCAGCCATGCCCAATGTGTTTGTAACCACCAGTTGGGACGACGATGATCGCAGCGGCCTGAAGCTGGCTGAGTTGTTGAGCCAGTACGCGCTGCGCGGGACTTTCTACGTTCCCACGGGCCGGCTGGGCGGCGATTCGCTATTTTCCCGTGGCGATTTGCGAACTCTTTCCTCAGCCGGTTTCGAACTCGGCGGGCATACCGTTTCCCACGCCATCCTCACCGAGATCGATTCCCAGGAACGCGACCGCGAAATCGGCGGGTGCAAAACTGCGCTCGAGGAAATTGTAGGAACGGAAATCGGCATGTTCTGTTATCCGAAGGGACGGCGTAACCGTGAAGTTGAGAGTGCGGTCCGGCGCGCAGGCTATACCGGCGCGCGCAGTACGGAGACGCTTACCACCCGCACTACTTTTGATCCGTTTGCCATGCCCGCCACCCTGCAAGCCTATCCGCATAGACCATCAAATTATGTGCGTGGCCTGCTTCGTATTGGCGCCTTCCGAACCTTGATCAAAGCTATTCCCGATTTGCTTTCGTTCGACAACTGGCTGCAACTCGGCAAAACTCAATTTGACCGAGTTCTGCGCGACGGCGGCATCTGGCATTTGTATGGTCATTCCTGGGAAATTGAAAAACTTAATTTGTGGCCCCAGGTGCGCGAGATGTTTGCCTATGTCGGCAATCACGGCGGCGTGCAATACGTCACAAATGGACAGTTGCTTGGCTTGATGAAGGGCAAAACGAAAGTCGATAGCAATCCCGCGAAGACCTCAGCGCAAAGCGCGACTCATTAGCGATGGCGGAAACTGTAGTGATTTCGAATCAGAAGCGCAAACTGCTGGAGCAGTATCTACAGCAGCGCTCCGAAAAACCCGGCATTGCTGTGACAATTCCGCGGCGCGATCCCGGAGTTGTAATCCCGCTAACCTCCGCGCAGCAGCAGGTTTGGCTACATGCGCAACTCGCTCCCGAACTTCCGCTTTATAACGAACCCTTCACGGTGCATCGCCATGGGCCGCTTGATGTAAGCGCTCTGGAATGGAGCCTCAACGAAATCATTCGCCGCCACGAGGCTTGGCGTACAGCGTTCGCGATTGTCGATGGCCAACCTGTGCAGGTGGTGCATCCGCCATTCGCAGTCGAACTTCCGTTTAACGACCTTAGGAATCTTTCCGAATCCGAGCGCAGTGCAGCGGCGTTACGGCTTGCGTCTGACGATGCGCTTCAGCCTTTCGATCTGGCGAAGCTGCCTTTGCTTCGCGCCCGCCTGGTGAGACTGGCTGACGAGGAATACCAGCTCTTCGTGAATTGCCACCATCTTATTTTTGATGGCATTACTGGATATCAGGTATTTCTGCCCGAATTAGTGCGCTTGTACGAGGATTTCTCCAATTCCAAAACCTCTTCGCTTCCGGAACCGCCTTTTCAATACGCCGATTATGCTGTTTGGCAGCGCAAGCGCGCGCATGACGAAGATGCGCAGCGGCAAATGGAGTATTGGCGACGGCATCTGAGCGGTTCCCTGCCGGTGCTACAACTGCCCACGGACCGGCTGCGCGCGGGGGCTGAAACTTTTCGCGGCGCCATGCAGCCTTTCGAACTATCGCACGAGCTTAGCGAGAGCTTGCGCTCGTTGAGCCGGCAACAAGGCGTCACGCTGTTCATGACGTTATTGGCTGCGCTCGATACGCTGCTTTACCGGCACTCGGGGCAGGAAGATATTCTCGTAGGAAGCATCACTGCGGGGCGCAATCATCCCGGGACCGAGAAGTTGCTGGGATTTTTTTTGAACACCATTATTCTGCGAACCGATCTCAGCGGAAACCCCACCTTTCGTGAGTTGTTGGATCGAGTGCGCACTACCGCTGTCGGCGCGTTGTCGAATGACAACGTGCCTCTGGATCAGATACTGAAAGAGGTTCATCCCGACCGCGCTCTTGGCGGAAATCCGCTGTTCCGTGTGCTTCTATCGCTGGAGCCGTCACGTGCAGAGGTCGATCGCGGATGGGATCTCACGGCGATTGACGTCGAGACGCGAACCTCGAAATTCGATCTGTGTCTGGTGCTCGACGATCGCAGCGAAGGCTTGTCAGGCCGGATTATTTACAGCGCGGATCTTTTTGATGCCCCGACCATTTCGAATTTTGTGGAATGCTGGCGGGCGCTGTTGCAATCCGTGGTAGCCGATGCGGAAGCGAACATCAGCAGTATTTCCATTCTTCCTGAGCACGAGCGGCGCGAGCTGCTGGTCGAGTTCAATCAGACTGAAAAAGTTTTTCCATTCACTTTCACGCATAAGCTTTTCGAGTTGGAAGCACAAAAAAATCCTAACGCAATTGCTGCGAAGTGTGGAGGTAACCAGATCACCTATCGCGAACTTGATTCTCGCGCGAACCAACTTGCGAATTATTTACAAAAAATCGGTGTCGACCCCGAATCGCTGGTTGCGCTGAGTGTTGAGCGCACTCTGGAAATGGTGGTTGGAATTATAGGAATTTTGAAATCGGGAGGGGCCTATGTGCCACTCGATCCCGCATACCCGGGCGAACGGCTGGAGTTCATGCTCAACGACTGCGGAGCTGCGATTCTTTTAACTCAATCACATTTGCCCCGGATCCGCGGCGCTTCAGAAAATATCCACGTCGTTCGTCTGGACTCGGACTGGAACGAAATTGAAAAAGAGTCCGCGTCGGCTCCAGTGGTGAATCTTGCTCCAGAAAACCTTGCTTATGTGATTTACACCTCGGGGTCGACTGGCGGTCCCAAGGGAGTGGAGGTTATACATCGTAATCTGGCGAATTCAACCGGCGCGCGCCTCGATTATTACGACGCTACGGGCAGTAAATTCCTCCTGCTCTCTTCGTTTGCTTTTGATAGTTCTATCGCGTCGATCTTTCATTCGCTTTGTTTGGGAGCAAGCCTGGTTCTGCCAGGCGCGGACTTTAATTGGGAAGCGCACCAGATCGCCGAACTGATTTCCGAGAATCAGATTACGAATATCTTGTCCATCCCTTCGTTGTATGGCGAGCTGCTTCGGGAGGCCGATACCAGCCGGTTGTCATCGCTGCAAATCGTAATTCTGGCGGGCGAGGCGTGCTCGCAACAGTTGGTTGATCTGCATTACAAGCTGTTGCCGAGTGTGCAACTCTTCAACGAGTACGGGCCCACAGAGGCGACGGTGTGGAGTACGGTATATCGCTGCGATCCGCAGAGCCGGTCCACTTCCGTTCCTATCGGCCGTCCCATCGCAAATACGCAGGTGTATGTTCTGGATCGCAATCTGCAACCTGTCCCGAGCGGCGTTTCCGGCGAGCTTTTCATTGCGGGTGAAAGTGTGGTCCGCGGCTATTTGAATCGTCCAGAGCTGACGCTGCAAAAATTTCTGCCCGTACCGTTTGCGGAGAATTCGAATTCAAAGATGTATCGCAGCGGAGATCAGGTTCGCTATCTCCCCGACGGCAATCTGCAATTCCTGGGGCGTATGGACGAGCAAGTGAAGATTCGCGGCATGCGAATCGAACTCGGAGAAATTGAGCTGGCACTCGGCGCTCATCCGGATGTAAAAGAAGCAGTGGTAACGGTTGGAGAAGAGCAGCGTTTAGAGGCACATGTTGTGGCGGGCGAACAATTCGCGACCTCGGCGGCTGAGCTGGCTGCATTCCTCAAAGCACGGCTGCCGAACTATATGGTTCCTGCGGTTTTCACATTCGTTTCCGAGTTGCCGCGCACTGCGAATGGAAAAATCGATCGACTGGCTTTGTCTCAGCATTTTGAAGTTCCGGCGGAAGTTCACACTGGGCCGGTCGCTCCACGCGACACTATTGAAAGCAAGCTGCTGGCGATCTGGAAAGAAGTGCTAGGAACCGAGAGCACCGACGTCACGCAAGACTTTTTCCATTTGGGAGGACATTCACTGCTCGCAGCCAAGTTGCTGTACCTCATCGAGCAGGAATTTCATCAGCCTCTCTCGCTGGCCTTCATATTTCAGGCGCCTACCATAGAAATGATGGCGGATTGGCTGCGCAGCCCCAATCAGGGATTGCGGGCGCGGACCATTATTGAGATTCAACCTAAGGGATTGCAGCCGCCCTTGTTTTGGGTGCGCGCAGGTCCGCGGTTTCGCCTTCTCGCCGAGAAGTTGGGAACCGATCAGCCTTTTCTTGGCCTTGACATTCCATTTTCCGACGCAATCAAACTTCCCACGCCGTACCGTATTGAGGACATTGCCGCGTTTCTGATCAAAGCCATGCGCGAGGTTCAGCCGCATGGACCTTATTTCCTGGCTGGACTTTGCGTCAATGCAGTCATCGCTTACGAGATGGCGCGCCAACTGCAGGCACAGAAAGAAGAAGTGGCGCTGCTTGCCATGCTCGACGCGCACAATCAGGCGTATTACAAAAATCCTCTGCGCGACGGCCGCTATACCGGGCGGATCAAGTATCACCTTGCGAACATCGTCAATTCCGATCTGCGCGGCGGGTCGGCTTATGTTCGTGATCGTTTGGAGGAAGCGCGGCGAAAACTGGAGAGAACAATTTGGCAGTTAACCTCGGATCAGGGCAACAATACCAGAGCCGGCAAAATGCATAATGCCGATGCTGTCGTGCATCCGGCTTTTCATCGTTATGAACCCGAGACCTATGAAGGCAAAATCGTTCTTCTGCAATCGAGCGACTGGCCCACGGGTGATTATTTTGATTTCGCGCTCGGATGGAAAGGCATGGTTCGAGGCATCGAGTTCCATCGAATCGCCGGCGATCATCCGTCGATGTTTACCGAGCCGAATGTGAACTCAGTGGCTGGAGTTTTGGGGAAATATTTGAAAATATCCAATGAAAGGTAATCAGTGGCCGAACGCAAGTTTCCTAATTGAAACAGTAGCCTAGCCCCCCAATTTGATGTGACGGTTGAAGGCCCTTTTGATAAATACTTTAGGCTCTATTAAAGTCAGAGCCTTTAATCTCTATTGGTAACCACCCATAATGGCCATTAGTAACTAATGCCTTTGGCCCCTTGCAAGAATCTGTAATCCCGGATAACCTCACTACAGTCATATTGACCACACACCCGCGGTGTTGTGGTTTCCTCCCCAAGGCATAGCAACATCAACGTTCTGACGAAAATCACCGGCAGTCGAATCGCAATCGATTCGTTGCCCGCCCGTCTTGCGGAACTTTTCAAAAGATGGGACCCAAGGGGCGGAGCCGTATCCCGGCCAAGAGATATCGCTCGAAATTGTGAGCGCGCAGCGAGGAAATCTTCATGATGAAACGGATGTTAGGGCTGTCGATTCTGTTGTTGGCAATCGCAACGTTCAGCGTGGCGCAGAATGTGACGCAGCCGTCGGTCATAAACGCCAGCGTTGCCTCGACTACAGACACGAAGAGCGACACGCAGTTTCAAACTCGAAACCCGCGTTACGCTATATGCGCCGGCGACACCTTCGATGTGAACTTCGAACTGAGTCCTGAGTTCAATCAGACCGTTACGGTGCAGCCCGATGGCTTCATCACATTGAAGGGCGTGGGCGATGTGCATGTAGCTGGCGAGACCGTGCCCGAGCTTACACAGACCCTGCGCAGTTCCTACGACAAAATTCTGAACGATCCGCTGATTTCAGTGGTGTTGAAAGACTTCGAAAAGCCCTATTTCACGGCCAGCGGACAGTTTATGCGCCCGGGAAAATACGATTTGCGCGGCAATGTGACGCTGACCGAAGCCATTGCGATGGCGGGCGGATTTAACGAGACCGCGAAACACTCCCAGGTATTGTTGTTCCGGCGCGTAAACGATCAATGGCTCGAGGCCAAAATTTTCAACGTCAAGCAGATGATGAAGGATGGCAAGCTCGGAGAAGATCCGACGCTTCGTCCCGGCGATCAGCTATTTGTGCCGAAAAACATGCTGTCCAAGATCAAGCCCTTTATTCCGAACGCGGGTGTGGGAGCTTACGGGAACATTGCCCCGTAGTGGCTGGAAGGTTTCCTTCGGACGTTCGCTTCATGGAGACGACGAATTTATGACGAATCACGACTTCACTCCGGCAAAAGGCACTGGGCCCTTCGCCTTTACCATGCGGGACATTCTGGCCATTGGTTTCCGCCACAAGCGCGTCCTGGTTCTATGCTTTGGCGGAGTGCTGCTGGGCACATTACTGGCCGCCCTATTCACCCCGCCGAACTATCGCGCCGAAACCCGCATTCTGGTGAAGCATGAGCGCGTCGATCCCGTGGTCTCGGCGGAACAGAGCGCGCCGACCTCGCAGGCCCGCAACGACGAAGTGACCGAAGAGCAGTTGAATTCGGAAGCCGCCCTGGTTACGAGCGACGATGTGCTGCGCCAGACCGTAGTCGCTTGTGGTTTACAGCATCACAAAAGCTTGACTGGCTGGTTGTTCGGCCGCACGGAAGAGCAGAAGATCGCCAAAGCGGTGGATGCTCTCAAGACGAACCTGAAAGTAGAGCCGGTCCGGAAGAGCAACCTGATCAGCGTCAGCTACGAGTCGAGCGATCCCAAGCAGGCCGCAGCCGTGCTGACCACGCTCTCGAAGGGCTACATCGATAAGCACCTTGAAGTTCATCGCCCACCGGGACAGTTGAAATTCTTCGAGCAGGAAACCGAACTTTACCGCCAGGATCTCGACAACGCAGAGAACCAGCTCAAGCAGTTCGCGCAGGGGCAGGGCGGCGTGGCGCCGATGTTAGCCCGCGACATCACGCTGCAGAAGCTGAACGATTTCAATGCCAGCTTGCAGCAGACGAAGGCGGATCTGGCTTCGACCGAGCAGCGGATTCATGATCTCGAGAAACAAGCCGGTACTACTCCGGAGCGCCTCACCACGCAGGTGAAAGAGTCCGACGATGCTAGCGTGCTACAGGGCTTGAAGAGCGCTCTGCTGACCCTTGAATTGAAGCGCACCGAACTGCTGACCAAATATCAGCCGACCTATCGCCTGGTGCAGGAAGTAGACAAGCAAATCCAGGACACGCGCGCTTCGATTGTGACGGAAGAAAGCAAGCCGTTGCGCGATGTTGTCACCGACCAGAATTCGGCTTATTCCTGGATTGGAACTGAGCTCGTCAAAGCCCGTGCCGACTACAGCGGGTTGCAGGCCCGCGAAGCCGCTACTCAGGCCATCGTGGCCATGTACCAGGGAAATGCACGCGATCTGGAAGAAAAAGACCTGGCGCAGCACGATCTGGCCCGCACTGCCAAAGCGGACGAAGACAATTATCTGCTCTACCTGCGCAAGCGCGAAGAAGCCCGCATGGCGGATGCGTTGGACGAGCAGCGCATTTTGAACGTCGCTATCGTCGACAATCCGGCGGTGCCTTCGCTGCCTACCGGGAACCGGATGCAATTTGCCGTGATCGGTCTTCTTCTGGCCGCCACGTTGAGTGTGGGAGTTGTATTCACCATCGAGTATCTCGATCCGTCGTTGCGAACGCCGTCTGAAGTCATGTCGGAGTTGAATATTCCGGTGCTGGCGGCCGTTCCGCAAAGACTTAGCCCCTTCGCCAAATTCGGTGCGGGACATGGTGGAAACGGGAACGGGAATGGCAACGGCCGGAATGGGAGTAATGGATCCCATTCCCAAGCTGCAGCCGGAACCATGACCGCGCTTATGGATTCGCAGGACGACCAAAGGTAATCGCTCTTTCGTCCTATTTGCTCAGGAAGTTTTTTCTCGCATGATAGTTATTGCGATCCCCCTAATCTGCACCATCGCAACAGATTTTGGAGGTTTTCCGAGTTGGGTACCGATCAGCGAAAAACACTCTCGAACTTAGTCAAGATCATCGACATTCTTGTCGTTCTGCTGTGCTTTGGCGTGGCCAGCATGACTGTGTCGCACATCTTCAGCAAGCGGGTGACTTTTGGAGAGTTCCTGGAGTTGAGAATCAAGATTGGGAACTTCCTTATATTTTCGTGGATCCTGCTGTGCTGGCATTACGTATTCCGGTTTTTTGACATGTACGAATCGCGGCGTCTTTCGCGCAAGCGCGATGAATTGATCGACATCGTCAAAGCAACCTCAGCGGGAACGCTTCTGATGTATGCCACCGCGCTTGCCTTCCATGCGGAAATGGTCAATTACATCTTCGCGGGAGTCTTCTGGGCGTCCTTGACATTCCTGACCGCGGTCGATCGCCTCGGAGTGCGTGTGGTGCTGCGCCGGCTCCGGATGAAAGGCAAAAATCAACGCAACATTGTCATCGTGGGCAGCAACGATGCGGCGGTTCAATTCGCCCGCAAGATCGAGCAAAGTCCGTGGCTGGGTTATCGCATCGCGGCTTTCGTGGATGAAGAATGGCCGGGGCTGGTGAAATTCAAGGAGCAGGGCTATGCGGTCAGTTGCGATTTCGCGCAACTTCGCAGCTTCCTCCGCAAGAATGTAGTCGACGAAGTGGTCGTGACCCTGCCGATGCGCTCGCTCCATTCTTATGCATCGGAAATCGCGGAACTTTGCGAAGAGCAGGGAATTCTGGTGCGCGTCGTTTCCAATATCTTTGACTTGAAGCGATCCCGCTCCAAAGCGGAAGACTTCGAGGGCGATTCGCATATCACGCACACCACAGGAACCGTGGTTGCGGGCTGGGAAGCGATGATCAAGTGGGCGTTCGATTTCACCGTCTCCTTGATTCTGGTGGTTTTCCTGTCGCCGCTCTTCCTGGTTGTGGCCCTGCTGATTAAGCTCACTTCGCCCGGTCCGGTTTTCTTCCTGCAGGAGCGCCTCGGCTTAAACAAGCGCCGCTTCAAAATTTATAAGTTCCGGACCATGGCCGCGGATGCGGAAAGCAGGATGAAAGACATCGAGCATTTGAACGAAGTCAGCGGCCCGGTGTTCAAGATCAAGAACGACCCGCGCATCACAACGATTGGGAAATTCCTGCGCAGCACGAGCATCGACGAATTGCCGCAGCTGTTCAACGTTTTGAAAGGCGACATGAGCCTGGTCGGGCCGCGGCCGATGGCGGTGCGCGATTACGAGGGTTTCAACGAAGACTGGCAGCGCCGCCGCTTCAGCGTGCGTCCCGGAATCACCTGTCTCTGGCAGGTTCTGGGAAGGAATTGCATTCCTTTCGAGCAGTGGATGGAGCTGGATCTGCAATATATCGACGGCTGGTCTCTGTGGCTCGATCTGCAAATCCTGATGAAAACCATTCCAGCGGTCTTGAAGGGGTCGGGCGCCAGTTAAAATCCGGGTGCTGTTTTTTCTCGCTGGTTCGGCATTCCTGCTTTTGGGTCCTGTTTTTGGTTTAACGATGAATTCGGTACCGACAAAATTTCCGGTTCCAGCAAAATCCGGCTTGCGCCGTGGCGCGCTTGCGGTGGTGATCGCGCTTGCCCTGGGTACCGTGATTTTATTTACGGTTGCAAAAGAGTTCCTCGCCGACCCGAGCACGGCAACGGTGATCGTTGCCGCTTTTGTCTTCTTCGCGATGCTGGTATTTGCGGTGGGTTATGGCCGGGCGCAGCATCGGCCGGCAAAATGGCTCGCCTTTATTCTCTGGTGGGGGCTGCTGGTATCCGAGGAAGTGTTTTCTTATCGCAGCGACATCAGCAGCGTAGTCGGAGCCAACTTCGCCTCGCAGGCCTACGATCAGGCTGTGCTATGGGTGATTGCACTGATCGCGCTCCTGGTTTTTGTTTTCAAATATCCCACTTCGTTACGGGGAATGTTTCAGGGCGACTACAAGTGGGTCAGCTGGATCACGCTATTCAGCGTTTTGTCCTGCGCCTATTCACCGAATCCGGCATTTTCTTTAGCGTGGGCATTCAAGCTGACGCTGGTCGTTGTAGTAATTCACATCTGCGCGCAGCAGATTGACGATGTGGAAGATCTCAAATCGTTCATAAATGTCACGATCTGGGGTTTTGTTTTTCTTACCGTGTTGCCGACTCTGCGCTCCATCTTCGTTCCGGATCCTACGGGCGAATACGGATCGGGCGCGCTTGAACAGCGCTTCCGCGAGGCTCCAACGGAAATTTCCGGTATCGCCGGATTGCTGGCGATTCTCTGCCTGATGGTTTACTGGAAGGGCAAACCCAAGTGGGCAATCTGGGTTGCGGCTGCAGGGCTGTTCGTCATGGTGATGGCGGGCGGGAAAACAGGTATTTTGGCCGGTCTGATTTCCGGCGTCTTGTTCTATGGCCTGCAAAAGCGCTTCAAGGCTGTGCTCGGATTTGTTGCCGGCACCGCAGTTATTCTTGGGATTGCATTGAAGTACACCGCGCTCGCCCAGTACGCAGCCGGTTATATGCAGCTGGAGCAGGCATCGAGCTTCACCGGACGCACCGATCTATGGGCGTTCGTGATGCCCTTTATCCTGCAGCACCCGATTCTTGGCCAGGGATTCATCGCCTCGCGCTTCATCGCCGTTATCCATCCCGACACTCCTTTCAGCAGCAGCCACATGCACAACAGCTATATCGAGACGCTGTACAACAACGGCATTGTCGGGTTGATATTGATACTGATCATCAATTACGTGATCGTGCGCAATCTGTGGCGGGCGGTTCGCGATACGCAGTTGCCGGAGATTCGATATCTGGCGGTCGGCGCGATGGCCGCTTTCATCAATCTCGTCATCAATGCGATGTGCAACGCGACCTTCGGAGGCCGCCCCGACGCTTCTTACCTGATGTTGATCGCAATGGTCATTATCAGCACGCAGGTGCTGAGGCTGTCGCATTCACCGGCGCCGGTGCGAGTCGCGCGGAGCGAAGAACATTTTGTTCCGCGAACTGCCGTCGCGGTACCGGCTTCGTCGTTAAGTAGAGTTCGCTGGCTCAACTAATGCTGGCTGAACTAAATAGAAGTTGAATTCATAAAGCTAAATTAAAAAACTCATGCTCATCCTTCGCAAAGTCCGTCACAAGATTGCCAAAAGCCCTGTGCACCAGCCGCTAACCTGGTACCGCCATCGCGGTCTTCGCCCGTCGGATGTGTTTGTCGCTTCCTATCCCCGATCCGGCAACACCTGGCTGCGTTTCATGCTCTACGAAATTCTGGTGGGGCAATCTTCCAGCTTTAAAAACGTGCATTCGCTGGTTCCCGACATTGGCAAGCAGGGAAGCGCGTTGCCCGTTCTGGGCGATCAAGGGCGATTGATCAAAACGCATGAGCCTTTTCTTCCGATTTATCGAAATCACAAAGCCATCTACCTGGTGCGGGATGCGCGCGACGTCGCGCTTTCGGAGTTCGCCTATCAGAAGGCGTTGGGTCTGGCCGAAGACAATTTCGGAACTTATCTGCCGCGCTTTCTTCGCGGCCGGGTGAATCCGTTTGGTTCGTGGACGGCTCATGTAGATTCCTGGATGGAAGCCAAAGATAAAGGGTATTCCGACATTCTTCTTGTCCGTTTTGACGCGATGCGCAGCCAGCCGGAAGATTCGCTGGCGGGTATGATGGAATTCCTGAACGTGCCGGTGGAGCGGGAGGTGATTCGCCGCGCCATCGCGAATAACTCCGTCGAGAAAATGCGCGACAAGGAAAAAGTGAACCCGCAAAAAGCTTCGGCCAAAGGACGTTTCATCCGCAGCGGCGCGGTTGGCGGCTGGCGTGAAAGATTTACCGAAACGCAGACCGCACTGGTTGATCGATATGCGGGAAATATTTTGGCTCGTTTGGGATTTGTAGGGGCTGAAACCGTAAGTCAGTAAGACACGCAGAACTGCAGTCGGGCCCTGGCAATCTCCCCTGGATAGTCGTCGAGCAGGTAAGACCCAGATTCTAAAAATAAAAGATTTTTGTGGAGGTTTCGTGAACACTCACTTCTCTTTGTCTTCCCGCCGGTCTCTGAGCGTAATTTTTGCCGGCATCGGCTTCTCCGTGCTTTGCCTGGCTCTTGCGCCGGCAATCGCATTGGCGCAAAACACAATCAGCACCTACGCCGGCGGGGGCTCGTACGGCACTACTCCCACTACTCTCGATTTGCCCGCGCCTAGTGCGGCGATTCGTGATACCGCGGGAAACACCTACATCGCTGCACCGTTTTCGACGGAAGTTTTCAAGGCGAATGCGACCACGGTAACCACCTTTGCCGGCCTCGGCTACGAGACGTATAGCGGCGACGGCGGTCTTGCTACTAAAGCCGGCCTCGACCTGCCTGGAGCGCTCGCTATCGACACCAAGGGCAACATCTATATCTCCGATCCCGGCGGGTCGCGCATTCGCGAAGTGGCGTTCTCGACTGGAAAAATTCAGACGGTAGTCGGCAGCGGTACCAAGTGCGAACCCTCGACTGCGACTTGCGGTGACGGCGGCAGCGCAACTTCCACCAATGTTGGGTTGAATATGCCCAACGCGCTCGCTATCGATGCCAACGGCAACATCTATATTGCCGACTCTGTCGACCAGCGCATTCGCGTCGTCAACCGAACGACGAAGACGATTACGATTGCCGGTGTCAGCATTCCGGCTGGCGATATTCAAACCATCGCAGGCAACGGCAATATGTGCTCTTCGCCCACCAGCAAATGCGGCGACGGCGGAGCGCCAACTTCGGCGAACCTGAACTTCCCCGATGGCATCGCTGTCGATTCCAACGGAAACATCTACATCGCCGATAGCCGGGACAACCGCATCCGTGAAATCGCCAACACTACTCCGGCGACGATCACTACCATTGCCGGCTCTGGTCTCGGTTGCAATTCGGCGCAAAGCCCCTCTTGCGGCGACGGCGGCCCGCTGCTCTCCGCGCAATTCCGTGTGCCCGAGGGTTTGTTCGTCGACCCGAACAACAATCTGTACATCGCCGATACCTTTGACCAGGAAATTCGCTTCATCAACTTCACGAACGGTTCCATCAGCACGGTCGCAGGCACTGGGGTCGAAGGCTTCAGCGGCGATGGCGCGGCTGCAACCAGCGCGGAACTGAATAATCCGACCAGCGTTTTTCTGGATAGCGCGGGGAACCTGGTGATTTCCGATACCGGCAACCAGCGCGTTCGCGTCGTCACCGCAGTCGCCGCGGGCAATGGGAATATAGCGACATTCGCCGGCGGCGGGACTGGCGGCGACGGTGGTCCGGCTACCTCTGCGACTTTCGCCGATCCTTACAACGTTGCCGAAGACAGCGCGGGCAATCTCTACGTTGCCGATAGCGCCAACAACCGAATCCGTAAAATCACTCCGGGTGGAGCTTCAATCTCTACGGTGGCCGGCAACGGCATCGCCGGCTACAGCGGCGACGGCGGCCCGGCAACCAGCGCTACGCTGGATGCTCCCACGATGGTCATCCTTAATTCGGCCGGCAATCTCTTCATCGCTGATGCGGGCAACGGCGTAATCCGAGAAGTGAACACTTCCACAGGCGTGATCTCGACCTACGCGGGCAATGGCACTCCCTGCAACGCACTTCCTCCCGGGTGCGGTGATGGAGGTGCGGCGACCTCAGCCAGTCTTTCCGATCCGATTGCGATCGCTTTCGATACCCAGGGCAACCTTTATATTTCCGATTACACAGCCCTGCGAATCCGTGAAGTATTCGCCGCCAGCGGAAGTATCACAACGTTCGCCGGCAGCGGGAACGATTGCGACAATCCTGTCGGCAAGTGCGGCGACTTTGGTCCACCGACTAAAGCGGGGCTTGATCATCCGGCCGGCATCGCGGTTGACCAAAACAATGATGTTTTTATCGATGACAGCCAAAACAATCGCGTTCGCTGGGTGCCAACGAGCACAGTCGGCAACTGCCTGAGCGGCGAGATCTGCCCATATGCGCTTAACGGCGCAGCTCACCTGCAAGGCGATGGCGGACCGGCGCTTCAGGGCGGGATGTGGAATCCGCAGGAACTGGCGGTCGATCCTTCCGGCAATGTGTATATCGGCGGGGGCAATGAGAGCGTCATTCAACGCATCGATACCAGCTCCTACACAATTGGAACCGTGGCGGGATTCCTGCCTAACGGCGTCGGCGGTTTCAGCGGCGACGGCGGCCCGGCAACGTCGGCAAAACTTTCCAACTACGGTTTGTTCGTCGACGCTGGCTCGAACCTCTACATTGCCGATGCGGGCAACAACCGCGTGCGGACAGTTCACCTGACGCCCGCGGGAACTCCGACCCCGGCAACGCTGGTGTTCCCGGCGACTCCGCTGCACCAGGGCAGCACGCCGATGGCTGTGACGTTTGAGAGCACGGGTGGCGTGGATCTGAACCTGACCAGCATCAGCTTTACGGGAAAAGATCCGAGCGACTTCAGCGAAACGGACAACTGCACCAGCCTGGTCAACCTGGGCGTGGACGTGACCTGCACAGTCAACGTCACATTCACACCGCTCAGCTATGATCTGCGGGTAGCGACCCTGTCGTTCAACGACAACGGTCCCGGCGGAGCGCAGACGGTTTCGTTGAGTGGATACGGTCCGTATTTCACTCCCACGATGTCGCCCACTTCCATCACCGTGAACCCGGGCGCAACTGGGACATCGACCGTGACCGTTACTCCTTACGGGGATTTCAACGGCGCGATCGGACTCAGCTGCAAGGGTGCGCCGGCCAACTCGACCTGCTCAATCTCGCCAACTTCGGTGACCTTGAATGGCTCGGGAGCGCCGCAAACTGCCACGCTCTCGTTGGTGACTACGTCCTCAACTCCGGCAGGCAGCTACACGTTGACGATTACGGCTCTGTTCTCTCAGAAGGGTGGACAGATTCAGTTCTCGACAACGTTGCCGGTTACGATTCCGTAACGAAGGGCAGCGGCGTGGGGCAATTACAATAGTCCAAGGCGGGGGAAGATCAAATTGCCCCGCCTTGAACTTTCTGTAGCAAATGCGGTTACTGTAGTAACACAAGTTGATTTTATGGCTGTTGGGATGAGTCTATTTAGCGGGAGCTGGGCGCAAGTTAGAGCAGAACGACTCCTTGACACTAGCTGGGGGCGCTGGCATATTGGTAAGCATTGCTTGGGTTTGTTTTCTCCTCCTCGCAGAATTGAACTCACGTTTCGTCTCAGCGTTTACGCGGTAATTTCCTCAAAAGAGGGATTCAGTCAAATTTAACCCCCCAACTACTGCCAGCGGCAGAGCTATCGTTTTAGATTCGATTTGCTAAAGCAGGGGATGAAATTTACGAGGCGGAACCGGCCGGATCGATTCAAAAATCTAGCGAAATTTACAGGGTCATGATGCCGTTGCAAGTGGAACCCACAATTCAATCTTCTGCGATTTCCTGGCAGAAGAAGGTCGTCTTCACCTTGATCTTGTGGGTGTTTTTGATGTTCTGCCTGGCTTGCGCCGGCGAAATTTTTCTGCGCGTAATGCCGATGGGCAAGTTTTCGAGCTCACCCTTCCGCGAATATGACCCGAATATCGGAATTGCATTAATTCCAAACAAGACGGTTCACCACAACAAAGATTGCTTTCATGGGCTGGTGGAGACTAACAACTTCGGCATGCGCGACCGCGAACGGACACTAGCGAAACCTCCCGGCACATTCCGCATCGCGATGCTCGGAGACTCGGTGGTGGAAGGTGTTCACGTGCAGCCCGACGAAGTAGTCAACATTCAGCTGGAGAAAATTCTTCGCGCCCACGGGTACAACGCGGAGGTGCTGAATTTCGGAGTTGAAGGGATTGGCACTACGCAGGAACTTTTGATGTACGAGAACAAGGTTCGCCAGTTCCATCCCGATCTGGTTCTGCTGACTTTTACTTCGAACGATGTGATGAATAATTCGTCCATCATTCAGCCGGAAGTCTACGGAATTCAGACTTGGTATGCCCCGTACTACAACCTGGGGCCTGACGGAAATCTGGTCTTGCAGCCGGTTCAGAAGAGATGGTTCAACGGGCCGCGCACCTGGCTGGAGAATCATTCTTTACTGCTCTACTACCTGGAACGGATTTGGTTCAGCATCGATTACTCTCCCACGAAATGGGATGGGATTCCGGTTTTCTACGGATCGTACGGCGATCCACTGAGCCCGGATTGGTCGAAGGCGTGGCAGGTGACCGACAAGGTAATGGGGCTCACCAAGAATACGGTTGAGGCCGATGGCGCCAAGTTCATGGCCATCACGTGGGCGGATTTCTGGGAAGTCGATCCGGAGTGGCGTCCCCGGCTGGAAAAACAGATTCACACGAAGCTTCCGCCGGAGTTCGTTCCGCAGAAAGAACACGAGCGGCTGGAACAGATTTATCAAAAGAACGGCGTGACGTACGATTTTCTTACCACGTACATGCAGAACTACCGCGACGCGAATCATCTGCAGTGGCCGTATTTTGGGCTGGTGTGTAATCCGCACTTCAGCGCTCTGGGTCACCAGGTCGCGGCGGAAGGAATTTTCGAAAAATTGCAGCAGCATGGGATGCTTCCGCCGCAACCCGGCGCGGCATCCGTGGCAATGACCCATTAAACGAGTTTGATCAGATTTTGTAAGGAGAGAAGTGATGAAATTCATACAAAATACGGTTCGGCGCTTCGGCATCGCGGGCGAACTATTTTCATTTTTTGTAGGGAACAAGCGCTGGTGGCTGCTCCCGGTAATTTTTAGCCTCTTCTTGTTGGGAGCGCTAATCGTGGTCGCGCAAAGTTCGGCGATCGCCCCGTTCATCTACACGCTGTTCTAGGAGAAAGTATGTGGAATGCTTTAAAGCGTCTGTGGGAAGGCTGGAAGAAGATTGCGCACATCATCGGCAATTTTCAGGCTCGCGTCCTGCTGACGATTTTCTACGCGGTGCTGGTTCTTCCTTTTGGAATAGCCGCCCGCCTCTTTTCGGATCCGCTGCGCATCAAGCAGCGTCCGACCCAATGGCTTGACCATCCTGATGAGGCCACTGATATGCAGTGGGCCAGAAAGCAATAACCACTTGTATATTCTAGGAATCTCTTGTTACTACCACGACGCGGCGGCGGTGCTGCTGCGCGACGGCCAGCTCGTGGCGGCCGCGGAAGAAGAGCGCTTCACGCGGATCAAACACGACTTTAACTATCCGAAGCAGGCGATTCAGTTCTGCCTCGATCAGGCCGGCATCCAGGGCGGCGATCTCGATTACGTTGTCTTCTTCGAGAAGCCGTTTCGCAAACTGGATCGCATTCTCATGTCGGTGCTGCAAACCTACCCGCAATCATGGAAAGTTTTCCGCGAGTCGATGGTCACCTGGATCATCGACAAGCTGTGGGTTGCGTCTACGTTACAGACGGAGTTGGGCGTCAGCAAGGAAAAAGTTCTTTTCAGCGAGCATCACCTTTCGCACGCGGCCAGCGCATTTTTATGCTCGCCCTTCGATGAAGCGGCCATTCTTACGGTCGATGGCGTCGGCGAGTGGATTACTGCAACCTACGGAGTAGGACGCGGAACCGATATCAAGCTGCAAAAGCAGATCGACTTCCCGCACTCCATCGGATTGCTGTACAGCGCGTTTACCGCTTTCCTCGGCTTCGAGGTGAATGAAGGCGAGTACAAAGTCATGGGCATGGCCTCCTACGGTCAGCCCAAGTACGTCGATAAAGTGTGGAAAGTCGTCCATCAGAATCAGGACGGTTCGTTCGCCCTGGACATGGATTACTTCAGCTTTCATCATTCCACCGAGAGAACGTACAGCAGAAAATTCGCGGCACTATTCGGCGAGCCGCGTCCGCCGAAGATGCTGTTCTTTACCGAAGGCACGGGCTTCCCGCAATACTTCGGAACTCCGCCGGCAAATTTCAAAGAGCTTTCGGATCAGAACCAGCACTATGCCGACATTGCGGCCAGCATTCAGAAAGTTACCGAAGAGCTGATGCTGGGCATGGCGAGAAACCTCCACAAAACCACCGGCCTGAAGAAGCTATGCATGGCTGGCGGCGTGGCTCTCAATAGCGTAGCCAATACCCGCATCCTGAATGAAACGCCGTTTGAAGAGATCTACATTCAACCGGCGGCGGGCGATGGCGGCGGAGCGCTGGGTGCTGCGCTGTGGGTGCACAACACGTTGCTCGGCAATCCGCGAAACTTTAAGATGCAGCACGCGTATTGGGGGCGGTCGAACTCCGAGGGGGAAATCGGAGACTTCCTCAAGCAGAGCAATATCCCGCACACGCACTATGACAACCAGGATGCGCTGCTCGATCAGGTTGTGGAACGCCTGACCAGCGGCAAAGTTGTCGGCTGGGCGCAGGGTCGATTTGAGTGGGGACCACGCGCATTGGGCAGCCGCTCGATTCTTGCCGATCCTCGCAATCCCAACATGAAAGACATCGTGAACTCGAAGATCAAGTTCCGCGAGCCTTACCGTCCATTTGCGCCGTCGGTGCTGGCCGAGCACGCGGAAAAATATTTCGAGTTGCCGGGTGCAGCGGAAAAAGATCCGGCACGCTACATGTTATTCGTGGTGCCGGTGAGAGAAGAGCAGAAGACCACTCTGCCCGCGATCACGCACGTGGATGGCACCGGCCGCCTGCAGACCGTTTTCCGCGAGCATAGCCCGCGCTATTACTCGTTGATCGAGCGCTTCGGACAGGCCACCGGCGTTCCCATCGTGCTCAATACTTCGTTCAACTTGAAGGGTGAGCCGATCGTGAACACTCCGGCGAACGCGTTCAGCACTTTCTCCAAGAGCGGCATGGATTCGTTGATTTTGGAGAATTTTATTCTCGATAAAACAGAAGTCTAGTTGTTCACTCCCCCGCAGTAGGAAAGACGACCCTAGAATGGTTACGACAGAAAAAGCCGAGTTGAAGCAGCGCAAGTCTGGTACTCCTACTTTTCGTGTACTGGGAGTCCGGGTGAACGCGGTGCAGATTCCCGACATTATCGAAGTGATGGAGAAGTGGATCAGCGACCGCTCCGCCACCAACTATGTTGCGGTGACCGGCATGCATGGCGTGGCTGAATCCAGGACCGATCCCTACTTTCGCGGAATTCTCGATGCGGCAGGCCTGGTGATTCCCGACGGCATGCCTTTGGTTTGGCTCGGACGCTTGCAGGGCCACGGCGAAGTGAAGCGGCGCACTCCCGGCGCGGAGGTGATGGAGGCATTTTTCCAGGCCACCGGTTCGAAATATAGCCACTTCTTCTACGGAGGAGTGCCCGGTATCGCCGATCTGCTGGCGAAAACCGAGCATGAGAAGCACGGCATTCGTATCGCCGGAACGTACTGCCCGCCATTCCGTCCTCTTAATGCTGCGGAAGAGGAAGAAGTGAAGAAGTTAGTTGAGGAGACGAAGCCCGACATTCTCTGGGTCGGCCTCAGCACGCCGAAGCAGGAAAAATGGATGTATGAACACCGCGACAAAATTAATGTGCCCGTGATGTTAGGCGTGGGAGCCGCGTTCGATATGAATACGGGCCGGCTGAAGCGCGCTCCGGTGTGGATGCAGGATCGCGGCCTCGAATGGCTCTTCCGTCTGATTCTCGAACCGCGCAGGTTGTGGCGCAGATATTTGGTGGTGGGCTCCAGTTTTGTTTGGGCTGTTTGGCGGGAGCACATCGTTCCTTCGATATTCAAGAGGCAGGTAACGGCTCCAGCGGTACCAGAATGATCGCAAGAAATTTCAGTAAAAAGTTCGATTCAGATTTCTCAAATTAACCAGGAGGCTACGAGGTATGGGCAAGCAGAAACGAATTTTAGTCACGGGTGCGGGAGGTTTTATTGGGCATCACCTCGTGAAGAGACTTAAGAAAGACGGCCATTGGGTACGCGGCGCCGACCTTAAGCTGCCTGAGTACGAAACCAGTCCCGCCGATGAGATGGAAGTGCTCGATCTCCGCCGGATCGAAGACTGCCTGCTCGCCACGCGCGGTGGCATCGACGAGGTTTACAACCTCGCTGCCGATATGGGCGGCATCGGCTACATCACAGCCAATCACGCCGATATCAGCCGCAACAACATTCTCATCAATGCCCACATGCTCGACGCCAGCTATAAGAATGGCGTAAAGCGCTTCCTGTTTTCTTCCTCCGCCTGCGTGTACAACCAGGCCAAGCAGAAGGATCCGAATGTGACCGCGCTGAAGGAAGAAGACGCGTATCCCGCCGATCCCGAGCCGGGTTACGGCTGGGAGAAGCTCTTTGCCGAAGAGCTCTGCCGTTATTACTATAAAGATTTCGCTTTCGAAACCCGCATCGTGCGCTTCCATAACGTCTACGGGCCGCTCGGCACCTACGAAGGCGGAAAAGAAAAAGCCCCGGCTGCGATCTCCCGCAAGGTCGCTCTTTGCGAAGACGGTGGCGATATCGAAATCTGGGGCGACGGCGAGCAGACCCGCTCGTTCATGTATGTCGATGATTGCGTGGAAGGCCTGATCCGTCTGATGGCTTCGGATCATCGCGACGCGCTCAACCTCGGCACAGACGAACTGACCACTATCAACAACCTGGTGGATATCATCTCGCGCATCGCCGGCAAGAAGCTGGTGAAGCGCCACAACCTTACCGGTCCGCAGGGCGTGCGTGGCCGCAACAGCGACAATACGCTTCTGCGCAAAGTACTGGGCTGGGAGCCTTCCATCTCGCTCGACGCCGGCCTGCGCAAGACTTATCCGTGGATTCGCTCGCAGGTGACGGCGGATGTGCCGGAACTCGCCAGCGTCGACGGAGACTAAACCAAGGGTACCCCACCCTTGTCGCGCAGTGACAGGGTGGGGAATTTAACTTCGCTAGCGATGTGCAAATAATTAAAAAGCAATGACGAACAAACCATCCTCGGGACCCACATTTGTAATCGGCATCTGGCGCTCCGGCACGTCGTTGCTCTACACGCTGCTCAACCAGCATCCTCAGATCGCCCTCATGTACGAGGGCGATTTGCTTTTGCTGCGTCCGCTTTTTTCCAGTAAAAGCAGCAAACGTGACTGGCAGACGCGGTGGGAGTTCTGGAACTCGGCTCTTTCCCGCCATGACATTTCGGCCGGCAGTATTTCCGTGGACATGCCCGATCTTCCCACCGCCGCAACGGCTGTATGGAAGGAATATGCGGGGGATGCAAGCGTGTTCGGGGAAAAGTCGCCCGATTATTTCGACTCGTTGCAGAAGGTGGCACGGGAATTTCCCGGCGCACAGTTCATTATTATCTGGAGGGATCCTGCCGCCATTTGCCGCAGTATCATCCGCGCTAGCCGTGCCGCCACATTCTTCGCCAAGCCCGGAATTGAACACCGGGCAGTGATTGGCACGCATAAGCTCAAACAGGAATGCGATGCGCTGCTTCGTCAAGGCATTCCGGTTCACCAGATTCAATACGAAGAAATGGTGAGCGACTCGACCCGGGTGATGACGGGGATCTGCGACTTTCTCGGAATACCGTTCGACCCGAAGATGTGTTCTTTGCAGGGTTCCGACCGCTCCGCAATTTATGAAGGCTCGCACCATGAATTCGTCAAAGCGGAAACCATCGTGTCTTCCACGGAGCGCGCGGAAGTTCTGCCTGCAAAACTGAAGCGGAAAATCGATCGCTACGTCAGCTACTGGAAGAAGCGCTATAGCGGCGAATGGCCGCGATATCCGGAAGAAGCAGCGGCTTCCGATCACCCGGGCGCAGGCGAAAGGTTCCTGGACGATGCGCTCTATCGCAGCCTGCGTATACTGGATGGGTTTACGGCGTTCGTTTATTGTTACGCACCCCTCAGTTGGCTGAACAGCTATCGTGCGTTCAAGAATCGCCGGCATCAGAAAGCTAACGCAGAGCCGGCGCAGGCACGTCCGGCCAAAACGCCTGCCAAGGCAGAGGCTTTGCGGCGCGTGGAAATATCTGAATTGAAGTAGATCGTCACTAGCTTATGCGCATCCTCGGTTTATCGTCGTTTACGCACGACACCTCAGCCGCATTGCTTGAGGATGGCGTAGTGCGCGCGGCCGTGGAAGAAAGCAAGCTCTCGCGCTCCAAGAACACCAGCGGCGTGCCCGATGCCGCCATTCTATTCTGCCTCAAAAGCGCCGGAGTGAGCTGGGGCGACCTCGACTATGTTGCCGTTTCCAGCCGTCCATTGCAAGGCTGGCTGCGCAGATCGTGGGCGGGAACAAGAATTATTCCAGCATCACCCATCGCCGCCGCTTATTGGCAGGTCGGCGAAGCCGGCCGTTTTGCGAGTGAATTGGGCAACTTTAGAGTTCTCGGGCACCCCGATAAACCGCAATCCACCAGAATTGTTCAATTCGAGCACCATCTCTGCCACGCCGCCAATGCTTTTTTCCTGTCGCCATTTGAGCGCGCCTTGATCCTCACAATGGACGAAGAAGGTGACGGCACATCGGCGATGTTAGCGGTGGGCGAAGGCAACCGCATTCGTCCGGTTCGTACCGTTCCATATCCGCATTCGCTGGCCTGGCTCTATTCGAAGGTGACGGGGATCCTGGGATTCACTCCGCATGTTGACGAGCATAAGACGCAGTGGCTCAGTCTCGAAGGCAAGCCGGAATATCAGGACGTATTTAGTGACATACTGCGCAGGAATTCCGATGGCCTGCCGCGCATTGATCGCAGCTACTTGAGCCATAGCGATGGCGGCCATTTTGTGTTGGCGCAGAAGTTTTACAACCGGATTGGAATTGCTGATCATAGCCAATCTCTGACGGACGAGCAAAAGCGCGCACTGGCAGCAAGCATTCAGCAAGTTTGCACCGAGATCGTGGTCGAAACCATCGAGGCATTTCAAAAACGGCAGGGAATCGATACAGTTTGTTTATCCGGCGGTTTATTTCAGAATCCGTTGCTTGTTCACGCGATCGAACGGCATTTCGGATTCAACCAGGTGTTTGTTCCCCCAGCGGCCGGCAATGCGGGATGTTCCGTAGGCGCAGCGTTGCTGATGCATCGTGAAACCCTCGGAGCCGCATCCGGAGAAAACAGCAACAGCGTATATCTTGGACCGGCATACTCACGGCACGAGATCAAAGACATTTTGGAGAACTGCAAAGCCCGGGCTTCGCTGCAAACTACGGAAGAGCGCCGATCCGACACCGTCGTTCAGCTTCTCCAGGCGGGCAAGATCATCGCGTGGTTCCAGGGCGCGGCTGAGTTTGGCCCACGCGCGCTGGGCAACCGCAGCGTGCTGGCTTCTCCGTGGGCGCCCTACGTAAAAGAAAATCTCAACGACTTCATCAAGCACCGGGAATGGTTCCGGCCCTTTGCGCTCTCCATCCCCGAAGAGGACGCTCCCAGATATTTCGAGTGCTCGCAGCTTTGCCGCTCGATGAGCTCCATGGCGCGCGTACGCCCGGATGTGGAATGTTTGCCGGAAGCCTTCGTTCTGCCGGGGAATGTTGTCCGCCTGCATCTCGTGGAAAAGCGCGTCAATCCTGAGCTTTGGGCCTTGCTCAAGCATTTCGGCCTGTACGCTCCCGCGCCGATCCTGATTAACACGTCGTTCAATCTTTTCGGCGAACCCCTGGTGGTCAGCCCGCTCGATGCGATCCGAAGTTATTATTGCTCGGGCATCGACGCCTTGATGATCAACAATTTCCTTCTCTCCAAAGTTCCTTTCCAGAATCGACCTTTCGCAGCTGAGTACTCTGCCGCAAAAGTCTCCTCGTAGAAATCCTGCCTTTCGCTTCACTGTAAATCCACCCACGCTTTCTCTCGTCCACTCATTCTCCCGGGGCGAATTTCTCCATTCCAAAAAATCTGGGACAATCCAGGCCCCTGGTGCGGCCTGAATTGTCCCGAAGTGATGGATGAGGAGGAATAGAGTTATTGGTTTGATAGCAGGATCGGCTTGAGGCCAATCTGCACCGTTGAGCCGTTGGTCTGGGTTTTCACGCCCGCGATGGTCGTGGAGTAGTCATAGCCTGCGGGAATGGTGAACTTGGAATAAGTGCACACTGAATTGTTGCAGCTCTGCGACGTATCCCATACCGCGATGCTCTTATAGCCGCCCGGCCGCGTATAGCCGCACTGCCAGACGGTTCCGACGGCGGAGCAAGGCGAGCTCAAAGTTGCTCCCACCAGCCAGGCGGTCATTTCATTGTAGGTGGTGCCGCCGATGTCGACGCCGGTCGTCGGATACCAGAACGGCGTTGTGGCTCCGTCCCATGCGTACCAGTAAGACCGCGCCACATTGATCGACTGCATCAGGAGCACGAAGCGCGCGATCCAAGCCGTTTCCTGATCGGTATCGGTGATGAGAACCTTCGCACCGTAACCGCCCTCGGTGCTGAACAGCGGCTTATTTCCCTGGCCCGCCGTAGCCAGAACATTCTGCAACGGCGCGGCGTCGGTCACGGCGTCCTCCGGCGGCGCCGGCCATTGTACGTATCCGTGATAGGAAATTACGTCAACGTACTGGCCGCCTCCGGCTGAGAGATACTCGTTCATCGCCGTAGCCACGTTAATTCCGGTGTCGGTCACATAGGCCGGAGTTGTAATCTGCGCGGAAGGATCGATCGCTTTCTGCGTGTAGGTGCTCAGCGGGCTGCATCCCGTGCCGATGATGATGCAACGCGCGTCCTGCGTCATTCTCACAAGTTGCGCGGTGGTGCCCTGCCACATGATGGGCGCTGTTGGCTCGTTCCAGATCTCGTAGAACTTGATCTCGCCTTTGTAGCGCGTGGCCAGAGCCGTTACCCAATCGATCCAGTGCTGGTTCGCGCCGGTGCCATCCACGTTGAGGTCGCCGGGCGGGTAGCATTGTCCCGGACCGCCCTGCCAGCCGCCCTGGTTGTAGCTGTTGCAAACCGAATCGCCCTGGCCGGAGCCGCAGGAGGTGTCATTGCCTGCGCACTGTGCCCATGGTGGGGTACGCGCCAGATCGAACAAAATATCGACGTGGTTGGCGAGCGCGGCGTTAATGCGGGTGTCCGTCATGGTCCAGTCCCAAACGCCGGAAGCGGTGTTGATTTGCGCCCATGCGGTGTCGCTGTCCCAGAAGCGCTGCGCGCCGAAGGAGATCGTGGGCCACGGCGTGCCTACATAATCGATATGCAAGCCAAAATTGGTGAGCGGAATGGTCTGTCCTTTTGCCGAGCCGCTGATCGTCAGTTGCAGGCTTTGCCGGCTGTTGTGATTGCCGGAATCGGTGACTTCAAACGTAAGTGGGAAGTTTCCGATTTGCGTCGGTACGCCAGAGAGCGATCCGTTCGAGTTGAGCGTCAATCCTGTGGGCAGCGGGCCGGAAAGCAGAGTCCACGTATACGGAGTGAAACCTCCGGTGGCGCTCATTGCGACCGGATAGGTGGAGTTCACCGGAATAATCGGCAACGCCGAAGTGGTGATCGTCAGTGGAGGCTCGCTTGGCGGTGTGACTGTCACTTTTGAGTGGGCTGCCTGGTTGGGATCTTCCACGCTGGTTGCGGTAATGGTGGCCCAGGTTTGCACGTCAGTTTGCGGCGCAGTGAACATGCCCGTGCCGGAGATAGTTCCAGCTGTCGTTGTCCAGGTTACTGCCGGGTTCGTCGAGTTCTGGGTGGTTCCATTGAACTGCTGCTTGGTGGCTGAAGTTACTGTCGCTGTTCCCGGAGTGAGAGAAACGCTAATCGGCGGCATTACCGTGACGGTCGCCGTGGCCGACTTGGTTGGATCTTCCACGCTCGTCGCGGTGATGCGAACCATCGTGTTTTGCGTTACGTTCGGCGAGGTAAACATGCCTCCACCGGAAATTGTTCCATCCGTCGCGGTCCAGGTCACGCGCGTTACATCGGTGTTGTTCACAGTCGCGGTAAATGCCTGCTGTTTTTCCGCGTTCATGGTCACGCTCGTCGGGCTAACGGAAACGCTCACCGGCGGCGTTACAGTTACAGTCGCAGTCGCGGAATCGCTCGGGTCAGCCTGGCTCTTCGCGGTGATAGTGACGGTCGTATCCGTGCTCACGGATGGGGCGGTAAAAAGCCCAGAACTATTGATCGATCCCTGCGTTGTGGACCAGGTCACCGCTGTGTCGGTTGAGTTCGTCACCTTCGAGGTGAACTGCTGCGTCAGCCGCGAAGGGACGCTGGCGGTGTTGGGAGTGATATAGACGTGAATCGTTTGAGCGGCGCTGGCAAGGTTCTTTCCCATCGCTAAAAACGCACAAAGAATGAAAGCGATGGTTAAAGAATTGAACTTGCGGTTGTAAAGGCCCTTCTGGCTGGCCTGAAGAATAGTCACGGGGGACATGGCACTCCTCAAGTGGACGATTTGTTGAACTACTCGCTTACTCTAGGGATTACAGGGGTTTGGAGCTAGGTGCCGAAGGGACACGTTTAAGCGTGTCCTGAGGTACATCAGCTCAAAATGGGAAGGGCTTAAGACCCATGGGTGCGCTTGGGGGCTGTGGAAATCTGGGGGAAAAATTAAGCCGACGCTTTAGCGTCGGCTCTATGAAAGCAAAAGCTGTCTGTTTAGCCAATAATCGGCTATTGCAACCAGACCGGTTCGATTCCGATGGGAATTGAGCCGGAAATCGCCTGCGACGGATCTCCTTGCAGATCGCTATATTTGGTATACGGAGAACCGGGGGTAAAAGTAGTGTTGAAGGTGCAGACTTCGCTTCCGCTGGAATTGCTGCATGTCTGCGCCGAATCCCAAACAGCCTCGGCGGGCGCACCGCCGGTCAAGGTGAAACCGCAGGTCCAAACGGTGCCGGAGGACGTGCATGGGCCAGTCGGAGTCGCGCCAACGAGCCAGCTGTAAAGCACGCTGTAATCTTCACCAGCAGTATTCAGACCGGTTCCCGGAATATAAAGAGTTCCAACGTTCGTTGCGCCGTATTCAAACCAATCCACGTTTACAATTCCCAGCCCAGCTTGCAGTAGGTAAGCTCTTGCAAGCCAACTCGCCTGAGTATAAGGATCGGTGATGATAGTTGGTGAAAAACCGATTTCCGTATCCCAAACCTGCTTGGACGCAGACCCTGTGCCCGGCAGGGCTTGCAGGATCGATTGCGCGACGCCAACCACTCCCTCGGCCTGCCCATTGTCATTATTGGAGTTGTTTGCCACGTAGCCGTGGAAATCGATGATGTCGGCGTACTGATCGCCACCGGCCGCTATATATGCGGCTAGCCATCCGCCGTCGGAGTTCAGCGACGTATTGCTTTCATCGCTGGAGGTAACCGGCGGAGGAGACAACATCATTCCGCCGGAGATAACACCTCTCGCAGGATAAGTAGTCAGCGAGTTGCAGTTGGTATTTTCAATGACGCATTGGGCGTCCTGCGCCATTCGGGCCAATTGAGGGAGGGTGCCATTCCAGAACGTGGTGTCATTCGGCTCATTCCAGACCTCCCAATACTTGATCGGGACACTCTGGCTCTGAACGTGTTGCGCTACAGCCGCCACAAAATTGGTGAAACTCGCATCCGTTCCCGTTCCATCCGAGCAAACGTCGGCGGGAGGATCGCATGAACCCGCACTATGACCACTGGTATTTCCGGCAAAAACGCAGGCATCGGTCGGGTTGCTCGAAATATAGCTGGGAGTGGAATAGAGAACGAAGATGATGTTCAAAGGCTGATGCGATGAATAAATGTTGAGCCATTGATCGAGCATGGTGAAGTCATAATTGCCATCGCCTTGATCGATGTCTGACCACCGGGTCTCGGTTGACATCATTCGAAGGGTTCCAAACGGAAATGTAGGCCATGGCAGCGGCGGATTTCCGCCGGGCAGCGCTTGTACATCGACCTGCATGCCAAAAAATGCCGGGGACAGCGCCGAAAGAGCCTGAGGTGTAGCGGCTGCGGCATGGGCGGTGGCAGGCCTCAAAACCGGCGACGCTATGGCTGGGCTATTGCAATTTGGAGGAGTAGGACCTGTCGGGCTGGTGCTTTCGGATGAGGGTGATGATCCGCCTCCGCAGGCCGTCATAATGGCCGCGAGGGTGATCCCGACAGCAATCTGCACATAATTTGTAACTGTGATGCGAGACCATTGACGGAACCCGCTCAAGCTCATATGTTGCCCCTTAGTTGATGTGCGAATACGCACACTCCCGAGATACATCCGATCCTAATCTGAAGTGGATTGCTCCAGAGCATACCAACCCGCCATAGAGCCAAAAGTTTCGCTTGAAATTTCCCGATTTTGCAGGCAAAAGGCCTACGAGGGCTCGCCAACTTTGTAGCACAAATGGGTGAGCTGCCAGAGTCTTAGAGAAGGAACGTGCAGGAGAACGTTATCGGCGAGCCGATGCCGCCTCGATCATAATCGGTATTTCGCCCACCTCTAAGCCACCTGCGCCGCACGCAGATTTTTCTCCGGAAAGCTTGATGCAGCTTTGTACCTGCCAGGCCTTGGGCACGTCGAATGTCACTTTGTGATCTTCATTCCACAGTATCCATGCCGCGGTGGATGATTCTTTGGTCAGCTTACACACCCAGGTGCGGTCTTCGTTGTTCTGGCATGAGTCCACGCGCGAGCCAACCAGCCATTTTTGAACTTCCCCGTAAGCGCGGGCCGAGATCGTAGCCGTCGCCTGATCTTCCTCGGTAAAAGGGATGCTGTCGCCACCATCATCGTCCCACGCATACCAGTAGAAGCGCTGTACGCCAGCCGCCCAGTTCAAGATATACGCGCGTGCGGCCCATCCCGGAGCCTGTGACATCAGATCGATGTGCTCAGTGCGCGGATTGTTGATCCAGCCGGCTTCCGTGTTCCATAGCGGTTTGTCGGCCACGCCATGTTTCTTCATCACTTCTTCCACTGGCAGAATGATATTCAACATACTCTCCGGCCGTGTGCGCACGTAGAAATGGTAGCCGATAATGTCGGCGTATTGTCCGCCGCCAATCTCAAGATAACGATCCAGCCACTCGATTCCGTTTCGATCCACGGGCGATGGAGAGATAACCTTAATATTGGGGTCGACCTGCTTCAACGTGGTGTAGGCTTCCTTCGCCAGCACCAGCATTCGCTCGGGAGTTCCAATAATGCGGTTCTCCGGAAGATTAGGCTCGTTCCAGATTTCGTAATATTGAATCCGTCCCTTGTAGCGCAGCGCCTGCGTACGGATGTAGTTTCGCCAATCTTCCAGATCGGCGATGTCGCCCACCACTTCGTGACGTCCTCCGCCGGGATGAAAGCGGCTCAGCGCTGTCTGAGCGGGCGAGGCCGAGGCCCAATCGGGCGTGAAGCCGAACGGCAGCAAAAGGTCGACGTGATGTTTTTCGGCAAGATCGACTTCGCGGTCGAGAATGGTCCAATCAAATCGGTTCTTCGCGGTCTCCACTTGCGGCCAATGCACCTTGGCATCCCACAAGCGCCAACTGCCGAATGGAACCGGAGGCCACGGCGTGGTCGAGAAAGCGCGATGAATATGCAGGCCAAAATACTCCCGGGGAACAGGAGTTGCTGATGGATTCAAGGTGAGATGATCGGACGATTGCGCGGACGACCACCGCCCGGGAAAAAATGATACTGAAAGAGTCGCGACAAATGCCGCGATTACTGTTATCCGGAGGAGTTTTAATTTGAGCTTGGGGGGATACATAGGTTACTGCTCAATGTATATCAACCGTGCCGGTAAAAGCAGCGCACATCAAATCGCAGTTTTATGATTCTCCACGGCGCGGCGGTAAATTTCCATCAGCTGAGGATAGTTCTTCTCCGCCGTGTACTTTGCTTCATATTCCTTCCGCGCCGCGATTCCCATATCCCGCATTTCATCGCGATGGCTCCACGCCCAGTCCACCTTGCTGGCTAAATCTTCGGAATCGGCGGGGGTGAAATGAAGGCCGGTCCGCCGGTCATCCACGAGTTCCTGCATCACTCCCATGCGGCTGCAAATCACGGGAGTGCTGCACGCGAAAGATTCGGCTATCGCCAGACAAAAAGTCTCATACCATTCGCTGGGAATAATCGTAAAACGCGCGTTGTTGATGGCGGCGAGCGTTTGCTCGCGTGGCATCTGTCCCTTAAATTCAATGGGAAGTTTCGCGCTGGCGGCTTGAGCCTTCAATTCTTCCAAATCCGGCCCACCTCCAATAATGATAAGAGGCACAGGAGCGGTAAGCTTTTTCCATGCGGCCACAATCGTCCGTACACCTTTTTCCGGAGAGAGCCGTCCCACGAATAAAGCGTAATCGCCAATGCCGGTTCGCGCTCCGGGGTCGGGCGAAATAAAATTTGATTTGACGAAAATTCTTTCTCCGGGCAGCCCGCCTTCCATAAATTTTCTGCGGGCAAATTCACTCAAGGCGATAAAACTGGCAATTTCTCTCTTCCAGGTGTCGCGAAGGCGATGATAGGCCAGCATCATGGCCACCACCGCGGTTGCCGTATAAGAATCGTGGTAGCAGGAGTGCTCTACACCCCGCCACAGCGAACTTTGCAGGCACTCTTCGCACAGCTTGCCATCGCGAAAAAATGTCCCGGTCGGACAGAGCAAGCGGTAATTATGGAGGGTCTGTACGACCGGCACCCCAGCTTCCTGGCAGGCCGAGTAAATCGAGGGCGAGATCATCACAAAGGTGTTGTGAACGTGAACTACTTCCGGTTTTTCCTTTTGCAGCAGCTTTAAAAAATCCCGCCGCGAATCGGAAGCCCAAATGGTTCGTTTTGCCAGGCCGATGCGGTGCAGGCCGCGATAACTGTCCGTGTCCCAGTTCGTGCGGCAGTAGGCGACAACCTCGTTGCCCGCGTTTTCGAGCATCTTGCGTTCCTGCGCGAAAACCGCGTCTTCACCTCCAGCTTGCTGATAGGCGTTATGAACTAAAGCGATCTTCACAAATCCCGGGGTTTCTTTCTCACCCGTTTCTGGGTGTGAACTGCCACTCTGCTTCAACGATTCAATTGTTAAGTTCTAATCTGGTACAGGGCTGAGACGGGAGCTTACCGTGCCCAAAATGCTATGTTGTCGGCTTTCACCTCGTCAAGCTGAAGCAATTTGCAGCCAGCCGTGAAACCCGACGCCATCCTGCGCGAGCGTTTTTTGATTACCAAGGATCTGGGGCGGACCTGCGTGATGCGCCGCATATTTTTCGGCGCAATAACGTGCGTTTGCTCGCTTGCGTATGCAACTGCGTTACAACCCGTTATCTGACCATTTGATGCGCCCGTTCATAAATTTTCATGAGTTGCGGGTAATTTTTCTCCGCCGTATACTTCGCTTCGTACTCCGAACGCGCTTGTAATCCCATAACCCGCATCTGATCGGGATGATTCCATGCCCATTCCACTTTAGCAGCCAAATCTTCAGGATCGCCGGGATTGAAGTGCAGCCCGGTGCGCCCGTCGCTGACGATTTCCTCCATGGCGCCAAGGCGGCTGCAAATGACAGGAGTGCTACAGGCAAAAGATTCGGCAATGGTGACGGGAAAATTTTCGTACCACTCGCTGGCGAAGACCAGAAAGCGCGCATGATTGATGGCGGCCAGCGTCTCTTCGCGCGGCAACTGTCCTTTGAAGTGCACATTGCTCAACCCCTGTCGAGCCACTTCGGCTCGCAACAGCTCGCGCTGCGAGCTATCGCCTACGATGTGCAGAGGAATCGGCAGCGAGAGCCGCTTCCATGCCGCCAGCATCGTATCGATCCGCTTGCGCGGCGAAAGCCTGCCCGCAAATAAAGCATAGTCGCCAACCACGGTGCGCGCTCCGGGATCGGGATAAACGAAGTTGGGCTTGACGAAGATTTTTTCCGCTGGCAAGCCACCTTCAACGAACTTATTGCGGGCAAATTCGCTGAGAGCAATAAATGAGGAGACTTCGCGATCCCAGGTTTGCCGCACGCGATGCGAAGTGAGCATGGTGGCGACCACTGCGGAAGCGGAATACGAATCCCGGTAACAAGCGTGCCGCACTCCCGGCCACAAAGATCTTCCCAGGCATTCCTCGCAAACTTTTCCGTCGCGGAAGAAATTCGCCGCCAGGCAAAGCAGGCGGTAGTTGTGGAGGGTTTGCACCACCGGCACACGGGCTTGCGAACAGGCCGAGTAGATCGATGGCGAGATCATCACGAATGTATTGTGTACGTGGACGAGATCGGGCTTTTCCTGGCGCAATAGCTCCTGGAAATCACGGCGCGAATCGGACGCCCAGATGGTTCGTTTGGCGAGCCCCAGCAGTTTAATTCGGTGGAAGGCTTCGGCGTCCCAGTTACTGCGGCGGTAGGCAACCACCTGATGCCCGGCCCGCTCCAGCATCCCGCATTCCTGCTCAAAAACAACGTCTTCTCCCCCAGGCTGCTGATACGCGTTATGCACCAGTATGATTTTCACGGGGGTTCGTGCGGGCGATTATGTCATCGCAACGCCAGGTATGGATGCCCGGCAATTGCGCGCTCAGCCTCCCTAAGATTTTTGAAAACGTTACGATGCAGGGTTTTCGAAATGCTATGTCGCAAAAATGGTTCAGTCAAGCTATCGCTGCGACACGGAGACGGTCTGTCTCTGGGGGAGACGCGTCGTATGTACCAAAAACACAACCGGTAGTGAGACTCTGGATGAAGCGGCCTCACTACCGGAATCTAACAGAACTGCTGCAATCGCGCTAGCAACCGGATCCCTTTTCGCAAGTGAAAATCCTCGAAGCCCAGGTGCAGCCGGGTCGGGTTGGACTGGAAGCGGCACAACCGCTGGTTTGATTACCCTTAATGTATTCGTCCACCGCCCAAAATGTCATATCGTCGTTCGGATCGGAACTCACGCTGACATACTCACCCCAGTACTCGTCGGTTTCATCCTGGCCTGTGCTGCCACTATTGGGCAGAATCGCCGCCGGCGTACCTTGCACGCCAGTGGAGCTCACGGTGACGAAGTAGGGCGAAGGGTCGTAGTTCTGGGTGCTGCTATGCGTGGTATTTCCGGTTACGGTGTAGGTGATGCCAAGATCGCCATTGGCATCCATGGCCACGCTGGGCGCGGAATAGAAGAAGTAATTCGTTGTGTCCTGAAGATCGCCGAGGAAAACGGTAGAAGGAGTCTTGCCAGCCTTAATCTTGTAATAACGCACTCCAGTGCGGCGTGTGCTGGCGGCTTCCTGCACCGTGCTGGTAACGGCAAGGTACTCGCCTACCGATCCGGTAGTCATGTAGCGATACGCCAGGCGGGACATCAACCGGTCGCCGATGCTGTCGATAAACTTGCCATACGGCTCGGGAACACAATAGGTGTTGGCTGGGTTTTTAGGTGTATAACACCCCGGCGTATAGGCATGATATTTGACAAGCAATGATGTCGGCCCAGCGCCGCTGGTCAATCCGGACCAGGTCCAGAAGGCGAGTTCGTTTGAAGTGCAAGGCGAAGCCGAGCAGGGATTATTGGTTCCTGCATTGCTCGGATTTACCTGCGCCAGAAAATATTCGCCCGCCGTGGTCGAGGGGATTGGGTTATCGCCTTCGAAGTCGGCCGGCAGAATCGTGTGAATCAAACTGATGTCAGTTCCGCTCGCACCCACGACGTAGCTGGGAATGTAGGTGTAGCATTGCGGCGCGTTCGTGGAGAGGCCGGCGATCATGTCGTTCTTGTCGAGTTTGCAGGCTTCGAATCCAACGATGTTGTAATTGTGCGCCGGATCTTCCAAATCCCAGGTTACATAAAATCCATCCGACCAGGTTCCATATCTCATGTAGTCGGGAAAATAAGACGTGCCCGCCGCATTCTTCGGCAGCGCGGGAGAAACATCATAGCTGTACACGTTCCAGTAACTTTTCCCATTCGCGCCTTCGAGATTACTTGCCGGTACTGAGCCAGAAGCTGCGCTTACGCCCACGCACAGGTAGTAAACCGTCGGTGATCCATTCTTGAAAAGATTGCCCACGACAAAAACATCGTCGAGGCGGTCGTAACTGGCGAAGCCGTCAAAGGAGGGATTGATGCAGTACTTGGAGCCGCCTGGGGAGAACAAACTGGTAATCGTTTGAGGAGCCACGGTTCCATTCGCATTGTTGGAGAAAATGCCGTTTCCTGTGGCCCGGTCGAAGGCCTGCACGTAGCTGCCGGCGAACTGGAGATACTGACCCACGCCGCTCGAATTTGTCGGCCCTACTGCGCCGTAAGGATCAGCCTGCGCTCCCGGCTGCGATCCCGCAGCCAGAATGCTGGCTGCGTCCAGGCCCTCGAACTGGTCAGACCACGATCCTGCCGCCGGGGCAGTTGTATCGAAACCCACAAATTGCGTGCCGCCCGCGCAGGTGCTGGCGCTGTTATTGCCGGCGCACCAAATTTGCGTGGGCGCAGATGGCGCTGCGCACGTTCCGTAGGCGGGCGATCCGTTGCAATTGTTCTGGGCCGCGGAAGCCATGCCGCTGGCGACAAGGAATGAGACGATCCACAAGAAACCTCGGCTTGTCATACCTTCTCTCGAATCTTTAGACGATGTGGAGGGAGTTGCCTATACAGTCGCACGCGCCCCGCCACTCTCGATCTAAAACTGGTCGGCTTAACTGCTCATTTCAAAAAACTTACGGCTAAAGCGAAAAGCGAGCCCATAACTCAAAGTGCATTCTTTTGCAGGCTTGGAACAAATACCAAAGGGGAGGAAGAAATCTAGGCAGCAAACAGCCAGAAACAAAAGCGTATACGCTGCCACAACTTTCAGCAAGGGGTCGAAAGACCATATCAATCTGCAAGGCGAACGCCGCAAGTACCTAGTTTTCAACAGTGTGCAAGTCCTTTCATCTTGACATTCATTCCCATAACAGACAAACTACTTCGCCATAGGCGACGTTCTCCCCCTTTCGCAAATAAAACGTCCGCCCCTTGTACTCGCAGGCACATAACGTTGAAGCAATCGATCACTCTTCGCTCAAACAGTTGGCATTTTGTTTTTGTAGCGTTCCCTGTAATTCCCCCGCAGTAAAACGGCAAGGCAGAAAAATTCAGGGGCTGAGGCATCCATCGCCATTGGCTTCCTAAAAATGAGGGTTTGAAACATGTTCTCTCGTTCTCTCCGGCTAGGAGTGTGGGTGCGCTGTTTGCTTTTCGCGCTGGTGTCGCTTGCGGGAATTTGTAATGCCGCGGCGCAAAGTTGTCTTGCCCTTATCCCTGCGAACAATCAGATCAATTTCGGAATGCACGCGGTGGGAACTACAACCTTGACGCAGGATGTCGAGGTTACCAACCTGTGCAGCACGGTCATGCAGGTCACGAGTTTTAGCATGCAGCCATCCGCATTTGTGTTCATCGGGGGATGGGCGCCGATCAGCTTGGGTGAGGGACAAAATATGATCTTCGAGATCAGATTTGCCCCCGAAGCGGCGCAAGCCTATACCGGAACAGCCACCGTCAATGTGACGGGATACGCTCCCATCGTCGTCAACATGACCGGCACCGGCTTCCTCGCCGATGCCACTCCGAGCTGGAGCGCTTCTTCTCTTACCTTCAGCAGCATTCCTGCGGGATCCGCTTCCACGCAAAACGTTACATTAAAGAACACCGGAACGAAGGGCGTGACTATATCGTCGGTCTATACGGATCCGCCGTTTTCCGTTTCCGGCTGGACCGTGAATCAAACGCTTAAGGCAGGCGCGTCGCTTACGCTGCCCGTGACGTACACTCCCACTGCCGTCGGCAGCAATACTGGAACCCTGGTGGTAACCACGAATAACCTGCCGGCAACGGGCGTAAGTCTGAATGGCACCTCTGTCGCGCCAACGTCGTTGGCGATCACCAGCTTTCCAAATATGCCGCCGGTAACGCAGGGAGCGGCCTATCTTGCCAGTCTTCAATCCATGAATGGAGTTGGGGCGGTTGCATGGAATCTGGCTGCGGGATCGACCCTGCCCTCGGGCTTGAGTTTATCCAGTAGCGGCAGCATTACAGGCACGGTGGCTTCAACGGTGCCGGTGGGAACGTATCCTTTCAGCATTACAGCTACCGATTCAAGCTCGAACACCGCGACTACGCAGTTCAAGCTGACTGTGGAAGCGCCTACTGGTGCGGAGTGCAATAACATCACCTGGGACGTTGCGGGAACGACAACCCCGATTTTGCCATTGACGGATTTAGGAACTGGAACGTATCTCGGCACGGAAGGCGGTCTCTACGAAAACGGCAGCAACATCATGCCGGCGAGCCACGATTCGGATGGCGTGACTTTCGGGCAGTCCATTCAGCCGCTCGACGTGAACGGAAATCCTTCACCTACCGGCAAGATTGGCCTTATGTCGATGGGGATGTCGGTCACCTTCGATACCTTCCAAAGATTTATGCAGAACGCGGCGGCCGATCCCTCGGTCAATCCAGCCCTGGTTTTTGTCCCTGCGGCACAGCCTCGCCTCGGTGCTATCAATTGGACCGTTCTCAATAGCCCCGCCTGGGTAGATACCTTCCAATATTTCCTGCCTCAAGCCGGCGTAACCCCGGAGCAGGTGCAGGTGATGTGGGTAGAGGACGTAGATGCCAATCCGCATGGCACTTTCCCCAAGGACATGGTTTCGCTGCAAGCCGAGTTTGAAACCACGGCGCAGCTCATGCACACGCAGTTCCCCAACTTGAAGCTGGCGTTCTTTTCCAGCAGGGAATATGCAGCCTACGAGAATGGCCTGCCACACGCGGGTGATAAAGAGCCATACGCTTACGAATCGGCGTTCGCCGTGAGAGGAATGATTGAAGATCAGCTCAATGGCGTCGCTGACATGAACTACAACGCAGCCAATGGCCCGGTAATGGCGCCTTGGGTAGCGTGGGGTCCATACTTCTGGGCAAACGGTCTTCTCGCACGCAGCGACGGATTGACATGGCCCTGCTATTACTTTGAGAGCGACGGTCAACACCCTGATTTGAAGACTGGCGGCTCGGAGCAGGATGCGAGTATGCTCATGAACTTCTTGAAGACCGACGACGCGACCGCGCCCTGGTTCCTGGCGCCAGTACCGCGCGGGAAGTAAGAATACCTCTATCGTGCTGGAGAAGTGTGGGTGGCTTTTATGGGAGCCTTCCGCACTTCCAGCGTGATAATTCTTCCGTCGGTTCTCACGCCAATCAAAGTGATCTTCCCCGATTTCTGAAGCCGAACCGGCGTCAGAGACGCGAGTTCGGGGAACGGGGATTTAGCGCCTTGCGTTTTTCCACTTGCTCCTGAATACAGAGTGACTTGCGCCAGTCCAAATTGCCCATGATTGTTGGCGATGTAATGCCAGTCGCCATTGTTATCCGCCATGAGCATGTCGTCGTAGCCATCTCCCTTGAGATCGGCCGTAATGCCGTGAAAGCCGAAGGCGCGGTTGGCGGCAAACACGATCGGAAAAGTTTCCGCCTGCTCCAGTTTGCCATCGCCCTGATTCATCAAAACTTGATTGCCTATGGTGGACCACAGTGCTAGGTCGACCTTGCCATCGTGGTCAAAATCGGCAAGCTGGCCGTCGAGGTAGGCGTATTTCCAGTCATCCTCGCCCGCCTTCCAGGTTGCATCTTCAAACTTGGCATTCCCGGTATTTCGAAACAGCACCGGAGGTTTGTTGTCGCGGAGCATCAACAGATCCACGTGGCCGCTGTGGGTGAAATCGGCCGCCAACGCTATGTGCGTGCGCCCCGGATTCTCGTTCAAGCCGGAATCGGCGCTGATCTCGCGGAAGGTTCCGTCGCCCTGGTTATGGTAAAGATGGCTGTTTGCGCTGGCGAAATTGTTAGGAAATAAGAAGGACGGCTTTGAGGGTGGAGCATTCAAATCCGTGTAGGTAGTGATCAAAAGATCTAAACCTCCATTTCCCTCCGCATCAAACAGCAATGCCGATGTCGCCAGCTCTCCCGGCGTTTTCTTGATTCCAGCTTTCTCTGTAACGTCGGTAAAAGTGCCATCTCCGTTATTGTGATACACCCTGACGCCATCCAGTCCCGCAACAAAAAGACTGGCATGGCCGGAGTGGTCATAATCGCCAAAGGTTGCGGAAAGATCGCTGCCCGTGCCCGCTAATCCCGCTTTGCTGGTTACATCCGCAAAAGCTCCGTTGTGCAGGTTATGAAAAAAGTGGTTCGAGCCTCCCGGCACCACGACATACAAATCGGAGTATCCGCTGCCGTCGAGGTCCGCGGCGGCGACTGAACCGCCAATGGCAGGAATCAGCACATTGCGCGCGAACTCAAGCGAATACTCGCTTGGAGTGATCTGCTTCAACAAAGTCTGCGCATTCTGGGGATGCTCGATCGCCGGCAACGTCAGATGCAGTTTTGCCGTGATATCGGTCAGCGTAATTCCAGGCGGAAGAATTTTTGGTGGCGGCGGAGGCGGAGTTTTCTTCTCCCACTGCGGCCAGCAGGGAATTGTGATGAAGAAAAGGGCAGCCAGAAAAAATATCTGGCGCAAAGAAAAACGCGGTGTATTAGATCGAGTCATCTGCCTCTCTAGCTTAAGGACGCAACAATATCCGCAAGTATAGAGGACAGTTTATTTGCAAACCATGTTACTTTCCGGTGCCAGTAAGCGAAAGTGTCAGCGCTCCGCCGACAGCATTGTCGTTGATCTGCAGATACGCCTGTTGCGGAATAGTAGCGATGCTGGGGGTAAAGACGATATTGATCTTGCAGCTTGCTCCCAGCGCCAACGAACTGCCACAGGTAGTGGTTTCCGAGAACTCGCTCGGATTGATCCCCTGGAAAGATATTCCGCTGATCGTAAGGGCTCCTGGGCCCAGGTTGGTCAGCACCGTCGATTGCGCTTTACTTGCCGTACCCACCGGTTGGCTGGGGAAAGAAAAGCATGGAGTCGACAAGGAAGGCAACGGAGCCGAGGGCTTGTTCGCCAGGAGCCCAAAAACGTCGATTTCATTCTCTGTTGCGACATATACCTTGCCATTGGCAACGGTCGGAGTCTGAAACTTATTGGCGCAACCCATCTGATCTCTAACCGCATTGCCGACCTTGGTTTGCGCGCTGGTGTAGAGCGTTTTGGCAACGTTCGTCCCCAGGTATGCGTAGAGGGTAGCCGTCTGGTTGCCCGGACTCGCTGAGAGCAGGTCCTTGCGTTGCATCGCCCACACGATGCCGTTCTGCGTGCCGTTGGCTGAAATAGAAGGTGTGCTGCCGATGGGGAATACGTTCGCCGTTTGCTCGATAGGCGCGGAAGAAACCACGCCGTCGGTAATGGTGTATTGCTTCAGGTAATCGCCGCCGCCGTTGCCCTCGCTGGTGACGCCCGAATAATAAATGTAAGAAGCTGCAGGTCCCTGCCAAAACGCCGGATTGCTCCAATAGCCGTGAACGGTACCTTCGACGGTCTGAATGTCCGCATCTTGGGTTGCGTTGTAACCTCCCATGCTGTCGCGGTTCACCAGATAAATGGGCACTGCGTAATTGCCGTCAGGAAATAGATCACAGGGATAACCGCCTTTGCCCGCCGTAATGATTTCGTCTGGAAAGTTGCCGCCTTGGGTCGGCAGAATCATCGGTCCGCCGGAACCTAAATCCAGGTCGGTGCCGATAGGTGCGCGGCACGCCTGATCGCTGGGCGTGAAGTAATCCAACACTTGCAACGTCGGGCTGAGCTTGAGCAGAGTGTCGCCGTAATCGGAGCCGCCGGTGTTGGCGTCGAAAGGGCCGTCTCCTGTGGAGGCATAGATGTTTCCATCGGAATCCACTGCTAAGCCATTGCCGGTCGCCCAAACTCCTCCCAGGCTGCCGTTTGGTGTGCTGCAGAACGCTCCCACTTGCGCGAGCGTTTGCGCGTTGTAGGCCAAAATCCAGCCGTGCGCGCTGCCCGCGTATGCGATGTAGATGGTGTTGTTGGCGAGGGTCAATCCGGGGCGATGATTTTCGTGCAGCGAATTGAATGTCACCACGCCGTGAGCGCTTCCCACGCCAGTGCCTTTTACCGAAGCGGTGATCACCACCGGCCCCCCCAGCATCTCAGCGCCAGTTGTGATGTTCAATGCGTGCAACCGCTGTACGTAGTTGATCACTCCAGCCGTGGTTTCCGCGGTCCGCACCAATACGTACATCGTGTTGGTCGTAGGATCAATCACGGGAGTTCCAGTAATGCCAGTGTTGGGATAAACCCCGCATTGCAGGCCGCTCAAAATGCAGGAAATAATGTTGACGCCATTCGCGGGATTAGTGAAGTTCGACGACCACAGCACAGTCGGACTCAAGCCATCGGCGTCGAACGCGAAAATGCTGTCGCCCTCGGTCACAACATAGAGAACATTGTGCGTGCCCTGGCCCGGAATCGATACGTTCGGAACATATAAGGGCTGGCCGTATACCTGGTTGTCGACGGGATACGAGAACAGCTTGCCGAAGGTTGTACTCCTGACGTTGGCCGTAGTCAGCGTGGTTTCGTTCAGATTTTGCCCGCTGCGACTGAGGTCGTTGTGCTGGGTGAAAGTGCCGGCAAATCCCTGTGCCATGGAGGCAGGCGTCAGGATGGAAAGAATCAACGCGGGCAGAATAGCCTGCCGCAACGTGCACATTCTCGTGAGCATACTTCCTCCAGATGTTTCCGCTTGCCGGCCTTCGCTAGGCTTACTCTGTTTTAAGGATGGAAGAAAATCAAGCGAATCGCCGCTCTCATTATGGGCCCAAACTTCTACTTGCCAGTGCCTCCGACCTCAATCGTCAACGCGCCGCCAATCGCGTTGTCGTTAATTTGCAGGTACGCCTGCTGTGGAATCGTCGCGATTGTCGGCGTAAAGGTGATGCCGAAGGTGCAACTCGCTCCCACCGCTAAAGAAGTGCCGCAGGTAGTGGTTTGTGAGAACTCGCTGGGATCGATTCCGTGAAACGAAATGCTGCCGATGGTTAATGCGCCCGGACCAAGATTGGTCAATGTCGACAACTGGGCCTTGCTGGTTGTACCCACAGGCTGATTGGCGAAGAAGAAACATGGTGCAGAAAGCGTGGGCTGAGGAGCGGACGGACTGGTCGGCAGCAAACCGAAAACATCGATTTCATTCTGCGTTCCAACGTAGACTTTGCCGTTCGCAATGGTCGGCGTCTGGAATTTGTTGCCACAACCCATCTGATCGCGGATGTGTCCGTCCACCTTCGTTACCGCGCTGCTGTAGAGAGTTCGCGCTACGTTGCTGCCCAAATAGGCATACAGGATCGCCGGCTGGCTTCCCGGCGCGACAGAAAGTAGATCCTTGCGTTCCACTGCCCACACGACGCCATTGTGAGTGCCGTTGGCCGAGACGGATGGAGTTGCGCCCACCGGGAATATATTTGCCGATTGCGCGGTCGGCGCGGTGGATATAACGCCGTGCGTTATCGTGTATTGCTTGAGGTAATCGCCGCCGCCGTTGCCTCCGCTCACCATTCCCGCGTAATAGACATATCCGATGCTTCCTGGCGCCGTCCAATAGGCGGGACTACTCCAGTAGCCGCGCACCGCGCCTTCAATAGTTTGGATATCGGCGTCCTGATTGGGATTGTAGCCTCCCATATTGGCCGCATTGACAAGGTAAATGGGAGAAGCGTAAGTACTGCCAAACAGGTCGCAAGGGTAACCACCTTTGCCCGACACGATGAGCTCGTTGGGATAAGTGCCGCCTTGCGTAGGCAGGAGCATGGGCCCGCCCGATCCCAAGTCCAGATCAACCGTGATCGGCTCACGGCAGGCTTGATCCATGGGCGTGAAGTAATCAATCACTTCCAGCATCGGACTGAGCTTGATCACGCTATCGCCGTAATCCGGACCGCCCGTGTTCGCGTCAAAGGTTCCGTCGCCCGTGGCCGCGTAGAGATTTCCACTTGCATCTACAGCCAGAGCATTGCCGGTCGCCCAAAGACCGCCCAGGTTGCCGTTCGGCGTGGTGCAGAGAATCGCGACTTGCGCCAGCGTCTGCCCGTTGTACGCCATGATCCAGCCATGCGTGCTGCCAGACCAGGCAATGTAAACCATGTTGTTGGCCAGCACAATTCCGGGCTTGGTATTTTCCTGCAAGGGGTTGAATGTAACCACGCCGTTCAGACTTGCGGCGCCCGTCCCCGGAACTGATCCCGTGATGACTACCGGACTCCCCGCCATCTCGGCGCCCGTAGCGATGTTGAGGGCATGCAATCGCTGTACGTAATTCGTGACCTCGCCCGAAGTCTCTGCGGTCCGCACCAGCACGTACATGGTTTGGGTGGCAGAATCAATGGCCGGAGTACTGGTGATTCCAGTGCTTGGATATACCGCGCACGCTAAACCGGTTTGCACGCAGTTAATAACATTGACACCGTTGGCGGGGTTTGTGAAATTCACTGTCCAGAGCAGGCCGGGCGCGAGTCCATCGGCATCGTATGCGAAAACGCTGTCACCTTCTGTTACAACATACAGCACGTTGTGGGTGCCTTGGCCCGGAATGGATACACTCGGCACATACAATGGCTGGGCGTAAATTTGGTTATCCACCGGATAGGAAAATAACTTGCCGAAGCTCTTGGCCGTCACGTTGGTGGGAGTCAGAATAGTTTCGTGAAGATTCTGCCCGGTGCGGCCGAGATCGTTATGCTGCATCAGAACCTGTGCCAGAGCGGCTGGCGCGAGGATTGCAAAGATCGTAGCGCATAGCAAAACCCGTCGCAGCATGAACAGTCTCGGCATCATCATTTCCCCGAATTAGTGATTTTGTATCTACTTAGGTGAGGGCGCCAGAAACCATGGCGCCGTCGCGTCATCCGTCTTCATGAAGTTCATGAGCTGGTTGGCAACTTTTTCAGTGCCACCAGTCTTCGACGAAGTATGCACGCCATCGTTCTCGTAGTTCTGGCACGACCAGGTAAGTCCATCGCTGCGCGGAATCAAGCCATTCGCCCAGGTGTACGGTCCCCAGGCAACCCATGGCGCCTTCACCGGCCCGTTCGCGGCAATATAGTTCATGGCAGGCGAGCCGTTGAGCTGATCCTGAATCATTCCTCTCACGGCAAACGCGGATTCGTAGGCGTAAGGTTCGGGATCGGTTCCCGTGCCCAGACCGTTTGAATACGCTCCATATTCGCGCGAGGTAAAGAACACCATCTTGATGCTCGGAAATTCGGTATGAAGGTTCTGCGCGATACTTATCATCTGTGACTGCAGTCCGGTCATGTCAGCAGGGAAGGTACCCGATGGTTGACTATCGACGACTTCCACCCAGGCCACCACTACTTGCTGCGGAGTGACGCCGGATTGCGGCAGGAAGTAATCGAAGATGTCGGTCCATGCCGGATGACTGAGGCTTGCCCATTGCACCGCGCCTACGCGTGGCTGTGCTCCCGGAACAAGCACGAGCGCTTTATTCACGGAAGGATCGGCCGCGGCATCGGTCATGAATGTCTGGAAGTTGTCGTACGCGATCGACATGCCGATCGACAGCAGCGCGAACTTGCCATTGGGGTCGGGGTTTCCATTCGAGTCCAAAGGCTGAATGGATTGAGCCAGGCTCACGCCATCGGCATCATGGCTGGATGGCATTACGTTGCTGCCATTCAGATAAAGACCGCCTTCAGCCCCTAAATAAGTTCCGGTTCCCAAATCTGTCAACGGAACGATCGGTGTTGTGGTACCTCCGACATCCCAACTGATGTTGTTGCACTCAGCCCCAGTCGGCACAGCCACGGGCAACGTGAATGGCGCGGTCGTAGTGTTCAAACTCGAATCGGTCGCCGTTACATCAAAGGAATAGTTTCCTACGGGAACGCTGGAAGCGATCGTGCCGCTAATGGTGCCTGCGCTGGACAAACTCAAGCCGGAGGGAAGAGCGGATCCTGTGGCCAGACTCCAATTCACCGTCCCGGCTCCATTGATCGATTGAAGTGGCGCTAAATAGGCTGCTCCCTGCGTACCCGCCGGCAGGCCTGGGAAGGTTGTGATGGCTAATGAGGTGGGTTGTACCGAGGTTCCCGTGAGAGTTGCCCCGAACGCAGGCAGATTATTTGTGGTCACAACCAGAGCGCTATTGAAAGATCCTGCAAACGATGGCGAGAACGTAACTGGAAGTGTTATCGAGGCGCCGGCCTTGACCACTTCATTCACCGTAAACCCCGTTACCGCAAACGGCGGATCGGTATAAATACTTTCGATCGTCATACCTTTGGTTCCGGTGTTTTGTAAAACGACATTCTGCGGCGCGCTGGTTGTGCCGAGCGGAACGTTGCTAAAGCTAAGAGAAGTGCTGCTTAAACTGCCGATGGCCCCCGGCAGCGTGCCGGTGCCGGTCATTGCAACTACGACAGGCGCGAATCCGTCTACGTTGACTGTGAAGTTGCCCGAATAAGTCTGCGCAGCAGTTGGTGCGAAGACGACTTCGAACGTCATGTTCTGCCCTTTAGTGAGCGGGAAGGGCGCCCATCCTGCGAGCAGCTTAAAGGCCGACGGGCCAAAGCTGAAGCTGCTGATATTCATTTTAGCGGCGCAGGTATTGGTGACAACCACGTCCTGCACCAGGCTCTGGGTGTTGATCGCTCTCGCGGGAAAGTTAATTTGCAGATTCGCAGGCACCACGGTCATGCAGTTCTGCGCGCCGGCCGCCGGCACAGTCAACAGCATTGAAGTCACGAGGGAGACGAATAAAAGTTCGAACGACTTGGAGCGCGAGAACATGCTGGAATCCCTTTCGGCGATTAGAAATTCTGATGCGGCCCAGAGTAAAACTCAAGGCCTGTTGACTACGTTTCTTTCCGTTTACCGTTCAGAGAGAATGCGAACGATTGTCTGCAAGCGATTTGCCGCATTCGCTCTGCCAAAGCCTGAATTGGGGGATTGTCCCGGGGGAGCCAAATGTTGCACTGGGCATAGTCTGCCTTTCAAATGTTGAGGTGTCAAGATGAAAGAACTTGCAATCGCGCAGAAACTCAAACGCCTGTATTCCTAGAGTGAAAAGGCTCTGGAGACTAATCTCTTCGGGTTAAACATCCCACTTTCTTCCTATAGGAAAGCGCATATGGCGCTTGACAAAGCCCTACGCGCAGCCCAATATACCAAGAAGAATTTCCTTCCCCCACGTCGTCTGAAATTCGCTTGCGATCAGGTTTAGTCTCCGCAAATTTAAATCCCGTTTGTATGTAATTTCGAAGAAGGGTAGAAATGAACCTTAGGGCGCGTTCTTTATTTTCCTCCATCATACTTATTGTTCTCGGGACCACTTTTGCCAGCAGCCAGACCAATGTTGTGACATGGCACAACGACAATTTGCGCGATGGCCTGAATTCCACGGAAACCATCCTGAACCAGACCAACGTCACTCCTACTCAGTTCGGGAAGTTGTGTTCAGCTATTTTCGATGGCCAAGTCTACGGCCAGCCTCTGGTAGTTTCGAACGCAGGCGTGAACACGATTTATGTGGCCACCCAAAATGATTCCGTCTACGCCATTAACGGCTCAAATTGCACGCCGATCGCGAACGTATCTTTGCTTCAAGCCAATGAAGAGGCCGTGCAATGCACGGATGTGGGTGGCGGAAAATGCCACACGGTCAACCCTATTATTGGAATTCTGGGAACTCCTGTAATCGACATTTCCACGAACACGATTTATCTGATCAGCGAAAGCGAATCGACCGCGGGCACATGCGGAACTCTGAAAAAGAAGGCTGCCTCTTGCTTCGTGCATCGCTTTCACGCGCTCGACCTGACCACATTGACGGAAAAATTTAACGGCCCGGTCGCAATCGCCGGTACTTATCAGGGAGTTGTTTTTTCCGCTAATACAGAAATTCAACGTCCCGGACTGCTCGAGTTGAGCGGAGTCATGGCCAACGGCGATAACGGAATCTATGTTGGATTTTCAGAAATTGATGGGGCCGGAACTCCCGGCGTGAGCGTACCGCACGGTTGGGTATTCGCTTTCGATGCTCTAAACCTGGCGACGGCGCCCCTTGTATGGAGCACCACCCCGGATGGCGAAGGCGGCGGACTGTGGGCAAGCGGCGCGGGATTGGCGGCGGGACCGGACACGCCGGCCGGATCGACGTATATTTACGCAGTTACCGGCGATGGCGACTTTACCGCGAACACTGGTGGCGCCGATTACGGAGACAGTTTCGTTAAATTAACCACTGGCCTGGTTCCGAGCGCCTATTTCACACCTTACGCGCAGGCTTGCATGAACATATCCGATCAGGATTTCGGCTCCGGTGGGGTGATGCTGACCGCCAACACCGGTTCCACATACTATGCCGTGGCTGCCGGCAAGCAGGGAACCATCTTCGCCATGAATCTCGCGAATCCGGGCGGATACACTGCGCCTACGAATACCACCTGCCCGGCCACCGGAACCAATGCGAATATCCAGTCTTTCACGGGATCGACGCACCCGTACTTCACCACGCCTGCATCCTGGAAGTCGCAGATTTATTACCTCCCGATGTTTGGCGCGATCTCTCGCTACAACCTGAATCTTACCACTCCGCCCACCTGCCTCTTGCGGCCCATCTGCACCGGCACGGCGGTAAAGTCCACCGTCACTTTTCAGTACGGAACCAATATTTCTATTTCCGCATCGGGTACAACCACGGGTACCGCGGTTCTTTGGGCCGCGAAGAGTAGCGGCTGGCCTTCGACCAACATTTTGCAGCCGGCTACCTTATACGCTTTCGATGCGGAGCACACGGTTTCCAAAGCGATTCCGGAATTATGGGACAGCACCAAGTGTCCTACGCGCGACCAGACCGGAAACGCCATCAAGTTTGTTTTACCGACCATTGCTAACGGGGCTGTATATCTGGGGACCATGGATCGCACCGATCCGACCAATACTCGGGGGGAACTGGATGTGTTCGGTTTAACCAGCGCTGCATGCAACTGAGGGGTTCATTTCATTAATGCTCGGCTTTGCCGAGTAATAGGGTTTCCGCCAGAAGTAACAGTTGCAATTGGCAGTAAGGTATTCTCGTAACTGCATTCCAATTCCTGCTCGAATTGGTATTTTGAGGAGGAACCATGCGGGCTTTCGGGCGTCAGCTACTTTCTCTTGGGTTTGCCCTTTGCGCGACGACTTTCGCGGCCAGTCAAACCAATGTGCTTACCTGGCACAACGATAATTGGCGGGATGGACTCAACTCCACCGAAACAATTTTGAATCAGTCGAATGTGAATCCGACCCAGTTCGGAAAATTGTGCACCGCTGTGGTCGATGGCCAGATATTCGGCCAGCCGCTGGTGGTTTCGGCAAACGGTTTGAACACAGTGTATGTGGCCACACAGAATGACAGCGTTTATTCGATCAACGGATCGAACTGCGCGGTGATTAACAGCGTTTCGCTTTTGCAGGCCACCGAAGAGGCGGCGCAGTGCGCGGATGTTGGCGGCCGCAACTGCCACACCGTTGCTCCCATCATCGGAATTCTCGGTACGCCTGTGATTGATCCGGTGACGAATACGATTTATCTCGTAAGCGAGCATGAACTAACCACTGGCACCTGCCAGGCTACGACGAAACGAAAACCGAATTCCTGCTTTTTTCACCGGTTGCACGCCCTGGACCTTACCACGTTTGCCGAGAAATTCAACGGCCCGGTAGAGATCGCCGCCAACTTTCAGACGGTGACATTTGGTTCGTTTAATCACATTCAACGTCCAGGGTTGCTCTTGTTGAACAGTGTCATGCCGAACGGCGACAACGGACTTTACCTCGGTTTTTCGGAAATGGATGGCGCTGGAAACCCTGGGGTATCCATCCCATCCGGATGGGTTTTGGGTTACGACGCGCAAAATCTTACCGCTCCTCCCTATAGCTGGGATACCACTCCCGACGGGCAAGGCGGCGGGGTGTGGGGGAGCGGCGCAGGTTTAGCCGCGGGATACGATTCTTCCGGAGGCGATTTGTATATCTATGTGGAAACCGGCGATGGCGATTTCACCGCCAACACCGGCGGCTTGGATTATGGCGACAGCTTCGTGAAGCTGACCCCCAACCTCGCGGTGAACTCCTATTTCACGCCGTTCTCACAGAACTGCTTGAATCCCGAAGATATGGACTTCGGTTCCAGCGGCGTGATGCTGGTTCCGGATAGCGGTGCGACTTACTTCGCTATTGCGCCCAGCAAGCAAGGCGTAATTTACGGGATTAATCGCGCGGCCCTGGGCGGATACACAGCCCCGACAAACTCCACTTGCCCCGCAACCGGAACGAACCCATCGGTCGAGTATTTCGAGGGGTCGTCTCACCACTACTACACCACGGCTGCTTCCTGGAATTCGCAGGTCTACTTCATTCCCATGTTTCAGCCGCTAGCCAAGTATCAGCTCAATCTCAGCGGCAATAAAAATAAGATGAAAGGCGAAACTCCGTCCGGCTGTGTTCTCTCGCCGATCTGTACCGGAAGCGTGGTAAAAAGCTCGATCAACTTTCAATACGGAACCAATCTCTCGATTTCCTCTTCGGGCACCACTACCGGGACGGCGATTGCCTGGGTATCCAGCGGAAACGGCTGGCCGACAAACGCGTTGGCGCCGGGAATCCTATACGCCATGGATGCCGAGCACACAGTTTCCAAAGTGATTCCCGAGCTATGGGATAACACTATGTGCCCCACCCGCGATCAGCGCGGGAACGCAACCAAGTTCGTTTTGCCCACAATCGCCAATGGATCGGTTTACGTGAGCGCCATGGACCCAACCGACACCACCAGCACGCGAGGGCAGCTTGAGGTGTTCGGATTAACCAATGCGCCGTGCCAGTAAGCGTTGCAGAATTACGTGAGATCAGCGATGGATGCCGCGCTGTATCCATCCATGAATTAAGCAGCATCAGTTAAGTAGCATCAGGTAAGCAGTAAGACCGCCAGGTAATCGCAATCCCCACAGTGTTAATTGCAAGTCAATCATTCATGTCTTCGTCAACATCTTGTAATTTGTCGTGGATATAACTCGGATGTGAATGATGCGATCGGTAGGGGTCAGTAGAAAAAGCTGCTTTGTTTTAGTTGAGCTGTTTGAGGAGCGATATCCAGATGTCACGCCGCTACGTCTTCATCCTTCTTGTTTTCGCCGCATGCATTACAACGCTGCTGAACAGCCAGACGAGCGTGCTCACCTGGCATAACAATAATTGGCGTGACGGCCTGAACTCCACCGAGACCGTTCTGAATCAGACCAATGTGACTCCGAAGCAATTTGGTAAGCTTTGCTCCGCCGTGTTCGACGGGCAGGTATATGGGCAGCCATTGGTGGTATCTTCCGGCGCCAGCAGCACGGTTTATGTGGCTACGATGAATGACAGCGTGTACTCAGTAAACGGCACCAACTGTCAGATCATCAACCACGTTTCCTTGCTCGAGTCCGGCGAAGAAGCGATGCAATGCACCGATGTGGGCGGCGGGCAGTGCCATATGATGAGCCCCACTCTGGGCGTTCTGGGAACGCCGGTTATCGATCCAACCACAAATACGATTTATGTAGTGAGCGAAGCGGAATCGAACTCCGGCCAGTGCGCCGCAGGTCCAGCGAAGAAGCCGCCTTCCTGCTACGTGGATCGCATACATGCTCTGGATCTGACTACGCTTGCGGAAAAATTTAGCGGACCGGTGGTGATTGCCGGCTCCTTCGGAAAAACTTCTTATACGGCCTTCAATCACAATCAACGCCCGGGATTGCTCTTGTTGGAAGGCGCTATGGCGAATGGCGACAGCGGCGTTTACGTTGGACTTTCTTCCATCGGCGGCAGCGGCGCGCCCGGTGTGAATGTTCCCTCCGGTTGGGTGTTCGGATATGACGCGCAAAATCTGGGAGCTACACCCTATTCCTGGATCGCTACTCTTGACGGCGAAGGCGGCGGAGTATGGGCCAGCGGCGCTGGAATCGCAGCCGGACTCGACTCGCCCGGAGGATCTACTTATCTTTACCTTGTCACCGGCGACGGCGACTTCAATGCCAATACCGGGGGGATGGACTACGGAGACAGCTTCGTAAAGCTGACCGCGAATCTTCAGCCCAGTTCGTATTTCACTCCCTTCGCGCAAGCGTGTATGAATCCGGAGGACGATGATTTCGGTTCCGGCGGCGCGATGCTGATTCCGGATAGCGGTTCAACCTATTTCGCCGTTGCCACCAGCAAGCCCGGAGTCGTCTACGCGATGAATCGAGCCAACCCGGGCGGCTATAAGCCTCCTCGAAATTCCACTTGTCCTGCGGTGGGCAAGAATTTGGACCTCGAATATTTCCTGGGTTCGACGCATCAGTATTACACCACGCCGGTAACTTGGAATTCCCAGATGTACACGGTTGCCATGTACGACCAGATTGCCAAGTATCAACTCAACCTGGGAACCGCGGTATGCCACTCTGCGCCCATCTGCACGAATAATATCGCGAAGACTTCGGTCATTCTCCAGTACGGCACGAATCTTTCGCTTTCTTCCTCCGGTGTGACCACTGGAACAGCCATTCTGTGGGCCGCCGCCGGCAATGGCTGGCCCACTGCCACGGCCCCTGCCTCCGCGATCCTGTATGCCTTCGATGCGGAGCATGTCACTGCAAGCACAATTCCCGAATTGTGGGACAGCACGAAATGTCCCACGCGGGACAAGCCCGGCAACGGCACCAAGTTTGTTCTGCCCACGATCGCGAACGGCTTCGTCTATCTTGGATCGATGGACCCCACCGATACCACGAACACACGCGGCGAACTCGACGTGTTTGGATTGACGACCGCCACCTGCAACTAAAGTTGGCGCTTCGGCAGACACTGCTGTAATCGGACCTGAACCAGGTGCTGGAATGAAGTGCTGTAGCAGCGGCAGTGGCAAGCCTTTCTATTTTATCGATTGGAATCGTCGGCACACTTGAAGATTCTCAAACAATGCAAACGAGCACTCTTTAGGGTGCTGTCGCGGACCTGTCTTGCCGTTTATTCTCGAGTACCAATTTTTGGTTATCTTCGCGCAGCGGTGGCAATCATCCGTAAAGACGATCTGCTACTGGTTATCGATCGCAGCGATGGCCGCGGATTTTCATTTCCCGGCGGGCTGTTATGGCCGTGGGAAAACTCCAAGCAGGCTATGAAACGGGAAGTGTTGGAAGAAACCGGACTGCTGGTCGAACAATCGAGATTGCTTTTCGAATATCGAACTTCCGCTGACATTCTTTGCATCATCGCCGTGTTTGAAGCCGAAGCCGGCGGCGGCTTGAAAGACTCGTGGGAAGGCTCGCCTCGCTGGCTCGCTCCGGACCAGATCCAGCCATCGCTGCTGCCCAGCCAGAAAGAAATCATAGACCGGATTTCCGATTTGCACTGAACGGCAAAGCAGCGAAAATTTGCAAGAATGACGGGAACGCCCGAATGAGGATCGCGCCGTATGATTTATGTTTAATTTGCAAGAACTTCTTCTTCCCGCTTCCATGCCGTGATGCCAGCCGCTCCTTGCGCCAGTCGGCCCAGGCTTGCGAATGTCGAAGGCGCGTTTTCGGGCAGGGAAGAAACCACGCCGCCAACATTGCTCGCCGCGTCTGGCCCGCTGGTTTGGCCGGTTATGACGAAGTGATTGGGGGTGGTGTCGTAAGCGTAACCACTCAGCGTGGCTTGGATGTGCGCGCCATGAGTGTCAACCACCTTAATCCTCGCCCAGCCATAATGAACCTCGCCACTGATCAGGAATTTGAAACCGAGATAGGCGGTCAGCCCTGCCCTGTTCCCGCCCCCCATAAACGAAATTAGACCCGCCGCTGATGGCGAACACGCGAATCACATTGTTGCCTGCCGGGAATTCGCCAGGAGGGCCAACGCGCTTGTTAATGCGGAGTGCCGCTGCATAATTTGATGTTCAAAACACCTGATTACCTGCGACCGATCCGTAAACTGCAAGTTTGCCATCTCTGGCGAGAACCTAACTTTCGACTCTACGCATTGCTCAGTTGTGAGGATATCCAAGCCAGTGTGAATATCAACGATGCAAGCTAGTATCCGCAAGGCGGAATTCTGCGTGCAACTTTTTCGCTGCATCCCATCAAAAGCCTTGTTCCGCGCAGCTTCTGCCGCTACTGGTACTTTCTTCTCCATTGCATTCAAGGGTGTCCCGGGTATAGACTCCGCGAGCGGTTTTGCTCTCGGCAAAATCGGCTTCTTGTCTTGGCAGAAAAACCCAGAGGAGGAATATAGTGAAAACAACGCTTTCCGCAGTAGCGTTAACAGTAGCGCTCAGCCTCACGGCGGTGGCAGCGAACACGAAAAAGCCAGCGACGTCGCAGCACCTTGATGGGGATCCTTCAATCCCGCTTAAGGCGCCAAAAGCCCTTCCCAACGCAACCCCACCTTCACTTTGCAGTCCGTGCTTGTTCTACGGTGGCGATCTGAATACCGGCGATCCTAATGCCGCGGGCATGTCGGATGAGAACACTCTTCTCATCACCGGCGGTTCGAGCACTTATAGCGCCGTCAACATTCCTAGCGGAGTTACTGCTACGGTCTACGGAATCGTCTACAACATCCAGGCTGACGCTGCATTCGATCCTCTGACTGCGACCTATGACGTTCGCACCGGCGTTTCGGAAGGCAACGGTGGAACCAGCATCGCTTCCGGTACCGGCTCCGCTGTCGTGGTGCCCACCGGCCGCAACTTCATCGGCCTCAACGAGTACACCGTCGCGGTTTCGTGGTCCACGCCTTTGACCCTGACCACCGGCGAATATTGGTTCAACGTCACTCCCCAGTGCCTGAATACCAACGATGGCAGCTGCAGCGCCTTCCGTCAGTTCTATTCGAACACGACGCAGGGAGCCAACGACATTCACGGCAACTGGCAACCGGCTCACGAACTGTTCCTGAATTCTTCGTTCTTCGGGTTCACTTGGGCTAATTGGTGCGATTCCAGCCTCGGCTTCAACGCGAATCAATGCGGCTACGGCTCGTTTGGTTTGCGCGGCTCCGAGTAACGAGTGAATTCAGTTGAATTTTTTGACATTGCCAAGAACGGTTCCAGCGCCTTAACGAGAACCGTTGATCTGAAGCAGACAGCGAAAAAATTGAACAGGAGGAATCGAGTGAAAACAACGCTTTTGGCAGCAGCTTTAGTGGTAACCCTTACCCTATCGGCGGCGGCGGGCACGACGAAGAAGCCGGCGCCCTCGCAACACCTTGCCGGTAGCACCGTTCAGAAGCAAGGTACCATCAGTGTCCCACCCGCGCTTTGCGATCCATGCTTGTTCTACTCGGGCGATCTTGATCCGGCCAGCTTGAACGCTGCCGGCATGTCCGACGAAAACACGCTTCTCATCCTCGGCGGCAGCTCCACCTATGCCTCCTTCACCCTCACCGGAATTTCGGCGACCGTCACCGGAATTCTTTTCAACGTGCAGGCGGATGCCAACTTCGATCCGCAAACTGCCAGCTATGACGTCCGTACCGGCGTCAGTGAAGGCGACGGTGGCACCAGCATTGCGAACGGAACCGCTGCCATTCAAGTAGCTCCGACAGGTCGCAATTTTATCGGCCTGAACGAGTTCTCCGTGGCTGTGAATCTGAGCACCCCGCTAGTACTCTCACCGGGGCAATACTGGTTCAATATCACTCCGAACTGCACTAACGGTACGCAAGACGGAAGCTGCAGCGTCGGTAGAATCTTCTTCTCCAACACCACCAACCGCGCCAATGGCGTGAACGGCGAAGCTCAAACCGAAGGTCAACTGTACTTGAATTCGGGCTTCTTCGGATTCACGTGGGCAAACTGGTGCGACTCCTCGCTCGGCTTTAACAAAATCCAGTGCGCGGGCGGGTCGTACGGTCTGATGGGCGCAGCTGGCGGTAACTAGTAGATTCGATTTTTTTACAGAGGAAGCCAATGAAAATTGGCTTCCTCATTTTTATTTGTAGTAAAAGCTGCGGCTTAAAGGAAAACTGTCATGCTGAGCGGAACGATGAGGAGCGCAGCGAGCTCATTGCGGAGTCGAAGCATCCCTTACCACTTGAGTTAACTGAGTCTAGTTGGGCGGTCACCGCGCTTAGAAGCCCTTTATCCGAAGGCCAGCTCCTTCGCCCTCTGTGCGGCTTTCACCACAGCTTTAATAAGCGTCACACGCAGTTTCCCCTCTTCCAATTCCAGAATCCCGTCAATCGTACATCCGGCCGGAGTCGTAACCGCGTCCTTCAGCAGTGCAGGATGATCGCCCGTCTCGAGCACCACTGTAGCCGCACCCAACGTCGTCTGTGCCGCGAGCAGAGTTGCCACATCCCGCGGCAATCCAACTTTCACGCCGGCTTCCGCCAGCGATTCCAGGATGATGTAGATGTATGCCGGGCCGCTGCCGGAAAGAGCAGTGACGGCGTCCATATGTTTTTCGTCGACTATAACGGTCCTTCCTCCCACTGCAAACAGAGCGCTCGCCATCTCCAGATGTTTTGCGTTGGCAAATTTTCCGCGGCAAATGGCTGTGATGCCAACTCCCAAAAGGCACGGCGTATTCGGCATTCCTCTAATTACGGCAACGTCATGTCCGAGAGCGCGTTCGATATGTCCTGTAGGAACCGACGCTGCCACAGAAATGAAAAGCTGTTCGCGCGTGACCACTGGCTGAACTTGCGTGGCGACTTCCTCTACCATTTGCGGCTTCACGCCAATCAAAATAATGTCGGCATTGCGCACCGCCGCCACATTATCGGTTCCCACAGCAATGCCCAGCTTCTCGCTCAGGCTGCGGGCGCGATCTTCATGCGCCACGGTAGCGCAGGTCAATTCTGGCCGCAGCAATCCTTTTTCAAGGAGCGCTTTCAGCAGAATCCCGCCCATTTTCCCCGCGCCCAATACAGCGACCCGCTTTCCCGCTAAATCAAATCCCATGTTTTGGTCTCCGTGATTTCTACTTTCTTAGCCGGTCACGTTTGCAGTTTGCCGCTGCATCCACTTCCATGCCGTCGCTACGATCTGTTCGAGCGATCGCTCCGCTTTCCAATGAAGTAAAGATTCGGCCCGGCGAGGATCTGCCACCAGGGCCGGAGGATCACCGGGGCGCCGCGGCCCATAACGCCTCGGAACCGGCTTGCCGGCAATCTTCTCAACTGCTTCGAGAATTTCTTTAACGGACGTTCCTCGGCCGGTGCCTAAATTCACGGCAATCGATTTTGCCTCTGGATTCAGGTATTCGAGAGCGGCGACGTGCGCCTCCGCAAGATCATTGACGTGAACGTAGTCGCGAATACAGGTCCCATCGGGCGTCGGATAATCCGTGCCGAAAATTTCCAGTTCGGCGCGCGCACCCATCGCGGCTTGCATAGCCAATGGAATCAAATGGGCCTCGGGCTGATGCATTTCGCCAATCTCGCCGCTTTCGTCCGCCCCCGCGGCGTTGAAATAGCGCAGACTGGCAAAGCGTAAATCGTATGCTCGATCGTAGGCTTCAAGTGCCTGCTCGAAAAATAACTTGGAAACGCCGTAAGGATTGACGGGAGCGCAGGGGGTATCTTCGGAAATAGGAACTTTCGCTGGAACTCCGTAAATAGCGCAGGTCGAAGAAAAGATGAGCTTGTGCACTCCGCAGTCGATGCAGGCATTCAAAAGCGCGAGACCTAGTTCGACATTGTTGCGAAAATATTTTCGCGGATTTTGCACCGACTCGCCCACATAGGCATGAGCCGCGAAGTGCATGACGGCCTCCACTCGCCGCAGCGCCGCATTGAGTTTTTCGGAGTCGGCAATATCCGCCTGAATCAGTTCAAAACCATCGGCCAGCCGGGCAAAACCAGTGCAGAGATTGTCGTAAATAATCGCTTCATGACCGTGCCTTCTCAAGGCTCGCGCGGCATGGCTGCCAACGTATCCTGCACCACCTATTACTAAAACAATCAATGTCTTTCCCTTTGCATTCAGTGAGCGACACGATCACATATTGCTGCTGTAGTCTCGCTTTTATTTTGGAGTATCCCGGTGACGGTCTGAACGAGTCTATCAAAACCTGTCGGTTCGATCTTTAAGCGGAGATTCTGTCCGCCGAGGGAGAGAGCGCTCGAACCGCCGGGTCCTGCGCCGGAACTATCGGCATTGTTTCCCGGAGAATTCGATCCGGGCAAAACCATTCGAGCAGTGGCGTAGCCATGAAAGTTGTGACCAGCGCCATGATCACCATCATGGAAAAAAGCGCCGGAGAAATTACCTTGATGTCGAGGCCGATGTCGAGAATAACCAACTCCATCAGTCCGCGCGTGTTCATGAGCGTGCCGAGGCCGGCGGCTTCCCGCACAGGCATGCCTGTCAGCCAGGAAGCTAAAGTCGATCCGCCAAGTTTGCCGACTGTAGCCACCAGCACGATCAACCCGCAGTACATCCACATTTCCGAACCTTTTACTAGGGCAATATTTGTGCGCAGGCCGGTGAATGCGAAAAACAGAGGCAGCAGCAGCGTAACCGTGACGGTTTCAAACCGGTCGAGCACGTACTGAACAAATTTTGGCTCTTTGGGCATGATCGCGCCCATCATGAATGCGCCAAACAGCAGATGCAGTCCCAGCCACTCCGTGCACAACGCGGCGCCGAAAACCAACAAAAGCATGAATGCCAGGCGGTTTTCGCTCAACCCTCCCCATTTCTGGTAAGAGGTTTCCATTCCGCCCAGCAGCCGCTGCACGCCATAGATCATGATGAGGGCAAATACAACGATGCCGCCAATCGTCATCCAGATCGATGTGCCGCTGTGCGCCGAGCGGGTGAGCACGACAATGTAAGCGAGAATGCACCAGCCAGTTACATCATCGACCGCGGCCGATGCAATGGCGACTGTGCCTAATCGGCTTTGCAGCAATCCGCGTTCAATCAAAATTCGCGCTAGAACCGGGAACGCCGTGACGCTCATGGCCGATCCCATGAACAAAGCGAAACTGGTGAAAGCTACGCTGTCATCGGAGAGCCGGGGATAAAGATACAATGCGAGAAATGCCGCCAACACGAACGGCATCGTGATGCTGACATGGCTTGTCAGCACAGCTGCATGGCCGTGATTCTTCAGTTCCTTGGGGTTGATTCCGAGGCCAACGAGGAACATGAAGACGACCACCCCGATTTGGGCGAGCGCATTCAAAAATCCCAAACTTGCAGGTGGAAACAGATACGCCGAAACGCCCGGCAAAATCCACCCGAGCAAAGAAGGCCCAAGTAAAATACCGGCGAACATTTCGCCCACGACTCTGGGCTGGCCGAACTTGCGGAAGAGGCTGCCTACAACCCGGCACACGGCAAGAATGACAGTAAGCTGTAACACGAGCTTGAAGAGATCGAGGCTCAATGCGTTGTTTTCCTCGCCGGAGGAGTCTGCCGCACCGCACGAATCTCTACTGCATCACAAGAAGGACAGTTGTCGATCGAAAGCTGGCCTGTAAGGGTTCGAGGATCTGCTTTCGTATCGACGGTGGCTATCAGTGAAAGCTCGCGGTCGTTTCCACAGCCGCTCTGCGCAGACCAATCCGCGGATGGATCAATGGATGCCTTGAGCGCGGTGCCATCTATCGCTCCCGAAGCTATGGATTTCGGGCCGTTAGAAAGCGTGAGAGTAAAGTTCCTGCCGGACTGCGAAATGGCCAGCGCCGTATCCGGAGATTCAGCCAGCGCTTTGCCGCAGGGCAGAGCTGCCAGGCGGTTGCTATCCACTTGCAGATGCCAGAGACCGTCGACGGAAACCGGCGCGGTCAGCTTGCGTCCGCTTTTCAAAACCACAACCAGACCGGCGAGGGGCAGTCCCACGAGCAGGATATAGGCAAGGACGAAATTCCTGTTGTTGTGGGACATCGGGCCCTCAATCTGCGGGGAGTGTTTTGCGAAACTAAAACCGGCGCCGCAGTTACGAATCCTGCAATCCTGAAAAAGCAGGCCTCCAATGGAAGCCTAGCCTCAAGAATTTACTCGCACAGCCCAACGTAAGCAAGCGTCAATGATCTTAAGTGGTCGCAGACGCAAATGCGTTCGCGGTCAGGTCACCCAGCAGCTTGTGCCACGGGTGCTTTTCATTCTGTTCCACTTCGGTGACCATCTTACGCATTTTTTCGAGCACCGGCGGAGTCGCATCGTCGTAAACATCACCTTGGAGCAGTTTGAGGACGTCCAGACGATAGCGGTGATCGTTGATGAAGTAGGTAAACAGCACGTTCAGCCGGTAGTAAACGGTGATGAAGTCGTACCAATTCTTGGTTCCGCGACGCAGAGTGTCTTCGTAGGTGGAGAAACTTGCCCGCGAGAACTCATTCTTTTCCAGCGCGCCCAGAATATCCTTGTGCGCAAAGCGCGAGCTGTTCAATGCAATACTCACACCGGTCGAGAAAATGGGATCGACAAAGCGCCCGGCATCGCCAACCATCAGGAAGCGGTCGCCTGCGAGTTGCTTCATAGCGTAGCTGTAATCGCCTTCATCTTTGAAGGGACGAATACGGTTTGCCTTGCGTAGCGTCTCTTCGATCATCGGACGCGTGCCCACCGAACTCCAGAAGAACTTCTCGCGGTCTTCTTTCGACTTGGCGAAGTTTTTCTTCTGGGTCACCACACCAAGGCTGGTCACGCTGTCGGAGATCGGAATCTGCCAGATCCAGGTATTCGAAATCGGCAGGAAATGGATGTAAATGTAGTCGAGGTTCGTATCCCGCTTGGCAAATACCGTGCGGTCGTAATTATCGAACCAGGAGTGAATCGCATACTGATCGAAAACCTGATCCTGAACCTTGAGCTTCATCTGATTGCCCAGGAAAGTATTGCGCCCGCTGGCATCGACCACCATTCTCGCGCTGACGTTCATTTCCTTCGGGCCCATATTGAAGCGGATGAGCGGCTCTTTCGGCCCAAAGTCGACGGCGCTGACCTTGATGCCGTCGTAAACCGTCGCGCCCAGCTTATTAGCGTGCTGCAACAGCATCAAATCGAATTTGCCGCGGTCCACGTGGTAGGTGTGGTTTTTGTCCACGCCGGGCTGCTGGCGCTCGTCGAAGCGGATATCGACGTTGCAATCGGGAGCCAGACCCTCGAGGTCATGCACGTACGGCGTTTTCTTATCGTCCGTAGTCCAGACGGCGCCGTACTTGTGCGGAAACTTGGCGGCTTCCATCTGCGGCAGGAAGTCAAGATCTTTGAAGACGCGCGTGGAAGAGGGAACGAGCGACTCGCCCACGTGCGGCCGCGGAAATAGTTCCCGCTCGAAAACCACGCAGCTTACTCCCGCTTTGGCCAGGTAAGCGGCCATGGACGATCCTGCCGGGCCCCCGCCAATAATGGCAACATCAAAATCTGGCTTTGTGATAACCAACGCTTCCTCCTGAATCTGCTTAACTGAATTTTGTTGCCGTTATTGGCTGGCTTGCTTGAACGCGTCCACCGTCATATCGCCGAGCAGCTTGTGCCAGGGATGTTTGGTATTCTGCTCGACATCGGAAACCATCTTCTTCATCTTTTCAAGAACCGGCGGCGCGGCATCGTCGTAAACGTCGCCTTGCAGCAGCTTTAAAACGTCCAGACGATAGCGCGGGTCGCCGACGAAGTAGGTGAACAGCACATTCAAACGGTAGTAAACCGAGATGAACTCGTACCAGTTCTTCGTGCCCAGACGCAGTTTGGTTTCGTAGTCGGAGAAGCTCTCGCGAGTGAAGTCGTTCTTTTCAAGCGCGCGCAGCACATTGGTGTGAGCGAAACGGGCGCTGTTCAAAGCGATACTCACGCCGGTGGAGAAGATTGGATCGACGAAGCGTCCCGCATCGCCGACCAGCATGAAGCGGTCACCGCACAGTTGCTTCATGGCGTAGCTGTAATCGCCTTCGTCTTTCAAACCGTGCATCTGATCGGCCTGCTTCAGCTTTTCCCGCAGCAGCGGGCGCGTGCCCACCGCATTCCAGAAAAAGTCTTCGCGGCCCTGGCGCGACTTGGCAAAATTTTTCTTTTGCGTGACCACGCCAATGCTTGTAACCGAATCGGTAATAGGGATCTGCCAGATCCAGGTGTTCGAGATGGGCAGGAAGTGGATGAAGATGAAATCGAGCTGCGCATCTTTCTTGGCGAAGGCCCGGCGGTCATAGCCGTCGAACCAGGTGTGGATGGCGTATTGATCGAAAACCGGATCTTTAATCTTCAGCTTCATCTGGTTGCCGAGGAAGGTATTGCGTCCGCTGCAATCGATCACCATCCTTGCACTGACGCCCATTTCCTTCGATCCCATATTGAAGCGCACGATCGGCTCTTTCGGACCAAAATCCACATCCTTAACCTTCACGCCTTCATAAACCGCCGCGCCCAGCTTGTTGGCGTGTTGCAGCAGCATCAGGTCGAACTTGCTGCGGTCTACGTGATAGGTGTATTCGCGGTCCACGCCTTCCTGCTGGCGTTCGTTAAAACGGATGTCCACGTAAGACTCGGGGTTGATCTGATCGCCCTTGTCTTTGAATCCGCCCTGAAAGTTCATCTCATAAGCGCCCTGGTCTTCGGCTGTCCAGGCTGCGCCGAACTTGCGGGGAAACTTGGCTTCTTCCATCTGCCCGAGAAAATCAAGGTCGCGGAAAACCCGCATCGCCGAGGGTACAAGCGACTCGCCTACGTGGGGGCGCGGAAACAACTCGCGCTCGAAAACCACGCAGTTCACGCCCGCTTTGGCCAGGTAAGCGCCCATGGAACCGCCTGCGGGTCCACCGCCAATAATGGCAACATCAAAATCTGGCTTAGTAAGAACCAAGGTGACTGCTCCTTTTTGATAATGACTTTAGTAGATGGGGTGCTGCGAAAGCTTGCTTACTCGGGGGGTACACCAGCGCACGCCGTTGTTTCGTCACTATGACGGTTATTTGGCTGCCCTGTCAAGAGACCTTCTACTCCATTGTCGCCATCCCTATGAAGGTAACCTCAATCCTGTTACCATTGTGTACGCGGTTTCCGCGTTACTGGCCGCAAGCCTGACCCCTGCCATTCCCGGCCTTTGTATAGCACGGAAGTGCCATTTACCCAGGGGATGCTCCGAGACTAAAGTCTCTCTAACGATGTGCTCAAAACGGGATATGTTGCGGTAAGTCCATCCCGTTATTGAATTCAGAGCGTTCCCCACTTCGTCATCCGAGTTTCTCTGCGCCACGAATTTAGTGCGTGAACTGCGACCGATCAAACTACCTGGGGGGGAAAACAAATGGCTCAACATGCAGTTCCATTGGCTGAAAATCTAAACAAAATTAAAGTGCTCGCGGCAGAAAGCACTCGCATGAACAGCCAATTGCTGGCTGATGCATTGGCCCAGGACGGCCAGTTGGAAGTAACCGGAATTGAGCCGAAACAGGCATCGATACTGGCGGCGGTGGTTCAGCAAAAACCTCATGTAGTTCTTATCAGTTCGGCGCTGGAAGATTCTGGTACGCAAGGTTACGATCTGGCGCGTCAGATTTCAGCGAATCATCCCGGCACGCGCGTCATTCTTCTGATGGACACCTCGAATCCCACTGCGGTCGTGCAGGGATTTCGCTGTGGAGCGCACGGAATTTTTTCTCGTACCGAATCTTCAAAGAATCTGGCGAAATGCATTCATTGCGTTCACGCCGGGCAGGTGTGGGCCAACAGCGAGGAGTTGCGCTACGTACTTGAAGCGTTGCGCGAATCCGAACCGATGCGTCTGGTGGATTCCGGTGGAGAAGCTCTGCTCTCGAAACGAGAGCAAGATGTGGTTCGCTGCGTGGCGGAAGGATTATCGAACCGCGAAATTGCCACTACTCTGGGACTCACGGAACATACGGTAAAGAATTATCTGTTCCGCATCTTTGATAAGCTTGGCGTTTCCAGCCGGGTGGAAGTCGTGCTGTATGTCTTCCGTTTCCGCCAGGGTGGATCAAACGCTCCCATGAACCCCCGCCCTGCCGACCAATTGAGGGGACCGAAGCTTCTTTCACGTTCCGGAAAGCCAGCCAGCCGCGCTCAACGTGAGGAAGAGCCATCGGCTGTGGCTGGGATCTAACGCGCGTTTGGAAATCCAAAGCTAACGCCATCGGAATTTCTCGGGGCCGTTACACAACTTACTGCACGATTAACGTCACCGACGATCCAGCCGGCTGGCTGAGGCTGGCTGGCGTCCCGGTGACGGTGATTGTGTAGGTTCCGGGAAGCGTCCCTCCTTCCGAACTGCCGCCCGGAGTGCTTCCGCCGTTGCTGCCTCCGCCGCACGAAATTGATACCAGCAAAAGAGCGAAGACAACGCCCGCACGATGAATACGTCTACGCGTAGGCGTAGCGTCGTAGAAGATGATCGACAGAACAGCAAGCCAAACTACACAAACCCAGGAACCCGTTTTCCAGCCGCGAAGAAATATCCAGGAACTTGCAGTCTGCGTCGTGACCGTCATAACAACGGAACTCGCAGTGCCATTGTTCAGTGGTCCCACCAGGTTTGGAGAAAAGGTGCATGCTCCCGCAAATATCGGAACGATAGTGCATGTGAGTGTGACCTGGTTGCCGTACGCGGCGCCCACGGGAACAACATTCAGGTTGTAGGTAACAGATTGTCCTACACTGATGGGGCCGTTCTGCGAAAAGTCGCCGATGCTGTAATCCTGCACCACCGTGAGCGGCAATGTCACCGTCTGGCTGGGCTGCCCCGAAGAATCGGCCACCGTCATGCTGGCGTTGTACGCATTGGATGCCTGTGGTGCGGCGCTATTCGGAATATTCACGGTAAGCGTCAGGATCGTCGCCTTGCGAGTAGAAATCGACACTGGATTTTCCGGTGTCACGCTGCACTGGCCAGCAAATGCGCTGGCATCGCAGCTGGCTGTGACTGAGCCGCTGTAGTTTGACGTTACACTCACCTTCGCGCTCGTCTGCGCACCCGGATACTCAGCTGCCGGAAAAGCCTGAGTAGTGGCAAGTTGGAAGGCGTTGGAAGTGCCGGTTCCAATGCTCGCGGGGACAGTTACGCCAATCGTCAGGCTGTGATTGGGATTGCCCGATGTGTCTTGCGTCGCGACCGTCATGTTGTACAAGCCCGGTGCTGCGCCGCTTGCTACTGTGATTGTCACGGAGATTGGAACCGCAACCCCTGCATTCACCAAAAGCGGATTCGCTGGCGAAACGTTGCAGCTCGCGTCCGCAAGCGCGCTGGCATCGCAACTCGCATTGACAGATCCAACATAAAAAGTGGTAGGCGTGATGGTGAGATTCGCCGTTCCCTGAGCGCCGGCATTTATCGTCAGCGATTGTGTACCTGTGAGTTGATAGTCCGCAACATTGAACGGAACCACCATGTTGCTTGTGATAGATCCCGAAGTTGCCTGCACAGACAGTTGATAGCTTCCAGCCGCGAGGTTCGCGGCATTTACGATTGCATTGGCTGTCGCCGTTGCCGTGAGCGGCGGCAAATTAACCAACGGTGGATTCATACTGCAACTGCCGTTTCCCGAAGCCAGCGAGCATGTCAGATTGATGCTGCCGTTAAATCCATTAGCCGACGTGATGGTGATTGACCCCTGTGTGTTCGAGCTTCCGGCATTCACGGTCGGAAAGGGAATCGGCTCAGAGAGGCAGAAGTCAGGCACGCCGCTGCTTAAGGGCAGAACGAATTCCCAAATTCCGCGGCCGTACGTGGAAGCGCGCAAGAGTTTCTGACAGCCCGAGGTAAAAATGGATAAAGCCGTGACCGGCACGTCCGGCAGAAAACCCGTTGCGGTCAAGCTGGGAGCCGGGCCAACTTCAGTCCATGACGGGCTGGATGTGAAACTCTGAAACACTCCAACGTCCGTACCCACATAAATAATGTGCGTAGCCGGATCGACGACCACCGTATTTACCGGATCATCCGGGAGCGGATTTGCGCTTCCTGCGCCGGTGAAGTCGGTCCAACCTGCGCCACCACTTGTGGTTTGCCACACAAGCCCTGGCCCACCCGTGAATCCCGTCACCGTTACATAAGCTGTATTGCCCGTGGAATCCGATGTATCGAGGGCAACGCTGGAAATTGGAAATTGATTCGGATTAATGCTGCTGCCACCAGGTCCGTTAAGCGTTGTGTTGGAGAAAGTAGAACTGGTACCGGACACCGCCATTGCATTCGTAGTAACCCACACATTCCCGCCGGTTGGAGAACCGAGATTGCTGGGACCGGGGCCATCGGTGGTTGCATAAATCACTTGTGATCCATTTGCATTGGCAGGGCCTCCGGCAGCCAGAGCGCGAATCACATTCACCTCTTCACCCGTACATGTTCCGGTGCCGAAAGTATCGAAATTCAAGCTTAGTTCGGTGAACTGCCCGCCGGTTCGCGGCCCGCTCCACACGCGGCAGGTTCCGATCAGCATGGTGCTGTTTGATTGTGGATCGAGAATGTAAGGAAAATAAAACGCTCCATCATCGCCGCCCAGGTCGCTGCTGCTGACGACTACATTGAAGAGGCTATCGTCGCAATCGATACCCGAAGAGCACTCTTGAATATTCAAGCTGCCCAATCCCGTATCCGGATTTGAGGCGAACGAATCGCCAGTGTTCGGATCGATGGCGTTATAGCCACCGTCGCCGCTCAACACATTTCCCCAGGCAAGATTAGTCGGTGATCCGGTTGCAGTCGCCGGCGAGCCGGTGCCCTGCGTTCCTCCCAGAAGTATTTGCGCGTTGCTGGGGCCTTGCGAAAAGCTGACGAACTGAGTCATCGAGCCCAGATTTTGATTGAGATCGTCGAATGCGTTCGCGCCGGAGCAAGAACCGGTTGTGAGTCCCGTAAACCCGTCCAGTGCGCGGTAGATTCCGCCGTCATTTGCGAAATACATCAAGTCAGTAGCCGAACTCGACCCCGAGTTCACCATGGAAAAGGCGAGCGCATGTTGCGCCGGATTCACATGCGCCGGCGCTCCGAGCGGATCGCATCCGTAGGCATGCGTGAGATTTAAAAATGGCGCGGCGGCGCAAGTAGGATTAATCGAGATGATCGAACATTTATAAATATTGACTGCGCCCGCATAGAGATCCGTTGGATTGCCCGGGCAGGTTTGCGTGCCGTTAAGACAGTCCGGGACCGCGAGCAGCTCCAGATTGTAAGCTCCATTCTCTACGCCACAGCCATCAAGGTCGCCGCAGTTGATGATGCCGCTGTCATTGATCGACACCCACGAAGCCCCGCCGTTGAAGCTCTGCCAAATGCCTTGATCGACAGGATTATTATTCACGTCGAGAGAAATGAACCAGGCATACATCTCATTCCGCCCCGGGACCACGGTGATTTCCCCGCGATAGATCGGGCAGGTCGTAACATAATTTTGCGGACACGCTGTCGTACTCAGCAACCCGGGTGCACCCGGTTGCGCGGAGAGTCGAGTCCAAGTCAAACCGTCAGGCGAAGAGAAAAAGCCCTGATAGCGTACGGCTGCGAAGAACAATCCCGCCGCTGCGTTGTAAATCACCGAAGTTGCCGAGGTCGCCTCGCTCGTTCCCCCGGAAGAAAGTGCATCGTAGGTCCAGGACTGCCCGGCATTGGTCGAAGTGTAGAGACCGGGATAGCTGTTCGCCGTCAACGCGCCATCGACAATACCAACATTTGTTGTCGCCATGGCCGCAACCACGGTGTTCGGAGTTGTGGTGCTGAATGCCATCCGCGTTCCACCCAAACCGCTGAATGAATACGCGCCGCCGTTGGCTGTGGAAATCAGCGTCCACGTATTTCCGGCATCGGTAGATTGCAAAATGCCCAGGCCAAAGTACGAATCCGCAGCATTGTCCGCTTCGCCGGTAGCTGCCAGAATCACGCTTGCGTTAGGATTCGTATTTCCCGGCTGAATCGCAATTGCGCCGATTGAGAGCGTAGGTTGGTCGTCGGTAAGAGGTGTCCACGTTACATCGTTTGCCGATGGCGTCGCCGCATTTGCCGACTTCCAAATTCCACCTTGCGCCCCGGCGACATAAACCATGTTTCCGGTTGGATCGGCCGGATCAATCGCCACTGCCGTCGCGCGCCCCGAAACCTGGTGATAATCCTGAAAGCCATCGCCGGTCGCGTCGGAAGCTAAAGGTACGGGGCCAAGCGGCATCCAGCCACCGGATGAAGTCGGTTCCGCCGAGTCCGCATGCATGGAGCGCGCACGAGCCAGTCGCACAGCTCGTGCCTGCATCTTGGCTTGATAGGCGTGACGCCGTAACTCAGCCGCCGATTTGCTGGGAACGACGCGTCCACGCAGGAACCATTCCGCCCATCCTTTCTCGCGGCCCCCACCTGGATCGGCAAATCGCATTCCCTGCGAAATCTTCGCAGCATCTTGTCCACGTGCCGCGAACGAGGCAAATTGCAGCAGCACGAGCAGGCCGATACGTATTAAGCGGCAGAACCTGGTGCGGATCATGATTGCTTAACAGTGACGCCAGTATCCAAGCGGCCAACAGCGCGGTCAATGCTCGCAAGCAGATAAAGTGTGAGTTGACCCGTTCTGGGAGGCCATTCTGGGAATTGAGCAGTCTGCGGTGAAGTTGATCGGCCACGTTGCGGTTTGTGTGCGGCTCTCCGCTCAGGTCGCGAGCGCGATAGAAGTGCCTGTACAATCTCTTCGAAGCGCGAATCGATCACAAATTATCGAGGCATTTTTCAATGACGCGCCGTCTCGTATTACGCAGTTTTATCGCTTGTCTGCTTTTTTGCCGAATCTCCGCGCCATCAGCGCGCGCCGCCGATCGCGATCTCAACGTGGCAGCTGCGGCGGATTTGAGCTCTGCTCTTCAGGAAGTTGCCAACAACTATCAAAAGCGTACCGGCGTTACGATGAAGCTCTCCTTCGGCGCATCCGGCGCATTGACCCAGCAAATCCAGAACGGCGCTCCCTTTGATGTTTTTTTCTCCGCCGATATGGATTACCCGCGCCAATTAATTGCCGCCGGCGAAGCCGATGGCACAACGCTTTTTCGGTATGCCGTTGGCCGCCTGGTGCTTTGGGTTCCAAAGGATTCACCACTGGATGTCGAACACAAAGGAATCGATGTTCTGCTCGATCCCTCGGTCAATAAAATTTCCATTGCCAATCCGCAGCACGCTCCTTACGGACGCGCCGCCGCAGCGGCGCTAAAGCACTACGGTTTGTATGACAAGCTAAGCGACCGTCTCGTTCTCGGAGAAAATATTTCCCAAGCCGCGCAATTCGTCGAATCCGGCAATGCACAGGCTGGTTTTGTGGCTTTGGCACATGCCACCGCGCCAGCCATGCAGGGCAAAGGGAAATACTGGATGGTGCCCGCAGAGGCCTATCCGCCGCTGGATCAAGGCGTGGTAGTGATCTCGCACTCGCCCCATAAACAGGATGCCATGGCATTTCTGGATTATGTGAAGACTCCGGAAGCGATTGCAATATTGCAGCGCTATGGCTTCAGTTTGCCCGATCAGAAGAAGTGAGAAAGCAATTAAGAAATGTCCATTGACTGGCAGGCGTTTCAGCTCACCATAGAATTAGCGGTGATGGTTTCGGCCATCCTCTTAATATTAGGTCTGCCATTAGCGTATTGGATTGCCTTTTCCCGCTGGCGCTGGAAATTTCTGGCGGAGGCGATTGTGGCTTTGCCCATCGTGCTCCCGCCCACGGTTTTGGGATTTTATCTGCTCGTCGCGCTGGGCTCGCAAAGTCCGCTGGGGCGCTGGTGGCAATCCCTAACCGGACATACTCTCGCGTTTACCTTCACGGGATTGGTGATTGGCTCAATTTTTTACAGCCTGCCCTTTGCCGTGCAGCCCTTTGCCTCTTCTTTTTCTGCCGTCGATCGCAAGCTGCTGGCGGCCTCGGCTACGCTCGGGGCCTCACCGTTGCGCACATTTTTTCGCGTGACCATTCCACTCTCTACATCCGGACTGGTCACTGGCATCGCGCTGGCCTTCGCCCACACCATGGGAGAGTTCGGAGTTGTGCTGATGGTTGGAGGCAATATTCCCGGCGTCACACGCACGGTTTCCATCGGTATTTACGATCAGGTGCAGGCTTCTAACTATGCTTCAGCGAATGCGATGGCGTTACTGCTGCTGATTTTCTCTTTCGCTGCGCTAACAATCGTTTACGGACTGAATCGCAAGGGTCAGTATCAGAGGACTTTATTCCCCGGATCAACCGGGTCTTAGAGCTAGACAGACTGTAAAGTCAAAATTGCGAATGCGCGAATCAGCGGAGTCCAAATCGTCCAATTCATCGCTGACGGCCCGCGTGCGCAAGAATTTTTTCGATGGCCAGCGCTCGTTTTCTCTCGACGTAGAATTCCACGCCACGCCCGGATTCACCATATTGTTCGGCCCCTCCGGCTCAGGCAAAACCACTCTGCTGGATTGCGTGGCAGGGCTGACCACGCCAAATGCCGGCAAAATTGCTATCGGCGAACGGGTGCTGTTCGATGCGAATACATCAATGAACATTCCCGTTGCCAAACGCAGCATTGGATACGTCTTGCAGGATCTCGCATTATTTCCACATCTAACAGTCGAGCAGAACGTTGAATTCGGCCTGACACATATCCCGCGCACGTTCCGCAAACAGAAAGCTGCGGCTATCTTGCAGCAATTCCGCATCGAGCATCTGCGCCAGCAGCGCCCCGGCGAAATTTCTGGTGGGGAAGCGCAACGCGTAGCGCTGGCACGCGCTTTGGTGACCAATCCTTGCATCCTCCTGCTCGACGAACCTCTCGCCGCGCTCGACGCTCCAACCAAGGGAAAGATTCTAGATGAACTGCGGCGCTGGAACGAAGAGCATCTCATCCCCATTCTTTACGTCACGCATAGCCGCGAAGAGGTGATAGCGCTCGGCGAGCGTGTGCTCGTCATGGAAATGGGACGCATCATCGCACAAGGCACGCCGCATGAAGTTCTGCGTGCGCCGCTTCAGGAGAGCGTGGCTCAGTTGGCAGGTTTTGAAAATATTTTCGATGCCCTGGTTGAATCGGTGCACGAAGACCGAGGCACGATGTTCTGTAATCTGCAAAGCGGCGAGCCGGGAAACGATGTTCTGCTGGAAACGCCGCTCATTCATGCCAGCGTGGGTACGTCCCTGCGCATCGGAATTCGCGCCGGAGATATTCTTCTGGCAACCGTGAAGCCCGAAGGGTTAAGCGCTCGAAATGTAATTGTGGGAAAGCTGGTTTCTCTGGAACGTCGCGATACGATCGTTGCCGCTCGCGTGAATTGTGGCGTTGAAATGGAAGTCTATCTCACTCTCGCAGCCCGCGATGCTTTGCAACTCGAAGCCAGACGCGAAGTCTGGCTGGTCATCAAAACCCACTCCTGCCATTTAATGCATAAGTGAGAATTCGGAAGTAAGAAGCTAAAAAAGCGAGAAAAATCAAGTTCTTACTTCTGCATTCTAAGCTCTGCATTCTGCATCTGATCCGGCTCCAGTTCGATGACAGAGATCCATTGCCCCTGGCGCTGTTCGGAAAATACGATGCTGCCTCCTAAAATATGGGCCGCCGCAGCTGGTGGCAGATCGTGATGGAAACCGAAAAACCGCATCTTCAGTGCAGTCCATGCTTTCCAGCCATCCCATCGCGCAGGCGCTGGCTCGTATTTCGTTGAGAAAATTAAAGCCACTTCGTAATTCGACCGAAAATCAGCCGCGGAAAGCATTTCATCCAGCGAGAAATCTTCAATGCGCACCACGCGCATGGGTCGGGTTGTATAACCGAGCCAGGGACGCGTCAATTCATCCGAAGCCGGCCATGCAGTCAAGACCCGGGCCATGGGATATCGCGCCTCCAGGAAACGTTCGCCATCCTCATGCAGCGAAATGTAATCGCGGTAAGCCAGATTATCCTCAGGTGAAAACCCGTAAGGAGGATTCCAGAACCACGCGGCCACGAACGCGACCGCAACCCATGCTATCGCCATGCTCGAATAAGGCAATCGGCGCCAAAGCGTGGAAACCGAAACAATGATGATGAGCGGAACAGCCGGAAGCATATATCGCGCCAGCACCGCGCCGCCGATCAAAGCCATCGCCAACACGTACGTAACGATCACAACATAAAAGGCCATCTGCGCAGCAACACTGATTCGAGGCCGGTCAGCATTTGTTACAGCATCGCGCTGCGGCGGCAGCATCCACATCGCAACCAGCGTCGGTACAGTCAAAAACCACAGGTGCAGATAGCCGCCGGCTTGCCACAATCGCATCGCCAACGCCAAAAGAAAGCGTGTGGGATTCAGGGTTGCAGCCACGTTGTAACGAAAAAACTCAGGATTGCCAAAGACGTATCCGGTTCGCGCATAGTGGTAGACATACCAAAAAGCAAGCGGTAAGGCCGAGAGAAGTAGCAAAGCAAATCGAAATCGGTGATGCGATCTCGCATCTAAAGCCTCATCTTCATCGTCTCTGAGCCAAAGCTTTCCAAGCGTGCCTTTGCGCGCAAAGCAACCAACCGCTTCCCATCCCGCCAACGCCAGCGGTGCCAGAATGGCGGTTTCCTTCGCCAGCGCCGCGAGCGCGAAGAAGAGAAATGTGGATATCGCTCGTCCCTCCACATAGCCTGCCAGGCCCCAAAAGATAAATCCCGCCGCAGCGAGGTCCACCTGCCCGAGAGAGCTTTGCGCGAAAAATACCGGATACACTGCCGTGCACAGCGTGGCAGCGATTGCGACTCGAGTATTGGCAACGCACTCCGCCAGACGGAACACACCCAGAAGAGAAAACGCACTCACTACCAACATGGCTGTGCGCGTTACCACGGGTGCGTAGCCCACCACTTTCCACCACAGCGCAAGCCATGCCATCACCAATGGCGGGTGCGCGTTTGAAACCGTCGTGTGCGGAATGAGACTTCCCGTCAGCAGAATGTCGCGCGCGGCGGGAATATAGTAGCCGGCTTCGTCCCAAAAATAAGGCAAATGCAACAGCGGAATATGAAGCAGGAAAACGAATAAAAAGATGGCCGCAAATACAAGGGCGGGATAACGACTCGACCATCGCGCCAGCAGGCGCTGGCCGGATTGAGAATCTCTCAGAAGGTTTCTCCTGGCGGCGCATGAGAAAGAACCGCCATAGTGCAGGAATAAATCATGCTCATGCTCCTAAAGAATGAATGCACATGTCTTGCACGCGCCTTAATGTACCTGCCCCCCCGGACTCATCCGCGGATCGAGTTTAATTTCTCCAAAGGCGCTTTCGTAGCCGCTCACGTTTTGCTGCAGCAGCCCGAGCAGGGCCTTGGCCTGTTGCGGGCTCAGATAGATGCCCTGAAAGTTGCGGATCTCGACTTGCGTTTCGGTCTGTTGTTGCAGTGTGCCAAATGCGAGAAAGAAATCCCAGACGTTGACCCGCATTTGCACGCTGTTCGCGTAGGTTTCCCGGTATTCGGGCGCATTGATAAGCTTTACATTCGGTTGTGGAGGAAGGCTCATAGAAAAGCAGTGTAATAAGTTTTTGGCCGGAAAGGGAAGCGTTAGTAGCCGAAATTAAAAGGAATTACAATCTATGGATACGAGATTAAATACTTTCAATCTGCGCTGACAAAAATTGTCAGCTCGCTTACAAGTTTATGGCTAGTTTGCCTTTTCCAAGCTTGCCGCAAAAGGCCATGAACGTAAGCTACTTTGCTGAAATGAAAGGGGTTGTAGGATGTCATTACATCCCCCATCTGGCGGTCAAAGTGCGAAGCTGAGTAGTGGTGTTGCCAAAATCGAATCGAGCGAGATTTCTATGACCCACAAGCCTGAAGATGCGGCTGTCGAAGAAGAGATCATTCTCCCTGAGAACTTATTGCCTCTCGGATCTGTGCTGGGGGAAGGCGTCACGCCGTTGGACGTCAGTATGGTTCTGGCGAAGGTCTTCCGCGTTCAATATGCCGAAGTCGCCTTGCTGAAGCTGGAAGGCGGCCTGCTGAAGTTCATTTTTCCCGAACACCTTCGCACTACGGGTGCGATTCCGATTTCCAGCAAGGCCATCGCCGCCCACACCGCTTTGAGCAAGAAAGCAGAAATCTTCAACAATTTTGCCCGTGTAAAACATGCAAGCATCTTCGAAACCATCAAGCCGATCGGCTCTGAAGAGGAGTTATCGTCCGTTCCCGAGCCGATTCAGAAACTGATGTCCGTGCCGATTCTTGATTCGCAATTGACCGTGCTGGGCGTGCTGCAAATCTCACGCAAAGGTCTTGACCCGCGCTACACGCAGGATTTTAGCCGCGAAGACCTGCACGATCTCGAACTTGCCGCCGGATTGCTCGCCTCTTCGCCTGTGATGCGGAACAGTTGACTCGGGGCGGTTCAAAGAAAGCCTCGGAGGGAAACCAAAGAAACCGCCCAGTCGTAGCGTGGTATACGCTTGATATACTGACGAGCAACATCTGCTCGCGACCGGCGGGGTTGGCGGAATTGGCAGACGCGATGGCCTTAGGAGCCATTGGCCGCAAGGCTGTGCAGGTTCAAGTCCTGTACCCCGCACCAGCTAATCAATAGAGATTTCGCTACTTCGACTTGATCCCCTTAATATCCGATGTTGATATCGATCCAACCGAAGCGTTGGCGAAGTTCGCGGCGCGTCGGCGTGTCAGTCTGGGAAGGTGCTTTGCGGACGTATTCTTCTGCACGCTGATGGTGCTTTTTTTGGTGAAGACTGGCAAGCCACGAAATTGCATCTGCCTGGGAGAACGTGACCCGGCTCTCGATTTTCCAGGATAGATTTGTCCACATCACCATATCGATGTCTTTTTCTTTTTGACACAGCCACGTGGAAATGATCTTATCGACATCATTAACAGGTGACCACACGTGCCCGTTCCTAACAGGAAGATAGGCAATTCGATCAAGAGGGCAATTCTCCCTTTCTCTCAGATTCTCGCGCGCATCTTTGAGATTGGTTAATAGCGAAAGCGTCCAATAGGTTTGAACCTTCTCCTCCATCGGATAAAGAACGAGCGAGAGATAAGGCTGCAGTGAGGGTGTCTGTGTGCCCGATGTTCGCGCGAACTCGATTGGTAGAAAAGGGCCGTCTTTGTTCCAAGGCTCTTTTATTTTAAGACCGCGAGGATCCCAAAGCAGAGATCCCCATCCCAGGATCGCAAGCCGTGCCATGGAGGCCTCCTACTGAAACTGGAGAATTTCCTCGAACGCAAAGAGTTTACAGCCGATTGATCAGCGACGCCACATATCCCGCGCCAAACCCGTTATCAATATTCACCACGCTTACATTCGAAGCGCAGGAGTTCAACATGCCCAGCAGCGCTGTCAATCCTTTAAACGATGCCCCATAGCCAACGCTCGTGGGCACGGCAATCACCGGCACGCCGACAAGGCCCCCAACCACGCTGGGCAGCGCCCCTTCCATCCCGGCGCAGACAATCACAACCCGTGCCTTGGTGAGGGCCTCGCGGTTGGCCAGCAGCCGGTGAATGCCCGCCACTCCCACATCGTAAAAATGTTCCACTGGATTCCCCATCAATTCGGCGGTTACGACCGCTTCCTCCGCCACAGGTATGTCGCTGGTTCCCGCCGAAACCACGGCCACCGTTCCCTTGCCATAAGTGTGCCGATCGCGCGTTAACACAATGGCCCGCGCCAGTTCACGGTACTCTGCCGCGCGGATTTTTTTCTTTACTGCGGCAAACTGATTTTTGTCGGCACGCGTGGCCAACACGTTGCCACCCTGTTTCGCCAGCCGCACGAAAATCTGCGCCAGATGCGACGGGCTCTTGCCTTGTCCGAAGATCACTTCCGGCATGCCCGCCCGCAAAGCGCGATGATGATCCACTTTCGCGAAACCCAGGTCTTCGAATGGCAAATGGCGCAGGCGGTCCACAGCCTCGTCAGGCGAAAGTTTCCCGCGGCGTACCTGCTCGAATAATTTGCGGATGGATTCGGCGTTCACGTCGGCTCAGTCAACCGATCCAGATTAGCATTGATCGGAAGGCCGACCGTTAATGCCGCGTTCCGCGTGCACTCGCCCGTAATCTGGCAATCACAGCGGTGCATACCTTACGGGCGAGGCCCGGTTGATCCAGATGAGCTAGGAACAGCCGCCGTAAGCCGCTTGGCTTTACGCGTCCGGCCAGATAAGTAGCGTAGATATGGCTGCCCAGAAAATAGCCCCACTCCCGTGCACTCGCTTCGAACGTTTCGGCATCCGCGCGGAGCGCCGCTTGCGCGGCTTTTTCACAAGCGGCGCGCGATAGAGCAAGGGAATCTTCACTTTCCGCCCCCTGTCGCGACGGATACAGCACCCGTGACCCGAAATACGCGACAGCATACTCGATCACGCGCCTATAGAAAGAATCGATATCCGGAATGCCGCTATTTTCTTTGCCGCTTACACCGTGTCCATTCAGGCGCAACGGCAAACCGCGGCAGGCATGATGCAAAAAGCTTGTCGCATCTTCAGCAGCGTGCATCATTTGAAATTCGCGGAAGTAGAACGCATTGACTTCGGGAACGTAGGCGCTCCCTCGTTCTTCCACGCTGGCCAGCATCTCTTGCAGTTGTTGCTCCCCGATTCCCTTGCGCAACAGCAATCGCCGCAGCATTGCATCCGAAGAGTGGCCGTGAACCTCGGGCAGCATATCGATCAGGAACTTGGGTTGCGTGCCGTTGTGTGGCGAGTAACGGTTGATCTCCAAAAAACTGGCCAGGCTGTCGATCAGGTTATAGATCGTGGGCGCAAAGTCGGGAGCGGTGTCGCACCGGCTCCATTGGTCGAGAAATAGACGGTAGCTTTCGTATTTTTCAAGAGGCGTGGCGTTGAATACGCAGAGAACATCATCCGCGACCCGCACCGCATCCACCTTTTCGGCACGCTCGCCGGCGGCTCGCCAATACAGCGCATCCACGTTTTGCAGCACGGTAAGAAGTTTGGCATCGGGTAATTCTTTGTGCAATACGCGGGGCAAATGCCCGGGAGCCAGGTGTGATTCGCCGAACAGAACGAATATGGCCGCATTGGGATGGCGCTGGCGAATCTCGGCAATTTTTGCGGCGGCGTGCCGGTCGCGCGCTCCGATCTTTCGCAAATTCTCCCGAGGCATGCAATCGAGGCCGTAAATACCTTCCCCGTGATCTCGCGCCGCAACCAACAATTCATAAAACGGCGCCCAATCGTATCCCCAATCCAGATCGAAACGGATGCGTTGCCGCAGTTCTACTTCGTCAATTTCTCGCCGCCACCATTCCTCGAGGATGTGCTGGTCGCGGGCGAATATCGTTTCCATTCCAAGGACGACCGGACGATCTCCCATAAGCGCGCGCTGCTCCACCAGCGATGCTGCATAGCGCTGGGCAGCGGGCAGTGCGTGGTAGTCGCCGATCAAAACAATATCGGCGGTGCGCAGGGAATCCTGAAGTTGTTGAGTATCCAGAACGGAGTCGTAGCTGCGGAACGCTTCCGTAAATTCGCGCAGATATTTGCGGCGCCCGTGCGAATCCTGCGCGTGGATTTCGCGCTCCACCCCCGCTAGCGCATGGAGCTGCACCGCGCTGCGCCGGGATCGCAAATTGGCAGTAGTCGCCATAAAAGCAGCTTTTAGCTGTTAGCCTTGCCAGCTCCGGGGCTTTTTCGCATTCTGATCACAGCTTCTTGACTCCAGTTCCGCAACTCCCTATGCTCCAAAGTTCGAAGCCCTCGTCACTCACGGAGAACTTTTGCCTAACCATCCGCCGCAAATCTTGACCATCGCGACCACCGGCGCCAGCGGATCAATCTTTCTGCGGCAACTACTTCTTGCCGCCGTGCCAGACGAGCGCATCACGGCCATCAACTTCATCGCCTCCGATAGCGCCCTCCGCGTGCTCGCCGAGGAGTTGGGCCTGAAAGGCCGGTCCAATCTCATCGGTCAAATTCTCGGTGCTTCTGTCGGACGTTCCGCCCGTAAGATTCAGGTGCAATCGAATGCCGACATCGGCGCTAACGTAGCCAGCGGTTCTTATCCCTCCGACGCCATGCTGGTGCTTCCATGCAGCGTGGGCACTCTTGGCCGCATCGCTAACGGCATGGCTTTGCGCCTTATCGAGCGCGCCGCCGATGTCTGCCTGAAAGAGAAACGCCCCCTCGTCCTCTGCGTCCGCGAAACCCCACTCAACAAAATTCATATCCGCAACATGTACCGGGCCGCCGATGCTGGAGCCACCATTTTCCCGCTCATTCCAGCCTTTTATTACCGACCGGCTAGCTTAGATGACATGGCCCGCGAGTTCGCTTACCGCGTGCTCACTCATCTTGGTCTGGAACAGCCCAATGCGTTCCGCTGGAAAGGTTGAGATCTCAGCGGCTTGGCTGCCTACATGAAAAACATCTTCGGCCTACGGAGAAAATCGGCCAAGACCGGGGGAAAGTTCAGTTTAAAAAGCCTTCCGTGCCAGTCCCAGATACCCGGCGGTCATGTACGAGGGATATACATCTAAGGTTGGGCGGTTACCAAGTCGAATCGTGATGGAGCCAATTCAAACCCGATGCTGCATCGCCGGCGGAGGTCCCGCTGGAATGATGTTGGGTTTTCTTCTCGCCCGCGCAGGCGTGGACATAGTCGTCCTCGAGAAACACCCCGATTTTCTGCGCGATTTTCGCGGCGATACCATTCATCCCTCCACGCTCGAACTGATGTACGAGCTAGGCTTATTAGATGAATTTCTAAAACGGCCTCATCAGGAAGTGCGCGAGGCTCGCGGCCAGATTGGCCAGGATAAGCTCACGCTAGTCGACTTTACCCATCTTCCCACTCACTGCAAGTTTCTGGCGCTCATGCCGCAGTGGGATTTTCTCAACTTCCTCGTCGAACAGGGCAAGCGCTATCCCGGCTTTCAAGTAAAGATGCAAGCGGAAGCGACAGATCTTATAGAACAGAACGGTCACATTGCTGGGGTAAAAGCGAAAACTCCGAAAGGCACAATCGAGATTCGCGCGCCGCTAGCCATCGGCGCTGATGGCAGACACTCCGTTATTCGCGACCGTGCTGGTCTACAGGTCATCGACCTCGGCGCGCCCATGGATGTTTTATGGATGCAGATCAGCCGCCAGCCCACCGATCCCAGCGAAGCTCTCGGCCATGTCGAAGCCGGGAAAATGTTCGTCATGATCGACCGCAAAGATTACTGGCAGTGCGGATTCATCATTGCCAAAGGCGCAGCCGACGAAGTGCGCAAGCGTGGCATCGAGAGTTTTCGCGAAGAAATCGTCCGCCTTGAACCTTTTCTGCGCGATCGCGTCTCCGAACTTCGCGACTGGAATGATGTAAGCCTGCTTACGGTGAAAGTAGATCGCTTGCAACAGTGGTCGCGTCCCGGTCTGCTATGCATCGGCGATGCCGCCCATGCCATGTCGCCGGTCGGAGGCGTGGGAATCAACCTGGCAATTCAGGACGCCGTAGCTGCCGCCAATATTCTGGCGGCAAAACTAGCTGCGGGAAATCTCACCGATGCCGACCTGCAAGCGGTTCAGCGGCGCAGGGAATTTCCTACGCGAGCCACCCAGCGTCTGCAAATCTTTATACAAAACGGCGTGATCAAACGCATCCTCTCTAGCGATCATCCGCTGACCGCTCCGTGGCCAATAAAGTTGCTGCAGCGTTGGCCGCGATTGCGCCGCATTCCTGCCCGCGTGATTGGAATGGGCTTCCGCCCGGAGCACGTACGAACCCCGGACAAGTCTCGGCCAGATGCGCTAAACATTTGTGACAAGGAAACCGATGCTGATTAGCAGCGCCAAGGCGATCCTGATCATTCTTTCCCTCCTGACCGCCCTCCTCGCGAACGATCCTTTCGCCGCCGCTGCTCGCTGGCCTTGATTATTTCGTTCATGTCCCCCACGGGCCGAATTTCGAAAATGCTGCCATACTTCAGGGCTGGATGCTGCGCGATGAGCTGTTGAGCATGATTCATGTCCCGCGCCTCCAGGATGAGAATGCCGCCGAGTTGTTCCTTGGTTTCCGCATAGGGACCGTCGGTAGTAGCGACTTTGCCGTTCTTCCAATACAGCGTCAAGGCGGTTTCCGTACCCTGAAGCGCTTCTCCGCCACCCCAGTGCCCGTTGGCGCGAAGATGGTCGTCGTACTCAAAGCAGGCGTCGAACATCGCGTTTTGCTCGCCTTCGCTCATGCTGTCGAATTTGTTTTTGTCGTAGTAGCCCAAACAGATGTATTTCATCCATTCCTCCTTGTTTGTTGTGACTCCTTGTTTCCTATGACTCGGAGCCGTAGCTCATCGTTCTGTTATCAAATAGTCGTCCGGGAGGCCGAAAATCGACAGGCGGGTGGCTGCCTTTAACAATCTTTGCGTGCATCGTTCCCACTCGGGGTGCCCCACCCTTACTTTTTTTTGCAAAGGTGGGCGGCGATGCTGCGTGTGCTATTTGATTTTGTTGTGGACACGTGATCACACCCACATCGCGCCGGCATTTCCGACTCCCGCCCTTCGCAAAAAAACGCGAAGGAACGGGGCACCCGCTGCTTGGTAGACGCCGATAAGATCAAAAACCTGGGCTACCCCGCTCCGAGCCAGCCTTTTCGGATGCTGACCGCATTGGGCCAATTGGCGTATTCTACGACGCAATGTCTACAGAATCCTTGCGAAGGGTGAAGACGCAGGCCAAGAGCGAATATGTTCAAAAAATTGATCGGGTCATCGACTATCTTCGCGGGAATCTTGATCGCCCGGTAAAGCTGGCTGAGCTTGCCGATGTCGCTTGCTTCTCGGAATTTCACTTCCACCGGATTTTTACAGCGGTTTCTGGCGAAACCCTGAATAGTTTTACGAATCGGCTTCGCCTGGAAAAGGCCGCTCGTCTGCTTCGTTATTCCGAAAAGAGCCTGACCGAGATCGCCTTAGATTGCGGTTTTTCGTCGTCGGCCACGTTTTCACGCGCCTTCCGGTCCGGTTACGATACTTCGCCAAGTCAGTTTCGAAAAAGCGGCGAGATCAAAAAGAGCAAGATTTGCAAAGAACTCTTCCCGAAAGATGAATATGGTCTCCCCATGAGCGCGGCGGAAAAGCGGGCCGCGTTCCCAGTGAGATTGATCGACCTTCCCGAAAGGCAAGTCGCCTATATTCGGGTTACGAATGCCTTCGAAATGGAAAGAGTACTGGCCACCCTTAAGACCGTGATCGAATGGGCCAAGTCCCAGGATGTTTTTTCGCAGGGCATTCTTTTCGGAATGTCGGTGGACGATCCACACGTGACGCCAAAACATCTTTATCGATATGAGGTCTGTCTTGCGTCGTCTCTTCCCTTCAGGTGCAGGGAAGGAATGTCGAAATTGAAAATGCCGGCCATGCGATACGCGGTCATAAAGGTTTCCGGCGATATCCATAAAGTAGCTACGGCATGGGACTACCTTTACAGAGATTGGCTTATCAACAGTGCCTACGAGCCCGAGCATGCGCCGGCACTTGAAGTTTTCCTGGACAAAGAAAGCGCTACGGATTGGTCGCACTTTGAATTGGAACTATGCCTGCCGGTTCGGAAACCGGCGGAGATATAAATAGACATATAAATTAAGGAGTGGGGAGAAATTCATGATCGACGGAATTGGCGGCGTTTTTCTATTTTCTAACGATACAAAGAGATTGGCGGCTTGGTATCGCGACTGCCTCGGAATCGAAGCTGCGGGCCAGGACGCCGAGTGCAATTCAGTCTACGCAACGTTTGACTCTCGGGATGTTGAAAATCCAGAGATCAAGCGAACAATGGCGTGGGCAATTATGCCTGCGGATCAAGACATCAAGGATAAGCCACGCACGGGTCAGATTAACTATCGAGTGAAGAGCATGAAACATGTCCTTAGCCATCTTAAGAGTAAATGGGTGGAAATCGAAAAGACCGCGGAATATCCCGACTACGGAAACTTCGCGTGGGTCAGAGATCCGGATGGTAATAAGATCGAGCTTTGGGAGCCATCCGAGAGTGTATAGAAATATCTATTTTGTGAGGGCGGTTGGTGGCCCACTCAAGCCCGGTTTTCTTCGAATGGTTCTGAGTTAACAATGCCCGCACATCCCGACCGCCAAGGGATCCCCCCCGAAGCGATTGACCCGCAAAACAAACGCCTTATAGCAGTGGGCGTTAGCTCTCTTCGGGTCGTTATCCAGAATTCCGCCGGTGGCTGAAGCAAAGAACAGATGTAGCGATTCGTGGATGATCGTTCCGGCGCGGCGGTCTACATCAGGAAGTCCGGGTCGATGCAGGTCCGTAAAGAACTGGGGGCACAGACCTATGGTAGAAGTCTCGGGAACGCTGCGGGCATTCTCTTCTCCAGTACCACAGCAGTGAGGACTACCGTCAGCGCAATCAGCGAGCGCGGGAAGGCACTCGAAAAAGATCGTTCGTCCTCCGCCCAGCTCCTTCGCTACCGAGCGGAGCCGCCTGGCAACGTTAAGACCGGAAAGTACGTTGCCGGGCACCGGAACCTTCCGCGATGGGTCGTGACAGAAGAAGGCCCGGAATAACCGCGCCGTTTCTTTCGCATCCTGGTTTTCCGGAAGCTCACGCTCCCGGGAGCTGAGCACACTAGCAACCTCGAGCTTGCCAGCCGCCGCGTTTGCCAAATGAATCGCCTCAAACACCGCGCTCCGCACTACAGACTCGCAGTTTGCACATCCCCCGCAGTGCACTACAACCCGGGGTAGACTGCCGGAACTGCTGGGTTCGGGTGTAAACCATTCGCTCTCACCAGGGACTCGACCAACCCGCCTTCTAACGGAGGGCAGGTCATCCCATTCGAATTCCGACTCCGCTTCGTCAAACTCCCGGTCCAGCTCCCGAAAAAAATCATATTTGCCCGAAGCCATCGCGCGATCTCCTTTGAGAAATTCGTTACGTGCATTTCTTGCACTTACCTCGCAATACCAAGAGACCATTGACTCGCATTACAAAACTTTCATAACAATCGGCGATTCCTCTCTTCGGTCCCATGTCCAGGATTCCCCGCTCACTTTTTGTTGACCCAAACAGAAAGTGCAGCATTTCGTGGATGAGGAATCCAGCGCGCTGGTCCACCGTCGCAAGATCGTCGAACTCCGATTCCTTCCAGAAGTTTTCGCACAGGGCAATCGGCTCTCCCTTCTGCACCACAGCGATCTGGTCCGGGCAGCAGGTAGACTCCGTGCAAGGAAACAGCGTGGGCAGGCACTTGAAGGGCATTTTTCTTCCTCCGCCAAGCTCTTTCGCAACCGCCCGGAGACGCTTGACAATGCTCACACCGGAAGCTTCGCCGCCGGCCCACGGAATTGGCAGCAACGGGTCGTGGCAAAAGAATTCCATGAATTGCTGCGCCGTTTTACGGGCGTCCGGACCACGTTGATCGCGCTCCACGCTGATGGTAGCCTCAAGTTTATCGGCGGCGTTGAGGGCCAGTTTGATTGCCTTGCGCATCGCTTGACGCAACTGAGGGCCGCAGTCCGCAACCGGGCATCCCGTGCAATTTAGATCGAAGATCGGTTCGCCCTCGAAATCGGCGCCGTCCGTCCCTTCAATGCGGCGTCCAAACCGCTTTCTCCGGGAAAAGAGAAGGCCCAGTTCCCGCCCCAGCGCCTCTTCTTCTCGTTCCTCGTCCAGCGCGCCAAAATCGAATTCGTCGGAAACGGGCATGCGCCGGAACTCCTTTTCCAGAATCGGACGACAACACCCGACACACAATAAGTCATGCAATTCTCCTGCGCTAGTCGCATCTTCGTGGGAACGCGTCTGCGTGACTTGGAAGTAGGGATTAAACCGCGGACAGGAAGCTGGGAAGAAATCGTTTTTGTGGGGTATTTCGGGCGGTGGTCCAGCCTTGATTTGACGAAAGACGGAGCAAGGGCGGGGGCTGGCCGATCTTTGCTGGCACTACCAACTGTAGGCTACCCCAGCTTTCCAACAGAAGGAAAGCTGGGGGCAGCCTTTCTCATAGCTACGCCACACAAAAAAGCAAAGCTGGGCCAGCGCCCCGAACGCCACGATTTCGCTGTGACCGATGAACATGCCAGGGAGAGCTCGCGGCAGCCCACCCGTGAAACTTGTCGAGTCCCAAGACATACTTTACATTTTGTCCCATGGGACTGAACAACTCCACGGGTGGGGACTCCCGTGCCGTGTGAGAGTGCGGTTGGACCAGCCCCCTGTGCCACTCGCCCAAGGTGAGCAATTTTGAACAGACACGCGCTGCTTAGGAGGTTTTTATTAGTGGGACGTGCTTCAAGGACCGGAACTCAAGTATGTGTGGGGCTCCGGGAAGTCGAAAGAAGTCAAAACGGAAATTCCGGTTTCACTTTGCAACCCGGACCGATCTTTGTGCTTTCGATCGGTTCCAATCCGCTAAGCCCCAGCTCGCGCCGAGATTCGCCAGGTACGAACGAAGGAATCGGAAAGCACAACTGTAACTTCGTGAACCTGGATATACTTCACCCCGAAGTTTTCCCATCGACCGTTCAACCGAGGAGACCTACCGATGAATCTGATCAAGATGCCCGAAGACATCAACCATCCGCGCCGCCACTTCCTCAGCACGGCGGCAATGGCGGTTACCGCCGCCCAATTCGGAATGCTAAGTTCCGCGAAAGCCGAAGCCCCGAGTGAAATAGCTACAGAAACCCCCGTGGTAAAGCCGGGGACAAACACGTCATTCAGCTCAATGAAGCAGATCGATGCCGGTCTGCTTAATGTTGGATACGCCGAAGCTGGCCCCGCCGATGGTCCGGCAGTTATTCTTCTCCATGGCTGGCCCTACGACATTTACAGCTTTGTCGATGTCGCGCCTTTGTTGGCTGCGGCAGGCTACAGGGTAATCGTTCCCTATCTGCGCGGCTACGGTACGACGCGCTTTCTCTCCAGCGAAACGATGCGGAATGCCCAGCAGTCTGCCGTTGGCCTCGACATCATCGCTCTCATGGATGCACTCAAAATTCAGAAAGCTACCGTCGCCGGCTTTGACTGGGGCGCGCGCACAGCGGACGTCATGGCGGTACTATGGCCGGAACGCTGCAAGGCAATCGTTTCCGTCGGCGGCTATCTGATCAGCAGCCCGGAAGGCAACCAGACGCCGTGGCCACCCGAGCCTGCGTTTCTGTTTTGGTATCAGTACTATTTCGCTACCCCAGTCGGCAAGGCCGGCTATGCGAAATACCTCGACCAGTTCAATAAATTCATCTGGCACCAGGCTTCGCCAAAGTGGAATTTTGACGATGCTACGTACGAGCGCACGGCAGCGTCCTTCAATAATCCCGACCACGTTGACATCGTGATGCACGACTATCGCTGGCGGCTCGGCCTAGCCGACGGCGAGCGGAAATATGATGATCTGGAAAAGCGGCTGGCCACACTTTCTCCCATCACCGTGCCCACGATCACCATGGAAGGCGACGCCAACGGTGCAATCCATGCGCCCAGCACAGCCTATCGCGACAAGTTCTCCGGCAAATATGACTACCGGCTCATCACCGGCGGCGTCGGCCACAACATTCCGCAGGAAGCCCCGCAGGCCTTTGCCCAGGCGGTCATGGATGTCGATCGCCTTTGATACACCTTAAGTACCTCGGGGGTTGAAGGGCGGGGACGGGGCACCCGGCTGAATATTTATACACTTACGGTTGGGATTGCCCTGTCCGCTCGTAGTTCACGATAATGACGCCTTTCGAGGTGACGGTGCTTTCCGTTACCTTGAAGGCCGCGGTGATCGTGCCCTCGGCAAACGATCGTCTATGACCGCCCAACGTGACCGGCTCTATTCTCGCCGCTCCAGAAACAGGGTGCGATATGGACGTATCCACCAAGGCGGGCCATCACTGGTATCTTCCTCCGGGCCGCTTGGAGCATGATGTTGTGTAATTTGAGCCAGTATCACAGTTTTGCAGATTTGTCTGTCACTGTTTCAAGTAGCGAAGCGCAACGCTTCCTGATTTAAAAACCTTTGACTCGACAAGTTTCAATCGTAATTTCTCGGGAAGGCTGACACCTTCCATTAACCGCCTCCCCGCTCCTACAAAGATTGGCGCAATGACAAAACGATATTCATCCACCAGCCCAAGCTCTGTCATCTGTGAAGGAATATCTACACCACCAACCAGAATATTTCCGCCTGGCTCTTGCTTCAACCTAAGTATCTCGTCGCGAAGGTTCGTGCGAACGATTCTCGTATTTCCATCATCCGCGCTGGCCAACGATCGTGAAAAAACAAGCTTCTTCTTGGAGACAAAGGCTTGACCAAATTCAATATCCGCTTTTGACTCAGACTGGCTCTTTGCGATATCAGGCCAATAAGGAACCATCAATTGATAGGTCTTGCGCCCGTAGACGAGCAGGTCAGCATCATCTCGCAAGAGGTGGATGTAATGTTCAAACAGTTCCTCATCGGGTTTGAATTTGGTGTGGTCGCAGCAGCCATCCAGGGTAAGGTTGATTGCGTAGATTACATTTCTCATTGGATTGTCCTTTCTTATGTACCAGTGCTTGTGTGCCAGTGCTTATACGCTTTTGCACAATTCGGCCTTCGCCGAGTCTTTACAGGCTCGGTGCCGGCGTTCCATCGGACCATTTGTCTGCTCCTATTAGGAAGACGGACAGTGGCGGGAAGGATTTGAGTTGTGGGTAGGATTGCTCGGAGATGCACCAGTAATTTACGGACATAACTGGGGAGTTTGCGAGATTTGCGCCCCAGGCTGCGCCGTCTTTCGCCGTTTCGTAGAACATCAGGTGGGGCATATTGTGGCCGCCGTTGTCGGTTAGATATGAGCCCTTCGACATCATGTAAGAGAAAGTTCCCGGCTCAAGAGGCGGTAATTCTTTTCTCCCGATCGCTGCCAGGATCGCGGCGATGACTTCGGCTTTGGAATGGCCAGCCAGGAGTAGTTCGGTGCGTTTGTAGGCGTACGGAAGGATGGAGCGGGCGGCAGGTGGGTTGAGGCAATCTGCAGCGCGAACTTTTGGATTCCAAAATTCTGGGTTATCGAACATGGCCAGCCAGCCGCGTCCGACCCAGCACACCCAGCCGTTTTTCCCTTCGACTGCGGTTTCGTAGCCGTGGCGGGTTAGGACGATAACCGAGGCGTCGTGGGAGATGGCATCTGGAGCGGCGCTGCGGGCTAAGGCGACTTCGGCGTCGCGATCCATCAGATATTGTTCTAACGGGGCCATCGTTGGATAGGGTGCCGCAGCATCCTGAGCCATCGTCGGGTTCACCATAATAAGGTTCCCCATATCCAGCACAACCAACAGCGCAAAGCTTTTAATCACTATCATCATGAACCGCATTGAGTTGCTCCTTATGTTTGGTTCTTCAAAGGCCCAGCGAACTTGTAACCATTGATAACGACGCCTGAGGGCAAAGCTTTCGTGCTGGCCGGCTCGAATGCGCGTGGCGGAGTTCCCTCTGCAAAGATGCGCTTCCCTTTGCCCAGCAGGACGGGATAAACAATCAGCACGACCTCATCCGCAAGGCCGTGTTCGAGCAGCGTCGATGTCAGCGTGGAGCTGCCCCAGAGGACAAGGTCCGGGCCGTCCTGCGACTTGATGCGGCGAGTGCCATCCACGATATCTGGCCCAATGGCCTCGAACGGACCCCATTCCAGACTCTCAGGCCTGTGGGTCACGACGTATTTCGTCGCGGCGTTGAGCGCGTCAGACATGGGACTGCTCGTCGCTTTCGGCCACATGTCCGACCATTGATCGTAGGTGCGCCGGCCAAGCAGCAGATCGAAGCTCCCGCCATGCGCCGCAAAGACTGTATCTCTGCCAGCAGGGGTGCGATAGGGCGCAGTCCAGTTGCCGTAGGCGAAATTATCTTCGCCGGAGGACTGAATCACGCCGTCCAGCGAGATGTGTTCCATGATCTTGAGCTTTCTCATGCAGTCTCCTTATCTCTCTGATGTCATTCCGAACCGGCGCAAAGCGGCGGTGAGGAACCTGCTTCTCAATGAACAGAAGAGGTTGTCACCGACTGGCCTTCCGTTCCATCCGACCACCGTTGCACGCCGATCGAGAACATAGTCAGGCGCTCGGTCAAGTGCTCGTGCTCGTCGCTCATGGCCATGATGGGAGAACCTGGCAGATTCGCCCCCCAGATCGCGGGGTCGGTCTGCGAAAAGTAAAACATGACGTGCGGAGGCCGGTGCCGTACCGATCACAACCATACCGAGCAAAATCAACAGTGCGAATCTCATGATTGCGACTGCGATCGCGCCAATCTTCTTCTTCCGCATTGGTTCCCTCCTAGGAGTGGGCCAAGTCCAATACTGCCGTTCAGTCACTTCCGGCGAATCCTCAGTCAGCCGCTCGACTACGTCCGTCTTTTCTTACCCTTGACTGAAACGCGCGCACCTCGACCGGCGCCCGGCAGGCGACGGCAGCCTTGCGCCCCCATGCCAATGCCTCGTCCAGATCAGCTGCTTCCAGCACCCAAAAACCGCCGATGTGCTCCTTGGCCTCTATGTAGGGCCCGTCGGTGATGAGCACCTTACCGTCGGGCTGCGCCCGCAGCGACTTCGCTTTGCTCACCGCGTGCAGGCCGCCAACGAAAGTCCTGACCCCGGCAGCAATCATTTCTTCGTTGAGCGCGTCAATGTCGCGGTGCATCGCTTCCCCCTCTGAGGATGGGTCGTAGTTGTCGGGGTGGTGAATCGCAACCAAATATTGCGGCACGATTTTCTCCTTAGTTCTTGTAAGGGGTCTTTTTCTGTAACGATCTTCTTCCAGTAACATCAGTTCCTGTAACGTCGGGCCGGCCCGGTTGCCCCGCCTTCACCATGTAGTCGAACCGCCGGACCGGAATTCGACAAATCGTACCAAGAAATTTTTCTTCCGCACTGGTTCGCGACGTATCCCTGAAATAGGCAGGGTGCCCCATTCTCGCGTTCTTTGCGAGAAGTGGGGCACCCGTATTTCCGGCTTCATTGACCAATACCGAATAGTTAGAGGAACGAGAGGTAGAGGTCTTGAGGAACCCACTCGTCAAACACCAGCGAAGAGTGGGGCAACTTAGCGTTCGAATAGCGCAAGCGAAATAAAATCCAGCCCACGACAAAGCGCGGAGTTTTTTCTACTGGCGCATCTCAGCGGCTACGTCGTCGCCGAACTTTTTTTGGATCTCCTTTTGGGTCTCGGGATCGAAGTCGGTCATGTCAAACATGCGGCGAACCTCGACCATTTCGTTATCCTTTCCGGGGATGCGCGCGGCCCATTCGAGCGCCTCTTCGCGCGACTTCACCTGGATGATCCAGTAGCCGCCAACCACTTCCTTCGCCTCGGTAAACGGACCGTCAGTCACCTTCGATTTTCCGCCTTTGAAGGTAACGCGCGCGCTCATCGTCGCGGGCGGGGTCAGCCCGTCGAGCGCGAGCAGCACGCCGGCTTTCCCTAGTTCCTCGTTGTACTTGCCCATTGCCTCCATGTCTTTGAAGTCGGGCGCCCAGCCGGGTTTTGCGTTTTCGTAATCTTTCGGAAACATGATCATCATGAAGCGCATGGTGTTCTCCTTGTGTTGTGAGTAACGTGTAATCAGTAACGTGTAATGAGCATTGAGTGTTGTGCGGACACCTATCAGGGCCGCTCCTTTTATATAAGAACCTGGACCGCGCTCGGCACAGAAAGTTGCGAGGCGCCCAGTGCGCGGTGCGGCTCCACTTACTAGTCGAACGGGGTGGCGGGGAATCGACACGCGATTTGCAGATTTTTTGTGTAGCCCATCACCCGGGGCCGGAAATCCGGGTACAGACGGGATTGATCCCATTTTGAGGGCTGGCCCATCCTTTCGCTGGTTTAATCCCGATGCGGGTGCCCCGCTCTTGTCGCGTTTTGTGCGACGGGGCGGGGATTTTGATTTCCCGTTCCCGGAAGAGACGCCAAAAAACCAGCATGCCCCGCTTCATTCCCGTGCTCATGAGATTACGATGCGGACATGCCCTGGGGTCTGAAGCGATATCAAGAGGCGCGCTGCCTGCATTTCGTGACTTTCAGCTGTTATTCTCGTGCACCGCGTCTGGGCACAACACGCGCCCGGGATGTCTTCGAGCAAACCTTCGAAGACACACGGAAATGGTATGGGTTTTACATCGCTGGATATGTAGTCATGCCGGAGCATGTTCATCTATTGCTGACCGAGCCGGAGCGGACTCCGCTCTCAGTCGCGTTACAGATGCTGAAACAGAATGTGGCGAGGCGGCTTCGAGAACCCGAGGGCGGGCCTTTGTGGCAGCCACGTTATTACGATTTCAACGTGTGGAGCTACGCCAAGCAGACCGAAAAGCTGCGCTATATTCATCGCAATCCAGTGAGACGAGGGCTGGTGCAGAGTCCAGAGGAGTGGGCGTGGAGCAGTTTCCGCCATTACCTTAGTGGAGTTGAGGGGACCGTGGAAATCGAGTCGCAGTGGACCGCACGCAGGCGGGAGCGGATGGGAGTAGGGCATTCGATTCCTGGGATCGGAAGTCAAAACCCCCGCCCTGTCGCAGAAAACGCGACAAGAGCGGGGCACCCAACAGGATTAAACTAGCGAAAGGATGGGCCAGCCCCCAGTGTGCCGGTGGCGCGAGCGTCGTGGCGGCTCCCACTTCTCGCAAAAAGAAGCGAGAAGCGGGGCACCCCAACTCATCATCCTATCGGTTCAAGAATTCCGAATCCATTCTGGCAGGCACGGTTTTACGATTTCAATGTTTGGACGGAAAAGAAGCGAATCGAAAAACTTCGCTACATTCATCGCAACCCAGTTACCCGTGGATTAGTCGACTCACCTGAGAAGTGGAAGTGGAGCAGCTTTCGTTGGTATCGATACGGAGATGCCGGGCCAGTAAAAATTAACGATACCGACATACTAGTAATGAGAATCCGTCCACCCGCCGCATAAGATTCTAAAAATCGAAATGTTGTAACTGTATACTGGGGTGCTGGGGTGCTGGGGTGCCCCATGTCTCGCTTCTTTTGCGAGACATGGGATGGGGAGTGTATCGAGACCTGGGCCACCCGCCGGGAGGTTAGCTATGTCAGGCCCCATCGGTAGCGCTTATCCTGGGAATCTTGCGACCTCGGTGTTTGCGTGCTTTTTCTTGATCGTTTCGGCAAGGTCTGCCGGGTGCCCCATGTCTCGCTTCTTTTGCGAGACATGGGAGGTCCATCCCGACCCTCAATGTTCACCCATCACTGACATATCTCAGTCTCCTTCTTACTCTTCAGTAATGACCGAAGGCCTGCACCGCTTCTACGGCGGAAATGATCTACATTTCCTAACCTTCAGCTGCTATCGGCGGCTGCCCCTCTTTAATGATCCGGCCCGATGCGATTTGTTTCTCCAGATTCTAGAACGGGTGCGCTGCCGCTATCGGCTGGTGGTGTTGGGCTATGTTGTTATGCCCGAACACATTCATCTGTTGGTAAGCGAACCGCAACGGACGCCATTATCGACCGCGATACAAGCGTTGAAGCTTGGATTGGTGCGGAGTTTACAGTGTGCCGGTAGCAAGAGCATCTTGGCGGCTCCCACTTCTCGCAAAAGAAGCGAGAAGCGGGGCACCCCAATTCATCATCCTATCGGTTCAAAAATTCCGAATCCATTCTGGCAGGCGCGGTTTTACGATTTCAATGTTTGGACGGAAAAGAAGCGAATCGAAAAACTTCGCTACATTCATCGCAACCCAGTTACCCGTGGATTAGTCGACTCACCTGAGAAGTGGAAGTGGAGCAGCTTTCGTTGGTATCGATACGGAGATGCCGGGCCAGTAAAAATTAACGATACCGACATACTAGTAATGAGAATCCGTCCACCCGCCGCATAAGATTCTAAAAATCGAAATGTTGTAACTGTATACTGGGGTGCTGGGGTGCCCCATGTCTCGCTTCTTTTGCGAGACATGGGATGGGGAGTGTATCGAGACCTGGGCCACCCGCCCAGTAAAAATTAACGATACCGACATACTAGTAATGAGAATCCGTCCACCCGCCGCATAAGATTCTAAAAATCGAAATGTTGTAACTGTATACTGGGGTGCTGGGGTGCCCCATGTCTCGCTTCTTTTGCGAGACATGGGATGGGAGTGTATCGAGACCTGGGCCACCCGCCGCCTGCGTGTTCCGGAGGGCGGCCCGCTCTGGCAACCCCGCTACTACGATTTCAACGTGTGGAGCTACGCCAAACTAACCGAGAAGCTGCGCTATATTCATCGCAACCCGGTCAGAAGAGGACTGGCGCAAAGCCCGGAAGAGTGGGCCTGGAGCAGTTTCCGGCATTACCTCACTGGAGCCGAGGGCACAGTCGAGATCGAGTCACACTGGACCGCTCGCAAGCGGGAGCGTATGGGGATTCCGCTCACTGACATAGGAAGTCAAAACCCCCGCCCTGTCTCACAAACCGCGACAAGGACGGGGCACCCCGAAAGTTGATTAGACCGGCGAAAGGCTGGGCCAGCCCCCCAATCTTAGAATGTTTGCCAATCCATTTGGAAATCCCGGGAGGGGGGTTAGGAATAGATACAAGGTGATCGGCGGTTTTTTTCTTCTCGGAAATGCAGACGAGGCGTTCACCAGTGTCCATTCGTCGAAAAACAGAGGGGTGCAGTTCACTCGTCTGTCCCCGGTTAATAGGGCCGTCCGCCGGATCACCTCACGTTAGCTATGCTAGTATGACCCTCTTGTGGAGGCGCATCAATGGGATTAGATAGACGCCGACTAGAGTTACAAGTGCAAAAGCAAAGACAGATCGCCATTTTGACCTTCACGGTTGTCACGGCAACTCTGGCGCTTACCTTTTACACGGTCAATGCGTTTCGCGACTCCCGCGCACAACGAGAGCGCGAATATATCAATCGTGCTCAAATTGAAGAGATAATGGAAGAAGTACAACGGTCACAAGAAGAGTCAAAGAACGCAAGAATACAACTTGACGAAACCTTACAGCGACTTTCGCATCTGCGTGGTACAGGAAACACAACGACGGGAACTGAACAACGATTAGCCGCAATAACTCAAGACCTTAGCAACGTCAAACAACAAGTGGACACCCTCCAACGTGGCGTCGACGGTATCAGTGCGGCAATATCTTCGTCACCCGAAAAGGCCGTTGCCCTTCCCCTCCTCACGAAGGATGTTGATGACCTCAAAGTATCCTCTGAGCATGACATTGAGGCAGTTCGGTCAGAAATGATCAGAAGCTATGATCAAACAAAATGGCTTATTGGGTTTATTTTGGCTGCTCTCATTGGAACCGTAATTAATTCCGCAATTCAATCAAGGGGCAGCCGACAGCAGCCACATCACGTTCCGAGGTTTGAATAGATGGGGGCTGCAACGGGTAGCACGGCTCTCTGTCAAAGTGCAGATGCGGGTTCGAATCCCGCCGGGTCCACACTCCCGTTTCTGTGGAGGAGCCGTTCTGGGGAGAAAATACAGAGATAATCTCCCCAAGTAACTTGACAGCGTCCCTGTGATCGCCGAATACTAGGAATTGACAGAGAGCCGCACCACGTTTTATGGCCCCGCCAATGCGGGGTCATTTCTTTTCGCTCGCAAATTTCTCGATGAGTTTTGCTTCGATTCCTCGGCGGGTGGCCCGGCCCCTAGATCCCTAACACAACCAGAAAGTGGGTGCCCGGCTCTTGCGTTCCCTGCAGGGGCGGGTACGATGTTGCCGACATCATAGCTTGTCGCTTGGGAGTTGTAGCGTGCCTTTTAGCGTGAGGAAAACCCGGAAGGTAAAAACTGCGGAAAGACACGCGTTCACTAATTTCCGTCTGCCGAGTAATTAAACGATCCGTCTCTCGCCTTTCCGCTAAATTCACAACATCGCTGTGACATCCAACCTTGCCCCAATCCCACATCCGTTCCAATATTGTTAAGCCCAATGATAAGCTCAGCTCAAATCGCGCAACTAGCAGCTAACAATCCCTTTGGTTTCAAGATTTTAGAATTTAAGTCTTTTAGATCGCGGATTTTGCAGGACGCGCGCCAGATCTAAGAGCGGCAACTCCAATGTTTTTAAGATTTTGTAAAAATTTAGCAGGAGGGGGAGGGGGTGCTTTAAAAAGTAGAGAGCGCGACTGGCGGCGGCCCTACTGCACTCTTCGCTAGCGATGCGCCACCAGACATTTGTTTATTTCAACGCCCGAATGCGCTCCTGCAAAAATTGCCGCTCCGGCTCCTGTTGGGTCAGCCCCAGAGCTTTCTCATAAGACGCCCGAGCCTCAGCTGTTCTGCCGAGCCTGCGGCACATATCGGCACGGGCGGAATGCGCCAGGTAGTAATTGGCCAATTCGCCATCTTCCAACACCGCGTCGATATGCGCCAGACCGGCCTCTGGACCATCGCGCATGGCAATTGCCACGGCACGATTGAGCTGTACTACGGGAGAAGGCTGAATTCGTACCAATTGGTCGTAAAGCGCAACAATCTGCCGCCAGTCGGTCGCAGCCACCGATTCCGCCTCCGCATGAACGGCCGCAATGGCAGCCTGTAGTGTGTAAGGGCCGAAGCGGCGGGACTTCTGCTGGTACCCCAGAGCTTTCTCCAGTAAAGCCACTCCCTCGGCGATCTGCTCCCGGTTCCAGCGCGTGCGGTCTTGATTCTCCAGCAGAATCAGCTCTCCGGTGGGAGAGGTTCTCGCGGCGCGGCGGGATTCCTGCAGCAACATCAAGGAAAGCAACCCAATCACTTCCGGCTCTGGCCGGAGTTCTGCCAAATGAAGTTCGATCAGCAACCGGCCCAGTCGAATCGCCTCGCCGGTTAGCTCGGCGCGCGTAACCTCCGCTCCCGCCGCAGCCGAATAACCCTCGTTAAAGACGAGATAGATGACCTGAAGCACCGCGCCCAGGCGCTCCGGCAATTCCTGCGGCGTCGGTACCTCGTACGGAATCCGTTCCTCTCGAATCTTTGCCTTGGCGCGCACAATGCGCTGCGCCAGCGTACGTGGAGTGGTGAGGAATGCCTTTGCGATCTCCTCGGTCGTCAGCCCGCACACCTCACGCAAGGTGAGCGCAACGCGCGCTTCCGGCGCCAGAGATGGATGACAGCAGGTGAAAATCAGGCGCAGCCGGTCGTCTTCAAGGTTGTGCTCAAGGCTGTCTTCATTGGATTGTTCCGCCGAACTCCATCGCGCCTCGATATGGTGCACGAGCTCGTCTTGCGACGCATCAAATCTTGCCCGCCGACGCAGAGTGTCAATAGCTTTGAATCGGGCGGTCGAAATCAGCCATGGTCGCGGGTTGCCGGGTACTCCACTCTTCGGCCACAGGCTCAGCGCAGCCGCAAAGGCTTCGTGCATCGCTTCCTCAGCAAGATCAAAATCTCCGAGCAAGCGGATCAGAGTTGCCAGAATTCGTCCCGAATCCACGCGATAAATGGAGTCGAGCAATTCGCGTATCTGGTCACGTATCTGCTCGGGAGTACGCTCGGACATGACACGATCGGACATGATGACGACCTTAACAAACCAGCCACCCCGAATCAATTTGGACGGCGTTGCTCTCAAGCCACGATCAATCCAGAAGTTAAACCGAAGAAGTTGAACTACAAAAGCGAGACGGTCAGAATTAGGCTTCGGAGTAGCCGATGCGTCGAAAAAGAGTCACTCTTCATTGCCAGCAAACCCGCATCACTCCGCAAAATAATTTCCAGACAATTTCACGCGAATAATACAAAGTTTTGACGGCCACATGACATGCGTTCAATTGGCTGCACGCTACTCTGCCTTACACCGCAACCCTGCTCCGGTGAAATACGTTGAATTAGAAGAGGAAATCATGAAGCAGATCACAGACGTTCTGGAACGTAAAGCCAGCCGGCGCCGGTTTCTCAAAAACGGCATGATCGCTGGCGCAGTAGCGACCGCCGGGGCCGGCATTCTGGGCAAGGGACTGCCGGCGTTCGCCCAGGAAAACAGCAATGCACCGTTAACCAAGGGAGACGTTTCCATCCTTCAATTTCTCGCCGCAGCAGAACTGATCGAATCCGATCTTTGGATTCAGTACGCGGAACTCGGTGGCATCGGCAAGAAACCGCCTATCGAAGTGGACCCGCACGAACACCTGAACCCTTATCAGGTAGCTCTGTCGAACCTCGATCCCGACGGCCCGCAATACATTCAAAGCAACACCATCGATGAAGTAAGCCACGCGACCTTCATCAACGCTTACCTCGAGTCGCAGGGAGCCGATCCCGTGGATTTCAGCCAATTCGTAACTCTGCCGGGAAGCACGGCTCAGGGATCGTCCGGCAAGCTGCGCCTCACGAACCTGATGAATCTCAACGTCGACACCAGTTGGTACGTTCGTTACCGCAGCGCAACCAATCCGGACCTTGGTGCTACTTTTCCTCAGGCCATCACTCTCAACAATGTGACTGCGATTCCTCGTTCCGACGCGGATTACGAAGGCAAGCCGAACCCCAACTTCAAGGGTAACGATCACATTCAGGCGATTGCCAACGTCGCGGCTTTTCACTTCGGCGCGATCGAGCAGGGCGGCACAAGTCTCTATGCAGCCATGAGTCAAAAAGCGACGAGTCTCGACGTGCTTAAGATCACGCTCAGCATCGGCGGGGACGAGATCGCGCACTTCCTGGAGTGGGTGGATTTTGCCGGCAACGGCGTGCAGGCCTCGGTGGCGCCTTTTACAGACCCTAAGAGTGGCCTGACATTCCCCAATTTTTTCAGCCCACTGAATCCGTTGATTCAGCCGAGCCTGATCTTCCCAGTCCCTGTGGAATTCATGCCCGGTCTGCCACGAGTCTCGGTGATTCGTCCGGTCACTGACCCATTTGCGGGAGCCATGGCTGCCGTGAAAGGCCTTACCGCCAGTGGTCTCTTCATCGGTCAATCGCAGGAGTTTTTCAGCACCCTGAACGCTCTCGCCGAAGCGGCCGATGCGGCACAACGCGGCGCGTAAATTAACCAACCCTTTGGGTACGGCACGGCTTCGGCCGTGCCGCCCCAATTCACGGAGGAAGCAAATGTTTGAAGGCATTTTTCAACCCATGCACTTGATGGTCATCGCAGGCATCGCTCTACTGATTTTCGGCCCCAGGAAACTCCCCGAGTTCGGCAAAGGACTCGGCGAAGGCATTCGCGGCTTCAAGTCCGCCATGCAGGGAAAAGAAGAATTGCCGGCGAAAGAACCGGTGACAAAACCAACGGAAGAAAAAGCATGAGCCTCTCGGAAATATTTTTCCTAGGGATGCTGGGCCTCATTGTCTTTGGCCCCAAAAAGCTGGTGTCCGTTGGCCAGCAAGCGGGCACCATGTTCGCCCGCTTCCAGAAAGTAAGCAGGGAATTCCAAACGCAGTTGCAACAAGAAATATCCGTGGCGGCAAAAGATTCACCCAAACAACAATCAACGACCGCAAGTGTTGCGATCCATTAACAGTGGGGGCATCGTGAAATATGATTGTTAACCTGCTCAATCCCCGCCCTGAAAGCCGTTTGACGCCATACGGTCCGGTGTACTAATCTGCGATTACACCGGAAAGGAGGTGGTCGAATGACAAGTTCTGATTGTTGTGGCAATTGTTGTGGGAGTCTAAGACCAGGTGAGGTGGCTGAGACTTAGAGCTGGTTGCTCTAAGCGGGGCTTCAGACGCGACGCAATTAAGATCGACGCGCCGGAAGCTACAGCCCGCACACTACCGGTGAAATAAGGATTGAATTCCGCCTGGCTCAGGTCGGTCAGGAATCCCGGAGTTGCCGTGAGAGGCCACGTAGAGTGACCACCTCTTGGTTAATCCCAAACAGTCCACCGGACGGCCCGCGGGTTCCATTCTGCGGGCCGTTTGATTTTTTAACGTAGCCTATTGGCAGCCTTTATTGAACGACTAGTGTAACCGTAGTCGTCTCCTGCGGCACTCCGCTGGCAGTTCCCGTAATCATCACGGTATAGGTATTCGCGGGCGTACCCGGGCTGCCCGGGTTAGTGGTTGTCGTTTGCGTTCCGCCGCTGTTCCCGTTTCCGCCGCCACACGCCACCTGAAATACGCACCCGCTAAGCGCCAGCAGCATCATGGCACATGCCAACATCTTTCTGCGGTCAGCTTTCCGTCGTCCGCTGAACAACAGCGCGGGAATCATCAGCCCCAATGCAAGGAACGCATCCCATTTGCTTCTCCCGGAGAATGCTGACGCCGATTGTGCCGCCGTTGTGGTAAGCGTAAGCGTGGAAGTCCCGGTGCCCGAAATCGTTCCCAGAGAGCACTTCGGAGCAGGGGTCGCGGCCGGCGTGATCGCGCAGCTGAGAGCTACAATCGAGGGACTGAGCCCGCCAACAGGCGTGATCGTAATCATCGACGTAGCTGACGCTCCCGCTGCCACCGTCACCGACGGTGGTGATGAAGTAAGGCTGAACCCTTCAGGTATGGCAGCATCCGCTACAACTTCACTCAAAACTGGGGAAGTGCTGACCGCATAATTCGTAGTCCCGCTGTAGGATGCCGTAATACTGTGCGTCCCCAGAGCGAGCGTCGAAATCGACATGGTTGCCACTCCGCTGGCGTTCACGCTGGCATTGCCCAGCGTGGTCGATCCGTCCATAAACGTAATCGTTCCCGTAGGCATCCCAGCTGTTTGTGAACTGACGCTGGCGGTCAGCGTTACCGTTTCATTCGGGTTAGCTGGATTGGCGGAAGAAGCTAACACTGTCGCCGTGGTCGCCGGCTGCACCGTTAGATTGTATGAAATCGTATGCGGTTGATAATTGCTGTCGCCGGAGTAAACGATCGACAGCGAATCCAAGCCCGCAGGCAGAGTGTTGATGGCAAGAGAGACTGCGCCATTTTTCAACGGACCGGAATTTAGAACCGCGTTTCCCTTCTCCAAACTTACGGTACCAGTCGGAACGTTGCCGTTGGAGACGCTCGCCGCAACACTCACACCGAAGCTGACCTCCTCCCCATAAGCCGGAGAATTGCCGGAGGATGTGACGCTGATTGCCGTTCCTTGCGTGTTGAGCAATATGCTGACCGTGTTGCTATAGCCGTTGGCGACGGCGATGTCGGGTGCTCCGTCAAGATTAAAATCTGCCACAGCTGCGGAGTAGGCTTGCGATCCTGTGCCCGATAAAGGCGGCTGTTGCTGGAATGCTCCTTCGCCATTGCCGATCAACAAACTCACTAAATTTCCCGGAGAGCCGTTCAAAGGCGTGCTGGCTACTGCTAAATCAAGGTTCCCGCCTCCGTTAAAGTTCGCTACAACAATGGAAGATGGATTTACGCCTGCCAAATAAGGTTTCTCGGTCTGGAAGGTTCCATCTCCATTGCCGAGATAAATGCTCACCTGTCCGGTGGTATAGTCTGCGACCGCCAAATCAGGGTTGCCATCGTTATTGAAATCTCCAATTACTACGGAAAGGGGATTGCCTCCCGTTACCGTTGGGTATTGCACCTGCGTCTTGAAGGTGCCATCGCCATTGCCCAGGAAGACGCTGATATTGTTGCCCGTCTCATTTACGACCACCAGATCCAGTATGCCGATTCCTCGAAGATCGCCCACGGCTACGGAAACCGGACCCGCATTTCCTCCGCCGCTTTCGGTGATGGGATAGTTGGTTGCTGCTTGAAATGAAACTGGGCCGCCGGGAGAGGTGCTGTTTAAAAGAACGCTTACGCTATTGCTGTTGAAATTCGCAACCACCAGGTCGAGCAAACCATCCCCATTGAAATCTCCAGTGGCAACGGAAGCAGGTTCGCTTTGGACCTGGAACGTGGACGGTGCCGACAGCGAGTAGGTGCCGCCGCTGCGCGCTCCCAACAGAACGCCGACATTGCCGGCTGCATAATCCGCTAGAGCAACATCTGGGATTCCATCCCCGTTAAAGTCGCCAACCACCACAGAACGCGGGTTCGTGTTCGTTCCCGTCGAAAACTGCAACGGCCCCTGGAACGTTCCGTCGCCATTCCCCAGAATGATCGAGATGCCGCAATTGGGCGTTGACTGACAGTTATTGTCGGCTATGGCAAGATCTGGAAATCCATCGCCGTTGAAGTCGGATGTAGCAACCGAGTACGGACCGGGACCCGCGTTGTAGTCCGTCCGCGACTGGAAGGTCTCATTCCCGTTGTTGATAAGAATGCTTACGCTATTGATGCCCCAATCCGCGACCGCCAGGTCGATCTTTCCGTCGTTATTAAAATCTCCCGCAACCACCGAATAGGGAATATCGCCAGTTCCGCTATTCAGTTGCCCCTGAAATGTGCCGTCTCCAACTCCCCAAAGCACGCTGATGGTATTGCCATTGCCGGCCGATACAGCGATGTCCGGTATGCCATCGCCGTTGAAATCTGCCACGGCAACTCCCGTGGGAAATGCGGCGGTTGGATAGTTGACTGCGGTTTGAAATCCACCATTGCCCAAGCCCAGCAGAACGCTGACAGTATTGCCCTGTTGATCCGCGGCTACGATGTCGAGTTTGCCATCGCCATTTACGTCCGCCAGCGCAACCGCAACCGGTGCATTTCCGGTGGCGTACTGAAGTTGCCCGTTGAACGTACCGTCTCCCTTGCCAAGAAACACACTGACCACGCTGGGGCCGCTGTTGTTGGCAATCACATTGTTGGCTACCACTAAATCAGGAATGTTGTCTCCGTTCACATCGCCCACCGCGACTGAATACGGATTTACGCCCGTGCGATACGTCACCTGAGTTTGAAATGTGCCATCGCCATTTCCCAGCAGCACACCGATCGTGCCCGGATTATCGCCGCCGGCGTTGGTTACAGCGAGGTCGAGAAAACCGTCGCCATTGAAATCGCCCACCGCAATCCCTATCGGCTGTGCTCCTACCGTGCAGCATCCTGCTTTCAGCGTGAACTTGCCAGTGCCGTCGTTGAGAAAAATGCTAACCGTGCCAGTCGGGCTGCCCCCGGAGTTCGTCACCGCGATATCCAGATAGCCATCCCCGTTGAAATCCCCGACCGCAACTCCCTGGGGAGTGCTGCCCGTTGCGTAAGTAACCTGGGAAGCGAAGGTTCCATTTCCCTGGCCCAGCAACACGCTGATGTTGTTCGACGAAGAGTTCGCCACCACGATGTCCAGATTTCCGCTGCTGGTGAAATGTCCTGTAGCCACAGCCTGCGGATTGCTCCCGGTAGCGTATTGAGGCGCCTCCAGAAACTGGCCGGCATAAGCCAGCAGCGTTCCTGCGAACATAAAAGTCAAAAGCACCGAGAGTTTGCGTGGCAGCATAATTCCTCCATCCGTTTTCTCTTCGACAGATCAAATGCGAATCCGCCTCCACGAGGAAGCGCACGCAAATCTAAGCGGAGCGAAGAGCCGTACCGATAAAAATGCAGACAACTGCGCCTGGGAAAACTACCGGCAATACTGGGGGATTTAAAAAGGGGAGTACTCGCTCCAGCTGCGGGGGAGACAACTTTGCAGCTAGGAAAGCGCGTTGAGCATACTTCGACGTATCGAAGTTAGCAATGACCCATTTGAACTAATCTGAGAGACGAAAGTCTTTCAGAAAAAAGGCCCGAATTACGATTCGGGCCCAAGTACAGGTTAAACAGGCGGGGGAGGACAACTTTAAAAACCTATTTGCTGGCGGCGCTGGCGCTGGCGGTTTGCGATTTTGCCGCCAGTTGCTGCTCCACAATCTGGCGCAGCGAAGCGTAATCCAGCGCGCCGCTCAGGAAGTGGCCGTTGATGAAGAAGCTCGGCGTTCCCGTGATTCCCAGCTTTATGCCTTCCTTGCGGTCGCGATCCACGACTGCGGCTTCCGCGCCGGTGTCGAGGCACTGATCGAACTTGGCCTCATCCAGCTTCAAAGCCCGGGCATGCTCTTTGAGTTCGTTCGTGTCGAGTTCTTTCGTGGCGAACAACTCGTCGTGGAACTCCCAAAATTTGCCTTGCTCGCCGGCGCAGCGCGAAGCTTCCGCGGCTTTTTCAGCGCGTGCGTGCATGGGTAGCGGGAAATCCTTGTAAGCAAATGCCACGCGGTCGCCCAGATCGGTTTGCAGCTGTTTCATGGCAGCCGCAACCTTCTGGCAATAGGGGCACTCGTAGTCGGCGAACTCGACCACGGTTACAGTCGCGTTCTTCGGGCCGACAGTCGGCGCGTTAGCCGTGTCAACGTTAGTGCGTGGGGGCGCGAGGGTCACGTAGACCGTGCTCTGTGTACGTAGGGCCGCGACATATGCGGCCTGTGCCTTGTTGGTACGCAACTCGCGGATCTTTTCCAGGATTTTGCCGCGAACCGCCTCGTAGGGCTGTTCGGTTTCCAGACCCTCGTAGTAGACCTTCATTTGATCTTCGCTTGGATCTTTTACCTGCGACTTGATGTCGCGATCGATCAATTGTTCGAGGGTGATGTGTTCGCTCTTGGCTTTCTGCTCAAGCAGCTTTTTGTCGATCAGATCGTTCAAAGCCCGAGTTTGGGCTTGATAGTACGAGTAATGGGCCGAGAGCAACTTGGCCGATTCTTCCAGTTCCAGGTCGGCCATGGTTACTTGCTCGCCGCCGACTTCCGCAACTACACGCGTATCGTCGCCTTGCGTCTGCGCATAGATGTTTCCTGTGCCGAGCAGGGCCAATGCGGCGCCCAGTCCCAGCTTTACTGCTTTCCCCAAAACAGACATGAGATCCCCCATCTCATTACAGATTTAAATTCATTAAAAATTCACTACTTGCAACAATTGAATCCGCCAATTTGCGGCGTATCCAAAATCTGGAACTAATCTCCGGCACCGCAAGTGCAAATGCCTCCACTGGTATCCAGCAGAATGGCGTTGCACTCTGCATTCAATCTTTTTTCCTCCGCGACGTTGAGAGTAGCGTCTTGCGACACGGTTTCAGTGATGATGAAGCCCGTATTCTGAACGTGTGTCGTCCAAGCCCGCACTCCGCCGGTAACAGGATTCATCTTCGCCGGTATTGGGCAAACTGCGTTCGTAGCTACGCTCGAAACAATGTCGATCACTCCCGCAGTCAAAATCAAGCCAGTCAGCGGGTTTGCCGTCAGATCGTTGTCGATCGAAAGAGTACGCAGCCCGTCCGGAGATAAATAACAGCCGCAGCACTCGCTCAATTCCTGGTTCACGTCAAAAACATAAATATTCGCGCAAACAGCCCCACCCGCTTCGCCCGGATTGCTGAGACGCAAGGTCGCATCCTGAGCATTGGGGGTGTTGGCGTTTGCAAAATAGTCGACCTTTAGCACATCGGGTGGAAGCTGTGGAACCGTTTGCCCGAGTACAGACCCGGCACTAAAAGCCACAAATAACGCGCAGATCACAAGCATCGTGGTCCGACGCATTTTGTCCTCCTTGAGATGACGCCGCCAAAGCGGGGGATATACTACGTGGCCACTTGTTGTTCCGCCCCGGAACCACAAGTCCTCAAGTCAGATTCCCAACTATCAAAGAACAAACAACAACCTTATAACGAAAACCTCGCCAGAAAGCGATGTACTCACTTCCTGGCGAGATCTACTCTTAACCCAGCCAAACCGGAATTAGTCTCCAGTTCCGCAGGTGCAGATGCCAGAGCCGCTGCCATCGAGAACGATGGAGTTGCACTGCGCATTCAGGCGGTTCACTTCCGCGGCGACGAGAGTGGCATCCTGGGAAGCCGTCTCAGTCTCGGAGAAGTTGGCGTTCTGAATGTGAGTTGCCCAAGCGCGCACGCCACCCTGAATCGAGTTCAGCTTGGTCGGAACGGGGCAAACGGTGCTGGTCGCAACGTTCGAGACGATCTTGATGACGCCGGTAGCAAGGGTCTTGCCAGTCAGCGGGTTTCCGGTCAGGTCAGTGTTGACCGAGAGGGTACGCAGACCATCTGGAGACAGATAGCAGCTGCAGCACTCGCTCAGTTCCTGGTTCGGATCGAACACGTAGATGTTAGCGCAAACGCTTCCACCTGCCGTGCCGGGGTTATCCAGACGAACCGTTCCGTCCGGAGCGCCCGCCGTGTTGGCATTGGCGAAATAGTCGACCTTCAAGGTGTCGGGCGGTGGCGTGGTTGTTGCTGCCAACGCGGAACCGGCACCGAGGGCCAGAACGAGCATACAGATTACAAGCATTGTGGTTCGACGCATTTATTGTCCTCCTTAGATTACGCCGCTGAACAGGGGAGGGGGTTGGTCAGCTTATATGGCGCAGAGCGTACTCTATCGGAATTCAACTTAATCACAAGTCCCCAAGTGCACTAATCCAAAATCACTAACCCCGTGAAATCCCGCTCACAGCGCCGCTTTCCAGCCCAACGCGCGAGCCCGCGATCTTCCCGATGATCCCGGACCGGGTAGACACTCCCATTTTCACCATGACCAGCCGGATGAATGCCTTCACCGTATTCGGGCTGATCTTCATCCGCTGGGCAATTTCTTTACTGGTGAAGCCCTCCAGCAAAAACTGCACCGTTTCCCGTTCCCGCGCCGTAAGGCCAAAGCGTTCGGAAATCTCCGCGATCATGGCTACCTCGTTGCCTTTCCTTTCGAGAATAACGATCAGCAATCCCTCGGACGGGCTCGAACCATTCTTGTGATTCACTGCTTTCCGGCTTGCCGCCGCGTCGATCGGGAATCCGCGGCAAACATAAGTCCTCTGGGCTGAGCGAAATTCGCCGACCACTCGCGGCGGCGACTGTCTTTCCATCAGATCGAGACGGATCTTATTCGCCAGCCACGCGTCCATATGATGAATATTCTCCGGACGCTCTGGGAAAGTGAGAATCTGTAACGCCTCGGGATTCGAGGCGACAACGCTTAACGAACCATCAACAATGATCAGGCCAGGGTGAGCCGAGGCACTACGCACTTTATTTTCCCTCTTCAGGAGACGGAACCCCAAAACCCGCGAACCGTCTCAGACGAATGACTTTTTAGTCGTAATTGAGCCCGGAGAACGCCCCAACCGCCGGAAATCCTAATGGCGGGACGCGCGCATTTTTCGCGCTTCTCTCCTTACATCCAAACTTGCTTCAGGCACACGATTTAAAGCAGGCCAACACTTTCCTGGGGGTTGGAAAGATCATCCTGCGCTCCCCCCGGAGGGCGAGAGGAAGGCGGATGTATTGTCGCACAGTAGTAACCAATGTCAAGCACAAGTTACTTACTTAACCGGATTTTAACCCGATTCCAGCGACACAACCATTATGGATTAGTTCGTTTGTGCTATATCTTGCACACTTCGCCGCAAGTTTTAACCCGAACAGACTCGGCCAGGCTCGTATCTGATCACTGAACTTGCCGTTTGGTCGTCGTTTGCAGCGTTCTGGTAGTTTTCGATCCTTTCTTTGCGGGTTTTCCAGCACTCGCCGGTCGCTGGCTGCTGCCATGCATTGCCGGCAACGGCTGCGCAGGTGCAGGTTGTGCTACAAGTGCCGGGCCAACTCGTGGATTGGACTTCTGCAACTCGGGTTTCACGCGGCCCAACGCCCGGTCAAAGCGCAAATTCAAAGCCTTGTGCAGCTTCCCCAATACCTTAAGAATTTTCTCTAAGCGTGATTCCTCAACTGGAACATTTTCCAACGCTGTCCTGTATTTCGCGATCCAAGCTTCTTCGTCACTCTTCAAGTGAGTCCCGTCCGTCATCGCCTCACCTCACACCACACTTCTGTGCTATGCGTTATACGCTCTCGCGCGTTATATAACAGCACTCCAGAGGAACTAATCTCATGGTTGATACCGTCATGGTTGCGGCGAGGTGATAAGAACGGTAAGGACGTGAAGAATGGAAAGGAAATGAATGTTAAAATTGCCCGCCAAGCTTCGTCGCCTGCGCCGCAGCAGCCCAAAGAATTGCATCGTTCACTTATGAAATCACTTAAATATTGCCTGGCTTTATTAATCGTCACGCAGGTAACCGCCGCGCCGGCATTTTCGCAAACGCCTCCCGAAAAAAATCCTTCAGAAAAAACATCATTTCTTAAGCGCGCCACCGTCTCCGAGAATGCTGGAACGACCGAAGTTACCGCCAACAGTCCCCGGCCGCTGGCGCAGGCGCTCGATGCACTTCAGCAAAAATACGGATGGCTCGCCGGATATGAAGACCCGCAATTCCGCTCCAAGTCAGATCTGGCCGAACCCGCAACTGCGGGAGGACAGATCCTTCCAGCGGGCGGCCGCTTTACCGCGGAATTTCCTTCGACCGTCTCCGACGAAGAAAAAATCTTGCAGACAGTCGTGGACGCGTACAACAGCAGTGAAAACCCCGGACGCTTCGAGCTACGTAAAACGAAGCAGGGCGGTTTTTCTATCGTCGGTACGCAGTCCAAAAACGCGCAAGGGCACATCACACCGCAGCGCCCTGCGCTGGACGCGCCAATCACTCTTCTCCCTCGCCAACGAACCGCCACCGACACAATCAACTTAATTGCTCGAAGAATCGCCGAGCAGCGCGGGGTCAAAATCACATTAGGAGTTTCACCCAGAAATCTGCTGGATCACAACAATGTGAAAGTCAGCGGCACCAAAGTCCCGGCCCGGGAACTTATACTTCAGGTCTTGTCGTCACTTCGGGGCAGCTTTTACTGGCGATTGCTCTTTGATCCGAACTCCAAGGGATATTTCCTTGACATCCACCTTGAGCCCTCTCACCCGAAATAATTTTTGCGCGCCATTTTGGTCCAACACCTGACAAAGCTCTAAGCACATCGAGTGGCCTTTGTTCTTTTCGTGAGAGAATGCGTCTCAGATACTCCTTCAGCTTGCTCCAAAGTTACGCTTCAGTAGAGGTCATGTGAAAGGGATAGTAGTCGTGGTCCTTGGGGGAGTCATCTTTGCATTGACCGTTCCCCGTGCAAAAGCGCAACTGACTTGCTCTCCAGCGCCGTGCGTCACTAGCAATGTTACCGTCAGCAGCTCTGCCTCCAACACTACTGTTGCCGGTATGGTTCTTGCGGCCAGCCCGGTTTCCTCTTCGCAGAATTTCGCTATCACGGCCAACGATTTGGTTGGAATGAAATACTGCTACGGTTTGCTCGGCGACTCGAGTGAATCCGCAGTCTTCACCTCTTCCGATTTCGCCGTAACCTGGTCTGGTGGTTGTCAGCCCCCGAGTGGTCCGAACTTCGGTCCTAACTACGATCCGATTGCCGCTTATGACAATGCAGGTAATCTATTTTCGGGTCAGCTGGGTGTCTCGAACACCCTGGAAACAGTATTTATGCAGGAGCTGGCGGCAGGTTCTTCCACATGGGGCAGCTATTTTCCAACGCTTGCCTACACGGATCAGTCAACGGAGGATTTTTATGACTACGATTTTCCGGGGATGGCCATAGACAACAGCCGCCCCTTACCGGTGCTCTATGTGACAGCGTGGGAGAAGGGGTTAAGCAACCCCAACACCGGGCCTGTCACAGCCATAGCGGTTGGCCAATCTTACGATGGCGGAGTTACGTGGACCACGGGAAGAGTTTCTGACATTCTTACCGGCACAAGCTTGGCGCAATATTCTCGCCTCGCGGTTACTAAGAACAGCAAAGTCCTTGTGACTTGGATTCAGAATACAGGAGGCAATGCCGAGAGTGTTTACGCTGCGTTGTCTGGCAATCGCGGCGTATCATGGACCACGCCAACCAAGATTTTTAATATCTCGCAACCAGCCCAGGCGGGAGCAGAATGTGCCACAAACTATCCTGAAGTAAACCGGGTGCTCCCCCACACCTGTGTGAGGATGTTCTACTTCCCGCAGCTTGCCAGCACTTACAACAGTTCCGCACCAGCAAATCAATTCAACGCGATCTATCCCAACTTCAATGGGATCAACGTGGCTATCGAGTACAGGTCTTCTTTAAATGGCACCAAATGGAGTGCTCCCCTTGTCTTGTCCAGCGTCACCGCCGATCAGTTTGAGCCTTGCATTGCGTCAGCTTCTAGTGGTTCCGCAACCATTGGCGTCGCCTGGCTTGACACGCGGAACTCCCCAGCCGGAGGACCGGACACTCTCTATGACGCCTATGGAATCGTATCGACCGATGGCGGCTCGACATGGTCTTCTGTTTACCGGCTTTCCTCAGAAAGCGGCGGAACTTCGGTCGAAACCGAGCCGCAAAGCGAATATCTCGGAGATTGGACGGGGTGCGCCTGGAAAGGCGGTATCTTTTACTACGCGTTTCCCAGCACTGCGAATGGTTTGAATCAGGTTGCGACTATCGTGGGTCTGAACCCGTAAGCCGGCAGAAAAGCGCGGCCAGTGCAAGAATCTGCGCCTTGGAGAGCGGCCCTCCCCGACCTCCAAGGCCGATTTGACTTGCATATTTGACCCGGCAACAACGTCACCGCCGCCAAATCAGGGCTCATCCTAAAGCGCTAGCCTGTTCGCAGCAAGCGGTATTAAAGGACATCTCAGGACATTTCGGGACAGCACAACTTAAAGACATTGTCACTTTTTTCTCAAGCGGCTTTGGATTCATTACAAAGCTGTTGATAATGATCCCGCCCGCGTTCATAACCCCGACGGAAGGCCTCGCCTGCCTCGGTGCCGGGATGCTGCTGCTCCAACTCCTCGATCTTGGCATTCATCTCTCCCATCACCTGATCGTATTCCTTGCAGCGCATGCGGGAGTGCAGTGCCGCCTCGAAGCCCATGCGGTAAAATTTTTCATCGTCCCCAAACTTTCTGCCATGGGTCGAATAGTGTTCCTGCTCCGCGCTGCGCAACCCAATCCACCATTGTTCGCGCGCCGCATCCACAGTCTCGGCTCCTTCTGTATTAAGCAGCTCACGGAAGCGGGAAGCCTCATTCTCATCTTCTGCCATGGCGATGACTACGCTGCGGCCCTTTCTCAGCGCGTCTTCATAAACAAATAATTCGTCCTCGGGAAGGCCGTCCGTCAGATTATTTTCGATCTTCCCACCCGCAATCGCGCCCACGCTCGCCCCCGCCGCTGCCGCTATCGCTCCGCCCAGCAAGCCAAGCGCAGTAATCGGCCCCACTCCTGGGATCAGCACCGCAATCAGCAACGGTCCTGCAGAAAACCCCGCTGCCGTTCCCACCAAGGCCCCAATGGCTTTTCCCATGCCCGACTGCTCCCCAGCAACGGCAGGCGCGGTATTCTGCGTGGCTGCATTTCCCGGCGTAAGAAAGGTTAAGCGATCTTCGGGTAAAGATAGCGCGCGGAGCTGCTCTAAAGCGCGTTGCGCATCTGTCTGAGAAGCAAATACTCCGGTCACAGCTTTCATCGGAAATACCTCCGTTTAGTCACACTGTCACGCGAAATCTGATGAAAGTGTAGCAGGCAAGGTTGTCGCCGCTTATTTCAGCAGTTGGCGAAGCATCCGTTCTCGAAGTATCCTTGCCGGGTGTCGTCCTCTGGCGAATCCTATCTCGAGCAACAGCGCGAACGCCGCCGCTTGGCGGACAACTACGCGGGTATGACAGATGGCGAGTTACAAAAGCTCGCCCAACATGCCGAATCGTTAACCGAACTGGCTTGCGACGCGCTGGAAGACGAACTCGACCGCCGCAACCTGGAATTTAACGATAACGATCTTGCCGACGACACGGCACCGGAACCGCGCCCAACCATGGAAGTGCGCGAACTCGTCACCATCCGCCAGTTTCGTGATTTGCCCGAAGCTTTATTGGCAAAAGGCAGCCTCGAATCGGCGGGCATCGAATGTTTTCTAGCCGACGAAAATCTGGTCCGCCTGGACTGGTTCATTTCCAACTTCATCGGCGGCATCAAGCTCAACGTTCGCCCCGCCGACGAAGCCAACGCGCGCAAGTTGCTTGATGAGCCGATTCTCGAAGGCCTCTACGTGCAAGGCATAGGTCTCTACGAGCAGCCCCGCTGTCCCAAATGCCAGTCGCTCGACGTGAACTTTCAGGAACTCGACCGCCCCATCGCCTACATGAGCGCCTTCCTGCATGTGCCGATTCCAGTGCAGCGTGCTGGCTGGCGTTGCCACACATGCGATGCGGAGTGGGCAGAGGATGAGAGCTTGGACAAAGCCAGCAACGATTAACGCGGTTCTTGTGCCTGCACCGCCGAGAGGTTCACCAATAACAATGGAGATAAATTTTATTGAGAAACCGTCCCGCCTCAAGGTATGCTGTTGTCCAATCCGGTCGATGGAGCGCTCCTATGCGATTGTCTCTGGCTGTTTTCTCCGGGTTCCTTCTTCTTGCCATCCCAGCTGCCGTTCCACATGCTTCGGCGCAAAACATTTTTCTCACGCCGGTTCCTAACGCGCCATTCAGTGCCGTTGTTGAGGTTCAGCGCACGAGGATACATCCCGATGGTTTGGTACTCAACCTGAAAAGCGTCCGGATCATGGCGCGCGACGGCATCGGGCGCATTCATAACGAGTCGCGAGTATTCTTGCCGGCGACTAGTACCGAGACGCCGGAGGTCGAGCACATCCATCTCTACGATCCGCGTACTCGCATTTCTACTGAGCTCGATCCGCGCAAGCACACGTTCTACACTCAAACCATCCATCACCCGCCCTCAACGGTGCCGCCAACCGTGCGCTATGGATCGCCCTCGGGTGTCGGCGTGCCCCAGAATGATTTCTCAAAGGAAGAAGATCTTGGCAGCCAGGAGATTGGAGGAGTAACGGCGCGCGGTGTGCGCGAGACGCAGATTATCCCGGCCGAAAGCAGCGAGACCGGCAAGGAGATCGCAATCACCGATGAATATTGGTATTCCGATGAATTACGCATTAACGTGGTGATGAAGCACGACGATCCGCGCACCGGAACCACAACCTTCACCGTCACGCATATCACGCGCGGAGAGCCGGATCAGGCTCTGTTGGAAATTCCAGAAGGCTACACCCGCGTAGCGGCGAAGCCATAACTGAGAGTGTCTGAATAAAATATTCAGGACTTATTCGAGCGCACTGCTGCCGGCAATTCCACAACGCTCGAAAACCTGCCGGTGTGTTGACTCGCTCGCAGCAGCCAACTAACATTCGCAGGACATGCCTGAAGAACAAAATCCCATCGGACGTGCCATCTCGCACTATCGCGTTCTCGAAAAACTCGGCGGTGGCGGCATGGGCGTCGTTTTCCGCGCCGAAGATACCAAGCTGCGCCGCTTCGTCGCGCTAAAGTTTTTGCCCGAAGGCATCGCAAAAGATGAGGCCGTGCTCGAGCGCTTCCGCCGCGAAGCGCAATCCGCTTCCGCGCTGAACCACCCCAATATCTGCACGATCTACGATATCGACGAAGCCGATGGCCATCCCTTCATCGCCATGGAACTGCTGAAGGGCGTCACCCTGAAGCACAAGATTTCCGGTATTCCCCTGCCGCTCGAAACCATTCTCAGCATCGGCATTGAAGTCTCTGACGCGCTCGATGTTGCCCAGTCCGAGGGCATCATTCACCGCGACATCAAGCCCGCCAACATTTTCGTCACCGAACGCGGGCAAGCCAAGGTGCTCGACTTCGGCCTAGCGAAAGTGGTTTCGAGAGGCAGCAGCGAAACCGTCGCCACTCAGCTCGACGCGAATCTCACCAGCCCTGGCACCACCTTAGGCACCGTCGCCTACATGTCGCCCGAGCAGGCCCGCGGACGCGAAGTGGACGCCCGCAGCGACATTTTTTCCTTCGGCCTCGTGCTCTATGAAATGGCCACCGGACGCCAGGCCTTCGGCGGAAGCTCATCTGCGGAGTTGTTCGATGGAATTCTGAACCGCGCCCCGCTGCCGCTATCGCGCCTCAATCCGGAAGCTCCCGCCGAACTCGAACGCATCATCAATAAGTGCCTGGAAAAAGATCCCGCGCTGCGCTACCAGCACGCCGCCGATCTCCGCTCTGACTTGCAGCGCCTCAAACGCGATCAAGATTCCAGCCGCCGCATTCCGGTAGCCTCCGAGTTCGCCGCAGTGCCGCAATCCGCTGCCATCTCGAACTCAGCCCTTCAATCGAGCGCACTTTCCACGCCACTCAGCAGCACGACACATTCTGCGCAATCCGGCAGCTCCGCCGTAGCGGCAGCGGCCAAGCAGCATAAGTTTGGCACCGCAAGCATTGCGGCATTTACTCTGATTCTCTTCGTTGCGGCAAGTTACGGCGTCTACTCGATGCTGCACCATCCTGCCGCAACTCCGTTCCAGAACTTTACCGTCAACCAGATCACCACCTCCGGTAAAGCATCTCTTACAGCTATCTCGCCCGACGGCAAATATCTGCTTAGCGTGCTCAACGATAACGGCAAGCAAAGCCTCTGGCTGCGCAACATACCCACGGCCAGCGACACACAGGTGATTCCGCCCGAAACCGCAACCTATCGCAGTCTCGCTTTTTCTCTCGACGGCAACTACATCTATTTCCGCAAGGCGCAGAACGCCATCAACACCGATTACAACCTGTATCGCGCGCCGGTTCTAGGAGGCACTCCGCAAATCGTGGGCCACGATATCGACAGCAACACCGCCTTCTCTCCCGACGGCAAGCACATCGCCTACATGCGCGCCAACGATCCCGAGGTGGGCAAATTCCGCATTCTAAGCGCCGACATGAGCGGCAACGACGAAAAGGTTTTGGAAATCGCGCCGCTCAGCGCCGGCAATCCTACAAACATGGCGTGGTCTCCTGACGGGCAACGACTAGCTCTCGTCCTGGTCCAGCCCGATGAACACGCGCTTGGCGCCATCGATCTGTTCGACCTCAGCAGCGGAAAGTCCACCCGCCTCGCCGCGTTCGGCGACAAACTTCTCGCCGAACTGCAATGGCTGCCCGACGGATTGCTGGTTCTCTATCAACAGGCAGGAGCGCAATTCAGCCGGTCGCAAATCGGTTTTATTTCTACCGACAGCGGCCAAATGCGCCAGATTACCCGTGACACCAACCGTTACACCACGCTCACGGTTTCCGCCGACGGCAAGACCGTGGCCACCGTGCAGCAAAAGTCCACGCAGAGTCTTTATATGCTTCCGGGCGCGGGCAGCCAGAATGCCGACATCAAGCCCTTATCGCTCAGCGGAGATATTGGCGGCTTTAATTGGACGCCCGACGGCGGCTTGCTGGTGACCGACGGCCCGCGCCTGCTGCGCGCCGCCGCCGACGGGACCAATCCAACCCAATTGATCAACGACCCCAACGCTAGCATCTTCGACTTTTCCAGTTGTGGGCGCGATCACATTATTTTTTCCTGGGGTTTCAAGCGTGGCGCCAATAAGGCCAACATTTGGCGTACGCACGCCGATGGTTCCGGCGCCATCCAGGTCACCGACGGAAAACTCGACATGAGATCCGTCTGCACGCCGGATGGAAAATGGGTCTACTACGATAACCGCGCCCTCGGCCGCATTTCGCGCGCTCCCCTCGATGGCTCCGGCAAACCCGAAGTGGTCGCCGCCAGCGTGGTGCCCAGCAGTTTCTTGACGAGCGACGGCATTACAATTTCCGCCGACGGAAAAACCCTCGCCTACATCGTGGAAGTGGTCGACGCCGAAACCCAGCGCGGCCAGGAAAAAATGGCGCTTCTCGATCTCAATTCTTCCGCACCCCGCCTGGTGGATGTCGATCAGCACATTGGCAACGGCCTCCTGCAATTCACCCCGGACGGAAAGGCCATCGCCTATGCGATCAACACCAGCGGCATAGACAATATCTGGATTCAACCCCTCGACGGCTCACCGCGCAAGCAGATCACCAACTTCACCTCCGAGCACATTACGGCATTCAACTGGTCTCCGGATGGGAAAAGCTTGGGTGTGCTGAGAAATCATTCGGAGTCGGATGTGGTGCTGCTGCAAGAAGGGAAGTAACCGCCGTCGACCACTGCGCCCCCTTTAACAATTTGACCGTCTCTTTACATAAGGCCCACCTGAAAATTCTTATCCGCAAAAATCCCTCGCTTTTGTTACCCTTCCTGCATCATGCGCTTCCAATTTGGTCTGCTGTTCATGATCGCTCTTGCCACTTGCGCCTTCACCCAGGCATCCTCGGCACAAGATCCCAAACCGCTGGCCGACCGCCTCGCGGCGCAGAACGTGCTCTTCGACGAACAGTACGAAGCCGATCTACGAAACTTCCCCGAGCGCGCTACGGCTTTTGGCGATTATCGCTATAACCATCAGCTCGCCGATTACTCGCTGGCCGCCATCGACCGGCGCGAGAAGACGAATGAAGATTTTTTCGCGCGCCTTGAGGCCATTCCGACCACCGGCTTCTCCGATCAGGATCAGCTCTCGCACGATCTGCTGGTTCGCGTGCTTCAGCAGCGAATCGCCGACTACAAGTTGAAGGAGTACGAGATGCCGGTGAACCAGCAGAACGGCGTCCATACTTCGCTCGCCGATCTTCCGCTCTCCGTTCCCTTGGATTCGGTCAAGCACTACGAGGACTATGTCGCACGCCTGCACCAGATTCCTCGCGTGCTCAACCAGACCACCGAAGTGCTGCGCGCAGGCATGAAAGATAAGCTCATGCCTGTCCGCTTCCTGATCGAAAAACTTCCCGTGCAGTGCGAAGGCATCATCGCGTCCGATCCTTTTCTCATTCCGACGAAAAAGTTTCCCGGCGGCATTTCTGCTGAAGATCAAAAGCGCCTGACGCAGCAGATCACCGACGCCGTCAACATCGATGTCATTCCGGCCTACAAAACTTTTGCCGCGTTTCTTCGCAACGAATACGCGCCGCAGGGGCGAACCACGCTTGCCGTCACCTCGCTGCCCAACGGCGAGAAAATTTACGAGAATGACATCTACGCCCGCACCACCACGCACATGACGGCCGATGAGATTCATCAACTCGGCCTGCGCGAAATCGAGCGCATCGAAGCCGAGATGACTGCGATCGCGAAAAAACAAGGCTTCGCCGATCTCACCTCATTCCGCGCGTCACTCAAAACCAATCCCAAGTACATTCCGCAATCCGCCGATCAGATTCTCGACGACTTCCGCCACTACATCGCGCAGATGGAGCCGAAGCTCCCCGAACTCTTCACGCTGCTGCCCAAATCGCCGGTCACGGTGGAAGCGATTCCCCCATTTCAAGCCGCGGCGGCCACGCACTACGTTACCGGCACGCCTGATGGCAAGCGGCCCGGGCGCGTAGTGGTGGCAACCTCCAACTTCGCCGAGCGCACGCTCATCGATGACGAAGCCACTGCCTACCACGAAGGCATTCCCGGACATCACATGCAGCTCTCCGTGCAACAGCAACTTACCGGACTGCCCAAGTTCCGCCAGCACGGCCTCGGCTTCAATGCCTATATTGAAGGCTGGGCGTTGTACGCCGAGCAGCTTGGCAAGGAAGTCGGCTTCTATCAGGATTCGGTCTCCGATTACGGACGCTTGTCGTCTGAATTATTTCGCGCTGTGCGTCTGGTCGTAGACACCGGAATTCACTCCAAGGGATGGAGCAGGGAACAGGTGGTCGAGTTCTTTCGCAAATCTGGGGCCGTGGATGAGCCGACGATCCAATCGGAAACCGATCGTTACATCGCATGGCCGGCGCAGGCTTTGAGTTATAAGTTGGGTCAGTTGAAGTTCCGCGAACTACGCGAGCGCGCGAAGAACGAGTTAGGCCCGAAGTTCGACATTCGTAAGTTCCACGACGAGATGCTCGATGGCGGAACGCTGCCGCTGGATATGCTCGAAGCGCGCACGGAGAAGTGGATTCAGGAGCAGAAAGCAGAATAAACCGCTCGTTTTCTTTCCGTACTTTGCAGTAAACGCTTTCAAGAGCTCTTTAACCGCAAAGGCCGCTAAGAACATCCGCGAAGGCGCAAAGTAAATTGTAAGTCTGAACAATCACAACCTACCCTGCAAGTTTCTGCATCTTGACACCACTTACCTGCAGTGCGATTCTCTTTCACGGTCTCTCCGCTTTCAGTTTCGGTTTACTCTTACCATCCGCATGGAGGAACAATGCCCCGCAAGACTCTCTTTTTCGCTCCGAAGTTAGCTTTGGCAGTTATCGCTTCAATCACTCTCAGTTCATCTACGCTGGTCGCACAAACTGAAAAGATAATCCATGAGTTCCCGGGTGCCCACGACGGAGGTCATGGCAACGGGTATCCCAACGGCGGTTTAATTGTTGACTCGGCCGGCAATCTTTATGGTACGACAGGCACGATAGGTAGTCCGTGCTCGAACTGTGGCTCGGTGTTCGAACTTTCGCCGATAACTGGTGGAGGTTACACCCAGACCTTGCTGCACACTTTTTCCGGCGTAGGCAACAGCCCGGTGAACCCGCTTGCGGGCTTAGTCATGGATGCCAGTGGAAATCTTTACGGCACAAGCTACGATGGCGGCTCTGAAGGTGACGGTACAGTATTCGCGTTGAGCAACAGCGGTGGGGTTTGGACGGAAGCAGTGCTGCACAATTTTGGGCGGGTTTCTACCGATGCTACGCATCCAGCCACGGGGCTTGTGATCGATGCCGCCGGCAATCTTTATGGAACTACGCAGACCGGCGGGCAGTACGGCTTGGGGACTGTCTACGAGTTGAGCCCGGTGACTGGCGGCTGGGAGTATCGAGTTCTCCATAGTTTCAAAAGTAGCGATGGAGCAGATCCTGGACAACTTGTCATCGATGGCGCAGGAAATCTCTACGCAACCACGTACAGTGGCGGAAAGTATGGTTCCGGAGAATTCTTCGAATTGTCGCCCACCACGGGTGGAGGTTGGACGTTCGCGATTCCGTACTATTTCGACAATATTGTGGGCCCGGGACCCTATCTAACCGTGGATAGCGCCGGAAACTTTTATGGCATGTTGAAAGGCGCGGTGGGACACGGTTCCGCGTTTGAACTTTCTCCTGCGGGCGGTGGGACCTGGACTGAGCAGACCTTGATCGAGTTTTGTGGTACGACCTGTCCGGTTGGAGCGGGCCCAGCTGCCCTCGTGGTGGATGGCAGCGGCAATCTTTATGGGACGATGTACACCGGCGGAGCCCACTCGGGCGGCACAGTGTTCGAGCTTTCACCCGTTGTGGGAGGAAGCTGGAGTGAGACGCTGCTCCACAGCTTTGGTGGTGGAAGCGATGGCACGTCGCCGCAAGGCTCGTTGCTTTATACCGGCGGGGCGGTTTATGGAGCGACGTATCTCGGCGGGGAGTCCGGCTACGGCACAATTTATCAGATCACGCCGTAGAGTTCGAACGAAGATTCCCAGCGTGTGATTTGTCTCGATGTTATTTTCAGGTGCCCCGTCCAAGCTTCGCTTGGGCGGGGTTTTTATCTGACCAACATTTCGGCTGCTGAACCGCCCCCTTCCTGAGTATGTTTCCGCCAAACCAGACGGGGGAGCTGCACATGCGATTCTCACTGGGTGCTTTTCTCCGGAGTTGCTCTTCTCGCTTTCGCCACAATCGTTCCTCAAGTTAAGTGATCGTTGTCTTCGCAAATCCCTTACCGATCACATCCATCGTATCCTCGGCCAACATTAGTCCCGGCAACTCATCCCGCGCAAACCACCGTACCTCTGCGGCGTCGCTGGCTGCGGCCAGATCTCCCGCAACCCGGCGGCACAAAAAATCAATCAAAACATAGTGATATTGCACCCGCTGTTCGAGATTGCGCAAAATGCGGTCGTAAACACCCAGAAGTTCCACGGGTTCAACGACAAGCCCAGTTTCCTCGCGAGCTTCGCGCACGGCAGCTTCGCGCACCAATTCGCCGACTTCAAGCACCCCTCCCGGAATCGACCATTTATCCTGCAGCGGTGGATGTGCCCGCTTAACCAGCACCACGCGCGCACCTTCAATAATGACCGCACCAACGCCAACGAGCGGAACTTCAGGAAATTCACGTTGCATGGTGTCCGTGACCGTCACTTCGGCTTGCGGCTTTCGAAAATAGTTTGGATTCCCCCGTTGCCGAGGTCCTTTACTCGACTTTCCAGACTCTTCCACCGGATATATACAAGCACAGCAACTCCGGCAATAGCGCCTAAGAAGCGAAGGATGTTGAAGAATATCTCCTTCATATAGGCCGCCCCTCCCCTTTCGGAGAATATGAAACCAGCTGACTATTAGAGGATTCTATAGCATGGTTTTTCTCGTGCCTCACTGTCTCCATGGTTAAAATAGTCTTTCTATGCCCCTCGAAGAATACAAACGAAAACGCCGCTTCGATGAAACGCCGGAACCTGTCGGCGAAGTCGAAAAGAAATCCACGCACCGCTTCGTAGTTCAAAAACATGATGCCACGCGCTTGCACTACGACTTTCGCCTGGAGATGGAGGGCGTGTTGAAATCGTGGGCGGTGCCGAAAGGGCCGTCGCTTGATCCCGCCGATAAGCGCCTCGCCATGCAGGTCGAGGATCATCCGGTTTCGTATTTTGATTTCGAGGGCAACATTCCGGAAGGAAATTACGGCGCAGGCACAGTGATGGTGTGGGATGTCGGTACCTGGCAGCCGCTTTCGCCGGTCGCAGTGGAAGGAAAATATGTTCCTGGCACCGATGCCGAAGCCGCCGCCATGCTCGCCAAGGGCGATTTGAAATTCCGCTTGAAAGGGAAAAAATTAAATGGCGACTTTGCCATCGTAAAAATGAAAGGCCGCCGCCCCGGAAGCAAAGGCAACGAATGGCTGCTGATCAAAAAGCATGACGACCACGTAGTGGAAGGCTACGACATCGACGATTACGACGAGTCGGTACTAAGCAAGCGCAGCCTGGCCGAGATCGCCGGAGACGCAGGATCGCGCGAGTGGAGAAGCCGTCCCGCAGGCGGCCCTGGAAAGCTGAAAGCCGCATGGCTCGCCGACGCCGTAGCTAAACTCGACAAGAAAAAACTAGAAGTGAAAAAATTAGAAGAAAAAGAAACCAGCAAGAAGTCAGCTAAAAAAAAACAAAAGAAGTAACTCCTGAAGTCCCGCCAGAACCCAAAGCCAAACAGAAGAATAACCCCGTGTCTTCTCCGCTCGCTGCGGTAAATGCAATTCCTTCCGCATCCACTCCCAGCAAGCGTCTCATGCCCACGCAGATTCATCCCATGCTGGCCACCTCCATCGACGAGCCCTTCGACGGCCTTGACTGGCTCTTCGAAATCAAGTGGGACGGCTACCGCGCCATCGCGTTTATCGAAAACGGCAAAGTGCGTCTCGTCTCGCGCAATCAAAATGACCTCACGCCCCGTTATCCCGAACTCAAAGATCTCCCGCAGTTCGTCAAAGCAAAAACCGCCATTCTCGATGGCGAAGCCGTCGCGCTCGACGATGAGGGCCGCGCCTCTTTCAGCCTGATGCAGCAGCGCACCGGCTTCCGCCCGCACGGCCGCCGCGGCGCGACTAACGCCGACGTACCCGTTCTCTATTACGCATTCGATCTGCTCTATCTTGACGGCTACGACTGGCGGAAAATGCCGCTCGAAGAGCGCAAGAAAAAACTGGCCTCGATCCTTGTCACTGGAGATTCCCTGCGCTATTCGGATCACTATGAGCAGGAAGGCAAAGCGTTATTCGAAGTCGCGCGCGTGAAAGGACTCGAAGGCATTCTAGCAAAAAAACGCGACAGCATTTACCAGGAGCGCCGCGCCAGCGAATGGCTTAAAATCAAAATCACTCACCGTGTGGAGTGCGTGATCGGCGGCTACACCGAACCAGAAGGCAGCCGCGCCCACTTCGGCTCAATCGTGCTTGGACTCTATGACAAGCAGGGAAGACTCATCCACGTCGGACAGGCGGGCAGCGGATTCGATCAGAAGGCGTTAGCAGAAATCTGGAAGCTGTTAAAAGCGCGGGAGACCAAAAAAAATCCCTTTTACGGAGAAGTAGAAGCGCTGCGAAAAGTCTTCTGGATAAAACCAGAACTAGTAGCCGAAATTGAATACGCGGAATGGACCGAAGGCACAAACACCGGCAGCGGCCCCAAACTGCGAGCCCCGGTATTCCAGGGCCTGCGCGATGACAAAGACGCAAAAGACTGTCTGCTAGACGAAACTTCGCAATAAAGAATTTGTAATTTTGTAATCGGGTAATTTGGGAAACTGCGTATTTCCCGCGTTAGTTTTTAAATTACCAAATTACCCAATTGCAAAATTTACTTAATTTCCTTCATCGCCAGCATCGTCCCGTAATCCCGCCCGCTCGGGTCCGTAGCTCTCGCCACGACCCCGGCAAACGCATCCCGCAACTCGGGATACTTCACCAGCAAAGCCTTCATCACCGCTACATTGCTTTGATACGCCTGAGTCGTATCCCCGACACTCGCCGCCTGATACTTCGCAATCAAATCCAGTTCGTTGCCCACCACTTCCGGAAAAAGATCGGTGAGTTTATACGTGGTCGTCCCCGCCGGCAGGTCGGTTGTTTTTCCATCCGATGGCAAATCAGCGGGCTGCACTTTTTGCGATTCGTCATAAAGCTTGTCGGTCACGGCTGTACTCATAAACGGCAGCGGCGATATCAACGAGCGTGCCTCAAGGTAATACAACCATGCATTGTGTACCTGGCCTTTGCTCTGGAATGTCCGCGCGTGGGTCACAAACCATTCACTGTCGTGTCCGCCGGTTTGCGCCGCCTTAATATAAAGACCGCCCAGCTTCCAATCCGTACCCAGCTGTTGCAGGATGAACGAAACCGTATAAGCGCCCTTCGATGATGGTGCATCGAGAATTACAACCGCATATTTTCCCGGCGGCAGATTATTGAGATAAAAAGCCGCGCTGTCGCTCGTCTGCCCGTTCGCCCCAAAAACCCCGCAATAAAATTCAGCGCGCGCAATCGGCGCAGTGCCGGGCGCTTCCAAAAGAAACGGCGGGCGCGCCGTCGCCTTCGCGCCGCTCAACGCCGTCTGGTTATCTTTCACGGTCGCTTCGATCGAAGAGAAATCAGAAGCGAGGCTCGGAATGGCATTCTGCCGCAACGCCGCCGCATCCCCTTTCGCCAGCAGATCGAAATAGCGCTGCCCAGCCGAAGTTAAAGCGGTTTTCACCGCCGGCTCCATGTCGTTGGCCGTCATGCAATTTTCGGCCAAAACGCCCACGGCCGTAAACGCAGTCAGGGCCAGCGTAAAGAAACAAAAACGCAGGCCAGATTTAAAATTCTTCATTATCGAGACGTTGCGCTTCGAAAAGCAATCCGCTTCAGACACCTGGTTGAACCTCATTTGCGAGAAATTGTACGCTCTTCAGCCCCAGGCTTCTCATTTCAATTGGCAATCCTTGATCGCTGCGCCTGCCTAGCCCCTATTAAAAGTCTCTGTGCAAGAGGATAAAGTCAATACGTTCTATCAAGTAGAGGGTAATCAGAGCGCGATCTTAAGTTCGTGCTGGAACCCGGCAGCGGTGCTAAAATTCCTTTAATAAACCCACCGTCTCCCCAGGATGTATATCGAGTGGAGGAGTTACCAATGAGTACGGGATCGAAATTTACAGGCTTGCTGTTAGCGGGTGCGCTGTGCCTGCCCGGTGTCGCGCTGGCCGATACAGCCAATACGCAACCGCCAACCACACATCATGTGCGCGCCAAGAAAAAGGCTGCGCCGCTGCCTCCGCCGCTGCCTTCCGGTACGCGTGGCCCCGTCCCGCAGATTCCCCTCGATGCGATTCCAGCGGTTCAACCTCAAGTCACGTATGAAAATGGTTTGCTGACGATCGTCGCGCCGAACTCCACTCTTTCCGATATTTTGAAAGGCGTACGTAAAAACACTGCCGCCGAAATCGAAATTCCCGCCACGGCAACCGAGCGCGTAGTCACCCGCATTGGCCCCGCCCCTGCCCGCGAGGTGATGGCCGATCTGCTCAATGGTTCCCGCTTCAACTACATCTTGCTTGGATCTCCGGCAGACGCGAACGCGCTGGTGCGTGTGGTTCTCGTAGCCAAAACCGGTCCCGACAATCCCCCAGGTCAACCAGCCCCCACGGAAGCAAATGCGGCCGCTCCTCCTGGAACTGTAACCGCACCGCCCGCGATTCCGGGCGAAGCGCAGGAAGTCGAACCCGAAGATGTTCCCGACGATACCGCCGATCAGTCAGCCGACGCTGAACAGCAACAACAATCCGCTCCCGATCAGGGCGTAAAAACGCCGCAACAATTGCTGCAGGAAATGCAGCAGCGCCAGCTCCAAATGCAGCAACAGGGGCAGGGAGCGCCGGGCACATATCCTACGCCCCCAGGCATGCCTGCGCCGCACCAGCCGCAGCCGCAACAGCAGGATCAATCACAACAACAATAATGTAAGTAACAACAAGAAAGCCGGTGGTTGAACCACCGGCCTTTTTAAACTCTCTTATATGGATTCTTAATTAAGGCTGGTTGCTGCCCCGGTTCCATCGCGCCTGCGTTGCCGCTGGTAACGGTTTCACATTCTGGTCGGCTATCTGATCGGTGGTAGTATTCAGGGTTTTCTCCAGCAGCTTCCAGTCCTGCTCCACATCGCTCTCCGAAACCTTCGGCGGATTTCCCCGCTTCAATTCCTGCTGTAATCTTGCCTCGAGAATTTCTTGCGCCACCTGCCGCGACGACTTCGCCGCCAACAGGTTGCTCTGCGTGAGCCCCACATTCACAACTTCATCCCCAATTTGCATCCGCACCACAGGATGTCCTGCCGAATCGAAGCCGGGCGCGGCATTGCTCATTATCCGCTCCAATGTTTTTTCAAGGTGCGTCGTGGTTTCAAGATCGTCTGCCGCGACCATGTGATTCAGTTCAATCTGGTACGACCGCCGGTCCTCTGTGCCCACCGGAGCTTCCAAATCGCGCCCGGCGTTATACACCAGCGACTGCCGTGCCGGATCGAACCGGCTCGTCGCGTCCGTTCCCACATAAACCGCGACAACGCAGCCCGCAAAGATAGGGCTTACCACCGCGCTGGGAACGATATATTTCTTTGATTTGAAAAATGACTCCACCACGCCATGCACCGCCGAGCTGCGTGCCGCGCTCCCCGGAACCTGCGGGATCACATAATGCGAAAACTCAAGCTCGGGATGCCGCGCGCTGAACTTCACCAGCGTTTTCGCCATCTGCTTGGGAGTGGTAATGCCCACGTCGGCCACCACGCTGCGGTGCAAAGCTTTCGGATAATAGAAGTTGATTACATCTTTTGCGAAGTCAGCGCAGTTGTGCGATACCGTGCGGAAGTGAGAAACGTTGGGCTCCGCATTGAGATGCCGGATCAAAGCTAGATCCTGTTTGTGTGTTGTCTCTATCTCAAACGCGTACGATGCGCGGTCATAGGCTGAGCCCACCAGTTCATACCAATTTCCGCCCGGAGTTTCACCAGTCGGCAGGTCGGCCGCAACCGTTTCCAGATGCTTGCGCCGGTACTGGTCGCGCAAAAAACTCACCGTCTTCGGATCCACAAACAGCGGAATATCTTCCGTTTTCTCGACTGCATATAAATAAGGAATAAGCGGGATCGCAATCCAGTCGTATCCGCTGACGCCATCGTAGCGGCTAATCACCACTCCCAACTCTCCAGCTTTGCACGGACGCAATACCAGCGGCGTCTCCGCGCACACATCCGAGAGATACACGGCGGCATGTCCCGTGGCCGTAAAGAAGCCAAGCTTCCCGTATGGCTCCTCGAGCAAAAGCGTAGCCGAGGCGTGCGCCAGCGTGGCGGACATCGCCGCCAGTACCAGCAACATGCCCAAACCGCGCCGAGATTTCTCCAGCCATGCCATAGGTTTAGCTACAAAAAAACCGCCCGGTATAAGAACCCCTTTGCAACAGATTAGTTGCCGGAAAGGAACAGCGCGAGGTTACGGAAGTCAAAAAGTAACTCGGTCATAAAGATGACCGTTTCGTATCCATCACAAAAACAAGCAGATAGGGAGGTGTGAAGGGCAGGTTAAATCTGTATGAAGAATTTTGATCGTTTGGATTCCACCATTGCGAGTAACGAAATATACGTTCAATCCAGTATTGCGTATAAACAAGTGAAGCGGGTGCCCCGTCCTTAGTCGCGTTCTATACGACTAGGATGGGGTCTTTGACTTCCTTTACGTCTTAAGGAGCGCCGCAGTTACAAAACTATCCAATCTCCAGAATAGCCCGAACCGCACTTTCAGCCACGATCGCGTCCTCATCAGTGGCAAGCTTTTTTAACAGCGGCAGAAATTTTTTTTTACCGCTATTCCCCATGGCAACAACCGCATTCCGCCGCAACCCCGCGCGCTTTGCCCGGCTCACGGGCGTGCCGCGAAACGTGCTGCGAAACTCTTCCGCGCTGATCTCCGCCAGCCAGTCGAGCGCCGGATTCACCATCTCCGCCCGCGGCTGAAATTCCTCCAGCTTCGTCGCCGGAGCCTTCCGGTTCCACGGGCAAACATCCTGGCAAATGTCGCAGCCAAAGACATGCCGTCCAATCCCGGCTCGCATTTCTTCCGGAATCGCGCCGCGCTTTTCAATCGTGAGATAAGCGATGCACTTGTTCGAGTCGAGCCGATAAGGCGCGATGAACGCGTCTGTGGGACAGGCATCGATGCATCGCGTGCAACTGCCGCAGCGATCGGGTGCAGGTAAGCTCGCCGTAAGTTCGAGCGACGTAAGAATCACGCCCAGGAACATCCACGATCCCACCTTTTGATTGATGATGCACGTGTTTTTGCCAATCCAGCCAATCCCCGCATACTTCGCAGCCACGCGCTCGACGATCGGCCCGGTATCGACATAGCAGCGTGTCATGAGCTCGTTATTTTCAAACCCGCTCGGCGGCGTGCTCATGGACCGGTTCACCGATGCGCCCAATGCAGCATTTCTTATTGCGCTCTCCACTTGCCGCAACCGCTTCATCAGTGAGTCGTGATAATCCTGAGCACTCCATGAATAGCGCGAAATCCATCCCTGGCCCTTGTCGGCAAATTGTGTTGAGTAAGGTTGCGCTGTGTTGTAATTGATGGCACATACCACTACGCTGCGCGCCCACGGAGCCACATTGGCCAGCGACGCGCGTTTCAATCGCCCCTGCTCGTCGCGCGCCTCGAGATATTTCATCTCCCCCGCGCGCCCTTCCTCAATCCATTGCGGAAAATATTCCAACTCAGGAGAATCGCCGACCGGTGCGATGCCCGCTAGGTCGAAACCCGCGTCCACAGCGGCCCGCGTCACAGCTTCCGTAATTTGAGAGGATTGGAACAAAGTAGTCGGGATCATGAGCCATGCGAAAATTTAAAAACAAGATTCAAAACAAGGTTTCGATCAGGGTAAGCCTAGGCATACCGTCACAGCATTGGCATGATAAACCGCGCCTTCAGGCGCTGCCGCATGCTATTAAATAACCAATCAAATTTTCTTCATCCCAAAAACAGCAAACTCTCAATCCCAATTCGGAATTCCACTTCAATTTTAGTAGCGAAATCACTTACCAAGATCCGATCAGCGTATAAGCTTTTTCTCACAGAGTCACGCAACTGAGCTGCGCGTTCTCCGAATCTGTTCTCAGGAGATAAGGCATATGCCGCAATCCACGCACGCACAAACTCCCACAATTCAAATTTCAGTCATCAACGAAAGCACCATACTCACCGAAACTGATATAACCCCGGCCGTCGCCGCGCTGCAAAAACAAGTCACCAATGATTTTCGCCCGGTCTGGGGAACCGACGCGGAACTCACCATCGTCGCTAAAGGCTCGCAGCCGGCCAGCGGAAGCTGGTGGCTGGTGCTGCTCGACGACACCGATCAGGCCAACGCTCTCGGCTATCATGATCTCACCACCGAAGGTTTGCCCATAGGCAAAGTTTTTGCCGCCAGCGATCTGAAAGCCGGCACATCGTGGACGGTTACTGCCAGCCACGAACTGCTGGAAATGCTGGGCGACCCCAATATCAACCTCACCGTCTTCGTGCAAAACAGTGAGACCGCGGGAATGCTCTATGCCTATGAAGTTTGCGATGCCTGCGAGGACGACAGCTTCGGCTACAAGATCGACGATATCCTGCTCTCTGATTTCGTTTATCCGAGTTGGTTTGAAAATTTCCGCGCCGCAGGCTCTACGCGCTTTGACCAGATGAACAAGATTCAGAAACCGCTGCAGTTGCTGACTGGCGGCTATATCGGGGTATTCAACGCGACTTCCGGCAGCGGCTGGCAGCAAATTACAGACGAGCAGCATCCCACCAACCTCAAGAACCGCGGCACCGTCGGTACCCGCCGCGAGCGCCGCAACACGCCTCCTGATCTCTGGGTGACCAGCCTTCCCCCACGCAAGATTGTCAGTAACGCACAAAAATACCGTGAGCAATTGCAAACCATCCAGCACAAGCGCGAAGCCGCCGCGTAAGAATTTCCTCTGGTCCTCCTGTACCTTGGACCCTGGCTCCGCGCGAAAGCGCGGGGCCTTTTTTATACTCGCTGCTTTTTTGAGTGCCGTACCTTTCTAAGGCTCGACCGAGAGAATAGGCGCTACCAGATGAGTTTCTTCTGGAACCTCTTCCTTCGCGGGAGATCGGCAATAGTCTTTCCAGGAAGGGAATTTGGCTTGTTTCTTTTCGATATCTTGCCGGGACGCCCCTTTCGGCAAAGTGAGGAATGCGAGAAATTTCTCCTGCATGTGAATCGAGGGACTAAATTCATCCAGCCACAAAAATTGTCCTTCCTCGTTCACCTCCAGAAACCACCAGCATCCATCTCGATCTATAGCAAAGTCGAAACTCCCGAACTCAATCCCGGCTTCGCGCGAAAAAGCCAGCACGCCTTTTTCCACATCAGCCGGAGTGGCAACTTCTTCAATCGATACATGTCCTTGCCCAACTTCCTGCCTCCAGTCAAGCGCTTCATTTGGAGTGCGCAGAGAATAGGAGTAAACAGTCGTTCCCAATAGCACCATCCGCACATCGAAAGCTTTTACGACCATTTCCTGATAAATAGCGGGCGCATAAGTTAGCACTTCATCTTCGGGCAAAGCGTCAGCTGCTATTTCAAAAGTTTCCGTTACTGCCAGCGCTTCGCTTCCTTCTTTTTTCCAGATGTGCGGGAAAAACGCCTTACAAATCTTTCGCTGTGAATCCTTGAGCGTATCCCTCACCGCCAGGGGCGCATTCGTCATCACCGTCGCCGGTACAAGAAGGCCGCTTTTTGCCGCAAGGCAAAGTTGCACCGCCTTGTTATTGATCATTCGGGAAGCGGAATAAGGATTGATGCAGCGCACCGGCAGATGCTCAAGCAGGTACATAACCGACAGGGAAAACCAGCGATACTCCTCATCTGCAAATACCTTATCGGGCACAGCAACATTGGGGTTCGGCACCGGAGGGTTCGGACGTCGAATCCACACAACGTCGCCCGGATCAACAGTAAACGTGCCCAGCGCCATCCGCGCATCGCCGTTGAAGGAAAGTGTTGCCTGCCGGCTCTCCGTCCATCCCAGGCCGCCCCAGCAGGCAACGGTGTAGCCCGCTTGCTCCAAAGCCCATTTCAACGGAGCGGTGTGATTGTCGTTTGCAAAAGCTACGATCACAATCTTCATCGTGTTCCTGCGAAATAGAGCGGGCGGCGCTTTAAACGCCGCCCGTAGTTTTCAGCACTCACCGACGTCTCCGTCAGGTTTTTTGGTGTTTGCATCGAAGGTGCACGCGGTATTGGTGTGGATGCCCCCACTCACCTGCTTAATTTCTTCCGGAGTGAGTTCGCGCGCGCCGGTACGGTTCAGTACGCGTTTATTGTTCGTCTGCATTGTATCCTCCGTCTAGCCGTCACCGTCTCTCTGACCGGTTTTGGGATTGACAGTAATGACGTTAGTGTTTAAGGGCCCGGCTGCGCTGATGCGAGCCAGTTCCTCCGCTGTAAGCTCTCGGGCGCCAGTTCGACCCAGCACCCGGTTTTCGTTACGCTTCATCGCTTCCTCCTTATTGTTTGTTCAACAACATCTGCACCGCTAACCGTTCTGTGACGGAAAGCGGTTCATGGTGCAGAAGTCTGCAAAAGTTACGGACGAAGGAACGCTGTTTCAGGACGGAGTCGTTAGTTTGGATACCATACGCCAGAATTTGGTTTGCCGAACAATGCGGGCGGTTTAGTTCGTAATTTGTAACAGGAGCGACATGAAGTAAGTGGGGCTGACAACGGCGCGGCGCAAGGATATCCTTGCACCCATGCTGCCGAAGAGATCGAAACTTGTTGTCTCGTGTGTTTTGTTCTTGTTTTTAAATGCCCGTTGCACCATTGCTGCACAGGACGTGCATCCAGAAGCGCTCCATCGCGGCATGATGGCGCCGGAAGCGAGCACGTTACAACTCATCGCTCCCTCGCATGCTCCGATGACGCTGGCTCCTTCGGATATAAAGTCTTTTCCACGCGTCAGTGTTTCCATTCACAACCCGCATACCAATGCCGACGAAGCTTATGCGGGAGTTCGTCTTTCCGATCTGTTGGCAAAGATGGGTGCGCCGCTGGGAAGCGAATTACGTGGCAAAGCTCTTTCGGGATATGTGATTGCAACCGGTTCCGACGGCTATCGTGTGGTATTTGCGCTGGCCGAAATCGATCCCGGCTTTCATCCGGGAGAAATCATTATTGCCGACGAAATGAACGGCAAGCCGCTGGACTCTCACGCTGGTCCGTTCAAGATTGTTGCGACGGAAGATAGGCGTCCGTCCCGTTGGGTGCGTAATTTGGTGAGCATCGAGTTGAGGATGACGGAATGAGAATGGCGGAATAGGGAAAGTTGGGTGCACGCGGCCCACAAACTTTGTCATTCCGGCACGCGACCGAAGGGAGCAGGGAGAAACTCCTCGCTCACAGGATTAGCAGAAAAAGGAAATCCTGGAGAAAAGTAGGCGGGAACTTCAAATCGCAGCCGAAGCGCCTACACGCCCAGCTTCTTCACTTCCTCGTTGTAATACTTGCGGTAGAGAATGTCCCACTCCTGCGAGCCTTCAAGAATGGTCCGCTTCTGGCTCTCAATCTTTTGCCGCGCGCTCTGATCGATACGGGCTTCGCCGTTGAGCAGATCTTCGAGAATCTTACGCGTTTCCTGGCGGATGGTGTTGGGGTCTTCGATGAAGTCCACTTCGTCCACCGTCTTCAGGGCGTCGGCCACGGCGCGGGCCAGCACGTTCACTTTGTCGCGGCTCAGTCTCACAGCACCGCCTTGTACTTGCGCACCAGTTCGCTCTTCACCTTGCGGAACATCTCCTGGTAGTTGGCGCCGGTCTTGTTCATCTCGTCCGAGTATGCTTCAAGAATGACGCGGACCTCATCGTTGATGCGGTCTTCCAGCGTCAACTCCTCGAGCAGCGCAGCATGAACGCGCTCCGTGACTTTGGGCACGGCATCGGTTTCGATAGCCTTGCCCGCAATCAATTTCTTGGTGACTTCGCGGGCCAAATAGCCCACATATTCCTTGGAAAGAAGCATGTGCGGATAGATCGTCCTGTATCAGCAGGGCTTTATTTTGTGAAACATAGAGTGTAACACGACATTCACGCCCGGAGCATCGCCGCTTCTTCCGGAAACGTGGCAGTCTCATTCGGCTCATCCTCGCAGTCCCGCGTTTTTCATAGGGACGAGGGATATCCCTTAGCACCCGCCCGTTTGGCTCAATCTGACCATAGCCACGCCCTCCTGTCGCTGGCACCCTCCCACCCAAACGGCATACAATGAACTCGTAGAATATTTCCGCTATGTCACCCACTCGTGAAGACTTAACCATCATTAAAGATGACATGATCGCCTTTATCGAAGGCCATGGCATGAGCCGCTTCCACGGATACGTAGACTATGAAGAAGTGCAATGCGTCATGTGGGAAATGGGAGACAATCCCGACGGCTGGAAGGATTTTGTCGAACTGGCCAAGAGCGCGGGCGCTCCCTTCCTCACCATGCACGCTTGGAAGCTGGAGCGCGAAGAACTGGATGAATTGGTCGATCGCCTCTCCCACTCCGAGTTCAGCGACGGCGACGATGTCGAGGATGCCCGCTGGCTGCGTACGCACGTCGGCAAAGTTGGATTTCTTCAGCTCGGCTGGTCCTATCAGGGATCGATGTTTCTTTGCGAAGTCAGCACCGACTGGTACGACCGTTACCAGCGGCTGATGGAAGTCTCGGAAGATTTTGGCGGCATTCCCATCGACGAACCGGATCAGGATGAAGAGAACTAGCCGTGCGCTGGGAATTGGCTCCGGCAGATTCTGCGCAAGCGCAATCACTGGCTTCGGCTCTTCGCGACTTTCCTCGCCTGCCGTTTCACCGCAACGCAACATCCGGCTCTTTCGATGAAGCTGCTGTTCAAACTTTGGCCCGCTTGCTCCTTCGCCGTGGCTTGACCGACACCGATTCCGCCGCTCGTTATCTCCTGCCTTCTTTGGATCACCTCCATGCGCCCGAACAAATGACCGGCCTCCGCGCAGCAGTGGACCGCATCGACGCGGCTATCGCACGCAAAGAGCCGATGCTGATCTATGGCGACTACGACGTCGACGGCACGATGGCAATCATCATCTTGAAAACAGCCATCGAACTCTGCGGAGGCGCTGCCGACTTCCACGTCCCGCACCGCATTCGCGAAGGCTATGACATGCGCGACGATGTAATCGAACGCGCGGCCGCCGCGGGCATTCGCCTCATCATCAGCGTCGACATGGGCATTCGCGCCTTTGCCCCCGCAGAAACCGCGCACCAACTCGGCGTCGATCTCATCGTTACCGACCATCATCTGCCCGGCCCCGACGGCGTGCCAAAGGCCCATGCGGTCGTCAATCCGAATCAGGCAGGATGCGGATACCCCTACAAGCAACTATGCGGCGCAGGTGTCGCGTTCAAACTCGCGCAGGGATTAATACAGCGCCGCCTGCCGGAAAAAGATCAAACCCGCCTGCTCTTGTCGTTCATGAAAGTAGTAGCCATCGCCACCATCGCCGACGCGGTCCCCCTCACCGGCGAAAATCGCGTCTTCGCCAAGCTCGGCCTCGATGCGCTGCGTCGCGCGGTAAATCCGGGATTGAAAGCTCTGCTCGAAACCGCGCAGATTTCGAACAAGCGCGCGCCTAACTCCACCGAAGTCGCTTTCCGTGTCGCTCCCCGCATCAACGCCGCTGGGCGCATGGATATTGCTCGCGACGTGATCGACCTGTTCAGTGCAAAAGATTTCGACCAAGCCAGGCTGTTAGCGGGAAAACTCGATCGTCTGAATGCCGAACGTCAGGAAGAAGAGCGCCGTATTCTGCAAGCCATCGAAGAGCGCATCGCCGGCGATCCCGCGCTATGCCAGTCTTATTGCATCGTGGTAGATGGTGAAGGCTGGCACCGCGGCGTTATCGGAATCGCCGCCACTCGCGTGGTCGAGCGTTACCACCGTCCTGCCATCGTGATTTCGCGCGAAGGTGAAGAAGCCTTCGGCTCCGGCCGCTCGATTCGTCCGTTTCACCTGCTCGAAGCCATCGAAGCCAGCAGCGCCCTTTTCACCCGCTTTGGCGGACACTCCCACGCCTGCGGCTTCGCCTTGCCCTCTGCGAACGTCGCTCAACTCCGGGCGGATTTAGATACCTTCGCGCGATCCCGTTTAACGGAAGCCGATTTTGATCCAGTTCTCGACATTGAATCCGAACTTCATCTTGACGAAGTTACACCTCCTCTCTATCAAATGCTTTCATTGCTTGAGCCTTATGGAACGGGCAATCATGAACCGGCGTTTAGCGCGCGCAACGTTCGTCTGACCGCTCCACCAAAAATATTGAAAGACAAACACATCAAACTGAAATTGAAGGCAAACTCGAATGGCAGCGGTCGGAAACTGAACCCGGTCTTCGACGCTCTAGGCTGGCACATGGCCGAGCGCCTGGAGCAATCGCCGCTTCTCGCCGGAGATGCCATCGACATCGCCTTCACCGTCGGCCACAACGATCATCCTGAGTTCGGGGGAATCGAATTGGAGCTGCGCGATTTTCGAATCGCTTCGTGAGCGGTAGCTGTGGACGCGAGAACGATCGCGCTTAATTTAAAAAGTACCTCCGTAATCCCGTTCTCTTCAATCCTCGCGTCCCAAACCTTGTGCCCGAATTAAACTGCCGTAAGAAAGCAGCGGGTGCGGCCTGCAAATCCAAATAATGGCATTAAGAAATATTTCGGTTTTAAACGTCGTTGGTTTTATCTGTTTCTTGCTGGCGGCATTCTGGCTGAAGTGGGCTATGACCAACTCCAGGATGCTCAATGATGAAACTTCAAAGGCCAATCTTTCGTCGGCCAGCCAAAATGCAACCCCTCTGATCGAGGCTCTGGAAAAATACCGGGCCGACAACGGTTTTTATCCAATAACTTTGAATGTGCTGAACGCGGGCTATCATTCGTCACGTTCGATGCACAGCTTGTTATATTCCGCCAACCTTGGCGATTGGATTTTTAAGTCCCAAGCCTGCACCGCCCGCCAGAAATCCTTGCAGGGATGGATCATGGAAACGACCGACAAGTATCAGAGCCAAGTGGCCCAGTTCCAGTCCGAGTGCGTCGCCGGCTACCGCAACTACGCGCTTCAATCGGGAGATTTCCCGCCGAGTCCCAACACTTACGGGTTCGAACGCTGGGCATACTACACCTCGGTAAAAAAGCAATGGGAGTTGGGATGGTGCTCCCATGACCGCCGCTCCAGCAGCGCATTCAACGGTGTCTGCCGCTGGTAGCATGTCTGCCAAGGTGGTCAAGATACCTCATTCGCATGGTCGGACGCGATTTACCGTGGAGGATTGAAAGATTGCCGTATACAACCTAATGCTAAACTTCCGGTTCTATCGAATCGGAGGTGTGCCATGCGTCACCTGCTTACGGCCATTCTCAGCCTCACGCTGGTTGCTGGTTCATTCGCCCAAACCAAACCATCGAAACCGTCGGTGCCGACGCCTGCAGCGCCTGCTGCCGCCGACTCCCCCGCGCGATTACCCGTGAAACGTGTGGTGCTCTACAAGAACGGCGTGGGCTACTTCGAACATACAGCGCGTGTTCACGGCACACAGGACCTCAATATCGACTTCACAACCACACAACTCAACGACGTATTGAAGTCGCTCACTGCGGTGGATCTCGGCGAGGGACGGATCTCGTCGGTGCGATACAACTCGACTGCACCGCTCGACGAGCGACTGAAGTCGCTGCGCCTGCCTTTTGGTGAGCAAGTTACGCAGACCGAATATCTCTCAGCGCTTCGCGGGGCACGCGTTGAGGTGCATAGCGGATCGGCAACGGCGGCGGGCCGGTTGCTTAGTGTCGAAAAAATCCGCAAGCAACGCGGCAAAGACGATTTTGAAGACATCACAACTTTTTCCATCGTTACCGACGCGGGCGAAATGAGGAACTTCGAACTCGCTTCGGGCACATCAGTGCGCGTTGCCGATCGCGAGCTAACTGACGAAGTTGGGCGGTATCTCACCCTGCTCGGATCGTCGCGCGCCCGCGATGTAAGGCGGATGAGCTTTACCGCGAGCGGCGCCGGTGAGCGCGATATTTTCGTCAGCTACATCAGCGAAGTGCCGATCTGGAAGAGCACCTATCGCATCATCTTCCCTGAAAAGCAGGGTGAGAAGCCGCTGTTGCAGGGCTGGGCCATTGTCGATAACACGATCGGCGAAGACTGGAAAGATGTTCAGCTTTCTCTTGTCGCGGGCGCGCCGCAATCTTTTATTCAAAACATCTCGCAGCCCTTCTATGCGCGCAGGCCGGTCGTGCCATTGCCAGAGTCCGTGATGCTTACGCCGCAGTCGCACGAAGCGACATTGGAGTCCGACCGTCTAGACCAATTTGCGAAGTTACAGGCGGGTGGCGGAATCGGTGCTGGCTCAGGCGGTGGAGTCGGTGGAGGAGTGTTCCGCGTGGCGAACGGGTTGACGGGTCTATCCGGCCTGGTAAAAGACCCTTCAGGGGCTGGAGTTTCTGGAGCCCATGTAACAGTGCGCAACGAAGAAACCGGCGTAGCGCAGGTTGCTACCACTGATCGTCAGGGTCGCTACAGTTTCACGGACATTCAGCCTGGCCAGTCGGCCCTGTTTGTCAACGCTCCCGGATTTCAGCGGTTCAACTTAACGAACGTTTACATCGGCGTCGGCCGCACCAATCAAATTGATGCCACACTGAACCTCGGGAATGTCAGCGAGACGGTCGAGGTGCAAGGTGCTGCACAGACCGTCGAAACGTCAACCTCGCTGATGAGTACTGCTGAGAAACAAGGTTCCGAGGCCGAAGGCAAGTCCGCGGGAGATTTTTTCGAATACAAAATCAGCCAGAAAATTACCATCGGCAGGAACCAGTCAGCCCTCGTGCCGATTTTGCAAGCGCATATCGAGGCCGAAAGAGTCACACTGTGGAATGAAAATTCCGCCCCGCTGCGCGCGCTGTGGATCAAAAATACTAGCGGACAGGTCCTCGACTCAGGCACGTTCAACATTCTCGAGTCGGGCCAGTTCGCCGGGGAAGGCGTCTTGGAAACCATTCACCCTGAGGAACGTCGGCTTCTCTCCTACGCTGGCGACGCCGCTGTGCACGTCAAATACGCGGAAGACTCCATGGAAAAGCCTTTCAGCCGCGTGCGCGTTGTCCATGGCGTCATGCTGCTTACCAGGGAACAGCGGAAGGTGAAGAAGTACACCATCCGCAACGCCGACACCGAATCCCGGCAGATTGTCGTGGAATATCCCGCAGAAGAAGGATGGGAACTCACGCCTACCACGCCAAAGCCGGAAGAATCTACGGAGTCGTTTCACCGCTTCCGTGTTTCCGTGGATGCAGGCAAGACGGCAGAATTAGCCGTGGAAGCTGTCCACCCCGAAGAAACTGACTATGCTTTGACCAATCTCGACGACAACGAAGTTGCCCTACTTGTGCAACAGAAACGCATGACACCAGCCATGCAGCAGGCTTTCGATCAAATTCTGAAGCAGAAGGAGAAGATCGACGACCTTTCCAATCAAATTTCCGACCGCAAGCGCGAAAGCGATCAGATCGCGGTCGATCAAAATCGCGTTCGAGAGAACATGAAAGCGCTCAAGGGGACTTCAGAGGAAAAGGCTTTGCTGCAACGCTATGTCGGCCAGCTCGATGGACAGGAAAGCCGGTTGGCCGTCCTGCGCCAACAGTCCACTGATCTCACCGCGCAGCAGAACCAAGCCAGGGCCGAACTCGACCGTATGATCATGGAAGTAAATGTGGACGAGAGCTTCTAAGAAAATCACGATCGAGTCCGGGCCATGCCGCTTGCCAAACGCAGAGTTGGTTTGCATTAGACTGAACTTGCAATGCCTCTTCCCATCTACCGCCTGCGCCGCTTGCTGGCAGTCATCACGGTTCTGTTTATCGCTGTCGTGGCGGGCATGTATGTCTACGCGCGGCTACGGCAGCACAACGTTCTGGGAGAAGTTCCCAACAAGATTTCTTACGACATCAAGCAAACCGCCAGCGGTTTTCAGTTTTCCAAATCCGAAGCCGGCCGCACCGTCTTCACCATCCGCGCCAAAGATGTGAAGGAATTCAAGCTCAACGGTCGTGCCGATCTGCATGATGTCAGCATCGTCCTCTACGGCCGCGACACTTCGCGCTTCGATCAGATTTATGGCGACAACTTTACCTTCGATCCGAAATCCGGCGACGTAACGGCTCGCGGCGGCGTGCAGATCGATTTACAGGCCAATCCATCCGGCGCTGCTGCGCCCGATCAGGCGACTCCGAAAGAACTAAAGAATCCCATCCATCTTGAAACCACAGATTTGGTTTTTAATCGCGACAGCGGAGACGCTTCCACCGATGCCCGCGTGAATTTTCGCACGCCGCAGGCTACAGGCTGGGCGGTGGGCGTGCGCTATTCAGCGAAGGCCGGAGTGCTCACTCTTGCCTCGCAGGTTCATGTGACTTTAACCGGGCAGCACGCCGCCAGGCTGTTTGCCACCTCTGGGGCCATCAGCCGCGAACCCAGAGTGGTCGTGCTCGAACATCCCCGCATGGAGCGGGAAAACGGAACTCTGCAATCCGAGCAAGCCACGTTCATTCTCGGACCGGAGAATGAAGTGCAACGCATATTGGCGAGCGGCGATGTGAGCGCCGAGTCTACCGGCCAGGATGCGGACAAAATGCGTGTCCGCTCCGATGAGGCTGATCTGCTGCTCACTGGCAAACAGAATCTGCTGCGCACCGCTACGTTGAACGGCCATGTTCACGTTGAGCGCGTAGGCGGTCAACCGATGCAGGGCGACGCGGGGCGCGTGGACTTGGATTTTGTTGGACAGAACGTGGTTCAAAAAGCTCACGCTTCAGCAGGAGTTCGATTAATACAGCAAGGCGCAAGCGCCGGACAGTCCGACAATTCCGGCCCACAGGATTTCGAGATTACCGCGCCTGTGATCGACTTCTTCGTCGCCGACGGCAAACGGCTGGATCGCGCGAACACATCCGGCGCCGCGCAAATTAAGATTTCTCCCGCGCAGAATCAAAATCCCGCCAGCCCTGCGCAGCAAACTATCATTACAGCCGGCCGCTTCGATGCCAAGTTCACTGCCACTCCTGAGGGTGCAAGCCGCCTCACCGCAATGCACGGCGCGCCCAATGCCAAGATCGTTAATGTCGCTGAGGGACAGCCCAACCGCGTCAGCACCAGCCAAACCCTCGATGCCGCATTTCTTCCGGAAGGAGGAATCGCATCGATCATCCAGCAGGGAAGCGTCGTCTACGCCGATAATCAGGAGCCTGCAAAACAAACCCAGGCTTGGGCGGAAAAAGCGGTCTACACTCCCGCCGATCAAATCCTTCAGCTGACCGGCAGCCCGCGTGTAGGCAACGGTGGCATGAGCACAACCGCCAACATCATTCGCATCAACCGTGCCTCGAACGACGCCTTTGCCAACGGCAACGTGAAAAGCACTTATAACGAACTCAAAGAGCAGCCGAACGGCGCGCTGCTGGCGTCTTCCTCGCCGATCCACGTAACCTCAGCCACCATGACGGCGCATAACTTACCCGCCGTTGCTCTCTATGAAGGCAACGCGCGTTTATGGCAAGACGCCAATATCATTGAAGCTCCCTCCATCCAGTTTGATCGCGACCATCGCTCACTAGTTGCTCAGGGAAACGCCTCACAGCGGGTTTCGACCGTCTTGGTTCAAGAGAAAGTCCAAGGCAAAGCTCAGGGGAAACTAGCTCCCGAGGATTCTTCGGAAAAACAGCCCGAAGATCTAAAAAGCGACCCCCAGAAACCAGCCCCGCCAGTTATACAAACAGTAAACTCAAAGCCTGGTTCTCGCATGGCCAGTGGCGAATATAAATCGAAAATAGACGAAAAATCGGAAAATAGCCTCGGCCAGGCCAGCCCCGTGACCATAAGTGCGATGCTACTCACCTACTCTGACCCCGAGCGCAAGGCACACTATCAAGGCGGTGTCACCGCGCGCGGTACCGACTTCCACGCCACCGCCAATGAGATGGATGTCTACCTTCTGCCCCGCAGTCAAATGTCGAGCAATCAATCACTTAACAGCCCCGGAAGACTGGATCGGATGGTGGCGCAAGGCAATGTTGTAATTCAGGAACCAAGCCGCCGCGCCAACGGCCAGACCCTGGTTTACACCGCCTCCGATGACAAATTTGTCCTCACTGGCGGGCCGCCTAGCATTTTTGATGCCGAACATGGCAAGATTACCGGGGTTTCGTTGACTTTCTTTAGAGCCGATGATAGGGTGCTCGTAGAAGGCGAAGCAAGTACTCCTGTGGTAACACAAACGCGAGTGGCAAAATAAGGCCACAAGATGGCACGATAAATGCGTACCCTGGCCACTGATGAAATTGGCAAGTCCTATCGTGGCCGTCGCGTTGTAAACGGTGTCAGCCTGCGTGTAGAGCAGGGCGAGGTGGTTGGTTTACTCGGCCCCAACGGCGCTGGCAAGACGACTACTTTCTACGCCATTGTTGGCCTGATCCTCCCCGATACTGGCCGCGTGTTATATGACGGTCAGGAAATTACTGACGTTCCCATGTATCTGCGGGCGCGCCAGTATGGCATCAGCTATCTCCCACAAGAAGCTTCGGTTTTTCGCAAACTCACGGTTGAGGAAAACATACTCGCGGTACTGGAAGCGCAGCCGATGTCCTGGCACGAGCGCCGCGAGAAGATGGAAAAATTTATCGATGAACTTGGGCTGGAACACATACGGCAAAATCGGGGGTACGCGTTATCCGGCGGCGAACGGCGTCGCGTCGAAATCGCCCGTTGCCTGTGCATTAATCCAACGTTCATTCTCCTCGACGAACCATTTTCCGGAATCGACCCCATCGCCGTTCTCGATTTACAGAAAATCATTAGTGGTCTGCGGGCCAGCGGCATTGGTGTGCTGATCACGGATCACAATGTGCGCGAGACGCTGACGGTAACGGATCGTGCCTACATCATCGACGACGGCAGAATCTTTCGCCACGGCCCGCCGGAACAATTGGCGAACGATCCGGAAGTCCGCCGCGTGTACTTGGGAGAAAGTTTTTCCCTGGTGTGAAAAAGCAAGCGGTTAACGTTGGTCGGTATCCAAATGACTGACCACTAGCCACTGACAACTGACTTTATGGTTTTGTTACAGCACAAACTGAGCGTCAAACTATCGCAGCGCCAGATCCTCACCCCGGGCCTCGTGCAGATGGTCTCCGTCCTCGCGCTCAACAAGCTTGAGCTAAAAGACATGATCAACTCCGAGATGGTCGAGAACCCGGTTCTCGAAGAGCTCGAAGATTCCGTCCCGTTGATCGACGAAGTTGGCCGCAAAGAAGAAGACCGCGACCGCGCCGCATCCGCTACCACCGAAGAAAACCCGCTGCCGGCGGCCGAGAAGAAAGATCCATTCGAGGAGATCGACTTCGGTTCGTTCTTTCAGGATTACCTCGACCCCGGCTATCGCACTCGCAGCGAGACCGAAGACATCGAGCGCCCGTCCTTCGAAAATTTTCTTTCGAAGCCGACCAATCTTACGGATCACCTGGCTTGGCAGGTTGGCGCCCTGAGTCTGAGCCCCGCCGTTCGCGAGGCTGCCGAACAGATCATCGGCAACCTCAACGAAGACGGCTATCTGATCGCCAGCGACGAAGAGATGCTTGGCGTAGCGCCGCCCGCCCCGCCGGAAGCCGATGCCGCAGCGGCCAGCAATATTGTCAGCGAAGCTGCCGCACTGGGATTAGGGCAGGAAGAACCATCGACTGAAGTTCCGCCGGAAGAGCTTGCCGCAAGCGATTCTGATGTAGCGATTGGAGAGGAACCGAATCCTTTCGAACTCGCTTCGCATGGAGTGGTTGAAAGTTCCTTAATCTTGACCGATAACTTGCCGTCCGATTTGCCAGCCGAAGTATCTGGCGCGTCACGCAACGGTGACTCTGCCGCGGCGGTCGCTCCTGCGCCAGAAGTTGCTCCTGCGCGTCCAATACAAGTCGCTCGTTTCACCGCCGCAGATTTGCAGGAAGCCCTGGAAGTCGTTCGCCAGCTCGATCCTCCCGGCGTAGGTTGTCGCGACCTCCGTGAATGTCTGCTTCGCCAACTGCGCTATCATCAACTGCAACTCGCGCAAAATAAGAACGGCGACAAGCCGGTCAACGGTACCGCGCAAGTTTTACTGGATGCCATCGCTATCGTCGATCAGCACCTGCGCGCCGTCCAAAACAAACAGCACAAAGAAATCTCCAAAGCCATCGGTCGCACCGTCGAAGCCGTTCAGCAGGCCCTCGACTACATCCGCACCCTCGATCCCCGCCCCGGCCTGCAATACAACAAGGGGCAAACCCGACTCATCGAGCCTGATGTCGCTTTCCTCAAGCACGGTGACGAATGGCTGGTTCTGATGAACGACGACGACCTGCCCCAGCTTCGCCTTAACCCGGCTTACAAAAAACTACTTACCCGCGACGGCAACGAAAAGACCACGCGCGACTACGTGAAAGAGCGCTACAAGAGCGCCATCCAGCTCATCAAGAATATCGAGCAGCGCAAGCAGACCATCACCAAAGTCTGCTACTCCATCGTCGCTCGCCAGCAGGATTTCCTGGAACGAGGCATCGACTACCTGAAGCCCATGATGATCAAGGAGGTCGCCGAAGAAATAGGCGTGCATCCCTCCACCGTAAGCCGTGCCGTCGCCAGCAAATATGCGCACACGCCGCAAGGTGTCTTCGAGCTGCGTTACTTCTTCAGTGAAAGCGTGCAGGGACCGGAAGGCGGCAATACTTCGCTTCTCATTCTGAAACGCCGCGTGAAAAAATTAATCGACGAGGAAGATTCCAGCCGTCCGCTAACCGATGAGCAGCTTACGCGCATCTTACAGTCGCAAGGCATTCAGGTGACACGCCGCACCGTGGCGAAGTATCGCGAAGATATGCGCATTCCGAGCACACACCAACGCAGGGTGCGGCAGTAGCAGTAGCGCAGTAATAGAGAACTACAAATTAGCGCTGAATCAGTCAGCCGCGATAGCGGCGCAAGAATGCAGCCCACGGCGCAAGCCGTGGGGAAGCAGCAAAGCAAAAGGAAGCAGCCCGAAGGGGCGAAAGACACGGAGTTACAGGGACAGCACATGCTCCATTCCGCCTTCTACAATCCCTGACATAAGTCGCAATCCTAAATGCGGTTTCCAATCCCAAATTCAAGGAGCGCCGCTTCATGAACGTGGAATATACCGGAAGACACTACGAAGTCACTCCCGCCATCCGCATTGAAGTAGAAACCGGACTTACGAAAATCCGCAAAATCCTCGGTGACAAGTTCGAAGCGCACATTATCCTCACGGTCGAAAAGCACCGTCATAAAGCTGAGATTACGATCAACCCGCGCAACGGCCCGCTGGTCAGTGTGGCTCAAGCAAAGGATATGACGATCGCAGTCAGCGAAGCTCTCGACCATCTTGAAAAGCAGGCGGTGAAATACAAAAAACGCTGGCAGTCGAAAAAGCGCTCCGCCCGCAAAAGCGAAGAAGTAAAGAAGTGGAATGGCAACACTCCGCAGCCGGAGCAGGCAGCGCAGGCGAAGGTCGGCCTTACGGAAAAGACCGCCGTGCCCGTTGCCGTGCACCGCTATCCCGCCGTGGCCCGCACGACCGAGGTGCATCTCGTTCGCTCCGATGAATCCGTCTCCATGCGTCCCATGACGCTCGAAGAGGCCATCAAAGAAGCCCACTTCCGCGACCGCGACGTTTTCGTCTTCCGCGACCCCAAAGGCAAAGTCATGATCCTGCACCGAACCCGCGACGGCAAGATGGAATTGATCGAAGCGCCCTAGAGCGCATCCTGTTAGACTCTCGTGGTCACAATCATCGGTCTTCGACCGAAGACCGAATTCATGAGGCGTTATGCAACTCCTGCCTGTCGTAGCCTGCGTTCTGATCTCGAGTGCTCTGGTAGCACAAACTTCCAACTCTTCCAACAATGCCAGCGATAAGTTCGCCAAGCTCAGCGAAGAGTTCATTCATGAAGCGCTGGCGTTGTCACCTTCAAACGCTTCTCAAGCCGGATATCACCAATACGTCGATCCCAAAACCGGCAAGACGGTCGCGCTTGATGCGCTGCTCGACGATGTAAGCACAGCCGGCATGGCGGAGCAGCGCCGTGCCTATGTTCAGTGGCGTGAGCGCTTTCACACCGAAACTCCGCTGGCTTCTCTCGGCGCCGAAGATGCCGCTGACTGGCAACTCATCGATGATCAGATCGCGTTAAATTTGCTCGAACTCGACCGCATTCAGAACTACAAGCACAATCCCACTTTCTATGTGGAGCTTCTCGGTGGCGCTCTTTTTCAGCCGCTCACCGATGATTACGCCGCCAAAGAAGTCCGTATCGGCGACATCCTTTCCCGCATCGCCGCCACTCCGCGTTTCCTCGAACAAGCCCGCAGCCAGTTAGTGAATGCTGACCCCATCTTCATCAAGGTTGCCGTCGATGAAAATGACGGCAACATTGATCTGATCCAGAGCACGATCGCGGCAGCCATTCCCGCCGGATCGAAATTGAAAGCCGAGTTCGATCTAGTTGCTCCTCCGGCCATTGAAACGCTCAAGAGTTTTTCCAGCTGGCTGCAAGAAGATCTATCCAAGCGCAAAACCGATCGCACTTGGCGCTTGGGCAAAGAACTCTACGCGGAAAAATTCCGCCTGGTCATGGAAACTCCCGTCACGCCGGATCAGGTTCTCGTGGACGCGGAAGCCGAACTTAAAAAGACACGCGCCGAAATGCTCCAGATCGCGCTGCCGCTGCATAAGCAGTACTACCCCGATCACGACGATCACGCTAGCCTGAGCCCTCAAGAGCGTGAGAACAAGGTCATTGGAGAAGTGTTGTCGAAAATTTCCGAAGATCACGCCCAGCGCGATGACCTGATGCGGACCATTAACGACGATCTCGCCGGCGTCCGGCAATTCATCATCGATAAAAAAATCGTCTCCCTGAAGTCGCGCGATAATTTGAAGGTCATCCCCACCCCGCCTTTCATGCGCGGCATCTATTCCGTAGCCGGCTTCCATTCCGCGCCGCCGCTGGATCCCAATGCCGAAGCCCAGTACTGGGTTACTCCCATCGATCCCACAACGCCAGCGGACAAAGCCGAGTCGAAGCTGCGCGAGTACAACAACTGGGTGCTGAAGTGGCTTACCATTCACGAGGCGCTTCCCGGCCACTACGTGCAGGCCGAGCACGCCAACGAAATCCAGCCACTGACGCGCCGCCTCGTCCGCGGCATCTTCGGCAATGGAGCCTACGTGGAAGGCTGGGCCGAGTACATCGCCCAGGTCATGATGCAGCAGGGCTTTGCCAACAGCGATCCGCGTTACCGCATTAGTTATTTGAAAGTCTGGCTGCGCGCTGTCGGCAATACCGTTCTCGATGTCCGCATGCAAACCATGGGCATGACCGACGACCAAGCCATGTCGTTCATGATGAACGATGCCTTCCAAACCCGCGCCGAAGCCGAAGGCAAATTGCAGCGAGCCAAGCTGAGCTCAACCCAGTTGCCGACATACTACGTAGGCACAAGCGAATGGTGGAAGTTACGCCATGCTTACGAAGCCGCCAAAGGCAAAGACTTCACTCTGGCAGAATTCCACGATCGCGCCCTCGATCAGGGAGCCTTACCCGTTCCGTGGCTGGAAAACATTCTGCTGCCGAAATAGCTTTTTTGCAGATGCCTCGACCGCACATTCGGAAAACGCCAGGAGATTCGAGAAACCGTCAGCTCAGACCTGCTGCAGGAAATTTCCTGAGATAGAAAAAAAGTAGGGTTGTGTGGAGGCGGGCTGACTCCCCGCCTTTTTAAGTGGAAATGAATATCAAACTGGTTGATAAACTAGTCTGTTGGATGAGATAATCAAAAACATGAAAAGCATAGGTGCCTTCGAGGCGAAAACTCATCTCAATCAATTGCTGCAGAGAGCTTCGAAAGGCGAGACCATCCAGATCACGCAGCGTGGCATTCCCATAGCCAAGTTGATCCCTCCCGACACCGGTGAAAAGGAAGACGTCCGCACTCTGAGCGACGCTATCCGGCAGTTGAGGAAGGGTGCGACACTGGGCAAGTCAACCATACGCGAGCTGATCAATGAAGGCCGCCGCTACTAGACAATTCGTGCTCGACGCATCCGTGGCTGTAGCTTGGTGCTTTGAAGACGAGAGCGCAAAGTTCACGGAAGGCGTGCTCGACTTGCTCTCAACCGGCGCGGAAGCGCTGGTACCTTCCATTTGGCCGCTGGAAATCGCGAATGCATTATTAGTTGCAGAAAAACGCAAGCGCATCGCGCTGGCGCAAGTGACGGCACTTTTGCGGCGGATTTCCGGATTACCAATCTCCGTGATGCCGATCGAAGCGAAGCAGGCATTCGAGCAGATACTTCCCGTCGCGCGTCAACAGGGATTGTCGGAATACGATGCTGCATATCTTGAACTGGCATTACGGCAGGGGCTGCCATTGGCTACTCTGGACAGAGAATTGCGGCGTTCTGCGCAGGCCACAGGCGTTGTGCTGCTATCGTCTTAAAACGCCGATAGGGGACACCATGTCCTGGTAACACGTGCTAGAATCCGCGCCGGAGGAAGATTCGGCAATGAGGACTCGCGCATGCTCCGGCATTCTTTCAATTTTATCTTTCACTTTTCTGATGACTCCCAGCGCTTTGCAAATGTTGCAGGCGCAGTCCGCTGCGCTGCAACCCAAGCTCTCCGTCCACTGGGAAGAACTCACCGCCGCCGACTTCCGCGAAGGCATTCACCGCGCCCAGGGAACATGTCTCTTGCCCTTCGGCATTCTGGAAAAACATGGCCCGCATCTGCCTCTAGGCACCGATCTGCTCGATGTCCGCTACGCCGCGCTGCACGCCGCCGAGCAGGAATATGCCGTAGTCTTTCCTGAATATTATTTCGGCCAGATCGCCGAAGCCCGCCACGAACCGGGCACGATCGCCTACAGCCGGGAGATGCAACTCGCGCTGCTTCAGGAAACTACCGATGAAATGTCCCGCAACGGCTGCAAGAAGGTAATCGTCGTCAACGGCCACGGCGGCAATGAAAGCCTGTTACCCTACTTCGCGCAAACGCAACTGAATGCGTCTCACGATTACGTGGTCTACGTATTCGACAAACGAAGCCCCGACTCCGGCGGCCCGAAAAAGAAGACCTCGATCGATATGCACGCCGGCGAAAGCGAAACCTCGAAAATGATGATCGCGCGCCCGGATACGGTCCACCTCGACCGCGCCACCAGCGAGTCCGGCGCCGACCAACACCGCCAAAATCTTCCCGAAGACGTCTACACCGGCATCTGGTGGTACGCGCGCTTTCCCAACCATTATTCCGGCGATGGTTCAGCTGCGACCGCAGAGCTGGGCAAATTTCAAATGGATTGGTGGATCGACGCCATAGTGAAGTCGATCAAAGCAGTGAAAGCCGACAACGTGAGCCTAAAGCTACAAAACGAATTTTACGAAAAGAGCAAACACCCGTTGGAGACGCAGCCATAATTCCAGCATTCAGCGCTTAGCATTCAGTCCCTAGAAACCGAAATGGCTGAATGCTAAGTGCTGAATGCCAAGTGCTCAACTACGAACTCCCAATCAGCACCCCCGTAATAAATACCAATGCCCCACCCAACCCCACCTGCAGCGCCGCCGAAACCCACGGACTATCCATGTAGCGCCGTCGAATCCACGTAATTACTCCCAGTTCCACCAAAACCACCGCCCCCGCCGCCCACAGTGCCACGCGGAAGTCTTTCAGCAAAAATGGCAGAGTGTGTCCGATGCCGCCAAGCGCGGTCATCGCGCCGCAAATTAATCCCCGCACCCACGGGTGCCCGCGGCCGGTGAGGCTTCCATCATCGGAAAGCGCTTCGGCAAATCCCATGCTGATGCCTGCGCCCGCGGAAGCGGCGAGACCAACCAGAAAGGCATCGTGCGTTTTACCAGTCGCGAACGCGGCCGCGAACACCGGAGCCAGCGTCGACACTGAACCATCCATTAAACCTGCGAGGCCGGGCTGCACAATCTGCAAAACAAACAATCGCCGCTGCGCCAGTTCTTCATCGGCCTTCACGTTGGCGGGTAATTTCTCTTTGTCCAATTCCTGCGCCCGCTCTTCGTGCTCACGTTCTTCATTTATAAGATCGTCGAGCAGTTGCCGGATGCTCGCATCCTGCGTGCGTTTTGCCGCCTGCTCATAAAACCGCCGCGTTTCCACTTCCAGCGTGCTCGCTTCCTTGCGCACCGCTTCGATTCGCAGTGGGCGCGTCAACCATAATGCAGGCCTGTCCACGAATCCGCGCACATCCTGCCGCCGGATCAGCGGAATGTGTTCGCCAAATTTTTTCTGGAAAAGTTCGATCAGCCGCCGTCGATGCCCCGATTCTTCTTCCCGCATGGCGTCAAACATTTCCGCCGACGCGGGATAGTCCTGCCGCAATCCTTCGGCAAAGTCGCCGTAAACCCGCTCGTCTTCTTCTTCCAAAGAAATCGCCAGGGCCAGCACTTCGCGCTCGGTAAGTTCGTGAAACTTCTTCATGGCGATTTAGATTAAATGCACGAGTGGGGCGGAGACAAATCGAAAGTGCAAAAGTAGCCAGGAACAGTCGCGCCCGGCCTTTGTGATCCTTCGTACCCTTCGTGGTTCAGGGTTTTTCTTCGGTTCGCAAAGCTGCCCCGGCGCACATCTTCAATGCTACTATCCAGTGCATGGCGCCCCCGAAATCGTCTACTCCTGCTAGGCGCAAGAACCCTCCGCGTGCGGCGAAGAAATCCTCCAAGGTCCATACTCGCGACGCTCCGCACGCTCCCGAACTCGTCATCATTACCGGCATGAGCGGCTCCGGAAAAGCCAGTGTGCTGAAGGCCTTCGAGGATTTGGGCTACTACTGCGTCGATAATCTTCCAGTCGAACTGATTCCTCGCTTCGCGGAGCTGGCCTTGCAATCCGCGGAGATTCGTCGCACCGCGCTGGTTGTGGATGTGCGCGAAGGGTCAAAGCTCGCTCAATTCCCCGGTATCCTTAAAGCAGTGCGCAGGCTGATTCCAACCAAAGTGGCTTTTTTGGAAGCTTCCGACGCCGTATTGATGCGCCGTTTCAGTGAGACTCGCCGGCCGCATCCTCTGGGCACGAACGAACCGGTCAATGCCTCGATCAAGACCGAACGCCGCCATCTGGCAAAGATTCGCGCCCTCGCCGATCTCGTCATCGACACTTCAAAATTCAATGTTCACGAACTCCGCGCGCACATCACCGAGCGTTTTCGCGAGCAATCGAAGGAAAAAAGCATTCTGGTTTCCTGCGTGAGCTTCGGTTTCCGCCACGGCGTGCCGGAGGAAGCAGACTTGGTCTTTGATGTCCGCTTTCTGCCCAACCCGCACTTCGTTCCGGAATTTCGGCCGCTCACTGGCCGCGATCCGCGCGTTGCCAAATACATCCGCTCCTTCCCGCAGACTAAGGAATTCATCCGCCGTATTTCCGATCTTCTCGTCTACCTTTTGCCGCACTACATCCACGAGGGCAAAAGTTATCTCACCATCAGTTTTGGTTGTACCGGCGGCCAGCATCGTTCCGTAATGATCGCCGAAGACGTAGGCAAGCGCCTGCATAGGGCGGGATACCGTGTAAAGGTCGCGCATCGGGATATGCCGAAATAGAAGTGCCGAAGTAGAAATAGAGGAGCCGTTGTGAGCGCCGGTCAGCTAAAAGTTAACTATCGGCGGCAAAGGATCGACGACAAACGTCCAACAACCGAAGTAAAATAAGCCCTTGCATCTCATGCCAACGCTATTGCGAGTAAGCCGCTCAAGCCTGCTCGGAGCTTTATGCGCCAACTGACGCGCCTGGTTCGCTATGCGCTCCCCCATTGGTGGCAAATCCTGTCCTCAGTTGTGCTCATGGCTGCTGTGGGTGCGCTCGATGCATTCAAGTATTTGCTGGTACGGCCCGTATTCGATCGCGTGCTGAACCCTTCGACGGGATCGAAAGATATTCAGCTATTCACCATTCCCGGAACGCATCACGTGGTTTTTCTGCAGCAATTTGTCCCCTCCCGCTTCACCAATGCGTGGACAGCAGTAGCTTTTGCTCTCATCGCATCGACCATCCTGAAAGGAATTTGCGATTACACCGGCACCTACCTCGTAAATCACGCCGGCTTCGGCATGATCACCGACCTGCGCGACGATCTCTACAACGCCATCATGCGGCGCTCCTCGGCATTTTTTTCCAGGCATGCCACCGGAACGATTCTCTCCGCCATTATCAACGACATCGAGCGCGTGCAGTACGCCATGTCCACAGTGCTGGCGGAATTGCTGCAACAGTTTTTTACATTTCTATTCGTAGCCTGCGTGGTAGTGGTGCTGGGCAGAAGTTTGTCGTGGGTGTTGCTCTTGTTCGTTCCGGTCATTATCTATTCTTCTCGCAAAATCGGCTCGCGCGTGCGCAGCACCACGCGGCAGGGGCAGGACAAACTCGCCGAGATCCAAAACATTCTGCACGAAACTATCACCGGTAATCGAATCGTCAAAGCATTCAACAGTGAAAAATGGGAGATCTCCCGCTTTCGCGGCGCGGCGCGGCGTCTGTTCCGCGCCAACCTGCGTTCCGTAGCCGCAACCGCCCTCAGTTCGCCGCTGATGGATATCGTCGGCATCATCGGCATCGCTCTTCTTCTGCTGATCGGCCGCGGCCGCATCGCCCACAATGAGATGACCCCCGGCGTGTTCGTAGCCTTCATAACGGCGGTCTTTAGCCTCTACAATCCCGTCCGCAAATTCGCGCTCTTTAATAACAATTTCCAGCAGGCTCTCGGCGCGTCCAGCGAAATTTTCAGGTTCATGGACATCGAAGATGACGTCCGCGAAAAGCCTCATGCCAAGCGCCTGCCCGCATTTTCAAAGACAGTCGTTTTCGATCACGTCAGCTTTACTTATGGGGGCGAGGGTGCGGACGCAACCGTGCTGCACGATATTCATCTCGAAGTTCGCCGCGGCGAGATTGTAGCCATCGTCGGCTCCAGCGGTTCGGGCAAAAGCACGCTGGTTCATCTCATCCCGCGTTTCTTCGATGTTACCGGGGGCCGCTTGCTCATCGACGGACACGACGTACGCGACGTCACTCTCGGCTCCTTGCGCGAACAAGTCGGAATCGTTACGCAAGAGACTGTTCTGTTCAACGATACGGTTCGTAACAACATCGCCTATGGCCAGCCGCACGTTCCGCTAAAGCTGGTGCAAGCCGCAGCCAAAGCCGCTTTGGCAGACGATTTCATTAAGGCATTGCCCGCAGGTTACGATGAAGTGATCGGTGAACGCGGCGTGCGGCTTTCCGGTGGAGAGCGCCAGCGCATCGCCATCGCGCGCGCCATCTTGAAGAATGCGCCAATCCTGATTCTCGACGAAGCCACCTCAGCCCTCGATAGCGAGTCGGAGGCGCTGGTGCAATCGGCGTTACATAATCTAATGAGCGGCCGCACTGTGTTTGTGATCGCACACCGGCTCTCCACCGTCCGCCGCGCCGACCGCATCGTGGTTATCGAAAATGGTGCAATCGCCGATATTGGCTCTCATGAGGATCTAATGACGAAGCTGGGCACCTACCGTCGCCTTTACGATTTGCAGTTTGCCGATTTCGAACAGAAACTGGAGCCGGCGCAACCGAGTTAAGTTTCAAGAATCGGAATCTGAGAAAATCATCTATGCCTCTTCGCTCCATGACGGGCTTTGCGCAGGTTAAAGGCGAATTAACCAATCAGACTGAAGGCGCCGCCACGCCATCAGCCGCGGCGTCCACGCCAGCTTCCGCCAATGCCAGGCTTGCCTTTTCGCTTGCTCTGAAATCGGTGAACCACCGTTTTCTCGATCTGCATTTCCGTTTGCCTTCGGGCTGTGATTCGATAGAAATGCAACTTCGTCGATTGCTCAAAGAGCAAATCGCCCGCGGCCACGTTGAAGTCACTCTCAGTCTCGAGCGCGGCAATAGCGAGGCTCTGGCGTTGAATCGCCCGCTGGTCGGCGCCTACATCGCGGCTTTTCGTGCCGCTGCCAGCGAGTTTTCGGTTCCTGTCGAACCCGATCTCAATTCCATCCTGCGCATTCCTGGCGCGCTCGATTCTTCCAGCAATGCTGTCGATGGCGCTCTCGAACCCGCGGTGATGGCGACTGTCGCTGAAGTTCTCGCTCGCCTGAATCAAATGCGCGAGCAGGAAGGCCGCAGCATTGAGCGCGAACTGCGCGAGCGCATGGCGCATCTTCAAGAGGCCGTTAATGTTGTGCAGGAATATCGCCGGGCCATGTTGCAAAGCTATCTCGATCGTCTCCAGTCGCGGCTGCAAGAGTTACTGGGCGCCAGCCCCGACCGCGAACGAGTATTGCAGGAAGCCGCTCTGCTGGTCGATCGCAGCGACATTCAGGAGGAAGTTGTCCGTCTGGAAAATCACATACAACATTTTCTTGGCCTTCTCGACCAGCATGGGGAAGTAGGAAAAAAATTAGACTTCCTGCTGCAAGAGATGAATCGTGAAGCCAACACACTGCTCTCGAAAACTTCCGGACTCGCGGGCGATGCTTTGAAAATCACCGAAGCCGGGTTAAGCATGAAAGCGGAGATTGAAAAATCGCGCGAGCAGGTGCAGAACCTGGAATGATCTCCCACAAGCCAGTCGTCTACATCATTTCAGCGCCATCCGGTTCGGGCAAATCGACGCTCGTCAACGAGATCCTGAAATCCGTCACCGATCTCGAGTTCTCCATCTCCTACACCACACGCCCCCCGCGGGGCAGCGAGGTCGATGGCCGGCAGTACTATTTCATCTCCCGCCCCGAGTTCGAGCAGATGATTTGCGAAGATAAATTTCTCGAGCATGCCGAGGTCTTCGGCAACTACTATGGTACCGCGCGCCGCTTTCTCGAAGATGCCGAACAGAATGGCCGCGATCTTCTGCTCGATATTGACGTGCAGGGTGCGGAGCAGATTCAACGCAAACTTCCCGACGCCACCAGCATCTTCATTCTTCCACCCAATCGCAAAACCCTGGAAGAGCGCCTGCGCAAACGCAGCGAAGATCGCGAAGATGTAATTCAGCGCCGCCTTTTAACCGCCACTCGCGAGATCGAAAACTACCAGCGCTATAACTACATTCTCGTGAACGATCAGTTGGATGAATCCATTAACTGCCTGCGATCCATCGTGCGCGGCGAGCGCCTGTTGCGCGAAGGACTGCCGCTTTCCGAAGATCAGAAAAAGATTGTCGCGCAGGCCGATAGCTGTCGCCTCGCCAACGTTCGATCACGCTTGCAACCCATTCTCGATTCTTTTCGCTCCTCCGGCGGTCCCGGTGGAGGGTAGTCCTTCGTAACCAAAATAAATATCCGTTGCCCCCACAACATTCGATTTCGTGGGAGAATAGGTGTCATTAGCTCCGCTGGCGAAGAACGCAGCGCAGAACTTTCGGCCATCAAAATCTTGCGTCCCCGGCAACAAGGGAGAGAGTCCATGAAATTGATCGAAGGCTTCGACAGCAACTATCGATACATTCTGGTCGCCGCCCGGCGCGCCCGCCAATTGCAATCAGGTGCTCCGCCGGTTGTACCGACAAATTCCCGCAAACCCTGCCGCATCGCACAGGATGAAATTCGCGCGGGCAAGGTGAAGTGGGAGATTCCTGAAACCCGCAGCGTCGCCGAGCAGGCCTCTGAAGTTCTGGATCAGGCCTTCGGCCACGAAGCTTAAAGTATTGCCGCGGAGAGCGAGTTTCGCACATCATGAAAATTGCTCTCGGAGTAACGGGCGGAATCGCGGCCTACAAAGCGGCGGAAATAGTTCGCCTGCTGCAAGACCGCGGCATACGCGTGCAGGTCATCATGACTCGCGCGGCTCAGGAGTTTGTCCGCCCACTCACCTTTGCGGCGCTCTCCGGAGAAAAAGTAATCACCGGCATGTTCGCTCCCGGCGAAGAACACGCCGCCAATATCGACTCCGCCATCGAACACATTGCCGTCGCGCAGTCGATTGACGCTCTGCTGGTGGCTCCGGCCACTGCCGACGTTCTCGCTCACTTCGCGCAAGGCATTGCCAGCGACTTCCTCACAACTCTTTATCTCGCAACCACCGCACCCGTCGTTGTCGCGCCCGCGATGAACGTCAACATGTGGAATCATCCGGCGACACAGGCGAATCTGGAAATTCTTCGCAAGCGTGGCGTGAAGATTGTCGAACCCGGCTCGGGATATCTTGCCTGTGGAATGACCGGCAACGGACGACTCGCAGAAAACGAAGTGATCGTTACTGCCGCTTTGCAGGCGCTGGGTGCATCGCAGGATTTCGCCGGCGAAACCCTATTGATCACCGCCGGTCCCACGCGCGAAAAAATCGATCCCGTTCGTTATCTCACCAATCGCTCCAGTGGGCGCATGGGATACGCTCTTGCCGAAGCAGCTTTGCGCCGCGGCGCTCGTGTGTTGCTGGTGAGCGGCCCAACCGAGATCACGCCACCCGGCGCGGCGGAACTTACACGCGTGGAGTCAGCCGCGCAGATGCGCGATGCGGTGCTTAATCTCTTGCCGCAAGCGACCGTGGTGATCAAAACCGCCGCGGTCTCCGACTACCGCGCCAAATCCGCCGCTGAACAAAAAATAAAGCGCAAAGGCTCCATCACACTGGAACTGGAGCCGACCGCCGACATCCTGAAAGAGATTTCCGCGCACAAGCAGTCCCAGATTATCGTAGGGTTTGCCGCCGAAACCGAGAACGTCCTCGAAAATGCCCGCCAGAAGCTGGCCGGCAAACATCTCGATGCAATTGTCGTCAACGACGTTTCCCGCGAAGGCATCGGCTTCGACTCCGAACGCAATGAAGTTACCATCATCACCAGCGACGAAATCGTCGAGGTTCCCGAGACCACCAAATTGGAAGTCGCGCAACGCGTCCTCGATCAGGTGGTCCGCATTCGCGAGCGGCGCAAGGCTTTGGTAAAAGCCTGAGAACGCTTTTCATTTTCTCAATTACAATCAATCCCAATGCCTCATACCCTTGAGCCGGAATTGCGGCGCGCTCTTGCCGAACGCGTCCGCTACTGCCATGAGATGGGCATTTACGATTTCTACCGGCGCGGTCCGCTTTCGCCGCAAGGGGGACTCGAACCGGTCGCTGCCGTAATATCTTCATTCCCTGAATTCCAGAACGAAGCGCGAGAGGAAATGACCGCAAAAAAATCTACCGTGGCGCAAGCCGTTGCTGAAGACAACATCTTCGAAGTGATCACGCCCAAGCCTGAATATGGCGTCGCCGATCCTGCCGCTGCGCTGAAGCTCATTCGCGAAGATCTCGGCGACTGCATCCGCTGCAAGCTTTCTAAAGGTCGCACGAAAATTGTTTTTGGCGTGGGCGATCCGCACGCCGAGTTGATGTTTGTGGGCGAAGGTCCGGGCGCCGATGAAGATGCGCAGGGGGAACCCTTCGTAGGCCGCGCCGGCCAGTTGCTCAATAATATGATCAAGGCGATGGGGCTGCGGCGCGAGGATGTTTACATTGCGAATGTGGTTAAATGCCGTCCGCCGGGGAATCGCCAGCCCGAGCGCGATGAGTGCGATACTTGCTCGCCATTTCTCATGCGGCAAATCGCGGCCATTAAGCCCAAGGTGATCGTCGCTCTCGGCGCCACTGCAGCCAAAAATCTGTTAGCGATGAATTCTTCCATGGCCGATCTCCGCGGCCGGTTTTATGACTTTATGCCCGCGGGCGTTCGCAACGATCCGTCGTGGCCGGGCGCGCGCCTGGCGGTCACGTACCACCCCGCCTTTTTGCTGCGCGATCCGCGACAGAAAGGCGAAGCGTGGAAGGATTTGCAGATGGTGATGAAGTATCTCGGCATCGAGCCGCCGAAAAAAGCCGCCGAATAAGCTACCTTCAATATTTGTTGTCATCCTGAGCGAAGCGAAGCACCCCTGCGCTATACCGACCCAGCCTCGACGGGAGTTCTCTAGTTTATCCTTCCAATCAATGCCCGAATTTTGCGACGTTGCCTTGCCCGTACCGCTCGACATGGTTTTTACCTACCGTGTCGCTGCGGATGCCGTGCCGATTGTCGGAGGCCGCGTGCTGGTGCCTTTTCGCCAGCGGCGCATGACGGGTATTGTGGTTGAACTGCACGACCGCAAGCCTTCGGTCGCGGCCAAAGCAATTTATAACGTGCTCGACAACGCGCCGGTTCTCGACGATCAGCTCTTGCGTCTCGGACGCTGGATCTCTGATTACTATCTCGCCCCGATCGGTGAAGTTTTTCGCACCATGCTGCCTCTGAATGCGGAGTTCAAACGCTCCATCGCCTATTGCATCACGGCGGAAGGCCGGATGGCACTCCATTCGGCAGGCACATCGGGGTCGTCCGCGCGTTCGCGCCGTACGCCGGATGAGCAGGCCGCAGAATTTCGCGCACTCGATTATCTGGCCGCGCAAGGTTCAGTTCCTGGCGAAACAACCGCAATCTCCGAACAAACCTTGCGCTCTGCTACGCAAATTTCCAAAGCTGTTTTAACTGGAATGGTCCGAAAGAAATGGCTGGTGCGCGAGGATGTCTCCGCCGTCCGCGATGCGGCCAGAACGGTAAAAATTGCCAAGCTAAAATCAGCAGAAGGAAAGCTCAACGAAAATCAAAAAATGATCGTCGAAACCCTGGCCGCGTCGGGAGGCCAGGTTCCGGTGAAAAACCTCCAAGCGCTAGAAGTCCCGCAAACGACGTTGAGTACGCTCGTTAAACGCGGCCTGATTGAAATCAGTGAAGAACCGGCAGGCTTCGCCGTCTCACGCAGCAAACCAAGGCCCTCGCCCTTCGATTTCGACCTCAATCCGGCGCAGAAATCCGCATTGCATCGTGTACGCGAGGCCGTCGAAAAACGAAAATTTTCCGGCATGTTGCTGCACGGAGTTACTGGCTCGGGTAAAACCGCTGTATATCTTGCCGGCATGCGTTCGGTGCTCGAAGCCGGACGCTCCGCTATTCTGCTCGTCCCCGAAATTGGACTCACGCCTGCTGTCGCAGCAGATCTCCATCAGATCTTCGGCGACGAAGTCGCCATCCTGCACTCCGCGCTTTCCGACAAAGAACGTGCTGAGCAATGGCACCGCATCAAAAATGGCGAGGCGCGCATGGTGGTGGGCACCCGCTCCGCTGTGTTCGCTCCGGTTGCCGATCTTGCCCTGATCATCGTCGATGAAGAACATGATTCTTCCTACAAGCAAGAAGAAACGCCGCGCTACCACGCGCGCGACGTTGCCGTTATGCGCGCCAAGATGGCGAATGCCGTGGTCGTGCTGGGTTCCGCTACGCCATCGTTGGAGTCATATTTCAACGCGACCAAAGATAAATATGCTTTAGTCGAATTGCCCGATCGCGTGGAGCAGCGCCCTTTGCCCGAGGTTGAAATCATCGACATGCGGCAGGAGTTCCAGGAAACCGGCCAGGAGCAGGTCATCTCGCGCAAACTGGCCGCGGAAATCAAAGACCGGCTGGCGCGCAAGGAGCAGGTGATGGTCTTGCTCAATCGCCGTGGATATTCTCCCGTTGCGCTGTGCCGCACCTGCGGGAAAACGTTGCAATGCCAGAACTGCGCCATTGCCATGACTCACCACAAGCGCGAGCATAAAATGATCTGCCACTATTGCGGCTACACCGCGCCTGTACCCAAAGCGTGCACGCATTGCGGCAGCGAGTACGTATATTTTCTCGGCACAGGCTCGGAGAAGCTGGAAGAATTGCTGCACGGAATGTTTCCACAGGCCCGCATCGCGCGCCTCGACCGCGACACGGTTCGCGGCCACGAAGATTTTGAGCGCACGCTAGCCGCGCTCAATGAGGGCGAACTCGATTTGCTGGTGGGCACCCAAATGATCGCCAAAGGCCACGACATTCACGGTGTAACGTTAGTTGGCGTGGTCGGTGCCGACAGTGCATTGGGATTGCCCGATTTTCGCGCCGCCGAGCGCACCTTCCAGTTGCTCACGCAAGTCGCCGGCCGGGCCGGCCGCGGCCAGTCTCCGGGCAAAGTGATTCTGCAAACATATTTTCAAGATCACTACGCCGTACAGTATGCCGCCCGCCACGACTTTACCGGCTTCTATGACAAAGAACTGCGCTTTCGCAGTTGGATGCACTACCCGCCGTACTCCGCATTAGCCAATGTTCTCATCCGCAGCGACAAGCTTGATGATGCTTTGCAATGGTCGGGCACGCTGGGAAAGTGGTTTGAGCAAAACCGCCATGAAGGCGTGCGCGTACTGGGCCCAGCGACGGCGCCCATTATCCGGCTGAAGCGCGACTACCGTTATCATTTCGTATTGAAGTCACCCAGCCGCGAAAAGCTGAATAAAACGTTGCGCGCCATGCTGGCCTACGCCGCATCGCAGAAAATTCCACCCACGCAGGTGATTGTCGATGTGGACGCTCTGTGGCTGATGTAAATTTTTTCTGGCAGCAGGTTATTCTTCTGGCATGACAACGAAGCCAAAATTCTTTTCATCGCCTGCAGACTGGCGTGCCTGGCTGGAAGAAAATCACGCGATCGAGCAGGAACTTTGGGTCGGTCTGTACAAGCGCGATTCCGGTCGGCCCAGCATTACCTGGCCGGAAGCGGTAGACGGTGCGCTCTGCTTCGGCTGGATTGATGGCGTTCGTAAAAGCATGGGCGCCGCCAGCTACAAGATTCGTTTTACGCCGCGCAAGCCACGCAGTATCTGGAGTGCAATCAACATCAGACGCGCCACCGAGCTCAGTTCGCTCGGGCTTATGCATCCCACCGGGATGGCCGCCTTCAAAAAGCGAGAAGCGAAGCGCTCCGCAATCTACTCCTACGAGCAAAGAAAAACTGTTACGCTTCCGCCGGCCTACGAAAGAAAATTCCGCGCCAACAAAATCGCGTGGAATTTCTTCACGAGTCAGCCGCCGTGGTATCAGCGAACCAGCACGTACTGGGTAATCAGCGCAAAAAAAGAGGAAACGAAATTGAAAAGGCTGGGGACGCTGATCCAAGACTCCGCAGCCGAAAAATCAATCGCGCAACTAACGCGCCCTCAAGGCAAGAAGTAACAAGTGGGGCCGCCAATCGAAACCAGGCGGAACGTTCGACGATGACCCCTGTTATTGCCCCTTAACCATCCCTCGAATCACCACCACCGAAGCCGCCGGCAGATCGAACATTGCGTCCTTCTCTGCATTCGCCTTTGTATGAAGAATCGGCCCATCGGGATCAGCCCAGCCTTTGCTCGTTGGCACAATGGTCGGCTTGCCGCTGTCTTCCGCATGCGCCATAAACCGCGTTTGCGCCGGATGCCATTGATACTGCGCGCTGCCGAAAGTCGATATCTCTACCGGCCCGGCAAATCCCTCGTTCTTATTTCCGCCTTCAAATTCAATCCGCACCCGATGCGCATTCATCTGATCCCGGTTCACCGCCATCACCGCCCAGTTTCCATCCGGACGCTTCACCGCATACGCCGTTACCAATTCATGCCCAGCGCCATCCTCCACATTGCTTTTCGCCGCAAACACTTCATGCGTGCTGCCCGAAGTCTGCGCCCACTCCAGATTGATCAACTGCGCCACAAAAAACTGCGCCAGCGGCTGCTGAATCTGATAATTGGCGTCGACAGTTGACATCCCAAACGTTCCCGGAGAGCTATTGCATCCTGGCTCCATTTGCAGCGGCAGATAGTGGAAGTAATAAACGGCGTTGCCACCGGAATTCAGAAACGATCCAATGTAGTCGGCCAGCCAGAGGCCCGAAAAAATATCCTGATAAGTTTCGCTGGCCGCCGAGGAAAGATTTCCCTCGGTAATGAACATCGGCATATCCGCCGGAACTCCATCCTCATGCCATACCTGCATGATGTGGCTCACCAGTTCCGGTTCATCATACAAACTGCCCCACGGAATTCGACACGGATCGAGCGGATAGTGCTCAAACGAAAAAAACGCCAGATCTTTCATGCGTTGATGCTGCTTTAAATAATCGATAAAACGTCCAGTCCAGGAAACTTTTCCGTTGGCATCCGGCCACACTTCAATATCTTTATTCACGCCCTGAAACGAAGGTCCGCCCAGCTTCAGAGAGGGATCGACCCGATGAATTGCGGTCGCCCACTGCAGGTATAGCGCGGCATAATCTTCCGGCAGCATATATTGGCCATCCGCCTCTTCGCCCATCTCGACGTATGAAATTGGATAGCCGCGCTTCTTTATATACGCAATTTCCGCAGCCGCGTTATCGGGAGTGTCGTACAGCATGGCCACCGGAATCATCGCAGGCAGGCCGCGCGTCACCCCACTGGTGAAGAATAGATCGAATCCAACCTGCGCCTGTTTAGTCGATCCCAAATCCCCCGCCTGATGCCAGGGATCGACCGACGAACAATACGTCGTCGTCTGCTCCTGATCCGCCGTGTGCCGCACAACATCGTGAAAGTCGCCGTCAGCAGTGGTCGTGCCCAGGTAAAGTTCGCGAATGGCATAGCCCACGCAGTTGCGCGGGTCGGCGCTTCCATCCGCATCGCAGGTGTCGGAAGATTCCGTCATCCAAATCCGCACGAATCGCACCGGCAGGGGTGTGCCGCTTAACTTGATGGTTTCGGCCCGCCCTTTTCCGTCATTGATTGCGCCTTGCGGAAAAGTCTGCCAAACGCCTCGTGTTACGGCTCTCATCGGGTCATCGCCCGTCCAGTACTGCACCGCATAGTGCCGCGCGTAAGGCTCGCCCCACGCAATGCGAATGCTGTCGATCTGCTGCAACTGCGCCAGGTCGACCACCACCCACTGCGGATGCAGCGCATCGCTCTCGCCGGTGAAATGTTGCGTGAGATGCGGATTGCTCTTCCAGAACGAATTCAGATCGCCATCGGTCAGCCGCGAGAAGCCCACGTTATCGGTGCCATCATTGCGCGTGAATCCGCGGCGAGGCAGTGCGTAACCGTACGAGTAGCGAAGCATTTCCGTGGGAGTTGATGCGCCGGTGAAATATCCCTTGCCGCTGCTATCGCTCCAGGTCCCCTGCGGATTCCAATGCCAAGCCTCGACCGCCAGCTCAGTGTTCTGCCGGTAGGTGACCGGCTGCCAGCCGGATTCCTGCGTCTTCTCCAAAGTAGGTTGCAGCAAATCTTTGTCGATGGCCTCGGCCGCAATGCGATCCACTCCAGCCCCCAAAGTTTCTTTCGGGATGAAATGGTTCGTCGGATGAGAAGTATCAATCGAGATGGTTTGAGCCGTGACAGTGCAGGCGAGAGGAAAACATCCCAGCAGAAAAATGAGGCAAGTCAGCGGAGCTTTAAACAAGACGCCACCTCCAAAGCGATCCATTAAAACGATTGAATAGCGAAGTATACGAAAGAACAGCCCGCAACGCGAGTCTGTGCCCACTTAATGCGCTGTCCGGATAAAAAAGTGGCGCAAGCCAAGTAGCAGATCGTGCAGCCCGCTCAAAAGGGAAGGCAAGATTTCGCGTCCCGCAGTGTGCACCAGAGGCGCCGGCGTAAGCGTAAACACCAGCATGAGCACCGCCAACAGCGCGAACCACATCCGCGTGCCCGAAATATACGGCCAGTCTGCCACCTGCGGATGCCGCCGTCCGCTCACCCTCAAAATGATGGCCCACAGAAACCATCCCGTCCACAAGTAGTACGCCATGAACAGGAGAACAATAATCGTGAGCAGCGAGATGGTTTTGTGCGCTCGCGGCGCAATCGAAAAAACAATATGCCCGCCATCGAGCTGGCCGCCGGGCAGCAGATTCAGAGACGTAGCCAGCATTCCCACCCATGCGGCAATCGCCGTAGGATGCAGCAGCACGCGATTGAACGGCAGCGCGGCCGTTCCATGTATTAACCCCATCCACGTCAACGCATGATGCATCGCATGAAAAATCAGCGGATAACCCAGTTCATACTCCGCTCCGCCAAATCCCGGCCGCAGCGGCTTTGACCACATGAGCGAAACCGCCAGCGCCATTAGAGCAATCACAAACCCCGCAATCGGCCCCGCAATCCCAATATCAAACAACGCTGTGCGAGATCGAATCCGCGACCGGATCAGAATCACGGCTCCCATCGTCCCAATCGGAGGCATCGGGATGGGAATAAAAAATGGCAGCGTCGCATACACTCCATAGCGGCGGCAATACAAATAATGGCCCATTTCATGAGCCAGAAAAAACAGCATCAGCGTGGCCATAAAAGGCAACCCGCCTAATAGCCGCGCCGGATGCGTCACCGCCCAGCTAGCGGGGAAAAACGGAATCGATTCATCCGCCATCGAAAGCGCCGGCTGCCCATGCTGAAAGTTATATTGCATGCGCGCCCCGGCCACGAGCGTGGTAAAGCAGGTTGCCAGCAGCAGCAAAACGTGCAGCCAGTAGCGCGGCTTTTGACGAGGCGGCAACCACTCCGGTGTCGGCCGGAAGTATTCGACTGTGGAAGAAACAGTAGGAGGAGTGGATTCCGGCATGCGATTTCGGGGCCCGCGGCTATGGCGAACCTTTACTAAATGCTACTACGCTTTGGAAGAAAAAGTGGAAGCAACGCGGACTACCGGATAGCGAATACCGGAAACCATTTTTTCAATCAATCGATTGCAATTCCTTCCCCGGCTTAAACCGCACAGCCTTCCCCGGAGGAATCGACACTTCCGCGCCGGTCCGCGGATTGCGCCCAATGCCAGTCTTGCGCGGGCGCACGTTAAACACGCCAAATCCGCGCAGCTCAATGCGATGGCCGTGCGCCAGCGAGTTCTTCATACTTTCAAAAACCGTTTCCACGGCCAGCTCGGCTTTCGTCTTGGTAATGCCGGTTCTGGCTACCACTTCGTTGATAATGTCGAGCTTAATCACGAACGCCCCCGCGCATGATGTGAAAATCATGCTTCAAGTGATTGATGCTAAGGGAGATAACCGAGATTGTCAACGGGAGCATCTCTCCCGTAAACTGGCTTGCACTTTGCACTGCGCTATCTTGCCATCCTGAGCGAAGCATGATTGTCCGAAGGACATTATGCGAAGTCGAAGGATCCCTTGCATTGAGTCGCTGAATACAGCTTGGCAAGGAGTTCTCACAACGAGTGGCGTTGGGTGCAGAATAAACTGAACCCCAAGGAGCTCCATGCTGAAGAGTGACCGCTGGATTCGCAAGACAGCCCGCGAACACGACATGATCAACCCTTTTTCCGAGAAGCAGGTCCGCGAAGGCGTGATCTCTTACGGACTATCGTCTTACGGATACGACCTGCGCGTCGCCGACGAGTTCAAGATTTTCACTAACGTTAACAGCACCATCGTCGACCCCAAAAACTTCGACGAAAAATCCTTCGTCACTATCCGCACTGATATCTGTATCGTGCCGCCCAACTCATTCGCGCTTGCCCGCTCCGTCGAATACTTCAAAATTCCTCGCGACATTCTGACCATCTGCGTGGGCAAAAGCACCTACGCCCGCTGTGGCATTATCGTCAACGTCACCCCGTTTGAGCCGGAGTGGCAAGGCTTTGTAACGCTCGAAATCTCCAACACCACGCCGCTCCCGGCGCGCATCTACGCCAACGAAGGCCTGTGCCAGATTCTGTTCTTCCAGTCCGACGAAGTCTGCGAAACCAGCTACGCCGATCGCAAAGGCAAATACCAATCACAACAGGGGATTGTGTTGCCGAAGTTGTAGCAAAGACTGGATGTACATCGACGCAAAATGAAAGGGCGCGGCATCAGCCGCGCCCAAACTTAGTTTTGAATTACTCAATTACAAAATTACCCAATTACTCAATCGTTCTACCGGCTTTCGTCTTCTTTGAACATGTACTTAATAGCCGGCTTGTAAATCATTAAATTCGGGCCGCCATCTTCGCGGTTCACTTTAATGCAGGTCTTGTCGTACCATTCGATGATGCCGTGAACTTCCTCGCCATCCTGTAGCACCACTACCATCGGTGTGCGCGACTGCATCTGCTTCTGATAATAAAAATTCTCCGCGTTGGTCTGCTCCGGCGGAGCCGCCTTTCGCCCACCACCGGCGCCACGGTCGAATCCCCGGTCTCCGCCCCGCTCGCCACGGTCTCCGCGCTCATGGCGGTCACGGCGCTCCATCTGCATGGGACTGGAATGATTCGAGTTGTGGTTCGAATGGTTGGAATTGTGATTGCCGTGCTCAACCCGCGGCAGCGACGGGCGGATCAGCTTGCGGTTGGCAAAATTTTCTTCGTCGCCTGCAACGCTCGAAGCAGTGGACCCCATAGTCTCTTTCATAGTGGCGGTACTCCTGCACACGCGTTCGCGCAAAACTAAAAGTTAATGGCCCTTGAAAATGATTTTACGAAGGCGTGAAATTTAACTAACGGTAGCACAGCGGCAAAATCATGACAATGAGACTGTCGTGCCAGTACCAGTTACTCTAATAGGTAGGAATATGCCAAAACTTGCACATTGTTAATGCAATCTAACTCGTGGTCATCTCCGTGCCTTTGCGCTCTTTGCCGCTCAAAGTTATCACTGCCACAAGCGTAGCCACAATGATCACCGTCCAGGCCATCACCGGTGGATACATCCCGCGATAACGGCTCTCCGCCAGCTTTGCCTGAATCACCACGTTCCTTGAAGAAAGCAAATTTCCCAGTTGATAAGCGAACCCGGGAAATGTCCCGCGCACCGCCGAAGGCGACAGCTCATTCAAATGCGCCGGAATCACTCCCCATGCGCCCTGCACCATGAACTGCATCACAAAACCGCCCAGCGCGAGCATCGGAACAGTATGCGAATAAGCCCAAAGCGGAATCGCCGGAATCGCCAGTAGCGCGGCAATCACAATCGCGCGCCTCCGCCCAATTTTTTCCGACCACGTCCCGAACAATATCCCGCCCAGCATGGCCCCAATATTTGCCACTACAGTAATCAACATCACCGTCTGCGGCCCGAACTGATGCCCTTTAGTTAGAAAAGTCGGATAAAGATCCTGCGTCCCGTGGCTAAAAGAATTAAAGGCAAACATCAGCACAACCAGCAGAACAAAAGTACTGAGATAAGTAAGAATATCTTTACCAATCCTGCTCTCTGCGCGTCTCGAAACCTGCCCCTGTAACCACGCCGGAGACTCATCGACCTTCGCGCGAATGTAAATTACCAGCAACGCTGGCAACGCGCCGATCACAAACATTCCCCGCCATCCCACAAAGCGAAATGCCGTGCCGAAAACCAGCGCGGCCAACAGATAACCAACGGCATATCCTTCCTGCAACAATCCTGAGAAAAATCCGCGTCCCTCGGCAGGCAAAGTTTCAAAGGCCAACGCCGCGCCCACGCCCCACTCTCCGCCCATCGCAATGCCAAATAATGCTCGCATGATGAGAAAAACTTTTAACGAAGGCGCAAACGCGGACGCCAGCTCGAATACCGAGTACGCGATGATATCCACCATCAGCGTTACCCGCCGTCCGTAGCGATCCGCCATCAATCCAAAAAGAAACGCTCCCACCGGACGAAAGGCCAGCGTAATAAAAATCGCCTCCGCGACGGCAGAAATTTTCGTCTCGAACTGGGTCGCAATTGCGCTGACGCAAAAGGTCAGGATGAAGAAATCAAACGCATCCAGGGTCCATCCCAGAAAACAGGCGATGAACGTATTCCGCTGCACCGGCGTAAGCCGCCGAAAATGGCCGAGAAACTCCATTACGATTCCCCTGGGTTACTAAGAAATGGTTCTATGCACACGAAGTTCCGCGCGCACCAAAAAAGTCCAGCGAATGCTAGCATATGGGTTTCAATCGGCAATCGAAAATCGGCAATCAACCATTCCTCATGTCCGAACTTTCCCCGCAACGCCAGGCGCCCGACTCGCTCATGCTTACCGGCTTCTGGTACCGTGCCCTGCCCGCCGACCGCATACAGCGCAACCAGCTCAACAAAGCCACGCTGCTGGAAATTCCGCTAGTCATAGGACGCGCCCGCTCCGGCCAACCCTTCGCCCTGCGCGATGCCTGCCCGCACCGCGGTATGCCGCTCAACTGCGGACACTTCGACGGCAAAAATCTTGAGTGCTCCTACCATGGCTGGCAATTTGATGTTCACAACGGACAGTGCCAGCTCATCCCATCCCTTACTGCCGATCAGAATCTGAAAATCGACCGCATCTACGCCGGCAGCTATCCCTGCGAAGAGCGCGACGGCTTCATCTGGGTCTACATTCCTGATCCCAATCCACAAGGCGCAGGATTTACCAAACCCGAAGCCGCTCCCGAGCCTGCACCCGTCATCGAAAAGTTTACCGACCGATATAACCTCGCCTATCTCACTGCCGACATGCCCGTCAGCATCGACCATGGCATCATCGGCCTAATGGACCCCGCCCACGGACCTTTCGTCCACCAGGCTTGGTGGTGGCGCAGCCGCCACAGCATCCACGAAAAAACTAAAAACTTCGAGCCCATTCCCAACGGCTTCCGCATGAGCGCCCACACGCCCAGCTCAAACTCCGCGCCCTATAAGCTGTTGCGCCTCTATGCCGACGCGGACTCCATCACCACCACCATCGACTTTATGCTGCCCAATCTGCGCCGGGAAATCATCCGGGCAGGGAAGTACTGGTTCTCCTCGCTCACCACCGTCACTCCCATCACCCGCAACCAATGCCGCATCGACGTAGTCGCCGCCTGGAATATCTTCCGCTGGCTGCCCTTCAGCCCCGCGCTGCTGAAATTCGTCTTCTCCAAATTCGTCGAGCAGGACCGCCGCACCATGGAACTGCAAGCCGAAGGTTTAAAGCACAATCCGCATCTCATGCTCATCGACGACGCCGACCGCCCCGCGAAATGGTATTTCCAACTGAAAGCCGCACACCAGGAAGCCAAGCGCGAAGGCAAACCCATGAAGCACCCGATGCCAGGCCCGACAACACTCAGGTGGAGAAGTTAAAGCTATTCTGAAGCTACCCCCCGCAAGCGCCATTGACAGCGCCCTCCTGCGGGAGTACTTTGAAGAAAACTTGGAGTAGGCAGGAATGCGATTGCGGGCTATTTTGGTGTTCGTCCTCATGGGAGCGGCATTCTTTGTCTCCGCTGTCCCACGCGAAGACTTGCCCGAAACAACGTTCAATGAAGCCGATGCGCCAGTCATTTTAGCTCCGGCCGAGCGGCCACGCATCCAGCTCGTTGCTCCTCCTATTGATCTGGTCGTTTCTTCCTCTGCGCTGCCGCCACTCTGCGTGGATTGCTTGGTTAACCATTTTGAGCGCCCGCAGGAACCCGTTTTGAGCCTGCGCCATAGACGTTCTCTTCAGGATCTCCTCTGCACGCTTCTGGTCTGAAACAACCCCAATAAAAGCTGATTTGTTGCGTGGCCAAACGCATTCCGTTAAATCCGGATGCCGTTTTTCGGCGCGCCATGGATGGATTGAACCAGTCAGCTGGGGTGCTCCCACGCTGTAACAGGCCAAAGTGCCAAAGGAGCCAGTGCATGAATTTCTTGAAACGTTACAAAACGGAGCGTTCCCTCCTCCGGGAAACCGCTCTTTTATTGTTCCTAGTCTTTGCAATTCTGGTCGCTGTAGATCAGTTGTCGATTCGCTGCGGGCTTGAGGGCTGGCAGCGGATCGCAGATGACCTGCTGGGTGGACTGATTGCAGCTTCGCTCTTTTACTTATACGAACGCCGCATGCTGCGCCGTTTCCGCGAACAGCTTCTACTCATCGACCTCACCAATCACCACATTCGCAATGCTCTGCAACCTCTTATGTTCGTGGCCTTCCAGGAGGAAACCGCTGTGCAGATGCGGCTCGTCGAGGAATGCGTCGATTATATCGACTGGACGCTCCGCGAAGTGCTTCCCGGTAAATTTCAGGAACGATTCGTAGACCACAGCTCCGGCTGCCCAAAAATAAAGATTGAGCCGCCGCGGTTTTCAAAAGCCGGAGTTACCCGCTCCGGACCGGAAAACTCCAGGCCTCAGACGTTCTTCGGTCAATGGCTCGATTCCTGGAAGAACCGCAACGCAGGCGCGCCTGATGAACTTGTTGAAAGTCGCTTTTCCGATCGCATCAATGTGTTCCCTTGGGAAAAAAATCTCGCCGGATTCAGCCAGCGCAGGCAGAAAGGGAGCCATGGCTAAACTGAATCGGACATTTATCTCTCTCCGCACCGAGCGCGAGTGCCTCAATCATGTTTCTGGCCAGGCCGGTTCCAATCCGGATTTTCGCCCTATTGACCAGCGCTTTCCCCGCTTGATGTTGCTGCTCAGTCAATTGGGAAAATCTTTACATGGACTCGAAGCCCTGCCGGAATGCGACCTGAGTGAAATCGTTTACGGCGCAATTCACTTATGCGGTTTCGTCGATCCCGTCGAAGCCGAGTATGCCATCGCAGCCGTGTTGGAAACGCTGGAAGCCCATCATCCCATCCCCGACACGTCAACTTGTATGCCAAGGAGAGACGCACCGTCATAGAACTCTTTTTCTGTGCAAGCGAAAGTGAAGCACCGCAAGAGTGAACCGGCGCAAGTGTAAGCAGTGTGGTCGACGACCCCCATCCAAGCAAGCGTATAGCTTGGGTGGGGATTGTAACCGCCTACCGCAATAACCGCACACAAACCAGCATCCCACCAAACGAAAACCCAGCCCGCCCACAAACTCTTGTCATTCCTACACGCGACCGAAGGGAGCAAGGAGGAATCCCTACGGCAATCAAACAATCTAGGCGGAGGGATCTTCATGACAGTAAGTTAAATTTTTGACTCTTGTCATTCCAGCCACTGACCAAAAGAAACACCCGAGGAATCCGATGTCCCACCGCCACCAGAACAAGCTGAGGATTTCTCAGTGACACAAGTCACAGACGCAATCCCCAACCAGCGCTTACGATATTAAGTCGAAGCCAATTACCCAGTTAAAAACCGCTCCCAAGAGTGCATGTCCCCCAGCCACAACAACCACAACCTCCACAACACCAAGCGTACCGGAGAGCGCTCCGAAGCCGCCTTCCTCTACCAGGCCTCGCAGCGCAGCTTCGGCATCTGCAAGCCCTGGGGAGACAGCGAGCGCTACGACTTCATCCTCGACAACCGCCCCAAGCCCGAAGTCCATCTCTTCCGCGTGCAAGTCAAATGTACCGACTGCCTCCGCGCCGGCGCCTACGAAACCCGCGCCACTTACTCCGTAGGCAAAGGCCGAGCCGTGTACACCAAACGCGACATCGACTTCATAGCCGCCCACGTAGTCGAACTAAACATCTGGTACATCATCCCCGTAGAAGTCTGCACGCCCAAACCCATGCTCCGCTTCTATCCCCACCGCAAAGCCCGCAAAATGCGCCTCGAACCCTACCGCGAAGCCTGGCACCTATTAGATCCTCCACTAACCATCCACGCCTGCGCGGATGAAGATTATCTTGAAAACTCCATCCCGCCGGAGGAGATTTGACAAGAAGTTTTATCATTCCGACAAAGGAGCGAAGCGACCGCCCGAGGAATCCATGATCCGCCAAGCGGATAATTCGCCGCCGAAGGGGCCTCTCGTTGCGCGAAACTGAGTTTTTCTACTGATTCGCCGTGGTAGGCTCCAACTTAATCTCGCTCCATCCCTCCGCCGGAGTCCAGATTTTTACCGCCCGAGGATGCAACCGCTCCGGACAATTCTCCAGCGTATGATCCAACTTCCCCTCTTTCTCAAGTCGGCGGTGCAGCATGTCGTATCCCGATCCAAACCGCAACGAAGCAACTTGCAAACCATCGTCCACCTTCAATATGTAAATCGTCTGAGGATCGTCCTCTTTCAAGCGCAGCTCTGATTTTCGAACCTGAATCTGGTCATCAAGGACTTGCACTTGAATTACCGAAGCTTCATGTATGTGCTCCAGTTCGTTAATCTCGGAACGCGGAAACACAAAATAATAATCTGGATCTCCCTTCGGACAGCTCGTACATTTGTGTCTTGAACCTTCGCTTTGCGGAGAAGCCGCAAACCCCTTAGCCTCATCTACAACTGCCAAGCTTCCGGTGTCAGGCTCATTATTAAATCCGCCCACTAATAGGTAGTTCCCACGAAGCGTCTTTAGCTCCGCCAACGAATGAATTGATCCCGTATTTACGAATCGCAATGTTTCCTGACCGCTCTCCGGATCAAGGTTGACGACATATGAATTTCCCCATACCCCCTGGCAAACAGCGACCCAGATTTGCGCTTTTCTACCTTGCTCGCTGGCCAGCACATCCATGACGGACCATGGCTCACCAATCTCATATTTTCCAAACTGGAAATGCCGTTGGGGAACATACGACCACAGCAATTGTCCCTTGCTCGAGAACAAGTCCACTTGCCAGCGATTCTGATCGGGGAAATTGATATCTGCCTTTACCGGAATGGCGGCGAGAATTTCTTCTTTTCCATTTCCTCGAAAATCGGCAATCCTCGCCAAATTTACCAAGTGACGACCTTCGTCTTGCCACTGATCGTCCACCGGTTCCTCAAACCGATGTGTCCAAAGCACCTGCCCCCGCTCGTTGAAGGCTTGCAAAGAAGTCGGCGTAAACGCCACCCGCGTTGGCATGTCCGGTTGAGCCGTGAGCAAGCGTGGGCCGAATACGGCTAACCAACCTACAATCCAGACGGCCGCCGCAACCAATGCGATGTAATAGCTCCGTTTTGCAATGCGAGAGCGCCAATTTCCACTCTGGGGTTCGATAACGGAGTTTGGGAGCAGCGCGGCTTCAGCCATGCCCTCACTCTCTGCCTTAAGAACGGAGTCCGGACTCTGCGGCTTCTCCCCTTCGCGAGTAAGCCAATTATCTAGTTCCGTGGTATAGGCAAAAACGGACTTCCGCTGCCCTCCCGGCACCCGCCGCACCGGCAGTCCCTTTTGCTTCTCCCAACGGATGACCGTGCGCACGTCCCGCCGTAGATAGGTGGCGATATCTTTCCACGAGTCAAGCCGGGCGTTGTTCCCATTACTGCCGGGCATACTACCGCCTAAATGAAGTTAGTAACACGGATGTCCCAAGGGTCCCAGCGCCTGGTTCAGGAGGAAGGAACAGGGTAGAACCAGCAGCGCGTCAGCAAAAGTCAGCTATTGCCACCTTCTGCCAGTTGTGAAGTTTAGCCGATCGCGGTCTACTTCGCAAGGTTGATTTGCGGAGGGCGAATTGCCTCATTTCTCAACCACGTCGACTTGTAATCACGTCGATCCCCAAGGCGAAGGAGCAAACTAAATGCGCAAACACGCTGTGGTGATCCTGATTTTATCCCTGCTAACGGGGGCTCAGCTCTCTTACACTCAGGATCAAAAAGTAGAGATCCAACAGCGGTTGGCTTCACTATTCACCCTTACAAAAATCACCGCCGATAGGTCTGACATCGTCGCGCCAGGATCGATCCTGGTACTCCACAAGGATGGAGTAATCATGTTTCGGCTGGACGCTAAGATCCCCTCGACGATGACTTACAAGGACGGAAAATTATCTAAGAGTTTCGGCGACGCAATGACCGAGACGATGTTCTTAGGCGGGAACCAGACCGCATCCAACACTCCGCAGCGGAGATTCGTCTCGGGCGAAAAATTTTGGATTACTGCATATTCAGTGACTGACAAAAATGTCATCCTGCAGATCTATAGCGATCCCTACGGCAACGACCGGTACTACGGCCAGATAAAGGTTCCATTTTCAAAACATAATATACCGCCGGCAGACGACTTGATGAAAACAATCGCTGAAGTTGTCACCGTCGAATCGCCGGACACGGCCGCGAATAACCAAGCCGCGCAGCCTAATACAGCGCCCCCCGAACCCACAAAAAACATTTCGCTCGGACAAACGAAAGCCGAGGTTGTCGCAATTTTTGGTCAGCCGCAAAGGGTAGCCTTCGTAGGCGCCAAAGAGATCGATTACTTTCCCAACATCAAAGTAACGTTAGTCAACGGAAAAGTCGTTGATGTCGAATAGCGATGGCGCACCAGTCGAAAGAGATTGCTCGTTACCCTAGAAAGGCGTGGATCGATGATTATGTCTTCCATTCGCAAAGAACGTTGCGTCCGCTTCCTAGCGGGCATACTGATCGTGTGGGTTTCGGTATTCCTCTCTGCTCAAAACAACAATAAGACATCAAAAACTGCACCAGCAGCGCAACCACCGTCCAAACCGGCCGCCCCTAGTCCTGTCAGTACACCGAGGATTGCTCCACAAAAAGGTCCAATTACCAACGATCCACCTCACGGTCCCAGAGACTTCAAGCAACCGCGTCCTGGAAATCCACCGCCCCGACCTGAACCGCCTATACCCAAGGGATCCATACAGATTCAATTGAAAACAGGTAGCACGCTTCAAAAACGATCGAACGGCAAAGTGAGCGATATCCATGACGCCGAGCGGTCAATGGATATTCATCACAGCATAACTGGTCGAACCCGAGTGACCGTAGAACGACCGGATCATTCTCGGATCGTTGCCCAGCGCGGAGCTCCTGGCTACGTGCAGCGCGGTTATATGCATAACGGTCATGCTTATGTGCAACGCATTTATTCTTACAACGGCCGTTCGTACACGCGATTTTATAGCGTGTATCAGTATCGGGGGATTTACCTGAACGTTTACGCTCCTGCCTTCTATTACGCCCCAGGCTTCTACGGTTGGGCTGATAATCCCTGGTACGCACTAGTCAACTATTCTTGGGGGTGGGCTGGCAGTCCTTGGTTCGGTTACTACAGCTATTATTTTGTCCCCTCACCTTTTTATTCTTCCGCCTCATTCTGGCTCTCCGATTACCTGATCTCTTCTGATTTGTCTACCGATTATCAGGAGCAACAGGCGAGTCCAGACGCATCTGCTGACGTACGGACCACCTATGTCTCCCCCGCACTTACCCCGGCGGTTAAAGAAATGATCGCCTCTGAAGTAAGAAGTCAGCTGGTTTTGGAGAATCAAGAAGCTGCGCGGAACCAAGATCCTGACCCAGAATCCAGTGGCATTGGCAGACCACTCTCGGACTCCAAAACCCACGTTTTCGTGGTCGGTAGTTCTCTCGATGTAATCGACTCCTCAGGAGCCGAATGCGAGCTTGGCGCCGGCGATGTTCTCAACATGGTCTCTCCCGCAGCACCGGACGCCACGAGCGTGAACTTGGTGGTGCTGTCGAGCAAAGCCAGCCACGAGTGTGCAAAGTCAGCCACTGTCGCGATTACGCTCTCCGACTTGCAGGAAATGCATAACCAAATGCGGGAGACCATTGACCAGGGCCTGCAAGAGTTACAGACCAAACAAGGACAGGATGGCCTGCCAGCGGCCCCGCCATCTATTAAAGCCGCTCAAACAAACTCTGCGTTCACAAGGGATGCTCCCTCGCCTGACCCGAACGTTGCGGCGGAGGTGAACCGGCAACTCACTGATGCTAGCCAAGTTGAAAAAGAGGTCTTGGCACAAGCCCAGCAAGAACCTCGTCCGACCCCCGCCCCACTTACGCCGATCGGCCCCGTAACCATTCAGCTTGGTCAGACCGTTGACGAGGTGACAGCGAGTCTGGGCTCACCGCTCACAGTAATCGATCTGAACTCAAAGAAAATTTTTAAGTACAAAGATATGAAGATTACTTTCAAGGATGGAAAGGTCGCTGACGTGGAGTAATACAGGAAGGCTTACGCACTGGCTGCAGAATTACAAACCGCTGTTCGAGGGTGAATTATGCTCTGCTTAACCTGCCACAACGAAACTGACGGTTCATCGCTTTTCTGCCACGTCTGCGATGCCTATCGCCCCGATCCGGTCGCGGGCAAAAAAGCTAACGTGGGCGGGCGTTTGTTCGCACACTTCCTTGATATGTTCATCGGCGTTGCAATCTTCCTAACCGTTGCAATGGTATCTTGTGGGGTTGCGGGCATCGGTGCTGATATCTCCAACCGGGGCGATTCTGGCCTAGGAGGTGCCATGGGTTTCAGCACGTTCTTTCTGGCGATCATTGGTTACATTGTGTTGCTGATGTTTTTCCTGGCACGTGGCAAAACACCTGGGAAAGCGCTCTCAGGTCTGCGGGTCGCGGATAAGCGAAACGGAGATCTTCCCGGAATCGGTCGAATGCTATTGCGCGAAACTCTGGGAAAATTTGTTAGCGGCTTCTTCCTGGGGCTCGGATACCTCTGGGCAATCTTCGACCGCGACTCTCAGGCCTGGCATGACAAAATCGCTGGGACCGTCGTTCTTAAGAATATTTCTCCGTCGACTATGGTTCCAGTGCCTTACGCTGGTCGCGGTGATATAACCAGTTGAGGACCGATGTCCACCCGGTCGTGAAATACCCACACGAAAATCCGCATACTGTCTCTCTGTAATGTGATGTGGGAAGAACCTTTTGTGCGCCTTAGCAGACCATCCGATGCGTAACAAAGCTCGATACGCCCGGCTTAGGCTTTCGAACTTGGCCACTTGCTCACGCCGTAGCAAAGCTGATTGTTTTCTGTCCAACCTTCTCCGTTTCCATCCGGTCCGCAATTACGCGCAGCGCGAGCGCTTCGACGGCTGCTTCAGCCTCGGCCTGTGTCGGCTCGTAGGCCATGACTCCTGGGAGTTCGGAAATCTCGGCAATCCACCGCCCGTCTTCTTCCCGCTCAAACTCAATCTTAAAATTCACGCCGCCTCTAGGAGTTCTAAAGAAGCAATTCTAGCCCCCATTTCCATCCCCATAACCAACCCAAAAAATGAAGTTCCCGGAATCCGACCCTTTTCCTTTCAACAACTTACGCCCGCTCAATCCCCCAATTAACCGCTAAACCCCGTTTTTCTCCCATTCATTGAGATAAAGATGCGCATCTCCTTGCCCTCCAATAACATCTGTACAGAACAACACCCAGGGAAAAGTGTAAGCACCAGAGCATAAGAAGGAAGATTCATTCCCAGGTAGTTGGGTTTTGTGAATCAGGTTTTGGTGGGTAAGGATCTCGGGTGGAACCAAGGCAAAGCAAGCCAGTTTTTTCCCAGACCGAAGCCCCAAAATCAAAAAAGCTAGAAGCTAAAAAAGCTTAGGAGCCTAAAGCTAACATGCGCAAGCCGATCAAGTACGTAGAAGCCGCAGCAGTCGTCGCCGCCAAGGCAACATGGATGGTCTTTGACCGCATGAACCGGATCAAGCCCAATCCTTCGCCCACCCCTAAGTGGTCCGACAAGCCTCTGCTCAAGTCCTACGAAAAGTCGAAGCCGCCGCTGGGCTGGCCCCGCTCCACCGATTCGCTTTGCCCGAAGTGTGTCCCTGAAATTCGACAGCAGATCCTCGACGGCAAACTGCCGCACGAAGTGCTCATGAACGAGAAGGTCGGCGAGATCAAAGCCACCATCGTCGAGCGCGACGGCAAGATTTTGATGGTCAAAGACTGCCCCAAGCACGGCCACTTCGAAGACGTGATGTCGATCGACACCACATTCTCCAAGCATCTTGAAGACGTCTTCCCCGGCCGTGATATCGCTGCGCATAACGACGAGAAGCTGCACCACCACGGCTCCTCCACCGTGAAATACGGACGCGGCTCCGTGCTCACCATCGACCTCACCAACCGCTGCAACATGATGTGCGATCCCTGCTTCATGGATGCAAATCAAGTCGGCTTCGTCCACGAATTGCAGTGGGAAGAAATCAAGACCATGCTCGACAACGCCATCACCATCAAGCCGCGCCGGCAGATGAGCGTGCAGTTCTCCGGTGGCGAGCCCACGTTGTCTCCATATTTCTTGGACGCCGTTCGCTACGCGCGCAAAGTCGGATACAACTCCGTGCAGGCCGCGACCAACGGAATCGAGTTCGCAAAAAGTTTTGAGTTCTGCCAACAGGCAGTCGAAGCTGGCATGCGCTACGCGTATTTACAATTCGATGGCATCGGCAACGCCGCCAACGCGCATCGTCTGGTCGGCAACTTGTTCGACGTAAAATTGAAAGCGATCGAGAACCTGCACAAAGCCGGAGTAGAAATCGTTCCGGTAGTAACGATCGTAAATGGTATCAACAACGAGCAAGTCGGCCGCATCATCAAGTTCGCGCTCGACAATCCGAAGACGATCAGCTTCCTCAGCTTCCAGCCAGTAAGCTTCACCGGCCGCGACGAAGCCGTCACCGACGATCGCCGCAACGCCCAGCGCTACACACTTTCTCACTTGGCTCACGACGTAAAAAATCAAACCGGCTTAGGCGAGCCAAGCCGCGACTGGTTCCCCATTTCCTTCATGGGTACGTTTTCAGATTGGGCAGACCTGATGCACGCCAACGACGTGAAAAACGACTGGGGCCAACTAAGTTGCGGTTGCCATCCGAATTGCGGGACTGGCATGGCTGTGATGATTGATAAAGAGACTAAGGAAGCGGTGCCGGTTACGGCTTTCCTGCATGGCGATCAGTTGGCTAAGGACATTGCCAAGGTGAACGACGCGGCGCGCGGAAAGAAACTCACGGCGTTTGGCATGGCGCTTTGCCTGATGAAGAACTACGATCCGTTCCAGTCGCCGACGCACTTCAAGCTGATCGACCTGCTCAGAAAGTTCGACAAGAACTACAACGTTACGGGAAAGAATTATGGCAAGGTTGGACCCGACCGCACGATCGACGACGTGATGAAGCGCCGTACGAATGATCGCTGGAACTTCTTGTTCATCGCGGGTATGTGGTTCCAGGATTTGTTCAACTACGACTTCCGGCGTACGGAGCAGTGCATCATCCCTTACGCGACGCAGGAAGGCGAGATCTCGTTCTGCGCTTACAACACGGGCGTGGGTTGGCGGAACATCATCGAGAAGATGCACATGACGGCCACGCTCACCAAGTGGTATGAGGAGCATGGGCGGCACGAGATCTTTGCCGGCGGCAAGAAGGTGAAGATGGAAGAGGAACACGTCGACTATCTGAGGCTGCGCGAAGAGATCGTCACCAACGAACTGCAGCACGATCTCGATAAGCTGGGTATTGCGAAGAACGCTCGCGAGGAGAAGAAGCGGGCGCGGGATGCGAAGGCGGCTTTGGCGGTTGATCATTCCGAAACGCCTGTTGCCGGACATCGTGGGCCGCAGAAGAATGATGAAGCCTACAACGCACGCATGGCTTCGTTGTATCGCGAAGTTGTGTTGAAAGAAAAACCGGCACAGTCGCAGGATGGATTTATTCCACTGGGAGCGCTGGCGAAACAGACTGGCGGCATCGCTCCTGCTGCGCCGAAACCGGAAGTGGCGGAGCCGGTGGCGGGAGACTAAAACAGTTTCTCAGTAGTCAGTTCTCAGAGACATCAAGGGCCGCCGCAAGGCGGCCTTAGCTTTTGAGGAATTAATTATTCTACCGAAGCCAAGCCTCAACTTCGAGTGGAGAGGCGTTGAACGCATACCAAGGTTTGGTGGTTCCATGTAAAAAGCTTTGGTTTAAGTTCATGGAACCAGCTTTCGAACACCGCGAAAGCTGGGCAACCTCAGCAGGGATGCAGTCAGCTAAAAATAAAACTGGCCGGACCCGACTCGACATATGTTCCACCCTGTTATCTTGCTGCCGTGGTCGTGGGATCGAGCAGCGGATCGATCGCGGCTTTGAAAGCGCCGAAGGGTTGAGCGCCAACGATTGTTTTCTTCACGGTCACAATATTGCTATTGGGGCCGATGGTTCCGATCACGAAGGTCGGCGTACCGTCAATGTTCTCGGCGAAGCGCGTGCTCGCCATGCAATCGTCCAGCTTGGTTGTGTCGAGGCCCAGGTTCGCGGCGCGTTCATCAATATCGCCTGTGGTCAGGCCTGAACTTCTGCCGTTCGGGCCTGGGGTCGGGATTTTGTCGATGAACAGGCTGTCGTGCATCTCCCAGAATTTTCCCTGTTCGCCGGCGCAATGAGCGGCCATCGCCGCGGACATGGCATGTTCGTGAAAGGGCAATGGCATATCGCGGTAATAAAGCCGCACCTTGCCGGTCTTGATGTAATTGTCAAAAACTCTAGGATAGATATCGTGCTCGAAGTGGCGGCAGAATGGGCACTCGATATCCGCATACTCAATGATGGCGACCGGGGCCGTCGCCTCGCCTCGGAAGAGTTCGCCGTCCACGCTCATGGTGTCGGGCACCTTGAGCGCCGGCTGGGCGTTGCTCACTCTTGAGTTCACAAGCTTTTTCAATTCTGCGAGGCTATCGAGAATCTGCTGCTGCTGTGTTTTCAACTGCTGTATATCGTTCTTCAAAGCAACGGGATCTTCAGCCTGCGGCGGCTGGGATTGCTGTGCTAATGCTGCAGGAATGCACACACACGCCGAGATAATTCCGGCCAGCATTGGGCGGCTCGTAAGAGAACGAAATGCGCGCTTGGCAACGCGATTGAGAGACAAATTGTAACTGCACATAAGTTATATCCCCAATAAACTGACGGATGGCCCATCTCCGAATGACTTATACGTTGGCGAGTCGTATCCTAACTTCCAGGGCGAGTAGGTTTCGATGCATCAAAAGCAAGTCCGGAACATTAATGTCCCGGACCCGCGACCTGAAGAAAAAATTAGTTGACAGTGAGTGCCCACTGTTCGTTGTTTCCACCGTTGCAGGTATAGACCTGCACAACTGTCTCGGAAGTCATCCCATCGCCACGCACGTCCATGCAGTTGGCGGTGTTATTGGCGGGATGAAAAACGTAGAAGTTGCCCGAAGCAACTGCTTCCCAAGCTTGCCCTGAAGAGCCATTGCAGGGCTGCAGGTTAACCAGCGAAGTGCTGCCGGTTCCCGAAGCTGTCACGCAATTCGCGCCTCCTGCAAGGGCGATGTTGTAATAACCGGCCGGCGACACGCCCGTATTATTGAAGACCCAGTTCTGCGCCGCGGTGTTGTTCGCGGTGTAGACCCAGATCGTGTTGTCGTCCTGCGTGCTATCGCCCTCGTCATCCAGCCGCAATCCGGTTGCGTTCTGCGGGGTCACGGTGTAGGTGTCGCCGTTTACGATTGGGGCGGGACCACCGCCGCCGCTTCCATTCGGACAGAAGGTCACGGTGTAGTTGGCGCCTGTCGCACAGGTATGCAGGCCAACGCTGTCGTCGTAAGCATAGGCATACTCGTTGGGACAGGAATTGTGAATGTTGGTGACATAAGACTGCTCGGGCTGTGACCAATTCGAAACCACGCAAGTGGAGCTGCTGCCATAGGAGCCGGTGCAGCAATATTGGGAAGTATCATACTCCGTGCAGGGACTTAGGCAATCGTAACCGCTATCGGCGAGCTCACCACTTGGGCAGTTGGTCAATGGAGCCGCCGTGCAAGTATTTGGCGAAACGCAACTTGAGTTAGAGACGGAGATGCCGATGGGATTATCGAAGCCGTCCACATAGCTCACGTCGTAATAGTCGGTGCCAGAGGCATCCAGATTGAATTCGGCGAGCGATGTGCCGGACACGCCCGTAGTGCCCGCGCATTGCAAACCAGTCCCACCACAGGATCCCGTATTGCAGACGGCCGGACTAGCGGAGTTGCAGCCGATGCGGCCCCAAATGCGGCCATTCCATCCGTTCGCCAGTGTGAAGCTTACTGAGCTGCCGGGAGTCATCTCCCAGCCGCCATTATCATAAGTGGCCGGGTAAATTCCCGGATAAACTGTGTAACTACAGTTATTAGTGATCGTCACATTTGCAGCGGCGCCGCTTACAGGTGACATAACTAAAACGACGAACGCCGCTAAGTGTGAGGCGATCACGCGTTGCCAAGTGCTAAGGCGCATACGGCAATAACTAATATTAGCTTTCATTTTGTGCTCCGTTTCCAGGGGATTGAAACGGGGCCCCAAACCGCTTAACCCCTAAGTCGGATTGTACGTCTGATACATATGCATTTGTTATATTTATTTATAACGTATGTAATAACGTATGCGCGATTGAGTTATGACAACTTATAGTTAAAGGGTAGTGCATCGGCTCCGAAATTTCCGGCCTGATGGCGTCAGACAAGAACAGCGTGAGCCTCATTCTTCGCTTGTTTGTGAAGAACCTGACCCCAGCTTGTCGAAGAGGCGTTTCACGAACGCTTACGGCGGCGAATCTATGGATTGGCGCGTCGTACTCGCCTTAGACTGCGCTCAGAGGAGTATGCTCTCGCACAGAACCCGAAGAACTGGCACCCATTTTGGGAAACAGAAAGAACAGAGTCCGGATATGGAAGCGTACCTGCGCACGTCGTGACAATAAAAGATGTTCTCATTCCATTCCTCATTATTCTTCCATACCCCTCTAGGTAGAGTGCTGTATACGGTTCGCGTAAACCCTGCGGTACGCTTAAGAATCAAACATCAGACGATTAGGTTTTGTATTCCTGATCCCACAGAGGGGATAACTTTATGAAAAATCTTATGAAGGCCGGTTTCTTGTTCCTTGGGCCGAGTCTGTTGGCGGGCATGATGTGGGCGCAGGATAGTCCTACAACGATGTATCCGAACGATCCGCATCCTACGCAGCCCCCGGCCACCGACCAGAATGCACCGCAACAGATGAACCAGAGTACCGGGCAGAACGATATGCCGGTATTTCGCGTGACGGTGTCGGCGCGGACAACCAGCGCTGTGAATTACCGGAATCGCGGCGGGTCGACCGAGGTAAATTTTAAAGGCACGGACTTGATGCCCGACGTGGATGGACACGCCAAAGTTGAGGGCAAGGGCGGACGATTGGCCATCCATGTGGAGTTGGCGCATCTGACGCCGGCGAACCGGTTTGGCGGGCAGTTCCTTACTTATGTGTTGTGGGCGATTACGCCGGAAGGGCGCGCGGTGAATTTGGGCGAGGTGCTGCCTGGAGACAACGGCAAGGACAAGATCGATGTAACCACGGAATTGCAGGCGTTTGGCCTGATCGTCACGGCGGAACCTTACTATTCGGTGACGCACCCGAGCAATAAGGTGATCGCGGAAAATATTGTGAAGAGCGGCACCAAAGGATTTGAAGAGCCGATCGATGCGAAGTTCGATGTGCTGGAAGGGAGCCAATATACGATTGATATTCCGGCGGATCAGTTGCCGTCGAGCGTGGCGAGCATCAAGGTGCCGCTTGATCTGTTGGAGGCACGCAATGCGGTTGTGATCGCAAAAGCGGCGGGTGCGCAACAGTATGCTCCGGACAGCCTGACGAAAGCGGAAGATATGCTGCAACGGGCTGAGGATTATTACCAGCGCAAACAGGGACGAACTCCGATTGGTACGGCGGCGCGTGGGGCTACACAGATGGCGGAAGATGCGCGCGTGCTAACGCTGCGCCGGAAGGAACAGGCGAAGATTGACGCGGACCGCCGAGCGCACGAAGAAGCGCAGGCGAAGGCCGAGGCAGATGCGGCTGCGGCGCAGCAACAAGCGGCACAGGCCCAGGCGCAGTCCGATGAGGATGCGAAACGGCGGGCGGACGCGGAAGCGGCGCAAGCTGAAGCGCAGCGCGAGCAGGCTGCGGCGCAGGCGCAACAGGCCCAGGCGCAGGCTGCGGCAACCGCGGCGCAACAGGCCCAGGCTGCGGCGGAGCAGCAGCGCGCGGAAGCTGTCCGGCAGAAAGAAGAGATGCGCGCAAGATTATTGGCCCAGTTGAATCAGGTTTTGCAGACGCGAGATACGGCCCGTGGATTGATCGTCAGCATGCCGGATGTGCTTTTTGCTTTCAATAAATACGAATTGAAGCCGGAAGCGCGTGAGCGTTTGGCGAGGATTTCGGGAATCGTGCTGGCGTATCCGGATTTGAAGCTGGAGATCGACGGCTATACGGATTCGATTGGCAGCGACGAATACAACCAGACGCTTTCAGACAAACGGGCCGAGGCGGTGCGGGATTATCTGGTGAGCTCGGGCGTGAATATGAATAGCGTGGTGGCGCACGGAATGGGCAAAGCCGATCCGGTGGCGGATAACAGCACGGAGAAAGGGCGTCAATTGAACCGGCGCGTGGAGATGATCGTATCGGGTGACGTGATTGGGAATCTGTCGACACCGGGTACGCCGGGGCAGCCATAGCAGGCGATGAGGCTGGTCGTTCTTCGCAAAAGAACTTCGCGAGGAAGTGAGTTGGAAGTGCGGAACATCCCGTAGAGTGAAATACGCAAAATACCGGATGGACTCACTTCTTTGCGGCGTTGCATTCTTTGAGGAATGTGCCAGCTCGACGCTTAGAAGATCGAATCCGCGAACTTTGCTATAAGTCGCTTACAGCCGACCACTCTGAATTGCATGAAGTTTTTTCTGAGTTGAGATCGTGCCTGCATGAGCACTCGGAACGGCTACGCAAAATGATGGTGCTGAAACTGGCGCATAAGAAGGACGGTCATCCGCCGGAGAGACGGGCGATTTAAATTTGTAGCTTTTCCCCACGGTGGCTAAAGCCAGATTATTTTTCCGCCGAATATCGCAGCGCTAAAGCGCTGCGCTACCCCCAAAGTCACTACCGAAATCGCATTTCTTGCGGTTGACAAATTTGTAAACCTGCTTTGCTACAATTTGATCATTATGAGCACGCAAGCTTCGTTTACGGATGTGCCCATGGCGATCGAAGAGATTCGCGCGGGGCGGATGATTATTGTGGTGGACGATGAGGACCGCGAGAATGAGGGCGATCTGACTCTGGCGGCGGAGAAGGTTACGCCGGAGGCCATCAACTTTATGGCGAAGTATGGGCGCGGGTTGGTTTGCCTGGCGATGACGGAGGAGCGGCTGGATCATCTGCGGCTGGGTCCCATGTCGGCGGAGAATACGTCGCAGTATGGCACGGCGTTTTGCGAGGCGTTTGATGCCCGGGTCGGCGTGACTACTGGAATTTCGGCTGCGGACCGCTCGCGGAGCATTCAAGTTGCAATTGATCCGGCGACCAGGCCTTCGGATCTGGCGAAGCCTGGGCATATGTTTCCGCTGCGGGCACGCAAAGGCGGCGTGCTGGTACGGGCTGGGCAGACTGAGGCTTCCGTCGATCTGGCGCGGCTGGCTGGGATGATTCCCGCCGGGATCATTTGCGAAATCATGAAGGATGACGGGACCATGGCGCGGGTGCCGGACCTGATTCAGTTTTGCAGCGAGCATGGCATGAAGATGCTGACGGTGGCGGAGTTGATCCGGTACCGGATGGCGCATGAGCGTTATGTGCATCGCGTGGGCGAGGCGCTGGTGGGGACACGGTTTGGGGAGTTCCGGCTGATCGCGTATGAAAGCGAGGTGGATGGAGGAGAGTCGCATGTGGCGCTGGTGCGCGGGGATATTGAGAACAGCCCGACTCCGGTGCTGGTGCGTATGCATGCGCATTGTTTGATGGGCGATGTGTTTGGTGCGACCGGATGCGAGTGCCACGCCACGCTGGAGGGATCGCTGCAACGGATTGCGCAGGAGGGGCGAGGGGCTCTGATTTATCTGCATCAGACGTCGCAGGGATTTTCGAAGGAGAAGGTTGGAGAGCGGACGGCGCTGACCTTCCATCGGGGGAAGCAGTTGCCGGCTTTGCTGGATAACGCGCGCGAGACGCAGCGGGAGATTGGCATTGGGGCGCAGATCTTATCGGATCTGAATTTGCGGAGGATCCGGTTAATGACTAACCGGCCTAAGAAAGTGGCTGCGCTGGAAGGGTTTGGGATTGAGATTGTGGATCAGGTCGGGGTGCAGTTGGAAGGGGTTAGAGGGTAGTTAGTTTGATCTCTTCGGTTTGAGAAGTAGGGTTGGCCATGGTTACGACTCTTTGAATCCATCGGGACAGATTTGTTCTTCGAGCGGGATCCCACATTTTGCCAAAAAGAAGGCAAACATGGGGCACCCAAGATTGAAAAATTAGTGCTCCGCTTAAGAGTTATACTCTCTCGTTGAAGATGTGGGCCATCCGTCACCGACGAAAGTACGATTTGAAAGTAGGTCTATGTTACGCAGAGTAGGCCTCGCAATTGCGTATTTCATTGCCATCGTTTACTTCTTTTCGGTTCTCCTGCCTTCTATTTACTGTCTTCAGCATGGATGCAGGGGACCGGCTGAGCTGGATGCCTTTATGCCAGCCTTCATGTTGACGCCGCTGGGTGCAATCGCAACGGCTTTCTCATTGCACAACGCCGTACGACAGATCAGAAAAAAACAATCATCTTCCTGGTCTTGGGTTTTCTGGCCTCTTGTAATTATTTTCGCGATTGTTATCCTCGCTGTCATCGCTTTTATCGTGCTCATGATTTATGAGACAGCGATTCATCGTTAAGGACGGGCGGCCCATTTTTTGCCGAACTGGCCACGATCATGACTCCTGGAATCCCCCGTGCCAAGGGATTTACCCAACAGGAGTTAATGTGGGGCACCCAAGGTTAAAAATGAATGATCTTCGTAAGAGTTATTCTTCCTTGTTAGAGATAGTTTCCCCTATAAGTATCTTGACATTTTTCTATGGAGGGAGGGATACTCTGTGCATTCAACGTCCTTAACCGGCATCCATAGGAACCTTCCTATGAAACGCTCCTCTCGACTTACGATCAAGAAAGTCACGCTACCAAACCTGAAGATTCGTTATTGTCCGGGACCGCAGAGTAGAACAACTAAATAGGTACAACAATGTAAGGAGGACAAAGTGAAGAAAGGTACAAAGAAACTCCCCATCAAGAAAGTAACGCTGCGTGATTTAGACGAGCCTGCATTGCATGCCGTGGCAGGCGCGGCAACAGTAACCTGCATCACGAACTGCGTTACTTGCCGCTACCCCAAAACGTGCTGACCCAAACAAAACCAGGAGAACCTTATGAAAATGCCAAGTCTCTTCATCGCCCGTGCCGTATTGTGCGCTGGGATCATCGTATTGGGCTCTCAAGGGCAAAACGCCGGGAGTTCGCGTGCTTCATCCCTTCCTTGGGCAGGCACCTCCGAGATCCTCTGCGGTCCCGGATTGGTCTATAGATGCACTCCCCTGGGATGTTTCTGTGTGAAACCCTGACTGTAAGAACGGCGGGTGGGACACTTCAAGTTGGTTCCGTCGAGCGGAAGCCCAAGCCCTCAGGTGCCCCATTTCTCGCGTCTTTTGCGGGAAAGTGGGCGACCATGACTATGACTCCTTGAATCCGTCGAGGACAAGTTGTTCTTCGAGCGGGATCCCACGTTTGAAAATTAGCGCTCCTCTTGAGGTTATGTCCTCGTCGCAGAGGCCGCTTGCCTGCGGTAATTCTTGGGTATAGGGATCCTTCGACTCCGCAGGCATTCGCCTTCGCGAATGCCTGCTCCGCTCAGGATGGATACGGGGCTGCCTTGACTGGTTACTTTGACAGCGAGCTTACTTTGTCAGGCGGTTATATTTTTTTAAGACTTGTTGCAGGCGGTCGTGGGGTAGGGCGATTACTTCGTGGTTGTCGATGCCTTTCATGGTTTCGGCGGCTACCATTGCATTCACTACTGCTTCTTCCGTTGCCTGGACTGTCGCTAGAAAAATTGGGTCGAGAGAGTCGTTGGGGAGCATGGTTAGTTGATGCAGGCCGTTTGTGCCTACTGCGCCGGGGTTGGCGGTGGAGAAGGCGATGAAGATGTCGCCGGAGCCGTCGCCGGAGTAGCTGCCGTCGCGGCCGAGGCCGAGAGAAACTTTTTTGGCGATGCGCTTGAGTTGCGTGGGGATCAAGGGCGCGTCGGTGGCTACCACTACGATGATGGAGCCAACATCTTTCCCAGCGTGTCCTGAATTGAGCGACCCTTTGGGCCGCTGGACAGCCGAGGGCGGCTGTCCCCACGTGGACTTTGATGGGCTCTTGCTCTCTATCCCGATGCTGGCAGTTTCGTCTTCGCCGTAGGCCGGCTTTTCGGGGATTTCTTTGCCTACAGGAACGCCGGCGATGCGGAGTTGATTACGGGTTCCGTAGTTGCACTGAACCAGGACGCCGACGGTGTAGCCGCCGGCTTTGGCGTCGAGCACACGGGACGAGGTGCCGATGCCACCTTTGAATTCGTTGCAGATCATCCCTGTGCCGCCGCCTACATTGCCTTCTTCAACTGCGCCGGAGCGCGCGGTGTCGAGGGCGTGCCAGGCGTCTTCGGAATGAACGTGGAAGCCGTTGATGTCGTTGAGCCAGCCATCCCAGGTTTCGGCGACTACGGGAAGCGACCACCAGTAGCCTTCCATGTCGGGCGTGCCGTGCTTGACCTTCCAGGCGATGACGGCATCGCGGACTACACCTACGCTGTGGGTGTTGGTGATCATGACGGGTCCGTTGAGGAAGCCGGAGTCGTCAACCCAGGTAGTGCCGGTCATTTCTCCGTTGCCGTTGAGGGTGAACCAGGCGGCGAAGACGGCGTCGTTGCTGGTTTTGCCGCGGGGATGGATGGCGGTGACGCCGGTGCGTACCGGACCTTTGCCGACCACGAGTTTGCCTTCTCCGGAGATGAGAGTGGTGTGGCCGACTTCGACGCCTTTGATATCTGTGATGGCGTTGTTGGCGCCGGGGGTGCCGTCGAAGGGAACGCCGAGATCGCGGGCACGAGGTTTTTGGGCTTGGGCGGTTGAGCCGATGATTAGCAGCAGAAGTATGGGTAGCGGCAGATGCTTCGACATGATTCGCCTTTCGAACCGGAAGTATATCGCGGTTGTGTTGCCGCGATGGAGGTTGTTAGGTGATCCTGGCTGGTTCACTTTATGGTTTATGCCTGCTTACGGTTCTTCACCCGCGCTTTGCGCGGGGCTCGGAATGACAATTGGTTCGAATGCAGTGCCTTTGCACAGTGGTTTTATTTTTTTTGTTTTGCGGGTTTTACCTGAGCATCGCTTGCGTTTGATCGATGTACAATCGCAGCCAGATTTTGTTTCTCGGGGGAGATCATGGAAGGTTGGAAAAAGGCAGTCGTGGCGACATCGGTTGGGGCGGCGGTGGTGTTGCTTTTAAAAAAGAGGTATCCGGCGGGAGTGCTGGCCGGCGGCGTGGGGCTGGCGGTGTTGGCGTCGGAGTATCCGGAAAAATTTGAGAAGGTGCGGAAGTCACTGCCGGATTATTTTGATCGCGGCATGCAGGTAATGGAGATGGCCGCGAAGGCGGGCAAGCGGATTACGGAAGCGGCGGGCCAGAGCGCGGTCGAGGCTTGGGAGGAGATTGGCAGTTAAGTGGAATTAGGCGCAGGGGCTAGCCCAAACCGGTTGTGTACGCTTACGCGGCCCTGAAAGGGCCGCTCCCCCGCTGGTGGCTGGATTCAGGCGGTTTCCAAATGGTGGTGTGTCACGCGAAACGCGGAGAGCTGGTTACTCAATGCCGAGTTGTTTTCTAGCTTCCGGGCTGAGGCGTTCCGGGGTCCAGGGCGGGGTCCAGACTACATTTACGGCTGCGTTGCGGATGCCGGGTAACTGTTCGAGTCGAGATTTTACTTGCGCGCTGATGTTGACGTGCTCGGGGCAGCCTTGAGAGGTTAGCGTCATGTCGACGGTGACGTCTTGCTTGGCGTCCTCGGAGTTCTCTGCGGTCGCGAAGTTCACTTTGTAGATCAGGCCCATGTCGACGATGTTGACCGGGATCTCGGGATCGTAGCAACTCTTGAGGGCGCTTAGGACATCTTCTTCGGTGACTGTAGGCATGGGTTTCCTTTGTTATTTAGTGTAGCGCAGTACGAATTCCTTGTGGGGCTGCGGGGACTTTACAGGTGAAAGGGATCCTTCGACTCCGCAGGAACTTCGCTTCGCTTGTTCCTGCTCCGCTCAGGATGACAAACGGAACTGATTACGACTTGATAGGGTTTGCGCATGATGAGTGAAGAGGGTAAGAAGAGGATTCAGATTGCTTTGGCGCTGGCGCTGGTGATTGCGGCTGGGCGCGCGGGATACATTCTTTATCAGCGGCATGAGGATTATGTCGCGGCGCAGAGGCAACAGCAGGCCAAGGCTGCTGGCTACTCGAATGCGGATTATTACGTCACGCCGAAAAAGTTGTATCCATACGATTTGAAGTCGGCGATGCAGTTGACGCTGCAACCGGTGTGGGTGAAGGAAGGATATCGATATACGTATTACCGGTACGTGCCGGTAGTGAAGAGAGTGGATTTTGCCCATGATGCGGGATTGCTCGGTCCCATTGAGCGACTGGAGATTAAAGATGTGATGGCGATGCCTGCGCCGGGCGGGCGACGGCAGGTGGTGGCCTTGTTTCAAAAAGATGGGCATGATTTCGCGGTGCCGATTGGATTTGAGAACGAGGGCCAGTACAAGATTTATTCGGATGAGATGTTTTATGTGGAAGATCCGCATGAGTTGTACAAGCACTGGCCGGCGGAGGTGTGGCAGGACATTCAGCAGCACGAAGTGAAGCCTGGGATGGATGAACTGCAAGCGGATTTCGCCGTGGGCATGGGTGTGCCGGATGCGGGAGCATCGTCGGACGAGAAGACGGTGCGATATCCGAATGGGGGGAAGCCGCTGGTAGTGACTTATAGCGGCGGGAAGGCTACCGGGGTGAAGGCTGGGACGTAGGAAGTCAAAGTCCCTACCCTCTAGCGAAAAACGCGAGAAGGGTGGGGCGCACGCTTCTTTTTGATCGAAGACTTACTTTACTTCGGCCAGAGCTTTTGAGACTTCGTCGATGTCCGGGACTACTGGGATGTCGTAGTTTTTGTGCCAGGCCAGGTTGCCGTCGCGGTCGATGATGGAGATGGCGCGGCCGGTGATGCCTTTATCTTCGAGATAGGCTCCGTACTTGGCGGCTACAGCGCCGCGTGGTTGGAAGTCGGCGAGCAGCGGGTACTGGATGCCCATCTTTTCGGCGTAGGCTTTGTGTGACCAGACGCTGTCCACGCTTACGCCCAGCACTTGCGCGTCGAGCTGCTCGAATTGCTTTTTGTCATTGACGATGCAGGCGTGCTCTTTGGTGCAGACTGGGCTCCAGTCGAGCGGGTAGAAAACCAGCACCACTTTTTTCTTACCTTTGAAGTCGCTTAGCTTTACTTCTTTCTGATCCTGATCTTTTAACGTAAATTCGGGGGCGGGTGCGCCGATGGTTGCGGGCATGATTCCTCCATTTGGGTTCTTAGAATAAGTTCTTATTCCATCATAACCGACGTGTTGGTTTCGTGATGAGAATGGCTTGCAGGGGGTGCTGGCTGTATCGGCATAAAGGGATCCTTCGACTCGCAGGAACTTCGCTTTAATTCCTGCTCTGCTCAGGATGACAGATTCAAAAGAAGACTTATTTCACTACTGGCGAGTCTGCGCTGGCGGGCTTTTCTTCGTCGGCGTGGATTTTGCCGTCGTCTTCAGAGTAGAAGGAGCGGTGGTCAGCATCGAGGTGCTGGGGGGTCATGGTGAGGACGAAGCTGTCTTTTTTGCCTTTGAAGCCGGCGGTGTAGTCGCCGCGATTGGGATCGACCATGCGCTTGGTGAAGGAGCCGGAGTGGACCAGTTCGGCTAGGGATGTGGCGTAGTGGCTGTATTGCTTTTGGAAGCGGTGCTGGGCGCGGATAACGACGCGCATGTAGGCGAGAGCGGCGGCTTCGGAATCGGAGTGGGCGGGATCGCCCTTAAATTTGGGTTGGTAGGCGCCGCTGGGGGCCTGGGCATAGAGTGCCGGGGCGGAAAGGCCGCCGATGGCGGCAATTGCGAGCACGGCGATGATGGAAAACAGGCGAGTGTTACTTTTTGTCATGCGAGAATTTCTCCGCGATTCGCGCGCCTACGAAATGGACGGCAATTTTGGGTCTCGAAAGCGCATTTTGGACTTTCTTTTCATGTTACTCCCGTAATTCAACTCTGGTCACCTTCTCTTTGCACTGTGGGGAATTGCCGTTATGCTCTAAGGAAATCATTACGCCCCACGGGGAAACCTATGAAAGCTGCTGTAGCGAGAAAACCGACTATTAAAATTGCCGTGGTGGAGAGTGATCCGCTGCGGTTTGTGGGATTCCGAGCCCTTTTTGACACCGAGCCCGAATTCGAACTGATCTCGGCCGGGCTGCCGGAGATTTCCACGTTGCAGGATGTCGATTTGATTCTGCTGGGGAATCGCTCGGGACAAAATTTGTTTGATGTGATGGCGAGCCTAAAGGCGACGCGTCCAGATCTGCGGATTATTGTGACCGGATCGGGCGTGGACGAAGAGACCATTCTGAAGGCGATTGCTTCCGGGGCCAAGGGCTATGTGGATGAGGCGGCTTCGCCGGCGGAGTTTGCGCAGGCGATTCGGATTGTGAGCCAGGGATCGGTATGGGCGCCGCGCAGAGTGCTTTCCATGTTTATTGAGCGGGTATCGTCGGCGCCGGGGAGGATTTTTCCGGCGGGCCGCGTGACGTTTACCGACCGCGAAAAAGAAGTGCTGGAAATGCTGGTGGCTGGAAGGTCGAATAAAGAGATTGGCGCGCAGTTGGGTATTGAAGAGCGCACCGTGAAGGCACATGTGGCAAAGTTGATGCGCAAGGTGGGCGTGCAGAACCGGATTGCGCTTTCGGTACATGCCATTACGCACTCGCTGGTGGCGGCTAAGTAAAACAGCTTTTAGCTCCTAGCTGGAGCTACGGACGCTTGGGTAACTTTTGGGCAGTGACCTCGGTGATCTTGTAGGGAAAGCGAGTCCGACGCATACTCGCTTCACCTACCACAGAACCTGGGAGACGGGGTTGAGAGTGGCGATTAGGGTCACTACTTTCAGCCCCGATTTTTTGCCTTGGAAGCCTGCACCTCCCGATCCAGCTTTATCGTTTCCACACGTCGCGACTCTATTCATTTACAATCCCAACAATAGCTTCCTTAAAATTCTGTGTGTAGCGAGGAACCATGAAAAAGTTCTTATTGCTGACTATTCTTGTGTCTCTCAGCTCTTTTTCTTTCGCGGCGGACGATCAGCCGCGTGAATCGAAGGCGCAGGACCGCGTGCAGGCTGCGGCGGACGTGCTGGATGACATTCAAGGCGCGCCGGATAAGGGCATTCCCGAAGAGGTGTTAGGGTCGGCGGAGTGCGTGGCGGTGGTGCCTTCTATGTTGAAGGGCGGGTTTATTGTCGGCGGGAAATATGGCCGCGGGCTGGCCAGTTGCCGCACGCCGAAGGGATGGAGCACTCCGGCGTTTTTTGTAGTGACCGGGGGAAGCTTCGGATTCCAGATTGGCGGCCAGGCCGTAGATTTGGTGATGCTGATTATGAATAAGGAAGGCATGAAGCATTTGCTTTCGAGCGAATTTGCCCTGGGCGCCGATGCATCGGTGGCGGCTGGCCCGGTGGGGCGCCATGCGGAGGGAAATACGGATTGGAAGATGCGGGCCGAGGTGCTGACTTATTCGCGGGCGCGCGGGCTGTTTGCAGGCGTGAGCTTGAATGGCGCGGTGATCAAGCAGGATAAGGACAGCACGCGGGAGTTTTATGGACGGATGGTGCCGTTTCGGACGTCGCTGACCGGAGAGATCGATGCGCCGGTGGGCGCGAATGCATTTTTGACTACTCTGGCGAAGTGGGCGCAAGATGCGGCGAAGTGATAAAAGCCGGGCTTCCGGCATCCGGGTTCTGAACTCTTAATGAATGTCATTCTGAACCTAGAGTTTTCATTTTCGAACCTTGGAGTTGTCATCCCTCGCTTCGCTCGGAATGACAATGACCAAGCCTCGGGACGACAATGATGCAGCCTAGGGATGACAATCGTTACTCTCTTCGTTTGACAAGGAATTTGGGACCCTGATACCGTCACGCTTCCCCAATGCGGCAGCGACTTGAGTACGCGGCAGCCTGGCCGTTCATCAAAATCCTCGGTATTTTGCCGCGTCCGCTGGCACGCGCCACTGGCATTGGTCTGGCCTGGGTGGTTTATCTTCTGCATGTGCGATTGCGCCAGGTAGGCATGCGCAATCTCGCCATGGCATTTCCTGAAAAATCTGAAGCGGAGCGGGCGCGGATTCTGCGCGGGGAGTTTGCTTCGCTTGGTCGTCAACTGGCTGAAGTATGCCACTTTCCTAAGTACACGCGAGAGAACGTTGAACAGGTTGTGGTGTATGACGGGTTGGAGAATTACAAGCAGGCCCATGCGCGCGGCAAGGGTGTGCTTTTTTTAACAGCGCATTTTGGAGGCTGGGAGCTTTCGGCGTTTACGCACTCGCTGCATGGACACTGGATGCATGTGGTGATGCGGGCCATGGACAACGTATATCTGGACGGGTTGATCCGGCGATACCGCACCATGTACGGCAATCGGGTGGTGGAGAAAGACGATTTTGTGCGCGGGTTGCTGGCGGCGATGAAGGCGGGCGAAGTTGTGGGCATATTGATGGATACGAATATGACTCCGCCGCAGGGAATCTTTGTGGATTTTTTCGGCATCCCGGCGTGCACGGCGAGCGGCGTGGCACGCATTGCGTTGCGCACCGATGCAGCGGTGGTGCCCACGTTCACGATCTGGGATGCGGAGCTGGGGAAATACCGGCTGCGCTTCGATCCGGCGGTGGAGTTGGAGCGCACCGGCGATTTGGAGGCCGATATCATGGCCAACACGCAGAAATTTACTTCGATTATCGAAGAGTATGTGCGGAAGTATCCCGAGCAGTGGTTGTGGGTGCACCGGAGGTGGAAGACGCGGCCGGTGGGCGGGAGTCCTCTGTATTGAAATCCAGTTTCGCCTTCCCGGAGCAGGCTCGACTAACGTTGCCATTCAGCCACGGGAGTAGGATTCTGGAGACGCGATCGTCCGGCTTGGAGATAGCTATGGCATCCCGCAGACTAACTGTAGGTTCTGCATTCTTCCTCTCGGCTAAATGCATCGTGGCATCATGCTTTGCCGTTGGTTGCTTTGCGTATGGGCAGGCCTTTTACGCGGAGCAGGATGTCCGGGTCCGCGATCTACCGTCGCTGACGGCGCGGTCTACTCATGCACCCGATGTGCTGACGACATCATTGGAGATCGTTTTCAACGACAAAGAAATATGCTGCGGCAAGAATTCGGCTCTTGGAGACAGCGTTAAAGCGTCGGATCCAAAGTCTTTGAAGGACATTGCAAGCAAGCTGAGGGGAAGACATCTGCTAAGCGATGGACGCCCGATCATGATCACGGCGGATTCTCTGACATCCGATGCAGTGAATGGCCCGCTCTTGATCCAAATGATTCGAGATCAACATGCGGCGCTGATGGAGTGGAATTCCCATGTGTACGTGCTTTTCGGTGTGACTTATGTGGAAACCACAGAGAGCTCCACTGGCGAAACTTCGTACGCTATTCACAAGTTTTTATTGCAAGATGCGCGCTATTCCGACTCGCGCCGGGAAATCTCCTTCGACCGGCTGAACGACGATATGGGTAAAGTGCAAGGATTTTTATTTATTCAGGCTGCTCGGCAATAGCTGCATATGCAGCACAACTTAAGGACGGAGAAGTTACCGGTGGGGAAGACGAAAAAAATTGTTAGTCGCAAAGCTATACATATTGAGTGGGGAGATTGCGATCCGGCGCAGATCGTTTACTACCCGCGGTACCTAAACTATTTCGATGCCTGCACTACGGCGTTGTTCAAGAAGGCCGGGTTGTCGAAGCGGGAGATGCTGAAGACTTATCAAATCATCGGTATCCCCATGGTCGACTTGCGAGTGTCATTCATGGCGCCGTCACGATTCTCCGATGACGTGATGGTGGAGTCAGAGGCGACGGAGTGGGGGCGTTGCAGTTTTTGCATTCGCCACAAGCTCTTTAACAAGGGGGTTTTGGCGGTGGAGTGCTTGGAGACGAGGGTTTGGGCAGGCGTTTCTGCTGCGGATCCAGAAAAGATTGAAAGCAAGCCTGTGCCACGGGAAGTGGTGGAGAAGTTTTCGGGTGCTGAGAAGCGCGGCCGGGCACGGGAGAATAGACAACGAAAAAAGCGATGATGATGTCCTGCATGTAATCGCGGGCGCTCGTGGTGTTAGGAGCTTGCAGATAAGGCGTGGCATCTTCGCTCAACCAAACCTTTACACCACCTTCAACAATCTCGGCCCGGACACGATTTTAGGAACGATCCTGTTGCCCTCCTTCATAGTATTTATCCCCTGAAACGGACCAGGCTGCGTGGGATAACTCTTTCAGCGAACGTGCTATGTCCGCGTCAACTCTGAGCGGCCGGCGGCTAAACCCGCGCTCGACGAGGTCGTTTCTGCGGCGGCTAGGTCTCGAGTAGGGCCTCGAACTTCTCCGGATCTTGCCGGTAGCGGGCTGCTTCTGCCTGGACCGCGTCCAAAGTTTTGCTCCGGCCGAGGATCACACGAGCCGGCACGACCGGAATCCCTTGCAACAGCGCCCCGAGTTCTTTAGCCGATCCGGCTGGATGCGCCGGGCCCGGCGGCGCGGCGGGGGCCGGTGATGGTTGCAGTTGATCGAGCGATGCCGTTTCCTCATTCACGGCTTGCAGGGAGAACAAAGCCTCAAAGGTCGGCGCGGCAGCTACTCTCTTACCATGTGCTGCCACGGTGGGCGTGACGCCCGCCCACTTCAGAATGGTAGCGACGAACGAAGCGTGATCGAAGGGGTAGGTGGAGCCTTCGGGCTCGCGAAAGACGGTGCTGGACGGCAAAAGGGGTGAGACGAAGATGGTCGGCACGCGCGCACCAAACAGATCGAACTTAAACCCGTTTTCTATACCGTTTCGACCATCCGGATTGAGGGCGCCCCAGGGCGGGGCGACATGGTCATAAGTGCCGCCGTGTTCGTCGAAGGTGATGATGAATAACGTTTCTTTCCTTCTGTACTGTGGGCCGCTAGTAATCGCCAGATAAATTTCACGGAGAAAATTCTCGCCTGGAAATATATGAGAGTTCGGGTGATAGTCCGTTCCATCGGCTGATAGTGAGGTCCAGGTCGGCTCGAGGTAAGTGAAGGCCGGCAAGTTACCCGCTTTCGCCCTAGTGTAGAAGGTTTGCAGAGAGGCGATCTCGCCGCCCCTGGCTTGAGACATTTGCGGGAAGGTGTACTCCGTGTACGATTTTGTCCCCACCCATTGGTCGGTGAAGTAAAGTCCCCAGCTCTTGGGCGGGTTGGCCTCCGCAAGCCAGTTGAATATTGTCTTGGTATTAAACTGTTCTTGCGCGGACCAGTGTAAATTGCTCTCACGCCCGAGAGAAGTACCGCAGATCGAGTACGCGCGATTTGGGTTGGTCTCTGACGGCACCGAGCAGAACCATCGGTCGCTGACTGCATGAATGCCTGCCAGTAGATTGATCACCTTGGCTTGGCTCGACGAGTAGGTCCAGAGTATATCTTGGCCAGCCCACGTTCCATCTGAAAAAGAGTAGTAGTCCTGGAGGAAGCCTTTCATCTGAGGAATCCCACTGCTGGGGGAGGGAAGGCCGGGGATAATTTGCTGGTTGCCAAAGAGTTGGTTCATAACGCCGTACCAATTGTCGCCAGGATCTCTGGGGTCCTCCGAATTACCGGCCCTGAGGGCCTCGTAGGGGTCCCGGTAGGGTATGGCGTAGCCAGTTTTCCAGATGTCATCGGAGATAGGAATCACATCGATCGCCTTACCGTTGCTGTCAGGGTTGGAGAACCTGCCGAACACGAGGCCGTTGAACTGCTTCGGGCTGTTGGTGGGCCAGAAATTCCTGGGCGGAGTGGTGCCAGTGTATAACCAGCCGAGTAAGTTGTCGAACGACCGGTTTTCGAGCATGAGAAAGACTATGTTCTTTATCTGCGGCAGGATTGGCGTCGCCATATTGCCCTCCGAGAAAGTTCCGCGATAGTTGTATTACTGGAAGCGGTTACTACGCTGTATTTGTACCACAAGGTCGGCGTCCCATGTGGAGTAAGTGGGAGTAAGTATGAATGACGTGCATGTAACATATACAAGGTCACAGCGCTGCTCTGTTACGTTGCGATAGATTTGCTTACTGAACTTTGTAGACAAGGGCATTCGACATAATTGTCACCCGCTCCTACGGATGAGCCCGCAGGATGCCAAAAGATCCAGTGTAGAACGTTAGGCTATCGTCGTGGTGTCCCTGGCTCCGTTCAGGGCGGTCGCTACTTCGCGATTAACCGCTTTCGCGGCCTGAGGGAAATCCACAGTCACCTCGTATCGGCTCGCGCCGATTCCGGTAAAATCAAACCTTCCTATGAAAACTTTTGAACAAATCGCAGATTTAGAGAAGCGGTATTTGCTTGGAACCTATGCTCGCTACCCCGTGGTGTTGACGCGGGGGAAAGGCGTGTTTCTTTACGACATCGACGACCGGCGTTATCTCGACTTTGTTTCTGGGTTGGGAGTGAATGCGCTGGGTCATGCGCATCCTCGGATTGTGAAGACGATTCGGGAACAGGCGGGGAAGCTGATTCACGTCTCTAACCTTTATTACCACGAGTATCAGGGGGCACTGGCGGAGAGGTTGTGTACGCTGGCGGGAAGCACCTCAGGAGACGGATCTACGGGAGGAACGTTCCGGGCGTTTTTTCAGAACTCGGGGACTGAGGCGATTGAAGGGTCGATTAAGCTGGCGCGGCTGGCGGGGCATCGCACGGGCGGCGAGACGAAGTCGCGGCTGGTGGCGCTTGAAGGGTCGTATCACGGGCGGACGTTTGGGGCGTTGTCTCTGACTGGGCAGGAGAAGCATCGCAAAGGATTTGAGCCGATGCTGGAGGAGGTGACGTTCGTCGCGCAGAACGACGTCGAGGGCTTGCGCACGGCGGTGAACGACAATACTTGCGCGATTGTGCTGGAACCGATTTTCGGCGAGGGCGGAATTTACGAGTGCTCGGTGGAATTTCTGCAGGCGTGCCGCGCAGCGGCGGACCGGCACAAGGCGGCGCTGATCTTTGACGAGATACAGTGCGGGCTGGGGCGCACGGGGACGATGTTTGCGTTCCAGGGTTTTGGAGTGACTCCGGATATTGTGGCGATTGCCAAGCCGATTGCGGCCGGATTGCCGTTGGGAGCGTTTCTCGCGAAGGAGGAATTTGCTTCGGCAATTTCTCCGGGGCAGCATGGGACTACTTTTGGTGGTGGTCCGCTGGCTTGCCGCGTGGCGCTGGAATTTTTGGCGATTGTTGAAGAAGAGAAGCTTTTAGAGAATGTGAATAAGGTTGGAGCGTACTTGCAGCAAGAATTGAAGGCGGTTGCAGAGAAGAGTGCTGCGGCGAAAGAAGTGCGCGGTCGCGGGTTTATTCAGGGGATCAATCTGGAGATTCCGGCGCGGCCGATTGTGGATGAGGCTTTGGCTGAGGGCGTTTTGTTTAATTCGACACACGATACTGTCGTGCGGTTTCTGCCTCCGTTTTTGCTGGAGGAGAAGCATGTGGATAAGGGGATTCGGGTTTTGAAGAAGTTGTTGAGGAAGAAGAGGAAAGTAGCGGCATAATTCGGCGTCCGGCTTCCGGCGCTCGGCTTCCGAAATGCGGGTTGAGATTTTTCGACTGCGCAGCGGCTTTCGCCGTTGCTCCGCTCAGAATGACAGAGCGGAGCTGGATGCCGGGAAAAAACGGGGAGCCGAGGCTCCCCAAGTGAAGCGAACAGAGGCGATGTTCACTTAGATAGAAGGTTGGTGTTGGGAAAGAGTTGTCTGGGAATCGGGAAGAATTGGCGGTGATGGCGGCAGATCGAGTGAATTCTTTTACGCCTTTTCCGGGGTTCAGCGAGGGCGTGGAAGAGTGCTGGACGGAGTTGGAAGGAGCGCGGATGCGGTATCTGCGGGCGGGGCCGGCAAAATCCCCATCCTTCGACAAGCTCAGGACAGGCTTTCTCGCCAAAAACGCGAGAAATGGGGCACCCGGGCCGGCTTTGATTCTCTTGCATGGATTGTTGGGATATTCGTTTTCGTGGCGGTTTGCCATGCCGGCACTTGCGCCCTACGCCACAGTTTATGCGCCGGACATGATGGGGGCGGGATTTTCGGATCGCGCGGATGTGGATTATTCCATGCGCGGCACGGCGCGGCGGTTGCTGCGATTCATCCGGGGACTAGGGGTTTCTTCGTTCGATCTGCTGGGAACATCGCATGGCGGGGCGGTTGCCATGATGGCTGCGGAGGAATGCCTGAGTGGAAATTTCGGGTTGCATCTTGAACGGCTCATTCTTGTAGCGCCGGTGAATCCCTATTCGGCGCATGGGCGGAGGCTGGCGCCATTTTTCGGGAGCAATTTTGGGTCGGCTTTGTTTCGCCGCTTTATTCCGCGCATGAATTTGTTTTATCCCTATTGGCATGCGCGGATGTATGGCGACCGCGAGCGCATTCCGGCGGGAACGCTGGAGGGGTACAAAGCTCCGTTGGCGAAGCCGGGATTGTTTGACCACGCATTGAGCATTGTGCGGACCTGGACTGCTGACCTGCGCGAGTTGGAGACAGTTTTGCCGAAACTCGCAAACGTGCCTACGCTTTTGATGTGGGGAAGCAAGGATACGGCTGTGTATGCGTCTTCGGCGGAGCGGTTGGCGAAGTTTTTCCCGAATTCCGAGTCGATCGTTTTTCCGGGTATTGGGCACTTGCCCTATGAGGAGTGTCCGGAGGAATTTAATCGTGCCGTGATTGGGTTTCTTACGCGTGGGGAGACAGGATAAGAATCGCAAGAAGTCATAGAAATGCCTTTCCGAGTCTGGGCAGTAATACGCGAATAGGATCCTTCGACTGCGTTGCCGTCCGCTACGCGAACGACAACTCTTCTCAGGATGACGGTGGAGCAACTGACACTATTAGAATATCCATCCCCAAATCATGACTCACCACATTCTTGAACTGCTGCGCAACGCGCTGGTGCATTACGGGTACTGGGCTGTTGCGGCGGCTTTGTTGCTGGAGAATGCCGGCGTGCCTTTGCCGGGTGAGACGGTTTTGCTGATGGCGAGTTTTCTATCGTATACCGAGCACGATCTGCAGTTGGGAGGGATCATCGTGGCGGGAACAGTGGCTTCGGCGCTGGGAAGCGGCGCGGGATACGCGGTGGGGAGTTATGGCGGGCGGCCTTTGCTGGAGCGTTTTCTGCGCGTCCTGCACATTGGCGGTGATACGGCGATGATGCGCGGGGAGAAGTTGTTTGAGCGATATGGGGCCGCTACGATTTTGTTCTCGCGATTCGTTTTTGGAATGCGCGTAATCGCGGGGCCGGTGGCGGGCGTGCTGCGCATGTCGTGGAAGAAATTCGCGATCTTTAATGTGATTGGTGCGGCGCTGTGGGTGAGTGCGATTTCGTGCGTGGGATATTTTTTTGGCGGCCAGCGGAAAGTGTTAATGCATTTCATGAAGCGATTTGATATCGCGCTGGCTGTGGGGTTTGTTTTGATTCTGGCGGTGTGGTGGTGGAAGGAGCGCCGATCGCGTGAGAATTAATCGGTGAAGCGGTAATTGTATGGTGTCTCACGGCGGAGTGGTTAGGGATCACGCCAAGCGGTAGGATTCATGCTCCTTATGAGAATCAACTTAGGTACAGGTCTGCGGAGGAAGTGCGACTTATACTGTGCTGGTGTCGCGGAGCTGCGAAAGCGATCCGGGGCATGGAGGATGCAGGCGGCGTCCGCGCCAGAAATTCGGACGAGGAGGAGTGTATGAAGCGAATTGGGTTATTGACACTATTGATTGTGGTGACAGTTCTGCTAACTCTGGCTTTCTCAGCAGCGGCCGCCAGTCCCAAAGCGCCAGTGGCAACGGTTGTGGCTGCGCCGGCAGTTGCCGTGCCAATGCCGCCGCATCCGCGCGTGGAACATGCGCTGGAAGCGTTGCGCAGCGCGCGAGACCATATGGCGCACGCCGAGGGCGAGTTTCATGGCCATCGCGACAAAACGATCGAGCACATCGACGCGGCGATTCATGAAGCCGAGATTTGCATGCACGAGCCGTAGACTTTAGACGATAAATTTAAAAGGCAGCGTCTTCGGACGCTGCCTTTTTTTGTTTCTGCAAAGTGAACTTTTAGTCGTTGCCGATGGTATAGCCGAGCGATGCGCCCACGCGGAAGACATTGTCGGTGCTGAAGCCGCCGGTGTTTATATTGCTGTTGCCATCAATGTGGTAGTAATGCACTTCGGGACGCACAAAGGCATGATGCCAGAAGTAATAACGAAGGCCGCCGCCTACATCCTGCATGAAGTGGTCCTGAGTTGTGTAGTTGATGCAACCGCTGAAATAGCTGCATGAAGTCGCGTAGGGCACGTAGAAACGCGTGCTGGCGATGCCGATGCCGCCGAAGAGATCGAGGCCAAGCTTTTTGCCAATCTTGGGCTGGAAGAGCGCATTGAAGTCAGTAAGAATTGGACGATAGGTTTCATAGCCAAAGTAGCTGGCCTGGCTGGCGCGCCATGCGGTTTCGATGTTGAAGCCGAGACGATGCTTGAAGCCGACGATGTCTCCTCCGACTCCGAGATAGGTGCCACCTTTTTCAGAGAGGTTACCGACTGCCAGCGAACTATTGCTGGGCGAAGAGGACATGAGCGTACCGCCGAAGAACATGATGTCGCCCTGCTGGGCGGCGGCGAAGTGGCAAGAAAGCAATAAAGCAAAAACCGGTGTGAGCAGTGCTAACTTTCTCAAGAGAAACCTCCTATCAGTTCGTGTAGACGTTAAGATGCGCCTACAAATTCTTTCGGATGTCACAGAGTTGGTTACGTACCATCATAATTTCATACTCAAGGCAGATTCAACAAAAGCCTATTTACGTAAAGAAACGTCAAGCGAACAGGGCTTCATTCTTTCGGCTGGACGTAATCCTGCGACGTTGCAATAAACCCGAATGGGGCCAAAAAGTTGCGCCGCGATAAGCACACGTTATTTAGATTTTGTGCCGCCGGGAGCGCGGATGTGGTCAAAGGCAATTGGGCCGGGGCCGAGAAAGGTCAGGCCGAATGCCAGAGCGGCCAGAGCCAGCGGGAATTCGTAGCCGCCGTTGCCCATCAGTCCATGGTGGAAATGCACTTTGGCGATGGCGACTGCCATATCGATACAAATGGCCAAGGCGGCAAAGCGAGTGAACAGGCCGATCAGAACGAGAAGGCCGCCAAGAAATTCGGCGAAGGCCGAAAGATAAGCGCTCCAGCCGGGCAGACCGAGGCTGGTGACGAGTTGAACATGATGATGAAGGCCGCCGAAAACCTTCTGGTATCCGTGGCCGACCATGACCGCGCCGAGTGCGAGACGCATAACCAGAAGCGCGAGGGGTTGCAGACGATCGAGGTAGCGCAAGAATTCCTCCGGTGGAAAGAAGGATAGATTACAGCAGGCTGAGTTTGGAGGGAAGCGCGGGTTATCGATAATTACGGATGTTTAGCGGGGGCGGGCACTGGATTATTAGCCGTAATTTTGCATGGAGGTAACCTGGTTACTAAACATGCAAAGTTGAACGAAACCTTGTCCGGCAATTCGGGTTCAAGGAATCCATAGAATGATTGCGCGCGTGGCGAACTTCTGGTAACGTTTTTTCGCCACTAGATGCGGGTTGCCGGGCGGCATCTTTCGCAATTGGGCACCTCTTAAAAATTAATTGCCTGTCACGCGCGCGGAATTGGCGAGCGTTGTGTTTACGAGAGTAGAGTCCGGAGCGCGCTCCACACTGCGGATGAGAGTAATTTCGAGGGAGCGAATGGACCACAAAGAGCTTTTCGAAAGATCAGGAGGCAGTAATGAATCGCACTTCGACAAGTGAAGGGATTTTGCGGAAGTGGCTGGTGCTTTGGCTCGCGCTGATGGTTCCGGCGATGGCATGGGGCCAGCACAAGACGAGCGCACCTGCCGCTCCCAAGGCGGCACCATCCAAACCCGCAGCGCCTGCTCATGCGGCCACGCAATCGCACAGTTCGACGCCCTCACACAGCACAACACCTTCGCATAGCGCAACCACAAGCCACGCTCCCACGACGAGTCATTCGACTACGCCAAGTCACACGACAACGGGCAGCAGGCCGAATACAGCAGCAGGCCACACGACGACTCCGAGCCGACCGAACACCGCGGCTGGACATTCGACTACGCCGAGCCGTCCGAACACGGCAGCGGGTCGCTCGACTACGGCAGGCCGGCCGAACACTGCGGCTGGCCGTCCGGCTGCTGGTGGCGCACATCCGAGTCCGGCGGCAAGCCGCGGCAACGTGGGAAGCCGCACGCCTCCGGGTAGAACAGTTTCACTAAAAGGTGGTGGAACGGCGAGCGTTCGTCCGAATGGACAGATCCGCTCGATCAACCGGAACGGAATGCAGATCAATCACGGGGTTCGCGGCGGACGCACGGTGGTTAGCGTGCACAATGGCGCGACCATCGTTACGCATGGACACGGCGGCTACGTGCAGCGCGCGTATGTAACGCGCGGCGGACACGCCTACTACTCGCGCACCTTTTATGCCGGCGGGCGCTACCATGTTGGCCTTTATCGCGGATACGGCTGGGGTGGACATATGTATTACGGCTATTATCCTGGGGTCTGGTACCATCCCGGATTTTATGGATGGGGCTGGCATCCATGGGGAGCGCCGCTTGCCTGGGGCGTCGGGCTATGGGGGTGGGGGGGATCGCCATGGTGGGGATTCTATGGCGGATGGTGGAATCCTTATCCGGTTTATGCCGCACCTTACTACTGGCTCACTGACTATCTGATTGCAGCCCAATTGCAGGCTGCTTACCAGGCGCGCCAAGACGCCAACGCCGATGCCATGGCTGCGGATGCGGCAGCTAGCGCGGATAGTGGAGGAGGCGGCGGAGACGCGGCTCCGGTAGCGAGCGGACCCGTGGCGCTGAGTCCTGAGGTGAAGGAAGCTATTGCACAAGAAGTGAAAGCCCAACTTGCTGCGCAGCAGTCGCAGGCCGGCCAGGATTCGGGCGGACAAGCATCGGCTGCTCCAGCAGCGGCTCCTGCTTCTACCAGCGATACTCCGCCGCCGGCATTGGATCCAGCACAGCGCACCTTTGTGGTGGATTCCGATGTAACGGTGGTGGCCAACGGTCAGGAATGTGCGTTGTCGTCGGGCGATGTGATTACTCGCCTCACGGACACTCCGGATGCTGACCAGACGGTGACTGCCAGTGTATCGGCGACCAAGAAAGGTGACTGCGCGTCGGGACAAACCGTTGCCGTGAAAGTGGATGATTTGCAGGAGATGTACAACCACTTCCAGGAGAACATCACCAACGGCATGGGTGAACTGGCGAAGAAACAAGGGACGAACGGGATGCCGGCGGCGCCGGATACCGGGACTCAAGCAGGGGCTGTGACGCCTCCGCCACCGGATACCACCGTGGCGAAGACTCTCCAGGATCAGCAGCAGCAAGCTGATCAGACCGAGTCGCAGGTCAAGCAGGAAACTGCTAACTCGGGCGGGGGTGGTTCGCAGTAGCTGGTTCGTTCGCACTCCAACATCAACCAGGGAGCGCCGGAAGACGGCGCTCCCTTCTGCAGTGTTAAGGCAAGCCGTTTTTCGTTCACCCTGTTTCGATTCAGCGCTCATTTCAGAGCGCTTCATCCGTTTGATACTTTGCAAAACTGAACTGGAGGTTTCCGATGCCACAGAAATTCCGCGCCGTGATCCCTGGGGTTGTGCTTTTTACCGTGGCTGTTGTGACTGCGTGGGGACAAGCGCCCACGCTGCAAGAACAACTTGCCGCGCAATACAAGCTGGCAAAGATCGGATCGGATACGAGCGGATATTCCGTGGTGGAAAAAGGCACGCTACTGGCAATTCAGAAGGGCGGAATTCTTGCAGTGCCATACGGCGACCAGAACGTCCTCGCCAGCAAATACGAAAACGGCACGATCAAAGGCCCAAACAGTTTGTCGCTGATGGGACGCAAATCCATCATGGGGAAATTTGGCAAGGAGCAGACGACGCATCTGTTTGCGACGGGCGACAAAGTTTATCCCCTGAAGATCGATGTGAACGCAGCGAAGGATACGGTCACGCTGGAAATTGTTGCCTGCGACACCTGCAACAAGACCGATCCGCCGACTTATAACAAGGCGAACGTGGTTTTTCAGTTTCCCAAGGGATCCTTGGCAAACTCGGCGGCAGGGCCGGTGGAAGATACGATCGGGCAAGTGCTCTCGATCAGCAGCGATGACGCGCAACAAGGCCAGGATCAGGGCGGCGGACAGCAGCAGGGCGGAGATCAGGCTGGGCAGCAACCCGCGGCTGACCAGGGCCAGCAACAGCAACCAGCCGCTCAGGAGCAACCGGCAGCCGAGCCTGCAAGCATTGAAAAGGGAATGACGCCCGATCAAGTGGAAGCGGCCATGGGCAAGCCGGAAAAGAAAGTGACGCTCGGGAATAAAGTCATTTACTACTACAAAGACATGAAGGTGATTTTCTTGAGCGGGAAAGTCAGCGACGTGCAGTAGTCGTCGGAGCGTCTGAATCAGGCACAAGCGAACGCATTAGTCGAACGATTCCAGGGACTCGCCAGCCGGAGCTTTTGTACGCCTCTTGTGCCCCTGCTTACTCGAACAATCAATTCCGCATATTTTTGCGGGTGGAGGATTTTCCACGACCCCTATGATGGCGCTGCTGCGCAGTGCATAGTTCGAATCCCCGCTTCGGTCACGCGCTTGTCGTCAAAGAGTGGGGAAGTTAAAGTCCACTAAAACAGTTACTTGAGCTGACGATCTAGTACTTCCGTACCGTCTCTAGTACTTCGGTTATCGGTACGCAAGTGACCATTCGCTATCTGCGCGTATACTACCTCTAATAGATAGCCAGTTAAGCAGATCCACAACCTGTAGAGGTTGGTGCAAAACCGCGCTTAGGCCCTTCCCGGAAAAACCGTAAAAAACCCAGTAAAAACAGGAAACTCGCGTGGACGCGGGGTTTTTCAGGGCTGATATATGCTCGGGACACCAAAGCTCTCGTAGAGATTGCGAGAGGGAATATGCGGGCCAAAGCAAGCGGCACGCTGCTTTTGAAAGACGAGCAAGGAACTATGGCCGACTCACGAGAAGTCATGAACATTCGCCAGGCGTCGCAGTATCTGGGAGTGAGTCCGGACACGCTTTACAAGTACGTTGGGGAACAGAGTATTCCGGCATTCAAACTGGGCAATCGCTGGCGCTTCAAAAAATCGAAGCTGGACCAGTGGATGGAAGAGAAGTCGAGCCAGATGGAGCCAGGAACGAAACGGAAAGCGAAGGCGGCAGGGCAGAGTTAGGTCAAAACCGGCGCGGGCGAAGGCGCCCGCGGCCACACAAAAGGCGGCACACATGTTTGGAATGGGATCGAAATCGATTGTGGGTCTGGATGTGGGCTCTTCCAGCATTAAAGCGGTCGAGTTGAAAAAGAAGGGTGGGCAGATTGAAGCCTCTCACCTGGGACTGGAAGCGTTGGCCTCCGACATTGTCGTGGACTCGATGATTGTGGATTCGGGAACAGTGTCGAGCGCGATTTCAAAGCTGTTCGCCGATTGCCTGATCAAGACGAAAGCGGTTGCGACGGCGGTGAGCGGACACTCGGTGATCGTGAAAAAGATCTCGCTGCCTTCAATGAGCGATCAAGAACTCGCCGAGACGATCGAAAAAGAAGCGGCGCAGCATATTCCCTTCGACCTTGCCGACGTGAGCCTCGACTACCAGATTCTTTCCGAAGAAGCGGGCAGCCCGCAGATGGACGTGCTTCTGGTCGCCGTCAAGAAGGACAAGATTCTGAACTACACCAACGTACTCTCGATGGCAGGACGCACCCCGGCTATCGTGGACATCGACGCTTTGGCGCTGCAGAACTGCTACGAGTACAACTACCAGCCGGCGCCGGGCCAGGTAGTGGCGCTGCTCAACCTGGGCGCCAGCGTGATGAATATCAACATTGTGAAGGGCACGACGCCGCTGTTTCCGCGCGACGTCAGCGTGGGCGGACATCAGTACACCGACTCGCTGCAAAAGGAGTTGGACCTGAATTTTGACGATGCGGAAAAGCTGAAGCTGGGCGAGAAGGTGGGCACGGTCAGCGAAGACGCGAAGGGGCCGATTTTGCAGCAGGTGACCGAAATCATTGTGCTGGAAATTCAGAAGACATTCGATTTCTTCCGCGCGAGCGCGGCGGGCGAGCACATCGAAAAAATTTATCTGGCCGGAGGCTCGGCAAAAGTGCCGGGATTGATGGAAGCGTTACGGCAGGAATTTTCCATGCCGGTTGAGTTGTTGAATCCATTCCAGCGTGTGGTGCCGCCGGTCGATGGGCCGGGCGCGGCGTTGGTGGAGCAGAATCCGGGCCAACTGGCGGTTGCGGTGGGCTTGGCGTTGAGGAGCTTTGAATCCCTATGATCAAAATCAATCTGCTCGAAACATCCAAGGGAAAGGGCAAGCGCGGCGGCGGTGGCAGCAGCGGGCCCGCGATGCCCACGATGGAAGTAGGCGATCTCGGATCGCCAATGCTGAAGGTCGTCGTTGTCGTGTTGTTGGCAGGCGCGCTGAATTTTGGCTACTGGTACCGGCTGGACCGCCAGGGCAAGACGATCGCGACTCAGATGACGGCTGCGGAGCAGAAGAATCGCGAGCTGAGCGACGTTAAGGCACGCTATCTCGAGCGGCAGAGACAAGCCGACAATTACAAGCGGCGTGTGGATGTGATCGACTCGTTGCGCGCCGGGCAAGCCGGACCTGTGAATCTATTGGCGATGCTGGGCCAGACGGTGAACGAAACCGAAGCGGTCTGGTTGAAGAAAATGGACGATACCGGTGCGAGCGTAAGCCTGGAAGGCACGGCATTGAGCGCGGATGCCGTGGCGAACCTGATCACGAACCTGCAGAAAACCGGTTTCTTTAAGACGGTTGAGATTAAAGAAACGTACCAGGATGAAAGCATCAAGGATATGCAGGCATTTCAATTCACGCTGAGCTGCGAGAAGGGAAAGTCGTAGAGGCAGACCTATGGCGACAAATTTCAGCGAACTTTCGGGCTTAAAACAATGGGGTGCGGTGCTGGCGGGCGGCGTGCTCGTGACCGTGGCACTGTACTACACCGTGTTCAAGAGCCAGAGCGATAAGAATGCAACGGCGCAACATGCGCTGCAGGAAAAAGTCCGGGAAAACAACGAACTGGAGTCGTACCGTCCCAAGTTGAAGGACATGGAACGGCAGCTGGCCAATCTGAAGCAACAACTGGAGATTGAAGCGCGCATCGTGCCGAATGAAAAGCAGGTGGACGAGTTCATCGAAACGATGGACGGTGAAGCGCAAAAGGCGGGAGTGGAATTGCGGCGGTATACGGCAAAGCCTGTGGCCTCAAAAGAGTACTACTCGGAGCTGCCATTTGATATGGAGTTGGATGGGCCGTATTACTCGATGCTGAATTTCTTCGACCGCGTGGGCAAGCTCGAACGCATCGTCAACATCAGCGGATTGCTGGTGGGCAATACGAAAAATCCGAACGACGCAAAGGCGAAGCATACGTACCAGTACGCTCCGAACGAGAGTGTGGTCGCGACATTTACCGCGACAACGTTCTTCAGCCACGACCTGGAACCAGCCCCGGCATTGCCGGGAGCCAAACCGGCGGGCAAATAGGAATCGCTATGAAGCTAACGACTGGAATTCTGGCAGTGGGAATGATGACGGGCGGAATGTGGGCACAGAATCCGAACGTGATCAACAACAACGTGCAGAGCACCACGGCACCGGTGCAGCAGAAAAAAACTAATGACTCCAACGTCGCGCCGGGCGTCAAGCCCACGCCTGCGGCGAACCAGACGGCGAAGCCGGGCCCGGGAGTTTCGAGCAAACCCGTGGTAGTCGCTCCCGTAGCCAGCGCGCAAAAGAAAGCGTCGGTGGCTGTGGCGGTGAAACCGCAAGCGGCTCCCGCGATCAAGAAAGTAGAGGCGCCGCATGTCGTCGCACAGGCGCCTGTGAAGCCTGAATTGAAGATTGTTCCTTCCGCCGGACCAACCCTTGTGCCGGAGACGAAGACCGCGGAAACCGCCAAGAATCAGGCTCCCAAGCCCGAGGAAAAGAAGTGGGCGATGTCGGGCAAGCGCGATCCGTTCTTTAGTCCGGTGGTGCAGCAGCCGACTGGCTCGGGATGCTCGACAGGCAAGAAGTGCCTCGAGATCGGGCAGATCAATTTACGGGGAGTAGTGAAGTCGGAGGGTGGGTTTGTCGCGGTGGTGACGAACAGCCTGAACAAAGCTTATTTTCTGCACGAAAACGATCCTGTGTTCAACGGATATGTCATGAGAATTACCGGAGACACAGTTGTGTTCGAGGAGACGGTGCAGGACAAGTTAGGGAAACCGTTCACGCGGGAAGTAGTAAAGAAAATTTATACGCCCGCCGTGTAATACGGGTAAGGCGAGAAGGACAACAATGATGCGCCGAACAAACGAATTCCAGGAAGGAAACGCGGGCCAGACCCGCGAGCCGGGGAGAGGCGAAATGCGAAAGCAACTGCTGAGTGTATTCCTAACGCTGCTGTTGGGACTGACGGCTTCGGCCGCCGATGGACCGTCAGTGCCAGCGACGGGACAACGAAACGAACTGCAGCGCGTAAACGTGGTGCGCGGCGCGGATGAGATCAAGGTCGAGATCAGCGCGCGCGGCACAGTGACGCCCAAGCTGAGCACGGCGGATTCGCCGGCGCGGCTGATTGTGGATTTTCCTGGCACCCTGATGGGCGCGGGGCAGAGCCACATTGCCGTGGGCAGCGCGGACGTCAAAGGGGTACGCATCGGCATGGACGGCAAGAATCCTCCAACCACGCGCATCGTGGTCGATCTGGAGCACTCCTGCCGCTATGAGATGAATCCCGCAGCGGACGGCAAGTTCGTATTGACTCTCCACACACAGCCAACGACGGCTGCGAAGGCGAGCGCTCCGAAGACGGTGGCTGCGGCCCCGGCACCGGAGAGCAAGGCGATTTCTCCTTTTGCGCCGCGCGTTATGGAAGTGAACAACGCGCAGCCCAAGGCGAACGATTCGGCTCCTGCGAAGACGACGACAGCGAGCGCGGCACCGGCCAGCGCCAAAGCTGACGCCGCCTCATCGAGTGACTTTGTATTTGTTCAGCCAACCTACGCAGCCAAGGCAAATACAGCAGATGCTCAGGCCGATCCCGGTGACCGCGCGCAAGAAGCGGCGGCGAAATTCTCCGATAAGACCGCTCCAGAGCTTCTGCCGGTGAGCATGAACGCGGCGCAGGCTTCCAATGCAAGCATTCAGCCGGCGGTCAACCTGGCCGCAGAGCAGAGGGCGCAGGTTGGACAGCAACCTGCATCGGCTGGTCCGAAATATACGGGCGAACCGATCTCGGTCAACTTGAAGGATGTGGACTTAAAAGATTTCTTCCGGCTGATTCACGAGATCAGCGGCTTGAATGTGGTTCTCGATCCAAACGTGCATGGTACGCTGACGATTGTGCTGGATGATGTGCCGTGGGATCAGGCGCTGGACATCGTGCTCAAGAATAACGACCTGGCGCGTGAACTGGAAGGCAACGTTCTCCGCATTGCAACCGTGGACACGCTAAAGAAAGAAGCCGACGGACGGCGGGCACAGGTGGAATCGGAAGCTATGGCCGTAGAAAAAGTTTCGGTCACGCGCTTCCTGAGCTATGCGCACGCCAAGGATGTGATCATTACGGTAAAGAAGTTTCTCTCGCAGCGCGGCGACGTAGTAGCCGACGAACGCACCAATGCCGTGATCGTCAACGATATTCCGAAGGTGATTCCGATCATCGACCGCCTGTTGACGCAGCTTGACCGCAAAACACAAGAAGTGGAAATCGAAGCGCGTGTGGTGGCGGCGACGCGGCAGTTTGCCCGCGACATCGGCACACAGCTTGGCTTTGGCTGGGGCAACGGCCACAGCGCAATCGGCGGTAACGCCACGGCAGGTTCCTCCCCGACCACGGTCAGCAACTTGACTCCGGGCTACATCACGGTGCCGGGAACCGGAGGGACCACAGGAAGTTCGATTCCGTTGTTCTCGAACCTGGGATCGACCTCACCAACCAGTGGCTTGACGCTCTTGAACGCCAGCAACACGGTGCGCATCGATGCCGTACTTTCAATGGCTGAATCGCGCGGGCTGCTGAAGGTTCTATCCAGGCCGCGAGTGGTTACGCAGAATAATATTCAGGCTCTGGTGAAACAGGGCGTGCGTGTGCCGATTGTGACGCAGGCGCAGTTGGGCGGTCCGCCAACTGTGACTTACGTCGATGCGTTCCTGCGCTTGACGGTGACTCCGCAGATCACTTCGGAGAACACCATCTTCCTGAATGTGGACGTGGAAAATACCACGCCGAACTTCGGACAGGAAGTGCAGGGGAACCCCGAATTGATTACACAGCAGGCGACCACGCAGGTGCTTGTAACCGATGGCGGGACGGTGGTGATCGGTGGCGTTATCCAGACGCAGAACTCGATCAACATCGATCAGGTGCCGGTGTTGGGGAACATTCCACTGCTCGGCAACTTGTTCAAGCACACGCAAGTGAACACGGAGAACCAGGAGTTGATCTTCTTCATTACGCCGCGAATTATCCAGACATAACAGCGTCAGACATAGCAGCGCAGTTGAAGATTTGAACCGCCGGCCTGAAGAACCTGTCAGAGCCGGCGGTTTTGTGTTTGAGTACTGAGTATCTAGTACCCAGTATCGAGTACCGTGCATCGGGGGCTGGTGCTTAGGTTCCTGGTACTGAGTACTCGGTACTTGGTGCTTTCTTGTTAAACTCAGCAGGAATGAATTTTCTCCTCCGCCAGAAAAAACTGCGGGAGCAGCTGGCCGCGAGCCGCTTCGATGCGCTGCTGATCAGTCACCTGCCTAACATTCGGTATCTCTGCGGATTTACCGGCAGCGCGGGATTTCTTTATTTGGACGAAGCGGGAAGTGTTTTCTTTTCCGATGTGCGCTATGAAACGCAGGCGCGCGCTGAGGTAAAAGAGGCAAAAGTAGTGATTCCGAAAAAGTCGCTGCCGGTTGCGCTAGGGGAGTGGCTGGCGGCACGGCACAAGCGATCTAAAGGAAAGTCGATCGGCATCGAAGGCGAGCACATGACTGTGGCCGAAAAAAAGCGCCTGGACGATTTAATGCCTGCGCGGCTGCGGTTAAGAAGCGCGTCAGCAATGGTAGAGCGCGATCGCCTGGTGAAGGATCACGATGAGCTGGAAGCAATTCGATCGGCGGTGAAGCTGGGAGCAAGTTTGTTCGACCGGGCGCTGGAAGAATTGCGGCCGGGAATTAAGGAAACCGAGATTGCCGCCGGGATGGAGTATGCGGCAAGGCAGGGAGGGGCTGAAGCGATGTCGTTTCCAACGATTATCGCGTCTGGAGCAAGGTCGGCGCTGCCGCATGGCAGAGCTACGGAGCAGCCGATTGCCCGTGGCGGATTCGTCGTGTGCGATTTCGGTGTTATACTCGGTGGTTATTGTTCCGACCAAACCCGCACTGTGTGGGTGAAAGCAACATCGGGCGCTGTTCCGAACCAGGCCCGCCGCGCCTACGAATCGGTGAGGGAAGCGCAACAGGCGGCGATTGCCGCGGTACGGCCGGGAGTAAGCGTTGCCGAAGTGGATGATGCGGCGCGAAAAGTATTGCGGAAAGCCGGGCTGGGACGCTATTTTACTCATTCCACCGGGCATGGCGTGGGGTTGGAGATCCACGAAATTCCACGGGTAGCGCCCGGGCAGAGGGAAACATTGCGGCCGGGCATGGTCATTACCATTGAACCGGGAGTATACTTCCCCGGCAAATGGGGCGTGAGAATCGAGGACATGGTGGCCGTCACCGAAAGCGGCTATGAGGTGCTGACGCCCACGAGCAAGGACTTTGTGGTGATATAAATCTGCCTGGCAAGAACTGAATTCAGATTTAATTTTAAAGCAGGCCGGACAAGCGAAAAACTGTGTCTGGTTTTAATCGTGGAGTGGCAAGCGGTTCCAACCTTTATATAGCGAATGAATCAAAAAGAGCTGAAGGAACTCATAGAGTTCTTAATCGAAAAAGACATTACCGAGTTCGAACTGGAACGCGGCGATGTCAAAGTAAAAGTGAAGCGCGGCGGCGAGCACACCGTAGTGTATTCGCCGGCGGAGGGGCACCGGGCTGCCGCCCCCATTCAAGAATTACGGCAGGCAGCTGTGTCTTCTCCTGCTCCGCCAGCTTCCGCTCCAGCCGAAGCCGCTCCGCAAGAAAATCTGCAGATGGTGAAATCTCCTATCGTGGGAACGTTCTACGAATCGCCTTCGCCGGGTGCGCCTCCGTTCGTCAAGGTTGGGGACGTGGTTGAAGTGGGGCAGGTGCTTTGCATCGTTGAGGCGATGAAGTTATTGAATGAGATTGAATCGGACGTTGCCGGAGAAATCGTGAAGAAGCTGGGAAGCAACGGCCAGCCGATTGAATATGGGCAGGAGTTATTCGCCATTCGGGCGAAGAAGTAGTGATCGGGATGCCGATCGACAACCACAGCGTATCCCAAATGAGCGGGTATTTTTCAGGGCCGGCCTCGAACCCACTATCCCTTGAGCATGTTTAAGAAAATTCTGGTTGCCAATCGCGGAGAAATTGCCCTGCGCGTGATATGCGCGTGCAAAGAGCTGGGTGTCCGCACGGTTGCGATCTACAGCGAGGCGGACCGGCATTCCCTGCCGGTGCGTTTTGCCGACGAGGCGATTTGTATTGGGCCGCCGCAACTGGCCCAGAGCTATTTGAATATTCCGGCTGTGATCAGTGCCGCGGAGATTGCCAACGTGGACGCGGTGCATCCCGGCTATGGTTTGCTGGCCGAGAATGCCAACTTCGCGGAAGTGTGCGAGATGAGCGGTATCAAGTTTATTGGTCCGCGGCCGGAAGTGACGCGGCTGATGGGAGAAAAAGAAAAAGCGCGTTCCGCCATGAAACGCGCGGGCGTGCCAATTCTGCCGGGCTCGGATGGGATTATCGCTTCGGAAGGCGAAGCTGTGGAGTGGGCTAGGCAGGTGGGTTTTCCAGTGATCGTGAAAGCTTCCGCCGGCGGCGGTGGGCGTGGTATGCGCATCGTCCGTTCGGAAGAAGAGCTGCCGGGATTGTTCAAAGCTGCGCAGTCGGAAGCGGCGGGTGCGTTCGGCAACGGTGATCTCTACATGGAGAAATATGTCGAGCATCCGCGGCACATTGAGTTTCAGGTGCTGGCGGATGAGCATGGCAATGTGGTGAGCCTGGGCGAGCGGGAATGCTCGATTCAGCGGCGGCATCAGAAGTTATTGGAAGAGTCGCCTTCGACGCAGGTTACACCCGAGTTGCGCGATCAAATTGGCAAGGTTCTGTGCAAGTCTCTGAAGGAGATCGGCTACACCAATGCCGGAACCATTGAGTTTTTGATGGATAAGGATCGCCGGCTGCACTTTATCGAGATGAACACTCGCATTCAGGTGGAACATCCAGTTACGGAGATGGTGACCGATGTGGATCTGGTGAAGAGTCAGATCATGATTGCGGCGGGTGCGAACATGAGCGAAGTGTTGCAGGGGCCGATCGAGCATCGCGGTCATGCCATCGAGTGCCGGGTCAATGCGGAGCATCCCGAGAAGTTCACACCGTCGGCGGGAAAGATTACTGCATTCAATCCACCCGGAGGAACGGGCGTACGCGTGGACACGGCGGCTTATGCTGAAGGCGTGATTCCTCCTTATTACGACTCGCTGGTTGCCAAGTTGATTGTGCGTGGCAAAGACCGCGAGGAAGCGATTTCGCGCATGACGCGGGCTTTGGATATGTTTATCGTAGAAGGCGTGTTCACGACGATTCCGCTGCACCGCAGAATTATGGCGGATGAGGATTTCCGCGCGGGTAAGTTTGATACAGGGTTTATTGAGAGATTTCTGGCCAAAGGGAAGTAAGCAATTCGTTTTGATGTACCGTTGGATGCTTGTTCTATTATTGCTGTCATGCAACGAACGCCATTTGCACGATTTTTAATTTCCGTTGTTTTGCTGGCCCTGACGTCGCCATTTCTCTTCGCGGCTTCGCCGAGTCATGCCGCTGTGCAAAATCTAAAAATCACCATCCTCTCGACGATGCTCTCTGACGAAGGTGTCGGGGAATGGGGATTTGCGGCGTTAGTGGAAGCGGACGGGCATCGCATTCTCGTCGATACGGGTGCTAGGCCGGAGACCGTGCTCACCAATGTCCGCGAGTTGAATATTGACCTGAGCGATGTGCGCGAGGTCGTCCTGACTCATAATCACGACGATCATGTTGGCGGCCTACTGACGCTGCGGCGCGAGTTCATGAAGAAAAATCCGGCTGCGCTCTCGATCGTGCATGTCGGCAAGGGCATTTTTTACAGCCGCCCGAAGGATGGGAAAGAAGGCAATGTGATGATTGCCTTGCGCCAGGAATATGAAGCAACGGGCGGCAAGTTCGTGGAGCACGATGCGCCTGCGGAGTTGTTCCCTGGCGCATGGCTCACCGGTCCGGTCCCGCGGCCATATCCTGAGCGCAACTGGTCGGTCACGGGGAAAGTCCAGACGCCGTCGGGACTGGTAGAGGACAACATCCCGGAAGACCAGTCGCTGGTGCTTAACACCAACAAGGGATTAGTCGTGGTTTCCGGATGCGGACATGCGGGCATTGTGAACACGCTGACCTTTGCCGAGAAAGAATTTCCCTCCACTCCGGTGTACGCGCTTGTCGGCGGATTTCATCTTTTCGCCGCCACGGACGAGCAACTCGATTGGACCGCGGACAAGCTGAAAGGTTTTGGAGTTTCTTATCTCATCGGTGCGCACTGTACAGGGATCGAAGCTGTTTACCGGCTACGCGAGAAACTGGATCTGCCGCGGCATTCCGCGGTTGTAGGGGCGGTGGGTTCGAGTTTCGTGCTGGGAGAAGGAATACACCCCGGCCGGATCGCGCAATAAGCCGGGATCGCTGCCTTATTCTGCTTGCGCTGCTAACGAAACCGTTTTTGTCCCATCTGATCCTCAGGAAAGGATCAACCCTGATGAAATTCGGCAAAATCGTGGTATTTTTCCTGCTTCTCCTTCTTACCCTCGGTATCACGCTCACAATTCCACTTCATGCCCAAACCACCGACAATCCTGCCAATCTCCCGCAACGCGATGGCTCCCATGACTTCGACTTCCTTATCGGCGACTGGAAGGCTCATGTTCGCCGCTTGCCCGACCGCCTGAATAACTCGAATGTTTGGGACGAGTACGACGGCATCTCTAATCACCACAAGCTTCTCGATAGCAACGCGAACTTCGAACAATTCGAAGTCACTAGCGCCGACAAGAAGCTTCACATCAAGGCGCAGACGCTTCGCCTCTACAATCCCGCCACGCGGCAATGGAGCATTTATCTTGTCGACCTGGATAACGGCACGCTCGATGCTCCTCCCGTTGTGGGTGGGTTCACCGGCAAGCGCGGAGAGTTTTTCCATCAGGAGAACTTTAAAGGCCGCACCATTCTAGTACGCTACGTTTGGCTCGACATCTCGCCGAATTCTTCACGAATGGAACAGTCGTACTCGCCGGATGGCGGGAAGGCATGGGAAGTGAATTGGATCTGCGAGCTCTCGCGGTAAATATGCGAATTCTAAAGGGAAGTAGGGAAGCAGGAACTATTTAAAAATCATTCCAATTCGTTTAGTGGTGCATAAAATCGACGATTACGGCGACAATCCAAATAAAAGATGCTGCCAGCCATAGACGACCATCCAGCCAGCTCTTTCGCGCCACGATCATCGATCCCCAGACTAAATTAATAACGAGGAAAACGATCCAAACCGGGAAGACGAATAGCGCCCAGACGAATGGTTCCCCCGTTATTGTATGTATTCCATTTGCCTTTTCTTCGGGTATGGCCCAAGCATGACGCGCGCCTAGAAGGTAAATCACGATACCTAAGACGTTTGCCACGAGAATCGCCACACTTATTTTGGGGAAACTCAATCTTCCGGCTCTATTCGGCATACTGGAATCTATCTTTTTGCAGCAAATGGATAAACTGATTTACATGCTACTACTCCCACGCTTGTATGCCATTGTTGATCCTGCGATTCTTCCGCCAGCGGAAAACTTAGTCATCTTTGCGCAGGAGCTTTTCGACGGGGGATGCACTTTGCTGCAATATCGCAGCAAGTCTGGCAATGCGCGGCAGATGTTGGAGCATGGCCGCGAATTGTGCAGGCTTTCGCGGGCGGGGGCGCCCGCGCCACATTTCCGGCTCATCATGAACGACCGTGCCGATCTTGCCTTAGCTGCCGAGTTCGATGGTGTGCATGTTGGGCAGGACGATTTGCTCCCGGAATCGGTACGAGGGATTATCGGCCCCGAGCGCTGGCTGGGAGTTTCTACTCACAATCCGGAACAGCTGGCTGAAGCTGATCTGACATCTGCCGACTATCTCGCTATCGGGCCTGTGTTTTCGACTTCAAGCAAAGAAAAGCCCGACCCCGTGGTGGGCCTTGAAGGCGTGCGCCGGGCGCGGCAATTGACGCGCAAGCCGCTGGTGGCCATTGGCGGGATTACTCGGGCTAACGCGGCCTCGGTGATCGAGGCGGGAGCTGATTCTGTGGCCGTGATATCCGATCTGTTACGAGACCCGCGCAAATCAGCAGAGGAATTTTTCCGCATCTTGAGGTAAAGTTCTCAGGGCGTTATGAATCTTGTTTTCGGCTATACCGGGAGGGTTTCTGAGTAGACCGACATCGCCTGTAGCCGCGACCGACTGGGGCATCCACAGCCAGCAGGATAAGGAGTTGGTGAAAGGCCTGGGCCTGACCAGCGCTACCATGCTGGTGATCGGCTCGATGATTGGTTCGGGTATCTTCATTGTTTCCGCCGAAATTTCCCGGGAAGTAAATTCTCCTGCTCTGTTAATTGGCGCGTGGGCCGTGACGGGATTCATGACCATCGCAGCCGCGCTAAGCTACGGCGAACTGGCGGCGATGATGCCGCGCGCCGGCGGGCAGTATGTTTACCTGCGCGAGGCGCTCGGCCCGCTGTGGGGATTTCTGTACGGCTGGACTTTGTTCCTGGTGATACAGACAGGAACGATTGCAGCGGTAGGCGTCGCCTTCGGTAAATTTCTGGGAGTATTCTTTCCTGCCATTTCATCTTCGCACTGGATTCTGCATTTGTGGAAGGTTCCGCCGATTCGCGTGGGGCCGATGGTCCTGGGGAATATAGATGTCGGAATCAACACGCAGAATCTGGTCGCCATCCTGCTAGTAATTTTTCTTTCGGTGGTGAATGTTTTTGGGCTGAAGGCCGGAGCGCTGATTCAGAACGTATTCACTGCGGCTAAAGTGTCGGGGTTGCTGGGGCTGGCATTATTTGGTTTGGCGCTGGGGCGCAACGCGACGGCTTTGGCGGCCAACTTCAGCGGGCATTTCTGGCGGAATGCGGGACTGAGCGCGCAGCACGCGGTGCAGGTGGGAGTGGGCGGGCCGGTGGTGATGGCGGGCACGCTAACGATTCTGGCGGTGGCGCAGGTGGGGTCGCTGTTTTCTTCGGATGCGTGGAATAACGTGACGTTTACGGCGGGCGAGGTGAGAAATCCCAGCCGCAACCTGCCGCTGTCGCTGGCGCTGGGAACGGGCGTGGTGACGGCGCTTTACCTGGCCTGCAATTTTATTTATTTGAATACGCTGCCGCTGGATGGCACGGCTGGCGCGGGTACGCTGCTGGGGCGGGGAATCAAGTACGCCGCTGAAGATCGAGTGGGCACCGCGGTGATGAGCCAGATCTTTGGCTCGACGGGCGGATTGCTTATGGCGGGGGCCATTCTTATTTCGACATTCGGCTGCAACAATGGATTGATCCTTTCGGGGGCGCGGGTTTATTACGCGATGGCCAAGGATGGCCTGTTTTTCCGCAGTGTGGCCAGGCTGCATCCCACGTATAAGACTCCGGCAGTCTCTCTGATGGTGCAAATGGTTTGGACTTGCTTTCTCTGCATCTCAGGAAGCTACGGCCAGTTGCTGGACTACATTATTTTTGCCGCGCTGCTTTTCTATATTTTGACGATTCTGGGCTTGTTTGTGCTGCGGCGAACGCGGCCCGACGCGGAGCGGCCTTACCGCGCGGTGGGGTATCCGGTGCTGCCCGCAATTTATATTGTGATGGCTTTATTTATCGATGTCATACTATTGCGCTACAAACCGCAATTCACATGGCCGGGAATGATTGTGGTAGTGCTGGGCATCCCGGTATATTACGCATGGTCGAGAAGTGCCGGCGCAAAGCGCGTATCGGCGTGACTTAAGGAGAGACGAGACGAATGGCAAATCTGCTGGCAACCAAGCCGCTGAACCTGCTGATGGAAGAAGCCCGCGAGACGGGCGAACACAGCCTCAAGCGCACGCTGGGAGTTTTCCAGCTTACCGCGTTGGGCGTGGGCGCGATTATCGGGGCGGGCATCTTTGTAATGGTAGGGCTGGGGGCGCACTATGCCGGTCCGGGGCTCACAATGTCGTTCGTTCTATCCGGCTTGGGATGTGCGTTTGCGGGATTGTGCTACGCCGAGTTTGCAGCCATGATTCCACTCGCAGGCAGCGCATATACCTACGCCTACGCTACGCTAGGCGAGTTGATCGCGTGGATTATCGGCTGGGACCTTACGCTCGAATACGCCATGGGTGCCAGCACGGTATCTTCCGGATGGTCGAACCACTTCATTGAACTGCTGAATATTTTCCACATCAAGATGCCGCTGTGGTTGGCCTACGATCACTGGACGGCGCTGAAGACCGCTGAAACTGCCGTTGCGCGTCAGATGGCGTTGGCCGCAGATTCCTCGCTGGTGCCGGGTACGCAAACATTTCTCGATAAAGTGAGCGCGATTGTGAGCGCGCAGTCACCGGAGTTGCTGCAACGCGCGCACGATCTGTTGGGGGCGCCACACTTGTTTGGCGCGGAAATCGGCCTTAACCTTCCAGCTTTTCTCATTGCGCTCGTGATTACGGCGATTCTGGTCATCGGGATTAAAGAAAGCGCGCGGTTTAATGCTGCGATCGTGGTGATTAAGGTGGCAGTGGTACTTTTCGTGATCGGGCTGGGCGCTCACTACATCAACCGCAGCAACTGGGGCATGGACTGGCACTCGTATGCGCCCAACGGCTTTGCGGGAATCGGCGCCGGAGCAGCTTACATATTCTTCGCCTACATTGGTTTCGATGCGGTTTCGACGACGGCTCAGGAAGCGAAGAATCCACAACGCGACTTGCCCATTGGCATGATCGCTTCGCTGGCGATATGTACGGTCTTATATATTGCCGTGGCCGGCGTGCTAACGGGGATGGTGCACTGGCAACAGATCAATATTGAGGCGCCGGTTGCCGTTGCATTCCTGGACCGTGGCCTAACCACGGCGGCGAACATTATTACGTTGGGAGCGCTGGCGGGGCTGACGAGCGTGATGCTGGTGATGTTACTCGGCCAAACACGAGTGCTCTACGCCATGGCCAATGACGGCCTTTTACCGAAGAAATTCTTCGCGGCGGTGCACCCCAAGTTCCGCACTCCCTGGAAGAATACGATTCTGGTTGGCTTGCTGGCGGCAGTGGTGGGCAGCGTGACTCCGATCGACGACATCGCGAAGATGGTAAACATCGGTACTCTGTTGGCATTTGTGATTGTTTCGATTTCCGTGATGGTATTGCGCTACACGAATCCCAGCCAGCCGCGGCCTTTCCGGACCCCGTGGGTGCCGCTGGTTCCAATTCTCGGCGTGATCTCGAACGGATACATGATGTACAAGCTGGGAATGTGGAACTGGATTCGCTTGTTCGGCTGGCTCGCGATTGGATTGGTGGTGTACTTCACTTACAGCGTGAAGAACAGCCGGGTGCAGGCTCTGCAAAAGGGCAGTGCCCAGTGATGTGATCGGTGGCTAGTGGCCGGTAAATTCATGGCTCTCCGCACTCGTGGAGGGCCTTTTTGTTTTATAGTCGGTCGAGAGGCGAGGATATGAAAGTGGTCGGATTATGAAGGTTGTTAGTGCCCAAGAGATGCGAGCTATCGATCACGCTACCAGCGAGCGCTTCGGCGTGCCATCGCTCACGTTGATGGAGAATGCCGGTTCTGCTGTGGCGGAGTTTGTGTTGTCGCATTACGCTGCGGCAGAACGTGTGGTTGTATTCTGCGGCAAAGGAAATAATGGCGGCGATGGGTTTGTGGCGGCGCGGCGGTTGCATCAGCAGGCAAGAAAAGTTCATGTCATTCTTCTGGCGAATCCGAATGAGCTGCGGGGCGATGCTGCTGTGATGTTTGGGCAATTACGGGAGATCGTGATCCCGATACGTTCTGCCGAAGAGTTTAAAAGTGAGCGGGTGCAGATTGCGCTGCGCGCTGACTTGTACGTGGATGCCCTGCTGGGCACGGGTTTCAAGCCTCCGGTGAGCGGGCTTTATGGCGAGGCTATTGCGGCGATGAATGCGAGCAACGTACCGGTGGTCGCTGTGGATATTCCTTCGGGCGCCGATGCCGATGCGATGGTTCCGCAGAGTGGGACTATCGCGCGAGCGGATGCTGTTGTCACTTTTACAGCGCCGCGTCCGGCGCATATTTTTGGTTCGCTGACGATGGGAACTACAGTGGTGGCTGGAATCGGATCGCCCGAAGAAGCGATTGTGTCTTCTCTGCAACTCAACGTAATTACTGCGCGCGATCTTGCGCCATTGGTTACGCTGCGTCCTGCTGAATCAAATAAGGGAAATTACGGGCATGTGCTTGTAGTGGGCGGATCGCTGGGCAAGGCCGGGGCCGCGGCGATGGCGGGAATATCGGCTTTGCGCTCGGGGGCTGGGCTTTCGACTGTAGCTACGCCGAAGTCGATATTGGCGACTGTAGCGGGATTTCATCCCGAGTTGATGACTGAGTCGATGCCCGAGACGGATACCAGCACGATTTCGGCTGACGCACAAAGTCAAATTGAGGAGTTGGCAAAAGGGAAGACTGTGCTGGCTATTGGGCCGGGGATTTCGCGGGAGAAGGAGACTTCGGAGTTGGTGCGAGGACTTGTCGCGAAAATTCAAATGCCGATCGTTCTCGATGCCGATGGTCTGAATGCTTTTGAGGGTCGCACCGGTGAACTGAATGGGAAGGGAAGAGCGCTGGTGATTACGCCGCATCCCGGTGAGATGGCGCGGCTGGCGGGATTGAGCATTCCTGAAGTGCAGAAAGACCGGTTGGGAATAGCGCGGAAGTTTGCGCGCGAACATGGATTGATTGTGGTGCTTAAGGGACATCGCACGCTGGTGGTGCAGCCGGACGGCGAGGCTTGGGTGAACACGACGGGAAATCCGGGAATGTCTACTGGCGGGACCGGAGATATCCTGACTGGTATGGTCGCTGGAATGATCGCGCAAAATCCGAAAGATGCTTTTGCCGCGGTGCTGGCGGCGGTTCATCTTCACGGACTGGCCGGAGATGTGATGCGCGAGAGCATGGGCGAGCATTCACTGATTGCGACTGACTTGCTGCAAGGATTGCCAGAAGCTTTTCGATGCACGCAGGAGACGGCGAAGGAAAATTTGGTCTGCTGGGGCGGCTAAAGTGCGATGCCTATTGCCGCGAACTTGGTAAATGAATCGTTTTGCCCGAAGCGGCGGAGCGGCGGGCTGCGTCGAGTATTTCTGTCACCGTGACGTTCGTTTCCAATGACGACGGGCCATCCGGCGACATTCCATTCATCACTACAGCTTTCAAGAATGAAATTGAGTTGTCGTATGGAGAAGGGAGCGGTTTTGCCGGCATCTGTATTTCTTGCTCTCCAGCGCGTCGCATGCGGATATCGTCGTGCTTCACGGTAATTACATAACCAGTTTGCCCGTAGACTTCCATATCTTTGCGATCGAACGGCCAATTCCAGGAAGCTTGCACGATAGCCTGAGCTTTGGGGTAAGTCAGAATGATGGTCGCCTCGTCATCCACTCGCGGATAGATTGCTGGCTTGATTTGCTGCGTAACGGCTGTGACGGTGAGCGGGCGTTGACCGTCCATCAGCCACGTCATGAGATCGGCACCGTAGCAGCCGAAGTCGAACAGTGCGCCTGCGCCGTTAAGTTTGGGATCAGTCAACCAATTTAAAAACTCCGGGCCGACGCCGATTTCTTTAGGGCCGCTGTGACCGTCGTGAATTACGACTTTTCGGATTTCGCCCAGAGAGTGGTCGTGTGCGAGGTCATAAGCAGTGCGGTTGCTGCGATACCAGGTTGTTTCATAATTAACGAGCACTTGAATCTTGCCGATGTGCGCCGCTTTCTCGATCGCCTGGGCATCTGCAAAGCTGACTGCCAGCGGTTTTTCCATCATGACGTGGACCCCGTGCCGGGCGCAGGTTTCAACTACGCGGCGATGGTCGTAGGTGTTGGTGTAGACGAGAACGGCCTGGGGATGCGCGCGCTGAAGCATCTCTTCCAGGTCAGGAAATAACAAACTCTCGCTGAATCCATATTGCGCTGCGTATTTCGAGCCAAGAGCCTTATCAGATTCCGCGATGCCCACGATTTCAATTTGCGGGTTGTGCAGCGAATGCTCGAAAAACCCCTGGACATGCCCATGAACGAGGCCAACGATGCCGACACGGAGAGGGGATTGATTGTATGTGGAAGCACTCTGAGCTTGAAGAAGTGACGACACAAACAGCGTTAAAAATAAAACGAAGACTACATGAGATCGATAAGGCATGGGGAACTCCGGTTGACCGGACATTGTAACAACAGATCCCAGTTCGTCTGTATGGCTGCAAACTGACAAGATGGCTTCGTGATAAGAAGAACTCGCCCAGAGTCTTTGCGGCTAGCTATGGAAGTCGGCTACGCCGTCCCACACCAGTTGCACGGCGATGGCGAGGATGAGAAAGCCAAAAATCTTATTGATGGCTCCGACCGCGCTGGGGCCGAGGCGGCGCACCAGCGGACCTCCCAACCAGAAGAACAAAAGTACAGATAAAGCCACAGCCGCGATGCCGATGACCATGCCTATGTAGGACGCCGAATTGTCTACGTGGGCAGCCAGCGCCATGACTACTCCGATGGCTCCGGGTCCGGACATGAGCGGCATGGCGAGGGGAGTGAGAGAAATGTCTTCTTTGCCCTGCGCTTCATTGCTTTCTTCGGGCGTGATGCGCGCATGCGATGTGACCATGCCCCAGGCCGTGTTGGCGACGATCAATCCACCGGCGATTTTGAGCACGGGAAGTGAGATGCCGAAGAAATAAAGTACGAAGCGGCCGAAGAAAAGAAATGTAACCAGGATGGCGAATACCCAGAGTCCGGTCTTGACTGCTGTGCGACGGCGCTCCTGTGCAGTCCAGGAGGATGTCATGCTAAAGAAAATTGGGATGCCGCCGAAGGGGTCGACGATAGGAAACAACGCAAGAAACGTGGCTGCCGCCGAATGGGGCAGGGTGCGCAGGAATTGACCGAGGGCGTGGGTGGCGTTCATGGTCAGTGAGACTTGAATGGATTGAATATCTCGACGGCAAGATGCTGGAAATTTTTTTCGTTACGCGTTGCGACGGTGAGGCCGTGCAAACGCGCATTCGCTGCGATCATGGCGTCGTAGAAAAGATCTATTTGTTTGCCGACTATCAGGCGGGCCATTTCCCGAAAGCAGCGCCCATCGGTAGGTAGAACCATTATCGAGTTTTCCAATTCATCGACCCATGCCTCAATAGCTTGTGCTTTCGCCGCATCATGTTTGCGAGCGCGTTCAATTCCGTCTTGCAGTTCGCCCAAGGTAACCGCCGAGAGAAAAAGCTGTTCCTCGCGCAGGCCGCCAAACCATGCAAGAACACCACCATGAGGCTTGGGCTTATGTATCTCCGAAATGATATTTGTATCGAGAAGATAGCGAATCACTCGAACTCCACGGGCGGGCGACGTTTCCACTTTCTGCGCGGAGGAATAAGGCTTTCAACCTTCGGGCCGGCCAGCAGTAGTTCTTTGATATTCGGACGGCTGGATTGCTGCATGCGCCGCCATTCTTCGATAGGCACGAGGACGGCTTCTTCGACGCCGCGGCGCGTCACGATCTGCGGCCCTTTTTTAAGGGCTGCGTTCAGGAATTCGCTGAATCGGGATTTTGCCTCTTGCAGCTGCCAGGAAGCCATAGTTCGTCTCGATAAAAGCATCTTATAACTAGTCAGATGACTAGTCAATTGCCTCTTTTTCACCGATATCCCCCTAGCTCCTTAGCGGCGCGATCCAGTGCGGCCGCCAGAATTGCCAACTGCTGTTGTGCACGCCCGGTGTCTCCTTTATCGAGAGCTTCATTTACACCCGGAATCACCACGGCGGCGTACCCGGTATATTCTCCGGGGGCATAGATAGCGTGGCGAAACCAAGGGCGGTGCGGCAATCCTTCGGGAACGAGTAAGGCGCGCTCGGCCTCAAGCAGGATTTGGTTCAACCTGGAAGCATCGCGCGGAGGATTTTTCTGTTTCGACAGAATTTTTGCTCCTGCATCCTGAAAGCGCCGGGCGGCGGTTTTCACGGCCGCGAAATCGAGAGCATGGTTACCAAATTTATTTTCCGCACGTTGCTCGGCGGCATCGAGATAGGCCGCTACTTCCTTGCCGTATTCTTCGTAGTCGTAAGGCAGCACGTCGGCATCGGCCATGCGCACGGCTTCCAGCCCAAACATTCTCGCCATCTGCTGCTCATAAATGAAATCGGGGTCGCCGAATTTTTTGAACCAGGCGAAATTGTCGAAGACCGAGTGGTACACGCCGTAGGCTCCGCTGGAGCTGATGTCGCTGGAGGGCACGCCCAGGTGTTGCTGGAAGACGCTGTAATCAGAGCCGCTGCCGAGATCTCCGACGGATACATCGCTTTTGACCGTCGCAGCCGGTGTGCGGTGGCTATCTCCTATAGCTTCGGTGGGCGATTGTGTCGACGGAGCGCCCGGCTGATCAGCACGCTGCCAGGCGTCATAAACAGTTCCTCCCTTTGGTGCGGGCACGGCTTTCGCGATGTCGCGCAGAAATTGTTTCAAACTCGGCACGGCTGATGCGCCGAACTTTGGTCCGGAAACGGCGACGTCCATATTGAAATAAGCGGGCGATTGGGCCAGTTCGGATTCGTGCTGCTCGGCCCATTCCGTGGAACCCATCAGGCCTTCTTCTTCGGCATCCCAACTGGCTAAGATCATCGTGCGTTTCGGCTTCCAGCCAGACTTCAGCAGTTCGCCAACCCCGTGAACCGCTTCGAGCATTGCCGCCGTGCCGCTATTGGGATCGACCGCGCCATAGACCCACGCATCGCGATGATTTCCCGCGACCACCCATTCATCGGGCAATTCGTTGCCGCGAACTCGTCCGATTACATCCCAGATGGTGCGGAATTGATAATCCTGCTTGAGGTGCATCTTCACCCGCACCGGGCCCGGTCCAACGTGGTAAGTGAAAGGAAGGGAGCCTTGCCATTCGCGCGGCGAATCGGGCCCCGCCAGATGCTGGAGGATCGGCGCGGCATCGTGATAGGAAAGCGGAGTGACCGGAATCTTTGGCATCTGCGCGGACTTCTCAGGAGGGATGCGTTTTTCGGCTGGCAGAGAAGGAAGTGAGGCGATTCCCGGCGTGGTGGGATCGCCGGGAAACTCGAACATGTAGCCTACCGATCCGCGCTGCACGCCGGTATCGGGATGCCACGGGCCATCGGGATATTTATCGCCACGGCGCCAGCCATCGTCGAAAGGATCGGAGTAAATAATGACTCCGGTCGCGCCGTGCTCCTGGGCGATGAATTCTTTTACTCCGCGAAAGTTCTGGCCGTAGCGCACGAGCACGATTTTGCCGCGCACATCGATCTTCAGTTTTTCCAGCTTCTCGAAATCTTCCGGCGTGCCGTAGTTGGCGTAAACAACTTCAGCCTCGACGTCGCCCGAGGGCGACATGCCGTTGAAGGGCATCACCACGCGCGGATCGCCGTCGTATGGGTCGCCTTCGACGTGCTCACGCGTGGGGCCATGCATGGTGACCCCAGCGGGAGCGGTAATATCCACGCTGATTTCGGAGGGGTAGTTGATCCAAACTTTGTATTCGACGATTTCGGTTTCGAGTCCGGCTTCGCGAAATTTCCGCGCGACGTAGTCGGCTGTGGCTTTGTCCTCGGGCGTGCCAGCCATGTGCGGAGCCTGGGTCAGGATTCGAAGATGCTCTTCGGCGAGTTTGGAATCGGGTACGGCGAGGAAGCGAGATTCTATGGTGTTTTCGGTGGCAGGATCGCGGAAGCCGAAGATGGGTTGGCCGTGGGAGGAAGCTTCCGGAGCGTGGCTACTGACACGAGGAGACAGAAACGCGAACAGGACGATCAGGAGAAAAAATGATGAGAACAATCTCATGAGGCTCCACTGTGAAGTAAGTAAGTTAGCACAGCGGGTGCTACGCTATATCAATGAAACACGCGCGTAAAGAGTTTAAGCCTCTCAAGCTTACTCCTGTCGGCCGAGGCCCGCGGTGGGCGCGATGTAAGCATCAACCGCGATTACTATCTGGTATTTCCGGATGCGACCGGCCCGGCCTCGGCAGAATTTACCGCACCTGCCCCGTACCGACAATCACGTACTTCGAAGAAGTAAGTTCTGCGAGCGCGAAGGGGCCGCGGCAGTGGAGTTTCTGAGTGCTGATACCCATTTCCGCGCCGAAGCCGAATTCTGCACCATCCGTGAAGCGCGTGGAAGCGTTCCAGTAGACGGCAGCCGAATCTATGCCACGCAAGAATTTGCGCGCATTTTCCTCATCGCGCGTAATGATGGAATCGGAGTGTTTGGTCGAGTAACGATTAATGTGGGCGATGGCGACTTCCACATCTGCTACCACCCGAATCGCCATGCACAAACGTAGATATTCTTCGTACCAGTCTTGTTCTGTGGCTTGGGTAAGGCTTGCGTCGATTGCCAGGCCGCGCGCCTTCTCGTCTCCACGAACTTCCACGCCTGCGTCAATTAATTTCTTCACGATGCGGGGAATGTATTCCGCAGCAATAGACTCATGCACCAACAATTTTTCGGCGGCATTGCAAACCGAAGGGCGCTGTGTTTTGGCGTTGATCACGATGGCATCGGCCATGTCGAAATCAGCGGATTCGTCTACAAAGATGTGGCAATTGCCGGCTCCGGTTTCAATGACTGGTACAGTTGAGTTTTCGGTGACGAATGTGATCAGGCCCGCGCCGCCGCGGGGGATAATCACATCGACCAAGCCTCGGGCTTTGATCAGATCGTGAACCGATTGGCGCGTGTTCGAATGCAGAAGTTCGATTGCGCCTTCTGGAACTCCAGGTACGGCGGCAAGAATTTCCACTAGTTGCTGGTTGCTGCGTGCCGCTTCTTTGCCGCCGCGTAACACAATAGCGTTGCCGGTTTTCAGTGCGAGCACGGCAGTATCCACGGTGACATTCGGGCGCGATTCATAGATGATTCCAACCACGCCCAACGGCACGCGTATTTTGCGGATATACATGCCGTTCGGATGTGTCCACTCCGCCAGAGTTTCGCCGATAGGATCCGGAAGAGCCGCAACGTCGCGTACGCCTTGCGCCATGTCTTTGATTCGCGATTCGGTCAACAACAGGCGGTCGCGCATTGCGCCTTCCAGGCCGGAGCTTTCTACATCTTGCCGATTCACATCCAAAATCAATCGAGAATGGCTTTCAATCGTGTCAGCGATTGTCAGAAGCAATGCGTTCTTCTCACCGGTCGATAGCAACGCAAGTTTGGCGGACGCTTCGCGGGCGCGCAAAAGTTTTTCCTGCGTGGAAGCCGGATTGGCTACGGTAGTCGCCATTAGTTTTTTCCCTGCGATGGAGGAAAATATGTTCCGATCTTACGCTCCATGCCCAGCGTGATTCCTTGAGGATTCCTTCCATTCACGATAGCCACGTGGACGCCTGCCTCGCTCGCCAGTTTGGCGGCGCGCAATTTTGAAATCATTCCGCCGCGACCTAAAGTGCTTTTGCCATTGCATTGTGCTTCCAATGCGGGAGTGAGCTTGCGCACCACGCGGACAAGTTTCGGCTTCTTGCGGCCATTTGGTACATAGAAGCCGTCGACATCGGTGAGCAGCAAAAGCCAGTCAGCTTTCACGGCGGTAGCCAGAAGCGAGCTGAGTTCATCGTTATCGCCGAAAGCGCCGACTAATTCACGCACGGAGACGCTGTCGTTTTCATTCACAATCGGTACCACCCCCAGTGAGAGCAATTCGGCCAGCGCGTTCTGCAAATTGCGGTAGCGGACTGGCGAGGTGAAGTCGTCACTTGATAGTAAAAGCTGCGCGACAATTTTCTTACCGAAGAACAGACGCTCGTAGGTGTGCATGAGCTTGCTTTGCCCTACTGCGGCGCAGGCCTGCATGCCTGGCACGTCGTTCGGGCGCTTTCCCAAGCCTAATCCCGACATTCCCGCCGCGATTGCGCCGGAGGTTACGATCAAATACTCGTTCTTGCTCAGATCGAATTGATCGACCATGGCGCGCAATAAATTTGCATCGATCTGACCGCCGGGTGCGATCAGGCTGGTGCCGACTTTGATAACGACTCTCATGCGAAGTTAACTTTCGTGTTTAAGCTGAATGTTACCGCATCCCACGTGGAGAAGGCTTTCCCGTTATTCGGAACGTTCCTGTCAATGTTGTTTTGGAGCGCCGTCACCGGTTTGCGGCACAGGGCCCGGCGGGGAAGGACAATATAGCTATCCTGCAATTAAAATAGGTTTCTGGCAAGATGAAAAAACTTGCCGTTTTCCCAACCCATGCCTGCCTCCAACGCTACCAGCAGATTCTCCGATCGTGTAGAAAACTATGTACTTTACCGGCCGGGATACCCAGGCGAAGCGCTGCAAGCTTTGAAAGAAGAGTGCGGCCTTGCGCGGGATCAAGTTATAGCTGACGTCGCCTCGGGTACGGGTATTTGGACGCGCGTGTTGCTGGAAAATGGCAATCCGGTTTTTGGGGTTGAGCCGAATGCCGAGATGCGCGCGGCGGGCGAACGGCTGCTGGTGGGGTTTCCCAGGTTCACAAGCGTCGCGGGAACCGCCGAGGCGACAACCTTGGCGGATCGTAGCGTGGATTTGGCTACTGCGGCGCAGGCTGCGCATTGGTTCGATCGCAAGCGGTCGCGCAGTGAATTTATGCGCATCCTGAAACCGGGCGGCTGGCTTGCGCTTTTGTGGAATGAGCGGGTGACTGATTCGACGCCATTTCTGCGTGATTATGAAGCGCTGTTGTTGAAGTATGGGACCGATTACCAGGACATTCGCCACGAGCGCACCACTGCGGAAATCAACGAGTTCTTCGATCCGGCTCCGTATCAGGAGCGGGTGTTCGATATGCGCCAGGAGTTCGACTATGCCGGCATAGAGGGCCGTTTGCTCTCCTCGTCATATGCGCCCGGTCCGGATCATCCGCGGCATGCGCCCATGCTAGCGGAGTTGCGGCGCATCTTCGATGTGCATGCCTTGGAAGGCAGGGCCACGTTTGAATACAAGACGCGATTGTATTTCGGCCGCTTAAGCTGATTGAGTTTCCCGCTTTGCTACGATTTTGCTTTGATTCCATCGAGGTCAAGCACAGTGTCCCAAGAAAAATCTTTTCACATGACGCCCGAGGAGTTCCGCCGCCATGGCCATGCCATGGTCGATTGGATTGCCGATTACCACTCGCGTATCGAGTCACTCCCTGTGCTTTCACAGGTGAAACCGGGAGAAGTCCGTGCCTCGTTACCGCCGAGCGCTCCGCGGCAAGGCGAAGCTTTCGACGCGATGCTGAAAGATGTTGAGAGGATCATTCTTCCCGGCATCACGCACTGGCAATCGCCGAATTTTTTCGCGTATTTTCCTTCGAATGCCTCGGGGCCATCCATCCTGGGTGACCTGCTTTCCTCCGGCTTTGATGTGCAAGGCATGTTGTGGTCGACCAGCCCGGCCTGCACGGAACTCGAAACTCATGTGCTCGACTGGCTCGTGCCTATGCTCGGGTTGCCGGAGAAATTTCTGTCGTCGAGTACCGGCGGCGGTGTAATTCAGGACACGGCTTCCAGCGCCGTTCTTTGCGCGTTGCTGGCCGCACGGGAGCGCGCAACAAATTACACAAGCAATAAGAAGGGATGCGATGGACGTATCGTCGCCTATGCATCCACGCAAACGCATTCTTCATTGGAAAAAGCCGCGATGATTGCGGGTATTGGCGTCGAGAATTTGCGCCTGATTGAAGTGGACGAGAAATTTGCCATGCGCGCCGACGCTTTGGCTAGACAGATTGAAGCCGATAAGCGTGTTGGCTTGGTTCCTTGCTTTGTCTGCGCCACGGTAGGTACTACTTCTTCGAATGGGATGGATCCGATTGCCGAGATTGCGCGCGTTGCGCAGCAGCATAATCTGTGGTTACACGTGGACGCGGCCATGTCGGGCACGGCTGCGCTGTGCCCTGAATTCCGCTACTTGCAAAGTGGGGTCGAACTTGCGGACAGCTACAATTTCAATCCGCACAAATGGATGTTCACCAACTTCGACTGCAACTGCTTCTGGGTTGCCGACCGCAAGGCGCTGACCCGGACCTTAAGTATCGTGCCGGAATACCTGCGCAATCAGGCCTCGGAATCGGGTGCGGTGATCGATTACCGCGACTGGCACATTCAACTCGGCCGGCGTTTCCGCTCGCTCAAGTTATGGTTTGTGATTCGCCATTACGGAGTGGAAGGCTTGCAATATCACATTCGCCGGCACGTGGAACTGGCGCAGCAATTTGCCGCGTGGGTGCGCGATGACAGTCATTTCGAACTGGCTGCGCCTGTCCCACTCAATCTTGTTTGCTTTCGCCACAAAAGCGGCGATGCGGCCAACCAAACCATTATGGATCGCCTCAACCGCAGCGGTAATCTTTTTCTCACGCACACCAAATTAAACGGAAAACTCACGCTGCGGCTCTGCATCGGCCAGACCAATACGGAAGAGAGGCACGTGGAGCGTGCCTGGAAACGGATTCAAGAAGAAGGAGAACGGTTGTCGACGGCTGCGTAGGTGCCGTTCGTAACTCTCGCTCCTCGTCACTCCCGTTATCGATTCGGCTAAAGTAAAAGTATGCGCAACATCCTCGGCCAGAGGCCGCTGCGTTTTGTCTTCGCGGCCAATGTGATCTCCATGTTGGGCAGCGGGATGAATTCGGCCGCTGTGGCCTGGTACATTCTCGAAGCCACGCACTCGGAAATGGCGCTGGGCACGTTCGCCGTATTGCAGACGATTCCCGCGATGCTCATGCTGCCATTTACTGGAGTTATTATCGATCGTGAAGATCGCCGGCGGCTGGTCATGTGGCTCGATGCGGTACGCGCGGTGATCATTGTGACCGTTGCCGTTCTGGCTTTTCGACACCGTGTGCAAGTCTGGCAGCTGTACTTGATGAATACTCTGGTGGCCGCAGGTTTCTGGATGTTCTGGCCGACCATTACGGCGCTTATTCAGGAACTTACGCCCGAAGGTCAGTTCGTGCAGTCGAACACTTTTCTTATGGCGGGTGTGCAGGGAGGGTGGTTGATTGCCGGCGCGCTTGTCGGCTTCATGTACAACCACATCGGCTTGGGCGGCGTGCTCTTAATCGACGTTTCCACGTACGTGGTTTCGTTTTTGTGCTATCTCGCCGTGCGCAAGGGACGGCATGTGGTGCTGCGTCCAGAAGAATTGCGGGCCGACATTCTTGCGGTGGAAACACAGTTGCAGCGCTTCTGGCGCGAGATGCGCGAAGGCTTGCATTTTCTCCGCGATCATCGTGCAGTCGTACTGCTCGGCATCAGTTGGGCGTTGTTTCTTGGCGCGATGATTACAGGAGTTGTGGTTACTCCGTCACTGAGTGAACGCATTTTTCATGCCGGCGCTGTGGGCTATGGATGGCTCAATGCGGGGTGGGGAACTGGCGCGTTTCTTAGCGCGCTCTATGCTCCCGCGGTTATCGCGTTTCTGAGTGGACGCCGTTCGGTTGGCTATTCCATGGCAATCATTGCAGCGTGTGTGGTATGCGCTCCAGTTTCGCGCTGGCTGGCGTTGGCGATCGCTTTCTACTTCGTTATGGGATCGGCGCGGGGCGTGGGCGGCGTGGCCATGAATACCAGCCTGATGGAGATGGTCCCGAATCACTTGATGGGACGGGTGCAGAATGCGTTTTATTTTGCGGGAACATTTCTTCAGTTGGTGCTTGCGTTGGCTGTCGGCGCGGTTGCGCATAAGGTGAGCCTGGTGGCCGCGTTCGCGATTCTGGCTTGCGTTTATGGATTATCGTTTGTGTCCGCCAGTTGGCCGATAGAGTCTGCGGTTGTCGATGAAGTAGGTGCAGTGAAAAGTTGAGCCCACGCGAACCGGTGCCATACTCGCTCGGGCTTTCCATAATCCAAGAAAACTGGTGAATACTGAAACCCTAAATGAAAAGCCTCCAGTCGCTCTGCAGCTGGAGGCACACTGAAAACTAGGCGTATCGAAATACAGCTACGGAGCGATCCCGTAAACGGTACCGGCCTTATTCGGACCGCCTTGGGTGGTAGCGCCAAAAAGTTCGCCATCCCGAATAATTACCCCTCCTGCAGGAACCGCTCCATCGGCATGGTTCGTGGTCGAATATAAAAAGTCATGCAAGATGGTTTCGGTCCAAGGACTCCCAGGACTCGCCGGTGGCGTAATCTCGAATACAACGCCGTTGTTAAGAGATCCCCCCGCTGTAGTTGTGCCGTAGATGCTTCGTCCGCCTCCCCATGTGACATCGGAGCGGGAATCAGCTCCATCACCCGCGCTCCCAAACGCATGGATGGTCTGATACGCCCACGCTCCGCCGGAGGTTGACGGAGGCCGTAAGGCAAATACCGTCCCGCCGCTTGCGCTCGATCCACCCTTACTGGTTGTGCCCACAATGGTTCCGGATGGATTAATTGCCACGGCTCCGGCCGGGTTGGCACCATCGCTGTTTCCGCCAGCGAATGCGTGCAGCACAGTTTCGGTCCAGTTGCCGCCGGGCAGAGACGGCGGCGCAAGTTGAAAGACTAGGCCGCATCCCAAACCGCCGGTGCCGCCGGTGCAGCGACTGTTGCCCCCGGCATATGCGGTGCCGTACAGATTGCCCGAAGCATCGAACGCCAGACGGGCAAAGGGCCATATGCCTTGTACCGCGAGAGGAAAGCTGAAAAGAGTAGTTTCCGTCCAAGAGCCGCCCGGTAAAGCCGGAGGGCTAAGCTCGAAAACCGATCCTCCATTATTGAACGTGCCATCAAATCCAGAGCCGGATGCCGTGCCATAAAGATTTCCCGCATGATCAAAGATCAAGGCAGCCCGAGGAGCGCCAGAATCGCTGCCGTACTGAAAATTGTAAAGAACGCTCTCCGTCCAACTGCCGCCGAGCACAGCGGGAGGCGAGAGTTCGAATACCACGCCGCAGCCGATGACGACGGCCACCACGGTGCACGGTCCATTGCCGCCGTAGACGGTGGTGCCATAGAGGTTGCCTGCCGCATCGATGGCCAATCCCGCCGTCGACTGTGCCCCATTTGGACCGTTGAAGTTGTACAAAATGGTTTGTGTCCACGTGGTAGCGGGTGGTGCCGGGGGGCTTATCTCGTAGACAATGCCCAGGTTATTGGACCCGCCAGCCCACGTTGTGCCATAGAAATTTCCCGCCGAGTCGGCAATGAGATTGCCTTGCGGGCCTCCGCTGGTAGTTGTGCCGTTGAAGTGGAAGATAGTTCTTTCGGTCTGCGCCGATGCTGTAAAAGCGCATAGGACCAACATTGCGGCAACGCAGATCGACTGAAAAATATCCGGAATTCTCTTGCGATCCATTTTGGCTCCTCGGTTGGAAGACAAACATCTCCCTTGTTTGTGTTTGGACTGTAAGCGGAGCAAGCTGGCCATTACGTGACCAGCAGGAGAGGAAAGCGGCATTCTACCACGATTGTTTTCGTGACCGCAGTAGTGAACATCGTGACCTGGCCCGTTCGCAGCATTGTGAAACTTCCGAGCGCCGGAAACTGTTATTCTTTCCCATTCCAAGGAGCCTGTATGTCCTCTGATTTGCAGGGCCGAAACGCCGTCGTCTTCGGAGTCGCCAACAAGCGCTCGATCGCCTGGTCGATCGCACAGGGGCTTCATGCCGCAGGCATGAAACTCGCCATCACGTATCAGAACGAGCGGCTGGAGCAGGAAGCGAAGGATCTGATTCTCTCGTTGCCCGGTGCGGAAGGCTACATGTGCGACGTAAGCAAAGATGACGAGATCGCTCGGCTCTTCGCCACGCTGAAAGAGCGTCACGGCAAGCTGCACACGCTGGTGCATTCGGTTGCCTTCGCGCCGGCTGACGAATTGAAAGGCGACTTCGTCAACACCACGCGCGAGGGCTTTCGCATTGCCATGGATGTGAGCGTCTATTCTCTAGTCGCGGTATCGCGTGCGGCCGCGCCGCTGATGGAAGATGGCGGATCGATCATGACAATGACGTACTACGCATCCGAAAAGGTCGTGCCGCGCTACAACGTGATGGCCGTAGCCAAAGCTGGGCTGGAGTGTTCGGTGCGCTACCTCGCCTACGAATTGGGTAAGAAGAAAATTCGCGTGAACGCAATTTCCGCCGGGCCAGTCAAAACCCTCGCCGCGCGCGGCATTGCCGGCTTCGGTGACATGCTCAAGGGACACGCCGAACGCGCTCCACTCGGCCGCAGCGTCGAAGTCAGCGAAGTCGGCTCAACCGGAGTTTTTCTCGCCTCCGACGCCAGCAGCGGAATCACCGGCGAAGTGATCTACGTCGATTGCGGCTACAACATCATGGGATTTTGAAACCGGCGCTTGTGATCGCCCATCGAATTCGCACTCTAGTTGGTTCTACTCCGAACTCTCACGAGAATTTCATAACTGCCGACAAGCCCCAGTGTTACTATTCCCGGAAACACGTCGGAAAGGAATGGGCCGATGCGATCTCCATTCACCGTTCTTCTTGCACTGGCTTCCATTGGCAGCTATACGGGCTTGGAAGCGCAAACCGGAACGCCGGCTCAACGCTCATCCGGACCAAACATCGTCTCTGGTCCCGCCGTCCCAAGAGCGATGTATCAATGCGAAGCCGACCAGTGCACGAGCCCGAATGGCGGCGGGGGCGCGGTATGGGTATTTGAAGGGCGCCGTGGGCAGGCTCTGTGGAAGTTCGCCGCGATTGCCTCGCTGACCGTGCAAAAATTCGATGGCCGGACCATCGTCATTCATCGCGAGGACCCTAATCCCTCTTACTCAAGCCCCAGATTTGCCGATCTGAAAAAGCGCGTCGATGGCGTTTTCTTTGCCGACTACGTTGGAACGATCCGGGGCAATCGCGTGACCGGGACCGTCACGTGGAATGGAGGCGGACACGGCACTTGGTACGCATCGATTCATGACGACTTCTGCACGCCCATGTCCAGTTGCCCGATATCCGCAAACCAGCTTCTTCAGCTCGGACAGAATTCTGTACACGCAAAGCTCTACAACATAGGGTACGAATGTTTCAGGATTGCCGCATTGCAAAAGAATTTCGATGGGCTTGGTCTGGCCGGGCTGATGATGGTGAAGGGCCTGGGCACACCGGCGAATCCCTCGGCTGGGCTGGCGTTATTGAACCAAAGCGCGATCCACGGCAGCTACTTCGGCGAGGATGGACTCGCACAAGTTTATGACCGGGGAATTCCCGGCGTTCCCCGCAGCCCGGAACTGGCTGCCTTCTGGAAAAAAGCGGCGGCAGATGAGCAGCAGCAGGAGGCGGCGCAGGCTGCATCCGTGAGGGCTGCGCGTCAGGCGGCCCAACAGCAGCAATTGAATGCGGATCTGCTCGTCGGGGGAGTGATCGTCGGTTTGATTCTCGGTGCGGCCGTGGTGGCCGATTTTTAGTTGAAAACCGGTTGCTTCAAGATAGCAGCACCTGAAACTGTGCCGTCGCCTTTCCTGCATTTCCGGTGCTGATCTGCCGCGCGCTGATCTCTGCCGTGTAATTGCCGGCGGGGAGTTGAGTTTGTCCTACGTACTGGCTGTTGAAGTTGAATCTCAAGTGGACGGGCTGCTGAACCGTGGGCTTTACGATTTGTGCGGAGACCTGAAAGTCATTGGGGATCCACGGGCTCCCGTTGTTGATTTCACATCCACACATCATCGTAACCTTGGTCTTCAGGTTGACCAGATTTCCCAGCACAACCACTTCAGGTTGCACCCAGAGGCCCGGAATCTCGATGACAAATCCAGGGAGACTCGGTTGTTGGCCGGGAGCGACCATCACCTGTGCTGTCGCAACTTGATCGCCCTGCGCCGCAGGCAGCGGCACACGAGCTTCGATGGTGAGCATCTTCGGCGCTGACAAATTGAACATCGCGGTGTAATTGACCGTGGTATCCGCAGCAACCACCCAGTAAACGGTAGGAGGCAGAAGCGGCATCCTTATCGTATACGGGGACGATCCCGGAATCTGGCTCGTAGAGCGTGTGCCGGAATCGCCATTGTTGGTGAACGCAGGTCCGGCCAACGTGGAAGAGCCTTCGCGGACGGTGATGATCGCGCCGTTATAACTATCGGGTCCCAGGAACATGCCGCCCTTTGCCTGAGGCCGAATGGTGAGTTCGGTATTGGTCGTCATGGCTATTTTCCTGTGTCGAATTGATTTGCATTTCGGTGCCGTGACATTCTCGCCGATTTCACCAAAGCAGGCTAGAGAGAAATTCGGACCTTCCGTGTGCTTTCTCCTTCCTTTTCCAGGGAAATCTCCACATCGCGTTCGCGGACGAATCGCGCGAACTTCTCTCCCCATTCGATCAGTAGAATGCTGCCCGGTTCCGCGCGCAGATCATCCAACCCCAGCGTTTCCAATTCCCGCTGCGTGTCGATGCGGTAAAGATCGATGTGAAAGAGAGTAACTCGTGGTCCGCGATACTCGTGAATCAGCGTGAAGGTGGGGCTGGTAACATCTTCTTCCTCCGCCGCGTCGAAGGCCGCGGCGATTCCTTTGACCAGCGTGGTTTTTCCCGCACCCAGGTCGCCGCGCAGCAGGGTGAGCTTGGGAGGCGCCAGCAATTCCGCCAGTGTGCGGCCGAAGGCAATTGTTTCCTCGGGCGAGTGGGTGGTGATCTCTCGTGTCATCTTGTCGAGGCGTGCAAGTTGCGCACACCTCGATCAGTATAACGAGAGCATAGCCCGAGTCGCCGCGTCGCCAAACTGCGAGAAAGCCAGCCTAGATCGTCTTCGGCACAACGAACACCGAAGACTTCAGGCCGAGGAGACTGTTGCGGTCGACTACATGGTCCACCGAGGTGCGCAGGCGGCGATGGTCGTCATCCTCGAAGGCGACGAAGCGGAACGGTTGTAATACTCCGGACGCCGACTTCCGCATGGGCGCAAGAACTTCAGCCATGCCGCGCACGGGGCCGGATTGGGTTTGAAACGCCAACTCCACGAATGCGCCGTCGGCGAGAGGGTGTTGCAATTGCAAAAGGCCTCCGGTTACGGAAATGGATTGAAGTTTAGCTCTGGTGCGGCGGCCATCTTCTAAACGAATCGCAGCCAGGACGGACTCGCCTAACTGGACCCGGGACGCGCGCCGCGAAGGGTGCGGTTGGGGGAAGTGGGTCATAACGGTAGGTGTACTATCGCACGCCCGCGTAACCGGTAACAGATTACGGAAGCAGATGCCCGGATTCCAGCGCCAGACAAGGGTTTTGGAGCGCTAACCGACGCTGCCGCAAGTAGATGAACGGGGTTAACTGACGCGACAATGTCCTACAGGACAGTCACAAGGAGTATTGGGACGCAATGGATGGGAGCTTCTAATTCCCGTGCGAGCAATTGTCGGCTTTCTTGCTGGAATCGAGGATAATCATTTCCCGGTTGCAGCGGCACATGCTTTCGCGATGCCGTCGCGAGTATCTTTGGCGTGCGTGGCCCCCGCAAGAAACGTCAACTCCCCGATGGTGATTCCACGCGCATACCCCGCACCGGCCAGTTGTTTTTCTGAAGCCGCAGCCCGCAAAAAACCATGGATAAACCACTCTGCCGTTTCACTTGTCGAAAATCCCGTTACTCCGCCATCCAGCACAGTTGGAGCAAAAAAAGGATGGTCAATACCCAGGCGATCGGCTTCCCGATAAACGATTGAGCCAACCAGTTCCATTCTCTGCGGCGTATAGGATTGAGAATCGCCGAGACCAATGATGAAGATTTTATCGGCCGTCATTTTTCCTAGAGGCGGAGTGATTAGAAGGGTTTCTCCCAGGATGCCGGCAAAGCTCTCTGGCTTGCGAATCTGATCCAACAGTCCGCTCAGTTTCTCGTTGATCTCGGTCAACGATCCGTGCAAGGTGTTCGCGGAAGCCGACTGGAAAAGGCAGATGATTTGAAGCTTGGTCTTCGTGTCGGCCGGCCTTTGAACCAGCACATGGATCGGAATCGGAGCGTTCGGGACTTCGAGCTGAGTGGGTTGCGACTGGGCGTTGGTGAGAATAGTGCCGCAACAGATCAGGGCGATAACGGCTATATTTCGAATTGGTTTGGGCAGCATCGTAAACCTTCTTCCGGACGCCATTGGGTAGTGTGGATATCTTATCGCAGGAGAAATTTCAACTTATCGCGAAGGATGCGAAACGCGGGGTACCTTGATGAATAACTGCCCGATGAACTAACGAACTGCTGCGGCCCAGGCGGGAATTGGTTCGAACCACAGCTTTCTGATGAGCTTAAAACCGCGACCAGTTTGTATCCCTCTTCCGTCGAGTTGTCGAACAAAATTGTGAATGTTGATTTGCCGCAACCGTTAGCGCCGGCGATTAATCGCCAACTGCTCCCGCGCATCCTCGGCCATCTTTTGAGCGACCTCAAGCCAGTTCACTGACATACTTTTAGGATACTCTAAGGTTTCCAGTTCCGTGGCTACTTCGCGTGCGTGATCGGCTTCTTTTCAACATCAAATGTTCAAATTTCCGGACTGCCTCGTGGTGATCCATAGACCTCGTTTTGGGGTGGATTCAAATTGGTCCCGGACGAATGCGTCCGGGGCTGCGTGATTCGTGGCGAATCACTACTTAATTGAAACCAGCCGGTCCACTAATTCCGAATAATCCTTTTTCTCGATGCCATGCACTTGCTTGTTGTACTCGTCCACCTTCGACGAATAATTCATCGAGCAGAATTTCGGGCCGCACATCGAGCAGAAAGCTGCTTCTTTGTAGTAGTCGTCGGGCAGAGTTTCGTCGTGCATGGAACGGGCGGTTTCGGGGTCGAGCGAAAGGGCGAATTGCTTCTCCCAGTCGAATTTATAGCGGGCGTAGCTAAGGGCGTCATCGCGGTCGCGGGCGCCGGGGCGCTGGCGGGCGATGTCGGCGGCGTGGGCGGAAATCTTGTAGGCGATGATGCCGTCTTTCACGTCTTTTTCGTTCGGTAACCCTAAGTGCTCCTTCGGCGTGACGTAGCAGAGCATGGCCGCGCCGTACCATCCGATCATGGCCGCGCCGATGGCGGATGTAATGTGGTCATAGCCGGGGGCTATATCGGTGACTAGCGGGCCCAACGTATAGAACGGAGCTTCGTAGCAGAGTTCGACTTCTTTCTCGACTTGCTCCTTAATCTTGTCCATGGAGACATGGCCGGGGCCTTCGATCATCACCTGCACGTCGTGCTGCCAGGCGATTTTCGTCAGCTCGCCGAGAGTTTTCAACTCGGCGAATTGGGCTTCGTCGCTGGCGTCGGCAACGCAGCCGGGGCGCAGGCCGTCGCCGAGAGAAAAGCTGACGTCATACTTCTTGAAAATCTTAACGATATCGTCGAAGCATTCGTACAAGAAATTCTGCTTGTGGTTGTAGGCCATCCATTGGGCGAGGATCGCGCCGCCGCGGCTTACGATTCCGGTGATGCGCTTGGATATCAGCGGGAGATACTGGATCAGAACTCCAGCGTGGATGGTCATGTAGTCCACGCCTTGCGCGGCTTGCTCTTCGATGACTTCGAGCATGACGTTGGCGTTCAAATCTTCCACGCGTTTTACGCGCGCGATGGCTTCGTAAATCGGCACGGTACCGATGGGCACGGGCGAGTGGCGCAGAATGGCTTCGCGAATGTTGTGAATGTCGCCGCCGGTGGAGAGATCCATGACCGTGTCGGCGCCGTAGTGCACGGCGGTGTGCAACTTCTTCAGTTCTTCGTTTACTTCTGACGTAACGGCCGAATTACCAATATTCGCGTTGATCTTGCACAGGGAGGCCACGCCGATCGCCATCGGCTCCAGTTCCGGATGGTTGATATTCGCGGGAATAATCATGCGGCCGCGGGCGACTTCGTCGCGCACCAGTTCCGGCGTGAGCTTTTCTTTGTGCGCGATGAACGACATTTCTTCGGTGATTACACTCTGGCGCGCGTAATGCATCTGTGAGAAGTTGCCGTCGTGGTTTTCCTGCTTGCGCTGCGCAAGCCACTCTGCGCGCGGCTTGGGGACACTGTAACCATTGTTGCCGTTGCCGGAATTGCCATTCGTAGAAGTCATCGGAGGAGCCCAGCTTTCGTGGGAGTTGGTAAGCTCCGATTATACCCGCAGTACGCTCGAAGTGGATTTCAGTTCGCGGCTCGGCCTTGCTCATCCTTACCAGGCGGGCTTAGAATTCCATGCGCTCTCAAAAAAGGAGATTTCTATGCGTCCGTTTCGATTTCTGCCGGCCCTGTTGCTTCTGGCGAGCCTCGGCAGCTTCGCCCAATCCGCCTCAACCAAGCCCAGTGGCAGCTTTAGTATCGACAACATCGATAAGAGCGTCGACCCCTGTGTGGATTTTTATCAATACGCTTGCGGCAACTGGCTGAAGAATTCAGAAATTCCGCCGGATCAGGCGCAGTGGGTGAGCTTTGTAGAGTTGCACGAACGCAATTTGGATATTGAACGCGGCATTCTGGAGAAGGCTGCTGCCGGCGGAGCGAGTCGCGATGCCGTCGATCAGAAGATCGGCGATTTGTACGGCTCGTGCATGAATGAGAAGACTGTGAACGCAAAAGGCATCGCTCCTGTAAAGCCGGAACTTGACCGCGTGGCTGCGGTGCGCGACAAGGCTGAGCTGATTGACGAACTGGCGCACCTTTATTTAACGGGAAGTCCGTCGCTGTTCAGTTTTTATGCGTCTTCGGATTTGCACAATGCGGATCAGGTGATCGCATATATCGACCAAGGTGGATTGTCACTGCCCGACCGCGATTACTACATTAAAGATGACCAGAAGATGAAAGATATGCGCCAGCATCTGGTCGAGTACATTACCCAAACGTTTATTCTGGCAGGGCAAACGCCACAACAGGCAGCTGATTCGGCGCAGGCAGTGTTGCGGATCGAGACGGCGCTGGCAAAAGCGTCCATGGATCGCACGGCGCGGCGCGATCCGAAGAATCGCGACCATAAGATGACGCGTGACGAGGCGGTGGCACTGGGGCCAAATTTTTATTTGAACCGATACTTTGTGGCCGTGGGGGCACCTAACTTCAAGCAGCTTAACGTCACCAATCCTGATTTCTTCAAACAGGTGAATGGCGTGCTGGAGACGGAATCGCTCGAGTCGTTAAAAACTTATGTGAGCTGGCATGTGGTGCGGGCATCGGCGCCCTGGCTTTCGCAGCCATTTGTCGAAGCGAATTTTAAGTTTCAGCAGAACCTGACCGGACAGAAGGAACTTCCGGCGCGATGGAAGCGCTGTGTGAGTCTGACAGACGGCGAATTGGGCGAGGCTTTGGGCAAGAAATATGTGGACGCTACTTTCGGCGCAGATGGCAAAGCGCGCATGTTGAAAATGGTAGACGCGCTGGAGAAATCGCTAGCGGAAGATATTCACGATCTTTCGTGGATGAGCGAGGAAACCAGGAAGCAAGCGAAGGTCAAGCTGGATGCGATTCGGAATAAGATCGGCTATCCCGATGTTTACCGTGACTACAGTTCGGTCACGATTAAGAGCGACGACTTGATCGGCAACATCGCGCGGGCGGATGAGTTCGAATCGAAGCGCGACGTTGCGAAGATCGACAAGCCGCTTGACCGCAAAGAATGGGGCATGACGCCGCCCACGGTGAACGCTTATTACAGCGGATCATTTAATGAGATTGTATTTCCCGCCGGTATTTTGCAGCCGCCATTCTTCGACAAATCGATGGATGACGCCGTGAACTTTGGTGGCATCGGCTTAGTGATTGGTCACGAACTGACCCATGGTTTTGACGATCAGGGCCGCAAGTTCGATCCGCAGGGCAACCTGCATGATTGGTGGACCGAGCAGGATGGTAAAGAGTTTGAGAAGCGAGTGAGTTGCATTGCCGACGAATACTCGAACTTTGTTGCTGTTGACGATTTGAAGCTGAATGGCCGTCTTACTCTGGGCGAAAACACTGCCGACAACGGTGGGGCACGGATTGCTTTGATGGCGCTGGAACACATGATCGCCGATGACAAGACGGGCAAAGAGGGGCAGACGATCGACGGTTACACTCCCGAGCAGCGCTTTTTCCTTGGATTTGGGCGCGTGTGGTGCGAGAAGCGGCGTCCGGAAGTGGCGCGCACCCGCGTGCTGACCGACCCGCATTCTCCGGGCAAATATCGCGTGGACGGCGTGGTGCAGAACATGCCTGAGTTCCAGAAGGCATGGGGATGCAAGGCTGGACAGCCGATGGTTTCCGAAAATGCCTGCCACGTTTGGTAGGTTTCACAGAACTTTAAAATGCAGAAGGCCCGGCAAAATTGCCGGGCCTTATTTCATGGGACGAGGTTAGTAATTCGCCGCTTGGACGATCAGGTGATCGACAATGCGGTGGGCTTCGTCGATATGCCCGATGGCGCGATTGCGAAGGCCGCGGACGTGAGGATCATCTTCTTCGCGGGCGATGTCGTTGTGAGCTTTATCCAACAACTCCAGGGCGCGGTGAAAACGGCCGGCACGGTCCATGCGGGCATCGACTGGAGGATGATCGTTCAAGTTTTTCCCGTCGTCGATGGAGGCTCGTTTAATTTCTTCAATGGCTTTGTCAATCTCGTTAATAGCGTGCTCTTCTTCCTTGTCCATGTGATGTGTGGGAGCCAGGTTTTCCAGATGAGCGCGGGCATGACGCAGATCGGTGAGCGCGTGCAAATAGGCGGGATGCATTCCCGGTTCTTCAGCGAAACTTAGAGCGGAGCAGAGGGCGACAAGAAATGCGAGTATGGCGCAATGTCGTAGAGCTTTCATGTTGGCTTAAATCCTTTCGTGGGATGAGCTATGAACTGGAAAGGCGGTTTCGACTTACCGGATTCTATCGGGATGATCTGCGCGATGGGAGTTACTTCAGGACATGACCGCTTGAAACTCTTGTCTGGCGGCAGGTTTGTAGCGATCGGAAAAGCTTTAATTTTTAGAGTGGCTGATTCCAGCCTTGCAGCCGCGGCCACCATCGGCGTACATTTCGGCGATATTCATCGTACTGCGCCCCGAATTTGCTGTGCAGCGTTGGTTCTTCGTAGAACCTGACAAACAAATGCACGCCGAGCGCGACCGCCGCTACGGCTGCGATCACCTCTGGGTTGGGATGTCCGAAAATAATCCATAATCCGACCCATCCTGCCGCAAAGCCCACGTACATGGGATTACGCACATGGCGATAAAAACCTACAACAACTAATCTCTGCGGCGGAATCATGGGCGCGGGCGTGCCGCGGCCGGTCCAACCAAAATCCCAGACGCAGCGCAGGGCGACGGCGAAGCCCAATACCGAGGGGATCGCGGCCAGCCATCGCCAGCGTGCCGCACCAGCCATTTCCACGCTGAAGCCGAGCCATTGCGGAAGAAGCCAGAACCACAGAGCGAAGAACGCCGCGCCTACGATCAGCGAACCGGCGGCCGTAAGCCATCGTTGGCCTTCTCCAAACGGCGATGAGCCCGAAACCTGTGCGTGGACCATAAGCACCTCCTCGGGAATGGGTACTGCTTTGCGGATAGTCTACGCTCAGTGTTTTTCCGGTGCCTTGAAACCTTTGCGGCGTTGTTCGCTGTAGCGGTGCAGGGAATCGAGGATGATGGGATGCGCTTCTTTCGCTGGTCGTATTTCGTCCACTTCGACGGCCTTGCCTTCGAGCTGTTTGTAATCCTGAAAAAACCGCCGCAACATCAGCATGCGGTGCGGGGGCATCTCCGCAGCCTCGTGGTAGGAGTTAAATTCGGGATCCTGGGTGGCGATGGCAATGATTTTATGGTCGGGCTTGCCGCCGTCGATCATGGTCATAAGACCGATGGTACGGGCGTGAATGATGGTGAGCGGGACCACGGTTTCCTGGCAGAGCACGAGGACATCAAGCGGGTCGTCGTCTTCGGCCAGCGTTTGCGGAATGAACCCGTAGTTCGCCGGATAGTAAACGGCCGAGTAAAGGATGCGGTCGAGCTTGATGAGGCCGCTAGCCTTGTCGAGTTCGTATTTGACGCTCGATCCGAAAGGGATCTCAATCACGCAGTCGAATTCCTGCGGAAGCTTGTCGCCGGGAGTTACGTCGTGCCAGGGATGGATCATAAGTGGTTAAGTTTTATTTTAACGGAAGCGGTTGTCAGGGGACATGCGATCGGAGAACGAGTAGTCGTGCGGTTTGGCTTGCAGCGTCAGATCGGTAAAGCGGGAGATCCTTCGCTACGCCGGAGATACGGCTCCGCTCAGGATGACAAAAGTCGTATAAAAACCAAACTGCACCACTACCGGTGAATGAAATGTAGATTTGTCTTGCCGGAATGGACTATGATTCGCTCATCGGGAGGCTCCATATGTCACGTACTCGCCTTCTTACCGTTGCGACTCTGCTTTGGCTAGGCGCCGGGCAGACTTTCGCACAATCGCCGCAAACAGAAACTCCGAGCGCGAATAAATCGCAGACTGCCGAGCCGTTGAACTCTCACGATAGTTCCGTAGATGATCAGAGCGGTGTGAAGGGCGATTCCGGGAAAGCGCAGGGCCAGTCGAGCAACAATTCGATTGGTTTGCTCGTGCTCGATGCAGAACAAAACCGTGCTCGTTTTATTCCCGGCGCGCAAGCGCAGGGAGACGTAGCTTGCTTCTCGATCCGCAGTTACCGCGTGGTTCGTGACGATCCCCACTCGGATTCGACGCACCGCGACGGCTACACGACTTGCGTGCCGGCGGAGCGCTTCAAGGTTTATACCTCGGTAGAACACGTGCGTTGATTTCTCGGGAGTGGCAGGGAATGTCAAGTCAAGGGAAAACGTATTTAAAATTTGGCGCGGCCACGGTTGTGATTCTGCTGCTGCTGGGTTATCTCGCGTACACCGGCGTGCAGGACAGCAAGAGCTACTACGTCACCATTACCGAACTGCACAAGATGGGGGATGGCGCTTATACCAAGCGCCTGCGGGTGGCGGGCAATGTGCAGCCGGGATCGATTCATCGTACGGGGACGCACGTGCAGTTTGTGCTGGTCGAACAGAATCAATTACTGAACGTTGATTACACGGGAACTGAAGCGCCTCCCGATACGTTTAAGGACGATTCACAAGCGCTGGCTGATGGAAGTTTTGGCCGCGATGGGGTTTTTCATGCGAAAGCGCTTCAGGCCAAATGTGCTTCGAAGTATGCTCCGCAACAGCCGGGGAATCAGATGCAGGCTGAACCGGCGAAGAGCATGACACAGGTTCAGAGGCCCTCGTCCGTTACGACGAATTAAATATCCGATAATATTTCGCTGTTCAACTTCATCGCTGCGATCCATTTCCGTTCGACTTGAATGGCCGAATCGAGCCATTCTCATGCCCTTTGCAAAAACCTGTCAAAGTCCTTAGATTCTTTGCTGTGACAGTAGCGCCCATATCAGTTATCAAGCTCAATGGCGTCGTGAAGCAATTCGGCCGCTTCGCCGCGTTGCGCGGTGTGAGCGCGGAGTTTGCCGCGGGCAAGTTTTATGTGATCCTCGGCGACAACGGGGCAGGGAAGACTACGCTGTTGCGCGCTTTGGCGGGACTGGCTTCTCCTACCCGCGGCAGCGTCTTTATCATGGGCGAAAATCCGCGCGAGGCTTGCTGCGAAATCGGTTATATGGCGCACCCATCGCTGCTTTATGACGAATTGAGCGGGATGGAGAACCTGCGCTATTTTGCTCGGCTGTATGGCATTTTCGACGACGAGCGTTGTGCGCGGGCGATTCGCTCGGTGCGGCTTGATCCTGAGTTGGTTCGGCCTGTGGGCCAATATTCGCAGGGCATGAGGCAGCGCATGTCGCTGGCGCGGGCAATTTTGCACGATCCGAAAATTCTGCTGCTCGATGAGCCTTTTTCCAACGTGGATGTGCATTCCGCGGGAGAAATGGTGAGCTTGCTAAAGTGCATGAGCGATACGGGCAAGACTATTTTTGTGGTCACGCATCAGGCATCGCTGTTGGAAGGCGTAGCGGATGAATTTGTGTGGATGCAAGCCGGACAGATTGTAAACCGGACTTCTTCTCTTGTTTCGGATTCTGCCGAGGCGAGAAATTAATGAGTTCGCTCCGCGCGATCACACTCGCCACGTTGACCAAAGACATCCGGCTGGAGTGGCGCTCGCGCGATGCGATCAACTCCATGCTGTTTTTTTCGCTGCTGGTAGTGGTGGTCTTCAGTTTTTCGTTCGATCCAAACGCGGAGGAGTCACGCGAAATCGCGGGGGGATTGATTTGGGTTGCCTTCCTGTTTGCCGCGGTCGTGGCGCTGAATCAGACCTGGGCGCGTGAGTTGCGCAACCAAGTGCTGGATGCTTACCGGGTTTCGCCGTCGCCGGCGAATGGATTGTTCCTTGCGAAAGCGCTGGGAAACTTTATTCTGGTCAGCTTGCTCGAAGCGGTGATGGCGCCGTTGTTCATCATTTTTTACAACTTGCGCGCTCTGGGTCCGGCATGGCAGTTGATTCCTGTTGCTCTTTTAGGAACGTGGGCGCTGGTGGTGAATGGGACATTTTTTGCGGCGATGTCGCTGCGCACGCGCAGCCGCGAAATCATGCTGCCGCTGCTGCTGTTTCCCATCTCGATTCCGGCGGTGCAATCGATGGTGGAAGCTACACGCATTCTCCTCGCAGGCGACGGCTCGGCGCGCTTTTGGATCGTGTTGCTTCTCACCTACGATGTGGTGTTTACTACTGCTTGTCTGGCGCTATTCGAAACGGTTCTACAGGCAGAATGAAGCGAGCCTTCCCCATTCTCGCGGTGTTTACGGCGCTGCTGCTCGGATATGCCTTCTATGAGGCCATGTGGGTCGCTCCCATGGAGCGCACCATGGGAGATGTACAGCGCATTTTTTATTATCACGTGCCTTCGGCCTGGACGGCCTTTCTGTTGTTCTTCGTGAATCTGGTGGCTTCGGTGATTTATCTCATCCGGCGCAATGAGAAGGCGGATGCGCTGGCTGTTGTGTCGGCGGAAGTAGGCGTTGTGTTCTGTACTGTCGTGCTGGTGACCGGACCCATCTGGGCGCGGCCGGTTTGGGGCATCTGGTGGACTTGGGATATCCGACTTACGACTACGCTGGTGTTGTGGCTGATTTATGTGAGCTATCTGGTGCTGCGGCGGTTTTCCGACAGCTCGCAGACTCCGAAGCTGGCGGCGGTGCTTGCCATTTTTGGTGCGCTCGACGTGCCGTTGGTTTATTTTTCCATCTGGTTTTTCCGCACGCAGCATCCGCAGCCGGTGATTGGCGGAGGCGGATCGATTGATCCCAGGATGTTGCATGTGCTGCTGCTCAACTGGTTGGCATTCTCTTGTTTTGCGCTGCTGATATGCTGGGCGCGTTATCGCCTAGAGCGGTTGCAGCGCGAAGCGGATGAGTTGGAGAGCCTGGAATCGCTGCGTGGGGTAGTGCAATGAATTCGGTCAATTTTTTATATGCCGCTTATATTGCAACTTGGCTGATTCATGGCTTTTATATCGGAAGTATGGTGCAGCGTTACCGGCGGCTGCGGCAGCGGATGAAGGATTTGGGAAGGTAAAAAATGGCTTGCGGCTTCGGGGCGGGAAGCCGAAGACCGCTTTTTAGTTTGCCGTATTCCAGCTTTTCTGCAATGTGCTGAGGAAGTCGGGAGTGCCGTTCGAGCGCAGGAATTCGTAATCTTCAATCATGGCCGCGGTGCCGACACGCGAAGAGGGCAGCGGTGACTCGGAGCGGATGACCCGGGCGGTGAAGCGAACACGAACCGCATCGGTGAGAGTGATGTGGGGTGGGAAGGTTAGGGTGACTTCGCAGCGGGTGCCGGCGGGTACGGGCTTGTCCAAATAAAAAAAGACGCCGCGGGCGCTTACGTTCTGGGTTTCGGTGTGGAATTCGCCAGTTGGGCCCTCGCTTTGCCCGTCTTCGTTCGCACGATCTTCGTTCGTACAATCCAGGCGCACGATAGCGGGCAGGCGCATATCGAAGCGGCGCATCAGCCTGCGTTCCTGCGTTTCAGGGTGCAATTGTGGCGTATTTCCCGAAAGCATTTTCCCTGCCATCGATTCAATTCATGCAACGGAACAGCCGAACTGGCAGGCGCAATTTCCGCCGAGCATTGCGGACAGCGCCTAATAACCCCACTCTATAGAACTGACCACCGTTTGCAAGAGCAAAAAGTCCCAGAGAATAGAGTCGGTCACCTGCAATTTGCTGCAGCACTTTCAGGCATGGCTGTTTTTCCCCGGTTCTCCCGGCATCTTTCCGCATTATTTGATGCATCTGACAACCTCGTAGAGTGCTGCGCGTGGGGCGCGGCTTGACTTGGCTATCCGTCAGATGTTTAAGTAGTTGTTTATTTTCCGCCAGTTCCTAAATGACATGTCAGCAGCGGGCGGTTTCGCCGGCGCGAGGTAAATTTTGTGCGCCGTTTCTACTCTCTCCAGAAAGATACGCGTGCAGCGGAGGAAAAGCGTGATGGGTAATGGCCGTAAGTTGTCGGGAAAAAGCTTGAAAGGCGGCTTGAAGTGGCCTGGCGCGTTAAGCGTGGGCTTTGTTTTGGCGGTTGCAGCTTCCCTTATGCTCGGTGGGAGTTTCCGCCATGCCGACAAATCACTAGCGCGTGTATCCGCATTTCCAGCGGGAGCTCCGTTCGCCAATTCGGCTGCGAAATCGAAGCCGGACGCACGGTCCCTTCTGGGTCAGCTCCCAATGGTTTTCGAGCCTAATCAGGGGCAGGCTGAGTCAGATGTGAAATTTGTTTCGCGCGGCCAGGGATATAGCTTGTTTTTGAATGAGACCGGAGCCCTACTGGCGATGCAGACGAAGTCGCCGAAGGATCCGAAAAATGCGAGCCTGGAAACGGTCCGCATGACGTTGGTTGGAGCGAATGGCGCACCAGTTGTTGACGGAAGCGATCCTCTGCCCGGAAAGAGCAACTACTTCATCGGCAATAATCCCAAAAAATGGCGAACCGGCATTCCACAGTTTGGCGGCGTGCACTATCAGAGTGTTTATCCGGGAATCGATTTGGTTTTCTACGGCCACCAGGGGCATTTGGAATACGACTTCAAGGTTGCTCCCGGAGCTGACCCGGCGCAAGCCGAGTTGAAATTCGATGGCGCCACTGAACTGGAGCTGAGCGGCGGGGATTTGATTCTGAAGGGAACGAGTGCGGGCGTGCGATTGCAGGCTCCGCGAGTTTATCAAAGCGTAGCGGGGCAGCAACGGGCGGTGGAAGGGAAGTTTGTTCTGCGTGCGGCGAATCGAGTTGGTTTTGAGATTGGGCCGTATGATCGCAGCCGGGAATTGGTGATCGACCCCACTATCTTTTATTCGACATACTTTGGTAGTAGCGGGACAGTGATTTCCCCTTCGATTGCGGTCAATGGAAACGGGGAGATTTATCTTTCGGGTTCTACGAATGCCGCGCTGGTTTCGACAGCTACTGCCGGCGCAGTCCAGAGCGGTCTTGCTACCGGTGCGACCCAGAATATTTTTGTTGCGGAGATCGATCCCACAGCCGGCTTAACCGGATTGCGCGCTCTCACTTACCTGGGCGGCAATGGAATCGATACTTCGGTAGGTCTAGCCGTGGACAGCGGCGGTAATGCCTATGTTGCGGGAACGACCAGTTCGACCAACTTTCCCACGGCCAATGGATATCAGAGCGGGGTTCTCGCGGGTAGCACAGGGACTTCCCACGTTTTTTTGAGCGTGTTGAATCCTACGTTCACGGCGCTGAACTATTCGACTTATCTTTCCGGCAATGGCACGGATGTAGCTACCGGCTTAGCGATTGACAACAATTCCAATGCCTTCATCACGGGCACAACGACCTCCAACAACGCATCCTCGTTAACTCCAACCGTGTATTTCCCTGCCAGTTTCCTGCCAGCGCCCTATCAATTAGTTCCGGCACAAGGGTCGTCGATTCAGTTTTTTGTGACCGAAGTAAAGACTTCACTCTCAGGGCCGAGCAGCATCGCCTACTCCACTTATTTTGGCGGTGGGAATGGCACGATTGCGGTAGGCGGGGGCATCGCGGTCGATACCAGCGACAATATTTATTTCAGCGGCACTACGAATTTCTTTAATAGCGGGGAAGGTACGAATGGTACTGGAGGATTGGCGGCCGGCGATTTTCCCATCGCGAACGCTTACCAGCCCTGCCTGGACACTGTGCCGCCTAACTCGTTTGTTCCACCGGTTACGTGCACCGCGCCAACCAGTCCTGCCGCAACAGACGCTTTCGTTGCCAAGCTGAACCCTAACAACGCGCAGACTGGCGCAAGCCAGTTATTGTTTTCCACCTACTTCGGCGGTACGGGCGCTGATACTTCCACCGGAATCACGGTTGATCCCACCGCTGCCAATATCTACATTACTGGATCGACAAATTCTCCGTCATTCCTGATCCCCACCGATGCAGGAGAATTTCAGCCTTGCCTGAATGCTCCGGCAGCAACTCCGTGTCCGACCGCCACGACGAATACAGACGCTTACGTGGCCAAGTTCACAAATCCAACCGAAGCTTCAGGAACCTCAAGTACTGCTGTAAGCCTGGGCTACTTTACCTATCTTGGCGGAAGCCTGAACGATAGTGGGTTGGCGATTGCAGTCGACACTGCCGGTGGCGCGCTGGTGACGGGAGAAACCAACTCACCGGATTTTCCCGTTACAATCGGAGCTTTGCAGAGCACGCTTAACGGCACGCAAAATGCTTTCTTCGCGCACATCGATACAACCACAATTACCGGTACGACTACCACAGGTTCTTATGCCACCTATTTCGGCGGCAATGGTGTGGATAGCGGGACCAGTATTACGGTCGATGCTAATTTGAATACTTATATTGCCGGGCAAACGACCTCCGCTACAGGCACATTGGAAACAGTCAATCCGCTGCAACCTGCTCTCTCCGGAACCACGGACGCGTTTGCCGTTGAACTGCGGCCAGCCAATGAATTGTGCATTACCTGCATCACGCCGGTACTTTCGCCGTCGACGGGAGTGATTGGAGCAGGGAATCCGATTACGGCAACTTTCACGGTTTCGAACATTGGCCCCGATCTCGCAACCAACATCACTGTGAATGGCACGTTTACGACCAACACGGCGGCAACATTCACAAGTTCGTCGGCTGGAGCAGGCAGCATCTGTAGCGTGCCGACCGGCTCAACGGCGGTTTGCCTGATTCCTGTTCTTCAGGCGGGTTCTATCGCAACCGTTGCATTCGGCGTAACCCCTACGACGGCGGGGACTGGTCAGATTACGGCCACGGCAACTAATGCCAATAACACCAGCCAGGCTGTCTCCACATCGGTTTCATTTACGTCGACAAATTATTCGGTGAACATCTCACCCTCGTCGCAAACCGTGGTCGCCGGAAACACGGCGGTCTACTCCGTGCTGGTATCCCCGGCTGTGACGTTCGGAAACAATGTGACGCTGACCTGCACCTCCTTACCGGCAGGAGCCAGCTGCGGATTCAGCCCGGCCACGCTTACCTTTAACGGGCCAAGCCCGCAATCGAGCACGCTCAACCTGACCACGACCGCGCGCCCGCTGACCACGATCAGTTCTTCAAAATGGAGCCGGCCCTTCTATGCGTTCTGGTTGCTCTCTCCGGCTATGGCTGTGTTTGGGCTAGGGAGCAGCAGGAAACGACGTCGTTGGCTCGGGCTGTTTGTGATTTTGACGGTGCTTGCGGTGATTGCTCCATTGCCTTCGTGCAGCCATACCAAGCAACAACCAGTGGTCACAGGAACCCCGGCGGGATCGTACCCGCTGACTGTGACAGCTACTTCGGGGTCGTTCTCACAGAGTTCGGGATTCAGCTTGACAGTGCAGTAGGCAAACGCATCAGTGCGGATTCTGTCGTGCGCTGATAAGGGTTTAAGCTCCGGCAGAAAGCTTGTGATGGCTTTTGGCTTCGGCGATTCCGTATTGCCGAATCTTATAAAGAAGAGCTTTGTAGCTGATTTGTAAAAGGCCTGCCGCCTGTTTGCGGTTCCAGTTGGTTTGCTCGAGCGCCTGCCGGATGGCTTCTCCTTCGGCTTCATCCTTCGCACTACGCGCCAGTGACTTCAAGCCGCCACTGGAATCTCCAGTTTTAGACCCGGAATCTCCATTTGCGCCTCCACTGCCATCGAAACGCGGTTGAAGTTCAGCCGCAGCCAGGTTTTCGTCGCCAAGAATCAAGTAACGCTTTAAGAAGTTATTCAGTTCGCGCAGGTTTCCCGGCCACGGATGCCTTTGGCAGGCCTCCAGTAAAGCTGGTGAAAGTGGAAGTTGCGGGCGGGCGTATTGCTCTGCCATGTGCGTCATGAAGTGCTTCAGCAAAACAGGAATTTCTTCTTTGCGCTCGCGCAATGGCGGTAACTGCAAGGTGAAGGCGTTCAGGCGGTAATAGAGGTCTTCGCGCAGGCGCTTGGTGGCTAATGCCTGAGGAATATCGATGTTCGTGGCTGCCAGGATGCGTACATCGACTTTTATCATGGTGCGGCTGCCCAAGCGTGAGAATTGCTGGTCTTGCAGCACATGCAGCAGTTTGGCTTGCAGCGCGGGCGGCATTTCGCCGATTTCATCGAGCAGAATCGTACCCTTGTTGCACAACTCGAACTTGCCTGGTTTGGCGTGTACGGCACCGGTAAATGCACCCGGTTCGTAGCCGAAGAGTTCGCTTTCGAGCAGGTCGGCAGGTACGGCGGCGCAGTTCACTTTAAGGAAGGTACGATGCGCTCGGGGCGAGAGCTTGTGAATCAGGCGCGCGAGCACTTCTTTGCCGGTACCGCTTTCGCCGAGCAGCAATACGGGAATATCGACATTCGCCACCAATGCGGCTTGCGAACGGATCTTGCGCATGGCTGGGCTGGCGGCGATGAAGAAAACATCGTCGGCAACTTCCTCGACTTCGCCTCCGACTGGCCCTTTGCCCTGATCAAGGCATTGGTCGATAACTGCATCGAGTTCCGCTTTCTGAAATGGCTTGGTGATGTAGTCGTGCGCTCCCAGACGCATAGCCTGAACCACCTTGCGCGTGTCGTTGACGCAGGAAAGCATTACGACTTTCACTCCGGGACGCTTTTGGCGAAGCTGTTCCAACGTTTCCAGGCCATCGATGCCGGGCATCAGCACATCGAGCAGCACCAGGTCCGGTTCCATACCTTTGTCGATGCGCTGCAGGGCTTCTTCTCCGGTGGACGCGGTTTCGACTTTGTAATCGTCCACTTCCAGCAGCGTGCGGATGTAGCGCAGCATGGCTGGTTCGTCATCGACCAACAAGATTTTTGCGGTATCGTTCATCGATTCTTTCCTTTGCCGGCAGCCATGGAGGAGGGTTTGAAAGGAATGATGAAGGAAAATTTGCAGCCTGTTCCGGGATCGCTTTCGACCCAGACTTTGCCGCCCATGCCCTGCACCAGACGACGCACGATCGACAATCCGAGTCCCACGCCTTCCTGACTTTCGTTGCCGGGCAGGCGGAAGAAATCGTCAAAGACTTCCTGATGAAATTCCGCTGGAATTCCCGGACCGGTATCGGAGACACTGACTTTCACGGAATTTGGTTGGGGATCGTTCTGCCGGCGGCGTTCGCCGGTCGAGGCCGGCTGCGCTGCGGCGCGACGCTCCCACATGTAAGGCTCAGCATGCATCCAGACGGTTCCACCTTGCGGAATAAATTTAAAAGAATTCTCGAGCAAATTGGAGATTACTCTTTCCAACTTGGGAGAATCGAATGGAAACTGGGGCAGTTTGTCATTGGCTAGAAAATACAGCGCCAATCCTTTTTCCTGGAAGCGGCCCGACCACAAGCGGCATACATCCGAGAGGCATTCGTTGAGATTGCCGACCGCGAACTGCATCTTCAGGCCGCCGGTTTCGAGGGCGCTGAAGGTTAAAAAATCCTGAATGAACTGTTGCAGCCGTTTGCCGCTGGCTTGCATGTCGCGCAACACTTCACGCTGACGTTCCGTGATGGGGCCCAGCTTTTCGCTTTGGAGCACCTCGACATAACCATTCAGAATGGCCAGCGGCGTTTTCAAATCATGGGCGGCAGAACCTAATGCATTGGTGGTGCGTTGATATCGTTGCTGCAATTCAAGGTAGGCCTGCGGAAGATCGGCCGCACTGGGCATACCCGGACCACCAAGAGCGGGAAGCGTTGGAACTTCAGCCTTACGTTTCCCGGGCTGGGAAGCAAACAGATTCTTTTGCACGGTGGCCATAAGGGATACAGCGGTCTAACACAGAGGGGGGTGGCACCCAACCGTTTTCAACGGGAGTGCCGTGAAAAAATCGTATGCTAAGGCACTTTTCATGTCAACGAAAAATGCAACCTGATTACCCAAGTGTGGCAAAAGCTTGCACTTCCGTAAGGCCTGTTCGGTATTTCTTTAACTTTCGACTTAGCGACCGAACTTAGTGAAAAGAGATCGCTTCATGAGGTTTTGGACTATTGCGCCCATGAATCGACCTTAGTTTAGCTGTTCTTCGACCATCCACATGGGCAGCATCGGCATTCATGGCAGATTTGGCCCCTGAGATGCTTAAAATGACCTGAGATTTACCGAGGATCGTACGTGAAAGCTAGGATATCAGCCGGGGAACGCCGGCGATGGCCGCGTTTGCCTTTAGCCATACCTGTTTTTGTCAGAAGCGACATCGGGCAGGATAAAGAATTCCTGGAGTTTGCCACTGCGTTGAACGTGTCAGCAGGAGGTATGCTCGTGGCAGTTCGTCGCGCGATTCCATTCCTTACAGAAATCTCGCTGGAGATTCCCAGTTCACCTTTGGCAGCGTTGGCATCATTGCCGCGTGCGGCGCGTACGTTGCTGGCAAAGGTGGTTAGAACTGAACACGCTGCCACGTATAACCTGATAGGGCTCAAGTTTTCACGGCCGCTGGTGGGTACGCGTACGGTTATCAAAACCCGGCAAAGGAAATTCGCTTCTACTGTGTGAAAAGAGTTCTCTCCGGTAACTTTGCCTCATACCGGAGTGCAAAGTCCCCTCCATATTACTTTGCTCCTGTCCTTCCCAATCTTTAGTAAGTTGCTTTTCCTCAAGCAGATAGGCTAGCCTCAGTCTTAACACTGACACTCCCCTACGTTTGGCGCTTCGGATGCACGGGATACTATACCCCCGTCCCCCGCAGAGCCAGCCGCCATTTATGAGCACATCGAATTCAGTGAGTACTCTCGCCCAGCCTTTGGGAGATATGCCTCCCGAGGCCATCGTATTCGGCAGCACGGATACTATGCGCGCCTTGCGCGAGCGCCTTGCCAAGATTGCGGGCGCGAACGTTCCTGTGCTGATTCATGGGGAAAGCGGAACGGGCAAGGACATTATTGCCCGCTTGATACACGCGGCGTCACCGTGGAAGACGGGACCATGGGTGAAAGTGAATTGCCCCGCGATCCCGGGAACTCTGTTGGAGAGTGAGTTATTCGGTTACGAAAAGGGCGCGTTCACCGGCGCTTTTGGAATGAAGCCCGGACGCGTGGAGATGGCGCACCGAGGCACACTGTTTCTCGACGAAATCTCCGAGCTCGACATGAGTTTGCAGTCGAAGCTCTTGCAGCTTTTGCAGGATGGACAGTTTTGCCGCATCGGCGCGCAGGAAGATAAGAAAGTGGAAGTGCGCGTAGTGTGCGCCACGAATCGCAAACTGGAAGAGGAAATCGCAAACGGCGCCTTCCGCGCCGATTTGTTTTATCGCATCAATGTGGTCAATCTGCACATGCCGCCGCTGCGGGAGCGGACTTCCGATTTGGCGGATCTCATCGCCTATTTCCTTGAGCACTACAACACGAAGTTCAACTCGCGCGCCAAACCGTTGTCGAACGAGCTGATGAATCTGCTGCGCAAGTATCACTGGCCGGGAAATATTCGCGAGCTGGAAAACTTGATTAAGCGGTATGTGATTCTGGGGAATGAGGAAGCGATCTCCGGCGATCTGCGGCCTCAGCCTACGGATTTCTTCAGCGCTGACATCGACGTGGATAGCCCGATTTCGCTCAAGAAGATTACCAAGCAGGCGGTACATGAACTTGAACGCAAAGTAATTTTGAAAGTGCTGCAACATCATCATTGGAATCGGAAGCAGGCGGCTCGCGCTTTGAATATCAGCTACCGTGCGCTGCTTTATAAGATTCGCGATGCGGGATTGCCTTCGAATCGGGCGCCGCGGCGTCCGCAGCCGGCGACTGCCGAAGTCGCGCCGGTAACGATTGAGTAGCTCTAAATCGTCGGCGACACGCCTTGAAACGGTGCGGTTCCCAGCAGAGCCCATCTCCTAAACGGGCACGCCTTTGTGTGTGGACTTCCTGACGGGTCTAACTTCGCTCTCCTTGTTCGTTCTTCGTAACAAAACTTATTTTCCCGGCGAAGCGGCGTGTTTTTGCGCTCAACTATACTCCCGATTTAGTCTCCGGGAATTCCCACCGAAAGGAACCAACCGTGCCAAAGCGTTTGACCGCATTCGTGTCGCTGCTCCTGTTGTTCCTCGGAGTTTCAATTTCTAGCCCACCGATACCTATGATGAGATTCCCAACTTTGTCGCGACCTATGCCTCAAAATATGTAACGATCCAGATGGAGTACAACACGGCGTGGGAAGATCCGTCGTCAAACGGGAGCGTGGTAGTCTTCTGGCGGCTGCATGCCGGCCTGCCACCTTTCTGAGTTACATCAACAGTTCCAGCTTGCACTCTAGCGGCGCTATGTGCGCTCAGGGTGCAAGCGCCGGTTCGGCTCAGGTCGCTTATTCCATGGCGTGGTATGGAGCGGCAGGTTATTTAACTAACGTGGAACTCATCGTCGGCCCGGTGTTTAGCGAGATCGACCAGGGGTGTACGTATCCAAATGCTGCCACCCCGACGGTTTGTGCGGCAGGCACGCCTTATTGTAGTCCCAAGACCTTACCGTGGAGCGATGCGGTCATCTATGTTCCATCCGACAATAGTTATGTATCGGCATGGTCTGGATTACCGGCTTGCGCAACCTCGAGCGTCAATTCGGCGAACTATCCTTTGTGGAAGGCTATGGGTATTGTCGATGGCAGCAGCTCTGGAGCTACGCCTACCTTCAACTACTCGAACACTACAAAGCACGCTTGGTTGTGCAGCACATTAAATCAGACCAACTGCGGAAACTCGTCCTGCCCGAATAATACGTCTTCACAGGGGAAATACTTCTATGACGCGATCAGCGCTGCGGAGGGGCTTTCCTCAAATCTTGTGGTAACAGGTGTGACCGGATGTACCAGTGCAGAAGGAGTCTCCACAGCCACCGATCCCGACAGTAATGGCCCGGCTTACAGTGCGATCACTGCATATGCTCAACAATTGCTCTGCCCCCTAAATGTGGGGTATAGCATGTGGGGCGCGGCTGCGCCCCACATCTTTTGCCAGAAGACCTAGTAGGGCGTGCTTAGACACGGCATAGACCTTCGACAGGCGAAAACTTATTCGGGGCGTTTTGGGAGAACAGCTTGTGATCAGGTTGAGACCATGGTAGATTTATCGCCTGTTATTAAGCCAAAGAATCTCCTTCCTTATATCTTTCGGCTCAGAGGGTGGCATGACTCAATTTCCCAAACTACTGCGACGATTTGCATTTTTGTTCTGCTTGATGTTTTTTTCTCTTTTCGCGGGCGCTCAGATTGAGACGCGCTCCGTTTTTGCGCCTGGGATCAGCGTGGTGACGGGGGATTTTAATCACGACGGGATTCTCGACCTTGCTATCGCCTCAGTTACTTATCCTGGGCCAGAGGTTCAAGTCTTTCTTGGGAGGGGAGACGGCACGTTTCGCCTACTTTCTAAGTACGACGTTGGCCCGGGAACGGGGCCTATCGCAACTGCGGATTTGAATGGCGATGGAAATTTGGACTTGGTTGTGGTGAATGGCGTATGCACGATCGAGGTTTGCTACGACAGTGTTAGCGTGTTGCTGGGCAACGGTGACGGAACATTCGGAAGCCCGGTGTCATACGCTACACCTCCTGGCCCGGCTGCCGTTTTTCTTGGCGATTTCAATGGCGACGGCAAGTTGGATGTTGCCACTCTGAATCGGAGCGACTACACAGCTACATGTGGCTGCGTAGGAATTTTATTAGGTAATGGCGACGGCACTTTCCAGGAACCTGCGATCATAACACCGCTCACCGGCAATCCCGAAGCCTTAGTCGCCGGGCACTTCGGAGGCACCAGGAATCTCGATCTGGCGGTCACCCTGGGGCACATCAGCTCGGATACAGTTCAAATTCTGGCTGGAAATGGCGATGGCACATTTCAGGTTGGTGAAAGTTATGATCTTGCACCGGAGTGTGAATCCATTCTCGCGGCCGACTTTAGAAACAATGGAAAAACCGATCTCGCTGTGGGCGAGTTCGAGGGGCGCGGGGTCGCAGTGCTGTTGGGCAAAGGCGACGGAACATTCGAGCGGCCAATCGTATACAAAGCAGGCACGCCGTTGGGAGTGGCCGCGGCGGATATGAACGGAGACGGCATACTGGACCTAGTCGCAGTCACAACGGGAAATACTTTGCCGTTGCACGGATTTACGGAGATATTGCTGGGCAATGGAGACGGCACTTTTCAAAGCCAGACAGCCTACCCGACCGGCCAATTCCCCTGGGGAGTCGCGGTAGCAGATCTTAATGGCGACCGCAAGCCAGACATCGTCGTCAGTGACTACGGCAACAACCAAGAGTTCATATTCTTAAATACGGGCGTGGTTGCATTCTCGCCAACCAATCTCCTGGAATTCCCGAAACAAAGGCACGGCACCACGAGCAAGCCACAGACAGTGACCTTGACCAATAACGGCAAAACGGAATTGAAAATCACCTCGATGAAAGCCAGCGCACCATTCGGCGTGACATCGAGCTGCGGGGAAGCTGTCGCGGCTGGTGCGCACTGCACAATCAGCGTCACATTCTCGCCGAAAACGGAAGGCGAAGTGTCGGGAACGGTCTCCATCGACGACAGCGCCTCTTCCAAGCCGCAAGTCATCGCACTCGGGGGAACCGGGACCTAATTTCGATGCGTTCTTCTTGTATTGTATGGGCCGACGAAACCGGCTAAAGAGCTCGGCCAAAAGCCGAGCCCTTTCAAATCTACGCGGCCGCTTCTACGCTGCCTTCTTTCAGGAACGAGAACAGATCTCACGTCGCACATACCAGTAAGAACGGGATCCCTCGTCTCGCTGATGAAAACGCGGCCTCGGAAGGACCTGTTGAACGATTGCCGAGGTAATAGTAAGAGTCGCTCGCGCTTCCCCTGACCTGCTATGCTGATGCCAATCAGCATCGCTCGGGAAACAGACGCATTTTCATTCCAGTCAAGCCATTGCGGTTGATGCAGGTGCAGGATCTCCACGAGAACCATGGCTTGCATCAAAGCTGGGCATATTTTCCATTGAGCTCGGGTTCATAGGGAAAGCGTCGTACACACTCACAAATGCTTGGGAGACAAAACTTCAATGAGAACAACACTGCAGAAGTTTGGCTGGTGCGGGCTCCTGCTTGGCCTCGCACTGATCGCTAACGTTTTGGCAAAGCCGGCGTTTGCGCAGGATGACGATCCTCCGGGCCGTGTAGCGCGCCTGGGATTTATGGAAGGTTCCGTTTCTTTCCAGCCTGCGGGCGAAGACGATTGGGTGGGGGCCGTGCCGAACCGTCCCATGACCACCGGCGACAAACTCTGGACCGATGAAAATTCGCGAGCCGAAGTACAACTGGGATCGGCCGTGATCCGGCTTGCGCCCTTTACCGGATTTTCCTTCCTCAATCTCGATGACAATACGATTCAGATTCAACTTACATCTGGCGCAATCAGTGTCACTGTGCGCTGGTTGAACGATAACGACGATTTCGAGATCGACACACCGAACCTGGCATTCACAGCGTTTCAGCCCGGACACTATCGCATCCAGGCGAGTGAAGACGGTTACACCACCGGCATCATCGTTCGCGAAGGCGATGGCGAGGCGACCGGCAATGGCCAGAGCTACGGTTTGCACGGTGGACAGAGCGCCACCTTCAGCGGCGCCGATACTCTCTATGCGGATGTCGAGCCAATTGGCGAGCCGGACGATTTTGATGTTTGGAGCCAGGGACGCGATCATCGTTATGATTTCTCGCGGTCGAGGCAGTATCTTTCGCGCGATGTGGTTGGCTTTGACGATCTCGACGAAAATGGCGACTGGCGTGACGATCCGCAATACGGGCACGTTTGGTTTCCGAATCGCGTGGAAGTCGGATGGGCGCCATATCACACCGGCCACTGGGCATGGGTTTCTCCATGGGGATGGACCTGGGTGGACGACGCTCCGTGGGGCTATGCGCCGTTTCATTACGGCCGCTGGGTGAACGCGGGCGGACGCTGGGGCTGGATTGCCGGACCTGTCGCGGTGCAAGCGGTTTATGCGCCTGCGCTGGTTGTGTTTGTTGGTGGCGGTCCGGGAGGCTTCGGCGGCAATGTGGGATGGTTCCCTTTGGGGCCGCGTGAAGTTTTCGTGCCCTCGTATCACGTGAGCGAAGGGTATATGACTCGCGTGAACGTTAGCAGTACAACGGTGAACGTTACGCAGGTGACGAACGTCTACAACACGACGATCGTGCATAACACCACGACGATCACGAATGTCACTTATGTAAATCGTACTGTCCAGGGCGGAGTCACGGTGGTGCCGCAGCAGGCGTTCGTTAGTGCGCAGCCGGTGGCGAAAGCTGCGGTTGTGGTAAACGTGCGGGAAATCGCGGCTGCGCCGGTGAGCGGACGCATGGCTGTCGCTCCAACATCCGCCAGTGTCCTCGGTTCCCACGCGGCAACTGCGGGCCATGTGGCTGCTCCTCCGGCTGCGGTGGCGAATCGGCAGGTAGTGGCGAAGAAGACTCCGCCTCCGCCGCCCGTGCCGTTTGCCAAACAGCAGCAGGCGTTGGCAGCGCATCCGGGACAGCCGTTGGCCAGGAATGAAGTTCAGACATTGCGTCCGGCCGCAGCGGTGCATCCGATGGTGAAGCAGGCGCCTCCGGCAAAACCTGTTGCTCTGACTTCGGGACATCCCGTGAAGATGGCTCCGCCGAGCCGTCCATCGAATCAACCGACGCCGCATCCCGCGCCTCAACCTGCGGCTGCACCGAATCGGCCTGCTCCCGCGCAGCCGAATAATCATCCGGCTCCGGCGGCTGAACCAGCGAACCGCCCAGCACCAACTGCACCGGCGAGCCGTCCAGCTCCGGCTGCTCCCGTAAACCATCCTGAGGCAACGCCCAGTCGTTCTGCTCCGGTGCAACCGAATAATCGGCCTGCAAACCCGGCTCCGGCGAATCATCCGGCCCCGGCTGCACCGGCTAATCGGCCGCCAGCGGCGCAACCCAAGCCGGAAGAGAATCATCCGGCGCCAGCTCCGCAGTCGAATCGCAATGAACCGGCTGCGCGGCCGCAGACACCACCAGCAGAGCATCCGCAGCAGCACGCGGCTCCTCCTCCAGCTGCGGCAAAACCAGTCCCGCAGAAGCCGAAGCCGCAAACACCTGAGGAGAAAAAGCGGCAAGAGGAGCAACAGAAACCGCCGGGCGAGTGAGACGGGAAATATTGACGTAAACATTGACGAAGACTATTGGCACCCTGAGATTTTCTCAGGGTGCTTTTTTATCGAACGCGTGAGCAGTGTGAAAGTGCTATCGCATTATGCTGTTTTTCTATTGCTGCACTTCCAGTACGAATATCCCGGCACGCCGATGAGTACGATTGCAGTGCCCCAGAAGGCTTCGGTGGGTCGAGTGATGATGGTGTTCAAAGTCCAAGCCGCACCTACGAGCACATAAATCGCAGGCAGCCACGGGTATCCAGTGCAGCGATAGGGGCGGGGAAGGTCGGGGCGCTTCCAGCGCAGCAGAAACATGCCGATTACCGTCAGCGTATACGAGAGCACCATGCCATAGATCACGTAAGTGTAGAGCTGATCGTAGCGGCCGCTGATAGTGAGGATTGCAGCCCACACGCCTTGACCAATTAGGCTGAAGGCGGGCGTGCGCCATTTTGGATGAATCTCCGCCATGCGCTTGAAGAAGATGCCGTCCTGCGCCATGGCGAGGTAAACGCGTGCGCCGGAGAGTGTGCAGGTAGCGGCGGCGCTGAAGCAGGAAACCGCAATCATCAGCGAGAGCCACACTGCGGCGCGGGGAGAAAATAGCGCGGTTGCGGCGGCGTGAGCGATGGTCTCGTGCTGCGCAATCTCGCCGAGCGGCAGAGCGTAGAGATAGGTGAAGTTCATCGCAACATAAATCGCGCCCACCGCGAGCACTCCCAGCACCATCGAACGCGGCACGTTGCGACGCGGTTCTTTTACTTCACCGGCAACCCAGGTGATATATACCCATCCGTCATAGGCCCAGAAGACCGCGATCATGGCGATGCCGATGGCGGAGATCAGTTGTGCAGGATGGAGGCCCATGCCAAGGCTTACACCGTGCGACCGGAAGTGCGACCAGTCGCCTTTGCCAATAGCGAATCCGAGAAATACGAATGCGGCCATGGCCAAGAACTTGGTCCAGGTGGAGAGATTTTGTAAAAGCGTGCCCCAGCGCAGGCCGACGACATTTACATATGTGACCACCGCGATGAGGAGTAGCGCGAAGAGATGCACGCGGGTGATGGTGATTCCGGCCAGCGAGAGAACGATGTGTTCCTGCGAGACAACAGGGAAGACTTGCCCGGTGTAAGCCGCCGCAGCAACGGAGAGAGCGGCGATGCTGCCGCCGTTGGCGACGGCAAAGAGCATCCATCCATAAAGAAACGCTACGAGATCGCCGTAGGCCTCGCGCAGGTAGACGTATTGGCCGCCGGATTCGGGGAACATGGAGCCGAGTTCGGCAAAGGCGACGCAGCCGAATAAGGAAATGATGCCGCCGATTACCCAGACTCCGAGAAACAGCATGGGTTGCGGCAGCGGTCCGGCGATGTCTTTTGCGGTTAGAAAAATCGATGAGCCAATGATGCCGCTTACTAGCAGTAAGACCGAGTCTAGTAGGGTGAGGCCGCGTACGAGGCTCGGTGAATCGGCTGCCGGCTGCCGGCTGCCGGAATCTATTTTTGTGTTCGTTACAGCCGGTGTTGGATTCATTATCCGATTCCCAGTTCATCGGAAGATTCCAGTGGGGTGCCGCAGCGTCGGCAGATCACGGCGGAGCAGTCACCGCAGATCAAGGGATCGTTTACTTCTTTCGCACAATTCGGACAGTAGAGCGAGCCGAGGTTGGGCTCCGACGGAGGGTTCTCAGGACGCGTCGCCATGTGGAGGGAAACTGTAGCACAGAGGCGTGGTTTGGAGTAGCGATGAGATGAGGCCGCGGCTCAATCTCCGCATTGGCGACGACTCTGGAGTTCGGCGAATTACTCTTCTTTACTGTCAGAGCGGCCAATGCTTTGTTGTTTTGCTCTACAAGATCGTATCAGTCGCGAGCTTTGGTTGCCGCGAATCGCAGTCGTACGTAGTCAGCCACCCAGATTCCATTCGCATCGCGGAGTTGCGGTTCCAGAATCCTCCGAACATCCTGCAAATAATCGCTGCGCGCTTCGTCAGAGAAGCCTTGAAAAAAATTAAGAGCAAACGTCTCCAGCCAACCAACAATGTCGCCGGGCAAGGGAGTTGGGCGCGGGATCAGCGCGATGCTATCGACTCGAAACCCTGCACGTTCCAGCCTAGTGGCGTAGTCGCCGGGTGTGGGGAAATACCACGGAACACGAGCCTCGCCATCGAACCCCAGACGATCCAATGCTTGAACCAGCGCAGTCCGGATCTTACGAACGCAACCGTAGCCTCCGCATTCAGCAACAAAGCGCCCGCCGGGTTTCAAAGAGCGATACACTCCAGCAATCATCACATCGGCACGCTTAATCCAGTGCAGCACGGCATTACTAAACACGGCATCGAATTCTTCGTTGTATAGCAGCTCTTCGCCGCTGATTGCATGCGCGTTCAAGCCGAGCTTCGTCGCGGCTTCGACCTGCGCAACGCTTGAATCAACCGCAACCACTTCACAACCCATATCCGCCAGCTTTTTCGTGAGTACGCCGTCTCCACAACCGAGATCGAGAATCCTTTCGCCGGGCTTGGGGGCAAGCAAATCCACCACGGGTGATCCTAAATCCGATACGAATCTCGCGTTTCGCGCATAAGACGCCGGGTCCCAAGTTTGTGCCGTGGACATGGCCGCATGATAGCAGCTTAAAAGTTTGATTTGCGCGAAACATACTGCATGGTCACGGATTCACGGACGGCGAGGCGGTCCGCGGTTTCGCTGGGGAGATAGTAATGTGAATGCATTGAACAAGAAGACTCATGTGCAAACACAGTCGCCACTATAGCGGTAACACGAGATGGATCGGGTTATCCAAGCTGACCGAACTTGCCCGGCTCGCCTCGGCGAGCTTCGGTCACGCCGTCGGCACATGCAAAAATGGGCGTGGATAAACTCGCGGTCGTCGACCCACAGCTCCGCGTACACGGTGTTACGGGCTTACGCGTGGCCGACGCGTCCGTGATGCCGCGGATCATTACAGGACCAACGAACGCGCCGACGCATATGATTGCTGGCCGCGCCGCCAAACTGATTCTCGGCTAGAGACAGGCGATCGCGGATGCACGCAAACATGACCGGCAATCAAGATAAGTCGTTGACCATCGATACCCATCACCACATCTTGCCCGACTTTTTCTGGGAGGAGACGGAAAACGCAAATGCCCCTGTCGGCGGACTTGCGCCGCTTCAGTGGTCCAAAGAAGCAAGCCTCTCGTTCATGGATGATGCTGGCATCGACGTTGCTGTGGTCTCGCTAAGTATGCCTGGCGTACACACGGGGGATAGCGCCAAAGCGCGGGCTTTGGCGCGCCGCTGCAACGAATTCTCGGCCCAACAGATTCGTTCACGACCCGGCCGTTTTGGAGGTTTCGCGTGCCTCCCTTTGCCGGATGTCGATGCCTCGCTGGAGGAACTTTCTTACGCACTCGACGTCCTCTCGATCGCTCGAAGTTTGCCGCGTCGTTCGCCGCCGTTGTGAATCCGGAGTTGGCGGCTTTCATGGCAGATTCTCAAGCCCCTTGGCGAGTGCCGGCACTCGAGGGCACGGTCAGCCAGGCATCCTGGAAATCTAAGCCAAGCTGGTACTTGGTTGCCACAGATGACAAGATGATTCCGCCGGATGCGCAGCGGGCGATGTGTAAACGTGCTGGATCCCAGTCTATCGAAGTGAAGGGGAGTCACGCTGTGTACGTCTCGCAACCGGAAGCGGTAGCTGATTTCATCGCCCGGGCCGTGGACAGCGAACAGTAGTTAGGGGCGTCATCTACAGCATTTGTAGCTGCAGGCGGCCTGCGTCGGCCGCCCTGTTTCTTGCTCCGAGCAGCGACCGCTGTCCTCGGTAAAGAAAACAAACTACCAGTGGCGTACACGCCCCACATCGACGTGCACAAAGTCTGAGCTGCGATAGTATCCCACGCCTCCGCGATGCAGGCGCAGCGCTGCATCACGCAGCTCCGACGTAGGAATCCCCCGCAGGCGAATGTCGATCGCTTCGGCCTGCATATGCAGGCTGTGCTGCGCCACGCCGGTGTGCGGGCTGCGCGTGCGCAGAAATTCGTTGCTCCAGGGCGTGCGGTAGCCACAAATCACATCGATTTCACCGCCGGAATCGCCGAGCGACGCAGTCAGATCGTGGAGGAGGTCGAAGAGGTGAGGATCAAAATGGCGCACATCTCCGGTACGGTGGTCGCGCAGAAAATGGTCGAGCTCATCTAGCGCTTCGGGAATGTATTGATCACCGCGACGATAGACGACATCCAGTCGCTCGCCCGTATGAGTGTGATAAAAGCGGAGCCGGTACTCGTGTGGGGATGGAACTGCGGATTCTGCGGTATACCCCGGCGTCGCCAGCAGTCCAAAAAGAAATAGCGATAAGCAGAACTTACTCTTCACTCTCCGCAAGATCGACGAGAATGCGCGACGTCCCTGCCAGAAGTTTGCTTCCCAGTATGCGAAGTGGCGCATCTCAGTTTGATGCGCTGCAAACCGGATGCGGTGCATCAATGCTAATCCAAAAATTACAACGACTTAGGGATGTTCTGTGGCCAGCGCTTTGTCGAGTTCTGCGTCATAACCGTAGATATCGTCGAAAAACCGAATTTGATTTTCCTCATTCACTGTAGCCGTGCCATAGACAATCACAACCGGAATCCGCGTGACAAGGTTCACCTGAAGATTATTTTTCTCGCCGTTCATGGTGGCCTTCACCCGCTGCAAATCCCAGCCAGGATTGTTTCGCAACACCCAGGCAACAAGGTCTTCAGGATTTTCTACCCGAATGCATCCGTGGCTGAAATCGCGGACGTCTTGCGAGAACAGTCCCGGAGCATCCGTGCCATGCAGGTACACGTTATCCGGATTGGGGAAGATGATCTTCACTAAGCCCAGAGAATTCGTGTCGCCGGGTTTTTGCCGCACCATCAGGTGAAGCGATTTGATGCCTTCTAAAACCTCCGGGCTCACCTGATTGTCGGTCACGACTTCGCCCTTAAGAGTGACCACTTCAAAGTGGTTCTTGGCGATATAGTTCGGGTCCTTCAGGATGTGTGGCACGATTTCGCCCCGCTGGATGCTGGGAGTCACATCCCAGTACGGACGGAAGACCACATATTGGATCTCTTTCTCAAAGATCGGAGACTTGTGGCCGTAGGCTTTTCCAATGATGACGTTCTTGTAGAAGGCGACGGTGCCATCCGGGTTCATCGCGCGTACACGATACTCGGGAAGATTGACCACGACCGGTGGTTGCGAGAAGGAATGCGGAAGCCAGCGCCAGCGTTCGAGCGTCAGTTTGATCTGGCGAATGCGGACCCACGGAGGCGTATTGAGTTCATTGATCGTACGCGGGTCAAGGTTGCCGGTGGGATTTTCCCCGTGTCTGTCCTGGTAATGCTTCACGCCCGCGACGAGCGCACCGTCATAGATGGTTGCATTCGGATCCAGTTGCACGCTCGCAGGAATGTCATTGATGGTCTGCAGAAACCGCCCCAAGCGAACCACGCCAGCGTAGGGTTGGCCGGGATGCACAGTCTTTGTAATCGTGGGTAGCTTCGGTTCTTCAGCTTGCTTTGCGTATCCTTCGTAAATCGGCAGGAGCGCGAGCAGCTTCCGGTAGCCTAAGAAAGGTGGTTCCAGCTTCTGAATTTCGGCGGCTGGATCATTCGCATTTAAGACTTGAATTTGAATGAATTCGGCCAACGGAAGTTGTTCCCCTCCCATATCGAGCTCAAACTTGAATTCCTTGGGATTTACGCGGCCGCAATGGATGGCACGGAGATAGCGCATTGTCGAGACCGTGAGCGCGGTATCGAATGAGACCAGGTCTTGTTCAGACGGCTTTTGCCCGAGCTTATTTTGATCCAGCTTAAGGAGGCGGTCCCGCCATCGCGAACCGTCGTAATCTTCGGGGTCGAGTCCTTTAACATTCGCGTTTTCTAAGAGCTCGATCACGATCTGCCCCTGGGGACGGACCTGGCCGTTCTGAATCCAAAGCAAAGAAGAGCTGTTGGTCTCGTAAAGCTTGGCGACCTCGGTTCTGTACGCAGTAAAGTCAGGCCAGCGAAGATCGGCATTACGGCCTGAATCCACAATAGCGTGGAGCGCAGTGACACCCGAGGCAGACAACGTCTGGCCGGCAAAAGCAGGGTGCGGCTCCGCGAAGAACGCAGGAGAGGTCTCACCGCGCGCAACCGATATTCCAGCAACGACTATGCTGGTTAGAACGATCATCCACAGAGGTCGATAAACTAGATTCCTCATAGCAACGCCTCGCATCCGATTTCGAAAAACCTGGCACACCAGAGGAAGCCGCGCGTTGCCTTATATTGCTTAGGCTGTTGTTCGCGAGATGCCGACGAGTTTCCAGTTGTCTCCCTCATGGTGGAAGTAGATGGTGACCGATCTCTTGTCTGCATGGTCAAGAGCGATCCGGCAACCAATATACGATCCCGCGGCGAGAGACTTGAATGTGTCCGGTGGCACAGAGTTTTCGGAAGTAGCCACGTCTTCCTTTTTTTGGGCTTCATTGTGCCACACAAACCAGCTGAGCCGGTAGCGACTTTGGGGCGAAAAGCCATATCGCACTGCCAGATCGTCAAACGCCAGATGATCGTCAACGATTCGAAATCCTTCCAGCGGGAGCACCTGACGGAACCAGGCCCGGCCAATCGCGTTGCGTCGGGATTCGAGCATCTTGGTGATGTAGTCCACAACCTTCGGATCCTGAAATCGTCCCTCTTCGACGATGGCGCGGATTTGTTCATTGCGGAATGCCTCACGTGCTTGGCCCCCCAATACCCATCGAGCGGAGTCATTTGCACAAAGGCTGGGTTGGGATAATTCACGTTCCAGGTCAGGGGATCGAAAGCGGCGGCGGTGAAATTGCCGACAGCCGGCATTTCTTTCGGATAATGAACAGTCTCCCAATCAGCTGGGTGCAATCCGAGAGTGTACATTCGGCTCCACGTCATAGGAGAACTATGTATTCCTGTCCATGGCGCGGATCTTTGGCAATATCGTTGTCGCTCCCAAAGGAATCACCAAAATCCAGCAGGTGATGCACGAATCTGGCGTTCTCACCTGCGCCCTCCACCGTGTCCAGGCTGTTCTCACCTTTGGCATCGGTGTGGTTGATCCAGGCAAAGAGAACATCGAGACCCCTCAGGTCCGGCGCTTTTCGTGCGGAACGAGGTCGTTCGGATCGTCCGAGCGAACGTCCGCGTAGCGGAACGGCCCCACAATCTTGAGCGGAAGAGAGAGACTTGCCATGAGCCGAATACTGCCGTCTGGTTCCCGGGGAATCCGATCGAAAATCTGTCTCAGCTTGCTTGCTGTCAGGCGACGGTCTTTCCCGTAAGTCGATTTCATCGTCGCTTTTTCGGAAAGGCGGAACTCATCCGGGTGGCCCACCAGAATGTAATTCTCGGGCACGTTATATCCCGCAGCGTAAAGAAACAAGGCGCCGGCCGCAATCTATAGCTATTAAATCAGCCGAATGGTTCGTGCTGACGCGAAACTCGCCAATAGAAACCTCATGTCGGGAAATCGCCACTGGTGACGCTGTTAAACCGCAGCCAGCCGGGGGCGACAATTCTTATGTGCACTGGCAGCCTTATGCGGAAGCGGCCGCGAGCAGCCATGTGCTTAAATGAATCTCGAAAGCAAACATATTGCCAACCTACGATTAACCAGGGGCTTCGGTGTTGAAGCTATGTGTGGATTAGGTGATTTTGGCGGCAGTTTTACTATTGCCAGCCTCCACCGAGCGCTTTGTATAGTTGAACCAGGCTTCGGTATTCGTCGCCCCGCGCCGCGGCGAGCGTCAGTTCTGCGCCGTAAAGCGACCGCTGTCCGTCGAGCACTTCGAGATAGGTCGTCGTGCCGCCTTTATAGCGAAGGGTGGAGATGCGGACGGTTTCTTGCAGATCGGCAACACTATCCTGCTGGCGTATTCGCACCTGATGAAGTTTTTCGTAACCGATCAGCGCATCGGAAACGTCACCAAAGGCTTGCTGGATGGTTTGCTGGTACGCGATGAGAGCCTGTTTGTGTTCCGACTCGGCCAGATGCAGGTTGCCCTTCAGCGCGCCTCCGGTGAAGATCGGCTGGCTGACCTGCGCGCCATACGACCAAATCCCGAGCTGCGTCGTGTTGTGGCTCGAGAAGAGGCTATCTCGACCGAAAGATTCGCCGCTGGAGCCGGTGAGGGAGATCTGAGGAAAGAACTGAGCTTTAGCAACTCCGATGTCGGCATTCGCGGCAATCAAAATCTGCTCCGCCTCGCGAATGTCGGGGCGACGCTCGATGAGCGAAGATGGAATACCGGCCGGCACTTCCGGCGGCAGCGTCTGTTCGACGAGAGCGACGCCGCGGGCGACGTCATGCGGATAATCGCCTAGCAGGATGCTGATCGCATCTTCTTCTTGTGCGATCCGCCGCTCCAGGTCGGGGATCTGCGCGTTGGCCGTGTCGAGGACTTGCTGGGCCTGGAGCACATCCAATTTAGTGGCGACGCCATGCTGAAGCCGCAGGTTGGTAAGTTTCACCGAGTCAGTTTGCGTTTTGACCGTATCCTGCGTGATTGCGAGTTGCAGATCAAGTTGCAGCAGGGTGAAATAAGCGCTGGCTATATCGCTTACGAGAGTGAGTGTGACGACTTGGCGTGCGTCTTCGGTAGCCAGGAGTTCGGCGCGGGCAGCTTCGGTTGCGCGGCGCAATTTCCCGAAGAAGTCGAGTTGGAAAGCCGCATCGGCAGTGAGCGTCAGAAAGTTGAACTTCGATTGTTCCTGATTCTCTTTGCCGCCGATGAAGTTAGCGTTGCCACCGACCTGAGGAAACAGGCTGGAACGCGCAACCGTAAGCTGAGCGCGGGCGGCATTGATGCGTTCGGTTGCGAGTTGCAGATCGTAGTTTTGTTTGAGTGCCGCGCGAATGAGTTCCTGCAGCTTCGGATCCTGAAACACCTGCCACCAGGGGAGATCGGCATACGAGGCGGTTTGCGCTTGAACCTGCGGATTTTCTGACAAGTCACGGTACGCAGCGGGAGTTTGAACCGCGGGCCGGTGATACTTGGGGCCGACCATGCAACCCGCTAACATAATAGAGAGCGATATCGCGCTGAGCGATCTGGGGATTTTCATCGACGCGAAACTCCGTTTGGAATCTGTACCGATTATTACTTCGATCACCACTCTGATCACCGCCCGCTAAAGAGCTCAATCAAAGGATCTCAATCTCCCGGTGCCGGAGAAGGAGTCGCCGTCACAATGCCCGGTGCAAGCTCTTTGCCAGCGCCCGACCATTTCTCGACTAGGTAAAAGATCCCGGGGATGAAAAAGATCCCGATGGCGCTGGCAGCGACCATTCCGCCGATTACAGCCGTGCCCATAATCTGGCGCGCTACAGAACCAGCCCCGCTCGCCGTCCACAGTGGAACGCAGCCGAGGATAAACGCAAACGAGGTCATTAGGATCGGACGCAGCCGCAACCTCGCGCCCTCAAGCGCCGCGTCTGCTAGCGGTTTCCCGTGTTCGTACTGATCCTTGGCGAACTCGACGATCAAGATCGCATTCTTCGCGGCAAGTCCAATCAGCATGATCAGGCCAATCTGCGAATAGACGTCGCTTTCAATTTGCACCATATAAGGAGGCAGAAAAACACCGAGCAGAGTGCGGCGCAGCCAAAGTACCGCAAAAGCTCCGAAGACCGCCACCGGCGTGCTGAGCAGCACGCTGAAAGGCAGCGACCAGCTTTCGTAGAGAGCCGAAAGAATCAGGAAGACGAATAACAACGACAGTCCAAAGATCACAGCAGGCGGCACTCCCTGCCGTGCCTTCTGCTCCAGAAACGAGATTCCGGAGTAATCGAATCCCATTTCTCGCGGCATGGTTTGTTTGAAAACATCTTCGAGGGCCGCGCTGGCCTGATCGGCGCTAAACCCCGGCGCGGCGCTGCCGTTGATTTGTGCGCAACGGTATTCGTCAAAACGCATGGTGAATTCGGGACCAAACTGCGATTTAACGGAAGTGAGCGTGGAGAGCGGAACGTTCTCGCCCTTGTTGTTGCGGACATAGAATCGCCCAACGTTATCCGCGCTGGCGCGATCGTCGCTTTCGGCCTCAACGTAAACCTGCCACTGACGCCCGAAGCGGTTGAAGTAGTTGATGAAATATCCGCCCATAAAGGCCTGAATGGTGCGGTAAACATCGGGAAGATTCACCCCCTGCTTCAATACTTTGTCGCGATCTACGTCGACAAATTTCTGCGGGACGCTGGGCAGAAAAGTGGTAGTCAGGCTGGCAATTTCGGGACGCTTTCGGGCTGCTTCAATGAACGTACTCACATTTTTCGCGAGAAATGGAATGCTGCCGCCGGAGCGGTCTTCGAGAATGAATGTGAATCCGCCGGCGGTGCCGACACCCGGGATAGCCGGCGGCGAAAAACTGAAAGCGATTCCGGACGGCAATTTTGAAAGCTGCTGATTCAGATGTGCCTTAATGGCCTGAAATTGCTCGGCTCTGGTCTTGCGTTCGTCCCACGGCTTAAGCGTGACGACAAAGAAAGCGTTGTAGCTGGTGCGGACAAAACTGAGCAGGCTGAAACCGATAACGCTGGTCGTGTATTTCACCCCCGGGGTATTCGCCAGAATGTTTTCGATCTGTGTCGCAGTTTGAGATGTCCGCTCCAGGGAAGCGCTGTTGGGCAATTGCAGATTCACATACGCATAGCCTTGATCTTCATCTGGCAGGAAGCTCGATGGCACACGACTGCTAAAGAATCCGGCGGCCACGCAAAAGGCCACCAGGAGCATGACCACCACGAGGGTCTTCTTGAGCAGGACGCCACTCCAACCGACATAGCCCTCGGTGGCGCGCTCAAAAACGCGGTTAAACCAATCGAAGAATCTTTGCAACAAGCCATGGCTCTCTTCGCGCGGGCGAAGCAGCAGCGCGGCGAGCGCGGGACTCAGCGTGAGCGCGTTGAACGCGGAAAGAATCACCGAGATAGCGATAGTGACTGCGAATTGCTGATACAGTCTGCCGGTAATTCCGGGAATGAAGGCGGTGGGTACGAATACGGCGGAGAGAACCAGCGCAATGCCGACGACAGGGCCCGAGAGTTCCTCCATCGCTTTCAACGCCGCATCTTTCGGAGTCATGCCCTCTTCGATATGACGCTCCACGCCTTCCACAACGACGATCGCGTCATCCACAACGAGACCGATCGCAAGCACTAAACCAAAGAGAGAGAGTGTGTTGATGGAAAAACCGAACAGTGGAAAGAGCACGAATGTGCCCACGAGTGAAACCGGTACGGCCAGTAGTGGAATCAGCGTAGAACGCCAGCCTTGAAGAAAAAGAAAAACAACAATAATGACCAGGACCAGCGCAATCACAAGAGTTTCGATGATTTCCTTGATGCCCTGCGTCACGGAAAGAGTCGTGTCGAGGGAGACGGCGAAATCCATATCCTCAGGGAAACGCTCTTTCATTTGTGCCATCAATTTTTTGACCCCGGCTGCGGCATCGACCGCGTTCGAGCCTGGCAATTGATATGCGGCAATAATGGCGCCCGGCCTGCCGTTAAAACGTCCCGTGATGCTGTAGTCCTGCGCGCCCAGCTCCATTCGAGCCACGTCGCGTACTCGCACGGTTGCGCCGTCAGGTGTTTCGCGGACAACGATGTTGCCGAATTCTTCCGGCGAAACCAGGCGTCCTTGCGAGAGAACAGTGTAGGTATATTCCTGACCTTTGGGAGCAGGTTCGCCTCCAGCTTTGCCAGCCGGGTTCACGGTGTTTTGCGCTTGAATCGCGCTCACGATCTCCGGAACGGTAATACCAAGTTTCGCCAGCGTGTCGGGCTTTACCCAAAGGCGCATCGCATATTGGCCGGCGCCGAATACCTGCACATTGCCAATGCCGGGCGAGCGCAGAATCGGATCGACGATATTGATGTATGCGTAGTTGGCCAGAAACTTGGCATCATATGTTCCGTGCGGGGAATAAAGAGCAACCCACATCAGCGGGGCGGTGACCGATTTTCGAACCGTGATGCCATAGTTGTTAACATCGACGGGAAGCTGCGATGCAGCCTGTGTTTCGCGCGACTGCGTAAGAATAAAATCGGTATTTGGATCGGTCTTAACGTCAAAATCCACGATCAGACTGGTGGTGTTGTTTCCCGTGGCGTTCAGCGAATACATGTAATTCATGTTGTCCACTCCATTCATCTGTTGCTCGATGGGAGTGGCAACCGCTTGCTCTAGAGTCTGAGCATCGGCTCCAACGTAGGTGCCGATTACTTGAATTTCAGGCGGAGTAATGTTGGGAAACTGCGCGACGGGCAAGCTCAGGACCGTGAGTGAACCAACCAGTACCATGACGATGGAAATTACCATGGCAACAATGGGGCGGTTGATGAAGAATTTCGACATGGATCACTTGTCCTATCGATTGGCTGGTACTTGGTTTTCCGCTATGAAAGGCCTGGGGTTCACGTGCACGCCGGTACGCATTCTTTGAACCCCTTCTGCTACGACTCGATCACCGGCATTCAGGCCGCTTGTGACGATCCACCGGTTATCGACGCGATCACCTACAGTGACAGTTCGAACGTCGACCTTATTGTCAGCGTCTACGACCGCGACCTGATATCCGCCTTGTAGCTCCGATACAGCGCGCTGTGGAATCAGCAGCGCCCCGGGTTGGGTCCGGATTACGGCGCGGACTTTGGCGTAACCGCCGGGTCTCAAGACATTATTTGGGTTTGAAAAAAGCCCCGCGATTCGAATTGCCCCCGTGCTTTCGTTGACTTGCCGGTCGGCGAAGAAAAACTTGCCTGCCTCTGGATAGGTTGAGCCATCCGCCAAAATCAGTTGCAGTTTTAACTCTTTATCAGCCTCCGCGCGGCTGGACTCGGTTGGAAACCGCTTCCGCCATGCCAGATACTGCGGCTCACCCACGGTGAAATAAACTTTGATCGGGTTGACGGTCGAGACCGATGTAACGATGCCGCTTCCAGGCGTCACCAGCGCGCCTACTTGCAACTGCGCCTGACCGGCAATGCCGTCGATGGGTGCAATGAGTCGTGTGAAATCGAGATTGATCTTTGCAGTTTCCACCGCGGCTTCGTAGGTCTTGATTTGGGCTTTAGCCGTTTCAATTGTTGCCAGAGCCGCGAGGTTGTTCTGCACCGAATTGTCGAGGTCCTGCTGGCTTGCAGCTTGTTGCTCGGCCAGCGGCGTGTAGCGCTGGACATCCAGTTCGGTGCGGCGCTGTACCGCTTGTGCGTTGGCGAGAGCTGCTTGAGCCTGAGCGAGCTGGCCCTTTGCCTGATCGAGCGCTGCTTGAAAAGGCCGCGGATCGATCTGGAAAAGTAACTGCCCCTCTTTGACGAACGAACCCTCCTGATAGCCCTGCTTGAGCAGGTAGCCTGTGACCTGCGCGCGTACATCGGCATTCACCAGTCCATCGAACGTGCCTATCCATTCCGCGTAAATGGGAACATCTTCCTTCGCAACTTGAACGACTTCAACCTCAGGCGTGCTCTGCTGTGCTCCCTTGGCCGACCCTGATGAGCATCCGGGTGAAACAATCAGGGCGAACACAATCAAACCAAGGACACCGCCGATCGACAGATACCGTTTCTGGACCTTGTTCATGTTGTCTCCGCGATGTTGCTCGCCCTGGAACTGCGACGAGCTATGAGCGCTTCGTCAACTCTCTATCGGGCATATACTACGCAGAAGCCCATTCGACTTCAACAGTGACTACAGTTGAATCCTCCCATTATTCCTCCGGTTTGTGTTTTGCTGGATCAGATTGGATTGATGGCGGGAAGTCAGCCTTCAACGGGACAATCGACGAGCGATCTCAACACGCCTGTTAAATTCTTCGTTTGGAAACTTGTACGAGTTAAGCAAAGACGTGGCCAAATATTTCTCGATTCCGGAGAGGAGACATCCATGCAGAAGTCGCGTCAGCTGCGTTGCCCAGAAGTCCGGAAGGTCGCGCGGCGACCGTTGCGTATGCAATATCGAAAAATGCCCGCTACGTGCTGAGCCGCTGAAAGCCCGCCAAACCCACCGCCGATGATGACTACCTTCCTGCGTTCGCTCATTGCTTTCGTCCTGAATGTCGCTCAGACGATGTGGCACAGACGATTCCTGGCTGCGGCTAGGACTTGATGAGGGTCGGCGCTGGCTTACCGTTCAGCACCGCCTCCACGTTGTCCAGGGCCAACATACCCATGGCTGTACGGGTTTCGATCGTGGCGCTGCCGACATGCGGCAAAAGAAATGTATTTTTCAGCGAAACATATTCCGGGTTAAGGTTTGGCTCACCTTCAAATACGTCGAGTCCGGCAGCGGCGACCCGCCCGCTCTTAAGAGCAGCGATAAGGTCGCCGTCAACCACCAGTCCGCCGCGAGCGGTGTTCACCACGATGGCTCCGGGGGGCAGAAGGCTTATGGTTTTGGAGTTCAGGAAATGGCGGGTCTGAGGAGTCTCCGGGGCATGCAGGCTCAAGAACTGGCTGACGCGAAGCAGATCCGCCGGATCCTTATGGTAAACGGCATCGCCCACGATTTCCGCCGGCAACTCCGAACCGTTGCTGTAGTGAATCTTCATTCCGAATCCTCGCGCACGGCGCGCCACGGCTTGTCCCACGCGCCCCATTCCAAAAATCCCGAGAACTTTGCCACCGACTTGCCATCCCAGGAGCATGTCGGGACTCAACGGCTTCCACGTTCCTGTTCGAACCAGCTCCTGGGCTTCGTAAGCGCGACGCGAAGCACCCAGCAAAAGCAGCATGGCGATGTCGGCCGTTGCTTCATGATTGACACCGGGGGTATAAGCGATCGAAATTTTCCTGAGAGCTGCGGCTTCCAGATCGATATGCTCAAGACCCACCGAGAACGTGGCGAATGATTTTTACGGAGGGCGAAACCTTCTGGAAAAACCCGGAATCCAGCCGGTCTGCCGGCGTGATAAACAGGGCGTCTGCTCCTTCGGCCGCGGAGAGCAGTTGCTGGTGGCTGAAGAGAGACTCGTTCGGGTTTCGCCGAGCGTCGTAATCGCGCTCGATACGCTCTTCAACTTCCTTCGGATAACGGCTGGTTACCACCAGAATGGGTTTGGCCATGCCCGGCATACCTTTCAATGCTCAGAAATCCGCCTTCAGACGATTCCCACATTGCGTTCGATCTCCTTGATTACTGTATCCAGTCTGCCGCTCAGCACTTGCCTGGCGAAGCTGAGAGTGAACCCCTTGACCGTGTGGAGTGGTGAATGGGACGGCATGGCAAGCGCAAACGGATCTACGACTGCGTCGACAACAACGGGACCATCCTTGTATGCGAGAGCTTCAGCCAGACCTTCCCGAACGTCGCCGGGTTCCTCGATACGAATCCCTTTCGCGCCCATTGCCTCCGCGACCTTGGCGAAATTTGGATTCTTGAACTCCACGCCAAACGGGATGAAGCCGGCCTCCTGTTGTTCAATATGAACGAAGTCGAACTTCTCATTGTTGAGAATGACTTGAACCACGGGAGTTCGCCGTTCGATCTGCGTCAGCAAATCGCCCAGTCCCAGCATCGTGAAGCCTCCATCGCCGGATAATGCGATGCACTGTCTGCCGGGATATGCCAGGGCACATCCGAACGCGTTCGGTGCGGCGTTGGCCATCGACGCCCACGAGAATGAGCCAAAGAGTCTGCGTTTTTTTCCACCGAAGATGTGTCTCGCAAGCCAGATACAGGCCGTACCCGTGTCCGCAAAAAACATTGCGTCATCCGACGCGAGCTCACTCAGCGTGGCGGCGAGGAATTCAGGTCGTATCGGTTTTATCCCCGGTCCCTTCTCGACATAGTGCTGTAGCAGTTTGTGGAAGGATTCCGTGTGCGCGATTTGCTTCGCTAGAAATTCTCCATCCGTCTTTTCACGCACGGCTGGAAGCAATGCGCTGACCGTGGACTTGATATCGCCGACAAGACCGAGATCCAGGGCTGTACGCCGACCGATGTGTTTCGGGTTCTTATCGATCTGAACCTTTTTCACGCTGGGGCCGGGGAGAAATTCTGAGAATGGAAAATCCGTGCCCAGCATGAGCAAGAGGTCGGCTTTATGTATTGCGTTGTACGCTCCTCCATAACCCAACAGCCCAGTCATGCCAACGGCGTTAGGATTGTCATGCTCCAGCCATTGCTTCCCGCGGAAGGCATAGCCGATGGGGGCCTTGAGCTTGCACGCCAGTTCAACCACTTCGTCGCGACCTTCTCGACAACCGTCCCCGCCAAAAATCGCCACCGTTTTCGCTTCATCGATCATCCTCACCAATTTGTCGAGGTCTGTATCGGAAGGCCTCAGGATAGCGGGGGCTGCGATGGTGAAGTCGGTAGGCTGGTCCGGAGCATCGGCGGACGCCACGTCGCCAGGTATGGCGATAACGGTCGGCCCCTTTTCCAGAACCGCCGTGACGATGGCGGTGCTGATCACGGCGCGCGCCTGCTCAGGATTAACCAGCCGCGCGGTATAGAGAGAAGCCGTCTCGAAAAACTTGTACGGGTTCAGCTCCTCGAGCGCAGATGTGTCAAGAATGCTCGACTCAACGTCCCCGGCGATGGCGATAATGGGAGCTCCTTCTTTCCGCGCGTCCATCAATCCGTTGAACAAATGGACAACTCCGGGTCCCGCAGTTCCGCACACCACCACCGGGTTCCCTGTGAAATAAGCCTCCGCGACCGCGGCAAATACTCCATATTCCTCATGACGAACGGGAATAAATTCGATTGCGCCATTTCGGCGCAGTGCATCCACTATAGGATTCAGAGCGTCTCCGACGATTCCATAACAGCGCTTGACTCCAGCCTTCGCCAGCATCTCCCACAAGACGTCTGCAACCTTTTTCGACATAAGAACCTTTCTGAATTCTTTGTGGACCTCGTATCAATATCGCGCAATTCACTCCCAGCGTCCAGGTCGCGGATAGGCTCACTTGCCACCTGAGTCTATGCAATTCTGCTGCCATGGAAATTCACGGTCAGGAACTGCGCTTCATAAGATCGGGCCGAGCTTGGTTCCCGCGATTGCGTGACGACACAGATGACACTTGACGCAAGAGGCACACGGATGACACTGGCCGCTGGGCATGTGTTAGTTGCCTCGCGAAGTTAATGATAGGGTTTACGTGAATGTTCGCCTTCCTTCGCGGTTGCGATGCCAGAAAAATACGAGCGCCTATCTCTTTGGTAGCACGCTTGCTCTTCAATCAGTAGAATTCTGAGCGGTAAGAATTGTGCCACGCTTGCAATAGGAATTAGAAGAAGAGAAATGTCGATGTTGCCAATGAAATCTTCGACGTTGCGGTTCTTTGCGCGGGCGATACTTCTTCTGTTTTGGTCTGCTATAACGGTGTGGGCAAGCGAGCCAAAAGGCTCGTCTTCTCATGGCACAAATATCTTTTCTCCGGCCTCAACCCCAGCCAAGTCAATTGCTAACTTATCCGTCTTTGTACTTGTCATTACCGGAATCATCTTTGTCGTTGTTTTTGTGTTACTGACCTACTCCATCGTTAAGTTCCGCGGGCGAGCCAGGGATGCAGGCCGTGAGCCGGCTCAAGTCTACGGAAGCACGCAGATTGAGCTGGCCTGGACAATCATTCCAATTCTGATTGTCGTTGTCCTATTCTTGGCCACCGCGCGAGTGATCCACGCCATCCAGGATGCTCCCGAGCCCGCGGGCGCTGTAGAGGTCATCGTGATCGGACATCAGTACTGGTGGGAATTTCGCTATCCGAAACTGGGGATCGTCACCGCCAACGAGCTACATATTCCTGCGAGCGAGCCCGGCCATCCGACGCCAACGTTCCTGCAATTGCTCTCAGCCGATACTGATCACAGCTTTTGGGTACCGGAGCTTGCGGGCAAAACGGACCTTATTCCAAACCACCCTAACAGAATGTGGATGGATCCGCAGCGTACAGGCGTCTTCGTTGGTCAGTGTGCCCAGTACTGCGGAGTACAGCACGCGAAGATGCTGCTCCGCATTTCTGTGGATGGACCGGAGGATTTTGCCGCTTGGGTTGGAGCACAACAGAAACCCGCAGTCGAAGACGATGCAGCAATTGCGGGCAGGCGAGTGTTTGAACAGAACGCCTGCATGAACTGTCATGCGATCGGCGGAACTCCGGCGGATGGACGCTTCGGCCCTGACCTGACCCATCTGATGAGCCGCGCCACGATTGCCGCGGGCGCTGCTGAAAACACTCGCGACAATCTTCGTCTTTGGATTCAGGACCCCAGTGCAATCAAACCCGGGTCGCTGATGCCCGCTATGAAGCTAAGCGACGCGGACCTGGATGCCGTTGTGCGTTACATGGAAACACTGCATTAGAACGTTTGGAAGCTGATTATGTCATCCAATGTGATCACCGTTCCCGTCGGCCAAACCGAAGCCCGGCCTTGGGTCGACGAACTTCATCAGTGGCTGACCACGGTCGATCACAAAAGGCTGGGCATTCTCTACATTGTTTCGGCGCTGTTGTTTCTCGTCATCGGTGGCGTCGAGGCGCTTATCATTCGCATCCAGTTGATGCATTCGCACAACAACTTCGTTTCCCCGGAAGTCTTCAACCGCATGTTCACCATGCATGGCACCACCATGATTTTCTTTGTGGCCATGCCGGTCCTGTTCGGATTTGCAAACTACCTGGTCCCCTTGATGATCGGCGCGCGCGATATGGCTTTTCCGCGCCTGAATGCTTTTAGTTTTTGGCTGTCGTTCTTGGGAGCACTTCTCCTTTATTTCAGCCTTGTTGGAGGAAGCGGCTTGTATGGCGCAGGAAACGCGCCGGACGTTGGCTGGTGGTCCTATGCGCCATTGGGCGCTCGCGCCTTCTCGCCCGGTCACAGTTCCGACTATTGGACGCTCTCGCTTCTCGTCTCCGGTTTTGGGAGCATCGGCACGGCCATCAATATTATTGCGACCATTCTCTGCCTGCGTTGCCCCGGCATGAAGCTCAACCGAATGCCGTTGCTGGTGTGGATGAACCTGGTCATGGCAGGAATGATTTTGCTTGCGATCACCCCCTTGTCGGCCGCCCAGATCATGCTGCTCATCGATCGATATCTGGGCGGCCATTTCTTCGATACGCAGGCCGGAGGATCGGCAGTCCTCTGGATGCACTTCTTTTGGATCTTCGGACATCCGGAAGTCTATGTTCTGATCATTCCATGTTTTGCTTTCATGTCGGAAATTATCCCCGTCTTTTCGCGCAAACCGATCTTCGGATATCCGGTGATGGTCGCCGCAACCGTGTGCATCGCCTTCGTCAGCATGAGCGTTTGGGCTCATCATATGTTCACAATCGGAATGAACTCCTACGCCAACAGCTTTTTCACTCTGACCACGATGGCGGTAGGCGTTCCCACGGGGATTAAGATTTTCAACTGGATCGGCACGATGTGGGGCGGAAGGATTCAGTTCAAGACGCCGATGCTGTTCAGCATCGCGTTTCTATTCCAATTCCTCATCGCCGGCTTGACCGGCATCATGATGGCGGCCTCGCCATTCGATTGGCAGCTGAGCCTCTCCTATTTTGTCGTGGCGCACTTTCATTATGTGATCGTAGGCGGAATTCTGTTCGCGCTCTTCGCCGCGTTTTATTACTGGTATCCCAAAATGACGGGCCGAATGCTGAGTGAGCGCCTGGGCAAATGGCATTTCTGGCTGTTCCTGATCGGCTTTCACCTGACGTTCGACGTCATGCACATTCCGGGCATTCTCGGGATGCCGCGTCGGATCTACACCTACGAGCCGGGCCGCGGTTGGGACACCCTGAACTTCATTGTTACTATCGGCGCGTTCATTCAGGCTCTCGCGATTCTCATATTCGTAGCAAACCTCATAATTTCTTATTTCAAAGGAGCCAGAGCCGGTAACGATCCATGGGACGCGTGGACGCTGGAATGGTCGATATCTTCGCCGCCCCCGGCCTATAACTTTGCGACGGTTCCGACCGTGGCCAGCCGACGTCCTTTGTGGGACCTGAAACATCCGGAAGATCCGGATAGCCGTTATGAGTGAAAGCGAAATCATATGAGCGCGGTAACAACTTCATTACCGAATACAGCGGCCGCGTGGGTACTGCCATCCCGCGGGAAGGTCGCGATGGCTGGCCTCATCATCGCGGAATCGGCGATCTTCACGATCTTCGTCGTTGCCTACCTCTTTTACTTGGGAAAAAGCATCACCGGACCAACGCCGCGAGAAGTGCTTGAGACGCCGATTTTTTACACGATTTGCTTATTGTCAAGCAGTCTCACCATTCACCTCGCGGCGAAGTCGCTGGAGCGGGACTACAGAAGATTATTCCTCGGCTTGTGGCTGCTGACCGTCGCGCTGGGCGGCTTGTTTCTCTATGGCACGGCGCAGGAATGGCACCGGCTGATCTACGAACACGGGCTGACCGTTTCGACCAATCTGTTCGGAACAACCTATTACTCGCTTGTTGGCTTGCACGCCTTTCACGTTACTGCAGGTCTGATCATGCTCTCGTTGGTCGCGATATTTGGATTGATCGGCCGTGTCGGGGTGGGCCAGTCAGATCGCATCGCGGTGCTCTCGATGTACTGGCATTTCGTCGATGCCGTATGGGTTGTGGTTTTCACCGTTGTTTACGTTCTTGGACGCTAAGGAATATATGGCAACAGGATCCGCGACAGAGCAATTGAGCGAGACTCGTGGTCCGCGTGAGATTGAAGTCCCTGCGCCGACTGCGTGGCCGTTCCTTTTGGCCTTTGGTGTGGCGCTGCTGTTCGCGGGCCTGGTGACGAGCATGTCAGTCAGTTGTCTTGGCGCACTGCTGTCGCTGGCAGGCTCTGTCGGCTGGTTCCGTGAAGTATTACCGCACGAGCGTGAAGAAGTTGTGGCGGTCCGCCCCGAGGATATTCGCTTAACGACTACACGGCGAGTTGTGGATCGACTGCCGATCCTCCCCGATCAATTGCGCGCTTGGCTCCCGGTCCGTACGTATCCGATCTCGGCAGGCGTGAAAGGCGGATTGGCTGGCAGCATCGCAATGGCGATATTAGCTTGTGCCTACGGCGTGCTGAAGGCCGGCAGCATCTGGTATCCCATCAACCTGCTGGCCGCAGTTGCTTATCGGGAGTCCCTTAGGCTCGTGCCTGCGCAGCTGAATTCGTTTCATGCCGATGCTTTTGCGATTGCCTTTGTCCTGCACGGCCTTGTGTCGATCTTTGTTGGGATGCTCTACGGTGCGATGCTGCCCATGTTTCCGCGCCGTCCGATCTTGCTTGGAGGATTCATCGCTCCGGCGCTGTGGTCAGGGCTACTGTACACAATGCTGGGACTGCTCAATCCGTTGCTCGCGAGTCATATTGATTGGCCCTGGTTCATGGCTTCGCAAGTGGCGTTCGGAATCGTTGCTGGGCTTGTGGTCGTTCGTCAGGCAAGCTTTCCCACCCGCGAAAATGTTTCGTTTGCTCTACGGGCAGGAATCGAGGCTCCGGGGACCATGCCATCACGAGAAAGTGGGGAGAACCGCTGATCATGACAAAGATGAAGCGGATCAGAATTCTCTCTGCGCTTGCGTTCCTGAGCCTAGGGATGCTCGCTGCATGCAGCACTCTAAATCGTGAGCCGCGAACCGATCCGGAACCAATTGCCCCGAACCAGATTTCGGACTTCGACACTCTCTACGGGCAGAACTGTGCGGGTTGCCACGGCGCGGAAGGCCATGGAGGAGCGGCGATAGCCATGGCCAATCCCGTGTATCTGGCCATCATCGATGAAACCACCATGCGCAACGTTGTCGCCAATGGCATCCGCGGAACATCGATGCCCGCGTTCGCGCAGCGTGCCGGCGGTATGCTGACCGAGCAACAGATCGAGGTGATTACGACTGGAATCTTTTCTCGCTGGGGGCGCAAACAAGTTCTCGATGGCGCCAATCCACCGTCCTACGCGGCGAAAGCTGCAGGGAATGCCGACCACGGCCAACTCGTGTTCGGAACCTATTGCGCGTCCTGCCATGGTTCTGAAGGCGGGGGAACACGGAAGGGAAGCACCATTACGAATGATTCATTCCTGGCGCTCATCAGCGATCAGGGTCTGCGCACCATCGTGATCACGGGCCGGCCGGAATTGGGCGCGCCCGACTGGCGCGGCAATATTCCCGGACGTCCGATGACAGATCAGGAGATTACAGATGTAGTTGCGTGGCTGGCATCTCGGCGAGCGCAGAATCCGGGGCAGCCTTATTCCGCTTTGAACGATGCACAACATTCGGAGAAATAAGATGTCAACGAACCCTGAGATGACCCCGCCCGCCGACTCTAGCCTTTCGCGACGCGGGTTCTTCATGAAGCTGGGAATCTTGTTCAACGCTGTCGCAGCGATCATATTGGCTCTGCCGATTGTGGGTTTTCTTTTTTCCACCATCACGCGTGGCCGCGGGAATGGCTATCTTTCGTGGGTGGGTCTGGGAGACGTCAGCAATTTTCCTGAGGGAGAGACGCGGATGGCGACTTTCCGCAATCCGCTGGTCATGCCAACCGATGGAAAGACTGTAGACACAGCGTGCTGGGTGCGCCGCGTCGCTGGCGATCAATTTCAGGTGTTTGCCATCAACTGTGCCCATCTTGGTTGTCCTGTCCGCTGGTTCCCGCAATCTGGTCTTTTTATGTGTCCCTGTCATGGTGGCGCGTACTATCGCGACGGCTCGCGTGCATCCGGGCCGCCAGAGCGTGGGCTCTTCGAGTATCCATACAAAATCGAAAACGGCGCGCTCACAATTAACGCCGGACAGCTACCCACTCCCGGCGATCCGGTGGCAAGTCTTGCTTCGGAGAAACCGCCATGCGCCTGATTAACCTGGGCGTCATAAAGAAGATCGGCGAATGGTTCGATCATCGTCTTCAGCTGGCGGCTCCTATTCGCGAAGCTGCTGGTCATGCCGTGCCCCGCAACACGGCGAGCTGGTTCTACGTTTTTGGCAGCGCCGCGCTCACCGTATTTATTCTGCAACTTGTCACTGGAATTCTACTCGCGCTTATTTATGAGCCCTCGGCCGGTGAAGCATGGAGCAGCCTGCAGGCCCTGAATCATCAGATCGCTCTCGGCTGGTTCATCCGCGCCATGCATGGATGGGGCTCCAACTTCATGGTCGCCCTCGTCCTGATTCATATGGTGCAGGTGTTTCTCTTTGGAGCTCACAAATTTCCCCGCGAATTGACCTGGGTTATCGGCGTATTTCTTCTTTTGATGACCCTTGGCATGGCATTTAGCGGTCAAGTCTTACGCTTCGATCAGGATGCCTACTGGGGCCTGGGCATCGGAGCATCGATTGCCAGCCGCGTTCCCATCCTCGGTCCTTTTATGGTGAAACTGATGCTGGGTGGGCCAATCATCGCAGGCTCAACGCTCTCCCGCTTTTTTGCGCTGCACGTATTCGTAATTCCCGGATTGCTGATCGGGTTCGTCAGCCTGCATGTCTTGATGGTGTTGACACTTGGCATCAACGAATGGCCGATGCCGGGACGCATCGTAAAGCGAGCGACCTATGAGGCCGAGTATCACGCTTTAACGAAGAAGGATGGCGAGCCGTTCGTTCCCTACGCGGTTTGGAAAGACATGTTCTTTGCGGCCTTCATCATTCTTGCAGTCGCCGCATGCGCATACTACTTTGGCCCGTTTGGGCCGACCGGGCAGCCCGACCCGACCATCATCCAAACCGCGCCCAAGCCCGATTATTTTTTCCTGTGGCTCTACGCGCTGCTTTCACTTCTTCCTCCATCGCTGGAGACGCCATTCCTTCTCATCTGCCCGCCTTTAGCAATTCTTGGCTTGATTCTTCTGCCGTTTGTTTCAGGAGAAGGAGAAAAAAGCTGGAAGCGCCGGCCCATTGCGGTTATCACTGTGCTGTTGATTGCGATCACGCTCGGCACCTTTACTCGCATGGCCCAGTTCACGCCCTGGAGTCCGCACATGAACGCCTGGAGCGGCGATCCCGTGCCCGACCGCTACATTCATGGCACGACCGCACTCGAACGTCAGGGTGCGCTCGTGTTTCAGGTCAAGCAATGCCGGAACTGCCACTCGCTTGGCGACACCGGTGGACAACGAGGGCCAACTTTAGACAGCGTTGCCGTCCGGCTCACGCAGGACCAACTCATTCGACAAGTGATTCAAGGCGGCGGCAATATGCCTGCCTATGGAAACAATTTGAGTCCGGCAGAAACTACGGCGCTCGTAGCTTTCCTCGAGACCCTGCACCCTGCGGGACAAGGCCCGGCTCGCGATGCGGCACGGGACTTGGTGAACAGCCAACTGCAAACGTCCGGTACTCAACCATAGGCCGCCGAGGATGCCACATCTTCATCACAACGCGTCCGAGTTTTTCTGGATCTCTGGCATCTTGATCTTTACATCGCTCGTGTACCTGCGTGGATGGCTACGCATTCGCAGGCGTGGACACGGCAACGTTCAGAACTGGCGCGCCGGAAGTTTTCTAGTCGGCCTGTTATTTATCTGGATTGCAACGGCTTCACCTCTGGCTGCACTCGATCATGAAATGCTGACGGCGCACATGATTCAACATCTTCTTCTCATGACGCTTGCACCTCCGTTGATCTTGCTTGGCATACCTCGAAAGACGGCGCATGGCGTGTTGAACCCAGCGCTTTGCTGGTTTGCAGCCGCAGGCGCGTTAGTGGTGTGGCATATCCCTTCGGTGTTTATGCTCGGCATGCGATCGGAGATGTGGCATGGGATCGGGCAAGCATCGTTTCTCGCAGCCGGACTTCTGTTCTGGTGGCCAGTGGTTGAGCCATCGCGAAACGGTACAAAATGGCCAGAATCATCGATACTCTTGTATCTGTTTCTGGCTACGTTGCCGTGCGATATTCTTTCAGGATTTCTCGTCTTTTGCGATCGGGTAGTTTACCCAGTTTTCTTTTTGTCTCCTCATTTGTTCGGGATGTCTGCTCTGGAAGACCAGCAATGCGCCGGCGCGTTGATGTGGAGTTGCGTCACTGTCGTTTACTTAATCGCCGGGGCAGTCTTCACCGTGCGTTTACTTTCGCCCCACCGATCGGAGCTTGTGATCTGAAATGTCACACCGTTCCGTGTTTCCTGAGTTTTCTTCCACTGCGGTGCAAGAGCTCCAATTAGGGATATCCACGCTGCTCTCAGACTACTGGGCGCTTACGAAGCCAGAAGTGAACTTCCTGATCTTGATCACAACTTTTGTAGGATTTTATCTGGCTCCGGCAAGGGATGGGCGGTTTTCATTCGCAGGGCTATTTAACACTCTGCTTGGTACGTTACTGGTAGCCAGTGGAACCGGCGCGCTCAACCAATACATCGAAAGAAAGTTCGACGCGCAAATGCGCCGAACCGCCCGGCGGCCGGCAGCCGCTGGCCGTCTAACACCGTCTGCGGTCCTGGCTTTCGGAACAATATTGGCGGTGACCGGCAGCATCTATCTCGCCATAGCTGTCAATCTGCTTGCGAGCGCGCTCGCAACGTTGACGTTGCTGCTAAAGGAAGCGGTAGAGTCTGGTTGTTTTTTAAGAAAATATTGCGCGTTCAGGCGTTTGGCGTTGAACACATCGGCAAAGACAGTCGGATAGTTGATTGACAGATACCACCGATAAAAACTTGAAGGCGAGCGGCCCATCGAGCTTGTGGCAACCGCTGCGCACGCCAACTTTTCGCAATCTGCTGGTTGCCGATGTGGTCTCCGATATCGGGACCTTTATGCAGAATGTGGGCGCTGCGTGGCTGATGGTGTCGCTTGGCGCTGGGCCGATTTACGTTGCGCTCACGCAGACCGCTGCGTCGCTGCCTTATTTTCTGCTGGCCCTACCCGCGGGATCGGCTGGCGATATCGTCGACCGGCGCAAGCTCGTTCTTATCACTGAGTCATGGATGATGGGTATCGCGTTACTTCTCGCGATCCTGACCATAAGCGGTTTCATGTCGCCGTGGCTGCTGCTGGTATTGACATTCGCTCTCTCGGCGGGAGATGCGTTTGAAACGCCGACCTGGCGTGCCATTCTGCCTGAACTTGTATCCAAGGAAGACCTTGCACCGGCTTCGGCGCTCAATGGTATCGAATTCAATCTCGCCAGAGCGGTCGGCCCTGCTCTTGCCGGGGTCGTTATCGCTGCCGCTGGTGTCGCCACCGCATTTGTCGCGAACTGCGTATCGTTTGGCGGTGTCATTTTTGTAGTCGCGAAGTGGAAGAGGCCAATACGCAAACGGACCACCCCGCCAGAAACATTCAGGGGTGCTACGGTCGCTGCCATTCGCTATGTCCGCAACTCTCCCGCCATTCTCACCGTAGTGGTTCGGACGGGCATAGTCATGTTTTTCTCCAGCGTACTGTTCGCATTGCTGCCGACGGTTGCGCGGGGCGTGAATAAGACTGCAATCGGCTATGGGTTGTTGCTGGGATGCTTTGGGGCTGGGGCAATTGCCGGGGCTTTGATCATGCAGATGGCCCGCGCCCGGTGGTCGAATGAGGTCATTGTTTCTGCCGCCGTAGTGATTCTGGGTTTGGTGATTGTAGCCATGAGTTCGCTACACAGTTTGCTCACGCTTGCTCCTCTATTGCTGATAGGTGGTGCGGCGTGGGTCAACTTTATTTCTCTGATCAGCGCTTTGATTCAAAATCTGGCGCCGGATTGGGTACGAGCGCGAGTTCTATCCATCTTCATTCTGGTTTATCAGGGAAGCTTTGCTCTGGGCAGCGCCGCATGGGGCGCCGTGGCTCAACGTGCAGGCATCCGAGTTGCTCTTGTTTACGCCGGGATTGGAACAATTGTGAGCGTGATGTTCGTGCTCTTCGCGAAACTTCCTGATTCCACCGCGGATCTGAGTCCCTGGAACCACTGGCGTGTGCCGGGGGTAATCAAAGAAGTGGAGTCCGACCTTTATCACGGACCGGTGCTGGTCACAGTCGAATACGCTGTTATTCCAGAGCAAGAGACGGAGTTCGTGGAGGCGATACATCAATATGCTCGTATACGGCGTCGTGACGGTGCATACCAGTGGGGAATCTTTCGCGATACTGAGATCGCTCACCGCTATCTGGAGACATTTATGGTGAATTCATGGGCGGAACATATGCGCCAACATGAGCGCCAGACACGAGCGGATGGCGAGCTTGAACGGCGCTTGTCCACTTTCGGTGCGCGGGAGCCGGAGGTGCGTCACATGATCTATGCGTATACGAAAGGAAGCGTAGATATTCACGCCGACGAATGAATGATAGGCTGGCATATTGCCGATGCGATGAGAGCCTGAGCTTGCACAATACTGATAAATCCTTACCCGAATTCGATGTGCAATCTTTGCTGCAATCTGCGGCTGTTGCGATTCGGGATACGTATTGTCGAGGTAGCTGCCGGCATCCAAACGCCGAAGAGTGTACAACCAGCACGCAACTGGTGTTCCCATATCGCGGGGTCTACGTGCGGCACATCGGACACGACCAAACCGTATGCGAAGCGAATCAGGTCCTGTTTTTCAATGCTTTCGAAGGCTACCGCGTTAGCCATCCTCTGCCGGGTGGTGATGCCAGCCTGACATTGCTCATCAACGAAGAGATGTTGCGTGAGCTGTCGCCATTCTGGCGAAGACTGTGCCGCAGCAGCGCCACTAGAGCTTGGGTGCCGATGCGGCCAATATCAGTTTCTTCATCAATGCGCGGACCGATGTCTTTTTTCAGAAACCGCCCGAACAGCATGACGACGCAATGGTGGTTGAGGCTATCAAACGAGCATGCGCATATGCGGAAGCTGGGGCAGATGGAATCTTCGCACCCGGTCTGGTCGATATTATTCTGATTGCGCGTTTGGCTAAAGAGTCGCCACTTCCGCTAAACATAATGGTTAGTGATGCCACTCCGCCCGTGCGGACGCTAGCTGAGCATGGCGTTGCCCGGGTGAGTCATGGTCCCCGGCCTTATCTCATGGCGATGGAGGTGTTGGAAGAAGCGGCGCGCGCGGTGAGCGCGTAAGGTGAGTCCAGAAAGCCTGCCATTATTTATGTGGGGTCGTAGTTCAGGTTTTGGCCGAGCCATCTCTCGACTTCCGCTACGCTCATTCCCTTGCGTTTGCTGTAGTCGACGACTTGGTCGCGGTCGATCTTGCCAAGGCTGAAATAGCGCGATTCCGGATGGGCGAAGTAGAGGCCACTCACGCTCGATCCAGGCCACATCGCGAATGATTCAGTGATCAGCATTCCGGTATTCGCCTGTACATTGAGCAAACGCCAGAGGGTGCCTTTTTCAGTGTGATCGGGGCAGGCAGGGTAACCGGCAGCCGGCCGGATGCCACGATATTTTTCGTGGATGAGATCCGCGTTGCTCAAGCCTTCTTCGCGGCCATAACCCCATTCACAGCGTACTCGCTTGTGCAGGCATTCGGCGAAGGCTTCTGCGAGGCGGTCGGCGAGGGCTTCAGCCATGATCGCGTTGTAATCGTCATGCCTGGCTTTGAAGCTATCGCACAATTCTTTCAAGCCGATGCCACTGGTTACGGCAAAAGCGCCGATGTAATCGGCCAGAGCAGTTTCCTTTGGCGCGATGAAATCGGAGAGAGAGCGGCAAGGCTTGCAATCTTCGCGGTTCGATTGTTGGCGGAGAAAGTGGAAGCGCTCGAGCAACTTTTCGCGTTTGTCGTCCGCATAAAGCTCGACATCATCGCTGACGGCGTTGGCTGGAAAGAAACCGTACACGCCGCGCGCTGTGATCAAGTTCTTCTCAATGATGACATCGAGAAGTGCATTAGCTTCGGTGAAGATCTGGCGTGCCTGTGCGCCTTGTGTCTCGTGCTCCAAAATGCGGGGATAAATGCCTTTCAGTCCCCATGTGTGGAAGAACGGGGACCAATCGATGAAGTCTCGCAAAGTTGCGAGAGGGAAGTTGTCGAGCACACGTACGCCAGTAAACGAGGGCACGGCAAGGTCTTCGACATGCCACTCGATCGGAGTTGGCCTTTTGCGAGCGTTCTCAAGGGAGACGACGGTTTGGCGCGGCGTAGAGTGCGCCTTGCGCAACGCTTCGTAATCGGCGCGATGCTTCGCCACAAACGCCGGCTTGCCCTCATCGCTGAGAAGGCTGGTCGTCACTGGCACGGCTCGGCTGGCATCCAGGATATGGACCACCGGCTCGCTGTAACTCGGTGCAATCTTTACGGCGGTATGCGCCCGGCTGGTGGTTGCTCCGCCGATGAGCAGCGGCAACTTGAAGCCTTGACGCTCCATCTCGCGAGCCACATGGACCATTTCGTCGAGAGACGGAGTGATCAGTCCGCTGAGGCCGATCATATCCGCCTTTTCCGCCTTGGCGCGTTCGAGGATTTTTTCGCAGGGGACCATCACCCCCATGTCGATCACTTCGTAATTGTTGCAGGCGAGGACGACGCCGACGATATTTTTGCCTATATCGTGAACGTCACCCTTGACCGTCGCCAGCACAATTTTTCCCTGCGCCTTAACCACTTCCCCAGCCGCAGCTCTGGCTTCCTTTTCTGCTTCCATGTAAGGAGTGAGGTGCGCCACAGCCTTCTTCATCACACGCGCGGATTTGACCACCTGGGGCAAAAACATCTTGCCGGCTCCGAATAGGTCGCCAACCACGCTCATACCCGCCATCAACGGGCCCTCGATCACCAAGAGAGGACGGCCTAGCTTTACGCGGGCTTCTTCGGCGTCGGCTTCGATGTATGTATCGATCCCTTTTACCAGCGCATGAGAAAGCCGCTCCTCAACCGTGCCGTTGCGCCACTCTTCAGCCTTCTTTTCACTTACTACCGCGCCAGCGCCCTTTAGGGTTTCGCCGTATTCAACCAGACGTTCTGTGGCGTCGGGACGGCGGTTCAACAGCACGTCCTCGACCAGCACCTTCAACTCAGGTTCGATCTCTTCGTAAACCTCGAGCATTCCGGCGTTCACGATGCCCATGTCCATGCCTGCCGCGATGGCGTGATAAAGAAATGCGGAATGGATAGCCTCGCGCACTTTGTTATTGCCGCGAAAGCTGAATGAAATGTTGGAGACGCCGCCGCTTACCTTGGCATGCGGCAGGTTAGCTTTGATCCAGCGCGTGGCATTGATGTAGTCCACCGCATAGTTGTTGTGCTCCTCCATGCCGGTGGCAACGGTGAGGATGTTGGGATCGAAGATAATGTCTTCTGCCGGAAAGCCGACTTGATCGACCAGTATGCGGTAGGCGCGCTCGCAGATACGAATCTTATCCTCGTAAGTCGCGGCCTGGCCTCGTTCGTCGAAGGCCATCACCACTACTGCGGCACCATATTTCAGAACTTTGGCGGCGTTCTGGCGGAATTTTTCTTCGCCTTCTTTCAGCGAAATCGAATTGACTATGCCCTTGCCCTGCATGCACTTCAGGCCAGCCTCGATGACTTCCCATTTCGAGGAGTCGACCATAAAAGGCACCTTGGCGACTTCGGGTTCGCTCCCCAGCAATTGCAGGAAGCGCGTCATGGCCATGACTCCGTCGATCATGCCTTCGTCCATGCAGATGTCGAGGATGTTCGCTCCGTTCTCGACTTGCTGACGGGCGACGCTTACGGCTTCTTCGTATTTGCCTTCCTTGATCAGCTTGGCGAACTTGGGCGAACCGGCTACGTTGGTGCGCTCGCCGATCATGATGTAAACATTGCGTTGCTGCGTGAAGGGTTGTGATCCCGAGAGACGGAGCGGCTTTGGCGAGGCGTGCTGAGGCACGCTCACACTGTCGGGCAAACTTATGTTTTCGGACACGCTCACGCTCTGCTCTCAATCTGGCCGGCGAAGGATTCTTCAGCGTGGATCGCCCCCAACTTTCGCGGAGGCTGGCCTTCAAGCGCTTTGGCGATGGCCGCGATGTGCTCGGGCGTGTTGCCGCAGCAGCCGCCGGCGATATTGATCAGGCCTGCGCGTGCGAAGTCGCCGAGATAACGGGCCATGTCTTTGGGGCCGAGATCGAAGCCGGTTTCCGAGAGAGGGTTAGGCAAACCGGCATTCGGATAGCAGGAGATCGCCACGTCCGCTTTCTCTGAGAGTTCTTCCAGGAACGGATACATCAGATCAGGACCAAGAGAGCAGTTGAGTCCTACCGAGAGCGGCTTTACGTGGTGCACGGCGTTCCAGAATGCTTCAGTAGTTTGGGCGGAGATCAGCGTTTCGCCGCCGCGCCCGACGGCGGCGGAGATCATTACTGGCAGTTTTTTGTCGTCCTGATCGAACACTTCACGGATGGCGACAAGCGCAGCCTTTGCGTTGAGCGAATCGAAAATTGTCTCAACCAGGAGCAGGTCTACACCCCCGGCGATGAGAGCGCGCACCTGCTGCGCGTAGGCGTTTTTGACCTGATCGAATGTGACCACGCGAAAACCTGGATCATCGGCATCGGGTGAGTTTGAAAGAGAGACAGTCAGAGGTCCAATCGCCCCGGCGACGAACCGCTGACGCGAAGTTGCAGTCGCAATGCGATCGGCCCACTCGCGGCACTGACGCGCCGACTGTTCGTTGATATCCCAGGTGAGAGTGTTCAGGAACGAATCGTCGATCACTTTTTGATAGAACTCAGGATCCTTGCGGCCGCCTTGTTCACGAGGATCGTCTACGAAAAATTCGCTTTGGGTGATGCTGGTGGCACCGAAGGTGTTCGTCTCAATGATGTCTGCACCAGCTTCCAGAAAGCGGCGATGGATATCGCCGATCATCTTCGGCTGGGTCAGAGTAAAAAGATCTCCATTATTGAGCAGGTCTTTCTTGGCATCCTTGAAACGATCGCCACGGATGTCGGATTCCTTCATGCCGTAGGTGCGGATGGTCGTACCCATCGCTCCGTCGATGATGGCGATGCGGCTCTCGAGGATCTTTTCCAGAGGATGTTGAGACTTGATCATGTTGTTCTGATGGTCTTGAACGCGCCTGCGATTCAGCCCTAACCTTGCTGGATTTTCGCGAAACTCGCCCTCTTTAATTATAGCGATTGGCGGGATATCGCAGCTCTGACCAGCGTAATCACTGAAGTAATCGTCAGCGCCTGATGCATTCCTTTACACTGATATCCGGCCCGAATACACGGCCATTCCAACCACTGCATCCATTCCAAGCCGATCGAGGGTGTCGATTTCCTCCTGCGTTGTGATGCCACCTGCAACAATGAGCTTCCGTGAAGTCGCCTTCCGAATTGCGAGCATGGGTTCCAATGGGATTCCGCTCATCAAGCCTTCGGTATCGATGTGGGTGTACAGGAACGTTTCGCAGTAAGGTTCGAGCGTTCGGATCATATCGAATGCAGTGACGGCGGTTTCTTTTCTCCAGCCCTCGATGGCGACCCGTCCGGCGCGCGAGTCGAGAGCAAAAGTTAGTGCTGCGGTTCCGAGATCACGTGCCAGCATTGCAGCATGGGGCTGATCGATTTTGCCATCTTTCAACAGGGAGGATCCGAAGATCACCTTGCGTGCCCCCGCTGCCAAAAGTTCGCGTGCCGTTTCGAGGCTGCGGATTCCACCGCCTACCTGGCAATTGAGCTGCCGCACAATCCGGTTCACGATTGGGCGATTGCTCCCAATACCCCGGGCACCGTCCAAATCGATCACCTGCACTATAGGGTATTTAATGAAGCGCTTGATCCAATCCTCAAAGTTATCGAACTCCAGGGCTTTTTTCTCACCCTGCACTAACTGCACGATCTTGCCGCCCATCAAATCGATCGCAGGAATCAACATGGCCACCTCACGGGTATGCCGGCGTCATGCAGTTCGCGTTTCAGCTCTGAAATATTTTCGAGACCGAAGTGGAAGATGGAAGCTGCCAGGGCCGCGTCAGCGCAACCTTTGCTAAATACTTCGATGAAGTCGCGGGCTGAGCCTGCGCCTCCCGAGGCAATTACAGGAATTGAAACCGCTTCCGCAACGCTGCGAACGAGATCGCAGTCGAATCCAGACTGAGTTCCATCGCGATCCATGGAAGTCAGCAGAATTTCTCCTGCTCCGCGATCCGCCGCTTCACGTGCCCATTGGATCGTGTCTAATCCAGTATGTGTGCGGCCGCCTGCAACGAACACTTCAAATCTTCTGTCGTTTTGTTTTGCATCAATGGCGACGACGACTGCCTGCGAACCAAATCGTTCTGCGATCTGGCCGATTAAGCCGGGTTCCCGCACCGCCGCCGAGTTGATGGCAATTTTATCCGCGCCCGCATCGAAGACGGCCGCAGCATCTGCGATGCTGCGAATTCCTCCGCCCACTGTGAATGGAATAAAGAGCGAGCGCGCCGTGGCGGAGATTGCACCCAGCATCGTTCGCCGGTTGTCACTTGTCGCAGTAATATCAAGCAGCACGATTTCATCTGCGCCGTTGCGCGCATGGGCCCCAGCGCATTCCGCCGGATCACCGGCATCCCGCAGACTTTTGAATTGCACGCCTTTCACGACGCGGCCATTGTCCATGTCGAGGCAGGCGATGATGCGCTTGGTCAGCAAGTTAGATCTCGCAAAAATTCTTTAGGATGGAAAGCCCGATATCCCCTGATTTTTCCGGGTGGAACTGCACGCCGGAAACGTTGTCTTTTTCCACTGCGGCGGAAAACTGTAATCCGTAATCGCTCACCGCGGTTGTTCCAATGCCCACCGGAACATGAAAGGAATGTGTGTAGTAGACAAATGCGCTTTGCGCGATGCCACGAAGTAAACGGGAGTCTGCTTGAACCGCGAGAGAGTTCCAACCCACGTGCGGAGATTTTACGGAAGAGGGAAACCGTTGACACTTGCCAGGAAAGATTCCGGCTCCCGCGCTTCCCGTACTTTCCTCGCTTCCTTCGAAGAGCCACTGCATACCAAGACAAATTCCCAGAAAAGGCTTGCCGGCGGAAACAGCTTGCAGCAATATTTGGCGCACTCCAGTTTGATCCAGCGCTCGCAAAGAAGAAAAATGTCCTACGCCGGGGAGCACGATTTTATCGGCTGCTGCGATCGTTTCCGCATTGCCAGTTATTATGGCTTCGACTCCAAGGTAAGCGAACGCCTTGTGCACAGAACGCAAATTGCCTGCACAATAGTCGATGATGGCGATCATAAAAGTCCCTTGGTGCTGGGCAGCATGCGGCCAAGCCGGCGATCGCGCGAGCAGGCTACCCGCAACGCCCGCGCGAACGCTTTGAAGAGCGCTTCAATCTTGTGATGGCTGGAACGACCGTAGAGCACGCGGATATGAACATTGGCACGGGCGGCGCGGGCGAAGCCTTCGAAGAAATCGTGCACCAGTTCGACTTGTAGATCGCCGACTCGCGTTGCGCGAACCTTGGTATCCACGACAGCTACTGCACGTCCACCGAAATCGACGGCGGCCAGCCCGAGAGTTTCGTCCATAGGCATGACGAAATAACCAGCGCGTAAAATGCCGCGACGGTCTGCTAATGCCTGATTAAAGACTTCGCCAAGCGCGATGCCGACGTCTTCCACAGTGTGGTGTTGATCCACATCCAGATCGCCGGCCGCTTTTAATTTGAGATCGAATCCGCCGTGCCGCGTAAACAATTCCAGCATGTGATCGAGAAACCTGATTCCGGTGGAAACCTCGTATTTGCCTCGGCCTTCAATCGTGAGGGCAATCTGAATGTCGGTTTCGGCGGTCTTGCGATGAAGCCCGGCTTTCCTCATGCTTTCACCTCGCGATGCAACCCGATTTCTTCGATTACTATCCGTAGGGCATCGATAAGGATTTGCACATGCTCTGTTGATCCCACGGTTAGCCGCACGCAGCCTTCGCAGCCCGGATCAGAACTTCGGTCGCGCACGAGAATTCCGCGCGTACGCAGAGATTGAACGAACTCTGTGTGAGTGGGGCCGATGCGTACGAGCACGAAGTTGGCGCGGCTTGACCAGTAGCGGAGTCCAAGAGTTTCGAGTTCCTGCTGCAATTGTTCACGGCCGCGCTTTACCTCTGCGACATAATTGTCCACGTACTGCTGATCCCGCAGCGCCTCCAGCAAGACGGCTAATGCAGCAACATTTACGTTGTAGGGAGAAGCAACACGACGCACCATGCCCATTTGCGCAGTGTTCCCAGCGAGAATGCCGATGCGAAGGCCGGCCAATCCGTAAGCCTTGGAAAAAGTGCGCGCTACAAAAAGATTTTCCGGCCATTCGGAACGACTAAGCATCGTCTCGCCGTGAAATTCAAAGTAGGCTTCATCTACGAGAATTGCCGCATACGGAGCGGCATCGGCGATTTGTCGCAACACTTCGCAATCCACTGCGGTTCCTGTCGGATTGTTGGGATTTGCAATTGCGATAAGCCGCGTGCGCTCGTTGATTCGCGAGAGCAATTCTTTCGCTGGAAAATAAAAATCTTGATCGGAGAGCACTTCAATCACGCGGGCACCCTCCGACTGCGCGAAGAGCTTATACATGGCGAAGGTGGGAGCGACGAGGATGACTTCGTCATTGGGATCAAGATACGTGGAACATAAGAGATGAATTGCTTCATCTACGCCATTTGTCAGCAAGACTTGCGCTTGGTTGAGCCCGAGAAAAGCGGCGATTTCAGCTTCAACCGGCTCACGTTCGGGATAGCGGGCGAGTGTTGCTGCATCGAGCGCACGCAGCCGCGCTAGCGCTCTCGGCGAGCAGCCGATCAGGCTTTCGTTGAAATCGAGCCGCAAACCATTGCGGCCCGCCAGCGGCGGTCGATAGGCATGCAAGTTCTTCACCGCGCTGCGTGCTTCAAGCATTCGTACACCTCACGCGTAAAGACTCGGCGTGTCCAACCAGACCTTCAGCTTCGGCTAATACAATCGCGGCAGGGGCAATTCGGCGAATACCTTCGCGCGAAATTTCCTGGCAGGAGATGATGCGAACGAAATCCAGCACGCTTAACCCGCCGCGCACGCGAGCCATCGTTCCCGTGGGTAAGACATGATTTGGGCCTGAGATATAATCTCCAGCCGACTGTGGCGTGAATTCGTTCAGAAAAATCGAGCCGGCATTATGCACCTTCGGCGCGAGTGTAGCGGGCAGCGTCAGATGTTCGGGTGCGATGCGGTTGGCTAGCTCGACCGCTTGATTGAGCGAAGAAACTAGCAGGATTGCGCCACGGTGGGAAAGCGACTCAGCGGCAATTGGATTCGTTTGAGCATGCAGCAGGACTTCCTTTCGCACGTTTTTCGCTAAGGGCTGCGAATTCGTAATAAAGACGACGAGCGCATCGGGATCATGTTCCGCCTGCGCCACCATGTCGGACGCGATGAACTTTGGATTGCCATCTTCGCTGATGAATACCGCCTCCGTGGGACCGGCAAGAAATTCGATAGCGCAATCGAATGCGACTAACTTTTTGGTGGTGGTCACATAGCGGTTGCCGGGGCCGACGATTTTATCTACTCGCGGGATGCTCTTAGTTCCGTAGGCCAGCGCCGCGATGGCTTGCGCTCCACCTACGCGGTAGAACTCGCGCACACCGAGAAATGCGGCAGCGGCCAGCGTGGCCTGCGCTGGCTTTGGTGACACGACGCGAATATCTCTCACACCTGCCACCTGCGCGGGAATAACCGTCATGAGCAAAGTAGAGGGCAATGGATAGCGGCCGCCGGGAACGTAACAACCCACCGATTCCAGTGGGCGAACAAGTTGCCCCACACAAACTCCGGGATGAATTTCGCGTCGCCATTCCTGTGGCCTCTGCCATTCAGAGTAGCGGCGAATATTATTTGCGGCTTGCGTGATGGCATTCTGCAATTCCAGAGAAATGCCTTGCCATGCTTTCTGCAAGTCTGTTTCTGGTATGCGTAAAACATCGTTCTTATTCAGGTTGTCCCAGCGCTCGGCATAGCGGCGCAAAGCCCGATCACCATTTTTACGAACATCATTCACAATGCGCCGGACGACCGGCTCAACCTTGGCCAAATCGCTTGCCCCTCGCTGCTCCAGGGCCCGCACGTAACGATCTCTCTTAGCGCCGTCGAGAATGCGCATCACATCACCACCTTATTCAGCGGATACTCGACGATTCCTTGGGCATTCGCTTCTTTAAGTTTTGGAATTAATGACCAGGCAGTATCTTCTTCGATGACGGTATTGACTGCCACCCACTCGCCATCAGCCAGCGGCGCAACCGTTGGATTTTTTAATGCCGGCAGCACGCTGAGGACTGCGGTCAAATCGGCTTTGCGCACGTTGAGCATGAGGCCGACACGGCCCAGCGCTGCGATGGCGCCGCACAACATCACAGCGAGGTTTTCAATCTTGCGCCGCCTCGCGGCATCAGCCCAGGCCGCTTTGTTTGCGATGAGTTGGGTGTTCGATTCGAGCACGGTCTCGATAATTCTCAAATGATTGGCGCGCAGCGAACTTCCCGTTTCCGTGACTTCAACAATGGCGTCGGCGAGCAGCGGTGGTTTTACTTCGGTCGCGCCCCAGGAAAATTCGACGCGTACAGGGACGTTCTTGCCCGCAAAATAATTGCGCGTAAAATTCACCAACTCTGTCGCAACGATGCGGCCTTCAAGATCTTCAGGCTTTTGAAAGCTCGAATCCTCAGGTACGGCCAATACCCACTTCACTTTACCGCGGCTTTGTTTGGCGTAAATCAGATCGGTGACGCGGGCCACGTCGAGCCCGCTTTCCAGAACCCAGTCGAGCCCGGTCAGTCCTGCGTCGAGCGCGCCATGCTCCACATAGCGCGCCATTTCCTGGGCACGAATGAGCAGGCATTCGATCTCGGGATCGTCGGTTGCGGCGAAGTAAGAACGCGCGTTTGTATAAACGCGAAGTCCGGCGCGAGCGAACAGATTTAGTGTTGCCTCCTGCAAGCTCCCCTTGGGAATGCCGAGACGGAGTTTCATCGCTGAACCTCCGCGGCCAGAGATCGAGCTTCCACGTGTACTGGCAGCTCTTGAGTAAAGCACGATCTCGATCCCGTGTGGCAGACCTTGCCTGCGCCCAACACTCGGACACGCAGTAATATTGTGTCGTTGTCGCAATCAACCCAGGCAGTTAACACTTGCAGGCGATTGCCGGAGGTTTCGCCTTTGGTCCAGAGTTTCTGCCGGGTGCGGCTGTAAAAAGTGACGAAGCCGGTGTTCAGAGTCATCTCCAACGCGTCGCGATTCATGAAGCCCACCATCAATAACTCACCGGTAGATTCATCCTGAATCACGGCTGGTGCGAGGCCTCCCATTTTGTCGAAGTCGATTTCCATCGAAGCGTCCTTCTTTCTTCCCGGCCTTCCGGCTCCGCGCAACAAACACAAAAAGCCCGCTGCGCGTTTCGCGTCAGCGGGCTTTGGATTTCCTATGAGTGCTTAGATCTTTATCCAAAATGCTCCGCTGACACGCTCATCGCATGGTGATGGTTGTGACGATGATGGTGCAGCGAAGTCATACCGGAAACGATAGTAGGACGAATCTCGCGCTTGCGTCAATTGTTTTCTGTGGCATTGATTAAGATTGAACCGATTCTTACAAAATGCGCCGTCGGGTTGGGGCGCGACCGTACCATGATCGTTCTGCACAATTCCCGCAGCGGAAACGACTTAGCACCCCAATTTGCAATCTGATTCAACTTCTTCTATCGCGAACTCGCATCAGTATTATCGATTTTTTGCATGAGAGGTGCGCTTTTCCCAAGCGCATTTCGGGGCTGGATATAATCTTCGCTATGCCTATACTCGATTATTCGGCGATGCTGGAAGCCGCAATGACAGAGGCCCGTAAAGGCTTGGCGGAGGGCGGCATTCCCATTGGGGCTGCGATTTTCGATGCGAACGGCAAATTGATGGGCACAGGCCATAACCGGCGGGTGCAGAACGGAGATCCTTCGGCGCACGGGGAGACTGACGCATTCCGAAACGCAGGGCGCCAGCGCAGTTACCGCAATTTAATTATGGTGACGACGCTCGCGCCCTGCTGGTACTGCAGCGGATTGATTCGGCAATTTGGTTTTGGAACGGTGATTGTGGGGGAAAGCCGCAATTTCAAGGGAGGCGCCCAATGGTTGCGCTCGCTCGGAGTAAAAGTCACCGACCTCGATTCCGCCGAGTGTGCTTCCTTGCTGAGTGAATATATCCGAACACACCCAGCCATCTGGAATGAAGATATCGGCGAGGAATGAAGTTCTCTCGGTACCCCTGCGGAATTAAAAATCCACCCGTAGTGACATCTGAATCTGCCGCGGACTGCCGATGGTTTTATTCACTGCGCCCAAACCAACGCCGCAGCTGTAAAAATTGTTTACGGGATTCGCGGTGCCGCAGCCGCTGGGCAAAACTGGCGTGCCTTGCACCGGAAAGTCATCGTACTCGGCATTTTGCGTAACGTCATCAATCGGCACATCGAAGCTGGCAGTGTTAGTTAGATTGAAAACATCGAAGGTGTATTTCACTGCAACCCGCTCGGTAATCTGTGTGACCTTTACCAGAGAGATATCGGCGCGCCGCTGCCACGACTGGCGGAAGATGTTGCGCTGGCCCGAGGTGAAATTGGTTTCAAAGGTGTCGCCCTGAGGAATGCCGCCGCCGAGGTCTCCGGGATTAAGCAAAGGCAAGGTGAAGCACGAAGCCTTCAGCGCGGTGGCGCTGGGGTTGAAGTAGGCGTCGGCTCCCGAGAGGCCGGTGACTGCATTCTTTGGCGTGCATCCGGGAGCCAGCGGGACAACGGGATTCGTGATGCCGTCCGAGACCCCGTAAAAGACGCTGCCCACCGCACCGGAATAATCGACGATGCTGTACGGCTGACCGCTCTGGATCACGGTGAGGCCCTGAATGGCCCAGCCGTTGCCGACTTTGCCTTTGAACGAAGACGCCGAGAAAAATTTAGGGAATTGATAAAGGTAGCTGAAGTTGATGACATGGGTGCGGTCAAAGTCGGACGAGCCATAGGCGGAGCGCAGGTTGAGCGGGTTGTTGCCGTTGTAGAACAGGCCCATGCCGCTTTGCTCGTCAAGGGAATGAGAGTAAGTATAGGAAAAACCCACTTGCAGGCCATGGCTCATGCGTTTTTCGACGTGAGTTTGCAGGGCGTTGTAGGCGGAAACTCCAGCTGCTTTGTAAGTCTCCGACTCGGCGGAATAACCGATGTAAGGAACGCGCAAATCGATGTTGCCGCCTTCGTAAGTGGCGAGCATGGAACAAGGCGTGGTCGTCGCGTGCGGAGCGCAGGGCAGACTCAACGGGTTGAATGTGGTTGAATTCAAAACCGTGTAACCATAGGTGTAATCCTGTTCGTAAGGTGTCCCGGGGCGAATGGGGTTGGTGGGAGTTGCGATTTGTGCCTGGTTAAAAGGAATGGGAACAATCTCGTGCCGGCCAAGATTGCCGACGTACCCGATATCGACGGCGAGATCGTGTCGCGGTTGCCATTGCACGTCGAATGTCTCATTGATCGTGTAGGGAAGCTTGTTTGCTCGGTTGTAGGTGGCGAACGAAAAAAGCTGAGATCCCTGCGAAATGGCGGCGGCCACGCCATTTCCGGGCGTGGTGCTGTAAGGAATGTAATTATTTACGTCGGCCGGATTGCCGGTTGGAGCCGGCCCAAGCGACGTTCCCCACGGATTCGACAATGAATACGTGGGCAACGGGCAGGTTGGAATGTAGCCGAGATACAAGCTGGTCGTAGCGGGATTGCAATTCTGCGCGTTGACGAAGGGTGGGGTCTGGTTGACGCCGAAAGGTCCGCCGTTGACCACGCCGGCGGCATAACCGGGAGAAAGGTAAGTGAAGAGTTCGCCGCGATCATAGTAAAGTCCGGCACCGGCGCGAACCACAACCTTGTTGTTAAATTTTTTCGGACTCCACGCTACGCCTAGACGCGGCGCCAGGCCCCATTGCCGTCCGGTAAGAGTGGTATTGCTGACGCCTTTGGTGGGAAAGAGATTATTGTTGCCGGCGATAATAATGCCGTTGGAGCTTAACGTGTCGGTGGTTGGGTTGTAAGAATACAAAGAAGGATCGAAGTTATAGATGCGCCCATTTTTTTCCGTGAGGCCACCATTCCAGTCGAAGCGAAGACCGCCGGTGAGACTTAAGTTCGAACGGTACTGAAATTTATCCTGAATGTAGGCACCGGTTTGTCCCGCGCGGTAGTAGCGGTTGGCATTCCCCTGTAGAAATTTGGTGGTTGTGAAATCGTCGTTAGTCGTAACAAATCCCTGTAGAAACTGGCCGAAATCCGCCGATGAAATTATGCCCTGATTGGTTCTTTCGTCGCGCGTGTTGAGCTGCGTGTAGGCATAGCTGCCGCCGAAGGTTAGAGAGTGTCTGCCCCGCGTCCAAATGGCATTGGCTGAGGGCATGATGCGGTTTTGAAAAACTCCGGTGAACGCGCCTTGCGATGCCGAGCCTTGGCCGATCGACAGAAAATCATTAGGTACGGGCGAGGACGCGGTGAGAATATTCACAATCGCCATGCCGGGGAAAAAAGGCGATCCGAAGGTGTTGATACCCGCTTGCTGGGGCGTGAAGGGCTGCTGGATCGTGCTGTAAACCTTTTCGCGAAGCACTCCCAGAACTTCGACTACGCTGAGATTCGACCGCAAGGTTTGCGTATTGGTGAGCGAAGCCACCTGGCTTCCAGCATCAAGATTTTGCGTGAACCCCGCTACGTTGGAGTAAGCATAGGGAGCGACGCTGGGATCGTGCTGGTAATAATATTTGGCTGAAACCGTATCTTTGGAGCTTTTGTTCCAATCGAGGTTGGTGATGGCCTGATCGGCGGTGAAATATGCGGTGCCGGGCACGACTGCATTTTCAGGAAAGGTTGGTGTGGGCGTGACCCCGTCGCTCCACGGGATCATGTATTGCCCGTTGGGCAGTTGATATTGAAGGAGCGTGAGGGCCACCGGGTTGATCTGACTGGCCGTCATTGTGCCGTAGCCGTTGGGCGTCAGAAAATCGTTGTTGGCGATGTTGACGAGGCAATTGGCAAAGGCAGGGCCCTGGCGGCTGGACGTGCCGCAATAGGTTGGGTTCAAGTCCAATGGAACCATCAAACGCGAGATTCCGATTTCCTGATCGGAATCGTGAATATGCTGATAGCTGACAAAGCCGAACAGCTTGTCTTTGATCAGGGCTCCGCCCAACGTTCCGCCTAAGGTATAGCGGTGCAACTCCGGAACTTTTTCGTTGGAAGGAATATTGGGATCCTGATTGTAGAAATAAGGCGCGGAGTTGAGCCAGTCGGTGCCGCGATGCAAATACGCGGTACCGTGCAGGGCGTTGGTGCCCGAGGCTGTGCTCATATCGATGTGTGCGCCGCTGGTTGAGCCTTGCTGCGCGTCGTACATCGAAGTATTCACGCGTAATTCCTGAATGGTTTCCTGCGGCGGCGTGGGCAATGACTGGCCCACTGCAAGATAGACGGAAGCTGTACTTTGAATCGGTTCGGCGCTGGTGCTCGATCCGGGACCGCCAATACCGGTGTTGTTCACGATGCGCGCGGAGTTCACCTGGCTGGTGCTTTTGCCGTTGAACAGATTGCTGGCGTCGACGCCGTTGAGCAGGAAGCTGTTGCTGGTATCACGCTGACCATTCGCCCAGATCGGCTGGTTGCCTAATCCGCTGTTGGCGCCCGTGCCGCCGGGCAGTTCGGCATTTACTCCGGGAGAAAGGATGGCAAGCCCGGTGAAGCTGCCCGTGGGCAGCGGAATGGCATCGATCTGATTTTTGTCGAGGATGTAGCCGTTCGTGGTATCCACGGCGTTGATCATGGGATCGGCCTGCACTTCCACAATGGTGCCCACCTGGCCGATAGGCAGCACTGCGTTTACCGTCGCTGTGCGATCCGCCTGCACTGTGATGGAAGGAACTTTCTGCGTCTCAAATCCGCCGTGAGTGAAAGTGAGCGTGTATGTGCCGATAGGTAAATTAACAAAATCGTAGATGCCGTTGGCATTGGTATTTTGGGTGCGTGTGAGTTTTGTTTGATCTCCGACGATGGTCACAAGCGTGTCCGGTAGAACTCCGCCAGTCTTGTCAGTGACCGAACCAGTGATGCCGCCGAGAGTTTGTTGAGCATGAACGGATGCGAGGAAGAACAGCAAACATAAGGATGATGCGGTAAGGAGAACGGCCAGTCGAATTCTCTTGAGCATCAGTAACCTCGTGAATTTAGCTATTTTGTTCGAAATGGAAGTAAGTTTGCACAAGGCTGCCTGCGAGCGATTGAAACCACTCGTTATCCCAATAAAGATGGTTTGTATTTGCCGGTCGGATGACGGGATGACTTTACACGAGCACGGCGTGGAAACAAAAGCGTTTTGTAAGCAAAAATTTCTTTACTGCGGATTCGATATTTTTCTTGCGCAGCAAGCGATGGCGGCAAGCTGGATCAGGTTTGAACAGAAGCGCTTTTGTGGCGGCTACTCAATGCAAACCATAACAATCCACCGATCAAATAAGCGAGATAGATATACGGCAGCTTCCCGTAAGGACCTTCGGGGACGGGATAGAAGTTTCCAACCAACGCGAGAAGCATCGCACAACTGGCCAGCACGGGAATGATTCGATCTCCTGCTCGAAATAAATTTTTCGCCCGCAGGTAACGCGGAAGCGCACCGCAAACCAAGGCATAGGCCACAATGAACCCATAAGTGGCCAGCGAGCCCATCCAGCCGTAGACATCAAAGCCGCTGGCACCGCGGGCTGCCAGCACCGCAACCGGAAGCAAAGCAGCGATGCCTGTGATGATTACAGCGCGGCTTGGAGTTTGGTTCTGCGCATGAGTATTTCGCAGAGAGCCGTGGGCGAGTCCGTTGTGAGCCATCAACAACAGAACACGAGCTGCGGCGGTGATGCAGGCCAGCGTTGCGGCAAACATGCTGACCAGTGCGCCAATATCGATTAACAATCCAAGCACAGGGACGCCGCCAACCCGTGCCAGCAAATACATGGGAGCCTGGCTCGTGCCCAAATCCTGCCCGGCAGCATGAAAGCCCAAAACCTCGGCATAGGCAGAGACGGTGAAGAACGCCCCAGCGAGAACCGCGCTTTGAATCACCGCGCGCGGAATGGTGCGTAGAGGGTTGCTTGCCTCGGAGCCGAGTGTGGTCGCGCTTTCGAAGCCGACAAAGCTGAAGAGCGCAAGTACCAGGCCTAAACGAAGTCCGCTGCCGGTCATGCCGTGAAGATGAAGTTGCTCGGCGTCCAAGTGCCAGCCGTGACGGACAAGCAGCAGAACAACCACGATCGCGATTAGCGTAACCGATGTGGCTTCGATCCACAGCATAAGGCGCGCGGAAATCTTTACATCGCGGTAAGCGATCCAGATTGAAATTACGGTGACGAGCGTGGCCAGCAACGCCGTGGAGTAAACATGCCCGGTGGCATCGTGCAAAAGAAGGTTCGCGTAGTGATAGAAGCCTCCAATCACGCTCGATCCCGTGGCCACGTAGGCGAGGAGCAGGCTCCAAGCGACAATTGCAGACAGCCACGGTGGCAATGTGCTGACTGCGTAGATGTAAAGGGAACCGGGCGAGGCGGAGTGGCGCGCATAGCGGCTGATGCAAAGCGCTACCAGTAGAATCGCTATGGTGGCAAGCCCATATGCCAGCCAGGTGCCGTTGCCGGCAAGCGCGAACACCAGCGGAATAGTCGCTGCGGGCGTAGCCGTAGGAGCTATGGTTGAGACTGACTGCGCAAGCGTTTCGAGAGGAGACAGAATCTCGCGACGTAACCCGTACTCTGGGGAAAGCTCCTGTGCGATTAACTCCATGCCATAGCAATCCTTTTGCGAAACAGATTGGGGATGGATTGTATAACACGCTTATGCGAAGAATAGAAATACAGCGCACGGAAGCCACGATTCGTAAATTTTTCTAATATTTTAAAGCTGAGTGGATGCGCGCGATTTGTTTGGAAGTAATGTTTCGTATCTAAAATTTCTTGACTCCATTGATATTCAATCGCATGATAATGGTGAGCGGTACACGGTGAAGGAGTTCGCCGAATTTCAACCGCTGTCCCTTTCTTAAGCCGGGAACAGCTGATGACTCCTGACAAGCGGGCCTTGTCGCGGAGTCATGGCAGACGGCAAGAATCCGCAGCAAAATTGGCAGTTGATTGTGTTTCGAATCCAGACCGGCTTGGTATCGCATCTCGGTGCGTTACCTCAAACGAATATTCGTTCGCGGGCGAGTATCGATGATCGACACGGAAAATTGTTCAGTGAGAAAGGAACATGAACGGCAAATGAAATATTTGATGGTGGCGATTGGGGGTGCACTCGGATCGGTTTTGCGATTCTGGCTGGGCAGTTACATTGGAGGGCGGTTGGGTAGCCGTTTTCCATACGGCACGTTTGCCGTCAACATGACCGGTTCGTTCCTGATCGGTATGGTGCTGACTGTTTTGGCCGAGAAGACCCAGTGGAGCATGAACTGGAGGTATCTAATCGCTATCGGCTTTATCGGTGGGTACACAACGTTTTCGGCCTTCGAATATGAAACATTTCGACTTTTTCAGGATGGCGAGATGCGGAGTGCGATGCTCAACGTCACGCTAAGCGTAGTGATTGGCTTTGTCGGTGTGTGGATGGGGGCGATGGCGGGAAGAGCTATTCAGTGATGCGAATGATTAAGATTAAATTGGTGCGTCTGAGTGATGTGGGCGCAAAGATGTACCCCTTAATTGACATCCTATTCCGGCCTCGTATATAAGGTTGGGCCAGAGTAGCTTCCCCCACTTAAGCAGCCCGGCGACTGTATTATTCTCCGCCGAAGGCTGATCATATTTTTTCGTCTTTCCTGGAAGGATCTGCCATGCCGAAATCCCCGAATCCGAGCCAGCCCGCCTGCCACACTCGCGCACGAAAACAAACCAGCCCAAAATTTCTTTTGTCCACCTTAGCGCTCGTCGCATTGGCGCTCTGCGCCGCCGTGTCCGCACAAACTACGGTCACAACCATCGCAAACTTTGACCTAACCAATGGTTGGGAGCCAAGCGGAAATCTAGTCCAGGGTTTTGACGGCAATTTCTACGGTGTCACCGAGATGGGTGGAACCCTGGATAACGGGACCGCCTTTAAGATCACTCCTGACGGCACGCTAACCACGATCCACAACTTTTGCACCTCAACCTGCGGCGACGGCAAATTTCCCTTCACCGGCCTGATTCTCGCGCCCAATGGGAACTTTTACGGTAGCACCGTCGGTGGGGGAGCTCACGATGGCGGGGTGGTTTTTGTAATGACACCGCAAGGCGAAGTAGCCACGCTCTACAGTTTTTGTGCGCAGACCGCCTGCGCCGACGGCTCAGATCCTCGCGAACTCCTGCTGGCCAGCAATGGAAACCTCTACGGAACCACTGCGGAAGGCGGAAACGGCGCTAACTGCCGCTATCAGGGTGGTTGCGGTACGGTGTTTGAACTTACCTTGACCCGTGAATTCACCTCCCTGTACGACTTCTGCACATCAAAAGACTGTGCTGACGGCAGCTATCCTTATGGCAGTCTTGTGCAGGGCGTAAATGGCAACTTTTACGGTACCACCAGCCAGGGCGGGATCACCGGCTGCCAAGCCAACTCAAAAGGCTGCGGAACGATTTTTGAAATCACTCCCACCGGCAAGCTGACCACCCTTTATCGTTTCTGTTCACAAACTATGTGTACCGACGGCGCAGAGCCGCAGGCAGGCCTGACGCTGGCCAGCAATGGCAACTACTACGGAACCACCCTCGAAGGCGGCAATTACTTCGGCTCAACTGGCTATTACGGCGGCACGGCCTTTGAAATCACTCCGCAAGGCAAATTTTCTACTCTTTACACCTTCTGCCCCGATAACACTTGCACCAACGGCAGCGACCCCTTTGCTGGCATTACGCAGGGCACCGACGGGAACCTCTACACGGTTACCTCTCAACCGGGCATGGTGACGGCAATCACTCCGCAAGGCGAGGCCACTGTTTACATCATCTTTGACTGGACAACCAATGGAGTAATCCAAGCCACGAATGGAAGTTTCTACGGAGTTGCTACAGCAGGTGGCACCAACGGCGATGGGTTCGTTTACACCCTGTCAGCCGGACTTGCTTCGTTCGCAGAAACCCTGCCAACTTCAGGCAAGACCGGCGCGAGGGTTGTGATTCTAGGTAACGATCTCACGGGAACGACCAGCGTTACGTTCAATGGAACGCCGGCAAGCTACAAAGTCGAGTCACCGAACGAAATCATCACTGCAGTTCCTTCCGGCGCAACCTCGGGCACGGTGGAAGTGGTTACGTCCGGAGGGATACTCAAAAGCAATGTTGTATTCCGGGTGGTGGAATAAAGCGGACACAGAGCGGACTGGGGTGAAATTAAAATTGGTGCGGAAGGGGGGACTTGAACGCTAGGCTTGAAATTTGGCCTGTGGATTTCTTGTTGGATTCCGTCTTCGCAGTTACGCTTCCGCAAGAAGGCTCTCACGGTTGAAGAACTGGCTGGGCCGCTTTGTATTGCCGCCCGAACTCTGTACAAGGAGGTTGAGGATGACCACATCCCGTTCTTTCGCGTGCGCAGTTCCATCCGTTTCGATCTCCATCAAAATCGCGGACTGGCTCGAAACGAAGATGCCGGCACATTCTGTTCGGGCCCAACGACCGGATGCATCGATCGCTCGCGCTTAACCCTCAGGGCTGCTGAACGAAATCTTTCCCGAGTGAAAATAACGTTTAGCCCTATTTTCGTTATCGACCATAAACGAAAATAGCGAATTGCAGATTTCTCCAAGGACGACGTTGGATAGATCCATTACGCAAACGCCGCCAGACTGCCTTTGTTGATCCGGGCCTGTACATCGTTATTGCGGATGCCTTTCAAATAAACCATCGTGGACGCGATGTCGCCGTGCCCCATCCATTGCTGTAGGGTGCGGATGTGGATGCCGTGCTGGAGGTGGCGCGTGGGCCATGCTGCATATCGCGCTGCCAAGGCGACATCGATAGCGTTCGAATGCAGTAACATCTATGCATGCCGGTTGAAACGGAAATGCAAGCTCGCACTTCGATCCGCGCGCCGCGCGGTACCTCGATCACATGCAAAGGCTGGCAGCAGGAAGCTGCCATGCGCATGTTGATGAACAACCTTGATCCGGATGTGGCGGAGCGTCCGCAGGATCTTGTGGTTTATGGCGGCACTGGGCGCGCAGCGCGGAGTTGGGAGGCTTACCACGCGATCATTGCAGCTTTGAAGAGTTTGGCGAGCGACCAGACTTTGCTGGTGCAATCGGGCAAGCCCGTCGGCGTGTTCAAGACGCACGATCATGCGCCGCGCGTGCTGCTGGCGAATTCGAATCTCGTGGGCCATTGGTCGAACTGGGAAAAGTTTAACGAACTCGAGCGAGCCGGCTTAATGATGTATGGGCAAATGACAGCGGGTTCGTGGATTTACATCGGCTCGCAGGGAATTGTGCAGGGAACGTTCGAAACTTTTTCGGCTGCCGGCGAAAAACATTTTGGTGGCGATCTCGCGGGCAAGTTGATCGTCTCCGGCGGTATGGGCGGAATGGGCGGAGCGCAGCCTTTAGCCGCAACCATGACGGGCGCGGCGTTTCTGGGAATTGACGTCGATTCCGGGCGCATTAAGAAGCGCCTGAAGACTGGCTATTGCGACTTCATGGCCACCACGCTCGACGAGGCGCTGCGCGTTCTGAAGGATGCCGTGCGCAAGAAAGAAAACGTTTCGGTCGGGCTGGTAGGGAACTGCGCGGACGTAATTCCGGAGTTGACTGAGCGCGGCGTGGTGCCTGACATCCTTACCGATCAGACTTCGGCGCACGATCCGTTGAACGGATATGTGCCGAACGGAATGACTTTAGCCGAGGCTGTCGAGTTACGAAGAAATGATCCGCAGGCGTATCAGGAAAAGTCGCTGGATTCGATTGCGCGGCATGTGGAAGGTATGTTGCGCTTGCAAAAGATGGGATCGGTCACGTTCGACTATGGCAACAATATTCGTACGTTTGCCTTTCAGCGCGGCGTAAAGAATGCATATGACTTTCCCGGATTTGTTCCTGCGTATATCCGTCCGCTATTTTGCGAGGGGCGCGGGCCGTTTCGCTGGGTTGCATTGTCGGGAGAACCTTCTGACATTCATGTGACTGACGATTTGGTTCTGGAGTTATTTCCAGAGAACCGCATATTGCGGCGGTGGATTGATCTCGCGCGCAAGCGGATCAAGTTCCAGGGACTGCCGGCGCGTATCTGCTGGCTGGGTTATGGCGAGCGCGCGCAGTTCGGCTTGGCAATGAATGACCTGGTGAAGAAAGGGAAAATCAAAGCGCCGATCGTGATTGGGCGCGACCATCTCGATTGCGGTTCGGTGGCGTCTCCCTACCGCGAGACCGAGAGCATGAAAGATGGTTCCGATGCGGTGGCTGACTGGCCCTTGCTGAATGCGTTGCTGAATACTGCTGCAGGCGCGTCATGGGTGTCAATTCACAACGGCGGAGGCGTGGGCATTGGCTATTCGCTGCACGCGGGGCAGGTCACCGTGGCCGATGGCACAGATGAGATGGCCAAGCGCATCGAGCGCGTGCTGACCACCGATCCGGGGATGGGCATCATCCGCCATGCGGATGCTGGATATGACGAGGCGAAGGAGTTTGCGAAGAAGTCCGATGTCAGCATCCCTGGGATGTGATTCTAACAATCAACGTGGCACACGATTCTGCTGTGATCCTGCTAGACTATTCGCTGCTTGGCTGCAAACAGAAATAAGAAATTACAAATTCACCACGCGTTGTTACTGTTCAACGCGTCCCAGTTAATTACACTCAAGCCGCACTCTCATGTTGCTGGTCCCCGCCGCGGAAACAGTCTCAAAGATCTCGGCATAATTAAAGATGGTGCGGCTCTTTGCATTGGAGGAAAGATAGTCTCCGTCGGAGCCACTAAAGATGCCCTGCGCGACCCCTGGCTGAAGAAAAATCGCAAGAAAGTTCTTGAGATCGACTGCGCTGCAAAAGTCGTGTTGCCCGGCTTCGTTGATTCCCACACGCATCCGGTTTTTATTGGCCCACGGGTGGTGGATTTTGAAAAGCGCATCGAAGGCGCTTCCTATGAAGAAATCGCCGTAGCTGGCGGCGGTATCCGGTCCAGTGTTGAGACGGTTCGGCAAGCAGGGAAGCGGGTTCTTTCCGAAAAAGTTCTTGCCGTGCTGCGCGACATGGCTGCCCATGGTACGACTACGGTTGAGGCCAAATCGGGCTATGGGTTGACGGTGGAATCGGAGATAAAGTCTCTCGAAGCCATCCGCGATGCTGCCGTGCGCTGGCCGGGAATGGTGGCCGCAACTCTACTAGGTGCCCACGTCGTCCCAAAAGAATTTCAGGGTTGCTCACAAAAATATGTTGAGCTCGTCTGTAAAGAGATGATTCCGCAGGCGGCCCGGCGGAAGCTCGCCCGGTTTGTCGACGTTTTCTGCGATAAAGGGGCGTTTACAGCGGCCGAGGCCGAGCAGGTTTTTCAGGCGGCCGTGCAGCACGGTCTCAGCGTGCGGGCTCACCTGGGGCAGCTTTCGGAGACGAGTTTGCGGCCGTTCTTGCGATTCAATCCGGCTTCATTCGATCACATGGATCACGTGAGCCAAGACGATATCAAGCAATTGGCCAAAAGTGACACCGTCGCTACGTTTGTGCCGGGAGCGAATTATTTTCTCGGCCTGAAGGAATATCCAAATGCGCGCAAGTTGATCGATGCAGGCGTACCGGTGGCGTTGGCTACGGATTACAATCCGGGCACTTCGCCAACATTGAGTATGCCGATGGCTATGTCATTGGCCTGCACGCACATGAAGATGACACCGGCCGAGACGATTACGGCAGCCACCGTGAACGGGGCGTGGGCGTTGCACGTGCCCGACAGAAAAGGCACAATCGAACCCGGCAAAGATGCGGATTTGGCGATCTTCCCCGTCGACGATTACCGTGAAATTCCTTACTGGTTTGGAACGAATCGGTGTTCCATGACGATCGTGAATGGAACCGTTGTTCATGAGCAGTGAACTTTTACCAGAGATTTCCCGTAGTACAAGGCAAGGATATGCAGTAGTGCGCCTTCTAAGCGCGATCTAAGCCCTCTGACGAATTGATGTTGGGAACAAATTAAAGTAAATCATCTCCCGAGGAATTTATGAAACGAACTCTAGCGGTACTTACCCTTGCATTAGCGGCAATTCCTTTGGCAGTCGCGCAGCGGTTGCCGGAAGTTGCTACTCCCGAGAATTACAAACTCAGCTTTGTGCCCAATCTCGACAAAGCGACGTTTGATGGCGAAGAGACCATCTCAATCCACGTGCTCAAGCCTACTTCGGAAATCACCCTGAATTCCGCCGACATCGACTTCCACGATGTAACCATTGCCAGTAACGGCAGCACGCAGGCCGCCAAAGTAACCCCCGAAAAAGATAAAGAGATGGTAGTGCTTTCCGTGGAGAAGGCGCTCGCCGCCGGACCAGCGACGATTCACATCACCTACAGCGGAATTCTCAACGACGAGATGCGCGGCTTCTACATTGGCAAAGACGATCAGGGGCGCAAGTATGCCGCGACGCAGTTCGAGTCCACCGATGCGCGCCGCGCCTTCCCATCGTTTGACGAGCCGGCATACAAGGCCACATTCGACATTACGACTGTTGCCGATAAAGGCCAGGTTGCAATTTCCAATTCCAAGATCGTTTCCGATACACCCGGCCCGGGTGACAAACACACGGTACGCTTTGCGACCTCGCCGAAAATGTCTTCTTATCTCGCAGCGCTGGTCGTCGGCAATTTCGAATACATCGAAGGCGAGGCGGATGGTATTCCGATCCGCATCTACACCACTCCTGGCAAAAAAGAAATGGGACGCTTTGCCCTGGAAACTGCCGAGCACGTTTTGAGTTATTACGACAAATATTTCAGCATCAAGTATCCCTACGGAAAACTCGACCTCATCGCCATACCCGATTTTTCCGCCGGCGCCATGGAAAATACGGCTTGCATCACCTTTCGAGAGGTGCTCTTGCAGATTGATGAGAAGCATGGTTCGGTTGGCTTGAAGAAGACCATCGCATCGGTAATCGCGCACGAAATGGCTCACCAGTGGTTTGGCGATCTGGTCACGATGAAGTGGTGGGACGATATTTGGTTGAACGAAGGCTTCGCCACCTGGATGTCGAGCAAGCCGATCGAGGCGTGGAAGCCGGAATGGAATTTCGATCTGGATGACGTGAGCCAGGCAGGCGGAACTATGAATACGGATTCGCTGGCCAATACGCGGCCGATCCACCAAGCGGCGGAGACGCCGGGACAGATTCTGGAATTATTTGACGGAATCGCCTACGGCAAAGCTGCTGCCGTTTTAACAATGCTTGAAGCTTATTTGGGTGAAGATACTTTCCGCGCGGGCGTGAACGCATATATTCAGCAACATCGATATGCAAACGCCACGGCCGACGATTTCTGGGAGGCGCAGGCGCATACCTCGAAAAAACCGGTTGATCAAATCATGCCAACGTTTGTGAAGCAGGCGGGCGTTCCGATCATCAACGTGAAATTGCAGTGTTCCGGCAATACGACGACGGTTTCATTGGATCAGCGGCGTTACTACGTCAATCGCGAAAAATTTGAGGAACCGAACGACGAGCTTTGGCAAGTTCCGCTGTGCATGAAGGGCTCGGCCGACAACGGAAAGACGAAGTGCGAGCTTCTCACCAGGAAAGAACAAACGTTCACGCTTCCGGGATGTTCGAACTGGGTTTTAGCGAACGCGGGCGCGACCGGATATTACCGCGTTGGCTATCAGCCGGAAACAGTGCGGGCTTTAGCGCGCGACGCTGAAAGCAGGCTTTCTCCCGCCGAGCGAATTGCCCTGCAATCGGATATTTGGGCTTCGGTGCGAGTGGGCCGCGAACCTGTTGGTGACTATCTCGCATTGGCGCAAGGGTTGGGCAGTGACCGCAACCGCGCCGTGCTCGGCGACACCGTGGGACGGCTGGATTATGTGAGCCGTTATCTGGTTACCGACAGCGATCGTGAATCTTTCCGCGCATGGCTGGCGCAATTGCTGACTCCAATCCTGAATGATGTAGGCTGGGAGCCGAAGCCGGGTGAGAGCGATGAGCAGAAAACTCTGCGGGCAAGTGTGTTTTTCTCGCTAGGTTACGATGCACGCGATCCGCAAGTACTGGCGCAGGCTAAGAAAATTGCCGATCAGGCAATTGCCAACCCATCATCCATAGGGCGAGAGATAGCGGGTAGCGCCATTCATCTGGCGGCCTTTACCGGGGATGAAGCTTTTTACGACAAACTCATGGCGGCGCTGAAGAATCCTAAGTCACCCGAAGAATACTACATGTATTTGTTCGCGCTGCCGCGGTTTGAAGATCCAAAGCTGTTGCAAAAGACGCTGGACTACGCCATCTCTCCGGATGTTCGTTCACAAGATGCATTGCAGTTGGTAGGCGGTGTGATGCAAAATCCGGCGGGAGAAAAGCTAGCCTGGGATTTTGTTCTATCGCACTGGGACGCGGTCCAAAAATCCGGTGGTCCATTCGCCAGCGCACAGGTTGTGGGATCCACCAGTTCGTTTTGTGATGCGAACATGCGCGATCAGGTCAAAGAATTTTATGCCGCGCACAAAATCGAAGCGGCAGAGCGAACCTATCGCCAATCGATCGAACGCATCAACAACTGTGTCGATCTCAAAACGCAGCAGGAACCGCAGTTGGCTTCGTGGCTGGGACAGCACGGGACATCTGCTGGAGGGCAATAGCTGGAATTGTTAGCGCTTGCAGCGCGCAATGGTGGTGTGCAGTTGAATCGCTCACTGTCGTTGCGCGGTTTTATTTCCAGCAAAACTAAGTGCTGCAAAATTAAAATTTAATGATCGCATTGTCGTCCTCCCCGCTGAGGCGACTTTGTTATAATCAACAGCGTTCCACACGCGTTCGACGTGGAGGTCTGCTCTCGCAGGCACAGCGTGACTCGAACAATCCTCGCAGCCCGCGATGCATGGTGGGTTTCGAAAAGTGGCCAGGTAGCTCAGGTGGTAGAGCGCAGCCCTGAAAAGGCTGGCGTCGGCGGTTCAACTCCGTCCCTGGCCACCATCATTCCAAAGCACTTGGGCGTTTTCGCCCAATTTCTTCAGCCCAAGGTTCAGCCCAAGATAGATCACTGAATCGTCTCCGTGAGCAGGTGACCCTTGTCTCCGAGTAGGAGTGCCAAGAACTTGCCCTGTGCTTCGAGCCTCGATTCCTGGTCGGACTGAGCATACAGTTGCATTGTCGTCCTTACATCCTCGTGACGCAGAATGCCCTGTACCGTCTTCGGATCACACTTCAGCTTCACTAGCGAAGAAGCCAGAGAATGCCGGAAGTTGTGGAAGCCGAACCGAACTCGCTGGTCTTCTTTGATGACGCCGGCCTTAACGGCAGCAGGGCGCAGATATTTCTGCACCATGATTGAAGCCGACAACGGCTTCTTGCCCTTAAGTCGGAAACTCGGGAAGACGTAGTCGTCATCCTTCGCATAAGGAGTCCTCTCCCTCCACGCCATCAAGAAACCGGCCAGCACGGAGTGCATGGGTACGGGTGCCTTCGAGGCCTTGGACTTGGGCACTTTGAACTGGGCCCAGACATAAGCGCGCTTCACTTCGATCACCTGATCTGAAAAGTCCAGATCCATCCACATCAGACCGAGAATCTCCGATACTCGCAGAGCGGTCGCCGCGTCTGTAAGAACTAGAGTGCGCCGTGGCTCCGGGATGTTCAGCAGAATCTCGAACGCCTGCTGTGGATTCATGATCACTGCCGTGTAGTTGCTTGTCGTCTTCTGACGAACCCAATTCATGGGATTAGCCGACTCATCGCGAGGGATAAGCCCATAGCGTTGCCCGTGTTTGTAGACCAAATTCATCACGCGTCGGATTTTGTCCAGAGTCGGATTTTCCAGTCTCTCCGCTTTTTTTACTTCTCTCAACCACTTCTCGACTTCTAGCGGCTCGATTGCCAAAGGTGACTTCCTGCCAAAACGGGGAATCACTCTGTTGCTCAGAATCCGCCTATAAGTTTCTGCGGTTGTGTACGCCTTCTCGATGGTGGCCTCTGACTGATCTTCCTGCAGCTCGTTTTGAATGTAATGCTGGCAGAGCTGCCCATACGTCGTTGGGTTCCCTCGGAAGGGCTGATATTGGTTAGCGTTTTCCCTGAGACGCTGCCGATCCACTTCCTGCCACGCATCCTTCTCGCTCGGACCGATATCGCTCACGAGACCAAGTACCGTCTTGTGTTCGACTCTCTTTCCATCGGATCGCGTTATCTGGAAGCGATAGACCCACGTTGGACCATCTGACCTCTGTTCGCTCCGAACAGAGCCATTCTGATACCTGGCCATCAAATCCTCCTGTTTGCTGGCTCAGATGGCTGCAAAACGGAGTTTATCGCAGTGCAGAGATAGTGGTCTAGCTCCGAAAGTTTGAATCGCCATTCCTTTTTCTTAGCGCCACAATCGAGGGCGTGACCAGGAATTTTGCCTGCTCTAACCTTCTGAAGCAAAGTGCGTCGTGTAATGCCGACAAACGCTGCGGCCGTATCAGCATTAACGAATGGCTCGGGTTGACGGACGGTCGGTAAAGGTGAAACAAGAACCGGATGGGCTGGCATAACGGCTCCATAGCTCTTTTTTGTAGGCTGCACGCTAGTGGCTCGAAATTGCAATTGCATCTGAACTTTCTCGACAACGCTGATGTTCGGAGCCCAACACTGCCACCCTCAGCTGGCGACGTACGGGACTGGCGATGTTGACCAAGATGATTCATTTCTGCTGTTGCGTCCAATGACTTTTCGTCCGTGAGATATTCCCACCGGGAATTTCAGACGGCACCACGGCGATTCGTCATCGTCGAGGAGATCGCTTCGCGGACGTGGAGCGGACGTTGCAGAGCCACCGGCTTTCGAGTTGCCAGACACGCACAAGGAAACGTTTTTCACAAGCCGACTTCACAGTATCGATCCGCGAGTTCACAAGGTCGGGCTGAAGGTAGACTGATATCGAATTGATTTCCGAATACTGGAGCATTGCCATGACTACGATTCAGTCTTCCGGTATCGAGCCCGGTCAACGCCGCCTCAACGGCCCACAAACCACAGGCCGCAGCTATCGCAACTTGTCCCAGCCTGCTCATGTGATGACGCGTGACGATGATGTCGCCGTGCCGATGCGTGATGGGATTGCGCTATTGACAGACGTGCACCGTCCCGCGGAGTCCGGCAAGTACCCCGTACTGGTTGCCGCTTCTCCCTATCCGAGACAGATTCAGGACTTGGGTGCGCCGGCGGGTTTTATTGAAGCAGGCGCCAGCGACTTCTTCGTGCCGCGCGGTTATGTGCATGTGATCGCGAACTGTAGAGGCACCAGCGGTTCCGGAGGCACCTTCGGCTTTTTTGACAGTCAGGAACGCCATGACATGCACGACCTAGTCGAGTGGGCGGCGCTGCAACCCTGGTCGGACGGCAATGTCGGCATGGTCGGCATCAGTTATTTTGCCGGAACGCAAATGGAGGCCGCCGTGGAGCGGCCTCCGCACCTGAAAGCCATCATGCCAATCGCCGGAACATACGATCTTTACGAATCGGGTACGCATCATGGTCTGATGAGCAGCGGCTTTGTCACACCGTTCCTCTTCATGATCGGGATGACGTCGGGGCACACCAACAAGCTCTGGCGCAGCACGCTGATGGATGCCGTGCGTGCTCTTCTGCTGACGCCGGGCATTCATAAGAAGTTTGAGATGGCCAATGGTGAGGCCGCGATCGCTGGCCTCAAAGTCTTGCTGAAGCTGCACCATGATCCGCACCCGTGGGACGACCTCTGGCGTGCCATAGCAGTTGAACATCCATTTCGCGACGCCTGGTGGGAAGATCGCAACTTGCTTCCGCTACTCGATCGCGTTGAAGTGCCTGTCTATCTGGGGTGTGACTGGCAGAACGTCCCGCTCCATCTGCCACACACCTTTACGGCTTACGAGCGGCTCACCAACTCAGCGCACATACAAGTCGCAATGATGGGAGAGCATGGCCTCGCCTGGCCGTGGGAAAGCCTTCACATCGAAGCGCTGGCATGGTTTGATCATTGGCTCAAGGGACAAGACACCGGCATTCTCGATGGCCCGAACATCCGCTACGTTATACCCGAGGCTGAAGGATGGCGAACCAGCAATACCTGGCCAGTTCCGGAAGCAATGCATCAGTCCTATGCGTTAAGGGCCGACGGTACTCTCAGTGAAGACGAAGGCAATTCTGGTTCAAGGACATATATGAACTTGGGCGGCGGTCTCAACCGTCCACGTGCAAGCGAAACCGACCCCCCATCGTTCTTGGAGTGGACGACTGCGCCGTTGGCGGACGACGTTGACATCATCGGTCCGATCGAGTTGCAACTGGATGCAGCTTGCACTGCACCAGACACAGCATTCATCGTTTACCTGCAGGATGTGTCCGACGACGGCAAGGCGACCAACATCACCGCAGGTTATCTCCGTGCCGGATTGCGAAAAGTCGATGAAGCACAGAGCAAGCAAGCAGCGCCGGCGCTCCCTTGCGACACGTTCGAAACAGTTCCGATTGGCGAGAAGGTCACTTACCGCATTCCGTTAGTGCCCAATGCTCGACGCTTCAAGGCCGGTCACAAAACGCGGCTGTATCTCACGACGGACGACCAAAATAAGGATGTACCAGCGCCACTTGAATTTCGGCATGTTTCCATTGGGACCAGCTCATTCAATACGGTCTTTTCATCGTCACGATTGTCGTTGCCCGTAGCGAAGTAGGCCGCATCGCTGATTGGTACCGTAGAGCGGCTTGTGATTCACAATCACGCCTGTTCGTGGATTGTCGGCTAGACGGATGCAATCATCAAGCCAATCCGGACAAGACCACCAACTAAATCGCTTCATAGTTGCGCTGTTATTCCCCCGAGGAATAATACGGTGACGAGAAGTCGTTGGACTTCGCCATTGAGTGCGGTTAATTTTGCGCCACAGACAGTCGCTTTAGGAGCTGCTGGAGGTGCATATGCCGCGCTGGTTCTCAATACGTTTCATGCGACAAATCCAGTGCCCTCTTCGGTCGAAGTGGGCGCGTCCAACCGCTACTCTTCTCGCCCTACTTTTTGTCATGCCTCTGGCCGCGCTGGCACAGGGTTCACCGTTCGACACCGGCTTTAACGCCATTCAAGCCCTTTTCACGGGCACCATCGCGAAGGTTGCAAGTCTGGTTGCAATCGTGATCGGCGGCTACGGCTTCGCGCATGGCGAGCCCGGCGCAAAAAAGGCGCTTGCTGGTGTTGCTGCCGGAACGGGCATTGCCGTACTTGCGGTGAATGTCCTGAGTTGGCTCTGGGGAGTATAGGAGCCTTGCCGGAAGTCTTCGACTCACCCTTTCACGAGGCCCTATGCCAGACAAACCACAGCAGAAGCATCGGACAAATCGAGTGTTCAAGAGCCTGCATAAGCCTCTTACCTACTTGGGCGTGGAGCGCACGCTGTTCTACTTCGTCTGTGTCGGTGCTGTCGGAGCCTTCAATCTCTTCAATTCCATTCTGGCTGGCATCGCTGTCTTCATCGGCGGTTTTGCCTTTGGTCATTGGGTAACAAACAGCGATCCGGCATTCCTTCGCATCCTGGCAAAGTCCGAACGCTACAAGCTCCGCTATGACGCGGGCAAACAACAAGTGCCTCGTGTGGAGGTGGTTTGATGCTGCGCCTCGACAAAGTGATCAAGCCGTGGAAAGAGAGTGCGGCGCTCAACGACCACATCAACCTGTACGGCTTCTGGAGTGAGACAGCATTCCTTACCAAGAGCGGGGACTTGGGCATGGTTTTGAGTATTTCCGGGGTGGACTACGAGGTCTGGACCATTCGGAACAGGAGTACGCGGTGAAACGATTGGAATCCGCGCTGAAAGCATTTGGACCAGGCTTCCACGTTTACCAGTACCTCTTTAAATCAAACCGTCCGGACATCCCGTTCGCAAAGTATGACGAACCGATTGTAGAAGCAGCGATCGACCAGAGGCGAAAGTTCTTTGAAGCCAAGCGGGACAATCTTTATCAAGTTGAAATCTTCTATTGCGTGCTGCTCGAAGGCGCCAGGTCGAAGACCGGCGTAGGCACGGCGCTTGCTCGCCTGCTGCGTGATCCACAGGGCGCGATTACTGAACTCAAATCGCAGTTCACCAACGACAGCATAAAGACGCTGTTGCGTACGCATATTGAGCACGACCTTCGACGGCTTGACCAGCACGTGCAGGCATTCGCTCGCCAACTAGCAGATTTCATGGAAATCGAGATCTTGAATCGGCAGGGACAGTTCAGGTTTTTCCGCCGCTTGCTGAATTATGACGACTGGCGCGTTGCGGGCAGGCCGCAGTCCACGCAGTTTCTCGACTATCAGGTGGTCAATTCCGACATCGAATCCGAACGCGATCACCTGCGGGTCGGCGATCACACCGTCCGTGTGCTCACGATGAAGGAAGCCATCACGGAAACCCGCCCCCTCGTGTTGGACGCGCTACTAAAAATCCCAGCCAACTTCTACGTTGTCACGGAATGGACGCCGCTCCCCGCGGACAAAGCCCGCAAAGAAGTGAATAAGCGCCGCCGCCACTTCAATATGTCGAAAACAGGGTTCGTCTCCCAGATGGGTAACGACCCCACAACGACCAACTCACGGGATGTGCTGGTGGACGAATCCAAGCAGGCCGATATTGAGAATCTTGGCGATTGTCTGCGTGCGCTCGGCGACGGTCAATCTCTTGGTGATTTCTCACTCACGATTGTCCTGTATGGCAGGTCGCGAACGGAACTCGATCAGCTCGTAGCCGAGTTCACTGGCATCTTCACCAACGCTGACGGCAATCTTTTTGCGGAAACCTACAACCAACTAAACGCCTATTTCGCAGCCATTCCAGGCAACTATGCACTGAACCTCCGCAGGCTGTATTTGCTGAACTCAAATTACGCCGATCTTTCGTTTCTGTTTACGATCCTTCCCGGAGAAAAGACCAACGAGCATCTCGGTACGGAGTATCTGGCCGCGCTAGAAACCGACAACAGCACGCCATACTTCTTGAACCTGCATAATGGCGAAGTCGCGCACACGCTGATTCTCGGGATGACCGGGAGTGGCAAGACCACCACGCTCACAGTCATCCGCAGCGCCGCGGAACGGCAGGGCTATCAGGTTGAGGGCTTCGCCCCGACCTCCCGCGCCGCGCGACAACTGAATGAGGCAGGAATTGAAGCCCGGACCTTGCAAGGCTTCCTGGCCCGCACCGCAGATCCAGACGTAGGAGAGCGAAGGCACTTCTACTTTGTCGATGAATCGAGCCTTGCCAGCACCAACCAGATGCGCGAGTTCCTTACGCGGCTTGCTCTCCACGACCACGTGGTTCTTATAGGGGATGTCCGCCAGCATCAGGGCGTTGAGGCGGGCCGCCCCTTCGAGCAACTGCAGGAAGCCGGAATGCGCACGGCCAGACTGGATGAGATCGTTCGCCAGCAGGACCCGGCTCTCAAGTCTGCTGTCGAACTATTCGCCACAGGCCACGTTTCCGCCGCGCTCGACACCCTCCAACAACAGGGTCGTGTGAACGAAAATTTCCAACGGGGAAGAGCGTATCCGCGCCATTGCCAAGAGTTACGTCGAATCACCCCAGAACACTCTCATCGTCTCACCGGACAATGCCTCCCGCCGCGAGCTGAACGTCGCTGTTCGACAGGAGTTGAAAGCCACCGGTGCCGTTGCCCCAGAAGATCATGCTTTCCGGGTGTTGGTTCAGCGTCAAGACATGACGGGAGCCGAACGATCATGGGCAAGCCACTACGAGATCAACGATGTAGTTCGTTACACACGTGGCAGCAAAGCCATCGGCATCGGAGCCGCCGCCTACGCATCGGTCGTCGCGATTGATCCAGCCGCAAACCTGCTTACAGTCGAGAAAGCGAACCAGGAACTTGCCACCTATGATCCCCGCCGCCTCACGGGTGTCAGCGTCTACCAAGAAATCGACCGCGAATTCTCGGTAGGTGACCGAATCCAGTTCACCGCGCCGGACAAAGCGCTCAGCGTTGCCAATCGTGACATGGCTGTGATCGAGGCGATTCAGCCTGAGGGTCGTGTTCTGGCCCGCCTCGACAACAACCGCCAGATCGACTTCGATACCAGTGAGCATCGTCATTTCGACCACGGCTACGCCGTCACCAGTCACAGCTCCCAGGGCCTCACGGCCGAACGCGTCCTCGTCCACGCCGATACCAGCGTCCACCCAGACTTGCTCAACTCCCGCTTCGGCTACGTCTCCATCTCCCGAGCCAGCCACGAGGCCACCCTCTTCACCGACGACCTCGCAAAACTTGGGCCCCAATTAGCAGCCGATGTCTCGAAGACATCCGCTCTGGAAGTCAATCAACCCTCATCCATCGCCCATGGAATTGAGCTAGGGCTGTGAAAATGCCGACTCCTGGAAGAGCCGAAAGCAGTCCGTTTATCTGTGTATGGTAGTGTCTCTCAAGTCACAGGAGTAGAGGTCGTTATGCTTGTATGATGCATGAAACGTTAGTAAAACACTTGACATTTCGGACCATGAAGAGTAAAGTAACTATGGAGGATCAGGAAAATGCGGCCGAGCACACTTGAGCAGTTGAAGCGACATTTTCGGCCTGGACGTGTGTACCGCCGAGAAGACCTTCTGCCTTGGTCACGTAGTGTTGATCGACACCTCAAAGAACTCACTGTCGACGGGACCCTTCAGAAGCTCCGTACCGGCTTGTACTACAGCCCTCGTAAGTTTGAATTTGGAGATGCTGCCGCGGACGAGCACGAGCTGGTGAAAGCCTTCTTGAAGACAGACCGTTTTGTTGTGACCTCCCCGAATGCCTACAACCAGTTGGGACTTGGGACAACGCAGCTCTACAACAAACGGGTTGTCTACAATCAGAAACGTCATGGGACATTTCCGCTCGGCAATCGAATGGTCACCTTCGAACGTCGCATGAATGTTCCAAGGCAACTCTCTCCCGAGTTTCTGCTGGTTGATCTTGTTAATGAACTAGGCGACCTTGCGGAAGATCGGGACGCCGTTCTTTCCCGCGTTCGCGAAAAAGCCAAAGAGATGGACCCGAAAAAGCTTTCACGCGCGGTTTCTCTCTACGGCAAATACTCCACACAGAAAAAGTTTCAGGAGATGTTGCAACATGCCTGACTCTTTTCTGCATGAGCGAAGCGATTTCAAGGAACTTGTCGCGACCGTTGCTGACACCGAGAAGATCAATGATCCAGCTCTCGTGGAAAAAGACTACTGGATCATGCACGCCGTCTTTGGGCTCAAACAGCTTGGCTTAACATTTGAGCTCAAAGGCGGCACTTCGCTTTCCAAGGGATTTGGGATCATTCAGCGATTCTCTGAAGACATCGACATTCGCATCGAACCCTTCGACGGACTTAAGGTCGATACCAATCCAAATCACGAGAGGCTCACGCAGATTGAGTCCAGGCGAGTCTTTTATGAAAAGCTGCGGGACAAGATCAAGATCCCAGGGATTACGACCGTCGAGAGGGATACGACCTACGATGACGAAACGCTGAGGAACGCCGGCCTGAGGTTAAGCTACGAAACCCATTTTGGTTCAATCGCTGGCCTCAAGGACGGAATTCTCTTGGAAGTTGGCTTCGATCAGACGGCTCCGAACCGGGCCGTTCCAATCTGTTCTTGGATCGTCCAGTTCGCCCATTCGAAGAAACTTCAATATGTGGACAATCGGGCTCTCGACATCCTTTGCTACAACCCCGAATACACTTTCGTGGAGAAGCTCCAGGCTGTGGTTCGTAAATACGGCCAGTTCAAAGGGACGGGGAAAATCCCATCGAATTTCCTCAGACACTACTACGACATTCATCAACTTCTCGACGTGGAAATCGTGCAGAAATTCATAGGAACTGCGGAATACTCGGAGCACAAAAGGAAGCGCTTCAAGTCCTTGGACCAAAACGTAGAAAAAAGCGGGGCCTTCACGATCGATGACGAGAATATCCGGAAGCAATTCGAGGCGGAGTATTTAAAGACGGCTCCACTCTACTATCGCGGCCAGATCCGTCTGGACAAAATCCTCGCCCGCATCCAGAAGGACCTCGCGCGGTTGTAGCGGCTCAGCAACCCTACGCTTTCACATGCCCTCCGAACTCCCTATTCCTCCTCCACGCTGCGTTACACTAAATGCCGCTGAGGAGCCGTTCTACCACCGCTATGCGGCCAAGCAACTGGAGGATGCCAGTGGAGTCGGATCTTGTTGGACCTCCGGGCGTTGTATCGCTTTGCCTCACTCGTGGACAGACAAACAATAAAGGAATCAATTGACCAGACCTGTTTCAAAGGAAGTTCAAAGACGAAATGGCACGACAACAATATCCAAGGAATACTTCCGTCTCAGGGATTTTGAATATGCCCAGCCCCTATACGATCTGGCATTTCTCATCGAAGTCGATGCATTGGCTAAGCGCAATGAAGTACCAAAATTTCGGACATTTTCGCTGTGGCGTGCCGGATATAGTCTCGATGGTTACGGATCGACGATTGACCGTTGGCTTGAAGGCACTATTCAGGACGGAGACCTCGACTACGTTCCTTCCACGCGAATCCGACAGTATTTGACGAATATTCGACTCAGCGGAACGGTGCCTGAACTTCACTCGTACCGGACCGAACAACACGACCGCTGTTTGCGACTGCGATCTGTACGCGGTTTGGGTCCAAGCAAGATCGCAGCCACGCTCTTGCCTGGCTCCTCAGCGGAGGATTGGTTGCGCGAGTCCATAACAGGCCTTGATGTAGACCCCGATCGAGTCGCGCGGCTCTACCACACCAGCAACGCTGGCCCCTGGCAAACAGCGCACATAATCCCCCCGTTGTTGCGCTTCCTGAATAAATTGCAAGAATACGGTCTCCATGCCGCCCGATGGGAACTATCTGGAATTTCGGATCCATTTAAACCTGTTGACGGGCCCGTATCTGTTGCGACAAACGTTGCATCGGACTCACTCAGAACCACGGCCGAAAGAGCTTTAGAACAGGAGAAGCATTTTTCTTATCAACCTCAGCTAGATGACGCTGGCATCCATATTCGACATCAAATGGGCTGGGGGTTTCGCATCCAATCGAAGCCCGAACCGTGCACATCGCACAGTATTGCAGAGCTGGCACAGAGCCTTGATCCCCTCGCATCAATGAATCCCAGTGATCTTTTGGCTGACCTGCATCTGCATACAGCGTGGTCAGATGGAAATGCTTCTGTAAACACAATGGCATTGGCCGCCGCTGCTAGAGGCCTACAGTATTTTGCGGTTACCGATCACAGCCGAAGCAGTAAGCTGCAGGGAGGCCTTACGCCGCTCTTGTGGTTGCGACAAGCGAACGCACTGACTCTCGCGATGCCGGTTTGCCCCGTTCTACATGGCATCGAGGTTGATATTTTGAGAGACGGTGCTCTCGACCTTCCTCACTCAATCCTTGCTGCTGCTGATCTGGTGGTTGCTTCCGTGCATTCAAACTGGTCTGAGGATGCTCAAACAAATACTGACCGCCTGCTTAGAGCGATTGAATCTGGTTGTATCGATATTCTCGCCCATCCAACATCGGCCGTTGTTGGCACGCCGGGAGTGCCAGACTATCTCCGTCAACCAGCAAAGGTACTTTGGACTGAAGTATTCAAGAAATGTGCCGCTTGGGGAGTTGCGGTCGAACTCAACTGTTTTCCCTCGCGGTTGGATTTGCCATTGGAATTGCTGGAGAAAGCAATCGATGCCGGCTGCGCCATTTCAATCGGCTCTGACTCGCACTCTCGATCACACCTTATTAATCTTCGTTTTGGAGACGCGGCGCTTCGTCGTCTCAACGAATGTACCGTGCTGAACCGGTTGTCGTACGAAGAGCTCACTTGTTGGATTCGGAAAAGCAGACAAAAGCGACAACATTTACCGACAAACAATCTCGTGGCGCAAGGCAGCCTTGACTTTCAGGAAGACAAAACCCCACGGCGAGCATTGCTCCGTGCGCACATTCAGCCGCCTCGCAGCGTTCCTGCCGGATCGCGAGTCGTTGGTATTGATCTGACGGCCGGAGACAAAGCAACTGGAGTTGCCGTTCTTAATGAGTTTTCTGTAGAGACCTGTTCATTATTTTCTGATGAAGAGATTCTCGGCTATATCCAAGAACACAAACCCGGAATAGTGAGCATCGATTCCCCTTTAGGCCTACCAGGCGGCGGCGACACAATTGACCCAAAGGCGGGCATCATGCGTGTAGCTGAACACGATCTCGCCAGCATAGGTATTCCGGCGTACCCGTCGTTGATTGACTCGATGGAAAACCTGACATTGCGAGGCATTCGCCTTAGGCGTGCCATCGAGCGATTGAGCCAGGCACCGCGCGTTATCGAATCATATCCGGGTGCCGCTCAAGACATTCTGTGCATCCCGCGCAAGCAAAAGAGCCTCGGGCTGCTGCGAGAAGGCCTTCGTCGATTGGGCCTCAAGGGGTTCGGTCTTGAAACGCGGTCCCACGACGAGATGGACGCAATCACCTCGGCCATTGTCGGCAGATATTTCGAAGCGGGATTCTTTGAGCCCATGGGGATTCCGAGCGAAGCGCAGTTAATCGTACCGAAAGTCGCACCCCTGACATTTGTATCGGAACCTGTGATCTGCCTTGCTGGAAAAACTGGAGCCGGCAAGTCTGTTGTCGCGCGTTATCTTAGCGTCTTCTATGGGTTCCAGTGGGTTCGAACGCGCAACATAATTGCCGACCTTTTGCTCGATGATGTCAAGCACCCACGAGCGGAAAGACTTTTCGAGAGTGTTATCAATCCGGACGCTATCACAGAGAAGGATCTGCAAGAGTTTGGTGCTGTCATTTTAGACAAGTACAAGCAGGAACCCCTAAGACGAAAGCTCACTGAGTTGGTGCTCCAATTGGAGGGCCCCATTGTCGTCGACTCCATCCGGGACACGCGTGACATCGATTGCAAATGTCTGCCCACAAGACCCCTGATAACTTGGTTTGTGGATTGTACTGTACTAGGAGAAGAAGGTGTAACCATCGTCGGGACTATTCCAAGTGATCGAGTGCAGAAACCTCTCAGATATCGCTCGGGCTCATGAGGTCAATGCCAGTCAGGTGTTCTACTGGCGAAATGCTAAATCGAAAAGGACGACTGAGCGCCGGCGATGCTGCTCCCCGTCCGAGCGGCTTCGCGCGACGGATTGGTGCTTAGGATACCCGCCCGCACGAATACGGTAAACCCTGTACATTCGATGCGCCGCAAGATGTGAGATAGTTTGGGTGCTTCTCTTCCTGCTGCCTCGTAGCCATCGCTCCGACTGTCGACTCGCAGAGGTGCTTAGGAGGCTCTTTGCGGAGTTCTGCTCTTCGTGTATTGGTTGTTGATGATAGTGAAATCGTTCGGCGTACCATCTGCGAAATCCTCAAATCACAGGCTGACATTGAGATTGTCTGCGAGGCTTCGGACGGAGCGGATGCTATTTTCAAGACCCGCGAGCACAAACCGGATGTTGTGCTTTTGGATATTACTATGCCGCGCATGAACGGCTTTGAGGCTGCTCGTCGCATCAAGAATGAATCACCGTCGGTCCTGATTCTAATGGTCAGCCAGTTCGATTCCGCCCCGTTTATGAGGGAAGCTCTTGCGTCTGGCGCGAGTGGGTACGTAGTGAAAAGCAATGCTGGTGCTGAACTAATTCCAGCCTTACGGAGACTTCAGTCTGAACACATGCAACCGTGACAGACTTGACTACTTCCTAGCCGATTCTATTTGCGATTGTCTTCTTTCCTTTTTCTTAGCTGCTTCGAATCCTTCGAGGGCGACCGCGCGGTCGTCTTTTTTCCGTTCGGACAAGCAGGATGACCATCATGATGCCGTCTGGACATCTTCGGTTAGACATGAGAGTCGGGGCTCACGTTGTTCGAAAAATGCTTAGTCCCATATGGCCTTGGAAGAAAACATATTATTTCGCAGCAAACTTCAGATCTGAGCGAGCCCCATCTTGCGTTTTGGCTGCACAGCTTGAGAGAGGCTATCGTAGGGCATAAAATATGTGGGCAAGCACGGCTGGAGGAGGCATATGCCTGATGAGCAGAACAGCGACAAACCTAGCACTACTCTTCCTGGAATTGTCGAAAAAGTAATCAAGTCGCCCGACCCGAACGAGCCAGAAAAAGCTCAGATCGTGGTCGAGAATGCCGAACATTTGTACAAAGAGATTCGGATCGAGAACAGTCTTAAGGATGCTAATGGCAATGACGTTGCTCTCAAGCCAGGAGCCAAAGTAGACGTCACAGTCGAGGCAGAACCTGAGGATACGATTGTTAGGAAAAATATCGCGTAGCAAGGGAACATCGACGACGCGCTCGAAAGGAATGGGATCGGTCGCGAGTGCAGGGTCTCCGTCGTTTGACTTGTATAGCCGCTGAAGAGCAGAAAGTTAGCACCTGTTTGACGTCCGGTTTCGAGAAATGGTCGCAGTGCTCGGCCACGAATCTCGCGCACAGGCACGGCCCGAGAAGGCCGTCACCGAGGGGAATAGCCTCCGCGGAAACACAGGAAAGAGCGTGTTATTTACGGCGGCGTTGTTAAGCTTCGGGCAGGTGGGTCGCTTGGCACGATCCCGGTCAAGTAAGCCGCCATGTTCTGGAGGCGGTTCTGAAACCTTCTTTATGGCTGCAGAGGGATATCTCGCTGCCGAAGTTGTGAATTCTCCGTACCGCAAGAGCGACAAGGAGGCTCGGTCTCCAACCCCGGCCAAAGATCTTTTCGATGTGCTACTTTTCCGACACCGCTCGATCGGGCGTCAATGGAGCAGCGCCAAAATTGACGCTGAACCGTTTGCACCACACTGAAACCGCGCGATGTTTCAACAAGTCCACATCGGGACCGAGGGTATAGTTTTGGTCACCCATATTCCCCTTGATCGTTCCTAAATCGATGAAACCGGCGCGCAGCACGCTTGCGCTGTCTTTTGCATCGTCGGCGGCAACCATGTAGACATGAACATCAGGACCGTTTGACGTGCTAAAACCCGTAAAGCGAAGAAGACGACTGCCATCTCCCATCCTGTAGATGGTTGCTGTACCTGCCGTTGGGTGCAAGATGCTGTAGAACTGTCCGGAGACAAGCGGCTGCGGCGACGAGCTCCCTTGCGCGGCTGGCATGGCTTCATCGACACGTCGATTGACAACAAGCCGTTCGGGCCGGAATGCATACCAAGCTAGAACAGCCGCGACGGCGGCGATAGGAACCACAAGTTTCCACTTTTTCATTTTCGCATCTCCTTTATTTCTTCAGCTTTTTCTCGATGCTGAATCCCAGCTTGCCCAGCACTCTTACGGCGCCGGTCTTCCCACCTTCGAAGTCACCAGAGCCAAGTTGTTGCCCTGTGGCGAACTCGTAAGCTGCGCCCAAGACTGCCTTCGGCGGGTAGCGGCGTTTATCCCAAACCAACTCATAGGTCGTAGTAGGGGCGAAGCCATGCTCAGAGAAGAACTGTTCTGGGCCCACCCGGTCGTACTCGTGTATCGCCCGCAACACGTCACGACGGGTCACGCGATCCCATGCCACCATGTAATTTTCCTCCTCCTTTCTCGATGCGGGCCTCAAGCAGAAAGGAACTGCTTGACGAGAACTGCGGTGTCGTCAGGATTCTCTTCCGGAAAGAAATGACCACCCTTCATTGCCTGTCCGTGCGCGTGCGGAGCCCATTGCCGCCAAATGCCCAGCGGGCCCCCGTCTTTCGCATAGAAAGTGTCGAGCGGACCGGCCTCCGCCCATAAATGCAGCATGGGACATTCGATTCTCCTGGACCCTTCCTTATCCGTACGATCGTGTTCGACATCGATGGTCGCTGCCGCTCTATACTCCTCGCAGATTCCATGAACGCGGTCCGGCTCGCGAAAAGTTAGAAGGTATTCTTCGAGAATCTCTGGGCCGAACGAACCTTGGCCGAAGGGGTTATGGAACACCGCTTCGGGCGCACCGAGAAGATACTTTTCCGGAAGCGGCTCCTTCTGCGACAGCAAAATCCATGGCCAGTAGGTCTGAGCGAAGCGCGCGTCTGACCGGCTCCACGCTTCAAAGATCGGAATCACATCGAAGACGGCAAGTCGCTCCACGTTCTTCGGGTGATCCAAGGCCATACGGTAGCTGACGCGTCCTCCGCGGTCGTGGCCGATCAGCGTAAAGGTTGGAAAGCCGAGCTTGTCCATCACTTCTACTAGTTCCTTTGCCATTGCACGCTTGGAATAAGGAAAGTGATCGTCGGAGGAAGCAGGGATTCCGCTGCCGCCGTAGGCGCGCAGGTCTACGCAAATCACGGTGTGATTGTCAGCGAGCTTCGGTGCGAGGAATCGCCACATCAGGCTGGTGCGCGGGAAGCCGTGCACCATCAGAATGGCCGGTCCTTTTCCATAACGGCGCACGAAAGTGGTGTTTCCGGGAACCTCGATAACAGACGACTCGAAAGAATCCTGGCCCGCCATACTTCCTCCAGTTTTGTTTGATCTCGGTGGTTGTACTGATTGAGTGAAAGCGTTCTCCAGCAGGGCGCCGAAAGATGCGGCTGTGAGGCCACCGAGAAAACTACGACGCTTCATTCCTCCCTCCTCATCCCGACCTAAATGCCCTTGATCTCGCCGCCGTCCATGCGAACCGAAGCTCCGGTCATCCACTTCGCCGCCGGGGATACCAGATAACTCATCAGGTCGGCAATCTCCTCGGGCAGTCCAAAGCGAGTGATGCCAGCCTGCTCCGGAAATTTCTTGATTGCCTCTTCGACTGTGAGATTGTGGGCAGGCGCCCAACTTTCAAAGAAGGCGCGCCTACGTCCCGTCATCACCGCTCCAGGAGATACGCTGTTGACCTGTACTCCATCTTTGATCCCTTGTTCTGCGAATGCCTTGGCGAGAGCGTTAATGGCTGCATTGATGGTCGCAACAGCAGCATATCCGGGCTTGGGGGCGAAGGCGGCGCTTCCGGACATGAACACGACCGATCCATTCGAGGCCTTCAAAGCGTCCCAAGCCTCTATGGTCAAGCGACGCGCGCCGTTCAGCTTGAGCGCCATGCCGTCGTCCCACTGCGCATCGGTCATCTGGAACAAATCGATTTGCGGCACAGCGCCGGCGATGTTGAGCAGCGCATCGATTCTGCCAAAGCGTTCGAGGGTTCCTTCGATGACGATCTTCGCTGATTGTGGTTGACGCAGGTCGAGAGCAGAGGCCATCGCTTCAGCCCCAAGAGACATTACCTCGGTCGCAGTTGTTTCCAGGTTGTCCTTATCCCTTGCTACCAGCACAATGGTCGAAAAATCGCGCGCGAGCCGGATGGCTGTGGCTCGGCCTATGCCCTGACTTGCGCCGGTGATGATGGCGACAGATTTTGTATTGCCCATGTCCCTGCCTCTTCCAATAAGAAATTGCGTGTTCGTTTCGGCAAGAAGCTAGGACGAGAGGGTCTCATGCGCCGCTTCCAGGATTATGTTGATCACAAGCTTTGGCTCCGTGTACATCGGGCTGTGGTCCACATGATGCGAATGAACCTTCGCGCGCATGCGATCGGCCATGAAATGCTGTGTCTTCGGATTGATCATGCGATCCTCTTCGGCAATCAGGAACCACGACGGCTTTGTTTTCCAAGCCGGCGTTGGGGCTGGTTCTTGAATGCACTGAACCGCGATTGGCCGTTGCACGGCAGTTGCAATGCTTGTTTGTTCTGCAGAGGCCTTGTGGGCAACCGCTTGGTGAAACCCACCGTCCGGAATCCATATAAAGCCGTGAGAATCGGGAGCCAACTTGGGAGATTCCGGGGGCTTTGGGTCGCGATAGAAAACCTGGGCTACGGTCTCACCTTCGTCTGGAGCCAGCGCCGCGATATAAACCAGAGACTTGACTCGGTCTTCTCGCACGGCGGCGATTACGGCGCCAGAGTAGGCGTGTCCGACCAGGACCACGGGGCCGCTGGTGCGCTCCAGTGCCTGACTCAAAGCGGTAGAGTCGTTGGTTAACGACGTCATCGGGATCGGCGCGCAGATGACTTGAAGACCGCGCCGTTCCAAAGGCAGAATGACGTTGCGCCAACACGAGCCGTCAGCCCATGCCCCGTGCACCAAAATTATGTTTGAGTTCGGAGGAAATCCACTCATCTTGAGAGGCTGCGAGTTGGCAGCAGCCTGTGCGGTGCTTTGCGCGCGGGCAAATTGAGTCAGAGAGCCATCGAGAGCAACACCTACAGATGCAGCTGTGAGCCCACCAAGAAATCTTCGACGTTCCATATCTTCTCCTCGTTATCATCGTTAAGCCGTTCGTTCTGCTTTCAACCGGCCGACGCTATTCGCGGTGAAGAAGGTTTTCATCGCAGCCGCGATTTCTACCACGTGTGTCTCAATCGCAAAGTGTCCGGTATCGAGGAATTGCACCTCCGCGTTCGGCAGGTCCTTTTGAAAGGCCTTTGCTCCCGCGGGAATGAAGAAAGGATCGTTCTTGCCCCAGATCGCAAGCAAAGGCGGTTTGGACCTGCGAAAATATTCCTGGAATTTCGGATAAAGCTTTACGTTCGACGCATAATCCAAGAACAAATCGAGCTGGATTTCTTTGTTCCCCGGCCGTTCGAGCAGAGCGGTGTCCAACGTATATGACTCAGGTGGAACAGCCTCCGGATTCGCCACGCCGTGGGTATACTGCCAGCGTGTTCCTCCCGCGGTCAGAACTGTTTGGCGAAGTATGTCCCTGTTTTCTGCTGTCGGCTCGGCCCAATACTTCCGGATCGGGCCCCAGGCATCGCCAAGGCCTTCTTCGTAGGCGTTTCCGTTCTGCGAAACAATCGCCGTGACGCGTTCAGGGTGGGCCATCGCCAGACGGAAGCCGGTGGGCGCGCCATAGTCGAACACATAGATTGCGTAGCGGTCGATCTTGAGCGCCTGTGTGAAGGCGTCGATCGTGAGCGCCAATCGATCGAAGGTGTACGAATATTGGCGTTCCGGCGGCACCTCGGTGAATCCGAAACCCGGAAGATCTGGCGCGACTACGCGGTAGTCATCAGCCAGACGCGGAATGAGTTCCCGGAACATGAACGATGAAGCTGGGAATCCGTGCAGCAAGAGAACGACTGGAGCGGTTGTATTACCCGCCACCCGATAAAAAAGTCGAACACCGTCGGCTTCGACTTTGTGGACGGATGTAAGAAGAGGCGTAGCACTGGGCACACGGGTAGATTCTTGCGGCGATCCGTGTGCAGTCTCATACCTGACCGTGCTCGGTGATGCGGTGCGAGAATCTTGTATCTTCATAACTCTCCTTTTTATGCTTCGCACAATTCGCAGTCTAAAAGGCATCAAGTTTTGCCGTGCCGAAAATGGCGTGAAGATCTGCGGAATAAATTGCGACTGTGTTGAATCGATCGATGTCAAGATCCGCCGGCAAGACATAGCTTTGTTGTGGTTGGCTGGCTTTTATCTCGCCGATATCCCGCCCGTTGATGTCGCTTGGGGTAAAGTTCTGGCTATTGGCTAGACTGCGTCCATCTAGCAGAATCACGTCCAATACTGGTGCACTCGAAGTCGAAAAATTGGATACCGTGAGCACACGGCTACCGTTCGGTTGTTGATAGACAGTCGCTCGTCCACTTGTGTCACGTGCAGCGCTGTGAAATGAGCCTGTATAAAGGGGCGTCAGCTGCCCAAGTGTTCCAGGCGGCGGCTCAGCGACTCTTTTATTGACGAATAGTTTTTCGGGACGGAATGCATACCAGAGGCCAAATAGAACGACCAATGCCAGAGCCGTCGAAACTATGCGTCTCTTCGAGAATTTGTAAGCAGCATCTTCTGGCATCGTGACTCCTGAGGTATGTGGCAGCGGTAAGCACGTCCCTCGTGCTGCGCTTACTTGTCCAATGGTGCAGCCCCGAAGTTGACGCTGAAGCGCTCGCAGAAGATGGAGACGGCTCTGTATTTATTTAGGTCGGTTCCCGCAGGTATCGTGTAATTCTGGTCCCCTTCATTCCCTTTAAGAGGACCCAGATCGACACGCTCGATACCCTTCTTAATAAAGTCGTCATTGTCCTGTGCATCTGTTGCTGCAATCAGCAGCACATGCAGGTTGGGACCGTTCGAGGTCTTGAAATGTGTCAACCGCAGCGTGTTATCCGAATAGACGGTTGCTCGCCCCGAGGTGCTATGAGCTGCACCGTGGAACGTGCCGGTAGCCACAATCGTGCCACTTTGCGCCAGAAGGGCAGTAGCACCGAACATTGCTACAGCTCTTGCGATCTTCACTAATTTGCGGATCGTCATAAGTCTCCTCTTGTTGGCATTCGTACGGTGGTGATGGGTTTGCCTAACAGCCCGCTGGAACCGACTTGAGCACTGGAATTGCCAAACTCAGAAATCTGGACAATCACTCAATCTGCCTCCACACACAACACATTAGGAGGACAAACTGCGGGGCGGCTCGCGGAGACTGACGAAATCTATGACGGATCTCCGCCGCTGACGGACTTCCGTCGGATCCACTGCTACTGAGAGGTTGTTAGTACAACGGCTAGGAGAGTGAGTTGTCGCCAGCAGCGTCGCTGGGGCTGCGTTTCGGTGGGACGCCAGCAGGCCGGAGAATACTATGCTTCTTTATCTTGTAGGCCAATGACGTTCGCTTCATTCCCAAGCGCGCGGCCGCACCACTGATCACCCACTTGCTCGCCTCTAGCGCACGAAGGATGTGATCTCGCTCTACTTCCGCGAGACCATTCATAGTGACATTGGATCCATTATGAGGCTGGAACGCCTCCAACTCAGAAGTTGGCGCACGTAGCGTCGACTGTGGGGAGAGAATCACAGCGCGTTCAATAAAGTTCTGCAATTCGCGGATGTTTCCTGGCCACGCGTATCGCGCCAACGCATCCATCGTCTCCGGAGGAATTACATCAATTCGTTTGTTCATTCGTTGAGCGTAGAGTGCTGTGAAATGCCGTACCAGTCTCGGAATATCCTCTGTGCGTTGTCGCAGCGCCGGGACCTGGATGGGAAATACTTTCAGACGATAGTAAAGGTCCTCGCGAAAGGTCGATTGTTTTATCATTGCGGGCAAATCCCGATGTGTGGCTGCGATCACGCGGACATCCACCTTATGCGTTCGGTTGCTGCCGAGTCTCTCAAATTCCTGCTCTTGTAAAACGCGGAGCAGTTTCGCCTGAAGTTCCAGAGGTATATCGCCGACTTCGTCAAGAAACAGAGTCCCTTTATCGGCGAGTTCGAACCGTCCCGTTTTTTGGGCGATCGCGCCTGTAAAGGCTCCCTTTTCATGGCCGAACAGCTCACTTTCGAGGAGGCCGAGGGGAATCGCGGCACAGTTCAGTTTCACGAATGCCTTTTCGCTCCGTCTGCCCAGTTTGTGTATCGCGCGCGCGACGAGTTCTTTGCCTGTTCCCGTCTCCCCGAGGATCAGCACACTGGAATCCGTAGGGGCAACGACCGATACCATGCTCAACGCGGTCTTCAACGCCGGGCTCTCTCCGACGATTTCTCCTAGCTCGGCGCGAATTTCCTCCTCCAGATAGCGTCTCTGTTTCGTCTCCTTGTCTCGATCCTTTGTCGCCTGTTCGTACTCCAATGTGTTCTCAACGGCAATCGCTACCTGACAGGCCACCTGTTCGAGCAAGATGACGTCGTCTTTCGCAAAATGATTGTCCGAACGCCTGCACAGCATCAGAACGCCAACCACGCGATCGCGGCCTATGAGCGGAAGATAGCACCCCGTCCTGAGGCCTTCCTCGAGCACTCGCTTATAGATGAGTTGGCCGTCAGGATTCCCGTAAATTTCAGGGTCTGCACTCACCTGTTCGAAGCTATCGATCCGGATGCTCTTGCCTTTCCGCAATACCTGACCCGAGATCGAACCCTTCATCGGCACCAACGATCCCTCGCGGTAGGGCCCTCGCATGTCGGGATTGTGCAAGATAGTGACACGTAACGCGCCACTCTCGGAGTCGGGCAGCAGCAATGCAGACACGTCACATTGCATAACCCTGAATAGGTTCGTCGAAAGCGCCTCAACCATTTGCCGGAGATCCAACCTTGACGTGACGCTGCTTGTGATCTCCAGAAGCAATCGCAGCCGATCGCGCTCGCGCTGCAGCGCTTGTTCGTTCATGTGGCGCTCAATGGCGATCCCCGTGATGTGGCTGGCATTCTCGATCAACTGGAGTTCGTTGGCACTGGGCCTGCGTGGTTCACGATAGTTGATAGAAAATGTGCCGAGAGCTTTGCCTTCGCTCGTGAACAACGGTCGTGACCAAACGGAACGAATTCCATAAGGCAACATGCGGTTGCGATAGTGCTCCCAGATGGGATCGGTCAGGATGTCGGTTACATACACCGGCTCCCTCCGATAAATCGCTGTGCCGCAAGATCCCCCTTTCGGACCAACAACCATGGCTCCTACGTGAGCGATGAATCCAGGAAGGCTGGGCGCAGCGGCACAATGGAGTTCCTTTTCGTCTTCGTCGGGAAGCCAAATCGTGCAAGACATGCCCCCGGCTTGCGATTCAACCAGTTGAGCAATGTTCGCTAGAACGTCGGACAGAGGAGAGCCCGCAAAAATCAATTTTTGCAGATTGAGGACAGACTCAGTCGAAAATAGCCCCAACTCGTCTTCCGACTGCGCGTCCCGCGATAGGACTTTTGCGGAAAACTGTATTGCTCTCTCCATGAATTGTCCTTCGCGGCCCTATTAGATTCGAGAAGTCGAGGTATGTCCTATCGCAGGCCGATTTCCTAGCCCCGACTCCGGGCCGCGTCAGACACTACTTTAAGCCGGAAAGGGGCGAAACTGCCACTGTTTAGAGGAGCGAGTGAGTGGTTGGAGGGGCTTTGCAGTTTGGTTTGGGGCAGACCAGTTTTGAGATCCCTCATGATCGAAACGCAAATAAAGGAACTCCCCCTGTCGAAGAGTCGGTACGTCGTCGAAGTGGCCCCACCACGGCTGCTGTACCGATGCGTCGTGGAATTGCGCCCCAACAACGGGAAAATCGGAAGTTATGGCCGGCGACCGACTCAAACGGACGTTAGGCCAGCAGTCCGCTTGTAGGAAGTTTCACCACATAAGTAACGACAAACGCGCCTCAATGTGGTCAATTTTTGGCTGAACTTTCTGGAGGGGCCGAGAACTAACTCTGAACTTGTCGGAAAAGGCGACAGATCAGAGGTAGCAATTCCCCTTCCCTCTGGCGGACGGCGCAGAAATCACCATCCGCTTTTCCTTATTCAGCCTTCCGCCGCAATCACCAGGCACAAGCTCGCCTTGTTCTCTGGAGCGCTGTTGTCTGTCAGCTGCGATCATAGCTCGTCCAGGTAACGGACAAGATCTTCCACTGCCCATCAATTTTGCACAACTGCCAGTGCTCGAGGCCTGAATTGGTAAGCTTGTCGTTGACGTAAAAATCGTAGTTAAATGTCACCATCCCCAGAGGGCCGTCCTGGCGAATCTCGATGTTCTGAAGTTTCCCTTCGAGCTTGTCCTTCGACGTAGCGAAGATTTCCACAAGTTCATCGAGATGGCTCGGGCCAATCCCATCGAATTGAGCGTTCCGTTTGCGGGCCCTATCAATCTCTTCCTGGGTGTTGATGTGGTGAAAGAGCACATTATGGTTCAGCACGAGCTTGGTTATGGCGTAGCCGTCTTTGCGAATAATATCCTGACGGTACTCCTCCAATACGCCGCGAATCTTCGCGAGGTCATCGGCATTGGAGTTGAATTTGGGTTCCCCGTCCTGCGCTGACACTTGAGAGGCCAAACCCCATATAAGAAGTGCAACGAATACCGCGCTCATTCTCTTTTTATTCATATGGCATTTTCCTTTCGCGAAATGCGACGCTACTTCATCGGCGAGAAATCCTCCGGCCGCATGTACATTCGGTCTATCTTTTCCACCAACTTGTTGGCCTCCTCGGACTTGATTGCCTCCTGAACCTCCGGGTCGGCCAGCATCGCGTCCCAGTTCTTTTTTGCTTCCTCCCGGTTGGAATGCGCCACGAGGTAGACGAATGTGTTGTCCCAATCGGCTGCCCCCTCAGGTACCCAGTAACCCACGACCTGCAGATCGTGTTTGGCCAACAGCTTTGAATAGATGTCTCGAAAGCGCGATTCCAGTGCCGGCAATTTGCCCGGTACAGTGTGATAAATGCGAAGCTCGAAGACGCGATTGCTGTCGGCCCTCACGTGGTCCATGTGAGCCAGGCGCGCAGTCATGAGCGATCCGGCGGTGAAAGAAAGCAGGGCAATGGCGCAAAGACTGCATCCCCTGGATTTCCCGCCTTTGAATTTCCAGCAGTTGAGTGTCATCGATACTCCTTATCTAGACGACGCGAAATGAGTGTCCAACACCCCGCGGCGCTCCTACTTAGACCAGGGCGGAACCACGCCGTTGGTCCGCGCGTACGCGATCGACTGCCCCAGATGCTCGTGCTGATCTTCGAGAATCAGCATCAGCGCGTCCTGCTTGGTCATGTCTTCTCCGAACAGTTTCACGTGTGTCTGTAGGTCGTTGTCGGTAAGTCCCGTAATCGCTTTCTGTAGATTGGCATAAGAAGCCTTCAGAGCGTCTTGCATTTTCCCCGGATCGGTAATGGGCGCGGGCTCTGCCCCTTTATTCGGTGTGCCCGAGAGAGCATCGGCGAGCAAGCCATTCTCTTCAACGATCAGGTTGAACACGTCGCCAACGGAGCGAACGCCCTGGCCGGGCTTCCAGTCGTACTTGCCTGCCATCACGCGCGCGAGGCCGGTGAATTTCTTGGAAAGCGTTCCGGCATCGTCCCCGAAGGCCGCCTGGATTCTTGTCGGCTGCGCCTGCGCCAACGGCACCATCAGAGCGATCGCAAGCGCGAGCACTCCGTACTGAGTCAGAATCTTCTTCATGTGGAACTCCTCTTGGCGATGTTCCTGCTCACTGGACAATATGCCGCGAGGAACGAGTGTTTGCAGAAAAAGTGACATGCGGTATCCGAAGTGAGACAAGCGGTCTGTCCTCAGTGATGTCTCCTTCGAAGGCTCAGCTATAATCCGTCCCGGAGAGGTCGACAAGCCCATTGTTGCAGGCCACACCAGATATCGGACGCGCGAGATGGATTTTGATCCTGTGTGCGTGGACGATGGTAGGACTGTTGTTCACCGTGCAGGAGATCGTGCTGGCGAAAGTTCACGGTGGGCACGTCAACTGGGTGTTCGTTGTGATCGAATTCGTCTACTGGTACGTGTGGGCGGCGTACACACCGCTTGTGATTGGTCTGGCCAAACGGTTCCCGTTGACGGGGCCGAGGTTTGGATATCACATAGCGATCCACACAATCACGTCGCTCCTGATGGCTCCCCTGGCATCCGTCACCGAATACTTTCTGAGCGGTGGACTTCTACGGTTACTTTTTCGCGATACCGATCCTGGTGCGCTGCGCCTTCTCCCGACGTTCACAGTCAGTGTTCTATCGATGAGCTTCACTGGCGTGCTTACGTACTGGTTAGTCGTGGGCTTGTATCAGTCGATCCACTTTTACCAGGCCGCGATGGAGCGCCAGACCATAGCGGCGCAACTGGAAACGCAGCTCTCCCACGCCGAACTTGAGAACCTTAAGAGCCAGTTACATCCGCACTTTTTGTTCAACAGTCTTCACACCATTGGAGTCCTGATGCAGGAAGACGTCGATGCTGCCAGCCATCTGCTGGTCAGTCTCGGCGACTTGCTGCGCATGGCACTCGAACGCCGGGAGAACGAGATCACCTTGCAGAGCGAACTCGAGTTTGTCGGCAAGTATCTGGAGATCGAACAGACACGCTTTCACGATCGCTTGAAGGTTCACATGGACGTGCCACCTGACCTTCTCGAAGTCTATGTACCGAGCCTGGCGCTTCAGCCACTGGTTGAGAATGCCATCAAGCACGGTATCAGCGTCGATTCCGCCGCAGGCCGGCTGGAGATCGCTGCGCAACGCCACAACGGCAGAATTAGGCTCTGCGTCCGCGATGACGGCCCGGGGCCGGCACCGGGAGCGCGCCTGCGACTCGGTGTTGGGCTCACCAATGTCCAGTCACGCTTGAAACAGCTCTACGGGGACGAGTCGTCGCTGGAACTTACCGGGGGCAACGGTCGAGGCTGTGAGGCCATCATTACCATTCCACTGAGGAGTTCCCTTGAAGACGCGAGTCCTCATCGTCGATGACGAACCGATCGCCCGTCGCGGTATCCGTCGCTATCTTGCCAAACACAACGACATTGAAGTTGTCGGCGAGGCGGCGAACGGAATCAGTGCGGTGGAGCAGATCAATGAACTTCATCCCGACATCGTTTTTCTCGATGTGCAGATGCCTGATCTGGATGGTTTTGGAGTCATCGAAAATGTGGAGCCGGCGACCGGCCCCGCTCCCGTTTATGTCTTCGTCACGGCTCACGATGCGCATGCCCTTCGTGCCTTCGAAGTGCACGCTGTTGACTATCTCCTGAAACCGTACGATAAGGAGCGATTTGCCAAAGCGCTGGTTCACGCACGCCAGGTCCTCGAACAGCGCGGGAAAGCAAATCGAGGTCTCGAACCACTACTCCAATCCCTCCGTAGTCTCCGCCCGTTCGAACGTTTTGTGGTGAAGGACAAGAAGCGGATTTTCTTTGTTCCCGTTTCCAACGTTTTGTGGATCGAAGGCACGGGAAACTATGCCTGCATACACACCGCCAGCGACAGTCACCTGTTGCGGGAAACTTTGACACATCTCGAAGAGAAGCTTGCGCCACACCACTTCATCCGAGTGCGAAAATCAGCCATCGTGAACGGCGCCTGCATAAGCGAGATTCGTCCGATGTTCGATGGGGTTTACGACATCGTACTGGCAGAAGGAACGGTGGTCACGTCGAGCCGCAGGTACGCTCACAAGTTACGGGCGCTGCTGGAATCCTAGTCTTGGCAGCTGCGATGGAAATTGGCGCGTCGGTGATCAGCATTGTGTGAGAACAGCCATGAAGAAACACATAGGTAACGAGCTTCTAGGAAGTAAAACATCGCATTCCGTTCGATCGCGAAACATGTTCACGAACAAGCACGGTGTGCCAACTGTGTGCAGAATTCATCCCGCAATAGGGGCGACTGGGACAGAACCAGCGGCTGACTGTCGGTCAGCCATTCGGCATTTTTGAGATGAGTTTCAGATGCTGGCTCCCGCAATCAGTCTCGCACTACGACCTCCGACTGCCGCCTCGCCCACCAACAACCCCAATGGTGAGAATACCTGGCTCGGGGACGGGTACAAGACACAGTCTTCGCCTTTCGTCTCGAACGGGTATGTCTATTTTCAAGGCACCGGTAATCAGTTCTATCGCGCCTCGACGGACGGCAACGGCCTAGCGAGCCCTGGTTGTGGTAGCAACTCAACCAAATCCACGCCGTTTGTGTACGGGAACGAGGTGTTCTTCCAAGGCACTGACGATAAGCTCTTGGAGGTTGGCGCCTATCAGTAAGATCCGGGCGCTTAGTAGGGCAATTATGTACTTGCGACACATCGCAAGTTGGCGATAGATTCTCTCCTAACGCTCGACCTCCTGAATGTCTCTTAATTGCGTCTGGCCACGACCTGCGGCTATCGCCAATGTCCCAGGCTTGCCGAGAATCTTCATCCTCGCTCGACTTTATCTATAACTCGCTGTGGGAAAAGCAGAACTTATTCATTCTCGCCCACAAAAAAGCCCACAAAACTCTCAATCTGGGGTGATCTTCAATGACTTACGGTGTCGTCCGTGCGTTCCAAGTCATTGTAAACACGTTTTAGCTGAGCCCTGAAAAGGCTGGCGTCGGCGGTTCAACTCCGTCCCTGGCCACAATATTTTAAAGCACTTCGCTCCATCGTCCCACTGGGTTTGACTCCAAAATTCCTTTCAACTAGCTGATTCCCATCCGCGCTTGCTGCGGCATTGAAATACTGCCTATACTTACCGCAATCGGCTCCGTCCCAACATCCGTGGCGACAGTTTTTGCAATTGGGTCATAGCGCTTCCGACTGAGGGATGTCGCTCCCGTTTCCCGTTGAGGACGCGATAAAATCTACTCATGCCGGAAAAATCTCTCACTCCCGACGAAATTCTGCAACAGGAATTCAACCGCTGGGCTGCGGCTGGTGAAGGCCCGAAGATGGAGAATCACCACCTCGATATCACGGCGAAAACGATTCGCAAAATGTCGCTGCGACCCGGCGAGCGCGTGCTCGATCTCGGCTGCGGATCGGGATGGGCGACGCGGTTGCTGGCGCGAATAGTTGGCGAAGGGCCGGATGGTTTTGGGCAGGTGGTAGGGCTTGATGTTTCCGACGAGATGATTCGCGAGGCACGGGCGGCGTCGAAGGATTTTGACAACGTGCTTTACGTTTGGGGATCGGCGCAGCAGATTCCATGGGAAGAGAATTTCTTCGAGAAAGTTTTGTCGGTGGAGTCGTTCTACTATTATGCTGATCAGGACCGCGCGCTTATGGAACTGTTTCGCGTGATGGCGCCACGGGGAAAATTGTTCATCCTGATCAATCTATACAAAGATAACCAGTACTCTTTGCAATGGGTGGATAAGCTGAAAGTACCGGTGCATGTGCGGTCGGCAGCAGAGTATGTCGAACTGTTAAAGAAACATGCGTTTGAAAATGTTGAAGCAATCCGCGTTCCCGATGACACGCCCACGCCGGACGACTATAAAACAAAATCGTTTCACAGCCTCGACGACCTTCGGTCGTTCAAACGAGAAGGTGCATTGTTGCTGATGGCGACGAAGCCTGATCTGCGTACGCCCGCGCCGGGATACACGATTTATTAAATATTCCTGAAGCTGGTCCGCAAGGTTGAAGCCCGGCATTCTTGCGGCCCGGCGCTGGCTTACCTAAAGCCGGGCCTTTCAAAACTAGATCTCGCTGCCGTCCTCGTCTTTGTCGCGCTCCCCCATATCCTTCGCTGGGCTGAGAGCGCGGCCATCGGAAGCGTGGTGAATCTCAATCCTTCCGTTCACGTTTTCCAGCTTGATGCGTGGCCCGCCGCTGCCCAACTCGCCGCGCAGGTCGTGCCCGACAAATTGATGATGTTTCACACGCAAGCCGAAGTCATTTTCGATTCCACCGGAAACCGTGCTGGCTTCGATCTCCGCTTTAGAATCGGAAGGGATCGTCAATTCCACGGAGCCGTTTACCGACTTGAGTTCCACGGTTGAGCCGGGGAGTTGATCGAACCTGGCATCGAGGCGGCCATTGATCGTCGAAAGCTCGGCGCGGCCCGACAAATTCTGCGCTACCAGTTTGCCGTTAATGCACGAGGCATGGACCTCGCCGCTTACTCCGTTCACATCCAATTCGCCGTTGATCAGCTTGATTTCATCGAGCCGCGCGGTGCGCGGCACGGTCAGCGTGTACTCCACCTCTGCCGGATTGTTGTGCGAACCCCAATTAAAAGTATTGTCGTGGCCGGGATACTTGGTGCGGATGGAAAGATACTCCTTGCCTGAGTCGACCTCGATATGCGCCTCTTCCAGCCGCTCTTTCGAGTAGGCGTACTTGACCGCGTCCACTTTCACTACATTCTGGTCCCAGGTGGTAATGTGAACCGCGCCGTTGATGTTGTCGAGTTCCACTCGCCCGTCGGCCGTGAGCGAGTACGTCTGATGAAACTCCTCGGTGAGGTCTCCGTGATGGTCGGAAGCCTTCGCGGCTGGTGGGGAGAGCAGCATTGCGCAAAAAGTCAGAATGAATGCCGATCGAGCCTGTAGTTCTAGTCGACGTTCCATGGGTCTTCCTCCGTTTCCAATCTTTAGACGGGGTGATTGGCAAATGGTGAGAAGGGAAGCGTACATTCCCTCCGCATATATGGAGGTACGAATTTGTGCCGGACTATGTTCCAGCTGTTTCCGTGGTATTTTGCAGGTTTTTCTTGCCCGCTTCGGTGAGCAGATAGACGCCAAGAATGGTTATTTCCGGCTCAATAGGATGGCGATAGCGCTGGCCGGGGTAAACAAGGTAGTAAATGGCCGGATATAGCAAAATGAGCCAGAACAGCAGCCATGCGCCGGGTTTGCGCTGGCGCAGGGCGCGTCCCAGCCCCCAGAACATGAGTACGGAGGAAGCCAGAAAAAGCGAATTCTTCGTCTCCGCAAGCCACCAGATTTTTTCAAGGCGCGGCGGTCCAGCCCAGAAATAGATGAAGCGCTTGAGGCAGAGCACGGCGAAGCGTGGGTAATTGGCTTTGATGTAATCGAGAGACTGGCGCTTCTTGTGATCGATGTAGGCAATCTCGCCCATAGCGGTGTACTGGCGCATGGCGTATATATCTTGCGTGGGGTGCAGATATTGCATCCACGTGCCATCGGCGCCCGTGCCGTTGCCCAGGCTTAGCTCCGCGCCGAGGTTATCGCGAATAAAAATGAATTTGCCGAAGGCTTGATAGTTGCGCACGGTCCAGGGCGTGACGCAAGCGATGAAAATTAATGATGCGAGTGCGATACCGGTTAGCGATGGCTTGCGGCGTTTGGCACGGTGATACCACGCCCACAGCCCCGAGGCGGGCAGGAAGGCGATCAACACTGTGCTATTGAGCGCGGCGATGCCCCAAAGCAGGCCAAACTCAAGCCAGGGCATTAACCCATCGCGTTCTTCCAGGGTCAGCGCGAGCCAAAAAATCATGGCTAAAAGAAGGGCGGAGAAACTTGTCTCCCATACCCAGCGCGTACACCAATACATGACGTAGGGAAGAAGCGCCCATGTCCACGCCGCGCCGACGGCAACTTTCTCGGAAAAAGTTCTGCGCGCGATAAGAAAAATTGGGATGCAGGTGAGCGCAGAAAAAATGCTGTTGATCGTTAGTAAGACAAATGCGGACGCTCTTGAATAGATGCCGAAGAAATGAAAGACGCTGGCGGTTAGATAAGGATAGAGCGGCGGTTCCCATGCGGTGGGCCCGGTGAGTGCTCCGAATGGATCGCTGAAGCCACGGCCCGAGGCGATGGCTGCGCCGATGCGGCCCATTTCCCAGCCGAAGCCAAAGTTATTTTCCGCAGGCTTGAATTTGTAGGTATGGCCGACGATGATCCAACCCACGCGGAGAAACAGGGCGATGGCCACCATCCAGAATTGCGAGATGCGGATATGGATCCAAATATTAAGGAGCTGGGTTGAGATGCCTTGGTGGCGCGTGGCCACGACAGGTGTCGAATCCATGGATGACTCTATTTGTAGCCGACTGAAGTGTGTCGGGGCAACTCTGCGATTTACGCCGGAAGTGATTGACACCTGACCTATGTATACCTACACTGGCCTGCTTCCTGCGATTACCAGATAGTTGAACGTATAATCGTTTAGAACCGGGGTGAGCCTCATGAGCTGGCTGCAAAATAAGTTCGAAAAAAATTTCATGATCAGCACGGTGGACTACGTCTTCAACTGGGCGCGGAAGTCGGCTGTGTGGCCCATGACGTTTGGCTTGGCGTGCTGCGCGATTGAGATGATCGCTTCGTCGACGGCGCGCTTTGATATCGCGCGCTTCGGTTCGGAAGTGTTTCGTCCCAGCCCGCGGCAGAGCGATTTGATGATCGTCGCCGGTACCGTGACTTTAAAGATGGCACCCGTGGTGAAACGGATTTACGATCAGATGCCTGACCCGAAGTGGGTGATCTCGATGGGCGCGTGCTCCTCGGTGGGCGGACCGTTCAATACGTATGCTGTGCTTCAAGGTGTAGACAAGATTGTCCCGACCGATGTTTATGTGACGGGCTGCCCGCCGCGCCCGGAAAATCTTTTCTACGCGCTGCTCAAGCTGCAAGACAAGATCGACACCATGACCTTGGCGAAGAAGCCGACGGAAGTGCGTCTTGATCCGAATATGATGGAGAACTTCAAGGGTCAGGTGATGATCGCACAAACATTGCAACCAAAATAGCTGTCAGCCTTCAGTTCTCAGTCGTAAGCAAGATTTTTGTGAGAAGCCAATGATGCTCACGTGGGGACAGCCGCCTCGGCTGTCCGCCGAGCGCAGCGAGGCAATTCTTACCGGAAGTTCAGATCGAAGGGTTTAAGACTCATGTCGGCCTTCACAAAACTCACAGTTGAATCCGACCTCCCACCCGCCGACGAAGCCAAAGAATTCCCCTGCGGAGCAAAAACCATCTGCATCGCCAATGTGAACGGTGTCTACAGCGCCATGGACAACATCTGCCTGCATCGCGGCGGGCCGCTGGGGCAGGGAATGATCGAAGGCGGCAAGGTTATCTGTCCATGGCATGGCTGGGCTTGGGATCCAAAGACCGGAGTGGCGGAGCAGAATCCTGGTGCGAAGGTTGCTGTGTATCCGTTGAAGATTGAGGGCGGCGATGTGCTGATTGAACTTTGAGCTGCCTTACCACCATTAGGGCTAAAGCCCAGATAACTTCTAAACGCTTACGCGGCCTTTAAGCGCTCTTCCACGTTACTTCGAAAGTCGATTCTCGTTGTCTATCCTAGAAACCTCAGGAACCTTCCTGTTTGGTTGTCGTAACCGGGGAAAACTTCGGCGAGGTTCTTGTTGCCTAGATGCCGCGAGACCGCTTCACCCAGCACCTGCCGGAAGTCCGTAGTCAACGCCAGATCGCGGCCTTCATAAAGCTGCGATTGATCCAACCCCGGCCATCGCCCGTAAACTTTGCCGCCCTTCACCGGCCCACCGAGTATGAACATTACATTGGCGTGGCCGTGATCAGTGCCGCGGTTGCCGTTTTCACGTGCGGTGCGGCCGAATTCTGACATGGTCACGACAACCGCATCTTCGCCGAGATCTCCGAGATCGGTCCAGAACGCGGAGAGCGATTGCGAGAAGTCGCGCAGCACGTTGGCGATCTGGCCTTCGGTTGCGCCTTCGTTCACGTGATGATCCCAGCCGCCGATATCGGCAAAAGCGACCTGCACGCCGAGGTTCGCCTTGATGAGCTGAGCCAACTGGCGCATGCTGTCGCCGAATCGGCCCTTAGGATAATCGGCGCCGGGTGCGGGTTTGTACTTCGACGGGTCGGCGGACTTCAACATCTTGACCGCGTCGAATGTTTCTTCGCCGGTGCCGTGAAGCACGGTGTCGGAAGAGTGATCGTACATGGCCTCGAACGCGGTCGCGGCCGGCGAGGGTTTCGGATTGCGGCCGCCGATGGAAAAATCGTTGATGTTGTTCATGGCGATGGCCGGCTCAATGCCGCTTAAGATGCGGGGAATCGACGGGCCCATGGCGATCGCTTCGAAAGGCGTTTTCTGCTGTAACGGTAGATTGCGCAGCGTGCGATTGAGCCATCCATCTTCGGTAGACTTGATGCCCGGAGTGCCGGATTCCATAAAATCCTGGGCGTCGAAATGAGAGCGGTTGGGATCGGGCGATCCGGCGGCATGCACAATCGCCAGCTGGCGCTGCTGCCAGAGCGGCTGGAACGATGCGAGCGAGGGATGCAGGCCGAAGAAGCCATCGAGATCGAGCACCGCTTTGCGCGGAATGTTGATGCTGGGGCGCATCGCATAATACTGAGGCTCGCTGTGGGGGACTACGATATTCAAGCCGTCGGCCGCGCCGCGCTGAAAAATTACCACCAGGCGCTTGGTGCGCGTGCCCGGCAGAGCCGCTCCCCACGCGGCGCGCGAGAGAAAGCTTGGAACCGCCGCCGTGCCGACTACGGCGAGTGCGCTATTGCGAAGAAAAACCCGGCGAGTGATGGACATAAGGAAACCTGCTCCTAGCTGCTAGCTCCTAGCCATTCGCTCCCGCGTTTTAGCTAGAAGCAAGTGGCTAGAAGCTTTACTTTCTTTGAAACTCCGGTGAACCTAACAGCAAGCCTGCGATCGTATTCACATCTGAAGAACGCGGTTGATCTGCCGGCTTGCGTGGCCCAGTTTTATTCCTTTGCTTCTGTTGCGTGTTGCTCGTTGTTGCTGTTTCGATCTGCGCTGTGATCGAATCGTGCGTCTGCTTCGATACATCGCCTGCCAGCAGGCTTGTTTCCAACGCCGATAGCGCAAGGTTAGAATCTGGCGGTACACTCGGCAAATTACCTCCTGCCAACTGCGCCACATCCACCTTCACGCCTTTGATCTTGCCGCTGGTCAGCGCCAAAGCAAAATTCATGCGATTGAGCAAGGCCGACGAGCTTACCCAGGTCTCAGCCTTCATGGAATATCCCGTGGGCGGCTGCGCGCCGTAGAGCGGCATGCCCATATTGTTGAGTTGGCGAGTGAGCGGCAATGCATCTTCTACATCTGCGCCGGTGGCTCGTACCGCCGAGGCCACGAATTCAAACGGCGTTTTCACTTTGTCGCGGTAGGTTCCATCGTCCCAAAATTCTGGCGAGTGGAACAGCGTGCTGAGCACCTCGCGAATGTCGCCTTTTTTTTTCAAAAATGTTTTCGCCATGCGATCGACCAACGCCGGAGGCGGATCGTCCGATACGAAACGCTCTGCCAGCTTGAGCGAAACGAAATGTGCGGTATGCGGATCCGTTGCCAGACGATGCAGCACTTCCAGACCTTCGCTTTCGCCCTTGGGCTTGATCTTTCGGCCGAGCACGAATTTAGGCCCGGGCTCGTGCATGCGCGGGTCAAATTTAAACTCGCCGCCCTGATACGGTTTTTCGATTGTCCATCCGGTGAAGACTTTTGCCACTTCGGTGACGTCGCGCTGCGAGTAGCCACCGTTCACGCTCAGCGTATGCAGTTCCAGTAATTCGCGTCCGTAGTTTTCATTGAGGCCGCTGGGACGTTTGCCTTGATTGGGGCGCGGCCGTGCGTAAGGTCGCCCATAAGGTCCGGGATGCGCCGGGATGCCCAGTGCCTGTGGCGAATCCGGGCCAACGCTGAGCCAGTTGTCCAAATAAAACAGCATGGCTGGACTTTTCGCGGTGGCTACTACCAAGTCTTCAAATTTTCCCAGCGCATGGGGCCGAATCACATCGCGCTCGTAGCTGGTGAGGAGCAGGCGGTCGACTCCTTTATCGACGAAAACATTGAAGTGGTTGAACCAGAAATCGGTCATCACTTCTTCGAGCTGGCGCTCGCTGTAGATGGCGCGCAGAAGCTTGGCTTGCGCGAGTTCGCTGGTGACCACACCGCCGGGATTATTTACGGCGAGCAGAGTTTCTTTTTGTTTGGGAGTCAGGCCTTCAAGAAATTCCTGTCCTTTGCCGCTGCGCAAAGAATCGGCAAGCGAAAGGTGCGCATCCGCGGACATGGCAAGAATTTTCTTGAAACGTTGATCTGGCGGCAGGCTTGGCAGTTGCTGGACTTCCAAATCGGTATAGAGCTGTTCTTCGCGGCGCTTTTGTTCCGCTTCCTCCTCAGGGGTGAGTTTTGCTGGAATCGCGTCGTTGTCTGAAGTAATTTTTGTCGCTGCCGGGTCGGCGGCTTCATGACCCGCGCCGCTAGGACTCATGGCGCTATTCATCGCAGAAACGTCTGCGGATGTGTTTGCGCCCTCGGCTGCGCCAGGTACCATCGATGAGCCATCCGCACGGCTTGAGATATTCGCAGTTGCAGGATTCGCGTTCGTAATGGCCGCCTGCAAACGGTCTTTATCCTTTTTATCTTTACGCTCCTGCTGGCGCTCGATTTGAACTTCATACACCATGCGTAGCGCCGGGTCGGAGGGCATGGACTTCTTGCCGTTCATCACCTGATTGATTTCCTGGCCGTCAGGGAAGTCCTGGGCAATTTCCCTGGTACTCATGTGAAGCGTGCGAAAGGGTTCGAGCCGTGCATCGAGAGCGCTGTCATCGATCCTCTCTGGATGCAATTGCTGATCGATCCACTTGTCCACACCGACGGTCATTACGTGTTGAATATCTCCCGGCCGCGGACCGAATGTCAGGCGATTCAGCGCATGGAGAGCTCGCTTTTGTTCGCTGGCGCCGGGTGGGACAACATCTTTATCTTTTTTCCGAGCCAGTAAAGATGGGACGGCGCAGGCGAGGCTAACCGCCAGCAGTAAAATCGCGAACCTCGCGCGCCCCTTGAACATGAAAAACTCCAGACCAGGAAACACTTCGACCCTCATATTATGAACCCCGGAGGGGAGAAAAGTTGCTGGCGAAAGAGGTTACCAAAGGTGCTGGAATGGCCGGAAAGAAGCGGCTTCTGGTATTGCGAAAGGCTTAAGACTAAGTCAGATAAGTTTTGTTGCGCGAGACTTTATGTTGTAGCGTCGCGGCCAAGTGATCGATGTCGGTGGGAGCGATGTTGACGACCATATGGTCGGCGAGAAGCGGGTTTCGATTGCTGCCCACGGCATCTCGCCGCACCTGGATCATTAAAGCCTGCACCACGTTCGGATCATACTTTTGCGGCGTCATACGAACCAAATCGCTCAGCGCATTGCCTAGCGAAAGCGGCTCGCGGTAAGGTCGCGCGCTTGTCATGGCATCAAATGTATCGGCAAGCGCCATGATGCGCACTGGCATGGGCATCTCGTCGTTCACCAATGCATCAGGATAACCGGAGCCATCACTGCGCTCATGGTGCCAGCGCACCGATTCGTGAATCTTGGGCCAAGGGAATTGCACTCCGGTTACGATCTGATGACCAACCACGGTGTGATCCGCCATTTCGCGAAACTCTTCTGGATTGAGAGCGGCGGGTTTGCTGAACAGCCGGCGATCAACCGCCACCTTGCCGATGTCGTGCAGATATCCCGCGCTGCGCAGAGCCGCGACTTCGCCGGCGTCTACGCCGAGAGCCTCGCCGATGGCGGCCGCATAGCGGCCTACGCGAAGCGAGTGGCCATGAACATTGACGTCCTTTACATCAATGGCAGTGGCGAAGGCTTCCAGAGCGCTATCGTAAAAACCATGCAGAGATGCCATCAGCCGCAGATTTTCGTTCACCCGCTGCGCCAGGGTTTGGCTTAATGCGTGATTATGAACCGCCAGCCCGATGTAATTGCACAACAGGCCCATGGCATCCAGTTCGGCATCAAGATAAGGCGCGTCCGCGGGACGGCCGCCCAGAGCTACGACACCGGCAAGCTTTCCAGCGGATTTAAGGGGAGCGATGCATTTGAACAACTCTGGCGCAACGTTGCCATTGGAACTAAGAAATACAGAATAGGTGGAAGCATTGAGCACGATGGGTCCGCGCGTGGCAGTGAGCGCGTGAACGTGCTTGGGCAAAAGAGGAATGAACGCCGGTTCGGGCAGCATGTCGAAGCCTTTGCCCGCAACGGAGGTTAGCATGGTGGGCTTGTCGTGGAAGATAAAAAGCGCACCTTCGCGCGCGCCCGCAGCTTCCATTACAGCGGAGAGCATATGGCGTGAGGTTTCGCCGAATTCGCGCTCGCCAGTGAGCTCCGGTCCGAGATCGGAGAGAGCTTCAACTGTGCGCAACAGCCTGCGGAAATTATTGGTCTCCACGGCCAAGACGATGTGGTGCAAGTTTCGTTGAACAATCGAGCGTAACATGCACAGGCGCGCGCAGCGATGAGGGCTTGTTGGTTAGTTTGGTGCTTGCGGAACAAAAGGTAACGAGTGTGATTCCGATGCTTCTGGAGAATAGCTTCTAGAAATGTTCGCGCAAGTCTGCGAAGCGGTTTACGGTGAGCAATTGCTGCGGAGGTACCGCCACATTCACTTCATCGTGCTCCAGAACCCAGGTGTCTCCATGAGGAATGAAGATCGCGTTCAATCCAGCGGCGAGTGCTGGATTGATATCCGACTTCGGGCTGTTGCCAATCATCCATGTGGAATTGTGCGCCAGTTCATATTTCTGGATGATTCTCTCGTAAGTTGCAGGGTCTTTCTCGGCCACAATTTCGGTTGCGGCAAAATAATCTTTCAAGCCTGAGCGCTCGATTTTTCCCGTCTGCTCGACGATCGCACCTTTGGTTACCAGAATGAGGTGATGACGGTCTGCGAGATATTGCAGCGTAGGGGGGACTTCGGGCAGGGTTTCGATGGGATGATCGGCAATGGTATGCGCGAAGCTGTTGATTTGCGCGTGCATTTCGGGTGTGACCGGCTCCACGCTCAGCCGCTCAAAAGTTTCCACCAGCGAATGCATAAAACTGTGTAGGCCATAGCCATGTTTCACGATGCTCTCGCGCTCCACATCGTTCAGAGCGCCGCGTACTTGCGCAGGAGTAAACTCGCGATGATTGAGAAAAGAAATGAAACGAGCGATGACGCGCTCAAAGTAGACATTGTTTTCCCAGAGCGTGTCGTCGGCGTCGATGAGAAGGGTTTGCGCCTCGTAGATATTCTTGGACGTGCCGGACAAATGCGGAATGCTCCTCGGAAGACTTTCTTTTTCTAGGATACCCAGTCTACGCGTGCCTCGGGCCCGATGATCCCTGCTTTGTGGCCCATATCGAGCAGGCGCACCACGCCTTCACGCCCTTCTGTTCCGTAGTCGAGCGTGCGCTCATTTACGTACATGCCGACGAACTTGTCGGCGGTTTGAGAGTCGAGATCGCGGGCAAACTGCATCGCATAGGACAAAGCCTCTTCGCGATGGTCGAGGGCGTACTGAATGCTGTCGCGCAGCGCGCCGGTGACCGCGGACATCAGTTCCGGGCCCAGAGCACGGCGGATGGCGTTGCCCCCGAGCGGCAATGGCAAGCCAGTCATCTTCTGCCACCAGCGGCCGAGATCGACAATGCGGTGCAATCCGGCCTTGTCATAGGTCAGTTGGCCTTCGTGGATGATGAGTCCCGCTTCGTATTTGCCTTCGAGCACCTGCGGAATGATCTGATCGAAAGGTACGACTTCTGTTTCCACGCCGGGCGCAAAAAGTTGCAACGCGAGATACGCGGTAGTAAGCGTGCCCGGGACTGCGATACGTTTTTCCTTAATCTCACTCTGCGTGAAAGGGCGCGGTGAAACGATCATCGGCCCATAACCTTCGCCCACGCTGCCGCCGCACGACATGAGCGAATACAAATCCTGGATATAAGGATAGGCGTGAAACGAAATTGCAGTCACGTCGTAAACGCCTTCGCGCGCCTTCTGGTTCAAGGTCTCGATGTCGCACAACGTATGGTTAAAGCGCAATCCCGGAACGCGGACTTTGTTGGTGGCGAGGCCGTAAAACATGAAGGCATCGTCGGAATCGGGGCTGTGGGCGACGGAAATTTCGCGCACTCCGCTCTCGTTTGCACGGGACTGTTTTATTTCTTGTTCTGAAGCTACTGTCATTCTGAACTCCAAGCCGGCAAAACTTTAATTTTGAATTTCTTTACGCCGCTGCCATCGCGCTGCAATTCCCGCGGCCATCATTACCTTAATAATCTCGGCGAATATAAACCAGTAAAGGCCCCAGCGGAACGCTTGCATTACGGAGTGGGTCAAAATCGCAAGCCATGTGAGACCTCCCGTGAAGAGTACAATTTCGCCGAGAAATCCGGCCACGGCGGCGCGAGCAAAATTCTTGCGGCCACGCTCCATAACGTATCCGGCAAGCCATGCGACCAGCGGATAAGCCAACAAAAAGCCGCCGGTCGGTCCGAGCAACTGTGCGATTCCTCCGGGTCCCGTGGGACTGAAAACCGGCATGCCCACCGCGCCCTCTACGAGATAAAGCGCAAGCGCGGCAAAACCGCCACGGCTGCCCAGCATCAAGCCAACCAGCAGCACCGCAAAATTTTGTACCGTCAGCGGCACGGGCGTGAACGGCAATGGGATCGTGATACGCGCACACAATGCAACGAATAAGGTCGCGCCTACCAGTAGAGTAAGCTGACGAGGCGCTTCGAAAGCCCGTTCCTGCCGAGAGCCTAATGTTTGAGTTGCTGACTTTTCCATGAATTTCTCCCCGAAATTTTCCATCAAAACATTAATGCTCCGCGCCGCCCGCAGGACGTCCGGCTTCGCTCGCACTTCCTTCCTGAGCGGCATGAGCAGCCTGCAGGTGGCGGCGTAAACGGATATACAAGGCGATCGCAACGCACACTACGGCGAGTGTACTCACGCCCAGGATCAGGAACCACCAGATCATCCGCACAGCCGACTAGAATAACAGATGATGCGGGAAGGAATGGCTTGGGTTAACTCGTTTTGGCCGCAGCCGCTCTTTTCTCTTGCTGCATCTGAACCCGACCCAAAGTGAACTTCAGCCTTTCGCGCCCAAACTTTGTGCTGTTGATGACCTTTTCGATATTGCCGAAGAAGTGAGGATCTCCCAGTTTCTCGCGCAGTTCTTTGAGAAAGGGATGAACCTTGGCGAAGAGAAAATACATTTCTCCGCTGACCGCGGGCTGGAGAAACATGTCGGCATTGAGAGCTCCATCGAGCGCAAAGGACGCGGCCATGCTCCAGTAACCTGCCACCTGGCGAAACCAATTGTTTTCCTGCGCTCCCATACTCTGTATGACCTTCATGAAATCGTCAGCGCTGGTCGGCCAAAACTCTGTGAGCCACCAGTGGCGCGCCTTGCGCAATTCGGTTTCGCGGCGCAGATCGTAGAGGTGAAGAATGAGTTGAGCGTCCATCGGAGTTGCTTTTTTAGCCATTCGGGAACCTCGAAGAATTTAGTAATTGGGGAAATTGAGCAATTGAGAAATTGTAAACCGGTGGCGGTAACTGTCGCTTGCTTAAATTAGTCAATCGCCAAACTTCCCAATTACTCAATGATTTCAGGCGCTGGTTGAAGCTGCTTCGGCGGCGGGCGCTGCGCGTTCGTAGTCGCATTCTTTGTTCGGGCAAGCGATCACAGGTCCGGATTTCAAATTCTTCTCGACGAGGTATTCGCTGCCGCAAGTCGGGCACTTTTCTGGAATCGGCTTGTGCGCGGAGGTGAACTTGCACTTCGGATAATTTCCGCATCCGTAAAAAGTGTTGCCCTTGCGCGCTCGCTTCTCGACCAGTTCGCCGTCCTTGCAGTCGAGACACTTTACACCGATAAAATTCTGCTTCACGTACTTGCATTCGGGATATCCGCTGCACGCCGTGAACTCGCCGAAGCGTCCGTGGCGGATCATCATATTGCGTCCGCACTTCGGGCAAGGTTCGTCGAGCGGGATGTCGGGAACTTTCTTGCCCTGATCCAACCGTCGCGTGGTCTTGCAATCCGGATAGCCGGTACAGGCCATGAACTGCCCAAAGCGTCCGCGCTTTAACACCATCACACGGCCGCAGTTCTCGCAATATTCCTCGGCAGCGCCGGTGTCCTGCGTGTCGGCGGAGTCGAGATCCGGCAGGTTGATCGGGTTTTCTTTGGTGAAGGTGCAGCTTTCTTTATCGTCTTTATCGTAGGTGCTGCACGCGTAGAACGAGCCGTGCTTGCCCCACTTGATGACCAGCGGCGCGCCACAGCGTTCACACTTCTCGTCTGTGGGCTTCTCCATCCGCTTGATGTTCTCCATATGCTTTTCGGCATATTTGAGATCTTTTTGGAATTTCTTGTAGAACTCAGCGAGCGCGTCGGTCCACTTCTCCTTGCCCTCTTCGATTTCGTCGAGTTCCTCTTCCAGTTTTGCGGTGTACTGCAAATCGAAAATGTCGCGGAAGTTTTCTACAAGCAGATCGGTGACGACAAACCCAATCTCAGTCGGAGTGAACTTGCCGCCGATTTTCTGCGCGTACTGCCGCTCCTGAATCGTGGTGAGAATCGCCGCGTAGGTCGAAGGACGCCCGATTCCGCGCTCTTCCAGTTCCTTCACCAGAGATGCTTCGTTGAATCGCGGCGGCGGCTCGGTGAAGTGCTGCTCCGGCTTGAGTTCTTTCAGCGTGAGCTTCTGGCCGGCTTCCATGGGAGGAAGTTTGTGCTTCAGTTCTTCGTCTTCTTCGTCCTTGCTATCCTTGGCTTCTTCGTAGACTTTCAGGAAGCCGTCGAACTTGAGCACCGATCCGGTGACGCGGAACCAGAAAACGTCGTTACTGCCATTTTTAGTTTTCGCGTCGATATCGACCGTAGTCTGGTCGAAGACTGCCGGATTGATCTGCGAGGCCACGAAACGCTGCCAGATCAGCTTGTAGACTTTGAACTCATCTTCTTTTAAATACTGTTTGACCTGATCGGGATGCCGCATCGCCGAGGTCGGACGAATCGCCTCGTGCGCACCCTGCGAATCTTTCTTCTCCTTATATGTGTTGGGCTGCTCGGGCAGATACTGCGCGCCGTATTCCGTGCCAATGTACTCGCGCACTTCGGTAATCGCCTCAGGCGCCACGCGGGTGGAATCGGTACGCATATAAGTAATGAGGCCGACCGAGCCTTCTTCGCCCATCTCCACGCCTTCATACAGGCGCTGCGCGATCATCATGGTGCGCTTCACGCTGAAGCGCAGCTTGCGCGAAGAATCCTGTTGCAGCTTGCTGGTGGTAAATGGCGGCGCAGCATTGCGGCGGCGTTCTTTCTTGTCAACGGAACGAACTAGCCAGTCAGCCTGCTCCAATGCTGCACGAATCTTTTCGGCGTCTTCGCCGTTCGTGACCTCGATCTTCTCTTCGCCTTTACCCAGAAAACGCGCGTCGAATGCAGGAGGTTTGCTGGCGGCGAGGTTGGCATCGATCGTCCAGTATTCAACTTTTTGGAACGCCTTGATTTCGCGTTCGCGCTCGACAATCAGACGCAGAGCGACGGTCTGCACGCGTCCTGCAGAAAGACCGCGACGAACCTTATCCCACAAGAGCGGCGAAACCTGGTACCCGACCAAACGATCGAGTACACGCCGTGCCTGTTGTGCATCTACCAGGTTCTGATCGATGGCTCTCGGGTGTTCGAATGCCGCCTGCACGGCCCGCTTGGTGATTTCGTTGAACGTAACCCGCTGAATGCGCGGCGGGGCATCCGTCTCTTCTTTTTTCTTTTTCTTACTCTTGCTTTTTTTGGAGTCGCCGTTGGTGTCCAGTTCAAAGGCGAGATGCGCCGCAATGGCTTCGCCTTCGCGATCCGGGTCAGGCGCCAGATAGATCGCATCCATCGGCCCAGCCAGCTTCTTCAGTTTGGCCAGTACCTTTTCTTTCCCTGGTATGACGACGTAATCGGTTTCGAAGTCGTCCTCAATGTCCACGCCCAGTGTGCTCTTGGGCAGGTCTTTCACGTGGCCGAGCGAGGCCTCGACAGTAAATCCCTTTCCCAGATATTTCTGGATGGTCTTCGCCTTCGCCGGCGATTCGACAATGACTAAACTTTTAAGCAATGGATCCTCAGTTTCAAATGAATTCGTTTTGAAGCTAGCACGAATGGGCGGAAAGCAACAAGTTACTGCGAGGAAGTTCTGAGCTATGGGCAGTGAGCAATGAGCAAACCCCCTATCTCTCGGCGACGGATTCGACCGCTTTAGCGGGGTTAAGTTTTTGGATTAACATTGTCACCATTCTCTGCACTCCATCGGCTTGACGCGTTAAATCCTGATACCGAGCATCGTTCAACAGATGGAGGTCGTGAGCGAGCGGACGATGATATTTGCCCACACTAGCTGATCCGCGAGCGATTCTGAGAAAACGACAGATTTCAGCATCCAATCGACGGCCAGACCCTTCGGCAATGTTTGCTCCTATCGAAGCCGAGGAGCGCCGAAGCTGGCTGGTCAGTCCATAGAACTCTTCCTTTGGGAAAGATCGTGTCGCTTCGTGAATCGTCAGCGTCATTGCGTGTGCCGTCTGCCAAACCGTAAGATCCTTAAAATTTCTCATCGATCCCCACCCCGGGGCTCATCGCTCTTAGCTCATTGCCCATCACTCATAGCTAGAAGCTCTTCACAAAATTCTTCCCCGGCATTTGCCTTACCTTGCCATTTAGCTCCAACTCGAACAGGGCTGCGAAAATCTCCGAGGACGACATTTCTTTTTCCAGACGCTCCACTAATTCATCGATGTGAGTAGCTTCATCGGCTTTGAGCAAGCTCAGAATTCGCTGTTCATGCGGGGGAAGCCCGCCGTCCGGAAATAGAGATGCCGACGAATGCTCGGCGGATTCAGGCGAGGCTGGAGGCGTCAGCGCAAGCTTCACTTCCGGCGGCAAATCTTCCCACACATCTTCCCACGTTGCAATCAGCTTTGCTCCCTGTTTTATCAACGTGTTCGGCCCCCATGAATTCTTGTTCGTGACGTTGCCGGGAACCGCGAACACATCGCGATTCTGTTCGAGTGCGCAACGCGCAGTAATGCGCGTGCCAGAGTACTCAGCCGCTTCCACCACCAACACACCTGCAGACATGCCGCTCAGAATCCGGTTGCGGATAGGGAAGTTCTGCGGAGCGGCAAAAGTACCAAGCGGAAACTCGGAAATAAGCGCGCCGCCGAGCGCCAAAATTTGCTCGGCTAAACGCGAGTTTTCTTTGGGATAAATTACATCGACGCCTGTGCCAAACACGGCGATGGTCTTGCCTTTGGCCGTAATCGCTCCGCGATGGCTGGCGGTGTCGACTCCTCGTGCCATGCCGCTGATGATTACCAATCCTTGCGCTGCCAGATCGCAGGCCAGGCGCTCAGCCATACCGGAGCCGTAGGGCGTGGGATGGCGCGTGCCCACCATCGCAATTCCAGGCTGCTTCAATATTTCGGGATTGCCGCGAACGTAGAGAACCAACGGCGGATCGTAGATTTCTTTCAGCCGCTGCGGGTAGCAAGAATCTTCCGCAGTGACTAATGTCGCCGATTCTGAGGCGGCGAGCGCAATTTCTTCCCGCGCCAGTTCCGCCGATTTTCCCGTGGCGATCGACTGCGCCGAAACCGCTTGAATTCCTGTGCTTTCCAGTTCTGTAAGCGATGCATGGAATACGGCTTCGACACCGCCGAAATGTTCTACCAGCTTTCTCGCTCTGGTCGGTCCTAAGCCCGTGGTGAGCGAGATGGCTAGCCATTCGAGAATGTGGGTAGCGGGAGAGGCGATGGCATTCGTCAAGTTTTTTGCCCCAATCTGTTGCCTAGACTGGCGGACTTTAGTGTTTCGCGGAATAGGTGTCAAGGAATGCCGTCACAGAGTGCCAGCAAAAATCGTCTGCTAAAATCAAAACAGGAATGAACCCTCTGCGAATTTCTGCGATTTCCTACCTCAACACCGCTCCCCTGATGTGGGATTTCGAACACGGCGACGCGGGCAGGGATTTCGACATTTCCTATACTTTGCCGTCCGCTTGTGCTCGCGCGCTCGAAGCTGGAGCTGCCGATATCGGAATCATCCCGGCTGCTGCCTACGCCGAGATCCCCGGCCTTGTCGCGCTGCCTGGAGTCGCGATCGCCTCGCGGCGTCCTGTGCGCTCGATTCTGCTGGTTGGTAAAGTGCCAGTGGAAAAAATTCGGAGCGTTGCGCTGGATACGTCTTCGATGACCTCGGTGGCGCTGACGAAAGTTCTGTTCGAGAAATGGATGGGCGGCGGGCGCGTATTTACGCCAATGGCGCCGAATGTCGGACAAATGCTCGCGACTCACGATGCGGCGCTGCTAATTGGAGATCCCGCACTTCAAGTTGACCGCTCACGTTACATCACGCTCGATCTGGCTGAGGAATGGATTCGCTACACCGGCAAGCCTTTTGTCTTTGCTTTCTGGGCGGTGCGCGAGCAGGCTGCGCGTGAAGCTGAATCCTTGTTCGACCTGGCGGCGATTTTTCAGCGCTCTCGCGACCACGGACTTGAACCCGGGAGCCTCAATCACATCTCGCGCGAGTGGGCTCCGCGGTTGGGGCTCAGCGAGGCCAGCGTGCGTTCTTATCTCACGGAAAGCATTCACTACCATCTCGACACACCTTGCCTGGAAGGCCTGCAACTTTTTTATCGCTATGCAGCGGAGGTCGGCGCGTTACCCTCCGCTCCGGAGATTCGTTTTGCCGGTGCGGAAAAAGCCTGTATAGCGCAAATGAAAGCCTAGCCTGTAAACTCCTACAACCCAATGATCCTCCACATTCAACCGTGGTTGGCAATGTCGCTGTGGCGGCATCTGCGCCGCATGGGTGGCCCGGGATTGATTCTGTTAGGTCTCGCCGATAATTCCGTAATCCCGCTGACCGGAAGTGTGGACGTGTTGACCATCTGGCTGGCCGCCCGGCATCGCGAACCGTGGCCTTACTATGCGCTCATGGCTACGGTAGGCGCGGTTATCGGCGGCTACATTACTTATGCTTTGGCGCGCAAAGGCGGCAAAGAGACGATGGATCGCAAGCTCTCAAAAAAGAGAGCCAGGCAGGTGACACGGGCATTTGAGCGTTGGGGATTTTTCGCGGTTGCCATTCCCGCCCTGTTGCCTCCGCCATTTCCGTTCGTGCCGTTTTTGATTGCAGCGGGCGCAGCGCAATACTCGCCAAAGAAGTTTCTCGGTGCGCTAACCCTTGGCCGAGGTGTTCGCTACTCGATTATGGCGGGCTTGGGATTCGTCTACGGCAGGCACATTCTGCGTTTCTTTTCTCAGTACTATGCGCCCGCGCTGACGGTTCTGGTGGGGCTGGCATTGATTGGCGCAGTGCTGACGCTGATCCAATATCTTCGCTACAGGAAGAAGAAGTAATTTGAACCTCAGACCCATCCACCATCGATTACAAAGCTTTGATTGGTAATTCCATTGCTATCGTCTGCGGCGAGAAACAATACCAATCGCGCGACCTCTTCCGGTAGTAATTCACGCTTCAGGCTCTGCCGCTGCATAATCTCCGCCAGATAATCCGGAGTCATCCACAAGCGCCGCTGGCGTTCCGTCATGATGGCGCCGGGAAGCACACAATTGACGCGGATATCATTATCGCCCAGTTCCCGCGCCAGCGTGCGTGTGAGGCCTACGATTCCGGCTTTCGCCGTCACATAAGCCGGCAAGCCGGTTGACGGAATCATCCACGCAATCGAACTCATATTAATGATGGAACCGCCGCCGGCTGTCGCCATCTGTGGCGCTACCGCCTGGGTGGCGAAGAACTGATGCTTGAGGTTGACCGCCATCCTTTCATCCCAATATTCGGGGGTGACGTCGGCAAAGTTGTGGCGGTCGTCGCTGGCGGCATTGTTTACTAGAACCCGTACCGGCCCTAGGTGCTCTTCAACCTGTGCGACCGCAATCTTCAAAGCCGCAATATCGCGGAGATCACAATGCAAAAACACCGGCGCATGGGCACACCGGGTAGTCAGATTCTCTACCAGCGCAAATGATGCTTCATCGGCCACATCGAGAAATGCCGCCCGTGACCCTTGCATTGCAAACTGCTCGACAATCGCTGCGCCGATGCCCGAGCCTCCACCGGTGACCAGCACTGTGACATCGCGCAGGCTTGGGTAGCGGGCAAATTTTTCAGTCTGAGACATGGATTTCCGAGATATGGTAAACGAATCGATAGTAGCGAGTATTTGGAAGCGAGGTACGAACTCCGTTAAAATAGGTTAGGTGGTCTGTACACAATGTCCCTCACTAAGTCTCAAGCCCTCGAGATGTTCCACTCCGACGACCTGATCGGCATCGGCATGGAAGCCGACGCTCTCCGCCGCAAACTCCATCCCGAAGGCACGGTCACCTACATCATCGACCGCAACATCAACTACACCAACTTCTGCACCGAGTACTGCACCTTCTGCGCCTTCTATCGCCCGCTGAAAGGCCCCGCCGCCAAAGAAGGCTACATCCTCGAATTCGACACCATCTACGAAAAAATTCGCGAGACCGTCGAACTCGGCGGCACCGGCGTGCTGATGCAAGGCGGCCTGCATCCCGACCTCAAAATCGACTGGCACGAGAGAATGTTGCGCGGCATCAAAGAGCGTTTCCCGCAAATCCATCTGCACTGCTACTCCGCCTCCGAGATCATCGCCATCGCCGAGTACAGCAGCCTCAGCATTCGCGACACCATCCTCCGCCTGCGCGACGCCGGGCTCGATTCCATCCCCGGCGGCGGCGCGGAAATTCTGGACGACGAAGTGCGCTATAAAATCGCGCGCCTAAAGTGCCTGACGCAGGATTGGATCAACGTCCACCGCACCGCCCACCAGATCGGCATGCGCACCACCGCCACCATGATGTTCGGCGTCGGCGAGAACTACGAAAACCGCGTCAACCACCTGCAGGAACTTTATAACTTGCAGGAAGAAACCGGCGGCTTCACCGCCTTCATCCCCTGGAGCTTCCAGCCCCACAACACCGCCCTCGGCGGCCGCCACTGGGACGAAGCCACCGCCGTCGAATACCTCAAAGTCCTCGCCATCTCGCGCCTCTATCTCTCGAACTTCCTCAATGTGCAATCGAGCTGGGTCACGCAAGGCCTAAAAGTCTGCCAGATGGGCCTGCGTTTTGGCGGCAACGATGTCGGCTCGGTGATGCTTGAAGAAAACGTCGTGCGCGCGGCAGGTGTGACTAACTGCACAACCGAAGAAGAATTACGCCGGATTATTCGCGATGCGGGATTCCGGCCTGCCCAGAGAGATACGCTGTATCGGCAGTATTTCCTGAATTAACCATACGAATCGAAGTCGGTTGACCTAGGTGATATATCGTGGTATATATCATCTCAGGAGTGCATCCAATGGCACGCACTGCAAAGCTGTTTCTCAACGGTAGAAGCCAGGCGGTTCGGCTGCCGGTCGAGTTCCGCTTTGAAGGCAGCGAAGTTTTCATCCGTCAAGACCGCGCTACCGGAGACATTATTCTCTCGCGCCGTCCGGAATCCTGGGACAGCTTCTTCCAACTCCGTGCGGAAGCAAATGTCCCCGCTGAGTTCATGTCTCATCGCAGGAACGACCCCCCGCAAGATCGCGACCTGTTTTAACGCAACTTGTTTAACACGACTTGTTCTGATCGGCCGGCATGGCTCTCTATCTGCTCGACACGAACATCGCGAGCTGCATCATTAAAGGAACCAGTCCGGCAGTTGATCGCCGAGTGGCGAAAACCGTCATTTCACAGCTTGCAATTTCCGCGGTCACCGAAGGCGAGTTGCGGTTTGGAACGGCACGGCTGCCTCACGCGGCTCGCCTGCACGCGATAGTCGAGGACTTCTTTTTACGCGTGACGATCTTGCCTTGGAATTCAGATTCAGCCCAGGCGTACGGCCCACTTCGAGCCATGCTGGAACGCGAAGGCCAGCCTATAGGGAACCTGGACGCCATGATCGCCGCCCACGCTCTTGCGCTCGGCGCGATTCTTGTCACCAACGATCACGCCTTTGCCCGCATTAAAAAGCTGAAGGTTGAGGATTGGACGAAGTCGCAGCGGTAGTGAGTTAGCGGCCAAATGATGTGGGCATTGGTGATGCTGGAAGAAAATGTTGTGCGAGCGGCGGGCTTGAACAACTGCGCGGCAGAAGAAGAGTTGTGGCGCATTATTCGCGATGCGGGATTCCGGCCTGCGCAGTGGGATACTTGTATCGGCAGTATTCCCTAAACTGAGATCCAACTGGGTGGGGCCACATCTGGGCAATAGAAAAGCGGCCATCTCTCGATAGCCGCCTCAGCGCTCCGTCAAAGCTCATCCAATTGTCACGCTTGGGATAATGGAAATCAAGATACTTTTTGCATGAGGGCAGCTCTCCGCCAAGTGCCCTCCCATAATAGAACGCCTTCTCGATTGAATGTAAAGGCATGGACCCGGCGGGAGTCGAACCCGCACCTGCGGCTTTGACGGAGCGCTGTGCTGCCATTACACCACGGGCCCATGGCTGATCACGCTACGCTCTTCTAATCACGTAGTCACGGCTAGCCGTCACATTTTTTTCATGTCGATTCCCCAATTGGAAAAAAACCAAGGGTACTCTTCGACGGCAATGACATTGGCTCGGGGATGCTGAAAGAAAATGTTGTGCGTGCCGCCGGCGTGAAAAACTGCACGACGGAAGAAGCGTTGCGCCGGATTATTCGCGACGCGAGTTTCCGGCCTGCGCAGATGGATACGCTGTATCGGCAGTATTTTCTGAATCAGTCGCTTAAGTTCAATTGTCTCTACGCCTCGCAAAAATGCAAACGGCCCCGGGAATCCGGAGCCGTTCGCGAGAAACCGATAAATCGGTACCCCGCCAAGGTAACAGAACTATTGTCGTCCGCGTGCCGCAGTAAATCAAGTTACTTTAAGGAGGGCCGCATCCCTGCCCAGCGAACCCTCCACTGTCCCTGAGAGACAATCTTCCCGAAGGAAGGTAGACTTGGAGGGATTCGAACTCTCACTCGTTACCTTGGCAGGGAACCGTGCTGCCGTTACACCACAGGCCCACGCCAAAAGCATAGGTCACAGCCGCATGGAACTGTGGTTCCCGGATGAAATTTCGCCGGCGCATAGTTTCTTTTCGGGAAGGTGAAGAAACGACCTGCCGAACCCTCGCTTTGTGCTGATACAACTCTTTGCGAAAGCGGTCGGGCGAGTGTGGATCGGTGGTTGCGACCACGCGCTCCAGTTCGGACGCCATTCGGCGCACCAATCCAGGCGCGAAGCCCGTGAAAATTGGTGAAGTTGTCTTGAGTTGTGCGCAGGCGACACGTTGTATCATTTATATAAATAAATATAGAGAACAGACCTGTGGCATTCCCGATCAAAACCTGCGTAGTCTGCGGCGAAGAATTTGAGCTCAAACCCGGTAAACCCGGTTTTGCCAATCGTTGTCCGGAGTGCAGCGAGCCCGATGCCGCAGATCCTGCTGCGAAGCGCACCAAGGACGCCGACCAACGCAAGGTCGACAAGGAAGCCAACGAGGCGCGCAGGCAAGCGATGCGTAATCTGCTCTATCGCAAGGACAGTTGACGAGCCCGTGGCTCATATATCCAGTTGAGATAAAAATCAGGGCCGCCTTTTTTTGGCGACCCTGATTGTGTTAGCTAAAGAACTACTTTCCCACCGGCATTCCGTAGATATCGAACGCTCCGAACGGGCTGAGAGCGGCCGAATTCCAGGTCTTGCCGTAATCCCTGGAGACAGCGCCGTTTCCGCCCTGATTCGTAGTGTCCTGATTCCACACGAGGTAGCTGGTGGTGTTGGCCGGCATCGGATAGAGCCAGTACGTGTGGCCGCTCCTCAGCGCGATTGGACTGGTCTGCGGATTCAGCGTCACGGTCTGAATCGTGCAGCAGCTTCCGAAGTCCGGAAGATTGGTGAACTTGGTGGTGAAGAGGGGTTGACCGGGAATGCCGCTGTTGTCTTCAGCCAGAATCAGGGTCATTCCGTTGGTCCCGGTCACGTAAGTCATCGCGATGTCGATGCGAACCAGAGCGTAGTTGGCCGCTGGCGTGAACGTCATGGCTTCGGCGATCGGGAAGTCGTTGGCTTCCTGGCCGGCTTCGGTCCAGCCGGAAGGTCCGTAGAGATTGTCGCCTGTTCCGAAGTTCGAGAAAACTACTACCGAACCCGCGGGCAGAGCTTCTTCGGTTTTAGGATGAGCGCTGGGAACAACGCTGTTCGCCTTGGGTTTGGTAGTGCTGATGACCGCTCCATCGTCGGTGATGGTTTTCGAAACTTGCGCCAGTGCGTTTAGGGTAGCGAAGCAAACAGCTCCGAGAGCGAGCGCCCCCGCAGTTTTGCGAAGGAGATGGTTCGTAACGTACTTTCCTCTGGTTGTCATTTAACCTCTATCTGATTTTTTATCCCCGTTTACAGTCTCGGGGGCCGTCAGTGTACCACCGCGCGGCCCTTGCCAAAGCGATGTTTAGTCGTAGAAAAATTATCGATGTGTGATTGGAATGCGATTCCATGCAAATCGCTTCCACCGAATCGTCCACGGCTCGAAAATGGAAGTCAGATTCGCCGTTCTCCTTCTGTGAAAATCTTGTTACATTCCAGCAATTCACTTCTTTTGCCGATTAAAGAGAGTGATACTTTTCCTGTGTTCCCTTAAACGCAAATTATGGAAGCCCACGAATACGATCTCCTAGTCATCGGCAGCGGTCCGGCGGGACAAAAGTCGGCCATCTGCGCCGCCAAAATGCGCAAAAAGGTCGCGATTATCGACCGTAAGAAAACCATTGGCGGCGTCTGTGTTCATACCGGGACCATCCCCAGCAAAACCTTGCGGGAGGCTGTGCTCTACCTGAGCGGTTTCCGCCAGCGCACTTTCTACGGGCGCGGCTATGTGCTGAAAGATCGTATTGCTATGTCGGACCTGACTTTTCGTGCGCAGTCGGTCATGTTGCGCGAGGTCGAGGTCATTAAAGCGCAGCTCCGCCGGAATTATGTGGATACTTTTGAAGGCGATGCGCGCTTTCTCGATCCTCACACCGTGGAAGTCAGAAGCGATGAGGGTTCGCAACTGGTTCGCTCTTCCCACGTGATGATTGCCTGCGGCACGCGCCCCGCCCACAGCGCCGATATTCCCATCGACGGCAAACGCATCTTCGACTCCGATCAGGTGCACTGCCTCGAAGAAGTGCCCCGCGAATTGGTGGTCGTGGGCGCGGGAATTATCGGCCTCGAATACGCTTCCATGTTCGCGGCGCTCGGCGTCAAGGTCACTCTGCTTGACCAACGCCCCATCCTTCTCGATTTTGTCGATCGCGAAATTGTCGAGAGCCTCTGTTACCAGCTACGGCAGCTGGGCACAGTTTTTCGATTGGGAGAAAAAGTGGTTTCTATCGGACTCGACGAGCAGAGAAACAGCGTGTTCGCTAAGCTGGAGAGCGGAAAAAATGTCCGCGGCCAGGGGCTGCTTTACACCATCGGCCGGCAAGCTAATAGCGATCTGCTCAATCTTGGAGCAGCGGGCTTGAGTACGGACGAACGTGGCAAACTTACCGTCAACGAGCATTTTCAAACCGCCGTGCCCCACATTTATGCAGCCGGGGATGTGATCGGGTTTCCCGCTCTGGCCAGCACCTCCATGGAGCAGGGACGCCTTGCCAGTTGCCATATGTTTGGAACTCCCGGCAGGATGCCGCCCAATTTAATCCCCTATGGCATTTACACTATTCCAGAAATTTCCATGGTAGGCCGAACCGAAGAACAGCTGACGCAGGAAAAAATTCCCTACGAGGTAGGACTTGCCCGCTACGCCGAACTAGCTAAGGGGCAGATGCTCGGCGATGATCAGGGACTTCTCAAGCTGATCTTCGATCCCGATTCACTCAAGCTTCTTGGTGTTCACGTTATCGGCGACCGCGCGGCCGAAATCGTTCACATCGGTCAGGCCGTGCTCGCGCTGGGCGCCAGCATCGAATATTTTCGCGACGCCGTTTTTAACTATCCCACCTTGGCCGAAGCCTACAAGGTTGCCGCACTGGATGGACTGAACAAGTTGTAGGCAGTTGCATCCAATGCCTGTATCTTGTTTTCTAGCCTCAACCGTAGTGGGAATCGTCCCTCCATGAACATACTTGATCTCGTTGTCGGCAAACCTATTAAAACCAGTGAAGAACGGGCCGAGCAAATCGGTCCCACGCAGGGCGTCCCCATCTTCGGTCTCGATGGGCTGAGTTCGGCTGCTTACGGCCCGGAAGCGGCTCTTAGTCTTCTGATCCCGCTCGGCCTTCTTGGGGTTCGCTATATCGTCCCCATCAGCGCCGCCATCATCACGTTACTCATAATTGTGTATTTCTCCTATCGCCAGACCATCGCTGCGTATCCCTCCGGCGGCGGCTCTTACACCGTGGCCCGGTTCAATCTTGGAGCGTCTGCTGGACTGCTCGCGGCGGCCGCGCTACTGGCCGATTACATTCTCACTGCCGCAGTGGGCATTTCTGCGGGAGTAGGAGCGCTGGTTTCGGCTGTGCCGTCGTTATTGCCACACATGGTTTCTCTTTGCGTGGGCATCCTGATCGTCATCACGATCCTCAACCTTCGCGGCGTGCGTGAAGCTGGCACTGCATTCGCGATTCCTACTTATTTGTTCGTAGGTACGCTTCTCATCACTATCGTCGCTGGCCTCATTCGAGTTTTTCTCAGCGGCGGCCATCCCACTCCCGTAGTATCCCTTCCGCCTCCTCCGCCGGTAACGGAAGCCGTTGGTTATTGGCTGCTGCTCAAGGTTTTCGCCAGCGGTTGCACGGCATTAACCGGGGTGGAAGCCGTCAGCAACGGAGTGAAAGCTTTTAAGGAACCTACTGTCAAGAACGCACAGCGCACCCTCACCGTGATCATTTTTCTTCTGGCGGTGCTGCTGGCGGGAATTTCGTATCTCGTAAAGACATACGGAATCGCTGCAACCGACCCCGGCAAACCCGGCTATCAGAGCGTTCTCTCCATGCTGACGGCTGCCGTCTTTGGCAAAGGATTTTTTTATTACCTGACCATCGGCTCGATCCTCGTGGTCCTCTCTCTTTCTGCCAACACTGCCTTCGCCGATTTTCCACGCCTGTGCCGCGCGATCGCGCAGAACAATTATCTTCCGCACGTGTTCGGCTACCGCGGACGTCGCCTCGTTTACACCTACGGCATCGTTGTTCTGGCCTTACTTTGTGGCGGTGTTCTCGTATTGTTCGGCGGGGTTACAGACCGGCTAATCCCGCTCTATGCCGTCGGAGCTTTCCTGGCCTTCACTCTTTCCCAGGCAGGCATGGTTATGCATTGGCGAAAGAAACGCGGTCCGCACTGGCTGAAGAGCGCACTTGTGAATGGGCTCGGCGCTTCGGTTACCGGCATTACGACCATCGTTGTGCTGGTTGCGAAATTCGTGGAAGGTGCATGGATTACCCTGCTTTTCATTCCGCTGACGATTGTCTTATTCGCCACGGTTCGCCGCCACTATCATTCTGTGAAAGTGCTTACCACATGCAAATGTGGCGTCGATGCGGAAGGTCTTAGCCAGCATCCGATTACAGTTATTGCCATTGACCGCTGGAGCAATGTCACGCGCCAGGGGATTGAATTTGCCGCGCGGCTTTCCCCGGAAGTGATCGCCTTGCACGTGGAGCCCAACGAGCACAGCGAATTGCTGCAAGACGACTGGGAACAGTACGTTGAACAACCTTTTCGCGCCGCAGGCAAGGAGCCGCCGAAACTCCACATTCTGCCTTCTCCATACCGCTTCGTTATTATTCCCATCGTTCAGTTTATTCGCGATCTTTCGAATAAAAATCCTACTCGCAGCATTGTCGTGGTCATACCAGAACTGGTGGAGGATAAATGGTACGAGTACTTCCTCCACAATCAGCGGGGCCGTCTTCTGGAATGGGTGCTTCTCGCCCGTGGCAATGAACGCATCTTCACGGTGAGTGCGCCTTGGTACGTGGGACGGCGAACCTAATTGCGTACTCACGCATGGGATAATGATGAACAAGATTGGTAGTGCAAGTTACTGATTTGATTAACGTTGATGGTTGTCCTAGGTGCGAGTTTTATCTGGATAGATGTTTAGAGCCGGGTTAAAATGGGGTCTGAGCAACTTGATTGCTCCCACGGTTCAACCCCCGACGCACTGCAACGCTCCTCCCGCACTCGAACAAGATGAAGCTTTATCCCGCAGGTCTGTTGTGGCTCGTCATGGTGGCAGGCGCCACACTTTTAGCACAGAATCCGTCTTTATCCGTCGCGCAGACTTCGATGCCCGCGCTCGGCGGAATCGTCGTGAAAGACCCCGGCAGTGAGCCGGTGAAGAAAGCCATTATCGAGCTGATTGCGATGATTGCTCCGAACGAGAGCGGTTTAAACTATACAGCGTTAACCGGCGCCGATGGCGGCTTTCGTATTGAAAATATCTTGCCCGGCCGCTATCGCATGTTTGTCGAGCGCCCTGGCTATCAGGAGATCGACAAGCATCGCCATCGGATGGAAGGGCGTTTTGTAACGTTGACACCTGGGCAGGAATTAAAAGATCTCGTGATTCGTCTGCAAGCGTCCGCCGTGGTAGAAGGCCGCGTGACCGATGAAGATGGCGATCCCATGCCGGAAGCGCAGGTCACCGTTTTTCATCAGACTTTTGTTGCGGGGCGAAGCCGCTGGGAGCAATCAGGAGCGGAGCGTACCAACGATCTCGGCGACTATCGCATCGCCAATCTAGCCGCAGGGAATTATTTTGTTTCGGTCACTCCGCCGCCGGATTTCAGAAGTCTGATTGAGACTGCCAGCGCTGCTCCGCGCCGCAGCGAGGCAGCGTCCGACAAACCGGTGCCGACCGCTTATCAAACCACGTATTATCCCGGCGCTCGAGATCGCAGTCAGGCAGCGCCTATTCAATTGCATGCGGGCGATGATTTCCCGGTGAATTTCTCGCTCACCCCCAGCCCGAGTTTGACCATAAAAGGCTCGGTCGCAAATCTGCCATCCGGCGCGACGGCTGCGATCATGCTGCAATCGAAAGATTTCAATCTGGTGTTGAATGGCGCGGAGATGCACAAAGACGGCAGCTTCGAAATTCGCGATGTTGCTCCCGGTGCTTACACGATTGTGGCAACGGTGGAGAATGGCGCGGCTCCCATGATGGCGCGACAGTCTCTTCAGCTGACGGAGAGTGTGGACGGCGTGCGGCTCGCTCCGCAGGTTGGCGCGACAATTCGCGGGCATCTGCGCATGGAAGCGAACAATGCTGCCCGGCCCGATCCCGGCCAGATGTTTCTTTTATTGCGATCTTCTGATGAAGACGATTCATACAGCACGGTTGGTGTCGAAGCTTCCGCCATGGCGCAGGTGCATACCGATGGAAGCTTCGAGTGGAAAGATATTCCTCCGGGAAATTATTCGGTTCAGATTTCCGGCTCCAGTACGATGCCAGATTGGTTTCTAAAATCCGCAGCGGCGAATGGACGCGATGTGACCGCTTCTGGATTCAGCGTCAATGGAGGCGCGGCCACGCTCGATGTTTTGGTGAGCGGCAATGGGGCCAGCGTGCAAGGCATAGCCGCGAACGCCAAAGATGAACCGGTTGCCGATGCGGTTGTTGTCGCGGTCCCCGAAATGCGATTCCGCGGCCATTTTGATCGCTACCAAAAAGTTGTCACCGATCAAAGCGGGCACTTCCGCCTGCGCGGCTTGCCCCCGGGCGAATATACGGTTTTTGCCTGGGAGAGTGTTGACGGCGAGGCTTACTACAATCCGGAATTTCTCAAAAGCTATGAAGACCAGGGCAGGACTACGCGCGTTAGCGAGGGAGAACACGCGAGTTTGCAGCTTAAAACAATTCCGGAAGCCGATGATCCACAATAGAAGGATTGAACAACCGGATCCCGTCGCCACGACCAGCTCTCGATGGCGTATTCTGGCAATTATGAAATCTGCACTCACCGCTATTGTTTTGCTCGGCATGTTTGGAGTAGGCCAGGTCCATGCTCAGAGCACGCCTGCGAACGCACTGCTGATTCTCTCCAAGCGCGACAACATGCTTCTGATCGTCGATCCCGGCAGCTTGAAAGTGCTCGCGCAGGTGCCGGTGGGGAATGATCCGCATGAAGTGATCGCATCCGCAGACGGCAAGACGGCTTACGCTTCCAACTACGGCTCAGGCGCATACAACTCGCTGGCGGTCGTGGATCTCGCAACACAAAAGGCATTGCCCGCAATCGATCTTGGGCCTTTGCGTGGCCCGCACGGATTGGTTTTTGTTGATGGAAAAGTTTGGTTCACTGCGGAAGCCGCCAAGGCCATTGGCCGGTATGATCCGGCGGCGAAAAAGGTTGATTGGATGTTGGGCACTGGCCAGAACAGAACGCACATGATTTACGTGTCGCCCGATACGAAGTCGATTGTGACCACCAATGTGAGCTCGGGCACGGTAAGCCTGATCGAGCAGAGCGTGAATCAGGCAGGCGCGCCGGATTGGAACGAGACTGTGGTGCGTGTGGGTAGTGGCTCGGAAGGTTTCGATGTTTCGCCCGACGGGAAGGAAGTCTGGGTTGCCAATGCGGGAGATGGAACGGTTTCCATTATCGATGTCGCGAGCAAACAAGTGAAAGAAACGCTTGCTGCCGATGTGGGCGGAGCCAACCGGCTGAAGTTCACGCCCGACGGAAAACTCGTTCTCATCTCTTCGTTGCGCGGATCAGGAGTAACGGTCATCGACACTGCCAGTCGCAAAACCGTCAAACGAATTGCAGTTGGGCGCGGCGCAGCCGGCATTCTCATGCAGCCAGACGGCGCACGAGCTTTTGTGGCGTGTTCACCGGATGGCTATGTTGCCGTCATCGATCTGCGGTCGATGGAAGTCGTCGGGCGCATCGAGGCCGGTCACGATCCTGACGGCCTGGCGTGGGCTGCGCGAGCTATAAATTAAAGAACTACCCTCAAAAACTGTTCGATAATCGATCAGTCTGGAATCCAGTAAAATATTGAGTTTGACCAACCCTTTGCTGCGTTCTGATCTCATCCTTTCTTCCGCGTTGGCTGCATGGATTGCCCCCAAGGGCGTCATGCCCTATCTCCGCCAGCATCTTTTGGATAAGACTTTTCAGGGCCTTTACCACACTGATGGATTCGATCGTGCACTGCTGGTTCCGTACTTTATTGTGCTAGTGCTGCTGGCGGCGTACGGCATGCATCGTTATGTGCTGGTTTATCTTTATTACAAGCACAAAGAGAAGCGGACGAGCGAACCGGCTGCATATTTTGAAGAGTTGCCCCGGCTCACGGTACAGTTGCCGATTTTTAACGAACAGTACGTTGTCGAGCGCCTGCTGGACTCGATCTGCAAACTGAAATATCCGGGGGAGAAGCTAGACATTCAGGTGCTCGACGACTCAACTGACGAGACCGTTGAAGTGGCGCGCAATTTAGTCGACCGCTATGCCGCGCTGGGAAATCCCATCAGCTACCACCATCGCACCAATCGTGAAGGCTTTAAAGCGGGAGCTTTGGCCGAAGGTTTGAAGACTGCGAAGGGTGAGTTCGTTGCGATTTTCGACGCCGATTTTACTCCGCCCGAGGATTTTTTGTTGCGCACGATTCATCACTTTACCGATGCCAAGATCGGCATGGTACAGACGCGCTGGACGCACATCAATCGCAATTATTCCTTTCTCACGGAAGTGGAAGCTATCCTGCTCGATGGCCACTTTGTGCTTGAGCACTCGGGGCGCGCCCGCAGCGGCGTCTTCTTCAACTTCAATGGCACGGCCGGAGTCTGGCGGAGAATGACGATCGACGACGCCGGCGGCTGGCAGCACGACACGCTTACCGAAGACACCGATCTTTCTTACCGGGCACAGCTCAAGGGATGGAAATTTATTTACCTCCAGGATGTCGAGTGCGCCGCCGAGTTGCCGGTGGAGATGACCGCATTCAAAACTCAGCAGGCGCGCTGGGCGAAGGGATTGATTCAAACTGGAAAGAAGATTCTGCCGCGCGTAATGCGCAGCGATGCGCCGCTGCACACTAAGATCGAAGCTTGGTATCACCTGACGGCGAACCTCAGCTATCCACTGATGATTGTGCTTTCGGTATTGATGTTGCCCGCGATGATCATCCGCTTTTATCAGGGATGGTTTCAGATGCTCTTCATCGACCTGCCGCTTTTCATGGCATCAACATTTTCAATTTCAAGTTTTTATTTGGTTTCTCAGAAGGAACTTTTTCCCAGAAAATGGCCGCGGGCGTTGCTGTATCTGCCGTTTCTTATGGCGCTAGGAATTGGATTGACGATTACCAATACGAAAGCCGTGATCGAAGCGCTGATTGGCAAGGAGAGCGCTTTCGCGCGCACACCTAAATATCATGTGGAGTCAAAGAAAGACAAAGTCGGGGCTACGAAATATCGCAAACGCTTGGGTTGGGTGCCCTGGCTGGAGATGGTGATCGGTACTTATTTCGCGTTCACAGTTTTCTATGCGGTTGAAAACGAGAACTATGTGACGATCCCATTTCTTCTATTGTTCGTGGTGGGTTATTGGTACACGGGATTGATGTCCCTGCTACAGGGACGATTCTCAGGCACGACACTGAGTACAGAATCCCACACCAAGCCATTTCCAGTGGGAGTGTAGGGTAAATTTAGAAACTCTCTGATCTTTTTAGGAAAGAGCTTTTCTTAGGCCTATGGTTCGTTTTACAATCCACTTCGCAAAAGTTCCCATCGGGTATACCGGTCGATTCCGCAGTAAGTACATCGCGGTTCGAAGGAGAAGATTCCGATGCTCCGCTCCCAAAGAACACTTCCTGTTGTTTCTCTGCTGATTCTTGTTGCGTCTCTGCTTAGTTGTGGCGCTCACGATTCCAATGAGTACTTTGTATTCGTAGCCGCCAATCTGCAAGTGCCTTACTGGCAGGCGGCGGGCGCAGGTTTCACCAAGGCTGGCGCGCAATTCAAAGTGCGTACCGATTTTCTCGGGCCCAACACCTATGACCCCAAAGCCGAACGCGATGCACTCGATCAAGCGGTGCAACAAAAGGCTACGGGTATATTGCTGGGCGTCACCGATCCAACGTTGCTGAAAGACAGCATCGACAAAGCTATTGCTGCTGGAATTCCCGTGATCACGATGGATTCCGATGCTCCAGCCAGCAAGCGGCTCTTCTTTATTGGAACCAATAATTATGAAGTCGGCACGACCGGCGGCATGCGGCTGGCTCAGGAGCTAAAGGGCAAAGGCAACGTCGTCGTGTTCACCATGCCCGACCAGCGCAACATGCAGGAGCGTCTGCACGGCTACCGCGATGCATTGGAGCGGACACCGGGAATCAAGATCACGCGAGTTGTGGATATTCAAGGCGATCCACGCATTGCCTTCGATACGACGACGCAGATCGTCGGCAAGGAAAAAGATCAAGTGGACGCTTTCGTCTGCCTGGAAGCGCAATCGGGTAAGGAAGTCGCGGGCGTGCTTAATAGTTATCACATCAACGGCAAGGTTGTGATGGCCATGGATACCGACCCGGAAACTCTCGATTTCATCAAGAGCGGAGTAATCGCCGCCACGATCTCGCAGAAGCCTTACACCATGGCCTTTGTCGGCATGCAGATGCTCGATAATCTGTACCATCACAAACCGTCCTCGCTCGAAACCGATTGGTCGAAGGATAGCTTTGCGCCAATCCCCTCGTTCGTAGATACTGGTTCTGCTCTCATCGACAAGAGCAACGTGGATTCTTTCCTGCAAGCCCGGCAGAGCGCTACAGGCGGGCAGAAGTAGCAGGGAAGTCCTTTGTCGAGGGGCAGACACTTCGAACGGGATGGATTTGCACGATGCGAAAGCGGTTGACTTCTTTCCTTCTAGTAAGTTTTATTGCCTGCTTTATTTTTGCTGCAAGTGCGTCTACTTTTGCTCTAGATCGGCAACCCAACTCCGACTATCACGCCCGCCGCGAAGCCCTCGCCAAAAAAGTTGGCAGTGTGATTGTTCTATTTGCGCCCATGGAAAGCGAGGGCCCCAACGATATCTATGGCTTTCGCCAGGATGACAATTTTTATTACCTTTCCGGCATGACGGAACCGGGCGCGGCGTTATTGATCGCGCCGGCAGCCGAGGCCGCTTCCGGTAAAGCGGCGCGCTCCTATACTGAAATACTTTTTCTTCCTCCGCGCAATCTGACCCAGGAAAAATGGACTGGCCCAAAACTTGGGCCGGAAAACCCCGATGCGCCAAAGATCACCGGTTTCGACTATGTCAAAGACATGGCCACGCTTCCCGATGAAGTGATGAAGGTGAGCTCTGGAATCCGGCCCGTCGTTTACACCGACGTGGCCGCGCACGATCAAACTTCGGCCAGCACCGAGCCGTTGGAATTTCTGAAAGATGTCAATTCGTTTTTAAGCTTTCAGGATGTGAAGCCGATGATCGAATCGCTTCGCACGGTGAAAGACGCGGGAGAAGCTGTGCTGATCCGAAAAGCTGTGGATGCTTCAGTGGCAGCCCACTTCGCTGCATTCAAGGCGGTAAAGCCGGAGATAAACGAGCGGGAAATTGCCGCGCTGATGCAATATGAATGGGGCAAGCGGGGCTGCGAACGGCCCGCCTATGCTCCTATTGTGGGATCGGGTTTTTACTCAACAGTTCTACATTACTCGGACGATTCGAACATAATGAAATCCGGCGATGTTGTGGTGATTGACGCCGCCGGCGAATATTCCATGTACGCGTCTGATATCACACGCACGCTTCCCATTAACGGCCACTTCACCACGCGCCAGCGTGAAATCTACGACATAGTTCTGGGAGCGCAGCAGGCTGCCGAAGCGGCCTTCAAGTCCGGCAAATCCACCATGAGGCGTGATGGCCCGGATTCGCTCTATAAAGTTGCCTACGACTACATCAATACCCACGGCAAAGACCTGCATGGACAGCCGCTGGGGCAGTATTTCATTCATGGTCTCGGCCATCCGGTCGGCCTCAACGTGCACGATGCTACCGACCACAATGCTCCCCTGGGGCCGGGCCAGATATTTACCATCGAACCTGGCATTTATATTCCCGAGGAAAAAATCGGCGTCCGGATCGAAGACGATTATTACGTGGACCCGGACGGAAAGCTGATCAAACTTAGCGCTGCTTTGCCTTCAAAGGCGGAAGATGTGGAGAAGGAGATGGCAGGGAAGTGAGAAGTTGATCGGTGTGGAGGGAACAGCGGTTAGGGCTAGGGGATTAGTTGCCCACTGACCACTACTCCCTATCCCCTGACCCCTAATCTCTGATTTCTATGAAATATACTCCCGGATGTATTCATCCTCTGTGCGAGCCAGTTGGGTCAGGTCGCCGTCAAAGATAATTTTTCCATCCCGCAGAATTAGAAAGCTCATCGGGAGGTCGCAGTGTTGTCCCGCTGGCAGGTGCACCATGCGGTTAGCTTGCTTGTCGAATTGATGCGTAGCCATGGTAAAGGCATCTTGCAGGCGATGCGTCACCATTAGAGCGCTGGTTTTATAAACGTCGCGCTGTTTTACGATCAACTCGATGATGGTATTCGAAGTAACCGGATCGAGACCGCCGGTCGGGGAATCGTAGAGCAGAAGTTCCGGTTGGGTGATTATCGCTCGAGCGATGGCCACGCGCCGCCGCATGCCTCCCGAAAGCTCGGCAGGATCGAGATCGAGCGTGTGCTCTAGTTCCACGAAGCGCAATGCCTCCCGCACTCTGCGATCGATGTCGTCATCGTAAATGCCGTGCTCTTCCATCAGCCGGTAGGCTACGTTTTCGCGCACTGTGAGGGAATCGAACAGCGCGCTCTCCTGGAATACCATCCCAATTTTGCCGCGCAATTCAAAGAGTTGTTCCTCCTGCATTTGCGTAATGTCTTCGCCTAACACGAGAATGCGCCCCGAATCCGGACGAATGAGGCCGAGCGCGAGTTTGAGAATCAGGCTTTTGCCCGAACCCGCCACGCCAAACACCGCTTTGGTTTCGCCACGCGGCAAATGGAAGGAAACTCCGCGCAGCACTTCGTTGTCGGCAAAGGAGAGCGCGACATCTTCAAATACGATGACCGGTGCAGAACTGTCTTTCGCGATGGCTGGAGCGGAAGCGAGCGGCAGGGTTGGTGCAGACATGGAATCAGTGATACGACAGTGTTGCCATGAGAAAACGAGTGACAATCAAATCCGTGGCGAGAATCAAAACCGAAGCCGCAACCATGGCCTGAGTCGTGGCACGGCCCACGCCTTGGGTTCCTCCTCGGGCGTTCATGCCGTAGTAGCAACCGACGGTCGCGATGATAAAGCCAAAAATCACCGGCTTAATCAGTCCCATAAAGACGTCTTGAAAGACCAATGTTTCCCACGCGTTATACCAGTACTGGCGGGCATCGAGGCGCAGCAGAAGCTTCGCAATCGCCAGGCCCCCGACCAAACCTACGAGATCGGAAATGATGGTGAGAAAGAAAAGCATGAACACGGTCGAGGCCACGCGCGGAGTAACCAGCTTCTTCATGGGATCGGTGCCCAGCGCGCGCATGGCGTCGATCTGCTCCGTAACCACCATCGATCCCAACTCGCTGGCCATGCCCGAGGAGTTGCGGCCTGCAACCATGAGGCTGGTCAACACGGGACCCAACTCGCGGACCATTGACGTGGAGACTAATTGTCCAACCAGGGTGATCGAACCGAAGCGCTCCAGCGTATTTGAGGCTTGCAGGGCGAGTACCGCTCCGGTGAAGAAGCCGGTGAGAACGACGATGGGCAAAGAGCCAACGCCGATGGTATCGGCTTGCAACGCCATATCCGCGACGTATAGCGGTTTGCGGAAGAAATTGCCGACCGCCTGCAGGCAAAACAGAACGTAATCCTGAACCGTTAGGACTTTTTCTTTGGCGAGATCGGTGGGCGAGGTCAGTTCCATGCGGAATTGGAAGCGCAGCACTGAGCAGTGCGCTTTCCCGAACTATAGCAGAGAATGTCGCCGGTCAGGCAGTAAAGGAACGGTTCACCGCGCCAGATCTGGTTTTTACCCGCGGGTTTTCTTCTTAATCTCAATATTCAGCCGGCGTATTTTTTGATTCAACGTAGAGAGCGGTACTTTGAAACGTTCCGCAGCCTCGGTCTGGTTCCAGTTGCACTTTTCCAGCATATCGCCGATGATGCGCCGTTCCACGTCTTCCACAACTTCGAACAGTGACGCATCCGTGGGCGCATCATGCATCGTGAAGGTTGAGCCGCGGCCCAGCAAATTGTCAGGCAGAAGATCGATAGTGATCTCGCTTCCCGACGACAATACAACGGCGCGCTCAATCACATTTTCCAATTCGCGTACATTGCCCGGCCACGCGTAGGACATTAACGGCCGCAATGCCTCCGGCGTAACGCGCCGCGCCGGGCGGTCGTTTTCCTCAGCGTATCGCTTCAGGAAAAATTGGACGAGCAGCGGAATGTCTTCTCTGCGCTGGCGCAGCGGAGGCAGTTCAATAGTGATCACGTTCAAGCGGTAAAACAAATCTTCGCGGAAGCGGCCTTCTCGAACCAGCTGACGGAGATCGATGTTGGTGGCGGCGATGATGCGCACATCCACCTGAATTTCTTGAATTCCGCCCAAATGCATGAACCTGCGATCTTGCAGCACGCGCAGAATTTTGGCCTGCGTCTCCAGGCTCATGGTGGCAATTTCATCGAGAAACAACGTGCCACGGTCGGCAATCTCGAACAACCCTTTTTTGGACGCGATAGCGCTGGTGAATGCGCCTTTCACATGGCCGAAGAGGGTGGATTCGAGCAGATCGGTCGGCATGGAGCCGGTGTTGACGGGAACGAAAGGCCGGTCATGGCGCGGCGAATTCAGGTGCAGGGCTTTGGCGATGATTTCCTTTCCGGTACCGCTTTCGCCCTGCAATAGAACGGTGGACCGGCTGTTGGCGACCTGCCCGACAAGGTCAAAAATCTTCAGCATCGGTTCGCTTTTGCCGACGATGTTTTCGAAGTTGTAGCGCTGCTTGAGAGCGCGCTTGAGCTGAACGTTTTCTTCTTCGGCGCGGCGCCAGCCTACTGCGGCGCGAATGTCGGCGAGAAGTTTTTCGTTGTCCCAGGGTTTCTGGACAAAGTTGACCGCGCCGCCCTGCATGGCACGCACCGCATTCTCCACGGTGCCGAAGGCGGTAATCATGATCACCGGCAGTCCGGTTTCGTGGGAGCGAATCTCCGCTAGAATCTCCATGCCATCGCGGCCCGGCAGGGTGAGATCAAGCAAAATCAGGTCGAAAGGATGCTCGCCAATGCGCTGTAAGCCGGCTTCCCCGGTGGCCGCCGTTTCCACGGCAAAGCCTTCCATTTCGAGCAGCGTCTGCAGAGACTCGCGAATCTCGGCTTCATCGTCAATGATCAGAACCGCGCCCGCCAGGCCTGGATTTCCATTCAGGCCGGCACGCGGAATAACTGCCGTTTCAGACATATTTGTCCTCGACAATAGATCGATTGAACGTGGTCGCCTCGTGAACGCTTCGTTTAAACGTGTACAGCTTTCCTGCTCAATGGAAAATCAAGTGTAAAAGTGGTGCCCGTGCCGGGATGGCTTTCTACTCGGATCTTGCCGGCGTGTTCCTGAATGATGCCGTAAGTGACGGAAAGGCCAAGGCCGGTTCCGCGCGCCTGGCCTTCGCGCGGTGAAGTCTTCGTCGTAAAAAATGGATCGTAGATGCGCTGAATGTGCTCTGGGGCAATGCCCGATCCAGTGTCTGAGACGGAGACGCTCACGCTCTCTCCGTTGGCTGTGCTCACGCGCAGCTTGCCGCCACCCGGCATCGCATCCTTGGCGTTAAGAAATAAATTTAGAAAAACCTGTTGCAGCCTGCCGGCGTTGCCCTGAATCGGCAGAAGTTTTGGAGAAAGCATATTTTCGACATCTACTTTTGCGACTTTGAACTGATGTTCCAGCAGCGCAAGGGTGTCGCCGATTACCTTGTTCACATCTACATCGCCAACTTCGCTGCCGCTGGTGCGTGAGAAGTTCAGCAGGTTGTTCACGATTTCAGATGCCCGGAAGGTCTGCCGCGTTATCTTCTCCAGCAAGCCGGATTTCTGCGGATCGCCCTGTAATTGCTTGGAGAGCATTTGAGTATAAGAGGAAATCACCGCCAGTGGCGTGTTGACTTCATGCGCGACCCCGGCGGCCAGCAAGCCGATTGACGAAAGTTTATCGGCCTGGGAAAGCTGGGCTTCCAGATCCATACGCTCCGTAATGTCATCCACAATGATGAGCCGCCCGATCACTTCAAACTTGCGGGTAACCAAAGGGGCGAGCGCTACATTGACGGTACGTACTTCGCCGGCTGGCGTTTTCAGGCGGAACTTGTATAAATTGCGAATGCCCGGCTCCCGCCGCATGCGGTTATATTCTTCAACGAACTCCTGCGGGAAAATGGCTTTCAACGGCTGGGTCAGCGTTTGCCAGCGCGGCAGCGCATACATGACTTCCATCTGCGCGTTCCAGCTCTCGATGCGGTCTTCCATATCGAGCGCCATCACGCCCACGTTGATCGATTCCACGATGTTCTCGTTGAAGTCCTTCAACCGCTCGTACTCTGCCGCTTTTTGCTGCAACGAGGCATAGAGCTGACCGTTCTGGATGGCAATGCCCAGATAGCCGCCCAAAGTTTCGAGCAACTCCATGTCTTCGCTGGAAAGGAAATCCCCCTGCATGGTCTTTCCGAGGCCGAGAACTGCAACCGTTTTCTGCTGCGCGCGGCAGGGAATGTAGTAATTCAGGTCCAGCCGGGCAATGGTTTGCTGCGCGTTCGGATTCTCGCGCGGCACCTGATGGGTATTCTCGAAGAAGAGATGGCCCGCGCCTTCGGGACGGGGTGCTTCCAGGAAAGATAGATCGAGATTGCCGGACGCCGATAAGCCAAGGGCCTTTGTCAGTCCAAATCGCCCGGCGTCTTCCTGAGATAAAAAAATTGCTACGCGCTCTACCGCAAGCGTGCGGGAAAGCCGGTCCATGAGCGAAGAGAGCATCGCATCGAGATTAGTTTCCGAATTTAGTTCGCGGCCAAATTCGAGCAGAGTGCGGCGATAGTCGTAGCGCGTGCGATAGAAAAATTGGTCAATGCGATCCTGAATCCATTTTCGTACAGGATCGAACAGAAGCGCGGTAACAACGACAGCAAGAATCAGTCCCACCGGGCCGCTGCCGGGTTGCCGCATGTGCACCAGTTCGGCCACGCCCGCCACCAGGCCGAAATACATTCCCACTACCGTCGCAGCGGCCAGCGTGTACACCACGCCGCGCTTGAAGATGAGATCGACATCCATCAGGCGATAGCGGAAGATGGCGTAACCGAAGGTCAGCGGCAGCAGCGCCAGCGAGAGCGCGGAAAGCTTCATGGCTTCGCTGGGGAGCGCACCCATGAGGAACGGAACGACGTAGATTGCGGAGTAGGGGACTATCGCCAGAATCGTGCCGCGTGTCACCCACTTCAACTGCTGGCGCAGAATCGTGGTGCTGGCACGGCGGTAGCTGTACCAGAGCACGCCGGCTGCAACCAGAAATAGCAGGGATCCGTAGGCCATTTCCATGCGGTCGAGGTTCCATCGCAGGCGCACGCTGGCTTGCAGCCAGCGCATGGCACCGACGTGAATGGCCAGCAGAACTGCGGCTGGGACATAGACCAGCGCAAGCATCCACGGATGCTTGCGTACAAACAGCCGCTTTTCGGGAAAGATAAGGACAAAGTGCAGGAACAGGGCTGGCTGCAAGACTCCGGCGACAATATTGCCCCAATAAATCGTCCAGTCGAAGTCGTTCAGTTTGCCGGTGTACTTAAAGGAGTATGCGACGAACGATACGAGGCAGAAAACGTAGAAATGCGTGGAGCCGGGGGCGGTCCAGCGGCGCAACAAGACATAAAGCCCAATACCCAAATAAATCAGCGCGATAAGGCGCAGCCAGATGGAAAGGGAGCGTGGGGCAGGACTCAGAATTACGCTGGAATCGAGTGGAACGGAGTGCCGGAGCACCGAATAGGTGGCCTTCGACCAGATGCCGTTTTGGTACATCTGGCGTTCCAAATCGTAAATATCGTGGATCTCCTGCCCGTTAATCGAAACTAGTTGGTCGCCGGGCTTGATGCCGCTCAGAGCGCCGGGGCCGTCAGCCTTGAGGCGGTCGGCCATGAGCCGCCCTTTATTTTCGATCCACCAGACGCCATCGTCGGGAACGGACGATTTGATCTCGGCGTTGAAGTTGAATCCGGCGAATAAGACGGCGGCTACTGTCAGCAGGAACAGCAGAACGGCAACGAATCGGACTTGGCTTTCCCGGTTCATGGACTTCGGCGGTCGTCCCACACCCTTCACGGGGTAGGTTGGGTCAACGATTACACTCCGCCGATCATCTATAAGCAACTTCGCTGCCATGTTGCTTCCGTTTTCAGAAATGCTAAGTGTGGCAATTACAACACTTCTACGATTATAGATGGGTTTCCGGAAGGCAGTTACCGCTTTTTGGAGCTTTCTGTGGAATTCGGTATGTGACTGTGCGGGAGTGAGTTAGCAGTTTAAGCTGTTCGGGCCAACGACAACGCGGAAGCTGCGACTTTGCGGCTAAGGAGCAAAACTCCCTGCGCTGATCACATTCAGAGCAGGGAGTTAAACTCTACGACGGCCAAGGGGCCATCTGCTGTTGCTGTCCGGGTGAGAGGCTCACGCGGATTACATTCATCAGTTCGTCATTGTCGGCCGGCTTCTGGAAAAATGCCGCCGCTCCTGCCTTCAAGGCGCGCTCCTCATTGCTCTGCGGATCGCGCGCGCTCAGAACGATGATGGGAATGCTGGAGAGCGAGTCGATGGTCTGCAAGCGGTCGAGCACCACGAAACCATCCCCGACTGGCAAGCCGAGATCCAAAATGATCAGAGCCGGCCGTTCTTTTTGCGCAGCGGCGATGGCCGTATAGCCATCGGTTGCCGTGGTGACTTCATAGTTATTAGCCCGCAAACGGAGCCGTAACGCTCTTACGAGATCGGGATCGTCGTCCACTACCAGAATCTTCGGTCTTGCCATGATGTTCTCCTTTTTGTTGATCGTTACCTTTACGCCCTAATTGCTCCCCGGAGCCTTTGGCACGCAAAATTGTTTTCGGTCCATATTTTTTAAAATCATCTCGCTTACGCATTCGGCCAAAGTCTGCACCTGTCGCTCCAGGCTCTCTCCTGCCTGAGCGGCAGGAAGCTCAATCGGAACCGCAGAGATGGTCACAGTGCACTTGCTTTGCAAATCCATGACGCGTTCTAATTGTTCTCGGATGCGCGCGGTCATCACTCCCGATTGCTGCAAGTCGGTCGAGGCCACGACGTAAAACGTTTCGGCAGTCCCAGCCGCTCCCATCGGGGGAAGAACCAGATCTTTGTCGAGATACACACAATGCCGTAAGGTTTCTAAACACTGCCGCCAGGTTTCCTTCCAATTGCCGCGTGGCGGAGAGGTGAGCGGCGTAAGCTCCACGCGGACCAGCACAAAAGATGGGCGCAACTGGTTCTGGTAGATCACAACCGGGGCAAGCAGCTTTGCCAGCGAATACACCGGCAAAGTGAAGGTGAAAATGCTGCCCTGGCCAGGCTCGCTGGAAACCCAAATCCGTCCCTGATGGAGCTTAACGATCTCTTTGCAGATGAAAAGGCCTAGCCCCAATCCCGAGCGGTTGTTGTCGATGGAATCGCCATCCTGATAGAGGCGTTCAAAAATCAGAGTTTTCGCCTCGGGAGAGATGCCGCGTCCGGTATCGCTCACGGCAACGTAAACGGAGTCGGGGTCGGCCTCTACCATGCTGGCCTGCAACATGACGGCGCCTTCCGGCGGGGTGAACTTGATGGCGTTGTCCACCAGATTGATGAGCACTTCGAGGACGCGGTCTGGATCGGCATGAACCAGAGGCAATCTTTGGTCGAGCCCGATTTCGAGTCCAATCTGTTTTTCGTTTGCCGTGGGGCGAAGCATGGCAACCGTCTGTTGCATCAATTCACCTAGAGCGATGCAGCGCGGTTCCACGCGCAGTTTGCCGCTCTCGGCTCGCGTCGCTTCGAGTAGATCGCGAATCATGGCATGCAGCTGGTTTACGCTCTTTAAAACCGTTTTTAGGTGATCGCCCTGATCGGGCACAAGCGGACCGGCAAGCCCGTCGAGAAGCAGTGTCACGTATTGATGAATGCAAGTCAGTGGCGTGCGTAATTCGTGGGAAACGTGGGAAAGAAACTGGTTCTTGAATTCCAGTTGTTGTTTTTGCGTGACTTCAAGCGCGCGCAGCAGCGCTTGCCGTTCCACCGCGTACCGTATGGCACGCTCCAGATGCTTGCTGGATATATTGCCTTTGATTAAGTAATCCTGCGCCCCCTGATGAATCGCCTTGGCGGCCAAAGCCTCATCATCCTGGCCGGAGAGCACGACGACCGGCACGTTTGGCGAATGTTCAAGAACGCGGCGGAAGGTTTCGGCGCCGTGACTATCGGGCAAGTTCAGATCCAGCAGCACAACTGACGGCAACTCTTTCGACAGCGCAGCAAGCCCATCCGCAAGACGGTTGACGCAGTTCACATTGACCGGCGACTTGCCTTCGACCAGACGCAAGCGCACCAAATCCGCATCTCCCGGGTTGTCTTCGATGAGCAATACTTGCGTGGTTGGTTGATCCATTCATTCTCCTTTCGGTGGCAGGCAGGCAAAGCCGCACCAGAAGTTCTCGATCGACTTCACCGCGGAAAGATAATCGTTTAAATTTCCCGGCTTGCTGATGTAGCAGCTTGCGCCCAGTTCGTAGCAGCGCACAATATCCCGGCTCAACCGCGAAGTGCTAAACATCACCACGGGGATTCGGCGCAGCTGTGGCCCCGTCTTAATCGTTTCTAATATCGTCATCCCGTTGCACCCGGGAAGACTCAAGTCCAGGATCACCAGATCGGGTAGGACAGCGTCGGCATACTTCCCGCCGCGGTTGAGGAAAGCGATTGCATCCGTGCCATTTTCCAGGCTGGTGATCTCGCTATGGTGCGCGCTTTCTGCCAGTGCCTCGCGGGCCAACCCGATATCGGCCGGATTGTCGTCTACCAGAAGCAATCTGAGTCCGGAGTTCACGGTTTCGTTCTCTCTGTTTCATCGGCAGTTTGGAGGGGAAGGGTAAATTTGAAGGTCGAGCCGGATCCCACCTTCGACTCGACCCAAATCCGGCCTCCGGCGCGCTCGACGATCTTTTTGCAGATGGAAAGGCCGATGCCGTTGCCGGGATATTCCGTGCGCGCGTGCAAGCGTTGAAAAACCACAAAAATATTCTCCAATGACTCTTCCGGAATGCCGATTCCGTTGTCGCGGAAGGTAAACAGCCTCTTCCCATCTTGCCTCTCGGATTTCACGGAAATGGCTGGCGGCTGGTTCCCGCGAAACTTGATGGCATTGCCAATCAGATTTTGAAAAAGCTGCACGATCTGCGTACGATCCGCCCACACAGTGGGGAGCGTGTCACAAGTGACTACCGCGCCGCTTTCCCGGATGGGGGACGCAAGAGTCTGCAAAATTTCCTGCATGACTGCGTTGCAATCCACGTTCGCCATGGGCGTTCCACTTCGCCCCACGCGGGAAAACGCCAGCAGGTCCTGAATCAGCACCTGCATGCGTAGAGCGCCTTCGCTGGCATAGCCGATAAATTTGTCAGCATCGGCGTCAAGCTTTCCGCGATAACGCTCGGCCAGCAGTTGCGTATAGGCCGCGACCATGCGCAGCGGTTCCTGCAAATCGTGCGAGGCGACGTAGGCGAACTGCTCGAGGTCGGAGTTGGAACGCGCCAGTTCATCCATTTTTTTCGCCAGGTCTTCTTCCACCTGATGACGCAGACTGCGTTCGAGCTTTTCGCGGAGGGCCCGGCGTACCACGTCTGGCAAGCGCGCCAAGCCATCCTTTAGAACATAGTCGGTGACGCCGCGCTTGATACATTCCACCGCGGTCACGTCGCCGAGCGCGCCGGAAACCAAAATCATGGGAATATCGAGAGCTTCCCGCCGGAGCACGTTGAGGGCCTCCATTCCCGTCCAGTTCGGCAGGTTGTAATCGGCCAGCACAATTTCCGGTGGATTGGCGTGGAGCGCTTTTGTGAAGCCGGCTTCATCCTGCACTACCGCTCCCGTAACCTCGAAGCCGCCCTGTCGCAGGGCGCGCAGAACGAGTTCGGCATCGAGCTGGTTGTCCTCCAGAACTAAAGCGCATAGCTTGGCCTTTGGTTCGGCTGGCAATTTCGTGGCGAGCTGGGTTGCGACGCTGCTCATTGCCCCTGCTTTGCCGTCTGTGTCTTGCCGTTGGCGACCGGAGGCTGATTGGTCACCAGCCAGTACAGCCCCAATAGCTTGACCATTTCCCGGAAATTGCCGAAGTCAACCGGTTTCTGCAGGTAGCTGTTGACGCCCAGGTTGTAGCCGCTGACCATATCCCGTTCTTCCCGCGAAGAAGTCATCAGGACAACCGGGATGGTCTTGGTTCGCGCATCGTCTTTAATTTGTTTGAGGACCTGCAGCCCATCCACTTTGGGCATTTTCAGATCCAGCAGAACCAGTTTCGGAGGATGATCGAAGGACCGATGGGCATGGGGGCCGGAACAGAAAATGAAATCGAGTGCTTCCTCCCCATCGCGTGCGATAAAGACGTGGTTGGCCAGATTCTCCGACCGCAAGGCGTGCAGAGTAAGGTCCACGTCATCCTGACTATCATCGACCAAAAGAATATCGACTTCCTCTGAGCTCATGTTTAACCTCCTGCAGCAACCGACTTATTTTCAATTTCAATGACTTTGACTTCGCTTGAGTTTGACGCACCAGGATTGACACTTTCCGCGTTCATCGTGGCCAATCCGGCGGCGCTGAGGGTGAAACAAAAAGTGGCGCCCTTATCCAGTTCGGCCTCCGCCCAGATTCGGCCTCCATGCTTGCGAATGATGCGTTGCACCGTGGCCAGGCCAATGCCCGTGCCTTCAAAATCCTCAGCCCGATGCAGGCGTTGGAAGACGCCGAAGAGTTTGTCTTTGTACTTCATGTTGAAGCCGACTCCGTTGTCGGAAATGGCGATGACCATCTGTCCGTTTTCTTCCCGCTGACTGATCTCGATGACGGCGCGCTCGCGAGTGCGGGTGAACTTGAGGGCGTTGGCGATCAAGTTTTGAAACACTTGCTTGATCAGAACCGGATCGCATTCTGCTGAGGGAAGGTCCGCAATCTTCCAAGTGATCGCTCTGTCTCCAACCTCCGGCTGCAGAAGAGATATGACATCCTCGATGATCGAATTCAGCCGCGTGGCTTGGACGTGGAGAGCATGACGGCCAACCCGCGCCAGATTCAGGAGTTCATCCACCAGCAGGCCCATGCGGTGAGCTCCGTCTGCGATGCGTTGCAGGTGACATTGTGCTTCGGGAGGCATTCCGGGGCCAAAATCCTCGGACAAAATCTTGGAAAAGCCGCCGATATGCCGCAGCGGTGCGCGCAGATCGTGCGAGACGGAATAAGTAAATGCCTCCAGTTCGTGGTTGGCAGCTTCCAGTTGCGCGGTGCGTTCCAGCACCCGCTCTTCTAGTTCTTCGTTGAGTTTGCGGATTTCGCGCTCGTCCGCTCTTCTCTGCGTAATGTCGCGGAAAGCCACTACTCCGCCCCGCACCGCCCCGTTCTTGTCTCTCAAAGGGCCGCCACTGACCTCGATCCAGGTCCCTTCCTCGAGTTCGGGATTGCGCACAAACATTTGAGCGCTGCTCGCCTCTCCGCGAATGGCGCGGGCCAAAGGCAACTCATCTACGGGGAAAGGGGTGACCATGTCTTCCAGGTAAAGCCCATAGTGTGAAGTCCATTCCTGGCTGGGCAGGTTTGCCGCACCGAGGCCAAGAATCCTCACAGCGGCTGGATTCCAGATGATGAATTTTCCCCGCTCGTCGGCAGCGATCAAACCCTCGGCCATGCTATCCAGCACCGACTGCAGCATGAGCCTCTGGATTTCCAGAGCTTGCTGCGAGCGAAGCAATTCCATGGCTTGGCGGGAGAGTTCCTCCGCCTGTCCCGCGAGCTGCTGTTCCGCCTGTTTGCGCGCCGTGATGTCTACGTTGGCTTCAAGGATGCGCAATGGATTGCCTTGGGCATCGCGATGCAAGACCCAGAGACTGGAGACTATGATGCGGCTGTTATCGCGCTTACGATGAATCAACTCCCCTTCCCAAGTACCGGTGCGCGTGACCCTTTCTTCAATTTGCTCCAACGGTTCGGGAAATTGGGTTTGAAGCAGTTCGTGAGACGTCTGTCCGATTGCTTCTTCCCGGGTATAGCCATAAAGCTTTTCCGCACCTGAATTCCATAAGACGATGTGTCCCTGTATATCCCGCACCATCACTTGGGCGAGATCCAGAACTTGAGCCTGCTCGCGCAGAATTTCCTCTGCGCGCTTGCGCTCCGTAATATCCGCGCGGATCGCCACATACTGCTGTGGTTTGCCGCTCGTGGTCAGGGTCGGAACGATGGTCGTGTCTACCCAGTAGATCGAACCGTTTTTGGCCCGGTTCTGAATCTCTCCGTGCCACACCTTGCCGTTGGCGATGGTGTGATACATCTGCTGGAAAAACTCTTTGGAATGGTGACCGGAGTTGAGGATGCGATGATTCCGGCCGATCAGTTCGTCCCTGGAGTATTTACTGATGGTGCAGAACTTGTCGTTAACGTAGGAGATGGTGCCCTGGACGTCGGTTACTGCCACAATCGCGTGTTGATCGAGTGCGAACTTCTGTTCAGCCAGTTCTTTGAGCGCGGCTTCGTTGGTGGCGAGGCTTTCCTGCAAGGCTTGCTCACCCCGCTTGCGGTCAGTGATATCGCGCGCAATTTTTGAAGCGCCAATGATCGTTCCACTGCTGTCCCTAACCGGCGAGATCGTCGCGGAAATATCGATTTTCTTGCCATCCTTCCGGACGCGAACGGTTTCGAAATGTTCAACACTCTCGCCGCGCCGGACGCGAGACAGAATATCGGACTCCTCTTTCACATGGTCTGGAGGAAAGAGCATGAGCATTGGTTTGCCCACGACTTCGGTTGACGTGTAGCCGAACACTTTTTCGGCGCCGCGATTCCAGGCGGTTATGGTCCCGTTCAGATCTTTGCTGATAATTGCGTCATCGGAGGAGTCGACTATGGCCGCCAGGCGCTCACGTACTTCCTCCGCCCGCTTGCGTTCGGTGATATCCGCGCGAATCGCCATGTACTGGCGGGGTTTTCCATGGTCGTCAAGAAACGGGACGATGGTCGTATCTACCCAATAGATCGAACCATCCTTGGCGCGATTGCATATTTCTCCCCGCCACACCTGGCCATTGGCGATGCTGTGATACATCTGCTGGAAAAACTGTTTGGGGTGATGGCCGGAGTTGAGAATGCGGTGGTTCCGGCCGATCAGTTCGTCTTTGGAGTACTTGCTGATGGCACAGAACTTGCCGTTGACGTAGGTGATGGTTCCCTGAACGTCGGTGGTGGCTACGATGGCGTGCTGGTCGAGGGCAAACTTCTGATCGGCCAGTTCGCGGAGAGCCTGCTCACTTCTGGCCAGACTGTCCTTTAGCGCTTCGGTGGCTTGTCTGCGCTCGACGATCTCCGACTCTAGCGCTGCAGTCCGCTGCTCCACGCGCTCCTCCAGTTCGGCGTTCAGGGTGCTGAGTTGCGCCCGAGTCCGCGCATTGACGTTAATCTCACGGTTGACGGCGAGCTTGGCGAAAATCCACAAACCGGCCAAGAGAATGGCACCGACGATGGTGATAATCCTCGCCAACCGCTGTCCCGCCTGAATTCCCGGATTGCGCTGTTCCAAAAGCCGCGCTTCTTGGGCATACATATCTAGAGCCGTTCCGCGCACCACATCGAGCAGCCTCTCTGTTTCCAAAGCATCGTTGCCGCCAGAATAGGCACCCAGCTTCTGGCGTTTGGCGATGATGCTGTCGGCGAATTCGAGCGCAGTGTTTACCTGTGGTCCGAGCATGTCCAGCTGCCGCTGCTGGCTGAGATTGTCCGCCGTCAAACCGCGCAACGTGGCCTCGTCTTTGTAGATGGTGTCCTTCGCGGTCTGGTAGTGTGCTAGGAGGGGTTCCTGCCCGCTCAAGGCAAATGCCCGCGCACTGGTTTGCGCTTCGAGTACATGTCTGGTGGTGCGCTGGATCGTTTCCATCACTTCATGGGTGTGGGATACCCAATAGGCATCCTGCTCCGCCCGCCGGGCACCATGCCATGACGAAACGCTGATCAAGGCAGTCAGGAGCACGGCTACGATGAACCCGGCGGTGACCCTGCGCCGAAGCGGATCCTCGACCGTGGCGTCGAAGCACTTGCGTTCGGCGATTTCCCGTTCCAGCTTGCGATTCTCTTCCTGCAAGTGCATCCGTGTAGGCAGGGATATCACCCTCGGAACCAACGGTATCAGCATCGCCGCCGTGACCACCGACACAGCTGCTGTGGCGGCCTTAATGACGCCAGCCAGCATGTAGCTGCCGTGCCAGACGTTCCAGATTTCCATCAGGTGAGTCGTCCCGCAGGCCAGGATGAAGGTGCCGAACATCCAGAAAATTCGGTTGAACGGGAGATCCCGATTCTTGCGGATGAAATAAATAAGGATGACGGGAATGGCGTAATACGAAAGCGTGATCAGCCCATCAGAGATCACATGCAGCCATAGAATCGTGGGGTTCCATAGGAAGCAATATCCATGGGGCATGAAATCGGCAGACCGGCCAGCCCATCCGCCGATTGCCTTGGAGACAAGCCACGACGAGACTGCCACCGCGGGAATGAGGATTCCCGCTTGGAGCGAGCGAGATGTAGCAGTTCGGTGCACGTGCCGATGACTCCTGCAGCAGTGATTTTCTAAGAAGGGAACTGAACGAGCGGCTGCACAACCGCGCTGCCACGCAGCCTCGTCCTTTTAGGCTATCGGCTGGGATGGGGCTAGCTTTAGGAGGAAAAGTGCGACAGCGTATCGAAATCTGGTATGAATGTGAGACGGAACAACGTACCTTCGAGTGCGATGAAAAGCTCACGGTTAGAGATTTCCGAGATTAGCGTTTTCTAACCGCATGATGAGTGGACAGTTGCATTAGTGGTTAGCCAGCCTTGCGCTCGCTGTCTGCCGATGAGTCGTCTTCATCCCAGTCAAATGAGAGTGCCCGCGCCGTGGTTTCGATAGGCTCAAGTTCGGGAATATCGTCAGCTACGGATGCGCCCAGTTCGGCGAATTTGCGCGCCGAAACCAGCACACGGCTTTCCAGCGATCCCACGGCTTTGTTGTAGGATTCGACGGCGCGGTCAAGTCCGGTGCCTACAGAACTGATGTGCCCGGCGAGTAGACGCAGGCGGTCATGCAGTTCTTTCCCGAGGGCGCTTATTTGCTGCGCGTTGCGCGCGAGTTTTTCCTGATTCCAGCCGTAATTGATGGCCTTCAGCAGGGCGATCAGCGTGGTCGGCGACGCTGGAATCACGCGTTGTAGGACTCCCTGTTCAATCAGACCTGGATCCTGCTCCAGCGCGGCGCTAAAAAAGGTTTCGCCGGGAAGAAACATCACGACAAATTCAGGCGTGGACTCGAACTGCTCCCAGTAGTTTTTGCCGCTGAGGATTTTCATGTGGTCGCGCACCTGCCGCGCATGATTGGCGAGGCAAACGCGACGTGCATCTTCATCCGTGGTTTCGAAGGCTTCGAGGAATGCTTGCAATGGTGTCTTGGCATCGACGACAACATGTTTTCCGCCGGGCAGCTTCACGACCAGGTCGGGCCGCAGGCGTCCGTTTTCCGTAATGACCGTTTCCTGCTCGGCGAAGTCACAATAAGAAAGCATGCCGGCAATTTCGACAACCCGGCGCAGCTGAATTTCTCCCCAGCGGCCTCGAACGTTGGGCGTGCGCAAGGCGCGCACCAAATTTCCCGTCTGAGATTGCAATTCTCTCTGGGTTGAGATTAGCGATTGCACTTGCGCGCGGAGTTCGCCGTAGGCATCGCCACGCGCTATTTCCATCTGCTGAATTTGCGTGTCTACTTTAGTCAGCGACTCACGCACCGGCGCCACCATATCGGCCACAGCTTTTTGCCGGGCTTCCAGGTCGCCCCGAGCCTGGCTTTGAAATCGCTTTAGCGTCTCTTCCGCTATCACCAAAAACGATGAGTTATTGCTCTTCAACGCGTCGGCAGCCATTACTTTAAACGCGTTACGCAGTTCTTCGCTGGCGCGGGTGACTAACTCGATCTTTTCGTTGCTGGACTTTCGTTCGGCCTCCAGAGCCGATTCCAGCCGCGCTTTGCCGGCTATAAGTTCGCTGTGAGTCTGCTGAAGCCGCACTAGATCAGCTTTTCCAGCCGCTAATTCCTTTTCCATCAAAGACAAACGTGCCTGCATGCCGGCTGTGCGTGCACGCAACGCCAGCCAAGCAATCCCGCTGCCAAACAACAGGCCAATGACCCCAGCAATGCCAGGTCCCATAGCGAAAGTAACTTCTCCCGGTGGATTTCAGCTTCTAGCGTAGCACCAGCAGCAAGTTTGAGCCTGAGTTCGAATCCCTTCCCAGGGTCGAGTTGAGTAGGCACAAGCGAATGCTAAGGGTCTCTGGAGCTATAGGCAGAAGAATTGTCGCAACGCTTCTGCTGGGAATGAGTGCCGCCTCGGTTCAGCCGTCGAGCCGGGTGTTAGCCTCTTCCAATGAAAATACCGATGCGGCGGACAAATCCGCGCAGCATGCGACTTTAAAGCCTATCTCGGCAAACTCCCCCGACATTCCTTCCATCGATTACGATTCTGACGCGGAACGCCAGCTTTTAGATCTTGCCAATCAGGCGCGAAAGCAAGCTGGCGCCCCACTTTTCACACGCGATGCCGGCATGAGCCGGGCGGCGCGCATACATGCGGAAGCGATGTTTGCCGCGCGGCAACTTTCTCACCAGTTCGACGGCGAGCCCTCCCTGCCCAAACGTTTAGCGGCTTCAACCAGCACGCAATTGGACCAGGAAGGCGAGAACGTGGCGCTCGATTTCGACGCGGCGGATGCCCAGCGAAATTTAATGCTTTCTCCGCCACATCGCGCAAACCTGTTGAATCCCGACTACAACGTCATCGGATTAGGCGTGGTACGCAGCGGCGACCGGCTCTACGTTGTGCAGGACTTCGGCCATGCCCTCCCCACATATTCAATTGCAGAAGTAAAAGCTCAGATTGCGGAGAGCGTGGGACGGACGCGGCGTGAAGTCCATCAAGCTGATCTGCCGCAACAAGATTTGCCGATTACCGATACTGCGGCCTGTTCCATGGCGCAAGCAGACAAACTCGGCACCTCAACGGTTCAACAGTTGGCGCAACGTTACAGCGTGCTGACCTACACCAGCCTGCATCCCGAAGAATTGCCCAACAATGCTCTGCCGGTGCTCAAAAGCCCCAACCTGCGCAGCTTCTCGATAGGTGCATGCCATGCCCGCACCGAGACGTATCCTACAGGCGTTTATTGGGTGGTACTGGCGCTGGACTGAGCGGTAAGCCGTGCCGAACCATTCGGCCCTACCTCTTACCCGTGCGCGTTAGAAGCTTCCGTGAAAAAAAGTCAGGGGCCGGCCGCCCGCGTTCATTTTCGATTTTGTCTTTATTGATTGTTAGGGAAGACTTGCAATCACCAACGCCGGTTTAACACACCGCAATCGGCGAGTGAAAATAATGAGGCGGTTCAGGCTGAGCGGAGTTGAAAGGTTCGATGGTTATGCCCCCACGGCGGCGTGGTCGGACATACGTCGCTTGTTGTAGCGCAGTGCGACGTTCATAAAAACGTTGCCGAGAGAAGTTTCAAAGCAGATCATCAGCGCTTCGACGTCCTCGCTGGTCTTATCGCCTTCGGCGGTAGTTACAAGCAAGGGAGGATGGACGCGGAAGTGAAATCCCTGATCGTTGAGCGCGCAAACGGCGTTCCCCACAACCTGATTGGCCAGTTCGAAGATCGTTTCCTTAATCAGTCCGTCGGATTCGGGCAAACTCGCACCGGCATAATGACTGGCCACGCGCAGGGCGGTTTGCGGCTCAAGGTCGAGAATGATGCGCCCCTCAATATCGCCGGTGAGCGCTACCATGCCGGCCATGCCTTTGCGGCGATAGCCGTCCTCTTCCATCGAGAGGTTGACCACCTTGGTGGTTCCCGAAAGGCCTTGTGACAAGACGGCATCCGCCGCATTGATGAAAGGCTGAATGAGCTCCATCTTCATTGCGATTAGGCTCCCGCGCCAGCCGCTACGGCGCCGTCTTCTCCCATTACGTACTTGATGACTTCGTAGAGCACTTCCGGCTTTACCGGCTTCTGCACGAAGTGCCGCGCGCCACGCTGGAGAGCGGCGACGATGTTTTCCTGATAGCCAACGGACGAAACCATGACCACACGGGCTTCGGGGTGCGCCTGTACGATCTTTTCGGCGGCCTCGATGCCTTCCATCTGCGGCATGGTGATATCCATAAGCACGATATCGGGATGCGTGCGATCGAACTCGCTGATCGCGGTCAGCCCGTCTCCGGCCTCAGCCGCCACCTGTCCGCCGAACGTTTCGATCATGCGGGCAAGATTCTTGCGCGCGAAGACGGAATCGTCCACGATCAAGTAACGGACCGGTTGGCCGTCCTTGCTGCGTTTTACTGCTGCAAACTGCTCCATAGCAACCTCCCCTTCTCATTTCATCACGGCGGTCACCCGCCAGCCAGATGACTGAGGTCACCAGACCTAAGTCAAAGACTTACATCAGTTACCGGCGCGCATAGTCTTGCGCGCGCCGTTTTCGTTGTTACCTTCCCCACGCCCGCAAATGGCTTGTAAGGTCGAGGCAAGCACGTCCAAACCGACAACCCGTGTCGCGTAACCACGCTCAATGGCGGCCTTGGGCATGCCGAAAACCACGCAGGACTCTTCGCTCTGGGCGATGGTCATGCCACCTGCTTTTTTCACCGCGCCCAAACCCTCGGCTCCATCGTCGCCCATTCCGGTCATCAATACCGCAACCGCTTGTTTTCCAAATTCCGCAGCCACGCTACGGAACAGAACGTCTACGCTGGGGCGGTGGCCGTTAACTGAAGCTTCATCGTTAAGCACGACAACATCTCCCATAGGCAGGCGTTTCACCGTCATGTGGCGGCTGCCGGGACAAATCAGCACTCGCCCCGCTTGCAACGTATCGCCCGATTGAGCTTCCTTCACCCGCAACGAACACAATTCATCCAGCCGTTTGGCAAACATTTCGGTAAAGCCGGAAGGCATATGCTGCACGATCAAAATTGTTCCGGCAAAATCGGGAGGAAGTTGCGCCAGCAGAAACTCGATGGCCTGTGGTCCCCCGGTGGAAATTCCGATAGCTACTGTCTTCGTGGGGGCCGGGATCGATTTGCCGGTGGCAGATTTTTGTCCGCGTCCCGGTGCTTTCCACTCCGGAGCTTTTCCCAGAACACCCGGACGAACAACTTTGCATTCCGCCGCGGCTTTGATTTTGGCGATCAACTCCCGTGCCGAGGTTGCCATGTGCGCGGTCGCGTCCTGCGGTTTAGTAACAAAATCAAAAGCGCCCAAACCCAGGGCTTTAAATGTGATCGACGCCCCTTCCGTCGAATGGGAGCTGACGACGATCACGGGTAATGGATTCCGCCGCATGATTTCTTTCAACGTGTCGATCCCGTTCATGCCCGGCATCTGCAAATCGAGCGTGACCACATGCGGTTTCAGCTCTTCGATCTTTTTCAGGCAGAAAGTTCCGTCAATCGCAGTGCCCACAACCTCGATGGAATGGTCGGTCTCCAGCATCTGCGGAATCAGCTTGCGCATCAAGGCAGAGTCGTCGACCACCAGCACGCGTACCTTGTTATCGCTCACGCCTGTCCTCCCACCGCACCCAATGCCAGCCGTGCGCGATCAGTATGGTTGAGCAATAAGCCGTAATTGGCTAACCCTGACTTCTCCGGGCGCGATCGCGAGACATGTTCGACGACCGCAGGCAGATTCAGAATCAGTACGACCTTGCCGTCACCCAGAATTGAAGCGCCATTTACCAGATCGGTCGAGAAGGTCTGGTCGTCCAAGGCTTTTATTACCAATTCCTCTTCTCCTTCGAGCGCATCCACAATCAACCCGTATTTTTTTTCGCCTACAGTAATCACCAGCACGAAGAGCTTTGCAGTTTTTCTGTCTCCATCCGCGGCGGCGCGGCCCAGGCGCAACAGCGGCAGCACCTGATTGCGTAATTGCAAAACCTCATAGTTATCCACCTGATGAACATCAGCTTCGGTGGCGCGGGCGATCTGGTTCACCGCGTTGAGCGGGATGGCATACAAGCGCTGCTCCACCCAGAAGAGCAGCGCTTTGATGATGGCGAGCGTAAGCGGCAGCTTCAGGCGGAACATTGTGCCCTGGCCGGCTCGCGTTTCAATATGAATGCTGGCCTTAAGGCGATGAAGAACGCTTTGCACGATATCCATGCCAACGCCGCGCCCGGAAACTTCTGTGACCACTTCCGCGGTGCTGAAGCCGGGACGGAAGATGAGTTCCAGAGTTTCCGCCTCGCTAAGGCGTGAAGCTTCTTCGAGGGTAACGATTCCCAGTTGCAAAGCCTTGGCGCGAATTTTCTCGGCATCGATGCCGCGGCCGTCATCGCTAATCTCAACCACAACCTGATTGCCTTGATGAAGCGCATTCAGGCGAATTTTTCCGCGGGGAGATTTGCCTGCAAGCCGCCGTTCCTCGGCAGATTCGATGCCATGGCTGACCGCGTTTCTCACCAAATGGGTGAGCGGCTCCGCGATGGCGTCGAGAATGCCTTTATCCAGGTCGGTTTCCTGTCCGGTGAGTTCGAGTTCGACTTCGCGGCCGCATTGCCGCGCCACATCGCGAACGATGCGCGGAAAACGGCGGAATAACTGATCGACCGGTACCATGCGAATCTTCATTACCGAGCGTTGCAGGTCGTTGAGCACGCGCGCCTGAAAGGCCATGGCATCGGCAAACTTGCCGCGCAACAGCTCTTTGGGATAACGCTTGCCAAATTCGTTCAGCGCCTGTTGCAGCATCGATTTGCCGATGATGAGCTCGCCGACAAGGTTCAAAACGTTGTCGATACGTCCGGCTTCCACGCGCAAAATGTTTTCGGTGATCGAGGCTGCCGGAGATTCCGGGGTTGAAGTCTGCGCCGCAGCCATAGCAGTTTGGGACGGCGAAACCACGGCGGCAGGTTGAGCATCTGCAAAAGGTTGTTCCGGAAGTTCTGGACCGGAAATCTCTGCTTGAGCAACGAGAGGCTCGTCGATTTTTGCGGACGGTTTTGTCGGACTGGCAGCGGCGATCAAGCTCACCGTTACTTCGCCTGCGATCGTTGGTATATGGCTCTTCGCCGCAATCTGCTCTTTCGAATGCGAGGTGCCCAGAACGAACTCCACCTGTTTCGAAGCGGCGGCCGATTTTGCTTCCGGCCGCACCACCAGGATCTGGCCGACCCCGCTTACCGAATTTTGAATCAGTTGCCGCGCCGCAATCGGCATGGCGCAGTGCGGATCGATTTTTACGATTACTTCATATAAAGCAAGACCGCGAGCCTGCGCCTGAGCGATGGCGTTCTTTTCCGAAGCGGTCCAATCTTTGCGCGACTTTACTTTTGCTTCCGCCGATTGTTTTCTGCCACGTGATTTTTTTGCCGCCGGCGCGGAGGTCAATTCGTTGATTCGCTTGCGCAGGGCATCGGTCGCGGGCATCGGGCCGCCCCTGTGGTACGACGCAAGCATCGCGGCGAATACATCGGCGCTGGCTAAGGCGATCTCGGCTACGGCAGTGTGCGCCGCAGTGGTTTCCATGGAGAGCGCATCTTCGAACTGGTGCGCCAGTTCGCTGAGCTCGCGCAATCCGCAGGCCGCGGCGTCACCTTTCAAGGTGTGCACGACGCGGCGGATCGAACGCACGATCTCCTCGTCGCCGGGTTGCTTCTCCAGCTTCAGAGATTCTTCGTTCAGCGCTTGCAGCAGCTCCTGCGAGGTTTCAAAGAACAGCTCCCGCAGCTCCGCTCCACGCTCATCGGGCAAATCTGTCACTCCCGCACCTCAATTCGCTGATAAGCCGTTCCGCTGTCGCGATGCACCATGTGAAATTTTTCCGTCAAGCCCAGCAGGCTTTCCGCGTGGCCCACGAATAGATAGCCGCCGGGATTGAGGCAGCGGTAAAACTTTTCGATCAGCCGCTTTTGCTCAGCCTCGTCGAAATACATCATGACGTTGCGGCAGAAAATTACGTCGTTGCGCTGCGGCAAATATTCGGTTTTCAGATTGTGAAAATCGAAGTGGACCATTTCCTTTAACGTCTTCTTGACCGCGTAACGGTCGCCTACTTTATCGAAATAGCGCAGGCGGAAGGTGTAATCCACAGTCGACATCTGGTGATCGTTGTAAGCGCCTTCCTGTCCGGTGCGCAGCACGGAATAGCTGATATCGCTGGCCAGGATTTCCACCCGCCACGGCGGAGGAATCAGAGGCTTGGGCAAAGTCATTTCCACCGGCAATGGATTGCGCAGGTAATAGTAGGAAAGTGTGTCGGCGGAGAGCATTGCCAGGGTGTAGGCTTCCTGCCCCGTCGAGCATCCCGCGCTCCACACTCGAATCGAGTATTCCCGGTGCGCCTGCTTTCGTTTCAACATCTCTTCGAGAACATGTTTTTGGAAGAGGTCGAGTTGTGCTTTGTGGCGGAAGAAGCTGGTTTCGTTGACGGTCAGATTTTCCACCAGGCGGGCCAACTCCGCTTTGCCCTCCTGGCTGATGAGAAGCCGGTAATAGGCGTAGAAAGAATCGACCCGGCATTCTTTTAACCGCCGCAGCAGGCGATCCTGAAGGAAATGGGTGCGGCGCTCGTCAAAATGCATGCCGCACTCCTGATACACCAGCGCCTGCAGAAGTCGAAGCTCCGCCTCTGTCAAGATGGGAGCCGGTGCCGCGCCGAATGTGCTCATGCCTTTTGCCGTCCTTCGCGCGGATTTTTCACGCGTTGATTCTCGTCATCACGATTTGCGGTTACTTGCCAGCCCCGACTCCCCGTGCTTCCCCTTGGGCACTTTTACTATCGGTATTTCCCCGCTCCTGTAACAGGCTGGCCGGAGCCAGCAGCTTGGTCATGTCCAGCAAAACGATCAGGCGGCCGCCAACTTTTCCCAGACCTGTAACGCAATTCAAGCCGCCTTCCTGGAATACCGCGGGAGGAACTTCAACATCTTCAGCGGGAATTTTCAGCACTTCCGAGGCCGCATCCACAATCAATCCGGCCAATCTGCCGCCATGTTCCACCACCAGAATCCGATTTTTTTTCTGGAGAGCAGCTTGCTTCTGCCCGAAGCGCTTGCGCAGATCCATGACCGAAACGATTTTGCCGCGCAGGTTGATCACGCCTTCCAGATAGTCCGGGGCATCGGGCACCGCCGTGATCTCGGGCGGCCGCACAATCTCGTGCAGAGAAGTGATAGGGACGCCGTAAGTCTCGCGCCCGATCTGGAAGCCCACGATATGGATCTCGCGATTCATCACTGCTACGCCTTTCTTAGTAGCGTCCTGCTGTGGCCCGGCGCGCGTGCGGCGGCCGGTCTTCAAAAGCGGACTCACGTGCCGCCTCATCCAGCGCGAAGCGGTCCATGGAATCGAGAAGGCCGCGCGACATTTTCGTCATTTGTTCAGCCGAAGCGGCCAATTCGGTGGAACTCGAGGTCGACTGCTGCACCAGTTCGCGCATGCGCTCCATGGCTTTCACCACGGCCTGCGCGCCGGAAGCTTGTTCCTCGACTGCCGAATTAATTTCGTGAGTGATTTCGTTCAGCCGGGTGGTTGCCCGCGCAATTTGTGAGGACCCATGCGATTGCTCGTTGGTGGCCGCGCCGATTTCCTGCGCAAACTTGTAAACTTCGGTGACCACATTCGAAATCTTGCGCAGCGCGCCGTTCAACTCTCCGCCCAGATCCAGGCCTTCGTTCACGATTCCGGTGGAGCGGTCCATGTTTTCGACCGCCTTGCGGGCTTCTTTCTGAATGCTCTGAATCAATTCGGAAATTTCCTTGGTAGATTGCGCCGATTTTTCCGCCAGCTTGCGGACTTCATCGGCTACAACCGCAAAGCCCAAGCCGTGTTCGCCGGCACGGGCCGCTTCGATGGCGGCGTTGAGGGCCAGGAGATTAGTTTGCTCGGCGAGATCGTCGATCACTTCGATGATCTTGCCAATGTCATCCGCGCGCTGTCCCAGAGCTCCAATGATTTCTCCGGAAGAAGTAATGGTCGCGTTGATGCGGTTCAGGCCATCGGTGGCTTTTTCCATGGTGGTGATTCCGCTGTGCACCTCTTCGCGCGAGCGGTTCGAGATATCGAGCAGCACCTTGGCTGTGTCGGCCACGCGCTGGATCGATGCGACCATCTGGTCGATCGATGCGGAAGTCTCGCTTACGCTCGAAGCCTGTACCTGCGTGCTCTTCACCATGTTCTGCACATTCACGCTCATCTCGTGCATGGTGCTGGTCACTTCGTCGATAGCCGAAGAAGCTTGCAATCCAACCTTGGCCGAATCGTCCGACGCATTGGCTACCTGTCCCGAGGCGCTGGCCACTTGCGCCGAAGCGTCGCGCACGCTGCGCACCAGCCTGCCCAGGCCTTCCACCATGCGGGCAAAAGCGTTACCCAGCGTGTCATGCGGGGAACGCGGTTTTACCTCCACTCTCAGATCGCCCCCGGCGATCGATTCGGAAACCGCGGCCATTTCTTTGAGGTAATTGACCATCTTGGCGAAGCTGCGCGCCAGTTCGCCGATTTCATCAGTGCGGTTTACGTCGATGTTGTGCTCAAGATCGCCGGTATCGCCGATTTGCCGCGAAACCGTCATGAGTTTGGTGAGCGGCTCGGTAATCGCCTTGGCGGTGTTGAAGGCAATGGCTCCGCCCATGCCCAAAGCAAATAGAGTACTTAGAATGGCGGCGAGAATCGTATAGGTGCTGGCCGATTCATCCGATTTGCGCCGCTGGTCCACCAGTTTGCGATTTTCCAGATCGGCCACATCCAGCGCATCAGTAGAATTCTTTACCCACGAAGAAGCATCTTTTTGCAGGTAGTAAATCTGAAGTTCTGCCACCGTGGCATTGCCGGAGTCGACATCCTTCCGCTTTTCGATCAAAGGCTGGGCAAACTCTTTGCTCCACGACTGTTCCAATTGATCGACTTTATCCAGCGCAGAACGCTCCTGGTCGGAATTAGCCAGAGTTTTGCCTTCTTGCAATTTCTCGGTTAGGCTGCGCAAGCCTTCGTTCATGCGGTCAACTTCGCGGCTGTCGCCGCTCAAGAGGTAATTGCTCAGGTAGAGGCGGTTCTGCATCATCTGGAAGCGCACTTCATTGGTGGCGTCGGCAAGTTCGAGAGACACCTTGGCTGCATCTTTCGCGGCATGTTCCCGGAGCACCGCCAGTAGGTTCACCAGGAATAAAATCACCACCATGCTGAGCACGATTCCAAAATTCAGGTAAAGCTTCTTGCCAATCGTCATGCCGTTTTCCTCCCGCCCCGCCCGCCGTACCTCATTGATGAGGCTCAAACTTAAAATCCACCACGCCCGTGCTTTCAGAAGCTGCCGGCTCAAACCGCCACTTTCTTACTGCTTCCAGCGCCGCCGAGGCTAGTACCGGATGTCCCCCGACAACTTTTGCCTCTTTCACCGAACCGTTCGGCAATACCACGATCTGTACCTTCACGGTCCCGGTAATGTTCATCTTCCGCGCCAGCTCGGGATACTCCGGCTGCACCTTATTTTTTGCCCGCCGTATGATTTCGTTATCGGAATTCTGAGCGCGAAGACTCAGCGTCCCCATCCCGGCTACCATTGCGAATACTGCGAAAAGCACCCTAGCCTGTCGCAAAGACACATTTCCTCCTCGGGAATAATCCTGCGCATGCTTGGGCAGCAACGTCGTAGCCACCCGTCACGTTTCCTGAAAACCAAAGTCACTTGCGAGATAGTGAAGTAAAATCAATAGCTTAGCGCGTGATTTTGAAACTATCGCGTTGCCCGGCAATGGCCTTTATGCCGTCTCATCTTTGCCATCTCGGGATGCCGTTCTCAAACTGAGAGCCGATTCTTACGGTTTTCGCGGAATTTCACAGTAAGGTTCCTCATTTTGCATTTTGCTTGACTCAAATTGAGATTGCAGCGTAGTTTTGCCCTAGATTCAATCACTTGTGAGAATCGTCATAATTTTGACCGAGTACGCGGAGACGCCCTGAGCACAACCCGAGGCAATTCGACGCCGTTGCGGGAAGCTCGGGTGCACACCAGTTCTGACGAGGCTTTCCAGCAACTTCTCCTGCGTATCGCAGCCAAGGCGGCGCAGCGGTCCGATCTGCCTTCTTTAATCCAGCTTTTTTGTAGCGCCACGCGCGAGTTCTTTCAGGTGAGCGGCGTGTATTTTTGGCGGCGGTACGCGGGCGATGAACTTGTGGCTGAACAGGCCGATGGCAAGATGGCAGACCGCTTCGTCGGCATTCGCTTGCTGCCCCAACAGAGCACGGTGACTGCGGAAGCAGTAAGCCGCCGTCGAACCATCATTGCCAACCGACAAAATGACGCAACCGTTTTGCCTGCATTACGGCATTTTGAGGCGCGGTCTCTCATGGCGGCTCCCTTGGTGGTCTTTGACGAAGTTATCGGCGCAGCGACCTTCTTACACGATTCCGACGACGATTTTTTTACCGAAGACTTGGCGGCTAAAGCCACAATTTTAGCCGGTCAACTGGGCAGCTTGGTGGAAGCGACGCGGGTGCTCGAAGTGTCGCGCGAGGAGCAGCGCCGCACGGAAATTTTGGCCGAAGTCGCCACTGCGTTGCACGGTACGCCCGACCTGGATGCTGTCATTGAGGCGCTGGCGGATCGTCTTCGCGTGTTGCTGGGCACGCGGCTGGTTTCGGTTCTTTTGCGCCGCGAGGGGCCTTTCGAACTGCGCGCTGTTTCCGCTGAAACGCCGCAATTAGCCAACTCTTTCCGCGCCCGCCACGACCGGCAAACCATCCGCTTTGCCGCCGATCTGGCGCAACGCGCGGTGTCGGCCGGAGAAGCTATAACGATTTCCGTCAGCGGCGATCAGCATTCGCTGGGCAGCGTGATCTCTTCCGGCATGTTGATTGCCGCGCCTTTTCGGACCGCACGAACGCAAGGCGCGATTCTGGTCTATCCCCGATCCAATGGCGGTTTCACGGCGGAGGAGAAATCTCTCGTCTCGGCCATCGCCGGTTTTGGTGCAGTTGCCGTCGCCCACGCTGAAATGTGCTCCACCGCGCAAGGGCAGGCTCGTGAACTTCATCAATTGCTTGAGATTTCCACCGAACTCAGCGCCAGCGGAGATCTCGATCAATTTCTTCAGGCATTCGTCGTCCGCGCGGCCGACTTTCTTAGCTTTGCACGTTGCTTTATCGCTCTGCACGAAGATGGTCAGTTCCGCGTACGCCACAGCGTGGTTCGAGGCGCTCCGCAGCGAATTGAACATATTTTTCCGGAAGGCATCGTCACACGCGCTCTCCGCTCGAAAGAAGTTTTCTGGTCCGACGATGTTGGCAAAGAGGCCGGAGCCAATCAGCAGATCGTCGCCCGCTACGAGGCCCGGCAGTTGCTTGCTGTTCCTCTGCTTGGAGCCGACGGAGGCGTTCTCGGAATGTTCGGCGTTCTCGATCGCCTTGATGAAACCGGTATTTCGCGGGAAGATATTCGCCGCGCCCGCGCACTTGCGGCTCAGGTTTCCGTGGTACTTGAAGTAGCCCACAATCTGCATCAGTCCGAACTCAACCGGCGGCGTTCGGATGTCTTAATTCAATTGGCCCGGGAAATTGATGGCCTGCTTCATCTTCCGGATTTCGCTCACAAGTTTCTTGATCGTGCCATCGAACTGGCCGGCGCACGCGCCGGCGCGCTGGCACTTTTTCAAGACGGGAAATTTCAGACGGTCGCTTTGCGGCACCAGCCAGTTTCTGTCTCACTGAGTGCAGGCGAAACCGACAACGACAATGCAAACAAGGACCAATCGGACGTTCGCGTCTCCGAAATTCGCGTTCGTCCTGAAGACCACATCCTGCAACAACGCCTGTCTCGTGCCCTTTCTGAATTGGTGAACAGGCGAGTCGACAGCATTGCATCCGGAACCGCCGCCGATATTCTCGGCCCCGAGATGGCCTCAAATTTGGGCTGGAAAGATTGCGTTGTGGTCCGGCTTCCTGGCTCGACCGGAGAACTTGCGGGTTTGTTATGCCTCTCCGGACGCTCCAGTCCTTTGGCCGCGGAAGATCGTGACCTGCTCGAAGCCGTTGCCCGCCACGCCGCAATGGGGCTGGAGAATGCCCGCTTGTTTACGCGCATCGAGCAGGCGAATCGCCACTGGCTGGAAATTTTCGACGCGATCACGGATTTCATCGTGGTTCATGATGAAACCGATAAGGTATTGCGCGTGAATCGCTCGCTGGCGGCCTTGATTGGCGTTGCCCCCAGCGAATTGATCGGCGTCAATATGCGCGCCCTGCTCGCGCTTACCAGCGAGGCTTCGCTTTACTCCTGCCCATTTTGCCGGCCCATGGGCGAAGATACCGACGAATTTGTTCATCCCGCTCTGGATCGCACTTATCTGGTGTCGACCTCCCGTGTCCATGGCGCTTCCGGCGAAAGTCTGCAAACGATTCATGTGCTCAAAGATATTACCGACCGCCGTGAAGCCGAACGCCGCTATCGTGAGCTGTTTGACAATATTCAGGAAGGATTATTCTTCAGCACTCCGGAAGGCCGCTTCATCGAAGTCAACGATGCGCTGGTTGCCATGCTGGGCTATGCAAGCCGCGAAGAATTGTTGCAGGTGGATATTCCTACCCAGGTCTATTTCTCGCCCGAACAGCGCCTGCTGCACAGTCAGGCCATGGAAGAACATGGCTATATGCGCAACTTTGAGGCCACGCTCAAGCGCAAAAACGGCTCTCCGATTTATGTGCTGATTAACGCCTTCGGAATGTATGACAACCTTGGCAAGCTCCAACAAATACGCGGCTTGATGCTCGATGTCACCGGTCTTCATACATTTCAATCGGAGCTGCAGCGCGAGCGCGATTTCTCCGGCAAAATTCTCAGCAACACGCAAAGTTTCATTCTGGTTTCCGATACAGCCGGGCTTATCAGTTATGCGAACCGCCGCTGGTCCGAGGCAGGATTCGAGCAGCGCGAACTTTTGGGCCGTCCGCTGATCGAATTGGCCGCGCCTGGCTATGTCCGTGCTCTGGCCGACGCGTTGCAGACGACTCTGCATGGCGGGCAGGTGGATAACCTCGAACTACAAATCATGCGAGGCAGCGGAAACGTAGGCCAGTTCTCCGTGAACGTCAGCCCCATGCGCGATGAACAGGACAATATCAACAGTATCGTTGTGGTGATGACCGATATTACCGACTCTGCCGAACTCCGCGACAAGCTGGTTCACGCCGAAAAAATGGCAGCCGTCGGACAGCTCGTCTCCGGCGTCGCCCACGAGGTCAACAATCCGCTGACGGCGATTCTCGGCTTTGCCGACCTTCTTCTCGAAAATCCCGAAATGCCGGAAAAGGCGCGCAAAGATCTTCGCGTCATTCTTCAGGAAGCGCAGCGTACCAAGCAGATTGTGCAGAACCTCTTGAGCTTTGCCCGCCAGATGCCGCCCCAGCGCATCCCGGTGCAGCTCAACCTGATTTTGCGCCGCACGATTCAATTGCGTTCCTACGACTTCAATAGCCACGGCATTGACATCGTGGAACACCTCGATGAGGGGCTTCCCGATGTGATGGGAGACGCCCACCAATTGCAGCAGGTATTTCTTAATATCCTGAATAATGCGTACGACGCGGTCCACGAAGTTGGCCGTCCGGCGCGCATCGAGATCATGACCACCAAGGCCGGACAGTCGGTGGAGGTTTCCTTCCGCGACAACGGCAACGGTGTCTCCCAACCTGACCGCATCTTTGATCCCTTCTTCACCACGAAAGAAGTCGGGAAGGGAACCGGCCTCGGTCTCAGCATTTGTTATGGCATCGTGAAGGAACACGGCGGCGAAATTCTCTGCCACAACAATTCGGACGGCCAGGGCGCAACCTTCATAGTGCGATTTTCCGCAGCGCCTCACATTGCCTCTCTGAGTGTGGCCGCAGGAGTGATACAAAAATGACAACCCCTGCCATTCAATTGAATCCGCTGCCTGTGCTTCTCATTGAAGACGAGCCTTCCATCATGGCCCTGGTCAGCGCTGCGCTCGAACGCAATGGCTATGAGGTCGCTTGTATCGAATCGGGCGCCGAGGCTTTACGCCTTTTAGAAAAAGGCCAATATCTCGGTGTGGTTTCCGATATGCGCACGCCCGGCGGTGTCGATGGCGCTCAAGTGCATTCCTGGATTTCAACCAATCGTCCTGATCTAGCCGACAAAATCGTCATTATTACAGGCGATTATGCCAACGAAGAAACGGTAAGCATCCTGCGCAGCATCGGCGCGCTATATCTGGAAAAGCCTTTTCGGGTGCAGGACCTGATAGCGGCAGTCGAAAAAACTATGGGGAAAGCCCGGTGAGTCCAACGTTAACCAACCCAGCTTTAACAAACGGAGAACTTCGCATACGTCTACTGGTCGTCGATGACGACCAGAGCATTCGCAAACTTTGTATGACCGTCGGCGAGGCTTTGGGTTTCATCTGCATGGAAGCCGATAGCGGCGAGTCCGCTCTTTCACTTCTGGAAGAACAGCCGGTTCACATGATCTTGAGCGACATGATCATGCCTCGCATGTCGGGCCTCGAATTTCTGGAGAAAGTAAAAAAACTTCTCCCGCGCACCGAAGTCGCGCTTATGACCGGACACGGCTCCATTGAAACTGCGGTGCAGTCGATGCGCCTCGGCGCATATGACTACATCACGAAGCCGTTTTCGCCGCTCGATGAACTTCGTTTGTTTCTCCGCCGCATGGCGGAAAAAGTCCGGCTGGTGGAAGAAAATGAATTTTTGCGCCAGCGCATGGATTCGGAAACCGCCGTGCATGGCATCGTGGGCTCCTCGCCAAAAATTCAGGAGGTATTGCGCGTCTCCTCGCGCCTGAAGGATACGCGCACTTCGGTTCTTATCTCCGGCGAGAGCGGTACCGGTAAAGAACTGATCGCACGAGCCATTCATTTTCGCGGCGCGTTCGCCAATCGCCCATTCGTAGCCGTCGATTGCGGATCTCTGGTTCCCACGCTGATTGAGAGCGAACTATTCGGCTACGAAAAGGGAGCTTTCACCGGCGCGCTGAGATCGAAGCAGGGCCTTTTTCAAGCCGCCGATACCGGCTCGGTTTTCCTCGACGAAATCGGCGAACTGCCGCTTGAACTGCAAGCCAAACTCCTGCGCGTGTTACAGGAAAAAGAAGTGCGCCCCGTAGGCAGCAACCAGCGCGTGAAAGTGGACGTGCGCGTCATCGCCGCCACAAATCGAGACCTGGAATCGGCTTACAAGAACGGAACCTTCCGCAAGGATCTTTATTTCCGTCTCAACGTCGTCACGGTTCATGTGCCCGCTTTGCGCGAGCGGCGCAGCGATATTCCCATGCTGGTGCAATGGTTTTGCGAGCGCTACGCTGCCGGTTCCGATCTTCGTGTCTCCAATGCCGCCATGAAAGCCCTTATGAATTACGATTGGCCGGGCAATGTGCGCGAACTAGAAAATTGTATAGAGCGCGCCGTTGCGCTGGGCAATGGAACTTTGATCGATCTCGGAGACCTGCCCACTTCCATCGCTGCCTTGAGCGCGAGCGCGCCGCGGGCGGTTTCGACCTCAGTGCCGGAACTGGTTTCCGACATCGCGGCCTCTGTCGCGTTGCCCGCGAGCGCCGATGGTTCCGCAGCTCCGCTTTCTACCACCGATCTCGAAGACATCGAACGCGCCACCATTCAACGCGTCTTCGAACAAGTCAAAGGGGACAAAGCCCTTGCCGGACGCATGCTCGGCATTAGCCGCGCCACTCTTTATCGCAAGCTGAAGCGCTACAACATTCCCGGTGCGCCGGGTTCAACCTCCAGCCACACCTTGCAATGAGCCGCCAGAGCCAGTTTTGACGCGAAAGCCGCTCTGCGCATAACTTTATTTGTCTCTACTATTGCAGTAATCTTGATGGTGTCCAGGATTCGTAGTCGCCAACTATCCGCACTCGTTTCGGAGAAGACATGAGCCGCTTCCCATTGCTTCGTCTGCTTTCCCTTTGCCTTGCCATCGCCGCGTCGTTCACCGCCTGTTCGCGCGATCCCAACGTGCGCAAGCAGAAATATCTGGAAAGCGGCGACCGTTATTTTGCCAAAGGCAAGTATGCTGAAGCGGCTATTCAGTATTCCAATGCGGTGCTGGTCGATCCCCGATTCGTCCAGGCTCATTACCAGCTCGGCGAAACCTATTTAAAACTCGGCGACCCCGTCCGCGCTTTTCAGGAACTCTCCCGTGTTGTCGACCTAGCCCCCGACAATTATCACGCCCACATCGACCTGGCGAATCTGCTGGTGACCTCGCGCAATCCCGATTACATCAAGCAGGCGCGCATCCACCTCGATCTTCTACGCGATAAACAGCCGCAGAATCCTGAAGTATTTGAAGCCTGGGCGAATTACTACTCCGCGCAGGACAATCTGGGTTCGGCCATGCAGGAGATGCAGAAGGGAATCGCTGCCGATCCCAGGCGTTCCGAGTCTTATTTGAACCTTGCCTTGCTGCAACTACGATCCAATCTGCCCGACCAAGCCGAAGCCAGTCTTAAGAAAGCCGTAGAACTTGATCCCAATGCGATGAATGCCCAACTGGCGCTCGGCGGCTTCTACCAGTCGCGCGGCCGATTGCTGGAAGCCGAACAGCAGTTCAATCACGCCATGACGATCGCTCCCAAGGACCTTGCGCCCCGCGAGGCTTTGGTGCGTTTGTATATTGCGGAAGGCAAAAAAGAGGAAGGGGAAGTGTTGTTGAAGCAGGCCAAGAAGGACTTCTCAGATACTTCCGAGGGTTATCGCCTGCTGGGAGATTTCTATTTCGCCGTCGGCGATCTCGATAAAGCCACGGCGGAATATGCTTCACTCTATAGCGATCACCCAAAAGATCCTCAGGTTAAGAAAAACTATATTCAGCTTTTGATCCTGAAGAACCGGATGGATGAAGCCGCCAAGCTCAACGATGAAATCCTGAAGGCCAATCCGCACGAGACCGACGCGCTGGTCTACCGTGGGCAGATCCAGCTCCGCCACAACGATGCCGCTGCCGCTGTTGACTCGCTGCAACAGGCTCTCCAGAACGACCGCGGCAACGCCGTAGCCCACTATCAACTGGGTATTGCGTTTGACATGCAGCATAACGATGGCCGTGCCGAATCGGAATGGCGCGAGGCGGCGCGCCTTCGCCCCGACATGACCGACGCCCAACGCGCCTTGGCGGCGCTGGAAATTCGTAGCGCCGATTTCGACGCGTTAACGCAGACTGCGCAACAGATCATCGCCAGCGCACCCTACGCGCCCGATGGTTATCTCATGCGGGCGCTGGCGGAGACAAACCGCCAAAAATATTCCGACGCTCAGGCGGATTTAACCAAAGCGATGGGGGTGGCCCCGGCGAGCGCAGTCCCTTATGTACAGATGGGAAACCTCTATCGGGCACAAAAACAATTCGCCCAGGCAATTAGCTATTATCGGCAGGCGCTCGATAAAGATCCCTCGTCCACGGATTCGCTGCAGGGAATCATGAACGTGTATTTGATGCAGAAGCAGCCCGATCAAGCCATCGCCGCGGCCCGTACGCAAGTGGCGAAGTCGCCGAATGTTAGCGGCTTTTACGATTTGTTGGGCACTTCGCTTTTTCAGGACAAAAAAGATTTGAGCGGCGCGGAAGCCGCCTTTCACAAAGCGATTGAACTGGATAAAAACAATTCCGACGCTCTTTTGAAATTAGGCGAGGTGCAGGCCGCGGAAGGCTCGGTGAGCCAGGCTCTCGCGTTGTATCAGCAAAGCATTAAAGATCACCCGCGAGAAATCGCTTTTTACATTCTCGCCGGCGAAATGTACGAATCGCAAAGCAACTGGGATCAGGCCAAGACCATGTACCAGCAGGCGCTGAACATTCAGCCGGATAATCCGCTGGCCTCCAATAATCTCGCGTATGTGATGTTGCAACAGGGCGGCAACGTGGATGTGGCTCTGGCGATGGCGCGGACTGCTCGTCGCGGCATGCCTGATTCATCGAATGCCGCTGACACTTTAGGTTGGGCTTATTTTCAAAAGGGCGTCTACCAATCGGCAATCGAGATGTTCCAGGAATCATTGCGGCTTAACGAAAGACGCGGAGCGGCCGACAGTGCGACGGTCCATTATCATCTCGGACTTGCCTACGAGAAGGCAAACCAGCCTACGCAAGCGCGCCAGCAACTGGAGCGTGCTTTGAAAATCAAACCTGATGACAGTGACGCGCGTAAAGCATTGGCGGATCTGCGCGGTTAGTTTCACGCGGGCGCCACAACCACACGTTGCAAAAAACAATTTTGACTCCTGGACGCGGGCCGCTTGCAAAATCTGCCCGAGTACGGCACCCTCGATGAGCATGGGGCAAACCAGTAAGATCCTTCGGTTCTTTTTTCTCTCAATCACTTTTACTTTTTTCCTGCTGGTTGCTGCGGACGTGGCTTCGGCGCAAGCCGGTCCGGAGCAAGGTGGAAACGAAATCCAAATTTGGGCCGGAGGCGGGCATTCGGTTCCCGGTGGAACTTCGAACACCGAAGCCTTCGATGCCGGCCTGCGCTACGGCTGGGTGATATCCGACGCGCATTTGCCAAGTATTCTGCGAGGCCGGTTCGAATACACGGTGGATGGCGTACCGGTGTATTTGATTTTCCAGCCGGCGAATACGGCCTATGGCGTGGGTTTCAACCCGCTGGGGTTAAAGTGGAATTTCGTGCGTCATGGCCGCTTCTCGCCGTATTTCGAGTTGAGTGGTGGAGTGCTGTTCAGCAATCACGAAATCCCCACCTACACGAACACGGTGAATTTCACCCCCAGCGCGGCCCTGGGCACGCACATTCTTGGCGAGAAATATAACTGGAGCATCGATGTGCGCTACCTGCACATATCGAATGCCGGCCTAGCCAATTACAACCCCGGACTGAATACAGTGCAGGTGCGGCTGGGAGTGGGTAGATTCTGGAAGAAGTAGAAGTTCCCTCGAGATCTGTCATCCTGAGCGAGCGGTTGGTTCGCGAAGCGAATCAGCCGTGGAGTCGAAGGATCCCTACTAATCTGCGCTGGCAAGAAGTTCGCGGGGAATTCTCTTAACGCCAAACAGTTGGTTCGCAAAGCGAACCTACTGTTCCGCTCAGGATGAAAAAGCTTTAGTGCCACGGTTATGTGACCGTCACGCAGACCGGCTTCTTGCAGTAGGTAGGCTGGAAGTAGTAGGTGCCCGCTTTCAAGCCTCCCTTTATCGTAGCGGCCGGACTCGAAGGCGAGGGAAGATTAATGGGAGGCCCCGAGGTGAATGGCCAAGCGCTGCCCTTGACTGGCTCAAGGGCGCAGCCAGTCGGCGGGATGTCGGTCCAATCGACTCCCGAGCCGGGGGCGGCGGAGAAATTTTGACAGATCTGGATGCTGACGGGGGGCATGGAATATCCTTCCTGACGGTCGGCTATTTAGTGCTGTCTGCACGAGCAAACATTGAATAGCTTTCAGCGCGGGGGGAATAACCCGCGCTGAATTGCCGCTACTTACCGCCCACGTCCACGGAGTGGGTGGCTGACTCCGTAGAACAGCAGCTAACAATGAAGGTGTACTTCCCCGCCGAGAGTCCGGATGCAATGGTAATGGTGCTTGGAGCGGGAAGCGTAATGTAATACGATCCCGCAGATCCTTGGGCAGGTGAGAACGGGAAGGTATTGTTGGAGCCGTTCTGGCTTATAGTACAGCCAGTAGGAGGGATATTTTCCCAATCCACCGGATCGCCCGGGTTTCCGGAAAAATCTTTACACATGTCCGGCGTGCGAGTTACTGGAATATCCGTTATCTTTCCCTTTTCTTTTGACATTTTTAAACTCCTTTCGGATTTGAGGGTGCCTGCTGCCCTTTCTGCACGACTTAAGTCACGCCCTTTTTTCAAACACTATGATTTACGTCAATTGGGGCCCCGTTCCTGGCGAAGTGTGCCGGGAATTTACGGATGTGAAGACTTCATCAACTGCTGGTAACTCGAATTGTTGGCAAGATTAGCGAATTCAGGATCGCTGCGAATCTTATCTGTCGTGTAACCAGCCTGCACAGCCTTACCTAGCCATTCGATCGCTAATCCCGTTTCGCCCAACTGGTTATAAACACCAGCCGCGTCGATCAATATGTCCTTGTCGTTGTGCCCGTACTGCAAGGCATGTTCCAAATAGAGCAGGGCATTCTTGCGATCGCCAAGCATGGAATAGTAGCCCGCCAACGCGCTAAGCACAACCGGATCGCGAGGATTAACCTTTAAGTCTGCCAACGCAAGTTCGGTCGCCTTACGAAACGGCTCTACCGCTTGGTCCTTTTTTCCCGAATAGTAAAGCGCGGTGCCCAGATTGCCCCAAGTCACTTGTTGCTGAGGGTCGAGTTCAGCCGCCTCTTCGTAGGCCTTGGCAGCATCGTCAAACTTGTTCAGGCCAAAGTATGCTGCCCCCAGGTTGACGTAGCCGGGATAACTTGGTCGTATCGCCAGCGATTTTTTCAAAACATCAATTGACTTCTCGAACTGACCCGTATCGTTGTAGATCGATCCCATATTCACATACGTTCCATACCACTCCGGAGCGATCTCGGTTACTTTTGCATACATCTGTAATGCCTTGTCGTACTCGTTGCGCCGGCGGTAGAACATGCCGAAATAGTTATAGCTATAGCGGCTGTTGGGATGGGCCTGTATGGCTTGCTGGTATGCCTTTTCCGCTTCGGTGATTTTGCCTTCGTGTTCGTACGCCTGCGCGAGACCAATGCCTGCATCTTCGTTGGTGGGTTCGAGGCCGAGGGCGAGCTGGAATTCGGCGGCAGCTTCGGGATAGTGACCGGTGCCGTCGTCGATGAGGCCAAGACATACATGTCCGGCAGCGCCGGCATTGCCCAGCTTGACGGCGTCATTGCAGTCGCTCTGCGCTGGCGCGATCCATTGCTTCTGCTTGGTGTCGGAATACTTGAGCCAATAACTTTCGCCCAGGACCGCTTTGGCCATGCCAAAGTTGGGATCGAGTTTGAGAGCTTCCCGGGCCATCAGCGCGGCATTATCGCGATTCTCGGCTTTGTTGGAATCGAGCAGGTAGCCTTGCGCCTGCAGGTAGTATTCGTAGGCGGCAGCCTGGTCGGTGCCGTGATATTTCAGCGCGGCGATTTCTTCCGGGCGCAATTGCAGGTGCAGCTGTTTCACGGCTCCGTCGGAGATCAATTGTTCCACCGAGAAGGCGTCCGTGGTCGGTACGGTAAGCGAGCCGGAGCCGATGGGCTTGCCGGATTGCGCGCTGAGCAGAGAATAGGCGACTTTGACGAGATCGCCGGCAGGCTCGAGCGCAAGAGCCAGGCCGAGGTTGGCTCCGAACATGCGCGCGGCATCGGGAAGTGTGGAGATTTTCTTTTCCTGCAGATTGCCGGGCGGGATCACTTCAAAGGCACGGTCTTCGGTGAGCTTGCCAAGTTTGGCGGCGACGCTTTCGACTAAGCCCTCGCCCAATGCTGCAAGCTTGGGGTCGGCATTGGCCGGGGCAGAAAAGGGAAGAACAGCCAGAATTTCCGTGGACGGCAATCCATCGGATTTCGGCTGAGAGCTGGCGTTGCTCGCGGCAGAACCAGAGAGCATGCGGCGCAGAGGACGAAGCGCGAAGAGCACAGCCAAAACAACAACAATGATCGCCAGCGCAGCCACAACGCGATATTGATGGAACGCCCCTTGCGGCGAAGGAACCCGCTTCGGCTTGCCGCCTTCCTGCACCCGGCGCAAATCATCCAACAGCGCCTGAGCTGTGGGATAGCGGACGTCAGGATTCTTCGCTATAGCGCGCGTGATAACGCCGGTAAGCGGCCCCGGAACGTTCTTCAGTGGAGGCGGTTCCTCGTGAACGATGCGTGCCACGGTTGTAGCCAGGCTGTCGCTTTGGAAGGGTTGATCGCCGCCCAGCATCTCGTAAAACACCAGCCCCAGAGAAAAAATATCGGAGCGGCCATCATCCGGTCGCTGGAGCAGCACCTCCGGAGCCATGTAGGCTGGCGTACCGCCCGAGGCCGTCATGGTTTGCATGCTCTGCGTGGCTTCCTCGGGAGTGGAGGTTCGCCACATGCGCCGGGCGACGCCGAAATCGAGAATCTTCACCCGGTTGCCGGCGGTAAGCATGATGTTTTCCGGCTTGATGTCGCCGTGGATAATGCCTTTTTCGTGCGCCGCCTGCAATCCTTCACAACACTGGATGGCGATGCTGAAAAATTCTTCGGTGGAAATGGGCCGCGCGAGGCGTTTCCGCAGCGTCTCGCCTTCGATAAACTCCATCACCACCCAAAGCTCGCCGCCATGCTCGACCACGTCATAAACGCAGCCAACGTTGGGATGGTTGAGCGCCGATGCTCGTTGCGCCTCTTTGAGCAGGCGTTTGCGGTCGGCTTCGGTGGATTTTGCTTGGGGCGCCATCCGTTTGATGGCGACACGGCGTTTCAGCGTGGTATCTTCCGCGCCGTAGACCTGCCCCATGCCGCCCGCGCCCAGCCGCTTCAGAATCGTGAAGCGACCAACGGTAGCGCCCGCAAGCGCGTCTGCGGCAGCATCCGCAGGGACTGCCGGAGGCGGCGTCTTGATCTGTTCTGTCATGGACGAAGTGCCCGCCGAATGTCGCAATTCTAATGTACTTGTTGGGGAATGCCAAAGAGAATGTGAAATGCACCGTGGCATTACTGAGTCAATCTCGGTAGTGGTGCAGTTTGGCTTTAACCGGCTTTGTCATCCCGAGCGTAGCGTTTTTCAGGCGTAGCGGAAGGATCTCCGGCTTAACCGGCCTGATGCGTAAGCGAAGTGCACCACCACCTCAATTGCTCACTCCTTGCCTCCATTCGCTCAGCCCAGCTATTCTTCTGACTTATGTCTACGCTAGTGGAGTGCGTACCGAATTTTTCCGAAGGCTGCGATAAAGCGAAAGTGGATGCGATCATTGCTGCCATGAAAATGGATGGAGTCTATCTGCTCGACCGCGAGATGGACGCGGATCACAACCGCTCGGTAATCACGCTGGTGGGGGAACGCGAGGCGATTCAGGAAGCCGCGATTCGCGGAGTAGGAAAGGCTGCGGAGTTGATTGATTTGTGCCTGCATAAAGGCGCACATCCGCGAATGGGCGCGGCTGATGTGGTGCCGTTCATTCCGATTGATGGCGTGACTCTTGAAGATTGCGTGGCCATGGCCCGGCATGTGGGAGAAGAAATCTGGAAGCGGTATCAGATTCCGGTTTATTTGTATGAAGCGGCTGCCGCGATACCGGAGCGCCAGAACTTGGAGAACATTCGGCGAGGGCAGTTCGAAGGAATTCGCGCCGATATTGCGACGAATCCGGCGCGGAAGCCGGACTTCGGCGAAGCCCGAGTGCATCCGACTGCTGGTGCGACGGTAGTAGGGGCGCGCAAGTTTCTGATCGCTTACAACGTATTTTTGAACACGCCCGATGTGGAGATCGCCAAAAAGATTGCGAAGGCGATACGGTTCTCGACCGGCGGAATGCGTTTTGTCAAAGGCGCGGGATTTCTGGTGCGAGGCCAGGCGCAGGTTTCGATGAATCTGACGGATTTTGAGCAGACTCCAGTCCATCGCGTGTTCGAAATGGTGAAACGTGAGGCGGCACGCTATGGAGTGATTCCGGTTTCGAGCGAGATTGTGGGATTGATTCCGAAAAAAGCGCTGGAGCAGGCGGCGGAATGGTTCTTGCAAGTGGAGAACTTTGATTCGTCTTTAATTTTGGAAAACCGGCTGACGGCGGTGATGAGCGGTAAGATGACGGTCGGGGGATTGCGCGCCGGGGTTGAACCATTTGTGGAACAACTTGCCGCGCCTACTGCTACACCGGGCGGCGGAAGCGCTGCCGCTGCCGCTGGTGCAATGGCGGCCGGGCTCGCAAACATGGTGGCTTCGATGTCGCGGGGCAAGAAAGCCTATCTGCAATATGAGATGGAATTAGGTGCCGCGATTGGAAAACTTGGGCCGTTGCGCGAAGAACTAAAGGCGGCAATAGACGCGGATGCGGAGTCTTACAACTCGGTCATGAAGGCGTACAAGCAGGCGAAGACCGTGAATGAGCAAGAAGGCCAGATATTGATCGAGGCTGGGTTGAAGCAGGCAACGAGTATTCCTCTGGGAGTGGCGGAGAAAGCGCAGGAAGTGGCACGGATTGCGGCAAGTTTGGAAGGGATTACCAATCCTAATATGAAGTCAGACTTGGCGACGGCGCAAGCGCTGGCTCGCGCCGCCATCGCCGGAGCGCTCGCCAATGTGGAGATCAATCTGACGTCAATAAAAGATGCGGGATTTGTGGAAGAGATGCGCAAAAGGGCGTCAGCGGTAACGAGTTAGCCCTGTCAACCATCTGTCGGTCGAAAACACGTAGCCGCTGCTCTAATCTCCCGCGCTTGCAGCCGATACGGGCTCAGGTCTGGACCGAGAATTCCACCAGGCCTCGAATGCCTGCCTCGTCAACTTAAATATGGTCTGCCGGTTTTCCGAGATGACTTTCCACCAGGCAAAGCGGCCGAGCATGGGGAAATAGATTCCGCGGAAACAAAGGCGCGCAATCAAAATATTTATGCGGTACCCCAAAGGCTGATCATCAAGCGAATCTACAGCCTGCGCAATGTCTTCCGGGCCGTAAGTGTGCGACCACCCATATTTCACTTCGGCATGCGCTTCGTCGATGGTCATCTTGAGTGGTGTGTGAGCCATGGCAAAGGGAATAAACTCCTGCCAATGCTTGGGCCGGGTCAACCGGCCAGCGACTTCCAGACGTTTAAGCAGTGGAGTACCTGGCAGCGGCGTAAGCAGGCCAAAAATCGGCAGGCCCGGCGGCCAGGTTCGCACCTGTTCCAGCGTGCGCTCAGCTGCGCCTACCGTGTCGTTATCCATGCCAAAGATGAATGAAGTAATGGCGTACACATTGCGCTGCGCGAGGCGTTGCAGCACGGCAGCATATTCTTCCGGCTTGTTGAAACCCTTGTTCACATCTTTCAAATTGGTGGGATCGATCGACTCCATGCCGATGAATATCCACTTTCCGCCGGAAGCGGAAATGAGGTCGACGAGTTCCTGATCGCGGAGAAGATTGGCGCTGATCTGGGCGACCCAATTCACCTGCGCGCCAGCGGCGATAATATCGCGCAGCAGGGATTTGGTGCGCTTGAGGTTGATGGCGAAATTGTCGTCAATAAAAAAAACGGCAATTTGCCCCAGCTCTTTTTTAGCCCGGGCCTTCAACAGTAAGAGTTCGTTGACCACGCTTTCGTTGGTGCGGAAGCGGATGGAGTCTCCAAAGAATCCGGTTACCGTGCAGAACTCGCAGCCGTAGGGACAACCTCGCCCCGACTCGACAGGAATAATGCGAAAGGTTCCCCAGCCCTCGCCGATTTTTTGCAGCCAGCGCTTCGCCGGATGCGGGACAAGATTAAATTGCTTGAGATCGATGGTGTCCCATGGAATGACGGGATATTGCTTGAGCGAAGGCTTAAGTTCCTTGCCGGCGGTATCGATAGGCGCGTAGATATCTTTTAATTCGCCACGGGCAGCGTCTCCCACAATTCTCGGCCAGGTGTCGTCAGCCTCGCCTAGGGCAACGGCGTCGGCATGACGCGAACCGCCGTCACGACCCAGAGCTTCATCCGCCATTTCGGTGACATGCGGGCCGCCCATCACTACGGGTACGCCGACGGCACGCACGGCATCGGCCATGCGGTAGGCCTTGGCGATCATCCGCGTCATGGCGCCGATACCCACCAAATCGATCTTTTGCTCAATTACATATCGGGCGATGCCGGCTTCATCCATCGGTTGAGCGTTTCCATCAATCAGCACGACTTCATGGCCGGCGGGAGTGAGAGATTGCAAGAGGAACATCCAAAGGTGGGGCATGAAATTACGCGTAACCCCGTTGTCGGGGTTGTACAGGAGGATTTTCAATGGTTCCCTGATTTCTACTTGCGGTGGATGGCGTGCGCCCAGAGAATGGGGTGTTTGGTACGCTAGCGTACAAAGGACAAGAGCATCTTACACACAGTAGGCGGCGGTGGATAGAAAAATGGACGATCCCCGTTTCGTCATGGTTCCAGATTGGTCATAGGTCTAGCACTTTTGGCTGTGCGGGGAATCGATTCATTGGCTTAGAATTAAGCTGAACCCAGTAACAGGACAGCCGGAGCTTGCATCTAAAGTGCAAGGTGAGAGTGGTAAACCGTTCATTCTTTAGGAAAACTCTGAATTATGAGGTCTGTGATGGCTATGAAGAGAGTCAAGGCTTATTGTAGCTGCATAATGCTGCTTGCGTTCTTGCCATGTCTGGCTGGTGCCATGCCGTTGAGTTCGTCGGCTCGCACCTCCATTCCGGGAGACTTGCAACAGCTGATTTCCGTGGATTACCGGGCGCTCAAAGATTCGCCCACCGCCATGCAACTGAAGCAGCAAGTCCTGCCCGATAATCTGAAACAGTTTGAGTCGGCGCTGAAGGGAATCGGCATCGATCCCGACAAAGACGTGGATACCCTGGCATTCGCCTCGTTTCGCACGCCTAAGCAAGGCGTCAAGGGCGTAGGCGTGGCCGCTGGCCCGTTTGCCATGAAGGCTGTTCTTAAGAAATTGACAGCGCAGAAGATTAAGCCGACGAAATATAACGCAACGACGAATATCTATCCGATGGATGGCGGCATGGTCATGGTTTTTCTCGACGACAGCACGCTGCTGTTCGGAGAAATCTCGGCTGTGAAAATCGCTCTGCAGACTCGTGACGGAGAGGGTCTTGGTCTGGACACGAATCAGGTCATGGCTGACATGATGTCGAGTGTGGATTCGTCGCCGGTGTGGAGCATTCTGGACCAACTCGGCACGCAGAACGTGATGCGCTCCGCTCTGGGCGATGCAGCCAAGGTTGCGGACTACGACACAATCAAGAAACGCCTGCTCGGTTCGCGCTACACCATGAGCTTTACTGGGGGCGTGAACTTTGATCTAACGGTAGTCTCCTCCGACTCCATGAGCGCTGCGACTCTATCGTCGCTCGTAAAGGCCGGCTTGCTTTATAAAAAGATGAGTGCCAGCGCTTCGGAAAAAGCGGCGATGGACAGTACCACTGTGGATTCCGATGGAGCCGATGTTAATTTCCATTTCAAATCCACCGACCAGCAGTTCCAGTCGATTATGCATTCGGAGTTGTTCGCGGCAGTTTCGCACTAAAAATCTTTAAGACTACTCCATGGAGGCACCGAGACACGGACTACCCAAGTCTTGGTGCTTTTTTTCGGCTCGTTTATCTCCGTGTCTCCGTGTCTCTGTGGTGAAAGCACTTCCGTCTAAACTTACTTCGGCTTTCGAGCGGTTCGTTTAGCGCGCGCCCATCCTTCCTTCACAATCTGCCGTGAGCGGCCAACCGCGAGCGCATCTTCGGGAACGTTTTCGGTGATGCAGGACGCGGCGGCAACGTAAGCCCCTTTGCCTACCCGAACCGGGGCAACCAACGTGCTATCACTGCCAATGAAAACACCATCTTCGATAACAGTCGTATGTTTGTGAACGCCGTCGTAATTGCAGGTAATCGTCCCCGCTCCTATGTTGACCCCTGCGCCGATCTCCGCATCGCCCAAATAAGTCAGGTGGTTGGCTTTCGATCCCTTGCCCAGTTTGATTTTCTTAGTTTCGACAAAATTGCCGACATGTGCGCTCTCGCCAATATCGCTACCGGGGCGCAGATGAGAATAAGGGCCAAGAATTGCGTTAGCGCTCACACGGGCTTCATCGAGGATGCAACCGGCACGAACCAGAACGCCGTCGGCAATCTCTGAATTCTGAATCACCGAATACGAGCGGATGCGGCAACCAGCGCCGATCCGCGTGCGCCCGAGAATCTGCACAAATGGTTCGAGCACGGTGTCGGCCGCAATCTCAACATCGTTATCGATGACGCAAGTGTCGGGATAGAAAATGGTCACTCCGTCCGACATGAGCTGTTCGCACTTGCGCATGCGCATCTGACGGTCGATGAACGAAAGCTCGGCGCGCGTGTTTGCGCCAAGAATCTCAATCGGATTCTTGGTTTTCCAGGCGACGACGCGCTCATCGCCCTTGCGCAAGACCTCAGCCATATCGGTGAGGTAGTACTCCGCGTGCGGATTCGAAGTAGAAAGCTTCTCGATGTTGGAGAATAACTGCGGCACAGCAAACGTGTAGAAGCCGGCATTGATTTCGTGAATCTTCTTCTGCGCCGCGCTCGCCGATTTTTCTTCGACGACAGCTCGAACTTCGGCGCTGCGAGGATTTTTCCGCAACACGCGGCCGTAGCCGGTCGGCACGTCGAGATCGGCGCTGAGCAAGGTCATGGCGGCCTGCTCATCGAGATGAAAGTTCAGCAGGCGGGCGATAGTCTGCGGCGCGATCTGCGGAGCGTCGCCAGAGAGAACGATCACGTGGTCATAGCCAGCCAGCGCTTCAGACGCGACCATTAGCGCATGGCCGGTACCGCGCTGCTCAGACTGCAATACAAAATGAATTCCCGTGTCGGCAACAGCGGCGCGGACACGATCCGCTTCATGGCCGATGATGGCAAAAATATCGGCGGGCGGGACAACGCACATAGCCGCGGCGATAACATGCGCGAGCAGCGGCTTGCCGCCCACCTCATGCAGCACCTTCGGCAGTTGTGACTTAAGCCGCGTACCTTTGCCGGCGGCCATAATGGCAATAGCAACACGGGGCGCGGAGACGGAAGTTCTGGAAGAGGGTTCGATCCTGGATTTCTTCATTCGCCCCACTATAACCCGAGCGCCAAACGTTCACGAAGAGAGAATCCGGGTTCCACATGGCTATTTCTCTCCTCACCGAATAGAATCTTGCGGCAAGCCGTTGCCACTCGAAGTTGCCGTTATCACAGGGAGGGAAGAATGCCGAAATACGTGATCGAGCGGGAGATTCCCGGGGCCGGGAATTTAACTCAGGAGCAGATTCTTGGAATTTCGCAAAAATCCTGTAGCGTGCTGAAGAATCTTGGCCCACAGATTCAATGGGTCGAAAGCTACGTTACGCAAGATAAAATCTATTGCGTTTACATCGCCCCCAATGAAGAAATGGTGCGGGAACATGCCAAACAAGGCGGCTTCCCCGCGAACCACGTTTCGGAAGTGAAGCGAATGATCGATCCTACTTCAGCAGAAGCTTGATTCGAGAAACTTTTGATTCAATAAGCTAAAGACCGATCCCGCCATCCACGGCAAGAATCTGTCCGGTGATGAACTGCGGCGCGGTCGCGAAGAAAAGGACCGCAGCGGCGATCTCGTCATCCCGTCCATTACGTTGCATGGGAGTTTGCTTGGCCATGCGGCGCATGAACGCCGCTGCCGATTTTTCTCCGAGGTCTATCATGCCCGGCGCGACCGCATTGACGGCAATTTCCGGCGCAAGGGCTTTTGCCATCACCTTGGTGAGCATGTGCAGCGCGGCTTTGGATGAGCAGTAATGCGCATGCGTCGCCCACGGGCGCAATCCGCCAAGCGACCCCATATTGATGATCTTCGCTTCCACTTTCGACTGCTTCGATCCGGGACGCTTCCGTCGCATCCACTTCAAGGCTTCCCGCGATACCAGGAACGGCCCGCGCGTGTTTGAAGCAAAGATCGCATCCCACTGCTGTACGGTCAGGCGCTCGAATTCGGCGGTTTCATAGTTAGCGGCGTTGTTAACCAAAATGTCGATCCTGCCCAATTCCCGGCCGGCTTCCTGCATCATCGATTTCACGCTGGCTTCATCGGTAATGTCGCAACGCAAAGCGAAAGCACGGACGCCGAGACTTGAGAGGTCGACAACCGTTTGTTGTGCTTCCCGAGCAGAGTTGCGAAAGGTGATGGCAACATCGGCTCCCGCATGCGCCAGAGCCAGTGCCGAAGCGCGTCCTAGGCGGCGCGCGGCGCCAGTAATCAGGCACGCCTTGCCGCGCAAAGGTTTGTATTCGTCTTTATCCACTTCCGGATTTTACTCCCCAACCGGGAATCGTTCTCCCTCCCGGTGCCCGAATGTCCTTTTTTCTTGCCAGAGGGGACCATTGCAACGGTACAATCCACGCGTGCAGGAGTCTCCCCAGGTCGTGGTTTACTCGCGTAAAGGCTGTCATCTTTGTGAAGTGGTAAAGGAGAGCCTCACCAAGCTTTCGCGTCGCGGCGGATTTACCTGGCGGGAAGTGGATGTGGATAGCGACAACGAACTTCGCCGCCAATTTAACGACGAGGTGCCCGTCGTCTTTATCGATGGACGCAAAGCTTTCAAGTACCGCATGGACGAACGCGAGTTTCTGCGCAAGTTAGTGAGCTAGAAACTGCCGGAAGCATCTGATTCCTTCTCTCTCTTTATCCGCTACAATCGCACCCGGCCATGTTGCGCACCGAACTCTACGCTGATCCAGCCAATATTTTTGTCCATGATGCGATTCTTGCCGCCTGCCGGAATTATGCAAAAAAAAACGCTATCTTGGATACGTCGTGCGGCCGTCGCCTGACATATACAGAGTACGCAGAAATTGTCGAAAGGCTGGCGCGCGGGTTCGTTGCCGCCGGAGTGAAGCCCGGCGAAGTCATTGCAATTTTTCTGCCGAATTCGTGGGAATTTTGTACCGCCTATCACGCGGCCACATTGGTCGGCGCGATTCCCACGCTATTGAATCCAACCTATCGCGAACGCGAAGTGCGTTATCAACTGGAAGACTCCGGCGCTGTCTTCCTGATTACCGACGGTCCCAACATCGAAGGCATCGATCTGCGCCTGCTCAATCTGCGTCGAGTATTTTGCACGCGGCAACCGGCAGCAGGAACGGAATCGTTCAACGAACTGCTAAAGTCGTCGACCGCAGCTCTCCCGATTGTGAGCCAGTCATCCACCGAGATGCTGGCCGCGCTCCCGTATTCGAGCGGGACCACGGGCCTGCCCAAGGGAGTGATGCTCTCGCATCACAACCTCGTTGCCAACGTCTATCAACTCCTGGGACCGGACGCAATGCGCCTGGACTCCGCCGACAACGTTCTCTGCTTTCTGCCGCTGTATCACATCTATGGCCTCAACGTGCTGCTGAATCCCGCTCTGATTGCGGGAACCACGCTTGTTCTGATGCCACGCTTTAATCTGGAGCAGCTTTCATCATTGATGATCGAAGAATCGATCAGCATGATGGCATTGGTTCCTCCAGCCATGAATGCTATCTGCGCCGCTGCGGAGGCTGGACAGTTTCCAAAAGATCACAAAGTCCAATGGGTGAAGTGCGGAGCAGCGCCGTTGGCTCCCGATCTAGCCCGCCGTTTCACTTCGGCCACGGGCATTCCAATCCGGCAAGGCTATGGCATGACGGAGGCTTCTCCCGTGACGCACATGGGTTATCTCGAACCGCAGCTCTATCACCCAGATTCCATCGGACATCCTGTGGCGCAGACCGAGTGCCGCGTCATCGAATCGGAATTGGCGACATCCGCAAGCGCGGCAGAAGCCGCGACTGGCGCGCCCGGAGAGCTTGTGATGCGCGGGCCACAGTTCATGAAAGGTTATTGGAAGCAGCCGGAAGCCACAACAGCCGTTCTGCGCGATGGATGGTACTGGTCGGGCGACATTGTCACGCGCGACAGCGAAGGTTTCTACCGCGTCGTCGACCGCCGCAAAGAGATGATCAAGTACAAGGGATTCTCAGTAGCCCCAGCCGAAGTGGAAGCCGTATTGCTCGAACATCCCGCGGTGCGCGAATGCGGCGTAGTCGGGCGTCCCGATGACACTGCGGGAGAAATTCCCGTGGCGTTTGTTGCGTTGCACGACGGATTCGTGAGTTGTAAAAAGATGGAAGAGGAATTGTGTGAATTTGTCGGGGAACGGCTTACCCGCTACAAGCAGCCGCGGCAAGTGCATTTTGTCGAGGCCATCCCCAAAACGGCCTCAGGGAAAATTTTGCGGAGGGATCTTCGGCAGTTGGTTCGCTGAAGGCACCGAGACGCAAGAGCGACAATGACTGATCGACCTCAATCCATCTTCGCAAGAACATATCTCCGTCGTTCGGCTATCCTTGTAGAAAAATGCATACCCTGAAAGCACTCACCTGCGTTTGCGTTACAACGCTCTGCATGTCATGTTCAAGACCTGCCTCGACACTTGCCTCAACGCCCAGTGAAAAAGTCTCCCCGGTGCGGGAGCTTAAGCTCTCTCGTGCCGAATACCTCGATCGAGTACAAGCCATCTGGATGGCGCAAATGATCGCACAATTAACGGGGCTTCGCTTCGAGCACAAACAGGCTTCAGCAGTTCCGGAAACGCCGCTGAGCCATCTCCCCGGTTACGCACCGATAGACGACGACTATTACTACGAAATGGTCGCAATTCGGGCTTTCGAAAAATACGGAATTGGGCTGACTGTGCAGCAACTGGGCCAGCAGTGGCTGGAGAACAATGCCGGCTCCTGGGGATCGAGCGAACAGACACTGCTTCTACTCAAGCGCGGTATTCAACCTCCCGACACCGGTCACCCACGCTACAACAAACTGTGGTGGACCATTGGCCCGCAATTCAGCAGTGATGTTTATGGCGCTCTTACCCCGGGTATGCCTGATGTAGCGGCCGAGATGGCGCGCCGCCTCGGCCACATTAATGGCTATGCCGAAGGCACGGATGGCGCTGTATTCGTCTCGGGCATGATCAGCATTGCTTTTGCGGAGAAGGACCCTCACGTGGTGGTGCGCAAAGCGGCAAGCCTGATTCATCCCGATTCGCCCTACCGGAAATGCCTGGACATGGTCATTGCCATGGCGGACGCCGGTAGTAGCCCGCGTGAAATCTTCCGTGCAGTCGATGAGCGCTGGGGGATCGAATATCCGGCTACGAATAATGCGGTGGTCAACGGTGGTTTCGTTGCCACCAGCGTGTGGTTCGGCGGCGGAGACTTCCAGAAGACTCTTCAACTGGCCACGCACGCCGCAGACTTTTCCGATGCGGACTGCAACGCCGCCAATTCGGCGTCGGTGGTTGCAGCCATGTGGGGCACGAAGGCTTTGCCTGCCGAGGCTGTATCGGAATTGCAAGATCGCATCAAAGGGCCAACCATGGGGCCGCTCCGCCTGACTCCGCCGGTCGACGAGAGTATCTCCGAGTTGGCGAAGCGAACGGCGAAATTAGGAGAAGAAATTCTGGTGGCTCATGGCGTCCATGACGAAAAGGAAGAGTTGGAGATTCCGGTCCAGGAGCCGAAAACTCAGCCTGCCGAGCTATTCAACCTTTCTGACTTGATGCGCTATTGGAATCCCGATTGGACGCTGGAGCGCGCCGGATTTGGCGGCGGGGGAGGTGGTATCCAAGGAATTCGCGGCATCACTTACCTGGATGGAGACGTGCTAGCCACTTACCCCAGAGACGAAGTACGGGGAACCGTCTTGCGAAGGACGATTCGACTCGGAGATTACCCAGCCTTGCAATTCAAAGCCGGAGCGGATTCCGGGCGCGCCTGGCAACTGCAAGTCTATGTCAATGACGACAATCTCTTAGATACGCTCATCGAGGGTGCCCCGACGTCTCGCTATTGGCGAGACATCAACTTGGATCTATCGAAATATGCGAATCAAGAAGTTGTTGTGAGGCTTTACCAGCGCGTTCTTATTTCACATCACGAGGCCGGGGATGCCTATTGGCGCGATCTGGTGGTGAAGTAGACAACGCATAAAAGAAAGCTTGCTGGACAGCCGAGGCGGCTGTCTCTACATGGTTCACTTGTTTTCGCCAATCAGCTTCTGTTTGCCGAGAAAGTTCCAGATCGTATCATTGGCGTTAATCGCATCGCTGGTCTTGCCCACTTCTTTTTCGGTGGTAAACTGCTCGCCTCCGGGCCAGGTATTGCCGCCGTCCTTCACGCTGTAGAGCACAACCTGCGCGTCACCCTGGCAAGAGTTATAAGTGTAGGTCTTGGTTTCCTTGCCGCCTTTTTGCAGCGGCGCGATTTTATCCTGCGTCGGCTTTTCTCCGCAGCGGTCGAACTTGGCCCATGTCTTGGCGCTATCCTCCGCGGAAAGGACAGGGAAGTGCCTCGCCTTGTACGTTCCGCCGTTGTAGGGAACGAGCGGGTCGTCGGTGCCATCGATAAAAAGCGCTGGAATCGGGCGCGAGGGCAGGCAGATCATGGTTTTCGGATAATTTGCGCCCACCGCTGCAATCGCGGCTACGCGGTCGGCCATATTGCATCCCACACGTTCCGCCATAAAGCCGCCGTCTCCCAATCCTGTGGCATAAATGCGATGACTGTCCACCGAGTATTTCATCGGAAGCTGGTCGAGCATTTGATTGAGAAATGCAACGTCATCCGGTGGTTCTTGCCGGTTTCTGTTTCCTTCCGGATTTTCCCCGCCCTGTCCGCCGCCGGGATAGCCCCCGCCACCTCCTCCACCACCGGGGTATCCTCCCCATCCTCCACGCCGTCCATAGCCGCGCCGCTGCATGCCATTGGATGTCTGCTCCGACCGTACACCAATATTCCATTGTCCCTGCGCTGCACTGGGATAGACCGCGATGATGCCGTTCTTGTCCGCGAGCTGGTTAAAATGCGTGATCCGCGCTATATCGTCGGCATCTTGATGTTGGCCGTGCAGAAGAATGACCACTGGATAATGCTGTTGCGAATCGTAGCCCTTGGGCAGATGCACGGTGTAATTGCGGCTCACATCGTTGACGTCAATCTTTTCCTGCGTTTCCTGCGCGCGTGAAGGAGCACTCAACAGCAAAGCCACTGCGCAAGCGAACAGGCCGAGCCGGCAATAGCGAAAACACAATTTCGTTTGCATATAGGTCACGAAGGTCATTCCTGTATGGCTTGGAATCTTCAGTGTAAGCGTAAGGCTGCAAGAGAGATGCGATAGTTTTGCAAAGTTTTGTAAGAGAACGTCAACGGGCCCGCCCAAGGCGCTGCTCCTTCCGTAAAAAAGAACCGGAACTTTTTCAATGCTCTTGCGTAACTATTTTTGACACGGCGCTGCATGTAACCAACGCCACAAATAGAGGAGGCGCTTATGGACGGCAACTTTGTAGGTCTGGCAGCCGTAGTAATGATTTTTGGGATTCCGATGGCGGCGATGTACACGTTTTTCCGGGTACGTAAGCTGCGCAGCGAAGAACGCCTGGCGGCAATAGCACGGGGAGTGGATGTGCCCATGCCGCCCGAACTCTCGGAAGCGGCGCGTTCGCGGCGCTCGGGAACTCTGCTGGTGGCCGGAGCGGTGGGCTACATCGTAACGTTTGTCCTAATCGGACGCGTCGAGCCGGATGCCATGATCGCGGCCACGTTTGGCGTGATTCCGCTGGCCGTGGGGATCGGATTCTTCGTGGATCACGCGCTGATTAGCCGCGACGCGAAAGCGCAATAGAAGTGGGTTTGAAAGGGCATGGCTTCAGCCACGCCGCTTAAATCTCAAACTACGCGGGCTTCAGCCCTTGGGGACCTCGCCGGGCAAACTGGTTAGTCGCCGGTGACGAATTTGTACTGGGCGTCGTTCAAAGGGACGACGCTCAGTCGCCCTTGCCGCACCAGCGGAGAATCGGCAAACAGCTTGTGCGCCTTGATTTCGGCCAGCGTCACTGGCTTGGCGATGGGCTTGCCGGCCTTGATCTTCAGTTGCGGATCTTTGTCTTCGCTCGAACCTAACGACACGGCAGTGGCCGTGCCGACGGCGCTCTTCTCGTCTCCGGTATGGTAGATCACCAGCTTGTCTCCCGGCTTTATGCCACGCATGTTCTTCAGCGCAACCGGATTGGTGACGCCATCCCAGATGGTAGTTTGGTCGCGTTGCAGGTCGGCAAAGGAATAGACGGAGGGTTCGGTCTTGAGAAGGTAGTTCATCGGACGATTCTACCCGGCTTGCCGATCCAACATCCAGAGCGGATCAACTCCAGACCAGATCAATCAAAAATAACTAGCTACTGTGGCTTGCTGTTGGGATCGGCCGGCGGAGGAGCCGGTTTATCCTGCGGATGGCTTTCGTACAACGAATATTGCCCTTGCGGACGTTTTAGCTTGATCGTCAAATCCAGCTTGGCTTTGGTTACATCGTAGTCGTCACCGAAAGTTTGGAAGCCCGAAGCCAGTACCTGCACGCGCACTTTCCCGTAAGGAACGCCGTCAAAGCTGGCTTTGCCGTCGCCATCGGTTTTCAGTTCAAGGTCACCCCTGCCCTGTTTTCCCTGCGCGCTTACCGGATGCATGATCACAGCCGCGTTCCGTATAGGCTTGCCGTTGTCGTCTTTAAGCACGAGAAAGCTCAGGACCGCGGTGGGCTCATCGTCAGTGTCCTTCTGCGCGGTGGCAACAGCGATCAGCGCAAAAATCAGCAACGCACACGCGAGTGCGCTACGTTGCTTCGATATTGCTCTGCCTAACAGTATCGGTATTCGCTTCATATAGGACATTCTAGCTGTTCGCCGGAAAAAACGAGGGAAAGCGAAACGCATATCTACGATTTAACCGCTTCACCGCTTAACCGCAGAATGTGCCTTGCGCTTGCCACTTTCCGGCTGCGACCCTAGCTGCATCAGATCGCTGGCTACGCGGGCCGTGTTGTGGCGCGCCACGCCCGCTTCTTCGAGGTAATCGCCCAGGACCGGTATCACGCCCAGCGCTTCAATGGCATCCAGATCGGCCACAATCTGGCACGCGCCTTCGAGCGCATATTTTGCTTTAAGTTCATCGGAAACCGGAGTGCGGTTGATCAGCGCATAGTCGAACAATTGCAGGCCCGCGTGCTGGTTTAACGCACGAATGTGATCGGCAGCCGAGAGGCCGAGACTCTCATTCGCCTGCGTCATCAGATTACAAATGTAAACCTTGATTGCCGGAGAGTTGACGATAGCCTCGGCAATCCCATGCACCAGTAAATTCGGAATAAGGCTGGTAAAGAGCGAACCGGGGCCGATGCTGATGATATCGGCGCGTGCGATGGCATCGAGCGTTTGCGGTAAAGGATCGACATCCGCTGGCACGAGAAATAGTTCTTTGATACGAACTTTGCTGGCGGTGATTTTAGTTTCGCCGCGCACCCGCGTGCCATCTTCCATCAGAGCTTCCAATTCGATATTCGAAGTAGTCGCCGGATGAATATGTCCGCGCGTGACCAGAATTTCCGAGGAAAGCCGGACCGCTTCCGAAAAATCATTCGTAATGGAAGTGAGAGCGGCGAGAAATAAATTTCCAAAGCTGTGGCCTTCGAGACCAGAACCCTTGTCAAAGCGATGCCGGAAAAGCTGCGAGAGCAAAGCCTCATCTTCGCTGAGGGCGACGATGCAGTTACGAATATCGCCCGGAGGAAGCATGTTGAGTTCTTTGCGCAACCGCCCGCTGGAGCCGCCGTCATCACTGACGGTGACAACCGCACAAAGATCCCGGATGACAGGCGTCCCGGGTTTTGCCGCAAGCAGCTCCTGCGGAGTCAGCGCGAAGCGCTTGAGTCCCTTGAGTAGGGTAGAGAGGCCGGTGCCGCCGCCGATGGCGACCACGCACAATCCGCGTTCACCCGCTGCTTTCTCGACGGACAAACTATCTGTGGTTCTGGTATCCATCGAGTAAAGCCCGTGTGCTAGTACGTTTCGTCGTCGCGGAAAGATTCTTCGGTCGAAGAAAGATCGGCTCCCGGATCGGGATACAACAACTCGGTAAAGCGCGGATCTTCCGCGAGATTATGGAAATCCGAGTCGTTTCGCGCCTGGAAGCGCAAACTGGTGTTCAGGTGCAGAGCCTCATCCAGATGCTTGAGCGAATCTTCCACGTGGCCGGTAAGGCAATCGAGCGCAGCCAAGCCGTAGATGACGAAATCGGTCTTCGGCGACTGCTTCACCAGTTTTTCAATGTGCTCCCGCGCCGTCACGTAATCCCCCACGTTCATCAGAGACACAGCGTAGTCAAAGTGCTCTTCGACCGTCTTGAACTGCGTGGTCGTCGAGCGTTCCAGATGCTGGGTGCAGGTGCTGAGATGAACGGCGGCGCGGTCGATCAGTTCCTTGCTGCTGCCGGCAAGCACTTTTTGAAAGAGAGGTTTGGCTTTCTCAAATTTGCGCTCTTGCAGCGCGCGCAACCCCGCCTCGTAGTTCTGCAGGGCTTGAGAAGCGTGAGGATCGTCCGCAATGGATGCTTTTTTCGGGGCAGTCTTCTGAGCCATGTGAAGAATTTTTCCTGTGCTCCGCGTAATTGAAACTCCTTGCTTGTTGATTCTTAAGTATCACTCAAAGGGCAGGGATTGGGCAATTGATAGAAGCAGTACCGAGTACCTGGTTGCCGGTACCGAGAGACCAGTTTGTGGATGGCCTCGCCAGAATGATTTTTCAGTACTGCTCCCACGACTCCGCGCTAGTTCATCGCCACGGCCGATTCCAGGTCAATCTGCTTATATTCGCCTTTCATAATGCCGGCGCGAATCTGGGTTGCCGTTTTGCCCGCTTTGTTCTGCTGATAAGAGTAGTAAAGCTCCTTCAGGCAAGTGGAGCAGCGCGCCCCATGCGTGCCTTCAAAGCAGCTGTGTAGGCTGTTGTGGCCGATGCGGTCGCAAAAGCAGTAGCAAGGCTGCTGGTGTAGTACGACCGGAATCTTCGCTGCAAGCTCGTAAGCATGGGTCTGGTAGCGATATTGCGCATCCGCCCCCCACAATTGGTCTGTGGTCAGGATGGCCGGCAGTTTGGCCCCTTTCGCGGGCGGCCCGGCGTTATAGGCGGGAATGCCGGTTCCTTCCTCATCCTGAGGCGAGGCCCAAAGAGAAGTCATGGTCAAAGTCGTCAATGAAAGCAGGACCAGCGTGAGTGCGCGATGAAGAAGCTTACTGCCAGATTTACGGGTCGATATCATAACCAAACTCCTTGGCTCAACTATTTTACCCTGATTTCCAGAATTAGAGGAAAGGCGCAGATTGGCACAACCCCGGCATACAACGAACTTCCAGCCACGCTCGATCTGTATACAATAAGGGATCGCATGGCAGAGTCGCAGAGCCCGGAGTCGCAAAACGCAAAGGGGAATACCAAACCGGCCCAACCGCTGGCGGATGCCAGTGCGCGGCTACGCCCAGTTCTTGGTGTCTGGCTGCGCGATCTGATTCTCTCCTTGGCAATCTCAGCCTTCATCATCGTATTTATCTATCAGCCGGTAAAAGTCGAAGGCACCAGCATGATGCCGTCGCTTGAAGACCAGGAGCGCATCTTCGTCAACAAGTTCGTCTATCGCCTGGAGCCGATTTCTCGCGGAGACATCGTTGTTTTCCGCTATCCGCGCGATCCTTCCAAGAGCTACATTAAGCGCGTGATTGGAGTAGCCGGCGATCGCATCCGCATCGACAGCGGCCAAGTCTACGTGAACGGCGAAGCGCTGGATGAAGACTATGTTCCCCCTGCTTATGCAGACTCGCGCTCATATCCTGAAACCGTTGTTCCTCCGAATTGCTACCTCGTTCTGGGAGATCACCGTTCCATGTCGAACGATAGCCGCGATTTCGGTTCGGTGAACCAGAGCTACATCTATGGCAAAGCCGTGTTTGGCTACTGGCCGATGGATAAGTTGGGGCGAGTTCGATAGGACCAATCGTTTTTCTGAATACGTCCTAATTTCGCTGCACGATTTCCACATCAACCGCAGTTCTGTGCTTGGCCCGTGCGGCAATCCCTGATAAAATCTCTAAAATCCACTCCCTTGGAGCGAGAATGCAAGCAATCCTTGCGCTGGAAGATGGCAAAATCTTCCGCGGCAAAGGCTACGGCGCAAAAGGCGAATGCTACGGCGAAGTCGTTTTTAATACTTCCATCACCGGATACCAGGAAATTTTCACCGATCCCTCCTACTCAGGCCAGATTGTTGTCCTGACCAACCCCCAGATCGGCAATTACGGCACCAACCAGGAAGATAACGAAGCCACCCGTCCGTGGATCGAAGGCCTGATCGTGCGCGAGTTTTCCAAGGTCAGCTCGAACTGGCGCTCCCAGCAGGTTGCCGAAGAATATCTTGAGCAATTCAAGGTGCCGGTGCTTTCGGATATCGACACGCGTTGTCTGGTGCGGCATCTGCGCGACCATGGCGTAATGCGCGGCGTGGTTTCAACCATTGAAACGGATACCGACAAACTGGTGGCAAAAGCCCGATCGATTCCGAAGATGGATGGCACCGACCTGGCGAAAGAAGTGAGCACCAAGCGCTCGTACGTGTGGGAAGTTGGCGAGCGCTCGCACGAGCCTGTGGCGGTTGTAGGCGTAAAAGACGAGCCGCCGCGCTTTCATGTAGTGGCTTATGATTTCGGCATCAAGCAAAACATTCTGCGCAAGTTGCGCGGCGAGGGCTGCCGGGTGACGGTGGTTCCAGCGCAGACTCTGGCAGAAGACGTGATGGCGCTGAAACCTGACGGAGTATTCCTGTCAAACGGCCCGGGGGATCCCGAGCCTTGCACGTATGCGGTCGATTCCATCCGCCGCCTCATGGGACGTCAGCCGATCTTTGGCATTTGCCTTGGACATCAACTCACCGGCATCGCGCTAGGTGGGAAGACATTCAAGCTGAAATTCGGCCACCATGGCGGCAATCATCCGGTGAAGCAGTTGAAAACCGGCAAGATCGAAATCACCGCGCACAATCACAATTTTGCGGTTGATCCAGATTCACTGCCCATGAGCGAAGTCGAGTTTACGCACATCGACTTGAATGACCAGACTTTGGAAGGCTTGCGGCATCGGAACCTGCCGCTGTTCAGCGTGCAGTATCACCCGGAGGCCGCGCCGGGGCCGCATGATTCGCATTACCTGTTCAAGGATTTCGTGAAGATGATGGAGGAGTGGAAAGGGTGAGCGCGGAAATCGAAAAACTATCGCGTGACGAAAAGCTCGGCCAGCGATGCGAGATATTGGCCGACATAGTAAAGGCATTGCGAGTGCTGTATCCGCGGGCCACGCAGACGCAGAAGGAATTGCTTGAAACAATCATTGGAGCTGCAATTTGGTATCTCCCGGAGTGTGAGGGACTTTTCTCGGGGAAGATGACAGCCAAGGCTCTTGAACTATGCGGCCAAGATCCAAAACAGTTTGCCAAGCTAACAAAAGAGCATTTCTACCCTCGGAAGCAGGCTGGAGCAGATTTATTGAAAGATCAAGAAACGCCGTGGGATAGAAAGATGATTCTTGACGGCTTTCGAACAAAATGGGGCCGATACCACCGCGTCACTAAAGCAGAGAACCGTGCTCTAGTTTCCTCTCAGCGCAAGAAGCTGATGAAGTCCGAGGATTGTTATCGTGGAGCGCGGATTGACCTTGTCGATGTCCCCGCTCAACTTATGGTCCGACGATCACAGAAAAAAGCTTAATGCCCAAACGCACTGACATACAAAAAATCCTGATCCTCGGCTCCGGCCCCATCGTCATCGGCCAGTCGGCCGAGTTCGACTACTCCGGTACGCAGGCCTGCAAGGCGCTCAAGTCCGAAGGCTATCAAGTGGTGCTGGCCAACTCGAACCCGGCCACCATCATGACCGACCCGGAGATTGCCGACCGCACCTACATCGAGCCGCTGACTCTCGAATACCTGGAAGAGATCATTCGCCAGGAGCGCGAACTCTCGCCCAGCGCGGGTTTCGCCGTGTTGCCGACGGTTGGCGGACAGACTGCGCTCAACCTGGCGATTGAACTTTCCGACGGCGGCGTTTTGGAAAAATATAACGCCATTTTGATTGGCGCGAATGTAGCGGCCATTAAAAAGGCGGAAGATCGCCTCTTCTTCAAAGATGCGATGCAGAAGATCGGCCTCGATGTGCCCAAGTCGGCGCTGGTGAATAGCACCAAAGACGGCCTCGAATTCGCCGGCAAAATCGGCTTCCCGGTCATCATTCGTCCATCGTTCACGCTCGGTGGCACCGGCGGTGGCATCGCCTTCAATCGCGAAGAATTGGTCGAGGTCCTTACCCGCGGACTCGACATGTCTCCGGTGCACGAGGCGCTGATCGAAGAGTCGGTTCTTGGATGGAAAGAATTCGAACTCGAGGTGATGCGCGACACGAAGGACAACGTCATCATCATTTGCTCGATCGAGAACTTCGATCCCATGGGCGTACACACCGGCGACTCCATCACGGTCGCTCCGGCGCAAACCCTTACCGACCGCGAATACCAAGCCATGCGCGACGCTTCGATCGCGGTCATTCGCGAAATCGGCGTCGATACCGGCGGATCGAACATTCAATTCGGCATCAATCCCGAAACCGGGCGCATGGTGGTGATCGAGATGAACCCGCGCGTCTCGCGCTCGTCGGCGCTGGCATCGAAGGCCACAGGTTTCCCAATCGCCAAAATCGCCGCGAAACTCGCCGTCGGTTATACGCTCGACGAAATTCCCAACGACATCACTCGCAAAACTCCCGCGTGTTTCGAGCCGACGCTCGATTACGTGGTCGTAAAAATTCCTAAGTGGCAGTTCGAGAAATTTCCCGGCGCTGACGAGAACCTCGGTGTGCAGATGAAGTCGGTGGGCGAAGTAATGGCCATCGGCCGCACTTTCAAAGAAGCACTGATGAAGGGCATTCGCTCGCTCGATACCGGCAAGCGCGTCGGCGGTGGAAAACTCGAGCCGAAGATTCTCACGCAGCGTCTGGTTACGCCGCATCCTGAGCGCCTAGCCTACGTGCAATACGCTTTGCGCCAGGGCCATACCGTCAAGCAGATCGCAAAGATGACCTCGATGGACCCGTGGTTCCTCTACCAGCTCAAAGAAATTAACGACATGCAACTCGAACTGGAGAAGCATCCTATGGAATCCGTCCCCGGCGAGGTCGTACGCGAAGCCAAGCGCATGGGCTTCTCCGACGGGCGGCTCGCCAGTGTGTGGCGCCTTGAGGGGCAGGAAAAAGTTCGCTATTTCCGCAAAAAACACGGAATCTTGCCCGTCTATAAGCGCGTTGACACGTGCGCGGCGGAATTCGAAAGCTTCACGCCATATCTTTACTCCACTTACGAGGACGAAGATGAGGCCACGCCGACCGACAAAAAGAAGATCATCATCCTTGGCAGCGGACCCAATCGCATCGGGCAGGGAATCGAGTTCGATTATTGCTGCTGCCACGCTTCGTTCGCGCTGCACGAAGACGGTTACGAGACGATCATGATCAACTGCAATCCTGAAACCGTCTCCACCGACTACGACACCAGCGACCGTCTCTATTTCGAGCCACTCACGTTTGAAGACGTTTGGGCAATCTATCAGCATGAAACTTCGAAGGGTGCGCCTTGCGGCGTAATCGTGCAGTTCGGCGGACAGACGCCGCTGAACCTGGCGTTACCTCTAAAAGCAGCCGGCGTAAACATCATCGGCACATCGCCCGAGTCGATCGATCTTGCCGAAGACCGTAAGCACTTCAACAAGCTGCTTGAAGAGCTGCAAATTCCGCAGGCCGCCGGGATGATGGCAACTTCGCTCGAAGAAGCCGTCGAAGGCGCAAAACGTGTGGGCTATCCAGTAGTCGTGCGTCCCTCCTACGTGTTAGGTGGACGCGCCATGGTCATCGCCTACGACGAAGAATCGGTGGTGCGGTATATGAAAGAGGCGGTCGAGTACTCGCATGACCGCCCGGTGCTGATCGATCACTTCCTCGAAGACGCGATTGAGGTCGATGTCGATGCGCTCTCTGATGGCGAAGACGTGGTCATCGGCGGAATCATGCAGCACATTGAAGAAGCCGGCATTCACTCCGGCGATTCTTCCTGCGTATTACCCGCGGTCGATATTCCGCAACCGCTCATGGATCGAATGCGCGACTACACTTTCAAGTTGGCGCGTGCGCTCAAAGTTGTCGGCCTGATGAACATTCAGTTCGCCATCCCGCGCGGCAACGGCGGATCGGAGAATGGTGAGCGGGGCGGAAAAGTTTACGTTCTGGAGGTGAACCCCCGCGCCTCGCGTACCGTGCCCTACGTTTCCAAAGCCACCGGAGTGCCTCTGGCGAAAATCGCGGCCCGCCTGATGACCGGCCGCAAGTTGCGCGAATTCCTGCCGGAAAACATCGAGCGCGGCACCGACCTCGACACCGGAAGCTGCTATTACGTAAAGTCTCCGGTATTTCCATGGAACAAATTCCCCGGCGTCGACACTGTGCTTGGCCCGGAGATGAAGTCCACCGGCGAGGTGATGGGCGTAGGCGACAGCTTCGGTGAAGCGTTTGGCAAGGCGCAACTGGCCGCCGGACAAAAACTGCCAACACAGGGCACAATCTTCATCAGCGTTACAGACCACGACAAGCGTCACGCCGCCGAAGTCGCGCGCAAATTTGTCGATATGGGTTTCAAGCTGGTCGCGACCTCCGGCACGGCCGACGCAATCGAGGCCGCCGGCATGAAAGTCGAGCGCGTCTACAAAGTGAAAGAAGGCCGCCCCAATGTCGTCGATCTGATCAAGGGCCAGCGCATTCATCTCATCATCAACACGCCTACTGGCCCCGAACCCTGGTTCGACGAAAAAGCCATTCGCCGCGCCGCTGTAACGGCGCGCATTCCCACGATCACTACGCTTTCAGCTGCCCGGGCCGCTGCGGAAGGCATTGCTGCACTGCAGCGCGGGGAAGTGAATATTCGGGCGTTGCAGCAGTTACACGCGGGGCGTTTTGCAAGGCGCTAAGACTCAGGTCTGTGTTACAACATGGGCAAATGAGTAATACACTCACAATTCGCCTGCCAGTGGGCAAGGTCGTCCGGCATTCGATCTGACTGGCCATCAGGAGCATCTTATGATCTCGCGTCCGCTACGCTGATCGCCATCCCGATCTCGCCGACCTCTGCCTAATCCGCATGAGCGAATTACATCCAAAGCATACAATTATCACGGTGGACTCCGATTTTCGCGTCTACCACCGCAACAAGCGCGAGGCTATTCCGCTGCTGTACCCGCCGAAGAAGTGATACGCTGAAAGTGCACTAGAACATAAGGTCTCGCTATGCTACTTCAAGGAATTTTCCCTCCCATCACCACCCCGTTTTATCCCGACGGCAACGTCTACTACAAAAAGCTCGAACACAATGTCGAGCGTTATTCGCGCACGCCTATGGCGGGAATCGTCGTTCTCGGATCAACAGGCGAGGCCGTCATGCTTTCGGATCAAGAGCAGCGAGATGTATTGAAATCCACGCGCGAAGCGACGGTGCCGAACAAGGTGCTCATTGCGGGCACCGGTTGCGAGTCGGCAATCGCGACGCTTCGTCTCACCGAATACGCCGCCGATCTTGGCTACGACGTTGCTATGGTGCGCACGCCACACTACTACAAACGGCAGATGCATCCGGCTAATATCCTGGCTTTCTACCGCACCGTTGCCGACCATTCACCGCTGCCGGTGATGATCTACAACTTTCCGCAGGCAACTGGCTATGACATCTCCGCCGAAGTGGTGATCGAACTCGCCGAGCATCCCAACTTGATTGGGATCAAGGAATCGAGCGGCGATGTAGAGAAAGTTCGCAAGATGGTGGAAGGTACGCGGCATATCCAACGCAAGGTAACGGTGACGGAAACCTTCGATGCTGTTACGCCGCGCATGATCGCATCTGCGGCCTCCAATACACACGGGGAAGGCGGCAGTCTGGTTTCGGTGGGAGCTTTGACCGGAGAGTCTCCCAGGGAGAAGCCTTCATCGTCAGCAGTGACCGTTGTCGGCACGATGAAAACTCGCCAGAAAGAAGCGGGATTTCAAGTGATGGTAGGAGCAGCCGACAAGCTTCACGCTTCTCTGGAAGCCGGTGCGGTCGGCGCCATTCTTGCCTTCGCCTGCGCGGCCCCCACTGCCTGCTATGAGATTTATGCCGCATGGAAAGAAGGCGATACCGAATTGGCTCGGCTGAAGCAGGAGCGGATCGCCGCGGCATCGCGGCGAATCGTGGGTGAACTGGGCATCTCCGGCCTGAAGCACGGAATGGATTTCAACGGCTACTTCGGCGGCTCTGCTCGCTTGCCGCTGCTGCCGGTTACAGGCGCGATGAAAGATGAGATCGAGCGCTTGCTCGCGGATATTCGCAATTGAGGTCCCATAAGCGCTTGTGACCGTTCCGGGTTCAGCGTATACTTTATTCGAACGAACGTTCGAATGATGAATCTGCGTTGATTCATGGCTACCCTCACGACACCAGCGCGCATTTCTGTCCGGCGGCATCGCGCAGCCTCCATTCCCGTAAGCCGCTACGACCGCCGCCTGGCCGAAATTCTGGCGCACGCGACTGATGTCTTCTGCAAAAAAGGATACGAAGGCGCTTCCATGCGCGATCTTTCGCGCGCCAGCGGAATGTCGCTGGCTGGCCTCTATTACTACTTCGAATCCAAAGAGCGCCTGCTCTTCCTTATTCAAAAGCACACATTCTCCACGATCCTGCAACATTTAAAATCGCGCCTGGCTGGCATAAACGATTCGGAGCAGCGAATCCGCATTTTCATTCTCAATCACTTGGAATATTTCTTGGCCAACCAGGCCGCCATGAAGGTTCTGTCGCATGAGTCAGAAGTGCTGAAGAATGGATTCGCCACGGAAGTGGCTGCGATTAAGCGCGAGTACTACCGCATTTGCATCAGCCTGCTCGATGAACTAAAACGCGAACGCGGATTGCAGGTTTCCACCCGCATTGCCGTGCTCAGCCTGTTCGGCATGATGAACTGGATTTACACATGGCACAATCCACGCACCGATGCGGATGCGGAACAACTTGCGCGCGAGATGGGAGATATTTTCCTGCGTGGAGTTTTAAGCGGAACGAAGAGCCGCAAATAGGCGACGGATTAAGACGCGGCAAGCTTGCAAAACGAAGAATATGATTGGCTACAAAAGCAAGAGATTATGAATCTATAAGGAGTTACAAATGGCGACCACGATGCAGCCGGCAACCAACGAAACCACCAAGCAGCTTGTTAATTACCGCAGCGACGGCGGTGTTGCTGTGATCGAAATGTGCGATCCGCCGGCCAACACTTACACCTACGAGATGAACCGCCAGCTCGACGAAGCCATCCTGCGCGCACGCATGGAGAATGACGTCTACGTCATTCTGCTGACGGGTGCCGGCGATAAGTTTTTCTCCGCTGGCGCGAACATCAAAATGCTGTCGAGTGTCGATCCCACTTTCAAATATTACTTCTGCCTGCATGCCAACGAAATGCTTCTGCGCCTGGAGCACACGCCCAAGCTGGTGATTGCTGCCATCAACGGCCACTGTGTCGGTGGAGGCCTCGAGATTGCCATGGCCGCCGATATTCGCATCGCGCGCAAAGATGCGGGTAAGATCGGCCTGCCTGAAGTAAATCTGGGCGTGCTTCCCGGTACTGGCGGGACGCAGCGCCTCTCGCGGTTGGTGGGAAAGAGCAAGGCGATTGAACTGATGGTCACGGGCAACACCTTCTCGTTCGAGGAAGCACAGGAGCTCGGCATCATCAACGACATCTATGAGCGCGATGGATTCATGGACGCCATCATGGAATACGCGAAGCAATTCTGCCCGCCTAACAAGGCTGCGAAGGCCGTAGGACGCATCAAGCGCGCGGTGCAGACCGGTTGGGAAATTCCCATGGAGTCGGCGCTGGCGGTCGAGCGCGAGAATCAACAAATTCTTTTTCAGAGCGAAGATGCGAAGGAAGGCTTGGCCGCGTACGTGGAGAAGCGGCCTGCGGTTTTCAAGGCAAAGTGAACCACGGTGGCATTCAGCATTCGATACTCAGCATTCAGCCACTATTGGCCACTCATGGCTAAATGCTGAGTGCCGAATGCTGAGTGCTTGCATTGAGCGATATTGCACGCTAGGAGTACAAATCCATGCCCGGCAAAGTAGCAAAAATCGGAACCTTCAGCGATTGGGAAGGCATGTTCAACGACTGGCGCAGAGATATTGGCGTCAACACCAGGGACATTGAGGCCTTCCACTTCGATACGCTCTACGGCGCCATCGACACCGACGACATCGAGTTCGGTCACTACAAAGGCCGCCGCAAGTGGGAGAACCTGCGTCAGATTCCCACACAGCAGATGCGCGACGCGCTGATGAACATGATTGTCTATCAGGGCGATACCGAATTTGCCAGCGTCGAGCAGCAACGCAATCTGCTTGAGAACGCTCCCACCGACTGGGATCGCCGCGCCATCACGCGCGTCATGATCGAAGAAATGCGCCACGGCTGGCAGATGTGCGCATTGCTCGTCGATCATTTTGGTTATTCCGGAAAAGTGGAAGCGCAAAAGATGCTCGAAAGGCGTGCCTTCGAAAACAAGCGTCTGCTGGGCGCATTCAACGTCGATGTCGACAACTGGATGGATTTCTTCACCTATACCGACTTCGTGGATCGCGACGGAAAATTCCAGCTGCAAATGTTGAAGTATTCCGCCTTCGCGCCCCTGGGTCGATCGATGTCCTACATGTTGCGCGAAGAAGCATTCCACATGGGCACGGGCAATGACGGCCTGCGTCGCATCGTGGAAGCCGGCGTGATTCCCGGTTGGCTGATTCAGAAATATCTCAACAAATGGATTTCCAGCTCTTACGATCTTTTCGGTACCGACCATTCTTCGTCGGCGCACTGGGCATATGTATGGGGCGTGAAGGGCCGTTACGATGAGCCAAAGAATGACAAAGCTCCCGACCTCGACGACCTGAACGATTACAATCGCAATCTTTATCGAGACGAAGTGGCAGGCCTGATCGAGCGTTTTAACAACTCGCTCAAAGCGGGCGAACCCAAGCTCTACGCGCCGGATATCAAGTTCAACCGCTTCATCGGACGCTGGGCCGGCCAGAAATTCCATGCGCAAACCGGCGAACCCATCGACGACCGCTACTACGACGAGCATTTGAAGGAATACATGCCGGGTCCGGCGGACAGAAAACTGCTGCTCGATATCATCGAGACGGAAAAAAAGTGGATTGCCGAAAAGACTGGCGCCCGTGATCCGTTAGCCAGCATCGGCGAAGTGAGAAAATCTGCGATCAATCTGTAATACGAACGGTTCGTGCGTTTGAAGTAATGTGGAAGTACGATGACGACTTTAGTCGAATCCAGGGGCGACCGGCTATCGATAGAGATCGCCACTCCCGTCACGAGGATCGCCCTGCGTCATTCTCCGCTGAATGTCATTGACATTCCGATGATGGAAGAATTGGCGCGGACCCTCGCCGAAGTCGAAGCTCGCTCCGATATTTCCATTATTGTGCTTAGCGGCGAAGACAAAGCGTTCTCGGCGGGCGTGGACGTGGCGGCGCACACACCCGATAAAGTCGAAGAGATGCTGGGCAAATTCCACGCTGTGATTCGAGCGTTGGTTGCCAGCAGAAAAGTCATAGTTGCCGCGGTACACGGCCATTGCCTCGGTGGCGGTGCAGAGCTGGCGATGGGTTGCGATATCGTCTATACCGCCGACTCGGCGCAGTGGGGATTTCCCGAGATCAAGCTGGGTTGTTATCCGCCGGTAGCGTGTGCAGCGTTAGCGGCGCTGATCGGACAGAAGCGCGCCGCGGAATTGATTCTGACGGGACGCACGATAAGCGGTTGCGATGCGGCAGAGATGGGATTGGCGAATCACTCGGTGCCTGGCGAAAAACTGGATGAAGCAGTGAATGAATGTGTGACCCATTTGCAAGAGCTAAGCCCGGCCGCGCTGTCTATTACCAAGAAAGCTGTCTACGCGTGGGATGCGATGCATTTCGACAAGGGGCTGGCACGCGCGGAAAAGATTTATTTCGAAGAACTGATGAAAACGTCCGACGCGCAGGAGGGAATCCGCGCCTTCATGGAAAAACGATCTCCCCGATGGACGGAAAGATAGGCCGAACGATGGATTACGAGATCACTGTCGAAGAAGTGAAAACGAAGATCGAGAACAGGGAAGTGTTCACGCTGCTCGACGTCCGTGAGCCCTGGGAATTCGAGACGGCGCATATGGAAGGCGTAAAGCTGATTTCCATGGGAGATATTCCCGCGCGCGCCCATCAGGAATTAGATCCGGAAGATCACATTGTCGTGGTCTGTCATCATGGCGTGCGCTCGATGAATGTTACGGCGTGGTTGCGGCAACAAGGATTTGAGAAAGCGCAGTCGATGCGCGGCGGCATCGACGCATGGTCACGGCAGGTGGATGCGACAGTTCCGACTTATTGAGTCAATGTTTGGCATTAGATTCTGAATTCCCGCTGAAGTTCACGATACCCGACGCTGATGATTACCGACTGCCATATTCATATCCAGCCGATGGAAATGTTCAAGCCGCACGCGCTGGAACTAATGAAGAAGAAACGTCCAAACTTCGGGCAGATTTCCGAGTTTTGCCGCTCACCCAAAGCGTTTCTAAAATATTTGGACGGCTGCGGAATCGATCGTGCGGTGCTCATCAACTATGTGGCGCCCGAGGTGATCGGTTTCACCAATGAAGTGAATCCATTCATCGCGGAGTACGTTAAAGAGGATCCCAAGCGGTTGCTCTCCTGCGGCAGCCTGCATCCCCGGCATACCACGAATGTCCTGGCCGATATGGAACAAATCTTGCGGCTCGGTATCCGCATGATTAAGATTCATCCTCCGCATCAGCTTCTTTTTCCCAACGATTATCTGAGCGGCGTAAAGGAGTTGGAGATTATCTACCGCGCTGCCGAAGCCAATGGCGTACCGGTAATGTTCCACACGGGCACATCGATTTTTCCCGGAGCGCGCAACAAATATGGCGACCCGATTTATATCGACGACGTCGCGGTCGATTTCCCCAAACTCAAAATTCTGCTGGCCCACGGCGGCCGCCCGCTCTGGATGCAAACGGCATTTTTTCTGGTTCGCCGCCACGCCAATGTTTATCTCGACATCAGCGGCATTCCGCCAAAGACCCTGCTCAAGTACTTTCCACGGCTGGATGAGATCGCCGGCAAAACGCTTTTCGGAACCGATTGGCCGGGACCGGGCGTGCCCGATGTTAAACAAAATCTGGAAGAATTCCACGCCTTACCGGTGACTCAAGAGATCCAGCAGCAGATCTTAAGCAAGACCGCGCTCAGTATTTGGCCCGCGTAATCCCCGCTTTATTTCGGCTTCCACAATCCAATCGTGTTGCCTTCCGGATCGGCGAACCATGCAAAAGTGCCGGATGGGATTTCGACCGGCGGCACGAGGGTTTTGCCTCCGAGTGATCCAACTTTGTCCAGGTAATCCTGCACGTTATCTACTTGTACATAGAAAATTGTGTAATTGTGCGGCTCATGACCGAGAGCGCTGATATGGCCCTGAATACCGCTATCCGCGCCAGTAGCGATCATGGTCGCTGGGCCCATTGCCTGCAAGTTCCAGCCGAAGAGGGAGGAGAAAAAACTTGATGTTTTAGCACTGTCGCGACATCCAATTTCGAAGTGAACTACCGGTTGGCCCATAGGAAATCCTTTCATGAATTTGGCGGAGACAATAGCATAGCAATTCGATCTGAATATTAAGACGAGTTGAATTGTCCGCCCACACGATAATTTCGACAGCGCGAGGCATGGGAGCGAGAGGCACAGAATTGGGCGATTAGAGATCCCAAAGCTTGGAAGCCTCATCACTTTTGGCGTATAAAAGAAGGTTGCACCCCATGCTTCCCCTCTGCGTGGTTCCGCAACAGCCAATCCATTTCAGTGAGTGAAACATTATGTCGAGCGTGACCACAACTCCGGGCGTCAAAGGCCTGGAGGGCATTGTTGCTACAAATTCCAGCGTTTGTTATATCGACGGCGATCGCGGTGTTCTCGCCTATCGTGGCATCGACATTCATGAGCTTGCTGATCATTCCAACTTCGAAGAAACCTGCTATCTGCTCTGGTTTGGACGGCTGCCGAACCGCAACGAGCTGGCCAACCTGAGGGAGCAACTGGCGCAAGAGCGCCGCATCGATCCTGCAATTATCGAGTTTTTACGGACCATCCCCAAGAGCGCGTTGCCCATGGATGTACTGCGCACCGCGGTTTCGGCCCTCGCCTTTTATGACGCCGACGACAAGAAAAACGATCACGATGCCAACATCCGCAAGGCGATTCGCCTCACCTCGCAAATTGCCATGATCGTGGCGGCTTATGATCGCATTCGCAAAGGCAAGCCGGTGGTCGAGGCCGATCGATCTTTATCGCATGCGGCTAATTTTCTACTGCAATTGAACGGAACAAAACCTTCCGCTACCGCCGAACGCGCGCTCGACATCGCCCTCATCCTTCATGCGGACCACGAGCTGAACGCTTCCACATTTGCCGCCCGCGTAACCGCCGCAACGCTCTCCGACATGCATTCCGCAATCACCTCAGCCATCGGCGCATTGAAAGGGCCGCTTCATGGTGGAGCGAATGAAGCAGTTTTCCGTATTCTTAATACAATTGCAGAGCAGAAGAGCGAACCCGTCGCCTATGTGCGCGACATGCTGGCGCAGAAAAAGAAGGTTCCCGGCTTCGGCCATCGTGTCTACCATACCGAAGATCCGCGTGCCACGCATCTGCGCAAAATGTCCAAGGATCTCTGCCAATCCAGCGGGCAGCCGCAGTGGTACGACATGTCCGAAAAGATCGAAAACTTCATAAAAGCGGAAAAGAAACTCAACGCCAACGTCGATTTCTATTCAGCTTCGACATATCACATTCTGGGCATCGACGAGGATTTATTCACTCCGGTCTTTGCTGTGTCGCGCATCAGCGGCTGGGCAGCGCACGTCATCGAGCAGTTAGACGATAATCGGTTGATTCGTCCGCGCGCCGAATATGTGGGGCCGGATTATCCGAACCGGTATGTCCCGATGGACCGGCGTTAGTAAGCGTAGGCATCTCCAACAATAAAGACATGCAGGCAAAGCACTTCGACTATTCGGCACACGATGCGCTTCCCAGCGTAAAATAAGTAAGTGCCTTGCCGCGTTTACCTCGACAACAATGCCACCACTCCGGTTTTGCCGGAAGTGCTCGAGGCCATGCGCCCCTATTTTGGCGAGCGCTTCGGCAACGCGTCGTCGATCCACCACTACGGGCAGGAAACGCGGTCTGCGGTGGAGCGTGCGCGGGAGTCGGTTGCAGCGTTGCTCGGTTGCCGGCCTGCGGAAATTGTTTTTACCAGCGGCGGAACCGAAGCTGACAATCTAGCCATCGCTGGACTGGCAGTTGCGGGCGATCACATTATTACTTCCAGCATTGAGCATCATGCCGCGCTGTACGCGTGCAAGCATCTCGAGGACACAGGCTGTGAGGTGACGTTTTTGCCAGTGGATGGCCGCGGGCTTGTTGATCCTGATGATGTGAAGTGCGCTTTGCGCACAAATACAAAACTGATTTCGATCATGATGGCCAATAACGAGACAGGGGTGCTGCAAGCGGTCGAGGAGATTGGAAAAATCGCTGCGGAAGCCGATGTCTACTTCCACACCGATGCGGTGCAAGCAGCGGGTAAAATTGCGATTGACGTGAAGTCGATTGGCTGCGATGCGCTTTCGATTTCCGGTCATAAGATGCACGCCCCTCAGGGTGTAGGTGCGCTCTACGTGCGAAAGGGAACGCAGCTTCAGCCCTTATTTTACGGTGGACGCCATGAGCGGTCGCGCCGCGCCGGAACCGAAAATGTTCCCGGAATCGTTGCTTTGAGCAAAGCAGCAGAGATAGCGATGCAAGGATTCGAGCGTGGCGATGATAAGAAAATGCTAGGGCTGCGTGATCGCTTGCAGCAGGGAATTCTTGCTCAGGTAGAAGAAGCAGGAGTAAACGGGGACGGTGCCTCACGCGTCCCGAACACGACGAATATTTCCATCGATCATATCGATGGCGAAGCCATGGTCATCGCGCTCGATCTCAAAGGTCTGGCGGTTTCCACGGGTGCCGCGTGTTCCTCGGGCGCAATTGAACCTTCACACGTACTCATGGCGATGGGCCTGCGGCCCGAGCAAGCGCGAGCCAGCCTTCGCTTTAGCCTGGGCAAGCAGAATACGGAAGAGGAAATCGACTTTGCGCTTGCATTGGTGCCGGAAACGATAGCGCGCTTGCGAGAGTTGAGCCCAGCGTACAAATAACAATTTGTGAATTTCTTAAGATTTAATATGTCAGATTCCAAAACCATCGCCGTGGCCATGTCGGGAGGAGTCGACTCCTCTACCGTTGCGGCCATGCTGCGCGCTGAGGGGCACAACCTCATCGGCTTGACCATGCAGCTCTGGAACCAGCGTCGCTTGGCTGGGCGCGAGGGCATGCCTGAGCAGGTAACCGGGCGCTGCTGTTCACTCGACGATGTTTACGACGCCCGTCGCGTCGCCGAGCACCTCGGCATCCCGTATTACGTGGTGAATCACGAAGAGCGCTTCGAGCGCGATGTGGTACGGCCGTTCGTCGCCGAGTATCTTTCCGGCCGCACACCGATTCCTTGCAGCCTCTGCAACAATCATCTGAAGTTCGATCAACTTCTCGTCGTTGCGCGGCAGATTGGCGCCGATAGTGTTGCCACCGGCCACTACGCCCGCGTGGAATATGACGATGCCCGTGGACGCTGGCTGCTTAAGCGCCCCACAGATCACAGCAAGGATCAGACTTACTTTCTATTCGGACTGACGCAGGAGCAGTTAAGCCGCACGCTCTTTCCGCTGGGGAATATGACCAAGCCTGAAGTTCGCGAGCTCGCCCGCCGGCGAGGATTAGCTTTAGCTGAGAAGCCGGACTCGCAGGAAATCTGCTTCGTCCCCGGCGGCGACTACAAGCGCTTCATCGACGCCTATCTCGCCGAAAGTGGTGAAGCTTTGCCCGACACCGCAGGCGAGCTAGTTACGACCAGCGGTGAAGTGATCGGCGAGCACCACGGCATTCACAACTTTACCGTCGGCCAGCGCAAAGGATTGGGTGTGGCGACGGGATCGCCGCTTTACGTAATCCAGATCAACGGAGCTGACAAGCAAGTTGTCGTAGGCAGCGATGAGCATCTTTACTCGCGCACGCTGCGCACCCATCGTGTGAATCTGATCTCGGTCGAGAATCTCGGTGAGCCAATGCGTGTCACGGTAAAAATTCGCCACCGTCACGAACCGGCTCCGGCCGTGATCGAAAAAACTGGTGAAGATGAAATCATTGTTACGTTCGAGCTGCCGCAACGCGCCATCACTCCCGGCCAGGCCGCGGTGTTCTACGATGGCGATGTCGTAGTAGGCGGGGGTTGGATCGCTTAAGCGGATACGGGCCAAAAGATGACAGTTGAAAATCTTTCTGCCAAAGAACCGGACATTCATCCAAAACCGCGCTCTCCTAAAAACGTTTCCTCGCTCGTACTGGGAATTTTTTTCGGTGCGGTTCTGACATTCGTGTTGGTGGGCATCCTATGGTTATCGGCCGGCCTCGGTCTGGCGCACCTGTTAGCCGCGTTGCGCGGTAACCCCACTCGCATCAATGTGGATCAGCCAACCGTAGTCCGGCAGATACAGAGCCTACAGCGCCTCGAAACCGTCAGCTATACCATGGATAAAATCATATCCGGCGAGCATGCCAATGCTTACCTGCCAAAATTTCTCGCGGGCGACCGCCTGCTGCTCATGGTTCATGGAGAAGTTGTGGGCGGCATCAACCTCGCGAGTCTGGGATCCGGCGATGTCCAGGTTCATGGGCAAACAATATCGATTCATCTGCCTGCCGCGGAAGTTTTTACCACGCGAATCGATAGTGCCCGGACGAAAGTATATTCGCGCGACACCGGCTTATTCTCTTCTCCCGATCCCAACCTTGAAAGCGAGGTCCGCGAGGAAGCGGAGCGCCAACTCCAGCAAGCCGCCTTGCAGGATGGCATTCTCAAAACCGCAGCCGGCAATGCACGCTCCACGCTTTCGAGCATGTTACAAGGCTTCGGTTTTCGCGAAGTGGATATCCGTTAAAACCTTGGCGCCCCATCAAATATCACTTTGAATTTTTTACTTAGGCGTCGAATGCAATCCGGCTTGAGCCAGCATTTGTAAAAATTGGCCCTTGGTCCGCATATCAATGGATTGCGCTACCAGCTTGCCGTCGCGGTCGTAGACAAAGCTCTTGGGGATGCCTTCGACCTTGAATTCTTCGTTTACTTTTCTTCCCGGATCGAGCAAAACCGGATAGGTGATATCGCGCTCGGCCACAAACGGACTCACCTTGGCAGACTCTTCATCCGAAATGGAAAGCACAACCACGCCCTGGTTCTTGAACTGGGCATAAAGAGATTGCAAGTCCGGCATCTCCTTGCGGCACGGTGGACACCACGTGGCCCAGAAATTCACCAAAACAATTTGCCCGCGCAAATCCTTCAAATGCCAGGCTTTGCCTTGCAGATCGGTCAGGGTGAAATCGGCGCGCTGGCGTTGCGCGTCGTCGGCTTCAAGTCCGGTCATCGCGGACCCGAATTGCGGAGCGTCCAGACTCGCCTGTACATGCTCATAGCGCACCAGGCTAGCCAGTTCCACATAAAGCGAGTTCGGATCGCCGTTTTTCTCCGGTGCGGGAGGTTGCTCATGAATCGCCGCTGCGAGTGTGTTGGCGACTTCCTGAAGCGTGTCGTGCCCAAAATCGCCTTCGGTGGATAAGTTGGCCAATCCCCCTGCAAGCCGCAGTTTATTCGGGGTTATAGGCAACTCGCGAATAAGAAGCGCAAGGTCCTTGGTGGTCCGGGCGCGAACATCGTCCGGAAGCCGCCGGAGTCCACCGATCTGTTCAGCAATAGATTTCTCCTGGGCACTCCAGGTGGGCTTATTTTGCGCGGGGAGAGGAACGCGGCAGAAGAAGTGGAATGCCCATAATGAAAACAAAGGAAAATAGCGGCAGATAGCCGCTGCCATGACAGGGCCGACTCATAAAAGAAGCTTTACCTCAGGCTGGGAAACTGCAGAAGTCAGCAAACGCGCCAGCACAAACAGTAGTTTAAATGAACATCTCATCTTGCGGCACGGGGCGGCGGTTTTCGCGGCTTCCGCCGTTTCTGCGAGCGCGGCCAGCCATCAGAAACTCGAGTCCGGCCGTAACACCCTGGATCAATCCAGAAAATTGCCGCACTGGGGAGACTACTGTCTTATGCACGATATCGGAGGTTTGTTCCACGCGGTCCAGAGTTCGAGTCAGCAAATCGTCGGCGCGAATCACCTGCAATCGCGCCCGATCCACCACATCGTTCACTGTGGCGTCCATGCGTTCCACCTGCGCGCGCACAAGCGTGGTGCTTTCCATCAAATTGTCGCTGACCACATATAACTTCGGCTGAAGTTCGGCGAACGTTGCCTGCGCGATCTCTACCGTCGGCAAAACTTTGGTTTTCACCTCTTCCGCCAACGCTTCCATGTGCGCGCTGGTTTTCCGCACAGCCAGATACAAAGCAATAAGGATACACGCCTGCATGAGCACGGCCACTGCGGTTAAGGCGACGAAAATTGGAAGTAGATTTTCCATAGCACGATCTCCCCGAGCCTGCGGTTTCGCACCGCGTACTACAGCAGGCTACAGGTTCTTTGATGTTCCGGTTTCAGCGGTTGCTTCTTGATAAGCCTGGCGGCCCGCCTCATAGGCAGCGCGGAACTGATCCTTCTGTTGATTTACTACGTCTTTACCCTTATCGACCCACTCTGTAGCTTGTTCGCGAGCTTCCTGCGCGCGGGAGCGAACATACTGACGACCCTGTTCCGCTCGAGCCTTAATCTCTTCACGCGTCTCCCTGCCGGCGCGTGGCGCATAAAGAATTCCAACCAATCCACCGATCCCCACTCCCGCCAGGAACCACAAAAAGCTGCTGCCATCGTGATCTGACATGCGAAATACCTCCTGAATAAGTGCTTGAATACTAATCGGATGGTAGCACCCGATTGTGGGAAATACAATTACGGCGGAACCCCTAGATGGGCATCGGCGAAACCGCAAATTCTGTAGTGAAACTTATTTTTGCGTTGGATTGGCTGGCGCCGGCGTGGCCGGCTGAGTCTTGGCCGGAGCCGATTTCTCCCCCTGCAGCACGGAGTGTGGACCGCCATGCTTGATGGCATTAATGGAGAGCGTGATCGACGTAAGCATAAACAACACGGCGGAAATCGTTGTAGCCTTCGACAGCGCCGTTGCCGCACCGCGCGGACCAAACGCCGCCTGGCTACCCTGGCCGCCGAAAGCGGCTGAAATGTCGCCGGCCTTGCCACTTTGCAACAGGACCACAATGATGAGGAACAGGCACACAATTACATGAATGATGGTGACGAGAATAATCATTGGAATCGGAGATCCTAACGGTTCAGAATCAGTGCGATGGGAAGAATACGATCTTCAACCAGCATCAATAGTGTGGCATCCAGCCGCCTTGCAGGTCAAGGCGTTTCATAACCCGCTAGTGGTCAATTTAGAGAGACTCGCATCAGGGCGTGCCTTGATGAGGCCTTAGCCATCACCAACACAAAGCGCAAACTGCCCGTGGTAGTCTGAAAATTGGTTGCGCCGCTCATGCCTTCGCCTGCACCGAAACCCGGTCTTCGCGCCACGCAGCGCCGCCTTCTGCGTCTGGTTGCGATGTTCGAATTCACCAAGGGCATTTTCGTGTTTCTTATCGGTCTGAGCGCGATTTTGCTCGTGCACAAAGATGCCTGGGTGATCGCCGAGAGCTTGCTGGCGCTGCTGCACATCAGTACCGACCGGCATTCCGCGCAGCTTTTTCTCGATTTTGCCGATGACATCACGGACGCGCGCCTATGGGCGGCGGCGCGGCTGGCATTTGCTTATACCATTTTGCGTTTTGCCGAAGGTTACGGGCTTTGGAAACAACGCACTTGGGCCGAGTGGTTTGCCTTGGGTTCCGGAATGCTCCTGATCCCGTTGGAAGTCCGCGAACTCTTGCGCGGAGTCACCATGTTGCGGTCGGCCGTGTTCTTGGGCAACCTGATCGTCGTCTTCTATATGCTTTATCTTTTGCGCTCCGGGAAGTTTTCAGTCAATCCTCCCTCCAGCGCTGAAACCAGCGCGGAAAGCGGCAAGTAGAGCCGAACGTCTCTGGCCGCAAAAGGCTGAGTTGCATCATAATCAACGGCAGAATTGTGGAGGGATTTATGCGCGTTTATGTTGCCAGCCTGGTAGTAGTGCTTGGAATTTTAGGTGCGGCCTTTGGTCAGGAGACAAATTTTGCCAGGGGCCCGCAGTATCTGATGAACTCCGGTTCGTCATTGTTCGCGAGGTCGATTTCTACTCCGTCTACATCGTTGTCCGGACCGCCGCTGGAAGTTGGCGCGAGCACCGCAACCGCAGGTCTCACTGCTGGCGCGGACGATCGCGACGTCTCCGTATCCACGCCAGACGCGTTACCTCACGTCAACTTTTCCTCCATTTACTACGGAACGAACCAGGCAGTTCCAGCCAGCGTGATCGAGATCAGCTCTTCTGTAGGAACATCACACACAGAACTCCCGGCCAGCATACTGGATACTGGCGTTTTGCAGATAACTACGGCGCAGACTTTGCGTCTACGCGGCTACGGAGTGACTCTGGGAGAAGCGGCGGCCTACGATAGGGCGCATGCCGTCCGCGCGAAACGCGTTTACACCAATGCGGATATCGAGCGGTTGCATAAAGGCAGCTAGAAAATCTAGGGCTGCCACGGGCTAACCGGACCGGGGTTGGTGCGGCAGAGCGCGTAACAGGTGATTCCGACTATGATTGCGCCTCCTGCGATTTTAGCTCCGAGGCTGTCTAACCAGCCGCCATTGGCATCGAGAGCCTCGCTGGGTCGAAGAAGCGCCCCTCCGCAGTGTTCGCTTCGCGTTAACTGCTGACCTTCATGCACAATCGTATCGGTAGACCCTCCGCCTTGCTTCGCCCCTTGAGCTTTGCCGTGCAAGTGAATCTTAGCGTCATGCCTCAAGGCACTGACCTTCACTTTTCCATCGACATCCGTTACATCGAATTGAGTTCGATCGGATGTGACTGGATCCACGGTGATGCAGCCGATGAGCACTTTTAATCCACGGGCGGTATCCACTTGCAGACTGCCATGGTCGAGGGCAAGTTCGCCACCCTGAAATTGAAACATGGTTTCGGGACGAATCAAGACCTCCGAACCCTCCATGGTGATTCTGGCGGTGTGCCCCGCTTGAGTCTGTACCAGAGAATCGGGAAAGATCGCGGTGACGGCGGGCGCAGGACTCTCGTTCAGCCACGTTCCCCCATCGTTGCTGAGCATGCCGCGATCGCTTCTCTGGGCAAGAAGCGACGAGGGCGCGGCAACGATAATTATGCCGCAAACGAGATTGCGCCAATCGAGCAAACGTGCCCCGCCTTTTCTCCGCACGAACTCCTGTGGCAAGCATAGCGTGCAGGATACCTGGCGGGTATTACCTTGTCTGATGACAGGAGGACGGGGACAAACCCGAACGGCTAGGTCCGTGCGAAGTCGATGAAGCCGTGTTGTACGTCGGTGCGAATCAGTTTAACGCGCAGTTTATCGCCCACATCGAGTCCCTTGGCGCCTTGCGCCAGCAAGCCTTCGACATGCGGCTGTAGCGCGCGGACGAAGGTTCCGTTGGAGGTGACTCCGGTGACGAGTGCGTCAAAGGTCGCGCCGATCCGGTTCTGCATAGCCACGGCAGCGAGGCGCTTCGCCATTTCGCGCTCAACTTTACGCGCGGCATTTTCTTTCCCCGTGCAGTTGGCGGCGATGGCAGTGAGTTCGGCATCGGAATAAGGATTGGGCTGTCCCCCGAGCATGGCTTTGATCAAGCGTTGTGTCACGATGTCAGGGAAGCGGCGGTTGGGTGCAGTCGAGTGGGTGTAATCCTGCACGGCCAGGCCAAAGTGGCCGGGCGCGGGATCACCGGGGCGTTCCAGCACGTATTCGCCAGGGCCGATGAGTTTGACGACAGCGAGCGAGAGGTCGGCAAAGCGATCGGGAGCGGCCGCTTTGCGCCTGAGCAAAAAATCATTTAGCGCTTTGGAGTCGGGATCGGGCGGAAGCTTTTCTCCATGCTCGGCGGCGAGTTGAACGATGCGGTCCCAGCGTTCCGGCTTCCTCACGATGCGGCGCAGCGATGAAACTTTTTCCAGCATCCGCGCCACCACGCCATTGGCTGCGATCATGAAGTCTTCAATTAATTCCGTGGCGTGATTTTTCTGCTGTTTCTGTACATCAACCACCTGATCGTCCAGCATCAGCGGTTGGAGTTCGTTCGTCTGCAAGCTGAGCGCTCCATTTTCAAAACGCTTTTCTTTGAGCTTCTGCGCGGTTTCGTTTTGCAGATGAAGCTGCGCTTGCAGATCGGTTGAAGCGGCGACCTTGGGTGGCGCAGCGGCTGTGCCTTCCAGCCACGCGCCTAACGAGTTGTATTGCAGCTGGGCGTGATTACGGACCAGCGCTCGGTGAACATCGCTACCGATAACGTGACCGCCGGTGTCGACCGTGAATTCGACGACCACGCTGAGCCGGTCTTGATTTTCCAGCAGGGAAGTTTTTCCGGTGGAAAGTTCCTCCGGCAGCATGGAAAAATTTCGCACGCCGGCGTAGACGGTTGTTGTTTCCCGCGCGGCATGCTGGTCGATCGCCGAGAGTTTGGGGACGTAGGCGTCGACATCGGCAACCCCTACGGAAACTTTCACATTGCCATTCAGCAGCCGTTCGGCGACCTCAATCTGGTCGAGGTCGCGTGAAGTGTCGTTGTCGATGGACGACCAGAGAAGATTACGCAGATCGCGGACATCTTTTGTCACCGCAACTTGTGGAGGATTAGCGCGCAGCGAAGCCAATTGTGCCTGCACAGCCGGCGGAAAATCAGGATCAAAGCCGCGCTGTTGCACAAGTTCTTTTGCGATGGCCTGCAGGTCGATATGAGTGGGATTATTCGGCATGAGTTCGATTCGGAAATCTTTCACCACGGAGGCACGGAGACACAAAGAACACCTTGAACCAAAAACAACTAGCCGTTTTTTGTGACTCTGCGTTTCTCAGATGGATGACGTTGGCTTCGATTATTCCGTGACCACCGCCTTTACCAGATTTCGCGGGTGGTCTACGTCGTAACCTTTTTTTGTTGCCACGTGATAAGCGAACAGCTGTAGCGGAATCACTTCAATAATGGGCAGCAACAACTCTGGAGCTTCCGGGACGAAAAATACATGATCGGCAATGTCTTCGATTTCGCGGTCTCCCTCGGTGGCGACCGTCACCAGCCGTCCATGCCTCGATTTGACTTCTTTCATTACATCCAGCGTGCGCCGGTAGCGCAGCACGGAATCGGGATCGTGGCGATCGCACGTCGCGAGCACGACCACGGGAAGTTTTTCATCGACCAGCGCATTAGGGCCATGCTTTAGTTCGCCCGCGGGATAGCCTTCGGCATGAGCGTAGGAAGTTTCCTTGAGCTTGAGCGCACCCTCCCGCGCAATGGCGTAGTGGACGCCGCGTCCGAGGTAAAGAAATTTTTCCGCCGAAAACCGTTGCTCGGCGAATTGGTCGGCGAGCTCGTCCCAGATGCGCAGGTTGCGATTGATATCCTCGGGCAGTTGCAAGAGCCTTTGCAGGTAGGAGCGCGTTACTTCCGAGGTCATGCGGCCACGTTTGCGCGCAAGGAATAGAGCCATTAAATAAAGAATAGTGACTTGCGTCGTAAAGCTTTTCGTAGCGGGGATGGCAAGCTCAGGTCCGGCGCCGGTAATCAACGCCGCGTTGGCCTCGCGAGGAATCGTTGCGTTGGCAACGTTCGAAACGGCGATCGTCTTCACCCCGCGGGTCAGAGCTTCCCGCTGTGCGGCAATCGTGTCGGCCGTTTCACCCGACTGCGTAACCACCATCACAATAGGATCAACTGCGGCATGGGTCGAGCGATAACAGTACTCGCTGGCGTATTCAACATCGACGGCAACGCCCGAGAGATCTTCAATCATGATCTCGCCGGCAAGCCCCGCGTGGCGGCTCGATCCGCTGGCCGCGATAATCAGTTTTTCGAAGGTGAGCAGCGCGCTGTCGATGGCATGCAGTTCGCCGGGGAAGATAGTGTCATCTTTCAGGTGCTGATCGACGGTTTTAGCGATAGCCTGTGGCTGTTCATAAATCTCCCGCTGCATGGCGTGGACAAAACTGTCTTTCGTGCTGCCAGAGCCAGTGTTATTTGGATTCATGATGGACTGCCGCGAGAGTAAATCATTTGCGGCAGTGCGGGCAAACCGAAACCGGGCGAAATGGCTCTCTTATGCGCTAGCGGCGCTTGTCTGCGAATCCATCAAAGCCTGTGCCATCTGTTCGATTATTTCGAGCAAAGCACCGCTTTCATAAGCGCCCAGAGAGATACCGCCCCGGAGTAAGATTTGCGCCGCGTTGAGAATGACGCTTGCTGAGGCATACCGGCGAAAGCCATCATGCGCATTGGTATTTAGCATTTTGTCGAGAATAAGTCCGCCCTCAGACATGCGCGCGAGGTTGCGGAGATTCGCCAGATCGGCTTCCTTCCACACGCGTGGCGTGAAATCGATGGCCCAGAACGACCCGAGCACCACTCCATTTCTGGAAAAAACTGGTATGCCTGCATAGGAAACGATGCCGAGATCGCGAATCGCGAGGTTCGATATAAGTCCGTGCTCTTTTGTCGCGTCTTCCACTATCAGTTCCTCTTTATCGGAGACCGCCCATTGGCAGAAGGAGTGCGTAAGAGGCGTTTGCCGCGTGGAGGCCCAGGGTTCCGGAAGCCCAACCTGACTCTTAAAAAACTGCCGGTCTTTGTCGACAATCGAAAGCAGCGCTGTGGGAACGCCGACCAACCGGGTGGCTATGCGCGTGATGGAATCCAATAGTTTGCTCGGCGCACTATCCAGAGTGTCGGTCGCGGCAAGGGTGGCCATTCGATCCGGACTGGTGACCGTTTTATCGAGTGTCGTCGTCACCGGCATCGTAGGCATTTCGGGAGACAGATGTTTTTGAATTGCGTCGCAGACCGTTATCGGATCGATTGGCTTTTCAAAATATTCGTTCGCGCCGGCTGCAATAAAAGTCTTTCTTTTCGAAGCTCGTGCGTTGGCGATCACAATGACCGGCGTGACCACCGTGTGAACGGAGGCTCTTATGCGTTCCAGTAAGGCGGTTGCGCCTCCTCCTGGAAGCTGGTTGCCCAGCACAATAGCATTGGGAAATTCTTTTCGCGCTATGGACTGCGCTAAAACCGCATCCCCGGCCGACAATACATCCCAACCACGCTGCCGGAATAAAGTCGCTAACTGAAGAACCATGGCCCTGTCGGCATCGGCGATGAGGATCTTGCAGACATTCGACATAGAGGCTGTGGGCTCGATTCATGCTAGCAAGTGTATTCATCGGCAGTCCTGTCACGAAGGTATAGGCCTGCCATCCGATCTGAATCTGGGGATTTGCCATGCGATAATGGGCTACCTGCGCGGCCCCGTAGCTCAGATGGATAGAGCAGCGGTTTCCTAAACCGTTGGTCGGCGGTTCGACTCCGCCCGGGGCCCCCACCCAACCGGGTTTTCCAATAGCACTCTCGGGCTACTTCCTCCCGGAACGGGCCATTGCTACGGCCTGCCAATGGCTTCAGAATGCTGGTGCTTGATGATTAGCGTTTCTATTGAAGGCTAATCAAACCAAGCACTGGACGAAGCGAAATGTTGGAGCTGAATTCAAATACGGAAGTGGCGCCTCAGGCGGGTCCCAAGAATCGGCAGCCGCGCAGGCTGCTGATTGCTCTGGCTCTTCTCCTCGTCGCTCTGGCAGCCGTCCTGGTAAAGAATCACGAATTCTGGTTTGGCTCCGACGAAGAAGCGGAATCCGAAACGGCCGCGGAAAGCCGGCCTGCCGCTCCGCAGCCAGTCGTCCCAACCAAGTCCAACCAAACGATCGCGGCAAAGGTCGACAACCCAAAAGCCAGCGTTACGCTGAAGACGACAAGCACTCCGGCCCAAACTTCCGCTGCATCGTCTAATAAAGACGCGTCTAAGCAACAAGCGGTAAATACACAGCCGCCGGTGGTGGTTAGCAATCGCGCGACCCTGCCTCCGCTGGACGTGGAAGTGGTTGCGGGCAATTCCCACCGCACCGTACATCCCGGAAGCAATGTAGAGAAAGTAGAAATCCTCGCCGACGATTCGCGCCATGCGCCAGCCAGTGCCGCAGCTCCGGCAACAAACGCGGCCGAGCAGGAGCGCCTTGCTACGGCGCCAGTGGCCACTACCGAAGTCCAGCAAACCGTCGATTCCAACTATCCATTGTTGGGAAAGCACACCAGCGTGCAGGGTTCGGTTGTACTGCAAGCTGTGGTCAGCGCCGATGGAACCATCGAAGAGCTTCGTGTACTAAGCGGGCCCGCCATTCTGACGGCGGCGGCTCAACAAGCGGTACGGCAATGGCGGTTTAAGCCCGTTCTACAGCACGGGCAGCCCGTCGAAACCATGGCTAAAATAGTGGTGAACTTCTCCATTCGAGTCTCGGACAACGCCGCTAAAACAAGTTAGCCCTTTGGCAACTCCGCCGCATACATCGCACGAATAAGCTTGAAACTCCTTCCAGGCTGAGATGACCACAAGTCTCTTTCTTCGTCTTAATAAACTTCTAAAACTCAAATCCAAACCAACATTAGGAGCATGTCACCTCCTACCTCGTTTCTGCCCATGTGCGTTGTCTCAAACGAAGCATTTCCCAGCAAAACTTGCCATCGGTATGGATAAGTTTTGTTAATTACAAACGTAACTAACAGGGTAACGTTCCATCGTGTTACAGATTGCTAGTTAGAGATTACTAATCGCTGTAGTTTCCGGGCCCTTTTTCATTCAACAACGCCGACTTGGGATGCTTTCGCGCATCTCTCGATTCGGCTTATTCTGCGGCGATAGTTACAGCTCGACACTGCATTTCGAGGTAAGACGATGTCAAAGAAAATTCTTGTCGTGGATGACTCCAAGACGGCTTTGATGATGGAGCGGGAGATCCTGGAGAGGCGGACAACCTACCAGTGTGTAACTGCCAGCGACGGACAGGAAGCGGTGGAGAAGGCACAGCTGGAGCGCCCCGATTTGATTTTAATGGATGTAGTCATGCCCCGCATGAACGGATTCGAAGCCTGCAAAGCGATGCGCCAGCAGGCAAGCACCCGCGAGACTCCAATCGTTCTGGTTACGACTCGCGGCGAAGAATCTTACATGGAAGCGGGATTCCAGAGCGGTTGCAACGACTACATCACGAAACCCGTCAATGGAGCCGAGTTAGTGGCGCTGTTACAGAGTTATTTAGGTGAGTAAGCGGCGAAGGCCGCGCAAAGTTTTATACGCGGTCCAATTAAGCCATAAGGACGTTTTATGAGCAGGCATAAAAACACGGCAACTGTTCCGCAATCCGATGGCGCCGATGCGACGAGCGATTTGCGTTTGCATGCGGCGCGGAAAAGGCTGGCAGAAAGCCACGGACAGGAAGACACCATCGAGGGTGTGCGCGAAATCGTCGCCAACTTTCTAGGTTCGGAAGAAATGGGTTTGTTCCTGGTGGATCGCAAAACTGGAGCCTTAAAAAACTTTTGGTCTTTCGGAGCCGACCTCGATAACTACGATCTCGCTCGGACGATGGGCGAATCTGGTCTTCACCGGGTGATGCGCGGCGAGTGCCACATTACACATGCCGCGAGTCCTGCATCCAGCGATTCTTCGGCCAAAGTACAAGCGTTTGTTCCCATCCGGGTAGCGAATACTACCGTTGCTGTTCTTGCCATCCTGCGCCTGTTGCCGCAAAAGGCTGGCTTTGATACGGCTGACATGGAACTATGCAAACTGCTTTCCAATGAAGCGGCCCATTCATTGTTTAGTTCAACCGGTCCTGTGAAGAAAAAAGCTGAGGGAGCGCGTTTCGGAAAATGAAAGACACCGTCTCGAAATTCAATCCAGCAGTACTTCCCGCAGATGCGATGAAAAGTTTCGACTCGGAGGGCGGAGGGGCGCGGCATTTTCTGTATCCGGGGCATATCTTCGTGACCCGCGAGCCGATCGTCATCTCGACCATATTGGGATCATGCGCAGCCGTCTGCTTATGGGACCGGCAGAAAAGTGCGGGCGGAATGAATCACTATCTGCTGCCCGAGGGACCCGAGGATGGGCCAAACCGGTTGCGCTATGGCAGCGTCGCCAACCCCGAACTCCTGAAGCAAGTTCTCGCGTTGGGATGCGAAATCAAGAATCTTCGCGCAAAGATATTCGGGGGATCGAGTGCCTTTGCCGTCGACATGTCGCAGTCGGTGGGAACAAGAAATGTGGATCTGGCCGAAAGTTTTCTCCGTTCCGCCGGGATTCCAGTCGTGGAAAAGGAAGTTTCGGGCAAGCACGGCCGCAGATTGATTTTCCAAATTGCGGACGGCCTAACCACGATCAAGAGTTTTGACCAGGGGTAATGGTAAGAACGGCAGATTTTGTGCGCAGAAGCCTTAGGCCGAAAGACAGAGGGTAAAAGTGGAGATGGCGGATTTTGACCGGGAAGCGGTGCTCGCGTCGTTCCTCTCCGAATCGGAAGAGGGATTGGACGCCATGGAGCAGGCATTGATCCAGATGGAATCGAATCCATCTGATCCCGAACTTCTGCACTCCATCTTCCGCGTCGCGCACAGCCTCAAGGGGAATGCAACTTCGTTGGAGTTCAACGAGCTCGCCGGATTCGCCCACGTTGTAGAAGACCTTTTGGATGTTTTTCGCGAGCAGCAGACGGTGCCCGGCGCCGAGTTGATCACGTTGCTTTTGAAGGCTGTCGATGAACTTCGCGCTATGCTCGCGGCAACATCGTCTGGCCAAACCGAGCTTACCGCAGGACAACAAAAGATCAGAAAAGAGATTGCCCGTGAAGTAGAAAAACGTTCGAAGCGGGTGGTCACCACCGGCGGATTGCCGGGTGAATCCAGTGCGGCGGCAAAGGGAGATACCTTGCCGAATACAGCCCATCGCACGCTGCGAGCGGATGTCAGCAAGCTCGATCACATGCTCGATTTGACTGGGGAAATTGTAATTGCGCAAGGCCGCTTGCGCCGGATGATTGAGCAGTTGGACAGCGAACAGGGGCGCGCAATTCTGGACATGCATCGCGAAGCCGAACGCCTCTACATGGATTTGCAGAGCGAAGTGATGAGCATTCGCATGGTCCAGATTGGCCCGGTATTTCGCCAGTTTGTCCGCTCCGTAAGGGATTTGGCGAGAAGTCATGGGAAATTGGCTCGGCTTGAAGTCGTTGGGGAAGATGTTGAGGTCGATACGACCGTGCTCGAACTGTTGAAAGATCCTTTGCTGCACCTGGTGCGCAATGCAGTCGATCACGGCTTGGAGAAGCCATCGGTGCGCGAGAGCCAGGGTAAAAATCCCTGCGGGCTGATCCGGTTGACGGCCGCTCACAGCGGCGGGAATATTGTGGTGAAGTTGGAGGATGATGGAGCCGGCTTCGACCGTGCGCGAATTCTTGAAAAGGCGAAGCGCCTCGGGATACTGACCGGCAAAGAGGAGCTTCGCGATCAGGAGATTTACGATCTGGTCTTCCAGGCGGGATTTTCAACCACCGATTCCGTCACAGATCTCTCTGGCCGGGGCGTAGGCCTTGATGTGGTGCGCCGTAACATCGACATACTTCGCGGCACCGTTGAAGTCGCGAGCACAGAGGGAAAAGGCAGCACAACTACCATCCGATTGCCGTTAACCTTGGCCATTATTGAAGGCTTCTCGGTCAAGGTTGGGGTGGAAACTTTTATTGTGCCTTTGGAGCACGTGACCGAGTGCACCGAATTACCGGCTGAGCAACGCAGTGGCGAGGCCAGCGGCATTCTTCATCTGCGGGGAAACCCTCTTCCTTATGTCCGGTTGCGGCAGGTACTGGGTTTGTCGGGGAAAGCTCCGAAAAGAGAAAACATATTGGTCGTAAAGTTGGGCGAGTTTCACGCTGGAATTGCGGTGGATGAGTTGCTCGGCGGTATGCAGACCGTGGTAAAGCCGCTGGGGCGTACGTTTCGAGCGGTCCATGGAATCGCAGGCTCCACGGTTTTGGGCGATGGGCGAGTCGGTTTAATCATCGATGTCCCCAGCCTTTTGCGTGGAATGATGCAATCGCCTGTGCAGGCACAAGCTTAAGAAAGGGTAGTTGCTAGAAAGGGAAGAAAATGAAGAACTGGCAGGATCAGAAAATAGGCACGCGGTTGAGCGTGGTCTTCGGGACCATACTGCTGTGCGTCATCATTGCAGGCGGCTTCGGTTTGAGCTGGCTCGGACACTTGAATTCCGATATGTCAGCCATGTTGCAGAAGCGCTATGACACGGTCGAGGCGACGCACCAGACCATTGAGCATTCGATCACCAATGCGCGCATCACCTTGCAATTATTCGATGTCACCGACCCGGAACAAGAGAAGAAACTGAACCAGCAAAACGACGCGATCAGCCAGGAAATCAGCACGCAGGTCGCGCTGATTGAAAAAAATCTCAGCTCGCAACAGGAGCGGGATTTGTTCGAGGTCGTCACGCAGGATCGGCAGGCATACATTACTGCCCGGCAAAAAGCCAAGAAGCTTTTGGCGGATAAAAAACGCGATCAGGCGCTGACGGCATTGAGCGAAGAGGTAATTCCGGCGCTGGATAAATACCGGGCTTCATGGCAGAAGTTCATCGATCTGCAGACGGCGGCGATGGAACAAAGCATGAAAGAAAGCCAGGAAGCATTTGCCGCAGGCCGCAGGGTCGCGCTGCTGCTTCTGGTTGTCGCGCTGGTCGTATGTCCGATTGTCGCGATTCGCATTACCAACAGCATTACCGTGCCGATTCGCCAGGCGGTGGAACATGCCGAGAGGATTGCCGCAGGCGATTTAACCCGGGAAATTGTTGTGACAAATCGCTCCGAGACCGGCCAGTTACAGCAGGCCATGCACGATATGAGCGAGCGCTTGTCGGGGATTATCCGAGACGTGCGCGAAGGTTCGGCTGCCGTGGCCTCCGCCGCGCAGCAGGTTTCCGCTTCTTCGCAAAGTCTCTCGCAGGGAACGAGCGAGCAGGCGGCCTCTGTCGAGGAGATGAGTTCCAGCCTGGAACAGATGAATGCGTCCATCAGCCAGAATGCTGATAACAGCCGCCAGGTCGAGCAGGCGGCGGTAAAAGGAGCCTTGTCGGCGGAAGAGAGCGGCAATGCGGTCAAAGAGACGGTCGAAGCCATGAAGCAAATTGCGGCCAAGACCTCGGTGATCGAAGAAATCGCCTACCAAACCAATCTTCTTGCTCTCAACGCCGCCATCGAAGCCGCGCGCGCCGGAGATCAAGGGCGGGGTTTTGCGGTGGTTGCCGTTGAGGTTCGAAAGCTGGCAGAGCGAAGCCAGTTGGCCGCGCAGGAAATCGGCGGCTTGGCCGGCAAGAGCGTCAGCGTGGCGGAGAAATCCGGCCGGCTGCTGGCCGATCTGGTGCCTTCTATCAAGAAGACCGCCGACCTGGTGCAGGATGTTGCGGCGGCTTCTACCGAGCAGTCCGGCGGAGTAACGCAGATCAATCAGGCCATGTCCCAGGTCGATGGAGTCACGCAACGCAATGCGTCGTCAGCCGAAGAACTATCCAGTACCGCGGAAGAACTGGCGGCGCAGTCGGAGCAACTGCAACAGTTGATGACCTTTTTCCGTGTAGCGGGAGAGCAGACGTCGCATCGCAAAGGCAATGGCCAACAGCACGTGAGCGTGCCGTTGAACCCGGCATTTAAGAATGAATTTGCACGTCCTGCCTATGCTCCATCCGGCAAAGGAAAAACTGCGGAAGAAGCGAACTTCGCTCCCTTCTAAGGCGTGTGCTTTGCAGTCTGGCAGGAATCCGTAAGCGTTGAACGAGGGCAATGTGAGGAAGGAAACTATGGGAGCGTCCGGGCAAGGGAAGAATCAACTCCCTGCAAGCGCCGTGCAGTACCTTACGTTCTTAACGGCGGGCGAGGAATACGCTGTCAGCATCGGGAAGGTGAGCGAGATCGTTGAATACGAAACGGTCACAACCGTACCTAACACTCCGGCCTGGATTCGGGGTGTGACCAATCTGCGGGGTAGAGTTGTACCGGTAATTGACCTTGCCGTGAAGTTCGGATTGCCGGCCAGCCATATCTCCAAATTTTCCTGCATCGTCATCACCGAGGTCATGTATCAGGGGGAGAAGCTGACCATGGGTGTTTTGGCGGATTCAGTAAGCCAGGTGATTGAACTCTCCGCCGACGAAATCGAACCAACGCCGCCTTTTGGAACTCGCATTAAAACGGAATACCTGCTCGGGATGGGCGCGCTGGGCAAAAAGTTCTGTTTGATTCTGGACATCGACAAAGTTCTTTCTGCTGACGAACTGCTCGCGGTCACCGAGTCCGTGGCCGAAGAAGAGTCTTCCAACGCTGACAGTCAGAAAGCTTCCTCGGGAAAACAAGCCAGCTTCGAGGCTGGGGCATAACCTGTGTCCGCTGGAGCCGCTGCAGGTAAGGGTGCGACCGAACCCCAGCTGAGTGAGCCATACCTCGAGCACACGCCCTATCTTTCCGTCAGTCCTCAACTCTTTCAAAAATTCCAGAGGCTGATTTACGCCGAAACCGGCATCTGGCTGGGAAGTTCAAAAACTGCGCTCTTGTGCGGACGGCTTTTTCGCCGGGTTCGGGCCTTAAACGTTTCCTCTTTGCAGACCTACTACGAATGCGTCACGCAGCCGGACCAGCAGGAAGAGCGTGCCCGGATGATCGACGCCATCACCACGAATGAGACCCGCTTTTTCCGCGAACCCCGGCAATTCGAATTTCTGATAGGGCATGTCATTCCTCGGTGGCAGGCGGCTGCCGAAGACGGACTGCGCGCGCGGCGACTGCGAATTTGGAGCGCCGGATGTTCTTCCGGGGAAGAACCTTACACATTGGCCATGTTGCTCGCCAAATATTTTTCCGAACAGCAGGGCTGGGACGTTCGGATTCTGGCTACCGACATATCGAACCGCGTGCTCGAAAAAGCACGCAAAGGGATTTATCCCATCGCCCGGTCGGCGGAGATACCGAAGGACCTGCTCCACGCTTTTATGTTGCGTGGTACGAGCGAGCAGGAAGGCCACATCAAAGTGAAAGTCAACGTCCAGCAGATGGTGGATTTTCGACGCCTGAATGTGAATCAGGAATCAAACTTGCCGGAAGGTCCGTTCGACGCCATTTTTTGCCGCAATGTCCTGATCTATTTCGACGCAGCCTCGAAACAAAAAGCGGTCTCGAACCTTTTGCACCATCTCATGCCAAATGGTTTTCTCTTTGTCGGTCACGCCGAGAACTTAACCAGCATGTCGCCACAGCTACGCAGTCTGGAGCCGACGATCTACACAACAACTGGAAGTGGGGACACTCTGTGAAGACTGCAGATCATGCGAACAGCGATGACCTGCAAGTGCTGGTCGTGGATGATTCGGCCATGGTACGGCAAGTGATGCAGGCCATACTGGGCACCGATCCCAAAATTCATGTCACCGTTGCCGCCGATCCGCTGATTGCTTGGGGGAAGATGCAAAAACAGGCTCCGGGGGTGGTCATCACAGACCTGGAAATGCCGCGCATGGACGGCCTGACCTTCATCCGAAAAGTTATGTCGGAGATGCCTACTCCGGTTGTGGTTTGTTCGGGATTGGCGACCCGCGGCACCGACCTTGCGTTGCGCGCGCTCGAAGAAGGAGCGGTTGAAGTCATCACCAAGCCGAAGGTGGGCATTCGGGACTTCCTGCATGAATCGGCGGTTACTCTCATGGATGCGGTTTGGAGCGCCGCTCACGCACAGGTTCAGCGCAGGCCGGTTCCGGCAGCGCCGCGTCTGACCGCCGATGCGGTTTTACCGCGCAACGGGAAAGGTATAACCGCCAATCTGGCGAAAGCCGACAATGGGCTCATCGCCGTCGGCGCCTCAACCGGCGGAACGGAAGCCCTGCGCATTTTTCTCGCAGCTCTGCCCAGCGATTGCCCACCCATCGTAATTGTGCAGCACATGCCGGAAGGTTTCACGCGGGCGTTCGCCCAGCGCTTGAACAAAGAGTGTGCCCTAGAGGTGGCAGAGGCGCAGGATGGCGACCGGCTGCAAACCGGCCGGGCGCTGATTGCTCCCGGTAACCGGCACATGCTCGTCCATCGCAGCGGCGATGAACTTGTCATTCAGGTCGTCGATGGACCGCTGGTTTCGCGTCATCGGCCAAGCGTCGATGTGCTTTTCCGGTCGGTAGCCATTTCCACCGGCTCCAAGGCGGTTGGCATCATCATGACCGGCATGGGTGACGACGGCGCTCAGGGTTTGTACGAAATGAAGGCCGCCGGAGCCACCACGATCGCTCAGGACGAAGAAAGCTGCATTGTATTCGGCATGCCTAAGGAGGCAATCTCGCGCGGAGCTGTAGACGTGGTTGTGCCTTTAGGCCGAATCGCCACTACTGCCCTTGCTGTGCGGCAGACAAGGTAAATTTTGGGAATTGGGAGAATCGGGAGCAAAACAGGTAATACGCGCCGAATGGGGGGATGGCCTTAGGTTCACGCATTACGGGCGCAACTTCCTATTGATGCCATCCAGCGTATTCTTCGCGTCCCTCAAAGATCTCGTGAAGCAGCCGGGTTATACGCTGCTTCAGGGTTAAAGGCTTGGGGTCGCCTGTTTCTGCTGTTTCGGTCTTCGTTTCCGCCTTCGGATCGAGGGCAGGAGCGGCGCCAGTCGCCATGAGTACAGCCTCCTTATGAAAAAGCTTTCTAAATTTGCGTAAGCCTGTTGCTTGTAAATCCAGCCCTGCTGGGCGAGCCTGAGGGCCTTGAATCTCACTAATTCTAAGTGTTTTCTAATTCTGCCGAAGGTCACTGACGGCATAGAACTTAGGCTCTTTTTTGCAAAAGGGTGATTTGGCGGACTTAGGTTTCAGCCGAATGCTAAGGGGCAATAGGGTCCATTAGTGGATGGAAATCCACAGTTTAAGGGGCGCTCCCTGGGAGAAGTCGGGAAATTGCCTTATGGCGACACGAGTTGGGTCACTGTAAATATGAGACTGCAACAAGCGATTTGAAGTTAAGAACCATTTCATAAGGAGCCAAATTTTATGGCCCACGCAGCCATTCCGAACCCAGCCGTTCCCAACCCGATTGACCAAAAGCGCTGGAAGGAATTATTTGAAGGATCTCTGAGTCGCCTCAACGGCCAAGCCATCCCGGCCTCGAAGCAGCCGATCTTCCGGTCGAAGCAAGAGCGTATGGAGGGATTCGGCGCTAACGCCCCGCAAGCCGAAATCGCAGCTGCGGCGAATTCGCTGGCAGCCCTATGGCAAGTCTCCGCGTTGAAGCGGCGCGGTATTTAGCGGGTATCGCTAAAAAGGTAATTGCTGATGCTTGTGTGAATGGAGCGCGAAGCACTCCATTCACAGATTGCTAAAACTGGCGCTCCTGGCTTTTGCCATACATCTGGCGACGGCCAAACTTATTCGACTCCTGAAAGTTTTACCCTCCAAACGTAGTATGAAACTTCTTTCACATTGACAACCCTGTGAAACAAGATCAGGATTCTGCCTTGCCTTTCAATCCTCGGCAAGGAGAACTCGCATGATTCGGCAAGAATCGCCCGTAGATCAAACCGCGAATCGGGATCGAACTCCACTTACTCCGAAATTGGACAAAAATCTAATAAATTACGCTCTGGCAGCCACCGCCGCCGGAGTAGGCATTATGGCGCTGGCCCAGACTGCGGAAGCTAAGGTCATCGCAACCCAAGTGAATCTCGTTGTCCCCATCAATGGTGGCGTCATTCAATTTGACATTAACGGCGATGGCATTCCCGACTTCGGCCTTTCGGCTACTACCTTCGGTACGAGTTTCGGTGGGCAGGTTCGCCATCAAGGGCGTTCTCCTTTGGGAGGCTTCGCCCGTGGGAAGCTGCTCTGCATTCCGGAACAGGCAGGGAATGGGGTTGCCACGATCAACAGTTTTGCGGCGGCTTTACCTCCCAATATCCAGATAGGTCCGGGGCGCCACTTTGCGCAGAAAACCGTCGACATGGCCGATATTTTCGTTACCGGCTGTGGTGGCAGTTCCCTGGCCTATGGTGATTGGAAAGGCACGCATCCTCCCCATGCCTACCTGCCCGTGGAGTTTACCGACGCAGGCGGAGCTTTGCATTACGGTTGGGTGCGCATTTCGTCAAAAGAGACCGATGCTACCCACTTTAACGCTACGATCGATGGCTATGCCTACGAAACCGTGCCGAACAAGCCCATCATGAGTGGAGCAGTAAGCGGTCCTGTGGCGGAGCAAATGTCACCACCAACTTCCGATGCGTTCGCTTCGCCGGCTCCTAAAGTTGCGAGTCTGGGCCCGCTGGCGCTCGGAGCGCGTGGTCTTACGGCTTGGCGCCGGGAAGAAGAACAAATAACCGCTTAGTAATCTGTTGTAACAACGGCAAGGGCCGGAACCGCAGACTCGGCCCTTGTGTTGAATTTTATGTTTATTGGTTGCCGCTTGCTGGGATTACTTCGAGTTGCAGGTTAGCGTTGCCCCCCTCCTCTACCTTCACCGATTGTCCGGAATCCTCATAGGACTGAAGAAAATCGGGATCGAGATACGCGCCGCGATCAATTTCTTCCCAAGCGAATAATTTATAGTCTCCGGGCGTGATGCTGGAGATGTTGAATCTTCCTCCGGAGTCGCTAAGAGCCTGCCGGTAAAAGCGAGTCTGGCCTCGCCGGGGCGCATCAGGGACGAGCACGACGGTTGCACCAGCGAAGGGCTGATCGCCTTTATTCACCGTGCCGGCGATGCGCCCTGCCCCCGTACTTAATGTAAGTTCCACTGCAGCGCCGTGATTGCGGCCAACTTTTACCTCAGCTTCAGCGGCATCCCCTTCGCCGCCCGGTTTCTGATAGTAGCCATCAGGCAAAGGCTGAACTTTGAGGTGATAAGTCCCTTCCGGCACGTCATGAAAAGCAAAGGTTCCGTCCGCGCGTACCGCGACATTCCCAACCTCGGGGCCAAAGCCGAGAGATGACAAATCATCCTGAGAATCCAAGCCGACCGTGAGCTTGCTCAGGTCAGGATTGGTTTTTCCTTCGATCCGCACATGGCCGTTTACAGCGGAACCCGGCCCCACCATCACTTCCACGTCGGTAACATTGGTGTCGCCAACTTCGAGGGGAGTGCGCCCCCGCATGGTTTTGTCCTGATCGCCACTGCCGAACTGTTCCCCGATCAGCACATACGATCCCGGAGGAACTCCACGAATTTCGAATGCTCCCTTTGGGTCCGTGGAAGCCTGGTTGACCGTGTAGACCATGCTCCCGGAACCGCCGACCAGTGTGACCTGAGCATCTTTGGCAGGCGAGGAATTCGCATTCACAACATGACCGCTCACGCGAACGGAGTGCAGCGAAACAAAACTTAGATCGATTCCGGTGAGTTCATCGCCGGGATGGACTTCCAGAGCTTGCGTGCGGGATACATCGCTCACTCCGGGATAAAAGACGGGAACGTAGACCTGGCCGCCGTTGCGCGAAACCATACCTCGTGGATGCGTAGCACGAACGTAATATTTTCCCGCAGGCAGACCCCATATGCGGTATTCCCCGCGATCATTGGTGGTACCGTTGCCTGCGTTGGTGAGCACACGCTTGTCTCCCTGATAACTAAACTTCATCGCCTCGATTGAGACGTTAGGAATCGGCTCCTCGCCTTCCGTTGTGACCCGCCCCGCGATTACTGCCGACGGAGTAAGACGAAGCGTGATCCCGTCCATGTGCTGACCTGCGGACAACGAAATCGCGGAAGAGCGAGCACCGCCGAAGCGGCGGCCAGGGGCAAGGTACCCGTTTTTTGACGCCCTCAATCCATACCTGCCTGGAGTCACGCTATCGAACGAGAAACGCCCTTCGGAGTCGGAAGTTGTGGATGAAGTGTCGGTGCGGTCGGTCTCCGCTGGCCATGACCCGGACCAACCGCCGAGTATCACGTCTGCGCCTCGCAAGGGCTGGCCGGTTTTGGAATCGATGACCGTCCCTTGCACAGAGCATTTTTCCTGCGAGCCGCTCGAGGTCTGGCTATAAGCACAGGGAATTGTCAGGAGAATCAGAAGCAACGCGGGGCAGGCAATTCTCATACAGTTCGGCGAAGGGGGGATTGCTTACGATCCGAGACAAACACTTTATACCGGCGAAGCACGGATGCCAAGCGGTGCGTAATGCCTGCTGGCATGTTACTCGAATACCCCTGTCATGCTGAGCAGTCGAAGCATCCCTGCCAAGTTCCAACCTGCCACTGTCTTTCAGAGGTAGCCGACGAACATAAAAATAAAAATGGCGTTCCGGCAAGCCGGAACGCCTTGAGTGCTTACGAAAAACGCGTCTGTTCACATCCCCGCGCTGGCAGCCCGGGCGAGTGGCGGAGTCCGCAGGGCTTCCGATTCTCGACCGAAGTACAAGCGATAAGAGGTGTGAATTCCGTACATTACCGGGAAAACTACAAGTGCCGCTTGCCAGCCAAAACGATGACTCACTTGGTTGAGCATCGAAGTCATTCCCGCGCTGACTACATAGTATGGAAACGACAGTTGTACGATGCTGATCCAGACCTTCGGCATGGCTTCGCCTTGCGTCAGGTTGATGATGCCAGCTACTGGGACCGTCTGCCCCAAAAAGAAAGCGGCGGTCGCCAAAGCCAGCATCAGCGGCTCGGATGCCCAGCTTGCCTTGTTTAACCAACCGGCGTTCCAGAGCAGGCTCGCCGTGCTGGTGGCAAAAGCCATCATGCTTACGTTGAACAGCACCTGATCGGGCCGGAACTTTCCGTTCGGTTTTGGCCAGCACTGAACCACGGTCGAGATGCAGGCAATTACCACCGCTTCCATCGCGCTCAGACTAACAACCGCCATGAGCAGGAACGGAAGGTTGACCGACATGTTGCCTTCGATTCCCGGCAGTTTTACTTTCATTCTCGACGTTGCCGCCGCCAGTGCCATTAGAGCCATGGCGTAGTAGGTGTGCAGCGAGTGGCTATGCGACGCGGCATAACCGGTACTCGTAATCGCCGCCAGAAGCATTGCTCCGATGAATGTTTGAGAAAGCCGTGTCTTGCGATTCATGTCTTCTCCTTTCTGTTTTTTCTCTATCCACGGCCTTACTGTTCATCGTCGCCGGCATCGGAAAACGCGGCGTCAGTGCTGCCTACGGATGCGCCCCAAACCACGCTGGTGGCCGAAGTCGCAGTTCCTACGCTCGATCCCCAAACCACGCTGAAAGCACTTAACAAGTTGCTGTTCCAGGGCAACGAACTACCCCAGACAACCGACGTGCCGCTGACCTCAGAAGCGCCCCATACAACAGACGTTCCCCAAACCACGGACGTTCCCCAGACGACGGAGTTAGTAGAAACGGACGAGTTTCCATAAACCAGCGAAACCGTGCCGTTTTGCGGGTTGTAAACCACTGTGGGTGACAGGGCCGCTCCCACCGTGCTGGGAGCCAGATCGTTGTTGTTCACAGCGGCCTGCACGTTCATCAATCCGGAGCCTACCGAGAAAAGGTCGTAATAACTGGTGAAGCTTTGCAAAAGATGGGGCACATAGGCGTTGGTGGAAGTCAGGCCCATCTTGTATGCAGTCTTCATCAGGCGAGCCTTCACTTGATCGGGCGTAAGCGAGTTATGCTCTTGCAGCAACAGAGCAACCGCGCCGGCCACAGCCGGAGTCGCCATGCTGGTGCCGCTCAAAGTGAAGTAGTCGTTGTTGCCATCGTTTCCGTTCACCAGTTCGCTGGGGTAAGCGGCTTCCAGTGTGGCGCCCGGAGCCGCCAGAGAAACCACGTCATTGCCTGGGGCAACGATGTCAGGTTTCGCAATGTGATCGAAAGTCGTGGGACCCTTTGAGCTGAAGCTGGCAAGAGTCTGAGCTGCCACCGACGCCGATCCGTTGCTTTTGGTCGCGCCTACGGTTAAGACATAAGGGTCGTTACCCGGAGCCGTGATCGTACCGAAACCGTTGCTGCCTAATACGCTCAAGCGGCCATAGTTACCGGCAGCTACAACCACTACAATGCCGGCCTTCCATGCCGACTCAACCGCTTGGCAAAGAGGATCCTGCGCGTAGCCGACCGCGATTCCGCGGCCAAGCGACAAATTGATCACTCGGATGTTGTAGGTGTTCTGCAGAGCAATTGCCGCCTGAATGGCGGCGATCACGGTGCTGTCCGTACCCACGCCGTTCAAGTCCAGGGCGCGGAGGTCGATCAGGCTTACGCCTGGCGCTACGCCTTCATATTGCCCACTCGACATATAACCATTGCCGCCGATGATGCCGGCGACGTGCGTCCCGTGGCCGTACAGATCATACTTTCCGCCGAAGGCGTTGGTGGTCGGCGTTCCGGTGAAATCCTGGTGATAAACCACGCGCGAAGCGGTCTCGCTGGAATTCTTCAGATCAGGGTGACTGTCATTGATGCCGCTATCGATAACCGCAACTCCAACGCCCGCCCCGGTATAGCCGGAGTTCCACGCGGCGTTTACGCCCGTGGCGCTGTTGGTAAGATCATCGGCAACCTGCATGGGATGATCGACGCTCACCGAGACGATCTCGGGGTCGGCTTCGAGCATCGGCAGCGCGCTCACCGGAATCGTGAACGCCGCTCCCTTAATCATGTGCAGCTTGGAGTGCAGTTGTCCGCCGCGGCTCTGCATGGTGGCATAGTGGGCCGCCGTCGGGACTACCTTGTACTGCACGATGACCCGTACAGTTTCCTTGGTGCTGTACGCGCCGGCATGGGCACGCTCAACAGTTGGAGCCAGATCCACTGCAAACTTGTTCGCCTTGGTGTTTGCATCCAAGGCGTGAGCCAGCGTGGTCTGTGCAAGCAAGAGCACTAGAAATCGGCTCAAGCGTTTTCCCCAGGCCGCGCTACCGCGCTCCCCTCGACTGGGACTTTTCGGTTTCAGCGTCTGCAACATAAAATTTCACCCTTCTCCTGGCACAAAATTGTGCTTCGAGTCAGCCTGAAGAGTGCACGAGGGATGCCAACCGCGTAAGCGTAAGTCGCTGTTTTTAAATGGCTTTATTGCGGGTACGGCTCTGGTGGAGTGGGCCACTCTGTCCAATGCATAGGGGCATGGGCCAGTTTGTCCCAACAAATCTCCGCTGAGTTACTTTGGTCTAGTTGGGAAGATTACGGGCTGCATACGACTATTGCGCCCCGGCTGCCCTTGCGGCTGCCTGCGGTTGCACATGCGGAATGCGTGGCAGAGCTGCCATCAGTTGCTGGGTGTATTCGTGTTGCGGACGCATGAATATCTGCTCTGTCGTACCGCATTCCACGATGGAGCCTTGATGCAGAATCGCGACGCGATCGCAAATTCCCGCTACGGAAGCGAGATCGTGCGAAATATAAAGAATAGCCATTCCAGTGGAGCGGTTCAGTTCGCGAAACAGCGCGAGAATCTCGGACTGCGTAATTACATCGAGCGCGCTGGTTGCCTCGTCGGCAATCAGCAGCGCCGGGCGATGCAGGATGGCCATGGCAATCAGCACGCGCTGCGCCTGCCCCACGCTCATCTGTGAAGGATACTTGCGCTGAAATTCATCATTCGAAGGCAGGGAAACGCTTTGCAGAGAATTTTGGATCGCGCCGGCACAATCGGCGCTCGTGCCGTGGGCATGCGCGCGCCAAGCTTCTTTTAGTTGCGTTCTGATTTTTAACGCGGGATTGAGCGATGACAGCGGACTCTGCAATACGAGCGAAATCGCACGTCCGCGGAGAGAGCGAAATTCGCGCTCAGAAAGTTGCAGAAGATCGGATTCTTGAAACTGGAGCGAGCCTTCGATCCCGGTTCGCTTTCGATCGAGCAGTCCGAGAATCGTCATGGCCAGCGTGCTCTTGCCGGAACCGCTTTGGCCGACAAGTCCCAGCACTTCGCCACGCTGAATGTCGATCTGCACATCCCGCAAGACCTGCTTGCCCGCATACGCTACAGAAAGACGCGCGGAAAGTAACGTTCGGTTTTGCGAAGCGGACGACATGATAATTTTTCCAGCTCTTACTCCGCGCGAATCCATGTAATCCGCGAATGAGGAAGTGAGTCTACTTAGCCGCAACCGTAAGCCGCTCGGCGTTCCAGAATGTTTGCGGCGACAGAATCACCGGAACTGCGCCACGTACCATAGTCGAAACCGCGGAGAGCGAATTTTTGTTGATCAGGAAGATAAACGGTTCCTGCTCCACCACAATTTCCTGCACGCGATCGAAGGCTTCCTTACGCTTTTTGGGATCGGTCGAAGATGCCTGCGCTCGCATCAGCCGGTCGATTTCCGCCTCCCACGCCGTTTCCGGTGTTTTCTGCTGCGGATTCCATTGGTGATTTTCCGCCGAACTCAACCACACATTCATCTCGCCGTTGGGATCGAGATCCACATTCGTCAGGCCAAGAATAATGGCCTCATAGTCAAAGGTCTGTGTCATACGCTCGATCAGGGAGGGGAAGTCGAGCGTGACCACATTTACGTGGATGCCAATCTTCTGCAAATCATCCTGAATTAACACAGCCATGCGCTCGCGGATCTTGCTGCCTGCGTTCGTAATGATGGAAAACACGACAGCGTTCCCGTCTTTATCCTTCAGTGTGCCGTTCTCCAGGCGGAAGCCCTCGTTTTGCAGTGCTTTCAACGCCGCATTCGAGTCGTACACCTGAGGTTTGAGCTTGCTGTTGAACCAGAATTTATTGGCGGGCGAGAACGGCCCCACGGCCGGTTGCGCATGGCCGTGAAAAACCACGCGGCTCAGATCTTCGCGGTTGATCGCCTCTGAAATTGCGCGCCGGAAGCTGGCCGAGCGAAACCAGGTTTTCTTATATGCCGGTATCGGCGCCTTTGCTACCTCGTTGAACCAGAGCTGCTCGCTATCGAGCGACGGTCCAGCATCATGAACCAATTGGGGCGAAGTTGCTGCCAGCTTGTCGAAATATTCGCTGTCGAGAGAGTTGATAAGATCGAGTTCCCCCCGCTTAAAACGCAGCATTTCTACGTCGCGGTTCGGCTGAATATCCAGGTGAATAGAATCCAGATAAGGCAGCTTGTGCCCTTGCTCATCGGCCTTCCAGTAGTTGGGATTTCGCTTCAAGAGAACCGAAGCGCCGGGCTTGTACTCGCCGAGCATGAATGGACCAAGCACCGCCAGTTCTTTTTTCGGCGAATGCTGAGAGAGAATGGCGACCTGATCGAAAAGACGATCCAATCCCGCGACCGGCGCAGGAAAAGTGATGGAGATTTGCGTGGGAGAAATCACCTTGGTTTCCACGCTGCCCGCGCCTGAACGGAAAGCATCGCCGGTGGGCGAATGCAAGGCCGGATCCATCAGTTGCTGCATGGTGTAGGCAACATCTTCCGCGGAAAATGAAGTGCCGTCGGAAAACGAAACTCCATTCCGTAGCCGGAAGCTGATCTGCCGCCCGTCTTTTGAGACTTTCCACGTCAGCGCCAGTTCTGGCTCGAGTTCCTGGCTTTGGCGATTGACGCGCACCAGCGTGCCTCCGGTCAGATAACGGATTGCAGCCGAGGCTTCGTCCTCCACTTTTAAGGGATCAAATGTTTTAGGTTCCATGCGCAGGCAGAACCGAAGTTCGCCGCCAGTCTGAGCCGCGGCACGTCCAGCAAAAGATGCCAGGCCCAAAGCCGCAACCAACATCACATTTCCGAATGTCGTTCTCATTTTCATTTTTAAACCTTCATTTCTTGCGCTTAAGCGGCTACTTCTTCCTGGTTGGAAAGCAAAAATTGAAATGACATGACTACTAAAACCAGCAAAGCCAGCGGCACAAATTTCCAAGGTTCTTCGCCCACTGAAACCAAGCCTTCCAACTCCTTGAGCAAGCTCCCCCACGACGGCATCGGTTCAGCCACGCCGAGTCCTAGAATGCCCAGGTTCGCCTCACTCAAAATAAAGACCGGAATTGAGATCCAGAACTGCGCATAAAGCACAGGCTTTAAATTCGGCATCACGTGAATCCAAAATAGCCGTTGCCCGCGAACTCCTGCCGCCCGTGCCTGACGCACAAAATCAGCCGTTCGCAGCGATGCTGCTGTCGCGCAAAGAATGCGCGCAGCGGTGGTCCAGCCCAGCAGCCCCAGCAATAGAAAAGTTACAATCACCGAAAATAAAGGAGACACATTCAAGGGCATCAGTGCGCGTGTCGTGATCAACAAAAATAACCAGGGCAGCGACAGAAATAGATCGGTCACCGCCATTGCCATTCGTGCCCAAACTCCCCCTAAATATCCCGCAAGGCCGCCGATCAACGCCGCCATAAGTGTGGAGAGAAGGGCGGCTGCCGGTGCTAAGAGCAGCGAAATTCGGGTTCCATAGAGCACGCGGGCAAAGCGATCACGCCCAAGTTCATCCGTACCCAGCCAGTGCGCGCGCGATGGAGGCACGCTGATCGCCTCACGATCCTGCCGGGCATATCCTTCAGGAGCCAGCCAGTTTGCCGCAGCCGAGGCGCACAAAACGATCGCCAGCAGCGCACACGCCAGCTTCCGCCAGAGATTCATGATTCCTGGCCCCGGACCATGAAACTGATTACATCTGCTCCGGAGTTTGCCAGCAAGGTTACGAGCGTCACGAGGATTGTGATATTGACCAGCAGCGGCAGATCGCGGGCCAGGGCGGCTTGCCATGCAAGTTGGCCCACACCGGCAAGGCCACATAAAGCTTCTATCGGAATGGCTGCGCCCACCGCCATGCTCACCGATACTCCGGCAATAGCCAGTAATTGGGGGGCGATTCCGGGGACAACATGCCAGAACAATATGCGGCCTTCTCCCAATCCCTTGGCTCGTGCCGTGATGATGTGCGGCAGTGAATAAGATTTCGAGAGGAGATTGCGCGCATAACGGTAAATGCGCGGAAAGACAATTAGCGCTATCGCCAACGCTCCCGGGACATTCCAAAGCACGGAGAGCAACGCCAGCACAGCGGCGGGGAGGCAGAGCAGCGTTCCGCTCAACAGCGTGCTGGTTGCGTCGTAAGCTGAATTTTTCAACCACGCGGCACTCAGCGAAAGAGCGAGAGCTGCAATCCACGCCAGTCCAAGACCCATGGCCAGCAGGCGCATCGTGGTCGGAGCGCGATCGCGCAACAAAGTGCGCACAGGCTGATCCAGGGCATGCGACATGCCCAGGTCGCCATGCAAAACCCGGTTCATGTAGGAAAAATAGAAATGCAGGATGTTGTGATCTTGCAGCCGCGCCGCATGCAGCGCCTGTACGCTCTCCGCGCTTAAGTGTGGATCGAGTTCCTGTTCATCCGTATCGAATCCCGGAGCAAGACGCACCAGGGTTGCGGAAAGTAAGCCGCCAACAAAAACGATTGCCACCAACACAAGCAAGTGTCCGGCAATCTTTTTCTTTAACATTTATTTCACTGCGGCGCTCTGCGCCAGCGTATTTTGCGGCGTGGCCGCGGCTTGAGCATGGTGAGTTTGCTTTACGGTGTACATGCGCCGGTCAGCCTCGGCCAGCAGCGCCTCAACGTCGTGCCCATCTTCCGGACAGAACGAGGTTCCAACGCTCAGCGTCGTCACCTGGCGTCCACAGGTTTGAAGGCCGGCCTCGATGGCCGCCTGGTTGAGTCGCTCCGCTTTTTCCAAAGCCGCTTCCGGCGTTAGCCCGGGCGCCGTGACCACGAACTCGTCGCCTCCCATGCGCGCTACGTAGTCGTATCCGCGGCAGGCATCTTTCAACCGAATGCTGAACTCGCGCAGCAGTTTGTCCCCTTCAAGGTGTCCGTAGGAATCGTTGACTTTCTTCAGCCCGTCAATGTCGCACACCATCACTGCGAGAGATGTCTTCATGCGGCGGCAACGAGCCACTTCCTGCGCCAGATGCACGAATAGCGAACGGGCATTGGGCAGGCCGGTGAGGAAGTCCGTGGTTGCCGAGCTTTCGGCTTGCTGATATTTGAGCGCGTTCTCCACCGAGAGCGCGACCTTCGAAGCAACCGCAAGAAGAATGCGCAAATCATCCGGCGCAAAGGCGTCCTGATTCGAGTGATACATAGCCAGCACTCCGACAATGCCATGCAACCCCTCGAGTGGAACGGCGAGCGCCGAAGCCATGGGCGCGGCTTTTGGATCGACGGTATATCCCGCTTCCACTTGAGGATTTCCATTCAGGATGGGCTTGCCGGTTTCCGCCACCCAACCGCACAATCCTTCGCCGACCCGAATTTTCAGTGACGACAATAATCGAAAATTTTCTCCGCTTACCAGCTCTGGCAATAGCCAGCCACTACGATTTACAAACACGGCGATCGAGTCGTAAACGATCAGCTTGCGCAGGCGCATGGAAAGCACGGAAAGCGTTTCACTGAGGCTGAGCGAATTTCCCAGATCCTGGCTCAGTTCGAACATCGCCTGCGCCTCTTGCCGTGCGGAGGCGATCGACGACAGGAAGTCCGACGAATCTGCCTGAGAACTGTCGGTCCATTTCTCGAAGCCCGCAGCCGGAGCCTGCCCGCGTTCCACGCGAATATCTTTGGAAAATCCAGAAGGTATGAAGCCCGCATCATTCGATTGCGCGACTCGCTCCAGCTCTATATATCTGCTGGCCAGCAAAGCCACAACTTTAGGATCGAACCATGTCCCGGCTTTCTCTTTTACCCGATCCATGGCCTGATCGAGCGGAATGGCCGGACGATATTGCCGGTCCGACGCCAGTGCGTCGAGGCAGTCCACGGCGGCGAGAATACGGGCGCCAATAGGAATCTCTTCCGCGGTAAGACCTGCCGGATATCCAGTCCCGTCCCACCTTTCATGATGTGCGCGCACGATTGGCGCCACGGGATAAGGAAAAGCCACGCGCTCCAGAATTTCCGCGCCCACCTGCGGATGCACTTTCATCCTCTCGAATTCTTCTGGCGTGAGTTTGCCGGGCTTATTGATGATGTGCTCGGGCACGGCAAGCTTGCCGATATCGTGCAGAAGGGCGGCCGCACGCAGAGCTTCGATTTCGTCGGCCGACAGGCCAAGTTCTTTTCCGATTTCCACCGCATAGGTGCGCACTCGCTGCAAGTGCGTATGCGTCGTGTGATCTTTTGCCTCGATGGCGAGCGCCAACGCCTCGATCGTCCGCATATTCAGCGACGCGATTTCTTCCACATGCCGTTTTTCGATTTCAACCCGGTCTTTCTCGGCTTCGAGTCGCGCCAGATATAGCCGGTACGATCGGTACACCCAATAGATCAGCGGCAGCACGAGCAGGGAGGTTTGCCAGCCGGCGCGTTTATTGATCACTCCTACCAACCCTACCGCGGCTGCTCCAACCATGTAGTAAGGGAACGACCAGAAATAGCACTCGGACCAAATCTTTCGCGCCGACTTGTTTTCCGTGAGCGCAATGATGATAGAGACGGGCAGGGTATTGGCGAGGAAGAAAATCAACGCCGCCACCATCAAGAGAACTGGCTTCGCGGCCATTCGCGAGTCGAAGTAGTGGTAGCTGACGTAGCACAACGCGCTGGCATTCGCCATCATGCTGAAAACGTTGAAGGCTACTTTGATGGGATCGAGCTTTTTTCGCGCCTGCCACACGCTTTGGACCAGAGTCGCTGTGCAGCCAATCAGCAGTGTTTCGGGCAGGCTTAACTCAACCACGCCGAGCAGAATGAAAAGAAAGTTCACCGACATGGTGCCGTCGATGCCCGGTAACTGTACTTTTAACCCTGAGGCCAGAACGGCTACAAGCAGGTAACAAACGAAACGAGGGAGGTCCGCGGACTGCCAATGCCACAAAGCAGACGACAGAACCGCCATTCCGAGTGAGGCGGTAATCCCAATAAATAGTTTCGTTTTCGGCGACATAGCGTCGAACTACATTGCAGGGGGAAAGCGGCAGACCACGACCGCCGCGTGAAAATCTCCACGCGCACCATCCAGGTCCGATTACAAAATCCTATGGTTGTTACGGTGTTTTAAGTAGCTTACCGACGTAACGCAAAGGGTAGTTCGATGTTGCTTTCATGCTTGACAGGAAAAACTGTCAACCAAGTTTTTAGGGATCAGTCATCGGTAACCAATTACCTTCGTTACCGCCGTGCCGTCAGGTGTTTCCTGCGATAGCTAATCTGTATGTCAAGATCGAATCCAAACGTACAAATGGCATCGTTAGACCATAACGCTCAGTCGCAGGGGAAAAAGGATCCGGGCCCAGGCAGCACCCATACCAGCTTTGATGCCAAGCCTGCGAATTCTTTCAATCTTTCCAATTTTCCATCCATGCTGGTGTTGTCTGCCGATCTGGAGGGCAAAGTTACCGGCTGTAACGCGGCGGCTCTCGAACTATTTGATCGAAAAGCGCCGGAACTTCTTGGACAAACCCTTGCATCCCTTCTGTCATTCGAAGACGCTTCGGGCCGGGTTCAATGGCAAAAAGATTTTCTGGCCAGAATTCTTGGAGATGGACATTACACCGATCGATGCCGGTTGCAGACAAAATCGGGGAAATCAATCTGCGCCGAGTTGGCTGTCGCTTTGCTTCGCGATGGGCGATCTACGGCAACGGGCATGGTCGCTTTCCTTCGCGCGTCTTCTGAAGCAATCGCGTCAACCGCGTCACCCAAAGCACAATCACCCGACCCAGAACCAGAAGAAGACTTGCGCACCATCTCGCGCGATATCGATGGTTCGGCATTCATGGTTGCGAGCCCGATCATGCATCGCTTCATGCGCATGGTCGATCGCGTTGCCGGACACACGGAAACCGTTCTGATTACCGGGGAAACTGGAACGGGCAAGGAATTAATTGCCCGCACGATTCATCAATCTTCCAACCGCCGCAGCCTTCCCTGGGTTGACATCAATTGCGCCGCGCTGCCCGAAAATCTGGTAGAGAGCGAGCTTTTCGGTTATGAAAAAGGCGCATTCACCGGCGCCGATGCTTCGAAGTCCGGCCTGTTTGAAATGGCTGATCGCGGTACGCTCTTTCTCGACGAAATCGGCGAACTCCAATTGCACACGCAAGTAAAGCTATTGCGCGTGCTCGACGGGTATCCTTTCTATCGGCTCGGCGGTCACCGCAAAATCAAAACCGACGTGCGCATCGTCGCCGCCACCAATCAGGATTTGGAAGCTGCGATCACTGCCGGGCGCTTTCGGGAAGACCTTTTTCACCGCCTGAGCCAGTTTCAACTCCGGGTGCCTCCACTGCGCGAGCGGCCGGAAGATATCGTCGCGTTGGCGGAACATTTTCTGAGGTTGAAAAGTAAAGATAGTTCCTTCTCGCCCGATGCAATTTCGGCTTTGCTCTCGCATGCCTGGCCGGGCAATGTGCGTGAGTTGCGCAATTTGATCGCGAGAGTTGCCGTGCAAGCCAACGGTTTGGAAATACAGCCATCGCAGATCTCAGCCGCCATGACCGGTAGTCCGGCAGCGCTCCGCCAAATCGCTTCCATGCCGGTAGGCAACCTCGACAGCATGGAAGAGCAAATGATTATCCGTGCGCTGGAACGAAGCGGCGGCCATCGCGCACAGGCTGCCGACCAATTGGGAATCTCTCGCCGCACACTCAGCAGGAAGCTAAAGGAATACAACATCAACGTCACGCCCCGCGAAGGTGCGGATACGCTGGGAGTGATCAGCCTCGATCAGCAGAAGTTTTTCCGTGCCCGCATCCAGCTCGACGTCACGCTGAAAAATCAGCGAGGCGAGGAAGTAAGCGTGCAGGGCGTGAATTTGAGCACCGGCGGCATGGGACTGGATGGTCTGAAAGAACCAATGCGGTTTACCGGACTTCTGGATGTAAGTTTTCCCCTGCCGGATACGGAAAATATTTTCCGCGCCAAGGCGCGCATCGTCTGGATGGGCGATGAAGGCCGCGTCGGCCTTCGCTTTGCAGTCATCGATCCCGCCCTGTTCGAGCAACTCCAGCACTGGACCAACAAGAAGATGAAAAACGAAGGCTGGGATCTGCCAGCCTAAGTGATTCTTCCGTGAATTCTCCCAATTCCTAATGCGCCGGTGCCGGCTGAGGATTGGCCGCCGGAGCGGTGGTAGCCGGACTGGAGAAATTCACCTTCGGCACCTCGCGTGATCCCGGTGACGCCTCGAAATAAGCTTCATTCGGCTTGAACCCCGCAAATCCTGCGAAAAAGCTGTTGGGGAACTGCTGCACGTATGTGTTGTAGTCCTGCAACGTATCGTTGTAACGCTTGCGCTCGACCGCGATCCGATTTTCGGTTCCAGCAAGTTCATCCTGCAACCGTAGGAAGTTCTCATTCGACTTCAGTTGCGGATAGTTCTCCACAATTAACAGCAAGCGTCCGAGTGCGCCATCAAGTTGTCCGTTAGCTGCAATTTTTTCCTGCGGCGACCCGGCGGAAAGCAGCGCAGAGCGAGCTTTGGCGATGTCTCCGAAGACAGTTTGCTCTTGTTGCGCATAACCCTTCACGGTTTCAACCAGGTTGGGAATCAGATCGGCGCGGCGTTGCAGCACGATATCTACCTGCGACCACGCAGCTTTCACAGCCTCGTTTTTGCTGACCAGCGTATTCTTCACGCTCACGTACTGGCCGAAGGTGAACAGAACCACCAATAGAATGATTGCGATAACCACTATTGCTGCGATCAATCCCTTGCCCATATTTTTCTCCTGAAAAGCTTTCCCCTGAAAACACCAGACCTTCTACGTAGACCTGGCGGTGCCCGAGTCCAGCATTTTATCAACAGCGGCGGTTACTTGTTCCACTGCGGCAAGATAACGCGAGAAAACCTCGGACGCATCAAGCTTTGCCGGCTTAATTCGGTGCTCACGAACATCGAGCACCTGCAAAAATCCAGAAGGATCGAAACCAATTTTCGTAGCCAACATTTTCACCGTCTCCCGCTTCGAAGGCGGCGGATTCTGGCCCAATACCGTCAGCGCGTAGCGAAAGAGAGTAACGAACGACGAGATCGACCGTGTCAGTACCTCCCACAGCCGTGAATCGTTACCGGAAGCCAGCAGCAGATGGCGGCGCAATAAGGCAAGTTTTTCGCGCAGCTCATATTCCACCTGTACCGTGCGCAGGGAGGTAGGAATGTGCAGTCCCTGCAAAACATCTTCTCCAAATAGCACGCGGTGATGTTCCTGCATATCCATTAACTCAATCGAGAAAACATCGGCAGAGCGCACAACTTCCTCGCGAGTCATAAATAGCGGAGGCGGTTGCTTCTGTCGGTCCCACCACTTCACTACAGGGGCCAGAGTTTGTAGTGCTGTAAACGAGCTGTCGTGCAGTACGCAGAACAAATTCACATTCGAATACTCGGGATGGTAATCACCCGCAGCGGCGGAACCGTAGAGGAGCACACTAATGAGGTTATCCTTCGCCGCCTCATGCAACTTGGCTACAAATTCTTTAGCTTTCTGCGTAGTGCGCATTTCTTCGAGATCAGTCATAATTCCTCACTTGCTACCAACTGCTGCTTGCCCCACCGCCGCCGGAGCTTCCACCGCCAAATCCACCAAAACCTCCACCGCCACCGAAACCGCCGCCTCCGCCGCCAAATCCACCACGTCCCCCTCCACCAAACATTCCGGAAAATAGCATCCAGAAAAGAATGCCGCGAAGCGGGGTAAACAAGACGATCAAAAGGATGATGCCGATAAGAACAAGACCGCCCAAAGATATTCCCCGGCTGGGCGCCTCGTGCTCAGGCTGCGGCGGAAGCCCCGCATTTGTAAGCTGTACGTCCGCGTCTTGCGCGATCACGTTAGCTATACGCGATGTGACCAGCAGCAAAGCCTGACTATAGTTGCCGCTTTGCATGATCGGGATCGCTTCGCGCTGAAAGCTGCCCACCTTGCCATCGGGAAGAATCGGTTCCAGGCCATAGCCGACTTCGACGCGTGCGCGATGGTCGTCGATCACATAAAGAATCAAAACTCCGCGATTCGAAGACTTGCTCCCGACTCCCCATTTCTGAAACAACTCGTTGGCGTAACTCTCAATGTCAGAGCCTTCGAGCGAATGGATGGTGACGACAGCGATCTGCGCGTGGGCCTTTTGATCGATCTGCTGGCAGATGTCATCCATCTGCGCAACCGTGTTCTGATTTAGTACGTGCGCGAAGTCATTGACATAATCCGCAGCCTTTAGCTGGCTAACCGGTTCGGCAAGCGCGACGAGCTCCAGCATCAGAACGATGGCAGGCAATAACCATAATTTCGCGCGCGATCTCATCGGAGCAAATTGTACAGGACAGATGCGATACAGATGGGGAAGTGGAAAATCAGGAATGCCTCAAAAAATAAAATCGCGCAAGCATAAGCTCGCGCGATTGCATGTGATTGAGCCGGTTATTGACTCACGCGGAGCAACAACATTGTTCCGCTCTCGATCTTCACATTATTTTTGTCCGACCTTACCAACGAGCCCTGGGCGTTGTTTGGCGCTGCCGTCAACGTCAAATTAGAAATGCCGACCACTCCCTGCGTTTGCGCCGTGATGGGTGGACGCGAAGCGCTGGCGGATTGCGAGTTGCCGGGCGTGTCGTTGCTGGCTGAAGTTGTCGGCGTAGGAGTTTGCATCGATCCACTCGTGCCAGACTTCATGCCAGGGCTGACGTTCGTCCCGCTGCTGGGCGCAGGTGTGTCATTGTTTGCACTGCTTGCGCTTTGGCTGGCTTGCGCAGCATTGTTTTGCGGGCCAATGATTGCTTGAATCGACATTGGCATCTGCATCTCATTTCCATCCTTCGTAACGGCCTTATCAAAAGAAATGGCCACCTGAGATTCTTTCTGCTCCTTATTGCGCGGCTGGGATTCGGTTACGTGGCCGACCATTTTTGTATCTTTGGCAACGATCACTTCCCCTGTTGTGCTCTTCATGTCTTGAGTGACTTTCGCCACGACTTCGTCGCCAGCCTTAGCCTTTTTAGCGTCGATGGTTTTCGTCAAGGAAACTGGAATCACGCTGCCGGGTGCGACTCGCGTTACATGTTGAGGCGGCACGGCGCCAGTTTGGGGCGCTTGCGTTTGCGGAGTTGCCGCAGGAGCGGTCGCTGCTCCCGGCGTCTCCGGCGGAGGTAATTGTTGCTGTGTTTGAGATTGCGCTGGAACGGAAGTTTGCGGTGCCGTCGCTGATGTTGCTGCTGAGGATGTGCTGGATGGCGTGGTATTGTCCTGCGCGGCTGCGATTCCCGCCATCAAGAATCCCGAGAAAATGGCGATTAAAACTTTCTTCATGGACTGCCTCCTTAACTCAAAGATCAGTTGGTTTCGGCGAAGGCACGCAACTTAACTTGTTATGGTTCTTAAATTCGTTGTTATTCTTTGATGCATTGCGAGATCGAAGGGTAGGTTTTGGCGTATTCCAGAAAACGAGTTTCCAAACCGATTTAAATCTATGCGCCAACCGGACGCAGCTGGATCCGCATCTAAATCTCATGAAAACCGGAACTCTTCGTCCTCTGCTTGTTGTATCCGCGGCCACAGTCCTGGCGACTGCGCTGGCCTGCACAAACAATCACGACAATCCCGACGAAATCCGCCAACGCACGGCGGAAGCCACCGAAACCATGCGCCGCGATACGAAGGCGGTGGTCGAGGGTGTGAAGGAAGGAATGGCGCGGGACAATAAGACCATCGACATCAATAAAGCTTCGCGGGAAGATTTGCTGAATTTACCGGGAGTGACCGAACGCGAAGCCGACCGCATCATCGCCCAGCGACCCTACGACGACTCCCACGATCTGGTGAAGCGCCGTATCCTATCGCAAGCGGAATACGACAAGATTCAGGATCGGATTATCGCCAGCCACTAACCGTGTCTTTGCTGTGACTTACGGCAGCGTCGTGCGATATCATGGTTAGGATGTCTTCCGCGCACCAGAATCATTCCTTTCAAACTGACGATTCACGCCTCGCTCCGATCCACGCCAAGGTTATGGCGCGTGAACGCTTAAATGCCGCCGACGCTGTCACCCTTTACCGCACCGGCGACATTCTGGCCGTGGGTTGGATGGCCAACCACGTTCGTGAGCGCATGCACGGCGACAAGACATACTTCAACGTCAATCGCCACATTAATCCTACAAACGTTTGCGTTGCCGCATGTCGGCTATGCGCCTTTGGCCGCAAGAAAGACTCTCCCGGCGCGTACACCATGGCGCTCGAAGAAGCCTTCGAAACCGCCGCTTCCGGGTACTCCGAGGCCGTGACTGAGTTTCACATCGTCGGCGGATTGCATCCCGACCTGCCATTTCAATATTTTCTCGATCTCTGCTCCGGCCTGAAGCGACGCTTTCCGCAGGTGCATCTCAAGGCCTTTACGATGGTCGAGGTTGCGTATCTGTCGAAGCGCGCCAAGCTTTCCATTCGCGAAACGCTGGAACAACTGAAAGCCTCGGGCGTCGATTCACTGCCCGGCGGAGGCGCCGAAATTTTTGCCGATCGCGTGCGCCACATTATTTGCGATCACAAGATCGATGGCGATCAATGGCTAGACACAGCGAAGCTGGCGCACCAGATTGGTTTGAAATCGAACGCGACCATGCTCTACGGCCATGTCGAAAACGACGAAGACCGAGTCGACCACTTGCTCAAACTGCGCGCGCTGCAAGACGAAACCGGCGGCTTCCAGACTTTTATCCCGCTAGCCTTCCACCCCGACAACACCCCGCTGCAGCATCTTCCGAAGACCACCGGCATGCTCGATATGAAGCAGATCGCGGTCAGCCGTTTGGTGCTCGACAACTTTCCACATATCAAATCGTATTGGCAAATGGTGACGTCGAAGATGGCGCAGATTTCCCTGCGCTTCGGCGCCGACGACATGGATGGCACGGTAATCGAAGAAAAAATTTACCACGACGCCGGCGCAACCACTCCGCAAGGCATGCGCCGCGAAGAGTTGGAGCGCCTGATCCGCGCTGCGGGGAGGGAACCGATCGAGCGGGATACATTGTATCGGCCTGTTACGCGGACGGAGACTTCAGTTACGGTGGCCGTCTAAGACGTCCACTTCAACCGCCAAAATCCCCACAAAATTTCATTCGCAAAAATTGGCGTGCTGTTGGCATCTTTAACCCGACGGGCTAACGTCGCTGTGTCAAGATTGGCAGAAACTGGCCATGCATTCCCCATTACCAAACACGCATCGGGAGTGAGCGGAAATGCAGCAACCGCCTCCGCTTTACCAAAGCCATACCCAGGATGTAATAGGCCATTTCCCAGAGGGACAAATGTGACCAGCGGGTTGTCAGTAGTTATGAATTCTGCCCCTTCGGGCGGTCGGAATACGCGCCAAGGCTCTTTCTTCAGTAGCAAGCTCGCAATGTAATCGGTCATCTGCAACAGATCGGACAGAAAACTATTCTTTGTCTCTGCAGGCGTTTGCGCTTGTCTGATCCATTCCAAGATGGTGTTTTGCATTGTTTCGGCGGATACGGGCGTATTGAGCCTTCGTCCGAGACATTCAGCCAGTTCCTTGATGAGTTGGCTGTCAGTAACGCTCTGTTGCAACTCTACTAATATCTTTTTCCAGTTTTTACCGGCAAAAGAGCGCGATTGGGTTGCTCTTCGATACAGCAGTGCCGCATAAAACGCGAGTATCTCGCGGGAACCATGTGGCCAATGAAACAATGGAGATCTTGCACAAAGGAGAACCTCATTGCACTCGCCCTCCCGGTCCGCGAGCGTTTTCTCAAAGGACTCTTCGATCGTTCCGTCCGAGCTCACGAAGCCGAAGTAACCCTTTTCCCTTCCTTGAACGGAAGTTGCGCGCTCATCAGGTTCTTCGTCTTTCTCGTAAACCCAAAGACGCCCTGGTTTATTCTTTCCGCGCGCAGAGGGTGACGCAAACTGTTCGAGGTAAAACGCAGGAATGATGTGAGAGTTGATCAATGGTTTCGTTAAAGGGCAGCGCGTGATCGTCGCCGCCGGCTAGGTGATTTCTCGGAGCCAGCTATGTCAACCGCGCTCGCCATGGCGTGCCGCAATAGTAAATTCACCCGCGTCTGATAGCCCTTGCCGTATCCTTTCAGCCAATCGATCACATCTCCGTCAAGCCGCATGGTCACCGACCTTTTCGGCGGACGATAGAATTTACCGATCTCAGCTTTGCTCCAGTCCAGCACCTCCGGCATATCGGAGAGATCAATGTCCTCGTCTCTCATGTCCCTGATGGCGGCGAGGTCTCTTTTTTGCGCCTTGGTAAGCTTCCTCATACCTTTCCCTCTCACGTGGCGTGGCGTTACGAGCTGAAATGATCCGGATCACATCCGCTTCATCCCGCTCTCTTATGGGTGAACGACTGGTATGAACGATGAAGAGCACTGCATTCAAACCAACTGACCCAACCGTGATCCAACGTTCCTCCTCGCCAGTCGCCTCATCACGCTGCGTCAGGGCGTTTGGATCGTCGAAAGCCAGCGCCGCGGTCTCAAAACCAACTCGGTGTTTGATAAGGTTCTGCCGGTTCTTCGCTTCATCCCATTCAAAGCGCATAACCTATGTCCGGCCTCAACGTTAAGACTATCTGGCAAAGATCAGTATGTCAATACATATGTACGTACATTACACCGTATTCGGCACTAAATAACAATGGCCGGAGCGGGATTTGATCCTGCTCCGGCCACCGGATGTAAAAAAATAGCTGAAATTTCTACAGCTTCTCGAAGAACTCGCAAGCCGAGCACGAAATATAAATTCCGCCCGGCACGCCGCGCTCGCGGTCCTTCATGCGTTTGACGATGCGCGTGGTCTTGCCGCACTTGGGGCAATCCGTGCTCTTGCTTGTGTCCATGACCTTCTTGCGGTCTGCTGTTTTTGCGATCTTGGCGCCTACTGCCATGGTTCTTTTCTCCTGATGTCATCGCGCCGCGCCAACCTTCACGCTGCGCCGGTATTGTGAATGAAATGCCTTAGAAGACCTCATTTTACAGGAAGTTTGTGTTCGATGTCTCGCCCGCGCCCAACTTCACGTTGACCGTGTTCTCCGGCCCTGCTACCGTCATATGTTTGCCCTTGGGTCTTTTCATGCATTGGCAGGCCCAGAGTCTGCCGTTTATCGATATTCGTTGCTCACGGAGGTTCATCATGCCTGCCATTAAGTTTCGCGGTGTCGACTTCATTCAGTTCGATTCGCTGCTCACCGAAGAAGAGCGTCTGGTGCGCGACACCACGCGCCAGTTCATCGAAGATAATCTCATCCCCATCATCGAAGAGTGCAACCGCGCCGGCCGCTTTCCGCGTGAACTGGTCAAGCCCATGGCCGATCTCGGATTTTTTGGCGCTTCGCTCAAAGGCTACGGTTGCGCCGGTATGGGCAATGTGGAATATGGCCTGATGACGCAGGAACTCGAGCGCGGCGACAGCGGCGTACGCAGCTTTGTCAGCGTGCAATCCGGACTTTGCATGTATCCGATTTACGCCTTCGGCAGCGAAGAGCAGAAACAGACCTGGCTTCCGCCCATGCAGAAAGGCGAAAAGCTCGGCTGCTTCGGGCTCACGGAACCCGGCTTCGGCTCGAACCCCGGCGGCATGTTGACCCGTGCGCGCAAAGTTGGAAACGAATATGTTCTCAACGGCGAAAAGATGTGGATCACCTCCGGTTCTATCGCCGATGTCGCCATTATCTGGGCCAAAGTAGAAAACGAAGACAACAAGATTCGCGGCTTTCTAGTCGAGACCAATCGCCCCGGCTTTAAAGCCGACGATGTCCACGGCAAGTGGTCGCTGCGAGCCTCGGTTACTTCTGGGTTGTCGATGCAAGACGTTCATATCCCCGAATCAAACCTGCTGCCCAAAACCGATGGCCTGAAATCGCCGCTCATGTGCCTGAATCAGGCGCGCTACGGCATTGCCTGGGGCGCAATCGGCGCAGCTATGTCGTGCTATGACACGGCACTGCAATATTCGCTGCTGCGCAAGCAGTGGCGCGACCAGCCCATCGCCTCGCACCAATTGGTGCAGGACAAACTCACCTGGATGATCAGCGAAATTACAAAAGCGCAACTGCTGGTGCTGCAAGTCGGACGCCTGAAAGATGCAGGCAAAGTCGAACACCAACACATTTCCATGGCGAAACGAAATAACGTCTGGATGGCTCTCGAATGTGCCCGCATCGCCCGCGACATCCTGGGCGCCAACGGCGTCGCCGACGATTACCCGATCATGCGTCACATGATGAATCTGGAATCGGTGAAGACCTACGAAGGCACGCACGACGTACACTCGCTGATCATCGCGCAGAGTGTAACCGGGATTGACGCGTTCTAGATTTGGATATCTGCTTCTAGCTGCGCTTTCATCACTGGCATGACTCCTGATAAGAAAAGGCGGCTCACCAATGCGGTCGGATTCCTTTCCGGTGGGCTCGCGTGCATGGGCGCAGTTCGCGAGCAGGAAATCTTTTGGCCTCCGTCCGATCTGTGGGCAGGATTGCGGAACGTGCAGCGCGTCGAACTCATCGGCGGCATACTACTTATTGTCGTTATCGTAGTAAGGATCCTGCAGAGAAGCCGTTAGCCCGGATCAGATCTTTCTGTCTTGTATCGAAGCTGTTCCCATGGATTTCGAGTTTGTCGAATTTACTTCATTTAACTCTGTTCTATTTTTCGAAATAACGCGAAAACCAGTGATCTATGCGGTAGGCTTTTCTTTTGGCGGTTCCACAGCCATAAACTCCTCCGCAAACCTCCGCGCATAATTTTCCAGCAGCTCCGGTACGCACCCCTTATCACTCGAGCGCAGCACCAGCCCAGCATGGTGGTGCCGCCTGATCCGCAGACAAACTTCCGGATCGTTATATGCCGAAGTATCGGGCTCCTCCTGCCGCGCCAGCGACAAAATCACGCCTGCATACTCTTCCCGCGTCGGCGGCAACTTATAGCTGCCATCCCCACCGGCGACCTCGATGCGTGCCCACTCGCGCCATAGATTAATGCCCGTGGCTGCCTCGACCATTTCGTTGATGTAGGCTCCCCCCACGCGGGCTGCGCATTCGAGAAAATAGAAATGTCCATCGACATGGGCGCGAATGAATTCCGTATGAGCCACGCCACGGACTAATCCCAGTGCCCCCACCAAATCGCGATTGATTTGCCGTAATTGCTGATCCTCTTCGCTTCCGCGCGGTACCGTAAATGTGGTAAAGACTCCACCGCCTTGCGCCACGTTCATCGGAGGCTTGCCATACTTGCTCACGTTCGCGAAAACCAATTCGTTCTCGGAGACGATGGAGTCCACGTGGTAGACCTCGCCGGGAACGAACTTCTCCAGCAAATAAGTAGATTGCTTGTCGCCTAATTGTTCGAGCGCTGGCCACAATTCTTCGGCCGCGTGGATTTTCTTGATGCCAATCGCCGAAGCTTCCTGCCGCGGCTTCAACACCCATGGTCCGGGCACATGCTCCAGGTAATACTCAATATCCTCGTGGTTGAACACCGGTACGAAATCCGGTACGCGCACGCCCCGATCGATAGCGCGCATGCGCATAGCCAGTTTGTCGCGGAAGTAGCGCATCGTGGTCAGGCCCATACCGGGGATGCGCAGGTGCTCGCGCAGGGTGGAGGCCGTTTCCATGTCGTATTCGTCGAGGGCGATGATGCGGTCGATCTTTCGCGTGCGTGCCAGATGCGTCACGGATTGAACGATCTCGGCAAGAGAGATGGCTTCCGGCAGATAAAAAATGTCTTCCAGGCTTTCGCGCGGCCAATCGCCGTCGCGCAACTTCTCCGCCGTAAGCAGGATCACGCGGCAGCCCAGGCTTTTGCACTCCCGCATAAATTCCTGCCCTTTTTCGTAGGTGGTGATGCAGAGCAGGGTTAGTGGACGCGATCGCGGCATGAGGCTCTTTCGTAACAGGCTTGAGAGGATAGCACGGCAATCCAAAACACGGAATCGGGCATTCCGATAAGGCCAGGTAATTCTTTCAATTTCGCCCGAAATTGCGCTATAGTCTCAACCCGGCGCACTACCGTTCGCAACTTTGTTTGGAGGTTCCTATGGCTACGCAAACTCGTTCCGAAGGCAAGGCCCGCAATTTCGGGCAAAACATTGAAAGCGATTTGGCATCCCGATTTCTGCGTGTGGTGGAAGTGGCGGCCATCGCCTCGGCGCGCACCATGGGCCAGGGAGAGCGTAAGTTTTCCGATCAGGTGGCGACCGAAGCCATGCGTAAGACCATGGATTCCATTCCGATGCGCGGAACTATTGTGATTGGCGAAGGCGAGCGGGATGAAGCGCCCATGCTGTACATCGGCGAAAAAGTTGGAGCCGAGTTTCCCGATGGCCGCGAGGTGCCGGAGGTTGATATTGCCGTCGATCCGCTGGAAGGCACAAACCTATGTGCCACAGGCGCGCCGGGTTCGATTACCGTGCTGGCCGCTTCGGAGCGCGGAGGCCTGCTCAACGCTCCCGATTGTTATATGGAAAAAATTGTGGTCGGACCCTCCTGCAAAAACGCTGTCGAGATGGATGCTCCCGTAGCCGACAATCTAAAGAACATCGCAAAGCGATTAGAACGCGATGTGGAAGATCTTGTGATAATCGTGCTCGACCGCCCGCGCCACGAAAAACTCATTGCCGACATTCGCGCCGCTGGAGCGCGCATCCGCCTCATCGGCGACGGCGATCTCTCCGCTGGAATTGCCGCCGCCGTCATCGGCACGGGCGTACACGCGGTCATGGGATCGGGCGGTGCGCCGGAAGGCGTGATTACGGCAGCCGCTATTCGCTGCCTGAACGGCTATATGCTTGGACGCCTGGTGGTGAAGCCGGATCAGGAAGAACGGCTCGCCCGCATGGGCGTAAAAGATAAGAACCGAATCTACGAAGCGCAGGACCTCGCGCCCGGCAAGCAACTCATCTTCGCCGCTACCGGCGTTACCGACGGCGCTTTGCTCAAAGGTGTCCGCTTTTTCGGTGAAGGCACGCGGACTTCCTCGGTAATACTTACCCATCAGACCGGCAAAGTGCGCTTCATCGAAAGCATTCACCTCGAGAAAAGCCCCGATGTGAAGGTGAGGTTCGCATAGCGCGTAGCCTCAATCGGTACGCGCAGAAGCAATTCTCCATACTCCATGTGATCGCTTCACGGGTTGCGAAAAAACCCACATTTGAGCGTGATCGGGAAGGGCACGAGTTCCACTCGTGCCGTTAAGTCGTCCAAATTCATTGCGGCTTCAGCTGCTGAGGTTGACCTTCTCTGGCCCGAACCAGTTTTTTCCGCAGCCTGAATATAGCGATTTACACCATCCTCCGTCCGCACTGCGCCATTTGGGCGGAAATAAAACAAAACCGGGACTGCCAACGTTGAATGTCCCTAAAGTTTGACGACATTAAGCCGATGTGGCCTGTGAATGGCAGAGAGTTCTGCCGGGGTTCATTTTGCAGCAGGAATCGATTTTGAGGAGGTACTAATGTCGACATCACCGGTTTCCAACAGCTCGATATACCAGCAGTTGCAGTCGTATTTTCAAAACAGAAATAGCGACGTGCAGCAGCTTGGCCAGGCGCTCAGTTCGGGCAATTTAACCGACGCGCAAACCGCATTCAACAACATCACCACGCTGGCTCAAGGCGGTCCCTTTGCGCAGGGCAACGCCTTCTACTCGCAAACACGGGATACGGATTTTGCGGCCATTGGGCAGGCCTTACAATCGGGCAATCTCGCCGATGCGCAGCAGGCCTTTGCCGCGTTAAAAGCCACGGGGCGGAATGCCGCGCCTTATCCAACTTCGACCACAGGTTCCGGCGCCAGCACCGGTCCGGTCACTGCTCCGGAAACCGGCCCGGAGATCATTGTCAATCTGAACGGTGGAGGCGGTACAACGGGTTCCAGTGCCGCTCCTGCGGGCACAACCTCGCCATCGGGCACCGCTCCGGAAATCGTTGTCAACCTCCCCAACAGCGGCAGCGTCACCAATCCGGAGCAGATCACGATCAACATCGGCAATTCAACGTCGGGTGGCGGTGAACAAGTTTCCCTTAGCGTGGGCAATCAGGGTTCGAATCCAGGGCAGATTACCTTCAATCTGGGTGCGAACAGCAACGAACAGATTGTCCTCAATCTTCTTTCCAGCCCGGCAAGCAGCGGAACTTCCAGCGCATCCACCACCAATACAACAACTGGCAGTACCACTGGCTCTGGAATCAGCGTTTCCGCCTAAACGTGCGGCAATCCAGTCGGTGCGGCGAGCAGGAACCCTCCCCTTGCTCGCCGCATCTGCCGGTTCATAAACTCAACCCTCTGCCTAAGATACAATTCCACTCTTCTGAATCCGGCATTTTCCTCCTCGCAAAGTCCATGGTATGGAGTGGATTGTCTCTATTCTTCCCACTCGGAAAGCTATTCTTTACCCGCGGCAGATGAGACCTCTTCGGTTACAATGGAGTAGTCCGAATGATCCTACTTTCGCACTGGACACGATAGGGCAAAACGGTCGATTTTTGTCCCATTTCGGGCCAATTCTGGCTTATAAATGTTGAAAACAGAGAGCTAAAGTGTGGAGTGTCTCCTCGGAACGGAAAAGGTTTTTCGTGCCCGGATCACTTGAGGCTCAGTTTCCGGCATCAAAGTTTAGTTTCAATAGCCACAAACGTTCTGGCCGGACTTTGCAGAATGCACATAGTGGTGCAGTTGTGATTGTCATCCTGACCGAGCGTTTTTTTTGCGAAGGAGAAGGATCTCGGCGAGTTGCGCGATGCGTCGGGTTCTTCGCGGCGCAATAACGCGCGTTTAGCTCGCTTCCTTATTAAACTGCGCGATTACATAGGATGCTGCTGTGATTGGTGTCGTATTCACGCGTTTGTTACAAAACTTTGTTATACACAAAGGTTTGCAGTTCAAAGCTCATGCAAACGGATAATGCGCGGACGCATAAATTCTCAGGAGAGTGCATGAAGAAGTTAGCCAAGCTTGCCTGCCTGGCGCTGTTGGGATTTATGGCCATCGGCATGTGGGCTCAAGACGATGCCGCTCAGACTCAGGCTATGCCGGCGAAGGTGCCTGTCACCGAAGCTGCCGCGCCTGCTGCAGAGACGCCCTCCGACTACGTAATTGGAGCGGATGATACCTTACGCGTTTCAGTGTGGAAGGAACCTGATCTGACCGCGACTTTGCCCGTGAGACCGGACGGCAAAATTTCTCTTCCCCTGCTGAACGACGTACCTGCGGCCGGTCTAACGCCTATGCAACTGGCGGATTCCATTACAACAAAGCTGAAGAAGTACATTGCCGATCCCCGCGTAACCGTAGTAGTAACGGCGATGAACAGCCGCAGAGTTTTCGTCACTGGGGAAGTGACGCACTCCGGAGCCATGCCTTTACTACCCGGCATGACCGTCCTGCAGGCGCTTTCCAGCGCGGGTTTCACGCAATTTGCCAGCCTCAAGAAGATCTATCTGTTGCGTACGGAAAACGGCCGTCAAGTGAAGCTGCCATTCAATTACAAGGAAGTCGTAAAAGGCGATCATCCCGAGCAGAACATCCGGCTGCGGCCGGGCGATACCATCGTGGTCCCGTAAGGAACTTGAATGAAGATATATCGAAGCATGCTTGTCCTTTTTGTGTTCGCGGCGGGGCTCAATTCCGCCTGGGGACAGGATGCTTCCAATCCGCAATCTCCCGGTACACCGCAAACCGAACCATCCCAGCAGCCCGTCCCGGCATACGGTCAGGACAACCCGACTCCCAGCACCAACGATAACCCTCCAATCTCCGGAATCGATATGCCGAATCTCCAGCCCCATGCCGCGCCGTTGAGTTATCTGCAGGCAGGCGCGCATTTCAGCGAGTCGGTGGATTCGAATGTGGAGAACAACCTGGGCGGCTCGCAGGTCTCTTCAATTACTGATGCTCTGGGCAGTTTGGAATTGCAGCGCTTGTGGAGCAACTACGATCTCGCACTCGATTATCTCGGCGGTATCGGGTATTACAGCGCGTCTGATGTAGGTCTGAGACAGATCGAAGAGCTGGGCGTAAATCAAAAAATCACGTGGAAGCGCGGAGAATTGAGCATACGTGACGCTTTCAGCTATCAGCCGGAGGGAACATTCGGCGGCCCGTACGGTTCCGTGGGTACGGAGGGCGCGGCCCTGGGTGGGCAAAGCGCTTTCTTCGGAGGCAATGCGCTGGGCGCACTGGGCCAGGTTCCGCGCATCATGAACCTGACGCTGGTCGACATTGTAGAAAACCTGACTCCCAAGTCTTCCGTGACCGTGACGGGGGGATACGGTTTTGTGCACTTCCTTGATAATGAGCCTCAAACCGGCAACGCCTTTATCGGAAATAATCAAGTTACGGGCGAAGTTGGCTATGATCGCGTGCTGGGGCCGCATGATCAAGGTGCGTTGGTTTACGGATATCAGGGATTCCGATTTTCCACTCAAATTGATTTTCACAGCCATGTGATTCAGTTGATGTGGGGGCACCGCATCTCCGGACGCATGGATTTTGTAATCGGTGCCGGACCGCAATTTACCGAGCTTGATCTCAATGGTTCGAACGATCTGCGTATCACTGTGGCGGGCCGGGCGTCGTTGCGCTATCAATTTCCTAAAACCAGCCTGGATCTTTCCTACGATCACTACATCACCAACGGAGCCGGATTCTTTTCGGGTGCCGAAAGCGACGTCGCCAGGCTCACTGCAACTCGTCCCATGGGGCGTGTCTGGACGGCTTTTGCCGATCTTGGCTACTCCCACAATAATCGCTTCATTCCAGAGACCGCTCTACAAGTAGCGATTTGCACCCCAACGGCGACAAATCCGAATCCCGGTAGCCTGAATCCCACCGAATGTCCTGGCACAATCGCCAATACTTACGACTATGGTTTCGCCGGTGCGGGCATGCGCCGGAATCTGGGGCGGCATTTCAAAGTTTACGCAAGCTATCAATTCAACGAGTTGAGCTTCGACACTTCGTTTTGCGGTTCAACCGGACCCTGTAGCCGCATTTCGCAACGGCACGTAGGCACGGTTGGATTGGATTGGATTCCCCGGCCAATACGGCTTGACTAATTGAATGCCGGGCACAACCCGGCGAAACGAGTACTCGATCATGATACAAAATCGCGAACTAAGCATGGACGATTATCTGGCGATGCTGCGCCGCCGGATGAAAATCATTTTGATTCCTGCGCTTCTTGCGCCGCTGGCTGGTTTCGCGGTTTCCTATTTTTTCGCCGCAAAATATACCTCGCAGTCGCTGATTCTCGTGGAAGGGCAGAAAGTGCCGGAAGGCATTGTGCAGCCCGTAGTCACACAAGATCTCACCGAGCGCATCGCCACCTTGCAACAGCAGGTGCTAAGTCAGAGCCGCTTGCAGCCGATGATCGAGCGTTTGCAATTGGTGAAGCCGGGCCAGAATGTAGACGGCATGATTGACGCCATCCGGGCCAACATGACCGTGGAACCCGTCGAAACCGATCTTTCGCAGGTGGCCAGTCCCAGCAGCGGCAAGAAGAAGCCGAGCCAGAGCAGCCCCGTTCCCGGCTTTTATGTAAATTACACGGCGCCAGGCGCCCGCGAAGCGCAGCAAATCTGCAATGAACTTACCAGCTTGTTGCTGGAAGAAAATCTTAAATCGCGTGAAGATGTTGCCCGCGGCACCACCGATTTCCTGAGCAAGCAAGTCGAAGACACCAAGCGCAATCTGGATGACCTCGATAGCAAGCTGGCAGCCTTCAAAAAGCAGTACATGGGTCAGCTCCCCGGCGACGAAGACAACAACCTGAAAATCCTGATGGGGCTGAACTCGCAGCTCGATGCTAATACGCAAAGCCTGAACCGGGCGCAGCAGGACAAATCCTACACAGAATCATTGCTCGCGCAGCAGCTCACCGCATGGAAAAATTCGCAATCGGCCAGCAATCCGGTGACGCTACAGCAACAGCTTTCGCAATTACAGACGCAATTGATCGATCTTCAGGCCCGCTACACTGCCGACCATCCTGATGTGATCAAGACTCAGGCCGACATTGCGGAAGTCAAGAAAAAGCTGGATGAGATCAACAATCCCGCCGACAAAACCGCGAGCGCAACATCCGATAAAAGTTCCGCATCGGAGCCGCCCGAAATTCGCCAGATTCGCCTTCAGCTTCATCAATATGAAGATTTGATCGCGCAGGCTACCCGCGATCAGAAAAGACTTCAGGAAGAAATTTCGGTTTATCAGGGCAGGATATCGTTGAGCCCGGCGATCGAAGAACAGTACAAGCAACTGGCACGCGATTACGACAACACTCAGAAGGTTTACCAGGACTTGCTGGCGGATAAAAGCAAGTCTGACATTGCCTTAAGAATGGAGCAGCAGCAGGAAGGCGAGCAGATGCATCTGGTCAATCCCGCAAACCTGCCGGATTCACCGAGCTTTCCGAACCGTCTGTTTTTCGCCGGTGGCGGCCTGGGCGCGGGTTTTGCGCTGGGCCTCGGACTTGCGCTCTGGCTGGAGCTGCGCGACACGTCGATTCGCACGCAAGCTGACGCCGAAGCGGCGCTGGAACTCCCCATGTTAGTAGCTATTCCCTGGGTAGCGGAAACTACGTCGAATGGGAACGGCTCGGGACGCTTCTGGAACCGGAACAAACACTTGAAAGACACAAAGGAAGCAGTAAGGCTTTAGTCGAAGGTTTTTTTAGAACTGGCCATGTACAAAGAGTTTTTTAGCCTGCGGGCGAATCCGTTCAACGTCAATCCCGATCCGCGTTATCTCTTTCTGACGCGGCATACGGAAGAGGCACTGGCGTGCCTGACCTACGGCATCCAAAGCCGCAAAGGTTTTGTGCTGCTGACCGGGGAAGTCGGGACCGGCAAGACGACATTGATCAACAAGCTTTTGGAATGGCTGCGCTTGCAACAGGTCGCGACCGCTTTTGTCTTCAATTCGCGCCTGAACACGACGCAGTTTCTCGACTACATGATGGCGGATTTCGGCATCCCCTGCGAGTCGAAGGCGAAAAGTCAGATTTTGTTGCGGCTTTACAACTGGTTGCTCGATCGCTATCGCGCCGGCGAAACTGCCGTGCTCATCGTAGACGAAGCGCAGAACTTGACTGAAGAAGTGCTGGAAGAAATCCGGATGCTCACCAATCTGGAAACCTTCACGGAAAAATTGCTGCAGATCGTGCTGGTGGGCCAACCCGAACTCGAGCAAAAGCTCAAGCAGCCGCAGTTGCGCCAGTTGCGGCAGCGGCTCACCTTGCGGGCAAAAACTCATCCCCTCACGCTCGAAGAGACGAAAGCTTACATCCAGCAGCGATTGCGGATCGCGGGTTCCAACGGGCAGCAAATCTTCGATCCCGACTCTTTGCTTGCCATCCACCATTATTCCAGCGGCATTCCGCGCGTGATCAACTTGCTTTGCGAGCATTGCCTCGTCAGCGCGTTCGTGGATCAGCAGAAAGTCATTGGCCCGGATGTGGTGGAAGTTGTCGCGCGGGATTTTGATTTGGGCGGCGCAACGATTGCTGGCGCAATGGCAATCCCTTCTGTTGCCGGCTCCGAAAAAGCTGACTTGGTCGAAACCTTGCGCTCGTTGGCCAATTTGGCCGACCGGCTGCGCGAGGAAGAAAAGGACTTCCCCAGGGAAAGGAAGCTATGAGCAGGATTCACGAGGCCTTGAAAAAGGCCGAACAGGAGCGAGCGGCATCGCAGGGAGGTCCCCAGCCTGTTTATTCGGGAAACGAGATTCCCGAATCATCAACGGTATCGATCGCCGGCGAACCGCGCTTCGAATCAGCCGCACACAGCGGCGTTCCTCTCACTTCCGTAATGACGCCGCTCAGCGGTGGTCTAAGCTTGGAAACTTTGCTGGCGCGCTGCATTCCCCAACCGTGGGCTCCGGATGAGAAAACAATGTTGTTTTTTAATGGCGAGGATGGCCCGCGCGGCACCGAAGAATTCCGCACGCTCCGCTCTCGCCTCTATCACGCGCGCGAAAAGATGCCGTTGAAAAAACTTCTCGTCACCAGCGCTCTGCCTAAAGAAGGTAAATCGTTTACGGCGGCCAATCTTGCGCAGGTATTAGTGCGGCAGCACGGCCGGCGCGCGCTGTTGATAGACGCCGATCTGCGCAGTCCGCGCCTTCACATGATGCTGGGCACAACTTCATCTCCCGGACTCGCGGATTATCTCCAGGGGCGCGGCGACGAGTTCTCCGGCATGCAGCGCGGTCCGATGGAAAACCTGTTTCTGATTCCCAGCGGCGGAGAAATTTTCGATCCCTCCGAACTTGTCGCCAATGGCCGGTTGAAGCTGCTCTTGCAACGAGTCGAGAATCTATTTGACTGGATCATCATCGATTCGCCGCCCACGATCCCGGTTTCCGACGCCAGCGTTCTGGCTAAGGCCTGCGATGGCGTGCTGATGGTAGTACGTTCCGACGCGACGCCGACCGACATGGCGCGGCGCGCGCGGCAGGAATTTCCCGACGAGATGCTGGTGGGTGTGGTCCTGAACGGTACGCATGCCGAGACGGTGCCTTATACGCGCTATTACTACGATACCAATCAGAAAAATGGGAACGAGTCCAAGACCTAGGGAAGCGGGGAACTGTGATTCGGCTGTTCAAAGTCTACTATCCGCTTCGCACGCTGGTTTTACTGGCGGGCGAGGCGCTGATCGTTTGGCTTTCCTTTGTACTCGGTACAGTTCTGCGCAACCAGGACAGCTGGTTGCTGCTCAACGTTGAAGGTGGATATCTCAAAATTCTAGCTGTCACCGCCGTTGTCCTCCTGCTCTCGCATTGGTTGGATCTCTACGACTCCTCTAATCTGGATAAAAATTGGGAACAGGGCTTACGAATTCTGCTCGTGATGGGCTTCGTGTCCCTTGCGCTTTCCCTAGTGGGCTTCTTGTTTCCCACGCTGATGCCCGGCAACGGTTCCGCCCTGCTGGGACTCATCATCCTCACTTTCACTTTATTTTGCTGGCGAGGAGCGTATTCCTGGCTGGTAAGGCGTCCATTCCTGCGGGAGCGGGTTTACGTGCTGGGCACGGGAGACCGCGCTCAGCGTCTTGTCAGCGGTCTGCGGCAACGCGACACGCTGGGCATTGAGGTTGTTGGATGGACCGGCAATGTTTCGGGAGAGCTGACGCGCGAGTCGGTTGCTTCCGATCTACTCGTAACAGCGAAAGGCAAGGGCGTCCACCGTGTGATTGTCGCCATGCCAGATCGCCGTGGCACATTGCCCGTCGAAGAACTGTTGGATTTGCGTTTGGCTGGTGTGAGGGTGGAAGAAGCGACCTCATGGCTGGAGAAAATCACGGGAAGAATTGAAGTGGAGCAACTCAACCCCAGTTGGCTGATTTTTGCCGAAGGGTTTCGCTTTAGCACCTTCTTCCGTTTCGTGCGGCGGATATTGAATTTTTCTGTCGCATTGGTCGCGCTTTTGCTCTCGCTGCCGTTGTTGCCTTTCATCGCGCTTGCCGTCAAGCTGGGTTCTCCCGGGCCTGCGCTTTACCGGCAGCAACGTGTGGGCCGGGCAGGGAAGATTTTCTACTGCTACAAATTCCGCACCATGCGCCAGGACGCCGAAGCTGACACCGGCGCTACTTGGGCTACCGACGATGACCCACGCATCACTCTGGTCGGAAAGTTTCTGCGTGCCTCGCGGCTCGATGAAATCCCCCAACTCTGGTGCGTGTTCAAGGGTGATATGCATTTTGTCGGCCCACGCCCGGAACGGCCGGAGTTTGTCGATTGGTTGAGCAAAGAAATTCCCTATTACGGTGTTCGGCATATTGTGCGCCCGGGAATTACCGGTTGGGCGCAAGTGCAATATAAGTACGGCAACACGCTTGAGGATGCGCGGGAAAAGCTGCAATACGATCTGTTCTATATCAAGAATGCATCGCTCGGTCTGGATTTGCTCATCATGTTTCAAACCATCAAGATTGTGGTGCTGGGCCGGGGCGCGCGATGAAGTGGCTGTTTTGGGTGACCGCACTTTTCATCGGATATACCTACGTGGGATACATGGCATGGCTGTGGTTGCGCGCTCGATTGTTTCCGTGGCCGGTGCAGCACGGGGAATATCAGCCTTCAGTTTCTGTCGTGATGGTGGTACGCAACGAGGAAAAGTGCTTACAGCAAAAGATAAACAACTTGCTGAATCTGGATTATCCGGCCAATTTGCTGGAGCTGGTTGTAGTTTCGGACGGATCAACGGACGGAACAGAAAGAATTCTGCGGGAATGCGACGATCCGCGCTTGCGCCTCGTGCTGAACCAATTGTCGCGTGGCAAAGCTTACGGACTGAACGATGGCATTCAGATTGCCCGGGGCGAGCTTGTAATGTTCACCGATGTTCGGCAAAAAATTGAACCAAGCGCACTGCGCATGCTTGCCGCTAACTTGATAGACCAGGATGTGGGATGCGTAAGCGGGGAATTGATGTTAGGAGATATAGAGTCGGGCGAGGCGAAAGAAGGAATGAGTTTGTATTGGCGCATCGAAAAAAAAGTGCGCCAGCTGGAATCGGCTTCCGGTTCGGTGGTAGGCGCCACCGGAGCTATCTACGCAGTGCGGAGCGAACTATTAGTGAATGTCCCCGAGGGAACAATTTTGGACGATGTATATATCCCCATGCAGGTGGCGAAGCAAGGGAAGCGAGTTGTGTTCGAGCCGCATGCCCGGGCTTGGGACAGTGCAGACCTGGGCTCCGACCGCGAATTTGCCCGTAAAGTCCGCACACTAAGTGGGAACTATCAGCTTTTGCAGTTGGCTCCTTGGCTATTAAGCGGCAAGAATCCCATCCGCTTCGAATTCGTCTGCCACAAGCTGTTGCGCCTGATCGTGCCTTTCGCATTATTGGTCGCGTTTGTGGCATCCGCGCTGGCTCGCGGAACAGGCTATCGCATCCTGTGGCTTTTGCAGGTTGCATTCTATGGCGTGGCCTTGCTGGCATTTCTTCGCATGGGATCGGGACTCTTCGCCCGCGCATCCAACGCCGCATTGACGTTTGTGCTGCTGAATACAGCCGCACTGGTGGCATTCGCAAATTATGCCGCGGGGCGCAAAACGGGTTGGGGACGCTGATAAAGAGTTAGCAGAAACATTGAGGAATATTTGTGGCAACACTGGCGACGGCGATCAATAAACCGGCGGTGGAAGAAAAGAGCAGAAACACGCTGGCGTATAACGCCGTGCTGCTCTTCACCTTCCTTTATTATGTACGTCCGGAAGATCTGATCCCCGGCTTGAATGTGATTCCGCTCGAAAAGATCATTGGAGGAATTGCTTTCATTGCCCTTATCGTCACCCTGGCCTCGGGCCGCGTGAAACGAAAGCTTCCTCTCGAACTAAAACTGCTGCTCCTTCTCTTTGCCCAGTTGATCATTTCGATTCCATTCGCTTACTGGCGCGGGGGAGCATTTGCCACCGTCTTCGAGAAATTTTCTAAAGGCGTCATCGTTGCCATTCTTGTAACTCTCACCATCGACAACTTCACGCAGTTGCGCAGGCTGTTTTGGGTGCAAGCGGCGTCCTTGGTGATCATGACCATGGCGTCGATAGTGATCCACCATACCGATCAGGGACGGCTGATCGGCGCACTGGGCGGCATTTTTGAAAATCCCAACGACCTCGCCATCAATATTTCAATCAATTGGCCGCTCTGTCTGGCGTTTCTGCTCGCGGCTCGCGGGTCCAGCAAGAAAGCGATCTGGACGATCGGCATCCTCTGCATGCTGCTGGGCGTGGTTCTCACCTATTCGCGAAGCGGTTTGCTGGCCATGCTGGCGGCGGTTGCAATCTCCGTTTGGAAGTTCGGCATTCGCGGCAAACGCTCTTATCTCGTGGTCGGGGCCATGCTACTCGGGTTGGTGGGAGTAGGCGTGGTCATGGTAACTCCTCATTACATGGCCCGGATCGAGAGTATCTTTGGCGGTAAAGTTCAGGAAGCCGGTGATCACGGTTCCTGGGAAGCTCGCAAAGAATTGCTGGAAGAGAGTATTACCGAGGCAATACACCATCCTCTATTCGGCATCGGTGCCGGCAACTTTGGAGCAGCCACCGGCACCTGGCACGTAACTCATAACACGTATACGGAGTTCGCGGCAGAGTGCGGATTCCCAGCGCTGTTTCTGCTTCTCGCAATCTTGTACCAGTCTTTTCGAAATCTAAAGAGAATACGTTCGTTCCCTGCGTATGCGGGAAGTCCGGAAATTCAACTCTTTACCGACGCTTTATGGGCCAGTCTGGCGGCCTTCATGGTTGGAGCTCTCTTCGCCAGCTTTGAATACCATCTGTTTCCTTATTTTATGGTGGCGTACACATCGGTGCTATATCGGCTGACTTCGGAGTCCGTGCAAAACAGTCAGCCAGGGCAACAACAAATATCTGCGCGAGATAGAGTCTGGAAGAGATACATGGGCGAGAGTACTTATGCAAACGACAAAATCACAAAGCGGACCTAGACTCTCAGACCGTGTGCTGTCGGTCCTGCGCTGCCTCTCGTGCCAGAGCAGTCTCCGTGCGGAAGAGAGCAGTCTGGTCTGTACTGCATGCCGGCGGCAGTATCCGATCGTGAAAAACGTCGTGCGCTTCGTCGATGCCCAGCATTACGCCGGAAGCTTTGGTTTTCAGTGGCTGACTTTTCCAGAAACCCAACTCGATAACGAGCGCAGTCAACGCTCAGAAGAAGATTTTCGCCGTAGAACCGGATTTGTGCCCGAAGATTTGGCCGGCAAACTGGTGCTGGATGTAGGCTGTGGAATGGGACGGTTTGCCGAAGTTGCCACTCGTTGGGGCGCGGAAGTTGTGGCGATCGATCTTAGTCAGGCAGCGGAAGCTGCGGCCGCGAACTTAAAAGATCGAAACGCGACGTTTTTCCAGGCAGATGTTTTTCAATTGCCGTTTCAACCGGGAAGTTTCGACATAATCTACAGCCTTGGCGTACTGCACCACACACCCGATTGCGAGCAGGCGTTTAAAGTCTTGCCTCCGTTATTGAAACCCGGCGGCCGAATCGCCATCTGGCTCTACAGCAAATACAACAACTGGTACAAAATGAGCGATGTGTATCGCAAGGTCACGCGCCGTCTGCCTCCCCGGCTTTTGCACAAGCTGTGTTATGGGGTGATTCCACTCTACGGAGTTCATCAAGTCTTGCGCAAAGTTCCTGTCGCCGGCCGCTTTGCCAGCGGAGCGTTGGCCTATGCCATCCCCATGGCTTTTCACAAAGACCCTCAGTGGCGCGTACTCGATACATTTGATTGGTATTCGCCCTGGTATCAATCCAAGCACACGTACGAAGAAGTATTTCGCTGGTTCGAAGATTGCGGCCTTGAAGATCTACGGGTAATCCTGCAGCCGATTGCCGTTTCCGGTCGCAAGCCTGTCACACCGCTGAACCACCTGATACAAGAGAGTGACAATGAAAACCTCGAGGTGCAGCGATGTGCGGAATAGCCGGCATCGTTGGCCGCGAGGGCGAGACGATCACCGCGGATCAAGTCCGCCGCATGACGGACAGCATCGTGCATCGCGGCCCCGATGATGAGGGCATCTACGCCGAACGAAATATTGGCCTGGGGATGCGAAGGTTGAGCATCATCGATCTCTCCGGCGGGCACCAGCCTATTTACAACGAAGACCGCAGCATCGTCGTCGTGTTTAACGGTGAGATCTACAACTTTCTCGAACTGCGTAAGGAACTGGAGAAGCGCGGACACCAGTTTCGCACGCATTCCGACACGGAAGTGATCGTTCATCTCTATGAAGAGAGGGGCGCGGATTGCGTAACCAAATTGCGCGGCATGTTTGCCATCGCTCTCTACGACGCCAAGCGCAATGTTGTGCTACTGGCTCGCGACCGACTAGGCAAGAAGCCTCTCTACTACGCCGAACACAACGGCCGGTTGTTCTTCGGCTCAGAGATCAAAGCTATGCTCGCGGTTGCCCCTGAATTGGCCGCCGTCGATCCCGAGGGTGTGCTGCAATTTTTTTGCTACGGTTATATTCCCGACCCTTACTCGGCTTTTCGTAAAATTAAGAAGCTTCCGCCCGGCTACTTAGCGGAATTCAAGAGCGGCAAAATTCAGGTGCGCCAGTATTGGGATGTTCCAGCGTACGGCGTGCATGATCCCGGCTCATACGAAGCCTGTTTGGAGGAGATGGAAAGCCGTTTGGCAGAAGCGGTGCGCATAAGAATGATCAGCGATGTGCCGCTGGGTGCGCTTTTGAGCGGTGGAGTGGATTCGTCAATCGTAGTCGCGCTGATGGCGCAGGAAAGCTCCGCGCCGGTGAAAACATTTTCCATTGGTTTTCGCAAAGCGGACTTCAACGAAGCCGAGTATGCGCGTATAGCAGCCGAACGCTTTGGCACCGATCATCACGAGTTAGTTGTCGATCCCGACATCACCGAAACGTTGAATCATTTGACGGGAATGATGGAAGAACCCTTTGGTGATTCTTCCATGATTCCTACCTTTTGTGTTTCGCAGTTGGCGCGGCGGCACGTCACGGTAGCGCTCTCCGGCGACGGCGGCGACGAGCTGTTCGCGGGATATGACCGCTATATCGTTAATTACAAGCGCCGGCATTTCGAAGTGATTCCCGACTGGGTTGGCCGGCTTTACCGCAATCATGTATATCCCCGTTTGCCCCTGGATGTGAAGGGACGCAAACTGGCCTGGAATCTCACCCTGAAAACGCGCGAGCGCTATCTCGATGGCGTATCGTTTTTGCCTGCGGCACAACGCGATCGCGGTTTGTTCTCCGAAGACTTTGCCGCTAACACACGAGATCGAACCGATCCATTTCATCAGTTTGAAAAATATTATGACCATGCTCCCGCGACTGACCTCTTGAGCCGGCTGATGTATTTGGACACGAAGACTTATCTCCCCGCCGACATCCTGACCAAGGTGGACCGCATGAGCATGGCGAATTCTCTCGAGATGCGCTGTCCAATTCTCGATCACGTCTTCGTGGAGTGGGTCGCGGGCCTGCCCTTGAAATACAAATTTCGCAACGGTACGCGAAAATTTATGTTCAAGCGCCTCGCTGAGCGGTTGGGCATACCACCGGAACTTCTCAATCGCCCTAAGCAAGGTTTTTCCATGCCGCTGGTGCATTGGATGCGTAACGAATTGAAACCCATGCTGGTCGAAATGCTACTCGAACCTCGCACTTTGCAGCGCGGATATTTCAAGCCGGAAGCGATCCGCAGTTTGCTGGAAGAGCATTTTCGCGGCCGCCGAAATCACTCCGGTGTGCTCTGGATCTTGCTGGTATTCGAACTCTGGCACCGTAATTTTCTTGAAGCCAGGGGATACACCTCGCATGATCGAACGTCAACATTGGATTCTGTATCAGCCTGCGATGCGGTTCCCTCAGCCAGAATGGCGCGTTAGCTTCCATGCCGAACGTTTCCCAATCAGCGATGCTGCCCGCAAAGAACACGCCAGCTGCGAACCGTGGGGGATTGCGAAGCAAAGCCCCGGTATTCGTGCTCGGGTGTCCGCGCTCGGGCACGACGTATCTCTATCACGCATTGCTTTCAGCCGGAAACTTCGCCATCTATCGTACCGAATCCGAAGTCTTGCACGTCCTCGAGCCTCGTTTCGGTGATCTCAGCGTAATGCGAAATAAACAGCGTCTGCTCGAAGCCTGGTTTAACAGCCGCTTGTTTACGCTTACCGGTTTGCAGCGCGCTCCGGTGGAAACTCGGGTGATGAACGAATGTCGCAACGGAGGCGACTTTCTCCGCATTGTGATGGAAGAGACTGCGCGCCATCAAGGAGTGGAGCGATGGGCGGAGTGCACGCCCGATCATATTTTGTACCTTGATCGTATTCGACAGACCTTGCCAGATGCGCTGGTGGTCCACATCATCCGCGATGGCCGCGATGTTGCGCTCTCCATGGAGCGTCAGGGATATCCGCAGCAGCTAGCTTGGGATCGTTCGCCGCGGCGCATGGTGGCCGGCTTGTATTGGGAGTGGATGGTTCGCGAAGGACGCAAAGGCGGATCAAGGTTAGGATCGAACTATATGGAGGTTCACTTCGAAGATTTAATTGGGAATCCGAGAGAAGTTTTGACTCAAGTCGGCAATTTTATTGGCCAGGAATTAGATTTCGACGAAATTCGAAGAGTTGGAATCGGCTCCGTAAGCGAACCAAACACGTCGTTTCAGGAAGAATCTAAAAACAGCGGCTTTAGTCCCATCGGCCGATGGCGAAAGTTTTACTCTACACAGGAGCTTTTGCAATTCGAAGCGCTGATTGGCAATTCGTTGCGAGAATTTAATTATGAGCTGGAATCTCAGGATCCTTCGCCCAGCCTGCGTTTGAATGCTATTCGCGCCCAATATCACGCATTTTTCCGTGCCAAATTTTACGCGAGAACGAGAACGCCATTGGGACGACTCTTCGTTACTAAAGACCTGTCGTGGATTTAGGGTTTCAGGCGAACCTGATGAAAGAATCGGCACAAATTCCGTCAAGTGAAAGCGCTTCTCCGCCGGTCGTTTTTTTGATGACCAATACGCTTGAAACGGGCGGAAGCGAGCGACAATTCGTTACGTTGGCGAACGCGCTTGACCGAAATAAATTTTCGGTAAAGCTCGGATGTTTGAAACGTATAGGGCCATTCGTCAACGAAGTGAGCGACCTCGGTGAATTTTCTCCCGGCGGAAGTCTGTTTGGTTCCCGGTCATGGCAGACCCGTATTGCCTTGTCGCGATTCTTGCGCAAGAACAATGTAGCCGTTGCGCATTCGTTCGATTTCTATTCCAACCTCATGCTCATTCCGGCCGCACGTTTTGCTGGTGTACCGGTTGTGCTGGGGAGCCATCGCCAGTTGGGTGATCTGCTAACTCGAAGACAATTTCGAATACAGAATGCAGCCTTCCGTCTTTGCGACCGCGTAGTATGCAATTCGCTTGCGGCAGCAGGAAGATTGCAAAGCGAGAGATTGAACCAACAAAAACTAATTGTCATCGGCAATGGACTCCCCGCAGAGTTATTTGCGAAAGCGGTACCAGTTTTGCCGCGCGATCCAGAAGTCGTAACTATCGGAATGATCTCGCGCATAAACCATCGTGAAAAAAAGCACGAAATGCTAATCCGTGTGGCCGCAAAGCTGGTGCCACAATTTCCGCGATTACGTTTCGTGTTTGCTGGTGATGGCGCGTTGCGCGCAGGTTTGGAAGAAATGGTAGGGCAGCTAGGGTTGTCGAGTAATTTTATCTTCCTCGGTGATCGCCGCGATGTTCCAGCAGTATTAGCGTCGCTCGACATCAGCGTTCTGCCATCATCTTCCGAAAGCCTTTCCAACGTGATCCTGGAGTCGATGGCCGCGGGTGTGCCCGCAGTTGCCGCCGATGTCGGCGGTAATCCAGAACTTGTACAGAATGGCAAAAATGGATTCTTGTTTCCCGAAGGTAACGAAGATCGGTTTGCCGCCGCTCTCCAGACTTTGATAACGCAACCGGAATTGCGTAAACAGTTTGGAACGCGTGCACGGGAATTAGCCGTGTCGCAATATTCAATCTCGCGCATACGGGATCAATATCAAGAGCTTTACACCAGCCAGCTTGCGGCAAAAAGCCCGAAGACTCATCCTGCGCTCGCATTGCAAGCGACCAGCACAGGAAAGCAAGGGTCGCTGCGGTGAAAAAAATCCTGCAAATCGGCAATTGGCCTCCGCCGGTATGCGGTTGGGCGATGAGCCTGGTTGGACTGCGGCGTGAGCTGGAGGCCCGCGGCTGGGATTGTCCGGTAATGAATCTGAATGAAAACCGGAAGGTGCCGAGTGCCGAATATATCGATGTACAGAATGCGGCCGACTATTTGTTTAAAGTTTGGAAATATGTTTGGCGCGGCTATGCAGTGCACGTAAGGGTCAATGGCGAAACGAAAAAAGGATACATACTGGCTTTGGTAGCACTGGGTTTGGCCCGGCTGGCAGGAAGGCCCGGCTTGCTGACCTATTGCGGCGGACATCAACAGAGTTTTTTCCCTGCGCCAAAGTATTCATTCCGCTATTTCGCTTTCGCTCTTTTGTTTCGAATGCCAGCACGAATCTACTGCAATAGTGAACCGGTCAAACAGGCGTTGCTTACAACCGGAATTGATCCCCGGCGTGTCCTGCCAATCCCTCATTTCTCCGCGCAGTACGTTCAGTTCACGCCGGTTGCTCTACCTGAAAGCGTCAACGCTTTTTGCGCAAATCTGGAAGGCGCTTTTTTTGTTTACCTCTGCTACCGCAAGGAATACATGCTGGAATTTCTTGCCGAAGCGATGCGCCGCTTCCGAAGTCAGTTTCCAAGAATCGGATTCTTACTGGTAGGTACAAGCGACCGTGAACTCGAACCGTTGCGGCAGTTTTTTAAAAATGAAAAACTGGAAGACGCCGTATGCATCACGGGTTCCGTCGCGCACGATGTTTTCCTTTCAATGCTGACCCAATCGCTGGCATGTATTCGCGTGCCGATGACGGACGGCGTGTCTTCATCAGTTATGGAGGCTCTCGCCTTAAGAGTGCCCGTACTGGCCAGCGACAACGGTGCTCGCCCGGCAGGGGTGGAACTATGGCGGCGGGATGATCCTGACTCCTTACTTAAATTAATGATTGAAGCAGTACGAAATCATTCCGCGATGGTGGCTCGGATGCCGGAGTTATTGGCGGAAGATAATACAAAAAAACTCGCTGACGACATTGAGAAAATCTGCGATCGTCGATCTGAGTCGAAAATCGCGAGCCGCGAAGGCGCGATCACGCGAAGTTAATTTCCTGACTTGCCAGGTTTCTGCTCACCGGATGGTTCTCGCAGCATGAGTGCGCGCAATCGATCATAGGCTACATTGCCGAACAGATTTCTGGCGCCGCTCCGGACCGACTCAAGTAATCGCATTTTTAACAACGCTCTTCCAGTACATATTCCCTCGAAGGCAGCATCATTAAAGCTGCGCAGTATTGCGACTCTTCCCAGCAGAAATGGATTGGTTGATGGAGAATTAGCGTAAGAACGGCTCGTAGCCATTGTTCGATATCCTGCTTCCTGCACCACTGCAATTGTTCTGGAATCGTAACGTCCACCGGGACAGGAAAAATGCTCTACCTTCTTGCCGATCAAGTCTTCCAGTGTTTTTCCCGCATCCACGATTTCACGCCGCAAATCGGAAGGCTTTAGATCATTTAAATAAACGTGACTCATAGAGTGGCAGCCAATTTCTAATGCAAGAGAACTTAGCTCCCGCAATTGCACTGGCGACATATAGCCTTTTAGGCCGATGCGGCCGGCGGTAATGTAAAACGTGGCATTAAATCCCGCTTCTTTGAGAATCGGTGTAGCAGTAATGAAATCGGTTTCGCAACCGTCATCGAAGGTAATGGCGACAGCTTGAGTCGTGGTAAAAGAGAGTGCTTCGCTTACGTTGAAACCGCTCCAGCCGTTTTCTCGCAGCCAGGCAATCTGCGCTCGAAACTGCTTTTGCGGCAGAACGTAGCGCACATATCCCGGCTCGGATTGGCAGAGTCCTCGCCCGGGCGACTCCAGCTCGTGATACATCAAAAACACGATGTCATGGGACGCCATCAAAAAATCCTGCGTAACTGCGCTTTGATTGATTGCGGAACACGAATGCCAAATCGATCCAATGTTTTCTTGCCATCTTTAAAAAACTCACGCATGCGAGATGAGCGTGCATGCGTGCGGTCAAACTCTTCGAGAACTGTCTGTGGCAAAAGGCCGCTGGAAGGCAGGCTCAAATCGTCTTTCTGAGCGGTATATTTTCCCGAGATAAGAGCGTTCATGATCGCATCAGTTTCAGCAGAATCGCAATCGAGGTGAATAAAGAAATTGCGAAATTGTTTCTTCCAGTGCAAATCCAGTCCATAAAAGGCGCGCATCTCCGGAGCACGTTGTTTGAGCTTTTGCAACAAAGCAAACGTGCCCGAGCGCGGCGCATACTGCCCATCATATTTTGAGTTCCAGGTTTCGATACCTTGCGGCAGCGTAGAAAAGCTTTCAATCCATTCAAAGAAATCGTCCTTCGGGTGAGCAATCACCGAGACTGCGCTGTCGCACGTATCTATGTGCCGGATGACTTCTTCCGGCTTGGTACTCGCGGTAAGTTTCGTGGCGTGGTAGCCCAAAATATGCATATTGCGTTCGCACCTGAACTCAAGCCCCGGCACGATTCGAAAGTTCGAATCAGAAAGCGATTCGCACTCTGCGACATAGCGTGCCAAAGATTCCTCGTCAAAATATTCGGCATGATCCGTCATGCAAACAAATGAGCAGTTCTCGGCAATAAAAATATTTCGAACCTCCGCCAAGGTGAACTCGCCGTCCGAGTATTTGCTGTGGATGTGCAGAACGCCTTTGAGCATGAGAGTCTACTTTGAATCTTTTTCGATCCAGCGGCGCAACAGATTTGCCCAGTCTCCGAATTCAGGCAACGGATCATTCCATTGGAACAGATCGTGGTACGTGCCGGGAATCGGCGTAAGCACATCGAGTAAAGTGCGCAGCTTTGTGGGATAACGATCAGGGTACCCCGCTGGCGACCCTTTCCAGACTTCCACGAGATGGCGCGCATCGCCAAGCAACCAGCGACATCGCACACCTGCTCGATATTCCGCACTCCGCTCCACATCTCCGTGTTCCGCCATTTGCGCCAACAAAGCGGGAAAATCAACTCCCGCATAGCAGGCTAGAGCCAACGAATGCCAGAAGCGCCCATTGACCTCCATAAAAACGGCCGGAAAGCTTGGCTGTTTGCGGTATTCCACCATCGCCACGCCATGCCAGCGCAGGGCAGACAGAATGCTCAAAGAATACTTCCGAATTTCTGGATCAGGCTCAACGCTGATTCGCACCGCACTTCCCGATCCCGTTGGATAAACATCGCGAATTCGGCGGTGCGTAAATTCCGCTCGCAGTTCGCCGTGATGCATGAGGGCGAAATATCCTGTGCCTTCACCCGCAACGAACTCCTGGACCAACACAGCCGAGGAGCGTTCGCTAATCTCAGCATAAGCCGTATTGAATTGTGCGGCATTGCTCGCATAGCGAGGACGGCCTCCCGTACGCACAGCTCCTGCTCGCGAAATCTCCTCCGAGGCTCGCGGTTTCAAGACGACTGGATAACGAATCGAGCGCGCGACATCGCCGGCCTGCTCATGGTTGAGAACCGTGATCGTCTTGGGAGTAGGGACGCCCAACGATTCAGCTAAACGCGTCGTTTCTTCCTTGTTAAATGCGCGGAGCAGGTCGTTGTGATCGGGCAGAATCAGTCGCGCTCCGGCAGCAATCAGTGAATCCCGATGGCTCGACAGCGGCAAGGTCGTGGCCTCAGTCATCGGAAGAATCAGAGTTCCCGGCCGCTGCCGCACGAAATCAGAAATGGCCGCAATAAACGCATCAATTTGCTGTTGCGGAGGCGGATAGCGGAAACTACCACTGCTTGCGCGTGACCATCCGGCCTTCGACCATGGTGTCGATTCTCCCACGTAAACCGTATGACCCGCGCGAGCCAGCGACCTGACGGCCGCGACCGCCTGGTTTTGATTTCCATCCAGCACCAGAATGTTCATGGGACAGAGTGGGGAAGCGGCGCATTCGAAGTTTCACTCTCGCTGACCTTCTGTAATACTTGAGCAAAGCTTATAGCTATATTCGACCAATCAAACTGCACGGCAAGCCCGGCTGCGGCTCTCTCATACGCTTGGCGTAGCGTAGCATCCTTTATCAGCCTGAGAACGGCATCCGCGAATGAGGCAGCATCATCCGCCAGAATCAAATCTCGTCCGCTCTCCACTTTTAACCCTTCTGCACCGATCGAAGTAGACACTACGGCCTTTCCCATGGCCATAGCTTCAAATATTTTCAGCCGCGTACCTCCGCCAATACGCAAAGGCACAATCACTACGGTAGCATCGCGCAGGTAATCCCCAACAAAAGGAACAGTGCCTGTAACCTGAACCCGCTGCGAAGCAAGTTGCTGTACACGGGGATGAGGATCGCGTCCGACGATTTGGAAAACCGCCGCCGGAAATTCACTGCGAATGCGCGGGAATATATCGCGGCAGAAATAAATCACAGCATCGATATTCGGTTCCCAATCCATAGAACCGGTGAAAACAATACGCGGTGGATTCGCTGTTGCCGAAGGCGCCACAGTATATTTCTGCGTGTCTACCCCGGTGGCGATCACGCTGATGTCGCACCGCGGAACCATAGCGAGCATCTGCTGCCGGTCGTGATCGGAAACAGCAATAATATGCTGAAACCTTTCTAGCGTGCGCTTTTCGTAACGTGCCATCTTGCCCGCTTCGATTTGATAGGCAATACGCTTGACCCGATTGGACTCAGCAGAGGCCATCCGCCGCCAGAGCGCAGTCTCGACATTGTGTTGAAACAATACCGTAGGCGCACTAAACACATCCGGAAAATTCAGTGAAGCTGAAAGAAAGTCACAGACTGCCACGTCAAACTGCTTTTCACCAAGCAAAGAAACGACTGCTTGTCGAACCGTTGGATAAGCGAACTTCGTTACCGCAAACGGGGCGGGATCGAATGCAGAACGCAGGTATTTTGCCGATTGTGCCAAAGCGCTCCCACCAAGGCTTGCGGCCCAAACCGTTTTCGCTCCAGGAAATTCCTGAAGAATGTCTGCCTCGTAACTTGAATCTTTTTCCCCTCCATAGTAGGTGAGCAGGCTGACTTCGTGAGTGCGAGCGAGATGGCGGAGTATGTTATAGGAACGAATCTTGCCGCCGGTGTCTACCGGTAAGAGTTTGCCCGCTTTTACCCAGAGAATGCGCACGCGATTACCAGCAAATACCCTCGTAGTTGTCGACGGCAGGCCTGCGCGACTTCTCCAGGTTTACCAGGTCGATCACGACATGATCTGGACGAAGGTGCGCCTGAAGTTGATCGCGCGCAATACCACGAGTACCAATCACAACCACTTCGGCAGCACGAAGTATCCGAGCGAGATCGCTTTCCAGCAACGACCCGATGTGGGGAATCGCCTGCTCGATGTATTCACGATTCGAGCCAATGAGCCGTCCCAATGAAACATTCTCATCCCATATCTTCAGATTGCGGCCTTCCCCGAGAAGGTGTTTTACCAACTGCACCTGCGGACTTTCGCGCAGATCGTCGGTTGCAGCCTTAAAGCTGAGTCCAAGAATGGCGACATTTTTCTTGCCCGTATCGAGCACCATTTCAATGGCGCGCTGCAAGTGCTCGCCGTTGCTCGGCATGATCGATTCGAAAAGCGGCAACTTGACGTCAAGCTCTTTGGCGCGATAAATGAGCGCGCGAACGTCCTTGGGAAGGCAGGAACCACCAAAAGCAAATCCCGGTTTTAAATAGCTTGGAGATATATTTAATTTGTTATCGGCAGTAAAAATTTCGGTAACCGCCTCCGCGTCAACATCAAGCTCTTTGGCCAGCGTTCCAAATTCATTTGCAAATGCTACTTTCACCGCGTGCCACGCATTGCATACGTATTTCACCATCTCGGCGGAACGGAACGATGTTTCAAAGAGTCGTCCGGGAACCCATGCATAGAGTTCGTGCAGAACCGCTGCATGTGCACTTTCTGCGGCGCCAATGATGGTCATCGAGGGTTCCATGAAGTCCGATACCGCCGTGCCCTCTCGCATGAACTCAGGATTCACGCATACGCCAAAATCTTTTCCCAGGCGTTTACCGCTGCTTTGTTCTAGCACAGGAATAACAATAGTTTCGGCCGTACCGGGCAGCACCGTACTGCGAAGAACAACGAGATGAAAACCATCTTTGACTTTCAATACTTGGCCAATGTCGCGGCAAACAGGCTCAACGTGGCCAAGATCGAGTTTACCGCTGCGAAGACTTGGAGTGCCCACGCACAGAAACGAGATGTCGGTTTGCATAACCGCCGCTGCGGAATCTGTGGTTGCTCGGAGCAACGAAGCTTTGTGCGCCCGCCCCACCAATTCATTGACGCCCGGCTCAACGATCGGACTGCGGCCCGCATTCAATTGATCCACCTTAAGCGGGCTTAGATCGACGCCGGTGACGGAATGTCCCTTGGAGGCGAGACATGCTGCGGTAACCGAACCTACATATCCCAGCCCGAAAATGCTGACTGCTCTGCTCATAACGTCCAGTAGTATGGATTGTTCCCGCGGCGATACGCAGCCGGAGGCAGGTTTCGCACAATCAGACAGACGGCGTATCTTCGGCCAATGGCCGCATCCAGCCTGAGTTGCAAATCTTTGCGCCTCGGCTGTTCCAACGATGTAAAGCGCGAATTCATCATATACGACCTGGAGTCCTTGGATTGCAGCCTCTAAAACTTTTCTTCATAAATTCGCAATGTCGAATCGAAATTCAAGTAAGGTGATGAGGAGCTAGTGAGGGAAACGTAATCGCGCAAGCCTGCTGAACCATGAGACTTAGGGATTGGCGACAACTTAAAAACCGGCTGGCTCGAATGGATAGGGAAGAGCTGCGCGATAGGGCTCGTCAGGAAATTAGCAAAAGGCGAGATCAATTATTGTCGAGCCTCGAATTTGATTTTATCTCGCCCCTGCACGGGTTGAACTCACTCAAGCCAGGCGGCTTCTTCTTCAGTCCAGATTCTATTGGTCCCGTGCTCGATCTTCTACGCGAGAGGCTTCCGGGACAAGTCGAACAAATTATTCGGCAAGCGGAAAAAATTTCCCGGCATCGTTTCGATCTTTTGGGATATGAAGACCTCGATTTCGGCAATCCCATCGACTGGCATCTGGATCCGGTTCACGAGAAGCAAGCTCTGCAAAAAGTTTTTTACAAAATTCGCTATCTGGATTTTGCGGAAGTTGGCGATAGCAAAATTACGTGGGAACTGAATCGCCATCAACATTTTGTAACCCTGGCGAAAGCTTACCGATTGACTGGCAATGAACGTTACGCGGACGAAATCTTTCGCCAGTGGCGCGAGTGGCAAGCTGCGAATCCTTATCCAGTCGGCATCAACTGGGCCAGCAGCTTGGAAGTTGCTTTTCGAAGCCTGGCCTGGATATGGACTTATTATCTGCTGCAAGGTACGCAACATGCTTCCAGGTTCCACGACCACTGGCTCTCAGCTTTGGCGTTGCATGGCCGCCACATCGAACGATACCTTTCTACCTATTTTTCTCCCAACACTCATTTGCTTGGCGAAGGCGTTGGCCTGTTTTTCCTCGGAGTACTCTGTTCGGAACTGCCCACTGCCAAACGCTGGAAATCACTGGGCTGGGAGATTGTGCTGCGGGAGAGTGGCCGCCAGGTCCGCGCCGACGGCTTTCATTTCGAGCAATCCACTTATTACCACGTCTATGCGCTCGATTTGTTTTTGCACTCCTACGTGCTGGCAAAATTGAACGGCATTGCGGTTCCGGCAAGCTTTGAAACCACCTTGGAAAAGATGCTGGCTGCTCTTTATCTGCTGGGCCGAAGTGGTTCACCGCCGCGCTTTGGCGATGACGACGGCGGGCGTGTCTTCGATCCGAGGCGGAATCGCAGCGAGCACATGTCAGATCCGCTGGCCACGGGGGCAGTTCTGTTCCATTGCCGCGACTACAAGCTTCTTGCTGCTGGATTGCGTGAAGAAACGATTTGGTTGCTGGGAGCTGAAGGGGCACGGCAGTGGGATGAATTGCATGCGAGTCCAATTAATCTTGAATCCGCGGTTTTGCAAGAATCTGGCTTCTATCTTCTTGCAACGCGGAAACCACCGATGCAGCTTGTGGTCGATGCCGGTCCGCAAGGCACGCAAAGTGGTGGACACGGCCATGCTGACGCTTTGAGCGTTTGCTGGACAAGCGAAGAACATTCGTTACTGATGGATGCTGGAACCTACGAGTATGTCAGTAATGACAATGCCCGCGATTTATTTCGTGGAACCGGAATTCACAACACGCTGCTTGTCGACGAAACAAACCAGGCGGAGCCTGCTACCCCATTCTCCTGGCAGCGGCTCACGCAAACCAAAGTTGCGCAGTGGATACAAAGCAAAAATTTTGATTTGCTGGTTGCAAGCCATGATGGTTATGAACGCTTGGCTAGTCCGGTTATCCACTGCCGCTCTGTCTTCTCTCTGAAAAACGGCACCTATCTTGTACGTGATGTTGCGACCGGCGAAGGGAAGCATCAACTCGAAAGTTCCTGGCATTTGGGACAAGATGTTGAGAGAAAAGAAGGAAATATCTTTAGCGTGAAGCACTCATCAGTGCGCTTCGCACTTCTACCTGCACAGAGCCAAGGCTGGACCGAACGAGTTTGCCACGAAGAGTGGTCGCCGGTTTACGGCCAAAAAAAGCCGATGACTGTTTTGAAATACAAAGCTGTCACGGAATTGCCGGCCGAGTTCGCGCTCCTGCTGGTTACATTGCAAGAAGCTCATCGAAATCTAGGATCATTCACGCGTATCCCGGGAAATGACTCAAGAGTCAGCATCTACGAATATGCGACAGAATCGAATAGGTGGTCTTTTTTTTTCGCGCTATCCGGAGTGCGGTGGCATTACGATTCCATATCCAGCGACGCCGAATTTGTCTGCTGGAACCGGAAAACTGGAAGTGCGGACCAGCAACTAATTCAATGCAACGGCAGCTATACTGAAATTGCAGGCCAGCTCGAATTGCGCTGCAGGCAGGCCGTTCCATGGTGTGAGGTGGTTTTGGAAGGTGGAAGAAAAACAGTGTATTCCTCGAATCCTGATGCGATGAAAACATCCGGATGATTTGAGCCAGAAAAATAACCAGTGCTCACGTTGGAATAGTATGCGGAATTAGCTGGAAATTGTATGTGCGGAATTTGCGGCATTTTTTTCGTCGATCGACAATCCTGTGTTGACAGGGATGCGCTCGCTCGTATGAATCGAAGCATCGCGCATCGCGGTCCCGACGACGACGGGTTTTTTCTCGAAAAGAATGTAGGTCTGGCCATGCGGCGGTTGAGCATCATCGACGTTAAATCCGGCCACCAGCCACTCGCCAACGAAACCGAAGATGTGTGGATTGTTTATAACGGAGAAATCTACAACCATGCGGAGTTGCGTCGCGACCTCGAGGCCAAAGGGCACCACTACCGCACTCGCAGCGATACCGAGACAATAATTCACCTTTACGAGGAATACGGCAGCGATTGCGTGAAGCACTTGCGAGGCATGTTCGCCTTTGCAATCTGGGATCGTAAAAAGCAAACGCTCTTCGCCGCGCGCGACCGTTTTGGTATCAAGCCCTTCTATTACCGGTGGGATGGGCGAGTATTTCTCTTCGGCTCGGAGATTAAGGCGATTCTCGCGTTTCCCGGCGCAAACGCTGCATTTAATCGTTCCACGCTCGCGGAATATCTGGCTTTCGGATATATCACGGGGCCAGAAACGATGTTCGCACGAATCCAGAAGTTGATGCCTGCTCACACTTTGGAACTCAAGCAGGATGGTGAGCTGAAAATCGATCGATATTGGGATCTAAACGCGGAGGTAAATGACTCAAACTCGCGCCAATACTACGTCAACGCGTACCGCGACTTATTTGAGGCAGCTGTTTCTTCGCATCTGATGAGCGATGTCCCCCTCGGCGTATTTCTCAGCGGAGGGCTCGATTCCAGCGCAGTGGCCGCGCTTACCAAAAAGCTGCGAGGAGATCGTATTCAGACCTTTTCAGTCGGATATGGCGAAGAAGCATTCAGCGAACTCGGTTATGCGCGAGAAGTCGCGGCGCACATCCAGTCTGATCATCATGAAGTCCGCCTGAGCCGCGAAGAGTTCTTCGCAAGCTTGCCGAAACTGATCTGGCACGAAGACGAGCCCATCGTATGGCCTTCCAGCGTTGCCTTATACTTTGTAGCGCGTCTTGCCAAGAATTACGTCACGGTCGTGCTCACCGGCGAGGGAAGCGATGAAACCCTTGCGGGCTACACTCGCTACGCGTGGACATTGATGAATTCGCGCATGGACAAGGTGTATCGCTCCATGACGCCCAGTGCGCTTCGCAGGTTCATACGCGAGACAATCGAAGCGAATCCACTCAGCGCTTCGCTCCATCGAAAATTGGGGCATACTTTTCTGGCGCGCAATGGCGAATCCTGGCCATCTTTTTACTACGATAATTTCTTTTCTGCGTTTGCCACTTCTGAGCAGCTTGAGTTGTTGACGCCGGAAGCGGCCGCTGCCGCGGGTGACGCATATGCCGGATCAATGGCAGCCTGGGAAAGATCGCGGGGCGACACGTTGCATCGCTTGCTCTATGCCGACATCAACAGTTATCTGATTGAACTCCTGATGAAGCAGGACCAGATGAGCATGGCCGCCTCATTGGAAAGTCGCGTCCCTTTTCTGGATCACAAGCTTGTCGAGTTCACGGCGACGATTCCTGCCAAATACTCGATCCGGGGAATGGCCGGGAAGTTCATCTTGAAAGAAGCGGTGGAGGATATTCTGCCGCGATCCATTGTGTATCGAAAGAAAATGGGATTCCCCACACCTTGGGAATCTTGGCTCTCCGGTTCGCAACTCGACGATCTGGAGCGCATGTTGCTCGACCCTAAAAGTATTGAGCGCGGGTTCTTCCGGCCGGAAGCAATAAAACAAATCTTCGCCGAGCACCGGCAAAAATCGCAAGATCACGCGAATCGCATCTGGCGTCTTCTGAATTTTGAAATCTGGCATCGGATCATGTTCGAGGGCGCGCCGTTGGAAAACACAATTGCGTGCGCCTCGAATCCGGCGGCGGCACTCACCCCGTAGGAAGGCCATAACGAAACGATGCGAAAGTTCCTGCGGCGAGTCGCGTTAATCACACTCAAGAGCGGCGGTGTTTTCAGCCTGGTTCAAAACAGCAAATGGCGGCAAGAGCGCCTGCTCATTCTCTGCTATCACGGCGTTGCTATCGAAGACGAAAGTGAGTGGCGCCCCGCACTCTATGTTACCTCGCAACATTTAGAGCGGCGATTGGAGTTTTTGAAAAAGGGGAATTATGCCGTTCTCTCTCTCAATGAAGGATTGGAACGGCTTCATCGAAAAGATCTCCCTCCTCGAAGTGTCGCCATCACATTCGACGATGGAACGTTCGACTTCTATCGACAAGCGTATCCACTTCTCAATCAATTCGGATTTCCAACAACCGTTTATTTGACCACTTATTACAGCGAATTTTTGCGCCCAGTATTTAACCTGATCTGCTCGTACATGCTATGGAAGGTGAAAAATCGCGGACCAATGGACCTGCGTGAATTCGGCCTGGAAAAGGCCGTAGCGCTAGGTTCAAATGAGGCCTGCCTAGATACCGCAAACAAAATAGTGCAGTGGGCTGACAGTCAAAATTTGACCGGCGCACAAAAAGATGAGTTGGCGGCAAAGCTAGCCGGCTGCCTGCATATCGATTACCAGGAATTACGCGCAAAACGTATTCTGCAACTGATGAATCGGCAGGAGATTAAGCAACTCTCCGAAGCGGGAATCGATTTCCAACTCCACACGCATCGTCATCGCACACCCGTGAACGAAGAACTGTTTCGAAAGGAAATACAGGACAACCGCGCATGGATAAAGTCTGCAACTGGAAATATAGGCAGGCATTTCTGTTATCCCAGCGGCGTTTACCGGCGCGAGTTTCTACCGTGGCTTTCGGCTGAGCAAGTTGTCTCGGCTACTACGTGCGAAACCGGCCTCGCAACTGCGCGCGATAACCCCTTGCTGCTCCCGCGAATGGTGGATACAAGCGGACGCACAGACTTGGAGTTCGAAAGCTGGCTGGCCGGAGTCGGCGAATTTCTACCCAGCCGCACGCGCGCGCGTAATTTATCCGATTAATTTCGAGAGAGCGATGGCTAGGGCAGAATTTTGTTCAAAGCTAGACCGCTCCTAGCGTGGCCGCATTTACCGCATCGATGTCCGCGCCTATATCTTTATGATCGCTGCCGGCGCCGCTATATTTCGAAGGCTCCTTGCACGAAGTGTTTTTCTGTCTGCACAGGCGAAAGTCATCGTTCCCCGTGCCCGTGTTCACAAAACCAACTGCGCCAATGTTTTTAGGGAAAAAGTTCCCGCGTGGCCATGGGCCATTTCCATTGATGATTGCATTATTGGTAAAAGTAACCGTTTTAAAGCAATCTTTTAGAACCGCTTCCGGCCCGCGTTTTTCGGGCTGAAATGCGCAGTTTGCCAGACCTCCGCCCGTCGATGACATCTCCGTTCCCAGTGCGCCAACCAGATTGTTGGTGAAGACAAAATTCTGAGCGTGCTCCTGTTTCACGCCAAGATTCAGAAAAACGCGGGAAGAAACCGCCGTGATGTGATCCATTCTTAAGTCTTTCAACGCGGGCACGTTGGAAATCATTACCATGAACGCCCCGAACCCATCGTACTTTTCGCCATTGATGTCGTCGATCACAAGATCGTGAATACTGTAGCGTTCACCGGCCGTGGCTGCGGCTCCGCCGGTGGCCGGGATATTGGCAATTTCAAAAGCGCTGCCGATGTGAGCCACTTTGCAAAATCGAATCGTGATGTCCGTAACCCGGCACAGCGGGCAAAGGTTGTCGCGTCCCGATCCGTTGTTCTGATTTTTCGGCGTAAGGACGATGGCAAAACCGGTTTGCGAAAAACCACCCCAACTATTTTCCAGAATGTTGCCTTCGAACAGCACGCGCTGCGCGTTCTTCAACTCAAAAATATTTTTGACGATGAACGGATTTCCACTCGAACCCCCTACAAAGCCGGGCTGCCCACGCATCCAAATGCCCGGTTTGAAAAGGTGATTGTGCCGAATTTCGATATCAGCTGGCGTGGCCGTAGCTTCCGAACCTCCGAATAAGATATTTTCACCCGAGGCTTCAAGAAAATTGTTTACGAATTTGTACTGGCCCATGGGCAGGTCCCCTCCGCCTCCGGAAATCGCCTGAGCGTCTGTGCAGTTACCTTTCGCGACGCAATGGAAATCGCTGAAGTAAGAATCCACAACGGCTACGTATGTTGTGCCGTTCAGAAATAGTCCGCGGCGGGTCTCGTCCTGCGAATTGCCGTGGATCCATACGCGGTCGAAAATTATATGATCGGACGCAACCGCGCCCTCGGGCCCTGCTAGCGCCGTGATGCTGGCCGCCGACGCTTCACGCGTGATCTCAATACCGATAAAGCGATAGTGATTGGCGCCTTCCGTGAAAAAAATCGGTCCTGATCCGCCAGAGCCCGCGAAAACAATTTTAGCCATTACGTTCTTGCTGGAAGCGCAGTGAAAATCGGGACGGCCGGGTAGGGAACTGAGGCCTGCATAACAAGGCGTAAGGCGCGTTCCCTCAGGTGGAAGAGCCTCGTCCGGCGTAGCGGTTCGAATAATAATCCAGTGAGCGTCGTCGCAAGGTTTCTTGGGAAGCCGCAAGTGGCCCGCAAAACTCGCGCCAGCCTCCAACTTGAGGGTGTCGCCGCATAAGGCATTATCGAGCGCGGCTTGCAGATTTTCTCCGCCCTTGACCGGTATTGTTTTTCCCGGCGCCGGAGTATCTGCCAGCGCGCTTTTTACATAAATCCGAGGCAGTTCGGCGGGACCGTCAAATTTGGCTTGGCTGTCCGGTTGTTGCGTGCCAACCTGCGCCGCAAATATCGATCCGCCAAAAACGCCGAGCGCTAAAGACAGTAATCCCAGTTTGCGTAGAGCATTCATTGGTCTGCCTCAAGCAGCGTGGATCAGTGCGATGGTCGATGAGATGCCGCGAAAAAACCGGAATTGCGGTTCGCGTACACGTCGCAGTCCGCTACTGAACTGCGACGATTTAATGGTAACACTGCGGAGGAAAGACGACGCAACTGTGAACACGAGAAGCGGCTAATTCACGCCGCTAATAGCCTGGTAGACAGCATCCACGTTTGCGCCGAGGTCCAGGCCATCGCTGCCCGCGCCCTTTGCCGGGCTGGATGGAAGCAGGTGATAGTCGCCGCCATTGCCATTGTTGTAATTAACAAAGTCAATGTCGGACGTTGTGTAGAAAAAGTTTCCACTCGGCCACGCGGGCGCTTGATACTGTGTGGACGCATTGAGAATCGCATTATAAGCGAATGTATACCCAGTAAAACACAGCCCCATGGTTTTTAGCGGCACATCGTAAAAGGCGCAGTCCGCGCTTCCCAAAGCGCCCGTCGACCAGACTGGGTATTCTCCGCTGGTAACAATGCTGTTGGTCATTGCGATCCCGGGCATTTTTACTGTGTTTGGACCGCCAATGTTCAACATAGTTTGCGGCGGAAACGCGGTGACGTGGTTAATCGCAACGTTCTGCAACAATGGCTGGGCGATCGTTGAAATCTCTGCGAAGATGCCGTTGCCCGCGTACGTCGTGCCGTCGATATCGTCGGCAATGATGTCGTGAATGCTGTAACGCTGGCCTTGCAGCGCGACGCCGTTCGGCGGCGCGAGTATGTTGGCAATCTGCAACGCCCCGGCGACATGGCTGATGGTCGTGTAGCGTACCGTCACGTCTGTCACCTGGCACGTGGGGCACACATTGTCGCCATTGATGCTTTGATTTTTGGGCGTAATCAGGATCGAGTCCCCAAATTGCGAGAACCCTCCCCACGTGTTTTCGAGAATATTCGAATCGAACAGAACGCGCTGCCCATTCTTGAGCTCGAAATGATTCTTTACGATAAATGCCGGAGCGGTGAAGCCGGGCTGGCCTTGCATCCAGAACATGGGCTTGAACAAATGATTGAGCCGTATCTCCATGTCGGTGGGTGTCGTGGTTGCTGCGCCGCCTCCGAACAAAATGTTTTCCCCGGATGCCTCAAGAAAATTGTCGACAATGCGGTACGGACCTCCGGGCAAGCCGCCCAACCCTCCCGAAACGGCTTGCGAATCGGTGCAGGTACCTTTCACCGCACAATGGAAGTTGGAAAGATAAGAATCCTGTACCGCAATGCTGGTCCCGCCGGTAAGATCGACGCCACGCCTGGTTTCATCCGTAGGTGTGCCATGCAGGTACACGCGATCAAGCACAATTTCGGTCATGGAGCCGCCGGTTACAGCTGAAACCAGAGCAGTCACAGGCAAACCATCATTCGCAGTTCGCGTGATCTCCAATCCCAGCAGGCGGTAATGGTTCGCACCATTGGCCAGCATGATCGGACCGCTCCCCGTGCCGGTGTAAACGATCGTCGGCAAAAGGCGCTGTGGATTGGTGCAGGGAAATGCCGGCCGGCCCGGTAGCGACGCTACTCCCGCATAGCAGGGAGTCATCCGCGTGGCTTCAGGCGGCAGGTTCGCATCCGGCGTGGTGGTGCGAATGATAATCCAGTGCTGATCGTCGCATGACTTTGCCGGTAGCGTGATCTGATTGCCGGAGAACGTTGCTCCAGCCTGCAATTCAATGGTGTCGCCGCAACTTGCGCTGTTTAGCGCGCTCTGCAGATTGCCGCCACTATTCACGGTAATAATGGATCCTGGCGCGGGCGTATCGGCGAGCGTGGTTTGCAAATATACAAGCGGCAGCTCGGCAGGGCCGTCAAATTGTGCGCCCGAGGTCGCTGCCGCAACGTTCAGCGTGAGATTCTCACTCGCGGAATTCGCTGCGGCATCGGTGACCTTGGCAGTGAAGGAGTAGCTGCCTTGCTGGCTGGCCGTTCCCGTAAATTCTCCGGTCGCGCTTCCAAACTGAATTCCCGGCGCAATGGACCCTCCAGAGATCGTCCAATTGTATGGAGGAGTTCCTCCGCTAGCCAAAAGGCTCGCCCCATAAGGCATATTCACAGTTGCCCCGGCCAGCGATGAAGTCGAAATACTCAGCCGCGCAGCAGTCTGCATTGTGATTGTGCTGGTGGCTCGTTGCGCGGAATCGGCTACGCTTGTAGCCGTGATGGAAATTGGCGCGCCGCTGGTTGCCGTCGGCGCAGTGTAAATCCCATTGTTCGAGATGGAACCGGCCGAGGCAAGCCAGATAACTGCGGAGTTGCTGGTTCCCTGGACGGTCGCGGTAAATTGCTGCTGTGCGCCCGGGCTTAACAGGGCTGTGCCCGGCGAAAGTGATACCTTGATTAGCGATTGCGGTTGAGTAGTGCTCTGGGTGCTCTGATTCAAACTGCTTCCGCCACAGCCAACTGCGATGGACAACATTCCACAAATGAAAGCGAGCGCGGCCGTGCGCTGAAGCCTTGAAACAGGGCTTTTCTGCAAGAGCGACAACATGGGGGAAACTCCTTGCAATGCCAAAAGGCTGATCTCGATGGAACTTGGAGACCGGATCGTCTCCTCTGCTTGCTCTGTTCAAACTTTAGCCAAGGTCGAGACTTGTGCGAAGATCACTGGAGGGCGTGCCCTTTCGACCGACAGAAGTACATGCGCTTCATGCCGAAGGACACAGACCGAAGTTTGCGAAAAATTGAAGAGAGTCGTGGGTGTGGAAATATTGAAAGTGAATAAAGTTTATTTGTAAGGCGCTTTCGAAGGCGCCATGTTTGCTACCTCAAACTCAATCCTCTACAATAGCGGCGTTCGAGTTCTCCGGAAGCTGTGCTGCTCAGGCCATACCGCCTGAGCAACCGTCCCATGGCCACGGCGATTCTCTTGCATTGCGGAAATAACTCCTCCGCACTGCGTGAAAGATTTTGGGTGCCCAAACCCGAAACCCATGGGATGGTCACGCTCGATCCCGATAACCTTGGATTGCAAGATTGCTCGCTATGTTCCCGGGAACACATTTGGCAATCCAGTTCCGCTAGATTTGCAGAGACTTGAAACGGCGCAAACATGAAATATGAAATCCTGCACGAATTTCCCGCGCCGAAAATTGAAGCGGCCTGGCGTGCCTTCTTAAATCGAATCGAATTCCCCGCACATTACGATTCGCCAGAATATTTTCTGGAGCCTTACTGGACCGATAAAGGGCCATTCGCAGTTCTTGCGGTTGATGGTGACCGCGTAGTTGCAGTGCTGACCGGGCTTCACGAGCGCGGGCAGGTCACCAGTGGATTGCAATCGCGGCCGCAAATTTCTGTCGATCCGAATACAGACGGCGAAGCTGCCCTCAAGACGCTTTTGCAAGGACTGTTGATGGAAGCGGGATCGGCAAAACTCCTGACCGTCTACACGTGGTCTTCATTGGAGCTTTCAGCTTTTACAGCAAAAGGTTTTCGGCGGCGGCAACTTCCAGGCAATGTCGTGCTCGACCTCACACCGGGCGCGGAAGCGGTTTTCCAGCAGTTTTCAAAAGACCGGCGCCGCAACATCCGCTTCGCTGAAAAACATGGAATCACCGTGCGTCTGGTTACGGAAAGAGAAGATTTTCTGCGCGCCTACGACGTATATCTGGCCTGGCGCGAAACCGGCCGCAAAGAGGTCATTGGACCTCGCCACACATTCGAGAAATTTGAAAGTGCCCACCGGCTTTCCAAAAATCGTCGGCTGTTTCTGGCTGAGCTCTCCGGCAAGCCGATTGCGACCAATGTCTTTCGTTTTTATCCCGGCGGGTTGTTCGAGTCCGCCGCGAACAGCTCTCTCGATGAATTTCTTCATCTGAAGCCGAACGATCTGCTGCAGTGGAAGGGCATCGAGTGGGCCTGTGCCAACGGGCTTCGCCGCCATTCTCTGGGAGGCGCGCACACATTTCTAACCCGCTTCGGTGGCGTCGTAATTCCCGTAATTCGTTACAGGCTCGACCGCACGCTGCTGCGTAAACATGATGTGCGTGAAATGGTTGCGGACACCGCACGAAGAAAATTCCAGCAGATGCCTCCTGCGATCCAGAAGCAAGTCCGTCGAGCCCTTGGCAAGGAAGGACATTAGCGCCCAAGGCTAATGAGCGAGCGCGTCCGGGCAGTACGCATGATTTCACTTTCGCTTTGCAATTCGTGGGGTGAGCTTGTCAACACTGAGTAATCTCGTGCGATTGACAGCCTTAGTCCTTCTACCCTTTGCATTTGCGCTCGGCGCGAAAGCGGAAATTTGCCCTCGCCCTTCCGTAGGAAGCGAGGTAACAGCTCCTCATGAAATTAGAAGTCAAAACGGCGTTCTTCGCGTCAGCCTGTCCTTCCGCCGTTCGCTTGAGCCTACGGGTGAAGTCCGCTACTGCTATATCGATGAACAAGGCAACGAGTCGCCAACCCTGGAGGTAAAGCCCGGCGATCTTCTGATTCTGAGGCTCAAGAACGATCTTCCAGGCATTTCGAAACCCATGCTGCCGGGCAGCCATGCGGCAGCTCCTCTCTGCATCTCCGGACCCATGTCCGCCGCTGCAACCAATCTGCACTTTCATGGTCTGATGATTCCTTCCACCTGCCACCAGGATGATGTGATCCGCACATCGATCTCTCCTGGCGCGAAATATTTCGAATATCGTTTTCGAATTCCGCCAAGTCAGCCTCCCGGCCTCTACTGGTACCATCCTCACCCGCACAGCCGCAGCGAAGAGCAGGTGTTGGGCGGAGCTTCTGGAGCGCTGATCGTCGAAGGGATCGAACACTTCAACAGCCTCGTCGCGGGCCTGCCCGAGCGCCTTTTGATCATTCGCGATCAGGTAAGGTTAAGCTCCAAAACTCCTCCGGTCGGCCCCAAACCACCATCGAAGGATCTGTCGGTGAATTTCATTCCCGTGCCTTATCCCCAATATCCGCCCGCGATCGTCAATACGAAGCCCGGCCAGCGCGAACTCTGGCGCGTGTTGAACGCTTCCGCCGATACTTTTCTTGAATTGCATTTGCTCACCAATGGAAAATGGCAATCCATGGGATTGGTATCGCTGGATGGGGTGCCATTGGGTTACGAGGAAAATAGCGTCGAGGAAAAAAATCGAATTCAATGGACGCTCGATATTCCCATCCCTCCCGGAGGCCGCGCGGAATTTCTCTACGACAGCCCTCCGGAAGGAGGCCGCACCCAGTTACTGACTGCGCGCGTAGATACCGCTCCTTTTCTCGATGAAGACGACCCGGCCATGGCTAGCCAAGCAGCCGGAAGCGCTCAAATTCCGGATGACGACGACTACACCCCGCCGCGCTGGCTGCTTACAGTCTCTGCCACGTCCGATGCAGCCGAGCCAACCGCAGTTATCCCCAAAGACTTCTCCCCTCAGAAAAAAACAAATATCGCGCCGCTGAAAAATATCCAGCCCAATCGCACTCGAAAGCTGTATTTCTCCGAAAAGATACTGGATGCGAAGAATCCGCGCACTTCGACCGCTTTCTACGTGACTGAAGAAGGACACCAGCCTGCCGTCTTCGATCCCGCAGCCGGCCCTAACATCACCGTCCGGCAAGGCGAAGTGGAAGATTGGGTAATCGAGAATCGCTCTCAAGAGTCGCACACCTTCCATATCCATCAGACGCATTTCGTCCTGCTCGAACGAGACAACAAATCAGTCGACGAGAACTACCTCCGCGACACCGTTGATGTGCCCTACTGGGACGGTGTTTCCTCCTATCCCAGTGTCAAACTACGCATCGATTTTCGAGATCCCGCTACAGTAGGCGCTTTCCCCTACCATTGCCACATCCTGCAACACGAGGACGGCGGCATGATGGGAACGATTCGGGTCTTAAAGGCATCACAGAAAAACTAAACCGTGATTCCGCGAGAGAGTCGCAGGGCTGCAAACTTTTTCATTGAAGCACAAGACATATTTAACAGAAAGTTCACATTCAACCGCTCATTTCCTGCAGCAGCCAAGATATACTCGCCGTGCGTTCAACCACTTTGGGGGATAAGGCCACAATGAACATGCTTCGTCGAATGGGCGTAGTGCTCGCCATCGTTCTGGGATTGACTTTCCTTGCATCCGCGCAGCAACTCTATATCTCAAGCGAAGGCCAGGACAGCTTGCAGTTGTTGAATATCCAAACCTCCCAGCTCACTACTTTGTATGAAATTGGTGGGTCGGCGGACGACCTGACCCTGAACGCCCAAGGCCAACTCATCTACTCCGTTCCGGCTGCCGGCACGGTCAGTTTGTGGGATCCGACCACCAAGGTGAACACAACGCTGGTAAGCGGTCTGAAGTGGGCCCGCGATCTTGAAATTGAGCCCGGCGGCCAGACGATGCTGATTGCCATTTACAGCCCGGGCGAAATTGTCCGCTACAATTTTGCCACGCAGACGACCACCACGCTGATCAAGAAACTGGGAGCCTGTGACGGCATCACCTACGATCCCTACGGTAATCTTTACGCCGTCGCCAATCACAACACGATCATTCAAATTAACCCCACAACGGGCGCAATCCTCAACACTCTCGTCCTTGAGCCGCACAAGGGAGTCAATGGTGGAGACGGCCTGACTTATGACAGCTTTTCCGGCAGCTTGTGGGCCACGCACGACGGCACGACGGGTGAAGGCCTGCTGCAGATTCCTGTTTCGCAAGCCGGATTCACCTCAGCGGGATTTACGTTTTATCCCCAGCCCGCTCTTTCCTCTCCCGATGGCATCAAGTCCGATGGCAAAGGCAATCTTTACATCGGCGCAGTCTGGAACGCCGCAGTCTACAACATTCCCACAAATAAAATTACATACAACGTTGTGACCAAGGGCGCAGACGGCGTATATCTGGTGCCTGGCACGTACTGATATTGCGCTGCCATTGTGCTGTGCGCAAAGAGAATCGGAAAGAATCAGTAAGACCAAAACGATCGGTAGGCGATTAGATTCGAAACAATCAGGCAGACGCCAAGTTGGGCCGTCTGCCTGATTTGTTTGATGAAGGTCTTGTTTGGGGCTGCCGACAGGAATCTAAAACAATGTGTTTAAGAAAGACTAAAAGTCACCGTGCCGCTGTCGCCATCGCCGCACGGCGGTGGAACAGTCGATCCCAACCCCAGGATTTGATAAGTCCCAGCAAAAGATGTCCCATCCAGCGAACTCGTTCCGATGATCTGTCCCACCTCTACCCCATCCGTATCGGCCAAATCGATCACCACCGCGGTTCCGCCGATCGACCCGGTGATGTTCGCCGTCGCGAAGCAATAGCCCGTGGCGCTCATCGTGCCTGTTAAAGGAGCGGTGCTAACACCTGTGTTCGATCCCTGTTTTACCGAACCTGTGATCGCATACGTCGCGGAGTGCGGCGTCGAAACAAACGTGCCCTGAATATTTCCGCTGAATGGGGAAACCAGATTCGCGGTCCACGCCCCGGTTTGCGGAGCAGTTTCCGTACCGCTGCAACCCGTCGAGAGGATCGTATAGTTCCCGCTCATCGAAGTCTGACCGGAACCCACCGTGCCGCTCAAATTGACCTCTATGCCAACCGGATCCACCACCAGGGAGACATCCGTCCCACTGACCGTTCCCGTCACGTTGCCAATCCCAGAGCAGGGAATGTCTGTAAAGAGCACACTTCCCCCAACGTTTTCTCCATTCTGAACGAGAAAGCCGGATTGCGTTTTGGGTTGGAGAGTGCTGTTGCTTTTTTGCAAACTCATTTGCCAGTTGCCGGAGATCGATCCCGACGAGGAGGAGGAGTTGCTGTTGCTGCTCCCGCTGCCACATCCGTTCAGCAATAACGGCAATGCCAAGATTAATGCATAGCTGCGTCGCATAACTCGAAACCCTTTCCAGGTATTCGTATCTGCGTGGCTCTCGATCCAGTTTTATAAGCGCACAGAAACTGGCGCGGCTTCAACCACGCGGCAGTGCTCGAGTGCCCCACGAAGAACCAAAAGGTTAGCCTGTGGGGCATTACGCGAAAGTTACCGCAACATTAATGTTGTGTGAATTTGCCGGGCGGGGGTACGGGAATAATTCGTATCAGGTCATGCCCTGACAGCCTGCGGAAAAACTCGCGTTTGAACGAGATCGGGAAGGGCACGAATTTTACTCGTGCTGTTAAGTCATCCAAATTCGATACGGCTTCAGCCGCTGAGGTCGGCCTTATCCAGCCTGAACAAGTTTGGATGGTGGTGCAGTTTGGCTTGTATACGACTTTGTCATCCTCAGCGTAGCCGTTTTTCAGGCGTAGCGAAGGATATCCCGCTTGACCGGCCTAACACGTCAGCCAACTGCACAACTACCCGAGTTTTTCAGCAAACTGCAGAGGCATGACAGAATCTCTCACACTTGGAACCTGGCTACCGGGTTTGCTCAGCCACCCGGATGTGCGGCTCGATGAGGGCGAGCAGTTCATCTTTAAGGAACGGTCCGCAAGCCAGAAGACCCGACAGAAGCGGGTTGCGGCGATTGGCAATCAGATCGGTTTTTTCCAGGGTACTCACAAAGCCGCCGGCGCTTTTTACCAGTGCCGCCCCCGCGACCACATCCCATTCGTTTTTAGGAGTAAGAGTGAAAGTCACGTCAGCCAGACCAGCCGAAACCAAGGCGAGTTTGTAAGCCACCGACCCCATGGGGCGCAGCATGAGGCCGGCATTTTCAAACGGCTTCCATTCGCCACGCTTGACCTCGCTGCGGCTGGCGAGAACCAGCGCTCCATCGAGAGTCTCGCGTTGGCTGGATTGCCTAGGCTTTCCGTTATAGGTGACCCCGCAATCGATTGCTCCCACAAAAGTTTCGTTCGTAGCCGGATTGTGGATTCCCCCCGCTACAGGACGCCCATCCTCAACCAACCCAATCGAAACACAGAACTCCGGAATTCCTTTGACAAACTCGCGCGTGCCATCGAGCGGATCGACCACCCAAACCCGCGACCGCTGCAAGCGGATGGGATCATCCACACTCTCTTCCGAAAGCCAGCCTTCTCCATCCCGCAAAAGTTCCTGCCGCAGAACAGCATCCAGCGCGCGATCCGCTTCGGTTACCGGATCGAGTCCGGTTTTATATTCCGTTTCGATCTCTCCGGGCGTAAAGCGGGCGAATACCTTGCGCGAAGCCTCTAAAGCGGCTTGAATGCGTTCCAATATCGGCGCGTAAGAATTTGAGGACATAATTGTTCGTCTCAGAAGGTATTTACTGGCCACTGCCTTTAAGCCATCAGCATCCGCGCCCCGGTAGCCAGCAAAACCGCACAAAGGATGCGTCGGAGCCACGGAACCGGGACTCGCGTGCTCAAGTACGATCCCAGCAGACCTCCCGGAACCGACCCAAGCAAAAGCGCTCCCACTAAGTGAACATCGACATTATGCATCCGGAAATGCAGGAGGCTCGTCACCCCGGTCAAGATGAGAGCGTGAACAATGTCCGTGCCCACCATCACCTTCGGCTGAAAACTATAGAACAGCAAGAGCAGCATCATGACGATGCTCCCCGACCCCACCGAAGTAATGCCGACCAGAAACCCGGCTACCAGACCGATCAGCGACATCCATGCATACGACTTGATCGAGGGAGGCCGTGTCGCAGCGTGATCCTCGATTTTCTTTTGAAAAAATAAGAAGGTCGGAATGCAAATCAGCAATACGCCCACCGCGACGGTTATGAAATGATTTACGCCATTGCCGTAGACGTTTCGCAGGTGAACCAGAAAACTTACGCCCAGATAAGATCCCGGAGCGCTGCCCACGGCCAGCGCCAGGACAACTTTGCGCCGCACCGTGCCTTTGCGCAAATGAACCGCGCTGGCGCCAATCTTGGTGAGGAAGTTGAATAGCGCGTCCGAGCCGACGGCGCGAAGAGGCGGAACGCCCAATCCGAAGATGAGAATAGGGAGCAGCAAAACGCCGCCCCCCACTCCAGTCATTCCAATGAGAGTTCCAACTACAAATCCAACCAGACTCTTGATCAGCAGATCCATGGCAGTTCCGGCTCTTATGCTTCCGTCAGGCTTCTACCCGGATACTTACGCCGACTCGGCCGCTGCGCCGATGAAGCCCTCGCGCTCAAGATGGAGAATAATCTCTTGCGCCGCCTCTTCCGCCGACAGTTCGCCGGTGTTGATGGTCACATCGGCATCCGTGGGAGCCTCGTACGGGTCCGAGATGCCGGTGAACTCCTTGAGAATGCCGGCACGCGCCTTGGCGTACAGGCCTTTGCGGTCGCGCTGTTCGCAAACGTCGACTGATGTCGCGATGTGCACCAGGATGAAGCCGCCGAAAGGCTCGACCATCTGGCGAACATGTTTGCGTGTCGCGTCATAAGGAGCGATGGGCGCGCAAATTGCGATGCCGCCGTTCTTGGTGATTTCCGACGCGACGTAGCCAATGCGGCGGATATTGATGTCACGATGCTCTTTCGAGAAACCGAGCTCCGAAGACAAGTGCTTGCGAACCAGGTCGCCGTCCAGCAAAGTGACCGGGCGGCCGCCGGCTTCGAGGAACTTGGTCAGCAGAACGTTCGCGATCGTGGACTTGCCCGAGCCCGAGAGCCCAGTGAAGAAGATGGTCACGCCTTGCTTATGCCGTGGTGGGAAGCTGCGGCGCAATTCGGTCACAACCTCCGGATACGTAAACCATGCAGGGATGTCGCGGCCTTCGTTCAGGCGCTGGCGCAATTCGGTTCCTGAAATGTTCAGCACGCGGTCGCCGTTCTTTACCTCGTCGTCGGGAACGTATTTGTCCTGCTCCTCGAGGTAAACCATCATGTTGAACGGAACCATGGTCACGCCGATATCGGCTTCGTGTTTCTTAAATACTTCCTGGGCCTCGTAGGGACCATAGAAGGGCTTCTTCGTCGCGGGATCGGATCCCGGTCCTGCGTGATCGCGGCCCACGATGAAATGCGTGATGCCATGGTTCTTGCGGATGAGTGCATGCCAGATGGCCTCGCGCGGTCCGCCCATACGCATGGCAAGCGGCAGCAGGGAAAGCTTCGCAGTGGACTGCGGGAATTTAGGGAGCAGCAACTGATAGCAGCGGACCCGCGTGTAGTAATCCACGTCGCCGGGTTTGGTCATGCCCACGACAGGATGAATCAGCAGATTCGCTTCCACCTGTTTCGCCGCGCGGAATGCTAGTTCTACGTGAGCGCGGTGCATGGGATTGCGCGTCTGAAACGCCACCACTTTGCGCCAGCCTTCACGCCCGAATTCGGCGCGTACTTCAGCGGGAGTCAGGCGAAGACTGCGGAAATCGTAGTGAGGGGGAATTTGAAGTCCTTCGACCTTGCCGCCGACGTACCACGGATTCGCTTTGTTGATGGCGTAATCGGCGCCAGGATGCGCTGGGCTCGTGCTGTTGAAAACCGCCTTGGCTTCGGCGGTACGATCTGGTTGCCACACGTCTTCCACGTTCAGCACCGCGAGCATCACGCCTTCTGGATCGCGCAGCGCGATTTTGCTGGTGCCTGGAGTAAGCTTCTTGGCGAATTCTTCGGTCACATCCAGCGTAATGGGCATCGGCCAAATAGTTCCGTTGGCCAGCCGCATGTTATTGCAGACGCCTTCATAGTCGGCGCGCGTCATGAAGCCGCGCAGCGGAGAGAATCCGCCGGTAAGCAGCAGTTCCAGATCGCAAAGCTGGCGCGCGGTAAGGTCCCACGACGGCCATTCTTTGGAGTGCGCCTTGAGTTCGGCGCTGCGATCCGGTCGTGCGATGAGGTTGATGAGTTCGCCGCCGTGCGGCGCAATGAGATGGCTGGCTGAAGCGGTCAAGTGCATGGCCTCCTGGGTTCGTGCAGTCTTGTCTATTACTTAGATCGTATTGCTTGGATTGCTTTTCAGTCTCGGTCGGGTCGGAGCAAAATTTGTTTGCAGATACTAGGGAGAGAAGAGCCCCAAAACCTTGATTAACAGAGTATCACTTCTTTCCGGTCTGAAGAAAGCCGGAATCGTTCCTTTCTTTCGCTCAAATCCCAAAGCAATCGACTTGCCGCTCGGGAAGAGAAAGAGCTTGTATCTCGCTGATGGGAATAGGTTTGAAATATAGGGGATCAGGGAATCCTAACCTCAGCCGTAAATGTGAAAAACATTGCAATAACAGCCGCAGTATTTCCACGAGTTGGTCGTTTTCCGATCCTGCCGACGGACAAATTTCGTATTCGCGCAACGATTTCATAAACCGCCGAGTAACCACTCTGGTAATCATTTCCACACGAATCTTGATTGACTCCCATCATGCCGCAACTAGAATGTTTCAAACATTCGAAATCAAAATTGTTTCAAACATAATCGGGACAGAATGCAGGATCATTTTCTATCACACGAAGTCATTGCCCTCACCGGCATCACCGCGCGCCAGCTCCAGTGGTGGGACGAGCGCGGCGTCGTTAAACCGCAGCGCCAGGGGCATCGCCGTCTCTACTCCATGCAAAATCTCACCGAAGTTGCGGTCATATGCCAGTTGCGCCGCAAAGGCGTCTCGCTGCAAGGGGTACGAAAGGTCATGCGTTTCCTGGATCGCGAATTCGGTAAAGGCCTCGCCGAGATTGTCAGCCGCAACTCCGACGTTCATCTGCTCACCGACGGAACTCATCTCTATCTCGAAACATCGGCGCGGCAAATCGTCGACATCCTGAAAAATTCCGCTCAGCCCATTCTCGGAATTTGCCTTAGCGATGCCGTCCGTCAGGTACGTGCCGAGGTCGTCGCAAGAAAGTCGAATACTTCGGTAACATCGCCGTCCGAGCCACGGCGTGCTAGAAAGGTTTCTTAGGATGCATTTGAAAGTTTTTTGACCTGCGATCTCGTTTTGAAAGGGCGCGGCTTCAGCCGCGCCGTAAGACAAAATGAATGACGGCTTTAGCCGCTAAAGGATGTTCGAAGGTTTTCTAGGCAGCCATTAGGTGGAAAGCTTGCTTCACAAGGGGGAACACATGGTCGGTGAACTGGACGTCCTGAATGAATGGATCCCGGAACAAATGCAGCCCGGAACCGTCTTTGTGCTCGAAAACGCCGGCGAAGTTGGCGAGAAAGAAGATCCTTACTGGGCCGTGCTCGCCTGCCCGTCGTGCGGCATGTTAGGCCTCATCACGCGCCGCCAAATCAACGGTCTCGTTCCCGTTATCTGTGGTTCTGAACAATGCTCCGCGCAATTTTTTATTCGCGATGCAGAGGTAGTCGTCCGCAAGCCGTTTTAGATCGTTGGTAAGAGCTGTCTAAGAAGTAAGTCTGTCTTGCCCATAACTCTCTTTCCCATTTTGAACCTGCGCATTACCTTCGCTGCTTCACCCCCGTGCCTTCCACTCTCGCGCCAAAAGACTACACTCAAAATGTGGACCGCTTCTACACCATCGCGCGTATCAAGGGCGGAATGAAGTTCACCTGTACTCACTGCGCGCACCATGTCAGCACGCTCGACTTCGATCCTCGCGACGGCAACCTCCGCACCCAGGCAGCCACGGCCATTAACCAGCACGCCTCCAAAGTCCACCACGAACCCGTATTATTTTCTTCGCTTGATGCACAGCAACGCATCTGGCGCTAGTGCATTCTATCTTCTGCGAATCTTGTAAAGCGCCGTCCCGCATAACGCAATAAAAAAGAAAAAGAGAATTACGCTTCCGCAGCCGCCGTCATTCATTCGATAAAATGGCAAATATGACGGCCCATCGCACCATCGTTGTATTCGATCTCGGCGGCGTACTCATCGACTGGAACCCTCGCTATCTCTACCGCAAACTGTTTAATGGCGACGACGCTGCCATGGAGCACTTCCTCGCCACCGTCTGCACCTCGGACTGGAATGCCCAGCAGGATGCCGGGCGCACCTTCGCCGAAGCCTGCGCCATGTTGAAAGAAGAGTTTCCCGCCCAGGGAGAGCTAATCGACGCCTGGTTCCAGCGCCACGGAGAAATGGTTGCCGGTCCGATCCAGGGCACCGTCGACATTCTCGCCGAGCTGCGCGCGCAAGGCGTTCCCATTTATGCGCTCAGCAATTGGTCGCTGGAAACCTATCCCACAGCCGAAAAACGCTTCGACTTTTTAAAGTGGTTCAACGGAATCTTGCTCTCGGGCAAGGTGCGCCTTATCAAACCCGACCCACGCATCTTCCAGCTCTTCTTCAAAACTCACGGAATCGATCCCGCCGGCGCCGTCTACATCGACGATCTCCCTCGTAACGTCGAATCGGCCAGCGCTCAGGGCATGCACGGCATCGTCTTCACCGACCCTCTCACGCTGCGCAATGAATTGGTGAAGCTCGGCCTGCTGAATCCGATCGGACAAATCAGCCACGTCGCCGCGTGGGCCAATGATCTGGACCGCGCCCGCGCCTTCTACGAGCGCTGGTTCAAAGCCAGTTCCGGCCCCATGTATTCCAGCTCCACGCGCGACTTCCGCTCTTATTTCTTGTCTCTATCTTCCGGCGCCCGTCTCGAACTGATGAAATCTCCCGGCGAATCGCCACGCGCAGCGCACATCGCTGTCTCCGTGGGCTCCCGCGAAGCGGTCGATCATTTGGTTAAGAATATGCGGGAGGCCGGAGTTCAAATCATCAGCCCGCCCCGCGTCACCGGCGATGGCTACTACGAAGCCGTTATCGCCGATTCCGAAGGCAATCTCCTCGAAATCACTCCTTGAGCGACCTGAAGACCGCATCCGATAAAGACCGCCGCGCATCCAAGAAACGCAACCCGAATCTCCGGCGAGGAAACGAACAACTATGGCAGAGCAGGAAATCGAAATCCGTATGCAGGATGGTACGAGCGACAGCGTTTTTTATTTCCCCGAAGGAGAAGGGAGCTGGCCCGGGGTTTTATATCTCACCGATATCGGAGGCATTCGCGCCGCCAACCGCGAGTCGGCAGCGCAGCTCTCGAAGCAAGGGTACGCAGTTCTGATGCCCAACATCTTTTATCGTACCGGGCGAGCTCCGTTAGAGCCCTCCATCCGCACCTTGGACGAGGAAGGCAGAAAAAAGCGCATGGCAGAGTTGAGCGGCCCATTGACGCCGCAAGCCATGGAGCGCGACGCTTCCACCTACATCGATTTTCTGACCTCTCAGAATTCCACACGCACGGGAATGATCGGCGTAGTCGGCTATTGCTTCAGCGGAAAAATGGCCATGTTCGCCGCCGCGGCGCGTCCGGACAAGGTCACTGCGGCGGCATCCTTCCACGGTGGCGGCCTATACACTGATGCGCCCACCAGCCCTCATCTCGTGCTTCCACAAATAAAAGCTCAACTCTACTTCGGACACGCCACCAAAGACCGCAGTATGGACGAAGAAGCCATCGCAAAATTTGAAAAAGCGCTCCAAAACTGGGGTGGAAAATACGAAAGCGAAACCTACAAAGACGCACTCCACAGTTGGACCAGCTCCGACAGCCCCGTATACAACCAGCCGCAGGCCGAGCGGGCGTTTGGAAAACTTCTAGAATTGTTGGATGAGACACTGCGCTAGCCGCGCAAATTGTAAGCGAGCGGGAAATACCGAGCGTCGGCAGGCTGGTCTGCCCTGGCTTAGGACACTATAGGGTAGGGAAAAGTTCGGGAACGCGTGCAGTAACGTGGAGAGCGGCGCTTCAGCCCTGCGTAAAATTAAGCGTAGTGGAGGGCTTTAGCCCCGGTGCTTTTTCTTTACTGTCCGTTGCGAGTCTTGGGCAAGTTCAACTACGGCTTACATTCCGCCCGCAGCGCATAGCTCGCATCCAGCCAGTGCAGGTAGGTCTCCATCGCATGCCAGCACACCAGGCTGTGTTTAGCAAAGCTATCTGACGAAAATGGATAAGCCGTATCGACGTGATCGTATTCCAGCAGTAGCGGGATATGCGGCGGAAGCTTCGGCACCACGTCCAGCGTATTTACGATCCGCCAGGAATCAATCGGTAATCGATCAAAAGCCCGTGCGAACTCCAGCGTGCCTACGCGCGGTGAGGCAAACGTGCAACAAGTGGTGATCTCGAACTTGCGCTTCGAATCATTCTCCATTACAAAAAGCGTGGCCAGAGCCGATCCCAGGCTATGCCCCGTAACTACCATAGGCCGCCGTGGCCTTGCTTCCGCCACAGACCGTCTCACCCCACGCGCGATCTCTCGGCTGCTAGCCAGTTGATCGAGCTGCTCGGCGAAAGAACCGCCAAAGGTTTCAGGTGGAACCGCGGCCGCAGGTGCCGCAGCGGCAGGTGCGCGATCTTCAGCCAGCCTGCGCTTCACCACTTTTAACGTGGAGTAGATCCTGTCGAACCCGCTAGCCACACGCCCTGTGTCAGGCACCTGCCGAAAAGGAGTAGGCAGCGCGGCCGCGTCATCGACCCATTCAATCGCTCCTTCGGTTCCGCGAATCGCAATAATGCGCGTATCCGGATCGTCGATTTTGCGGCAGACGATTCCGTAGAATTCCAGCTCCTTAAAGGTAAGCAGAAAATCCGACATGTGAATCCACGCCCCGAGTTCCCACCCATCAGGAATGTCTCCAGGTTGGGGCTCCGGTCTGAGCTGTGAGGGATCGCGCCTGAACATGGCGTAAGCGGCCTGCACAAACTGGCCGTAGAACAGCGCTAGTTGCTTGTCGAGTGGTTGGCCCATGAGACTCCTCCTCGAAGAACTAAAGGACTTATGTGGGGACAGCCGCCCTCGGCTGTCCGTCGAGCGAAGCTCGACAATTTTTCCCGGGGTTCGATAACGCAGCGAGAAAAGCTTACAGCAAGCAGCTAACCTTGTACCAGCTAGTCTTGCACCAGCCAGTCCATTGCTTCCTCCCGCGTCGTGAACGCGGGAAGGTCACGTTGCGAAAAGTTCTTGATGTGCTCGTAGAAGATGTGGGGCAGGTTTTCCGTTCCCACCCATGCCGCCCGCTTTACAAATGGGCGATCCAGCACTAGCACCTCTTTGATGCGAGTGGCGACTGCCTTATCCACTTCAGCGTCGGTAAAATCTGCCAGCGTTAGCAATGAGCCACGTTCATGCCGTGCGATATCCGCGCGAACCATGTCGAGCAGTACCAGCATCTCCTTCGCCGGGCAGCGCGAGAAGTCGATCAGATAAATGGCATGGCCATTGTGCTTGATGAAGCGGAGCCGCTCGTGCGAATCGGTGGAAGAGCTCATGCGAGTAATGACTCCACCACGCCGTAAGCCTCGTCGAGAGCGGAATCCAATGCACCGGCGTCCTTTCCTCCAGCCTCGGCCAGGTCCGGACGTCCTCCGCCCTTGCCTCCAACCTTCTGCGCCACCGGACCAATCACTTTTCCAGCCTGCACCCGGCTAGTCAAATCTTTGGTGACCCCCACAATCAGCGAAACATTTCCATTCGAAGCCGAGCCCAGCACCACCACCCCCGACCCAATTTTGTCGCGCAGTTGATCGATCAAAGTCCGCATCTGTGCCCGTTCCAGATTGTCGACGCGATGGGCTAGGACCTTCACGCCTTTTACTTCTTTTACTTTGTCGCTGATGTTTGCGGTTGAAGACGAAGCCGATTTCATCCGCGCCGAATCCAGTTCGCGCACCAGTCGTTTGATCTCGGCGTCTTTCTTTTCCAGTTCGAGTTTCAGTGCCTCCGCGGGAGATGCCGAAATCTTATCGTCAGCGTGTGCCCCATCCTTGCCCTTCTGTTGAGCAAGGGTGGGAGAAACGACTGCTGACACTACTTTCTCCAACTCATGATCCTTGCGGAAGTGCGCCAGTGATCCCGTGCCTGTGACCGCTTCAACACGGCGTACGCCCGACGACACGCTGCCTTCCTTCAAAATCTTGATCAGCCCAATCTCGCCGGTAGCCCCCGTATGCGTGCCGCCGCAAAGCTCGGTCGAGAAATCGCCAATCCGTACCACGCGCACCTTGTCGCCATACTTTTCGCCGAACAGCGCCATCGCATGATATTTGCTGATCGCCTCATCAATGGGAACGTCGGTCAGCGTCTCGACCTTGATGTTGCGCAGCACTTCCTTATTGATTATGTCTTCGATGTCCTGCAACTCTTCGTCTTCGACCGCGGTGAAGTGCGAGAAGTCGAAGCGCAGATGATTCGGCGCGACCAGCGATCCCGCCTGCTTCACGTGCTTACCAAGGACTTCGCGCAGCCCGGCGTGAAGCAGGTGCGTGGCCGTGTGATTGCGCATGGTCGATTCGCGGATTTCGGTGTTGACTACGGCATCGACGTGATCGCCCACCCGAAGCGGAGATTTCGCGATGACCTGATGCGCGCGCACGCCTTGAATCGGCGCGTAGCAGCCCGTGACTTCGGCGACGATGGTGTTGTGATCGTCGGAATAAAACCATCCCTTGTCGCCGACCTGCCCGCCGGAGTCGGCATAGAACGGCGTGTGGTCGAGGATGACCTCGCCGGATTCTCCGGCTTTGAGTTCTTGCGCGCCTTGGCCGTTCTTGATGATGGCTAGCACTTCGCATCCGTCGGAGCGGGTTTGGAAGTAACCTTCGAAGATGGATTTTTGAAGTTGCTGGTAGGTGGGGTTGGCCGTTTGCTTGGCTGCGCCCTTCCAAGATGCGCGGGCGCGAGTTTTCTGCTCCTCCATCGCGCGGTCGAAACCGGCTTGGTCAAAAGTCAGACCGGCGTCACGCGCCGCGTCCTGAATAAAGTCCAGTGGCAAACCAAAGGTGTCGTAGAGTTTGAACGCCTCTTCACCCGAATAAGTGGTCGGTTGTTTGCCAGGATCGGGATCTCCCGCGAGTATCGCGAGCGAACGGCGGGTACGATCCGGTTTGCCGGACCTAGTTGCATCATTACGTAGGATTTCGGCACCTTCGTCGAATTGGCTCGATAAATATTGCACTTCTTCAAGATCACCCGCCAACTTTTCAAGGCCGACATCCATAGTGTGATGGAACCGACGTTCTTCTTCACTGACGACTCTTATCACCTGACCACTCGCTGTGAGTTCAGGGTATACGCCCGACATCATTTTCTGTACTTCTATTACCATCTCCGTCATAACAACCGGTCGCTTCTGGCCTAGGAGCCAAGCATGTCGCATCGCACGCCGCATAATCTTCCGAAGGACGTATCCACGCCCTTCATTCGAAGGCACGACACCGTCGGCGATAAGGAACGCTGTCGCGCGCGCATGATCGGCTATCACGCGCAAGGATGCCGCTGACTTGGTATGCGCTTCCTTGCTCAGTTCCTTGTTCAGAGACACACCTGTCAATTCGGCTGCACGGTTGATCAGCGGCGTGAACAAATCCGTTTCATAGTTCGAGATCACGCCTTGTAGCACCGCGGCTACGCGCTCCAGCCCCATCCCCGTGTCAATCGACGGCTTAGGCAGCGGATTCAGTTTCCCTGAAGCATCGCGGTCGAACTGCATGAACACCAGATTCCAAATCTCCACGAAGCGTCCGCAGTCGCAGGTAAAGGCGCAATCGGTGTGTCCGGAATCAGATGCCGCGATACCCATGTCGTAATGAATCTCGCTGCACGGACCGCAGGGGCCGGTATCGCCCATTTGCCAGAAATTGTCTTTCGCGCCCAACTCAAAAATGCGTTCTTTCGGCACTCCCTGCGCCGCCCACAGATCGTAGGCCTCGGTATCGCGCGGCACGCCGCCTTCGCCGTTGAAGACGGTTACGTAGAGCTTGTTCTTATCGATGCCGAACCACTCGGGCGAAGTGATCAACTCCCAAGCGTAGGCGATGGCATCCTTCTTGAAGTAATCGCCAAACGAAAAATTCCCCAGCATCTCAAAAAATGTGTGATGCCGGTTGGTAAATCCCACGTTTTCCAGATCGTTATGCTTTCCGCCGGCCCGCACGCACTTTTGCGAAGTCGTCGCCTTGTTGTAGTCGCGCTTCTCCAGCCCCAGAAAAACGTCCTTGAACTGGTTCATCCCAGCGTTGGTGAACAGCAGTGTGGGATCGTTCGCCGGCACCAGCGACGACGAATGCACCTCTTTATGCCCCTTCTGCACAAAGAAGTCCAAAAACTTTCGGCGGATTTCAGATCCAGTCGGCATGATGGATAAACTTCAATTTTAGCATCGCAGAAAATGAACCACGGAGGCACGGAGACGAAGAGAAAACAATTTTGTTTCCTCCGTGCCTCTGTGACTCCGTGGTTGAAGGATAACTTCTGTTCGCAACGGTGCCGCTACTTTACCGCGTCTTCTGTCTTCTCTCCGGCTTTCTTAATTTCGTGTCCGGTAGCTTCGGTGCCTTTCTTTACGCCGCTGCCGGTTTTCTTGGCAACTTTTTCCGTGCCTTTGCCTGTGTCTTTGGCGGCCACTTTTGTGGCATGGCCGGTTTTGTCGGCAGCTTTTTCCGTGCCTTTGGCAGTATCCTTGGCGGCTACTTTGGTGTCATGTCCAACGGTGTCGGCAGCTTTCTTGGTATCGGTGCTGGCATCTTGCGCCAGCGCGGCGGGTACCGCAGCAAGCAGAGATGCCGCAAGAATTGCATTCAGGGTAATTTTCATAAAATCATTCTCCTCAGAGCGGTTGTTTTGGGAACGAAAAGCAGTATGCCTGAACGGCACAGGTCTTGCCAAGCTGTGTCGGCTTTAGGCGCTCTCACTATCGAGCACACTCAAAGTTTCCTCATCCACATCCCACTTCTTCAGGATGGTGAAGATCGTCTTGCTGCCAAAACCCGCGCGCACCAGTTGCCGGAAGATGCGCGCCGTCGCCTTCTGATCGCCCTTCTGCGGCTTCACCATGCGCTTCTTCCGCAGATATTCGCGAGCCTGCTTCTCTTCGCTCACATCCTCAAAAGCCGCGTCCACAGCTTTATCGATTACCTCGCCATGCACGCCCTTCATCTTTAGTTCGGTAACCACGCGCCTGCGCCCAAGTTTTTGATTGTCCCGGCGCAGGGAAGAGAAGTAAGCCGCATATTGCGAATCGTTCAAATATCCACGATCTTTCAACCGCCGGATCACCAGTTCAATCAACGTTTGCCCGTACTCCGATTCTGCCTCTTCCACCCGTGCCCGCAGCAAGCGCTTTAACTCCGCAACCGTACGCATGCGCCGCGCCAACGCGCCCACAGCGTATTCGTAAAGTTCATCTTCAGAATAATGTTTCTTTTTCGGACGCGGAAACGCCATGCGGTAACGATAGACCTTTTATGATGTGTATGAAAGGCGCTGAAGAAAGCGCCAGCAGAGAAGGTGTGTGTCAGCGTTAATTAAAAGGATGTCATCCCGAACCCGGCGAGGCCGGGTGAGGGACCTTACGAGAGTCTACGTTTGCAGCGCTCCGTGAGAGACCCCCTCTCAGGATGATGCCAAGAGGGGCTTATCTTCCCCCAAAACCAGCCGACTGCATCGACTGCCGCGAAATATCGGCCGTTGAGGCAATACCCTGCATGCGCAGCTTGAAGTCGTCGGCGTTGGAAGCGTTCTCCAGCGCGGTTTCGTAGGCAACCAGCCCCGCCTGGAACAAATCCCACAACGACTGATCGAAGGTCTGCATTCCGTACTGCGACGTGCCCGCCGCGATCGCATCGCGAATCGACCGCGTCTTTTCCGGCACCAGCACGCACTCGCGAATGAATGCGGTATTAATCATCACCTCAACCGCCGGCACGCGGCCTTCAGCATCGCAGCGCCGTACAAGTCGCTGGCTGACGATCGCGCGCAGCACCGCCGCGAGCTGCAAACGAATCTGCTTCTGCTCCGGCGGTGGGAAAATCGAAATGATACGGTTAACGGTTTCCACAGCGTCCAGCGTGTGCAGCGTGGAGAACACCATGTGGCCGGTTTCCGCGGCGTGCAGCGCCGTTGAAATCGTTTCCAGGTCGCGCATTTCGCCCACCAGAATCACATCCGGATCCTGACGCAAGCTGGCGCGCAGCGCTGCGCTGAATGAAGGCGTATCCACGCCAATCTCGCGCTGATTCACGTAGCCTTTTTTATCGCGATGCAGAAATTCGATCGGGTCTTCAATCGTAATAATGTGTTCGGCGCGGCTGGAATTCACCCGGTCCACCATAGCAGCCAGGGTCGTTGACTTACCGGAGCCGGTCACGCCCGTCACCAGCACCAGCCCGCGCGGCATTTCGCAAATCTGCTCTACGACTTTCGGCAAAAACAATTCGTCAAGCGCGCGAATCTTAGTTGGAATGACGCGGAGCACCAATCCCACATTGCCGCGCTGCTGGAAAATGTTCACACGGAAGCGTCCCAGTCCGGCCACGCCGTAGGCCATGTCGATTTCCGTGGTCTCTTTGAATTTCTGTTTCTGGCGAGCCGACATCATGCTGAACGCCATGTTTAGCATGTCTTCGGCGCTCACGCGCGGCTGGTCGGTCAACGGCACCAGTTCGCCGTCAATGCGCAGGTGAGGGTAGTTGCCCACCTTCAAATGCAAGTCGCTGGATTTTCTTTCCGTCGCAATCCGCAGCAGATCGTCAATATTCATCGAAGGGTCTTCCGGCGAGGCACACGGCCTCGCAAGCTCTGACCGCAAGCTCTGACTATGATGAACCGGATCGTAACTTTGCCCAAGATGACCTAGGTAATGGAAGCAATCTGCAACCGGGCAATGCCTTTCGGTGCGAAGGACAAAATAGTGTTTACAAATGTGCGCTGGAAGTTGCCTCGGATCTGCGAACCGCATGGCTTGCCGCCACTCCATCCCCCTGCCACCTCCGCGCCAGCGCATCCAACAGCACAAATACCTTCTCTAAATCCTTCATCCGCTCGGTAATTCCATAAGTCACAGACGGAGGGATCGTCTGCTCGTAGTGCCGGAAGATAAAGCCCGCGCCCTCCAGCGTCCGCAGCCGTTCCGTAAGCACGCGCGAAGAAATACCGGCGATTTGCCGCTTCAAAACCCCAAACCGCAGCGGCCCACTATTGCTGAGCGCCCAGAGCACATGCATCGTCCACGGCCGTGTAATCAATTCCAGTAGCCCACCCATCTTGCAGGGCGAGTCTTTCGCCGCACCTCGCTTGGTTGCCATATCGCTACTAGGTTACTCCAAAGTGCCTACTTTTAAAAGTATTAACAGTTATTTATTGTAACCTATATGGATCGTCATCATCTAAACGCATCAGTTCAGGAGAAATTTTATGAAATTATTGCGTATCGATTCCAGCGCGCGCCGCAGTTCCGTCTCACGCCAGTTGACCGGCCGCTTTGCGGAGGTATGGAAAAAAGAATATCCCGAGGGTGAAGTCATCGAACGCGATCTCGCCACCACGCAACTTCCGCTTATTACCGATGAATTTGTCCAGGCGATGCATAGCAATCCCGCCACCCGCACCCCCGGGCAGAAGCAGGCGCTTGCCGTTTCCGATACGCTGATCGACGAGCTGCTTCAGGCTGATACCATCGTCATCGGCGCTCCCATGTACAACTTCGCCATTCCCGCGCTGTTGAAATCCTGGATAGATCAGGTCGTTCGCGCCGGCAAGACCGTTCTGTTTGAAGCATCGGGACCACGGGGCGCAATCGAAGGCAAGAAGGTTTACGTCGTGACCTCGCGCGGCGGATCGTATCGTCCCGGTATACCCACCGAGCGCTTCGATTATCAGGAACCCTATTTACGGCACATCCTGGCCTTCATCGGATTAACCGACGTGACTTTCATCCATGCCGACAATCAGAAACCGGGAGAGCTCGCCGAGCCTTCGCGCGCCGCGGCTCTGGAAAAGCTGGAGCAGGCAGTTCTTGCCACGAATCACGTCAAAGCAACGAGGGAGTTAGCGATTTAATTTGCAGCATCAGATATTGCAGGAAAACAATATACAAGGAGAAAGTAAAATGTCAGCCAACCCTTCAACCGCCGCTTCAGCGCCAGTAGTTCTGTTAGGACGCTTTCTGTTTGTCCTGATTTTCCTGATGTCCGGCCCGCGCCACTTTACCAGCCCGATCATCGGCTATGCCGCATCGCAAGGTGTGCCCATGGCCTCCATAGTCGTGCCCATCTCCGGCTTGATCGCGCTTATCGGAGGTCTTTCCATCCTGCTTGGATATCGCGCCAAAATCGGTGGCTGGTTGATTGCTTTTTTCCTCGTCTGCATCACGCCCATGATGCACAAGTTCTGGGGCATCACCGATCCCATGGCGCAGCAGATGCAGATGATCATGTTCATGAAAAACGTCTCCATGCTCGGCGGAGCGTTGCTCATCTCGCAGTTTGGCTCGGGCCCATGGAGCCTGGACGGTGGAAAGTAGTCCGGTGCAATCCTGCAGATTCAAATTCTGGATGTTCAACTGCTGGATTTTAAATTTCTGGTTTTTAAACCAATAACCGAAAGGAAATAAAAGCATGTCCGATCCAAACATCAGAGTATTGCCCAAAGGCCCGTATCTCGTGGAAGGGAAGATTAACCTGCTCGACGCCAGCGGCAACAAAATCGAGGCGGGAGAAAAGATAGCGCTATGCCGCTGCGGCGCCTCCACCAACAAGCCATTCTGCGATGGCGCGCACAGCCGGATTGGATTCGATGCGGCCGCTGCCGCAGTTCCCGGCAGTGCCGAGTAAGAAAGATTTGTCGTTCTGAGGCGAAGTGTGAGGATCGCGACCGCGATCCTCACATGGAGTCGTGCATTATGCTGCTGATTCCTGCGGAGCCGCTGGCTGCAATGGTTCATCGTAGCTGCCGCCGTAGATCGAGGGCACCTTCGATCCCATGGGCCGCAGATAGGTGGCCAGTTCGCCCCGGTGATGGATGCTGTGGTTGTTGAGGAAGCCAAGATAAAACACTGCTGGCAGGTTAAACATGAAGAATTCGACCGGCGTCATCAACTGCTCTGGCGTCATGGCGGCAACCCGAGCGGCTTCACGCTTCATATTCTCGTCGTACCAGGCGACCACTTCAGCCGATGTCTGCGGCTTATGTTCCGGGTTTTGCATGGTGAACTTCAGATCGGCAATTCCGGTTAGAAACTGAACGTCGGTGTTGGCAAGGTGCCATGCCAGGTCCTTCGCGGTGCGTGCGTTCGGATCGGGCTTGTAGCTCGATGCTGCATCGGGCACGGCGGCGATTACTTTTTTGGTGATTTCCACTTCACGCATAATGCCGTCGAGCATCATCGCGCCATAGCCTTGGGCAAATTCGGGAGTTATACCTTGAGCGGACATTGTTTTCCTCCAGGTTGAGTGTTATGTCTTTCCGGGCTAAGAAACCGAAAGGGGCGCAGGCTGCGCCCCTCAAGTGTTCGGGACGAATTATACGCCGACCGGCTGCTTGCTGCTTACCGGAACTGGAGTAAGCCAACCGTGGCGATCGGATTTTTCGCCGCGCACAATGGCGTAGAACTCTTTCTGGATGGTCTTGGTAATCGGTCCAATGCCGCCTTTGCCGACTTTGATCTTATCCACGGAACGGATCGGCGTGACTTCCGCTGCTGTGCCGGTGAAGAAGGCTTCATCGGCGATGTAAAGCATTTCGCGCGGAATCATCTGCTCGACGATCGTGATGTTCAGGTCGCGGGCGATTTGCAACACCGAGTCGCGCGTAATGCCGGGCAGCACCGAGTTGCCCAGCGGCGCCGTGATCAGCTTGTCGCGATGCACGAGGAAAACGTTCTCGCCCGAACCTTCGCTGACGAAGCCGTTGACGTCGAGCGCAATCCCTTCCGCAAAGCCGTTGACGATGGCTTCCATCTTGATGAGTTGCGAATTCATATAATTCGCGCCCGATTTCGCCATAGCCGGCAGCGTGTTGGGCGCAATGCGCGTCCACGACGAAACGCATACATCGCAACCGTCGTTCTCGCCGCCCAGATATTTTCCCCACGGATAATTAATGATATAAACCTCGGTCGGCGAGTTGAACGGATTCACTCCCGCCTCGCCATAGCCGCGAAGAATGATGGGCCGCACATAGCAGGGCCATGACCCGTTTCTGCCCACGGTTTCACACAGGGCTTTTACGATTTCGTCGCGGGTGTAATCGACATCGATGCGGTAGACCTTGGCGGAGTCGAGCAGGCGCTGAATATGTTCATGGGCGCGGAAAATCGCAGGGCCGGAAGGCGGCGCGTAGCAGCGAATTCCTTCGAATACCGACGAGCCGTAGTGGACCACGTGCGACATCACGTGAATGGTGGCGTCATCCCAGGGAATGAGCTTGCCGTTGTGCCATATAAATTCGGATTTTTCGATAGCCATCGATACTCCTTCAACGCAGTCTGTAACGAGGCTGAATCCTTCCTCTGGGTGACAAGGGACGAGGCGCAAACCAACCCACGTTACAGATCATTATAGCCGAGCCGTTATAGTCGAGCCGTGAGTTGTCATCCTGCACGCAGTGAGAGGGTCCGTCTCGTCACGCGACGCTTATGGGGATAACTCGGCCAGGAGTTTGGAGGCCCGATCTCCGAACGAGTCTTTGGAGTGCGGGAGCTTTACACTTTGGGGCTGCTTGCGTCGGGTGGGATCGACAGATTCCGTGGCGATCGGCCTTTCACGGGGCGGTTCGTAGTAAGTATTTTCTTCGATCTTTTGGGAAATTGCTTCCCAGTCCAAGTCGGGTTCGTGGTTGGATTCGTCTTCTTTTTGCGCGGGTGCGGGTTTTTCGTCCGTTGCTTTGCGCTCCTTCACTTCGGGCGGGGCGGCGTATTCAGGAACCTCATCGACCATGTTGTAGGTCTGGGAGTCGAAGCTGGCGCGGCGCGCGTTCTTGGCCGCCATGTGCAGGGCGCGCAGGATAAGCTGGGCGCGGCGATAGTCGATAGTGTTGCGCACGAGGGCGTTGATGATCTCCATGAGCGATGCCTGGATCGATTTCGAGTCTTCGAGGATAGCGATGGGATGGAGACGCGAGTTGGGCGGGGTGCGGACACCGCGAATCATGCGCTGATGGAAATAGCAGAAAATTTCGCCACGCAGAGCGGGCGAGCCGCAGCGATGTCCGCTGGGCTTGATGTGAGTACAGATGCGAGTGTTTTTTTTTGCGGCCATTGGGTCGTTACCTTCCGGGTTAGCGAGATTCTGATCAAAAAAAAATTCAGATCGATGCTGCAAATTCTTTACTTCGAAGGGGTTGCAGCCGGTGGTCTGAAAATGGGCTGCGCATAATATTGATAACCAAGGATTTGCACGCAAAATATTAGTAAGTTCGGACTTAGCGGTGATTTGGGCGGCAGGAGGGAGGGATTGCAGGTATTCTTTGAGGCTAAAATTGCCGGTTGGCATACTACTTATAGTTTATGAGGTGGGGGAAGGTTGGAGGTCACAGGGGGGGGAGGGGGGGGTGTGGAAAAGTCTATGCGGTCTTCATTCTTTGTTATCGTCGGCCCATCGATTTCCCTATTTATTGGTATATAGATTATTTGAGGATCATCAGCACCGGAAAGACGGCAGTATGCGAAACACCCTAGGTCGCAATGTTAGAAAAAACTTGCGTTCCCCTAACGACCGTAACAGTAACGGGATTGTTGAATCGATAGATGTACTTTTGGATCGTATCGTCGCCAATATACATTGGCAGGGGCCACGAAATAAAGCCTCCCGGATGCGGCCAAAAAAGAGCTTCTGCGTCAGCCCAGAACGCATTAGGGTTAAGAGAAACCAGAGGCTTGCCGCTGTCAAGTAGGTGCTTCCATCGTGGTACAAGAAGCTGAACGGCCAACTTCCCAACGACATATGTGAAGCTATAAAACTCAATCCCCGAAAGCGGCCCCGGTTCGCTTGTGCTCATAATGCTTAGATTGTTGCGGGTGCTCATATATGCCTTCCCTTGGAATCCGGCAATCCAGCATTTAAGCAGAGGTGGAAGTGTAAGCGAGGTTCTGAATCGCTCCCTAACCGCTCTCGTGAAGAAGAGACCGCATCCGGATTTCTGATCTGTGAGGTGATTTGTGACGACTGACTTCATGAACGTAAATGCGGCCAGAATAGCAGCGTCTTTAGCCCCAAGCGAAATCGGCTCACCGTCTAGGATGGCATGCCTGAAACGGTCCTTAACTTTTCCGCTGAGTCCGCTCATCCACTCGTTATTACATCGAGCGCACACAACTGGAAGTTTTTCCTCTAAGCTGACAGCTTCCGATTCTATAACCGGAGAATCTATCGTATAGCGCTTACGCGAACGATAACGCAATGGTGGCAGAGCTTTATTAAGCCAGCTATCCCAGATATGTTCTCCACCGATTTCAACCGCATCTTTGGGGCAAAAAGCGCATAACATTCTCCACAAAACTTAGCATGATTTTGGTTGGCCAACTCAATTAGTGCCTTTTATTAAGCACAGAGAATAGACGCTGCCTTTTTCTACTTTCCGCAAAAGAAGCGGGAGGTGGGGCACCCTATGGCACCCACGATTAGCCGGCGATAGCGATCCTTCGACTGCGCGCGTCTTCCGCTTCGCTAGGACGCGCTCCGCTCAGGATGACAATTCTTAGGGGAGCGAGGGTTCTAACGCGGCCCTTTCGGACAAGTTCGGGGCCAGCGCCGAAGTGCTGTACCACCCCAAGCCGATTCAATCCCCACAAATTTCCGGCCTGTGCAATCCGCTGCGCGGTGGTTTGCGTACTCAGGGTGCACGGGAGAGTTGGACGATGCGATCCGGCTACATAAGCCTGCGATTGCGGAGTTACGCCTTCCCCAAAAAATCAATCCCAGGAGTCTGTATGAATCTGCCAGACAATATTCTGCTTAACAGTAAAGATACGGAAGCGACCGGCGAAGAAAATCCATCTGGACTTTCCCGGCGATCGTTCTTCAAGCGGGCCGCCATTACCGGAGCCACCAGCGCGGTGGCGCTGGGCGGACTGGTCACGCTGGCTTCGGCATTGGACAAAGAAGCGAATGCCGCGAGCGGCAACAACAAAGTGAACTCAAAAGGTTTGGCGCAAGGAGATCTCGATATTCTAATTGCCGCGGAAATCGCCGAGGCGCTGGCGGTTACCACTTACTCGAACATCATCAACACGGCGCCGTTTTTTACACGTATACCGCAAGACGATCAGGGCTACTTGCAGGGCGCTCTGCAGGAAGAGATGTCGCACTATCTTCTGGAGCAATCGGTGACGGGGAATCCGACGCCTTTCACCTCGTTTTTCTATCCGTTCAACATGTTCTCTGACGCGCAGACCACACTGAACACATTGGTCACCTTGGAGGACGCCTTCATCGGAGCTTATCTCGTCGGTGTTCGCGACTTCAGCACAAAACAGCTACAGCTCACGGCGGCGCGCATCATGGGCATTGAAAGCGATCACCGCACCCTGGCTCGCGTGATTGGGCCGGATGTGGCCCCGCAAGATGGCGGGCCGATCAACACGATCACCGGCTTTCAGGGTGTGCCCGAAAGCGTGGCTCCTCCCAACAATAATGGATACGAAAGAACCTTATGTTTCGGCAGGATTCAAGAGGTTGTGACCGCGCTGTTGCCGTTCGTCAGCATCACCGCGGCGCAGCAGGCAGGGTTCGATACCTCGAAATCGTATCCCTTCGTGCCCTTCACGCCTATGTTGCCCAATCCGTTGGGAGACTTCATTTCGTTCACCGGATGCTAATGGAGGCGGTGTTTTCCGGCGAAGCCGCGTGGGGGACGCGGCCTCGCCGGAGACTGAAACTCGATATTCATTCGAATTTTGAACTAAGGAGGACTTTGTGATTGAAGGACTATTTCAGCCCATGCATTTGATTTTGATCTTCGGTATTGCGCTGCTGGTGTTTGGTCCTAAGAAGCTGCCGGAACTGGGCAGGGGATTGGGAGATGGAATTCGAGGGTTCAAGGCGGCGATGAATCCGGGGGCGATTAACCTACCGGAAGAGAAGAAGGATGGGGCAGAGGTTTAAGGCCAGGCGATTCGGACGCGGGTAGGGATGCCCTTCGGCTCCGCCAGGGCAGGCTTTCGACTACGAAAGAGCTTCGCTTATCGCGAAGCTCTCTCTTCGCTCTGCATGACAATTGTAGAGAGAAGTCTTAGTTTGCGGGCGTTAAGGCTGCACGCACGGTTACGCCGGGCAGTTCGTCGCCGCGGAAGTATTTTGGGTTCGATCCGGCTTTCAGATCGGCGGCTTTCATCTCCGGCATGGCTTCGTAGGGCTTCGAGTAATCGTTGGCGGCGTTCCAGAACAAGAATCCGATGCCGCCTTTTTCTTTGGCAGTGGCGACCTGCACCTTTATATATTCCGGCGAGTAGGTCTTGGTGCGCCAGCGGAAGGCTTGCAGCCAGGGGCGGATGGTCACGCCACTGCTTTTGGTGATGAGTTCGAAGCGCTGCATCGATTCTCCGATGAAGTGCTCGGGCGCGTCGCCGGGGTGCTCGATGTTGTCCATGCCGAAGAAGTGCGAAGGATAGATCATGGGCGAGAGCACGTCGCAATATTTGGCCATGCCCACGATGTCCTGGCCGGTGTGGGAAAGATCGACCGGGCGCTGCCAGGCCATGACTCCGAAGACGTCGAGCGAGAGCAGTACGCCGGTGGGGTGCAGTTCGGCATAGGCCTTCTTCAGGAATGCGGTGATTACGTCGGAGCGCTGCCACATGGGATGCTCGGTTTGGAAGACGAAGCTGGCGTCTTTCTGATCGCCTTCGGCAGGGAATCGCACGTAGTCAAACTGAATCTCATCGGCGCCCGATTGGGCCACGAATTTGGCGAGGGCGATGTTGTAATCCTGAACTATGGGGTTGGAGGGGTCGGTCCAGACCAGCTTGCCGTTTTCGCGCCAGGGCGCGTGATTCTTTTTCGACTGCACGGCGAGTTCGGCATGTTCGGTCGCCATGCGCTCGTTGCGGAAGATGGCGATGCGGGCGATGGCGTGCATGTTCTCGGAGTGCAGGAAGTGCACGAACTTGGGCAGGTCATGGATATAGACCTGGTGCTTGCCGAGCAACGGATGCTCGAAGGGAATGTTTACGCTGCCGTCGGAATCTTTTATGTCAAAGACCACGGCGTTGCCGCCGACCTCGCGCCAGTGGCGGATGATACGGAGTCCGTGGTCACTGGCGGCCATAATCCCAGTGAGATAGATGGCTCGGACCTCAAAATCTTTGGGAACGGGAATTGTGTGCTCGACGATGGGAGCGGGAAGAATACCGGGGATGGTGATTTGCTCACCAGCCTTAAGAATGTTGCTTGAGCCTAAATTTTTGTTGTTAGCGCGGATGGCATCGGCCAGTTCGGAAGAGGTTAAATAGGCTGTGTTCTTGAGTTGCTGGTGCGCGATCGCCGGAATGGTATCTCCCCGCTTCGCCGTATAGAGACTTCCGGAAGCGCTGGTCGGCTGGGGGATATCGGCCGGTTTGATTGAAGTTGTAGTCGACAACGTCGCGCTGACCGGTTTGAGTTGCTCCGCCGGCACGGCAGAAGCCGCGACTGGCGCGGTTTGTAGCTGAGCAGCCTCAGCCGAAGAGGAACGCGAGTTTAGCCGCAGAGCGGCTACGCCAAAAAGTGCACACGAGATTGCAGAAATGGTGAGTATAGACGAGCGACGCAAGCAGTCCTCCGAGAACGCCTGATCGCGATGCTAATGTTCACCATGTTCATTGGCTAGTTACTAGCGGTCATCTCCCCCTCGTTTGCGGTGGAAAAGCTCTCATCGCGGAGGCGCTGAGGGCGCGGAGAAATTCTTATTGATCCCGCTCAAGCCAGACTTCCACCCGCTACGTCCAATGGCAGGTGACAGACCCACAGCGCGTTCTCAGAAATCAAAGGAGGGGTCCTTTGGGGTAGTGTCCTAACACTGCGTTGCTGGCATGGTGGCGGCCTCGGAAAGAAAGGCCGCCAGTTCGTCACCGCGCGGTTACCTCAGCCTCAAACGGTAGCATGAGATTGGGAAATGTGCGGTTGACTAAATCGTAGTATCGCTCGCATCTCGCCTAGCGGCTGCGCGTGATCTTCCGTGAACGACTTTTTGCACTGAGCACAGCGATAGCGCTGTAGGTAGTCGAAGGAATGTCCATCCGTTCAATCGAGCGCGTAACGCAAGTTCACCGTGATACGATCATGCGCTTGTTGCTCATTGCTGGCGAGAAGTGCCAAGCCCTAATGGATTCCAAGATGCGGAATCTGAAAATAAACTACTTGCAGGTTGATGAAATCTGGACGTTTTGCGGTAAGAAGCAACGCCAGGTACGCAAGGGAGACTCGAAGGAGCTTGGTAGCCAATGGGTCACCGTAGCGATTGACGCAGAGACAAAGCTGATTCCTTCATTCATGCTCGGCAAGAGACTCCGCATGGACACTCATGTATTCCTGTTCGATCTCTATAAGCGACTTGCAGGGCGCGTCTAGCTCACTACGGATGGACTGAATCACTACACAGCCAGCGTACCGGAAACCTTCGGCCTTGATGTTGACTTCGCGCAATTAACCAAGATGTTTGGCGACTTCGGGCAGGAAACCCCCGAAGGGAGGTATTCCCCATCGCCAATCAAGGGGGTTATATCCAAGGTGCGCTTGGGTGATCCTAACCCCGATCACATTTCAACAAGCTTTATTGAGCGCAGCAATTTGACAATGAGAATGCAGATGCGGCGATTTACGCGGCTCACTAATGCATTCAGCAAAAAGCTGTCGCATCTGAAAGCCGCCGTGGCCTTGCATTTTGCGTACTACAATTTCTGCCGTGTGCATTCAAGTCTCAGAGTTACCCCAGCGATGGAAGCTGGCATCACCACAAGTGCTTGGACGATTGAGGATTTGCTCGCGTGAATGAGCTAGGCGTACCATGAAATCGCTATGGCCGTCTTCCTAGTTCTCGCTCTTACGGATGCTGTGGCTCCACAACTGGGCGAAAAAGTTAAGGCACTATATCCAACCAATCATCTTGTTCTCGCTCCCGGTCGGTGGCTAGTCAGATCGGAAGGAGTGTCAAAGACCGTCTCTGACGCATTAGAGATTACTCCCGGAAAATTTGGGCATGCAATTGTTTTTGGTGTTTCAGGTTATTTCGGATGGGCGCTACCTACAGTTTGGGAATGGATGGGCGCGAACTCAGGTCACCAATAATGAGAGACCCGCAAAGAGGATCAGCGTCGGCTGGGGTGCCGAACGTTCCGACGAATCCGCCGCCAATACCACTGGCGGCATTGGATCAAAGTTTTGTAATCCAGATGATGCTTGACCTCAAAGCATCACTCGCGGCGCTTAAAGAGTCTGTGGACAACTTGAAGGAGCAGACGAAGGAACACGGGATCGAAATCCGGCAAGCCGCCAAAGACATCCATGCGGCAAAGGTAGTAGGGGGTTTCATCGTCGTGGCTTCTAGTTTTCTGGGGTTTGCGATAACGATTCTTGTGGATTACCTGAAGCACAAATAGCCCAGCAACGCACTATTAGGACACTACCTCCTTTGGACAGTCCCTTCCTTCATGCGCAAACTATTTCTCTCATGCATCTTTAACTTTTGCCCGAGTAGTGTTCTAATCTCTGCCCTGGGGACGTAACTCCTGCCGTTTAGAGGGTTTTCCTTTCCACAATCCAAGGCGCGACCGTGGCCAGCAGCTTGCTTATTTCCATGTCACCTTGGACGCGCTATCAGGCTGGATGGGCGGTCGGTTCCAAGTGACAGATTTTGTCACTAATTGATCGGGAACTGGAGAGGCCGAACAGCCGGTGAGTCCGGGGGAAATGCAGGCAAAGGCCGCAGATTAAAACACGGCCTGGAAAAGGATTGTAAGTCCGGCAAAACCGGGACAAGCCACTTTATGAGAACGAACCTCGCTACCGTGCTCGATCCGAACCGCCGCAGCAACGATGCTGGAGAGTTTGAAGCCGCCCTGCGCCGCAAGATTGTCGGCCAGGATCAGGCCGTCGAAAAGGTCGCGGAAATTTATCAGATGTTTCTGGCCGGCCTGAACGCTCCCGGGCGTCCCGTGGGCAACCTGCTGTTTCTTGGGCCCACCGGTTCCGGCAAAACTCGCGTGGTCGAGGCCGTGGCCGAGGCTTTGTTCGGCGACGCGCGCGCCTGCATCAAGATCGATTGCGCCGAGTTCCAGCATTCGCACGAGATCGCAAAACTGATCGGTTCACCTCCGGGATACCTTGGCCATCGCGAGACGCATCCGCTGCTCACACAAGAAGCGCTCAACCAGTGGTTTACCGAGAAGCTGAAGCTCTCGATCCTGCTGTTCGACGAGATCGAAAAGGCGAGCGATTCGTTGTGGCAGCTTCTGCTCGGAATCCTCGACAAAGCTACGCTTACACTCGGCGATAATCGCCGCGTCGATCTTTCTCAATGCATCATCATCCTGACCTCGAACCTCGGCGCCAGCGAGATGACGAATCTGGTCGATGGCGGCTTTGGCTTTGCGCCGAAGGCCGTGGAAGTCGACAACAACTTCGACGACAAGATTCAGCGCACCGCGGTGGAAGCGGCGCGCCGCAAGTTCACGCCCGAGTTCATGAACCGTATCGACAAGACGGTGGTTTTCAAGACGCTACGCGACGAACACTTGGCGCAGATTCTTGAGATCGAGCTGGGCATGGTTCAGCAGCGCGTGCTCATGGCTGCCGGCGCCAATCAATTCGTCTTCAATTGCACCAGCGGCGTAAAGGAGTTCTTGCTGAAGGAAGGCACCGATCCGCGATACGGTGCGCGTCACCTGAAGCGCGCGATCGAGCGGAATCTGGTGTTCCCGCTGGCGAATCTGGTGGCAACCGGACAGGTGAAGCTGGGAGACTTTATCCGCGTCGATATGGCTTCGCCGACCCAGATGATCTTCGTCAAGGAAGCCGAAAACACCATGGCGCCGGTGCTGCTCGAACGCTACGGAGCGGCCGCCGCGAATATGCCCGCGACTCGCGCCGCGCGCACCGCCGTCAACAACCGCCGCGACTTCGGGGCTGCACCGTTGCCAACCGCGGAGAGCAAGTAACGCGGAACGAATGACTTTGACTGGTAGGAAACAACTTCTCGCTTGACCGCATCTCGCGAGAAACCCTCGGCGCCGGAAGACCCTCCGGCGCCATTTTTATGGATCTGATTCTGAGATTGTTTTCGACGACAAAGAGACCGGTTGCAGGTAGAATGTTGCCCGAATTGATTGTTTGCTGTAACGCTTGAAGTTCCCCCCTCACTATCATTGCAGTAAGGGAGTTGTGCCCCATCCTAAATAAGACTGGAATGGTCGTTGGCGCCGTTTGATTCTTCAGGAGATCCCAGTATGAAAAGCCCCAAGTTCTTGCAAGCCACTTCCTTCGCTTCCATCATCCTGCTAGCAATGTTCACGAATCCAATTTTGGCGGCCGCTCAGACCGATAGCTTCCGCCTCGGAGCGCCGATCCACCCACCGGCAACCGTCGAAATCCTGGTCGATTTTGATGGAACCAACGGCCAGTTTCCTTTTACGGAAAACCTGGTCCAGGGCAAAGACGGAAATTTGTATGGAACCACGACTTACGGCGGCGCGAACAGCGACGGCACGGTTTTCAAAGTCACTCCGGGTGGGACTTTAACGGTTCTGCATAGCTTTAATGGTACCGATGGAGAAAATCCCTACGCTGGGCTGGTGCTCGGGGTGGATGGGAATTTTTATGGCACAACGTATCAGGGTGGCGCCAATGGCGACGGTACGGTTTTCAAAATTACCCCTTCCGGCACCTTAACCACGCTGCACAGCTTTGCGAACACCGATGGTGGATTCCCCGCCGGCGCGCTGGTGCAGGGAACGGACAAGAATCTCTACGGGACCACCAGCTACAGCATGCCCACGGTTTATGGCAGCGTTTTCAAGATCAGTACGGCAGGCGCGTTCACCAGTCTCGCCTTCTTCGACGATACGAACGGTTATGAACCATTGGCCGGGTTAGTGCAAGGTACGAACGGAAATTTTTACGGGGTTACCGCTACCGGAGGCGCCAACGACTTTGGCACGGTGTTCGAAGTTACTCCCGCAGGAGTGATCACTGCTTTGCACAGTTTTGATAACACCGACGGCTGGGAGCCCGAGGGCCAACTGATCCAGGCGGCCAATGGAAGCTTCTATGGAACAACCTTGCGGGGCGGAGCGAACGGAGACAGCGAAATCTTCAAGATCACCGCGGCTGGCGTGTTAACCGTGCTCCATAGCTTCGATGTAACGGACGGATACGAACCGAATGACAGCCTGCTCCAGGCGACGGATGGGAACTTCTACGGCACAACCACCTACGGCGGGACTGGCGAAGAGGGCACCGTCTTCGAAATCAATTCCGCGGGCAAGTTAAGCACGATCTACGACTTTACCGGCGGCTTGACGGATGGATCAACACCCTTCGGCGGTTTGGTTCAGCACACCAGCGGCGCGTTCTATGGCGTCACCGGGGGTGGAGGCACGGGAGAATTGGGCACGATTTTCACCTTCGGTACAGGCTTGAGTCCATTTGTAAAACTGCTGCCTGCCTCCGGCAAAGTTGGATCGACGGTCACCATTCTTGGAACCAATCTCACCGGGATCAAGAGCGTTACTTTTGATGGCATAGCCGCAACGTGGACGAAGGGAACGAACACTTATTTCACGGCCGTTGTGCCCACTGGGGCGACGACGGGCTTAGTAGAGGTGACCACGAGCTGCTGCACGCTCAAGAGCAACGTGAGTTTCCGCATTCCGTAGGCGATCAGTCGTCTGATTACGAGTGGCCGGTATTTAGTCCATATCTTCAGCGTTGTTGCATTTTCGCCCGTGCTAAGACTGCCGGAGTCTGCCGCTCTGCCCTCCCACAGGCTAAAATCGATTTGGGATTTGGTGCAAAGGAGAGCGATGTACTTCGAGCAATTCTATCTGGGTTGTCTGGCGCACGCTTCTTACATGATGGCCTCTGAAGGCGAGGCGGTTGTGGTGGACCCGCAGCGCGACGTCGATATCTATTTGCAGGCAGCCGAGGCTAATCGCGTAACCATTCGCCACATCTTTGAGACTCACCTGCACGCCGATTTTGTTTCCGGCCATCGCGAGCTGGCGGCCAGAACTGGCGCAACTATTTATATGGGAAAAGAAGCGGGGGCGACGTTCCCACACGTCGGCGTCGAAGATGGATTTGAGTTGCGGCTGGGCAAAATTGCGATTCGCGCTCTGGAAACGCCGGGACACACTCCGGAAAGCATCTGCCTGGTGATTGCCGACGAAGAAAAATCTCCCGCGCCCTGGGCTGTCCTGACCGGCGACACGTTATTCCTTGGAGATGTTGGCCGCCCCGATCTATCGAAGCGCCACACGCCGGTGCAACTGGCGGGAATGCTTTACGGCAGCCTGCACCATAAGATTCTCAGGCTTGCCGACGATGTTCTGGTTTATCCGGCTCACGGGGCGGGATCTTTGTGCGGGCGCAACATGCGAGCCGAACGCGTATCGACCATCGGTACCGAGCGGCTGACCAATTACGCATTGCAGATCAAGAGCAGGGAAGAGTTCGTCAGGCAATTGACCAGCAATCTGCCGTCGCGCCCGGAATATTTTTCTCAGGATGCGGAAATCAATCGCAGCGGGGCAGCGGCATTGTCGGATCTTCCTCCGCTATGTGCCATCGCGCCGGCGGAGCTGAAAACAATTCTTGCGGAAGGCGGAATCGCGCTCGATGTGCGTTCGGGTGAGCAATTCGCGGCAGAACATGTGCCGGGATCGGTGAATATTGCGCTCTCCGGGCAGTTCGCTTCATGGGCCGGGGCGCTGTTGGGTTTAGCCGCACGGCCGGTGCTGATCGCCGATTCGGAAGAGCAAGCCGCGGAAGCACGCATGCGGCTGGCGCGTATTGGGTTGGAAGACGCCAGAGGATTTCTAAAAGGCGGAGTCGCCGCGTGGCGTACAGCGGGATTGCCTCTGGCCGCGGTTCGGCAAGTAAGCGTTGAAGAACTTGACGCTCAGTTGCTGGCAAATCACCCGCAAGTTTTGGATGTTCGCCGCGAGGCGGAATGGGAATCCGGACACGTGGAAGGCGCGACATTGTGGCCGCTCGATAACTTCAAAATCGCGCCCCCGGAGATCGACAATAATCTGCCTGTTGCGGTGCACTGCAAAAGCGGATATCGCAGCATGATTGCGTGTAGTTTGCTGCAACGCGCCGGTTTTCGCGAGGTTGTGAATGTGAGCGGCGGGTTTGATGCTTGGTGGCAAGCCAAACTTCCAGTCGTGACTGAAAAGCCGGTCAGCGTGTAGAGATCAAGTTTTAAGCAATTGCGTTTCTTCCTTTCGCAAACCTCGTTCGCCATTTGCGGGTGTAGACTTTTCTAGATGAAGACCTCCAAACTGGCTCGATCCTATCGCGTTGATAGTGGCAAACATTTCCGGCTGAAAGATTTCGATCCGGGCGACACCAAGCACTGGACATCGGCCGATGAAGCCAAAGAACCACTGCAAAAAGATATCGACCGCATGGCGGAGCTGCAAGCCAAGCTCTATGCGGAAGATCAGTGGTCGCTGCTGCTGATTTTTCAGGCGACGGACGCGGCCGGTAAGGATGGCACGATCAAGCATGTCATGTCGGGGGTGAATCCCGAGGGCTGCCAGGTGGTTTCCTTCAAAACTCCATCGGAGACGGAACTGCAACACGATTTCCTCTGGCGCACCACGCAGCATCTGCCGGAGCGCGGCCATATTGGAATTTTTAACCGGTCTTATTATGAAGAGGTGTTGGTGGTGCGCGTGCATCCTCAGGTGCTTGCAAGCCAGAAGGTTCCTCCATCTTTGGTTACGAAGGATGTTTGGAAAGAACGATTCGAAGACATCAACTGCTTCGAGCGGCACATGGCGCGCAGCGGGACCGTGATCCGCAAATTCTTTCTTCATCTTTCGAAGAAAGAGCAGAAGCAGCGATTTCTGGCGCGGCTCGACGAACCCGAAAAGCATTGGAAGTTCTCCGAGGCCGACGTTCGCGAGCGCGAACGCTGGGACGATTACCAGAACGCTTACGAAGAAATGATCCGCAACACGGCAAGCAAACATGCGCCGTGGTATGTGGTTCCGGCGGATAATAAGTGGTTTACCCACCTGGTGGTTGCCGCGGCCATTACCGAGACGCTGGAAGAACTAGACTTGGCCTACCCCAAAGTGGATGCCGCGAAACTCAAGGAAATCAGAGCCGCGCGCAAGATGCTGGCGAAAAAATAACTGCGATCGCGAGTCGTTTCACTTCTAACCTGCACAAACGAAGCAACGTTGGATCGACGTTCTCCATGAAGAAACGCAAGTTCGGCGATTCCGTTCGCAGCAAGACTGACGCCTCCACAGAGCCAAGAGCCTATTCTTGGACCCATGAAGGATAGTCTTTTCGGGAAGTAGTGCAAGGAAAGCCTGCACAAAAACCCTAAGGATGCACAAAAACTAGCCTTCGTAGAGCACCTTTTGAAGGGTTCTTGTGCAAAGCCAACTTGCCAACTTGCTATTACTTCCGTGCCACGGCAATGGCACGGACGGGCCTTGTACGGACCTCCGGCCACTGCTATGTTGCCGATAGTGATGCTGATCCTCCCCTGAAGTGGTAGCTAAGTTGGATTTGGAGGGCATATGAGGTTCATGCATCTGTGTTATGCGGCTCTGGGCTTTGCGGTGGCCCGCTGGGTTTTCAAACGGCAGGGTGTGGTTGATCCAGTTTCGCGTATGCGTTCTTCTGGCCTTTTGTAAGTTTGTGGTTTTGGGCGTGCGTCCCGTTGCGCTTCCATTTCGTCAGCGCACGCCCACTTCCTGCTATTGATTCCGCTATGGTTGTCCGGAAGTTCTATTACTAAAGTTTCCCTGCGTTTACTCCGTTCCGCTTTACTCTCACTACAATTATGGCAAGGACTATTGCGGTTGATCGTGAGTAACTTTGCTCACGTGACCGCAGAGTGATTCTGCGGTTTCGCGTTTTTCGCGGGAAGCCATTGCGATCAAGTCCCGGGACCATTTGTGCGAGCTTCTTCGTCAATTTCAATACGGGTGTTGGCAATCTTTGCCGCCGGATTATTCGTCCTGGGCCTGACTCAGTACGCCAGCGCGCAAGATGATGGGAACGATACCCCGCTCGGCGACGTTGCGCGCAGCCTGCGCAAAAAACCGGCTTCTTCCGAGATGGTGATTGATAACGACAATTTTTCCAAAGTCGTGGACGATGCCGAAAGCCGCCACGCGGCCGGTTCCTCGCTCGTTTTCTCGCTGGAGCCGGGCGGGAAGAATTTCAACGTCTCTTCGCCAGACGTGAGTTGCAGTCTTTCTTTCAGCGCCAAGACCAGTTCGCTGCTGGCCGATCCCGCGATGTTGGACGAATTGCCGCGAAGCGAACTTGCGAAACTGGACGGCCCGGCTACTCTCGACGGAGACTCGCTTCAGGTTTCCGTGCACAACGGTTCCTCATGGCAATTACGGGAGGTTGTGATTGGGCTGACGATCATACGAAAGCCGGATACCGAGGCGGCTTCCGGCTACGGAGCAGCGCGAATTGTGCCCGCCGTGGATGGCCCGTATCATCCCATACAAGATTCATCGCAGAAGCAGCCCGATGACACCATTTTGCTGCGCGTCAAGGGCGCCGCGGAACCCTCGGCTACTGCCGTTTTTCGAACGCCGCTCAACTTTGCCCTTTTCCCCGACCAGGAGTGGCATTGGGCAATCGTACGGGCGAAGGGGATTCCAACCCAGCCGCCGGCCGATGCGGCGGCCATACAAGCTGCGCAGAATAACCTTCTTGCTCCCCAAGCCGTGCCCGATACCAGTGCTCAGAGCACGCCATCCGCGCCGGCATCTTCTTCTCCAGCAAACCCAAATTCTCTGGCAAATCCAAACGCCACGGCCCAGTAAAGAATCAGCCCAAGCAACGTTTTCACGGGCTAACCCGCACTTTGCGGCCAGATCGCAAAATTTCACATGCTAAACTGAACTCATCCCCTCTAACAAAGGACAGGCGATGAAATTCGGAGTCATCATCTTTCCCGGTTCCAACTGCGACCACGACGCCTTCTGGACAGTTCAGCAAATCGCCAAACAGCCGGTAACCTTTCTATGGCATGAATCGCAGGATTTGGAAAATTGCGATGCCGTCATCGTGCCCGGAGGCTTTGCATTCGGCGACTATCTGCGCACGGGCGCCATCGCGAAATTTTCGCCGGTCATGGAGTCGGTGCGCCGCTTTGCGGATAGCGGCGGTTTGGTATTGGGCATCTGCAACGGTTTTCAGATTCTATGCGAAGCCGGACTTTTGCCGGGCGCGCTGATGCGCAACACGGGCTTGAAATACGTATGCAAGCCGGTGCAGGTCCGGGTGGAAAACGCTAACACGCCTTTTACCAACGCCTGCGCGCAGGGACAAGTATTAACCATTCCCATCGGGCACATGGAAGGGAACTATTTCTGCGATGAGCCGACGCTGCATGAATTGCGCCGCGAGAATCGCATCGTGTTCCGCTACTCCACGCCGGCCGGCGAAATCTCGATGGCTTCCAATCCCAACGGGTCTCTGGACAACATTGCGGGCATCTGCAGCGCGGGAGGGAACGTAGTTGGAATGATGCCTCACCCCGAGCGTTCCGCCGAGCCAGAACTTGGTGGCACCGACGGAATGAGAATCTTCGACTCCATGGTGGGAGCAATGGTTCGTAACTGACATTCGCGTTAATTACTCCAGGAAATCCACAATCGGATAATAAAAATCTGTTTGATAATCTGTTTTTTTCCTGCTAGTGTCAGCGCGAAGCACTTCCCCTTCTGCTTATAAACGTCCGCAAGGTAAAGGGAGGAGTGTGGCTAATGACATCGACGAAACTTCTCGATGGTTTTTCTGAAGTTTTGATGCGGGATGAACGCATTCTCAGTCCCCAGGAACGGCAGTTGTTGATATGCCTCCTGCAAAACTCAAAAGAGGCATCCGGCAGTAACCCCGAAATACAATCTGCCGTCAGGGCAGCCATAGCGCGGTCCGTGGGCGAGACGGTCGCGCAACGCGCCTTCACGTTGCTGGGCAGCAGCATCGTGGAGCAGATCATTGCGCATGGGCTGGGCGGTTCCGGTTCAGGGGAGTTCATGCCGTCCGGAATTTTCGCAGGACCACAACCGCCCAGCCCGCAGGCGCCATCCGCTCCTCATGATGAGCCGGATGATGATGACGACCACCCTCCCGGACCGCAACCTCCAACGCCGTCGCCGGGCATCAGTCTCAGACAGCGGGCGGAGTCCGTTCATCGGAGCGCAGGGCAGGGGTTGCCGGAAAACGAGTATGGAATCGCTGTGATGAACTCCACAGCAACGATTCGAGCACAATGCGTTGTTCTGGATGAGTTTCTTGCCCCTCAGGAGATGGAATCTCTTCTTCGCTACACCATGGATCATGAAGATGGGTTCGGGAGCAGCGAAGTCATTTCGCCGAACGGGCAACCGGGAACGGTCGACTACAGCCATCGCCGTTCGCGCGTGCTGATGAAGCTGGGAGCGCAGGAAGAGATCATTATGAACCGGGTCCGGGCAGTCCTGCCGCGAGTGCTCGAAGAACTACAGATGGAAGAGTTCCCGATCACCCGGACGGAAGTCCAGATTACGGCCAGCAACGACGGCGATTTTTTCCGCGCGCATTGCGATGATGCGCAGGAGAAGATTGCTTCCCGCCGCATGACCTTCGTCTACTTTTTTCACCGGGAGCCGCGGCCATTTGAAGGCGGAGAGTTGCGCCTTTACGATTCGCGGAAGGGCGAACATTCACTCGGCAAGGGGAATTATCAAACGATCATCCCGCAACAGAACCAGATCGTATTTTTCCCCTGCTCCACCTTGCATGAAATCACTCCGGTACGCTGCCAGTCGCTGGCTTTCGCTGACAGCCGCTTTACGGCAAACGGATGGCTTCACAAATAAAAAACACGGCGTGGCTTGAATGGATGGCAAGTCTGACGGGGGCAGCATCGCGGCAAAGACCTACCGCGATGCTGCCCCCGCAGAAATTCCATTGCCTGCTCGACGAATTGCCTCTGCACCTGATTCCGCAACGTGCATGGAATCGGCGAAGCATCGGCGATGAGAAATTTCAGTCGCTCACTTTTAATGCGGAGTGTTTGGTTACGCAAAACGGGGAAGTTCCGGAGGAATTTCGAGGGTACGAGAATCTGCTTCAAGGCTTCGATTTACAAAGCACGATTGCCTGGGTGCGCGATCCGGCAAGCGGTTCACTGCATCCGTTCTGGCTGAGGCGCCGGCTCGAACCGGTTGTTTTGCGACTAAGAACAGGTGAACTGCTTCCCGAGTCGCTGTCAAACGAAACCCGGCTTCTGCTTGCCCGGGCCGGAATTTTGACGGCCGCCAATTACGCTGAAATGCGCCGGGCGGAATGGTCCGAAGTCGTTAAAAAAGGCGCTCGGATTTTTCATGAGCGAAATTACTTTCCGATCCGAGACTTAATTCATCCGTTAAATCTGGCTGCCATGCGCCGCTACTATCGCCGCGCCATTCGCACCGGCGAAATTTCCCTGGGAGATAAACAAAGCGCGCGCCGCTATGTCGCGCACAACGAACCGGTCGCACGATTTTTTCATCAGCAGATGGCAAGCGCGGTGAGCGCGATTGTGGGAGAGCCAGTGAAGCCCTCCTATGTTTATCTGGCTTCTTATTTACCCGGCGCCGAACTGAAGAAGCACACCGATCGAGAGCAATGTGAATTCAGCGTAACTTTGTGTCTGGATTTTTCTCCAGAGCCGGAAGGCGCAACCTCCTGGCCGATATGCCTCGATACTCCGGAAGGAACCGTCACGGTCTATCAGGCATTAGGAGATGGTCTCGTCTACCGTGGTACAAAAGTTCCCCACTACCGGGATGTCCTGGCCCCCAGCCATACTTCGACCTCCATCTTCTTTCACTATGTTCCAGCGGATTTTTCCGGACCGCTCGACTAGCCGGATTCAGTGCAATCCGGAAATCACGTAGAGCACCGAAAAAACTTGATAGTAGCTGTAGGCGAATTGCGAGGCATCGTGATTCACGACTACGGGAGCGATCAAAACTACGCCGGTTGACGCTTCAGGATGAAGTTCCTTGATGAGCGTTTTTTCGCCTGTATTGAGATTCACCTTGTAAAGTTTGGTCGGAAATTCAGCTGAGCTATATCCATAGATCGACGAGTCGTCTTCCGCCCATTGCAGAGGAAAGAATCCCAGCTCGGAACCGGGAATTGTCCGCGAAGTGCCGTCGGCGATGTTGTAAATCGCGGCTACGCCGTTGTTGGCGATAATGTATTTACCATCGGGCGAAACCAATCCGCCGGTCACTCCCTCGGGCGTGACTGGAACCGGCTTTCCTCCGTCGATATCCACAAGATAACAACGTACTGCATGTCCTGGCTCGACTCCGTTGATCGTGATTCTTTTTCCATCCGGGAGAAAATGAGAGGTACCGTTGTCGATACGCTCCAGTCCACTGACGGGAACATTGCGGGGCCGTCCGGTGCCAATCGGATAGAGTGTAATTTGTCCCGGGCTGCCGGTGATTATGCCGATCGCCCATTTGCCATCCGGCGAAAGGCCGCCGGCACTTCCGTCGCCGAGAATAACAGGCGCGGGTCCGTCGATTTTACGAATGACTACAGAAGAGTCAGGTGGGGCTGCTTCGCTCGCATCCTCAAACAAGACGGATTTCCCATCCTGCGAAATATCTTTAGCAATATCCCAGTCGTGCCATGAAATATCGATTGGCTTGCCCTGCCGCGAATCGGTTGCCATGGCAAGACGCTCGTTATCCAGACTCACAAGCGCCCGGCCGTCGGGAGCAATATCATGTAACGTCAAGCCCGCCGGAATTTTGAGAACAGTTCGAATATTGTCTTTGCTATCCACTGCGAGCAGGCTGCGCGTGTAGCCATTCTCGGCGGCTGTAAACCAAACTTCCTTTCCATCCGAACTCCAGGCTAGGCCATCGGCGGAGTCCCATTCTTTGGGAAGCAAGTTGACATGTCCGGCGAGGTCGAGCCGGCAAACCAAGCCATGATCATCCCAAAGTACGGGGTGGTTAATAAAAGCAATCTTATCGCCGGCCGGAGAAAACCGGATGTGGCTGATCCAGCCGCTGCTTTCATAGAGAACATGACCAATTGGATACTCGATGCGATCACGCCCATCGGCGTGATGAACTACCGCCAACTCGCCATGTGCGTCCCAGTCCGCCCAGCGCACGTCTTCCAGCACCTCTCTTGGTGAACCGCCAGCGAGAGGGGCGCGGGCCAGCGTGCCGTTTTCGATTACTAGATGGGCTGCGCGCGAGCCGCGGAGCGTGAGCGCTAGTTCGCCCGTTTTAGAGATCGCAAGTAAATGGGCGTCAGTCAGGTTGAGAGGCTGCGGTATCAGGGAGTCGCCAACGGTGGAAAAGAGTTGGAGCGGCTTGCCCTCCCACGCAGCCCCATACACGACCGAGTGGAAGCCGGGAGCGAAGCGTGCCGAATAGACCGTTCCTTCTTCAAAGGTTACGCGATGATACGCAGGCGACGATGTGCCTGTCTGCATCACTTTGCCCAGCAGCACTAAAGCCACGATAAAAAAAACGCCAGCCAATACCCACGGAAGTACCTTTGCCGGCAATTTTGCCGGGCGATAGCGAGAGCGTCCGCTGGACGCTTCAGCCAGAGTTTCCAAAGCGAATGCCAGATCGCGCGCGGATTGAAAACGTTTTTCAGGCTCCTTCTCTAAACAGTGACGGACGGTTTGCCGGAACGATAGGGGAATGCCCGCTTGCTCAAGATCAATCTCGGGCGGATCTTCCTTGAGGACGGCGGTAATGGTATCGACTTCAGTTTCACCGCGGAAAGGCCTTCTTCCCGCGAGCATTTCGTAGAGAATGACGCCGAGGCTGAAAATGTCGCTGCGCGAATCGACCGTTTTTCCGCGCAGCTGCTCGGGAGACATGTAGGCGACCGTGCCCACGATGGCGCCGCTCCGGGTGATGGTTGTCAGATCTTGCGCCGCTCGCTCCGAGTCATCGATCGCGGAATGCAACTTGGCCACGCCGAAGTCGAGGATTTTGACCCGGCCGTCGTTGGTTACAAATAGATTTTCGGGCTTGAGGTCGCGGTGAGTGATGCGGCGATCATGTGCCGCGATGAGTCCCTGCACAATTTGCAGGCCATAGTCGACCGCCATCCTAACGGGTAACGGGCCTTCCGCCAAGCGCTTGCGCAGGGTCTGGCCTTCCAGCAATTCGCAAACGATGTAAGGAGAGCCGTTGTCGAGGCCGACATCGTAAATCGCAACAATATTAGGGTGATTAAGCGCTGCTGCGGAGCGGGCCTCGATCTCGAAGCGGCGAAGATGATCGGGGTTATTGCTGGATTTTGGGCGGATTAACTTCAGCGCGACATCGCGCGACAACCTCTCATCGCGTGCCCGGAAAACCTCGCCCATCGCGCCGGAGCCGATTTTCTCCAGAACCCGGTAGTGGCCTATAGTTCGGTCATCCATGCGCCAGGGAACGCCCCGCAGGCATGTTAGGACGGGTGCCTACTACAGTCAATAGAATTAGAGACCGTTGTCCGCGGGGCAGCTGTATAGGTTGACCGGTGCCCTTCCATTTTCATATCGCACCACCATCAGAAAGCTTGCTCTACCGCCCTTAGCTGTTTATTATCAGAGATGTGTGGCGAATGGCATAACATGCCATGTTATATTTAGCTTCGCCTGCAGATTTACGAGGCAGCCTGTGATTCCCTCTACGGGCGAATCCCGCGCCAATCAAGATACTTAAATACGAGGTCTAGCCATGTCTGGCCATTCAAAATGGGCCACAATTAAGCACAAGAAGGGCGCGCTGGATGCCAAGCGCGGCAAGATTTTCACCCGTCTTATTAAAGAAATCAGCATTGCCGCCAAAAATGGCGGCGGCGATCCGGATAGCAACCCCCGCTTGCGTGGTGCAATTCTGGCCGCGAAATCGGAGAACATGCCCGCCGATAACATCAAGCGCGCTATTCAGCGCGGTACGGGCGAGCTGCCGGGAGCTACTTACGAAGAATTTTCTCTCGAAGGCTACGGCCCCGGCGGCGCTGCGGTCCTGCTCGACATCAATACCGATAACCGCAACCGCACCGTCAGTGAAATCCGCCATTGTTTTGGCAAGAACGGCGGCAATATGGCTGAAGCCGGTGCCGTTTCCTGGATGTTCCACAAAAAGGGGGACATCGTCATTCCGAAGAGTGCCGCGAAAGAGGACGACCTGATGAATATCGTTCTCGAAGCCGGCGGCGAAGATTTGAACGACGATGGCGAGAACTGGGAGATTCTGACGGAACCTTCCGCTTACGAGGCTGTTCTCGAAGCGGTGAAGAAAGCCGGGATCGAACCTGCTTCTTCCAGCGTTGCGATGATTCCACAGAACTACGTCAAGCTGGAAGGACAGGCCGCCAACACGATGATCCGGCTGATGGAAGCGCTGGAGGATCAGGACGACGTGCAGAACGTGCACTCCAACTTCGATATCGACCAGAAATTGCTGGAAGAAGTTGCCGGTTAATTTTTGCGATCTTTTATAAGCCGCCACTTCGGCGGCTTTTCTTTTTTTATGGGCCATCTTCCAACTGGATCGAAGTTTTCAACATCTCCGTGGAAAATTCTGTGGAAAAGCGCGGACGTATCTTTGTAACTGATTCAGTAAAGGATGGTTCAGCATTTTGCACCGCAGCGAGGGCTGGCACCTTCGTGGTGTGCCCGCGAATCGCTGCTGAAATGCGAATGCGTTTAAATATCGAACATATATGAAGGCCAGACTCGACAAGCTCATGATCGAGCGCGGGCTCACGACGTCGCGTGAGCGGGCGCAAGCCCTGATTCTTGCCGGCAAAGTATTTGTAAACGATCAGAAGTTCGACAAAGCGGGAACACTGGTGGGAGATGACGCCAGTATTCGGATTGCGGGCGAAGACTTGAAATACGTGAGCCGCGGCGGGCTCAAACTCGAGCAAGCGCTGAAGCATTGGAATATCGCGGTGAAAGGAAAGATTTGTCTCGATGTCGGCGCTTCCACAGGTGGTTTCACCGATTGTCTTCTCCAGAATGGCGCGGCGCGCGTGATTGCTTTGGATACGGGTTACGGGCAGATGGATTTTAAGTTGCGCCAGGATCCTCGCGTGCGGCTTCTGGAGAAAACGAATGCGCGCTATGCAACCCGGGAGATGATTGGCGAATATGTGGAGCTGATCGTAGTCGATGTAGCATTTATTTCCGCGACCATCGTTCTGCCACCCGTCGTCAATGCAGCTTTTCCATCTTCTGCGGACGAACGCCATGGCCGGCAGGTGATCGTTCTGGTCAAACCGCAATTTGAAGCGGGAAGGGAATTCGTGGGCAAGGGAGGGATCGTGCGCGACGAGGCGGCGCAGTTGGCGTCGGTCGAAAAAGTTAAAAAGACTTTGCTCGATCTCGGCTGCACAAACCTTGAGGTAATCGATTCGCCGATTCTGGGCGCGGAGGGGAACCGGGAATTTCTGCTCAGGGGAGTCTTTTGATCATACTTATCCTGGCAATACTTCCTTGTGCGGAAGTGGCTGAATTTTTTCTTACTCCACTCTCGCGATGGCAAGACAATTGCCGTGACCTGAGAAAATCAGGCGCGTTACTTTTTAGTGCCAGCTTCTTTCTCTAAGCGCTTGATGCGCTTGTTTAGATCGTCGGCAAGGCGGGCTGTTTTGCTCGCTCTATCGGTTAGCGCGGCAGCTTCTTCCCCGAGTTCCTGGATTTCTTCTCGCAGGGATGCAGAGCGGTCTTTCTCGGTCATTCGTTAGATTTACTCGGGATGATGACTTGCTGGCGGAGTTCGCTCCTGTCCTCCAACGCGTTTGAAATAGCACTCAGCGTGTATTACTTGCCCGTCTTCATCGGTAATTTCGTCTTTGTCCAAGTCGATTGGCTTGCCGCACATTGGGCAGATGAACTTCCGGTCCCTAGCTTGATAATGAACGCTCACGGGACTGCCTCCTTATACGGAAGGCCCAAAATTATCACATCTGTACGCTACCGTACAGTTCGATATCGAACCAAGTTGCCCGGGATTATCCTGTATAGACAGGGCCATTGGCAGCGCATAGCGTCAGGTCATGCCGTCACTCACTGCGAATGTTTGTTGGGTATGCGGCAAGCCAATCGAGCCTGTATTGCCACAAGAGTCCTTGCCTGACGAGTACGGGTTTTTCGCCCACGCCGATTGCCTTCCAGCCGTCGCCTGCCAAGTAGTCCGCAAAGCTAACTAATTTTTCAAATTGGACTTGACGAGGTGGTAAGCCGGAAATAGAAAAAGCCTGGATTCCCGTCCGGGCCTAAAGGTCGGACCACTCGGGGCAGATCATGCCATAGAAGCGTTCCAAATGCCGCTCTTGCGTACTTCGGTGTTTATCTGTTTCTCCTTTAATTGTTAGTGGACTGGTTTACGCTGTGGGAAATCAAGGCGATTCAAATTAAGCTATTACCCTTGTGCCCACTGCTAAAGCTTTTCCGCAAGATTCTGTACAATCTTTCTTTCTCTTATCCAATGGCCATTTCGCCCTTACCTTCAAGAACGAAACTTGCAGCGGTCATTTCCCGTCCTGCCCGGACTGAGGTTGCAAGCACAGTCCCTGAACTTCTGGCTTGGCTTCACACCAATGGCTATCAGGTTATCGTCGATCAGGAGACAGCGAAATACTCCGGCCGCGAAGAAGTAGTGCCGCGTGCTCAGATGTCGTCGCGGTCGCTGGATCTGGTTGTAGTGCTGGGGGGCGACGGCACTTTGCTCTCCGCGGCCCGCGCTACCGCAGCGGTTGATGTGCCTTTGCTCGGCGTAAACCTGGGATCGCTGGGATTTCTTACCGAGGTTCCGCTCGCAGCGCTCTTTCCCATGCTCGATAAAATCGCGCAGGGAAATGCAGCAGTTGAGCAGCGCGCTCTCATGCAATGCGATCTGGTGCGCAATAACGAGATATTGGGAAGCTACCTGGTCTTCAATGACGCGGTGGTGAATAAAACGGCGCTGGCGCGCCTGAATGAATACGACCTTTTCGTGGATAAACTGTTCGTTTCAAACTATCGCGCCGACGGAGTGATAGTGGCAACCCCGACAGGATCGACCGCATACTCCTTATCGGCGGGCGGTCCGGTATTGATGCCTACGGTGAAGGCGTTCGTGATCACGCCAGTGTCACCGCATTCGCTCACGCATAGGCCGCTCGTGGTGCCGGATGCAGTGATTGTGGAGATTCTGCTGCGCAGCGGGGGAGACGCAGCCTATCTCAGCCTGGATGGGCAGCCCGGCGTCGATCTTCAAGACGGCGACCGCGTTTGCTGCCGGCGCTCCGAACATAGTGTCAGCCTGTTCCGTACCAATCACGATTTCTTCCATGTGCTGCGCACGAAATTGAAGTGGGGAGAAAGATAAGAACGCGCAGCGTTTGCTGAAGTTGTCGATAGAAGTTAACGCTCGGCGGAATAAAGATCACGAATGGTTTCGCGACGCCGGATCATCTTCGCTGATTTTTTCCGCACCAGAATCTCAGCCGCCCGCGGACGCGAGTTGTAGTTAGATGCCAGCGACATTCCATAGGCTCCCGTATCGAGGATCGCCAGCAGTGCGCCTTCTTCCACATACGGCATCTCGCGGTCGCGCGCGAAAAAATCTCCGGATTCGCAAATCGGGCCGACTACATCCACAATTTCTTTCTTGGCAGTAGCGGCGCTGCATTGATTCATTGAGACGATTTCGTGATGTGCACTATAGAGAGCAGGGCGCATCAAGTCGTTCATGGCCGCGTCCACTATGAGAAAGCGCTTGCCCTCGTTTTCTTTCCGGTAAACGACTCTGGTGAGCAGCACGCCCGCCGGACCTACAATCGATCTTCCCGGCTCCAACAGCAAATGAACGTTTAGTCCACGCAGAGGCTTGGTGACAGCCTGCGCGTAGCGTGTGACGCAGCCGGAAAATTTAGAGTCCTGATTCTGATAATTCTGATTCTGATAATTCTGATTCTGATAATCAATGCCCAACCCGCCGCCGATATCGATATAGCCAATACGATATCCATCTAATCGCAAGCTGCGCACCAGTTCTGCCACTCGATCCACCGCCTCGGCAAAAGGCGCAGTTTCGGTAATCTGTGAGCCGATATGGACACTGACGCCGGCGATCTTGAGATATTTCGAGCCCGCAGCTTTGGCGTAGAGTTCGCGTGCGATCTGAATTGGTATTCCGAACTTGTGCTTGCGCAAGCCCGTGGAAATATAAGGATGAGTATCGGCTGCTACATCTGGATTCACCCGCAATGCAATTGGCGCGACCTTGCGCAATCGCGCAGCGCATTCCGCCAGCGTGGATATCTCAGACTCACTTTCGAGATTGAATAAAAGAATCCCGGCCTTTAACGCGGAAACCATTTCTTCCGGAGATTTTCCGACGCCGGAGAAGACGACATTTTTCGCGGCACGGCGGTCGGCAACGAGGACTCGCTCAAGTTCTCCGCCCGAGACCACATCGAATCCGCAGCCTTGGCGCGCCAACAGGCGCAGAATGCTTAAGTTGGAATTTGCTTTTACCGAGTAACAGATAGTGTGAGGAACATGGCGGAACGCGCGCTTGAACACTTCGACCCGCTCCAGAATTGCCGTTGCCGAATATACGTATAGCGGCGTGCCGTGACGCCCGGCAAGTTTGGCCAGCGGAATCTCTTCGCAGTGCAGGGCAAAAACTCCATTGCCTTCATGCCGTGCGTTAGGGGCTTTGCGAAAGATAAATCCAGGCGGCCGCTCCGGAGTTAGCGTTGCTTTCACGCGGCTCATTTTTTTCTGGAAGCTCCGCTTGCGCCACCGTCTTTCACTTTGATCACCACAACGGTCTGATCATCAAACGGTTCGGCTCCTGCCGAATGTTCGGCCACAGCGTTAAACAAAATATCAACCACCGCTGCCGCCGACTGGTTTGCATTCTCCTCGATCAGCTTTTCCACGCGCCCCCGCCCGAATAACTCTCCGCGGCGATTGCGGGCATCGAGAATTCCATCGCTGAAGAAAACGAACATGTCTCCCGGCTTCATCTTGAAGCGGAACTCGTCATAATTTGCATCGTCGAAAAGGCCCAGCGGCAGGCCGGTTGTGTCGATCACGTGATTTTTCCCCGCGTGAACGTGAATGGGCCGAGGCAAGCCGGAGTTGGCTACGATGAGCGTGCGATGCTCATCGTCCCACACCGCATAGATGATGGAAACGAATTGCGCTTCAATGCGCCGCTCGGCCAGCGATAAATTCACTGCCCGCAGCATTTCCGAGGGGCCGGGTTCAATAGGCGCATGCGAACGTAGAATTCCGCTTACCAGCGCGGCGTAAATGGCCGCGGGAGCGCCTTTTCCGCTCACGTCGCCAATCACGATTCCCAGGCGCGAAAGTGAATAAGGAATAAAATCATAAAGATCGCCACCGATGGCGCGCGCCGGAGTGAACTTTGCGGCCAACTCCAGATGCGCTACCTTGGGCAGAGTTTGCGGCAGCAGGCGCATTTGCAACTCACGCGCCAGAGCCAGATCCCGCTCCAGGCGGCGCTCCTGACGGGCGATTTCTTCGTAGAGGCGGGCGTTCTCGATGGCGATAGCCACTTGCGCGGCCAGCGTCATCATAGTGCGGCGGTGATCGTCGGTAAAAAAACCGCGGCGCGTGTGCTCCAAATCGAGCACTCCGATCACTTTGTCTTTATAAATCAGCGGCACCGCTAGCTCTGATCGCGTCTCCGGGTTCGCCTCGATGTAGCGCGGATCTTTCTTCACATCCGGTACCAAAATTGCTTCTTTGGTTTCCGCGGCGTGCCCTACGATGCCGCGCCCTAAAGGAACTTCGCGCTTGAGATGGATGTTCTCGTTGAAGCGCAGGGAAAACCGGTGTTGCAGCTTCTCGCCGGCAGTATCCAGCAACAGAATACTGAACATCTGGTAATCGATCAGGCGGCGCAGCAGTTCCGCAACCCGGTTCAGCAGTTCGTCAACATTCAAAATCGACGACAGCTCGCGCGCAATTTCGTTCAACAAAACCAGAATGCGGGCTTGCCGGGTGGTACGCGTATAAAGTTGCGCATTCTCAATGCCGCCCGCGATGCGCGAGGCCACGAGAGTCAGCAAACGGCTGTGCTCCTCGTTAAAATATCCGGGATCGCGCGCTTCCAAATCGATCACGCCGATGACCCGGTTCTTGGCGATCAGCGGTACGGCCAGCTCTGAGCGGACATTGGGAATCGCGGCGATGTAGGTCGGATCTTTGGTGACATCATCCACCAACATGGTTTGCCGAAGTTGCGCGGCTTGTCCGGTTACGCCTTCGCCTACTTTGATACGGGCGCGCTCGGCAAACTCCGGCGGATAACCTGTCTGGAAGCGAATGCGCAGCTCCTGGGTTTTTTCATTGATGAGGAGAATGGCAAAAATTTCGTAGTCGATGACCTTGCGCACGATCTCAGCCACGCGGCGCAGCGTGGTGTCCAGATCGAGCGAGGTTGCCAGTACGTCGGAAACTTCCAGCAACAACGGTTCGACGGGAAGCTGATTTGCAGATTTGCTCAGAACAGACCCCATTTTTTCTATGATAGCAGCCGGACTTTCAGTACCCAGTACCCAGTACCTAAAGACTTAACTGATTTACGGTGTGAGCGTTCACTGGGTACTAGGTACTATTTTTATTCTCGGGGCACGACACAAATATCGGCCAGATTGCGATAGCGTTCCGCGTAATCGAGGCCGTAGCCTACCACGAATTCATCGGGTATGGTGAAGCCGACGTAATCACCTTGCAACGGCAGTTTGCGGCGCGAAGGTTTATCGAGAAGAGCGGCGATCTTAAGCTGCCGGGGCACGTGGGCAAGAAGCAATTTTTTCAGCACCGTCAGCGTTAATCCGGTATCCAGGATGTCCTCCACCACAATTACGTTCTTGTCCTTCATCGATTGATCGACATCTTTCGTCAATTTCACTTCGCCGGTGGAATCCCATCCGCTTCGCAGTTCCTGCGTAGGGCTGGGCCGGTTGCCATAGCTGGAGACGCCGATGAAGTCGAAGGTGGCGTCGAGATCGATTTGCCGCGCCAGATCGGCGAGAAAAATTGCCGAACCTTTTAAAACGCCAACAAGAATTACAGGCTGATTCGCAAAGTCCCGGGTAATCTCAGCGCCAAGTTCCGCCACTCGTTTCGTAATCTGCTCACGCGAAATCAGCACCTTCAGGTTGGTCATGGCGTTTCATATTAAACTAAATTCAGCCATCGCTATATTGTGTTTATTTAATGCGGTGGCAGAAATATCGCCGGCAGGAGCCATCATTCATGAATCTGAAAGGCCTTCAACTTACCTGGCTGGGCCACGCCACATTTCGCATCGAAACGCCGGGCGGCCAGACCATCATTATCGATCCCTGGATCATGAATAATCCGGCGTGCCCGCCATCGGAAAAAAAGGTAAAGAAGGTCGATACGCTTCTGGTCACGCACGGCCACGGCGATCACATTGGAGATGCGGTCGAAGTGATCAAAGAGCACAACCCTCTAATTGTGGGCATACCAGAGATGTGCGGCTGGCTGCGGAAAAAGGGCGCACAAAAGTTGGCGGAGATGAATAAAGGCGGCACGCAAAAAGTTGGCGATATCAAAGTCACCATGGTGCACGCTGATCACTCCTGCGGCATTCAGGATGGCGACGAAATGATTTACGGCGGCGAAGCCTGCGGATACGTGATCGAATTTGAAAACGGCGTCAAGATTTACCACGCCGGCGATACGAATGTATTCGGAGACATGGCGATCATTCGCGAGATCTATTCACCGCAAATCGTCATGCTGCCGGTCGGTGACCACTACACCATGGGGCCGCGTGAGGCGGCTTACGCCTGCAAGTTGCTTAAGCCAACTACGGTGATTCCCATGCATTTCGGCACTTTTCCGGTGCTTACGGGCAGTCCGGCGGAATTGAAAAAGCTGGTGACGGATGTAGAGATTGTCGCGATGAAGCCTGGTGTGACGGTGAGAGACTAAAAGAGCCGCTGAATTTAAAATTTCGAGGTTGACGAGTGCCTGCAAAAAAGCAAAAGAAAGAAAGCAAACCGAGTTGGCGTCATTACAACTTCACGACTTCCGGGCCAGTGGATGATTATTTGTATTCCATGCTTCCCAAGCGCGACGCCGTTCTCGCCGAGATGGAAGACTATGCCAGCCAGCACAATATTCCTATCGTTGGTCCGGCAGTGGCGCGCGTGCTACAGCAACTGGCTTTGACGATCAACGCGAAAACGGTTTTCGAGTTGGGGTCGGCCATCGGATATTCGACCATCTGGTGGGCGCAGGCGGTCGGCGAAAATGGCCGCGTGGTCTACACCGACGGCGACGCCAAAAATGCTGAACGCGCGCGTGGCTACTTCGAACGCGCGGGTGTCTCGAAGCGCGTCACATTGCATACCGGCGACGCGCTCGAAGTGCTCTCCGAACAGAAGCAGCAGTACGACATTATTTTCAACGATGTCGATAAAGAGGATTACCCGCGCGTGCTGCGCATGGTTCCGCCGCGCCTGCGTAAAGGCGGATTATTTATTACCGATAACGTTTTGTGGAGCGGCCGGGTGGCGGAGAAGAATCCGAAGTCGCCGCAAACCAAGGCGATTCTTGAATTCAACCGGCAGTTATATAATTCACCGGATTTTTTTACCACGATCCTGCCGATTCGAGATGGGTTGGCGGTTGCCTTGAAGAAATGATTCGGCTGTTAGTAAACATCTGATCAGAGAGAGATTCAGCGTAGAATTGATCTATGACTCCCGCTTGGATGGTTCGCGCCGGCGAACGAGGTTATCTCGCTGAGGAGTTCTTCACTCGCGGTCTCATAGGCATTGGATGGAATGAAGTCGGTGATCTTACATCCGCTTCGACCATTGATGCCATCCGCGCCGCGTATACAAAAGCGTATCCAGACGCAAAGCTCGGTAAAATCGGAAACGCGGTTGCGATGATTTACAAGTTTCGTTCGGTTCTGAAGCTCTCAGATCATGTTGTAAGTTATGATCCAACCGATCGTGAATATTTGGTAGGGAGAATTGTCGGCGATTACTTGTTTAAGCCGGGTGAGATTACGGACTACTCGCATCTGCGAAAGGTGGAGTGGCTTGGGCGCATATCGCGAGATCAATTAAGTGTTGCATCACGGAACACTCTCGGAAGTACCCTTGCCTTGTTTTCCGTCCCGCCTGATGTTTGGAGCGATATTTCGGCCAGGCTGCACGGTGGCCCACCACTGGAGAAGCCGTCCCCCGAGCAAATTGAAGAAGAAAAGGAAGGGTTTGAAGAAAGCAAAGAGGACACCAAGGGAAGGGCCCACGAACTTATTAAGGACAAGATAATAGGCTTGTCGTCCGATGAGATGGAAAAGTTTGTTGCGGCGCTGTTGCGTGCTATGGGTTACCGCACGCGGGTGACCCCGAAGGGACCGGACAGGGGGCTGGATGTCTCTGCTTCGCCAGATGGATTAGGATTTGAGGAGCCCCACATCAAGGCTGAAGTCAAGCATCGCAAAGGCCAAATTGGTGCGCCGGAGATCCGAAGTTTTATCGGTGGACTACGGAACGGTAACCGCGGGCTTTACGTCAGCACCGGCGGTTACACAAAAGAGGCAAAGTATGAGGCAGAACGGTCTACCATACCAGTCACTTGGCTCGATCTAGACGCACTTGCAATTTTAGTTGTTGATCATTACGAGAAGTTTGATATTGAGGGCCGCACATTATTTCCCCTCGTGAAGATATATTGGCCAATCGAGTAGCTCGGGGTGTACATAAAGCAAGGACTTTTTCTTTCTCTTCCCACGACTAGGAATCAGATCGATTTCACCGGAATCGCCAACAAATCTTCCACCAGCCCGACTTCTTTCTGTAGAAAAGGCTCGCCATAGGTCACGCCGCCGAGCGAGCCGTAGTAGCGCGCCATCGACTCCACGCGCGCGCGAATTTCGTTGTGAGCAGGGAAGAGGTCTTTTCCGGCTTCCTGATCGCTGAATTGCGATGTGTAGGCGAAGATGGAAGCCAGCTTCTGTTCAAACTGAGCGCTGATGTCGACGACGAACGTGGGGCGCACGTCATAGTAAAGCGTGGCGTAGATGATCTTGTAAGGGCGGTGAGGAGCGGTATTGCTATCCAGCTTTGCCAGTCCTGCCAGAAAGCACGCTTCATATCCCAGTATTGAGCAGGTGTAGTGATCGGGATGGCGTCCCTTCCAATACGGCAAAATCACCACGCGCGGGCGCATCTCGCGAATCACGCCGGCAACTTTAAGCCGATTCTCCCAGGTATTTTCCACGCGGCCATCGGGGATGTCGAGGGCGCGACGCCATCCTGCGCCGAGAATCTTTGCCGCATCCGCCGCCTCGCGGGCGCGGTCTTCGGCCGTGCCGCGCGTGCCCATTTCGCCCTGCGTCAGATCGAGGATGCCGGTGCGCTGCCCGCGCTGCGCGGCTTTCAGCATCGTGCCGCCACAGGTTTGTTCCACGTCGTCGCGGTGGGCGGCTATGGCGAGGATGTCGAGAGAATCCGAAGGCATGTCAGTTAAATATTGACCGGAACTTCATCCACCGTAAAATTGGCTGCGGCATTAGGCATTGTACTCGCCCGATTCCCATTCCTGCCGCAGTATGCCGTACAACTCGGAATCAACAAACTGGTCCCATTTGCGCAGATGTTCACGCTGGCAGCCTTCGTAACGCATGCCGAGCTTCTTCAAGATTTTGCCGGAAGCGGGATTGTGTTTAAAGTGCGAAGCGAAAATGCGATGCAGCTGCAACGACTCAAAACCATAGCGCAACATTTCTCCGGCCGCCTCGGTTGCGTAACCCTTTCCCCAATATTCGACTCCCAGCCAATAACCTAATTCCGCATGTTTATGTTGTTCGTCCACGGTCAGGCCGATGCCGCCGATCTGCCGCCCGTCGTCGCGCAGCGTGATTGCCAGCCAGAGCCTGTGAGCCTCACTGATAAGGGCGAGGAAATCCCGCGCATTCTGTTCGGTGTAGGGATGGGCAATCCGCAGCGTGGTGGCGGCCACTTCGCGTGTGCCGATCAATGGCAGCAATTCGGCAATGTCAGTTTCGCGATAGGGCCGCAGCCGGAGCCTTGCGGTTTCAAGTGTCGGGAGCAAGTTCATGTTCGGTCGGGTGAGATTTTTCTGCGTCATCTATAGGCGCTAGAGCAGCACGGTTATGAGGAATTCGTCTGAATTACTTCTTCCGCTCTACCAAAAACCTGGCCAGCTCTTTCAACGTCTCCGCTCGTTCGCCAAAGCTGTCCAACTCGCTTAGTGCGGCATTCACCAGAGAATCGGCTTTGCGCAGCGATTCTTCAACCCCAAATAGCGCCGGATACGTGGCTTTCTGCGCCGCCGTATCTTTACCCGCAGTTTTGCCAAGCTGCTCGGAAGTTTGCGTCACATCGAGCACGTCATCCACAATCTGGAAGGCCAAACCGATTGATTGGCCAAAGCCGCGCAATTTTTTAACCTCGTTGTCTTTCGCGCCTGCATACAGTCCGCCGCTAACCAGGCTGGCAGTTATGAGTGCCGCGGTTTTCGAGCGATGGATGTACTCCAGCATCTCCGCCGTCGGCTGGGTCTGCTCGGCTTCGAGATCGACAACTTGTCCGCCGATCATCCCATCAATCGTTCCCGTGCCGCGCGCAATCTCTTCGATGATGCGCACGCGGGATTCAGCGGGACATTCCAGCCGGGCGAGAACTTCATAGGCCTGCGTCTGCAAAGCGTCTCCCGCGAGGATGGCGATCGCGTCGCCGAAAACTTTGTGGCAGGTAGGGCGTCCGCGGCGTAGATCATCGTTATCGAGCGCGGGGAGATCGTCGTGAATCAGCGAGTAGGTATGCAGCATTTCAAGCGCAGCGCCCAGTTCTTCAATCTTTTTCGGCAGAGAGCCTGCGATCATACGGCCGGCTTCCATGCACAACACGGGCCGCAGACGTTTACCCCCGGCGAAAACGCTGTGCCGCATGGCTTTGTGAATGGATTCGGGATGCTGGGTTTCCAGCGGGATCAGCCGGTCCAGCGCCGCGTCGGTTAAGGATCGACCTTGCTCAAGAGTTTCTTGCAGCATTGAGCAGTGAGTATAGCAAAGGGCCGAATTGGGAAATCGCGTCGGCGTGGGACGATTTCCAGGGGCAGAACATCGGAAGTCATTTGCTTATTCCTCATTGTCGGTTAAAAAAGAATCTTACAGCTTTTTGTATAGGTTCTATGCGCTGCCGCAGATAAAAAACTACGAGTTCTCTCCAACAGTTACTCAAGGAGTTAGTCATGGATGAAGGCACTAAGAAAGACACTTATTCAAGACGTGGTTTTCTGGGAATGGGATCTGCCGCTGCCTTGGCGGCCGCCGGCATGATTGCGTCCACAGACGCCGTGGCTCAAGATCAGGCTCCATATCCCACCAGGAATGATCGCAGCGCCAGCGCGCCGGGACCCGGCAATCCCGAAATAGATAATCAGAACCCCGACTCGTTCCTGCCGCCGCCAACCGATGCGGGAGGCGTGCAAACATTTAAGTATCCCTTCGGACTCGCCCACAAACGCATGCAAGAGGGCGGATGGTCGCGTGAAGTTACCATTCGGGAGTTGGCCGTTTCCAAATCGATCGCCGGTGTGGACATGCGATTGACTGCGGGAGGCATACGGGAACTGCACTGGCACACTGCCGGTGAATGGTCCATCATGCTCTACGGAAACGCGCGTATCACGGGCCTGGATGCCGAGGGAAAAAGTTTTGTCAGCGATGTGGCCGAGGGCGACTTATGGTATTTCCCCACGGGAATTCCACACTCGATTCAAGGGCTGGGGCCGGATGGCTGTGAGTTCCTGCTGGTATTCGACGACGGTAATTTCTCGGAATATGAAACCGTATTGCTCACCGATTGGATGGCGCACACGCCTCACGACGTGCTGGCGAAAAATTTCGGAGTAAGCCCGGAAGCGATGCAGCCGCTGCCACGGCGTGAGAAATTCATTTTTCAGGCGCCGGTGCCGGGGCCGCTGGCTGCGGACTTGAAAGCCACTAGCGGGTCAATGGGTCTATCGCCAGTAGACTTCGCTTTTCGCGCTTCGCAGAAAGCGGTTACGAAACGTACCAAGGGCGGAGAAGTGCGCATCGTGGATTCCAGCAGTTTTAAAATATCCACCACCATTGCGACAGCCATCGTTACCGTGCATCCGGGAGGTATTCGCGAACTGCACTGGCATCCCAATGCCGATGAATGGCAGTACTACATGAGCGGGCAGGGAAAAATGACTGTTTTCGCAACGGGCGGCCGGGCACGAACCATGGATTTTCAAGCCGGAGATGTTGGTTACGTACAGAAGACGCTTCCGCACTACGTGGAAAATACCGGCAATACCGACCTGAAATTCCTGGAGATGTTCAAAAGCAGCTCCTATCAGGATCTCGCGCTCTCCGAATGGCTCACGCACACGCCTCCAGAGCTTGTGATGGCACATTTAGGCCTCAATAAGGCAACGCTCGACGCCATGCCGAAGGATGAAGTAGTGGTGATGCCAAAATAATCAGCCAAATAATTTAAGGGGCGCCTAAGCGCCCCTTATGTTTTCCGTTCGCTTCGATAAATTTAAGCCGTCGCGCGTTTTGCGAAGGCCACATTTTGCAGGACTGAACTCAGAACGTTCTGAACGTCATCGGCCGCGCATACATCGCTGGCCCCGGCTTCCAGCGCGGCAATCCACAACTCTTCATCGGGAATGCGGTGCGTACACACAATGGGTAGAGAGGGAAAATCGCTGCGCAAATTGCGCACATCCGTAAGCCGGGAGGATTCCATGTTAAGAACCACCGCTTCGGGATGGCTATGGGTGACCCGCTCGCGCAATTCCTCGCCTGAATGAGCCAGATGAACTGCACGAAAATGGGAAGAGAGTTGACCCGCCAGGGACTTGGCGATCCGGGGATCGCTTTCCAGAACCACCACACTAAAGCCCATAAATCCTCCTGACTGAAACACTGTCAGCAACAGCGGACTCGGGCTGCGGGGGGAAGGTTGGTACCTTTACTCCACAGACATTTCAAATCAAATCACCAGAAGCAAATAGCCGCGTTATTTGCGAGCCAATCCACTTTCCGGTTCAAACGGTTCGGCCTGGAGCTTGCCATTTTTCTTCAGCAGAATCTCAACCTTGCCTTCCGCCTGTTCCAGTTCTTTCCGGCAGGCTGAGGAGAGATTCATACCCTCTTCGAAAAGAGTGAGGGAGTTCTCCAAAGGTACATCCCCCTTTTCCAGTTCCTGAACAATTTTTTCCAGTCGCTGAAGGCACTCTTCAAATTTTGCCAAGGGCTTTGCTCCTGTTCATATTGATGCAGCGATCAGCGCGGAATGTCCAGTAATTTTTTGTACACAATGGTGAAATTTGAACCATCCATTTCGCAAATGGAATTCTAAGCTGGCGCTTGAGGGTTACTTCCCAGCGCCTCCAGCACATCCACTGCCGAACTATACCGTCCCTGGGGTGCGCTGATTTGCGCTCCCTGCACGGTATCGCGAACCGCCAGCAGCATCTCCCGCGCAATGGCCACGCCCTCGGCGCGCGCCGCTTCCGGCGTCTGCGCCCGAGCCATGCGTTCCAGGATCGAATCCGGCACCGAAACTCTCAATTCATTCTTCATGAATTCGGCGTTACGCACGCTGACCAGCGGCCAGATTCCCGCGATCACCGGAATCCGGCAGTGCTCGATGCGGCGCAGAAAGTTCTCCAGCAATCGAAGATCGAAAACCGGTTGCGTGACCACGTATTCGGCGCCCGCCGCCACTTTATATTCGAAACGCCGGATCTCTTCATCCAGATCGGTAAGCCCCGGATTCGCGCCTACGCCGATAACAAATCCAGTGCCCGCGCCGATGGGATTGCCGCCAAGATCAAGGCCGCGATTCAAGTTGTGCACAATGTTGACCAGGCCAATGGCATCGACGTCAAATACCGCCGTTGCGTCTGGATAGTTCCCCATCTTTGGTGGATCGCCGGTAATGCAGATTAAATTCTTGATCCCAACCGCTGCCGCACCCAGTAAATCGCTTTGAATGCACAAAACATTCCGGTCGCGGCAGGTGTAGTGGAGAATGGGCTCGATGCCCACGTCGCGCTGCACCAACAACGAAAGTGCCTGATTGCTCATGCGAGCGGAAGCTCGCGGACTATCCGGAATATTGACCGCATCCACGCCCACCGATTTCACGAACCGGCAGCCGTCAATTTCTTTCTGAACATCGGTGCCCTTGGGAGGTACAACTTCTACCATGGTGACGAACTCGCCCCGCGCCAGCTTCGCGCCGATGAGCGAACGCTCCTCCAAAGGCTGCACGGGCGCGGCAGAAGGATGCGTTGCGGTTGCTGCGGTCGGCGTGGCAGACGCCTTAACTCGGGCCTCACCCACGCGCAGAGCCGACTTCATTACGCGGATATGATCGGGAGTGGTTCCGCAGCACCCGCCAACAATTCGCACGCCGGCGGCGACGAATTTGCGCGCATAACTTGCCATGTACTCCGGGGAGCATAAATAAATGTTCCGGCCTTCCACGGACCGCGGTATGCCTGCATTCGGCTGCGCGGAAAGCGGCAGGGAAGTCGCGGCGCGCACTCGTTCCATGGCGTCCAGCATGGCCACCGGACCTACGCTGCAATTGCATCCGATCACATCCGCCCCCCACTCTTCGAGCCGGGGCACAAACGTTTCCGGATCGGAACCGTCGAGGCAGTTACCATCTTCATCGATTGTGACATGCACGATTAACGGGAGATTCGCTCCAACGTCTTTCGCGGCCAACATGGCCTGATGCAACTCCTCGAGATATCCGAAGGTTTCGAACATCAGCAGATCGACGCCAGCCTCCGCCAGCGCGGCGATTTGCTCGCGGAAAGCCTGGCGAGCCTCTTCAAACGAGGTTTTTCCCAAAGGTTCGATTCTTGTACCCAGCGGGCCAACCGATCCCGCCACCCAAACATCGAAGCTTTTGGCGGCTTCACGGGCAAGCCGCGTACCCATCCGGTTCACGTCACGTACTTTATCCGCGAGGCTGTGGCGCGCCAGGCGGAAGCTGTTTGCCCCAAAGGTATTGGTTTCAATAATCTCAGCCCCAGCTTGAAGGTATTCGTGGTGAATGCCGCGAATGAGATCGGGCTGGGAAAGATTCAGTTCGTCGTAGCAGCGGTTGATGAAGATGCCTTTGGAGTAAAGCAACGTTCCCATTGCGCCGTCGCAGAGAACAGGGCTCTTCTTGATCCGCTCAAGAATATTGTCGGGCATAGATTAAAGAATACAAGAGGAGCGCGGATTCGCGCATCTGGCGCTGCAATACAAGGGACGAATGTCTTTAGAACCAGCGGGATACAAAATGCCCGAGGCAAGCTCTGCTATAATCCGCTATTTCGCACTTAAATCTCTGGTTTTCCTGTAGTTAGGAGCCTGACGTTTGAAGAAATCCGCTCTGCTTTTCGCTGTAATTCTGGCCGCCTGCTTAGGAACCGTCTCTTGCAATGGTGGACCGCACCCAGCTTTACCTCCGAGCAAGCTAACCGAGCGCATTTTCGCCTCGCAGAGCGCTTCCGGCACCACGATTCCGGGTGCTCTTGTCATCATCGACGGTGAATATGACACGCTGGGACGGGGTGAAGTCAGCGCCGGCACTTCGCCCGGTCTAATGGCAATTTCTCCGGAAAGATCGATCGTAATGGTTTTTGATATGGCCACCAACAAGGTGGACGTAGTAAGCACCAAGAGCGAAGCTGTGACCGGGGTCGTCCAGCTTCCGGGCTCAACCACCAGCATGGTTGCGCCCCTGCCCAGCGCGGGTTATGTGGCTGTCCCTTCGGCTCCATTTTCCGGCGGAGTTTCACCCGGAGCGGTCGTGGCCGTGAATCTTACATCGCCGAGTGTGACGGCCGTTATTAGCGTGCCTAATGCGCAAACCGTGGTATCGAATTCCACGGGAACGCAGGTTCTGGCTTTCAGCAATGACTCCGATGCGGTCACCGTGGTCTCGCCGCTATTGCTGAACAGCGGCAGCCCGGTCACGGTTTCAGTGCCGGGGTTTGACCGCCCGGTGTATGCGGTTTACAGCAGCGACGGCAGTACCGCTTACGTCTTGAACTGCGGTCCGCAATGCGGCGGCACGCAGGCCAGTGTGCAGCCTCTGGATGTGACCACGACTCCACCCACTCCCGGCGTACCTGTGCCTGTGGCTGCGGCGACGATCGGATTTCTTAACGGTACGACTCTGTACGTGGCCGGCACGCCTCCCGTGAACAATGCCTGCACCGGCGAAACCACGGCAGCCACAACCTGCGGACGCCTCAGCATTGTGGATACAGGTTCGATGACGGTTACCAGCACCCTTGTGATCACCGACGGTTATCACAACCGCATCGACTTGAGCATGGGCGGCCAACTCTTCATCGGATCGATGGACTGCACCAATATTGGTAACGTCAACAATGTGACCGGCGAGGTGCGGGGATGTTTGTCGATTTTTAATACGCTAAATAACAGCGTGCTCATTCCATCCGATAATGGAGATGTAACCGGACTTCAGAGTTTTTCATCGCGTGAGGTGGAGTATGTTGCCGAAGGCGGCAACCTGCGCGTTTACGATACCTTGACCGACACTTTGCTGGAAAACCAGTACATTTCGACCGGAACGATCATCATCACCGGCGTAATCACGGACGTAAAAGCCGTCGACTTCTTCTAGGAGCGGGTTGAGCTTCCGGGTCGCGCTGCGATTTATCGCTGCGATAAGCGGCTTATTGTCGACGTCGGCCTTAGCTGCCGATGGAACCGATTCACTGCGGCGCTAATCCAATTATTTCGCCGGCTCTAACACCAGCCGATGCGCGCCGTTCGCTTCCACCGCTGTTTGAGTGAAGGGCAACGTGAAGGTTGAGCCCTGATACCACGCCTGCCATTGATCCATGTAATAAGGGCTGAGAAAGTTCCCGCCCTGGCCTGTAACAGTATTCAAAGTCGATTGATCGAGGTCGGCAAGATTCGCCGTAAAGCGCTCCGATGGGCCGTGATGGCGCGTTACCGCTTTTACGGTATACCCGCTTCCCGATTGCTCCTTAACTCCCGGTGCAGTCCATCGGCCCATCAACGGAATTTTCCCGAGCACTGGATGCTCGATATCGATTGCATTCACGGCGCCCCAGCGCCATGAATTTAAATCTTTCGGTGCATCTGGACCATTCACCGCCGCTTCCACTGCGGCATTTAACAATTCGTCGAAGTTAAGATATTTTTCCGGCAGCCAGCGCTTGGGTTGATGCAGCATGACGTTTTGCAGCCACACAGTGCGCATCTCCCAGGCATAAGACTTCCAACTCAGCGTCGTTTCCTGTTGCTTCGGATCATCCGGAGCGGCTCCCAGGCGAGGTTCCAGAAGCAAGCGCGTCAGTTGTTGTGCCGATCGCACTGAGATCGTCGCGGCGGCCGATGAGGCCTGCATGCGTCCATCCCAGTTGCGCATGAGATCGGCGGCTTGCCTGGCGCGTGTCGAGGGTTTCGCCGCATGATCGACGGCGTAGACAAAGCGTTCGGCGACATAGAGGTCGTTTTCCGATTGCACATCGTTTTCGAGCGCGAGCATGTCGGAAGGCGCGAACTTCCGTCCTGATTCGAGAACGTGATAGATCCGCGCCGTGCGCCACGGCGCTTCCCACTCCGCGCTGATGGAATAAGGATAATCATCGGGAGTGATACGCCCATTCGCGGTCGCGATTACACCCGAGAGCGGGTTGTAGATACTGGGCAGCTTGTCGAAGGGAATGTAGCCCGTCCATGCATGAGCATCGTCCGTGCCGTTCACCGGCAAGCTGCCATCCCCGGCAGCGCGAATCGGAACACGTCCTGTTGTCTGATAACCGATGTTGCCGTCCACATCGGCGTAAACAACATTCTGTCCCGGGGCATCGAGCTGCGAGAACGCTTTGCGGAAGTCCTCCCAGTTTTGCGCGCTGTTGACATCGAAGAAAGGCATGTGAAGTCCGTCGTAGAGCGTCCAGCGCAAAGCGATTTGCCGCGTTTCACCGGGAATCAATTCACTGACAACCGGACCGTGGCGCGTGAGTTTTACATCGACCACAACATCGGGTTTGCCTTTGACGTGAATTACCTCTTCGCGATGCTCCGGTTGCTGCCAGCCTTGCGGAGTCTGATAAGCGCCTTGCGCATTAAAGTTTTCGATAAACGCATCCGCCACCGTCGGCCCGACGTTGGTAAAACCCCACGCAATACGCTGATTGTGGCCAACAATCACGAACGGCAATCCCGGCAGGGTTACCCCGGCAACATCGAGCGCACCTGACTTGAGATGAGCTTCGTACCACAGGTTGGGCATCTGATGGCCAAGGTGCATATCGTTCGAAAGTAGCGGCTTGCCCGTCACGGTATGTGCACCGGAAACGACCCAGTCGTTCGAGCCATTCACTGCCTCCGGCGCATGCCGCGCCCACATGGGTAAAGCGCCGCTGCGTTGCGTTACCGCATTATCCGGACCGGAATCATCGTCATCGTCGTCATCGTCCTGATCGCCGGAATCGCTCTGGTTCTGCTGATCGTCTGCGCTCTCTCGCATTACGGTCGGCGGGCGGTCATGCCACGAGCGATTCGCATACAGATCGGCAGTCAGATCGGGACCTAGTTTAGCCAAAATTTTTTCCCGTGCGAGCGCATCGCCGAACGTGTAATAGTTGAGGTCCTTCACCATCTGATTGGCGATCACGATGGAATCCTCGGGCTGCCACGGTTTGGGGGAATAGCGCAGGATGCGAAATTCGATGGGAAGAGAGTTTTGATGAGCTTCAATAAATGCATTGACTCCGCGCGCATAGGCGGCAAAGTAGGACTGATTACTCTGAGCTGCGAGAGTTAGAGATTTTGTTGCCGCTGCGCGAAGGCCCAGAATGCGCTGCTCGCGATCGATTTTGAGCGTGTCTTCGCCGAGAATTTCCGATAGCTCCCCGGCTCCAAAGCGGCGCATCACATCCATTTGCCAGAGCCGGTCCTGCGCTGTGACATAACCTTGAGCAAAAAACAAATCTTCCAGAGTGGCGGCCTCGATCGCCGGCACACCCTGCCGATCGCGCGTTACCTTAACGGGTGCGGAGAGACCTTTCACGGCGAGGTTCCCATCCAGTTGGGGCAGAGCAGAGCGGGCGGTGAAGTAGGCGAATGCAATCAGGCCGAGAAGCAACACTATCAAAATCGTGATCAGCCAAATCAAAATTCGCCAACCGGCAGAGCGCCGGGAAGCAGGAATGCCGGTTGCGGTAAGCGTGCTCATGAGCAAGTCGATTGTAGGAGTAGTCCTGCCAGTGAGACAAATGGGAAAGATTATTCGTACAACAACGCCGCGGAATCATCGATTTCAACTTCCGATTTACTGTCGCGCGGAGGCATTTCGTTTCTGAAAATGAATTTCATTTTCAACTTGTCGATGCTATTCTGGCCTTTCATGCTGCAGAAGCGCATCGATGACCAGCCCTCCATCTCGCGCGAGATGATGCACGAGGCGCAGGACATTCTCCATCGTCATCTCAAGCGGGTTGGCCTGAAGCAGACAGCGCAGCGGGACACGATTTTGCGCACGTTTCTCGATACGCGCGACCATCTTTCTACGGATGAACTGCACCGGCTGGTGCAGAAAAAAGACGCTGGAATCGGCTACACCACGGTCTACCGCACCCTGAAGTTGCTGGCCGAATGTGGATTGGCCAGCGAAGTGGCCTTTCACGACGGCATCGCACGCTACGAACACCAATACAACCGGCGCAGCCATCACCACATGGTTTGTACCGAGTGCGGCAGTTCCGTCGAGTTTTTTTCGCGCGAAGTGGAATTGTTGGAGCAGGAAATTGGCCGCAGGCACAACTACGCAACCACCCGGCACACATTTCAGATTTATGGTGTTTGTGAAGATTGCCGCAAAAACTGACGCTGAGTCTCCCTACTGGTTGCCGCTTCCGGCCTGCACCGCTTCACTCTGGTGCTTGTGAACTATCTTGCGATGGATGTCCGGCCAGAACTCCTTGATCACAATCGTGATCGTGTCGTAGCCGACCTGTGTTCCCCAAACGCTCAGAGTGTTGGGCAGAGTACGGTCGGAAGCTTGATGTTGATAGACCACCATATTCGTGCTGGGATCAAAATGCGCGGTAACGAAGCCGCGCGGGTGATATGTATTCGTAGAGATGCCGGCCGACAACGCGCTACCTAAAATTTCAGAATAGTTAAATTGTTTGTGGCCGGAGTCGCTACGAGTGATAAAAATCCGGCTGATGGCATATCCCGCGCGATGCGTAACACTGCCCTCGCTCGACTGATAAAACCGCGGGTCCTGGTGCAGAATCGAGGGTAGCACGGCGCTGGTCATGAAGTTCTCGATCGTCCCGTCTGCGAAAGCCGATGCATAGCGCTTTCCGTATCCCTCCCAGCCCTGTCCATAGCCCGGTTCGCTGTTTTCCGCCTGGCTGAGGCCAGCCAGAAGGGCATACCACGGAAACTGAATCTTATCGAAGGAACCGCGAGCTACCACCTTGAATTTTTCCCCGGTTGTCAGAGGGGGCACATTGGCGGAATTTTCCAGGGTTAGAAAATTGGGCAGCGCCAGAAAAAGCCGGTCGTTGGATGTTCCCGCATTTTTCTTTTGTGTGCCAGCAGTCTGATCGTCTTTGTTTTGAGTGGAGGAGGTTGACGTGCTCGAGTTAGTGCCGGCATCCTTCTGTGGGGCAGCCGTTCCTGGGGGAGCGCTCTGGGCTGGGGGAGTGGCCGAATCCGGCGATTGCGGCTGTTGCGCGACCGACGAGGTGGCGAAGAAGGCGGTGAGCAGAAAGACAGCGAACGGCCGGAAGGCAAACCTCATTAAGAGAATTTCTCCTGGAAATCTGTTTCAGCATGACAGCGCAGAGACGATCCATCTATTCTAGCAGCCAGCCATGACAATGGCCGGAACTCAGGCGCGTTTTACAATCCTTTACAGCCGCAGTCGCTTCCGCAGTGAGATGGGGAATAAAGTTAAGAAGGTTGGCCGCAGCCACAGGACGGTAGCGGACAAGTTACTATATAAATACGTCATCAAAATAAAACGCGAGGAAATTCATGTCAGAACCGACCTACGAAGAACTCAAAGCGCGACTGTCGCAGTTGGAAAAAGAAGTGGAAACCAAGAAGCGCAGCGGAGATTTGATTTTTAAAGTTGGCGAAAAGGGTGGCGTGAGCGTATACGGCCTCGGCCGGTTTCCCGTCACGCTTTATTACGAGCAGTGGAACCGGCTTTTGGGAGCGGCCAATGATATTAAAGCTTTCATGGAAGAGAATAAGTCCCGCTTAAAGCTCAAGGAGCAGGGCTGAGTCTTTTGAGGGTTTAAAGTTGCTTAAACGAAAGAAATTGAACGTGCACTGTTAACAGTTCACGTTATAATGAAAAGACTGTGCCCAAGTACTCCATCGTCGTCCCTCTGCACAACGAGCAAGAAAATGTCACCGATCTTTATGACCGCTTGAAAGTGGTCATGGAGACGGCGGGCGAGAGCTTTGAAATCGTGCTCGTGGACGATGGTTCCAGCGACCACACCTTCGCCATGCTGCGCGAAATTGCAGCCGTGGACAGCCGGGTTACGGTCGTGAAGCTTCGCCGCAACTTCGGGCAGACCGCCGGACTGGCTGCCGGATTCGACCATGCGCGCGGCGAGTATATCATTGCGATGGATGGCGATCTGCAGCATGATCCCGCCGACATTCCGATTTTCCTGGAGAAGATTGCCGCCGGTTACGATATCGTCAGTGGCTGGCGCAAGGTTCGCATCGATAATTTCTGGATGCGCCGGATCCCATCCCGTATCGCCAACTGGCTGATGGCCAAGCTGAGCGGCGTGGAGATTCACGACTTCGGCACGACGTTCAAGGCCTACCGCCGCGAGATTCTGGAGCAGGTTCCGCTGTACGGAGAGTTGCACCGCTTTATTCCGGCACTTGCCTCATGGTATGGCGCTTCGATTTGCGAAGTGCCAATCCGCAATGTGAATCGCGAGCGCGGCGCGTCGCACTACGGCATTTCGCGCACTTTCCGCGTTTTCTTCGATCTCATCACCATTCGTTTCCTGCTCCGCTATCTTTCGCGTCCGCTGCATTTCTTCGGCACCCTGGGCGTGTTCAGCATGTTTGGCGGAAGCGCTATTGTGGCCTGGCTGGGAGCGGAAAAGTTTCTGCGCCATGTTCCTGTCATGGGCGCGCACGGCCCCTTGATGATGGCTGCTCTCGGGCTGCTGCTGGGTGGATTAAATCTGCTCGCCATCGGACTGCTGGGCGAGATGCAGGTGCGCCACTACCACGAACCCCGCCACCGTGCCCCTTATTCAGTCGACCGCGTGCTGCGCTCGCAAAACGAAGAGCACAGCGTCTCGGAATAGTCCTCGATTTTGTGGGGACAGCCGCCTCGGCTGTCCAGCGAGCTAAGCGAGCAATTCACGTTGCTGCCGGTAGCCTCGCCTCTACCACACCCTACACACGTCCTTATCGGGCTTCACCATCGGCTGGCCATCCTTGCACGAGAACGCCTCTTTGAACTCCAGCATATTCACCACCACGCCGTTGATGCGGTAACGCGCCGGAGAGTGCGGATCAGTCACCGCGCGCACGCGTAAATCTTCCGGACGCTCGTTGGCGCAATCCCACTGCGCAAACCCCACAAAGAATCGCTGCTCTGGCGTAAGGCCGTCGACCGGCTCAAGATGCTTATCTTTGTTGGCATCTTTCCAGGCCATGTACGCCAGAATCTCCCCGCCAAGGTCGGCCACGTTTTCCCCCAGCGTCAACTTGCCGTTCACGTGAACATCTTCCACGGCCACGTAGCTTGAATACTGGTCGTCCACGCACTTCGTACGCGCGTCAAACTTCACACGATCTTCCTTGGTCCACCAATCCTTCAAATTTCCCTTGGCGTCGAACTGGCTGCCTTCATCGTCAAAGCCGTGAGTCAGTTCGTGGCCGATGGTGCCCCCGGTGTTGCCGTAATTCGGCGCGTCGTCCGTCTTGGGATCATAAAGCGGCGGCTGCAGCACGCCGGCCGGGAAGTTGATGTCGTTCATCTGGTCGTTGTAGTACGCGTCCACCGTTTGCGCAGATATGTCCCACTCGCCGTGATCGACTGGCTTGCCGATTTTGTTGATGTCCCGCTTGGTTTCGAACTCGTGCGCCCGCTCCGCGTTGCCGGCAAAATCGTTGACGTCGATTCTCACCGAGCTGTAATCGCGCCACTTGTCGGGATAACCGATTTTGTTGCGGATGCCCGCCAACTTGATGAGGGCCTGCTGCTTGGTTTCCGGACTCATCCAATCGAGCGCGCGAATGCGCTGGCCCATCGCGTCCTCGATGCGCTTCACCATATCCAGCGTGCTCGCCTTAAGTTCCGGTGAGAAAACCTTCGCCACATAAACCTGCCCCAGCGCCTCGCCCAGGTCGTAATCGACATACTCTACGCAGCGCTTCCAGCGCGGCTGCTGTTCCGTTGCTCCACGCAGGTACTTGCGATAGAACTCGAAATTCTCATTTACAAATGACGAGGAAAGATATGGCGATGCGGCATCCACCAGATGAAATCGCAAATAAACTTTCCAGTTGTTCACCGATTCAGCCGTGAGCAGCCGGTTGAGTTCTTTCATGAATTCAGGAGCGTCCACGTTAAGAATGGCGAACTCCGGATAGTGCATTTCGCGGTAGTAGCCGGTCCAATCGAAATTAGGCGCAAGCTTGGTGAGGTCGGCTACATTCATCTTGTGGACAAGCTTGTGCGGGTCGCGCCGGTCAACCCGGGTCAGCGAAGCTTTAGCCAAAGCTGTTTCGATCCGCATCACGGTCTCGGCATTTTTCTTTGCATCTGCCGGGTTGTCGCCAGAAAGTTCAAAAACTTTTTGCACGTGCTGCAAGTACCGTTCGCGCGTCTCCTTCGATTTGGCGTCGTCTTTCGTGTAGTAATCGCGATCCGGCATACCCAACCCGCCCTGGTCTACGTCGGCGATTACCTGTTCGGAATTATCCGGGTCCTGCGAAGAACCGGCGGAGAACATGATTTTGGAATAACCGGTGGAAGTCATTTGCAGGTGCGCGACCAGCGGCGTAATTTCCTTCGCCGACTTCAATTGTGTAATCGCATCAAGGTCTGCCTGAATCGACGAGATGCCACGCTTTTCAACGGCGCTCTCGTCCATGCAAGCGCCGTAGAAGTCGCCGATTTTCTGCGTGACCGCATCGCGGCTACTGCCACCCTGTTCCGCCTGCTCCAGCATGCCACGAAGAAAAGTCAGGTTGTCCTGGTAAAGCTTTGCGTACACCGACCACGACGTCTGGTCCGGCGGAATGGGATTCTTCTTCTGCCAACTGCCGCAGGAATAGGTGTAGAGATCCACGCACGGATCGATGGACTTATCCATCGCCGAAACGTCGAGGCTGGGCGTGTAAGGCAGCGTCGGCTGGGAAGAAGATTGTGCGGCCGCAGCTTGGGTGTTCAACAACGCCGAACCCATTGCCAGAGATAACAAAACACACCAGATGTATTTGCGCATATTCACCTTGGACGGACTTAGGGAGAAACGGTTATTGCAAACCAGCCATCGTACTCGACAATTGGATGGTCGGCAACGACAGCAGAAGACTATTTTTGCTTGTCATCCTGAGCGCAGCGAAGGACCTAATGTAGTTTGCTGGCGGCGAGAGAATGCATAGGTTATTCGCTGCGCTCAGAATGACAAGCGAGGGGTTCAGAATGACAGCGATAGGGTACGGGCTCTCACCATTCAACGGCGGGCGTATAATTTGCGGTTTGGCGTTTAGGAGTCTTTCTCATGGCGCAAACCACCCAATACGAATTGCAGCTAGCCCGCCGCATGTCGCGGCTTGGCACTGAAACTGCTTTTGAAGTGCTGAACAAAGCTCGCGCGCTGGAAAAACAGGGCAAGAGCATCATTCATCTGGAAATCGGCGAGCCGGATTTTGACACCCCCGCCAACGTGATCGAAGCCGGCGTCGATGCCCTCCACAACGGCTGGACGCACTATGGCCCTTCCGCCGGCCTGCCTGAACTGCGCCAGACCATTGCCGATTATGTAAGTCGCACTCGCAACGTGAAAGTCACTCCGGAAGAAGTGGTAGTTGTGCCGGGAGGCAAGCCCATCATTTTCTTCATCATCCTTGCTCTGATCGATGAAGGCGATGAAGTTATTTATCCCAATCCCGGTTTTCCGATTTATGAGTCGATGATCCACTACGTAGGTGGAAAAGCAGTACCCATCCACCTGCGTGAGGAGCGGGATTTCTCGCTCGATGTGGACGAACTCGCTCCGCTCATCACCGACCGCACTAAGCTGATCATTCTGAATTCGCCGCATAATCCCACAGGCGGCGTAATGTCACGCCACGACGTAGAGCAAGTGGCGAAAACGATTGGCGACCGCAACATTCTCGTGCTTTCGGACGAAATCTACAGCCGCCTGCTATTCGAAGGCGAGCACTTCTCCATTATGTCGACTCCTGGCATGCAGGAGCGCACCATCCTCCTCGACGGCTTCTCGAAAACCTACGCCATGACCGGATGGCGCATGGGCTACGGCGTCATGCGCCCCGACCTCGCGACGCACATCACGCGTCTGATGACCAATTCCAACTCTTGCACGGCCAGTTTTACGCAAATGGCAGGCATTGAAGCTCTGCGCGGCGACCAGAGTTCGGTCGACCACATGTGCGAAGAATTCAAGCGCCGCCGCGATGTATTCGTCGCCGGGCTGAATAAGATCAAGGGATTTTCCTGCCGCATGCCCAAAGGTGCGTTCTACGTGTTTCCCAACATCATGAAAACGGGATGGAAATCGAAGCCGCTGGCCGATGCCTTGCTCGAGCAAGCGGGTGTAGCGGCGCTATCAGGCACGGCATTCGGCGAATTTGGCGAAGGCTATCTGCGCTTCAGCGTGGCCAATTCGCTGGAAAACCTACAGCATGCGCTCGACCGCATCGACCAGTGGGCGCGAAAGAACCTCTGACTTTAGATTGTCTGCAAGAATTTGCGCATTTTTACGAATCACGAACGAATTCACAGACAAATCACTTTGGCCTACCCCGGATTGCATATAGAATAGCCCCATTCCGGGGCGGCAAGATCAAAGCCCCCGCTTGAACCCAGGTGAGTGTAAATGTTGTCGCGTGGTCTAAGAATCTCAGGAATTCTGTTTCTGCTGGCGGCGCCTGTTTTGGCGCAGGTTTCCAGCGGCGATGTTTCGCCCCTGACCACAGAGACACAGCCCATTGTCCGTCGTCAGCCCCGCCCTAGAATCGTGGCGCCCGGAACCCGCCCACCTTATTACGACCCGCTCCGGCACGTCACCGTCTCCTATAACACCATTTGGGCTGGCTACGCCGTAACTGGAACCGACTTCACGCAGGTCCAAGGATCGTGGATTGTCAGCGCAGTCGACTGTACCAAAACTCCGAACAGCGACTCCTCGGAATGGGTAGGGATCGATGGGTGGAGTTCCAACACCGTCGAGCAGGTTGGCACCGACGCCGACTGCAACGGCAAAACTCCGTTCTATTACGTTTGGTATGAGTTTTACCCGCTCAATACCATCGTTATCAAAGATGTCTCGATTGCGCCCGGCGATAAATTCTCGGCCTCGGTAGTTTACGACGGAGATAACGAATACACCGTCTCGATCATCAACGAGACTACGGGAGAATCCTTCAGCAAGGAAGTGGAGTTCAAAGGGGCGGAGGGAAGCGGTGTGCCTCTGCGGAATTCCGCCGAGTGGATTGAAGAGATGGATGGAAACCTACTCTCCGATTTCGGGCGAGACTTGTTTGGCGAGCGTTTCACGGAAGTCAGCGACGGCACCAATTCGGCGGTCGACTCCACGACCTCCGGAGTGATCAGTAATTTCGGCGACGCGGTGCAGGAGTCCATTTCGACGAAGAACGGCAACCAGAACAGCAAGGATACCGCTGTTCCATCGGCTCTCACATCCGATGGAGCCAGTTTCGGCGTGACCTGGAAGTCGGAGTAAGAAGTCGGAGTAAGAAGCCGGAGTAACACGTATCACTGCGGCAAATTTTTCAGCCATCACTTAATCTTTCCTATATATCCTGCCCCGTTGAGTTCCCTTTGTGCGTTGATCTATTTCCTCTTTTCCGCGTCAGTTTACGAATCCCGAACAATTCACAGGCGCTCGCTTGACCGAAGCCTGTTTCTATATAAAATGGCGCGGTTTCCGGGACAGCATTAGGAAAGCCCCGGCACTCAAAGGAGAGAGTGACTTATGTTATCCAAAAGGTTACGAATCTCGGGAATTTCGTTCCTGTTAGCTGTAACCCCCGCTCTGGCGCAGGTTTCAAGCGTCTCTGTAGCCGCATCGAATGACGCGGCAGTCATTGCTCCGCGGCAGCACGCGCCCAGAAAAGTAATTCCGGGCCGTCCCGCGCGGGTCATTGACAACGTTACCGTCACCGACAGCAGCAACTGGAGCGGCTATGCTGTGACCGGTTCCTCGTTTACTTCTGCTAAAGGTTCGTGGACTGTACCCACCGTCAACTGCACGAAAACTCCCAACACTTATGCCGCATTCTGGGTTGGCATCGACGGATGGACTTCGACCACCGTCGAGCAGACCGGAACCGACTCCGATTGCGACGGCAAGACTCCTTCCTATTACGCGTGGTATGAGTTCTATCCCAATCCCTCCGAGCTGATCTCAAGCATTACGGTGTCGCCGGGAAATAAGATGTCCGCCTCTGTCACCTATAGCGGAACGGAATTCACCGTCACCATTACCAACGAAACCACGGGAAAGTCCTTCAGTAAGAGCGGAAAAGTTTCCGGCGCGAAGCGGTCATCGGCGGAATGGATTGCCGAGGCTCCATGCTGCACCAACAGCGGCGGCATTCTGCCCCTATCCGATTTCGGTACGGTCGATTTTGGACAGGACTATACCGATGTGACCGGAACAAATGACGCCACCGATTCCTCTGTCTCGGGACCGATCAGCGATTTTGGCTCTGACGTGAACGAGTCGGTCATGGTCAGCTCCAGCGGCGCGAATGAAGCCGTACCATCGGCGCTTACCTCGGACGGAACCAGCTTCACGGTAACTTGGGATTCCGAGTAGAAGACGCCAGTTTGGTATTTGCGTTCGTAGAAACCCCGTTCAAGCAATTTGCCTGGACGGGGTTGTTTTTTCTATTCGCCGGTTTAAACTCGACTGCTGAATTCGAACTAGGACCAAACAATGAAATCGGCAAAGAAAAAATCAAAACCCGCATCGAGTCCGAAATCAAGTCGCCCGCACATGCCCGGATACGGTCTGCCTTCGGGCAAGAAAGGTTTGCTGCCGTGGAGTTGGGCGGAGCAGCGATTGAAAAAATCGCACAACTACTGGATCACAACTGTCAAACCCGGCAGTTCCACAAAAGAAGTTTCTCCGCACACCATGGTCGTCTGGGGATTGTGGCAGGATGGCCGGTTTCTATTCAGCACGGGCAACCAGTCACGCAAGGCCAGGAACCTGGCGCAAAACCGGAATTGCATCGTGTGCACGGAACTGGCGAACGAAGCTGTCATCGTGGAAGGCATGGCGGAGATCGCCAATGTTGCCGCCCGGCGCAAATTCTTACCGGTTTACGAGAAAAAGTACAAATTCGACATGCAGGGAATGAAGGACGACATCCTCTCGATGAAGGAACCGGTTTTTGCTGTGCGGCCGCGCGTCGTATTTGGTTTGTGGGAGAAGCATTTCGTGGGCAAGTCCACCCGCTGGACGTTCACCTCCTGAATGCCCTGAATCATCAAGTTAGAAAAACAGCGGAGAACCTCACGGCTCTCCGCTGTTTTATTTCCACCTCGATTACAACGACCGCAGAAAATTCAGAAGATCCTGTGCATCCGATTCTTTGAGCTTGTTGTATTTCTTAATCACCATATTGGCTTCGGATCCCCCGCTGCTGTGGGATTCGATCGCCTGGATCAGGTCCGTGGTGCGGCCATCGTGTAAGAAGAACAATCGCTGGCCCAGTCCCCAGAGTGGCGCGGTGCGAAACTGATTGGGACCGGCGCCGCCCTGATGGATTCCATCCGCGAGACCGCTGCCCATATCATGCAGAGCAAAATCGGAATAAGGGCTGTACGCCACATTCGACATACCCGTGTAAATGGAAGTGCCAGTGGCGAGGCTCGGGGAGTGGCATAGATTGCAACCAATCGTGTTGAACTGAGCGGCTCCATTCAAAGTGGATTGCGTGGAAGCAGCCGGTGCAGGCGGTGCCGAAAGGCGAGCGAACGCAGCGAAGTTGACAATATCGGAAGACATTTCTGAAACGGTGCCAATCGTCGTGCCGAAGTTCGGACTGTTGACGTTTCCATTGATCAGGTTGCTGGCGTCTTCCGGCGTTCCATTGAAGATGCATCCTGTTACGCCGCTGCGCTCGTTGGGAAAGTTCTCGTTCGTCACTCCCTGCTCCACGTTGTAAGCCTCTCCCGCAAACATCAGCAGAGATTTGTTCTGCGCCTTCCAGCCAAAACGCGTGATAGTGCCATCGTTGCCGCTGGTATTGAAAACCCCGCCAATTTTGAGCGCCGCTCGGGCCGATTGCGTGGCGGTCAAGTTAGCTTGCAGGGTGGCATCAGGCGTAGCCTCAACCAGGCCCAGACCAAATAGAGGCGTAGGCGTGCGGAAAATGATGTTATTCGTGTTGATCGCGGTGGCAAAGTCAGGCTGCGCCAATACGCAACCCGCGGCATCGGAGCGGTTAGCAATGGTGTAAAGATCGTGGACGCCGCCATCCAGCGCGCCGGTGGGAGTTTTGATGAAGCGTGCTTCGAGTACAGGTCCATTCGCCGTTATGAATGAAGGAACCGAATTCGTGGCGCTATCGAGCGTGGCCAATGCAACCTGCGGATTCGGAATTGGGTTCTGCGGGCTGATGAGGCCGGGGCTTGCGCCGCCGATGGTGGGCTGGGCATGGCATTGAGCGCAACTATTGCCATTGAATGTTGGTCCGAGGCCGACTCCCGGTTCGCCGGCGATGCCGCCGGAAACGGAATCTATTTCCTGAAAACGAAGCTGGGCCTGATTAAAAAAATTCTGCTCATTGGCGTTTAGAGTTGCATAAAAACTCCCAGCCGCGGCCGGCCCGGAGCGCGGGCCAGGATCGGTTTGAGCGTGTAAGAGCGGAGCGGAGACTACTGCTGCGAGAGAAATAACCGGAACGATGAAAATTCGACACTTCATTTTGCACCTCCGTGCAAGGCAGAGACACACTTCCAGTGCGGATTTGTTTTTCGCGAAGCGCAGCGCGTGGTTGGCTTATAGCTGTTCGGTCTCAGTTACGGCCCGGCAAAAACCGGTACCGTGCTTGCCGCGAACGGAACAGCGCTGTGGGAGCGGAATCCCACACAGGGCTCCTATCCTCAGGCGAGGAAGGCTTCAAATGTGCGAGAACTTTAGGATGAATAAGAAATCTGGTCAACGGTTCAGAAGTACATTTGTGCTGACTTTACAACGCGGTGACGTGAAAACGATCCGGAATCAGCGGGCGAACTTGTGCGACAAAGCCATCGCGTATGATATTTTCGATGGTCCACCATGATATTCGGGCGAGGATCGCGGCCCGATTTCTGTGCTTGTAGAGGAACTCATGACCAAGAAATTCCGCGTCTATGCCACCTGTGATATTGGGGAATCGCTCAATCTGCTCCGTAACCGGGGCTACGAGGTTGAAGTTTATGCAAAACCCGAAGCGCCACCGAAGAGTCTGATCATCGACAAAGTGAAATCGGGCATCGACGGCCTGATCACCACGCTGCGCGATCCCATTGACGCGGAAATTTTCGAAGCAGGCAAGAGCACCCTGAAGGTTGTGGCGCAATACGCCGTCGGCTTCGACAATATCAATCGCGCCGATGCCAACCGCTACAAAGTTCCTTTTACCAACACGGCAGACGTACTCACCGAAGCCACCGCCGAGTTTTCCTTCTTCATGATGGGCATGCTGGCGAGAAAAATGTGGCCGGCTGAACAACTCACCCGCGACAATCAGTGGGGATACTGGCATCCCTATCTGCCGTTTCTCGGCGACGAAGTCACCGGAAAAACGGTCGCCATCATCGGCACCGGACGCATCGGCCTTGCCATGATTAAGAAGTGCGTTGGCTTCGATATGAATATGCTCTGCTACGACCCGGCGTATGAGAACCATCAATACATCAACGCCATTCAGGAAGAGCTGGACCTGCGCCATGCGCGCGGTATCTCACGGGAAAAGAATTGGATTAAATACGTCGGCTTCGAGCAGGCGCTGCGCGAAGCCGATTTTGTGAGCGTGCACGTGCCTTTGTTGCGCGCGGGAGAAAGTACGACACCCACTTTTCATTTGTTCAACGAGCAAACCTTGCGCCTGATGAAGCCGACGGCATATCTGATCAACGATTCGCGCGGGCCGGTGATCGACGAAGCTGCCTTGGTGAAGGCGTTGCGCGAGAACTGGATTGCCGGGGCCGCACTCGATGTCTACGAAAAAGAGCCGCTGCCCGCCGATTCGTCGCTGCGCGACCCGGCCATCGCCGATCGCTGCCGCTTGTTTCCTCATTTCGCCAGTGCCGGGCGCATCACGCGGCTTTCGACCGATCCCAATAAAGGCATGGCCGGACGCTGTGTGCAGGGGTTGATCGATGTTCTCGAGGCGAATTACGGCGGCGACATCACAAAAATGCCCTATGTGGTCAATAAAGAGGCTTTCACGAAATCGTAGACTCTGGCATTCGTACTGTAATTAGAGCCTATTTTCTAATCTTCAAGAGCCCAATGTTGTCCTAGAATGTGGGCGCGGCATTTTCTCCAAGGAAACGAATGCAAAAGCCATACGTCTTTATTTACCCCCTGCTGATTTTAATTTTCACGGCCACCGCCCAACAAATCCCGCTCCCAATAAACCAACCCGTAGACAGCCCTCTGAAGCTGATTCCCCAGCCCAAGGAAGTGCAGGTGCATCAAGGCAGCTTCCACGTGACGGCCGCAACCAAAATACTGGTGGCATTCGGCCATCAATCCGAAGATCGAATTGCGGCGGAAACGCTGGCGGAAGAGATCCGCGACCAATCCGGATTGAAGATCAGCATCATTGGCAGCAAGGAAAAGGGCAAGCAGCAGCGCAGCACCATCGAACTCGCGCGGCTTCAGGATCGAAGCGTCAAGGTTTTTCTGGAGTCGAGAGGCCTGAAATCGGATTCGATCGGCGACCAGGGATATCTACTGTTTTCCGACGCATTGCACCTGATTGTTGCCGCGAATACCGGCCAGGGACTTTTTTACGGAGTACAAACCTTGCGTCAACTGCTGCACCTGGATGACGGCCAGTTAATTTGCCCCGGCGTTTCGATACGTGACTGGCCTACCCTTGCCTGGCGCGGAGTGCAGGACGATATAAGCCGCGGCCCCATTCCCACGCAGGATTTTATGGAGCGCCAGATTCGTACCCTGGCAGCGTACAAAGTAAATCTGTTTGCCCTCTACATGGAGCACGTTTTCGATTTTGCCAGCCAGCCTTTGGTCGCACCCAAGGAAGCCGCGCTGACTCCGGAGGAAATCAAAGCTCTGGTGGCCTATGCCAAGAACCTTTACGTAACGATTCTCCCCGAACAGCAAACCTTCGGCCATCTTCATCACATGCTGAAGTACGAGATTTATTCCGACGTCGCCGAGCGCCCGCATGGCCATGTACTCACCCCGACCAAGGAACGATCCTACGAGTTGATTAAGGAGATGTATGCCGATCTCGTGCCGCTTTTTCCCGGACCATTCTTGCATGTAGGCGGCGACGAAACTTTTGAGCTGGGTCATGGACAAACCGCGGCGCGCGCTGCGGAAGTCGGACTGGGACGCGTTTATCTGGAACATCTGCAAAAAGTAAACGGCATTCTTCAGCCCTATCATAAAGAGCTGATGTTCTGGGGCGACATCGCGTTGAAATATCCGCAACTGCTCACCATTCTTCCCAAGGACATGATCGCGGTCCCCTGGGATTACGATCCGAGGCCCAGTTACGACAACATCATCAAGCCCTATCGCGACGCGGGATTGCGCGTGATGGTCGCGCCGGGCGCGAATAATTGGAATCAGGTGTGGCCCGATTTCGATGCAGCATTTGTAAATATCCGCAACTTTGTGCGCGATGGCGAAAATCTCGGTGCGATCGGCATGATCAACACTACCTGGAACGATGACGGCGAATCGATTTATGGCATGACATGGCCGGCGCTGGTATTCGGCGCGGCAGCAGGATGGCAGGCAGGCGAATCGGATATCGAGCAATTTAAGAATTCATACGACTGGGCATTCTATCGGGACAGTGGAACCACGGTTCGTGACGCGCTGGAAAATCTTGACCGCAACCACAAGTTGCTGGCGAACCTAAAGATTAGCCTCGAAACCGACGAATTGTTCTGGGCCGACCCATTTACCCTGGAAGGCGCAAAGCTGATGCAAACCATGCTGCCGGCCGCAGCCGAGATGAGGATTGGAGCAGAGCAGGCGCTGGAAATACTTTATCGAAGAAATAATAAAGACAAAGTGCATGCCAACAAGGCAACGCTTGCCGACATCGAACTGGGCGCGTGGCGCTGGGATACTTTGGGCATGAAGGCCCAGTTCACGCAGGAGATTAATCATTTTTATTGGGATGCTTATCAGAATCAAACCGACGCGGGGCGCGTGGACAACGATCTTGCGGAGATCACCGATACCAATGCGCGGCTGGAAGATTTGCGCGACGCCACAACCCGCCTGCGCGAAATGTACCGCCAGGCGTGGCTGCGCGAATACCAGCCATACTGGCTCGATAATGTTTTGATACGTTACGACGTGCTGGCCCGCGAGTTCGAGAAAAAAATTATCGATGTGCGCCAGGTACGCCGCGAATACGAAGCCACCAAAATGCTGGCTTCTCCGCAGGACTTGGGACTTTACTTGCGGCCGTAAGAAGCAATATTTCCGCCACAGTCAGATCGCAGATCACACCTCAGCATGTTTTCCGAGCGCACTAATTGGAAGCTCACGCGAAACCGCCTTACGGAAGCGCTGGATGAGGCGCGAGCCAGCGGCACGCGTGTGCTCGACCTGACCATCTCGAATCCGACGCGCGCGGGCTTGCGCTACGACGAGGCGAAGATTCTTGCATCATTGGCCTCGTCCCAAGCGATGGATTACGATCCGCAGCCCAAAGGATTGCCGATAGCGCGTGCAGCGGTTGCGGATTATTACAGGAGCGCCCATCGAATCGCTGATCTCGATCCGGAGCGGTTGATTCTCACGACCAGCACCAGCGAAGGTTATTCCTTCGTATTCCGTCTTCTATGCAATCCGGGCGACGAGATTTTAGTGCCGAAGCCAAGCTATCCGCTGTTCGAATTTCTAGCCGACTTGCAGGATGTAAAACTCATCCCGTATCCGCTGATCTACGACCACGGCTGGCAGATGGACTTCCACTCGCTGCAAAAAGCCGTGACCAAGCGCACACGCGCAATAGTCGTCGTTCATCCCAATAATCCCACGGGTTCCTACGTGCAATCACAGGAGCGGGATGCTCTCAACAGCTTTTGCCAGGAGCATGAGCTGGCCATAATCGCCGACGAAGTCTTTCTCGACTACGCGCTCGACGGCATTCGTCGACAAAGTTTTGTAGCCAATCAGGATGTACTTACTTTCACCCTCAGCGGCGTCTCCAAAATTTCCGCTCTGCCGCAAATGAAAGTCGCATGGATCGCCACCAGCGGACCATCCGCGGAAGTGGAGGCAGCGATGGGGCGATTGGAGGTAATCGCGGACACTTTTCTCTCCATGAACGCGCCGATCCAATGGGCTACGCCGGCATTATTAGGGCAGCGTGAAAGCATTCAACGTCAATTATTAGATCGTGTCGGCAGCAATCTAGCCGAGCTTGATCGCCAGCTCGCTGCACAAAAAACCTGCCAGCGGTTGAGTGTTGAAGGCGGATGGTACGCCGTATTGCGCGTTCCGGTAACGCAGAGTGATGAGGACCTGGCGGTCGCATTGTTAAAACAAAAATCAGTCCTGGTTCATCCCGGACATTTTTATGATTTTCCGAACGACGGGTTTCTGGTGCTGAGTTTGATTGGAGGGGAGGAAGAATTTGCTCGGGGTATCGGGCGAGTGGTTGGATTGTTCAGCTTGTAGGCCCTTATCGCTCCCGCAGCTATCGTTGCTTTTGCCCAAAGGCACGTTGGATGCGCGCTATCTTATCGTCATCGCCATCGTTCAGAACATGCTGTAGTAGCAATTGTTTGAGTTCATCGGGAAGAAGTGGAGCAAGCTTGTTATCCTCGGGCGGGCAAAAGAGATGGCCTGAACAGTAGCCAGAGAAGAATCGCGCCGCGCCCTCGAGTTCTGAGTCTGTCGGAACGCCCACTTGAAGCGCTGCGACTAGATCCGCCTGTTGCTGTTGAAGCAGGAGATGCGCAGCAACGTCCTCATACGCCGGAAATCCGGACCACGGACCTGCGCCCGAACCAAACCAAGAAAACAGCCTAATGACACGCTCTTTTGCGTCCGGGAACTCTTTCTCCAATTGGGGTTCCAGAACCCTTACAGAGTTTTCGACTGCCGCCGGGGGGATCCCCCACCATTCTGGATCCTTTTTGACCTCGGCCCAGAACGGTCGAAGCATCGGCGGCATAGCGTCTAGCGAGTGGTTAGCGGCGTCACGATCCGCATTCTCCATGGCCCGAATTCTTTCGAAGCCACGTCGCGGGCCGGTGATTCCTCGGTGATCGAACCATCTTAGAAACCTATCTGGATCGGCAAGGCGAACATCTCCAGACCAATCCGAAAAGCCAATTGTGAGGTCATCAAAAACCCAGACGACGCCGAGTTCTTGACCGCCTTTTGAAAGTGTTATCTCGATCGGCGGAAAACAGGCGCAACGCAACCATCCGCTTGTCGGTTGGAATACGAAGGAATCCTGCAGCTCAGAGATATCTTTCCGTTGGGTTGAGGAGTATAGCGCAGTCGCGGGAGCGGACGTGCCGTCACGATAGAGTGACGGAGTCGAATCGGAGACGAGGATTTTATCGGCTTGGCTGATAGCTACCAGCAACTCAGCCGGTCTGGCTGGATGCGTTCTGTTATCGTCGGCAAGCGAGCAGGGACCTACGACAAAGAAAATTGCCCAAATCAGGCTAATGCAATGCGTCTGCTGCCGTCTATCCACACTCTGTTTAGACACCGAGAGTGCGAAAACGGACAGATGACGGAAGTCACTACTCGACCGGGTTCGTCGTGCAACAAAGTCTACCGCTTCACCAGCCACGGATTATTCTCCCGCTCTTCCCCAATCGTGGTCAGCGGTCCATGGCCGGGCACAACAACGGTTTCATCGGGCAAAGCCATCACTGTGCCGCGCAGCGATTGCATGATCTTCTGCATCGATCCGCCGGGCAGGTCGGTGCGGCCAATGGAGCCGGCGAAGAGCGTATCGCCGGCAATCAGTTTTTTCTCGGCAGGGAAGTAGAGGCAGATGCTGCCTTCGGTATGTCCCGGCGTATGCAGAATGTTAGCCACATGTGCGCCAGCTTTGACTTTATCGCCGGTGCTCACGCTCTGATCAATTTCAACCGCACCTGGTGCAGCCACGCCGATCCACGCAGCCTGCTCGTCGAGTATCTTCAAAAGATCATAGTCATTCTGATTCAGCAGAATCGGTGCTCCAGTGGCCGCGCGCAGCTTCATCGCCCCGCCTACGTGGTCGATGTGGGCGTGGGTAATGACGATCTGCTTAACTTGCAGTTTATGCTTGCGGAGGATTGCGAGCACGTCTTCGATTTCGTCACCCGGGTCGATAACCATTGCTTCGCGCGTGCTTTCGTCGCCAATAATCGAGCAGTTGCACTGCAACGGCCCCACCGGGAAAATTTCGTGGATCATGGCTACATTGTAACGAACTGAAATGCCGCCGCTTGAATGGCCCGGCCAGGCTGCGCAGTTAATACTTGCCGTAAGGCCGCATCTGGCGTAACAATAGCGCGCTTGGGGAGGGTTCTGTGGCAGCCAAATACCGTCAACATGGATATCAGGATCGCGACCGTGAACAGAAGCCGCGCAAGGAGCAGGCAGATAGGCCGGTTTCGGTGCCGCCGGCCCGGCGCGACTACAGCATGGGGCCAAAGCCTGTAAATTTGCCGGGGACGCGGGCCGTCTCGCGATGCACGCAATGTGGTACCGTGCTATCCGGCATGCCGCCGGACGGTCTTTGCCCGAAGTGTGGATTCGAACTGCACTCCTGCAAACAATGCAATTATTTCGACCCCGGCAGCCGTTTCGAATGCATGCAGCCGGTGCCCAAACGCATCGAAAAGAAGGATGCCCGCAACGATTGCACCTTTTACGAATTGCGCGTCTCGCGCGAGAAGGAAACCTCCACGCCCGCCAGCCAGCGCCCCAACGATGCCCGGCAGGCATTCGAGAATTTGTTTAAAAAATGATAGGCGAAGGATGGTCGTACAGCTTCGCTCGTGTAGTTTGCATCCGACCTCTACAGATCGAAGCAAAAAAGATCGAAGCAAAAAAGATCGAAGCAAAAAAGACCGAAGAAAAAAAGCTGGTTTTGATCGGAGTTCCCATGCATCGGGTCCTCAAGTCGCTGATACTTTGTCTCCTGCTCTTCTTCTTCTGCCAATGCGGCATCGCACAAACTCCAATTCCATCCACCGACGGCCGGAAGATTCTGGTCGATAGTTTTATCATCTCCGGCACGCGAACCATCGATGCCGCCGAACTGGCAGAAATTACCGGCAGCATTTCCGAATCCGAATTCAATGACGATCCCGAGGAGATGCAGGAGCGAGTACGCGACCAGTTTCAGGATCACGGGTATTTCCAGGTAGAAGTCGGGAAATTCGAGATCAAAGTGCTCGATCCGCTGGCTTCTCCCAAGCTGGTGCGGCTGGAAGCGGATGTTAATGAGGGGCCGCTTTGCCGGCTATCCACGATTGACTTTACCGGGAATCATTTCACTACTACAGAAGAACTACGGGCTATGTTTCCCCTTAAAGCCGGCGATGTATTCGAGAAAGCAAAGATCGCCGGAGGATTGCAAAGCATGATGAAGTCCCAGGGATTGCATGGCCTTCTCGACGCCTATGCGATTCCCAATACGACTTTGTCCGGTTCCACCGTGAAGTTGGATATTGAAATGCACGAGGGACTGCAGTATCGCATGGGCAAACTGGAAGTGATCGGACCTGCGGAAGCCGCCGATAAGCTGCAAGCCCGCTGGACTCTCGATCAAGGCGCGGTTTTTGATCGCAGCTATACAAGGAAATTTCTGGAGGAGAACAGCTCGCTGCTGCCGGCTAATTTTGTTGAGGAAGACGGTATGAAGATCTTCAAAAACTGTAGCGATTCCACAGTTTCGGTTCACATCCATCTGGTTTCAGACCCGCAGCATGACGCGCTCGACCGTGGAAAACAAACAGATTGTAAAGATTCAGACGAAAAGAAAAAATAAGACCTCGCGCTTTACCGCTTTCCTACGGCTTCTGCGTAGGCCGCAAAATAATCTCGCTCACAAACGATTGCGCAGCCTGCGTCACCAGCATTTCCACGGCGTGCGCCACGTCTTCCGGTTGCAGCATTTTGGACGTGTCTTTGCCCACATGCGGACTTAAATCAGTGTTCGTCGAGCCCGGGCAAACTACGCTGACCCGAATGTTATGGCCGCGAAGTTCCTCCGCCGCGGAGTAGCTCAGGCCATTCAATCCCCACTTGGAGGCCGCATAAGCCGCACCATTGGGCAGGGCATTTTTCCCGGCAATCGACGAAATGTTGATGATGTGTCCAGCACGCGCTTGGATCATCATGGGCGCGAAAGAACGTATCGCATAGTAAACGCCGCGCAGGTTCGTATTCAGAATCTGATCCCACGCCTCGGGGGCCAGTTGGTGCAGCGGTCCGCCGAACCCGCCGATGCCGGCGTTATTGACCAAAACGTCGACGCGCCCGAAGGAAGACTCAACTTGTTTAGCGGCCGTCTGAACGGATGCCAGGCTGCTTACGTCACAAACCACCGCTTCAGCCTTACCACCACCTCCGGCGATACGTTTGGCGGTCGAGTCAAGGTCGGCACGAGTACGTCCGCAGAGCACCGTTGCCGCGCCCAATGCCGCAAGGGAGCGCGCAATGGCTGCCCCGATGCCCCTTCCCGCGCCGGTAACCACCGCCACTTGCCCGGACAGCGATTGAATTTTACTCATCGATCCAGTTCCCATTTGCGATTTTCCCCTTATGAACGCGAATACTGAGCGAAGTATTCAACGGAGTGCTATCCGCGCTGCCTCACAAGTGCATCTTATACAATGCGATTGGAGGCGGGAAGCTGGGAAGGTGCTTGCCTTCGGCAGATCAGGTACTTATAATCCGGCGAACCGGAAATGACGGGAAAATGGCCCTGACCCCAGTTGGCCCCAATTTCGCGGCATATTACAAATGCGATTGGATTTCTCGTTGAAGCGTGAAAACAAAGTGCGAGAGCCCTGACAAGCGGGCGCACAGGATTTACAAAGAGTGCAGATTCACGATATTGTCGATTCCCAAGGGTGCAAGGAGCCAATACTGATGAAAAAGATTCTGGTCACGGTTGTGCTTGGGGTAGCTGCCACAGCAGCAGCCCTGAGTGCCGCGCAGCCTGCACAACAACCATCGCAACCCGCTCAGGCACAACCGGCAGCGCCGGCTTCGCAAGCGCCTGTGATTAAAGACCCCGCCGAATACAACGCATACGTCGGAGCCATCAAGCAGACCGACCCGGCGGCCCAGATCAGCGGCCTGGAAGCGTTTATGACGCAGTATCCCAACAGCGTCATGAAAGTTGCCGCGCTGGAGACCCTGATGCAGGATTACCAGCGGACCAACAACCAGCAGAAAACTATCGACACGGCCACGAAACTGGTCACGGTCGATCCCAACAACGTTCGCGCCATGGCCTTGCTGGCCTATTTTGATCGCCTGAAGGCGCAGGGCGGCGACGCCAACGCTCAGCAGGATCTGGTGGATGCCAAGAAATACGGGCAGATGGGATTGGACGCGCTGCCGAAGTTTAACAAGCCCGATGGCACATCCGATACCGACTTTCAGAAGATGAAAGATCAGATGACCGATATTTTTGACGCGGCCATCGGCATCGCCGATCTAACTGCCAAAGATTACGATGACGCGCGCAAGGCTCTGCGCATCGCGGCTGACGGCACCCCTACCGACTTCAGCGTAGTGTATCCCTTGGCGCTGGCTTACGCCGGTCCAACCCCGCCCGATCCGAAGATTACTCCCGATCCGATCAATGGGATCTGGTATGCGGCGCGGGCTTCAGTGGTTGCTCCCAGCCCTCAGTATCAACAGCAGATCGAGAAGTACGCCAAAAATCAGTACATGAAATACCACGGCGGAGACGACGGCTGGACGGATGTTCTCGCTCAGGCGAAGGCAAGTCCGACCCAACCTGCTGGATTCACGATCAAACCGGCGCCCACTCCGGATGAGCAGGCGCACAATATGGTCGTGGCGACGGCGCCCGATAAGATGGATTTCGCCACCTGGGAATTCGTGCTTTCCAATGGCAAGCAGCCAGATCAGGACGCTGTATGGAATGCCATCAAAGGTAAGCCTGTGCAGATGAACGGCACCGTCATCAAGGCAACCGCGACCGAGTTCGATATCGCCGGCAGCTCCGACGACATCGACGCCAAGAAAGCGGACATCACACTTACCTTTGAGGATAAGGTCCCGGTGCGGCTGATTCCGAAAGAGGGAGCCAGCCTGGATTTCCAGGGCGAGCCGGCTTCCTACACACCGAACCCTTTTATGATGACCATGGAGAAAGGCCAGCTATTGAAGGCAGCTGCCCCGGCCAAGAAAGCTGCTCCAGTTCATCACAAACCGGCTTCCCAGTAGGTTGAGTGGAATTCGACAAGAAGGCAGCCCGTGAGGGCTGCCTTAGTTTTTTTGCCCAATGTTACTTACAAGCCGCTAGCGTACCGCCTTCTTTTCGCTGGTGACCGGGCGCGCACTGCGGGGCGGGCGCTTCACGCCATCCCGCAGAAGCCTTACATCGATCTTGAGTTCGTCGATGGTGCGGCTGAGCGTGTTGCGGTGCATACCCAATTCGCGCGCGGCGCGGCATTGATTGCCTTTGTTTTCCTGGAGCACGGTGAGGATAAAACGCTTCTTGAACTCACGCACGCCCTCGGAGTAGAGAATATTGCTCTTGTACATCTGCAGGACAAGCGCTTCCAATTGATCTTTCACGATAGGTTTCTCTCTCGTCGAATCTCGTTTTAAAATCTTTGGCCAACTTATTACGGCTTCACGTAATGCAAACCCACGGCTTTTACCGCCGGACTGGTGAGGCTAGATCTTTCGGAGCGCGGCGCAGAAAATCCAATCCCTCATAAAATCTTGCCCGCAACGCCGATGGAGCTACCCAAATCGCCGCCCTTCCCGCAACCAGGAAATACGGCGCCAGTTCCGACTTATCCAGCATGGTTGAAGTTGGCGTGAATGCGGTCATAACCATCAGAACCACAGCCACAACCAACGCGCCTTTCAACACGCCCAACAGCGCACCAAGAAAACGATCGAAGCCGCTCAACCCAACTTCTTTCATCAACCGGCGTGCGATTCTGCCCGCGATGCTGAATACGATCAGGATCGCGAAAAAAATAATGAGAAATCCCAGAATCTCGGCCAGCAACTCGGAATTTAAAAACGACATTAATTTATCGGCCAGCCTCTGATATTGCCAGGCGGCGACGACGTAGCCGATAACCAATCCCGCCATGCTGAAGACTTCGGCAAAAAAACCATGCATGGCGGCTAAAACAACATTCAGTAATATGGCCGCGAGAATCAGCCAGTCCGCCGGCGTCATACGGTTCTCCAACCAGCGGATATTCCGCAGCACGCTGCGTACTCACACATCCAGCTTGTGCCCCGTGATCTGGAAGTAGGCGTCGAGATATTTTTCGCTGGTACGCTGCGCCACCTCGGCCGGCAAAGCCGGCGCGGGCGGTTGCTTGTTCCAGTGAATTTCCTCCAGATAATCGCGAACATATTGCTTGTCGTAGGACTCCTGCGAGCGTCCCGGCGCGTACTTGTCTGCGGGCCAGAAGCGCGATGAATCCGGCGTCAATACTTCATCGGCCAGCGTGATTCCCTGGGCGGTGCGGCCGAATTCAAACTTGGTATCGGCAATAATAATGCCGCGCTGGCGTGCATAGGCGGCGGCTTTGTTGTAAACGCGCAGCGTTAGCTCGCGCAGCGTGCTGGCCACTTCCGTGCCTACCAGTTCGCACATCTTCGCGAATGAGATATTTTCATCGTGGCCGCTGGTGGCCTTGGTCGAAGGCGTAAAGATCGGTTCCGGGAAGGCATCGGACTCTTGCAGCCCGGCGGGCAACTCAATGCCGCAGACTTTACCGGATGCTTTGTATTCTTTCCACGCCGAGCCGGAGATGTAGCCGCGAACCACGCACTCGACGGGAAACATCTGCGCGCGTTGCACCAGCATCGATCTCCCGCGCAATTGGTCGGCATATTTTTGCAGTGCCTCGGGATAACGGTCCACATCGGCCGTAATCAGGTGGCTCGGAACGATGTCAGAGAGGAAATCGAACCAGAACAGCGACATCTGGCTCAGGACGCGGCCTTTCTGCGGAATGCCGGTAGCCAGCACGTAGTCGAAAGCGGAGATCCGGTCGGTCGCAACGAACAGCAGGCGTTCGTTATCGAGCTGGTAAACGTCGCGGACCTTGCCGCTGGCGTGAAGTTGGAGATCGGGAAAATCAGTTTGTAAAAGGACGGGATCGAGAAGTTTTGAACTCATATTGGAATACTAAGGCAGAAGCGGGACGTATTTTAGCCCCTCAGAAATTTTTGTCAACGAGAGAGATTGCCGGCCGGACCTTAGACCGTATCCTGTTGAGCGGGAGAATGTTGGGTGCAAACAGACAAGCGTGAGCGCAACAAAACCAGTTAGCGCGGACTACGCCATTGTGGAAAAGCTGAGGATAAGAGTGGATAACCGAGCTGACCGACCGTTTTGTACCGTAGCTTCTACGCCGCCCCAAACCTAACCGAAACCAGCTTCGAAACCCCCGGCTCCTGCATGGTCACGCCATAAAGCACCGGCGCAATGCTCATCGTCTTCTTGCTGTGCGTGATGAGCACGAACTGGGTTTGTACGCTCATTTCCTTCACCAGTTCGGTGAAGCGCCCAATATTGGCCTCATCCAGTGGCGCGTCCACTTCGTCGAGGATGCAGAACGGGCTCGGCGTGTACTGAAATATCCCCACCAGCAGAGCAAGAGCGGTCAAAGCCTTTTCGCCACCGGAGAGCAGCAGCACACTTTGTAGCCGCTTGCCGGGAGGCGAAGCGACCACGTCGATGCCGCTCTCGGCGCTGTTTTCCTCATCGGTGAGCTTCATGAAGGCGCTGCCGCCGCCGAACAGCTTCTTGAAAGTGACTCCGAAGTTTTCGTTGATCTTGGCGAACGCCTCCTGGAATTTCTGGCGCGAAACTTCGTCGATCTCGCGGATCGTCGCCGTCGTGTTCTCGATGGAGGAAATGAGGTCTTTACGCTGCACATCGAGGAAGGTGTGCCGCTCGGTGGTTTCGCGATACTCTTCCAGCGCCATCATATTGACCGGACCCATGGCTTCGAGCTTGGTGCGCATCTCGCGGCAAGACTGATCGCGAGATGCCAGTTCATCGCCAATGACCAGGGTAAGCATCGCATCGGCAAGCAGCGCAGGGCGCTCGATTCCAAGTTCGTTCAGGCAAGTCTCCGCCATGTGCATGCTGTCGGCTTGCAGCTTGGCTGCCGCTGCTTGCAGTTCGCCTCGGCGGTCGCGCGCCTGGTCCAGTAACTGGCGAGCGCTGCGGAGCAGTTCGTCGATTTCCGCCAGCCGCGCCCGCAGTTGATCTTTTTCGAATTGCAGCAGCCCTTCCCGGGCCTGCCCGGCATTGCGTTCCGCCTCGAAATCGATGGTCTGCTGTTCGAGTTGAAGATTTTCCGCCTCGCGCTGTTGCTTCTCAGCCGCGGCAGCTTCAATCTGCGAAGAGAGAGCATGCATGCGCTCGTCCATTTCCACGAAGAGAGAATCGATGCGCCCCAGCACGGCGACGGCAGAACGATGGCGCTCCTCAAGCGCTGCAACACGGGCCGTTCGTTGCGAACTGGCCTGCGCCGCATCTTCACGGCGCTGCCGCAGCATTCCGAGAGATTCCTGTGCCGCGGCAATACGCTGCTCAAGCTCCACGCGGGTCTGTTCAATGACCGATATCTCACCCTGCCGCGCCGTAATGATCGCTTCCTGCTCGGTGCGTTCCGCGCCAAGCCGCTGCAATTCCGCCTGCGAAATCCGCAGGCGTTCGCTGACCCGCATCATTTCTGAATCGAGCTGTTGCAGCATGTGGCGGGAAGTCATGGAGTGATGTTCGGCATCATGTTTTTCGCCTTCCAGGCGTTCCAGCAGGGAAGTGAAGTCTTTGATTTCTCTGCCCAGCGTAAGCACCTTCATCTCTTCATGACGCAGGGCATGTTCCAGTTCTTCGAGCTGGCGCAGAACTTCGCGCAGTTCGCGCTTCATGGAAAGCGGGCCCTCGGAGCGCTGTTTGCCGCCGGTTACGGTCACGTTGTGAAAGCATTCTCCCGATTGCGAGAGGAAAAATGCGTCGGGATTTTCCAGCGCCAGGCCACGTGCCGTGTCCGAGCCGGGAACGATGTAACCGTCGCGCAGCTTGGGGAGAATCACCTCCAGCGATTTCCCAAAACCATCAAGAACGCGAATCGTATTCTTCAAAGGAACAATGGAGGCCGTCGGCGGCGCGCAATGCGCAGCTTCGTCGAGTACAAAAGAAAATTTAGCTTGTGAATCTTCAGGATGGACAAGGAACGTAGCGCGGCCATCCACGTCACTGCGCAGCAAGCGCAGGCCTTCATCGGCGGCATCCCAGGACTTAACCACGATGTAATTCAACTCATCGCGCAGAAAATCTTCTACTACGCGCTCGAAGCGCGGCTCGACTTCAAGAAAATCGGCGAGCACCCCAACTGGTGCGAGACCGCTTTGCATCACTCCCGACTGGAAGAGTCGTCGCACCGATTCCGTAGAGTATCCGTGCTCGGCGATAACTGCTTCCAGCGATCCTTTTTTGCCGAGCGCCGTTGCATATTCAGCACGCAGCGCGTCGAGATTCGCCTTGGCCCGCGTTTCCTCCGTGCGCTTGCTTTCTATCAGCCGGCGAAGCTGGCTGATCTCTTCGGTAATTCCAGCCACGCGTTGCGTCACGGTTTCAAACTCCAGCGCCAGCTGACCGCGCTGGCCGCCGAAAGCTTCCACCTGAAGATTTGCGTTCGCAATTTCGGCTTCCATGCGGCGTGCTTGCCGGTCCGCGCCCGCGAGCCGTTCTTCGGCTTGCGCAAGTTGATTGCGCAGGCGCGAGGCCGATGACACCGTGTCGAAGATGGCGACGCGAGATTCTTCCTGCTGACGTTCAAGCTCAGCCAGTGCCGTGGTGGCTGCGGCCGCTTGCTGTTGCGATAACTGCAATTCATGCTGCGCGGCAGCTAAATCGGCTGCAGCCGATTCCAGCACCTGCCGGTTGGAATCGCGCTCAGCCTCGAGCGAGGCAAGGCGTTGACGCGCTTGTGCCAGTTCAGCATCCGCCGCAGCGGAGCGGGCCACCAGCTCGGCGCAACGCTCTTCGTTATGACGGCGCCGCGCCTGCGCGCGGTCGATTTCTATCGCGATCTGGCTCAAGCGTTCACGATTCTCGCGCAATTCGGTTTCAATTGCGTAGCCGCGCTCGGTGCCCTCGCCATGCTCGGCTTCGAGCTGCTGCACCGCGTCGATGCGCTGCTGCATGTCTTCGGCCAGCGCGTTGAGCTGGGCGTCGAGTTCGGCGCTCTCCTGTTCAATCGCCGCGAATTTACTAGCCAAAACCACGCGCAATTGCGCCCGCATTTCATCACGCAGCCGGGCATAGCGCTCGGCTTTCGCCGCCTGGCGCTTCAACGAGTTCATCTGCCGCGTGACTTCTTCGAATATGTCGTTGACGCGAGCCAGATTCAGCTTGGCGTCTTCAAGACGAGCTTCCGCGAGGCGCTTCTTGGTTTTGAACTTTGTAATGCCCGCAGCTTCTTCGAGAATGGCTCGGCGATCGGTAGGTCGGCTGCTCAGAATCTGCCCGATGCGCCCCTGCTCGATAAGAGCGTAGGTTTCTGGCCCAAGGCCGGTGCCCATGAAGAGATCTTGAATGTCGCGCAGGCGGCAGAGTTTGCCGTTGAGCAAATATTCGCTGTCGCCCGAGCGGAACAGCCGCCGCGTCACTACGATTTCGCCGGCATGGAACTGCTGTTGGTTGAATTTCCTGCGCCGAATTTTCAGCACCACCTGCGGCGATCCACTAACCGCGGCAGAAGAAGCCACCGGCGCAACACCGTGCACTGGCAATGCGAACACGGGCTCATCGTCAGGGAAGGCAATCGCAATACTGATCACTTTCGAGCGCGGGACTTCGACTTCTTCGGTCCTGCCGGGTTGCGCGTCTTCCACAGCTCGCTCGGTATCTTCAGCGGCCCGCGCGCGAACAGCAGTTTCGTCCCAATCTTCAGCCCGCATATCCGCCGCGCTTTTCACAGTCTCGGCAGGCAATTCATCCTGAATATCAATTTCCGTGGGCGCATTAGCATCCGCGCCCGGATATTCCTGCGGATCGATCAGGGTCAGCGACACCTCGGCCATGCCGGTCGGCTTGCGGTCGCGCGTGCCGGCAAAGATCACATCTTCCATGCGCGAGCCGCGCAGCGTTTTGGCGGATTGTTCGCCCAGCACCCACGAAATGGCGTCGGCAATGTTCGACTTGCCGCAGCCGTTAGGCCCGATGATGGCCGCAATGCCATCGCCGTGGAACTTGAGGTCGGTGCGGTCGCAAAACGATTTGAACCCGAGAATCTGAAGCCGCTTCAGTTTAAGCAACGGAAACTCCTTGGAAAAGCAGTGGCCTGGGGCCAGTTATCAGTGGCCAGTTCATGGTTACGATGCGTGCAGCCCTGTTTACCAGACGGATACCCTTGTCTTCAGCAAAACACGCGTTCGGTTCAGTTCCGTCCCAGGCTGGTGAGGGCGGGCACAAATTTAAGCAACTGTAACGGTGAAATGGGGGCGGGGTCAAGCAATATAACACCATATATTGTATGGCCTTAAGGGTGAGCGCGTTGGGTTGCACACACATTGCAGCAGCTGATCATTTTACGGGTGAGGTAAGGACGAGGTAGGGAGAACCGCGAGAGCAGAATTATGGTAGCGCAAAGGAGAGGCCGATACAACGAGCAAGGCTAGGCACCAGCCGTTTTCCAGTCATGCTGAGCGAAGAGGGAGGACCGTCAGGTCCTCCCCGCGCAGTCGAAGCATCCCTGCCGTCTTGGCGAATGCAGCGCGGGGGTAAGAAGATACTGCGACAGGCTCACCAGTGGCTAGGACGGGCGAGCCGCCCGTCCTAGCAGAAACATTATCCACTGCGAAGCGACAACTTATTGCTCATAAGCCCCAATATTGATCTCCCCACTACCGTTAACGCGCGGATTACCGGCATAATCCGTGCTCCCATAAATGGAGCTGCTGCTGCCGCAATAGCCCACGCTGCACGTGAGGCTGGTGCTGCCCGCGTTGATGGCGGGGGAACCGGAAGATACGTCAAGATCCGGCGGCGTGGAGTTTAAATTCACATACAGAGGATTCGCGTTCGGAGAATCCGTATCTTCTCCGCTGCCTGATTGATAGGCGGCATAAGTTTTGTAATTGTATTTAGCGCCCCAGTCGATGGATGTTCCCTGCACGTAACCCGCGGTGGAATAGTAATCGTTCCAGTTGGCCATCGGAGTCGATCCGCTGACGTAGCTGTAGATCCACACATTCTGCGTCCCGGCATAAACGATATTGTTTTCGAAGATATTGCCGTTGGCGGGCGGTGCGTTATATTGCACCTGAAACTCCGCGCCCTGGTTTTTCGTGTTGTTGTTGTACAGGCTATTGTTCACAATTACGACGTGGTCGCTGCCGCCCACGCTCTTGGCATAGCCTCCAATCGAGATGCCCACCGTATTGGCATCGTAGAAAACATTGTTGCGAATGGTGACGTAGCTGGAGTCGTGGCTCTTATGCTCACTGGCCGCTTCCATGTTCAGGTCGCAGGCATAGACGGTGTTACGCTCAAAAACCACGTACTCGCAGCCGTCGCAATAGAGGCCGTCCGCATCGTAAGATTTTCCCTCGCCCGCATTGTTAATGGCGCTGATGTTGTAGACGGTATTGCCGCTGATCTCGCCATAGCGCGCCTGATCCGAACCGGTGGGTCCCACTCCTTCGAACCCAATCGCGTCAATCCCGATGTTGTCATTGTCGTGCACAATGTTGTTCGAGATGGTGAAGTAAGTCACGTTCCCATCTACATTCATGGTTTCGCTTTCGCCGGTCTTCATATCGTAAAGTTGATTACCATTGATCGTAATATCGGTGATCGGCGTGCTCGACGTGCCGTATACGGCGACACCAAAAGCATTGCCGTTCTTCTCCGATGACGTAGTGATATTGTGCACAATATTGTTCAGCAAATTGACTCCCGTGCCCGATCCCGTGACCCATATCCCCGCCGGGGTCATCGCCGCTTTGCTGGTAGTAAAGTTTTGAATTTCAAATCCGCTCACCGTCAGGTAGCTCACGTTCACTATATTGATCATCCCCTGCGTTTCGTTGCCGCTCGAAGCGGGATTCGAGGTGCAGCAAGTCAGGCCAGTTCCGTCGATGATCGCCGTCTGGCCGGGATAATTTTCAAAGGTAATGTAATTCGATGCCGTACCAGAGTTGGGGAAGTTTACCGATTCGTTGTAAGTGCCGGCCTCAACGTAAACCGTGGCTCCAGCGGTTACCGTACTTGCCGCGTGCTGAATCGTAAGCCATGGCGCGGTGTAACTGCCGGAGTTGCTGTCACTGCCGCTCTTGGCGACATAGTAGGTAGACCCAGGTTGAGCAATAAGTGAAGTCGAGGCGAACACGGCGAGAATAAAGAACATTTTCCTAAGTGACTTCATTTCCGATCTCCTTTCCAATTCACATCCTGTGAACATAACGTGTGCAGGAGGAATACGGCGGACAACCTTGCCGCAAACCTCCCAAATGACCCATTGGCGGCAAAGCTAGTCCATTTTACGAATGGTTGTCAATGATTATGTTTTGCTTCATTTTTAGTGAATATGTACTTTCGAGTAATTGCGAATGGAGGCGGGCAGCCAAAAATGAAAACGAAGGAAATTTCTAAAATATTGGAAGCTTTACGATGGCTCGCAAACCCGCACAATTGCATCTGAAAAGCGAGCCGAGCTGACTTATGCCGAAGTTATAAGTGCTTTGGTGGTCTGCGCACGGATGGTGGAGAACCAATCCGTGCGCAGATCATGTGAATGCTGTTATTTCCCGCCCAGCCTCTCAAAAAACAAGCAAATCGTCTCGATCCCGCGATGAAAGTTTGGAATGTGAAATTTCTCGTTGGGCGCGTGCAGGTTGTCATCCGGCAACCCAAATCCCATCATGACAGTGGGAATTTTTAAAGCCTGATAAATATCGTTCACGATGGGAATCGATCCGCCGCTACGGATGAATACCGTTTCTTTCTTAAAAGTATCGTGCAAAGCTTCCGTCGCGGCTTTGATGTAAGGGTTGTCGGTATCGACCACGGAAGCCGGCCCGTTGCTGAAGGATTTGATCTTGATTTCAATCCCCTTGGGCGTGAGCTTTTTTACAAAATTGGTATACCGTTTATAGATGTCTTTGGGATCCTGATTGGGCACCAGCCTCATCGACACTTTGGCCGTGGCCTTTGCGGGAATCACTGTTTTGGCGCCTGCGCCGATAAATCCACCGGGCATGCCGTGCACTTCAAGCGTGGGCCGCGCCCAGGTTCGATACATAACTGAATAGCCCGGCTCGCCAGTGAGAACTTTCGATCCGACTTCGGTTTTGCGATAGTGCTCCTCGTTGAAAGGCAGCCGCTTCCAGGCTTTGAGTTCGTCCTTGCTGGGCGCCTTTACGCCTTTGTAGAAACCGGGAATCAGAATTTTCCCCTTGGCGTCCTTCAACTTGCTGATGATTTTAATCAGCGCGAAGAACGGGTTCGGCGCAGCGCCGCCGTAGACGCCGGAATGCAGATCGACCTTGGCGCCGGAAGCCTCAATCTCCGTATAGACCAGCCCGCGCAATCCCACGCATAAGGTAGGCAAGTTGGGAGCGAACAGTTCGGTATCGCAAACCAACGCGAAATCGGCTTTCAGTTTTGCTTTCTGCTTCGGCACATAGGCGGCAATCGATTCGCCGCCAATTTCTTCCTCGCCCTCAAAGAGAACTTTCACATTGATGGGCAGCTGGCCGTTGCCCGATTTCATTAATGATTCCAGAGCCTTCACTTCCATCCAGAGCTGGCCTTTGTCGTCAACCGCGCCGCGCGCATAAATATTGTTGTTGCGCTCGGTCGGTTCAAACGGAGGCGTCGTCCACTCGTCCAGCGGATCGGGAGGCTGCACATCATAGTGCGCATAGCAAAGCGCAGTAGGCTTGCCCGCCGCGTGTAGCCAATCTGCATAAATCAGAGGATGGCCCTTAGTAGGGATGACCTCGACATTCTCCATGCCGATGCGGCGCAGTTCGTTGGCCACGAAATCAGCCGCCTTTTGTACGTCAGATTTATGTTCGTCCAGAGTGCTTACGCTGGGGATGCGAAGAAGATCTTTGAGTTCGTTAAGAAAACGCTGCTGGTTATTGCGGGCAAAATCAACTGCCGGAGAAGCCATAGAGTTAATCCCTTCTGGTGATGTTCACAGAAAATGACCACAGAAATGATGGATGTTTTGTGAAACTGGTTAGTATACGCCACAAAAACCAGGCAGAGTTTTTGAGGATGTCATCTTGAGCGGAGCCGTTTTTCAGGCGAAGCGAAAGATCTCCCACGGCATGGACAATGCGCGCAGCCTAAAGCTTCTACGCGAAAGTTAGCCTCAACACTTATCCACCTTCCAATATCCCTCGCTCTGAAATCCCACCTGCAATAGTCGATTCTTGGGATCGTGCCGCTTGCCGCATCCCGGGCAAATCAGATAACGGCTCCAGGGAGTACCCTGGCGGTCGTAACTCTGCGCAACCGCAAATGTGGTGCCGCAGCTGCAAGGCACCATAAACATGGGAAACGAAGATTCATCTTTCGACCGCGAGCGGCTGCCAGACTTCACGCCTCTTCCACCGTTTCCAGGGCCCGCTTCTTGCGCTTGTTCGATTGCAATACCTTTTTGCGCAGCCGCAGCGACTTCGGAGTGATCTCTACGAATTCATCATCGGCGATAAATTCAATCGCCTGCTCCAGGTTCAACTGCCGGAAGGGTACCAGCCGGATGGCTTCGTCCGCCGTGGAAGCCCGCATGTTGGTGAGCTTCTTTTCGCGAACCGCATTCACGTCGAGATCATCATCCTTGGCGTTCTCGCCGATGATCATTCCTTCATATAGTTCAATGCCGGGAGCCACAAAAAGCTCGCCGCGCTCCTGCAATCCCCAAAGCGCATATGCCGTCGAAGTGCCGTCGCGGTCGGCGATCAACGCACCCGTAAGCCGGTGCGGGATTTCCCCAAGCCACTCCGTGTATCCATCGAACAATGAATTCATCACGATGGTTCCGCGCGTGTCCGTGAGTAACTGGCTGCGCAATCCGATCAGACCGCGGCTGGGCACGCGAAACTCAATGCGCACGCGTCCGTAGCCGTGATTGTGCATGTTAACGACTTCGCTCTTGCGCGCTCCCAGTTGCTCCATGACCACGCCCACAAATCCTTCCGGCACGTCCACGGTGAGATGTTCCACCGGTTCCATCAGCTTGCCGGTTTTCTCGTCGCGCTTGGTGACGATCTCCGGTTTGCCCACCATCAGTTCATAGCCTTCGCGCCGCATCATCTCGATGGTGATGGAAAGCTGCAATTCTCCCCGCCCCATTACTTTGAATGAATCGGTGGTGCCCATCTCCTCCACGCGCAGCGAAACGTTGGTGAGCAGCTCCTTTTGCAAGCGTTCTCGCAGATTGCGCGAGGTGACAAAGGTTCCTTCGCGTCCCGCGAATGGCGAAGTATTCACCGTGAAGGTCATCGCAATCGTTGGCTCGTCGATCACGATCGGCGGCAGTGGCGCAGGATTCTCCGCATCTGTAATGGTTTCGCCGATGGTGATTCCTTCCACGCCCGCGACTGCGACAATATCGCCCAGAACTGTTTCCGTAATATCGGTTCGCTTCAGCCCGGAAAAAGAAAACAGTTTTGTGATCTTGGTCTTGTGCATCGATCCGTCGAGCTTGGCGATCACGACGTCTTCGCCTGTATGCATAGTCCCGTTGAAAACGCGCGCGATGGCCAGCCGCCCCAGAAAATCGCTGTAATCGAGGTTTGCTACCAGAATCTGCAACGAACCGGCCGGATCGCCCTGCGGCAAGGGAATCGTTTTCAGGATCGCGTCGAACAGCGGTCGCAGATCCTCGCCCCCGCCCTTCATATCGGTCGACGCCGTTCCTTCCTTCGCGTTCGTATACAGAACAGGGAAGTCGAGCTGATCTTCTTTCGCGTCCAGGTCGATAAACAGATCGTAAATCTCGTTCAGTACTTCCTGCGGCCGCGCGTCTGGCCGGTCGATCTTGTTAATCACCACAATCGGCGGCAGCTTTGCTTCCAGCGCCTTGCCCAGCACGTAACGGGTTTGCGGCAGCGGGCCTTCGCTGGCATCCACCAGCAGCATCACGCCATCCACCATCTTGAGCGCGCGCTCCACTTCGCCGCCAAAGTCGCTGTGGCCGGGCGTATCCACAATGTTGATCTTCACATCGTGATAAAAAATGGCCGTGTTCTTGGCGAGAATGGTGATGCCGCGCTCGCGCTCCAGTTCGTTCGAATCCATCACGCGCTCGACGTGGTGCTCGTTGGAGCGGAAAGTTCCGCTCTGGGTCAGCATGGCGTCCACCAGCGTGGTCTTGCCGTGATCGACGTGCGCGATGATGGCGATGTTACGAATGCTTAAGGTCAAAAAGAGTCCTTCCTAAATATGCCGCTATTACTACTTTACTATGCGGTGATCGAATCCGGCCATGAGAGATGATTAAGATCCAGTTCTACGTATGCCTCTGCACTCCTGCTATCATCGGTGCGTTTTCCGTATTTAAAGCCTGATCTCGCCATGTCCAAAGCATCCGAGAAACTGTGCGCGCAAGCTTTCGAAGCGCGAAGAGCGAACCGTCTAGCCGATGCTCACCGAATCCTGACCGACGCCGTTGCATTCTGCCGGCAAACCGGCGAGCAAATCGATCTGGCAAAGGCGCTTACAGCTCTTGGTCAGATCGAGAGAGACCTGCATCACGGCGATGCCGCACTTCCTCATTATGAGGAAGCTGCCGTGATCTACCGGGCCAGTGGAGATGCGCTCAAGCTAGCCCATACCGTGCGGCATTTGGCAGACATTCATCGGCATGAAGGGCATGTAAGCCTGGCGGAAGCCCGCTATTGTGAGGCCCTTGACCTATATCGCCGCGACGAGAGAACTCAGCCGCTGGAATTGGCAAACGCTATTCGGGGCTATGCAATATTAAAGAGTGATGCCGGTGAAACTGCTCGGGCCAAATTGCTTTGGGAAGAAGCTCGCGATCTTTACGCCGCGGGCGATGTGAAAGAAGGTGTCGCGGAAAGTTCGCGCCGGCTCTTGATGCTAACCCAACAATCTTAACGCGCTCGGCTTCCTTTCAGGATGTTTATCCTGCACTCATGCCGCATCCCCTTCCAGCGCCGCAACTATTTCCGCTCCCGCGCTTCCTTCGCCGCGCACGCGCAGCCGATACCAGCAAACAATCGCCACCAGCGAAAACGCAAAAATAATGGTCGAAACCGCGTTGATCTCTGGCGTGATCCCGCGCCGCAGCCGCCCCCAGATTTCCAGCGGCAGCGTGTTTTCGCGGCCAATGAGAAAGAAGCTGACCGCGATCTCATCCATGGAAAGCGTGAAGATAAGCAATGCCGCACCGATGATCGGCAACTTCAGGTTCGGAACTGTAACCCGCCAGAATGTCTGCCAATAATTTGCGCCCAGATCGAGGGACGCTTCTTCCTGCGCCCGATCGAGCTTTTGCAGGCCCGCGAACACTTCGGTCGTCGCGACAGAAATGAGCGCCGTACCGTGTCCGAGAATAATCGTCATCAGGCTCAACTTCGTTCCCATTACGTTGAAGAGCATGAGCAATGAGAGTCCTGTGATGATGCCGGGAAGAATCAACGGCAGCAGCACCAAACGCCGAAACAGTGCCTTGCCGGGGAACTGCGCGCGCTCAAGTGCAAGAGCCGCCGGCACGCCAAACGCCAGCGAAATTACCATCGCCGCAAACGCTACTTGAAGGCTGTTCAGCACCGAATCCCAGATCGGACCATCTGCAAAAAGCGTGCGATACCAGTCCAAAGTCAGATGATGCGGCGGAAATCCGCCCACGCCCTCGCCGTTGAACGAATAAAGAATAAGGACCGCAATCGGTAAATAAAGGAACGCAAACACAGCCGTGGCGTGAACAAGCAGCCAGCGTGAGCCTGGGTTGAATTTCTCTGCGCTCACGAGAAGCTCCATTTCTTTTCCAGCCGCTCGGAAAAGATCAGCAGGCTCACCACAAGTATCAACATACACAACGAAATCGCCGCACCCAGAGGCCAGTTGTAAGCCGCGCCAAACAGGCTGACTACGATGTTCGAAATCATGATGCCGCTAGGCCCGCCCAGCAGCAGCGGCGCAAGAAAATCACCCAGGCTCAACACGAAAGCAAACGTCGCGCCCGCCAACACTCCCGGAATCGAAAGCGGGAAAATCACCTTCCAGAAGGTGCGCGCCGGAGTTGCGCCCAGATCGTGCGATGCCTCCACCAGATTCCGCGGAATATGTTCGAGCGCCGCATAGATCGGCAAAAAAGTAAACGGAGTGTAGATGTGCGTGAGCGTCAAAACCACGGCGAACGGGCTATACAGCAAGAACTCCAGCGGATGCTTCGTCAGATGCACATATTGCAACAAAGTATTAAGCACGCCATCGGAGCCGAGAATTGTCTTCCACGCATAAGCGCGCACCAGATAGCTGACCCACAGCGGAATAATCACCAACTGATACAGCAAATCTTTTTTCTTTCCCGCATAAAAAGAAAGAAAGTATGCCAGCGGATATCCCAGCAGCAGCGAGAAGATGGTGACGCGTGCGGCAATCCACATCGAGCGCAGCAGAGTCTGGCGATAAACATCTACGCGCAGCAATTGCGCGTAATTATCCAGATTCCACGAATGCACAATCGTCTGCGACGCGGACACCGACCAGAAGCTATAGCAGAACATCAACAGATACGGCGCAAGTAAAAAAATCGTCACCCACAAGAGTGGCGGAAGTGTGACGGTCGCCTTGTAAGCCCGCGAAAACATCAGATTCTTTCCGGAGACTCGCGCACCAGCACGGCATCGGCGGGAGAGAACTCCAGTTCGACTTCATCCATCGTTCTACCGCTGGCCGGAGTTCGCACCACCAGAATCAATCCGCCGCCGCATTCCACGCGAATCAGTTCCGTAGCGCCGTGGAAGGCCTGGGTAAGCACTCTTCCGCGAATGCGCACGCTGCCGGGCGTAATCGAACTTCCAGTTGAGAGGCGGATGTTTTCCGGCCGAAGCGAAAAAAGAACCTGGCCATCGGGAACCGTTGCCGGCCACGTGAGCGCACCGCAGAGTACGCCGTGGTTTCGCGCTTCACCTTTCAGCAGATTCGTGTGTCCAATAAACTGCGCGGCGTAAGCGGTTGCGGGCTGGCTGTAAATTTCCCGCGGCGTCGCTACCTGCTCCAATTCACCCGATCGCAGCAGCGCGATCCGGTCCGACATCACCATCGCCTCTTCCTGATCGTGAGTGACAAAAACGAACGAAATGCCAACTTCGCGTTGCAGCGATTTCAACTCCACTTGCATCTGCCGGCGCAAATTCGCATCCAGCGCGGAAAGAGGCTCATCCAGCAACAACAGCCGCGGACGATTCACCAGCGCGCGTGCCAGCGCGACCCGCTGCTGTTGGCCGCCGCTGATTTTCGAGGGCTTCGACTTCGCGTGTGCCGACATCTTTACTTTTTCCAGCGCCTCTTTCACGCGCGAAGTAATTTCCGCCTCGGGCTTTTTCGCCACGCGCAAGCCGTAGGCAACGTTCTGCTCAACGGTAAGGTGCGGGAACAACGCATAGTGCTGGAATACGGTGTTCACGCGGCGTCGATACGGCGGCAAAAAGTCGAGGCGCTCTCCGCCCATCCAAACTTCGCCGGAACTCGGCTTCTCAAAACCTGCAATGATGCGGAGCAGCGTAGTCTTCCCCGATCCGCTCTCTCCCAGGATGGTAAGAAATTCCCCCTCGGCCACGTCGATAGAAATATCGCGCAGCACGGCATTCTTGCCGAAATGCTTGGCGACATTGCGAATGCTAAGCAGCGAGGCATGTGTCGCGTGTTCCCCGGTGGTTGCCCTCGCGGTTTCGGAAGTGATCATGATTGGCAAAAAGTTTGTTGACGTAATTTTTTGATGAACTCGAATTCGCGCACCCGAAAAGCTGAAAGCCGATTCCTACTGTGCCGCTTTTACCTCATTCCAAATTTCGTTGTACTTGGTGCGCCGCGGGACGTTCTGCCAGAAATAAAGCCGCTTCTGATAATTATCGACATCATCCAGATGCAGGCTCTTCACTTCCTGCGGCGTCATAAACTGCGCCGCCTGCGGGTTCGCCGGTGTATACCCGGTCACATCCGTAACCTTCTTCTGTGTTTGCGCCTCGATCATGTACGCGAGAAATTCATAAGCCAGATCTTTATTCTCGCTGCCCGCCGTGATCATCAAATGATCGATCCAGCCCGTCGTGTTTTCCTTCGGAATGGTTTCTCCCACTGGAAAGTTGATCTTGCGCAGTTGGTTCGTCATCAAAGGCCATCCCATCGCCGCCACCACTTCGTGATTCTGGAAAAGGTTCGTCAACTCTCCGCCGGTCGACCACATCTTCCGGATGTTCGGTTTCAATTCCAGCAGCTTTTTCTTCACCGCTTCCAGTTGTTCATCGCTCAAGTTGTAAAGCTGCGAAGGATCGGGTTTGTCGTAACCCAGAATCTGCGCCGTCATGTAGACCGTTGACAGGTCGTCCCACACCGAAATTTTTCCGCGATACTTCGGATCCCAAAGCACGTTCCAGCTGTCCGGAGGCTGCGCGAAAACCGTGGTGTCATAAATCAGCGGGTCCGGCCCCCACATGAAAGGAACTCCGTACACCTGGCCATTCATCCGCACCAGGGGGAGGGAAGTGAGTTGAGGAGAAAGTTGTCCGTAGCTAGGAATTTTAGATAAATCAAGCGGGGCAGCTAGTCCGGCTGCAGCAATCGAGGTTGCCACATCGCTCGAGGGCGAGATCACGTCATAATTTCCCGCGCTGCCGCCGCGCAACTTCGCCACCAGTTCGTCACTCGATCCCATGTATGACGCCGAAACTTTGCAATGATGTTGATCTTCGAACGCTTTGACGAACGCGGGGTCGGCGTAGCCTTCCCACACCAGCAAGTTCAGCGAAGGGGTTTTCCTGGTGCAGGAGCCGGCAAAAATAATCAATGGCAGCAGAACCAGCAGAATCGAATGTCGCGCCTTCATCATGCCTCCAGCACTTCCGCTAGAACGTCGGTGGCGTATTCACCCACAGTATCCACGTCTCTGCGCGCCCCGGATTTTTCCAATGATGCGGAGTCGCGCTCTCAAAATAAAAGCTGTCCCCGGCCTTGAGCCGGTATTCTTCTTTTTCCAGAGTGATCGTCAACTGCCCGCGCAGCACGTAGAGAAACTCTTCACCCTCGTGGGTGTACGAATCGCCGCTGCCCGCCTCCGGCGCCACGCGAAACAAGTGCGGCTCCATCACCGTGTTTCCCCAAGCCAGCAGTTCCATGCGAACTCCCGGTCCGGCTTCCAGAACTTTTCGTTGCCCGGGTTGCACCTGCCGGCTGCTGGCTCCAGTCGCATCGTAAAAATCGAGAATGTTCGTCTTATAAAATCGCGCCAGCTTGCGCAAAGTTCCGACTGATCCGCTCATCTGCGAACGTTCCAGCGCACTCAGAAATCCCACAGAGATTCCCACCGCGCGCGCCACCTGAGCTAAAGAAAGCTTTCTTTTCGCTCGCAACTGCCGCAGATGCGAACCAATCGCTCCCGCGCTGCCATCCGCCGCAGGCCGCGCCCGCCCCTCCCGCCGCAGCAGTTCCACAATGGCGGCCGCATTTAATCCCCGTACCTTTCGCAGGAATCGTGCTCGCTTCAGCACTTTGACATCGTCCGCCGAATACAGCCGGTACTTGCTTTCGGTGCGTTGCGGACGCGTCAGGCCCAGGTTCTCCCACGTCCGAATCACCGACGGCGAAACTCCCACGCGCTGCGCCACATCTCCGATTTTCAAGTAAGGTTTGGCGCTGGACGGTTTCATCATGCACCGGAGCAGACATTAAAGTCTTCTATGCGAAGGAACGCTTTTTTCTCCTTGACAGCCCGCGCACCTCTTCTCTAACCTTGCGGGATTATAGCAAGGTTGTGGTTGGACACAAGCTTTCGTTTTTAAAGAAAAAACAGCTCCTCAAGATGCCTGGAGGTTCCATGCTGTCACTGCGCGCCCGCTGGACCGCCGTATGTCTTGTCATCGCAATCTCGATCTTTGTCCCCACTTTGCTTTCCGCTCAGGGCGCGAATGGACGCATCCTCGGCCGAGTTGCCGACCCCTCCGGTGCCGTTCTTGCAAATGCCAAGATCACAATTACCAATGAAGCGACTGCCATCAGCCGCGATGCGCTGACCAACGATAGCGGCGATTACTCGTTCATCGAGGTCGCTCCCGGCACGTACACGGTTCAGTTCGAATTAACCGGGTTCAAGAAGAATGTTCAGAAGGGCGTGATTGTCGATCTCAACCAGACTGTCACCCTCAACTCGACTTTGCAGATCGGCGGATCACAAGAGACGGTGGATGTGACTTCGGAAGCTCCTCAGGTCGATACCACCAGCACTCAACTTGGAGCCGTAATCAATGACCGCTCGGTAAACGAACTTCCGCTGAATACACGCGATACCTATCAGTTCCTGCAACTCCAGCCCGGCGTGCAAGCCCAGCTCGGATCAAGCGGCACCTTATTTGCCGGAACCAGTGATGCGGGATCGGTATCGGTGAACGGCGGCCGCACCCGCGCCAACAATTTCAGCGTGAATGGCGGCGACGCCAACGATCAATTTGTAAACACTCCCACCATTCAACCCACTCCCGACGCCGTCGAAGAGTTCCGCGTCATCACCAACACCTTCGACGCCGAATACGGCCGCAACTCCGGTTCCGTGGTGAACGTCATCACCAAATCCGGAGGCAACACCTTTCACGGGAATATATACGAATACTTCCGCAACACCATTCTCGATGCGCGCGGCTATCCTGATACGACCACCCCGCAGCTGAATCAGAATCAGTTCGGCGGAACATTCGGCGGTCCGATTAAGAAGGATCGAACCTTCTTCTTCTTTTCTTATGAAGGACGCCGCATTCGCGACGGTGTACCCGGACAACTATTGAACGTGCCAACCAGCAGTGAATATGGCGGCGACTTCTCGGGAGCCGGGGGCTTTGCTCCACCGATTCCAGCCACCGCGCCGGGAGGCCCCAGCGCCGGCGCCGGCGGAATTGACGCCAGCTCCGGTACCCCGTTTGTTGCTCAGGTCCTCGACGGGCGGGCTGGTTGCGACGGAGCGCTGCAGCAAATGTATGGCATTTCGTCGGTTGCCGGCTTGCCCGTGCAAAACAACCCGGTAACCAATACGCCGTTTATTCCGTGGTCCGAGGTATTTCCCGGTGGCGCAATCCCTAGCCCGTGTCAGGATCCCGTAGCTTCCAATTTATTGCAGCGGTTTGTTCCGGCGGGTCAGAACGGGTTATACCAGGTGGTCCCGGTTGGAACTATAAACGCCGATCAATTTACGGTGCGTATCGACCATAAGATTAATGATCACCAAAATTTCACCGCTTACTACTACTTTAACGACGGCCGTGAACTCGATCCCTACAACACCTTCGAGGCGGCGGGCGCCAACGTCCCCGGTTTCGGCAGCTATAACAACGTCCGCGACCAGCAATGGAACTTCTCTCATACTTGGACCATCAGCAACGCGCTGGTGAACGAAGCTCACTTCACTTATATGCGTGAAGGTGAACTCGGCTATTTGAAGAACCAGACGTCCAATGCGGTTATATCCTCGTGCACAGGTTCAGCCGCGACCTACTGCTTCACCGGCATGTCCGATTCTTCGACGATTCAAAGTTCTTTCGGCACTGCCGCTAATCTCGGCATTACACCCGGACTGCCGTCAAATCTTACCGGCGTTCCTTACGTGAACATCTCCGGGGGCGCTTCTTTCGGCAACAACTTTGAAGGTTTCCTGCCCCAGGTTGGAAACAGCTTTCAGTGGACCGACGAACTGAGCTGGGTGAAAGGAACCCATACCTTTAAGTTCGGCGTCGATGCCCGCCGCGCCCGCTTCGATCAGTACTACTACTTCGACGTCAACGGCGAATACACCTTCGACAACAGCGGACCGAACGCTATAGTTCCCGGTGACGGCGACAACTATGCCGAATTTCTGCTAGGGCTCGCCGATGGTTACACCCAAGGCTCGGGCCAGCGCGAAGATGTTCGTAGCACCGCTGTTTATCCCTTTGCCCAGGATAGCTGGAAGATCAAACCCAACTTGACCTTGAATTACGGCCTGCGCTGGGAGTTCACTCCTCCTCCAACAGATATCAGCGGTCACGTCGAGACCTTCCGCCCCGGACAAAACTCCACCGTCTATCCTTGTGGGATTACTACCAGCACTACCTACTGGCAAAGCCTCGGTGTGGCCAATCCCACCTGCGCCAATACTGGCTCGGAGCCTACCGGCCTGGTGGTTCCAGGCGATCCCGGCGTCCCTGCTGGAATGACCTCAACTTATTACAAAGCTTTTGCTCCACGGGTTGGCATCGCTTACAGCCCGGGCCGCGATGGCAAGACCAGCATTCGCGCCGGCTGGGGACTTTTCTACAACCCCATTGAAGAATTGGTTCTGGCGCAATTCGGTGCCGAGCCTCCCTTCGGCGGCAGTTCCTCGCTCTCCGATGTCTTTTTCAATACCCCATTCGTGAATCAGGGAGATTTTCAGACTCCCAATCCCTTCGGCGGCATCATCACGCCGATCAAACACCAGCCGACCGATTTGTCCTTATTCCGCCCGATCCTTCTTTACGGTGAATTTCAACCTCACCTGCGCTCGCAATACACCAGCCAGTACAACCTCACTTTTCAGCGTGACTTGAGCAACAGCACGATGTTGCAGATCGGCTACGTTGGATCGCAGGGTCATCGTCTGCTGGCTTCTCACGACATCGATCCTTCCATGCCGCAGACGTGTCTCGATATCATGAGCCTCGCCACTACGAATCCGGGTAATGTGACTTCGTTCGGCTCCCAGGCCAACTGCGGACCGACCGCCGAAGACACCCAATACATAATCTCTCCCACCGCCGTTGCTCCCGCCGGAGGCTTCCATGTTCCATACGGCCCGAACGGCCCGACTGTGATCCCAGCGGGAACTTCCATCGGCTCAGTTGCGCCTACCGGTCTTAACCTTGTCGGATTGCGTCCTTACTCGTCACCCAACTGCAATCCCTACACTGGCACTGGGTGTCCCGTCGACGGCGTTCCTGTCTTTACCGATGTCTTTGCCGAAGACACCATCGCCAACTCCTCTTATAACGCGCTTGAGATGATGGTCCAGAAGCGCTTCTCGCATGGCTTGCAATTCCAGGCGGCCTACACGCTCAGCAAATCGATCGACACCGGATCCACCTTCGAGGAGACGCTCAATCCCTTTAACTTCGGAGCCAGCCGCGCCCTCTCATTATTCAATTCAAAGCAGCGCTTCGTAGTCAGTTATGACTGGGAGTTGCCCATTCGCAAATACGAAGGTTTTGCCGGGAGGGTGCTTGATGACTGGGAGGTCTCCGGAATAACCCAGTTCCAAAGCGGATTCCCGATCCGTCTGAACACCGAGGACGACACCGAACTGATCAACAGCTTGTTCTTCCTGGGTACCGAAGCTCCCAGTTTGAACGGCCGTTTGCAAATCCTGAATCCCAAGACGAACGGCGGTTTCTACCTTAATTACAACCAGTTCTCCGACCCGCCCTTGGGACAATTCAACAACGGCACGCAACGCACCATTTGCTGCGGCCCCGGATTAGAAGATTGGGACTTTTCCGTGCACAAAAAAATCTCCCTGACTGAGGCCAAATACTTACAGTTCCGCGCCGAGATTTTCAATATTTTCAACCGGACTAATTTCTCGAACCCTGACGGTGGTTATTCGGACGGCCCCACAGCGTTCGGAAAGATTACGTCAGCGGGCGATCCGCGCCTGTTGCAGTTCGCATTAAAGTTCTTCTTTTAGAGAGCAAAGTTAGACTAAAGAAAGACTAGACTTAAAGATGTATCCCCGGGCGGCTTGCCGCCCGGCATTCTAATGGCCTGCTAACAATTGCAAGCCTGACTTACCCCGGAGCAACCCGATGTACCCCGATCTGCAAAAAGAACTCTCGACCTTCGAGCGCCGCACTCCGAAATCCGCCGAAGCCCACAAGAAAAACCTCAAACGCATCCCGCTCGGCGTCGCCAGCAATTATCGCTATTACGACCCTTGGCCTATTTTTGTAAAAGAAGGCAGCGGCGGTAAATTCCGCGATCTCGACGGCAATGAATATATCGATTACAACCTGACCTTCGGTGCGCTCATGGCTGGACACTGCCATCCCGCAGTGATGAAAGCCGTCGAAAAGCGTCTCTCCACCGGCACTATGTTCGGCATGCCGCACGACATGGAATGGGAGCTCGCCGAAGAAATCTGCAACCGCTTTCCGGTTGAGATGTGCCGTTTCGGCAACAGCGGCACAGAAGCCACCATGCACGCCATTCGCTTAGCCCGCGCCGCCACTGGGCGCGACAAAATCATCAAGTTTGAAGGCGCGTATCACGGCCTGCACGACTCCGCGCTGGTCAGCGTGAAGCCACACGCGCCCGAATTCGGCGATATCGGCAATCCGACAGCCGTAACCGGTGGTTTGGGTGTGCCGAAATCTGCTATCGTCAACGTCAAGATCGCGACCTTCAACAATCTCGCCACGGTTGAGCGCCGCTTCAACGAAAATCCCGGCGAAATCGCCGCCATCATTCTTGAGCCAATCCTGATGAACGTCGGCCTCTGCATGCCCGAACCCGGCTTCCTGAAAGGCCTTCGCGACCTCGCCACAAAAAATGGCGCGCTGCTGATCTTCGACGAAGTAAAAACCGGAGCCAAACTCGGTTGGGGCGGCGCCAGCGAATACTTCAACGTGAAGCCCGACATGATCTGCCTCGCCAAATCCATCGGCGGAGGCTTCCCGCTGGCCGCCTTCGGCGCAAGTACATCCGTGATGGACCTGATCTCGCAACACAAAGTCTTCCACGGCGGAACCTACAACACGAATCCAGTGTCGATGGCCGCCGGACTCGCCACCTTCCGCGAAGTCCTCACGCGCGACAACTACGCCAACGTCGATAAGCTCGGCAAAAAACTAGCCGACGGATATCGCAAAACCATCGCCAAAGTCGGCCTGCAAGCCTACATCGCGCAAGCGGGAGCCAATGGTGCGCTCATGCTGTACCCCAAGGAAATTCGCAACTACCGCGACTGGACCACGATCGATATCGATCTCTGGCGGCATTACTGGTTCGGCATGGTCAACCGCGGCGTGATGGCGCAGCCCTACTGGTGGGATGAGCAATGGACGATCTCGGTGCAACACACCGAAGCCGACATCGACAAGCACCTGGCAGCCTTCGCCGATATCGCCGACTCACTAGCCAAAGCGCAGCAAGAACGAATCGGCCAGCCAGTACTGGCCGCGCACTAGAGCGCTCGTGGTAACTAAATGCTTTAGAGATTGTCATCCCGAGACCGGCGAAAGCCGGTCGAGGGACCGTACGTCAGAGTCCAGATTCGGTGCTGCGGATGGGAATTACCTGCGACGTATGCAGTGTGATGTTCTTGCCGGCGCCATAGCCGCTGCGAACGCTTCGTAACTCCCTCCAAGAGCTACCGCTCTTCTCGGGATGACATGAATGAGCATTATCACAACTGAATTTATTCAAGAAATAAGAACGGCTTAAGCTGCTGAGGTAAACGCTGTCTACCACCGCCCAACCCGCCCAGCCTCACCTAATCCGCGCCCTAGGTCGCCGCGATCTAGTGCTGCTCTTCGTAGTCGCAGTTTTCAATCTGAACGTAGTCCCCTCCATAGCCGCCAACGGTGGCGTCACCATCTGGCTCTGGATCATCTCTCTTCTTCTGTTTTTCTGGCCGCAAGGCATCGCCGTCATCGAACTAGCCCATCGCTATCCCGGCGAAGGAGGCGTCTATCTCTGGGCCAAAGAAGTCTTCGGCGACTTCCACGGATTCCTCTCCGGCTGGTGCTACTGGACCAACAACATGCTCTACGTGCCGACCGTCATGCTCTATTTCGTCGGCGTCTCGGTTTTTGCCCTCGGCCCAAGCCATGCCGCTCTAGCCGACAACAAATCCTTCGCGCTCATCACATCGCTTGCGCTGCTTGCACTGCTCACATTTTTTAACATCGTTGGCTTAGGCGTCGGCAAATGGATCAACAACCTCGGCGCGATCGGAACCTTTATTGCCGCAGCCGTCCTAATCGGGCTTGGCATCGTGATCTGGTCGCGTTTCGGCTCTAACATCACCATGGCCGATTTTAAAATTCCCGCCAACCCGCGCTTCGTTCTAAATTCTTTCGGCGTAATCTGCTTCGGCCTGGTTGGACTCGAACTCGCTTCCGTCATGGGCGACGAAATCGAAGACCCGGCGCGCACCCTGCCCGGCGCAGTCGCCTGGGGCGGAGTTCTGTCCGGCGCTCTCTACGTCGGCGTCACGCTCACCTTGCTGATCGCCGTAGGCAAGAACGTCAACGTGCTGCAAGGCATCGTGCAGGCAGTCAGCCACATGGCCGGACAAGTCGGCGTCGCGTGGATCACCATCCCGTTTTCGCTCATGCTCGCGCTTTCCATCGCAGGCATCGGCTCCGCGTGGATGGGCGGCTCCGCGCGCATTCCCTTCGTCGCGGGCCTCGACTCCTACATGCCGTCATGGCTCGGCAAAATCCATCCGCGTTATGCCACGCCCTATGCTGCGTTGATCGTGCAAGCCATCGTTTCGGCCGCGCTGGTGATCATGAATTTTCTTGGCGCGGGAGTGCAGGAAACTTTTCAAAAACTTCTGTCGCTGGCGGTTGTCCTGCAACTGGTCCCGTTCCTTTATATGTTCGGTGCGCTGATCCGCTTCGCACTCAAGGAGAGTGTGCCACAGGGTCAATACAGCCGCATTACCCTTTTTCTTTCAGGACTGAGCGGCCTGCTCACCACCATGCTCGGGATTACGCTGGTATTTTTCCCAGCTCAACAGATCACCTCGCTGTGGTCCTACGAATTGTGGATGTTCGGAGGCACACTGTTTTTCGTCGGCCTGGCCGCATTCTTCTTCTTTGTTTACGGGCGAAATAAAGATTTGAAAGGGCGCGGCTTCAGCCGCGCCGTACCGGAACCTGAAGTGAAACAGCTTTAGCCGTAGATGGTTGGGTTTTGGGTGGGCAGCGCTTAAGCGCTGCGATAAGAAACGCAAACAGAAAGCGGCTTTAGCCGCTGAGGTACGCAGGAGAAAATCATGCCCGGCGGAGTCACAACCGAAATAAAAACTTACCAGATCTTCATCAACGGTGAATGGACCAACAGCCAGTCGAACCAGACTTTCCCCGTCTACGATCCCTCCACCGAAGAAGTAATCGCCCAGGTCCCCGACTCCGGCCCCGGCGACGTGAACCGCGCCGTCGCAGCCGCCAAAGCGGCATTCGAAGAAGGCCCATGGTCGACCTCAACTGCGCAGGAACGCGGCCGCGTCCTATTCCGTCTCTCGGAAAAAATCCGCGCTAATTCAGCCGCCCTGGCCGAACTCGAATGCCGCAACACCGGCAAGCCCATCGTCGAAGCCGAATTCGATATCAATGACGCGGCAACGTGCTTCGAATACTACGGAGGCCTGGCAACCAAAGTTGTGGGCTACGTAAATCCGGTTCCGGACAACGCCATGTCGCTCTCGCTCAAAGAGCCAGTCGGAGTCGCAGGACAAATTATTCCGTGGAATTATCCTCTGTTGATGGCGGCGTGGAAGCTTGCTCCCGCGATTGCCGCCGGCTGCACTTGCGTACTCAAGCCTGCCGAACAGACCCCGTTAACCGCTTTGGAACTCGCCAACTATTTCGCCGACTGCGGCCTTCCGCCCGGAGTAGTCAACATCATCACAGGCTTCGGCGAAACCTGCGGCGCTCCACTGGTCCAGCATCCCGATGTAAACAAAATCGCCTTCACCGGTAGCGCCGCCGTAGGAAAAATCATCGTCAAGCAAGCCGCCGATACCGTGAAGCGAGTCACCCTGGAACTCGGCGGCAAGAGTCCCAACATTTTCTTCGCCGATGCCGATTTCGAAGCCGCCATCGACGGCGCGCTCTTCGGTGTATTCATTAACCAAGGCGAAGTCTGCTCCGCCGGCAGCCGCATCCTTGTCCAGAAGTCGATCTACAAGAACTTCGTCGAAGCCATGAGCGAGAAAGCCAAGAAGATCAAGCTAGGCCCTCCGCTCGAACGCGAAACTAAGATGGGTCCGCTGGTCAGCAAAGAGCAATATGACCGCGTCAACGAATACATCGAGATCGGCAAGAAAGAAGCGAAGCTAACATCCGGTGGCGGACGCCCCGAAAAAATCGGCAAGGGATATTACGTCCAACCCACAATTTTCGCCGATGTCAAGAACTCAGATCGAATCGCCCGCGAAGAAATCTTCGGTCCAGTAGCTGCAGTGATTCCCTTCGACGACGAAAAAGACGCGCTAAAAATCGCCAACGATTCACCCTACGGCCTGGCCGCCGCTGTGTGGACTCGCGACATCTTCAAAGCGATGCGCGCGGTGAAAGCCCTACGCGCAGGAATCGTCTGGGTGAACCACATGCAGCCAACCTACGTCGAAGCCCCCTGGGGAGGCTACAAGCAATCCGGCTTCGGCCGCGAACTCGGCCCGTGGGGCATCGAAGAATATTTAGAAACGAAACAGGTTTATATCAATTTGAACGAAGCCCCAATCGGTTGGTACTAATGAAGTATTTCTCAAGTGTTGTCATCCTGAGCGAGGATTGGCCGAGCGAAGCGAAGGCCAACCGCAGTCGAAGGATCTCTACTCTCTTCGACGCGCAATTCCCGCGTCGAGGAATTCTCACGAGTATCTAACATGTCTACCATTCAACTTCACACTCCCATTCCCGGCCCGCGCTCTCGCGAATTGATGCGCCGTAGCGACGCAGCCGTCGTCCGTGGCGCGTATCATGCAACACCTATTTTCGTGAACAAAGCCGAAGACGCAGTCATTGAAGACGTCGACGGCAACCGCCTCATCGACTTCGCGGGCGGCATCGGCTGCCTCAACACCGGCCATCGCAATCCGCGCGTGCTCGACGCCATTCGCCGCCAGCTCGACCGCTTCCTGCACACCAGCTTCAACGTGCTTTCCTATGAAAGCTACGTCGCGCTGGCCGAGCGCCTCAACGCAATCACTCCCGGAAAATTTGCCAAGAAAACTCTGCTTGTGAACACCGGCGCCGAGGCGGTAGAAAATGCCATCAAGATCGCCCGCGCCTATACGAAGCGCCCCGCCATACTTTCGTTGGAAGACGCTTTCCACGGCCGCACGTACATGGCGATGGCGCTTACCAGCAAAACGCATCCCTATAAAGCCGGCTTCGAGCCGTTTCCCGGCGAGGTTTACCGCGTTCCCTTCGCTTACTGTTATCGCTGCTCGTACTCCCTGCAATATCCGTTGTGCGAGGTGCATTGCGCACGCCATATTGAAGACACATTCAAGCGCGTCGTCGCTGCCGAAACCGTAGCTGCTGTAATCGTGGAGCCAATCATGGGCGAAGGCGGCTTCATCACCCCGCCGCCAGAATTCTTCCCGACCCTCACAGAGATTTGCCATAGGCATGGCATCCTAGTAATCGCCGACGAGGTGCAGACTGGCTTTGCACGCACGGGAGCGTTATTCGCCTCCGAACGTCTTGGTCTCGAGCCCGATCTCATCACCATGGCGAAATCTCTCAGCGGAGGCTTGCCATTAGGAGCAGTTACCGGCCGCGCCGAAATCATGGACACCACTGGCCCGGGCACTCTCGGTGGAACTTTTGGGGGAAATCCGGCAGCCTGCGAAGCCGCTCTGGCCGTGCTCGGCGTCATCGAGTCCGAAAATCTTTGCGCCCGAGCCAATCATCTCGGAGAAATTTTCCGTCGCCGTGCCGCGGAGTGGCAAAAACGTTGGGACCTCATCGGCGAGATTCGCGGTCTGGGCGCGATGCAAGCCCTCGAACTCGTGCGCTCACGCGAAACCCGCGAGCCTGCCGACGATGAGACGAAACAAATTGCGCAATACTGCTACGAGCACGGGCTAATCCTCATGACAGCAGGCTCCTATGGCAACGTAATCCGCCTGCTGATGCCGCTAGTGATTACCGACGCTCAGATGAACGAAGGCCTGGACGTGCTGGAATCGGCATTAGCAACAGTGTGCGAAAAGAAAGCTGCAGTAGCGCAACTGGTGTAAAAGTATTGTCATCCTGAGCGAGGGTTGTGCGAGCAAAGCGAAGCACAACCGCAGTCGAAGGATCCCTATAGCATTTACCGAAGTTCGTGTGACACCGCAGCTACAGATTTAAGGTTTACTCTTCGCGATAGCGAAAGGCATTTTCATTATGAGTATCGCAGCACCTCCAGTCATTCGACTCGGAAACTACATCAACGGCCAGTGGACCGACTCCCACGCCGCTGAATGGCGCGAAGTAATCAATCCCGCCACCGGCGAAGTCCTGGCGCAAGTCCCGCTAGCCGACGGGAATGAAGTGAACCAAGCCGTCGAAGCCGCTGCTGCAGCCTTCCCCGAATGGCGCCGCACGCCGCCGGAAGACCGCATCCAGCCGCTCTTCAAGCTGAAGATGCTCCTCGAAGAACACATCGACGACATCGCCCGCATCATCACGCAGGAAAACGGTAAAACGCTCGCCGAAGCCAAAGCCGAAATGCGCCGCGCCATCGAGAATGTCGAAGTAGCCTGCGGCATTCCTATGATGATGCAGGGCTACAACCTCGAAGATGTGGCCCGCGGCATCGACGAAATGATGATCCGCCAGCCGCTGGGCGTCGTTGCCGCCATCACCCCGTTCAATTTCCCGGGCATGATTCCGTTCTGGTTTCTGCCCTACGCCATCGCTACTGGAAACACGTTTATTCTCAAACCCTCCGAGCGCGTCCCGCTCACCATGCGCTACGCCTGCGAATTGATCGAAAAAACCGGATTGCCCAAAGGCGTTTTAAATCTGATCAACGGCGGAAAAACCGCTGTCGACGCGCTCCTCGATCACCCCAAGGTCCGCGCCATCAGCTTCGTCGGCTCGACTCCAATTGCAAAATATGTTTATGCCCGCGCGGCAGCCAATGGCAAACGCGCCCAATGCCAGGGCGGTGCCAAGAATCACGTCGTCGTTCTTCCCGACGCCGACATGCCCATGGCCACGCAAATCATCAACGACAGCGCTTTCGGATGCGCCGGCCAGCGCTGCCTGGCCGTCTCGGTAGCAGTCACGATCGGCGAAGCGCAGAAAACGTTTCGTGACTCGATCACCGATGCGGCGTCGAAACTAAAAGTAGGCAACGGCATAGACAAAGACATCCAAATGGGCCCGGTCATCACGCCGCAAAGCAAAGAGCGCGTCGAATCCCTGATCGCCCTCGGAGAAAAGCAAGGCGCGAAAGTATTGCTCGATGGACGAAATTCAAAAATCGCAAAGTACGAATCCGGCAACTTCGTGAACCCGACCATCCTTGACGACGTTCCAGCAACCAGTGAGATCACCGACACCGAAATCTTCGGCCCCGTCCTAAGTCTGGTCCACGCCGACAACATGGACGATGCGCTGGCCTTCCTCGAACGCAGCGCCTACGGCAATCAGGCGTCGCTGTTCACGTCGAGCGGATCGGCCGCACGCCGCTTCCGCTACGAAGCGCCCGCAGGCAACATCGGCATCAACATTGGAGTTGCCGCGCCCATGGCCTATTTCCCCTTCAGCGGATGGAAAAACAGCTTCTTCGGTGATCTCCACGGCCAGGGCCGCGACGCCATCGAGTTCTACACCGACAAGAAAGTAGTAGTCGAACGCTGGGCGAAGGAGCACAGCCGAAAGTTTTGAAACTGAGCGATTGCGCGATTGAGTGATCGAGCGATTTGAAATCGGCATTGTTCGTATATGGGTTTCCAATGGCTCAATAACCCGATAGCTCAATGACTCAATGATCTGCGATGCTGCAATTAACAAGCTGAGGATTCCATGACCACAACTCTCACCACCCCCACCATGTCCGGCAAAGAAATCGTCGATCTCTCCCGCAAGTACACGCTCTACGAATGGTCGGCGCAGTCGAAAGTCGATCCCATCCCTGTCGCCAGCGCCAAGGGTATTTACTTTTACACGCCGGAAGGGAAGCGCTTCATCGACTTCAACAGCCAGCTCATGTCCGTCAATATCGGACACGGCGACGAGCGCGTCATCAACGCCATCAAGGAGCAAGCCGAAACGCTAGCCTACGCGAATCCCTTCATGGCTACGGAAGTCCGCGCGCGTTTGGGCGCGAAGCTCGCCGAAATCACTCCCGGCGACATCGACACCTTCTTCTTCACCAACGGCGGCGCGGAGGCCAACGAGAACGCCATCAAGCTGGCCCGCTTCTTCACCGGACGCCACAAGATCCTCGCGCGCTATCGCTCGTATCACGGCGCGACCGCGGGCGCGATCAGCCTTACCGGCGACCCCCGCAGATGGGCTGCCGAGCCGGGCATTCCGGGCGTGGTGCACGTGCTCGATCCTTATCACGGCATCGAGCGCGGATGGGAATCGGCCGAGTCCTCTCTCGCCATGATCGACGAGACCATTCAGCTCGAAGGTCCGCACACCATCGCCGCGTTCATTCTCGAGCCGGTGACCGGGACCAACGGGATTCTCATTCCTCCCGACGGATATCTCGAGGGCCTGCGCAAGCTCTGCGACAAATACGGCATCCTGATGATCGCCGATGAAGTTATGTCCGGCTTCGGCCGCACTGGCGCGTGGTTTGCCGTCGATCACTGGAAGGTTGTTCCCGATCTACTCTGCATGGCCAAGGGATTGACTTCCAGCTATCTGCCACTCGGCGCGGTCGGCATGCGTCATCACATCGCACAGCATTTTCAGGACAAAGTTTTTTATGGCGGGCTCACGTACAACAGCCATCCCATGGGCTGCGCGGCGGCGCTGGCTACGATTCGCGTGTATGAAGAAGATGGCCTGATCGGCAACGCGAAAAAAATGGGCGCAGTGATGAAGCAGCTTCTCGCCGACTTGCAGGCCAAACATCCATCCGTTGGCGCGGTGCGGTCGATCGGGCTGTTCGGCATCGTCGAACTCATTCGTAACCGCAAAACCCGTCAGCCGATGGCTCCGTTCAACGGCACCTCCGACGAGATGGCCACGCTCGGCCGCTTCTTCCGCGAGCAGGGACTCTACACCTTCGTCCGCTGGAACACTTTCTTCACCAACCCTCCGCTGTGCATTAACGAGCAGCAACTGCGGGAGGCGTTTGCGATTATTGATCGCGCGCTGGAGGCGACAGATAAAGCGGTAATCTAAATCAAACTGTCGTGCTGAGCGCAGCAGTGAGGAGCGAAGCGACCTCACTGCGGAGTCGAAGCATCCCTACCGTCCCCCGACTTCATCCACGGGTACCACTCCGACGCCAAATCGACCCACCGCGGATTTACGCCGTTCGAACAAAGCGATTTTCTTCGAGCGAGACCAGCCTTTCAGTTGCTTCTCGCGAGCCAAAGCCTTGTGTACATCGTCATACGATTCCCAATACAGCAGACGAACTACATCGTAGCGCGCAGTGAATCCTTCGTGGTGATGAAATTTGTGCTGAAATACGCGCTTGTGCAGATTACCGCTGATCCCGATGTATGGTGTGCCCGTCAGGCTGCCCATGATGTAGACGCAGTAGTAGCGTGGATCGCGCATGTAAGGAGAATCGCGGGGATGGAGCAAAGCAAGCTGTGATGAATGTCACGGTGCAGTAGTAACTTTTCCGCATTTAGTACGAGGGCAGGGATGCTTCGACTGCGCCGGAGCGCCGCTTCGCTCTGCTCCTGCTCCGCTCAGCATGACAGTCGTCCGTCTTTGTCATCCTGAGCGGAGCCGCGCGGCCAGCGCGGCGTAGTCGAAGGACCCCTACCGCTCCGCACACTGCCGGTTGGCAGTGCCCACGAACCAGCCGCAAGAGTGGACATAGTGCACGCAAGAGTGGACATAGTGCAGAAGATACATTCCCCGCGCATGGTCCCATAAACGCCCTGTCATTCCGACCGGAGCCGCAGCGTCAGCGAGGCGGAGCGGAGGAATCTCTACCCTACTGCACTCTGTGAGCAATCGATCTATCTTCGTATCTTGCGGTCAATTTACTCGTCAGGAAAAAGAACTGGGAAAGTTAGCTCGCAATTCTACCGAAAGAACCGCCACGATGGGATCGATGCTCCGTGGAAACCCACGTGAGAGCCGCTCCTAACCAATTTCCACTCCTGTGACATCCGTCCTAGCCTTCCACAACCCCACCCCGCGATCATCACTGAGGCCGACAGTCCACAAGACAAGTCGTCCAAAATCGAAGTCCTTTGTTTCACGGATTTTGATCTTAACTTCTTTGACAAACGGAATTTGCGGGGAATTTCTTGCCAACACCCTGATTCGAGAAATTAGCCAGGAATAGGGGGAGGTACCCGCAGATATCCGCACGTCGAGGGCAAAAACAAAGGGAGAAGAGCATATGGGTTTAGAGGATGTTCCACGGTGCCAGCATGTGAAGGTGAATGGAGTGCAGTGTGGGTCTCCGGCGCTGCGGCGGAAGAGGCGTTGTTATTTTCATGAGGGAGTGCGCGCGGAGCGGGCCAAGGTGAAGGCCGATCAGTTTGCGCAGCGCCGGTTTGAGATGCCGGTGCTGGAAGATGCGAACGCGGTGCAGGTGGCGTTGATGAATGTAATGCAAATGCTGGCGCGCGGGCAGATGGAGGTGAAGATTGCGGGATTGCTGCTCTACGGGCTGCAGACGGCTAGCGCTAATTTAAGGCATACGAAGTTCGAGGCAGAGAAGGTGACCGATGTGGTGATCGACTGCAATACGGTGGATCAGACTTGCATTAACGGTCCGCAGTGGTTTGCGCATGAGTTTGCCGAACAGGAGGAAGCGGAGCAGGAAGAGTTGGAAGAGGAAGAGTTGTTACAGGAAGATGCGGAGCGGTTGGAAGAAGATGAAATGGGTCGGTTGGCAACGGCTAGCGATGAGAAAGCTCTGGCGGAGCTTGGTGGGGCGCCGATTCGGCAGGAGGAAGTTGTTCAGGAGCAGGTGGTTGAGGAAGGGGCTGGGCGGGCTCCGGCTTGCAGAGAGAAGAGTCGGATGAGTAAGGTTCGCACGGGGAAGAGAAAAAGGCCGGAGTTGGTGAAGTTTGAAGATGAGCCTGACAGTCTGGCAAAAATACTGTTGCGGGAAATGGGGCTGCCGCTGACGGAAGAAGGGTCGGCGCACGGATGAGTTTTTGGCGGCTAAAGCCGCTGGTATATTTTGTGGGCTTCATCGCAGCGCTTGAAGCGGCTGCGCCACCCAAAAGCGCGCTGCACGCGGACTATGACGCACGTTGTCATCCCGAACGCGGCGAAAGCCGCGGGTGGGACCTTACGACAGGAGACATCGTAATTGCTGTGGATGGGAGTGGCTAAGCTGCATGCGTCGGGGATATTCCTGCGGGGCTGCAGGAATAGCTGAGTCGCATCGTAAGGTTCCTCCGAGAGCTATGGCTCTCGTCGGAATGACAAAATGATCTGGTGGGCTCGGAAACTACGGCTGATCCCGGTTTACCGTCTCCATCGAGAATGCTGGCAGGCAAACTGCGATGTATTCCGCGCCGCCTTCGTTTGGGGTTGAGTAGCGGATCCATTCTCCGGCGTGGGCGATGATGGCTTGCCCGGCGGTTACGTCGAGCGAGCCGGATTTGTGTTCCACGCGCAGCGTGCCTTTCAGCACAACTGTGAATTCGTCGAAAGCCGGAGTTTGGCCGGGCTCGACCCATCCGGCGGGGCTGCGCATGTGGGCTACGCTGGCTGAGGTGGTTTGCGAGTTGACTCGTCCGATGTATTCGTCGATGAGCTTGGGTTTGTTGCCGACGGATTGAATGCGCGTGGGCTGCGGGATTAGTGTTGGCATGGTTAGTTCCCGATTTTAAGTGTGATCATTAAAACATGATTGCTGATATCGCACGATAGTGTATCCGTTACAATCGTCGCTTATGTTCTATCGCTCGGATAATCGCGCTGCGGATCAGTTGCGTCCAGTTTCTATTACCCCGGATTTCATTAAGACCGCGGAAGGATCGGTGTTGATTGAAGTCGGCAACACGCGGGTGATCTGCACCGCGTCGATTGAGGAGACGGTGCCGGCATTTATGCGGAACTCAGGCAAAGGGTGGATTTCGAGCGAGTACGCCATGCTGCCGCGCGCGACTCTGACGCGCACGCCGCGCGAAGTGGCGAAAGGGAGACCGAGCGGGCGCACGCATGAGATTCAGCGGTTGATCGGGCGTTCGCTGCGCGCGGTTACGGATTTGTCGCGGCTGGGCGAGCGCACGATCTGGATTGATTGCGATGTGATTCAGGCGGACGGCGGGACGCGGACTGCTTCGATCACCGGAGCGTTTGTGGCGTTGGGGCTGGCGTTGCAAAAATTAGTTGAAGCCGGAACGTTGGCTTCGGTTCCGCTAAGAGATTTTGTAGCCGCGATAAGCGTGGGGATTGTGGATGGAGAAATCCTGCTCGATCTCTGCTACGAGGAGGACTCGCGCGCTGAAGTAGATATGAATTTTGTGATGACGGCTGCGCACAAGATGGTCGAAGTACAGGCGACTGCGGAGCGGCAAGCTTTCGACGAAGCTCAGTTTGCGAAGATGATGGCTTATGCGCGGCAGGGTGTGCAGGCGCTGATTGCGAAACAACAGGGTGTGTTGAGTGGGTTGACACTCAGGCAATAAGATTGCGAGCTGCCGCGCTTCGCTCGGCTGGACAGCCGAGGCGGCTGTCCCCACGCGGTTCGCGTCTGCGTATCAATGATTCGCAGGGTCTCTCGGCAGTTTCCTAATTTCGGGAGCAAAAGCCTTTTAACCGCAAAGAACGCTAAGGACTCGCGAAGGTCGCTAAGAAAAGGATAATCGAAATTAGGGTACTACCTTTCTATCGCAGTGGCGTTAAAGCGGCGCTAGCCTTCTGTGCCGCAACCCACTCGTGAATGCGCGTCGATAAAACATCCATCGGCAATGCTCCCGCGCCCAGCACTTCGTCGTGAAAATCGCTTAATTTGAACTTGTCGCCCAGCTGATCTTTAGCGTATTGACGCAGCTTTAGGATTTCCAGTTGGCCGATCTTGTAGCCCAGGGCCTGGGCGGGCCAGGCCATGTAGCGGTCGGTTTCGCTTTGCACTTCGGCTTCGTCGATGGCGGAGTGGTCGTGGAAGAAGTCGACTACCTGCTGCCGCGTCCAGTGTTTGTAATGGAAGCCGGTGTCGACGACCAGGCGGATGGCGCGCAGCATGTCATCCTGCAAGTGGCCGTAATAGCTGTAGGGATCCTGAAAAAATCCTACTTCTTTGCCCAACCGCTCCGAGTACAGCGCCCAACCTTCTGTGTAGGCTGTGTAATACTCGTTCTGGCGGAAGGGCGGAAGCTGCGGCAGTTCCTGCGCGATGGCAATCTGCAAATGGTGGCCGGGGACACCTTCATGATAGGCCGTGGTTTCAAAATCGAGGGTGGTGCCTTTTTCATAATTGCCCGTATTTACCATGATATGACCGGGGCGAGAACCATCCTGCGATCCCTGAACGTATTCCGTGGAAGCTTCTTTTTCGCGGAATTCTTCGATTGGCAATATTTGCAGATGGGCTTTCGGCAATCGTCCGAAAAGCGTGGGCAATTTCAGATACATCTGATCGATATATTTCTGATAAAGATCGAGAATTTCCTGGCGAGAGTGGACGTGAACTTTGGGGTTGGTCTCTAACGAAGCGCTGAAGCTCTTAATATCTTTGAAGCCAAGTTGATTCGCAACCGCTAGCATGCGGGTTTCGATTTCTTTGACTTGAGCGAGACCGATCTGATGAATCTCTTCGGGAGAAAGATCGGTGGTTGTGCTTTCTTTTACGCGGAAAGCGTAGCGCTCGGGACCATCCGGAAGGGACCAGACGCCCGGTTCGGTGCGACCTTTCGGAGCGTACTCTTCGCGCACGAATTTTGTGAATTTTACGTAGGCGGGGAGCACGGATTCTTGAATCGCGGCCAGGCCTTGCTCACGCAGCCGTTTCTGATCGGCGGCGGAGATGGAGTCGGGAAACTTGGAGAAAGGCTGGGCGAAGGGCGAGGTATCGCGCGTTTTGTTGGCTAGATCGTCGGCCTGCTTGACTACTTTTTCGAGCAGGATGCGCGGCGGCATCAGACCCTCGGCCATGCCTTTGCGCATTTGGATCACGTTCTCGTCAATCAAACGCGGCATCTGCCCCAAGCGTGAAATGTAGTCTTCGTAATCTTTCACATTCTGAAAAGAGAGAACGCTGACCAGTTGTGGCAGGTCGATGTGAACGCCGCCAAACTGTGAGACCGGCATTTCCCAGGGCTTGAACTGCGCGCCTTCGATCGCCATGCGGAGATCGCGGACCATCAGCGTTTTGTTGAGCTGCTCCTGCTCGGGAAAGCCGGCAGTGTCAATGGCTTCGAAACGAACCAGATATTTTTTACTCTGCTCCAGATCGTCGTCAATGGCTTTTTGCGAGAAGTCGTCGAGTTTGTTGTTCCAGCGTTTATCGCCAAGAATGGATGCATAGATCGGGCTGGTGCGCAAGGTGTACTCCCAGCGCTCGGCAAGCAAATCGTTCAAGGCTTTTCTGCGGCCCTCGATATCGGACTGCGGCGGTGCGGCGAAGACGCTGTGGCACAGCAGAGATAAGAATAGGGCCGGGAAAAGAAAAGATCGCATGCAGGCTCCTTTGGCGTCATTTAGACGGAAGATGCAGGGGAAGGTCAACTGACGGATGCTGCTGATTTTACACCGGGAGCTACTGCGCCGCTTCCAACTGCGAGGTTAATTGATTGAAGCCGGAGACGTCGAAAAAATTAGATAAGTCCGCGTGACCGGCCAGGGTGTCACGCTGCTTGCCTTCCACCAGAATTTTTACTCGTAAAATGCCGGGGATGTTGGCAGAAAGTGTCTGAATAAGAGACGCGATGGTGAGTTCTTCAGCCAACACGCCGGAGCGATGCCCGTCGGCGAATGCGGCGTTCATATCGATGACGGCGAGGCCGGGATCGACGAGGTAGACGCTGCGTACGTCGGAGCCGGGCGGCAGGAGATGCGGCGAGGTTTTATCGAGATAGATGGCGAGAAGCGCGCGCAGCAGTTCTTCAGCGCGTTGCTGGCGGACCGAAGGCAAAGGAATCTGCGCGGATTGAGCGCGGAGGATGCCGAGATCGTCATAGGCCACAAATAACGTGACGCGCTCTGTTGCTCCGGCCACGGGCGCGACGACTGGGCGGGTATCGACCGCAGCGACCGGAGTGGTGGCGGCGCGGCCGCGCATGCGCCAGGCGTAAACGCTCATGGCCAGCGCGGCGACGAACAGCACAGAGACCGCAATATAAAAGTGGCGAGGGATCACGGCGCGGCTCCCAATTGAGAGCGGATGGCTACGATTCCATTGGCCACGGCGCCGGCAATGAGCTGTTCATAGTCGGGAGCGAGCAGCGAGGAAACGTCCGATGATGGCGGGGCAACCTCGACTGCGATGGCCGCGCTGACGACATTATTCAACGGACGCAGGGGCGCGGTGAGTGTACGAACGGAAATTTGGTCCTTGCGCAATTCCGCCGCCACGCTGGCTGCGGCAGCCTGGCTGAAGGGCATGTAAGAGGACTGAGCGGTTGACCAGGAGTGGAATGGGCCGCGGTCTTCGCCTTCGGCATAGGGGAGCATGGCCGTGTAGAGCCGAATGCCATGTCCGCTGGAAGCGGCATGAATCACGATGTAGACGGCGGCATGGGTTGAGTTGGCGAAGAAAGCGCGGTCATCAAGCGACAGGTTGGCGTCGGAATCGCGCAGTACGAGGGTGGAGATTCCGCGACTCTCCAATTCCTGCCGCAGGCGGCGCGCGAACGCGACCGTTACGTCTTTTTCAGCAAGCGTTGAACTGAGAGCTTCGCCGCGATCGGAGCCGCCGTGGCTGGCATCGATAACGGCGAAGTAGCGGCGTGGAGCGGATGGAACTCCCGATTGGGGGGGAGGAGTGGGAGTATTTTGGGCTACTGGTGCCGATGTTGGAGGCTTGATGGATGCCGCTGCCGCAGGCTGACTTTTTGCTGGCACAAGCGTGATGGAGCGTCCGTCATTACTGAAACTTGCCATTAGCGGAATGGTTGTGGTGACGGTAATTTCGGCTGCGCCGTTGTTTTCGGAGTAGGTCGCCGCGGGAATGGTTTTGCTGGAGAAGGTAAGCGTAGGCGATGCGGGAGCAGTGAGCGGTTCGTGGGTGAAGGTGAGATGCAGTTTGCCTGGTTCGGCGGCTACCGAAGGATTTACCGGCGCGGTAAAGCGGAAGACGAGACGCGAAGGGTCGTCTGTGGCCACGGTCGCTGTGAAGTGCGTAGCTATGTTGCCGATGAACAAACGTCCAGATTCGGCGTGTAAAGTTGCGGGGCCGCCGAGAAAACGCGGAAGAAGGGAATCGAGCGAAGAGAGCGGAACCAGGCCGCGTCCGTTTTCCAGCAGAAATTTCGCGGACAGATCGGCATCGCGTCCCTGAATACGGGCGCGATTCTTGCCATTGTTGAATTCTCCAAGAATGTTGTTGTAATGCAGCCGCCAGCGTGAGCCATCGAGTTTTGCGCTGACGGTACCCAGGGGTTCGAGCAATTCAAGCAAGCCAACGTAATCGCGCCCCTGGCGCTGCATGATGGGCAGAGAATAGTTGGCGACGGTGGAATAGACGGAAAGATGCTTCTCGGCGGGAGCGGCGGAGAGCAGCAGAGCGAGCATTGCAAGAAAGATTGGCAGCAGAAAGAGCGAGCTGCCGCCCAGCCAACGCCTCTTAATCCAGCGCTTGCTAATCCAACTCTTGCTGATGCACTGCTCGCTAATCCGTCGCTTCCTAATCCAGCGCATAGATTGTTAACCCGCTGAGCAGCTTGGGGTAAAAATCGGTGGATTTTTGCGGCATTACCTCACCTGCCAAGGCGATGTCGCGGACCTGGGTAACGCGGCAGGGATTCATCAGGAAAACGACGTTGGCGCGAGGCGTGCCTCGTACATAAGACAGCGCCTCGCCGGCATCGCGGATGTACGAGATATTTTGCTGATTGCGAATGGATTCCTCAGAAAGATGCAGTACGTTTTCCAGCAAAACCTTATGCAATTGCACCACATCGAGCGATTGCTGGCGGACGGAAAGTCCATTGAAGACCTGAGCCGCATTTGGGTTGGGATGGTGCAACATAAAAGCGCGGGTCGGCGTAATTGCGAGGATGGTGGTTCCGGCGCGTCCGCACTCGCGCAGCATGGCAGTGGCCTGTGGTGCGTCAAGGGTAGAGTTGATTTCTTCGATATCGAAGAAGGCGCGCGCGGATTTGAGGAAAGCTTCGTCGGAAAAGGAAGAAAGGCTGTGAACTACCCGGTGGGTCGGCAAAATGAGCAGGGCCGGGCCATTCATGTTCACGAAGGTCATCATGACGAATTCAGGAGATGTATCTGGTTGGTTGCTCACGGACGAGTTCGCGGCGCGTCTTTCATTGCGGTAGTTTAAAGCGGTTTCATAGCGGTGGTGTCCGTCGGCGATGACCAGCTTCTTATCCTGCATGGCGGTGCGGACGGAATTGATGATGGCGGGGTCGGAAACTTGCCAGACGCGGTGCACAACCTTGTATTCGTCGGTGACTGAGATGTCAGGAGGGGCTGACGTTTGCAGCAGGGAATCGACCTGGCCGGAGTCTTCGTAGAGCATGAAAAGCTGGCCGAAGTGGGCGCGGGTGGCGCGAAGCAGATCGAGGCGGTCGGCCTTGGGTTTGGCTAGGGTCTGTTCGTGGCGGAAGACGATGCCGGCCGAGTAATCCTCGATACGGCCGAGGCCGATAAAACCATTACGTTCCAGTTCCGTGCTGGAACCGGGTGGGGTAAAGCGCTGGGAATAAATGTAAAGGGAGGGAAGCGGATCCTGTTTGAGAATGCCTTGCCGGCGCCAATCAGTCAGATGGCTGGCGGCGCGGGAATATACATTGTTCGCTGGATTGTCATTGGCTTCGTGCCGACCGAGGATGATGCGGACGAGGTTGTAAGGACTGGCCGCATAGTAGCGATCCTGTAAAGCTGAAGTGATTTTGTCATAGGGCTGGGTGACGGCGTGATCCACGGAAACGTGTTGCGGATCGTAACGGAAAGCGCGGAAGGGATGAATGTCGGCCATGGAAACTTCTGATTGTAACAAGTTAAGTGCAAATTTCTGCTTACTGGTGAGTGGCGGTCGTGAATCGCCCGAAATGGGCGTCTGTTCGGGCTTGTGAGCGAAATTTGACAAAAAAATAGCAGTTCATGTAGGGAAAGCTGTGGTACTATCGCGGCCAAATGAGGTGCTTATGTCCTTCGCGGATGAGCGCCGATTCGTATGCTGGATCTGTCGCCCTGTGACCCAAGTTGGTAAGGCTGGTTTTCGAGTGTTTAATCTTGATCCTGCGCGCCCGCGCTTGATCGCGCGTGATTTCCCCGGGTTTTTCAAGTCCTCTTCTAGGTTTCTATTGGCAGTAGTGTGCCTGGCGGGTTGCGCTCTGACTGCGTTTGGGCAAACCGATGTCAACGACATTCACGTTACGCCGCGCACGGTGGAGACAGCGAAGACGGAGAGCGCGGACAAAGAAACTGTTACATCTCCGGCGCTGAGCACTCACGTGCGTCCTTTACGGGCTAATGCCGATCTGGTGCTGGTTCCGGTCACGATTACGGATCCGCTCAACCGCCTGGTAACCGGACTGGATAAGGAAAACTTCCAGCTCTTTGAAGGCGCTGCGTCGCAGGAGATCAAAACTTTCTCGAGCGAAGATGCGCCAGTGTCGCTGGGAGTCATTTTCGATTCCAGCCGCAGCATGACCAGCAAAATGGATCGGGCAAAAGATGCGGTCATGGAGTTCTTCAAGACGGCCAATCCGCAAGACGAATTTTTCATGATCACGTTCTCGGACCAGCCTGAGGTGATTAGCGATTTCACCAGTTCCGTGGATGAGATTCAGAACAAATTGGTGTACGCCGTACCGCAACGGATGACCGCGCTGATGGATGCGATTTACATGGGCATCAGCAAGATGCGGCAGGCCAAATACTCGAAAAAAGCGCTGTTGATCATCTCGGATGGCGGCGATAACCATAGCCGCTATACGGAAAATGAAATCAAGGGGTTGGTAAAAGAAGCTGATGTAATGGTTTATGCCATTGGGATTTACGACCGCTACTTTGCAACGCCGGAAGAGCGGCTGGGTCCGGAGCTGCTGGGCGAGATTTCGGAGATGTCGGGCGGGCGGGCTTTTACGGTGGAGAACCCGAACGATTTGGCCGATGTAGCCACGAAAATCGGCGTTGAACTGCGCAATCAATATGTGCTGGGGTATCGTCCTCACAATAACTCGCGCGACGGCAAATGGCGTAAGATCAAAGTGAAATTACTGCCCCCGAAAGGACTGCCGCCGCTGCGAGTGTATGCCCGGACTGGATATTACGCGCCCGAAGAATAAACGCGCGCCGTGTTTTCTTCTCTTCGGTTTAATTTGCGCGGGTGTTATCGCTTTCATCTTCATCCTGGCGCAGCCGCTTGCCGGACACGCCCGATGGGATTTTTCGCCGGTCCAGTTAAATTCTCTTCCATCTGCAGCTACTCAGAATTTTCAATCTCGGTCCGGTTCCGCTGCGGGTTCTCCAGCACCTTCGAATCAGCCGGCCACTACTCAGTCGAGTCCGCAGGATAATGGGACGTTTGTTCTGCGCAAAGATGTGGATGAGGTGCGGTTGACGGCAACCGTAGTCGATGACCGGCAGCGTATTGTGACCGACCTCGATAAGAATGCTTTTCAGGTGTTTGAAGACGGCAAAGCGCAAAATATTATTTCCTTTCACCACGAAGATATTCCCGTGGCGATGGGAATCGTGATCGATAACTCCGGATCGATGCGGGAAAAGCGCGCCAAGGTGAATCAGGCGGCGCTGAATCTGGTGAGGTCGAGCAATCCGCAGGATGAAGTTTTTGTGGTGAATTTTAACGACGAATACTATCTCGACCAAGATTTCACCAGTGATCTGCTGTTGTTGAAAGATGCGCTGGAAAAAATCGACGCCAAGGGCGGGACCGCGCTGTATGAGGCGGTAGTCGCATCGGCCGATCACCTGGCTAAATATGCGCGGCTGGAGCGAAAGGTATTGTTTGTAGTGACGGATGGAGAGGATAACGCGAGCCGCGAAAGCCTGGAACAGGCGGTGAAGCAATTGCAAGCGGAGAATGGTCCGTCGGTTTACGCCATTGGAGTGTTGGGGGACGAGGAGCATCCCAAGCGGGCGCGTCGGGCGCTGGAAATCATCGCGCAGCGGACTGGAGGGATCGCATTTTTTCCGAGAACGTTGGACGAAGTCGATGAGATCAGCCGGCAGGTGGCGCATGATATTCGCAACCAGTACACGATTGGTTACAAGCCGACGACTCCGAAATCGGTAGGAGGATTCCGGGCGATTCGCGTTGAGGCCAAGGCGAAGGGGCATGGGAAGATGGTGGTGCGGACTAAGAGCGGGTACTACGCTGGTGGGCAGGGGGCGAGTGCGGCTAGTAAGTAGAGTTAGCGGTAGCGCAGCGGCTGAAGCCGCTCTTTTCTTGCGCTACGGGCGGCATCGCTAAAGCGATGCCCTGATACGAACCTTAAGCAGCACCCTTTCTTTGGTCACGTTGACGATCACCAACGCTTCCCCTTACCCTGTAACGTGCATCAGAAGAATTTTGAAGTTTCTCATCTTGGGGTGGCTGACGACATTACCGATCTCGTCGGCGGCACTCCCATGTTACGGCTGAAGAGATTAGTTCCTGCCGGTTCAGCCGATGTCTTTGCCAAACTTGAATATCTGAATCCGGGCGGTAGCGTGAAGGACCGCGCAGCCATCGGGATTATTCGCAGGGCTGAGCAGGAAGGGAAGCTTATGCCCGGTGGAACCATTGTGGAAGCTACGGCGGGAAATACCGGGATTGGGCTGGCGCTGATCGGGGTGAATCGCGGATACAAAGTAAGGCTCTTTGTGCCGGAGAAGTTTTCTGAAGAAAAAGTTACGATCATGCGCGCGCTGGGAGCTGAGGTGGAACGGACTCCCGACGAAGAAGGAATGAGGGGAGCGATCCGGCGGGCGAAGGAACTTGTGGCCAGCGTAAACGGCGCGTTCATGGCCGGGCAGTTTGAAAATCAGGCGAACCCGGAATACCACTACGAAACGACGGCGCCGGAGATGTTCGAGCAGATGGATGGCAAAGTGGATGCCGTGGTTTTGGGCTGCGGCACCTGCGGAACATTTTCTGGAGTTGCGCGCTACATGAAGGAGCACGTTCCGGGTGTGCTGACTGTAGCGGTGGAAACGCAGGGGTCGATCCTGGCTGGCGGCGAGCCTGGTCCACATAAAGTGGAAGGGATTGGCGTAAGCTTTATCCCAAAGACATTCGATGCTTCGGTGTGCGATGAAGTGCTTGCGGTAAACGACGAAAACGCTTTTGGAACGGTGAAGCGGCTGGCCGCGCAGGAAGGTGTGCTGGCGGGATCGAGCGGAGGGGCGGCGGTGTTTGCGGCACTTGAGATCGCAAAACGGCTGGGCGCGGGCAAACGGGTGGCGACGATTATTCCGGATTCCGCCGAGCGGTATTTGTCGAAGAAAATTTTTGAAGGCGGAATCTAACCCCGCGATTACTCCGCAATTGCAACCCCCTCGTGGAGATGAGCTTCGTTCCGTCTATACTCCGGTACACCACAGACCCATAGTAAAAAATAGTCGACTTTGATATAGAATTCCGCATGAATTGCTGGGATTCAAACCCTTTCTCAGAGCCTGAGTTGCTTTACCAGGTCGTGAGTTGCTAAATGATTTGCTTAATTATGAAACTCCCGGCATGGCAAATCGATCTCCGGATGAATGCATACCTGTTCGGCTGCTTCCTGCTGCTCGGGTTTTGGTTGCTCATCCGCCTATTTGGTCTCGGCCTCACAAAACAGCCTTGGATGCTCCGCGAATTCTGGTGGGCCAGTCTTACCTGTGCTGCACTCGGATTTACTGAGCCTCTCTTCGTCCCGTCCTATTGGAACCCACCGTCCATCCTCAAATTCGGCCGCTGGGATTTTGAGAGTTTCCCTTTCTGCCTTGCCGTGGGCGGAATCGCCGCAGTACTGTGCGAACTCCCTCCAGTCAAGGGATTTCTCCTTGACCTCTATTTTGGCATCGAGCGACTCGTGCGCTGGCTGCTTGCTCTTGTGTCCACCATCACCGGGGGCCGTGTTCACGCGTCGATGCTCGACCGCCCCTCCGTCAGTGTTCTCATCCCCCGCGATCAACTTCGCATAGAAAATATGCTCCTGGTTACCTTTTCCCTGGCCGTCTTCGGGGTAACCGGGCAATTTGCCATCAATATCATCTATAAGTCCGCCATCGTCTGTCTAAGTTCCGCCCTTTGGATCGTCTGGCGACGGCCGCGCCTTCGCTGGCAAATTCTCGGAGGCGGCATCAGCTTTACCCTTCTCTATACCATCGTTCTCGTAGTTACACCTCTGCGTTATCCCGGCTTCTTCAACTACTGGAATCTCCAGGCGCTCTCCGGAATTCGCATCCTTGGAGCTCCCGCTGAAGAATACCTCTACGCTTTTACCTTCGGTGCTTTCTGGGCTCCTCTCTACGAGGCCTGGAAGCAGACTCGGATTATGGAAGATGCATTGATTTAATTATGTGTATTTTGCAATTTTTCCCCAATTTAAACATACTGAACAACCGGGGTACCAAAAACCGGTAACTTTCCAAATCAGAACAACCATGAAATCCAAAACGCAAGCCGGTTTTGCCACTCGCGCCATTCATGATGGACAGCAGCCCGATCCTCTTACGGGCGCTGTTACCGTACCGATCTATCCGACTTCTACTTACGTGCAGCAGGGCATCGGCGAGAATAAGGGCTACGAATACTCGCGAGTTTCGAATCCTACGCGGGACAGGTTGGAGGAAAATCTTGCCTCGCTTGAAGGCGGGATAGCGGCGCGGGTGTTTGGCAGCGGTATGGCGGCCATCCATGCGATTGCTGCAACTTTGAAGTCAGGCGATCACGTTGTGTGCGGCAACGATTTGTACGGCGGTACGCCGCGCCTGTTCAATCAGGTGCTGAGCAATTTTGGGCTGGAGTTTTCTTACATCGATACGTCCGACGCGGAGAATGTGGAGCAGGCACTGCGAAAAAATACGCGGATGGTCTTTGTGGAGACACCAACTAATCCGTTGATGAGGTTGAGCGATCTACCAGCGATCAGTGCGATTTGCCGGCGCAGGAAAGTGGAGTTGGTGGTGGATAACACTTTTATGTCGCCTTATTTTCAAAATCCGCTGGCCCTGGGCGCGGATATGGTGGTGCACTCGACCACCAAGTTTCTCAACGGCCACAGCGACGGCCTGGGCGGAGTGGTGGTGTGCAGCCGGCCGGATCAGGCGGACAAGCTGGCTTTCTTGCAGAAGGCGGCGGGAGCGATACTTTCTCCGTTTGAGTGCTGGCTGATTTTGCGGGGGGTGAAGACGCTGGCCGCGCGCATGGAAATCCACGACCGCAATGGGCGGGTCGTGGCAGACTTTCTTTCGAAGCACAAGAAGATCAAAAAAGTTTTCTATCCTGGGTTGGCCGAGCATCCGCAGCACAAGCTGGCTAAGCGGCAGATGCGCGGTTTCGGCGCGATGATTACGTTTGAAACCGGATCGCTGAAGAACGCTAACAAAATGCTGAAGAAGTTGCGGGTGTGTTCGTTGGGCGAATCGCTTGGTGGGGTGGAGACGCTGATCTCGCATCCGGCGACGATGACTCATGCGGGATTAGGCGAGAAAGGCCGTAAGGCGATTGGGATTACGGATGGCATGGTGAGAATTTCCGTGGGGATAGAGAATATCGAAGACCTGCTTGATGATTTGGAGAGTGGGCTGGCGGCGATATAGAAATTCTTGCCACGGATTTCGCGGATTTTCACGGATAAAAAGCTTAGAACTTTCTTTCGGGCTTGGATTGTTTGTAGGTTTCTCAGCGATTTAGGCTTTTACTGATTCGGCAATCCACTGAAGATAGTTCGCAGATCCTTCTTCAACTGTCAGGCAAATGCATTCTGGCAAATCGTAGGAGTGGAGTTCGCCGATCGCCTGGCGCACTTGATCGAAGGCATTGGCTGTAGTCTTTATGATCAGCAGCCATTCACTGGCTTCTTCCACGTTTTCTTTCCAGCGATAAATCGATGTCATGTGCGGGATGATGTTGACGCAGGCGGCCAGGCGCCGTTCCACAAGGGCGCGCGAGATCTTTCGAGCTTCCTCTTCTGATCCCGTGGTGGTTAGGGCGATTCGTTTGTCGGTCATATAAAGTTGCCTGTCAAGATTTTGCCGATCAGCATTTGGCGATCAATCTTAGGTAGCCGCTGAGTCAACCGGCGCAGGTTGAACAGCACCTTACACTCCAGAGATAGAAATATGCTAGACGCAAATAAAGTTTGGCACATCTGGTCGGCGTGCTTGGTGATGACGGAGTGCAGTTTTGCCAACGTAGGGAAGTCTCCTGGCCAGCAATTGAAGGGGCTGTGTAACCAAGTTGGTTCCTATTATCCACAGCGGGAGAACTTCCGCTTGACGCCGGAGGTGAAGGACACGTTCACTGGAAAGTTGAGGTCGAGTCCGCGGGAGTTCTGCGGGCAAAAAGTGAGCGAAGTTGCCTTTCAGGCACGGAAGCAGCGGTGCGTGTGTGCTCCGAGGCACGAAGTGAGCAAGGGTTGGAGAAGTTGAGTGTGGCAGCCAAGCAATGGATCTTCGAGTAAAGAGCATTTCAAAAATCCGTGAGTTTCCTTCACCGCAGCAAGGATTGCGCGCGGTGGCGGATAATGTGCCGAAAGCAGAGGCGCTGGCCGCGTCCTATTTGGAAAAATTGCGTCCGGTTTGGGAGCGTGTTTATTTCCTGCGACGCAAACTGGCGACGATTACGGTGGCGGTGATCGCCGTTCTGTTATTCGTGCATGTAATGTTTGGCGCGAATGGAATGATTGTCTACAAGCAAAAGCGGGCGGAATACGTGTCGCTGCAAAAAAAAATCGTGCAAGAGCAGAAAGAAAACCAAACCTACTCGCAGCAGATTCACGCACTGCAAACCGACGAAAAGGCCATTGAAAAGGAAGCGCGCGAGCAGTTGCACTATGCACGCCCCGGGGAAGTGGTCTACGTTCCGCCGGTACCTGCGAATTTACCTGCGCCCGCCAACCACTCGGCGAAGAAGTGAAGTTAGGATCATCTTAATCTCCCCGCTTCGGTGACATATGCGGTGGTTCTGCTGTGTTATAGTTCCGGCAATCGACGCTTGGTGGAATGATGGAATGCTGCCGGGGCGCGATTGGATTGCTGCCTCAACCGCGGCTTGGGGCAGCGAACGTGCTTCAAAGATCAGTACTTCAAATAAGGAGAAAAAGCGGCCATGAAGAAAATATTAGTTCTTTGTCTTGCGATCTGTTTTGTCTTCGCCCTGACGGCGATGGCATTTGACGACATGGGCAAAAGCAGCACCGTGAATGGTTGGGTGAGCGACGACAAGTGCGGCGCAAAGGGCGCCAATGCCGGCGCTGAGGCATGCACGAAAAAGTGCCTGGCCGCCGGCGCGAAAATGGTCATCGTGACCGACAAAGATCAGAAGGTGTTGATGGTGGACAATCCGGATGCTCTGAAAGGGCACGAGGGACACCACATTGCCGTGACGGGACACGTGATGGGAGATTCTATTCACGTGGAAAGCGCGAAGATGATCGGAATGTAGATTTTGAAATTGAGAAAGGGCGGCTGCGCCGCCCTTTTTGCTTGCCCGAATTACTAAAAAATTAACGGACAACACCTTCCAGGGGGGAGCTGGCTGTGGCATATAGCTTCTTCGGCATGCGGCCGGACATGTAGGCCTGGCGGCCGGCAATCACGCCGTGATGCATGGCTTCGGCCATCAGTACGGGATCTTGCGCGTTGGCTATGCCGGTGTTCATCAGCACCGCGTCGGCGCCGAGTTCCATGGCAATGGCTGCATCGGAGGCTGTACCTACGCCGGCGTCTACGATAAGCGGAACTGCGGTGATCATTTCACGCAAGATGCGGATGTGTGCCTGGTTCTGGATGCCCAGGCCGCTGCCGATAGGCGCGCCCAGTGGCATCACGGCGGCCGCACCGGCGTCGATCAGGCGCTTGGCGAAAACTATATCGTCGGAAGTGTAGGGCAGAACGGTGAAACCTTCGCTTACCAGAACGCGCGTGGCTTCGAGCGTGGCTTGTACATCGGGATAAAGTGTGGCCTGGTCGCCGATCACTTCGAGCTTTACCCAATCGGATAAGCCAACTTCACGCCCGAGGCGCGCGGCGCGGATGGCTTCATCAGCTGTGTAGCAGCCCGCGGTGTTGGGCAGCAGGAAATATTTCTTGGGATCGATGTAGTCGAGCAAGGATTCTTTGCCGCGGTCGAGGTTGACGCGGCGCACGGCGACAGTGACCATGTCGGCTCCGCTGGCCTCGAGGGCGCGCGCGGTTTCCTGGAACGATTTGTATTTTCCCGTGCCGACGATCAGACGGGAGCGGAAGTTGCGGCCGGCAATGACTAGAGGATCGGTCATACGTCTATTGTAGCGAATGCTGGGACGAGTGTGATGGTGAAGCTTTATCGCGGAGCCGCGGATAAATTGCGCGGAGGCTGAATTTTTTGATTAACCATTCAAATTTTTGCTTTAACCGGAAACATAGACTACGAACTCGGGATTGTCGGGCATATTCGATATGATTTTCTTTTTGTTGCTGAAGCCTGATTTGCTACTTACATCGTAGCTGTGTACTTCATTTTTCTTGCGATCCGCGACGAAGAACTTGTCACCGCTTGAGTTAAATGTCATGCCCGACGGTCCGTTTTCGTCGATACCGCTCACTGCGGCAAACTGTAGGGAATTTGATGATAGATCCGCGGACATGACCGCATCGCTACTGCTCACGTAGAGTTGACCGTTATAAACGAGCAGATGAGCTGGGCTCTTAACGGTATTGCTCGATTGCTTCCAATTACCGTTCATGTCGTAGATCTTGACCAGGCTGGCGGCTTCATCGCAAACGTAAAGTTGGCTGTTGGCCAGCACCATGTCGCGTACCGAGTGCTGCACCTTTAGCGATCCAACGTCCGCATCTGGATTTGAGGCGAAGTCCACCGCGAGGCCTTGCGGCGTGGAGATGGCTGTGGTCGTGCCCAGACCCGGCAATTGGGCAAGGGAGCAGGCCACGAAAGTTCCCGCCCAAAATGTGCCTGTGGATGGAAGCCCGGAAGGGATTGGTGCGGCGCTTCCCGTTTTCGCCTTACTGTCGTTGACCTGCAATCTTGTGACTACATCGGTGTCCTGGTTCGAGACATAGCAATACTTTGAGCCGTCGAATATTACAGAGTAGGGATGTAAGATCGAATCTATTCCCGAGCTTCCTTCATAAGAAGCGAAAACTTCTTTCAATTTGTACTTTGTACCTGAACCTTCAAAACGCAGTATGGTGTTGGAATCTTTTCGACCGTTGGCGAGGTATAAGTGCCCGTAAGAGAAAGCTAGCCCGCGTAATTCGGCGTCTTTCAAATAGCTGTCTGCGCCTTGCAGAACTGCTGTTTCCAGCGGATCACCTCCGCTGTCGTTGTAGGCATAAACATTCGTGACTGGTTTTTTAACGTCCTTACTTGGCTTGCCGCCATGAAATGTCACAAAGAGCATGATGGCCTCCAGTGGGCCATAAGTTTATGTTATTTACAGTAAGTCTTTCAATATCTCGAGGCACTTGGCAGAGTCTTAATTTCCGGAGCAAAAGCTTTAACCGCAAAGGGCGCGAAGGAACTCGCAGAGGCCGCGAAGAAGCATAATCGAAATTAGGTACTACCTGGAACTTAGTGCATACGTTCCCAAACTGTAAGCTGCAGCAACAATAACGACTTGTAAAAAACAGAGTCAATTATGGATTATGCTTAGCTTACGACGGGACGGTTGTAGTAATTTCTGCCTGGGCATAGAGGTCGTCGATTTGGGAACGATAGCGGTCTTCGACAACGCGGCGGCGCAGCTTCATGGTGGGGGTGAGAGCGCCGTTGTCGGCGGTGAATTCGTCAGCTACTAGCAGCACGCGCTTCAGGGTTTCGAAGCGGGCAAGGTTCTGATTGACTCCGGCAAGGATTTCTTCATAGAGCGCGTGCACTTTCGCGCTGGCGACCAGTTCGGTACGCGAGGAAAAAGAGACGCTATTGGTTCGCGCCCATTCTTCGAGCAAGGCGAAGTTGGGTGAAATCAAGGCGCAGGCAAATTTACGCTTGTCACCAATGACCACAGCGGTTCCTACCAGGGGATTGAGCTTGATGGAATTCTCAATCGGTTGCGGAGCGATGAACTTTCCGCCGGAAGTCTTGATGAGTTCTTTTTTGCGGTCGGTGACCGAAAGATACCCATCGGCATCGATGTACCCGATGTCTCCGGTTTTGAACCAGCTCTCTTGAAATGCGTTGCTGGTTTCTTCGGGAAGGTTCCAATATCCCTTGAAGACGGATGGTCCGCGGACAAGAATTTCGCCGTCTTCGGCGATGCGAACTTCGAGATTCGGCAGAATCCTGCCGACCGTGCCGATGCGGTGATTGATGGGCGTATTGACGGCGATGACAGGAGAAGTTTCGGTTAGCCCGTAGCCTTCGTGGATGCGAATGCCGACCGTGGCGAACCATTCGGCGAGTTCGCGGCCCAAGGGGGCGCCGCCAGAGATGAAAGTTTCGACCCGGCCACCTGTTCCGGCGCGAATCTTGGAGAAGACCAGTTTATTGGCCAGTTTCCAGCTTGTGCTTGCGGGAGTTTTGCCTGCGAGAATTTCTGGTTTGTGGGCACGTCCAACCGATAGCGCCCAGCGATAGAGCGCTCTTTTTGGAAATCCGCGCGCCGTGATTTCGCACTTCGCATAAATCTTTTCGTATACCCGGGGAACGGAAACGCACAACGTGGGCCGCACTTCCAGCAGAGTTTGCGAAAGGTTTTCGATGAACGGGCAATAGGCGAGCGTTGCGCCGTGATAGAGCATGGCAAGGTCTACATGGCGCGCCGTCACATGGGAGAGAGGAAGAAACGAAATGCTGACGTGCCCCGCATGCATGTCGAAACCTAACAACGAACAGTTGACGTTGGACGCCATATTGCCGTGCGTGAGCATTGCGCCTTTTGAAGTCCCGGTTGTTCCGGAGGTGTAGATGATGGTCGCAAGGTCGTCGGGTTGAATGGAGCGCGCAAAAGATTCGATTTGCGGATCGAGGTTGGGCGGGGCGTTGCGCGTGAGTTGATTCATGAGCACACACGATCCAGCGAGATCGTTGGGGATTTGGGCTTGATCCATGAGGACGATTTTGTTGATTTGCGTTTGCGAAAGAATGCTCTGAACCTTTCGCAACTGCTGCCCGGAGGAAACAAAGATGACGATTGCGCCGGAGTTGCGCAGAGTGAAGGCGGTTTGCTCGGGAGTTAATGTGGAATAGATGGGTACGGTAACAGCACCGAGGAGTAATGTGGCGAAATCGGCGGTGGGCCACTCGGGGCGGTTCTCGCTGAGGATGGCAACACGGTCCCCTTTTTGGATGCCCCAGTCTTGCAACGCTCTGGCCGTGCCCGCGACGTTGCGGCGGAAATCGGCCGAAGAAATGGGAAGCCACTTTCCTTCCTCGCGGTGAAGCATGACGCGGTCGAGGTTGCGCTCGGCGGCGGCGAAGAAGATATCGTTTAGGGTGGCAAGGGACATGGATGTTTGCTAGCGGGTGGCTGCAAATGAATTTAACGGTTTGTTGCTGCTCTCGGCAATGTTAAACGCTCTGGGGTGGGGTACTGATTGGCGTCCTTTGCTTGGGAAGTATTTTGGAAGAGCCTTGCGGGGATGTGGTGGTGATAGGGGATCCTTCGACTCGGTTGTGCTTCGCTTCGCGAAGGATGACAGATTCAGGCGATTGGGAGTTCGAAGGAGAATACTGAGCCGCGGCCGGGCTGGCTGGTTACGCTTACCGCGCCGTTGTGCGCTTCGATTATGGCTTTGGCAATGGCCAATCCCATGCCTGTGCCTTGCACGCTGTAACGCTGGTCGCGGCCGCGATAGAACTTATCGAAGACTAGCGACTGCTCGAAGTCGTCGATGCCGGGCCCATGATCGGTGACGCTGGTGATGATGCGGTCGCCTTTCTGCTCCGCAGTAATCGCAATGGGAGAAGCCGGTGGCGAGTACTTGGCGGCATTTTCCAGTAGATGCTTGAGCACTTCCGCGATGCGGTCGGAATCGATGCGGAGCTTGGGAAGCGATGGGGGTACGTGCACCTCCAAAGGATGCTGCGCGAGAACCGCCCTCGATTCTTGCAACGCGGACTCGATCACAGTGGCGATATCCACCGGGGCCAGATGCAACTCCACTTTGTGGGCGTCGAGTTGAGCCATTTCTGTGGCCTCGCCCACCAGCCGGTCGAGACGGTCGGTTTCTTCGTTGATGACGGTGAGCAGTTCTTTGCGCTGTGCTTCATCGAGGTTGTAATCGGAGAGCAAGCCCGTGACCGCGGCTTTGATGCCGGTGAGCGGGGTGCGCAACTCGTGAGTGACGGAATCGAGCAGGACGGCGCGCAGGGCCTCGCTCTGGTGGGCAGCTTCGGTCTGCGAGAGTTTTTCCATGGCGCCAGCGCGCTCGATGGCAATGCCGATCATGCTGCCCAGAGCTTCGAGAGTGGCGCGCGAGAGCACGGGGCCGGCGATGCCCACAGCGCCTGTGGAGCGCGTACCCAAGTGCAAGGGGCTTAGAGAAATTCCCCGTTGCGAATCGATGACCGGCTCACCGCGCGAACTTACCAGTTGCAGATCCTGCAAAGAAAACCAAGTCGCTTTGGGATCGGTGCGATATACCTGCTGCGAATTGAGCAGGTAGATGGCGGCAGCCTTTGCGCTGAATCCATCGCATACGTAAGCAGGGATCGAATTGAGCAACTCGGCTACGTTATCGGTGGCGAGCAAGCGCTGGCTAAAAGCATAAAGGCGCTCCACGTCGCGGCGGCGCTGGTGGGCATCGGCGGTTTGGCGGCGGGCACGGTCGGCTAGTTCGCTGGCGATGCCGGCAGTGGCGAGAAAGGCGAAGAGCGCGACCCAGTTTTGCGGGTCGGCGACGGTGAAGGTTCCAATCGGCGGAAGAAAGTAGTAATTGAAAGCGAGAGTTGCGAGTACCGCGAGAAAAACGGAGAAGCGGAATCCCCAATAGGCGGCTGCCAAGAGCACCATCAACAGAAACGTTAAAGCTACGGTGGTGGGATTTACGTGAATGAGATGGCGATAGATCTGCGCCACTAACTCTGGAGCGACGGCGCAGGCGGCATAGCGGAATAAGTGTTGTGGCGAAGGAGCCTTCACGCGCACGATTGTAACTGGAAGTTGCATAAAAGGTGGAATGAGCGAGAAGAAAGATTTCTTACCACGGGACACAAAGACACGGAGAAAACCGCATTTTGTACTTCTCTGTGTCTCCGTGACTCTGTGGTGAGGTAGAACTCGAAGAATTTTATTGCCGACAATCGCATTCGACAATTTGCTTTTTGGCGTGCAGAATAACGGCGATGCCCAAGACTCCGGAAGAATGGCTGAAGGAAGTGGATACGGCGCAGCGGCCGGCTGTGTTCAAGCTGTTTCTCGGCTATGCGCCGGGGGTTGGAAAGACCTACGCCATGTTAAGCGAAGGCGTGCGGCGCGCCAGCCGCGGCGAAGAGGTTGTGATCGGCGTGGTTGAAACGCATGGCCGCAAACCGATTGTCGAGCTTTCATCGAGGCTGGAAGCTGTTCCACGAAAAAAGTTGGAATATAAAGCGACCATTTTCGAAGAGATGGATGTCGATGCCATCCTCGAACGCAAGCCGCATGTGGTGCTGGTAGACGAGTTGGCCCACACCAACATTGAGGGCAGCAAACACGCCAAACGCTATGAGGATGTGTTCGAGATTCTGGATGCCGGAATCGACGTACTCTCTACGCTGAATGTGCAGCACATCGAAAGCTTGGCCCCGACAATTCGCGGGCTTACTGGTGTGCAAGTGCGAGAAACCGTGCCAGATTGGGTAATCCGCCGGGCGGGCGAAATTGTGATGGCGGATCTGACGCCGCAGGCGTTGCAGACCCGCATGCGGCGTGGAGATATTTATCCGCTGGAGCGAGTCGAGCGGGCGCTGGCCAATTTTTTCCGCAATACAAATCTGGTCGCGCTGCGCGAACTGGCTTTGCGGCAGGTGACGCAGGCGGTCGACCGCACGCTGTCGGAGCTGAAAACAGAAGATGGGCAACCGCTCCAGATACGGGAACGGATTGCAGTGTGCATCAGCTCGAATCCAGCGGCGCAGTATTTAATCGCGCGCGGTGCGCGCATGGCGCAAGCGCTGGACGGCGACTTTTTTGTTCTTTACGTGGACACGGGAGCCGATGAAAGCGATGAAAACCAGAAATCGCTGGCAGATAACGTGCGCTTTGCCGAGAGCGTGGGCGCCAAAGTGGTAAAGACCGAAGGAAAGGTGGTCGCGGAAAAAGTTGCAGAATTCGTGCGCGAGAGTCACATCACGCAAGTAGTTTTTGGCCGCTCAGCCACGAAGGGGTGGAAAAGATATTTCTATCTCTCTGCCATTCACAAATTCCTGCGTGATACGCCGGCGGTGGATGTCCACATTGTGACCCAGGAGATGCGGTAAGTGGAGACGGCGGGCGAGCGCCGGCGAATCCTGGTGGTGGACGACGAAGCGCAGATTACCCGTGTGCTGCGGACTACGCTTTCGTCGCAAGGATATGACATCCGCGTGGCCAACGACGGCGAGATGGCGCTGGAGTTGATGAAGAACTGGACTCCGCACGTGGTGATTACCGATCTTGCCATGCCAAATCTTGACGGAGTCGGCCTGTGCCGCCAGGTGCGGCAAATTTCGCAGGTTCCGATCATTGTGCTCTCGGTGCGAGGGCAGGATCGTTCGAAGGTGGAAGCGCTGGATGCGGGGGCCGACGATTACGTCACCAAGCCATTCAGCATGAATGAGCTGCTGGCGCGAATTCGCGCGCAGTTGCGGCGAAGTCCGGTAACAGACGAACAGCCGACTACGATTGTGGCGGGAGATTTTTCCATCGATCTCGACGCGAGATCGGTCAAAGTGAAGGGGCAGGAAGTCCATCTCACGCCGAAAGAATTTGATTTGCTCGTCTATCTCGCGCGACGGGCGGGCAAAGTGGTTACACATCGCGCATTGCTGGGCGCAATATGGGGTCCAAACAGCACGGAGCAGCCGGAATACTTACGGGTTTTTGTTGGGCAGCTGCGCAAGAAAATTGAAAACGATCCTTCCTCGCCAAAATATCTGCTGACCGAACCCTGGGTGGGTTACCGCTTCGAGCCGGGCTACTAGTCATGCAGACAGCCTCCTGAGTTCTTGAGCGGCTCCGTCTTTACGAACATTTTATGGAGCCTTTATTCGGAATTTCTGCGGTTCCGCTTCCAATAGCTATGAACCTGAACGGGTCGCACTACGAGACAGGTTCAGTGGAGGCAAACGTTATGTGGATTCATGAAGTAGCACCGGAACGGTTGGCAGAACTATTCCATCACTATCATCAGGCGCTGATGCCAGAAGCAGCGAGGAAAGATAACGAATCGCGGGGAGACTGGAGAGAAGTTCCGCAACAGGAGAAAAGCCGCCTGGTAGCCGCGGCACGGCTGGCATTGCTGGAACTAGAGTCGATTACTCACGGCAGAGAGAAGGCGCGCAAGTATTTTGCCCAACCCGGCGAAGCGGAATGGGGTTGCTAGGCCCGTCTTTATGAAATCTTTATAAGTTTTTTAATCAACTCTTACGCGACAGGTTGTGAAATGAGATGTTCGGCCTTGCGCGTGAATACAAGGAGCGAAGCAATGTGGCTTGCCGTTACTTTCGCAGCCATTGCCATAACCGGAACGGAATTTATGGTTTGGTTCTTGTTCGCCCTGCTTCGCGAGCGCAGAGCTTCGAATCGCTCACGCAAAAGCGGTTTTGGTCATTTACCGGAGAACGAAGTACATGCTAAAGAGTTTGCTACAGGTCTTATTAGCCTCGATGTTCATACTGTTACTGGCGGCGCTGGCCAGCGCGCAGTCCACTCAAGACAAGTCGACCACTTTGGCAAAAGTAGACTCTGGCTCGACTGAAAAAACAGAACAGCAGGAGATGCGGGAGGAATTGAGGGCATTACGGGCGGAAGTGGAACGCCTGCGCGCCGAGGTTGAGCAGCAGAAAACTGTCAAGCCTGCGCTCGATAGTTCTGCAAGTGGCGGCACCAGCAATAACGCTGGATCGCCGGCCATCGCCACTGCTCCGCCGAGCGCCCCAGCGGTAACCGCAGCTCCGAGTGTTGCTCCGCCTGTTACGGCTACAGCCGGGACTTCAACTGTGGCCACTGCGGCGCCCGAATCCGCTCCACCAACGAAAGCTAAGATCGATCCTTTTTCCGATTGGGATTGGACCTGGTTGAACGGCAACCCGCGAACCAAAGATGCCGCCTTCGATTCGAAGTTCTTCACACCTGAAATCCGGGCGGACGTTACCTACACCTACGACTTCAACAAACCGCAAGATAATTCGATGGGCGGTTCGAGCGAGCTTTTTCGTTCGAATGAAATCCAGTTGGAGCAGCTTGGCATTGGCGGGGATTTTCATTTCGACAACGTGCGCGCTCGTTTTATGACTCAGTTTGGAATGTATTCCACGGCGACCGTGCGCAACGATCCGAGTACTGCCAAAGGACAATGGAATCTTGCCGACGCGGACCGGTATTTGTCTGAGGCCTACGCTGGTTATCACATCAATGCACTGAACGGGATTAATATCGACGCAGGAATTTTCATGTCGTATATCGGTCTCTTCAGTTATTACAATTTCGATAACTGGGCCTATCAGCCTTCCTATGTTTCTTCCAATACGCCGTGGTTTTTCCAAGGTCTGCGCGTACAGATTTTTCCCACGCCGCATTTGAAGATCGAACCCTGGCTCATCAACGGATGGCAATCGTATGGGTCGTCGAACTCGAGGAAAGGTCTGGGCGGACAAATCAAATGGACTCCTTATCCGTGGATGAACATCATCTCGAATAACTACGGGCTTGGCCACGATGACTTGTATATCCCGAATCGCGGGCGTGTGCATACGGACAACAGCATCGAGATCAAGTATTACGACAGGCCGGAAAAGACTCTCGACAAGATGGCATTCAGCTTTACCGGCGACATGGGCTGCGAATTCGGCGGCGGCGTAAGTTGCCACGGTGATACCGCGGGCGGCCCCAAGCAAAGTTTTATCGGCTATATGCTTTATGACCGTACCTGGTTCAAGAAAGATAAATACGCGTTCACGATTGGTGGCGGCCAGATCAACAATCCCGGTCGTTATCTGGTTTTAATTCCGCCTATCAATGGCGAAACTGCTGCATCAGCGGCGATCAATTCGCCATACTTCACGGGTAATCCGGGTGATCCTTTCAAGGCGTGGGACTCGTCGTTCACATTCGACTACATGCCGAAACAGTACATCACATTCCGGTGGGAATATGACTACCGCCATGCGAGCGTGCCCTACTGGTCGGGCGCTGGAGGAGTAACGCCGCCACCGGGAAGCAACAACGGCTTTCCGCAATATTATGCGTGCAGCAGCGGAAGCAGCTCCATGCAAAGCACGCTGTCGGCGGCGGAGTCGGCCTGCGGTGGCGGAGCGAGCAGCGTCTGGTTTCCAGATTTGCGCCGCGACGAGCAGTTGATCGATATCGACATTATGGTTAAGTTCTAGCGGGGTTGGATTGAAAGGAATCGCGATGCAGGACGCCATCTTTCTTGCGGTGACGATTTTATTTTTCGTGATTTCGCTCGCGTATGTGCATTTCTGCGAGCGGGTACGGTGACGTCTTAAGTGAATGAATGCCTATGAGCGCTGAACCGATCATCATGCTGGTCATCTGTGTGGGGCTGATGGTGTATCTCGTGTATGCGATGCTGCGTCCGGAGAAGTTTTGATGACGGCAAACGGGTGGCTACAAATCCTTTTTTTGCTGGCGGCCGTGCTGCTTATCACGAAGCCGCTGGGCTTGTTTATGACGCGGGTGTTCAGCCGCGAGTGGACTTTTCTCGATCCCGTGATGCGCCCGATCGAACGCATTCTTTACCGGCTGACTGGCGTGGACGAAAACCACGAGATGGACTGGAAGGAATACGCGCTGGCTCTGCTTCTGTTCAGCGGCGTTTCCATGATCCTGCTCTACGTGTTGCAGCGGGTGCAGCAATGGGCTTGGCTGCCGTGGAATCCGCAAAAGCTGCCGGGAGTGCCTCCCGCGCTGGCTTTTAATACTGCGGCTTCGTTCACGACAAATACAAACTGGCAGAATTATGTACCCGAAACCACCATGAGCTACCTGACACAGATGGTGGCTCTGGCCTACCACAACTGGATTTCGGCGGCAGCGGGCATGGCGTTGGCGGTTGCATTTATTCGCGGCATTGCGCGGCGCGAGGAAAAGACCATTGGCAATTTCTGGGTCGATATGGTGCGCGCTACGTTATGGATTTTGGCTCCTCTATGTCTGGTGGGCGCGCTGGTGCTGGTTTCGCAGGGTGTGGTGCAAAACCTGAAGCCGTATGACACGGTGCGTCTGATCGATCCTTATCAAACGCCGCAACTCGGCGCAGACGGCAAGTCGGTGAATGGTCCCGACGGGAAACCCGTGATGCAGACGGTGACGCAGCAGGTGATGGCGCAGGGGCCAACGGCGTCGCAGGAAATCATTAAAGAGCTGGGTACTAATGGCGGCGGGTTTTTTAATGTGAACAGCGCGCATCCTTTTGAGAACCCCACGCCGTTCACGAATTTCCTGGAGATGTTTTGCATCTTCGCGATTCCTTCGGCGTTTACTTACACGCTTGGAAAAATGACTGGCTCTCCACGGCATGGATGGGCCGTATGGTCGGCGATGGCGTTGCTGTTTTTGGCTGGAGTAACCACGGCGTATTGGGCTGAAGCGAGAGGGAATCCGCTATTGACTTCGGCTTCGATGCACGGGCTGCAGCATGGACCGGCTGCGACTCAAGCCGTGGGGAACATGGAGGGCAAAGAAGTGCGCTTCGGCGTGGCGAACTCGGCGTTGTTTGCCACGGTAACGACCGACACGAGTTGCGGCGCGGTGAATTCGATGCACGATTCATTCACGCCACTGGGTGGAATGGTTCCGCTGATTAATTTGATGTTGAGTGAAGTGATCTTCGGCGGCGTCGGGGCGGGGATGTATGGAATGCTGGTCTTCGTTATTCTCTCCGTGTTTATTGCCGGATTAATGGTGGGGCGCACGCCGGAGTATCTCGGGAAAAAACTTGAAGCTTACGACGTGAAGATGGCGATGCTGGTGGTGCTGATCTTTCCGCTGGTCATTCTGGTCTTCACAGCAGTATCGGTTTTATACAGCTTCGGAACTTCGGCTATGGCGAATGCCGGACCGCATGGATTCAGCGAAGTGCTTTACGCCTTTACCTCCGCCGTAGCGAATAACGGTTCAGCATTTGGCGGTTTGAGCGGAAATACGCCCTGGTACAACACGTCGCTGGGCATTGCGATGTTGATGGGCCGCTTCATGATGATTCTGCCCATGCTGGCGATTGCGGGCAATCTGGCGGGAAAGAAACAGACGCCGTCGACGCTGGGGACATTTCCGGTCACCGGGCCGTTATTTACGGTTTTGCTGATTGGAGTGGTCGTGATTGTGGGGGCTTTGACATTCTTTCCGGCATTAAGTCTTGGACCGATTCTGGAACACCTGCTGATGCAGGCCGGTAAAACTTTTTAGTCCGGCTACTTATAACTTATGGTGAGCAAGAAATCAAAACGAAGTTTGTGGGACGCGAAGATCGTGCGCCGCGCGGTGTGGGATTCGATTGTGAAACTCCGTCCCGTCACGATGATGCGCAATCCGGTGATGTTTGTGGTGGAAGTGGGCAGCGTGGTGACCACGGTACTCCTGATCCTAGAGCGAATGCACGGGCAGCCGGGATTTGGATTCAATCTGCAAATCACGTTGTGGCTTTGGTTCACGGTATTGTTTGCCAACTTTGCCGAAGCGATGGCTGAAGGCCGCGGCAAAGCGCAGGCCGACGCGCTGCGTCGAGCCAAAGCGGAAACCATGGCGAACCGTTTGCTCGCCGATGGAAAAACGGAAACGATCCCTGGCTCAAAGCTGCGGTCGGGAGATATGTGCCTGGTAGAAGCAGGCGAGTTCGTTCCCGGAGACGGCGAGATTGTAGAAGGCGTGGCGTCGGTGGACGAGTCGGCGATTACGGGCGAGTCTGCGCCCGTGATTCGCGAGGCGGGCGGCGATCGATCCGCAGTGACGGGCGGAACGCGCGTGCTCTCGGATTGGGTGAAGGTAAAAATAACTTCTAATCCTGGCGAGACTTTTCTGGATCGCATGATCGCCCTTGTCGAAGGCGCGGAGCGGCAGAAGACGCCGAATGAGATCGCGCTGAACATTCTGCTCGCTGGTTTAACGATTGTATTTTTGTTGGCTGTCGTAACGCTGCAACCTTTCGCCATTTACTCCGGTGCGCCGCAGACGGTGTTCGTACTGGTGTCACTGTTGGTGTGCCTGATTCCAACCACGATTGGCGGATTGCTCTCGGCGATTGGCATCGCCGGTATGGACCGTTTGGTGCAGCACAACGTGCTCGCCATGTCGGGGCGTGCAGTGGAAGCGGCTGGCGATGTGAATACTTTACTTCTCGATAAAACTGGAACGATCACGCTGGGCAATCGGCAGGCTACGGAGTTTGTGACGGCTCCGGGAGTTACCGAGGCTGTGCTAGCCGATGCGGCGCAACTATCCTCTCTTGCCGATGAAACTCCGGAAGGCCGCTCGATTGTGGTATTGGCGAAGGAAAAGTATGGGCTGCGCGGCCGTGAGATGAGCACGCACGAGGCCGAGTTCATACCGTTCAGTGCGACGACTCGCATGTCGGGCGTGAACCTGGATGGACGTGCTGTACGCAAAGGGGCCACGGACGCGATTGCCAAATATCTGGAAGAGAACAACAGCGCGTTGCCCGGAGAAGTGCGCGCGGTGGTAGATGGAATTTCGCGATCGGGCGGAACGCCTTTGGTGGTAGCGGAGAACGGGCGTGCTTTGGGAGTGATTCACCTGAAAGATATCGTGAAGGGCGGTATGCGGCAGCGCTTCGATCAGCTACGCGCGATGGGCATTAAGACAGTGATGATTACTGGCGATAATCCGTTGACTGCGGCGGCTATTGCGACGGAAGCAGGCGTGGATGATTTTCTGGCGCAGGCTACGCCAAAAGACAAGCTTGATCTCATTCGCCGCGAGCAGGGTCAGGGAAAATTAGTCGCGATGACGGGTGACGGAACGAATGATGCGCCAGCGCTTGCTCAGGCTGACGTGGGTGTTGCTATGAATACAGGTACGCAGGCGGCGAAAGAGGCCGGCAACATGGTGGATCTGGATTCGAATCCCACCAAGCTGATTGAGATTGTGGAAATCGGCAAGCAATTGCTGATGACGCGCGGCGCGCTGACCACATTTTCGATTTCAAACGATGTTGCCAAATATTTCGCCATCATTCCGGCTATGTTTGCCGGCACGTTTCCGGTTTTGCAGGCGCTCAATGTAATGCATCTTGCGACGCCGCAATCGGCAATTTTGTCGGCTGTAATTTTTAACGCGCTAATTATTGTGGCATTGATTCCCCTCGCGTTGCGCGGGGTGAAATATGTTCCGCAGGGCGCGGCTATTTTGCTGCGGCGAAATCTGCTCGTTTATGGATTGGGCGGGGTCATCGTGCCATTCATTGGGATCAAGCTGATCGACTTGCTGATTGTGCGCGCGGGATTGGCGTAAGGCGACTATGAAAAAGAATCTGATCACCGCAGTGCTGATGACGTTAACGACGACCGTGTTGTTCGGCTTGCTATTTCCGCTGGCAATCACGGGATTGGCGCAGGTTCTGTTTCCCAAACAAGCGAATGGTGAACTCATCATGCACGACGGCGCTCTGATCGGTTCCAAATTGATTGGCCAGCAATTTTCCGCGCCTGGCTATTTTCATTCGCGGCCATCCAGCGCCGGAACGGGTTACGACGCGGGCAACTCCAGCGGATCGAACCTGGGGCCGACGAATCAATCTCTCATCGCACGCGTCCAGGGTGACGCGGACCGATTGCAGGCTGAAAATCCTAGGGCCCCCATTCCTATGGATTTGCTAACCACGTCAGGTTCGGGTCTTGATCCCCATATCTCGCCCGAAGCGGCGGAATTTCAGGTGCCGCGCATCGCCAAGGAGCGCGAGTTGAGTGAGGATGCGGTTCGCGCGGCTGTGCGCCAGCACACTGAGGCACGACAATTTGGATTCCTGGGCGAGCCGCGAGTGAATGTACTGGAATTGAATCTTGAGCTGGATGAAATTTCTCCGAAGCCGGCAAGCCATTAAAACAATCACGACGCGTGGGTGCAGAAAGGTAGGGATTCCTCCACTTTGCCTCCCCTTCGGCTTCGCTCAGGGTCCGGCTCCGGTCGGAATGACATGGGATTGAAATACATTCCCCTGATGTTGACGTATGCGGCATTAGTGCGCTCTGATAAAGGTCGATGAGCGAGCAGAAGCGCCCGGCGATGAACTGGATGGATGTTCTCTGGCTGCTGTTTCTGGCCGGACTGGCCCTGCTGCCGCCGCTTTTTGAAATCCACAAACAGTTAGTCCTATTGGCATTTGGCGTCGTGCAGTTGAGTGAAGGCTGGATTCTTACCAAAGCACCGCGGCGCGGCGCTACCTACGTCGTTCTCCTCAAAATCGCGCTGGCAACGCTACTCATCGATCACACCGGCGAACTCAGCATTAACAGCAGTTACTATCCGATTTATTACCTGCCGGTGGTTACCGCGGCGGAATACTTCAGTCCGCTGGGCACGCTGCTGTGGACTGCGCTGGCTTCCGCTGCCTACTGCTCCTACCTGTATCCCGCGTTGCAGGAATATGAAATCAATGGCGAGGCCTACGGGCTGCTCGCGATACGTGTTCTTTTCTTTTTTCTGGCTGGGATGGTAGTGAACCGTTTTGTGGTGGAAAACCGGCGGCAGATCAAACGTTATCAGGAATTGGCGGAGACACTGGCGGAAACTAATCGCAGACTGGAACAGGCGCAGGAAGAAGCGCGGCGTTCAGAGCGACTGGCCGCGCTGGGGCAAATGACCGCAGGGCTGGCGCATGAGATTCGCAATCCGCTTGGCGTAATCAAGGGATCGGCGGAGATGCTGCATCAGAAGCTGGACCAGAGCAATCCGCTGGCGAGTGAACTTGCGGGTTATATATCCAGTGAAACGAATCGCCTGAGTTCGCTGGTTACGCGCTTCCTTGACTTTGCCCGTCCACTCCATACGGAACCTGTTCCGCAGCCAGTGCCGCCGTTATTGGATCACGCGCTGCAGTTAGTTTTGCTTGCGCATAAGGAAAATGAAAACAATGTGAGAGTGGAGCGGGATTATCAGCCGAATTTGCCATCGGTGCCGCTGGATGAAAGCCTCTGCGAACAGGCTTTTGTGAATTTGATTCAAAATGCCTACGATGCCATGGGTGCTGGTGGCGGAACATTGCGCGTGGCGGCAGCTTGGGCAAATGGAGATCGAAACGGGGTAGAGATAAGAATAGAAGATACTGGGCCGGGAATTCCGGCGGAGTTGCGTGAGCAAATATTCAACCCGTTTGTGACTACGAAGAAGACCGGGGTTGGGTTGGGGCTGTCGATCGTATCGAGAATTATTGACGGACACCATGGAACGATTCGGATTGAAAGCAGCGAAGGAAGCGGTACCCAGGGAGCACGCTTTGTCATTTTTTTCCCGGCGGAGGATCAAGCGATTGGGAATGCCGCATCTTAGAAAAGGAAGCGAGCTAAACGCGCGTTATAGCGTCGCAAACTACTACCCAAGAATGTACGACACTAATTATGCCAACAGTTTTGATCGTTGAAGATGAGGCTAAAATGCGCCGCCTGCTGGAATTGAATCTTGGCGAAGACGGCTTCAGCACGCTTTCCGCGGGAGATGCAGAGAGCGGCCTGAAGTTGCTGCGCGAGAATGCGATCAACCTGGTGGTGACGGATCTTAAGCTTCCGGGAATGAATGGCCTTGAATTTTTACATGCGATCAAGAGGCAGAACTCCGCATTGCCGGTGGTGGTGATGACGGCGTTTGGTTCCGTGGAAACCGCTGTAGAAGCCATGAAGGCTGGTGCGAGTGATTATGTGCTGAAACCGTTCTCATTGAGCGAGATGAGGATGGTGATTCATAAAGAGCTCGACGTCCACAATCTGCGCGAAGAGAACCGGTCGTTGCGTGAGGCTCTGGGCAAGCGCTACTCCCATCCCAACATAATCGCGCGCAGCGTCAAGATGCAGGAGGTTTTGGCGACAGTGGATCGCGTGGCGCCTACGAATTCGACCGTTCTCTTGGGCGGTGAGAGTGGGGTGGGCAAGGATTTGATTGCGCGCGCCATCCACGAAAAATCGCGGCGAGCTTCAGGGCCGTTCATCAAGATCAATAGCACGGCAATTCCAGAAAATTTGCTGGAGAGCGAACTGTTTGGTTACGAGAAAGGCGCATTTACCGGCGCGAATGCCAGCAAGCCGGGCAAGTTCGAGTTGGCTGACAAAGGAACTTTATTCCTGGACGAAATTGGTGACGTGCCGGCAGTGACGCAGGTGAAGTTGCTGCGCGTGTTGCAAGAGCGCGAGTTTGAGCGGCTGGGCGGCACACGAACTATAAAAGTGGATGTGCGCCTGATTGCAGCCACGAACCGCGATTTGCGCGAAGCGCTGGAGCAGGGAACTTTCCGGGAAGATCTTTACTACCGCTTGAACGTTGTACCCATCGATATTGCGCCGCTGCGGCAGCGCAAGGAAGACATTCCCGACCTGGTGAATCTTTTTATCTCGCGTTTTGCCGGTGACTCCGGCAAGCCGGTGGAAAGTATCACGCCTGAGGCGATGCAGATTCTGGTGAACTACCACTGGCCGGGAAACGTGCGTGAGTTGCAAAACATCATCGAACGGGCTTGCGCGCTGGCAAAGGATACGGTGCTGAAGGTCGATGATATTCATCTCGATGTGCGGCCGGCGCGAATCACAAACGGGGCCAGCAATTTCCTTCCAGAAGGCATGACGCTAGAGCAATGGGAGGACGAAATGATTCGCGAGTCGCTGCGGCGGGCGAATGGGAATAAGAGCCAGGCAGCGCGTCTGTTGGGACTGTCGCGGAATGCACTGCGGTACCGGCTGTCGAAGATTGGGATTGCGGACGAGGGCGAGAAGGAATAAAAAGTTGGCCGGAAATTTCTTCTGCTACTTCTTCTGGGTATCCTGGATCAAGACCAGATCGGTAGGAGAGTCCCCGCGAACCAGCGCCAGGCTTTTTCCATCTGGCGACCATTCGTATGCGTGAATCGCCAACGAACTGAAATTCGTGATTTGCCGGCCTGGCGAGCCATCCAGCGGCTGCAACCACAAATTCTCCGCGCCTTTTTCGTGAATGGGATACACGATTCCTTTGCCATCGGGACTCAAGCGTAACCGCCCGCCGTGCCGCGAATCGTATTCGAAGGTGCGCAAAACCTGTCCAGTTTCCAACGACAGCAGCGTAATGTTTGGACGTTGCGCCTTGAAGTCATACGTTCCGAGCAGCGCTGTCTTTCCATCGCGGGCAATGTCGTATCCCGCCTCGGTCTCCGCGGTTCCGTGAAGAATCTTTTCCGGCTTGTCAACGCCGGGAGAAATCTTCATATACGTACTACCGATCATGTCGATATAGAAGATTGTTTTTCCATCCGGCGAGCACGTAGCATACTCGTCGTTTTTTCCGCCGCTCACCTGATGCAGTCCCGCGCCATTTACATCGCCTTGCCAAATGGTCAATGACGTGCTCTTTGTGCTACCCCTTGTGTACACCACTTGCCCGCTCCCACATCCGTGGGGTTGCATTGCCGCGCCATTTTTCTCCGCGATCTCCGCTTTCACCGACCCATCGGAGTCAAGTACGCGAACCACGGGGAGTTGTCCAGCCAGCAACTTTCCGTCGCCGGTCCAGGAGACATCCTGAACGGGATCGCCCGAGGAGATTTGTTTGGCGTCGGAATAATCCGCCTTCTCGCCGGAGCTCAGGTACAAGTCGCGCGCAGGCTGCTGCATCACGGTGGCAAGCGACGCGCCGTCGGAAGAGATGCTTAAATCGCCGTAGTCATTGGTGTCGGCGGTGATCGCGCGAAACTTGCCTGCGGGATAGCTGATTAATCCGACCTGCTGACGATCGAAGTTCGTCTCCGGGCTCGAGTAAACAATCACCAACGACTTGCCATCCGGCAGCCAACCCAAATGCCTCATGACAAGATATGGCGGCTTCGCGATTGTGCGCTCGCTACCCGAATTCGGATCAATGCCAACCATCACTGTAATCGTGTTTTGGGATGGTTCGTATACGGTCCCAGCGATCGTCTTGCCGTCCGGCGACCACGCTAGCTCGATCATGACTTTGCTCATGGGGCCGGAGGCGATGCTCTTCTCGTCGGTCCCATCCGCGTTTGCGACGAGAACATGATAGATGCCGGGATCGGGATCGTTGGCACGCACATAGGTCATGCGTTGTCCATCGGGAGAGAAACTGGGATTCGTGTCCACGTCCTTCACCAGCAATTGCGGAGATCCGCCCAGCACCGGAATCCGATAAAGATCGTAGTCGCGCGAGGCAGGGCCGCTGGCCGGCAGGGTATGCGAGTAATAAATATGTCCGCCATCCCGGGAAAAACGCACCGCCGCGAACTGCACCCGCTGCGGAGGAAGAATCTGCACATTGCTGTTGCTGGAAAGGTGGCGTAGCCACAACGACTCGCTGCCTTCATTGTTCAAGACATAGGCGAGGTAATTGCCGTCGGGAGACATGGCGCCGAGGCGGGCATTGTGCGTTCCAGAAATCTTACTGATTTTTATGCTTTCAAACGGCATGTGCCGGTTGGCAAAGAACAGGCTGTAAATCCCAAATCCGGCAGCCGCGACAACAAGTACAACTAAGAGCAGGATGACGCCAATGCCAGTTTTGTGTTCTTTTGCTGCCGAAGCCAGAACTGAGCTGCCGGAAACAGGTCCGGAGGGCAAAGCCTGGGCAGGGACGTTTGAGGGGCTGACTGAAGAAGTGCTGATCGATCCGGATTCTTGAACCCGTTCTCTGCCCGATTCTGTATCCCGTTTCAAGCGCTTGAGATCGCTTCGGAGTTCGGCTGCCGATTGGTAGCGGAGGTCGCGATCTTTTTCCAGCAGCTTGGAAATAATGTCTTCCAGCCTGGCAGGCGCAGTTGGATTCAGGCGTAATGGAGGGATGGGTGCGCGATTAAGAATGCCGTCGAAAATGATGGCGGAAGTTTCCCCGCCAAATGGCAAAGCGCCGGTGGCCATTTCGTACAGCACCGCGCCGAAAGAAAACAGGTCGGTGCGGGCATCGAGTTCCTTGCCTTTTGCCTGTTCCGGAGACATGTAGGCTACGGTGCCTACGGCTGTTCCGGGGCTGGTCATGAATTCGCGGCTGTCGGCGACAGTGGCTGCGGCAGGATCGGCGGAAAGATCTTTCGCCGGCCCCGCAACTTTGGCCAGGCCGAAATCCAGAATCTTGGCATTACCGCGCTTGGTAACGAAGATATTCGCCGGCTTGATGTCGCGATGAACAATGCCTTTGGCGTGGGCGGCGTCGAGAGCATCCGTGATTTCGATGGCGAGCGAGAGCAGGATTTCGTTTTCCAACGGACGGCCTGAAATCATGTGCTTCAGGGTTACACCGTCCAAAAACTCCATGACGATGAAGGTCAGGCCATCCTGCTCGTCGATCTCATGAATGGTGGAGATGTTGGGATGGTTCAGAGCCGAGGCCGCTTTGGCTTCGCGGCGGAAACGCGCGAGGGCCTGCGGATCTTTGGCGACTTCATCGGGCAGGAATTTGAGCGCAACGAAGCGGTCCAGCTTCGTATCTTCGGCTTTGTAGACGACGCCCATTCCGCCGCCGCCGAGTTTTTCGACGATGTGGTAGTGCGAGATGGTTTGTCCAATCATGGAGAGTACGAGGAGGGATCATCTTATGAGGAGTGTTTCGGGGAGTCAACGAAACTTCGCGGCGACTGGCCCAAAACCACCACCTTGGCCCCCATCAGCCACCAGAAGCCCGGCGCAACGCCGCTACACTCCATAGACACATCTCATCGATCTCAGAAAACAAAAGAGTTATAAGCAAAGGGATTCCAGTGACTTTGGTATCTCAAATGCCTCCAAACTTCAGCCAAGCTATCGTGGAGTTCCTAATGAAACACAAAATCGCGCCGTTATCTGTGTTATTAACCTTAGCCTTCGCTGGCGTGCTGACAGTCGCTGCGCAGACGCCTACTCCGGATGACGGCAAGGGACCCACCGAGCAGCCGAGCGCTCCCATGGAAATGGGACAACCGCAGGCGGGTCCTCCGCAACAGCCCGGTCAGCCGCCTTATCCAGGGCAACCGCCGCAAGCGGGACCAGGTCAACCAGGGCCCGGACAAGGAGAAGAAGCACAACCCGGTGGCCCTTCGGGAGAAGAGCCAGCTAAGACGGATCAAGGCGTAGGCCGAGTCAGCATGATTCATGGCGATGTATCGACGCAGCGCGGAGATGCCGGCTCGTGGTCTGCGGCCTTGTTGAATCAACCTGTAGTCAACGGCGATAAAGTTTCGACTGGAACCGGCGGGCGTGCAGAAGTGCAACTGGATTACGCCAATATTCTGCGCCTGGGGCCGAATGCACAAGCTAACATCGCTAACTTCACGAACAAATATATTCAGATTCAAGTAGCGCAGGGGATGGTGAACTACTCCGTATTTGGAGAGAGCGAAACTGAGCCGGAGATCGACACTCCCAACGTCGCCGTTCATCCCGCGCACCAGGATGGCGTGTTCCGCATTGAAGTGCGGCCTGATGGCGACAGCGTCATCATTGTGCGCAAAGGCGAGGCGCAAATTTCTACCCCGCAAGGCATCGCCGAAGCGAAGGCGGGAGACATGGTTACGGTGCATGGAGCTGCCGCCGATGCGCATTATAAGATCACTCCCGCGCCTGACCGTGACGATTGGGACCGCTGGAACAGCGAGCGCGACCACATGATTCACACGGCGAACGGCTGGCAGCACACCAATAAATACTATGTTGGATCGGAAGATCTGGATGCCAATGGCCGCTGGGAGAATGTGCCGGATTACGGGCAGATTTGGGTTCCGAACGAACCGGAAGGTTGGGCTCCTTATCGTGATGGAAACTGGACGTGGGAGCCTTACTACGGCTGGACTTGGGTCGGCTACGAGCCCTGGGGATGGGCACCGTATCACTATGGTCGCTGGCTATCGTATGGAGGCGCGTGGGGATGGTGGCCGGGCCCGGTGTGGGGACCGGGATTTTATCGGCCGTTCTGGGCGCCGGCGTATGTTTCATTCTTTGGATTTGGAGGCGGATGGGGACTAGGGTTCGGCTGGGGTGGATGGGGCGGCTTTGGCTGGCTGCCGATCGGGCCTTGCGACTGGTTCCATCCGTGGTGGGGTGGATATGGTGGGCGCTTCGGGGTGGTCGGTTTCGATCGCTTCGGCGCAGGAGGCCGCTACGGCGGATTTGCTCCGCTACATGCGGGAACGCGATACTCGAACTTGGCACATATCAATGACGCGCACATTAGTGGTGGGGTATCTACAGTTCGTGCCGGGCAATTTGGTTCGGGGCGTACCACGGCTGTGGCCGCAACTCACGAACAGTTGAGCGGCGCTCACATGATGACCGGCAATATGCCGGTGGTGCCCACTCGGGCAAGTTTGTCGGCGAGCGGGAAGGCGGCTGCTCCGTCTACGATTCACGACACCGGCGCGCAGCATTTTGCGGGAACGCAAAGCACGTCGCATGCGGAATCGTTCCAGCAGCAGACGGCTCATTTGCAACAATCCATGCAACAGAGTCACTTCAGCCCGTTGACGGCGGGAAGCCGGTCGGGTGGTTCGAACGAGGCTCGCGGTGGAACTTCCACGGGAGCAAGGTCTGGCGCGGCTACTTCGGCTGGCAGGGAAGCCGGTAGTTCGGCAGAGCGTTCGGCGGGATCGTCGCGGGAGGGGGCGGGCAATGGCGAATGGCGGTCGTTCTCGCCATCTTCTCGCGAGAGTTCCGAGGGCCGCGGTGCTGGAAACTCTGAATCTTATGGCCGGGGCGAGAGCGGCAGTTATTGGAACCGCACTGCGCCGAGCTCGAGCTATTCGCGTGGGTCCGGTTCGGGCTACGGACGTGGCGAGGGGTATTCGCGTCCGCAGCTCAACATGCGGCAGCCCATCGTGCAGCCGCGCTCTTCCAGTGGTTACGGCGGCAGCCGCGGTGGGTATAGCGGCGGCGGATCGCACAGCGCGCCTAGCGGCGGAGGGGGACATTCCTCTAGCGGCGGAGGTCACCACTAACGAACGAGTGCAATTGGGAAAGTTTTTACTAGCGGTCGGAAGTGACAGTTAAAACCAAGTGAAGGTCAGAGGCGGGAAGGGCGTGCTAACCGGCGCGCCCTTTCTTAATTTTTGCGCGAGCCATGCTATGGCCGCGCATACGCGGGATTATCGGGATCGGGGCGGTCGTAGTCGCGGCCGTATTTGTTTTTGTGCGCAAGTTCCAGATCGGACTCGGAGAGGATCAGCGTGCCGAGGAAGGTGTCATTAGAAGTCACGGTGATTTCGTGTTCGGCGGCGAGCAATGTTTCCGGGGAAACCGAGGGGTGAAAAAAGTGCATTTGATAGCGCCCGGGGGCGACATCGCGAATGTCGATCTCGCCGCGGGCATTGGAGATTGCGTAGTACGGTGTGTCTAACGCAATGACCACGGCATGCATCTGTGCATGAATGTTGCAAAAGATGAAAGAAATTCCCGGCTTGTCGAATTGGACAAAGCGCGTGGTGCCGCTTTCATAGAGTCCGAGATCGAAGCGCTTTCCGTCGAACAAGGAAAAAACGTTGTGAAAGAAAGGATCGCGATTGGGGAACTCCACTTTGCCGCCTGCGGGTATGACAAGCAACGACGGCTGAAAGCTTTTATCCTTCTGCACGAGTTGCGGAATTTGTGAAGGCTGCTGTTGTGGAATCGCGGGTGCGCCTGTTGTACCTAACGGAGTCAACCAGGCTACCAGTTTCGAAGCGTCCTTTGTGCGATGGCCGCTTCGGGTGAGTTGCACGCTGCCTTTGAGATCGACATTTTGGCTGGCGGCAGTTGCACACGGGAGCAGTGCGATGCTGGAGGCAGCAAGACAAGTAATCCGGAGTTGGGCGAAGCCAAGTATTTTCAGAATAATATCCCCATGGAAAGATTGATCTGGTTGGTTACGCTGGGGGCGTCATAGATCGGGAAGGTGTGCAAACGCCTGAATTCAGCCGCCAGCAGTAAATCGGATCGTGGACGGTAGATCAAATTGCCGAGCGTGCCGTGGTTGCGCCCCAGGATTTCTCCAAAGTTGTTGGCATCGACGGCGAAACCGCGGATATCTCCGGCAAAAGCATTGTCTTCCGCGAAGACGCCATTCATCTCCAGCTTGGGTGTGATTTGGAATTTGAGCTGGCTCCATCCTCCGGCGGAGTCGAGGCCGCGAATCCTGGTTGTCGAATAGAAGGGATTGCCGCCGAACACGATGGGTTGGCCGATGGCTGCGCCCAGGCCACCTGCCGCGCGTCCTCGATAAAACTCGCCGGAGAGGGTCAAACGGCGAAGGAGTGGAATCTGCCAATCCGTCATGCCTGCCCAACCATCAATGTAACGATCCCATGACCAATTCTGCCGCCCATAGTATCCCGCTGCCCCGATGGTGAGCGGATGGCCGAAGATGGGCCGGGACCACGCTGTGCGTACTGCATAGGCCGGTTGACCAGTACTCTCGCCCGCTGTCGCCGAGCGCGAATCCTGGTTGGTGGGATTCTCCCAATCGAGGTTGTCAAGAATTCCACCTTGCAGTGCGAGAGTCTGCTGATTGTCGAGTTCGAAGCGATGTTCTATGCGAAGCTGCGGCGTCCAACCCCAAAGATTTCCCGCATAGGCGAAAGCGGGGGTCGCAAGTGAAGCGAAGGAGGTCGGAGAAAGGGGCGAGATGAAAAGAGAATCCTGTCCGGCGATAAGAGAAGTGTCTTTCCAGTCGAGCCGCAGGCTGGCGGTTTGCATGCGCGCAATGCCAAAGTCCACTCCGTTAGCGGTGGAAGGAAATCCTCCCGCGAAATCGAACTGCACGTTGGCGGAACTCTTGGCTCCAGCGATAGTTGGGCCAAAAATTTCCAGCCCAATTTCACTCTGCCGCAACGTTGCCCCAAAGCTTGCCTGCGATGTACTGCCAAGAGTTGGAGGCTGGGCGTAGTCGGGCAAGTCGAGATTATCGGATGCTCCGACGTTACGGAATGCATTCATCAGAACGATTCCCGATAGCCGCACGCGATATTTGGCGGCGCTTTCTACTTTGGTTTGGTATTGTTCGTCGATTTTCGATCCTAATAATTGGGTCGAATCTTCCAGCTTTTGTATGCGGTTCCCGAGATCGGCAGTGGTCGATGTGCCCGAGGGAGTTAGCGAGGCAGACTGCGTGGTGGAATTTCCCGAGGTAGAAGCAATTTCTGGGCTGCGAGACGAATTCGCAGCGGCAGTGGCGAGCGGGGCTAGAAGCTTGCGCGTATCCTGCAATTCCTGGCGCAATTCCTGCATCTCTGTGCGCGATTGAGCATTCTCGGTCCGCATCTGCTCGAGCATGGCGCGCAACTCGCCCACTTGAGAAGCCAGCTCGCGCACAGACGCATCTCTGGCCTGTGGCGCGGTATTGGGCGGTTTCTCCTGCGCACGGCTATTGGCTCCTAAAAGTAAAAAGCAGGCTACAGCGATGGCGCTGGAACGAAGGGCAGGGGGTAATGGGCTGTTCACACATCCTCCGGGGGTGACATTGCGGATGTTCCTAAATCTTAAAGATGGAGAATGCGGACTAATCCGAATGTCGAATTGAGTTTTCACTCGTTCGGCCGATGGTTAACCGGTCGCTGTTCAATGAAATTACAGAATGACGCGTGGAATTTTCGTTGTTGTCTTCGCCAGCGCCGCGCGAAGACCGGCCGGGGATTGTAATGCGAAATACGGTTCGAGCATCGATCCGCTCCATCGCAATTTCGCCCCCGTGATCCTGCACAATTTTGTGCACGACGGTGAGCCCCAGTCCGGTGCCGTTCTCTTTGCCATAACTCACGAAAGGATGAAACAGCTTGTCGCGAATGGCTTCGGCAATGCCGGGACCATTGTCAGAAACCTCGATGGTCAGGGCATCTCCGTGACTTCCGGTGGTCACCTGCACCCTTCCGTCACTACTTGGCGCCGCTTCACATGCATTCAGCAAGAGATTGTAGAGAGCCCGCTCCAGCTTGCGCGAATCGAACCAGGCCAATCCCGGAACATGGCTTTCGACTTCGATGCGCGTTCCCTGATGCCGCGGATGCAACAGTACAGCCTGCATCGCGCGATGGATGGTTTCGGAAATGCTGGAGTAGTTTGGAGTGAGAGACTCCCTAGTTCGGGCAAATTCGAGCAAGGAGTCGATGAGATCCGTCATCTGATTCACGCCGATGCGAACTTCGTCGTACAGTTCTTCCCGCTGTTGCCCAGTTAGACGGCCATCGCATAAGAATTCGGAGTTGGCAACGATCGCGGCTAGCGAATGGCGAAGGTCGTGCGAAATGGAGCTGGCCATGCGTCCGATGGTGGCTAACTGTTCCGATTCCAGCAGAGCTTGTTGCGTTTTGAGCAGGCTGGAACGCATGCGATCAAACGCCGAAGTTAACTCCGCAATTTCGTCGCTGCCACGGGGATCGAGGGGATGATGAAAATCGCCGTGCTCCAGTGCGCGAACGCCATCTACGAGGCTGCTCAACGGACGAGTGAAGGTGTGGGAGATCAAGAATACGAGTCCACTGCCGATCAACACCGCTGCGAGGCCCAGCAAAAGCAGCAGGCGGTTCAATTTACCGAGGAACCTTGCGGCTTGATCGTAAGAACCGAGGACGGTTAAGCGCACCGGCGCCTTTTGCTGGCTGGATGATAGATCAAGGGAAGTTGCCAGAAAGAGCTCATGGCCCACTTCGACATCTCGTGGCACATTTTGCGATATTCCCGCCGAAAAACCGCGGACCGCTGAGCTTTGTGATTGATCCGGCGTGAGCGTAGTAGCTACGATTTCATCGCCGTAGGAGAAGGCAACCTGGCTGGCGGAGACTTTGCTTACTTCGCGCGCCAGGCGGTCATCGATTTCATAGCCGATCACGAGGAAGCCGAGCAGAGGTCCTTCCGTCTTTGAGCCAAAATAAACCGGCTGCACAAAAGTTTGGTAAAGATGATGGGCATCAAACCACCAATGGCTGGAATCCTCTTCATTCAAGGAGCGCCCGAAATATTGTTGCGCCGCTTCGCTGGTAAAACCCTGCGATTTGGTATGCAGCGCCACCACTTTTCCATTGCGATCGGCTAGTACTAATAAATCGCTGCCGGTCAATTGCCATACGTCTTTGGAAGCATCTTGAATGGTTGCGGGATCATGGGCCGTCATGATGGCGCGGGTGATGGGAAGATTGGCCACCAACTCCGCTGAGCGGGTGAGCATGACTTCACGATCATGTTGAAAATTCTGAAATGTGGTGACGGAATTCCGCAGATCCTGAACAATTTCTTCGCGCACATGCCGCTCCATGCTGTGCCGCACTACCAGCAGGCTCATCGCAGTTAGGCCTGCGGTGATGAGCAGCATGGAAAGGAGAAAGCGGGTGCGCAGGCGGGTCCGGTGTACAAGCGCGGCACCAGGCTGCCTGAGGATTTGCGCTGCGAATTCTGATGTGGGGTCCAAGGAATTTCAGCGGACGAACTTATAGCCCATTCCGTGTACTGTGCGGAAGTGTACTGGACTGGCGGGGTCGCGTTCCAGTTTTTGCCGCAGCTTCAGAATGTGATTATCCACGGTGCGGGTGGAAGGATAATTCTGATATCCCCAGACTTCGTTCAGCAGCTCGTCGCGGCTGATGACGCGGTCGGCATTCTGCACGAGAAATTGCAGGGTCTTAAATTCCTGCGCGGTCAAAACTACAATTTTGCCGTCCCGCTGCACTTCCATTTTCTTGAAGTCAACTGTAATGCCGTCGAAGCTTACTACGTTAACGTGCGCTGTTCTTGACGTATGCCGGAGGGCGGCGCGAACGCGCGCCAGAAGTTCTCGTGGACTGAAAGGTTTGGTTACGTAATCGTCGGCGCCCAGTTCCAACAGCAGCACCTTATCGGAAACATCGCTGGTTGCGCTTAGAACGACAATTGGTAGCGTAGGCGACTGAGTTTTGATCTCTCTACACAAATCGCTGCCGGAAAGCTGCGGCAGGCGAAGATCGAGAATAATGATTGCCGGAGGGGCGGCCTGAAAGCTCTCCAATGCTGACTTGCCGTTGCCTTGGACTTCGACAATATAGCCTTCGGTTTCGAACACACGCCGTAAGGCTTTCTGCACCGTAGGATCGTCTTCCACCACAAGAATTCTTCCCAGCGGACGTGTGGAGTTCATTGGATCAAGCGATCTGGATGTGCTGAGTGGAGTTGCGATCTGGCCCATGGAAAATCATCCTCATCGGACTGAAATCTGCTCATTCTGCTTCGCGGACGGGAAATACGCCTCAAAGCCCTACGACAATGAAGCTTACAATGATTTCCGGCGATTCTTGGGGGAGGAGACTAGGTTTGACAATTATTTTACATCTACACGGGCGTGTAAACACAGGCCGCGGAAGCAGGCGTGCAAGAGCTTTCATTGCCGATAAATTAGACGCCCAGATAAAGTATTGTGGTACGCCACGCGGTAAGATATCTGTCTCCTGCGTACCGTAGAATAACAACGTTGCCTGCCCCATCCGAGTTCGACGGTTTACGCGTGGTTTTGGTAGACGTACGCAACCCTCTTAATATCGGCGCAGTTGCCCGGGCGATGAGCAACTTTGGATTCCCCCGCCTGAGACTGGTAAATCCCTATGAGGTGGCGTTTCAAGGCGCCCGCTCGGCTGTTGGAGCAGCAGAAACCCTGGCGAATGCCGAAGTGTATAAAACCCTGTCTGAAGCTGTTGCCGACTGTTCGCTGGTGGTGGGAACCACCGCGGTAGGGCATCGTGATTTGCAGCACACCTTGATTCCTTTGGCGCGCGGCGCGAAGCAGATGCGAGAGCATCTAACTACGAATGCCAAGTGCGCCTTATTGTTTGGATCGGAGAAATTCGGGCTTTCCAACCTGGATATGAGCCATTGCCATTGGCTCATGCGCATCCCCACGCGCGATGAACACGCTTCCATGAATCTGGGACAGGCTGCGGCTATTTGTTTGTACGAATTGATGCGCACGCGCGCGGTGGTGACAACGAAGCCGAAGAAGGGAACTCCTGCTTCAGCGGACGATGAGGAGCGCATTATGGAAACGTTGCTAGCCGCGCTTCGCGCCAGCGAATATCCGAAGCTGAACACTTCAAAGTCGTTTCTGGGCGCAATCCGCCGACTGGTGAGGCGGCTGCAACTGCAAGAAGGCGATGCGGAATTTCTATTGGGGATGTTGCGGCAGATGGTTTGGAAGTTGAATAAGAACGAAAAAAGTAAGAGTTAAGAGATTACTAGGGGGCCAATTCGATAAGGAAGCGAGCTAAACGCGCATCATGGCGTCGCAAAGAACCCTTCGACGCGCTTCCCTTGCTCAGGGCAGGCTGCAATGCATCGCGCAGCTCACCCAGATCCTTCCATTCCCAAAAAACGCTCGGGCAGGATGACAAGCAAACTGCACCACGACCAGGTTTCTTCAAGGCTTAATTTCGGTTGGAACAACTTGCGTCGAAGTGCGTCCGAACTGGAAGCGCAAAATCCATTCGCTGGGCGATGCTTTCCCGTCGACTTGCGGGGGATTGAATTTCCAACGGCGTGCCGCTGTCATGGCCTGGTTAGCAAAGTATTTGCTGGGGCCGGCGGAAATAAATTTTGCCTGCGCGACATTCCCGGCGTCATTGACCGAAAGTTGAATCTCGACTTTCACCCGCCCATGGATCGTATTGCGCGCGCCACGGGAGACCTCAGGCGTGATTTGCTGAAGAACCGTGCCTTTGGACAATCCTTGGTTGGGGACGCTGGTTTCCGCTGGTGGCGCAACCGGTTGAGATGGAGTCGCCGCAGGAGAAGATTGTGATTCTGTTGGATGATTCTCCGAGAGTGTGGATGGATGATGAACCATCCATCGGGAGCCGAATACCAACGCCAACAGCAACAATGCCCCGATAATCAGCAGCAAGGCCCATGGCTTTTGCTTTGCCGGGGCTGGAACTTCGGAGCGGTTTTCAACGCGATTTTCGGAATGATCGATGGCTGTAACGGAGGCAATCGGCCGGCCTTCGAGGATGGCCGAAATATCGTCGAGGGTGCAGCGTTCTTGCGGGTTTGCGCGTAAACATTGCTGCACGATTTCGCGAAACGGAGGTGAGATCGTTTCAGTGCGAACGCGGGTTGCGCTCTGACCATTTTCTGCCGCTGGTTCGCGCTGGGTTAAAACAGCGGCCAAAACTGCGCCGAATGACCACACGTCGGATTCGGGAGAGACTGCTTCAGCCGCTTCCGGCGCATCGTAGACGCCCAGCTTTTCGGCAGATTCTCCAGGTTTGCGAAGGCCATCGATAGAAATCTTAAGTTGGTCATCGATGGCTACGATGTTGGAAGGCTTGATATGTCCGTGCACAAAGCCGAAGGTATGTAAAAAGCTTAGGGCTTGGGTTATCGGAAGAATCATTTCCGAAACTTCAGCCGGCGACAGCGCGCGCAGCGGAAGAATTTGCCCTAAATCTTCGTCGGCATATTCCGTGACTACATACAAGAAGCGCTTGCCGTCGAGATCGCATCGCCCCCATGCATACAGCTGCATCAGGTTGGGATGAAGCAGCTTTGCGCTCTCGGCCCAGCGCAGCAACAGCGTTTCTTCGTTGAGCGGCGCTCCATTGAGCGGTACGCCGGCAAATTTTTCGGCGGAAATTAATTTGATTGCAGCTTTGCGCGATTCCGGCGCACTTAGTTCCGTAAGATATACCGTTGTAGAGTCCGAGTCTCCGAGCCATCGCAGCAGGGGGAATTTTCCCGCGACGATCTGACCCTCCCAGGTTTTTCTGATATGCGGCAAACTGCTCATAGAACAAGACTTCCGAACCGTTATTGTAGTTCAGGATGTAGCTTGCGACCCAGATTTTATCGAGGTTGGATGCAATTCTTGAGGGTGTGGGAAAGCCTGATTTTGGTTGAATTCCCTGAAAAAGCTCAGAATATGGCCCGGTTTAACGATGCGGTTTGGCTTGCGCATTAGGCCGGTGGAGCTGGAGATCCTTCGCTACGCCCGAAAAACGGCTACGCTCAGGATGACAGAGTCGTATAAAAATCAAATTGCACTACTACCGAATTGCACTACTATCGCCCGGTATAAAGCTGGAAAGGAGCCCAGTAAAAAGGCCTTCGCACTGCATCGTCTGAGTGGAGCAGCGACAGTTTTGCCGCGCGTAATGCCGCCTCGGGAGATTGGCCGCGCTCAATCCCTCCGTACACGCGATCCATAAGCTGGGCGGTGGAGGCGTCGCTTACATCCCAAAGGGCGGCGATTACATTATGCGCGCCCGCGCGAAGGAATGCCCAGGAAAGCCCGACAAGGCCCTCGCCGGAATATGTCCGCTTGCCCGTGCTGTAGCAGGCGGAGATCGTTACCAGCTTTGCCTGCAAGGGCTGGGTGCCGATAATGTCGCGGGCGTAGAGCTTGAAGGAATCGTCTTGCGCTGCCGCAGTATTCGATCCGGGCGCCAAGATGATCGCAGAGTCGAGCGGATTCTCACGGCTGGCGGTTCCGTGGGCTACGAAATGAATGTAAGAAAACTGTTCGGGATGATGGTTGAGATAAGCGGCGGGCGAGGCTTGCTGCCGGCTGAAAACCTCCTGCCGCGTGCTCGGAAAATGCTTTTGGACGTCTTGCATCTGCGTTGCAGCGTTGGGTAGTTCGGGATAAGAATTGTCTGGTCCGGCCTGCGGCACGATTGGATTACCGACGAGCAGCAATTTCCCGGCGAGATTGCCTTTGTTATGCGCGGCCGGCAGCAGGCGTAACGAGGCGGCATTGGCGATAGTTACGTCTTCAATCCAGTAACGCTTCGGCTGAGGCTGCAGCGTCTCGAAATTTAGGCTGTTCAAACCGCCATCGGGAACGATGAAGATATTGCCGTTCTTGGCCAGCGCCTGCTTCAGAAAATTCTGCGCGGGCGCGACCAGCGTCTGGTAAAGAACGCTGCCGTCGTTGGAATTTTCAAGGATTTCGGGCGGTCCTTCCAACTGTTTGCGATAGTGCTGTACGGCTTCATCAATTTCCTTTTGATTCGCGGTGAGGGGAAACATCCGCACCTGCTGCAGCGTGATCACCCACAAATAGGAATGCTCCTGTCCGAGCGCGTAAAACAGAATGGTGCCGCCGGCGCGGCGCGCGATCTCGGGCGCGTTCAGCGGATCGGGAGCAAAGGTGGCCTTGCACGGACGTCCCAGCCCTTCGGCCAGAGTGCGGGCGCGAGTGTAGTCGGCCACGTGCAAGGCTTCGTCCGTTTTGCCCTGAGCCACAAGAAAGTGAATGTAATCTTCGTAAATGTGCGTCGCATTGCTGAGAAAGGGCAGGCGGCTATCGACGCGCTCGTGGACACCGCAGCGGGCGGTTTCAAACGTGGTCAATGCGGTGCGGTATTGGGCGTCGGCAGGGCTGAATTGTTTTGCGTCTTCATCCAGGTGGGCTAGGGAGCGCTCGGCTTCCCACTTGAGAAAGACCGGCGAGTCGGGGGATTGCGCGACTTCTTGAAATGCAGTCTCGGCCGTAGTTGTGTCATTGCGGCGGGCGGCGATTCGGCCTTGGACCAGCCGCGGATAGACCACGTCACGCCCATTGCCATCGGCTTTGGCCATACCAAGAGCTTTATCCGCGTAACGCGTGGCATCGTCAAGCTTGCCTGTTTGCTCGGAGACGAAGGCCAGGGCGATCAGGGAGTTGACGATGTCTTCGCGGCTGTTGATTTGCTGCGCGAGTTTGAGTGATTGCTGGAAGGATTGCTCGGCCACATTGAAGTTGCTGGTGTCCATGTAAATGTAGCCTAAGTTTGTGAGCCATCGCACTTGATCGGCGATATCGCCAAGCTTTTGCGCCTGATTTTTAGCATCGACAAAAGCAGTTTGGGCTTTTTCAATATCTCCCAGTTTGTAATATGCCCAGCCAATATTTCCGAGTGCGGTTTGGGCCACGCTGTCAAAGCCATCGGATACTGCGATTGCCCGCGCTGTATTGGCCCAGTCGAGAGCTTCGTCAAAATGCGTCTGCTCTTCGGCGGACCAGCTCAAATCCAAGAGTGCATTCGCCTGCCATAGTTGATCACCGCTGGAACGTGCCTTGAGCAAGACATGTTCGAAGAAATCCTGTGCTGTCGCATAATGTCCTTTATGCATTTCCAGTGATCCGCGGGCGGTGGCCACATCAGCGCACACCGGGAAATCTCTGCTTTGGCAGAGTGGCTCTGTCTCCTGGAATTTTGCTTCGGCATCAGGGAAACGGTGCAGAGATGTATAAGCGAGACCTTCCAGCCAACTTCTTTTTACAGCTAAATTTTCAGGAATCGGCTGATGCTGCGTGTCAGTCAGAAGGGTAATGACATCATCGTACATACCACGGCGATTAAGGGCGCTTGCCTTCAGGAGAATGAATTTCCAAGCCCATTCGTTGCCAGCGTTATTGAATTCGCGATAACCTTTTTCCGCTTCATTTGTGGCGGCGACCGCATCGCCGCGATCCAACGTATGAATCGCATGGTCCAATACAATCTGCGGATCTCGATGACGCGAGCAAACGCATAATAAAGAAGCGATGATAGCAAGTGCTATTGTGAGGCAAAGCTTACTCGTGCAATCACATTTGCACCATTCGTGCTCCAAGGTGCAAATCATCGGCTGCTTTTCCATGGGCATAGTGTTCCGATAGATGGGATTTTAACCCCGAAACCAAAATGTATGGATGTCTTCGGGAAAACGCGAATTCCAATGTTTGGGATGAAGCAGGAGTTCATCACTGCCGCGTCAAATTAAGGTTTTTATCTCAATAACAGAATAGCTAGGACGAGCACGATAGAGGTTTATCGAGTCGTCCTAGCCATTTAGTTCTGTATTTCTTCTATTGGGTTGGAATGCGGGGAATTCGCCACACTCTGGTTCTAATGCCCAGTTCCGGCTCCCCCCTGACTTCCGCCGCCGTTCGAATCTGCCGTGGATGCGCCCCCACTTGCTGACACCGAGCATCCCAGCTCCATTCTCACCATGGTGAGATGGAAGGTGTAGGCATCGTAGTCATACGAGTTCTTCGCTGGTGCGCGCTTCACTCTCAGTTCTCCCAGGAAGAATTTGCCGAAGTGCGGTACTTCAATCACGTGGCCAAATGATTTCTGATCGCAGTGCACGCGGTTCACTAATGAGCAATGCGCGAAATCCGCGCTCGTCATTTCGTCGGTTGTTCTCCATTTTTCCTGGTCGCGCGGATAGCGCTCGCAGGCCCAGTCGGGAAAATAGTCGGCTGCGCCGAGGTTCTCGTATTGCTGCGCCATCCGGTCGAGCACGCTCTGATTATCAAAATACGACTGATCCTCGACCGGCCTTGGACCAAGGATGTCGAGATTGGTGTCGAGTTCAATCTTGTGTCCGGCGATTCTTAGGTTTTCGAAGCGCGTTCCGAGGAACGAGACTTCGGGCACTGCACCATCCAGAGGATGTGCTGTGGAAATCTGTGCCACGACGCGATCCGCGGTAAGAATGTCGAGGATGTTCAGGCCCTCGACCACGGACGTTGTCAGCGTGGAATAGCGGCCCTCGTGTTTCAGGCTCCGATTTCCCGCAACCTGCGTGTAACCCGACTGATAGGATGCAATGCCTTCCAACCGGAAGGGCCCTGCATGTTTGAACTCATAGTGGCTTTCTTCGCCTTTTCCGTACAATTCGACTTTGGCTTGCGGTCTTACTTTTTCGTGAAATGGAGTCTTGAGGTCCATCTCAAAAAGATCCGCTTCCCCTTGGTAGGTATGGATGCGTCTTCCTGCCGCCAGTGGTAGCTCTGCGATTGCCATAGTGTTTCTCTCCTCCCCCGCCTGAGATTATTTTTGAATTTGCAACCCGAAAGACTTGGTCCCAACTTCCACATCCTGACCGGAGGCGTTGATGCCACGCACGGCAAGCTTATAGGCGCCGCTCAAATGGCTGTCCTCCGGAAACTTGATTGGCCATGTGTCTCTAGCTATGTCTTGAACCGGGATGGATGCCTCAATCACGCCAGCGGGATTGTACAGGTCGACTTTGTAGGCCGAGTAGCGCTGCCCCGGGGGCACGATTATGTTCACCAGAAACTCCTGCCCTTCATGAACCGCCAGCTGCGAAGAATTGTCGCCGTAGGTACCAAGATTCACCGTGGTCGCGGCCAAAAGCCCCGGCTGCCTTGACTGCGGAATTGTAACCAGATTTTGGTAGCCGATCACCAACAATAAAATGGCCATGGCCGGGATGGCGAAAGTTGGGCGAAGCCACGCGAACCAGCCCGAAGCCTTTTCGTGGGCTGCCGCCACAGGCGCGTGTGCCACAGGAGCAGCCAGTTCCACCTTGCAATGCTCCAGAAATAACGATCCTGCCCGCACATCGGTAGAGCACTGATGGCATGCAAAGAGATGTTCCTCAAACGCCTCGACTTCATCGGGCGAGAGTTCATCGAGCAGATACTTTTCACTGGCCATTAGACGGTTGGCCTCGTTATGGTCCATGCTCTGGGATCTCCTTACATATACATAGTGACAAAGGGCCGCGAAACGTTACGGACATTCATCGCTTCACCGCCTGCTTGGCCATCTTCTTTAAGTATTCGGATTTAAAAGACTTCTTGGCGCGGTGCAGCAAAACCCGCAGATATTGACGGTCCACTCCCAGCTCGCGGCATACCTCATCTTTATCGCGTTCATCGAGAAAAACACCTTTAATCAGCCGGCGGTCTTTCTCCTGCAATCCCTCGAGCACATGCCTTACTTTGTGTTGCATTTCGCGCTCGACAATCACGTCGATTACGCTGACAGCGGGATCGGGGATGTTGGCTTCGCTCTCTTCATCGCCATTGGCCGACTCCTGCGACGATGAGCGATAGTGTTCCAGCAAAACGTTATTACAGACAGAATTTACAAACGCGCCCAGCCGCTCCGGCTCCCGTATGCCATCTTCTTTTCGCAAAGCCGTTAAAACCCGGGCGAATGTTTCCTGGCGCGCATCTTCCACTTCCGCCGCGGAGTGCATGCGCTTGCTCAATTTCAAGCGGATGAGTTCGCTAAAGTACGAGACGAAGTGCTCCTGCGTCCGGAACTCTCCAGATTTGAGCTTTTCCAGATAATCTTTGTCGAAGGCGTGGAACTGCACAGAGTTCCTCCGGGGGACGCTGGCTAAGTGGCAGCTATCTTATCAAATCGCGGAAGGCTGTCCAGAAAGGCTTTTCGGAGGGGTTCGTCACAAAGAAAGATTTTTTAAAAATTTCAACGATAGGTGAAACGTTTCTTCCCGAGTGAACACTATTCAATCGTAGTTAGCTCATCGGGTACAGCAGCCGTTTAAAGTTCTCTCAGGCCAATGGTTTCCGATGAACGTGATCCCGAGGGAAGCGCTAAGCCTCCGGGGGGAAGGGTGAGCGCTTCCAGCGACTGGAGCCAGTACTATCCGGCTCCGTCGCTTTCGGGAGATTCATTGTGCTAACGTCGGCTTGAAACACCGCATATCCTTATAATTCCAGTTCTAACCGTGCCTGCCTGCCGGTTGTATCATTCAGATATCTAAATGCCAGGAAGTTTTCCAGCTTCTGGGGACCATACCCTGATCCAGATTGTGGACTCCGCACTCGCTGACGCTACCCGTCGCAGCGGCAAATGGCTGACTTGCCGGCCCGGTTGTACGCAGTGCTGCATCGGCGTATTTGCCATTAATCAACTGGATGCGGTGCGTTTGCAAAAAGGATTAAGCGACTTGGAGAAGGTCTCGCCAGCTCGTGCTGCCGGCGTGCGCGAGCGCGCGCATGACGCTGTCATGCGATTGTCGGCCGACTTCCCAGGCGACCCCATCAGCGGCTTATTGGATGAGGGAGATGAAGCGCAGCAGCGTTTTTCCGATTTTGCCAACGACGAACCATGTCCAGCGCTGGATACAGGTACAGGTCTTTGTGAACTCTATGAATCACGTCCGATGACCTGCCGCGTATTTGGTCCGCCGGTGCGATCTGAAGATGGATTGGGAGTCTGTGAGCTTTGCTTCCAGGGCGCTACGGATGCGGAAATCGCGGTTTGCGAACTGAATCCCGATCCTGACGACCTGGAAGCCATGCTGCTGAAAGAATTAGAAAAGACCACCGGGCGTGCAGGAGAGACAATCATTGCCTTTTGTCTGGATTCTGCCACCATGTCTTGTAAATCCTGATTCGAGTGATAAATAGTTTAAATTTCCATAAAATAGCGACTGGCGATAAAGTTAAAGGAAGTCGTATTGTGTTCGACCATTGTTACGGGGCGTGCTCGTCGTAACGCTTGTAGTATCAAAGATATGAGAGAGCTGTAGAGAAATGAGTTTGAGAACAACATCATGACGAAAGTGGAAGCAGTCATCCAGAATTCAAAGCTGGAAGCGGTAAAAAGCGCGCTGCAAGAAATTGGTGTCGAGGGCATGACGGTGCTCGAGGTTCGCGGCCATGGCCGACAGAAAGGCCACACCGAGGTTTACCGCGGCCGCGAATATAGCGTGGATCTGATTCCGAAGACCAAGCTGGAAGTCGTGCTGCCGGATGCGATGGTGGAAAAAGCGGTGCAAGCCATTATGACCACGGCGCGAACCGGAAAGATTGGCGATGGCAAAATTTTCTTAACCCGCATCGACGAAGCGATTCGCATCCGCAATGAGGAGCGCGGCGAAGGCGCATTGTAAGGAGCGCGGCAGGCTCCGTTGGAGCAGGGAATATCCCTACCGGGACGTGACCGGACGAACGGCATCTTGGAAGCAGCTGTTAGAAATGTTTTTGATCAGGCTGCATAGAAGCATGGACCTATCGTCATGACGGCAGCGTCCCTACTCATAACCGAACTGCGAAGCTCTCTAGCCGAAGAGACGGCGCGGATAGCAGGCGATTTCGCAGCATCTGGTGATGGCCGCGCAGTTGTTGCCCAACGAACGCTGTTGATTGAAGATGTTTTGCAGCGCCTCTGGTCTGAATTTGTCGCATCCGAATCGCAGGCAACGCGCGGAATCGCTTTGGTCGCTACCGGAGGTTTTGGACGCGGCTGGCTGTTTCCTTATTCCGATATCGATATCCTCTTTCTTCATGCCGATCGCGGAAGCGAAGAAACTTACAAAGACGCCACGCGCAGGTTCTCGCAAGAATTATGGGATCTCAAGCTAAAGTTGAGTCCCGCTTCACGCACGTTGTCGGAATGCGACCGCTTCGACGCCAATAACACCGAGTTCACCATCTCGCTGCTTGATTGCCGCTTTCTGCTGGGTGATCGCGAGTTGTACAACCGGCTTCACGATAAATCGATCCCGAAGCTGGTCATACGGGAATCAAAATCGTTGTTGCAAGGCCTTGCCGAAGTGACACGGGAACGGCATGGCAAGTTCGGGCATACGGTCTTTCATCTTGAACCGAACTTGAAAGAAACTCCGGGCGGATTGCGCGATTACAACGTGGCCTGCTGGCTGGCGCTGATTTCGGCGATGAGCCAACTTGGCGATTGGCCCGAAGCCAGCCTGCTGCGTGCTCCGATTCGCAAGCAAATGGATGCGGCGCTCGAATTTCTGATGGCGACTCGTTGTTTCCTGCACTTTCGTCACGAGCGTGACGACAACTCGCTGAGTTGGGAGGCGCAGGACGAAGCTGCGACGCGCAAGATCGGGGCGGCGGATTCCGCAGATCTTTCCGCCGCGGACTGGATGCGGATTTATTTCGGCCACGCCCGCGCCGTGCAGCGTACCGTGCTGCAATTGCAGGAAGAAATTCCGGAGTCATGGTCTTCTCTGCGGCGCCATTTTCAAGGCTCGCGCGCGCGAACCACGAATCGGGATTTCTCCGTGGTCGATGGCCTTATCTTCTTGCAGCAGTCTTCCTCGGTAAACGATCCCGAAGTTCTTTTGCGGCTGTTTCATTTCATGGCGCTACATGGCCTGAAATTAAGCGCGACGACCGAGCACCGCATCGAGCAGGCACTTCCGGCGCTGGCTGTCGCTCCGCCACGCGGGGCAGAATTGTGGCTTTATTTACAGGAAACCCTTCTTCAGCCGCACGCAGCCGAAGCGCTGCGCGCGATGCATTCTCTGCGGCTGCTTACATTATTGCTGCCGGAGCTTAAGCCGATTGATTCGCTGGTCGTGCGTGATTTTTACCATCGCTTCACGGTGGATGAACATTCGATCCTTGCTATCGAGAGCCTGCACCGCTTGCATCAGTCGAAATCGGAATGGGATAAGCGGTATGCGGAGTTGCTGGGAGAACTGGAAGATCCGGAATTGCTCTATCTCGCTTTGCTTTTGCACGACACGGGAAAAGGCGTGCCGGGTGAGGATCATGTAAAGGGAAGCCTGGAGATTGCGAGCCGCTGCCTGGATCGGCTGGATGTCGATCCACAGGAGCGCGGGACGGTGCTTTTTCTGATCGAAAATCACCTGGAAATGTCGGCGCAATTGCGGCGCGACATTTTTAATCCAGAAACCGTTGCCGCGTTCGTGGAAAAAATTGGCACGCCGGAACATCTGAAAATGCTATGCCTATTTACCTATGCCGATATCAAGGCGGTGAATCCGGAGGCGCTGACGCCATGGAAGGCGGAGAATGTGTGGCAACTGTACATTGGCGCGGCAAACTACTTGAACCGCAGCGCCGATCACCGCGTGCACACCGATGCCGGCGACGAAAAAATAGCGCGCTTGCGCAGCCTGGCTCCGGTAACCGGAACGAAATTTAAAGAATTTGTGGAAGGATTTCCGCAACGATATTTGCAGGTTCACTCCGCCGAAGAAGTAATGCGCCACATGGGGATGGCCGAAGAGTTCGGCCATGATTCGTTACAGATTGACCTGAAACGAGGGCGGCACTGGTACGAGCTCACGCTGGTCACGAAAGACCGGCCCTCTTTATTCGCGACTTTGACTGGGGTGCTGGCCGCATGGGGAATGAATATTGTGAAGGCGAACGCTTTTTCGAACCAGGCCGGAACGGTTGTGGACTCGCTTTACTTCACCGATAGTTTTCGCACTCTGGAGTTAAATCTTTCGGAATGGGATCGTTTCAAGAAGAGTATCGCCGCAGTGTTATCGGGCCAGGCCGATCTCGATAAAATGCTGAGCGACCGCCAGCGTGCGGAGAAGAGCCTCCGCATTAAGGTGTTGGTAAAAACGCGTATCGATTTTGATGACCAATGTTCTTCCACCAGCACGTTACTGCAAGTGATTGCTCAGGACCGTCCACGGTTGCTGCATCGCATCAGTTCGTGCCTTTCGCAACAGCAGTGCAATATTGAGATCGCTCTGATCGATACTGAAGGCCAGATGGCCATTGATACCTTCTACCTGACTTCTAGCGGAAAGAAATTGCCGACTTTGCTTCAGAAAAAAGTCGAGCACGCTCTATTGAGTGAGCTGAAAAACTTGGAACAGGGCTGAATTGCCGGAATAATCCTTCTACGCGCCCGCTTCCGGCGAACCAGCTACCGTCTGAATAATGTGCAGTCCGCATTCCGTTTTCGACAGGCCCGACCAGCGCCCCGCTCGCGGATCTTCTCCGGGATGCACAGCCCGTGTGCAATGGGTGCAGCCGATGCTGGGATAATCGCGGTCGTGCAATGCATTGTAAGGTGTGTTGTGCTGGCGGATGTATTGCCACACTTGTTGCGAGTTCCAGTCGGCAATGGGATTAATCTTCACCAAGCCGAATTTTTCGTCCCATTCAATCTTGCCGGCCTTGGCGCGCGCGGATGTTTGATCGCGGCGAATGCTGGTGATCCACGCTTGCAGTTCGCCCAGCTTGCGGCGCAGGGGTTCGACCTTTCTTAAATTGCAGCATTGATCGGGATCGCGCTGCCAGAGGGCCGCACCGTGAATCCGTTCCTGTTCCTCGGGCGAATTCAGCGGATATACCCTTTCAATCGCGATGCCGTATCGCTGCTCGATCTGGTCCATCAGATTGTAAGTTTCGGGAAACAGAAATTCGGTATCGACGGTGAAGAGGCGGAAATTATTCTTCACTCGCGAAGCGATATCGATGAGGACCATGCCCTCGGCGCCGAAGGCGGAGGAGATTGCGACGCCATTTCCGAAGGTCTCGAACGACCATGCAAGAACCTGTTCCGGACCCCAACTTTCCGCGGCCGCCCGCAGATGTTCCACTCGGTCTTTCATTCCGACAGCCCCCATTTCGGTAGCTCCTGCTGATTCGTGTTCCGCGGCGAAGAAATGCCGGCCATGAGGCTGGCTTCGAAGGCGATATCCGCTTCGAAACCGTCTTTTGTTTGTTGAGCATTATGCTCGGCCAACTTCACTACGTCGCCGACCACGAGCAGAGTTGGCGCCGCGAGTCTTGGCGCTTGATGCAGATGTGAAATCGTGGTGCGATGCACTTGTTGCTCCGGCGTGGTCGCGCGGGAAATAATTGCGCAAGACGTTTCCGGCGTAAATCCAGAGTCTGCCAGTCTTTGAGCTACACCGGCGTAGTCATGGCCCGGCATGTAGACAACCACAGTCGATCCACTCCCTGCGAACTGGCTCCAGTCCGCGTCATCGCTGCCGGGCGCGCGATGGCCAGTGGTCAAGATCAAGGTTGAGGATAATTGCCGGTGCGTAAGCGGAATACCTGCGGCCGCGGCAGCGCCGAGAGCCGAGGTGATGCCGGGAACGATTTCGTATGCGATGTCCGCTTTTCGCAGCGCATTCATTTCCTCACCCGCGCGGCCAAAGATCAGCGGATCGCCACTCTTCAGCCGTACTATTTGAAGTCCGGAAGCGGCAAGCTCCACCAAAAGGAAATTTATTTCTTCCTGGCGCATGGTTTTTGTTCCGCAGCGCTTGCCTACGTTTTGCAATCGAACGGAAGGCGGAATGAGTTCTAAAATTTCTGGCGAGATCAGGTCGTCGTGCAGCACTACGTCTGCGGTACGAAGCAAGCGCAATGCCTTTACCGTTAACAGCTCGGGATCACCCGGACCTGCTCCCACCAAATACACCTTGCCCTTCACACCATTACCCTCCTGTCGTCTTCCACAAACTCCTGTTTCAGCGCGTCTTCTTTGCTCACTTCTTTTTGCGTTTTTTCCCGTAACGCCGCTTCGAGGGCCTCGCGGCTGGCCAGCGAATGCAGCAGTTCGCTTTTGCGCTTTGCATCCAGATCGCTTGCCAGAATCAGGTTTCGCGTAGCTCCCAGTTCTGCGATCCAACGCGCATATCCCAAACCAAACTGCCGCTCGAGTTGCTGGCGGAGTTTTTGCGCGAGAGACGGGCTCTGTCCATTGGTTGAAATTGCGATTTGTAGATCACCGCGGCGCACCACGGCGGGATAGTAAAAGTCGCAATATTCCGGAACGTCCACGACGTTGCATAAAATGCCGCGCCGCTGTGCTTCCTGATAAATAGATTTATTGAGCTGAGGATTTGAGGTCGCGATTACCGCGAGAGATGCTCCCTCGAAATCCGCAGGCACATAAGCGCGAAGTTCGAGAACGATCTTTCCCGCTTTCGCCCACTCGTGAACGGCTTGGCTCGCTTGCAGAGCCACGACATGAACTCGCGCGCCGGTTTGGATAAGGCCGGCGATCTTGGCTTCGCCGACCTTACCTGCGCCCACCACAAGGCAACGCTTACCGTCGAGTTTTAAAAATATTGGAAATAAGCTGCTCATCTCGATTTGGCTGTTTCAGCCCTCCACACTGCTGGGCACGCGGCCCTCGGGCACATCGCGGGGAACCGGAGCAATTGCTTCTCCCGCGAGATAATCCCGCAGCTCATCATCGCTATGCCGTGCAAAAAATTGCCGCAGATTTTCGCCGCTACTGTTCTCCGCGAGATATCGCCGCAGAAGCCGCTCGATCGCCTCGGGAACTTCCGTCGCCAGGCATCGGTAGCCTACGGGCCGAGCGATTCCCTGATTCAAGCCGAGAGCTCCACCAAGGCAGAAGTAATAGGCATCCTGCAACTGGCCGTCCACCTTGATCTTTTTGCCCTCGATGCCGATATCCGCAATCCAGTGCTGTCCGCAACTGTTCGGGCATCCTGCGACATGCAGCTTAAGGTGCTGATCGAATCCGGGCAGGCGTTCTTCCAATTCCTCGACCAGCCAGCGGGAAAAAGTTTTGGTCTCGGTGATGCCCAGCTTGCAAAATTCCGATCCGCTGCACGCAACTGCGCCACGCCAGAATGCTGACCCATGCACCGGCAGGCCAATCGCGTCGAGTTCCCTTGCCAATTCGTCTGCCTGCAATTGCGGCACGTTGACGATCAACAGGTTCTGCATGTTGGTGGTGCGCAATTCACCGCTTGCGTAGCGGTCGGCAAGATCCGCTGCTGCTTCCATTTGCTCCGGCGTAATTCGTCCGCGCAAAACTGCGGAGCCGACATAGCAATAACCCGGCTGCTTCTGCCGATGAATGCCGACGTGATCGCGATAGACGTCTACGGGTGGTTGCTCAGGCTCGGTGGGATCGAGTTGAAATCCGATCCTTTGCTCAAGCTCTTTTTGAAAGTCCGTAGCTGTCCATCCTTCGCGCAGGAATAAAAACTTCAGGCGCGCGCGCTCGCGGTGTTCGCGCAACTTATCGGAGCTGCGAAACAGTTCGGCGATGCCTTTGACCACCGGCAGAACCTGATTCCAGCGCACAAAAGCATTCAGCCGTGCGCCTAGATAGGGATCGGTGGAAAGTCCGCCACCCACGCGCAGGGAAAGGCCAATTTCGGTTTTCCCATGAGCCACGCGCTCGATGGCCGTCAGGCCCACATCGTTGATCTCGGGATAAGAGCACCACACGCGGCATCCGGTAATCGAGATCTTGAACTTGCGCGGCAGGTTGTAGAACTCGGCATTGCCGGCCAGCATTTGATCTACTTCGAGGGCCAGCGGCGAAGCATCGCAAATTTCATCGGCATCCACGCCGGCAACCGGGCAGCCGGTAATGTTGCGCGTCACGTCGCCGCATGAGCCGGTCGTATTCAAACCAACGCGCCAGAGTTCTTCGAGAACCGTGGGAAGATCTTGTATAGTCACCCAATGCAGCTGAATGTTCTGCCGCACGGTAAGATCGGACGTTCCGCGCGCGTAGCGCCGTGTGAGATTGGCGATGGTTCTCAGTTGCACTGAGCTTAAAAGGCCGTTGGGAATGCGGATGCGCAGCATAAAAAATGGCAGCGCTTTGCCCACGCCGCCCTGCCCGCCAACCACGCCTATCCCATCGCCCTGCGTGTAAACTCCCCACCAGCGAAAGTAGGTGCCGATCCACTCCGCGGGAATTGAATCGAAGCCTTCCCGGGCGAAGCGGCGAATCTGCTCCAGCCCCTCCCAGGGGTTGAAAGCGCGCTTTATTCGTTCCGTCTTCTGTGCTTTGGTTTCCGTGATTGCATTCGCCATAATTTGCCGCCAAAAGAAAAACCCACCGCCAGAGGGCATCTGGCGGTGGGTTATAAATGCCGATAACTAGTAAATTCTTAGGTCAGCAATCTCCCTGCGCCAGAGCACACGAATGCACAACAACAACATGCACACATGCTCTCGCGGCGAAGATTGCTAAAATCGACCATTTCAGCTTGGATAGTAGACCGTGTTTGCTTTCCGGTCAACTTACCTTTGATGAATAATTTCGATGCAAAGCATCAGAGTTTCGTAAATTGCGCGGATTAATTAAGAATTAATCCGCGCAATTCCTGCTTAATCTGCTGCTGATGCTCGTCCCGAGGCCTCATCCCAAATGCGGTTGCCGTGCGTCTCTTTTAGCAGCAGACTTCCAACGACAAAGGTCAGCCCGGCGATAATCATCGGGTAATAGAGTCCGGCATAGATGTTGCCGGTGGCCGCGCTCCACGAGAGGCCAATCAAAGGTAACAAGCCGCCGAAGACGCCGTTTCCAATGTGATAGGGCAGCGAAAGCGATGTGTAACGAATCTTGGCCGGAAAGGCTTCGATCAGATACGCGGCGATTGGACCATAGATCAGGCAAACATAAAGAACCTGGATAAAAACCAGAACTACCAGCATGGTGCGATTGGGATCGGGCGCTTCCTTGGCGGGGATGTAAGCGCCGGTTGCGTCGGTGGTCAGTGGGGTAAGCGAGATCGCGCCCGTTACTTTGTTACGCGCGGATTTTACTGTAACCACGTTATTGCCCGCAGCCCGCTCCATAGCCTTGTAAATTGGAATGTAGGTCAGCACTCCGAGCAGGCAGCCCGCCATCATGAGCTTCTTGCGCCCGATCCGGTCGGAAAGCGCGCCCACGACGGTAAAGAACGGCATGCCGAGCAGCAGCGCGATGGCGACCACAATGTTGGCGGTTTTGACATTCACCTTCAAAATGGTCTGCATGTAGAACAGAGCGTAAAACTGCCCGGTGTACCAGACCACGCCCTGTCCCGCGGTCGCGCCGAAGAGCGAAATCAGCACATTCTTCAGGTTCGGCCATTTGGTGAAGGCGTCTTTCAGCGGCTGAGTTGATGTCATGCCACTGCTTTTTAGCTGCGCGAAGATGGGCGATTCTTTCATCTTCAAGCGGATGTAAAGCGAGATCATCACCAGAATGATCGAGACGAGGAATGGAATTCGCCATCCCCATGCGGAAAACTCTTCTTTCGACATCGACTGTTGCGTGACCAGGATCACAATCAGTGAGACGAAAAGTCCGAGCGTGGCCGTGATCTGAATGAAGCTGGTATAGAAGCCGCGCTTGTTGTCGGGCACATGCTCGCCCACATAAACCGCTGCGCCGCCATATTCTCCACCCAGCGCCAAGCCTTGCAGAACACGAATGCCAAGCAGCACGATCGGAGCAAACCATCCTGCCGTTGCGTACGAGGGCAACAGGCCGATGACAAAGGTCGAGAAGCCCATGATGGAAAGCGTCACAAGAAATGCATATTTGCGTCCGACCAGATCACCAATGCGTCCGAAGAACAGCGCGCCGAATGGACGCACTAGAAAGCCCACGGCAAAGGTAGCGAGATAAGCGATGAAGGCAAACGTGTCGTTGCCGGGAGGGTAAAACTTTGGCCCCAGAATGGCCGCCAGGCTGCCGAAAATGTAGAAGTCGTACCACTCGATCATGGTTCCGACAGACGAGGCCATGATTACGCGCCAGATGCTGTACTCTGCGTTATTCGTTCCCGCCACTGCAGCATTCGCCATAGTTTTTCTCCGTTAACTGCCGCCAATTTTTTCGAGGACCTGCATCGCTGCTGACTGCTATTGCTTTTGCAAAATTGCGCCTACGGTTAAATCCGATCCGGGGATGACCGTGAGATCCCGCTTCCACTGGGCAAAACCCGGCATCGACAGTACTACAGTGTGAGTTCCGGCATTCAGATTGATCTCCGACGGTGTGCTGCCCACGTAGTTGCCGTCGAGCGTGATTTCCGCGCCCGGCGGGGTCGAGGTGAAGTTGCACTTAACCTTCTCCGCCTTGTCTGGAGTGATCTTTTGGGCGGAGCCAACTGCCGGAAGCGGAGCGGGAGCCGGGGAACTCTGCGCTGGTGCGGCTGTGGTCGGGACCGGCTTAGGGGAGGCAGTGGCTGACGCCGCAACTGCCGGCGGACCAGTCTTTCCGTCCGCGGCTAGCAGCGTATACAGCTGCTTTCGCTCCTTACCCTTATCGTCCGTGTAGTACACCTCAAGGCCGCGTTTCTCTCTTTTGGCGTCGAAACTTTCTCCCTTGGGTAGCGGAACGCATTTGGAATATCTCGATTCGATGGTGCAACTGATGCGGAAGGGCGGCTCATTGCCTTCCTGCACCAGCAAGGTACTTATCAGCGGCACGTTTGTAGTGGAACGGCAGTATGCGTCGAAAGTAAGTTGTTCGCAATTCTGGGGGACGCCGTTGTTGTTGTCAGCGGTCGAGGCTCGAGTTTCTGAATCCAGCACGGTGATTCGAACCGTGTCCTTCTGCGAGGAAGCGTTCGCCAGCATGGCCGCGAACAAGAAGCCCGCCTGAAAAGCCGCCATTCTACGCACACTCATCAAACCAATTCCTCCAAACACTGCGGATGTATCTGTCGCATACCTGATTTCCGCGAACAATTCGACAAGGCAGTCTCGCAGTTGCGCTACATTTTGCTCTCCTCAGCGCGTTCTGCACAATATATTTCCGCGCTGGAGGAGGGTTGGTTGGGGAGCAGATTCACCTGCAGGCCTTCGCCCGAGTGGAGCCCGTCCCCGTTCTTTGGTCTTGCCAGCGCCTCAATCTGCGCCGGCCATTTCAGCAATCCGTTCCCAGCGGACCGGTTTTGGTCCGCTGGGATGGATGGCCGGTTAGAACGTAAAGATGGGCCCGAATTCGGTACGGTGATCCTGCCATTCGTTGGATGGAGTTCCAGCAATGTCGTAGAGCTTGTCGCCGTCCATGGCACGAGTGGCGTAAACCGACTGCTCGAAGGCGAACTGGCACCAGTTGTTGAATTTGTAGTAGAGGGTTGCTATGGCCGTCTTGCCCATCGCCATGGGCAATGGCGACACAGTATTGGCGGAAGCAAAAGGGGTGCAGTTTCCAGGGATGCCACAAAAGGTCCCGCTGGGATTATTCAGATCCCTATTGTTCACCTGATCCTTGCCCATGGTGAACAGCAGCTGCCAGCCCGCATTGTGGCCCTTCGGGTCGGCATTGAACCAGCGGGAAAGCGGAAGGCCGAGCTGCACGAATCCGCCAAACGCCCGAATGGGGCGCTGCGGAGCAACCACGGCATCCCCAGTCGGGCATGCGCCGGCAGCATTAAGTGGGGCGGTGCAGCCGAGAACGGCGGCGCCGGCGGCAGCTAGTGGACCGCCATCCGCCGTAGTGTACGGGCCGGATATGGCAGTCAGCCCGCCCACGTCGGTGAAATAAGTGTTGAGTTGGCCGCCGAGGAAGAAGCGCAAGTCGCCCCCGCGATAGGCGCTGGCCACGACGGTAAACCAACGCGTGGGTATTTGCGCCACGAATTGGCCGCCCCACATTGGGCTGGAGGCTTCAAAGCCGTTCGGAAAGGCAGCTTCTAAAGAGCAATCCAGAACGTTCGCGCCTTTGTCGCAAAGGTAGGAGCTGTTGGGAACGATCGATGTGCGCCTGGAATGGAATCCAGAGAACGCGATCTGAGCCGGGGTGACACCTTTGGCAGGGTCGAGTTGATAGCTTAAGGCTACTCTGCCTTCATACTCGGGCCGATCGGAGTCGGCGCCTTCGCGCTCGCCTTGCCCGAGTTGAGCGGCAAGCCCGTTGCCGGCCGCGTCCCCGAGCTTCAGGATTTGACCCGTGCTCGGCATCATGATCCCGAATTGCGGCTCAAGGTTGACGTGGTGCGGCTTATCCAGCGTCCAGATAAAGCCACCCCGCAGCTGCGGTGAACGCTCCCAGATGTTGCCCCAGAACGCACCGTTGAAGGTGGTTTCCACGATGTTTTCCAGCGCGCCCGACCCGAAAAGCGTCCAGTCCTGTCCACCGACGAAGAAAACGTCGAAGGCGTCACTGGCGTGATAATCCATGCGGACGAATGCCAAACGCAGTTGCGGTTCGTTGCTGCGAATCGACGAAATGTCGCGGTTGTCGACTTCGCTGAAGTTACCTTCGAAGTCTCCCTCGATCTTGCCGGTCAGCGTCAGGTTCTTCGAAATGTCCGGCCATTCCAGGTTGAGCCCAAAGCGGGTGGACCGGGCCTTGATATGAACCTCGGGGTCCTGGGTGGGACCGGTGTTGAAGGTCGAGTTAGGGCCGGCATTCAGCCATATGCCGGGAAACGGAAAGTCATCGCCGTCCGGGTCGCTACTGTCATGGACGACTGTCGCTTTTATGAAGCCGTAAGGCGCGAGGGTGATCGGGCCCGCTTTTATGCCAGCTAGCCCACCGGTCTTAGGGGCGTCGATCGGAAACACGCGGACCGGAATCACCGCCGTTACCACCCCAGGCGGATTAGGCGGCAGGTCGCCTGCTACGCGCGAGGGAAAAGGCGTCTGCGGCTTAGTTTGTGGCTGGGGTTGGGATTGTGGCGAGGCTTCTGGACTCGCAAGAGCCGCCGAGACGGTTTCACGAGTTTCCACTGAGGCCGCAGGCGTTGCGGGTTGCGCCGCTCCGGGCGCTGCTGTCGCCGACAAATCCGCCGCGCTCAGTAAGCCTTTGCGGCTGAGAGCATCGACTAACAGTTGAAATTCGGCGTCCGCAGACGCGTTCCGGATTGCGTTGGCCTCGGTCGGTGCCAGCACTCCTTTCATGACCAGCACGCCGAGCAGTGCAGTAACGTTGGCATTGCCAGTAGCGGCAGGTTTCAGGGATGGATTTGGATTCGCAGGATCTGGCGCAGGTGTGACGGCACTTGCCGCGTCAGCCGGAGAATTATTTTTTGCATTCGCTGCATCATTTGTTCCGGCGCAAACCGGAGATACGCACACTACTGCCAACAGGAAACTGCAGAGCCAACTCTTCAGGGTCATAAAAGAATATTGTTTCTCCTAACCGGGAGCCTTTCATGGAAATGGACAAGCAACAGTGCTTGCCGAAGGGCCTGGGAGATGCCTGTTCCAATGGATTCGGTTTGAGCTCTGGGGAACACGGGCACACCCTATGCAAAATCTTTCACGGCTGGCCCTAAGGCCCGGAACGCTAACACAGAAATTGCTAGGTGTAAACAAAAATTGTGATGGAGGATGTTCGGAATTCGTAATGCGAGGAGGCCAGGTCTTGTGGGGTGGTGGACTTGCATTCTTCGTCTGGCGGTTGAACTAATGTGAACCTATTAGTTAGATAGAAAAATCGAGCGGGTGACCCACCCTTGAAGAATGCCTAAAGCGATAGAGACGAGATAAGAAACGAACGCTCGCTAAAACCCTTGCCGCTCATGGGCCGCGTTAGAAGTCGACGCTGTGTCCTCCGTGGTGCAGCTATTCGGGTTGCGATTTTAGATCGCTACTGTACGCTGGAATTTTTGCTGCGCGATGATTTTACAAGGTAGAGGCATGCTGGATGTCGGGTTTTGAGGCTGTGGAAAAAGGATGGTGCGCCCTGAGAGATTCGAACTCCCGACCTTCTGGTTCGTAGCCAGACGCTCTATCCAGCTGAGCTAAGGGCGCGATCTGCGGATGGACAAGTTTCGACGGATGAAGTCGCTGGGAAATTATAACGGAAGTTACCCAGCGAAGAAACCCTACTATTGACTCAGTGGGGGTGCAGTTTGGCTTACGCATTAGGCGGTTAAGCGAGAGATCCTTCGCTGCGCCTGAAAAACGGCTACGCTCAGGATGACAGGGTCGCATATAAAGCCAAATTGCACCACGACCGATGGTTCATCGAAAAAGAGGGGTTTGCATCCTCCGAGTGCTTTTCAACAGCGCTTCGGCGCGCTCTTTGCAAATCGTTCTGGCTCAGGCGTAATTCTTTCCAGCGGAGAGCAATTCCTGCAAAGCCCACAAGCTTCGCCGCCTGTATTTTGAACAATTTAGAGAACGGCACGCTGTGTGCAACAGTAGAGAACAGACGAAGTGGCGCGCAACGGGGCGTTCCAAGGATGACTTCGGCCAGAGGTTCTCTTGAACGCCCCTTGCATAACCTCAGTCCGTAACTCCCCCAAAAAAGCGCAGTCTCGGAACCTCCCCCGGTCCCCCGATTTAGGCCAGCGCTAACTGTTCGGTAACGTCGATTCCTGCCTGCCGGAGCAGTTTTGCTACCCCATCGGTTTTTAAACGTGAAGCGTCGTATCCGACGCGCACTGTGCGCTCGGCCTCGTTGAATTGCACGCCGCGAATTCCATAAACCTCGCGCATACCGTCGATGGCCCGTAATTCGGCCTCTCCCGGCCTCGCTCCGTAGCGAAAAACTGCGTCCAGATAAGTCATCATTGTCCTTGATCGGTGTGGATGAAGAAATAAGGCCGCTGTCCAGCCCTGAATCCAATATAAAGCATTGCCCATCGAACACCCTAAGCCGGAAGGGGTAGTGGTGTTTTGATAGGGAAGCGAGCTAAACGCGTGTTATTGCATCGCAAAATACGCGACGCATTGCGCAGCTGGCCCAGATCCTTCCCTTCGCAAAAAACGCTCGGTCAGGATGACAAGTAGTTCCGTACCGATTACCCATCAAGATTTTTTGTGAGCTTTGTGTTTTCGCTGGTTAAGTTTTCGCTGATGCCGGCTGGAGTAGAGTTGTTCTTACAACGAACAAATCATGTCGACACTTCCGTCTTCGGTAGAGCGTGACCCGGTCTGCGGGATGAACGTAAATTCCGCGACGGCGAAACACGTCCACCAACTTGGCAACAAGAACTACTACTTCTGCTGTGTACCCTGCGTGGAAAAATTCAAAGCCGATCCAGGTAAATATCTGGATGCGCCGGCAAAATCGTCGGGATTGGTCGCGCTTGCCGTTGCCAAGCCAATGGTTTTGTCCCCCGGGCATGAACACGCTCACACGCCCGCCAGGTCTCAATCTGCAGTTGCCTACGTCTGCCCCATGTGCACGGAAGTTCGAGAATCCAGGCCGGGAGCGTGTCCCTCTTGCGGTATGGCGCTCGAGCCCGAAATTCCCATTGCAACCATCCATACTGAATACACTTGCCCTATGCACCCGGAGATCATCCGTTCCACGCCGGGTTCGTGCCCCATTTGCGGCATGGCGCTTGAGCGCACGGTTGCTGCTGCGGTCGAAGAAAATCCTGAACTGCGGGACATGACGCGTAGGTTCTTGATCAGCCTCGTCCTCACTGTGCCGCTGCTCGTTATTGACATGTACCAAATGCTGCCGGGCCTGGGCGTGCAGCCTGTTTCTTCGACCGGACCATCGCCGTGGATTGAATTTTTGCTGGCGACGCCAGTTGTTCTTTGGGGCGGATGGCCATTTTTCGAGCGTTTCTGGACCTCGCTCGTCAACCGCAGCCCCAACATGTTCACGCTGATCGGCATGGGTACTGGCGTGGCCTATGTTTACAGCATTGCCGCTACGCTGGCCCCGCAGATTTTTCCCGCCTCGTTGAGAAGCATGTCTGGTTATCCCGAGGTCTACTTCGAAGCTGCTGCTGCCATCACCACGCTCGTGCTTCTCGGTCAGGTCATGGAACTTCGTGCCCGCAGTCGCACCAGCGCAGCCATTCGAGCCTTGCTCGATCTCAGCCCGAAAACCGCGCGCCTGTTGGATAAAGACGGCAATGAAAGAGATATTCCCCTTGATCAAGTTCATGCGAGCGACCACTTGCGCGTTCGTCCCGGAGAAAAAATTCCGGTCGATGGCGTCATCCTCGAAGGCCGCAGCACCATCGACGAATCGATGATCACCGGCGAATCGATTCCGGTAGAGAAATCGCCAGAGAGCAAAGTCGTCGGGGCGACCATCAACGGTACTGGATCGTTCATCATGCGCGCCGAGCGCGTGGGCAGCGAAACTTTGCTGGCACATATCGTTCAACTTGTTGGGCAGGCCCAGCGCAGCCGCGCGCCGATTCAGCGGTTGGCTGACCGCGTTGCCAAATGGTTTGTTCCCATCGTCGTCGCGGTCGCGGTTATCACGTTTGTGGCGTGGTTCGTTTTCGGGCCGCAGCCGCGCCTGGCGCATGCACTCGTCAATGCCGTGGCCGTACTCATCATTGCTTGTCCTTGCGCGCTTGGCCTCGCTACGCCGATGGCGATCATGGTTAGCGTAGGTCGCGGCGCCCGCGCAGGCGTGCTTATCAAGAACGCCGAAGCACTGGAGATTCTGGAAAAAGTGGATACGCTGGTGGTCGACAAAACCGGAACGCTGACGGAGGGCAAGCCGCGAGTCGTCAGCTGGTCCAAGTCTTTCGAAGACGATCCCGAACTTTTTCGGCTTGCGGCCAGCCTGGAGCGAGCCAGCGAGCATCCTTTGGGAGCGGCAATTGTCGAAGCGGCGGCGGATAGGAAATTGACGCTCTCGCAACCGGAGGAATTCAAATCCGTTACGGGCAAAGGCGTAGTCGGCGTGGTAGACGGACGAAAAGTAGCTGTTGGCAATTTTGCCCTGATGGTTGATGTTGGCGCATTAAAGGAGGGTGGCCTCACGGGAACACCGCCGGGTGACACGGCACTTTGTGTCGCCGTGGATGAAAAATATGTTGGTAACTTAAGCATCGCGGATCGGTTGAAGCACTCCACTTCCGATGCGTTGCGTAATCTGAAGCAGCAGGGAATTCGTATCGTCATGTTGACCGGCGATAATTCCGTTGTTGCCGCGAAGATCGCCAAGAGTTTAGAGATTGAAGAATTCGAGGCGGAAGTCTTGCCCGAACAAAAGCTCGCCGTTATCCGCAAGTTGCAAGGGCAGGGAAGAGTTGTCGCCATGGCGGGCGATGGTATCAATGACGCCCCCGCGCTGGCCCAAGCCGATGCCGGTATAGCGATGGGAACGGGAACCGATGTAGCCATGGAAAGCGGCGGCATCACGCTGGTCAAAGGCGATCTCAACGGAATTGTCCGTGCCCGCGCGCTCAGCCGGGCCACGATGCGCAACATCCGCCAAAATCTTTTCTTTGCGTTTATCTATAACGCGGTTGGAGTGCCCATCGCGGCGGGCATTTTGTATCCATTCTTCGGGTTGATGCTTAGCCCGATTTTCGCTGCGGCGGCTATGAGCTTCAGCTCAGTATCGGTGATTGGCAATGCTCTTCGCCTGCGAAAAATCAAACTTTGAAAGGGGAGCACTCGGCACTTAGCGGTTGGCCCTTCAAAGTCGGCTATGCCCGGGACTAAGTGCCAATTGCTAAGTCCGAGTGCCGCTTTCTACAGCTTTCCCAAATACTCGATCACATCCGGCTCCGTCCAATCCACAGCGCCAATAAATTTGCGCCGGATCACCCCGCCGCGGTCGATGATGTAAGTCTCGGGAAATTTCGAAGTCCCATACAAACCATTGCTCTTCTGATCGGGGTCGCGCACCGAAAGCAGATTCACATTATGATCTTTCAGGAATTGGCGGTATGCGCTTCCGTCGGCGTCCACGCTCACCGCCAGCACGGTTACACCCTTGGCCTTCATCCGCTGCTGCATCTGCACCAGCGACGGCATCTCCTCGATGCATGGTGGGCACCACGTGGCCCAGAAGTTCAACACTACAATCTGACCTTTGAGCTGGCTTAATGTGACCGTGTGATCGGCGTCCTGCACGGTGAAATCTGGCGCAGCCATGCCGATCCGTGACGGCCGCGATCCGCTATAACAACCGGGAAGCGCTAACAGACCGAGAACCAAAATCAAACTCTTAAGAGTAGGGGACCATCGCACCCCGCTATAATAAAGGATTCGCCGCATGCCTGCGACCGACACTCCCGCGCGCCCCGCTGTATCGGTCATCATTCCTGCGCGCAATGAAGAAGCGTCCTTGGCAGCCTGCCTCGAGTCGCTGGTTGCTCAGCGCGGCGTCGTATACGAAATCATCGTCGTCGACGATCACTCGACTGACCGCACCCGCGAAATTGCCTCCGCATTTTCCAATCGCGGAGTGCGGATGATTGAAGCTGGGCCACTTCCCCCAGGCTGGACGGGAAAAAACAATGCCGTTATCGCGGGAGCCAAGGTTGCACGTGGCGAATGGCTGTTGTTCACCGATGCCGATACAATCCATCTCACCGGCTCTTTGGCTCGAAGCATTCCGGAAGCGCAGCGCCATAATGCCGCGATGCTCTCCTACTCGCCGGAACAAATCGTAAAAACTTTTGCGGAAAAGGTTGTCATGCCGGTAATCTTTGCCGAACTGGCGGTGACCTTTCGACCATCGCAAGTGAGCAATCCCCGTTCCCCGGCAGCCGCTGCTAACGGACAATACATTCTGATTCGCCGCGCGGCCTATGAGGCTATCGGCAGCCACGCTGCGATTGCAGGAGAGATTCTTGAAGATGTTGCACTTGCGCGCGCGATCAAACGCTCCGGCAGGGAAATCTTCTTTCGTTATGGTCCGGATGCGGTCCGTACCCGCATGTATCGCAGCTTCGCGCAACTCCACGAGGGGTGGACCAAAAACCTCGCGCTTCTATTCCACTCGCCAATACGGCTTGCGCTTCTGCGAATGACCGAATTCGTGCTGATCGTTGCAAGCGCCATAATTGCATGTGCAAGCGCGGTAGCAGGCCATTGGCGGCCTGCGGGGATTGCCGCAATTCTCTGCGCGATCTTATACGAAATTTTCCTCGCCCGCATCCGCCGCGCCCATTTTCACTGGGACGCAAACCTTCTCGCTCTTTTCGGCCTTCCTTTGTTCTCGTATCTGCTTCTGCGCTCAAAACAATTCCATCAGCGCGGGAGCGTCTCGTGGAAAGGCCGCACCTATTCTGCTCAACCTTCGCAGTCCAAACCGGAATCTTTGCGTAGCACCTCTAACGCGGCTTGAACCTCGCTTTAAAAATTTATTCAATGGGGATGGCTCAACTCTTTTTCCGCACCTTGAAAAAGCGCTCGTAAAGCCTTGATCACAAAGCGCGCCAGCACAACAATCACGACGACGAAACAGAGCGCAATTGTCCCAGCAAGATATGGATGATGCGTGGCCAGCCAGGTCAGAGCGATGGCCAATCCGTCTTCGCCGAGACTCAGCGCGGTGTTTGAAAATGGCTCGGGAGAAGGCGTCACTGCGGCGCGCACGGCGGTTTTGCCTCCATGGGCGGCAAAGGCAATGGCCGCCCCCAGTAAAGTAGCCAGCAGTTGTTGTGCAGGGCCTAATTGGCTGGTAGCTCCATAGGCCAGCAGCGCCGCGACCGGCACGCGAACAAACGTATGCAGCGCACTCCATACCAGGTCGAAGGCAGGAATTTTATCGGCGAAAAATTCCACGGCGAACAGAGCCACACTGGCAACGATAACCGCGGTACTTTCGAGAGGGTGTAAAGCGGGCGGAATCGGAAGGTGCCCGAAACGCGCCAATAGTCCCAACACGGCCACGGTGGCGTAGACGTTCAGTCCAGCGGCAAACGCAATCGCTGCCAGCAGCGCAAAAAGCTCGGGGGTCGGGATATGCAGCCAGTTGATCATGATTTTGCGGGCAGTACGATACCGTGCGCCGGCCTTTCAGCAACCGGAATTCGCCAAGGGCATCAAAGTCTTGATGGAAGCGCTGTAGAGCGTCAGCATCTCCAAACCAGTAATATATGTATATGGAAGTGCGCTTCGACGCCAACTGCGTCGCGCCGTATCGTATGCTCTATCTGACCCGCAAAGCCGAATTCGCCGCCTCACACTACTACCACAATCCCGACTTCACGCCGGAAGAAAACCGCCGCATCTTCGGCAAGTGCAATAACCCCAACGGCCACGGCCACAACTATATGCTGGAAGTCACGGTAAAAGGCGAGGTCGATCCCCGTTCGGGCTTTGTGGTTGATCTTAAACAGCTTAAAGAAGTCATGCACCGCGAAGTCCTCGACGCCATGGACCATCGCTTCCTTAATAAAGAAGTTCCCGAATTTCTGCACAGCGTTCCGACCACGGAAAATATCGCCATCGCCATCTGGCAGCGACTGAAGGGCAAATTGCAAAACGCGCAGCTTCACCGAGTGCGCGTCTATGAAACGCCGGATTTATTCGTAGATTTCTACGGGGAAGAATGAAAATTAAGCCAAAAGCTAGAAGCCAAAAGCCCAATCATGAAAGCCCATCTCTCCCGCCGCTATCTCTTTTCCGCCTCTCACCGTTTGGACAATCCTGCCATGTCGCCGCAAGAAAATCGCGACACCTACGGCAAATGCAACAACCCCTACGGCCACGGCCATAACTACATTGTGGAGGTCACAGTAAGCGGCCCGGTTGACGACAAAACTGGCATGGTCTGCAACCTGGTTGATCTCGACACGTTTATGGAAAGGGAAATCCTCACCCGCTATGACAAGGAGAATCTGAATACTTTAAAAGAATTTGCCGAGCAGGTGCCGACGACTGAAAATCTTTGCGTTCAGATTTACGAAATAGTGCACCGCGGCTTCACTTACGCGCATCTGGAAAGAGTACGGCTCGAAGAAACCATGATGAACTCCTTCGAATACACGGGAGAAAACACTCAGTAGCGACCGTTAAAATCGAATGGTTTTCAATTACTAAATTACCCAATTACAAAATTACGCAATCAACATGAAACCCACAACCGAATCGCCCACCCTCACCAGCGCAACCTTCGAAGACTTGGTCCAGGAAATGTTGGTCCGCCTCGGCGAAGATCCCAACCGCGAAGGCCTGAAACAAACCCCCGAGCGCGTCCACAAGTCGATGGAGTTCCTAACGCGCGGCTACGATGAAGATCCCGAAGCCTTGCTCAAAGGTGCGCTCTTCACCGAACCCTACGACGAAATGGTCATCGTCAAAGACGTGGAAATGTTCAGTCTTTGCGAGCACCACATGCTGCCGTTCTTTGGCAAAGTGCACGTGGCTTACATTCCCAATGGCAAAGTCATCGGCCTCAGCAAAGTTCCGCGGCTGATCGAACTCTTCTCGCGCCGTCTGCAAATCCAGGAGCGCCTCACCACCCAGATCGCGGAAACGATTCAGCGCGTGATCGAACCGCAAGGGGTCGGCGTGGTGATTGAAGCGCGCCATTTGTGCATGATGATGCGCGGCGTCGAAAAACAGCATTCCGCAGCAGTTACCTCTTCCATGCTGGGTTGCTTCCGCAATGAAGAGGAGACGCGCCAGGAATTTCTATCGCTCATCCGCCAACGGCCGAACGGAGTGTAAAAGGAAATTGGATTCCGCTACTCTCGACGTATAATGTGTAAGTCTCTTTCGATGCGTTTTACAAGCATCAGAGCTCGGATTCCCCTCTGGCCTAATCATTGTGAAAACCGCAAAAGGCCAAATTCTGCGCAATGCTTTTTCCAGTTGGTTTGCGCTTGGCGTTAATGTTGTCATCGGTATTTTCCTTTCGCCTTATATCCTTCACCGCCTTGGCGATTCCGCTTTCGGCATCTGGATTCTCATCTTCTCCATAACCGGCTACTACGGACTTTTCGATCTGGGGATCCGATCCTCCGTGGTTCGATTCGTCGCCAAGTTTTCGGCTACGAATGATTCGGAAAATCTGGCCAAGGTTATCAACACCAGTTTTTTCGCCTATAGCAGTATTGGCGTATTGACGATGCTGTTAACGGTGATTGGCACGTTTCACATCGATTCGCTATTCAAGATTCCGCCGGAATTTTACGCAACGGCGCGTTGGATTTTTCTGATTGTGGGCACGTCGGTCTCCATCGGCTTTCCCGCCGGAGTTTTTGGAGGAGTGCTCGAGGGTTTGCAGCGCTTTTACCTGATCAACGCCATGAATGTTGTGGGAGCGTTGGTGCGCGTCGTGGCTGTTGTGTTTATACTTTCGCGCGGCTACGGCCTGCTGATGCTGGCGCTGATCACCACGATCATTCCGCTAATTTCATCTTTGATTGGAGTCGGAATCGCTTTAAATATTCTGCGCGTGCCGATTTCCTGGCGCTATGTGTCACGGGATTCTATTCGGCTTATCGCGCATCACAGCGGGCTCACTTTTATCATGCTGATGTCGTCCCAGCTGCGTTTTCAGAGTGACGAAATCATTCTCGGAACCATGATGTCGACCAACGCCATCACCTTGTTTTCCATTGGCGCTCGCATCGTGGATTACTCGAAAAACGTGGTGCTTTGCATTGCGCAACTCGTCGTGCCCATGTCGAGCCAGTCAGAGGCGCAAGGAGATGCGAATGGTTTGCGGCGAATTCTGATTGCAGGCAACCGCGCTTGCGCTTTTGTCATTCTGCCGATCAGCGTGTCTCTTATTATCCTGGGGAAATCCGTGATCGAAGTCTGGGTGGGCGCGAGATATATTTCGCAAAGTTATCCGGTGCTGGTTGTGCTGATGGTCCCTTTCACGCTGATGCTGGCGCAGGGGGTTTCCCACCGGATGCTGATGGGAATCAGCAAACATGGGACCTTTGCAATTGTCAGTTTTGTGGAAGGCGTTGTGAATGTACTGCTCAGTATTTTATTGATTCGTCCCTACGGTATTTTTGGAGATGCTTTGGGTACCTCGATACCCATGATGTGTACCGTGCTGTTTTTTCTGCCGCAGCACACATGCAAACGATTTGGCATCGGCGTGTTCACGTTTCTTCGCGCGGCTTATACCTTGCCAGTGCTTATCACTTTGCCTATGATCGCAGCGCTGTTGTTGGAACGGCGCTGGTTTGTGCCTCATCGTTACATCGAAGTCGGCTTGCAATTGACAATTGCCTGGGGAATTTATGGAGCATGCTTCTTGTGGATATATAAAAGAAATCGCGCATTTCAGATCGATCAGCATGCGTTACGCGGCGGACTGGCGACATCTGCTTCAGTTTGAAAACGGATTTGAGGTTGCAGAAAAGAGAGAGTTCCATGCCGGCTTCACTAACACGCGATAAAGCGCCTTCAAGGCCGTCTTTGTTGAGCTTTGCGCTCAAGAAAATAAACAACGCGCGTTGCACAACATGGGATTTGGTGCATGGTGTGCAAACTTGCGGCGAAATTCCTCTTACCTCTCTCGACTTCAAAAGCGAAAACAAGAATCCGGGACTCGAATATCAATCGCATCACCCGACGATTCTTCATCAGATGCTTTCGGCCTTGAACATTGAGCATGAGCGTTATGCCTTCATCGATTTTGGTTGCGGCAAGGGACGCGTTCTGTTGGTTGCCGCCGGGTTTCCATTCCGCAAAATTGTGGGCGTGGAGTTTGCGCCGCAGTTGGCAGAAGATGCGCGGCGGAATCTAAAAAACTATCGCGTAAAACGAATGCGGTGTAAGGATTTAAGCGTTCTCACGATGGATGCTACCGAATACGAATTGCCGTCGGAGCCGGGAGTGCTGTTTTTCTACAGTCCGTTCACCGGTGCGGTTATGGAAAAAGTGGTGGCGAATATCGAAGATTCACTGCGGCGTTCCCCCCGCGAGTTATTCGTGTTGTTCACGGGAGTTCCCGCGATGCGCGAGCGGGCTTTTGGTATAAGGCCGCAGTTCAAGCGGTTGACTCGAGAGCGGTATTTTGATGTTTATCAATACGTAGCCGACGAAATCGCAGCGTGAAGATGAATTCAGAGTGTACCGATTTGTTTAAACGATCTACTTTCGCGATAGGTCGAATTGCAGGGCGAAGTTGTTTTCTCCGCCAGCGGGCTCAATTCGCTCATCTGGCCGGACGGTAGTGAGTTCGTAGCCAAGGCGCTGCATGAGCGGCGCCCATGCTGTTTCAATCTTCGACGCTAGCACATCGGGCAATTCCGATTTCCAACCGCCAGAGCTGGCGGCGCGCACGAAAGAAAGATCTTTGCGCGTATCGCGTGTCAGCCGTGACAGTTCACTTTGCGATTTTTCCATTCGCCGCATTTCACTGGGGGAGCTACGCTCAATGGCTTGCGAGATATGTTGCGGGGTGACAGCCAGGTTCAGAAAAGATGCGATCTTCGCCAATTCGCGAGGCGTATCGGAAAGCATGTCTTCATAACGCAACAATAAAAACCTGTGATCCTGCGACCGCGTCACAAGCCAGGTAGCCACATTTTCGCCCCACGATCCGTGAGGGCAGGTTTCTCCGGCAAGGAAGCGGGCGATGAATTTCGCCATCGGATAATCGTCATCGATCCGTTTGCATTTGCGGTGATAGTGATACTGCGACACAGCAACATCGCGCGGATCGCGAACGATATAAATTACCCGCGGATAGCGAGGATCGAAACATTCGTGACTCTTGATAATGCGCGGCCGCGGCATGTTGTGCAGCCGGCGTTTTGTAGTGGCACCCGGGTCCGGAACGAGGTCGTGAATATTTCCAAAATCTGCGCGCTGATCCGGGTATACAAGATTTGCCACCAGAAATCGTGTCCAGGTATTGCCGGACTTCGGAAAAGAAACGAGGAAGACATCGTCGTCAAAAATCACGAGCTCGCGCCCCGGACGGTTCAATCCGAATGTGCGGTATATGGCGGCGGTCAGGCGCGCAGTCATTCAGTGCCTACTTTTTGGGGAATGCCTTCGAGATAATTGCCGCTCTGAAGGTCGCTTTGATTCGGCGCGGCCGAGAGAATATAGCCCAGGTCTTTCATCAAACCGCCCCAATTTGATTCCATTTCCGCCACGCAACTCTCAGGTAGTTCAGTTTTCCATTCGCCCGCTTTGGCGGCTCGAACAAACGATTTATCTTTTCTTGTTTCTTTCGTAGAGGACCACAAATGAGCCTGCTTCTGTTCCAACTCGCGCATGCGTTTCGCGGAGCTTTGTTCAAGGGCAAGCGTCAAACGCTGCGAATCGGATGGAATATTGAGGAATTGAGCGATTCTTGTCAATTCCTGTATACCGTGCGACTGGAGCCGTTCATAGCGCACCAGCAGAAATCCCGGATCGCTTCCGCGGACATAAAGCCAACTGGCAACATTTTCCGCCCAGGTTCCATACTCGTGATCGGTTTTTCCGCGCACAAAATCTGTGACGTACATTTCCAGCGAATGGTTTTCCGCAATGGCCTGACGTTTGATATCGAAATGATAGGCGGATAGAACTACATCGCGGGGATCACGGACAATATAAATAACACGCCGATACCGTGGATCGAAATACTGATGACTCTTGATGATCCGCGGCCGGGGTTTTTGGGCGAGATCCCGTTTCGTGAGCGCTTCCGGGTCGGGAGTCAGCTCGTTGATATTTGCGAAATCGACTTGCTTTTCCGGATATACAAGATTGGCTACTAGAAAACGAGTCCAGGTGTTGCCGGATTTCGGGTAGGAGACGAGGAAAACATCGTCGGGAAGAACATCCAAATCGCGCCCCGGTCGATGAAGCCCGAATGCGCGCTTGGCGCCACTAATGAGGTGCTTGATCATCGCACCCCGCGCGATTTAGAAATTGTCATCATACCATTGTACCCTCGCGAAACCGGCTCCAGACGCCGATTAGCGCGCTACACGACCGCGGCGCAAGCTGCAATCCACGGATCGCAATACTCAGTTTAAACATGCGCAAGTGCCGGTTCGCTTGCGTGAAAAGTTCGAGGGCTTCTTCCGGATGCTCGCGAAGCTGACGCTTTCCTTCTTCCACCAGATATCTGGCCTTAATCTCCGAGGCGCGTTCGCTTACCAATCGCCTCTGATCATCACTCAACGGCAAAGTTTGCGCGGCCTTCTCGAGAATTTTCCAGTATGCATCCGTCATCTTGGAGCGCGATTGCCCAAGAGAATCGGGACGCCCGGTAAAGAGGCGGGCTTGTGCTTTGCGACTATAGGAGATCTTGGCACCGTGAAACGCGGTGCGCAGCCACATGTCGTAGTCGTCGCACCGCGCCAGACTTTCATCGAACAGTCCCGCTTCTACTATCGCTGTTTTGCGCGCCACGACCGTCGAGATTGGAATCTGACAGCGTTCGGCGATTAATGTCTCGAAATTCGCCGGCCCCTCAGACGGACATGTCTCCGTGAATGTTCTTTGATGTCCTGCGTAGCGAATCAGGAAAGCGTCGGAATAAACCAAACCGACGCCCGGGTCTTGCTCGAACTGCTTCATTTGGCTGGCAAGATGATCCGGAAGCCAGGAGTCGTCGCTATCGACGAACGCGAGAAATTCTCCTCGTGCCCGCCGGATGGCAGTATTTCTCGCTCCGGCCGCGCGCTTGTTTTCCTGGCGGATATAAACAATCTTTTCCTGATAGGGCCGTAGCGCTTCTTCCAGTTGAGCGGTATCCGGCGAGCCGTCGTTTACTACGATGACTTCGAAATCGGAAAAAGTTTGGCCGAGAACCGAATCGAGGCAAGTGGCAATCAGCGCAGCCGTGTTATAGGCCGGGATGATTACGCTGACGCTGGGATTCTCTTTCGACATAAACTCTTTTCACGCCCTACGAACTGTGAAATACAGATTCTTTTTCACCTGTAACAGCGTGGTTTACCGCTTCCACTCCCATCATCACCGAATGATCCATGTTGCCGATTTCGTAACGCCATGCGCCGAAGCGGCCACGCGAGTAAATATTCTGGCTCCATAATGCCGGCTGGATTGTGCCAAGCGCTAGATCCCTTTTCAGCGTAGGGATGGGATAGGAATAGGCGACGAAGCGCTGATATTGCGATATAACCCGATCCTTGTCGGATTCTTCGAGAATGTGCGCGCGAATCAGCCCGGCGATTACTTCATTCATCATGCGGTCGGCATCCACGGGCTCTCCGTTGGGAATGGAGGCTTCGCACATTAGCGAACTGTAACGGGTTACGTCTCCGTTAGGTACGTTGTAAGGCGAGTAGTGCGAGAAAAAAGTTGCTCGATAGCAGGGCATGTCGTGGTCGGTGAAATAAACCCAACATTTGCTGGTTTCAATGGGTTTATTCAGACCTAATCCCAGAACGAGCAGATTGTTGTGCTCGAGATATTGAGCCGCATCCAGGAGTTCAGGCTGTGCGGGCTTCGACATCTTTACCAGCAGATCAAGTGGCACGGTGGAAATGAGAATGTCGTAGTTATCGCCGGTGCCGTCTTCGAACGAAACCTTACGTCGAACCGTATCGACTTCGGCCAGTTTCTTTCCCTTATATATCTCGTTGGGAAATCGGCTGGCGATGCGACGGTAAATCTCGCCGGTCCCACCGTGGAGCGGGAATTTAAATTTGCTGTTCGGTCCCCAGCCTACATCGTCGCGCTCATAGATTACATTTTCAAGCAGTCTTTTAAAATCGACCACCGAAACCCGCTCGGCCATCCACGATTTCGACATCTTCTCCAGAGGAGTGGTCCAAACCTTCCGGTTATAAGGGAACATAAATGCTTCAGCGATTCCTTCCCCAAAGGTTGCCAGAATCCAGTCGTGAAAATTGGCCGTATCGCATTTCCCATTCGCCGCAGCCTTGGCGGCTCCGACGAGGCATTTCAATTGAATGTCCTTCGGCAGATAGCGCAGATTATTTTGAAAAGGATACGGCACCCATGATTCGCCATTTACAATCCAGCTTTCACGCACGCATTCATGCACTTCATTGCCCAGCGCCTGATCGATCAAGCGATCGAAATAGGGATAATGCGAGAAGATGACGTGGCCGCCTTCATCCCACAGGAAACCATTGCTATCGACATGAGATGCAGCATGTCCTCCTACATTGTCCGCTTTTTCGTAGAGCGCCCAGTTTTCGTAGCCGAGCTCGTGCAAACGGTAGCCTGCGCCTAACCCCGTGGGACCCGCCCCTATGATCACAATTCTCTGTTGGCTCATGCATGAAGCTCGAATGCGATTATGGGCGCAATGCAAGCCTAAATTTATTTTACGTGCAAGTGGTGAACCGTCAAAACTACGGTTGCAGTTTGGCTTGCGCATTAGGCAGCAGGAGATCCTTCGCTAAGCCTGAAGAACGGCTACGCTCAGGATGACAGAGCTGTATAAAGAGCCAAACTGCACTACCGCCAAACTACGCCTGTAAACTCCAAGCAGCTCTGTTCTTTATATCTTGCGAGGGTTACATCCATGTTAAGAACGTAGAGGCTGGGATGCGCAAGGTAGGAATCGTAGGCAAGAATCAAACCGAAATGGCTTCACAGTCGAGCCAAACGCCGGCGGATGATGCCTGCCATCAATAGAAGACCGGTTCCCACCAACACAAGAGCTTCCGGCTCGGGAACTTCAACCGGATTGGAGCAGTTGTTGGCGAAAATGCAGCCGGAACTGACGGGCAGCGGGGATGTGGACGTACGAAAAACCGCAAACTCCAGCGGCGATTTCGCCGCCACTGCGTAACTCATATTGCCAACCAACTGCTTTGAGAGCGGCTGAAAGTCTTCGCCGTTCATGATCGGCGTCGCATGTAGGATCTGGGTTGGAATCGAAACCAGGAAAACTAATGCTGCTGCGAATAGAACTTTAATTTGCCAGTTGCTAGAAGTTACAAAAACACTTCGGATTCCCTTTGCGAACATTCCCGGTCTCCATGGAACCCGCGCCTCGAAACCCCGCCAAGGTGCGGCTCTTGCCCCATTTACAGGCGGGGTCGGAGAAGTACGATGCGATCCTGGCCGGTTTGGCAGCCTATCGCAATGATTTCTCCGTGATTGTTGATGCCGAGCCCTTGGAGGAGTTCCCACCCAGTTCCGGGATCCAGGAATTCGTTGAGATCGCGAAGCTGATTATCACGGTAAAGAAAGCCGTGAAAATTCTCGTCACCCTCGGTCAGGGACCCGCCGACGACTTCTCCATTGTTGTTGAGATCGCGGGCGATGCTGAACGATCCGCCCAAAGTTCCCAACATACTGCGGGCTCCATCCTGCTGCCGGAAGGCTTCAATGCGACCGGTTTCCGGGTTGAGAGATACGCCTGCGCATTGCGCCACGTCATTCAACGCAAGCACATCGTTCTTATTGTTATCGAACGGCCCGAGGTCGATAACTTCAAACCTCTCGGGGCGGCCAGCAGCTTCTTTACCGTCTTGAGCTGCCTGGACAGGTTGAGATGATTTCATGTGACGTGACTACTCCCTTGCGGCCAGTGATTCTCCTGCAACCAGGTAACGAATGTGCGCGTGCATGGTGTCCATTGCCTCGGCGATATCGCCGGCAGCGCCATCGAAGAGATGTTCACCGGTATTTGCGCGCCAGAGGGAGTAGCGATAAAAGCTATGGCGGGGTTGCGAACTCAGTTTTACGTCTCCGTTAATGTCGTTCTGCTGAATCACCCAAGTCTGCATGATGAACCTCGTCTACTCGGACATCATCGCCAAATCGCGATGAACTGTAATCCCCTAAATGGGGTATTGTGCATGTGCTGTTTTAGGGAGGATTTTTTCGCGAAGACACGAAGGCGGCCAATGGTCGTCGCATCGGCCACCTTACCCTATTACGCTGTTTTGCCCAGGATCGAAGTTGCTTGCGCTTTGATCTTGCGCTTTACAAGCAGACCGAGCCCAACCAATCCCGTGCCCATCAAGCCGAGGGAAGCAGGTTCGGGAGTAACGACGGATGTCGTACCGCTGAACAGGCTGATCGGACCGCCGTTATACTTCGTCTTACTCTCAAAGAAAAGCTGCGCGGTTTCACCTGAAACCGGCAGATAACCTTCATACGTTCCGTTTACGCTGCCAATGAGTTCGTATTGGTAGAACGCTCCGGATTTGCCCAGCGCAATCCATTGGATCGGGCCCGAAAACGTTCCAGTGAACAGAACGCCGCTGAAGCCGTTATAAGCCGTTGTCAGATTGATCGTCAGCGTGCCATCCGCAAATGTGCCACCGTTGGCCAGCGATCCTGAGAGCAGCCCTCCCGTAGTCAGTGAAAGCGTGCCCAAATCACTGCCGAATAAATTATTCCCTCCAAGCACCCCGGTGATCGTAGATGCGTTTGTTCCCGTCATGCTTAAACCCGTGAATGCGCTCCCAATACCGCCAGTGGCCATACCGCCACCGTTGTCAACGCATACCGCTCCTGGAAAACACGTCGAACTCGGAGTGCCTAATGCTGTCGAGTCGGCCTTAGCCGCTAAAGGTGCTAGCGCAAGCAAAGCAAGCGCTAACGCCGGCAGAAATCGATGAACCACATGGCCCCGCACAGAGTTCATACACAGTTCCTCCTGTAGCGTACTTTGCGGGATGCGGTAAATCCTGTAATCCCTCAAACGAGGTATTCGTGAAGGGTGAGTTGCGGCGAGCGGCTACACGAGAGCCGAGAAGATGCGCACCACCAATTCAGTCTGGCGATGAGTGTCGGTCTTCATGAAGATGCGCTTAAGGTGAGTGCGTGCCGTGTGCAGGCTGATGAAAAGTTCGGCAGCCGCTTCTTCGACCGATTTTCCCTGTAACAAATGTATTGCTAAAGCGGCCTCTCCGCGCGTCAGGCCGTAAAGTTTGCAAAGAACCGATGCGTCCACCTGCAAACTGGTGTCTTGATCATAAAGAGTCATGAGAGCCGCGCGATTCTCCGTTGCCGGCCAGCATTCCAGTCCTGGCCCGGGAACAATTCGAACGATAAGAGCGTTATGCGATCGTTTGCGCGGCAACGTCATGGGTGAATCCTTGGGCTCACCCAATTCCGGCGATGTAATCGCGTCCTTCAGCAGTCGCCGCAGCAGTTGTGTGTCGGCGGCGCGATCCGCTACCAATCCCGTTGCACTCAACGACAGCCCATCTTTTTTCTGCAAAATCGCCAGAGCCGAGTGGTTTGCAATATGAAGATGTCCTTCATGCGCCACCAACATTGCCCCGTGCCGGATAAGCTCAAGGCCAAAGCTCAACGCCGACATTACATCTTCGGAAAGCGGCAACCTTTTGCCACTTTGCCTGGTATGCGCTGTAATGCTCTGCGAGACTCCACTGGCCGCGATATCCGTTGAACTGGGGCTCGACGGCTGCCCGGAATTCTCGAAGTGTCCAGCGCTGGAAGCTTCTCTAGTTGGATCTGCCATGTTTTCGGAGCATTCGAACTCTGGTTTGCGCCTCGCAGAATCGCGGGAGCAAGTATTGAGAAAGCGTGTTGCGGCAGGATGACGAAAAAATTAAGCAGAGATGAATTTCGCGGCGAAGAGCTGTAATTCTGTGGAAATTAATTTAAGAGGCACCAGCAAACTGCCCGTCTGGCGGGCGAATTGAACGATCGCGAGGGTGGCGATACTGCAAATTTTTGCGCACTACTGAACTGTGAGATTGGTACTTCCGCTCATCCCGTTCACGGTTGCAGAAATTGCGGACGTGCCGGAGCCAGTGCTGGTAGCCAAACCCGAGGCAGCTACAACCGCCACGGGCGGAAGAGAAGAACTCCAATTCGCGCCCCACAATGTCTGCGTACTGCCGTCGCTGAAATTTCCACTCGCGGTGAATTGTTGCGAATTTCCCACGGCAATACTGGGATTCGCCGGAGAAAGCGTAATCGATGTAAGAGTAGCGCTCGTTACCGTGACTTGCATCGTGCTTGTAACCGTTCCGATCGTGGCCGTGATGGTGGCTGTTCCCGGCGTCAGGCCAGAGACGATCCCGGTTTGGTAGCCAACGGTTGCGACGCTTGGCGCGGAAGACGTCCAGTTTGCGATGGTGGTGAAATCTTGTGTCGAGCCGTCGATATACGTACCGGTGACCGCCAATTGCGTGTAAGTCTGGCCGGCGATTTGTGCGGTCGCGGGAGCGACAGCAAGCGAGATCTGGCTTGGGGAAACCACGGAGAGATTGGCCGTTCCGGGAATCGTATCGAGTTTGGCCGTGATGATCGCCAGGCCTACTCCTTGTCCTGTGACTGCGTTCGAAGAAACAGTGGCCACGGTTTGCGAACTGGACGACCACCCTTCCAATGCGGATACATCCTGCGTGGAACCGTCGCTAAAGCTGCCGGTCGCAGAATAATTGAGCGTGCCGCCCGGCGGTATGAAAGTCGTGGGCGGCATAACGGAAATCGAATTGAGCGTGGCGGAACTTACGTTTAGCGGAGCCGATCCCTGGATCGATCCCATAGTCAAAGGACTGGTTGCGTTTACCGTGGTCGATCCTCCCGATACTGCCGTGGCGGTTCCTCGTACAGTCAAGATCGACGCCACCGAGGTGTCCGTAACAGTCCAGGTGAGCAGCGTCGTAAGATCTTGCGTTGTCGAATCACTGAAAAGCCCTATCGCCGTGTAGTTCAGTTTTGTACTCGGGGCGATCGACCCATTCACGGGAGATACGGTAATCGACTGGAGTTGCGCAGCGGTTACGTTGAGAGTTGACGCGGCATTCAGCGTACCGACCGATGCCGATATATCCGTTGTTCCCACCGCCGTGCTCTTTGCAAGGCCGGGCGTGGAAGGGAAGTTCGCTACTGCGGGATTGGAAGAGGACCAGGCCGCCTGGCTGCTGACATCGCGCGTGCTGCCGTCGTAAAACGTGCCGATTACTGAAAACTGTGTTTGCGTGTGATTCGCGATGGAAGGATTTGACGGCAAAACTGAAATGGAAACCAGATTCGACAAATCCACCGTCAGATTTGTGGTTGCGAGCGCTCCGCCGAAAATGGCCGTGATGGTGTTAACTCCCGGGGCCCGTCCGATGGCCAGTCCGCTATTGCTGGTAATGAAGGGCGGAAATGAAGACCACGAAGTCAGGCTGGTGACGTCTTGCGTAGAGCCGTCATTAAATGTGGCCGTTGCGGTGAATTGTTGCTGATTACCGATTCCGATTGTCGGATTCGCGGGAGTGATTGCGAGAGAAGTAGCGGTTGCCGCGGTGACATTCAACTGTGCACTATTGGAAACGCTTCCTGACGATGCCGTAATGAGCGCCGTGCCGGGCGCAACGCCGGTAGCCAAACCTTGCGTGGGTGAAATGTTGCTGACGGTTGCGAGAGTGGGAAGCAGGCACGACCACTGTGCGGTTGCAGTCAAATCTTTTGTGCTGCCATCGGAATAGTTGCCGGTAGCTGTGAATGCCTGAGTTGTGCCCTGCGCAATCGATGCATTGCTGGGGCTCATCTGGATGGTCAACAGAGTTACAGGTCCGGTTCCAGCGCCGCTGGTTGTAGACGTGGCCGGTTTCGTACTACTGCCGCCGCAACCGGCAAGCATTAAAAAGCCTGTCAATGCAGGCACAAGCAACCACCGGCGCATCGCATCACCTCAGAAACAAAAAGAAGAGGTGAATCATATCGCCGACATGGAGTGCCGTTGGTGAATCTACGGTTAAAAAATAGAGCCGACGCCACACTCCATTGCAGCAAGTCTTTAGCTAGTAGCGATCCTGCAAAGTCCCAACCCTCAAATTCATCTTCTTTTAACCTTGCAGTAACAACAGGGTCATCAAGCGAAGGCTAGACTTACCTGCCCACGGGAAAGACATACTTCTTGCGTGCCTGCGCTTATGCAGGACGGTTTTTTACTCGAATTCATCTTGAGGATATTTGTGAGAACACTAGCAACAGCGTCGCTGGCGTTTTTCTTATTGGTTTTGGCGGGTTGCGGCGGTGGGAAATCCCCGGCCAGCACATCGACGAACGGACCGCTCTCCGGTAATTGGCAGTTCAATCTCCTGCAGGATTATCCACGTCCGACGGCACAGTTCGGAGTCTCCGGTTTTTTGACGCAAAGTACCGAAGGGCTTACCGGCAGCGTGCAGCTGCCAGCGTTCGGCTCCAATCAACGCTGTGGGGGCGTTTCGGTTCTATCGGGAACCATCAGCGGACAGAACGTAGCGATCACCGTGAATGACGGCGGCACGGTTGTCAGCTTCACGGGCACGATTTCCTCGGGAAATAATTCGATGTCGGGCGATTATCAGGCATTGGGCGGCGCGTGCTTTACCCAGGCCACTACCGGCACATGGAATGCTTTTCTGATTCCACCTTTGAACGGGAACTTCACCGGTACACTCGATTCCGAATACATGCAGCTGGTGACTGGGGCAAACTCTCCTGTCCCGATAACGGTGTCCGGTACGATGACGCAAAGCGATAACGCGGGCGCGAGCAATGCTACCCTCACGGGCACGATCAATGCGGTCGGCTATCCCTGTTTTGCGACGGCTACGATGAGCGGGACCATCAGCGGACAAGACGTTTATCTTGCTCTTTTTGGATTCAACGGCGAGCAAATTGGAACTTTGGGTGTGCTGCCTCCGTCGCCGGGCGCGACCCCAGATCCCGCAACGGTGGTTGTAAGCTCCACTGGCGTATCTTTGGTTGGCGGTACTCCCGACAGCGGCAATTTACTTCTCGGCGTACAAACTAATCTTGGATCGACGGGGCCGTGTCCTTCGATTACCGCTTCCGGTGGCCAAAATGTTGTGACTGACACCGCCAGCGTGATTTTAAACTTCTAGCATCCCACCATTGATAATTGGCTAGCAGCAAATAAAGCTATTGGGCGAAAGCTGCGTTCTAGCTGCTTTCATCCACGGTTCCATGTCCAAGAGGGTCGGCATTCAGCTCACGCCTAAGTCCCACGCTTAGTGATAAGAAAATCCCTAGAAGTTATATTTCAACGCGAGCTGGAGAGTGCGCGGACGGTGTGCATCTACCGGGTGCAGGAAGGAGCTACCCGTGAGGCAGTCGGAGCCTCCGGGGAAATATGCGCCTGCGGAGTAATCCGAACCGCCGTAGCAACTGATGGTGTTGCTGCCGGTGTTGCCCAGGTCCGAGTTATAGAGGCGGAATTGGGTGTGATTGAATACATTGAAAGCTTCCGCGCGGAATTCCACTTCACTGCCTTCGCGAACCTGGAAGTGTTTCAGTATCGACATATCGAAATTCAGCCGGCTTGGATTGTTCAGGAAGTTCCGTCCGGCATCTCCGAAGGTAAGTCCGCGAGGGGCGACGAATTCATTGGGGTTCAAAAGAAGCGGTCCGAAGCTGGCGGCGTTCGTTTTCAGCGCTGCTGGGGCCGCGTTCGTGGCCACGTCGGGATAAGAACCAGCGCCAACGCCATTCGCGACGCCTGCGTTATCCAGAACCCCAATACCGCTGCTGCCGGCATTGTTGATCACGCTGAACGGCGTTCCCGATTGGTACGAAGTGATTCCGGAAAGCTGCCAGCCATCGCCCAGCCATCGCATGAGCCGGGAAGGCGGTTCGGTGGATGGCGGCGGAGCATCGTCGTCATCGCCGGTATCGGCGCCAAGCAGGTCTCTTTGCAAGGCCCGGCCGAAATTCGGAAGGCTATACAGATAACTGATATTGAGCAAATGCCGCTGATCGAAGTTGGAGCTGGCCTTATTCGATCGCAGATCGAGCGAGTTGACGAAGGTGGGATCGGTGCGATCGGAGGAGTCGTCGATGGAGTGACTGTACGAATATGCGATACCGGCCGTTAACGGTCCCTTGGTGCGGCGGATCGTAGTTTGAAAACCGTGATACGAAGAGTCGGCTCCATTTTGCAGTGAGAAAATTTCGCCCAATCCCGGATAAGGCCGGAACGCATTGGCCACGGCAATTGGAGTTGACGATTGTCCTTGGCACGCGACCTGCATGTTGATGGATGCCGGACTGGTGGAGCTGACCGTGGCGCCGTTCTGCAATACGAATACCGGGTTGGTGATTGTACCGATTCCCAGATTTTCACAGTCGGATGCCGTGGAACCGGCAACATCCAGCAAGAATGGCTCGTGCAAAGCAAAAGGATTCAATGCCGGAGCGATCGGCTCCAATTGGTTGAGTTGGCGCTCCACTGTAAGGTGCGTGCCTTTGCTGCCCACATACGCGAAAGTAGTTACGAAACTTCGTGGCAGTTCGCGCTGCACGCTTAAGCTCCACTGCTGCGAATAGGAATATACGGTTTGCGTAGGAATTGAGGTGACGTTGAGAGGGAAAGCTCCGGGAAGGGAACTGGTTCCACTCTGCGAGATGTTGCACGCGGTGCCGAAGTTCCCGATGCAGGCATAGCTAGCCGGAAACGGTTGCGTCATGTTGAGGATGTTGGGAGCGCTACCTTCGAGCGATCCGGTATTTGCTTCATCCCCCGTGCCATGCTCAAAGAAAATGCCATAGCCGGCGCGGATTGACGTCTTACCATTCCCTTGCGGGTCCCAGGCGACGCCCACGCGCGGCGCTGGATTGAATACGTGACTCTGAATGCAACCCGCCGGTACATTGTTTACGCCGCACTGCACGATTCCGTTGGTGATCCGCGGATCGAGGCTGCCAAGATTAACTGGAATAGGAGTGTTCTGCGGAATGCTGAACAATTGCCCGCCATATGGATCGACTTTAAGCTGCGCAGCCAGCGCTTCGCTAAACGCCTGCGGCTCCCAGTTGTAAGCCCGCAAATATTTCTCATGATAGTTTCCAAACAGGCTAAAACGAATTCCGAGATTCACGGTTAAACGCGGACTCACTCTCCAATCGTCCTGAACGAACGGCTCCCCGATTTGGTAACGATTGTAGTAGCGAAGCTGTGCGCTATCCTGCGAGTAACTCCTTATCGCATTGGCTCCGCCGAGAAAGTTGGTGTTGCCATCGTTGTAAATCATGTTGGCGAAGGCATTGCCGGTGCTAAGAGCGCCGCCATTCACGTTGCTGAATGTTAATAAGCCTTGCACATCGCCCGAGGCAGCCCCGAGCGCACCGTTGGTTTCGTTTTTCTGCGCCAGTACGTACTGCACTCCGGCCTGCAGCGTATGTTTGCCTATTACTTTGCTCAGGTCGTCACGAAAATTGAAAGTCGGGTTGGTATGTTCCCACGGCATGTAAGAAGGATCGACCGTGAAACCGGCTCCGCCGTATGCCTGGTTGTCTCCAGTGAGCACTACTCCCGGAGCTTTGTCGCCAAAGCCGTTATTGAATAAATAACCCATCGGACAAGTTTGAATCGATCCAGCCGCACCTGTGCAAGTTCCGACTGCCGCGGGATTTCCTAATCCCGCTGGCCGCAGGTAATTGGCTCCGCCGGGGCCATCTACATCGCTCAGGGTTATGTGAGCATTGGTGTAGCTGAAAACCGTATCGTTGAGCAGGGAAGGCGTGATCGTTTGCGTCAATCGCACCACCATGTCGATTCCGGGTCCCACGAATTTGTTCTGTACCGTGGGAAATGTGTTTTTCACCGTGCCCCAGTTCGGCGTGGGTGTGACTGTGTCCCAGGAATCGTGAATGTAACGAAAGGTTCCGTGCAAATGAGAGTTGAAATTGTGATCGATGCGGAACAGCTCTTCGCGCCAGTGCGTGGGTTCGGAGATAACCGCGTCGTAACAAGGCATGATTGGCTGCAACGTGGTGTGATCCACCTGCCCAACCAAACTTGAGTTACAGCCACCGAACGAATTGGGTAGCGGGATGAGATTTGTGTTGAGCAGGGCCAACCCAACCGGATCAAGTCCAGCAGCCGTATTCAAACTATTGCCAAGATTGTTATAAACTACGCTTCCATTTGTGCCGGTTGGGCTGGAAAACATGAGCCGGTAACCCGGAGTATTGGTTCCGTTCGGAATTCCGGGGCAATCCGGGAAAGAGGCGATCGGGAAAATGTAAGTCGTGCCACCATTCGCGTGCAACTTTTTCAGGTCCTCAGGATCGCTCGGATTCGGACAAACGTCGCTAAAATTTCCCTGCCTTTCGGCAAGCGACGGCACGGCCTGATTAAAGTTGGGCTGCAGTTCGCTGGGTGATTTTTCGATACGGACTTCTTCGGAGAAAAACACGAACGTCTTCTGCTTATTCTGGTTGTAGACGCCCGGAATCCAAAGCGGGCCGCCGATGGTTCCACCGAAATCATTTCTGCGATAAAGGGGCGCCTTCGGAGTCTGATCAAAGTAGTTGCGCGCGTTCATCGCCTCGTTGCGGAAAAATTCGTACATATTTCCGTGCCACTGTGCGCCACCGGATTTCGTAGTGACTTCCACTGTGCCGGATGCGGTGCGCCCATATTGCGCGCCGTAGTTTGAGGTTAGAACTTTAACTTCTTGAATTGCATCCAGGCTGGGATAAACCACGAGCGTGCTCTCCGCTCCGCTCAAGCCGGCGTTCAAAACGTCGCTGCCGTCGACTTCAAAGGAGTTGTACTCCACGCGGCCGCCGTTCACGCTGTATTTCACGCTGCCGTTCACGCCGACTTTTGCTTCATCCTGCCCGGTTTGGTTGCTGACGCCGGGAGTGAGGGTGATCAACTGGGTGAAGTTGCGGCCATTCAATCCAAGATTGATTACTTCTTTCTGAGTGATGGTCCCGGAGACTTCGGCATTTTCGGTTTCCACCTCCGCCGCGCCGCCTGCGGTTACGTTGACTTCCGTTTTCTCTCCTCCCGTCTCCAGCATCGCGTCCATCGGAAGTGTGTCACCGGCGGTCAAATTAATTCCGGCAGTTTGAAAGGATTTGAAGTTCGGCGCTGATACCGATAAATCGTAAGTGCCGGGCGGTACGCCGCTGATCGCGTAAATGCCTTGCGCGTTGGCGGTCGTGGTCTGTTTAAATCCGGAGGCGTTCGAAACAACCACTGTGGCGCCGGCAAGAACTGCGCCGCTCTGATCGCTGACGGTCCCGGTGACGGTGGCAGTTTTCCCGTCATGGTTGACTATGGTGGAGGTTACTGCGGGAACCGTAGCGCCAGTTTGTCCCGGTGGCGGTGAGGGCATAGTGGGAGCCACATTGAGCCATACCGCGGACTTATCCTGCGCCTGTGCGGGTTCTGCGGGCGTAGTAGTCGTGGAAGCTTGCGCGGAATTATCAGCAGGGGCGGTTGGTGCGTTGGTATTGGCAGCTTCGGTTGAAACTCCAGGCTCCATCAAAACATCGAGAGGCAATGAGTTTCCTGCCGCGAGCGGAATATTTTCGACTACGAAATTCTTGTATTGCCTGGCTGTTACTGAAATCGTATAAGTTCCGGCAGGTAATCCTTGAATCGAGTATTTCCCTTTGTCGTCGGCGGTTGCGGATTGATTGCCTCCCGATGCATTCTTCACAGAAACAACTGCTCCGCGGAGAGGCTTGCCGGAAGCATCCGTTACCGTGCCGCTGAGAGAAGCAGTGCTGTCCTGCGGCATCGCTTCCGCAATTGCTGCATGGCTCCAGAAATTTCCGGCAGGCGGAGACGAACCCGCGGCTGCGGCGTTTGCAACGAGAATCAAAAGACAGAAAACGATCCTGGGAAATCTCACGATTCCTGTTTTCCTCCGCACTAACTTATTGCTTGAGCTGATTGGGACTTGGGAGCACGCCAATACCAAATTGCCGCCGTTCGCAGCGCTTCCGACTGCGAGAAGAGCGCAAAGCAAGATCTTTACTTAGTTTTTCGACCGGGAATCACGCCCTTGTAAATCGCCTCCAGCGGGCCGCAACGGCTTTTTCCACCATGCGTTGCGCTTTCGGAAATCAAAATTTCAGAAACCGAATTTCAGAAACCAATGGAGTGGAATAGAGTTACACGGGCGTTGTTACGCAGACATGACAGGCTGATGAATTTCAGGTTACAGTCCGGCACACGAAAAAAACGCCGCCATTTTCGATATGTTATTTGCTTAGTCATTTCGTGTTAATTAACTGCCAGTGTTTCCCACAGGTTCCCCGGGAAAATTCTTGCAACATTAATAATTCAGTCATTCACGCGTAACACGCTTCCTCCATAGTTGCTTCCGACTGCGGGAGCGGGGCGCTCTCGCCGGTCATTCCGAAATGCAAACTTACTCTTTGCTGGGCTCCATCTCCTGATGCGCGGAGTATGAAGTCTGCGCATACCGGCATGGACACGGCTCCAATCTCCACGTTTTACAACCCTAAGGTCTTAGGAGAATGAGAACAATGACACGAATCAAATCTCTGCTCGCGGGAGTTGCTGTCTCCGCGATCGTAGCCTTGGCCCCGGCAGCGAATGCACAGAACGTGCACTTCGTCGGCTCCGGTTCTTCGGCGCAATTTACCATGGCGGCCATCGCTGCCGACCAGGCGGCTATCAATGAGAACAGCGCCGTCTATGGCGGCGCAGAAACAGTTCAACACTGGACCTTCAAAAACGGTGCGACCGTCAGCGATAACCGTGATTCGCTGGGCCGCATCCTTCCCGAACTCGGCAATGTCTGGCTGGTATGGCTGCAAAACGGCAGTGGCACCGTGACTGACGTTTGGATTGACATCAGCGTCGACTCTACGGTCGGCGTACGCACTTTCTCCATCCAGGAAAATTTCGGCACCAAAGCGAGCCCTATTCAGGTTAGCGGCGGCCAGATCCAAATCAACCAGGCTGCTGGTACGGCGGGTGGCGCCCTGATTTCTCCCAACAATCTCTGGCCGGACAATAACGCTGACGTTGCACTCAGCGCTGGCGCGCTTGCCGCGATCAACACCAGCGTTTCCGGTGGTGTTCACGTCAACGTTGGCCTCACCGACATCCGCCCTGAAGATGCGTTGTTCGCCACCGTTCGCTCTCTTACGGCGTTGAACACCACCACCTACGCCGGACTCGGCTACACTGGTCCGACGGCCAACATCGGCGCTCCGATCAACACCGCTCAGGGTACCGGCACGGCCGCAACTCCGATCAAGTTCGCGCTTGGCGGAAAGAACGACCCCATCACCGCGCTCCCCGTTCCGGTTTATACCACCATTCCAATCGGCGCCGCGCCTATCGTTTTCATCTACAACAACGGTGGAGCATCCAGCTATCCGATCGATGTCGCCTCCGGCGTCACGCCTGGCGCGCACGTCAGCGGACAAACCTACCCGTTGGCCAACCTGTTCAACGGAACTACGGCTTGCACCAACCTCAATCCGGCTTTCGACGCTTATAGCAACGGAACCCCTGCCTCAGCAAACATCACGGTATTCCTGCGTGAACCGCTTTCCGGCACCATGAACACGACCGAATTCAGCCTGTTCCGTTCCTTCGGTAACACGGATGATTCACAGGAAGTCGGCGTGATCAACCCCACCCGTTCGCCTTACAACCCGCTGGATCTGACCTGCGCTGGCGGTGGTGGTGCGCGTGAGCGCTCCATCGGCACCGGCGAAGTGGTTGGCAAGTTCGGCACCGGCGGCTACGGTGTTCTGAACAACCCCAACTCCATCGGTTATATCTTCTGGGGATTCTCCAACGCAGCCAAGTTCTGGTCGGGCGGGGCGGTAGGCGCAGATTACAACTACCTGACCTTGGATGGTGTGGATCCTCTTGGGCTCCCTGCTTCCCAGACTGGAAACGGCGCGCAGAACCTGCCCAACTGCAACGGTACGACTTGCCCATCCACTCTGTGGTCTGGCGGCATCACGTTCCCCAGCCTGCGCAACGGTACCTACAAGGCGTGGTCGATTTACCGCTGGGTGACCGTGCCTAACAGCGACAATTATGGGCCGGCCGCTGTGGCTCAGCTCGCACAGGACTATGTCGATTCAGACGTGGCTGACTTCGTTCCGTTCGAAGCTTGCCCGTTGTCCGATCCAGCCTGCGCGAGCTCTACTCCGACCGATGGCTTGTCGGTTTACCACTCGCACTTCACCCAGGAAGCTGTTACCGCTAACAATGGCAGCGCCACCCCCGCGAACCTCCTGAACAATGGGAACACTCTCGGTGGCGGTTCTGAAGGCGGCGGCGATGAAGGCGGTCTGATCGAAGGACCGTTCGGCATTTCCGAACCGAACACCTACGGCTACGCGGAATGGTTCAACACCAAGGTCGTGAAGGGCACGAGCACAGTGTCCGAAGTTTCGCACAAGACTGGTCCGGACTTCGTTGCCGGCACCTCGCTGATCGGCTCGACCATCATCCTCAACGGCTCCCCGCAGGTCATTCAGGGCTGCCCGGAAACGGTGAAGGGTGTGACCACGAATAAGTGCATCCCGACGGCTACCATCGTCTACGTTGCCAACCCGAACCCGAGCAGCACCGAGACCATCCCGGTGCCGTTCACGGTTGTCGGGGAATCGCAAACCTTCACGGCCGCAACCGCTCCGGGCGTAACGGCGAAGAAACAGTAACCGCTTTTTCAGATGATCGAAGAGGCTTTGTAATCTCTGAGGCGGACTGGCTCATTCAGCAGTCTGCCTCAGATTTCGATTTTTAGGATTGAGCGCAATTCAAAGCCGGATTGCGATGCGAATGTATAAAAGGAGCCCAATGGAGAAGTTGTATTCGTTGCGCCAATTTTTTCTGAGATTGATGTTGACTGTGCTAGTTGCCTCGGTGGGGAGTGTTTGGGCGCAATCTGTTCCAGCGCCGCAATCAGACAAAACAGATTCTGCGACGCAACCTCCGACGGTGCGCGGAAATATTTCCAGCGCTTCGCTCACGCCGAAGATTGTCGAGCCTTCGACTACGCCTTCCCTCGAAGGCAGTGATTTGAAACCGTTCCCGGTTATTTCTGGCGATGTCGATACCATCGACAACGCGTATACGCACGAAGTAACGCGCGTGCAATGGCGTCCGGGAGATCCGATCGATCTGTATATCGTCAAACCGGCCGGAATTAAAAATCCGCCCGTGATTCTGTATCTCTACAGCTACCCATTCGAAAACGACCGCTTTTTGAATCATGATTTCTGCAAATTTCTGGTGAAGGATGGTTACGCCGCTATTGGCTTTGCATCGGCACTCACCGGACACCGCTATCACGACCGCCCGATGAAGGAGTGGTTCGTAAGCGAACTGGCTGAATCGCTCGCAACTTCCGCGCACGATGTACAGATGATCCTGAATTACCTGAGCACCCGCGGCGATGTGGATATGAATCGTGTGGGAATGTTCGGCGATGGCTCAGGTGCGGCAATCGCGATTCTTGCGGCCGCGGTTGATCCGCGAATCAAGACGCTGGACTTACTCGACCCCTGGGGAGATTGGCCGGCTTGGATTGCCAAGTCGACGCGCATTCCAGAAAAAGAGCGGCCGGATTATTTAAAGCCGGAATGGCTGGCGAATGTCGCGCCGCTCGATCCAATAAAGTGGCTGCCGCAACTCAAGACGCCGAGGATAAGAATACAGCTGATCAAGTCTGTCACCGTCACGCCGCAGGAAGCACAAAAGAAACTGGAAGCGGCCGCTCCGGCGAATGCGCAAATCATTCACTACGACAACTCGCCGGCTTTTCAACAAGCCATTGCAGGTGGCAAGGGATTCGACTGGATTAAGAAACAAATGGCGTTTCGCGTTATCGACGAATACAGCGCGGCTGGGCAGTCGCAGGACAAATCATCGTCAAGCCCGCAGTGAATTTGCAGCAGCAAGGCTTGCGTGGTCAGTGCAACATTTCAGGAGAGGCAATGCAGATTTCGCGACGAAAGTTATCTACAGCAAGAGTAATTTTTATAGGAAAACTCCTCTCGCTTGCGCTTATGACGCTGGCTTGCGCGCTTCTGCAATCCTGCAGCGGAGCGAGCAATCCCAATTACACTTCGACCTCGGTCAATCCGGCTCCCGGAATATCGCTGGTTTCGATCAGCATCACCCCGGCGACTTCGTTAATATCGCTGGCTGAAAGCCGCCAGCTCTTCGCCACGGGCACTTACAGTGATGGTTCCCAAATCGACATTTCTTCGCAGGTCACATGGGGCGTCTCTTCATCGTCGAGCACGATTAACTTTGTCGTCGTGAATCCGGGCGGAGTGGCGACTGGGCGGGCGATTGGCGCATCGGTGGTCACCGCCACGCTTGGACCTGTTGTAGGAGCGCTGCAACTCACGGTCGATACGAACGGTTACACCTCCGGCACAACTGCGATTCTTTCAGTCCCATATAAAACCACTATCGTGGACGCAGCATATCTGCCGCAATCGCAGGCGCTGACGCAGGGGGCTTATGCAGTCCAGGAGGTGAATCTGGATGCCGATCAGTTCTCCGATGTGCTGCCTGTTCCCAACGCACTGTTGGCGTCGATTCCAATGCCGGCGGGTTATGTACCGAATGTCACCGTAGCCAACCAATCGAAATTCCTTGTCGCGGTGATCAGTTATAGTTCGCCGGCGGTTCAAATCATCGATGCCAGCAATATTCCATCCGATGTAGCCAGCAATTTGATCATTGCGACATTTACCGCGCCAGTTTCACAAAGCATAACCTTGAATGGAATCAAGTGCATGATTTGCGCGGCGGCGGTTAATCCGCAGACCGGTAACCTGCTTCTTAGCACGGCGCAGGGTTTCTATACCATGGATATGGTTGCCGGAACATTTACTCCGATTCCTTTCACGCCGACGCCGGCTCCGGCAGCCAATTTTTCTCTGAATACGACCGCGACCAATCCCTACATTCTCAGCGCGATTCCGGGAACCAGCCAGCTCCAGATTCTGAACTTGACTACGAATGCAGTGACCACATTGAATTCCGGACTCACCACCCCCGGTGCGACTGCCATTGATCTGGTCACTGACTACGGCACGATCGTCGATGCGCAAACAAACAGTCAGTCGCTGGTGAATTTAGCGAGCGCTCAAAGCCCGGTTTTCACGCCTATTCCAGATCTTGGTACGTGCGGTACGCCGGTTTTTCTGAACATGGCGGCAATGGCGGTGAGCGCAACCGTTACACCCAGCGACGCCATTCATACGCTGTTCACCAGCCAAACATCGGGGAGTTGCGCGGGTTTCCAAACCTGGCCTTCCTCCACATCTACCGCGCTCAATGCCGCTGACATTACTACTTATTGGTATGGGCCCATGCCCGCGACTCCAGATGGCAAGCCGTTTGTGAATGGCAGCGATCCCAATGCAATCGCGACATTCAACGATGTCTACAAAAACAGCAACTATGGATTATTGGTGGATGCGAATCAGCAATGGATCGCAAGAATCAATCTGGGTTTTCCATTGAGCATCAGCGAAACCCCTGTGAGCCTGCCGTCGGGACTGCCGGTTCCACCGGATTATTTGTGTAGCGGCATCACAGCATGCCCGAATACGGTTGTATTTCTACCCACCCCGAATACCGCCATTACGGTTTCGCTGAATAACATAAACTTTGGCAGCGTCGCCGTCGGCACGCAAACCGCGCCAATCGCTTTGACTTTGGCCAACATCGGCGCGATCGATGTTTTCCCGGTGATTGCCATCCAAGGAACAAATGCCGGGGATTTCTCGTTGATCTCCAGTTGCACCGATACTCTGTTGTCGCACACCAATTGCGGCTTGAATGTGCTCTTTACTCCGTCCGCTACTGGAACTCGTTCGGCGACACTCAGTATTACGACTGGCGGCGAAGGTTCACAAACGGTGGCATTGTCGGGAACAGGAACGTAAGTCGCACAGAGTTTTCGATAGCCAGGTTTTACAGAGAAGGGAAATAAGGCTAGAATTGCGTCCGCTCGATCAAGCGATACCAGTGGAGAAACGACCATGCGTAAATCGTCACTTCTGACCGCAGCCCTGCTCGCTGTTGCACTTCTTCATTTTCCCGCACACGCGCAAGACGCGAAGAAAGACGCCGCCATCAAGCCCGCCGATAGCCCTTCCAAAGTGGTGCTTGACTCCTGGAACGACATTGGCCGCAAGCTCATTGCCATGGCGGAAGATTTCCCGAGGATAAATACGACTTCAAACCAACTTCCGTTCAGCGCAGTTTCGCCGAACAGCTTTTACACGCCGCTGCGGCGAACTATTATTTCACCAACGCGGTTCGCGGCGAAAAGCCTCCGTCTGATGACAATCCAAAGCGCGATAACTTCAAATCAAAAGCGGACGTCGTCGCCTTCGTGAAAAAGTCCTTTGGCGACGGCGCTGCCGCCATTAAGGACAAAGGCGACAAGGGGATGAACGCTCTGGTCGTTGACCCCTTCGCCCACCAGCAAGTTCGCGTCGTCGACTGGGCCTACGGCTTCATCGAGCACAGTGGCGAACACTACGGCCAACTTGTCGTCTACTATCGTTTGTCAGGATTGGTGCCGCCGGAATCGCGCCCGAAAAAATAGAAGAAGAAATAATGTCGAGATGAAACGGGTGCCCATGTCTCGCTTGTTTTGCGAGACATGGGGGATTTCCGAGACACTGGGCCCATGTACCTCTATCCCACTGCATATGGATATCTCACACCCCGCTCTCCAAACATCTTCACCAGCAACGCACCCGAAATAAATCCTCCCACATGTGCCCAGAATGCCACCCCGCCCATGCTTTGCCCCTGCACCGCCAGTGCCGTTGCTGTTCCGCTTAGAAATTGCAGCACAAACCAGTAGCCCAAAATAATAGACGCGGGCACCCACAGCACAAAGACAAAAAACCACGTCAGCACGCGAGCTCTCGGATACAAAATGAAATACGCTCCCAGCACGCCTGCGATCGCGCCGCTGGCGCCTACTGTGGGCGCGGTCGAGTGCAGGCTAATCGCAACCTGCGTGCTCATGGCGATCAAACCGGTCAGCAGATAAAAGACCAGATATTTGAAATGCCCGAGGTAGTCTTCTACGTTATCGCCAAAAATATAGAGAAACCACATATTGCCGATCACATGCATCCACGACCCGTGCAAGAACATCGACGTAAAATACGGAAGTACGACTACTGGCAATGTATATCGATGCGACCCCGCCAGTAACGCCGCCGTGTGATACGGCACCACTCCAAACTGATGAATCAGCAGGTTCAAACTACGCGGATCAAGCGTTGCTTCGAAGAAAAAAATCAGCAGGTTAAAAACAATCAGGAACCACGTTACAAACGGTGTGCTGTATCGAGGTTGATCGTCTTTAATCGGCAGCATGAGTTAATTTAGTAATTGTGAAATTGAGTAATCGTGCAATTGAAAACCATTCGGGGCAGAACTTCGCAGATCTCTCTACTTTGAAATTTACCAAATTACTCAATTACCAAATTACCAAATTCCCCCAATGAACGCCGTCCTCATCATCGACAAACCGTCCGGCCTGACCTCGCATGACGTGGTCAACCGGCTTCGCCGCATTCTCGGTCAGCGTTCGGTTGGACATCTTGGCACGCTTGACCCCATGGCCACCGGCATTTTGCCTCTGGTCCTTGGGAGCTTTACGCGACTCGCCCAGTTTTATACAAGTTCTGAAAAAACCTACGAAGGCGTCATCCGCTTCGGTTTCGCTACTGACACCTACGACGCTGAAGGCGTTCCTACCACGGAGCCCATTCCAGTCGAGCTTTCGCTCGACTCTCTGCAACAACTCTCTGCCGAATTCGTCGGTCTCATCGAACAAACTCCGCCGCCGTTCTCTGCCAAAAAAATTCAAGGCGTTCCTGCTTACAAGCTCGCCCGCAAGCATCAGGAAGTCGAACTCAAACCGGTTGAAGTCGAGATCAAAGAATTTACCATCACCGCGCTCGAAGCCGACCGGGCCACCTTTCGCGCCCGCGTCGCCAGCGGAACTTACATGCGCTCTGTAGCGCATGATATAGGCCAGCGCCTCGGCTGCGGCGCCCATCTTGCCGCTCTTCGCCGCACTTCCGTTGCCGAGTTTGACTTGTGCCATGCACACACGCTCGAAGAAATCGCAGAGTGTGCAAACAATAGGGATTCTTCGACGATCGCTCGCGTGCGCTCGCTGCCGCTCAGAATGAAAGAAGTGGGAAGTACCGACGCAATCGAATCTGGCGCCTTCGATTCTCTCTGCATCCATCCCCGCCAGCTTCTTCCGCAACTCCCCTGCGTTACCGCCGATGAAATCACTGCCGCCCGCATCCGCAATGGCCGACCCATCAACCTTCCTGAACTCTCCCGCGCCCGGCAAGTCAAAGTTTTCGCCGGCCAACGCGATCTCCTTGCGATTGCAACTCGCGTGGCCGGAACGTTGTTCCATCCAAAAATTGTTTTCGTTGCGGATGAAGCTAAGGCCGGTGCCGCATATCAACTTCAACAAAGCAGCGAAAAATCATAACCAAAATTGCAGAACGAGACGATTGGAATCTCTAACGTTCGATACGCTTCAAACTTTCCTGAGCACGAGTGAAGTTGTGAGCCATGGCGAGCGCGGTTTTGTATTCTTCCACTGCGCCATCACGGTCGCCTTGTTTCTCCAGCAGTTCGCCGAGAAGATTGTGAGCCTTGAAAGCCGGCCATTCTTCGACCGTGGACGATGAAAGATAGCGATGTACCAGGCGAACGGCCGTTGGGTAATCGCGGCCGGTCCGCAGCAGAAGTCCAGCGGCATCCATGAGAGCGCCCGGTCGATCCAGTGGACCGGACTCGGCGGAATGGATCGCTTGGTCCATGTCGTCAAGACGGTTCGCATGTTTATAAAAGCCGGCCAGGTTCACCCAGGCGCGGGCGCCGCCATGACTAGCCTCAATCGCGGCTCGATATTCCCGCTCGGCCGCCGCAGTGTCTTTATGCTTTTCAGCCATCCTGGCTTGAGCCCAATGTGCCATGGCCGGATTCAGTTGCATCAGCAGATCGGCTTGCGCGCGGGCTTTATCTTCACCGCCGCCTACAATGCCAGGTGCTTCCAAATAGAATTCGGCGAGATCGGTGTGGGCTTCCCAATTGTTGGGGGAAAATTCGACGGCCCTCTCGAACTCCGTATGGACCTTTTTGGCTAAACCTGTAGCTTTGAGAAAGTTGACTCGGTCTGCCTTCTCGCCGTAGATTCGGCCGAGCCAAAGATGGTAGAGGCCATTCTCGGGAGCCAGAGAAACTGCTTTTTCGCAGGCGGGGATTCCGGCATCCCAGGCATCGAGTTCGAAGTCAGCGCGGCAAAGCAGATTGTAAGCTTCCGCCGTAGGAGTAATCTGAATTTGCCGTTGCAGGGTCTGCATCGCCTGATCCACGCGCCCAGCCGCCAAAAGGTTTTGCGGGGTGTCCGCTTGCGCCGCGAGAGGAAATGGAATCAAGCAAAGGCATGCGAGGAAAAGACGTGCCGGTTGCGTAATATTTTTACTGGGAAGAAACCGCTTCATGTATTACGGAACCACCTTGACACGAGCGCCATCGAGCAACGGCTTGGCGTCGGTCGAAGATAAGGCCACTTGCGCATGCTCGGGAAGTCCGCTGGCAATTTCAACGCGCGTCAGATTTTGCAAAGAGACTTCGACATCGCGCCGCACCAGCTTTCCGTCCTCAACCCGATACACGTAAGGCTTGCTGTCGTCATTCCGCAATGCTTCGCGAGATAGCGTGAGCACGCCGCTATGTTCTGCTGCAACAATGGTCACGCTCACATTCACATTGGGCAGAAGATGCAGATCGTGATTATCGACAGAACATGTGACCTCTCCAACATTGCGAGCGCCACGCAGTTTTACTGTAGACGGAATAGTGCTTACGGTGCCGTTCCAGATACGCTCGGGCAAGGCATCCCATGTGACTTCGATTTTTTGTCCGGCGGCAAGCCGGCCGATATCGGGCTCGTCAATGAAGCTTCGCACCAGCATCTGCGAGAGATCGCCCACCTGCAAGAGGAGATCGCCGGTCTGCACGTAGGCGCCTTGCTTTACGGGAAGCGTATAAACGATGCCGTCAAAAGGCGCGCGGATACTGGATTTGCCAAGCGCATCTTCAGCTGCTTCATAAGCCGCCTGCGCTTCCGCACCCTGCGCATGCACCTTTGCCACTTCGGGCTGCGAGTAGCGATCTTTCTTTTTCTGCTCCAGTAGAGTCGTATCGGCCTGGGCGCGTTGCAGCGATTCTTCCGCCTGGCGAACCTCGCCCTCTGAGGCTGCTCCTTGCTGTTGAAGACGCCGCATAGCGTCAAGATTGCGCTGCGCGGCATCGCGCGCACTGCGGGCTTTGATCAATTGAGCGTCAAGCGTAAGCATTTCCTCTTGCGTGCCGCCAGTGCTGAGATCGGATTGTTCGGCCTGCGCCGCTTTTATCTGAGCCTGGGCGCGCGCCGCCTGACTCCGAAGATCGGCATCATCGAGCTGCAACAGTAGCTGGCCTTTGCGCACATGGTCGCCTTCCTTCACAAAAAGATGCTTTACCGTAGTGGCGATGGGCGCATGGGCCTCGAAGTTCTGAATCGGTTCGACCTTCCCATTGGTAGAGATGAGGCTGCGAATGGAGCCGCGTTCTACGGTGGTCGTACGAATCTTCGTCGGAGACTGGCGGGTAAAAAGCGGCACTACCGCCAACGCGGCGACGATTGCACCCAGCGTAAGCCAGGTACGGCCCTTGCGCGAAGCTGGGTGTCCATTCGAATTGTTGTTTGTGGGCAACCGGTTTATCTTTCAGGCTGCGGCGGGGATCATTGCAAGCATTAATTTACCACCGCCGCAGGCGCAAATAAGGCGCACATTCCCCAGCCGTTAGCAATTTAGATGCCCTCAACTATCGCCGGATGCCCGAAATTAGCGGCACGCCAGTCTGAGATGGAAGCTGGCCCGGTAGATCGGCGATACAAGCGGCTACAATAGCTCTATGCCAAATCAGCGACGTTACACTCCCCAGCACGCCGCCGCCGGGCTGGACGCCAAGTTTCCGGAAATTGAAACCTGGCCCAATCAATTTCCGGGATACGAAATCGTCATCGATGATCCCGAGTTTACGTCGGTGTGTCCAAAAACTAGCCTGCCCGATTTTGGCGTGATTACGCTACGTTATCAGCCGGATAAGGTCTGCCTGGAACTGAAATCGTACAAAGAATATCTGCACACCTATCGCAATCTCGGGATTTTTCAGGAAAACGTTGTGAACCGCGTCTTGGAAGATGTTGTGAAATGGGCGAAGCCGGTCTGGGCGGAAGTGAAAGGCGACTTTCGGCCGCGAGGTGGAATCTCTACGACTGTGATTGCCAGATGGCCGCGAGGGGGAAAGACGAAGCGGTTGTAACTAATTCTCAACGCCATCGTGCTATATTCTCTCGACCGTGACCTCGGCAAAACTCTATCCCTGGACGGCGCTGATTCTTCTGACCGCGCTGAACCTGCTCAACTATGTTGACCGGTCTGTGCTGTTCGCCGTGCAGCCGCTGGTGCAGAGCGAATTCCATCTGAGCAATACGCAGGTCGGCTACCTCACCAGCGCATTTCTGCTCTTTTACATGGTCGCGGCCCCATTTGTAGGCCCGTTGGCGGACCGCTATTCGCGAAAGCGGATTATTGTTGGCGGTGCAATTTTCTGGAGCGGCCTCACGCTGCTTACCGCGGTCACGCACACTTACGCAGAGCTTCTGGTGCGGCATACTCTGGTTGGAATCGGCGAAGCAACGTTTGTGACCATCGCTCCCACATTTGTTGCCGATTTATTCCCTGAAAATAAGCGCGGACGAATTTTAGGTGTCTTTTATCTGGCGATTCCGGTGGGCACGGCGGCGGGATATCTACTCGGGGGAAATCTCAGTCCGCATTATGGTTGGCGGTTTCCTTTTTACATCGCGGCGGCTCCCGGATTTTTACTCGCATTAGCAGTATTGTTCCTGCGAGAACCACAGCGCGGCCAATTCGATACCGAGCAAGAAACGCCTGAACGAGGCACGATCCTGGGCTTGGCGCGCAACCCAGCGTTCTGGACTTCAACCTTAGGCATGGCAATGATGACGTTTGCCTTGGGCGGTATACAAGTCTGGATGCCGACATTCTTATCGCGCGCCCGCGGTTATTCGCTGGAGTCGGCAAACTTCATGTTCGGAATCATAATCGTGGTCGATGGTATTTTGGCGTCACTGGCAGGAGGCTGGTTGGGCGATTATCTGCTGCCGCGAATGAAGGGATCTTATTATTTCGTCTCTGCCTTGAGTATGGCGCTCGGCGTGCCTTTTATGATCGCGGCGTTGTTTATGCGCGGACCGGTCATGCTGCCGGCAATCGCAATTTCTGCATTTTTTCTGCTGCTGAACACTTCGCCGTTGAATGCGGCTGTGATTAATTCGGTTGGCGCGCACATTCGTGCCACGGCACTTGCCGTCAACATCTTCATCTTTCACCTGCTTGGCGATGTTCCTTCGCCGACGCTCATGGGCTACGTTGCCGACAAGCGAACGCTGCAAGCCGCATTCATCCTGCCGGTAATTGCCATGGTCGCTTCCTCTGCCATACTGTTCTATGGAATGAAATTCGCGCCGGTTGTGCAATTCGATGGCGCTCGGGCAGGGAAGACTTAGAGCAGGATGCATTACTTTCATTGGATTGCCGGCACAATTCTCGCGCTGGCCTGGTTTTCCCGCATTGTGGATGCCGCCATCGGCATGCCCAGCGTCGCCGATATTTCGCAGCCGGAGTGGAACCGCAATCCCGCTGCACCTTCCGGAAGCCCGCGAGTTTCTATCATCGTCCCAGCGCGCAACGAAGAAAAAGATATTGCGCAAGCTTTGACTCAATTGCTGGCTCTCGACTACGACAATTACGAAGTGATCGCCGTCAATGATCGATCGACGGATCGCACCGGCGAGATCATGGAAGAAGTTCAGAAAAGTTCCTACTCGAAGTTGAAAGTAATTCACCATCAGGATTTGCCCGCAGGATGGTTGGGCAAAACGCACGCCATGTGGACGGCCACCAACGCCGCAACCGGCGACTGGCTTCTGTTTACCGATGCCGACGTACTATTCAAGCCTGACTCGGTCCGGCGAGCCGTAACGTACGCGGAAGCTGAACAGGCGGACCACGTCGTCCTGTTTCCGCAAATGATCATGAAGCAACCGGGCGAATACATGATGATCGCTTTCTTTCAGACCATGTTCGTCTTCGGGCATCGTCCGTGGAAAGTGGCCGATCCGAAGACCAAGGATCACATAGGAGTGGGCGCGTTCAATCTGGTTCGTAGAAGCGTGTATGAGTCTGTCGGAACCTACGAAGCGTTGCGCATGGAAGTTTTGGACGATATGAAGCTGGGGAAAGTAGTTAAGAATGCGGGCTTCGCGCAGCGCAACGTGTTCGGCGGCGATTTGATTTCGATCCGCTGGGCGAACGGCGCCATGGGTGTAGTGAACAATCTGACCAAGAATTTTTTTGCCGTGCTGTCGTTCAAGTGGCGGCTTACGTTAATCTCGGCGTTCGGATTGGCATTTCTAAATCTCATGCCGTTTCTGGGTGTGTGGTTTGCTCACGGATGGGCCCGCCTGCCGTACGGTATTGCGCTGGCATCGATGTTCTCGATTTATCTGGGCATGTCGTGGAGATCCGGGGTTCCCGCATATTATTTCCTGCTGCATCCGGTGAGCACCGTACTCTTCGTATACACGTTGCTGCGCTCCATGTTCCACACTCTGTGGAATGATGGGGTTGTCTGGCGCGGGACCAGATATCCGCTGGAGGAGTTGAGAAAAGGGATGGTATGAAACGTTCACTGCGGCGGCTCTCCACCCACATCCGCCTCATTGCCATAAGTTGCCGTGGGTGAAACTGTGGCCGTAGTCTTCGCGGGCTTTTTTGTGGGACGCATTCTTCCCGCGCTGTAATGCCCTTGTTTTTCCACATCGTAATTCTTTGGCAGTGGCGGGATCAGGGTCGAGCCGGCGGTCAATTGGCTCACGCGGTTCAGAACGATCTCGGCGCGTCCTTTATATAGTTTGACTGGGCCATGAATCTCGATCATCTGGCCTGCCAGCCGCCGCACGTCGCCCACGTCTTTTAAGTCGGAAGGGAATACCACCACAGAGAACGGGCAAGCCAGTTGATCTTCACAGAAATCGATGAAGTGCACGCCCTTCGCGCCGGCTTTCACGCGCAGAACTTTACCGGTAATGCATTTGGTCTCGCCGACGTGCTGGCTGGCCTGGCTGATGGGGAGACAGTCGGATGCGGCGGCAGCCATTGGGGACAGCAAGGCGGCGATCAGCGCGAAATTGTTTACCCTGTACATTGCCTACCCCTACTCCCCTCGCCCTTTTGGAATCATCGCGTTGGCAAGTTTTTCTCCGCAAAGTCCGTGATCTAAACGACTTAGGGTCAAAATCCGTCGAACAAGGGAGTTTGGGCCGACTTTTATACTGCAGCTTCTTTTTTTTTGCCCAATTTATTGCCTTTGCTCAGGCAATGATGGAATGAATTATGAGGTTGGCGCGAGTGTGGATGTCACAGGAGGCTGTGCATATTTTTTACGCTGGGGGGCGGACAAGGGGCCCACCCGCGAGTACATTTGCGACTTAGGCTAGTCGTCCGCCCTCGAGGACTTGCCAGACTGTCGCTTCACCGAAGAGAATGCCTACGGTTCACGACCCAAGGCGGGAATATAAGCCGGCGGAGGGAAGCAAAGATGGTGAAAGACATCCTTGAGATGGCTGCGCTCTGGAGCAGCTAGCGGTCTGATCACAGCGGTGAACCGCTGCGCCACCCCAAAGCGAAATCAGAAGGAATTTTCGGCAAGTCCGCACCTATAGGTGTTCATGGGCGGCACGGCTGAACGCCACGCTCTACCCAAACTCACTCTCGCGATGCGCGTGATGGTGCGGCACCCACGGCCCGAAGCCACTAATGATTTTGGGGGCTTGCACGGCGCGGCTTGAGGCCGCGCCCTAAGCGACAAGCTTACTTAAAGCCCTTGACTGCCGCGGCTTCGTCGTCTTTTACGTCGAAGACGGTGTAGAGCTTGGTGATTTGCAGCAGATCGTGAACTTTTTTGGTGAGGTTGAGCAGCTTAAGTTCTCCGCCCTGGTTTTTGGTGGTGGTAAAGGCACTGACCAGCTCGCCGATGCCGGAGCTGTCGATATAGTTGACCTCGCCGAGGTTCAAGATAATCTTCTTGTTGCCTTTGGCGAGCAGATCACGAACGGTGTCGCGCAAGGTCACGCTGCCCTCGCCCAAAGTGATACGTCCGCTGCAGTCCACAATGGTGACTCCGTCCACCTGCCGAATGCTAAGTTTCATGCTCACTGAGACCCCTCCTGATGGCCCACGGGTTTGCCGTGGACGTGCTTGATCAATTTCACTTCTGTACCCGTTTGGGACGGACGAATTTCCACCACGTCCATAAAAGAACGCATCAAAAAAATGCCGCGGCCCGAAGTCTTGAGCAGATTCTCCGGCGCAAGAGGATTCGGAATTCCGTTCAAGTCAATCCCTCTGCCTTGATCGCGAATGGTGATGACCAGATCTTCAGGCGTTCGCTGAAAAGCCAGAATCACTTTTTTGTCGGGAGCGTAATTGTTGCCGTGCAACACGGCGTTCACCGCGCCCTCGCGCACGGCCATGGAAATCTGCATGATTTCGTCGTCCTTAAAGCCCAATTCGGTGGCAATGCGGCTAGCTTTTTCTTCCGCACTGTCCACAGTTTCCAAAGTGGAATCGAGCGTATAGGAAACCTGTTGCTCCATGGCGATGATGACGTCTTAAACCCGCACCTGTCCCTCGAAGTAGCCCGTTAGGGCTTGCCGCAAGCCGCAAACGGCAGATGGGGTAGTTTGCCTGTGGAAGCGGGGAATTGTCAACGAGCGCTTGAATTTTTCTTTCATCAAGACAGGGAATTCTGACTTAATCTTCCGGAGCATTGTGCAGTCTTGTAAGTTGTACGCTATGGGTGCGGGAATTACTCCCTAAAAACAAGGGCGAGCGCATCCACGCCCGCCCATTTTCTGCGAAATCTCTATTTGGCCTAGTGATGGTCTCCGTGCGTGTGCCGCCATGTCCAGTATTCTTTCTGTTCCTCTGGAGGCAGCTTGCGAAAATCCCGGTGTTCGTCGCGGTGATTTTCGCGAGACCAGGTTTGGTAGTAGACGACTTCATCGTTGTTCCAGACGTGATAGTCGCTGTAGTAAGGGTCATAGACCCGGTAATAGTGATGCCCGCAAGCTGTGCCAGCGACCGCGGCCGTCATCGCGGCGGCCAGTAACCACGAGCTTAGAAATCGTGACCGTTTGTGCATCAGTGAATGTTCCTCCAGTTTTGACTTTCTCACAACTCCACACCTGTCATCTTTAACTGCACCGCCCATCAGGCTGTGATTTCGGTGCCTCAACTTCCCGCAAGGTTGCCTTAACGGATTCAGAACGCAAACAAGCTCGACTGTGGTTTAGAATGAAATTACACTAAATTTCTTATACGCAGTCGAATTGAAGGAGTACACAAATGTATCCCGAAATCATGGTAATCCCAATGCGTGAAGAGCTGACCCGCCTGGGAATTGAAGAGCTTCGCACAGCCGAACAAGTGGATCATGCGCTTAAGCCTCAACCCGGCACGGCGCTCGTGGTGGTGAACTCCATCTGCGGATGCGCCGCCGGCCGGATGCGCCCTGCGGTCCGTATGGCGCTGCAAAATGCCGCGCATCCCGACAAAGCTTTTACCGTCTTCGCCGGACAAGATACCGAAGCCACCGAGCGCGCCCGCAGCTACTTCACGGGGCAACCGCCGTCTTCTCCGTCAATCGCCATTCTGCGCGATGGACAACTGGTCTACATGATGCCGCGGCGCGACATCGAGTCTCGTGAAGCAGGAGCCATTGCGGCCGAGCTTAAAACGGCACTCGATAAGTTTTGCGGCAAACCGGTGTCGGCTTTGTAATTTCTTTGCTACCGCTTATTTTGAGACTGTCGGCTTACTTACCATGAACGCCTTTACCGCGATCCCATTGGGCTGCATGCCTACGGGGATCATGGTCAGCAGCGAGTATTCCGTTGGCTCGAGTTTTCGCGGATTGCGTTTCTGAATTACGGTTACGTCGCCTGACTGCGTATCCAGCACCAGCAGATATTGTTGATCCTGCGATAGCGCGAGGCCATCGGGACGGCTTCCTACTTGCATGGTTGCGATCCTTTTGCCGAGATCGATGTCATAGACCGCAACACTATCCGATCCAAAATTGCTTACGTAGAGTCTTGAATTATCCAGCGTCACAATACCGTGCGCGGGATGCTGCCCCACCAGCGCGCTGCTGCCGACTTCATCGCTGCCGGTTTCGATGATCGAAATGCTGTCCGCATCGAAATCGGAAACCATCAATTCGCCGCCATCGGGTTTTAACGCCAGATTCACCGGGGTTCGTCCCACATCGAGCAAGGCCAGCACCTGATCCTTTGTGCTTCCATCCCCGCTTGCCAGCGCGATGGACGCCACCTGCGACGAGGCGGAACATGCTACAAAAGCTTTGCGAGAATCCGGCAAAATCGCAATGTCTTCCGGCTGCTGGCATACCGGCACGGTCGCGCGTACGCGAAGCGACCTGGTATCGATAAGCGAAACGGTATTATCCCCCCGGTTCGATACCACTACAGTGAATCCGTCGGGAGAAACTCGCGCCAGCCCCGGCGCGGAGCCTACGCGCACATTCCCGATCACGATGCGCTTCTCGAGATCGATTACCGAAACATTCGCCGAGCCCGAATTCGCTACGTAAGCGCGCTTGCCATCCTCGGAAACGTCAATAAAATACGGCTTGCCATGGACGCCGATTGTGGCTACAACCGCGTTTTTCTCCGCATCGATGATGCTGACGTTGTTCGATCCCGAGTTCACTACATAAATTTCGTTTTTCTTGCTGTTCGCGGCAATTCCGGTGGGTGAAACACCCACGGGAATCGTCTTTGCCAGTTCGAACGTGCGTACATCGATCACGCTGACGGTATTGCTTTTGCCGTTGCTTACATAGGCATATTCGCGATAGGCCGGACCGTAGTCGGGTAACGCTTGCGGGCGAAAATACCACCATCCCGCTGCACCCAGCAGGGGAAGCAAAGCAGCAATGAAGAGGAGTTTACGCAAGTGAGGTGGTCCAGGAAAAATTAAGACTTCAAGATTAGCAGAGAGGCATTCTATATTAGCGGGCTAGTTTACATGGATGCGAGCCAAACGCGCGGTTATTGCGTCGCAAAAAACGCGACGCAACGCGCAGCTCGCCCAGATCCCTCGCTGCGCAAAAGACGCTTGCTGGGGATGCAAACAAACTGACCCCACAACTTATTTTCAAAACAGCTTTAACGCGAAACCGCTTCCTGCGGCACGGCGGGCCTGGTCAACAACGGGCCCGGCACCGATTGTACCTGCGACGCCTGCCCCAATTCCCCGGTCAGCGCAGCCAGTTTGTCGTCAGGAACGCGAATGTCTCCGCTCATCATCAGCATCAACCTGCCGGAACCGGCTTCCGAAAACTGCGCGGAACGCAATGTTGCATAACTTCTTGCGCCCGTGGGAAGAGAGGTTTTGAACTCTCCACCCTGGCGGATGATGGCGAGAATAGTGTCCGCCGTTTTATCGCGCATTTGTTCGCCCAAAGATCCCGTGCGCAATAGCTCGCCCACCAGACCTCCAGCGTCTACATGAGTAATCTGCGCTGTTATATGCAGCATGCCGTCGGCCGCGACCGCGGGCATCAACTTCAACGTGATCGTGCCGTTGCCTTCCACAATTTCATTAGAGCTCTGCCGTCCGAACATGGTCGTGCATGTCCAGCGTTCAAAGTGTACTTGCTCTACCACCTGCGCGGCCTGCGCTTGGGGACTAAGATCCGCAGTGAGGATCGAGACCCATTCTCCGCAATTGTCGTTCTTGTTAAGCTGTGCGCGCAGCACATCGGCAATCGCGACCTGGAGATCGGAAACATCCTCAGTCAACTGCACCGCGAAAGCATTCTCTCCGCCTGCCGCCGCGCCCTTCATGACCGTACCGGATGTCGTAATCGCCATCGTGGCACTGGCGAAGTTCACTGAATTTTTCACAGGAGTGAGATTGAAAGTGAAATCCTGCACGCCGTTTCCGGTATCGATGCTCATCTCCTGGCCGAGGTCGACTTGTGCGCGCTGAAAATCGGCAAGCGCGTGATCGAGGTTCTGCGCTGAACCCGCCATCACGGAACTTGCGGCATTCGCCTCGACAGCCTGATCGACCGCTTTGGACTGTTGTCCGAGTTCTGAATCGGTCTTGCCCAGCCTTTTGATGATTTCTTTCAGTAAGGATTTCTGCTGGCTGGAGAATCCTTCCTGAAATTTTTTATTCAGCGTCCGCGCTATTTCCAAAGCGTCGGCCAGCGTTTTGTCGCGGCTGGCCAGCGCCGGTTTATCATTTTCTTTTCCGGCCTGCTCTTCCAAGGCCTTTAATTCCACGCTGGCTGCGACCGTGCTTTTTAACATGACCCGGTATGCGGCTGCCTGCTCGCTGCTCGCCTGCGCCGCCAGCACGTCGTGAAAACTCTTGAGGTCGTCTTTTTGATCGACACCGCTCGCGTGGTTCCCTCCGCTCAATCCGCCACCACCGGCCGCCGCACCGCCGATGTGTCCACCCCCGCCGTGCTGGGCCAAGGCTCCACTCGGAAAAGCGAGCAGCGCAACGCCCAGAGCAATCCTATGCAAGCGAAAATGGCGGACTCTACTGCGAAACATGAACTGTATCTCCCGGAAAGAAGCAGTTATTTTGACACGACCTTAGGATACCGCAACGGCTGCCATTCAACGTGCTGAAACGCCAGCCGCTAAATGCATAGATTGTCTCACTTGGAGGAAAAAGGCCATGATCTTTACAGTTCTTTGCAATAAAAGTTTAAAGATCGCGAGGAAGGATCGAAGGTTTTGCTCCGGATGGCGAACGCGAAATATGGCTAGCTGCCGGCTTTCAGTTCGGTAAGGACCTGCTTGGCGATTTCTTTCAGCGTTTCGAAGACGCCTGTGCCCTGGAAGGCTACGGCTTCGACCACAGCTTCATTTTTCTTGCGGAGTTCTTTGTTCAACGCTTCCGGCGAAAGGATATTGGGCAGATCGCGCTTGTTTAGCTGTAAAACGTAGGGAATTTTATTGAAGTCGTAGCCGTGCTCTTTCAGGTTCGACATCAGGTTATCGAGGGCTTCCACGTTGGCGTCCATGCGCTGTTCCTGAGAATCGGCGACGAATACGATGCCGTCGACGCCGCGCAGAATGAGCTTACGGCTGGCGTCGTAGAAAACCTGTCCGGGAACGGTATAAAGATGGATGCGGGTCTTGAAGCCGCGCACACTGCCGAGGTCCAAAGGAAGAAAGTCGAAGAACAGGGTACGTTCGGTTTCGGTGGCGAGCGAGATCATCTTGCCCTTCTGCTGTTCCGCGGTCTTCTGATAGATCACCTGCAGGTTCGTGGTTTTGCCGCCCAACCCGGCGCCGTAGTACACGATTTTGCAGTTGATCTCGCGGGCTGCGAAGTTGATGAAACTCAAGGCTTTCCTCAAATAGCACGGCGGCACACCTCACCGCGCACCAAAATATCCCTATTGGGGGCTTCGGGCTTTTATATCACACGCGCCGAGGGCAAGCAGGTTACCTAGGTGACTCCCGGCCCTAAAGTGCGGCAAACCTTAATGTTTACCGCAATATTTACCGGGCTATGGCCGGGTAATATCCATCCTTGGCATAAATTTTTAGCCCGGGACGGTCCACGAGCACCTCGATGCTGTGGTAAGGAGCCGATGTGGGCGTTTTAGGCTTGATTGGCGAGTAGCCGAGTGTGTATTGATTGCGGGCCTCACTCATGGCTTGGCCATAGATATCTTCGATTGCGTTGCGCGTCAGTTCCTTATAAATCGGCGCTCCGCCGGTGGCGGAGACGTATTTGGGCAGAATATCGCCGTAGCCTTCCTTGGGCAGGTGCAGCCGTTCGATTTTTCCGTAAACCGGCAGCGCGGCACTGTCGACCGCGATCGCTCTCACCTGAATCTCGTTGGAGAGCAACATCTTCAGCACGTCGCGGTAGCTGGCTTCGCTGCCGTACTCTCGGCCATCGCTGATGACAAAGATAATTTTGCGGCGGGCGCGGTTGCGTTTGCGCAGGTCGAGCGCGGCGCGCAGGATGGCATCGTTCAGAACGTGCGACTCTTTCGGCGGGGTATAGACGGGCTGTGTGGGGCTGCCCACAGGCATGCCGTTGATGATCGGGCCATTCGGGGCCAGCGGTCCGCTCATCACCGGAACACCGTTGTTATGGCCGCGTTCCGTCTTCATCTGGTTCAACAGAGCGGTGAGCTTCTGGTTCGCGCCCATAAAATCGCTCACCTGGGTGACCGTGCTGCTGTAGGTATAGACCGAAACCTCGTCATAAGGAGCAAAGGCTCCGACCAGCGCGGAAAAGGTGCGATTTACTTTTTGCACGTCCACATCGGGCATGCCGAGATCCAGCACGATCGCAACCGAAAGGGCAAATGGATCGGCGCTGAAATAACTTAGCTTCTGCACCACGCCGTTTTCTTTGACTACGAAATCTGTGGGCAGAAGACCATCGACCATGCGGCCGTCGCGGTCTTTTACGGTCACCGGGAGCTGCACGAAATTGGTGTGGACGACCAGCGTATAAATATCTTCCTGCGAGTCCGTTTTTTTCGTGGTTCCGGGGGGCAAGGTTCTTACCGGCGGCATGGGCGGTGGAGGGGCAGTGTCGTCGCTTGAGGGCGGAGTCGCATCGGCGGGAAATGAGTTGGAATTCGGCTGGTTGGTCCAGGGATTAAGATTTGGGGCCGCCTTTTTCTCCTCCGGTTTGGGCGCTGGCTGAGGCGGCTCGGGCGGAGGAGCGGCTGAGGGCTGGACGCTGGGAGCGTCCGGAATATCTTGTGATTGAGCAGGGGATTGAGTGGTCTGGTTTTGCGCAGGGGTACTTGGTTGCGTCTGGCTTGTACCATTTTGCGCGAAAATACTGGGAGTGCTAACGCTTAAGTAGCCGAAAAGGCACGCGACAGCAATAACGGCGGTCAGCCATCCGACCAAAGTAAAGCTGTGGTTATGACGTGCGGTTTTGTTGCTCAAGCCCACCTTCTGTTCCTTCTCCAAAACCGTCATCTAAGACTCCCGTCCAGCCTTTCGGCAACTGGCTATCCCGCACTCGCGCAACCCATTTTATCGGACAGAAAAATAAACTGCCCCATCCTTAGCTTGGGATGCCTGAACCTTACAGTTTGGTGCATCTAACTCTCTTCAGGATTAGACTAACAAAAAGCCTAAAAAGGAATCCTCCATGTTTCGATTATCCGCTTACCGAAGACTTTTGCCCGCCTCATCCGCCGTTCGTTTCTTATTAGCTTCGGTCTTTTTAGCTTTGGTTGCGGGCGTACCTAGGGCCGTTGCCCAGTCGGACTCCTCTCCATCCTCGAATGCACAACAGCCGAATGGGCAGCAATCCGACACTGAGAAGTCTGATGAGACAATCCGGGCAAACGTCAACCTGGTGGGAGTCTTCTTTAACGTAAAGGATAAGCATGGAGCGCTCATTCCCAACCAGACCAAAGACGACTTCACCGTGGCGGAGGATGGCAAGCAGCAGACCATCAAGTACTTTACCGCGGAATCGAACCTGCCGCTGACCCTGGGAATCCTGATCGACACGTCCGGCAGCCAGCTCCGCGTGCTGGACATGGAAAAAGAGGTGGGAGGAGCTTTTCTACGCCAGATTCTTACCGACAAGGATTTGGCGTACGTCATGGATTTCGATATTCAGTCGGAGTTGGTGCAGGATTACACGCGTGACGTTCATCGTCTGCAAGCCGCACTAAACAAGGTGAAGATCAACAGCGGGGTTTCAAGCGGCGGCGGCATACCCGGACTGGGAGGGGGGCCGGTACCCACCCACAACACTCCCGGCACCGTTCTTTATGATGCGGTTTACCTTTCAGCTAACGAGATGCTCGCCAAAGAGGTGGGGCGCAAGGCGATGATCCTGCTGACCGATGGGGAGGACGAAGGCAGCAAACTTAAGATTAAAGATGCCATTGAGGCAGCGCAAAAAGCTGATGCAATTATTTATGTTTTGCTGTGCGCGGATCGTGGCGCGTATTTCGGCATGGGTGTGGGCTATTCCGGCGAGAGCGAGATGCACAAGCTGACCGAAGAAACTGGCGGGCGAGTGATTAATGTGGGGAACAAGTTCGACAAGCTGAAGGAAGCTTTTGACCAGATCGCCGCCGAACTGCGCAGCCAGTACAGCATTGGATATACCTCGACCAACCCGAAGCTGGACGGGAGCTACCGCAAGCTGGAGATCAAATCGAAGCAGAATTACAAGATTCAGACTCGCGCGGGGTATTATGCGACGCCGCGGAATCAGCAGGATTAGGTACGTGGCTCATCGCGACGACGAATGGAAATTGCGTGGTGCGTGGGTTCAAATTTGGTAGCGTCCTAATAATGCGTTGGCGCTGGAACCATGCCGTGACTCAGCCAGCACATTTTCTTCACCTCAATACAAACCCCTAGGGCACCTCACTAGAAATCTGCATTGTGGTCTGTATTGACCAGTATCGGTTTCGCTCGGTGTACTAAGCTGCTTGTGACCGTCCAAAGGAGGCAATAATGGGTGGTCACCCTTTCCTGGAAATATCCTGCAAAATTTGTGCCAAGCCAGTTGATCTGAACGTTGATCTATTTGCCGACGAAAACGGCAAGGCCGTACACGAGGAATGTTACGTCAATCACATTGCCAAGCGTAAACGCACCGAAACGTGGCGCGGTTTACGATTGTGCTGGCAGGAATCCAAGTTTGTACAAGAGAGTCTCCCAGACTAATCGCGCGTGGCATGAATTTTAGCGGGACTGGCAACCCGAGCTCGCACTCGGGGATACTAAGCCTGCCATGCCAAAACGGAAGCTCAAGGTCGTCAAATGGCTGAGTACCACTCCCGCGATCGGAGTCTGCGAGTTGTGCAGCAGGCAATTCAAAGTTCCCCTGATGCATCTGACAAAAACTTCCGAAGCTCAAGCGAACCTGCAAGAGCAATTCGATCGGCATAAATGCAAGCCGCTGGATAGTGGCCAAATTTGATTTGGCACCGGTTGCAGCGGCGCGGGCGCTGGCATCTTGAGCGGCGATCCGGCCGGAAGCAAGAAGCCGCCGCTTCCATCTTTCTTGAAATCGCCATGTAAGATGAATTGACTCCATGAACCGAGCGGAAGTCTATGCCCAATTCTGCCGGCACTACAGTGGGCCGGCTCGTGTTTTCCGCGCCCCCGGCCGCATTAATTTGATCGGCGAGCATACCGACTACAACTCCGGCTTCGTCATGCCGGTTGCGATCAATTTTCATGTATGGGCAGCGATTGCCCCGCGCGACGACAGCACCGTGAGGGTTTACTCTGCTAATTTTTCGGAAGAGATCGAGTTCGATCTGGCGGATTCGTCGGCGAGCTGCAGGCATCACTGGAGCGATTTTATTCAGGGAGTCGTCCGAGTGGCTGCGAACGCCGGACACGCCATGCAAGGCGCCGATCTGCTGATTTGCGGCGATATCCCCATGGGCGCGGGATTAAGTTCATCGGCGGCCATTGAAGTGGCTGCGGGGCTTGCCATGCTGACCAATTCCGGCCTGTCGATGGATCGTATGGAGCTAGCCCGCCTATGCCAGCGGGCGGAAAATGAATTTGTGGGCGCGCGAGTAGGCATTATGGATCAATTTATTTCCTGCTGCGGAAGGGCGGGTCATGGGCTCGAATTAGATTGCCGCTCTCTGGAATACCGGCTCTTGCCACTGCCTGCCGGTGTGAGCCTGGTGATATGCAACACCATGATCAAACATGCGCACGCGGGCGGCGAGTACAACCAACGGCGCGCCGAGTGTGAAGAGGGCGTTCGTTTGCTTGCCAGCAAATTGCCTGGAGTTCGATCGCTGCGCGACGTGGGATTATTCGACCTCGAACGCTATAGCCGCGAATTGCCCGAGAAAATTTACCGGCGATGCCGCCATGTGGTGAGCGAAAATGCGCGCGTGTTGGATGCTTCGGCCGCATTGCAAAATGGGGACGTGACTGCGCTGGGCAGGCTGATGGGCGAATCGCATCGCAGTTTGCGCGATGATTACGAGGTGAGTTGCGCGGAGCTGGATTTGATGGTAGAGCTGGCGGGAAAACAGGAAGGCGCGTGCGGTTCGCGCATGACGGGCGGGGGATTCGGAGGCAGCACCATAAATTTGGTTGCGAATGATGCGGTCGAACCGTTCCAGAGCACGATGGCGAAGGAATATGAGAGCAGAACTGGACTTGCCCCACAGATATTAGTAGTCTCTGCCAGCGATGGCGCAACTGAAGTTGCAGCTTAATTTCTGGTAAATAAAAAATCTTTCATGCCGACATTCGATTACAAAAGCCATGCCCACCGGCGCTTCAATCCGCTTACACGGGAGTGGGTGCTGGTTTCGCCGCAGCGCACGCAACGTCCCTGGCAGGGGCAGGTTGAGGCGGCAAATGTTGTAAGCCAGCCTGAGTACGATCCGGCCTGCTATATGTGCCCCGGAAACACGCGGGCTACAGGAGTTCGCAATTCCAGCTACAACGGAACATTTGTTTTCGACAACGACTATCCCGCACTGGTTTCCGATTCGACTGAGGAAGGCGCTGGCGAACAAGGCTTGTTTGCCATGCATAGCGAGTCGGGAATCTGCCGCGTAGTTTGTTTTTCGCCGAAGCATAATCTCACCCTCGCTCGCATGCCGCTGCCTGAGATTCGGCGCGTGGTTGATGTATGGGTCGAACAACACTTGGAATTGCGTGCTCGTCCGTCGCTCGCCTATGTGCAGATTTTTGAAAACCGTGGCGAGATGATGGGTGCGAGCAATCCGCATCCTCATGGCCAGATTTGGGCCAGCTCGAGCGTGCCCGATCTGCCGGCAAAAGAGCAGAGCTCGCAGCAGGAATATTCTGCCGTGCAACACTCGTGCCTGCTTTGCGATTATCTGAGTCAGGAGTTGAAACGAAAAGAGCGGGCGGTAATGGAGAACGATTGCTTCTCTGCGATCGTACCTTTCTGGGCAGTGTGGCCGTTTGAAACCATCGTGATTCCGAAGCGCCATTTGGGTTCGTTTCCAGAACTTAGTGGAGCGGATCGCGATGGCCTGGCGGACATTCTCAAGCGCCTAACCACCTGCTACGACAATCTTTTCCAGACATCGTTTCCATATTCAATGGGATTTCATCAGAGTCCGTCTGATGGCAGCAACCATCCGGAATGGCATTTTCACGCTCACTTTTATCCGCCACTACTACGCTCGGCCACCGTGCGCAAGTTTATGGTGGGTTATGAAATGTTGGCGAGAGCGCAGCGCGACATTACTCCCGAGGATGCGGCTGCACGGCTGCGTGAAGCGGATAGAAGTTGAACGAGCTTTGCCCAGGCGAAGCTAGATGCTTAGGCATGTCTGATGTGCGGGTTTAATCCAGCCGGTTTCCTCATCCTTATACAATCATTCCGGGATTATTGAAATTCCATGGCATTGCGAGAAACTGAGGCGATCGTGCTGCGTACTTATCCGCTGCGCGAGGCCGATTTGCTGGTCACGCTATTTACCCGCGTGGAAGGCAAAGTGCGCGGCGTCGCACGGTCGGCGAAAAAATCGAAGCGGCGTTTCGGCGGGGCGCTCGAGCCCATGACGCATGTGCGCGCCTTTTATGATGTGAAGGAACGGCAGGAATTGGTACGGCTGGACGCGTGCGAAGTGCTGGCCTCTCCGATGGCAATGAAAGTTGGTTATGCGCGCGCCGTTGGGCTGGCGCATCTGGCTGAGCTGCTGGATGAATTACTGCCGGATCACGAAGCCAACGACGCAATTTTTCGCCTTACGCTCTCGGTGCTGCAAGTGATGACAGGCGATGAACTATGGATGCCGGTCACGTATTTTGATTTGTGGCTGACCCGGCTGGTGGGATTTCTGCCGGAATTGACGGAGTGCGTGGTGTGCGGACGAGATTTAAATGGCGACCGAGCTTATTTTCACGCCCTGGCCGATGGTCTGATGTGCGTGGACGACAAGCGGCTGGCTTCGTCGGAGATTTCGACCGAATCGCGGGCACTGGCGGCGCAGATGTTTCGAACTCCGGTGGAGAGCTTTGCCGCAATGCCATGGCCGAAGGCTCAGGGGGCTGATCTGCGCAAATTTTTGATGCAGATATTGCAGCGGCATATTGAGAAGAAGCTGGTCACGGCGGGGATGCTGGAGAAGGGCGGATTCTAGAATGGCAGCGTTATAATGTCTTGGCGGTATAGGTCGAGGATTCGACTTCATGCGATAGACTATGGAGCCCGATCAAACACAAGAGCGTCAGCAGGCCCACGCGCTGCTCGATATGCTGCCCGATGAAAAACTGGCGGCGGTGCGAACTCTACTGGAGGTAATGGTGGAACCGCTCTCGCATTCGTTAACTTCCGCTGCGGTCGAGGACGAAGAGATCACTGACGAAACGGCGGCTGCGATTGAGCGGTCGCGCGCGTCGCTTACGCGCGGAGAAGGGATTCCGCACGAAGAGATTCTTCGCGAATTTGGCCTCAGTAGATGAGTAAGGAGACACCCCGGGCCGGCGTAATCTTGGTTTCGGACGGTCGTTCTGACCTTCGCGCGATTGAGGGTGAGGCCGAGATGCAGATTCTAAAATGTGCGGCTACTTTGATTTCTTTGTGGCGTCGTTGAAGCGAGTCAGCAGAAGCCGATTAACGGTTCGCATCGACATCGTTGGGTATTGTTTCATTGTCTTAGCTTCGCTTTCCAATTTGGCAGCGAGAACCAGCGATCCTTCCCTGTCATATGGATGGTCATTGGCGAACTCCTTGGCGGCGGCTAGGTCTGCACCTGTTCTCTTAGACTTCATTTTTCGGGACCAATCGTATCTTTCCTTCTTCAAGCAGTAATTCCAGCGCAGCTAAGACAGACTTCGAATCTGCCCCGGTTTCGCCTGTCAACTGGCCCTTGAGAGAAATGATGCCGTTAGGGCCAGCATCACGTTGCATTATGGCGAACACTCTATCCGTTAACTCCGAGTCATTCTTATTTGTTCGAGAATAATGCCCCATTGAGCAATTCTATCGCCACTTGTCAAGCTACGATCAGGTAAGTTCGGCCGCTACCGAGGAATGCGGTAGTGGGTCAGTTTGAACTGACCCACTACCAGGAATGCTGTGTAGCTGACGTCCGCCGCCTTTCCATTTACAATCAAAAACTAGTCTTTGGGCGGTTAAACATTCTGTGAATCCAGCCAAATCCAATTCGCTGACCTACCAGCAGCTTATTCTGCGCCTGCAAACCTTTTGGGCGGATCACGGATGCGTGTTGCAGCAGCCCTACGACGTGGAAGTGGGCGCGGGGACGATGGCGCCGGAAACGTTTCTGCGCGTGCTCGGGCCGAATCCTTATAAGGTTGCGTATGTGCAGCCGTCGCGGCGTCCGGCGGATGGGCGTTACGGCGAGAATCCGAACCGGTTGTTCAAGCACATGCAGTTGCAGGTGATCCTGAAGCCTCCGCCAGAAAATGTGCAGGAGTTGTATTTGGAGTCGCTGGAGGCGATCGGCATTGACCTGCGCCAGCACGACATCAAGTTCGAAGAGGACAACTGGGAAGCGCCCACGCTGAGCGCGTGGGGCGTGGGCTGGCAGGTGATGCTCGATGGACTCGAGATCACGCAGTTCACCTACTTCCAGCAGTGCGGCGGGGTGGATTTGTTTCCGATTTCCGCCGAGCTGACGTATGGGCTGGAGCGCATCGCCGCGTTTTTGCAGGATGTGGATTCGATTTACGACATTGTTTGGGCGCGCGATCCGGAAACCGGGCACGCGACTACATATGGCGATGTGCGGCTGGCCGATGAGCAGCAGTTTTCGGTTTACAACTTTGAAGCTGCGGATGTGGAGAAAACCTGGAAGCACTTTGAGCTTTATGAGGCAGAGTGCAAGAGTCTGATTGAACAATATGCGGCGCTAGGAAAGGCCTCGGGTTCTGATGAAGAAAATCCCCACTTCTCGCAAAAGAAGCGAGAAGCGGGGCACCCAGTGTTTTTAGAAAAGAATCGGTTCCCGTTACTTGCCGCTTACGATCTTTGTTTGAAGTGCTCGCATTTGTTCAACATTCTGGATGCGCGTGGTGCAATTTCCGTGACGGAGCGCGTGGGCGTGATTGCGCGGGTGCGGGCACTGGCCGTGGGCATCGCGAAGGCGTGGGTGGATCAACAGAAGAGCGAGCTTTCATCGAGAAAGTCGGATGAACCTGCCAGAGAGAGAAAATCGGAAAACGAAAAGTTAGCGCCTGTCGGATCGTAAAGGGATCAACCACCAAGGACACTAAGTTACACGAAGTAATACCATGCCAGATTTCCTGCTTGAGATTGGATGCGAAGAGATTCCCGCGCGCATGATTGAAGATGCCGAGACAAACCTCGGGGTCCGCGTCGCCAAATTGCTCTTAGATCAGAGGCTTCTACCAACGACGGCGATGGTACCAACCATGTCTACTCCTCGCCGGTTAACTGTCTGGGCAAATGGCATCTTCGCAGCTCAGCCGGATGTGACCGAACAGCTCACCGGCCCATCGGTGAACATTGCCTATAAGGATGGCCAGCCGACGCCAGCGGCGCTTGCCTTTGCCAAAAAAGCAGGAGTCAATATTTCTCAACTGGAGAAGACGTCAACCGCGAAGGGTGAGTATTTAGCGGCGAAGGTCACAAGGAAAGGCCGCAATGCCTCCGAAATTCTCTCGGAAAATCTTCCCAAAGAGATTGCCGCCATCTACTGGCCCAAAAACATGTACTGGCGCAAGACGAATGAGTATTTTGTGCGTCCGGTGCGGTGGCTGGTTGCTCTGCTCGATGACGAGATAATTCCGCTGGAGTTCTACGGAATCCGAGCAGGGAAGACTTCGCGTGGACACAGAATTCTGTCGCCGGGCGCGGTAACAATACCAAGCGCAGGCTCAGCCTATCTCGATGCTTTACGCGATGCGAAGGTTTTGGGTCATGAAGAACGCTTGCAGCAGATTCGCAGGGCTCTCGACGCGGCCACGCGAACCATTCCCGGCGCGCGCTGGCGGGAAGACAAGGCGCTGCTCGATAGCGTGGTGAATCTTACCGAGTATCCTTCCGTGATCCTCGGAGGGTTTGATCCGCAGTTCTTAGCGCTGCCGGAAGAAGTGCTGGTCACAGTGATGCGCGATCATCAGAAATATTTCGCGCTCGAAGATACGAACGGCAAGTTGCTGCCGCATTTTCTCGCTGTGTTGAATACGGATGGAGATCCGCAGGGCCTCATCCGTCATGGCAACGAGCGCGTGTTGCGCGCGCGCTTCAACGATGCGCGCTTCTTCTGGGAGACGGATCAGAAGCGGTCATTGCTGGAGCGGCTTGATTCGCTCAGAAATGTGACTTTTCAGAAAGACCTGGGCAGTTATTACGACAAAACCCAGCGTGTACAGCGTTTGTGCAGTTGGCTGAGCGAGATTATCAAGCAGGATGGAATCGCGGTTCGCGCTGGCGTGATCCACAAAGCCGTATGCCTGGCGAAGACGGACCTTACCACCGAACTGGTGAAGGAATTTACCGAATTGCAGGGCATTGTTGGCGGCCTTTATGCGCGGGTGCAGGCGCTGGATGCCAGCCTGCCGGAAGCTACGCGGCTCGCCATTGCCGACACGATTTACGACCAGTACAAACCTGAGTCGGCGGAAGACGATGTGCCGCGGTCGATTGAAAGTTCGGTGCTTTCCATTGGAGATAAAGCGGACACGATTGCGGGCATGTTTTCTCTGGGATTGCTTCCGAGTGGATCGAAAGATCCGTTTGCTTTGCGGCGGCAGGCGAATGGCATTGTCCGGATCATTGCAGAAAAGAAATTACCGCTGCGTCTGGGCGATCTGATGCGGGATGCGCGCGCCGGGTACAAAGGATCAGCAGTGGAGAAAAAGTTTGTCGATTCGGAAAAGTTCCATGAGACGGTTCGAGCTTTCTTCCGCGAGCGGCTGGAGTTTTATCTGAAAGATGTGCTCGGATATTCGTATGACGTGGTGAAAGCTGTACTGGCCGCTGATGCCGACGATGTGGTGGATGCTGTCGCGCGAGCCGAAGCCGTGAAGCAAGTCATGCACATGGCAGAATTTCAAGCGATTGGCGCTGCCTGTAAGCGCATGCGGAATATTTTGCGTCAGGCTGAAGAGAAGGGAATTGAACCTGCCGCCAAAGTCGAGTCCCTGCGGGATTCTTCCGAGGAAGAAAAGAATTTGATTTCCTATCTGGAGCGGACTGGAGTAACGGTCGAAAAACATCGCAGCAAGAAAGAATATTTAGATGCCCTGCGTTTGTTATCTACAGCTCGCGAGCCGGTGGACAGGTTCTTCGATAAAGTGATGGTGATGGTTGACGATGCGCGCGTGCGCGCAAACCGCCTGGCACTCCTGCGAACACTATTGAAAGAATTCTCGACCATCGCTGACTTTTCCGAGATCGTGACCGAAGGGAAAGAAGGCCCGCGCGCGACGCAATAATCAATGATGACGACGAAAAACATAAGCAAATTCTGGGTTCGCGCATTCGGGTTGATGTTTGCGATTTGTATGCTGGTTTCCTTCACTTTTGCATCTCAGCCGGCGGAGAATCAGGTTAAGCCTGCGTTAACTTCTCTGGCTTTTTTTCTAGGCGATTGGGAGTGCTCCGGCAAATTCGATTCCTCCGGAAAATCGATTGATGCGCACCAGCATTTCGCGTCCGAACTCGACGGTAGTTGGATCTCGTTCCGGCACGATGACAAGCCGCCATTCAACTATCACTCGCTCGCCGAGTGGGGCTGGGATTCGGCAGCGAAGAATTTTGTAATGATCGCGCAGGATTCCGCCGGCGGCGTGCGCGTGTTTCGCTCGAATGGATGGGACTCTCAGCGGTTACAATGGGAGGGAGACGGGTTGGGCAGCGCTTCTGCTCCCAGCCAACAATTTACATTTGAACGGCTCGATGACCGCCACTACCGGGTGAGTTATTTCACACGGAAGGGCGCGGACTGGTCCCGCGTGGACTCGAGCACGTGCGGCAAACAGTAAAATCTCAATCAAGGACTGATATGGCGACGATTACTCTCCCCGAAGCAGAAGTACGCGAAAGCAAGAATTCGAAGACTAAATATGTATACTCCTTCGGCGGCGGCAAGGCTGATGGCCACGGCAAAATGAAAGAAGACCTTGGCGGTAAGGGCGCCGGTCTAGCCGAGATGACTAACGCGGGCTTGCCGGTACCTCCCGGATTTACCATTCAGACCGAAGCCTGCCGCGAGTACATGAAATCAGGCGCCACCTCCAAAGAAGTGGAGCGGCAGATGGACGAGGCGCTGGCGAAGCTGGAAGCGTTGCAAGGTCAGAAGCTGGGAAGCGGCGAGAATCCGCTGCTGGTGAGCGTGCGCTCGGGCGCGAAATTTTCCATGCCGGGCATGATGGATACGATTCTTAACCTTGGCCTGAACGATGAGAGCGTGGAAGCGCTGGCCAAGCGCAGCAATAATCCAAGATTTGCCGCCGATTCTTACCGGCGCTTGATTCAGATGTTCGGCAATGTCGTGCTGGAAATTCCGAAGTCTGCATTCGATGAAGTATTCGATGCGAAGAAGAAACAGAAAAAAACCAAGCTCGATACCGACCTCGATGCCAAGGCGTTGAAAGAGGTGATCGCCGAATATAAAAAGGTCGTTAAAAAGCACGCCAAGCGCGACTTTCCGCAGAATCCTCATGAGCAGTTGGTCATGGCGCGCGACGCCGTGTTTCGCTCGTGGCAGAACGAGCGTGCGAAACACTATCGCCGCATCAACAATATTGATGACATGCTTGGCACCGCGGTCAACGTGCAGGCGATGGTCTACGGCAATCTCGGCGACACCAGCGGCACCGGCGTGGGCTTCACGCGAAATCCGGCGACGGGAGCGAAAGAGTTTTACGGCGAGTTCCTGATGAACGCGCAGGGTGAGGATGTCGTTTCCGGCGTGCGCACTCCCGTACCGATTCTTGAACTGCAAAAGGTCATGCCCCATGTGTATGACCAGCTGCGCGAAATTACCACGCGGCTGGAAAAACATTATCGCGACATGCAGGACTTCGAGTTCACCATTCAAGACGGCAAGCTCTACATGCTGCAAACTCGTAACGGCAAACGCACAGGGCTCGCGGCCGTGCGCGTGGCCATCCAGATGGTGGATGAAGGATTGATCACTAAAGAAGAAGCAATCTTCCGCGTGGAGCCGAATCAGTTGTACGACTTCCTCGTTCCACGGTTGGATGAAAAGAGCAAGAAAGTGGAAGTGCTCGCTACGGGCCTTCCAGCCTCGCCGGGCGCAGCAGTCGGGCAGATTGTGTTTACCGCGGAAGAAGCCGTAAAGAAGGCGGGACATGGGGCGAATCGAAATCCCGTGATTCTGGTGCGCGCTGAAACGACCCCGGAAGATATTCAGGGTATGGAAGTGGCCGCCGGTATTCTGACTTCGCGCGGCGGAATGACCAGCCATGCCGCCGTGGTTACGCGCGGCATGGGCAAGTGCTGCGTGGCCGGAGCGGGCGATATTGGAGTCGATGAGCACCGGCGCGAAATGCGGGTGAAAGGGCAGGTTTTTAAAGAAGGAGATTGGATCTCGCTCGATGGCACGACCGGCCGAGTGATCAAGGGGAAACTGGACACGATCCCACCGACTGCCAACGATCCGGAACTGCTCAAGCTGATGGCTTGGGCGGAGCCGTTCCGCAAGATCGGAGTGCGCGCGAATGCCGATATTCCGCGCGATGCGATTCAAGCGCGGGCGTTCGGCGCGGAGGGTATTGGACTCTGCCGCACCGAGCACATGTTCTTTGCCGAAGACCGCATTCCGCACATGCGCACAATGATTCTCGCCAACAACGAGAAAGACCGCCGTGCCGCGCTGAAGAAATTGTTGCCTATGCAGCGCGCGGATTTCATTGGATTGCTCAAGGCCATGGATGGCCTGCCGGTGACCATCCGTTTGCTGGACCCGCCGTTGCACGAGTTCTTGCCTAAGCGCGAAGAACTCATGGTGGAGATTGCGGTGCTCGACGCCACCAAGCCGCGCTCGCCCAAGCTCAAGGAGTTGCACACGCTGCTGGCGCGTGTGGAAGAACTGCATGAGTTCAATCCGATGCTGGGGCATCGCGGATGCCGCCTGGGAATTACGTATCCAGAAATTACCGAGATGCAGGCGCGGGCGATTTTCGAGGCCATTGTGGCCGTCGAAAAGCAGGGCATCAAGACTCATGCCGAAGTGATGATCCCGCTGATCAGCACTGTGAAAGAAATGGCGAATCAGGGAGCGATCGTTAAACGCGTGGCGGAAGAAGTGTTCAAAGAGAAAGGCGCGCACCCGCATTATCTTGTGGGCACAATGATCGAGTTGCCGCGCGCCTGCCTGGTTGCCGATGAGATTGCCAAGGAGGCCGAATTCTTCTCGTTCGGCACGAACGACCTGACGCAAACCACGTTTGGCTTTTCGCGCGACGACGTGAACAAAGTGCTGCCGACGTATCTGGCGGAAGGAATTCTGAAGCAGGATCCCTTTGCCGCGATTGACCGCGATGGTGTCGGCGAGTTGGTCCGCATCGGCATCGAACGCGGGCGCAAGACTCGCCCCAAGCTCGAAGTCGGGATCTGCGGAGAGCATGGCGGCGATCCTTCGTCGGTCGAGTTCTGCCATCAGGTGGGAATGGATTATGTCTCCTGCTCGCCATTCCGCGTGCTCACGGCACGTTTAGCCGGAGCGCAAGCTGCGGCAGCGGAAAAGTTGAAGGTCGAGGGTGGAAGGACGAAGTAAGCCCCTTTCACTTGAGGGAACAAAAATCCCCGCCAATGATCTGGCGGGGATTTTTTCTTTTTAAGACTAATTTGCGCTGCCGATTTTTCACGAAGTTTTGTTGCCGGCTTCAGGTTCTGTCCAACCAGCGGTTGTAGTCCACGATGCGTCAAGCGGCACGTCATGATTATTGCCGGACGTTGGCGCCACAATTTGCCAAAGATTGGATTGACGCTACCTATTGCACTTTCTGCAGCCGCGCAATCAATTTCTGCGCCAGATTGTCTTCTGATTCCGACCAGAGCAGCCGCGAGTTGGCACCGCTGTTCTTTTCCAGGTTTGTCGAAAACTCAACCAGCTTGGCTATATTGTCTCGAATCTTGGCTTGCGTCTGCTCGTTTAACGACACTTCAGGCTGTAAGAAATACGAGTCCATGCCAAAATCGATTTGAATGTGACCCGTCTGCTGATAGGCTTCCTCGTCAAATTCCTGTCCCTGCACGATGAACTTCACGGTGGCTGGTTCAAGCACCCAGTTCGCGTTCGTTTCCTCCGGCGTCCACAGGTCCCAGTAAGCCTGGAAGACATAAGCATAATCATCGTGCACCAATTCCGCGGCAATCAGCGTAGCCTGTCCGGGATCGATGCCGGCAGGGAAGCGGCGCTCCAACACCGTAGCCTCGCTCCAGGAGACGGGATGCACGGCCAAATAACTGACTCCCGGACGCTGCGCCGAAAAAGGGAACTGCTGCAACACCGAGAAAGCGTGGGGCAGCATCTCGGGTCCGGAAAAATCGGGGAACCAAAGACTGAGAAAAAGCGGATCTGGCACTTTCACCTCGAACGAATAATCAGCTTGCATGGCGCCCTGAATTCAGGCAACCCATCTCATGGATGCCACTAACAATGGCAATGATGCGCACAAAACTCACGCCTCTAATTCGATTTTATCCGCGGCAAGAGGATGCAAAATCCTGATTCTGGATGAAGACGATATGCAAAATTTTGACACCTTCAGAAGGGCTTGTTAGGATCAACTGTCACGTTCATCGCCTACCTTACAATCGTCCCCGTCGTCTAGCCTGGCCTAGGACATCGCCCTTTCACGGCGGTAACACGGGTTCAAATCCCGTCGGGGACGCCAAACAATCGACCACTTCGGAATTGCTGATTTTGACGCGCTACGGTTAAGCTGCTAAATCACTCTACTTGCTTTTGCAGGCCGGTCCCTATATGGAATCGGCGCAGAGACGAACCCAATGCTCGAAGGAGAATGAGATGACAAAAACGACAATAATCACTGATGGACAAGTGAGTCGTTCACTCCGACCTACGCGAATCGTGCTAAGAATCTCTGAGCTCTTTGCTATTGTAGCGCTGCTGTTGACCTGCTGTACGCTGTCTGCTCAAAACGAGTCTGCTCAAAACGAGCAGCATCGGGTGCGGAATATTGTTCTGGTTCATGGCGCATGGGCCGATGGTTCGGGATGGAAAGGCGTTTACGACATTCTCGTCAACGATGGTTATAAGGTCAGCATCGTGCAGGAGCCCGAGACGACGTTTAAAGAAGATGTGGCTGCGACGAAACGGATCCTCGCCGAGCAAGATGGGCCTTGTATTCTAGTCGCTCACAGTTACGGAGGAGCAGTCATTACCGAAGCTGGAACGGAACCTTCGGTGGCTGCGCTGGTCTATATCGCGGCCCATATGCCAGATGCCGGCGAGAGTGAGGCTGACGACGGCAAACGCTTCCCAAGCGACCTCAGCAAGTCCAGCGCAATAAAGAAGACGGCGGACGGTTTCACTTATCTCGACCCGGCGCAGTTTCATGAGTATTTCGCGGCTGATGTGTCTGCGGAACAGGCTGCTTTTATGGCGCGATCGCAGGTGCTGAACTTTGCCGATAATTTTAAAGCAGTCATCACCACCGCTGCATGGAGAAGCAAACCAAGCTGGATGCTGGTAGCGGGAAAAGACCGAACCATCAATCCTGATCTCGAACGCTGGTATGCCGAAAGAGCTAAGAGCCATAAGGTCGAGGTCGCAGGCGCCAGCCATGCGGTTTACGTATCGAGACCTAAGGAAGTTGCCGCGGTGATCGAAGAAGCCGCGTCGCAAGTTCATTAGCATCATCACTCGGACAACATACATGCAGCGTACCTTGATTCATCGAATTAAAGCGGACGGCGTCAATGTCTTCTATCGAGAAGCCGGTGCACCGGATGCTCCGGATGTGCTGTTGCTTCACGGTTTTCCAACGTCCTCTTTTCAGTTCCGGGAGTTAATTCCGCGCCTCGCGGACCAATACCACGTGATTGCACCCGATCTTGCCGGCTTCGGATTTACCGAAGTTCCGGAGCGACGTCATTACAAATATTCGTTCGATAGTCTGGCCGAAACAATTCTTGCTTTTACAGACGCACTGGGCCTCACGCGTTACGCGCTGTACGTTTTCGACTACGGCGCTCCTACCGGTTTTCGCCTGGCTATGGCGCGCCCGGATCGCGTGACCGCGATCGTTTCGCAAAACGGTAATGCTTATGAAGAAGGCCTGGGGGATGCATGGGCTCCCATCCGGCGTTACTGGAGTGAACCGTCGCTGGAGAATCGCGAGGCGATTCGCAAAGGCCTAAATCCCGATGGGATGCGGCGCGAATATTCCTCTGGCATTTCAAATCCGGACTTGATCGCGCCCGAGGGCTATACGCTGGATGCGGCGCTGATGGCGCGGCCCGGCAATACGGACATCCAGTTGGACCTGTTTCTCGATTACGCCAATAACGTGAAACTTTATCCAGCGTTTCAGGAATACTTCCGAAAATCGCAGCCACCGCTGCTCGCGATATGGGGGAAACATGATCCATATTTCGTCCCGGCGGGCGCGGAAGCTTTCCGGCGAGACAATCCGAATGCGGTGGTTCAACTGCTCGATACCGGACACTTCGCACTGGAAACGCATGTAGAAGAAATTGCCTTCGCGATGCGCGAGTTTCTTAAGGGGAGTAACAGATCGGGATTTTGAAACTTCAAAGGGTGATTTCGCAGTCATGGGCGACGAAGTGAATCGCAGATACTACGAAGCAGCGCATAGCCAAAAAGAAGGCTCGTCGACGCGAAGACAGCCAAGCCGGTTGTCTATCTGGCTCGAATAATCTTAGCGGCCTCGACGCATTCGTAGCATATGCAATTTGATCCGCGCATCAAGCCTTTTTCACCTTCGCGGGAGGAGCCAGCGCCACGGCGGCCTCGCTCGTGAGCAAGAGGAATGTGAATGTCTCCTGCAGATACAAGCGGACAGCGGTATCGGTGTGGCTGAGATAGCCGATGGAGACATCCTGGCCGATGTGCAGATCGAAATCGCCGCCACGGGTGGTCAACACGAAAGCGCCGGCGATGGCAGGCGCCCAGATGATTTCATCCTTTACGAGCCGCTTGACGTGCTCCAGCACTGGGTATCCATGGTCGCTGGTTTCGGCGAGCGCGGTGTAAGCGTCGGCGCCGAGTAGGACTGAGTAGGGACCGTTGACGCCGACTAGGCGCAACTGGCTCAAGCTTTGGGCAATGGCGTCCGGGTATTCGCGCACGTCGGCGGGGAGCGTCTTAATCGGATTGCTGGTGCCTTCACGGATGCCCTCGATGCCGGCCGCGGCATAGCCTTCGAATATGGCGGCGTCTTCGGCAAAAGCGATCTGGCGCGCGGCGTCCTTCGCCGGTTGCCAGTCGGAGTCGTTCGCGCCGCGATCGACGTCGTCAATTGCGTGCCGATCCAGTTCGAATGGAACGCGCAGCTCGACCAATGCTTTCACCTCTCGCTGGCGCGCGACGATTCCTTTTGCTGGGGCAGTGATCGTCCGCAGGTGGCCGGTGCCTACGGCAGAGAGGCCCGTGCCGCTCGGCCCATTTAGGTCGACGACGCGCCGCCCGGCAAGATAGCGCTTAAGCGTGCGCGTGGTTTCCTCTTCGATCTGAGCCCAAGCTGATTCGGAAATAGGGGCGAGCTCGCGATGGAGATTATTCATGTCGTAAGTCTCCTTTGAGAGAACCGATGCCGAGCGAACTGTCGCGCACCGATGAAGTGGGTGAAGATGAAGAAGTTTCGGTTATCGCTGGAAGTGCGGGAGATTCCGCAACCACGGGCTGATCTTCGCTGGTTTGATCATTACTAGTTTGGTCTCCGCTAGATTGCTCATCGGCGACATTCTCGAGAAAGGTTGCCGACGGAACGAAGAACAGATTTCCGGTGACGGCGCGGCTGAAGTCGAGAATCCGGTCGTAATTGCCGGGCGGCCGACCGATGAACATGTTCTCGAGCATCTGCTCGATGGTGCGGGGCGAACGGCTGTAGCCGATGAAATAGGTTCCAAACTCACCATATCCGGGCCGGCCGAAGGGCATGTTGTCGCGCAGAATCTTAATCTCTTTCCCGTTCTCGACGATGGTAGTGAGCGCGTTGTGCGCGGACGTTGGCTTGACGGAGTCATCTAATTCAATATCAGAGAGCTTGGTACGGCCGATAATGCGCTCCTGCGCCTCGGTGGAGAGAGCATTCCATGCGTCCAGATCGTGCAGATATTTCTGAATGATGACGTAGCTACCGCCGGCAAAGTCGGGGTCTTCGTCACCGATCACTACGGCATTGGCCGCTGCTTCGCCCCTCGGATTCTCGGTCCCGTCGACGAAACCCATGAGATCGCGGTCGTCAAAGTAACGGAAGCCCTGCACTTCATCCACCGCGGAAACGGCATTCCCGAGGCGCGCCATAATCTGCGTGGCCAACTCGAAGGATAGGTCCATGCGTTTGGCGCGGATGTGGAACAGCAGGTCGCCAGGCGTGGAAACGGCGTGGCGTGATCCGGAATGAAACTCGCGGAAGGGATGTAGTTCTGCCGGGCGAGGCTGACCGAAGAGGCGATCCCAGGTTTCGGATCCAAACCCTACGACGCAGGAAAGTCCGCCTTCCAGATCGCGAAATTCGACTGCGCGGGCCAGCGCAGCGAGGTCTCCGCAGAACGAGCGCAGTGCGGCGCGATTCTCAGAGCCGGGATTGAGCGTTGCTACCAGGAATATTGCGGCGCGAGTAAGCGGTGCAGCGACTGCCTGCGCGAGGGCAGGCGATTTACTTGCCGCTGCGGGCACGCTTGTTGGATTGGGATCGTGATCGGTCTTCAACTTGTCTCGTCGCTATTAGCATGGGCGGATTTCGATCTTGAAATTCCGCTCCCGCGTCCTGTGTAAAAGTTTGGACTGCAAGTTTACCATCACTGATGCTTGGGAGTGTTTCGGACGGCGATGAGCGAAACCTGCTCCAAGTCGGGGTAGTGTTCCTCTTTGTCGGGGCTGCGGTCCGCTGGTGCGATCTGCTGGACGGTGGTTTGCACAGGCAGTGCACCGTGGAAATATTTTCCATACACTTCGTCAAAAGCAGGTATGTCCGCCAGATTATCAAGATAAACAGTTGTGGACACGACCTGAGAGAAATCCATATCGGCTTCTTCAAGGTTGTCCATCTGGTTGCGCATCGTCTGGCGAAGCTGGAGAGCGGTCGTCGATGTATAAACTCCTTCGTTCGGTCCGGGAATAAAGCCACTCTTCGCCGAACAATACAACGTATCGCCGGCAAAGACGCAAGGGCTCGCCGTGGGACTGGGCGGCATGTTCTTGGGCCGCACGGCCCGCCGTTCCTTCAAGTCGCGGACCGCAACGCCTGTGTATTCGATTTGTGCACCGTGGGGCAGGCTTGAGACTTCGATCGTAGCGCGTGCCGGGGTGTTGCCGAATTCGAAACGCTGCGCGTAGTGCTGATTCATTACCCGCGTGGGAAGCTGCGCGGTAAGGTACGGATTTACGAAAACCATGTGGCTGAGCTTCAAGCCGGCTGCTTCCACGATTGCTTTCATTTGGTCGAGCGCGAAGTCCACTTGAGCGGCAGGGTCGTCTGAAGCTTTGCCGGCAGGCATGGCAGAAACGAATAAACGATCATGCGTGAGAATGCCCGGTGAGAAAGGCTCGTCCGATTTGTAGTTTGGCGGATAGACGGCCCGCCGATCCGAGAGATTGCGCACTGCGACGGCATTGATTTCAATGGGGGGATCAGGAAGCGCGGCCACGCCGAGCACGGCGCGGGCCGGCGGAGTCTTGCCAAAGAACTCGCCGAAAGCGCGGTTCATTTCTACATATTGGCTCATGTCGGTGAGATAAACGGTGGTGTACACCACATGATCCATGGTCAGACCCGCAGCCTCGACAACTGATTTCAAATTATTGAGGGCCTGCCGCGCCTGGGCCGCAAAAATTGCCGGCGATGTACCTTCCGCGCGGCGCGGCCCCTGAGCGGAAATATAAATGTAGTCTCCTGCATCGACGCTGGACGGTGCGGCACGGTGAACCCTGGGAGATTCCTGAGAGGGCGCGGCTGCGCCTGCCTGGGCTTGTGCGCCGACAGCGGACCAAAGCAGTAGTCCAACGAGGAATGATTTCATGCGAGCCTTCTGTCCGTATTTATTAATGCAGTTTGCCGCATTGATGATGGAAAAAGAAGTCGAGCTTCGCTCGACTGGACAGCCGAGGCGGCTGTCCCCACATGCTAACTTGTCCGGCTTTTCTTTTGTGCCGCTCCCAGGATGGTGCGCAATCTTTGTCCCACGATGACTTCTTCGCCGGGTTGAATGGTCATTGATACCAGTTCGATGTGGTCAGCTGCCGGGCGCTCTTTGTTGGTCACGGGGCCGGCCGTCTTGGGCCTGCCCTCGCGAACCGCCGTTACCAAGCTGGGATTATCCGCGCCGAGCACTTCGATGACCGGGTCGCCCGCACGCAGAGCGCTTACGCAGTCAGCGATGGTAAATCCCCACGTCTGCTGATCCCAGGCGACATTCAGTGTCGGATAGCGGTTCCCGTCATCTGGAATATAAATCTTGGTCTGTACTCCCGGCACGGTCTCTACTAACTTTCTGATGCTATCTACACGATCATTCCACTCGCGGTAGAGTTTTTTGTCGTCGATTTTCAGCCAGGTTTCGAGGGCGGTGAGGCAGCCGATCATTTCTTCTTTGCCCACCTTCATGGGACGGCACACAGCTCCCTCGCGTGGGCTGGAATTCATCACGGCCGCTTCAATCAGATCCTTTCGTCCCAGCAGCACCCCACTGCACTGCGGCCCACGCAGGCCCTTCCCGCCGGAAAAGGTGTAAAGGTCAATGCCCATGCGGGCGTACAACTTGGCATTGTCCGCCGGAGGAATCCCCGCGGCATCGTCGAGCAGCAGCGGTACTTTATGGTCTTTTGCAATCGCGAGTTCCTTCTGCAGTTCATCACCCAGGTGCGTGGTGTAGATCATTACGGTCTTTTCGTTGATGGCGTTGGCAAGTTCTTCCGGTGAGTAGGCGAGCACGAGTTTCGCACCGGTCAATCGAATCGCGCTATCAAAAGCGCTCCGACCGCCAGACATAATGACTTCATTTTTGAGGCCGGTGGTATCGGGGAGTTGCCAGATGAGCTTGTCATCGGTGCCGGCCATGCATCCCGCGGTTGCGACCGCCATGGCACCCGCGGCGCCTGAGGTGATCATTCCAGACTCAGCGCCGGTAAGTTCCGCCAGCCGCCGCCCAATGGCATGCTGCAAATCAAGCACATTTACGAAATACTGCGCCGCTTCGGCCTGGGCTGCGCGAACTTCAGGAAACTGGAGAGATCCGCTGAGGTAGGTCCATGTGCCTCGGCAATTGATGACAGTCTTAACTCCCAAGCGGGTATAAATATTTTGGCGAAGGTCTTTGCCGACGACGCTGGCGGCTTTGGCGTAGAGATCGGCTACGGCAATCTGGCTCAACAGTGGAGCCGCCGCCGCCCACTTCATGAATGACCGCCTGCTGGAATTCAGAACATGCATGGCAACACCTCCGGTATTAAATTGACATGTTTACTCATCATCTTCGTGTAGTGGGACGCGCGCTCGCACCGCCAGAATATAAGCTTTAGCTCCCGGTTTATTTTGGTTGTAGAAGCCGACCGTGCAGTTCGGACGAAAATAATAGGCGTCTCCCGCTTTAGCGGGGAAGCGGCCTTCGACGCCGTCCATTCCGCTGCCGGCAACCATTTCGCCCTCGCCGTCGAGCACCAGATAAATTTCTTCGGCGAATTCATGATGGTGGGGCCAGTTCGTGCCTCCGGGTGCAAAATCCATCCGGAAAAAACTATCCATCACGTAGGCCTCATCAATCAAGTCCCGCTTGCCGGTGTGCAGGCCGGCAAGAAGGTTGTACAACACCGAATTGGGATGACCGCTTACAGTTTCTTCTTTGGCATCATCGAGGCTGGCAACCTTGGGATGCGGCGATGGTGCAGCGATGGAAATCGAGGGCGGGATTTTGAACCCCATCACAAGCACATGCAGAGGCCGGCCGGCATTGTTGGAAATCGAATGTTTGGCACGCGGGGGCAGGTATGTGAAGTCATGCTTGCGCAGCGCTTGAGACTGATCTCCGTAATGGAGCACGCCTGCGCCTTCGATGACGAAATAAATTTCTTCCTGGCGATCGTAGGAGACGATCTGGCAATCACCGTGAGCATCCAGAGTGACTTCGCCGAAGCGTGCGACAGCCTGGAGCGAGCGATCGTCCTCGTCGCCTTCTCCGAAAATCGGCCGGTAGTGGCAGGTTGGAGAGGTAAGATTGACATTGGTTTCGGCCAGTTGGGGAACGTAGCGATGCAACCATGTAGGATCGACTGGCCGGTCTTGTGCTCGAAGAGCTTGTGTCAGCAGCAACGCGGACAGGAGTTTGATCAATTTTCGGCGGGACTGTTGAAGCGTTTTCACACCGCGTAGTCGATGTTCAATCCTGGGCATGAATCTCCGCGGACGCCTCTCGCAAAATGTAACCGATCAGATCATCGAGTTCCGCACTGCTTAGTCGCTGCCCGTAGTCGGCAGGCATGGGATCAACACTTTTCCGCTGGACAGAAACCAGACTGGACATCATGAGCAGGTAAAGCCGGCCATCGTCATCCTGCAATTGCAGAGAAGCGTTATCTTCATTTCGAACCATGCCGGAGAACTTTCGTCCATCCCGCGCAACTGCAGTCACTGTTTCTTGCGGCACTTCTGACGGCCTCACAATGGCATCGCGAATTTCGTCTCCCGCATGATCTCGCGCAAAGCCAGCGAGGTCTCCAGTGACGAACTGTCCCCGGCTTCCGATCTGATGGCAGGTTGAACATCCGGCCTTTCCGAAAAAAAGATCATGGCCTCGCGCCGGATTGCCTGTCGTGGAGTTCGCAGTGGACTTTCCCTGCAAAAAGCGCAAATAAGAAATCAGCGCCTGAGCATCTTCTCCGCTAATAGTAGGTAATCCCGGCATTCCTTCTTCTGGAATTCCATTGTGAATTATCGTAAGCAATGCCTCGTTCGCAAGAGCCTTCACATTAGACCGGCGTACTATGTCGGGCGCATGTTCACCACCGTGTCCGTCGAGCCCATGGCATGTCGCGCACTTCCTCTCGAAAGTATTCTTTCCCTTAAGGTCAGGTTTCTGACCGGAACCGGACTCTGCGCTGTTCGAGCTCTGGCTGAGGACAGTGCCGGTAACACCAAGAGCAATCAGTATCAACCCGAACTTGAGGACGGTTGGCCAGCGGCGATATATTCCACTCCGTGAAAACATCTTCGCAGTGATCGGTGACATCAGACGGTGAACCTGATATACCACAGAATCTGGTTGAGGCAAATCGAATTGTTTCGTTTCATTGGCTTTTGTTTCGTCTGGTGAAAGTGTGAACCGCCTGCAGCCGCTGCTAAAAATGCCGATGCGCAGATCATAAGTCAGATTGTGCATGGCAGAGATATCATGGCAGCGCCGGTCGATCAAGATAAAGGAAGAGGGAACGATGCGACGCTACATTGTGGCTTTGTTTATTGGTTGGTTGAACTTGAATATTTCAGTCGCCCAGGCACAAGCGGAGCCAAGCCAGCCAAGTTCGCCGTGTCGCATTGAGGCCGTGAACTATAAGGGTTGGAGCGCAGAACAACTTTCCAATCGCTGGCTCAAGCTGATCGTCGTACCGCAAAATGGCGGACGCCTGATGCAGGTTATTTTTGCCGGGCATTCTTATCTCTTCGTTAATCCCAAATATGAAGGAAAATATATGCCCCCCGATCCAACCAAATGGTTTAACTATGGAGGCGACAAGCTCTGGCTTTTGCCGGAAGGAAATGACAATGAACAAGAGTGGGTGGGCAATTCCGATTTAATTGACGACGGACCGTACGCCTTTCGAAAGGTTTCGGAAGGTCAGGAGTGCGAGATCGAGCTGACTGGCCCCGCCGATCCCCAGAGCGGAGTTCAGATCCGGCGTACGATTCACCTAGATACTGATTCTCCGCGAATTCGTTTTCATGCCACCATGCAGAACAAGAGCGGGCATGTTATTGAATGGTCCATACAATCGGTTTCGCAATACGACACCATCGATCACTCTGCTGCCTCACCGCGGGCAAATCAAAATTTCTGGACCTTCACTCCGGCCAATTTATCCAGCAGTTATCTCAACCGCTATCACGTGCGTTTCGGACCGGCAGAAAATCCAGCGGTCGAGGTCAGGGACGACGGCCTCTTCGCGCTGCATTATGCGCATATGGCCGCCGAACTTTGGCTGGACTCGACACCTGGCTGGCTCGCGGTGGTGGATGGCGACAGCCAATATGCCATGGTGGAACGCTTCCGCTACGAAAAGAAGGAAACCTATCCCGGCAAGGCTTCAGTTATTTTCTGGATGAATGGTCCCGAGACGAGATTGAGTTCCGAGGGTGAACCTTCTCTGACTTCTGGCGGCGATGGATCTCCTTATTATCTGGAAGCCGAGATCAACAGTCCGCTCGTCGAAATGCGGCCGGGTGAAACTCGCGATCTTGACACGGAGTGGTTTCCGACTCGTGCAGGCCGCGAATTCCACGGCGTCGAGGACGCCGGAGTAGTGATTCATCCTCTTCAGGCCAAACTTTTGCAAACTGGCCGCGTCCGGCTCTCCGGTTCCTTCGGAGTTTTTTTCGCGGGACGTTTGGTGGCGCACTTATACGATGAACACGGAGGCAGCGTGGGAACGATGCCTCTGACGCAGGTTGACCCTACGAACCTCGTCGCGCTGGAGACAGAGTTAACGCCAACTGCAAAGGCTTCCCGCGTCTCGCTTCATCTCGAAGACGCAAATGGGCTGGACTGTGGTTCTCTTCAGGAAGTCAAAATCGAGGAAGTTAAAGCCGAGTAAGTTGCAATCGGTGCAGTAAGAATCACTAATATGAAATCATTCGGGAAAATTATGGGCGGATTCGCACTGGCCATTTTTAGTTTGCTCTCATTATCAGCGGCAGGGCAACAAGGGCAGGCTCCCGTTGTCGTCGATGCGAATGTCAGTGCGAACGACCTGCTTACGCAGCCTCCCGGCGTCAACTGGATTTCTTATAACGGTGACTACACTGGACGCCGCTACAGCGCCTTACACGAAATCACCCCAGCGAATGTTACGCAGCTCCGCGCCACGTGGATATTCCATTCTTCTAATTCCGAAAGGCTGGAAGTAACCCCTGTAGTCTTCAACAGCGTAATGTACGTCACTTCCGCCAATGACGCATTTGCGCTTGATGCGCGAACCGGCCGGGTTATTTGGCATCACGAACGGCCGGTGAGCGAAGGGTTGCTCGATGATGCCGCGGCCCATCACAACCGCGGCGTCGGTGTCTGGCGAAACTTCGTCTACATGGAAACCGATGACGCTCACTTGCTATGTCTCGACGCGCGCACCGGACACCTGCTGTGGGATGTGACCTACGCTGATAAGAAAAAACAATATGGCGCGACTAGCGCTCCGCTGGTTGTGAAAGACGAAGTTATTGTGGGTACGTCCGGAGGCGACTCTGGTGTGCGCGGATTTGTGGCCGCTTACGATGCTGCCACCGGCAATCTTAAGTGGCGTTTCTGGACGATTCCCGGTCCGGGTGAGTTCGGCTCCTCGAGTTGGCCCGGCGATTCCTATCTTCATGGCGGAGGCACGACATGGATGCCCGGCACTTACGACGCGAAGCTGGATACTTTGTATTGGACAACCAGCAATCCCGCGCCAGATTTCGTAGGAGATTCGCGCCCCGGAGACGATTTGTATACCGCCTGTGTCCTGGCGTTGAATCCCACTACAGGCGCGTTGAAGTGGTATTTCCAGTTCACTCCGCACGACCTGTATGACTACGACGCCACCGAAACACCAGTGTTATTGACTGCAGAAGTGAACGGCCGTGTGCATGACTTGCTGGTACAGGCCGATCGTAACGGGTTTCTTTACGTGCTCGACCGAAACGACGGAAAATTTCTCAAAGCGACGCCATTTGTCGAAAAGCTGAATTGGGCCAAAGGAATTGACGCTTCGGGCCGGCCGATACTCACGGAACGTATTCCGAATGCCGAGGGCACGCAGATTTGTCCCAGCATCGACGGAGCCACCAATTGGTTTTCGCCTTCTTATAATCCTGATACCGGGCTTTTCTATGTCATGGCGCTGGAGAGTTGCAGCATCTTTTTCGCTCACCCGCAACCATATGCCAGGGGCCAGACCTTCTACGCGACCGGCACCAAACTTGCGCCCGACGATCACGCTCAAAAAGTTCTGCTGGCGTACTCCGTGGCCGAGGGAAAGATCGTCTGGCGATATCCTCAAGCTGGGCGAGGTAATTCCTGGGGCGGGACGATGACCACGGCGGGAGGATTGGTATTCTTCGGGAACGATACCGGAGCGCTGGAAGCTGTGGACGCGCGGACTGGCCGCCCGCTTTGGCAATTCTCCACGGGCCAGAGCATGCACGCTTCACCTATGAGTTATGCAGTCGATGGAGCGCAATACGTAGCTATCGCCGCGGGTAGCGATGTTATTAGCTTCGCGCTTCCTCATTAGTTGTTGTCGAAACTTGACTGTGGAACTATCGCGGATTGGCAAAACTTATTCATGCTGCTTAAAGTATTCCATGATCGAATCGGGCTGGCGCAGGCGGCTGCGGAGCAAGCATCAGCCGCGATACGCCGGGCCTTGGCAGAGCGTGGCCGTGCGAGGATTATTGCTGCAACGGCTGCGTCGCAGCTCGAATTTCTGGATGCTTTGACGAGGGCGACACGGATCGACTGGCCCCGCGTGGAAGTTTTTCATCTCGACGAATATATCGGCTTACCGATTACCCATCCGGGAAGTTTCCGCAAAATGCTGCTCGAGCAACTGGTCCAGAAGACCGGAGTCGTCCATTATCATTTGCTCGACGGGGACGCGGCTGATCCGTTGGAAGTCGCCCGACGCGTGGGCACGCATCTGGCATCGGCGCCCGTGGATATTGCTTTTCTCGGCATTGGCGAGAACGGGCACTTAGCATTCAACGATCCCCCAGCTGACTTTCAGACTATTGAACCCTACATCATCGTGGACCTGGATGAGGCCTGCCGCAGGCAGCAGGTAAGCGAAGCCTGGTTCGCCGAGATTTCGCAAGTGCCGAAGCGGGCCATCTCAATGTCGGTTCGCCAAATTCTCAAAGCTAACGAGATCATCGCGGTGGCGCCCGGCAACCGCAAGGCCGAGGCTGTAAAAGCTTGCGTTGAAGGCGCGATCAGTCCTATTTTGCCAGCATCGATTCTGCGAACGCATCCGAACGCCACCATCTATCTGGACAAAGACTCGGCTTCGCTCCTGAGTTCGGCCTTGCAGAAAGCGCTACAAGGTGAGTCTGAGGTCGTAGTCGGCTCTTAGCGCAGTGAGGAAAAAGATCGCGTCTACGGATCTTCAAACGCGTCCGTACGATCTACGGCCTCGCCGGCTTTGATGTTGGCGACGCGCATGAGATAACTGACGACATCATTCAACTCGTCGGAGGTTAAAGTGGAAGCGTAGTCAGCGGGCATTAGAGTTTGCGAACTGTCCAGACTCGCAAGATCGGACTTGTCCACGAAGTAAAACGTGCCGTCCAGCGCCTGCAACTGCACAGAGAAGTTATCTTCGTTGCGGATGCGTCCAACGTATTTTTCGCCTGTGCGAGTGGTTGCCATTACCAGCCGCGCCTGCCGGTCGCTGCCCGGAGTGGTTATTGCGCTCAAAATCTGCTCCACTGCATGACTGCGAGCGTACGCGGAGAGATCAGAAGCGATAAAGCCACCGTTACCGGAAGCCATGTGGCAGCTGGAGCATCCTGCCTTGCCGAAGAAAACTGTCTCTCCTCGGCCCGGATCACCGGGAAGACTGAGCGCCTTCTTTGTCTCCTGAAGAAAGCGCAAATATGCGATTACTGCCTGGACGTCAGCCTGTACGAGCGAGTGGAAGGCAGGCATTCCAGTTCCAGGCACGCCATTTTCGACGATGTGCGCGAGCTGAACATCGGAAAGCCGCTGCACTTTGAGATTTTCTGCGATGTTGGGTGCGCGTTCGCCGCCTCTTCCGTCCAGACCGTGACACCCGGCGCAGGTTGAGGCGAAAGTTTGCTTACCCCGCGTCGAGCCTGTCTTAACATTTGTCTGCCGGAGGTTTTCCGGCGGACTTTGAGACCAGACGATAAGGCTGCTGGCGGTCCACAAAACCGCCAGCACGGAACGCAATCTGAAGCTTGGACGCATCTGTAAAATGCGGTTTAGAAAATAAATTTTAAGGCGAGTTGCATGATGCGCGCGGGCAGGGCAGAAGTTACGTATCCGAAGCCGCCCACGTAATTGTTGTCTATATTTCCCGATGGATTACTGAACTGGGCATGATTAAAGACGTTGAATGCTTCTGCGCGGAACTGCACCTGCGTGCTTTCGCTGATCTTGGTATCTTTCAACAATGCCAGATCAAAGTTATAGATACCCGGCCCACTGAAATACCGGCGCATGGCGTTTCCGACCTGCCCAAGAGGCTCTTGCGTGAAGTAATTTGGGTTGAAATAGGGCTGCCCCGCGCGGGGATTCTTGTTCATAAATAGTGAGCCGTTGCCGGGGTTATAACTGGGTATATCGATGGTGTCAGCGAATGTTCCACTCAGCGAGTTGTCGTCGCTTTCGCTCAACTGGACGGGCTCACCTTTAGCCAATATCATGATGCCGGACACCGCCCACCCTGCGGTGAGTCTTTTCGAGGCGCTGCCAGTCAGCTTCTCAAACGGCATCTGGACGGTATAGCTCACAGTCAAGTCCTGCGGAACATCGAAAACAGACAGTGCACGATCTTGTCTTGGGTTAAGCGGGTTGGTTGCATCAAACGACGTCGAACCGTTGTCAATCGACTTTTCATAAGTGTAGGCAATCAGAAAATCGGCATATTTCTCGGTGTGTTTCACGCTCACTTGTAGAGAGTTAAAGCTCGAGCTGACGGCTGTAATCATGTACGGATTGCTGATGAAGTTATCGCTGGTCGGCGTAGTCAGCCCCGTAAGCAGACGGGTGGTGGCAAAGGAAGTGACTCCGGGATATCCGGGAGCAGACACTCCGGGAGCCAGCACTATGGGCGAACCCGGCCCTGGGTCTTCGTTCCCGGGACCACACGTTGGACTATTGGGAGCAAGGTTAGCCGAATTGCTCAAGAACAGACAGAGCGCTTGATTCCCCGGGTTCGACTCTTCGAACGTTAATAGGTGCCGGCCTACCGATCCTACGTAACTGACGCCCATCACCGTAGACGACCCCAGTTGCCGCTGCAAAGAGAATTCAAACTGCTGCACCTGGGGTATTTTGTCGTGAGGATACAAGTAGTCAGACCCGGAAAGGGGCGTGGCTTGCGCCCAATTGAAGGAAGTATCCGGATTGCTGGGCGAGGAGTTTACTGGCGGAAACGTGAAAGGAAATTTTTGTGTCTCGACGGTTCCGTTGCCGCGGGCAACAAATGGGGTCGCCAGCAGCGTGGACTCGGCGGAGTAATACAAACCGAAGGGTGCATCTCCAACCTCAACAAAGCCGGTAGCGTCTTCAATGGCGCTGTAGAAGATGCCATAGCCGGCGCGAACACTGCTTTTACCCGGTCCGCCAAAAATTTTGCCGAGCAAGCCCTCCGTGTTATCTGGCGAATACGCGAATCCAATTCTGGGAGCGAAGTTGTGGTATTGAATGGGAGCCAAGGTTCGCGGTACGCCGGGATCTTTAGGCACCACCAATCCTAGCGGCGCAGTGGGGAAAACCTTGGACTGCTCGCCGGGAATTACGGTTTCCAATTTGTTCTGCGTATCGTACCAGGGCGTCATGATCTCGTAGCGCAGGCCGTAATTGATGGTCAGGGTTGGCCGGGCGCGCCAGCTATCCTGGGCATAAATTCCAAAGTATTTGTCGCGTGAGTCGAGAAGTTGCTGGCTGGCCTGCGTAAAACTTTGCGGAGCGCCAATCAGGTAGTCGGCGAAGTCTATCCCGGTCTCTTGCCCGTTAAAGGTATACGCCCCGTTGGCGTCGTCGTAGTTACGCTCGTTGATCTGGTCGTAATGAAGATCCGCGCCAAACTGGATCGTGTGAGTGCCAATAATTTTGGTGAAGTTATCAATAAGCTGGTAGGTATTGTTGTATTCCTTCAGGACATCCTGAGGAAGTCCGAATTCGTAGTTATTGAACATGAAAGAGGGAACGCCCTCCAGCGACGGATTGATTGGAGCGATGCCTCCATTGAAACTGGCACCTGAGCCTGCAGGAGCCGTAAAGCCCAGGGACGTCAGCGGAACGTTCGTGCCACCAATTGGAATTCCTCCGAAGTAACGATCCCGCAGATACACCAGACGAACATCGTTGATGGTGGAATTATTGATGGTCGTGGTCAGGCCGAGATTGATCATCTCAGCGCGGCCATCAACGCTACTCTGAAAGCCCGGAACGGTGATGCCCTGGGCGTAGGGAGTGTTTACGGAGAATTGGTCGAAAAAGTAATATCCGAATAACGTACCGAAGTGCGTGTTCGTATCCAGACGAAGTCCAAATTTATCATCGCGCAAACGCTGGTTATATGCCGAGGTCGAGTAGAAAGGTTGGCCGCCTAGAGTCCCCGTCGGCTGTGGGACGTATTGCAGCGTCTTCTGCGCGACTGGAGACCAGGCAGTCATCGGAATCTGGCCGTTGGAGAAGACACAGAGGTCGGCGGCAGTTGTAGGGGAGCATGGAGTCGTCGGGGAGATCGGAGGAGCGTAATAGGGCTCTCCCTGAAAAATAGTGCCTGCGGGCAGGCCGAGTTCCGAGTTAAGCGTCTGGGCCCAATAGGGACCTTCGACTGAACCAACGGAGCCACTCGCGGCGGCCTGGGAGAATAGGTCGTTTAGATTTCCGAGTCGATCCTGTGCGGACGGAACCGGATAGTTTTGCGCTTGGCCCTGGATTTGTCTGTTTCCCTGATAGTCACCAAAAAAGAATACTTTGTCTTTCTTTATCGGCCCGCCAAAAATTCCACCAAACTGATTTTGAATGAAGTCCGGGCGTCCGACAAAGTATTGTGACGCGTCAAAGTCCGTATTGCGCAGAAATTCGAACACGTCTCCGTGAAATTGATTGGTTCCGGATTTGGTGACGACATTGATTTGGCCGCCGCTGAAGTTTCCATACTCGGCATTGAAATTGTTGGTGATGATGCGAAATTCGGAGATGGAGTCCAGATTCGGAAGAATGGCCGCTCCGTTGTGAACACCTTCTTGCGCGTCAGCTCCATTCACCATAAAACCGTTTGAGCCCAGCCGGCCACCATTTACGGACTGAGTTCCGTTGGTTTGATCGCCGGACACCATCGTCTCGTCCCCGCCGATTCCCTGGGTTGTATCGTTGCAATTGCTTGAGGTGCATTGATAAGGCGAAACGCCCGGCTGCAAAGTCAGCAGATCAATAAAGTTGCGCCCATTCAAGGGCACAGAGGTTATCTTGGTGCCTTCAATTACCTCGCCCATTTGCGTGCTCTGGGTCTCCACTTGAGCGGCGTTCGTGCTGACCTCAACCTTCTCATTGATCGAACCAACCGCGAGACTGGCATCGGCTCGAAGCGCCGAGTTGGCATCGATCACCAATCCCGTCTGCCGGTAAGTCTTGAAACCGACCTGCGTGATTTCCAGGTTATAAGTGCCGACAGCCAGGGTAGGGAGGTTGTAAAAACCTTTGGTATCGGTCTTTTGAGTGGTCTGGACCCCGGTCTGCGTATCTGTCGCTACCACGGTAGCGCCGGAAATAACCGCGCCCGATTTGTCCGTAACCACGCCGGAGATGCTGCCGGTGATACTCGCCGACGCAAGTACCAGCGCAAAAAGTACGAACGCAAGAACTCCAGAAACAGCACACCGACGGTTGTTCATGAATGGTCTCCCTGTGGGACGAAGCCCTCGCTCGGAACTTAAAGGCGTCTTTTTATGAACTTTCATCTAGTGAAAATTACAGCAGCGCTATGAAAAATCGACGCACGATGGATGAGACGGTTTATCGCAATCGTAGTAGCCGTGTCAAACTCTTTTTTTATATTCACGAGATCAGGGCAGGCGAACTACTGCACGTGCCCCTCCACATTGCTACCGCTGCATGCCGGGAATGCTCATCGCCAGGCAGGAACTACTTCTGTTTCACTGCGATTGCCGAAATCTCAACCCGCGCATTGTTGACCAAAGCGGCGGCTTGAATGGTTGCGCGAGCCGGCTTGGGATCGGGTATTAGATTCTTGTAAACCTTGTTCATGTCAGGAAACTCATGAATGTCGGCGAGGTAGACCGTGACACTGACGATATCCTTCAGTTCGAAGCCAGCGGCCTTAAGAACTTTCTGAACATTGCCGAGAGCCGCCGTTGTCTCGGGGCCAATTCCCCCAGCCACCAGTTTGTCGGACTCGTCGGTACCCTCCTGACCGGCAATGTAGAGAGTATTACCCGCTATGACACCGTCGCTAAAAGGAAGGCCTCTCGTGGACGATAGATTCACGACTTTGTGTTCCTGGCTATGGGCCTGCTGTACTGAAATCCCTATGGTTAGTGCGATCGCGAAGATCCACAGAAGCAAGTGAGCCATTCTGCTCTGCATCGTCATTTTCATTCCCCTTTTACTTTCGAAAAATGGATTGGCTCTTCCACCAAACGAAAAACAGTGTTAGAGTCCGCGCACATATATACATCGAGGAGGAGGAAATGAACAAGTTTTATGGCTTTGCAAAATCTCACAGACTGGCGGCATCGCTACTATCCATCGGACTTTTATCAGCTATCTCGTGCGGAGCCATGTTCTTGCGAGCGCAGTCAGTCACCGGAACGACTGCACCGCAGACCGACGATGCCTTGATTGCAGACTTCCGCAGAGTGGAAGTGGCTTCTGTCTCCGACGCGCTGGAGCAGTTGACCGGCAAGCGGATGTACATGAGTCACCGCATGCATCCGATCATGACTACAAAGTTTGCCGGTTTTGCCCGCACGGTACTGCTCAAGAAGGACGAAGGCAACAGCGATCCCGCTGCGTTGAACGGAATGCTGGCGGCCATTGATGAGGGCTCGACGGATTCCGTTTACGTGATGGTGGTCGAGGACGGCGAGGACATTGCAGGGATGGGCGGATTGATGGGCACTGCCATGGCAGCGCGCGGCTATGCCGGAGCGGTGATCGATGGCGGTGTGCGCGACGTAGCGTATTTGCGAAAAATTGGCTTTCCGGTGTATGCAACCGGCATTGTGCCGTCAACGTCGGTGCATCACTATCGATTCGGCGGATCCCAGATTCCCGTGAAGTGCGACGGTGTGATGGTGAATGCGGCCGACATTATCACGGCGGACAGTGATGGCGTGGTGGTTGTGCCACGAGCAAGGGCACAGGAAGTTTTAACCCTGGCCCAACAAATGGACTTCAAAGAGCATTCGATGTATGCCGTGATTGAACAGATGAAGTCGATTGTGGAAGCGGTGAAAAAGTTTGGAAGGCTGTAGGGGATAAAAGACCTGTTGCGCAAAATCGACTTTCATCAGATAATTCGCACTTTCATTTTGTGATTGTCGATTGTAGTGCCGACATTAATTAAGTTGTTTCATGGCTAATACTCCAAAGCGAAGCTACAACATCACCGCCTTGCAGCGCGGGTTGCGTCTTCTCCGCATTTTTAGCGAGTCGCCGTATGGGCTCACGGCAAAGCATGTGGCCGGACGGTCCCGGCTGCCGGTAAGTACAGTCCACCGTTTTCTGGCGAACCTGGAAGGAGCGGGTTTTTTAAATTGCAGCGGGGACGGGGTGTATCACCTGGGAATCGCGTGTTTCGCGATTGGGCAGGCGGCTTTGGGGCAACTCGATATACGCCGGGTGAGCCTGCCGTACCTTCAGGAATTAAACCGGCAGACGCGCGAAACCATTCACCTGACAGTGCGGCATGGGTTGTCCGCGGTTTACGTGGAGAAGCTGGATTCGCCGGAGCAGTTGCGCATTCACTCCCGCATCGGCGCCGCCGTTCCCTTATATTGCACCGCAGTGGGCAAGATCATGCTGGCGTACATGCCCGAAGAGGAACGGCAACAAGCGCTCCCGCAGTTGGGATTGCAACGCCTGACCCCTAACACTGTAGGAAATCTTCAGGAGCTCGAAGCGGAACTTTATCGGGTACGAAAGAACGGCTACGCCTGCGATTTGGAGGAAAACGAACTCCACATACGATGCGTTGCAGCGCCCATCTGGGATCACGCGGGTGGGGTGAATGCCAGCCTCAGCATTACCGCTCCGGTGGTGCGCATGGCGGTTACACGTTTGCGGCAGCTTGCGCCTTTGATTCAGACTGCTGGACTGCAAATCTCACGGGAATTGGGATACCAGAGCGCTGGATACGCATCTTCACCCCGAAAACCTGCGGAGGGATCGGCTGCATGACCGGCAGTATGAGGATGGTAGCGACCATGGCTGTGGTCTTCACTTGCCTGGCAGCTTGGGCCGGAAATGATTCGCAGGCAAGCGCGTCGGCGGCAATCAACGTACAGTCTTCGGATCTCTTGGTGCAACCTCCGAACGCGAATTGGATTTCCTACAACGGGGACTATTCTGGACGGCGCTACAGCGGACTTTCAGAAATCAATCCGGACAATCTTGCGGGACTGCGCGCCGAATGGGTTTTTCATGCCCGCAACTCGGGACGGCTTGAGGTAACCCCAGTTGTCGTGAATGGAATGATGTTCGTAACCGCTGCGAACGATGCGTCCGCGCTCGACGCGCGGACTGGACGAATGGTGTGGCGCCATAGTTGGCCGATTTCGGAGGGGCTGATCGACGACGCATCGGGGCACATCAACCGCGGGGTCGGGGTTTGGCATAACCGGGTTTACATGGAAACCGACAACGCGCATCTTCTCTGCCTCGATGTGCGTTCAGGCAATCTCATATGGGATGTTGCGTACGCGAACTGGAACAAGAATTACGGCGCAACCAGCGCCCCGCTCGTGGTGAAAGACAAAGTACTGGTTGGGACCTCCGGCGGCGATGACGGCGTGCGCGGCTTTGTTGCCGCCTACGATGCGTCTACCGGCAAGCTGGCCTGGCGATTCTGGACGATACCTGGCCCGGGTGAATTCGGCTCCGAGAGTTGGCCCGGAAAACTATACCTGCATGGTGGTGGAACTACATGGATGCCCGGGACCTACGATCCCCAGCTCAACACGATTTACTGGGGCACCAGTAATCCCGCGCCGGATTTCGAGGGCGGTGTGCGCCCGGGAGACGATCTCTACACCGACTGCGTATTGGCACTGGACCCGGATACCGGGAAATTGAAGTGGTATTTCCAGTTCATGCCGCATGATCTTTTTGACTATGACGCGGTAGAGACGCCGATTCTGATCGACGCGGTTTACCAGGGCGCAGCACGGCAGTTACTGGTACAGGCGAACCGCAATGGCTACATCTATGTGCTTGATCGCACCAACGGAAAGTTTTTATCCGCAACGCGATTCGTCGACAAACTGAACTGGGCGAAAGGAATCGATGCGCAAGGCAGGCCGGTGCTGACCGGCGTGCAGCCGACGGCGAAGGGAACACGGGTTTGCCCCGGCTATGCAGGAGCCACGAACTGGTTTGCGCCGTCATACAGCGAGTTGACCCATTCGGTGTATTTCATGGCTCTGGAGGAGTGCGAAACCTATTTTTTGAAGCCGCAAACTTTTCAGGAAGGCCGCGAGTATTACTCGACCGGAGTAAAACGCATTCCGAGCGAAACTTCGCAGAAGGTGCTGGTCGCATTCAACCTCGACAAGAATGCGATTACGTGGAAATATCCGCAAGCAGGCGCGGGCCGCTCCTCAGCAGGAACTATGGCAACGGCAGGCGGCCTGGTCTTCTTCGGGGACGATGCGAACTCGCTTGAAGCCATCGATGCGCGAACAGGCAAGGCGCTATGGCACTTCAATACGGGGCAAGATATAAGCGCGTCGCCGATGAGCTATGCCCTTGCAGGTAAACAGTACGTGGCGATTGCGGCGGGTAGTGACGTTTTCAGCTTTGCGTTGCCTTGATTGGTTGTCGATTATGAATCGCCCATCTTGAAGATCAAATTGTAAGGAGAACGAATATGAATTTGACGTTCACTCGCAGAATGTTCGCCGCGCGGTTCGCCTCTGTGTTTTCCGCGTTGGGAGTTGCCACCACCGTTTTGCCCAACCGCGCATTGGCTCAAAGTGCCGCTGCACAGGATGGCGAAATCCGCAAATTAAATAGCGACGGTAAACCCGGCAGCGAGAAAGACGCCATCATGCCGGTGATTGTTCACCGCGGGTTGATTTATGTCGCGGGGCAGGGCGCTCACGATAGTCGAGATGCAAAGGAATGGACGATAGAATCTCACACCACCATGGTTATGGACAAGATCAAGAAGCATGTGGAAATTGGCGGTGGAACCATGGACAGCATTCTTACGTTGAATGTTTTCCTGGTGAAGATTGAACACTGGGACGGAATGCACAAAGTGTTTTCGACGTATTTCCCTCATGGCGGCCCAGCCCGCACAACCGTCGCGGTAGCTGCACTGCCGGGAGATTCGCTGGTGGAAATCAATTGCATCGCGGCCGTCGCCGGTAAATAAGCAGCAAGGGAGCTTCATTCATGCGACTTAACTCAAAGTGGAACCGCCGGAGCTTTCTCGGAAGTGTGGGAGTGATTGCGAGTTCGCTTCTTGCACCACGCAAGTTATTTTCTTCGAATCGTACCAAAGCAGGCGCAGGCACGCCGGTGAGCGGTTTTGGGCATACCGGCAATCCCTACGAAGAACTGGGCGTTACGACCGTGATTAATGCGAATGGAACCATGACTGTACTGGGTGGCTCCCTTCCTCATCCAGAGCTTGAAGCCGTCATGACGATGGCTGGGCAGCACTTCGTAAGCATCCCAGATCTCGAGGTGGCTGCAGGCAGGCGCATTGCCGAAATGCTCAAGTTGCCGGAGGGTTACACGGCCCTTGTAACGTCGGGAGCGGCGGCAGCGATTCAATCAGGACTGGCGGGTATTCTGACGGGCGGGAAAGAAAATTTTATCCGGCAACTGCCCGATCTTACCGGCATGAAGTCGGAAGTGATTATTCAGAAATCGCATCGCAATCCCTTCGATCACCAGCTGCGATCTACGGGAATCAAGCTGATCGAGATTGAAACCGTCGATCAACTGCGCGCTGCGGTGAACGAGCGCACGGCGATGATGCATTTTTCCAACTTCGCCAACGCAGCCGGGCAGATCAAAGTAGACGAGTGGGTAAAGCTGGCGAAGCAATATAACATCCCCTGCATGAACGATGCTGCCGCCGATACGCCACCGGTGTCGCATCTCTGGGACTATACCCATATGGGTTACGATCTCGTGACTTTCAGCGGCGGGAAAGCAATTCGTGGACCGCAATGCGCCGGCATGTTGATCGGACGTAAGGAGCTGGTGGCGAATGCACTGCTCAACAATAGCCCGCATGAGGATACGTTGGGCCGCAGCCAGAAAGTGGGCAAAGAAGAAATCGTGGGCATGGTGAAAGCGCTCGAACTTTTTCTCGCGGAAGACCATGAGGCTCTGGCCAAAGAATGGCAGGTGCGGTTAGAGATGATTTCGCGCGAAATTACGAAAATTCCGAGTGTCAGCACGTCGTACTTCGTTCCAGATATCGCCAATCATGTGCCGCACATGAGCATCACATGGGATGCGGGCCGCATTTCATTAACGGCGGAGCAGGCATCAAAGCTGCTGCGCAGCTCAAATCCATCCATTGTGCTCGAGCCCCGCGAAGACGGGCCCGGGCTAGCCATGAACTCGTTCATGTTGCAACCGGGCGAAGACAAAATCGTCGCCCAGCAACTTTCAAAAATCCTGCGCGAGCACGCGGCATAACCAAGGAAACCCCTGCGATGAACAACGCTAGAACGAGCCATGTTCGCTGGTTGTTGGTGTTCTGGCTCTTCGTGCTCAGCGCTGTTTCTTATCTGGACCGCGTTAATATTTCCATCGCCGGCGGCTCCATTGCTGAGGCTTATCATCTCAGTGATGTACAACTGGGCCAAGTGTTCAGCGCCATGCTGGTCGGCTATGCAATCTTCCAGACAGTTGGCGGAAGACTGGCTGATCGCTTCGGGCCGCGCCGCGTGCTTGCTGGAGGTGTTGCGTGGTGGGGCGTCTTCACCGCGCTGACCGCGATGGTCCCAGCGAACATCGCTGGCGCGCTGTTCATCTTTGTGGCGGTCCGTTTTCTTCTTGGCGCCGGGGAAGCCGTGATCTATCCCTCCGCCAATCAATTCGTGGCCCGCTGGATTCCGACCACGGAGCGTGGTATTGCGAATGGATGGATCTTTGCCGGAGTGGGCGCTGGTGCCGGCCTTACACCGTTGATCATCACTTATATCATGGTTCATTACGGTTGGCGATCGTCGTTTTGGGTATGCTCCATCATCGGATTCGCAGTCGGCGCGGTGTGGTTTGTTATCGCTCGCGATACACCGGCTGAGCATCCTAAAATTTCTGCCTCGGAGTTGGCGTTTATTCGTTCCGGCCTGACGCAGGCAGAGCCGAAGAGTGATTCGAAAACACTCGTGCCGTGGAGCCGTGTAATAAAAAGCAAAGAAGTTCTGGCAGTCACGCTCAGCTATTTCTGCTATGGCTATGTCGCATGGATATTCTTCAGCTGGTTCTATCGCTATCTCGCCAAAGTGCGGGGCCTGGATTTGAAGGCGAGCGCGTTCTATACCATGCTGCCATTTCTCGCCATGTTAGTGTGCTGCCTTTTGGGAGGAACCATCAATGACCGGCTCACCAAGCGGCTCGGCCCTCGCGTTGGGCGTTGTGGCCTTGCGGCATTTGCGATTACGGTAGCGGGAATCTTCATCGCTTTCGGGTCACAGGTTCAAAGCGCGCGGCTGGCCAGCGTTGTGCTCGCGGGCGGAGCAGGTGCGCTGTATTTGTCCCAGAGTTCTTTCTGGTCGGTGACGGCCGATATTGCTGGCGCGTCCGCGGGTTCGGTGTCGGGCTTCATGAACATGGGAAACCAGATTGGAGCGGCGCTTACGGCTTCTCTCACTCCCTGGATCGCCGCTCGATTCGGTTGGACGACTTCATTTCTAGTGGCTGCTGCATTGTGCTTGGTCGGCGCGTTGAGCTGGCTCGTGGTGGATCCATCGCGGCAACTCAGGGTTTCTCCGGTTGACGCTGGCGCGGTGCAACTGCAAAGTCCGAAACGCATGTCTGATCAGTCTGCTGGCAGACCACATGCGGTACGCGCGAGTTCGTGAAATCAAAATTATGGCGGCGCTGAATATCAAAACAAAGAGCGGCTGTATGTGGGACGCGGTGAGTCTCGGCGAAGTCATGCTCCGCCTCGACCCTGGCGATGAGCGCATCTCTACGACGCGCCATTTTCGCGCGTGGGAGGGTGGCGGTGAATACAACGTGGCTCGCGGCCTCAGGCGCTGCTTTGGCATGGACACGGCGATCGTCACTGCCCTCGCCGACAATCCAGTTGGACGTCTCGTGGAAGACCTGATGCTGCAGGGAGGCGTTAGCCAGAAATATGTGCGCTGGGCGCCTTATGACGGCGTTGGACGGACGGTACGGAACGGTTTGAATTTTACCGAGAGAGGTTTTGGCCTGCGCGCTCCAGTGGGGTGTTCGGATCGCGGGCATACCGCCGTTTCACAATTAAAGCCCGGCGAAATCGATTGGGAGCAGATCTTCGGCAAAGACGGAGCACGCTGGTTTCATACAGGAGGCATATTTTGTGCGCTCTCGGAAACCGCACCGCTGGTGGCTGAAGAAGCCATGGACGCGGCCAAGCGGTCGGGCGCTATCATTTCTTACGATCTGAACTATCGCGCGTCGCTATGGAAGTCGATTGGAGGAAAATCCAAAGCGCAGGAAACGAACCGCCGGCTTGCGCCGCTAGTCGATGTGATGCTGGGAAATGAAGAGGACTTCACAGCCGCGTTGGGCTTTGAGGTGAAGGGCCTCGACGAACACCACTCCAAGCTTGACCCAAGCGGGTTCAAAGAGATGATCGAAAAAGTGGTACAGGATTTTCCCCAGCTTTCCGTGATCGCTACAACTTTGCGCAATGCGAAGAGCGCGACGGTAAATGACTGGGGAGCGATGTGCTACTACGATGGCGCCTTCTACCAGGCGCGGGTGCGCGAGAATCTGGAGATTTACGATCGAGTTGGCGGAGGCGACTCCTTTGCCTCAGGATTGATTTATGGATTTCTATCGGGCAAAGAACCGCAATGGTCGGTCGATTGTGGCGCGGCTCATGGCGCGCTGGCAATGACCACACCCGGCGACACGACGATGGCCACGCTGGAAGAAGTGTTGCAAGCGATGAAGTCGCAAACCGCGCGCATCACACGCTGAACGAGACAAACCTATGACCATCGATGATGTGATTCGCAGGATCGGCGAGATTGGCATCGTGCCCGTAGTGCGGGCGGCAACCGCTGAAGACGCAACCCGGGCCGTGGAAGCCATTTGTGCCGGAGGAATTCCGGTTCTCGAAATAACCATGACTGTTCCCAACGCAATATCTGTGATCAGCCATGTGGTGCGGGAACACGGCCGGGCAGCGCTTATCGGCGCAGGTACGGTTACGACGGGCGAACAAGCCGAACAGTGTATTCGTGCCGGGGCGGAGTTTCTGGTGAGCCCGGGGCTGTCGCTCCACGTGCTGGCAGTAGCGCGGGCTTGCGGCAAGCTGGCAATCCCCGGGGCGCTTACACCCACAGAACTCATGCACGCACAAGACAATGGCGCCAAGTTGGTCAAGATTTTTCCTTGCGGCAACGTTGGGGGTCCTAAATATTTGCAGTCGTTGAAAGGTCCCTTTCCCAACGCCGCGCTGATTCCAACGGGCGGAGTGAGCGTTTCAAACGCCGCCGACTATATTGCCGCCGGGGCGTTTGCTCTGGGGGTTGGTGGGGATCTAGTGAATACGGCTGCTCTGCGCGATGGGAATCTGGCGAAGATCACGCAATCGGCTCGCGAGCTGGTGCAGATAGTTCATGCGGCGCGCGCATCGCAACTCTAACTTTGCCGATAAAATCCCTTCTTCGAGGAAAACTATTGTTGTCCAACCACGAGGACGACAAACGATCCCGGTTTCATTTTCCCACGACGCTCGCCGGGAGCAGGCGGATCGAAATCTGCCGCTGGAAGAAAGATGTTATGAGTTTTCAGATCGAGCCCCATGGTGCGAGCGGATTTTTTCGTGGGTACATTTTCGACGACCGTGAATTTATCGGGCGAATCTTCGTGCACAACCGTTAAAGTGCCTTCTCCTGTGGATGCAAATGCGAGATTGGTATCGGGATCGAAAGCGTTGGCGTCGACTCCCTCACCGATCGGAGGCGTTGCGATCACTTTTCCTGTATCTGCGTCAATGACTGCCATCATCTTATTGTCACAACCGGCGAAGAGGCGGCGAGTTTTTAGATCCATAGCCAAGCCAGACGGCTCCTGACAGGGAGCCAGAGGCCAGCGATGAAGCACGGCCAGTTTTTGTGGATCAAATTGCACCAGTTCAGATTTGTCCTCAATATTTACAAAAATGCTTCCCTTACCATCGGCTACAGCAAATTCGGGTTTACCGCTCAATGCCAGAGTGCCCGCTACCGTGCCATCTGCCGCATTGATTGCAGTGGCATCCTGGCTGTGGCCGTTCATGGTAAATATTCGTTTGGTTCCCGCGTCGTAGACAATGGCGTCGGGATTGGTTCCGGCCTTGACGGTCGCGAGGGTTTTGAGTGTTTTCAAATCAAAGATCGTCACGGTATTTGCGCGGCCGTTGCTGGTGAAGCCGCGTCCGAGGCCGGCAGCGAGGGCGATGCCATGCACACCCTGGGTGTCGGGAATTTCTCCAGCCACGGTGCCGCTATCGGCATCGAGCACCACGACTCGGCTTCCATGCGAAATATAAATTCGACGCGCGACGCTATCCACGCCGACATAGTCCCAGCCTTCATCGCCACTCACAGAAATTTTCTTAATGACGTGGTATCCCGATGAAGCGGCTTTGGGCGAAAGCGTCCACGGATGAATGAGGGAAAGCGCGACGAAAGCGAATGCAGCGAGCGAGACAGCTAATGCAGTGTGACGGCGCATATAGATAGATCCCTTCTTCACGGCGGTCTTGAGACCTAAGAAGTTCTACAGCCTCCAAGATAAACGAGAGCTAAATTCTCTGGTGATTTTTCGAAAGACGGCCACGCCAGGGTTTCTGAGAATTGGCGTTATGATGCTGCTATGCGGGTGCTATTGGTGGAAGATGATGCGAGGATTGCGCGCTTCGTCGCGAAGGGATTGCGGGAACAATCCTATGCTGTCGATGTAGTCGGTTCCGGGGAAGAAGCGCTTTATCAGGCGGCAATCAATACGTATGACCTGGCAATTTTGGATGTGATGATCCCGCCTCCCGATGGTTTTACAGTGTGCAAGGAATTACGAAAGACGGGACAGCGCTTGCCCATTCTCATATTGACAGCCCGAGACGCAGTGGAAGACCGCATCACCGGCCTCGATCACGGGGCTGACGATTACCTGACGAAACCGTTTGAATTTCGAGAGTTGCTGGCTCGCTTGCGCGCATTATTGCGGCGGACGGGAGGATTGCTGCCCGCGAAACTGGTAGTTGCCGATCTTGTTGTGGATACGGTTGGGCAGAATGTCTGGCGCGGCGAACGCGCGATTTCACTAACCACAAAAGAGTATGCGTTGCTGGAATTTCTGGCGCGAAATGCGGGGCGCGTCGTAGGCCGCGCGGAGATTGCCGAGCATGTTTGGAACGAAGAGTTCGATCCGTTTTCCAACTTGATCGAAGTGTACGTCAACCGCATTCGCCAAAAAATCGATGCCGGCTCCGCCAAACCTCTTTTGACTACGCGACGAGGCGCGGGATACATACTCTCCGCAGATAATGAAGCACGCGAAGTAAAGGCCGGCAAGTCTCGGAGTCGCGACGATGCTTAATTCGGTCCGAGTACGTCTAACCTTGTGGTACGCGGCCGTATTGGCATGTGTGCTCGTCACGTTGGCCATCACCACATATTTTGTCCTCCGGCAAAATTCATCGCACCGCACGGATACCGCTATTGCTGAAATGGCGGAATCTTTCCTCACCACTGTGAATGCAGAAGCGAAGGATGCAGCTGCACCCGACGGATTGAAAACAGCAATCGACGAAGCGATTTCGGAACACAAGTACCGGGATACCGTATTCGTGGTGTTCGATGGTGAGAGCAGAGTCATCGCATCTTCCGACCATCAATTGTTGCAAGGTGAGCCTTCAGCCGCGGTAGTCAAGATTCTTCAGGAAGCGGTGGGTCGGGATGAGCGCAGGTATCATTCATTCCGAACGGTGCGGCTGCAGGACCAGGCGCAGCGGCGTTACGTACGCGAATTTTCCATTGGCGCAAAAAAATACACGCTGCTGGTTTTGCAGTCGTTGCATCGCCAGCGAGAATTCCTGGAAAGTCTGTCCACAACTTTTGCAATCGTCATCCCGCTGGCGGTTTTCCTCGCCAGCGGGGCCGGCTATTTTCTAGCGCGCAGGAGCCTCTCTTCGGTGGTGGAGATGAGCGCGCAGGCTGGTCGCATCGGCGCGGACAACTTGCATGAGCGTTTACAGGTAAAGAATGCCAAAGACGAACTCGGACAGCTTGCCAAGTCCTTTAATCATTTACTCGACCGGCTGGATCAATCGTTTGAGCAGCAGCGCCGTTTTATGGCAGATGCTTCTCACGAGTTGCGAACTCCAGTGGCCATCTTGTGCGGCGAAGCGGATGTGTCTCTCTCTCAGCCCAGCCGGTCGAGTGAAGACTACCGTGCATCGCTCGATATCCTACGCTCGGAAGCCCGGCGGCTCAAACATATTGTGGAGGATCTCTTCACGCTGGCTCGAGCCGATGCCGGTCAGCACCCATTGACACTGACGGATTTTTACCTGGACGAACTGGTCGCGGAGTGTTCGCGCAGTATGAGGACGCTGGCTGCCGCCAAACAGATCACGCTCATCTGTGATGCATCGCAAGAGATGCCCATTCGCGCGGACGAAACACTGCTTCGCCGTATGATAGTGAACTTGTTGGACAACGCCATCAAGTACACCCCGCAGCAGGGCAGAGTGTCGGCAACCTGCAATGCCCTGAATTCGGAGTACGTCATAACTGTTAGTGATACCGGCCAGGGAATCCCCCATGAATTACAGTCGCGTGTCTTCGAGCGCTTCTTCCGCGCGGATAAAGTTCGGTCGCGATCGGAAAGCGACGGCGGCGCCGGACTGGGGCTTTCCATCAGTGAATGGATCGTCCATGCTCATGGCGGCCGGCTCGAACTGACACGATCCGCCAATGACGGCAGTACGTTTACGGTCTATCTACCCATTGCCATCGCCTCGCCGTTAATCCCGCGTTTATCTTCCAGCCGCTAAGTTGGTCTTTCGGAGCCGTAACCATCTGACCGTTCCGAAAATCAACTTATGGGATTGGCTACAAGATTATTTACGAGTGTCTGCCATGGCATGGTTGCCGGACTGATGCTGACCAGCCTCGCACTTACGCAGCAAACGGCACCCTTGCCCGCTGCTCCACCTCTCCGGCTTGGCTTGCAGGATGCACTGGCGCGAGCGCGGCGCAATAGTGTGACATACCAATCTACGCTCACCGATGCCGGAGTGGCGCGAGAGGAAAAGCATCAATCACTCGCTGCACTCTTGCCAGGCGCAACCTACAACAATTCCGCGATCTATACGCAAGGAACTGGAAGAGATGGATCCGTAACATTCATTGCCAACAACGCTGTTCACGAATACATCAGCCAGGCGAACGTCCACGAATCGATTGACGTAGCAGGCATCGCAGAGTTCCGGCGCGCTGGTGCGTCTGCAGCGGTGGCGCGTGCGCGCGCCGAAATCGCTTCGCGTGGTCTGGTCGTAACCGTAGTGCAAAGTTATTACGGCGTGGCCGCCGCATTGCTTAAGTTGGACGTCGCCCAGAAGGCTGCGGACGAAGGCGAACGCTTTCTGAAGTTGGCGAACGACCTCGAACACGGCGGCGAAGTTGCGCATTCCGATGTGGTGAAGGCTGAATTGCAGTCGAACGATCGTTCGCGGCAATTGCGAGAGGCCAAACTGGCGCTGTTGAATGCCCGGCTCGACCTGGCCGTCCTGATTTCGCCAGACTTGACGGACAACTTTGAAATTGCCGAGGATCTTCATGAAAACGCGGCGCTGCCAACGCTACCGGAAGTCCAGCAATTAGCCGCAAAAGAGAATCCCGATATTCGCGCCGCTCTTGAAGCGGTAAAAGAAGCCGGCTTCGGAGTGAGCACTTCGCGCGCCGGGTATTTACCTTCATTGAGTCTCGATTATTTTTACGGAATTGACGCGACTCATTTTGCCACGAAGACAGATGGCATTTCGAATCTCGGATCCTCGATCGTGGCAACTCTGAATATTCCCGTCTGGAACTGGGGTGCGACCCAGAGCCGCATCAAGCAGGCGGAGCTGCGAAGAGATCAGGCCACGCGCGAGCTTTCTCTGGCACAGCGGAAGCTGCTCGCAGAGTTGCAATCGCTTTATGCGGAAGCGGAAACAGCCGCGAATGAACTGGCCAGTCTTAAGCGATCAGCGGAACTGGCCGCGGAGAGCCTCCGCCTCACCACTCTGCGGTACAAGGATGGCGAGGGAACCGTACTGGAAGTTGTGGATGCGCAGAATACGGCAACGCTAGGCGACACGGCATATCAGGACGGCGCCGTACGGTACCGTGTTGCCCTTGCCAACCTGCAAACACTGACGGGAGTGCTCACCGCTCCATGAACAAATCATCAAATCACTCGAAACGAATCTTGGCAGGCCTGTGGTGTGCGGCGTTGGCGGCTACCTTGGGTGGCGTAGGTTGCAGCTCTGCCGAAAAAGAAAAAGAGCCGGTGGTTTCCGTGCAGGTAACGCAGGCGCGGCGAACTCCGCTTGACGAAGTCGTCTCAGCCGAAGCTGTGGTCTTTCCCCGGGAACAAGCGGTCGTCATACCCAAGATCACTTCCACGATCAAGAAATTTTCTGTCCAGCGCGGAAGCCATGTCCGGAAAGGACAGTTGCTCGTGGTCCTCGAAAATGCAGATTTGTCGGCTGCCGCGGAGCAAAGTAAGGGAGAACTCGAACAGGCACAGGCTGGTTATGCGACCACCACGGGCGCCAGCCTTCCGCAGCAAATTCAAAAAGCGGAGCTCGACGCGGCATCGGCCAAGGCTGCGTTCGATGCGCAGCAAAAGATATACGACAGCCGCAAGGAGCTGTTCCAGCAGGGCGCGCTGCCACGGCATGATCTCGATGTGGCTGAGGTCGCACTGGCGCAGGCTCACACCGAATCTGAAATGACGCAAAAGCAACTGGCCGATCTCAAGCGCATCGGCGAGAAAGAAGCGCTGAAGTCTGCCTCCGGACAACTTGCAGCGGCACAAGGAAAATATTTAGGCGCAACGGCGCAATTGAGCTACTCGGAAATCCATAGTCCGATTGACGGGGTGATCACGGATCGTCCGCAATATGAAGGTGAGCTGGCGACCGCGAACCAACCGCTTCTTACGATCATGGATACTTCCAGACTTATTGCCAAAGCTCATATTGCCCAATCGGAAGCGGCGCTGCTGAAGGCAGGAAACAGAGCGGAGATGGAAGTTGCTGGGGTGGAAGAGCCTGTGAAAGGGCGAGTCAGTCTCGTCAGCCCGGCGCTCGATCCTGGAAGCACGACAATTGAAGTGTGGGTGGAATCGAAGAAGCCGAACGCAGCTTTGAAGCCGGGGATGTCGGTGCAGCTTTCGATTACCCCTCGCTCTGACCAGTTGGCGCTTGCCGTGCCGGCATCGGCCGTTTTCAAGAGCGACGATGGCACGGAGTATGTGGTTCTCGCGGGCACCGACGGTTACGCTCATTTCAAAACTGTGCACACTGGGATCAGCAATGCAGAGTTTGTTCAGATCGCCGACGGAATCAAAGAAGGAGATCCAGTTATTACTTCCGGTGGGTACGGATTGCCCGACCACACACAAATCAAAGTGGAAGCAAGCTCCGGAGAAGAGCCCGGCGAAAAACCGAATGCCGGTTCCGGCGACGATTCGAAAAAGGGCAGGGAATAACGCTGCATGGAACTCCTCTCCAGCCCTTCTCGCGGCACCCATGACAGGCAATCCAGCGAAATGTGGTTTCAGCGCTTTTCGCGGCCTATGATTTTCCTGATCATCGCCATTGCGTTAGTAGGCGGCTACACTGCGTTTACGATCCCGGTTTCCGTCTTTCCGAGTACGGATTTTCCGCGGATCGTCATTGGCATCAACAACGGAGTCGCACCGATCGATCAGATGCTGGTCACGGTTACGCGTCCGATCGAAGAGGCGGTGAATAGTGTTCCCGGTTTGCAGAATGTTCGCTCCATCACCAGCCGGGGGTCCGCGGAAGTCGATCTGTTCTTTGACTGGAAGTCCGATATGGTGCTCACGCTGCAGCGGGTCGATGCGGTTGTGGCGCAGTTGCAGGCCGAACTTCCGCCGACGGCGAAGGTAGAGACTCACCGCCTGACCTTTGCAGCCTTCCCCATCATCGGCTATAGCCTGACATCGGATAAAGTCCCTCCTGGCAAGCTGTGGGAGATTGCGACTTACGATATCAAGCCGCGGCTCAACCGGCTGGATGGCGTTGCGACTGTTGTGGTGCAGGGTGGACGCGTGCCGGAATTTCAAGTAACACCCGATCCGGCGCGGCTGCCCGTGGCAGGTGTCACTGTGTCGGATGTATTGGAAGCGATCCGGCGCACGAACCTGATTGACTCGCCCGGCCTCATCGAGAGTGATCATCATCTCGTGCTCGGCTTGGTGAGTGGCCAGGTGCGCAGCTCAGACGAGCTTGGCCGGATTGTGGTGAAAACTTCTGCGGCTGGAATCCCGATTCGTATTGAAGATGTTGCCACGGTCGCGACGTCGGTTGCACCCACGTACACGATTGTCACTGCGAACAGTAAACCCGCAGTCTTGCTCAACATCAACCGCCAGCCCGATAGCAACACATTACAGGTTGCGAATGAAGTTCACGATCTGATTCGTGAAGTTGCCCCGACGCTTCCGCCCGGTGTGCGGCTGGAGCCTTTTTACGATCAATCGACGATCGTGCACGATTCAATTACAAGCGTGCGGGATGCCGTATTGCTGGGCATTGTGCTCTCGTCCGTCGTGCTGGTTATTTTTCTGAGGGATTGGGGTACTTCACTGGTCGCTGGGCTCGTGATCCCGGTGACTCTGCTGATCACGTTCGTGGTACTTCGTATAGCCGGCCAAAGCTTCAACCTGATGACGCTGGGCGGACTTGCCGCCGCGGTAGGCCTGGTGATTGACGATGCCATCGTGGTGCTGGAAAACATCGTTCTACACCGCGACGCGGGACAAGGCCGCTTCCGCGCGATTCAAAGCGCCTTGCGCGAACTGATAGTCCCGCTGGTTGGATCAACGCTTACGCCAATTGCAGTATTTTTGCCGCTTATCGCGATCACGGGAGTAACCGGAAGCTTTTTCCGCGCACTAGCGGTGACAACGACGGTCGCGCTTCTTACATCCCTTCTGCTCGCGCTCACGTGGACTCCCATGTTGAGCCAGTATTTTGTGCGGCGCAGCGGCCATGGAGAAGCTGAAGAAGAAAACGAGAACGACAATACTTCCACGGAAGGCCGCCCCCAGCGGGCATCTTTTTTACTTGCTGAAGAAGAATCCTCGACAGGCTTTTTCGGGCGTTGCATGACAATCTATGAGCGCGCCATGCAAGCCGTGCTGCGGCGTCCATGGATTCTGGTGGCGAGTTTTGTTGTGATCGTTGTGTTGTCGTTTGTGAGCTACAAACTTTTGGGGAGTGAGTTGTTACCCGCGATGGATGAAGGCGGCTTTATTCTCGATTACATCACGCCGCCGGGGAGTTCTCTGGCTGAGTCCAACCGGATTCTTCTGCATATCGAAGGGATTTTGCGCTCGACGCCGGAAGTTGAGGCGACATCGCGGCGCACCGGTTTGCAACTTGGACTCGCGGCCGTAACCGAAGCAAACAGCGGCGACTTTACGGTGAAGCTAAAGAGCAATCGAAAGCGCGCGATTGACGACATTATTTCCGACATACGGTCGCAGATCGAAGAAGAAGAACCTGCCGCGAAAGTGGAGTTCGTGCAACTTCTACAGGACATGATCGGAGACCTTACGAGCCAGCCAGAACCGATTGTGATCAAATTGTTTTCGCAAGACGGGCGGCTCTTGAATGACACCGGTCCTCGCGTGGCCGAGGCAATCGGCAAAGTGAATGGTGTCGTCGACGTGCTGAACGGAGTAGAGAACACGATCAGCGGGCCTTCCACCACATTTCAGATAAATCCAATGGTTGCGGCGCGCTCGGGGTTTACGCCTGAGGAGGTGGCACTGGATGCATCTGCGATTTTGGAGGGCGAACCCGCGGCGACGCCGCTGGTGTTGAATGACCGCGCCTATACCATTCGTGTGCGCTTTCCTGAAGAGAGCCGCGCGACCATCGAACGTATGAGCAACACTCTTTTGGTCAGCTCGTCCGGTCGCACGGCGACGCTTGGGTCCCTGGCCAACGTCGCAACATCGCCGGGTGAAACCGAGATCCGCCGGGAGAATTTGCAGCGCCTGGTAGAAGTGACGGGGCGGCTGGAGGGCGTGGACCTGGGACGCGGCATCGCCGCCGTAAAAAAGGCGGTAAACGATTTGCATTTGCCTTCGACGATTCGAGTCGAGTATGGCGGTCTCTACGAGGAGCAGCAAAAATCTTTCAAGGACCTGCTGTTGGTATTGGTCCTAGCGGTGTTTTTGCTGTTCGCCATGCTGGCCTTTGAATTTCGTACATTTGCCGCACCGATCGCCATCCTTGCATCCGCGCTGTTGTCCACCTTCGGAGGATTTGTCGGGCTGCTCATCACGCAGACGACATTCAACATCGCTTCCTTCATGGGCATGATCATGGTCATCGGCATTGTGGCCAAGAACGGCATTCTGCTCCTCGACGCCGAGCATGGATTCCGTGATCAGGGCGCCTCGCTGGAAGATGCAATGATTCAAGCCGGGCGGCGACGCTTGCGCCCGATTGCCATGACGGCTCTCGCTACCATCGCAGGAATGTTGCCGCTGGCATTTGCCGTTGGGGCAGGGTCGCAGATGCTGCAACCGCTTGCGATTGCGGTAATCGGAGGCTTGTTCAGCTCGATGGTGTTGTCACTCGTCTTTACTCCTGCGATTCATTACTATCTCCAGCGGCGCAAATTATTCGGCTGAAGTTCACTCTTTCTTAAATATATCTAGGCATACGCAATCACGGCTGCTCCGCCAAAAATCAAAAGGCCGCCAACCCAATGATGCCAGCTCAAACGTTCATGCAAGAAAACCGCCGCCAGAATAATCGCAATGAGCACGCTGAGCTTGTCCACGGGCGCCACTCGCGAAGCCTCTCCGATTTGTAAAGCCCGGAAATAACAGAGCCATGACAATCCGGTCGCAATCCCGGACAGGATCAAGAATATCCACGTGCGCTTTCCGATCGTAGAAATCGGGTCATGCTGGGAAAACAGGGCAATCGACCAGGCGAACGCCACGATCACCACCGACCGAATGGCGGTAGCCAGATTCGAGTTGATGTTCTGCACGCCCACCTTGGCGAGGATCGCGGTGATGCCGGCAAAAAACGCAGAAAGCAGCGCCCATATGAACCAGCTCATATAAGGTAGTTCTCCTGAAAAGCTTCTGACTGCCGGGAGTCTATTACAGCGAGGCTATTTATGCGCGAGATAGTTTTTTTGGGTTGCGAATTGCTTCAACCAGAGTCTGCAAGAACTTCGCGGCGCGTGCACCATCCACCACACGATGATCGCTTGAAAGAGTCAAGGTCATCATGGGGCGGAGGCCAGGGCGGCCGTCGATTGGCACAACCCGGTCCGTAATGGCTCCCACGGCAAGAATGGCAGCCTGCGGACGAACAATGATTGCAGTGAAGGCGTCAACCTCGAACATCCCGAGATTGCTGATCGTGAATGTGCCGCCCGCAAGATCGGCCAGCCGCAACTTGCCGCTGCGGGCGCGTTCCGTGAGGTCGCGCCGCTGCGTCGCGATCTCAGCTAATTCCATTTTGTGAGCATGGTGAATCACCGGCGCTACCACGCCATCGTCCACAGCCATCGCTATGCCGATGTTGATTTCGACATTCGGATGCACGCTTTCATTGATCCAACTTGCGTTCATGTGCGGATGTTTTTGGAGGGCGCGCGCCACCAGAGCAACCAGTAAATCGGTATGCGTAAGCTTTACGCCGCAAGCTTTCTCAATCTCTGGTCCATGCTGCCGGCGTGCTTCATTGAGTGCTCCAGCATCCACTTCGCGGACTAAGAAGAAATGTGGAACCGTAGTCCAGCTCTGCGTAGTGTGTTCCGCCATGAGTCTGGAAATAGTGCTGGTGCTGTTGGACTCGGCAGCGGCCAGAATGTCAGAAGCTAGTATTTCGCCATCTGCGCCGGATCCAGCGATCTCAGCGAGGTTGACGCGGCGTTCAGTTGCCAGACGCCGTGCTTTAGGAGAAATCTTAACGGGTGTAGTTGCAGACTGCGCAGCGTGTGGTGTTGAAGTTAGCTGGTTGAGTTGCGCGGCGGCGGAACCCGCGGCAGCGGTCATTTTTCGTCCCGAAACATTTACGGCTTCTTCCGCGGGAGGAATTTCTCCGGGATGCACGATCCATGCGATGGTGTGACCAACCGGTACTTCGGCTCCGGCGTAAACCTTGACGCCCGCGAGAATTCCTTCGCCGGGCGATTCGATTTCCATCACTGCCTTGTCGGTTTCGATCTCTAATAGCGGCTCGCCCTTGGCAACGGAGTCGCCTTCTTTTTTCAGCCACGAAAGCAGCTTGCCAGTTTCCTGGGCCATTTCAAGAGCGGGCATCACAACGTTGATCGCCATACTAAATAATCACTATCCCTTGGGAACATGCTAGTCGCCTACGGTAACTTGTTCCTGTTTCGCGCTCGCTTCGATCATCTCGCGCACGCGCGTGCTTGGTTTCGATTCCGTCTCCCGGATGGCAGGCAGCGGACCATCCACGGTGAAATAGTGCCGACCGGCGACCAGAAGTTTTTCCGCCGGGAAGCGCGTGATGACTTCATGGCCGGTTTCGGTGACCACGATTTCTTCCTCGATGCGAGCGGCGCTCCAGCCATCTGTCGAGGGCCAAAAAGTTTCCAGGGCAAACACCATGCCCGGTTTAATTTCGCAGGAATGCTCCAGCGAAACGAGACGGCTGATCACCGGTTTCTCCCATATTGCAAGGCCGATTCCGTGACCATATTGCAGGGCGAATGCAGCTTCCTCGTTCGGAAATCCGAACTCCGTCGCCTTTGGCCATACCGAAGCAATCTCGGCGGTAGTGCGTCCCGGACGCACCAGTTCAATCGCCGCATCGAGATATTCGCGGCAGCGCTTGTAAGCATCATTCATCGCATGCGAGGCGTATCCGATGGTGAAGCAGCGGTAATAACATGTGCGGTAGCCCATGTAGGAGTGAAGAATGTCGTAGTAGACCGGATCACCTGGGCGCAGCACGCGATCGGAAAAAACATGCGGATGCGGATTGCATCGCTCTCCGGAGATTGCATTCACGGCTTCCACATATTCGGAGCCGAGATCGTAGAGAACCTTGCTGACCAGTCCAACCGCCTCATTTTCACTCATCCCCGGCTTCATCGCGCGATAGAGTTCGTCATAGGCGGCGTCAACCATCATGGCGGATGTGTTCAGCAACGCGATTTCGTCACGGGTCTTGATGAGGCGGGCTTCCGACATGAGCGCCTGCCCGTCGACGACTTTGATTCCTTCTTTTTGGAGAGCAAACAGGACTGGCAATTCAATGATGTCGATGCCTACAGGCTCTTTGTGAAGTCCGCGCATTTCAAGTTCAATGCGGATTTTCTTGGCGACGTCTTCCGCCCGTCCCATCTCCGGCGTCATGGCGCCGCGCAATACCGAGATTCCGGCACGCGATCTTTCTCCGAGCCAGGGGCAATGCAATTGATGATGTTTCGCCGCCGATCCGAAATCCCAAAGAATCGGTTCATCATTTTGCGGAAGCAGTGTGAACCGGTTTGCTTTGTCCTGCGCCCAGGTGCCGATATGGGTTGCGGTCAGGTAGCGGACATTGTTCATATCGAAACATAGAAGAGATCCCATCTCAGACTTGGCCAGAAGCCCTTTGGCGCGCTCCAGACGTTCGCGGCGCAGGCGATCAAAGTCAATCCGATTTTCCCAATCTACCGCCATGGTTCCATGAGTTGGTAGAGCCATAAGAATTCTCCTTATCGATCGAACGTGTGATCAGGATCGCCCGCAGAGTGTGCGCGCAGCATCGAATACGGTTTGCTCGGTCGGCACGGTTGCATCTTCCAAAGGCGGCGAGAAGGGAATTGGAACGTGCATCGCGCCCATGCGTTTTACCGGAGCGTCCAGGTCGTAGAACGCGCCGGTGGCGATTACCGATGCCAGTTCCGCGGTGACGCCGTAGCGCTCATAGCCTTCGTCGAGAACAATGGCCCGCGAAGTTTTCTTTACCGAGTCGATCAGGGTCTTCTCGTCGAGCGGCCACATGGTGCGCGGATCAACCACTTCCGCGCTGACGCCAATTTCTTCCAACAGCGTTGCCGCGCCCAGTGCGACCTGCACCATGCTGCTGGTTGCGATCAGCGTGATGTCCCGGCCGATGCGCTTTATGTCGGCCACGCCAAGCGGAACGGTGTAGTCGCCTGACGGGACTGTGCCTTTAAGCTTGTACATCATCTTGTCTTCGAAGAAGACAACCGGATTCTCATCGCGAATTGCCGCCTTCAGCAATCCTTTGGCGTCATACGGAGTGGAAGGCAGAACTACTTTCAACCCGGGAACATGGCAGAACCACGCGTGCAGCGACTGCGAGTGTTGTGCGGCGGAACGGCGTGTCGCGCCCATCGTCGTGCGCATGACCATCGGGACTTTCCACTTTCCGCCTGACATGTAATGGACCTTGGCAGCCTGGTTCACCATCTGGTCCATCGTCAAGGTGATGAAGTCGCCAAACATGATATCGACCACGGGTCGCATTCCGGTCATGGCCGCGCCCACGGCGAGCCCGGTGAAGCCGGCTTCGGAAATCGGAGTGTCGAGGACGCGGTCTTTGCCGAATTCTTCCAACAATCCGGAAAGAACTTTGAAAGGCGTGCCGGCTTCCGCCACGTCCTCGCCCATAATGCAGACAGTTTCATCCCGGCGCATCTCTTCGGCGAGCGCTTCGCGGATCGCCTGCGCAAAAGTCAGCTCACGTTCGCCGTTTTCAGGCATACACATCCTCTGCCACTTCATCGACCGTCGGATATGGCGCCGCCACGGCAAAATCGACTGCGATTTTCATCTCGGACTCTAGTTCGTCTTTCATCTGTTTGAGCGCTGCCGCGTCAGCATGTTTCTGCTCGATCAGCCATTTTCCGAAATTCGCAATCGGATCGCGCTCAGTCTTCCACAAATGCTCTTCCTGCTTCGAGCGGTAGTACTCGCGGTTAATATCGCCCACATGATGCCCGTGGTAGCGGTAGGTGTTGCACAGCAGAAACGATGGACCATCGCCACGGCGAGCGCGATCCACCAGCCGTTTGGCGGTGTTGTGAACCGCGAGTACATCCTGGCCATCCACCCCGGCCGCTTCCAGTCCGAAGGCTGTTGCCCGCGCGAGGACGTCTCCGGCGGTGGTTTCCGAGTAGTGTGTGTATTCGGTGTAGAGATTGTTTTCGCAGACGTAGATTACGGGAAGCTTGAACAGTTGCGCGAGATTCATCTCTTCATACAACACGCCCTGGCCCAGCGCGCCTTCGCCGAAGAAGCAAACGGCGACACGTCCGTTGCCCAGGCGGCGAGCTGAAAATGCCGCTCCAGTAGCGATGCCCGCACTGCCGCATACGATCGCATTTGCTCCCAGGTTACCGGTAGCCGGGTCCGCAATGTGCATGGAGCCACCTTTGCCTTTGCAGTACCCGGCCTTTTTCCCCAGCAGTTCGGCGAACATTTGATCGGGGGAGGCGCCTTTCGCCAAACAATGTCCATGACCGCGATGCGTGCTCGTGATGTAATCGCTGCGCTCGAGCGCTTCACAAACGCCCACGGCAACCGCTTCTTCGCCGATGTAAAGATGCGCCAGGCCCGGCATCAGCGCGCGCGTGTAAAGATCGTTAACTCGCGCTTCAAATTCGCGGATGGCGGCCATGTGCCGGTACATGCGGAGCCACAAGTCAAGGTTTGCGGAGATTTCTTTGGGCTGGGTGGCGGTTGTCATTTTTGCACCCCGGACATGCGGGCGAGAACATCGAACATGACTGCGAAGTCCAGCTTCTCCCAACCCATGCCGCGCGCGGCGGTCAGGAACTCGTTGCTGATGGCGGTCGTGGGAACGGGAACATTCAGCTTTCGGCCGAGTTCCATCGCCAGCAGCATGTCCTTCTGCATCATGTTCACGTCGAACCACGCTTCTTCGGGTTGTTGAAGGACAAAAGGGCCGCGATACTGAATCATGGGCGAGGCGACCGCGCTATGAGTCAAAACATCGACCGCAACCTCGCGCGGAATTCCACTTTTTTCGGCCAGCAGCACGCCTTCCGAAAAAGCCAGCATTTGCACCGCAAGACTGAGATTCACCGCGATCTTCATGGCCAGCGCCACGCCATTGTCGCCGACGTGCGTTACCTTCGGACCTATATCGAGAAGTAAAATCTTTACTCGTTCGAAGGTGTCTTTGCGGCCTCCCACCATCACCGAGAGTTTGCCCTGCTGCAGAGTGATCACGCTGCCCGAAACCGGCGCGTCGACCATGTCAGCGCCTTTTTCGCGAACTTTCGCGGCGAGCGCGCGGCTCACTTCCGGGCTCACCGTGCTCATGTCGATATGGATTTTGCCGGCGCTAAGACCGGCGAGCAATCCGTCGGGCCCGTCGGTCACTGCCGCGAGCGCGGCAGCGTTTGTCACCATCGTAAAAGTGATATCCGATTCCTCAGCCACGGCCCTGGGAGTTTCAGCAAATTTCATGCCCTTGTCGATCAACCACTTTGCCTTGGTACGCGTACGGTTGTAGCCGGTTACGGTATGCCCTTTTTCGAGCAGCCGGGCTACCATGTTCCCGCCCATCACACCGAGGCCGATGAATCCGAGTTTAGCCATGAAACAATTTCCTCTTGTCTCTTCATCTTGAGTTCACGCTCTGCGTTCAGCGCGAAGCGCCCGTTATTTTTTGCCGAATGAAGACGAATCCAGAAGCACCTGTTGCAGATGCGCGCGCATCGCTTCCCGCGCTGACTCGGGATTACGCTTTTCGACGGCTGCCAGGATGCGCTTGTGATGGAACTGTCCGCGCTCCGGTCCGCCATCGACATTGAAAATGCGGCTGCGCTGCTCGCGCAACAGGATCACAATGGAATCCAGCAGCGAGAGAATCAGCGGGTTCCCGACCGCTTCTGCCAATGCCAAATGGAAATCGAGGTCCGCTTCCACGTACGCGTCCGGATCATGCAGATTACGATCCATCAGCGCCACTGCCTCCCGCATGGTGCTCAACAGTTGATCTTCAATTCTGGAAGCCGCCAGGCCCGCAATCTCCGGCTCAAGCACCATCCTCAATTCGGCCAGGTTTGCCGAACCTTCCTGCTGGTTGATGCGGATCATCAGATCGAGCGATTGACGAATCGCATTAGAAGTCCCGTTGGTCACAAATGTGCCGCGGCCGGAGTAGGCTTCCACCAATCCTTTTTCCCGCAAAGTCTTGACCGCTTCGCGAACGGCTGTTCGGCTGACTCCAAAGCGCTGGGCAAGGTCGCGCTCTGCGGGCAATTGGTCGCCGGGCTTGAGTTGGCCCTTTAGGATGGACTCTTCCACCTGCTGCACAATCTGCTCGTAGAGGCGAGAACTCTTAACTACGCGGTAAGTTGGTTTGTCTGCAGCATCTACCGCTACTTCGTTTGCCATTTTCACCCTTGTCGTGCCAAGTATGTGTCGTGGTAGAGTGGTAATACCAACATACCACAAGCTGTATTTTCAGATTATTTAATCCAAACAGTCTTGATATTCATAAACTCGCGGATTCCATTTTCGGCCAGCTCCCGCCCGTGGCCTGAATACTTAATGCCGCCGAACGGTACACGCGGATCAGAAGCGACCATTTTGTTTAGGAAAACCATGCCGGCTTCAAGTTCGTTGATAAATCTTTCGATCTCCGTAGGATCGTTGGTCCATGCGCTTGCGCCCAGCCCAAAGCGGCTGTCATTGGCAATCTGGATCGCCTGATCCACATTTGCCACGCGAAAAATTGACGCGACCGGACCAAAGAACTCCTCTTTGTAGGCCGGCGAGCCTTTGGGAATATCCACCAGGACGGTTGGCGCATAGAAGTTTCCCGGACGGTCCAGTGGATGGCCGCCCGTGAGTGCCCGTGCTCCCGCGGCTATAGTTTTGCGCACGTCGGCGTCAAGGGAAGCGACCGCATCCGCGTTGGCCAGTGGACCGAGTTGCGTATTTTCGTCAAAGGGATCGCCCACGCGCAAGTCCCTCATGCGCATGACGAACTTGCGCTCGAATTCGTCGGCGATTTTTTCGGACACGATGAAGCGCTTGGCTGCAATGCACGATTGCCCGTTGTTTTGAACCCGCGCATCCACCGCGGTTGCGACCGCCGCTTCCAGGTCCGCACTTGGCATCACGATAAAAGGGTCGCTTCCTCCAAGCTCCAAAACAACCTTTTTGATGCGTCTGGCAGCGGAGATTCCAACTTCGATCCCCGCCTGCTCGCTGCCCGTTAAAGTCGCGGCGACAACGCGGCGGTCATTGAGAATGTTGTCGACCTGGCCCGCTCCGATCAGCAACGTCTGAAATACGCCTTCGGCAAAACCGGCGCGACGAACAATCTCCTCGATCTTCAAAGCGCACTGCGGAACGTTCGAAGCATGTTTCAGAAGGCCGACGTTACCCGCCATCAGTGCCGGCGCGACAAAACGAAATACCTGCCAGAAGGGAAAGTTCCAGGGCATGATGGCAAGAATCGGCCCAATTGGCAGATAGCGAATGAAGCTCCGCTTCGCATCGGTCTGCACGATTTTATCCGCCAGGAATTTCTCGGCGTTTTCCGCGTAGTAGCGGCAGCCCGTGGCGCACTTCAAAGTTTCAGCGACAGCAGCCTTCAGAGGCTTGCCCATTTCAAGCGTCATCAAATGGGCGCACTCATCTTTTTCCTCTTCCAGAATCTCGGCCACGCGCATCATCTTGCCTTCGCGCTCGGCAAACGGCATCCAGCGGTGGGTGCGGAAGGCTTTGATTGCGGCTTGCAGTTTTTGCTCAATTTCTTCCGCTGTCAAAGGTTCAAACTTCTTCACAAGCTCGCCGGTTGCGGGATTAATGGTTGCGATAGGCATTTCTAGTTATCTTAAATGTCCTCGTTGCTCAAGACTTTCGGCGCGAATCAAAGCTGTATATTGGTCTGACCACAATACTACTTGACTGGTAGGCCGCGTCAAGACTATACCTTCAAATCGCCGAGTTTTTATTTCTGAACGTGCTGGGGCTCAAAAGTCCGATTAAAAACTGTCTCATCCTCTTTAGAGGATCTGGAGGTCGCAATGCATTCTCCGTCGAATGGCATTCGAAGTTTGGGCATAGTCTGCCTGGTACTTACTCTTTCTGTTCCCGGGTTTTCCCAAACTACAATGGGCCGCATTCTGGGTAATGTCAGCGATCAGTCCGGCGCCGCTGTGGCTGGGGCCAATGTGACCATCACAGATATTCAGCGTGGCAGCGTGCGCACGGCATCCACCAACGCTTCGGGAGAATATGCCGCTCCAGAGCTGGAGCCGGGATCGTACAAAATTCGCGCCGAAGCCAAAGGCTTCAAGACCGTGGAGCGCGTAAATATCAGCGTTGAGGTCGCGCAGGACCTGCGAGTTGATATCGCCCTCCCCACCGGACAGGTTTCTGAGACAGTTGTGGTTACCGATGAGGTTCCGCTTGTCAACAGCGTCTCCTCCACGTTGGGCGGTACGCTGAGCAATGCTGAAATCAACGATCTGCCGTTAAACGGCCGCAACTACGAAAACCTTCTCCAGTTGCGCCCGGGGGTGATGCGATACCCCGGAGGTGGATTTTCGACGACGAGCACGAACGGCCTGCGCGCTGAAGACAATGCCTACTTTATAGAAGGTTTGTTCAATAGCGAGCCTTACTCCGGCCAGGCGATCATCAATGGCGCCGGTATTGCCGGTGACTCGGCAACTATTCTGCCCATCGATTCGATTCAGGAATTCAACGTGGAAGAGAATGCGCCTGCCGAATTCGGCTGGAAACCCGGAGCGGTGGTTAACGTTGGTCTTAAGTCAGGCACCAACCAGATTCACGGTACAGCGTTCGCATTTGGCCGCGATGGCGTAATGGATGCTCGAAATTTCTTCAACACTGTACCCAGCGGCAAGCTGCCGAGAACTCTGGAACAGTATGGAGGAAGCGCCGGCGGTCCCATTATCAAAGACAAAGTATTTTTCTTCGGAGCCTACGAGGGACAGATGTATGACGTAGGAAACTCTTTCGGAGGCGTCAGCAGCCCATCGATGGTAAACATGCCGACTGCCGGCAACTGCGTTTTCCTTTCCACCGGCGACTGCGGGAGCAGCATTCCAGATGTAGTGGCGGATCTTCAAGCGGGGGGCATCACGATTAGCCCGGCCAGCCTGAAAATTTCCGGCTGCGCGTTATCCGGCGGCTCGGTTACATGCAATGGCACCGGCTTCCCTACGAACAACAATCCCAACATCAACATCGCGAACGGGTTTCCCAACGACGTAAAGGTTTACAACACGATCGGCAAAGTGGATGTGAACCTTAATCAGAATAGCCGTATTAGCGGGATGTACTTTTTCGGAAACAATACGGGAACGGTGGAAGATTTTCCCGAGTTGCAATCCAAGTGGCGATCGGACATTCATACCCGGGCCCAGGTGGTTGGAGGAAACTGGTTGTGGACGCCAAGTCCCAAGTGGGTGAATGAAGCGCGGGTTGGATACAACCGCCTCTACCAGCCTACGTTGCCGGGCGATCTCAACACGCCCGCCTCCAGCTACGGACTCGACACCGGCGTCTCCGGCCCATTCACGGGCGGATTGCCGCGCATCGGATTTGCCGGCGCTTTTATTCCGGGCTTGGGCGGATTCAAATGGCCGAAGTTTCAGGGACCCGATTCCATTACCCAATTCATCGATCATGTTTCCTATACCGCGGGAAAGCATGCGTTCAAGTTCGGAGGCGAATTTCATCGGGACGCAGTAACCAATGCCGCTTACGGAAATGCTCGCGGCAGTATCACGTTCCTTGGTGGCAATACTCCCGATCCCACCAGCCCGGGCAATTTTCTCAATACGACAGCGCTGGAAGATTTTTTCTCGGGCGCGCCCTTCAAAGTCTCCGTGCTGGTTGGAGATCCTAAGAGAGAACTCAGCAATTGGGCGTATGCGCTATTTGCTCAGGATGATTGGCGGGTCAGCAAGAACCTCACTTTTAACTTCGGCCTGCGCTATGAATTCAGTTCGGTGGTCAAAGAAGCGCACGATCAACTTGGCAACTTCGATCCCAACTTGGGGATGGTACAGGTTGGAAAGCAGATCAGCTCCGTGTACAACCCCGACCATACAAATTTCGCTCCGCGCTTTGGATTTGCCTGGGATACGAACGGCAAAGGAACGACTGTAATCCGCGGAGGCGGCGGTCTGGTTTACGAATCGGTAAACTGGCAATCATTCATCGCCTTCAACAATAGCTTCGGCCTGCCCAGCGTCCCGACCGGGGCGATTATCGATGCTGCCGGAGACACTGCCGGCGGAACGATCAACACCGGCAACATCACGGTCTTCCCCGGCTACCCGTGGGATACGGCGACTCCTATTTACGGCAACCTTAATACGACCATCAACTGCTTCAACAGTCCCTGCCCGATCATGAGCGTGGACCGTAACTTGACCACTCCCTACGTATGGAACTGGACGCTCAGCATGCAACATGCATTTACTCCAAACCTTACGCTGGAAATGGCCTATGTCGGCAACCATGGCGGAAATTTAACCGGCATTCGCGACATCAATCAACCGCCTGTGGGATCGGGGTGGACAACCGGTCCGGGCGGATCTCTTACCGCTTGTCTGGCCAGCGCCTCTACGGGATATAACAACTGCGCGGTCGATTCAGGCGCTGAACAGGCAGCAGAGCCATTCGCCACAAAATTTCCGTATCTGTCGAATGTTTTTCAAATGGCTAATGTTTACCGTTCTAATTATGACGGCCTGCAGGCCACGCTAAACGCTAGAAATTTCCATGGCTTGAGCATGGTGACGGGCTACACGTACTCACACTCGCTTGATGACGTGGGCGCGAACTGGGACTTCGGGTACGGATCGGGGCTCCCGCAGAATGCGCATAATCCCGGCGCCGAATACGCGAATAGTGACTTCGATGTGCGTCAGCGTCTTACCGTTTCGCTCACCTATGCCATCCCTGGCAAAAAGGGCTACGGGCAAGCTTTGGAAGGTTGGGAGCTCAACTCGATTGTCACCTTGCAAAGCCCGCAGCATTGGGGACCGATGGATGAAGGAACGGACGCCGCTGGTGTAGGTCCGTTGCCCGTAAGTCCTCCGGCCAACAGCCCCATCCGCTGGAGTTTCTTTGGAAATCCAAACGACTTCAAATCGGGGCCGACCGGAATTCCATTTTTCCCGGGAGCTACTAACCCCACGTGTGTCGCGAAGGCCGCAGCTCTCGACGGCGGCGCAGTGGGTCCGGCGAATGCCGCTCTCAATTTATTTGGCTGCTACGCGCAAGGAAATTCCATCATGATTCCTCCGGCGCTGGGAACATTCGGCAACATGGGCCGCAACACATTCCCGGATACCGGTTTCCGCAACGTGGACTTCTCTGTGGCGAAGAACTGGCATTTTGGTGAGCGCTTGCGCGCCCAGTTCCGGGCGGAGTTCTTCAATATTTTCAATCATCCCAACCTGGCCAATCCGTATGGCGGACAGAATGGATTCGGGTTGAATGATCCTTCAGTGCAGCCTTTCGGCTGCGGTTGTGCCACCCCCGACGTTGCCGCCGCCAACCCCGTTATTGGTTCTGGAGGCAGCCGCGCCGTTCAACTGGGCCTGAAGTTTATCTTCTGATCGCCCAGGTTTTAATAAGCGGCCGGAATTATCTCCGGCCCTATCTTGACTCAAATTTATTGGAGGGAATTTTTTCGCATGTTAACGCCGGTCAGCCATCATCGCCAATCCGTGAGATCCGCAATGCGAGCCGTCTTATGCACCGTTGCTCTCACTGCGATTTTTGAGTTAGGAGTTCCTTGCTTCGCGCAGCAACATGCCGAACGTACCATCGAAGAGATCAAGACGGAAGCCATCCATCGCGCCGAAGTCGGACAGTATCCCCTGATTGGGCTCGACGCAGGCGATGTGAGGGAAGCGTTCAACTCCATTCACACGCGCGATAAAGATGAGTGGGCGGCAGGATTTATGAGAGTCGCCGATCGCTACATGAATGAAGGCAAGTCTCTGGAGAAAAGCAATCCGGCAAAGGCGAACGCCGACTATATTCGCGCATGGCGGCTTTATTCCTTCGGGCGATGGCCGATCCCGGCTTCTCCCCTGAAGCAGCGCTCGTATGAAAAAGCCATTGAAGCTTTTCTGGCTCACGCGCGCTTCTGGGATCCTCCGCTCGAAATCGTAAAAATTCCCTTCGAAGGAAAAGAAATCATCGGCTATCTCCGCTTGCCGAAAAATGCGAACGGGCCTGTGCCACTGGTGCTGGCGGTGAACGGATTGGACAGCCGTAAGGAAGATCTTTCCGAGAGCTTCAGCGCGATCCTGCCATTCGGTATCGGTTTTCTTGCCGTGGATGGTCCGGGTACCGGACAGAATCCCATCAAGGTCAGCGAAAATGCGGACCGCATGCTTTCCCGTGTGCTCGATTACATCGCCACAAGACCCGAGATCGATAAAAACCGGGTCGCCATGCATGGCGTGAGCTGGGGAGCGTATTGGGCGACCAAGATGGCGATCGTAGAACGCGCCCGTCTGCGGGGAGCGAGCGCTCAGTCGCCGCCTACTGACACGTTCTTTCAAAAAGATTTTCTTATGAACTCGCTGATCGGCAATCGCGAGTATTTGTTCGATCAGGTTCCGGCTTTGATGGCCATCTTCGACAACGTAACCACGATCGATCAAATGGCGGAAGAGTTGCCCAAAATGTCTCTCGTTAAGCAAGGGCTGCTGGGTAAGCCGATGGCTCCGATGCTCATTCTTGCTGGTGTGCGCGACACACAGGTTCCGATCTCTGATATCTACCTACTTCTCAGTAAAGGCGACGTACCGAAAACCGCGTGGGTCAATCCCGAGGGCGGTCATCTAGGGCGGCAAGTTGGGGTGTGGCCGGATCCTCGCATCTTCAAAGAGGTCATCATCCCATGGCTGGTACGTACGCTTGAACCCGAACCTGCGAAAGACGCGCATTGAAACTTCGATACTTTTCGATGGCATGAACGAAACAACAACCCGGAAAAACTAAGACAGAAAATCAGCCATGGCAACTTTTCCACCTGCGCACACGAATCTGGCAACCGCGCCTTCTGCATGCTCGAAGCTGCCTTTTTACCGCGTCCTTTGGGTGCAGGTATTGGTTGCGATGGCGCTGGCGATAATCCTGGGTTATGTCGATCCAGTGCGCGCGATTGCCATGAAGCCGCTGGGCGATGCTTTCATCCGCGCCATCACGATGATCGTTACTTTGATCATCTTCTGCACGGTAGTGAGCGGAATTGCCGGCATGGAAAACCTGAAAAAAGTTGGCCGGGTCGGCGGCATGGCGCTACTTTATTTCGAAGTAGTTTCCACCATCGCATTGCTGATCGGACTTGTCGTGGGTAACGTGATTCATCCGGGCAGCGGCTTCAACGTAAACGCAGCCACGCTTGACGCCAAGGCGGTTGCCGATTATGCGGGGCAGGCAAAGTCGCAGAGTGTGGTCGAATTTCTGATGCACATTATTCCCACGACCGTGGTCGATGCCTTCGCCAAGGGAGATATTCTCGAAGTGGTGTTTGTCGCGTTGCTGTTTGGTTTTGCTTTATCGGCCGCCGGAGCAAACGCCAAACCGGTCGTGGAAATCATCGATGCCCTCACTCACGTCGTATTCCGCGTGGTGAACATTCTTATGAAATTCGCGCCGATTGGGGCTTTCGGGGCTATGGCCTACACGGTCGGCAGGTTTGGACTGGCATCTTTGGGTCCACTGGCCAAGCTCATCGGCACCTTCTGGCTTACGTCCACGCTTTTTGTTGTGATTGTTCTTGGCGTCATCGCCTGGATTGCCGGCTTTAGCATCTTTCGCTTTCTCGTTTACATAAGAGAAGAGATTCTCCTGGTGTTGGCGGTGAGTTCGTCCGAGATCGCCATTCCTACGTTGATGACCAAGCTCGAGAAACTCGGGTGCTCCAAATCTCTTGTGGGATTGGTCGTCCCCACCGGATTCACTTTCAACACAGACGGAACCAGTCTTTACATGACCATGGCCGCGCTATTCGTGGCGCAGGCGACCAACACCTATCTGACGTTGACCCAGCAACTGACCATTCTCGCCGTGGCGGTCCTGACTTCCAAAGGCGCCAGCGGAGTGCAAGGCGCATCTTTCATTGCGCTGGTCGCAACGCTCTCTGTGATTCCAAGCATTCCTGTGGCCGGCATGGCATTGATCCTGGGGATCGACCGCTTCATGAGCATGTTCCGCGCTCTAGTCAACATGATCGGCAACGGAGTGGCTACGCTGGTGCTGGCTCGCTGGGAGGGAGAGCTGGATCGCCAAACCTTGCAACGAAATATAGCTTGAATGCTATTTTGTAATGGAGGGCTTCAACCTTCGCTGGATCTCACACCAACGAAGTTTTCCGTTCGACGAGGTGCAGATAGTTGCCTTCCGGATCTCGAAAAAAGAACAGGCGCATACCGGGCAGCAAAACAGGAGCCGCTTCGAACTGCACTCCGGCGGATTTCAATTGCTCATGAGCTGATTCAAGATGATCCACCGCGAAGGCAAGGTGGCGCAGTCCGGCGTCACGAATTTGCGGATTGGGCGGGACATTGTCGGCCTTTACGAACTCCAGGATGACGGAATTCGGCGACTTGATGTAAACGGTTGCACCGGTGTCGAGCAATGGCGCGAAGTTGAGATGCTGAAGGTACCATTCTGCAAGTTTTTGCGGGTTGGGGGTGGCAATCGCCACGTGTTCCAAGCCCTTGATCGATGATGTTGGTTTTTCTGAACTCATTTTTCTCCGCTATGAAAATATCGATTACTTCAAGCTGTTGCCCTTGAACTGGCCTTCCGTTTGCCCCTGCTTGATCCACTCTTTTTCGAAGCGCACAACTTTAATCGTCTCGCGGTTGTACGAGTACGCGACGTTGATTGTTCCTTGTGCATCTTGCAGGAGAGATGGATAGGAAAATTCCTCGTGTGTTTTGTGTCCTTCGTGGGCCACGTTTTGTTGAGCAATGGAACTCCCCGTTTCAATATCGCGAATCCATGGCCAGGTCTCACCGCCATCTTCAGACAACGCAATAGAAAGTGGTTTGCGCGCGCTGGTGGCTGTTTTTCCGTGAGTGATGCCTGCACTGCTGTTATTGAATGCGAGGACCAGGGACCCGTCACGCAGTTTTGCCAGCTGAATCGAGGAATTATTGTTGGGTAAATGAGTTGGAGTCGGAGCCGTCCAGTCGCACCCATCATCAGAAGTGCTCTTGTAAATGAAATCCGCGTAGCGGCTCCGGAAGAGTCCCAGGAAGTGTCCATTCGCAAGCCTCGCGATGGTTTCTTGCACGAGACCATTCGACTGTGGAATTTTGCACTCCTGCCAGCTCTTGCCGCCATCCTTTGTGAGCTTTACCGCTGAATAGTTGGACTCCGCGCCGTCGGTGATGCTGCGGCTGGGCGTGTAATAGATCGGTAGCAACCAATGTTTCTTACTGATCAGTATAGGAGGATGACGGGTGAACGATCCCGGTTGCGTGAACAGAGGATGAGGAATTGTCCAGGTTTGTCCGTCGTCGTCAGAGGTGAGATACAAAACCTCGGCGTTAGTCTGCCACTCTCCGGCAGGCTGCGAGGTATGCAGCAACCAAATGCGCCCGCTGGGGGTTTGGAATGCAACTGGATTCTGGAACGATCTTCCTTCCTGGTGATCGATCTCAACTGTCTTGCTCCATTGTTTTAAATCTTTCGTCAATCGCGATATCACGATGGCTACGTTTGAGTCTCCCTCATGCGTTCCCGAAAACCAGAAACAAAGCAGATCGCCGTTTTTGAGCTTAAGCAAATTAGCGGCGTGCGACGAACGGGCCAATGTTTCAAGATAGGCTTCTTCCATTCCATTCGTGCTGCTAGCATGGAATGTGCCATCAAATAGAGCGTTTGCATTCGTTGCTGATGTTGGCGAAGCGCCTTGCGCCGCAACAAATAAGGACGAATACAGAGCGCACAAAAGACACACGCAGCATTTGGCTTTTGCTTTGGTCATTCCTGTCGTTCGCGCATCGCAACCCGCCTTTTTCATTACCGGTTGTAGATTGGAACTGGGTTGCGTAACTCAGCCCATACCTCATCGCACACTTGAAGTATTTCGGCGGGTACAGGGCCCTTTTCGCTGGCCGCCAGGTTCTGTTCGAGTTGTTCCATCCGCGTGGCGCCTAAAAGGACGCAATCGGTTTGCGTATGATGCAGCAGCCAGCAGAGGGAAACATCGATCAGGGACCTTCCAGCGCTTTCGACCGCTTTCTTCAGCTTCTCCACAGCGGCAAAATTCTGTGGGTGCCAGTAGCGGTCCTGATACATGGCATTATTGTCAAAACGGGTGCCCGCTGGAATCGCCGCCTGAGTGTGTTTGCCCGTGAGCAGGCCGCCAGCAAGCGGATTGTAGGCGATTACGGCCACGTCGTAACTCTTCGCCATCGGCAGATACTCCTGCTCGATTCCCCGCGCCAGCAGGTTATACATTGGCTGCGAAACTGTAGCGGACGTGTATTTGTTTTTCTCGGCGATCCACAACATTTCGCAAACCTGCCATCCGGAATAATTCGATGTGCCCAGAGATCGAATCTTGCCTTGCTTTACGAGTTCTTCCATTGCACCTAAGGTTTCTTCAATAGGGACCGCGTAGTCAGGTTGATGGAGGTAATAGAGATCAATGTAGTCGGTTTGCAGACGTTTCAAGCTTTCTTCAACGGCGCGGAATAAGGCGCGTTTCGAAAGTCCGCTCTCATCCGGCCCGTCGCCCATTTTTCCGCGAACCTTCGTAGCTACGATGAACTTATCGCGTTTGCCACGCAGGGCTTCACCGAGCATGCTTTCCGAAAGTCCAGTTTGATAAATGTTGGCGGTGTCAACGAAATTGATTCCTCCGTCGAGACAGCGGTCGATCATTTTGTTCGCGGTGGCTTGCTCCACAGGCTTGCCGAAGGTCATGGTGCCAAAGCACAGTCGGGAAACTTCGAGATCGGTTCCGTTGAGTTTTACTTTCTTCATTATTCTCTTTCCGTTCCTTACAGTTTCACTTCATCCTTTAATCGAAGCTATCGCTGCGCGCGCCTGTTGCAACACCGTTTGAGCGCCAATCCTGAGGCAGGATGTATCGTTGGTACAGAACAAGACATCGACTCCGGCCTTGGTCCACATTTTGTAATCCGCCGGCATCGAGCCGACAGCAACGAGTTTCCCATGCCTTTTCGCCGTGCGAATTACCAACTCTCCCGATTCCTGCACGCGCGAGTGACCGGTCTGCCCAGGCACTCCGAGACTCGCGGCAAGGTCCGAGGGGCCGAGGAAGATATCCACGCCGGGCACGCTGCAAATTTCTTCTATGTTTGCGACCGCCTGCGTGGTTTCGATCTGCCCCATGAGGCAGAGTTCCTCATTGAGCTTTTGCTGTTCTGCGGGAACGTCGGTAACTGTTCCATATTTCACCGCGCGCGAAACGCTGAAATATCCACGCTCGCCTTTGGGGGCGAAGCGGGCGTATTTATTGAGTTCATGGAGTTCGTGAGCCGTGTTTGCCATAGGCACATTAATAATGTCGGGGGCGCACTCGGCCGCTTTCAAAACATTTTCCCGGTGCGCATTTGGAATGCGCATCATGGTAAGCAGGCCGGAGCCTTGCGAGATTCGGCACAAGTTTGCCGCTTCCGCGAAGGTGATATGCGAGTGCTCCATCTCGATCCACATCACGGAAAAACCAAGATAGGCGCACATTTCAATAAAAATTGGATCGTTGAAATACGCTGCCGCTCCCAGGAGTGGGCCCGGTTTCTTTTGTTCAAGAAGATGTTGCAGGCGTGTCACTGGTTCTCCTTATTATTGCCTTATGCTTATTGCGTTTATTGGGTTGGCGCCAGAGTTGGCTCGATCCGTGCTATGTCGCAGCCAGCCCCAAAGGGTCAAATCTTCTGAGTTCGCGCTTGCGCCGTGAAACAGAAAACTCGTCAGGTAGCCAACCACCAATAGAACAACATGTCCAACCGCACCAATCATGAAATCGTGCAGCGGAAAGTTATATTTGCCCAGGTTCACGATGCTCCCGCCATTCAATGTCAGCGTGGCCCACGCAGTGAAGATCAGGCTGGCGGCAATGCCAAGATATGCGCCTTGCTGATTCGCTCGAGTGCTAAAGAAGCCGAGCAGGAACAAGCCGGCAAGCCCTCCTGCCACGATTGCCGAGATTGTGTACCAAAGCGAGAGTGCGGTTCCTTGCGTATGTCCAAGACGAATCGCGGAAATCGCGGCCAGCACGCCAAAAATTGCGACAAAGTATTTCGCCATTCGCAGCCTGCGCTGATCCGTCGCTTGCGGGCGCAGCTTGCGGTAGAAATCCTCAACGATGACAACGGATATGCAGTTCAGGTCAGAAGACAAAGTTGCCGTAGCCGCGCCAAAGAGCGCAGCGATGAACAGTCCGGCTATTCCGGCAGGAAGATGGGTCTTGATGAAATAGGGAAATACCTGGTCTGCTTTTGTGATGGAACCTGGCAGCCGCTCTCCCGTCAAACGATAGAACGCCCAAAGTTGCGTGCCGATCAACATAAAAAGTGTCCAGACCGGTATGCAGAGTGCAGCGCCAATGATCAGGCCGCGCAGCGCTTCTTTGCCGCTTTTCGCGGCCAGATAGCGTTGCACCATGGTTTGATCGGCGGTGTACTTTTGCAAGTACCAGAAAAAACCGTAGATGGCGAGCACGATGATAGTAGGTCTGGAAAACACCAACGCCGGACTGCCCATGTCGAATTTGTGATTTGTGCGGGCCAGTGCGAAAACTGCCGAAGGACCTCCGGGAGATAGATAAAAGAGATACGCAATGCATGCGACGATTCCAAGCCATAGAATAAAACCTTGCACCACGTCGGCCCAGATGACGGCATCCAATCCGCCCAACAACGTATAGAAAATGGTGATGGCGGCGACTCCGGCTACCACGGATTCCAAACGCCATCCTGTAATGCTGGCGATGGTCAGCGCTAATAAATAAACAACGAACGCCATCTTGGAGAATGATCCGACAACGAATGCGCCAGAAGAATACACGCGCGCCGGATATCCGAAACGCTTCTCAAAATATTCATACGCGCTCATGCCTACAACTTGCCGATAAAACGGAATGATCACGGCCCCGGCGAAGCCGAGCACCACCACGACCATAATCCCGGGAACGAGCAGCGACCAGTTTCCCGCATAGCCCGATCCGGGATATGCAATAAACGTAACCGCGCTAATAATGGTGGCGAGCAGCGACATGGCAAGCGCCCACGAAGGAACGAAACGCTTCGCGACAAAGTAGGCTTCCGTTGTGGTCTGGCGCCGTGCGAAGCGCAGGCCGATCACAATCATGGCAGCCATATAGACCGCGACCACGATCACGTCCAGCCATCGTAATTCCATGTTCATCTTATTAGCGGTTACTTCGTATTTTTTGAAACCATTGCTTGTCGCGCAGATTTTCTGCCGGCCATGGCGACGCCCATCTTCATGGCCGCAATCATGTTCTGTGCATCGGCTTTGTTATGGCCGGCAATGCCGAAAGCCGTGCCGTGATCGACTGAAGTTCGAATGATCGGAATTCCGAGCGACACGTTGACCGTGTGTTCGAAGTCAATCAACTTCATAGCGATGTGGCCTTGATCGTGATACATGGCTACGACGATGTCATACTCGCCGCGTGCGGCGCGGAGAAAAATAGTATCGGGGGCATGTGGGCCATCCGCGAGAATGCCCATGCTGCGAGCGGCTTCGATCGCAGGAACGATGTTGGCGGCGTCTTCGTCTCCGAACAGTCCATGCTCGCCGGCGTGGGGATTCAGGCCGCACACCGCGATGCGCGGGCGCTCGTGCCCCAGCAGCTTCATCGCGTCATTGCCTAATTCAATAGTTCGCAGAATTCTTGCAGTGGTGGCATCGATCGCTTTCCGCAAAGGAATATGTGTGGTCACATGCACCACGCTAAGCTTTTCGCTGGAAAGCATCATGCGCGACTCTTTTGCACCGCAAAGCTCCGCAATGTATTCCGTATGTCCGGAGAATTTCATCCCCGACAATGTAACTGCTTCCTTGTTCAATGGCGCAGTCACCATGGCTTGCGCATCATTGCTCAAGCACATTTCGGTCGCAATTTTCACGTATTCGACCGCAGCTTTGCCGCACACGGAACTCAACTGGCCGAATTGATATTCTCCGGAGTTGGTTACCGCCATGGTAGGGCGAATCATCGCGCGTAGATTCGATAGAGGAATTCCGCAGGTTGCCGACGTTTTTTCAAGCGCGGCTCGATCCCCAACAATGATCCAGTCGGCCAAATCCCGGACTTCATGGGAGGTCAGAGCTTTGAGCACAACCTCCGGCCCTATGCCTGCGGGGTCGCCAATCGTTACCGCCAGGGTGGGCTTGTGCGAGCTAGTCATCGTGAAGTTTTCCGTGCCGGGGCGAAGAACTCGGCGCAATCGAGCAGCGCATCTTCTTCGCCGAAGCTGCCTGACTTGCTTGCAACCGGCAAACCATGAAACATGCCGCCCTCCAGAATTCCCCAGGGAAATCCCGGCAGTATTTCATCTCGCAAATCAATCGAATGCGCGCCAATCGCGTTGCAGGCCAGTGTGCCCGTATCTCCCCCCGTAAGGAACAGCGCAGCCACGCGAATGTCACTCAGGCTGTCAAAAAATTGGCGTAAAGAAAATTCGCGCATTCCCTGCTCAATCGTTATGACAAGATGACGCTTGTCGTGCAGCGCGCGACGAGCAATGCCGACTGTCTCAGCCGACGGCGCTACTTCCATCGCACCTGTTTCTGACAGCAATATTTTTTTCTGCCGAAGGCTAGCGGTGTGCGGTGAGCCCATTACAAACAGCATGGGCGCATCTGTCAGATTCGAGACAAATCTGCGGACACCGGACTTCGCCATGTGCTCGGCAAGCGCAATTCCCAAGCCTGCCGATCCTACCCACAGAATGCGGCGTGAAATAGCGCTTCCTGCGGCGACCCAGAAGTGCAGGTCGTGCTGGGAATCGCAATCTACAATAAAGAACTGTTTGCCGGCCCGCACTTGAGCATCAAAATCACTTCCAAAATCTTCCATTGCCGAACTCATAAGTGAATGCTGGTCGGAAGATATTCCTTGTTGTGCAAGCACCGCGCAAATGTCGATCTCACCGCTGCCGGAATAGTCGGCCCAATGCAGTACCCCGTTGCGTACCAATCTGCGCATGGCTGGAAATGCCGGGGCAATAATCGCAGCTTCGCATTGAAATGCGCGCAGCGTTGTGGCAATTTCTTCTCCCACATTGCCGCGCAGCGTGGAGTCAATCTTTTTGAATATGGCGTTTGCCTTTAACCTGGAACAACTGGCTGCCAGATCTTCAATTTTTCGGCGGCACTGCCCGGCGCTATCGCCGCGGCTGTTGGTATTAAAAGCGAGAACATCAGCGGGAGGCGTACCGCGAGCGTTGAGTTTCAATTCCACTCGGCAGGACAGTCCGCAACGCGCAAACTGAACCCCGGTGTCGCATGCACCGGTGAGATCGTCTGCGATCAGGATGCATTCGATATTTGCCGGGTCAACTTCCACTGATATCCCTACAACTGATTCGTCCAAAAATCACACCGGCCTTTTGCGGGTGATTTTGAAAGTGAAGGCGGAATCGCAAGGCTTGCTTTTCGGGGTTTCCACCACCAGCCCGTCCTTGGTCATCTCCCACTTCAAATCTTTTCCATCGCCTAGCATGGTGATCGAAACGATTTCGCTCGGATACAACCCGGCCCAGGTTCGACCTTTGGGCGCGAGGCTCTTGATTACCGCCTTCTCTCCCGGCCAATCGAGGACGATGGCATACAGCGTGTCGGGCTTCACGGTGAAGCGGACATCCTGAGCAGTGAAAAACTTTGTATCGTTACTTTCGTTGAATGAGCCGGTTTTTTCCAACTGCGTCGGGCCTTCCGCTGCAATCAGCCAAGGGGTTGTGCCGTAGATCGCTTCACCATTGATCTGCAGCCACTTCCCGATCCCGCGCAGACGCTCTTTCGCCTCGTCCGGAATGGTACCGTCCGGTTTAGGACCAACATTCAGCAGCAGGTAACCATTCTTGCTGACTCGATCCACTAGATTCGTAACTAGATTATCGGTGGATTTGAAGCCAGCATCCGGGCAATAGGCCCACGCTCCCTGATTATCGACGGTGGAGTCGGTGATCCAGTCGTTATAAGTCAACTCGCGTTCCTGACCCAATTCCAAATCGAGGATGCCCACCATGGGGACGAGGTTATGTTTCTTGTACGTCACAACCACGTCTTTCTTTCGCTGTGCTGCCTTGTTGTAGTAGTAGGCCAGCATGTCTTCTTTATAGGTTTCGTGTACGAGTTCCAAACCAAAGTCGAACCAAATCATGTCGGGATCGTAGTTGTCGATCACTTCGACGATTTTGCCTTGCCAGCGGTCGAGGAATTCTTTGGTGGGCAGAGCATATGGCTCATGAATAAAGCCGTATAAACCGGAGTTGCGAGGATCTGCACTGTCCAGACGTTTATCGGTGGTGGGAAAATAAAACCAATTTTCGGCGTGATGAAATGCGGTAACAAATTTCATGCCCTGGCGCTTGACCGATTTTGCCAGCTCGCCCACGATGTCTCGCTTAGGGCCCATCTTAGCGGCATTCCACTCCGAGTACTTTGTGTTCCACATCGAGAAGCCGTCGTGGTGCTCGGCGACCGGACCAGCAAAGCGCGCGCCCGCAGCCTTGAACAATTCGGCCCACTCGTCGGCGTCAAATTTTTCCGCCGTGAATTTTGGGATCAGATCTTTATAGCCAAACTTATCGATGGGGCCGTAGGTTTGCTCCCAATGTTTTCTCTCGGGAGAATCCGGCTGCCAATAAACTTTATTAGCGTACCAGGTGACGTTCTTGCCCACCCCGTGTACGGAATAAACTCCCCAATGGGTGTAGATTCCGAATTTGCTGTCTCGCAACCATTGCGGGGAAGGTAAGCGCCGGAGAGAATTCCAGTTGGCCTCGAATCCGCCGGAATTCTTCATCGGATCGATCTTCTTTGCGGCGGCGCCTGTGACCACAGAGAGTGGAGTGTTGGCGAGCAGTGATCCTGCGGACAAGGCTCCAGCCGTCAATAGATTTCGCCTGGTGAGGCGCATTCTTGGGTTCCTCCGTTTTGTGTAAACCAACCGGTCAGATAATTAAATTGGTTCAACCACTTTGTCGCACCGATGGTAGTTGCGCTTGCTCTTGAGTGTCAAGGTATTTTTATGCAGGCCAAAATGCGAATTAATTCAATGGGAAATGCACACTTGAGGTGCGATTGTGGTTGTGCCAATTAAAAAACAAATTAACAGTTGCTACTTTGTGGCTGTGAATTCGATTCGAGTCGACTTAGTGGATTCCATGGCCAGCCATACCACCAGATCGCTGCCTTCCAGGTGAGACAAGAACCCGTAGCGAAATTTTGCTCCACGGGGAACTGGCTTGCCGTCGATGGTAAGTTTGGGTTCCACGTCGCCCCAATTCTTTATGACAAACGCTGGATTCATCAGCGGCGACTCGGAACTGGCTTTGAGCACCAGTTGAAGCTTAGAAGTCGGCGAACCCGATTCGCGGTTAATGACGAACGCACGCTGCGCAGGATCGTAGCCCTGGTTCGTGAATTCCGAACCACTAATCACCGCGGTTGGTGGCGAGAGCCAGGATTTGGCTAAGGGCACCAACTCTGCTGCGGATTTGGTAGTTAATCCATGCAGCAAAATCTTCGTCATACTGTGATCCGTCTGCGCATAAGGATCCCAGTAAATGTGCGACAAAGAGGAGGACGACGGCCGATCGGGAGCAACCGCGGAAATGCCGCTGGACCTCACCTGCGCCACCGGCCAGTGGTTCCACCACTCGAACATCGAGTAGGTTGGTTCCCCGGTGTATGCCTTCATCGATGAATTGACCGGCGAAACGATCTGGAATGGTTTCCAGTTCGATTTCATATTCACCACTTGAATATTGGGATTCTCCGGCTTTCCAAAGTTTTTTGCCGGTGGACCCTTCTGCCACGAATAAGTCGCGGTTTCGCCCTTCATGTTGGCGATGGTCAATGCGTCGGGCTGAATGTTGTCCTCAGGCCGTTGCCCGGGGCCGATGATCACAATGCTTTCCTGGAATTCGTGCCAGTTCTTGAAGTTCGAAGTCCACAAAACCTGTTTGCGAACCGCCATGCCATCGGGATAGATAGTGAAGTATTCGTCCGCCGAATCGGTCCATCCTGTAATAGGATCTGGATTCGCACATGAATAATTCACCACTTCACAAAGCCCGTAATGCCAGTGAACCACGGCGCGCGCATCCGTATTTTCGATAATGCGGACGTGGGAATAACGATTCTCCTTGTCCGACATGGGTTCGCAATCTTCGCCGCCGGGGCAGTCGATCTTGCCGCCGGTTTCGACGAACTCGTCGGTATACCATTTATTATTTTCCGTGACCCAATCGCCACCATAGTTTGTGCCTTGCCAGAACACCATACGAATAGGCGACTGATCGAAGCGCACTACTACGTCGGAATCTGTTGCCACGCGGCGCGGCTCATCCCACAACTCGTCGTATTGCAAAGTGGTGTAGAAAGCGCCGAACTTTCCGGCACCTGGCGGACCTGAAGGTAGAACGGGCCAGGGAAGCACATCTCCGCTGGGCGAGTGAATTTCAGCGAATGCTTTGGCGACCTCGTCAGCCGTTAAACCATGGTCGTAAATGCGCAGCTCGTCGAGAATTCCATCGAAGGAATAGCGAACTGGAATCTTGGGATGAATCCACTGCGCGGGAAGAATTGGATCGCGAACTCTGCCAATGACCAGATCTTCCCGTTCGGCTGTGAGCAGAGCTCCTTGCAGCGGTGTTTCTCCTGCTAATTTTCCATCGAGGTAAATCGCAATTCCTTTTGCCGGATCGTAACTGCCGGCGATGTGCGACCACTTTTTGAGCGGGAGTTGAGATTTCGAAACCAGCGACCACCATTGGCCACCGACTGCAACTTCTAATCCGAAGTGGCCGAAGGAATCGATGCCAAAAGAATAGCCAGCCTGCACTTCCCGACGATGCTCGACGATGGGGACCCAGTTCCACGGATAAGTATTGACCGCGACCCACGCATCCACGGTAACTCCAGCAGATGTTTTTGGGACACTCTTGCGGTCGCGAATGATAGCGGTCGTTTCTCCATCGAAGCGCAGCCCATTTCCAGATATGCCGGCTACGTGCTTAAATAGGCCGACGATGGCATCATCTGTGCCGCTGATTGAATCATGGGCGACCTGGCCGCTGTTCTCATTGAAAGACCACTCCGCGATGGGTCCATTGCTCTGTGCGTGGCTGAACGTAGGAATACAAATCAAAAGCCAAGTTGCTGCCGAAATCGCACGTTTCATGGTTGAATCTTTCTTAAATAGATAAATTTTATGAATGGCTGAACCAATAGCGAAAAGAAGTTTATTCCCGCGATATCCGGATGTCAACGCGTGTGCTTAGAGCTGGATGGAATAAAACGCTACGGGATTCTTTTGCAGGATTGCATATTGTTCATCGGCGGACAGCTTACTGATATAGCCTGCTTCCAGATCGATGACCGATTTGTAACCGGCCGCCAATGTACACACTGGCCAATCCGTGCCGATCATGAGTCGGTGCGGGCCAAATACGTTCAGCACAACATCGAGATACGGATCGAAATCCTGGGCTTTCCATGAATCCCATTTGCCCTCAGTCACCAGCCCTGAAATTTTGCAGAACACATTGGGAAAAGCTGCCAACCGTTTAAGGTCACCTGCCCATGGCTCTATTTCTCGGGCTCGAACCGGAGGTTTGGCGATGTGATCGAGCACGAATGGCTGGCCTGGAAAGCGCTTGACCACGTTGCATGCGATTGGAAGATGGCGAGGGAAGAGCAGCAAGTCGTAAGTCAGGCCGAATTGTTTTAGCTGGCCCAGCCCCTTGAGAAAACTCGGACGCAACATGAATTCGTCATCCGATTCGTCGTGCACAACATGACGAACGCCGCGAAATTTTGGATGTTGAGAAAAGTGTTCGAGTTGCTCAACTACGCACTCTGAACAAAGATCAACCCAGCCGACAACTCCGCGAATAAAAGGATACTCATCCGCAAGTTGCAGAAGCCATGCACTCTCTTCAAGACTTTGCCGTGCCTGTACGGCGACCGTGGCCTCGACGCCCGCGCTTTGCATGAGCGGTAATAGATCCGCTGGCAGATGATCTTTGCGGAGCTTGTCCATTCCAGTGGACATCCATACGTAGTCCCGTTCGTTATATTTCCAGAAATGTTGGTGGGTATCGATTTTCATGGCAGCCGCAAGTTCAAACTTGCCTGGACTCTTCGAACTTAACGGAAGATGTAGTAAAGCACGGCAACCGTGACTGCGAGGACTGCCGCGATCAGGCGCGGGTCTCGCAGCCCTTTGAATTGTTCCTGCGTGAGAGCGGCCAGCGGGTGGCTCCAGGTTAGTCCCTCTACCGATTCAGGTGCTGGTGGCGGCGTAAGCAGAGTGACCGTCACATATACGACACTGCAAATGCAGAACATCCACCAGGCTTGCATCATAAAAGGAATGCCCCAGCGGTGAGTAATGATCTTCTCCGCGCCGAACACAGGGAGATCCATGATGAAGGCAACTACTCCCAGAGCGAACCCAAAAATCAGCGTGTACAGCGAAGCTTGCTTGGTGCCCCGGCGCCAGAGCACTCCCCAGAGAAAGACGACCGTGATTGGAGGCGCCAGATCTGCGGCGATAGCATTGATGGCTTCAAAGATGCTCGAGTAGCGTCCGCCTTGAGTAGACCATGCCATGGCCAGCAGCATGACGACGACGGAACTGATACGGCCAATCGTGACCTGCGCGCGATCGGAAGTGCTGGGACGCATTCGTGCCACGATGTCGACGGCCACAAGTGTTCCAATGCTGTTGAGCGCGGCTGCCACTGCGCTCATTAAAGCTGCCAGCACGGCCGCGGTGATCACACCGCGCACGCCTGTCGGAATCAACTGCTCAATGAGCACGGGCAGCGTCTGGTTGCTCGCGCTCCCGATGAGGTTATGAAACAGAACGTATGCGATAACGCCCGGCAGCACGAGCAGAAATACAGGAAGGATTTTCAGAAAGCCCGCCATAAGCGGGCCCAATTGCGCATCTTCGGAGCTGCGCGCCCCTAACACTCTTTGCACAATGGTTTGGTCCGTACACCAATACCAGATGCCGAGTATTGGATACCCCAGCAACACGGCATACCAACTCAGACCGGCAGAGTCGTGCGTGTGCAGCATGGACAGTTGTTCCGGTTTTGCCGCAGCTCGCAACTGTGCTACCGAATGGATTCCGTGGGCGGGCAACGCGGCGAGCGAGAATCCTAAAATTAAGAGTGCTCCCAGAATAAGAATCGCAGTGTTGACGGTTTCGGTGATGACTACAGCTCGCAGACCGCCGAGTACGGTATAAACCCCGACGACCGTGGAAATGATGACGATCGAGGTAACGACGTTGATACCAAAAAATCGCTGAAAAACTGCCGCACCAGCGTACAGGCTGATGCCAATGTGGATAAATACAGCCGCAACAATCGCCATGAAGGCCAGGAATGAGCGAGACGCTGGACTATATCGTCGTTCCAGAAATTCCGGCAAGGTTGCGATGCGGGTTCGAAAATAAAATGGAGCGAATACAAGCGATAGCAGGATGAGCGTATACGATGCCATCCATTCAAAGTTGCCCCACACGAGGCCTTCGTTATAGCCAGAGGCCGTTAGTCCAACCAAATGGATGGTCGAGATATTAGATGCGAATAGCGCCGCACCAACCAGTGGCCACGACAGCGATCTCCCCGCTAAAAAAAACACGTTGCCGGTGATTTTAATCCGTCGCACCGAAAGCAGGCCGATGGTCAATATGCCGCACATGTACAGCAGGATAATTGCGATATCGAGAGGCGGAAGTGTAAGCGTAGGCTGCATGGCTTTGGCTCATTTGGCAAATCCTAGGCTGTAAAGGACGGCGTTTGGATGGGCCAATGCGACCGCGAACTTTACCACTCATGAATTCTGAATGTCAAGAAGTCCCGGAATCATATCGATGCAGCCACCGTTAAGCGAGCCTTTATATTGGCAATAGAGAGAGTTTTTGGTATCAGCTCACTCATAATTGCTTGACGAGAAACAAAAGTGCCCATACAATTCAGCTCTGCATATGGCTGGACCAATGCAAGAAGCAAATCCAGCCAAGTTCGAGGGATCTTCTTATGCGAAAGATTCTGCTGAATGCCCCGGGCGAATTTATCGACGTCAAAGCCCCGCGTCCGGTGCCCCCCAGTGGAGAAGCTTTAGTTCGAATTCGGCGTGTAGGGGTTTGCGGGAGTGATTTTCATGCACTCGCAGGGAGACACCCTATCTATACTTATCCGCGCATCCTAGGTCATGAGCTGGCAGGCGAAATCGTAGAAGTGCCTGAGAATGCGCGAGGACTTAAAGTCGGCGATCAATGCGCGATCGAGCCTTACATCAGTTGCGGTCAATGCCGTACTTGCAAAGCGGGAAGAACGAATTGCTGTGAACGGCTTCGCCTGATGGGCGTACACGTCGATGGCGGTATGCAGGGTTTTTTGGCTGCCCCCGTTAATTTACTGCACAAGTCAGAGAAGCTTTCACTTGATCAATTGGCATTGGTTGAGACTCTAGGAATTGGAGCTCATGCCGTAAAGCGAAGCCAATTGCGAGCGGGGGAAAATGCGCTTGTGGTCGGGGCAGGCCCGATTGGGCTGGCAGTCAGTCAGTTCGCTACCGCTATTGGGGCGAAAGTGGCAATTATAGAAATCAACGATTGGCGTAGAGAGTTTGTGAATAAGCTGGGAATCGAAGCCTTGACCACGCCGGGCGGACGAACTGCCGACGTGGTCTTCGATGCTACGGGAAATGCGGCCGTGATGGGGGACAGTTTGAATCATGTAGCTCCCGGTGGACGGCTGGTTTTTGTCGGATTGACACGCGATCCGGTAAGCATTGATGACGCGCTGTTGCATCGGCGCGAAGTTACTGTTTATGCGAGCCGCAATAGTTGCGGTCAGTTTCCGCCGATTATTCGCATGATCGAAGAACATAAGATTGATACCGATCCCTGGATTACAGACCGGCTTAATCTTGATGAAGTTCCTGTCCGCTTCAAAGATCTCCCGACAAAAATTGGATTGATGAAAGCGGTCGTGGAAGTGAGAGATAGCGACGTATAACGTTTCTATATGGACTATAGCCTTCTAGGAAAAACCGGGATGAAAGTATCCCGGTTGAGTTTTGGGGCCTCATCTCTGGGCGGAGTTTTCCATTCAGTCGACGAAGCTTATGCGATTAGGGCTGTCCATGTGGCCCTTGAATGTGGCATCAATTTCTTCGATGTGGCGCCGGCTTATGCGGGCACGGTTTCTGAGACGGTTCTGGGGAAGGCATTACGCGGTGTAAAGCGCGACCGGTATTATCTCTCGACAAAGGTTGGGAAGTACACCAAGCCCGGCACCTACGGCGAAGACACGCTCGACTATTCGCGCGCCCGCATTCGCAAATCGATCAAGGAAAGCGCGGAATGCCTGGGAACCGATTATTTCGATCTGATTCATATCCACGATATCGAGTATCAGGGACGCAAGCATACCGAGTGGGCTCTCACCGAGGGGTACGAATCCGTGTTGGAGTTAAAACACGAAGGGGCAATCGGCGGAGTCAGCTTCGGAATTTATCCGATGGATCTCTGGAAGAAAATCTTCTCTTCACTCGATGTGGATGCGGGGCTGGTTCATAACCATTACTGTTTGAGCGACACTAGAATTTCAGAACTGTTGCCGATCGCCAAAGAGAAGGGAATCGGAATCATTAATGGTTCGCCATTCGGCAGCGCCTTGCTGACCGACCGCGGGCCGGCGGATTGGCATCCTGCAAATGCACAAGAGCGGGCTACCTTCAAAGCGGCGGCGGACTTCTGCCGTAAGCAAGGCAGTTCCATCGCGAAACTGGCCCTCCAATTTGCTAGCCAGAATCCCAGCCTGCCGACAACTCTTTTCAGCTCGGCAAATCCCGAGTCGGTGCGCCGCAATGTCGAGTGGTACCAGGAGCCGGTTGACCTGCAGCTTGTAGCCGAGGTGCAGAAACTGCTAAGCCCCGTGCGCGACAAGCAATGGAATTACTGACGGTTTAGAACTCTCCATCCGAAGGAAATCGAATGAACAACGATACGAGAAGAAGCTTTTTAAAAAAGCTGGGAATTGCCTCGGTCATGGCTACGGGCGAGTTCTCTCGAGTGTTGGCGAGAAGTTCGGCAATGCCCGTCATCGGCGATGATTACGTTCCTCCGAAAGGAAACATCCGCGTACCGGAAACGGATGGCCAGTGGAGAAGAGTAAAAGACTACGTGGATGAACCGGGCCCGGAATACCGTCATGCTTCGGAGTCAGCCTTCGAGGCGTTCCGCAACATTAAATACGGAGTGCGAATTCATTGGGGGCTGTATTCGTTGCAGGAATGGTGGAACACCAGCTGGCCCATGCTCGATTTATCTCCCACACAGATGCAGAACTATCAGGAACAATATAAAACCTGGAATCCCACGGAGTTCAACGCCGATGAATGGATGAAGTTCTTCAAAGAAAATGGAATGCGCATGTTTGCATTTACCACCAATCATCATGAAGGCTTCTCCATGTACGACACTAAAAGGAGAGTAAAAAGCCGCGTGAACTGGGCCGCGCCGGGTGGGCCAAAACTCGAAAGTTGCGACCTGGCGTACAGCATTATGGAAACGCCATACAGGCGGGATATTGTGCGAGAAGTCGTCGAAGCAGGCCGCAAACAGGGCTTGAAGATCGATCTTTATTTTTCTCATCCTAACTTTTACGACGCAGATTTCCGCCCTTTCTGCAAACACCCACTGCAACCCGGGCAATATGGCATTCCTGATCCGACGCCGGAAGAACGCGTGCGAATGATGGCAAGCCATCGTCAACAGCTAGCAGAATTGCTCACGAACTACGGCAAAATCGATATGGTGTGTCTCGATATGTGGCTGGGGAAAGAAGTCTGGCCGCAATTGCGAGAGACCATGATCGCATTGCGTAAGATTCAGCCGGATGTCATGTTCCGCATGCGCGGCATCGGAAACTATGGCGACTACTACACGCCCGAGGGGAAAGTACCGGGAACCAAAACGGATACGGACATGCCCTGGTTCGTTATTTATCCCTTAGGCCACGGATTTTCTTACGGCGGATCCAGCGACAATTACAAAGGCAGTCAATGGATTATTCAAAACCTTGCGGACATCGTAGCTAAAGGCGGCAGTTTCATGGTGGGTGTTGGTCCAGACCGCAATGGCAAGTTTAGTCCGACGGCTATGACTCAGCTGGAGGAGGCAGGCGCATGGCTGAAAGTGAATGGTCCAGCAATTTATAACACGCAGCCGCGCCCCGGCGATTTATGGAAAGAGGGCGCGGATGCTACCTTCGCCGACCCAAAAGCCGGGAATAGTGGGCAGACTGCTGCCGATGAAAACGCTCCAATTCGTTTCACGCGCAGTAAAAATGGATCAGAGATCCATGCGATTTGCATGCAGTGGCCGGGTTCACAAATCAAGCTGAAGACGGTTCGAGCCAGGCAAGGTTCCAAGGTCACGATGCTGGGTGTCAATAAACCATTGCAATGGCACAACGATGCGGAGGGATTGGTCATCCGAATTCCATCTGACCTTCAGGATGAAGCAAAACGGCCCTGCAAGGTGGCGTGGTCCGTTAGGATTGAAAGCGAGCAGGCATAGCGTAGATCGCGATTGCGTGTTAAGCTCTCTTCCTTAAACTACTGTCGCATTTATGGCAACTTCAGCGCGGACTCGCCAAAAGACATCGTCTGACACGCGGCTCACAGCCAAAATACTGGAGAAGATCAAGCGTCTCATCTCGACTGGCGCGGTTGCGCCGGGAGGGAAGTTCCCGCCTGAGCGCGAGCTCTCGAAAGAGTTCGGCGTAAACCGCGCCTCACTTCGGCAAGCCCTGAAGGTACTTGAAATTATGGGCGTGCTCACGCAACGTGTGGGCGATGGAACGTATCTGAGCGACAGCGCGGAATTGACCCTGAAAGAGCCGTTGGATTTTCTTATTCTCTTAGATGATCTCTCTCATCACGAACTGTTCGAAACCCGCATGATCGTTGAACCGGAGCTCGCGGCCCGGGCGGCGCAGCGCGCTACAGCCGAGGACTTGATCGGATTAAGAAAAGCGATTGCCGCGATGGAAAATTGCCGTACGAATCAAGAGAGGCTGGATGCGGATCTCGCATTTCACGAATGCATTTTTCGCGCCAGCGGCAACCGTATTTGTCACCTTTTGTTTCGCGTGATTCATCGCAATCTGCTGACCAGCATGTCGCAACTTTCCAAACGCGTGCCGATCGACCGACCGCTGACTTTCCACAAGCGAATCTATGAGGCAATTCAGGATCGGAACTCAGAAGCGGCACGCCGCGAAATGCTGGAGCACATTACCGATACAAAAGTTATTCTGACTTCGACCGCGAAGTAATTCCTGCCGCGTGATTCAAAAGGGAATTTCGCATCGTTCGTAGTTGAGCTAAAGCCTGCCCCTTACCAAACCACGAACGAAATGCTCCTTAGTCGTTGTGATAAACCTCATTCATCATGGCCCACGCTTGTTCGCCGGCGAGCGGAACTTGCATGGGAGCCGTCACAGAGAGCCACTTTTGGTTGCGAGGCTCTGCCGCAAGTTTGGCCATGTCTGCTTTGTAGTCGGTACCGGTGTACTCGTAATAGCCGAACAAGTAATACTTTCCATCGTCGAGCTTATGCATGTAGATCGAGAAGTTATGCATGTGATATTTTCCCAGCAAGTCGCGGACGCCGGGATTGGATGCGGCGTGCAGAGCCTCATAAGCACTGATCTGATCGCTCTTCATTCCGATGACCATGCCGATGCGCTGCACTTGTGCGTTTTCGGTTTTGCCGTAGAGTGCTCCAAAAGACAATGCGGCGATAAGCAATAATGCTAATTGTAGTTTTCTCATGGTTCCTCTGATTGCCGTCAAGTTGAAATCTCAAACCTACCGTCGATCTGCAAGCTGAATCACTCGAGTCAGCCGCGCCATTGCGTGGGGAACTTATCAGTTAGTCCCCATTTACCCATCTCGAAGTTTTTGAAGCCCACCTTCAGGGCTGGTGATTCGGGGCGTACTTCGAAGTTGTAGTTAGCCGCATCGACAAATTGTGGATCGGCAAAAACCGAGTGCTGATCAAAGCCGAGATTTTGCCATTGTTCCAGCGTGTAGCGCTTGGCGTTGCGTTTGCCTTCTTCCGAGCGCAACTGGTCAACAACCGCCTGGAATTCTCCGCCGAAACAAAAGAAGCAATTGTTGTCGATTTTTTCGAACCATGGCCCAACCGCTGGTGGAGCAATTACCGAATAGAACATCTGCGGCCACCACGGCCATCCATCCGGCCATTGCGTGCTACCGGGATCCATGACCGTAATGTTGTTGAAGTACTGATCATGGTTAAAGTTGTTTCCAACGTGGAAGCAGGGCGCACCTTTCGAGAGATACCAGATGTTGTTATAGATTTTTCGATACGCGCCCTCGCGCAGTTTCATGCTCACGCCGCCCACGGAAATATTGTTGTAGATCTCGTAGTTCGTAGCGCCGTCGTCGAGATCGAGTCCCCAGCCGGATTTTTCATTGAAAAAATTGTGGCGCACGATCACAGGTTCCATCGTATCGATGAGAGGTTCCCACACATCAAGGCTGCGGTCCGGAGTGTACTTTCCGTGAGACTGAGCCAGGGCCCAGCCGCGATCGCGTCCCCACGCATTGAAAGGACCGTGGTCACTGGTTTCGCGTACCGTGTCGTGGGTCTGGTTATATTCAATGATGTGCCCGCCCCATGTTCCGTCACCGAGGCAAATCGCCGCACGGGGCATGTTGTAGATCAAGTTGTGGCTGGCGGTGATTCGTTTGGCGCGAGAAACGTAAATGCCGGCAATCTGCTTCCCGTAGAAGCCGCAGTCATGAATTAAATTGTTGCTGGCTAAGCATTCATAAGGGAACGAGCGCTGTGTTCCGTCAGTTTTCGCCAGATCGCCGACAAAACAGACTGCGCTGTCACCGGTCTCGGTAAACTTGCAGCCGGTCACCGAAAATTCACGATTGTAATTGTTCACGAAAACTGCGTTCCCGCCGACTGCGTCAAACCAGCAATCTTCAATGGAACAATTGCGCGTACCTTCAGCAAAAACTGCCCCGCCACGGTGAATCGACCAGTCGCTGAGCGACGGGACCTCGTACATTTTCATGTAAGTGGTGGCGGTGTGCGCGATGCGAAAACCCTGCAGAGAAACGTATTGCACAGGGTTCCGCTCAGCGCCAGCAAATTCGATCGCATGCTCGATCAGGGGAACTTCAACGAGCGCACTTCGCAAATCCGTCCTTTGTTCGGGGTAGTAGTAAAGGATGCTTTTCTGTTTGTCGAGGAACCATTCACCGGGCGCGTCCAACTCTTCGAATATGTTATCGATAAAAAATCGTGATTTTTCGTTGACCGCGGCCGGATGATTGCTCCATTTTGCACCGATCTGCTGTCCGCCTTCGCCGAACCATATGGAATTCGTGCTGAAGTCGATGCCCTTAATTGTCCACTGCAGATTTCCCCAGTAGCTGCCCTGGAAAATGTGAATCTCAGCCTCTTCGGGATTGGCCCATTTCTTTTTTGTAAAAGTTGCGGGATCGAAATGTACTCCACGCGGAGCTTGTGTGGAATAGGTCATGTCATCATCCGGCCCGGCATAGGGATTCATCGTGCCGGCAGGGATCGATCCCGCTGCTTGCAGATAACCCGACTTGCCGGGATCGGAGGAATCGTAGTTCGGATAGCGGGCGCGAATCTGACGTTTGCCATTAACGAAGAGCTGCGTGAACTCCAGTCCTGGCGCAACTTCTGTCATCATGATGCCGTTCTGATAAGGCTTCCAGTTGCAGGAGAGCTTTCGGCCGCCACTGATGGTCACGCGCTCATCGGGGTAGGCGGTAAAAATTATGGGCGCTTCTTTGCTTCCGGAATCCTCAGGACCAAAAGTCAGGGGACTGTTAAGGTAATACGTGCCTTCGCGGACCACTACCCTGGCTGGAGAAGAACGTCTTTTTTGCCGAATAGCCTTTTGTGCGCGGGAAATAGATGCGAAGGGCAATTTCTCCGTACCAGGATTCGTGTCGCTTCCTGAGGAGGTTACATAAAATGTTGTGGAGGCGCCGGACTCCAGTGCCGCTAAAGCTTTCAAAGGCTCGTTTTGACTGTATACGCCAGCCAGGGCGGCCCCGGCGCCAAGTTTCAAGAATTCTCTGCGCTTCATGGAATTTGTAATGGACGAACCAAATCGTACACGGGTTCCGGCAAATGTCAAGCGTCAGCCTTGTCGAAAAAGTGGCAACCGTACTCGAATAACACGCAAAATGATTGCGGAACGCCGAAAAGTAGCTTGACAATGGAAATGCGGCAATGCTAGCTTGTGGACCGTAATTGGTTCGACCGATGATAACAATTCAGAAATATGATGAAGCAGGTGCAGCGGCGGTTGAAAATGCGGAGGTAAATCGCCGGTTACTTGAGACAGTAAAGGCGGCCGTTAATTAATGTCTCATCTCGTGATTGGTCGGATCAATTAAGTGATTTCCAGTCTTGGTTCGCAGCGGGCGTCCAGAAACAAATGGGGGGTAGGCAAATGAGATCACTGAATTGGGCCTTCTTGTGCACTGTGCTCGTGGTATTTTCCTCGACTGCCTTGTTAGGGCAAGAATTCACCGGTCACGTTAAAGACGCAAGCGGCGCTGCCGTGCCAGGAACGACTATCACTGTTCACAATGAACTGACCAATCAAGATATTTCGACCAAGACGACCGGAGCCGGCGACTACGCCGTCCCTTACTTGAAGGCGGGTCAATATTCTGTGACCGCCGAAATGCAGGGATTTGAAAAGGCGGTACGCAAGGGCATTACGCTCGAAGCGGATAGTACAGTTGCCGTCGACTTCACGCTAAAAGTCGGCTCCATCGCGGAAACGGTGACGGTTCAGGCCGAAGAAGAAATGCTGAACACGGACAATGCGAGCCGCAACGAGACTTTTTCAAGCAAGATGGTCACCGAAGTGCCGAACAATGGCCGCGACGTGAACATGACGGCGACACTGAGTACAAGCGTGAATTTTTTTGATGTAAATGACGGTTCCGTCACTGGCACAGAAGCCGGTTCGGCAAACTTTGGTGGTGGATGGTTCACGATGTCGGTGAATGGCGGACAATATGGCGGCGCGATCACATTGATGGACGGCATGCCGAACGATTCCGTGGCAGGCAGCGGACCCCAGTTGGCACAAACATTGACCAGCGCCTCGATGGAATCTGTGCAGGACTTTAAAGTCATCGCCAACGCCTACGATGCTCGTTACGGCAATGGATCGGGCGGTGGTTTTGATACCGTCATCAAGACCGGAACCAATGCGCTCCACGGGTCGGTGTATGAGTTCATGCGGCGCTCGTGGTTGAATGCGAATCCCTGGATCACGGACTACTACGCCAACACGGCCAATGCCTCAGCCAACCCGGCGCCGCAGAGTACCGAAGATTTTTATGGATTCGCGCTCGATGGGCCGGTGGTGATACCTCATATTTACGACGGAAGAAACAAGACATTCTTTTTTATTCAATACGATAATCGTGATCAAAAAACTCCCGGCACATCGACTGACTCGGTACCAGATTGTTCGTCCTGGAATTCCGCCGGGCAGCCCTGTGACTTCACCAATCCCGCTACTATTGGCGACTTCAGTAAACTCTACGCGCTTGGTCCAAACGGCGGCCCAGTGCCCATCGTTCTTTACGATCCTTTAAGCGGCACGCCAACCAATCGCAATCCATTTCCCAACAACACGATTCCTCAGTGCGTGGGTTCTACTAATCTCGGACCGACCGGCGGGGCTTGCATCAATCCCATTGCGATGAAGATTTTGTCGTACTTTCCCGCGCCCAATGTAACCCCTCCGGCGGGAACGAATCCCTACAACAATAACTACTTTGCGCCGTGGACTTCGAACGCCACAGTGCGCAACATCATGGGGAAGTTTGACGATAACGTTACAGCGGTTGATCGGGTCAGCTTCCGCGGCACCTTGTCCTTGCAGCGGAATGGCTTCGCCAATCTTTTCGGCGGCACGTTCTTTCCGGGTCCTGCCGGGACCGGAGAAGGCGGTAACAGCCGTGGTTGGTCTGTGCAGCCGGATTGGGTTCACACTTTTAGCCCCACCTTGTTGCTTGACGTTCGCGCCAGCGGCGGCTATGCCATCACCGAGCAACACTACACAAGAGAGGGTTTTAGTCCAGCGGCATTTGGGGGAGGCTGGACGCCTGCGTTAGCTGCGGCGTTGGGAAATTTTGGAACATTATTTCCAGAGTTTGATTTTAATTCAGATGGATTTTCCTCCTTGGGAGGCACACTTCCGGCAAACTGGTTGAGTGGTACATCCTTTAATTTTTTCCCCAGCCTGACCTGGGTTAAAGGCAAGCATACGATTCACGCAGGATTTGACTTCCGGTACCGCATGGAAGGTTTCAATGGAGTGCCCGGAGGACAAGGATATAAAGCCCCAGACTTTGCTGTGAGCAACGGGTGGACCCAGCAGGATTATCAAAACAGCGGGCTGGCATTCCAAGGTTTTGATATTGCTTCCTTCTTATTGGGATATCAGGATAGTGGTTACACGAACATCGTAGTCAACCGCACGTATTCGTCGTTTTACTATGCTCCATTCATTCAGGACGATTGGAAGGTGACTCCAAAGCTGACACTCAACCTTGGCTTGCGTTATGACCTATCGCCTGATACTACGATCCGACACAACGAGCAGAATTACGCTTTTAATACCACCAGCATCAATCCGGTGGATTCGCAGATCAATCATGCACTGCTTCCAAATGGCGAGCCGATTGTTGGCGGCTTTACTTTTGCCGGTACGGGCGGCAACCCGCGGCAGGCGATCAAAACCAACAAATTAGGATTTCAGCCTCGATTCGGATTCGCCTACGCCTTCAATTCCAGAACCGTATTGCGTGGCGGGTTTGAGGAAATGCTGACTGGGCCGCTGCTCACTTATTCGAGCCTGATTCAGGATGGCTTGGTAGGTTTTTCCGCCCGAACCACATACATTTCGAGTTTGAATAATGGACAGACGCCGAATCCCAACGCCAATATCGGAAATCCCTTTCCGAACGGCATAACGCCGATTAGCGGCTCTTCGTTAGGGTTGTTGACGGCTTTGGGCCAGGGCGGCAATTATTATGATCCAAACTTCAAGTCGCAGAACTATTGGGGATATTCGGTCGGCCTTCAACATCAACTTTCCAGTCATGACATTTTGGAAATCAGTTATGTGGGAAGCAAAACGTATAACCTGGCTCTACCGGACATCAACGGAAGCTTCGGGACCAACATTAACCAGATAAGTCCGGCATGGCAAAAACAATGCGATCAGGGCTTCGGAGGCGATCCAACCATCTGCAACAACGATCTGGTTCCCAGCCCGTTCTATAATATTAGCGCCTTCAGTGGAGCGAGTGCTTTCTCAAATCAGGCGCCGACAATTTCGTATGGACAACTAACTCGTCCGCTGCCTGCTTTCAACGACATCTTTGAAAACGTCAACGACGGGCGGTCCTGGTACAACTCCTTGCAGACGACGGTCAATCACAAATGGAACAACTCCCTTACCCTCCGCGCTGGTTGGACCTGGCAAAAGACGATGGACGCAGGATCATGGGCCGATCAGAGATATGATCTTCGCCAAAGAATTATCGACGCCTTGGATATGACTCATAAGATTTCGATTTCAGGCGTCTATAACCTGCCGGTAGGACGAGGGCATATGTTCCTGGGAAATGCCAATCGAGTAGTCGACGGTGTCATTGGCGGTTGGGAACTTGGCAGCTCTTATACCTTTATTACAGGCATGCCGGTTCCCATCACTGGCGTAGATATGAATAGCTACGCCAAGGTACCCTTGCAGAAAGAAGATCCCATCTATACAAGGGCTTTCGCGCCTTGTACCAATCAATGGGTTCAGGCCACGAATGGCAGTTGGTCTCTTCAGCCCGTTACCGGCTATATCTATTCGGGATCGTGCCCGCAGTTTAATTTCACCTTGCAGCCTCAATACGGAATCACTCCCAACCTCGAGTACACGGGTATCCGCGCCAGGCCAACGGATCTATTTGATGTCAACTTTTCGAAGTTCTTTAACATCACGGAACGGTTTAAGTTTCAACTGCGCCTAAATGCATTCAATGTATTGAACCACCCACAATTTGGTACGGTTCCGTTTGAATTCGATACAGGGGCAACCGATCCGACATTTGGAACTTACAGCAAACTTGCTGGTTCCAATAACCCGCGGAATGTGGAGTTGAACCTGAAGCTGATGTGGTAATGATCTCGGCGCCCTCCCCCAATTGGGTTCTGAGCTATTGTGGATCAGAATTGCTGGAGATAGCATAGTGTGTGCCTCTAGTACGAGGCACACACTAATACTGGAAGCGAATGGGAAGTTTCAGTCTGTGAGCGGTTCAACCAGGTAGAGATCTCTTCCGGCTTGCTCCACAATTAAAGTGTCAGCACGGCCTTCGTAATCTTCCCGGCGAAAAGTGTTGGGGTCCATGTAGCGAAGATTTACTTGATCGCATGTGGCTGCATCAACCGCCGATGCCAGCGTGATTGAATAACGCGGCACAATGGTGCCGTCGGCAAGCTTTCGTCCCGCAAAACTAACGTGCGCAAGATGAGCTGCCACGCAAAGATTTTGCTGCAACTCAGGCGACTGCGACACGATCTCGCGTATGCGCTCCAGCGGAGCATATCCATAGCGCTTAATCAATGTTCCATGCGTCTCCGAAATGTTGATCAGTTGGGGTGCGAAGATGATCAGTTCGCCATTTTCTTCGATGATCGGACCCAGCCGATAGCTTGCTTTACCACCAACCCAGAGATCGTCGTAGTAGCTGTCGAGAAACGCAACCACCCGCTTATATTTTCGCCCGGAATACTTAATGTGAACGTGGCGGCTTACCTCGGCAGCTTTCCGAACTGCTCGCCGGAAGTCTCCACAAAAAAGCGCATGGGTTCGTAACCGGCCATGGTCACGGGTTACGACCGAACTCAGAGAGATAACGCTCGCTGGCACGAAATCTGCCGCGGCCTCAAATAAATGGCGAGTGGGGGTTTCGACCCGGCCGATTACTTTTTCTATAGTTGCTAATGCGCCTAGCCAGTGGGTGGCATGGGTCAGCTCTGGCCCCGCCACGCCGGGGAAGAAGTATTTTGCGCCGCCAGAAAAACCTGCAACTTCATGCGGAGCAGTTGTTCCGAAGATCAGAACAGTGTCATAGAGCCCGCGCGCTAACAGGCGGTTAACTTTTAATTCGATCGATCGGTCAATTAACCCGCCAGTAATCTCCTTTACGCGCGCAGCATCCAAAATGCCGATAGTCACCAGCGCTTTTGGATTTGCCCAGTCGTGGTCAAAAATATGACCAAGGCCGTGGATCTGAGTTGTGCCAGCGGCCCCGATCTTTGTCCGCTTATCCCGGTCGCTCATGGGCGAATGCGTGCCTTGGGCAATGAGAGCGTCCAATTTTGCAATCTTGCGTTCTGCCAGGATCTCAGCGGCTAGTGGGAACAATACATCCGTGTTATCGTCCCGTGTTTTGTCCGCCACGATTGCCAATACTGAGGAACCCGGAGAGATTGTGGACAGCGCTTCCGCAAGAATGCCGCGCAGTTCGTCAGGGCGGAGATCGAAAGCCGGATCGCCTTTTCCAGTGATAAAAGGCGCCGGCGCGGATATAGTGCACATTCTCGTATCTCCAGAATCGCCAGGTTTTATTTTACTCCAAATAAAATAATTGGATGAACCAATGTACATGACCTGATTGATGTGCAAAACTGGGTAGGTCAAAAAGACACTTGTCTAAACATTTAAAGTCTGAGGGATTGCCATGCCAGAAAGTGATTTCAAAGGACAAATAGCGCTGATTACAGGCGCGAGCAGCGGTATTGGAGCGGAAACGGCGGTTCAATTTGCATCCGGCGGCGCGTACACCCTCATTCATTATTCTCAAAATCTGGCTGGCGCTAAAGAGGTGCTCGAAAAGATTCGCAGTTCCGGCGGCGACGGGGAACTCATCTCTGCGGATTTAAGCAACAGTTCAGGCATCGCGCAGTTCACTGCCGCACTGTTGGCATCGAAAAAGCCAATCGACATATTGGTGAATAACGCGGGCTCGCTGGTTGAGAGAAAACCATTTCTGGAGATCACCGAGGGTTTGTGGTCGGAAGTTTTTACGCTGAATCTAACCAGCGCTTTTCTCACCACAAAAGCGGTTCTTCCGTCCATGCTGCAACGTGGGCACGGCTGCGTGGTGAACATTACTTCCGTCGCGGCCCGATTTGGTGGAGGGATCGGAGCGGTTGCGTATTCCTCGGCAAAGGCTGCGTTATCGACCATGACCAAAGGCCTGGCGCGCGAATTTGGTCCGAAAGGGATTCGCGTCAATGCAGTGTCGCCAGGAACCATCGATACGAATTATCACAAGAAATTCTCGAAACAAGAGGCGCTGGATGCGGTAGTAGCTGCTACACCCTTACAGCGGCTGGGAACCGCCAATGACATCAGCGATGTGATCGTATTTCTTTGTTCCGAAAGGGCACGCTTTATTCAAGGGCAAATCATTGAGGTAAACGGCGGATTTCTGATGGTGTGAAACCGCCGCACGTGCCCACTCGGAAAAACCTCACCATTCCCACCCTTGCAGAGGTTGCAAGGGTGGGCTTTCCCCCGCAGTAGAAAGGAACCTGGGAAGCGCTTACCGGTGTTTCAGGCAGCGGTTTGCCGGTAAGCAAGGCGGGCAGTTGTGCGCAGATCGTTTTTTCTCGAAATTTGGAAGATAGCGCCTCCCACTCACATAGTGAGCAAAAGACGGGAAGCGTTTCGTGGAAGAGGAATTCGTTTTAAATTACTTTACGGCGGCGGCTTTCCTGGGGAACATTTCGCCGATGCGCTTGATTTGCGCGCCGACGCTGCGCAGCTTCTCTTCGATATTTTCGTAACCGCGATCAATGTGGTAGACGCGGTCGATAATGGTTTCGCCGTCGGCGACTAACGCGGCGAGAACTAACGAAGCGCTGGCCCGCAGATCGCTTGCCAGCACGGCAGCGGCGCTGAGCGGAGTTTTGCCGCGGACTATCGCGCGGCGGCCTTCGATCTTGATGTTCGCTCCCATGCGGACCAATTCCTGCGCGTGCATGAATCGGTTCTCGAAAATATTTTCGGTGATCACCGAAGCGCCTTCGGCTTGCGTAGCCAGCGCCATGAATTGCGCCTGCATGTCGGTGGGGAAACCGGGGAACTCTTCCGTGGTCATGTCGGAAGCGGTGAAGGGATTGTCGCCCATGACGCGAACGGAATCGGAATTCGATTTTGTTTTCACGCCGACTTCTTTCAGCTTGCTAAGCAATGCGTCGAGATGAGCAGGATCGCAGCCGGCGATGTTGAGATCGCCGCCAGTCATAGCGCCGGCAATGAGGAACGTGCCAGCCTCGATGCGGTCGGGAATGATGCGGTGCTTCGCGCCTTTCATCTTGCTTACGCCGGTTACATGAATCGTAGGCGTTCCCGCGCCTTCAATCTTGGCACCCATTTTGTTGAGCAACGCGGCCAGGTCGGCGACTTCGGGCTCGCGGGCGCAATTTTGCAGAATGGTTTCCCCTTCGGCCAGCGTGGCAGCCATGAGCAGGTCTTCGGTGCCAGTGACGGTAATTTTGTCGAAGACAATTTCTGTGCCTTTCAGGCGATTGGCGGAGGCTTCCACGTAGCCGTGGTCCTGCGTGATTTTTGCGCCGAGCTGTTCAAGACCTTTAATGTGCAGATCGATGGGACGGCTGCCGATGGCGCATCCGCCGGGGAGCGAGACGCGGGCGCGGCCGCAGCGGGCTACCAGCGGCCCGAGGACGAGCGTGGATGCGCGCATGGTTTTTACTAATTCGTAAGACGCTTCGGGCGCGGCGAGATTTTCGCAGTGAATGGTGGTGCGATGTTGGGCGCGTCCGTAACCGAGTTCGACCTCAGCGCCCATGGCGGCCAGCAGGTTGCGCGTGGTTTGAATGTCGCGGACCTGCGGAATGTTTTCGAGAATGACCGGTTCGTTGGTAAGCAGGGCAGCGGCCATGCACGGCAACGCGGCATTCTTTGCGCCGCTGACGCGAACAGTTCCAAGCAGCGGCTCACCGCCGCGGATGACGAGTTTATCCATAGAGTCGTGAGTTCCGGGTGAAAGGTTATTTTAGCGGGGAAAGGGGGAGGGGATGGGTAATCGGGAGGGCACGGACTTGTGAGCAAGCTGAAAGCCTGGATCCGCATCCTGCAAGTCCAAATAGGCGCCGGTTACCCTTCCGGCGCCCTTGTTGTTGCAAGTTTCGCTTCGATTACTGCGCTTCGATTACTGCACCGTGAAGGCTGCGCTCGTCTTCAAGTAATCTCCGTTCGGGTCTGTGCCGCTTACGCCGATTAAATGCTGCCCGGAAGATAGAGTCAGCGTGTCGGAGTAGGTGCCGCTCTGATTTTGCAGAGTGGCCACATATTTACCATCCACATAAAGTTTGATGCTGGTTGGCGGAGCGGGGCCGTCATTGGCTTGCACGGAGACGCTGACCGACCCCGCAATGGAAGCGGCATTGAGCGGGTTGCAGATGGTCAGCGATGGCACTACCGGACTGAGCGGGCACGCCGAGGATGGCGCTACGTAGAAAGTCTGTGTAGCTTTCTGGGCAGCACCGGTTGCGGATCGTGAGGTGACGGAGGCTGTATGGTTGCCGAGCGCCACCGGCAGCCAGACATCGAACTGCGCGGCATGGCTGGTGAAAACCGACACACCATCGAGAAACAGGGCAATCGAGGTTGCGCCTTCAACGTCATCTGCCTGCGCGGTGAATTCGATGCGCTGCGATGAGTAGTCAGAGGCCACGATATTGCAGATGGCGACCGTCGAGGTCCCGCACAATCCGGCGAAGTTGGTGTGCAGGAGGAAACCATCGTAGCCGCCTGCGTCTTGCGGTTGATAGGCATTCAAGGTCGAGAAGAATCCCTCTTGCGTGTAGCCGGAGAACCACGCGCCGCCAGCCAGATCGGAGTTCGAGGTCCGCGTGTTGGTGCCATTCGGTCCGAATGCGACAGAGGAGACCGCGGCGAACTGCGGATTCAGCTTAATGTAAAAAGCGATATCCTCGTTGACCGCCTGCCCGGGATTGCTATAGGCGGTGACCGGGAAATCCCACGAGTTGGTAAATCCGGAGGCGTACGTATTGCCCGAATTGTCGATGGAAAGACCGACCGCGTAGTCCGTGCCGTTCCCGCCCATGTAGGTTCCGTTCAGGATAGCGCTAGCCGTGGGGTTGAGTTCAAAGACGTAGCCGTCGGGCAATGTAGCGGGTTGCGGTTGAAAGGCATTGGGGCTGGTGTACATTCCGGTGTTATAGGTCCAGGTGCTGATGTAGGTGTCTCCGAAAGAGTCGACGGCGAGTGAGAACGGCTGGATATAAGGATTTGTGTTGCCTGCGGGAGCGCCGACGAGCGCAGCATAAATCATGGACGAACTGGGCGGCTTCGCGGGATTCAGCTTCACCACGAATGTGGAACTACCCGGTTGGTTGAGCGTTCCGGGCGTGACGGGGAAGTCGAGAGATTGGGAGTAGCCGGTCACGTAAACGAGATTCGCGGAATCGATAACGATGGAGTAGGACTCGTCGAGTCCCGAGCCACCGATCTGGACCGACCACGGAACGGTGCTGCCTTCACTATTAATTTCGGCTACCCAAAAGTCGTCAATGCCGCCCAGCGGTCCGATGATGCCGGTTTGGTTGTTGCAGCAGGAAGTTGCGCCAGCCGCTGTGACGAAGACGTCGTCGAAAGAGTCGAGCGCGAGGGAAGAAGTCTGGGTAATGTTCTGGCCGCCGAGGCTGACGCTGTAGAGAAGTTCGCTTCCGGTCGAATTCAGCTTGGAGACGAAGATCTCGCCGCCGCCACCAATTCGGAGGGTAGTGGGGAAGTGAGGACATTCAAATGTGCCGGTGACATAAACGTTCTGTTCGTTATCCACGGCAATGCCGCTGGGCACGACGAAGTTCGAACAGCCCGGCCCCAGATACGTAGACCAGATCAGCGTGCCTTCCGGGGAAAACTTGGAGACAAAGATCACAGAGTCATTCCGAGGTCCAGGAAAGGTTGGTTCGTATACCCCTGCGGTGGTCGGAAAGTTAGGGGACGAGGTTGTGCCGACTACATAGATGTTTCCGACGATGTCTAATGCTTGTGCGCTGATCGAGTCCTGCTGGTTGCCGCCCAAAAATGAGGAATAAATCCATGTATCGGGCAGCGCATTTTGAGCTGAGGCAAAAAGGCAAGACAGCAAAGAGAGGGCGATAACGATGGTAGGGCGAAGTGACATGACGAACACCTCCACGCGGGCAGCAATGCGATGCGGAGAATCTTCCTAAGGAAGAACGGCCATACAAGGCCGGACTATAGATGTAAGGCGCATCGCGAAGGTTGTCGCCGGCCTGCCGAAGGAGAACCAGGAAAGGCGAATATGACGTATATTCGCTGCCATGCCGCCAGATTTAAATGATTAACTAGATGACCAAGCTGAATGATAATCAGAACGTTTTGCGGAAGACCCAGAACAAAGATCCCGACAAGAACATGGCGACCGGCAGGGTGAGAACCCACGCCAGAGCCAGATTACGTATGGTAGACCACTGAATGCCGGAGTGATTCGCCGCCATGGTGCCGGCGATACCGGAAGAGAGAACATGCGTGGTGCTGACGGGTAGACCGAAGCCGTCGGCTGCGCCGATGGTGGCCATCGCCGTGATTTCGGCGACCGCGCCTTGCGCGTAGGTCAGATGGCTCTTGCCGATTTTTTCTCCCACGGTTACAACGATGCGCTTCCAGCCGACCATCGTGCCAAGGCCGAGGGCCATGGCAACCGCAACCTTTACCCAGAGAGGAATGAAGCGGGTGGCGTGGTCGATATGCTTTTTGTAGTTTGCGAGCACGGTGGCGTCGGCGGCAGAAATTTGCGGCTGGCCGCTCTTCTGCATCAGGCGCAATGATTCGCTCACCAGATACATGTCATTTCGGAAGTTGCGCACACGGTCGTTGGGGATGTTTTTCATCTCTTTGTAGAGAGCGGTTTCGTTGCCGATGTCGCTGACCATGGTGCGCAGCGCGAGCATGGTGTTGGGAGTGAAATCTTTGGAACGAATGTAATCGGTAACGTCGTCGTGCGCGTCGCCTACGGTTGCACTCGGGCTGACGTAGTGGTCGAGAACCCCTGCGGCTTGCTGCGAGACGGCGATGAAATCCTGCGAATCCTGATAAGTGACCGCGTGGTTAAGGGCATACGCGGTGGGCACCGTGCCGATAAGGATGAGCATGATCAGGCCCATGCCCTTTTGCCCGTCGTTCGAGCCGTGAAAGAAGCTGACGCCGGTGCAGGTAAGAATCAGCAGGCAGCGGATGTAGAACGGCGGCGGCTCGCTTCCTTCAGGAGACTTATACAGTTTCGGATCTTTAATAAGGGCCTTGGCCAAAAGCAATAGCAGAGCGGCGCAGCCGAAGCCAACGATCGGAGAAAGCAGTAAAGACTTGCCGATATTGGTGGCCTGACCCCAATCCACGCCGCTGGTCGCGGTGCGGTTATTCATCAACTGATTGGCAATGCCAACGCCAATTACCGAACCGATCAGCGTATGCGAACTGGAGGCGGGCAATCCGAAGAACCAGGTACCGAGATTCCAGATAATGGCTGCAACCAGCAACGCAAAGACCATGGCGAATCCGGCTTTGCTGCCCACTTGCAAAATCAGTTCCACTGGGAGCAGGGAAACAATCGCAAATGCTACGAGGCCACTCGACGCCAGAACGCCAAGAAAATTCCAGAAACCAGACCAGACCACGGCAACATGAGGCTCAAGCGAGTGCGTGTAAATAACCGTAGCCACGGCATTGGCCGTGTCATGGAATCCGTTGACGAACTCGAAACCAAGCGCTACCAGCAGCGCCAAACCGAGAAGCAAGTAAGGCATGAACGAGTCGCTGTGCACAAAAGAGAGATCGTGAATCAGGCTGGAGCCTGCGTATCCCACTCCAATCGCCAACACAACGCCAAAGATCAACATGCCGATCCTGCCGGGAGAGCGAGAAAGCTTCTGATCGAGCACAGTGCTGGTAGCGGTAGCCATAGTGATCCCTCTGGTAAAAGTATGAATGGGAAATATACGGAAGGATTGTTACTACAATGTGAAAATGGAGGGATAGATAGAGTGTGAAAGTGCGAATTTTACCCACGCTATCGTGACGACGCAAAATCTGAATTCTTGGAGACTCGATAATGGTTGAGCCAAGGAGTAATTCGACTCTAGACCGGTCTTACGAGCTGGATGCGCGGGTGCGGATTGGGCATGTGCACCTGAAAGTTGCCGATCTGGAACGGGCGCTACGATTTTACGCCGACGTGCTCGGATTCGAGATCATGCAGAGGTATGGAGACAGTGCTGTTTTCCTCTCAGCTGGTGGATACCATCATCATATTGCGCTGAATACGTGGGAAAGCCTGGGAGGGGTATCTCCGGCTCCGGGCACGACCGGTCTTTATCACACGGCAATCCTTTATCCCACCCGCGCGGCACTGGCAAGCGCAGTACGGCGCGTGTTGGCGGCAAAAATCCCATTGCAGGGTGCAGCCGATCATGGCGTGAGCGAATCGATCTATTTGCGCGATCCCGATGAAAATGGGGTAGAGCTGTATTGCGATAAATCAAAGGAAAAATGGCCAAGAACGCCCAATGGCCAATTGAATATGTATACGCATCGGCTCGATTTACATGAATTACTCAAAGAAGCGCCTGAAGGCGGGGAAATGGAGAGCGGTCCGCGAGATTTGTAGAGAATTGTTGTATTGAAATTAAGTGCAAAAATTGTTTTCAACCCTTGCCATGAAAGGCTGCAACTAAGTTGTCAGTTGCCAAATATGTAACCCCGCAGCGGCGCGGAACGCACGTGCTCTGCACAATGGAGGAGTAATTCATGGCAGACGATATGGAAAAAAACAAGCAGAGCGGTCAACAGGACCAGCACAACCAAGGTCAGAAGACCGGCCAAACTGGACAGAGCGGCCAACAGCAAAAAGGGAACGTTGACCCCAACAAGAAGAATCCTTCTCAGGACGACGAGCAGGAAGAACGCGATCGGCAGCGTCGCGCTTCGTAAGTGTATTTAAGCGCACGTGCAGAAGTCCCGGGTCTGAAGCCCGGGACTTTTCATTTATGCAATTTCTAATTGCCGTGCGTTATTACTTAGCCAATATTCTGACGATATTGCTTCGAGGATTGCGGCGCATTGTTTACAATGGAAGATTCGCTTACCCGGGCAGGTGTGTCCTGCACCGGAAGCGAGTCTTGCTTTGGAGCAACCAAATTACAAACCCGACGCGTCCCCCCGCGTGTCGCCTGCCGTTTACTGGCGCGTGGAAGGGAGCCTGCTGGACCTGACCGTGGTCCAGCCGGTGGCATTCTTTACCTGGAACGCGCAAACCTTTTCGGAGCGATTCCGGCGGCGCGGCCTCATCTTCTTAATGGCTGTATTGCGCCCGTTTCTTTATTCGACCAACCGCAAATTTGCCACGCGCGTGGTGCACACGGTGCTTCGCGGCGTAACCCGCGACCGCCTGGACCTGCTGGGCGAGGAATATTTCCAATACAAGTTGAAGCCGCAGTTGAAAGCCGTCGGCGTGGAGCGCGTACAGGAATTGGTCCGCTCGGGAGCGGATGTGGTGCTGGTAAGCCAGGCGCTCGAACATGTGATGAAGCCGCTGGCGCAACATCTCGGGGTGAAAAAGATTGTGGCGAACCGCCTGGATTTTCGCGATGGCGTGGCGACGGGAAGATTGCTGGAGCCGGTCATCCGGCCGCGCGGAGCTTTCGCGCTGATTCAGGAACAGAGTTCGGATGGACATCGCGCTCCCAAGACACTGGCGCGGCAGTTGGATATCACGCTGGATGAACTGAAATCTGCGGTGATTCGTTCCGACCGAGAAGCGGCGGCGCAGGAGCGGCCAATCGTGAATTTCGAAGGTAAGCATCAGCCGGCAGGGTTTTCCGTGCGGCATGCCCTTGCTGGAAAACACTTGATGCTGATCGGAGTGACTGGCTTCATCGGCAAGGTTTGGCTGGCAAATACGCTGATGGAGTTGCCGAAAATCGGGCGAATTTACTTGCTGATTCGAAGGCAGAAGTCGAACCCCGCCCAGCGCCGTTTCGAAAAGATTGTCGAAGAATCTCCGGTATTCGATCCGCTGTTTGAAAAATACGGCTCCGGCCTGGGCGAATATCTGCTCGACAAAGTGGAAGTGGTGGAAGGAGACGTCACCCGCGAAGGTTTGGGGTTGGACGCCGATGTCGCGCGGCGATTGCAGAAGAACCTCGATCTAATCGTAAATAGTTCCGGATTGACCGACTTTAATCCCGATCTGCGTGATGCGCTGACAACCAACACCGATGCCGCGATGAACATCCTGGAATTCCTGCGCGGGACCGATCACGCTGGATTGTTACATCTTTCCACCTGCTATGTGGCGGGCGAGCGCGATGGCCGCGTGGCCGAGAAATTAATTCCCAATTATTCGCCGCGTCGCGTGCCGAACTTTGATGCCGAGCAGGAATGGCGGTCGCTGCATGAATTGATTGCAAAAGCTGAGGCTCAGGCCGAGAGCGAAGAAGTGACCGCTGGTTTGCGTTCACAATCCCTGGCCAAAGAACATGCTGCGAAAGAATTGCAAGGCACTGCGCTGGAGAACCAGATTCGCAAAAACCGGATTCGCTGGCTGAAGACTTATCTAACCGAAGAGGGAACGCGTCGGTCGAAAGAATTGGGCTGGCCGAATACTTACACGCTGACCAAGAGTCTGGCAGAATCACTCATCGTGAAATACGGGGCTGGTTTGCCGATTGCCATCGTACGGCCGGCAATCGTAGAAACGTCGGTCACGAAACCATTTCTCGGCTGGAACGAAGGCATCAACACCTCGGCTTCGCTTTCCTATTTATTGGGGACTTATTTCCGGCAACTGCCATCCAATGAGAGCAAGCGCCTCGATATCATTCCGGTGGATGCTGTATGTGACGGCATGACATTGATCGCTGCCGCGATTGTGGAACGCAGGCATGACGAACTCTATCAGTTGGCCACGTCGGCGACGAATCCATGTGACATGGGTCGATCCATCGAACTTACCTCGCTTGCGCACCGCAAACATTACCGGGCGCAGGAAGGGCTGGAGTCGTGGCTGCGCCTGCGTTTTGACGCGATTCCAGTATCGAAGGAGCGGTATCGTCGATTGTCAGCCCCGGCGCAAAAAGCGATCGTCAAGTCGATCCAGCGCATCATGTCGCCGCTGCCGTTGAAGAAAACTCCTTTAGTTAAAACCGAGAGAAGTCTGGAGCGGGTGGAGAAGCTGATCGAATTATTCGAGCCATTCATCCTGCTGAACGAGCACGATTTTGCGGCAGACAACATCGAAAAATTGTCACATGCTTTGGTCGAAGAAGAGCGCGGTGAGTTCAGCTATAAAGCGCGGTCGCTCGACTGGTGGGATTACTGGATCAACGTGCACATTCCAGCATTGCGCCGGTGGACCTATCCGCTGATTGAAGGCAGGCCGCTGGAGGCGCGTCCGGCGCGGAGCTTGCACAACGGTGAAACGGTGAAAACGGGTACGTAGCAGGAAATCGACGAATGGCCATATTTTTAACGGGATCTACGGGATATATCGGCGCTCATGTAGCGGCCAACCTGCTGCGCGATCATGGCGCTGCGTTGAATGTGCTTGTCCGCGCGCATGATGTACGCGAGGCTGAAGGCCGTCTCTGGCAGGCCCTGCAACTGCATCTGGATTTTACGCAGTTTTACGAATATCTGCAAACCCGCATGCGCATCTTTCGCGGCGACCTGACTGATCCCGGTTTCGGTTTGGGGCGCGATGAATATGACCGCCTTGTGCATACCACCGATTCCGTAATTCACTGCGCCGCGTCGTTGAATAGAAAGTCGGAGAAAAGCTGCCTGAACGTGAATCTACGCGGCACGCTTGAGGTACTGACTCTGGCGCGCCACGCCGAGCATTATCACGGATTACGGCGCTTCAGCCAGGTGAGCACGGTTGCCGTTGCCGGCAAGCGGCAGAACGAAGTGGTGACCGAGGATCGATCGATCGATTGGGAGCGCTCGGATTACGATCCTTACGCGCGCACTAAAAAATTCTGTGAGCACATGATGCACGTTCTGCTGCCCGAGACGCCGAAGACCATCTTCCGGCCCAGCATCGTTCTGGGGGACAGCCGTCACGCCGAGACTACCCAATTCGACATGGTGCGGGCGTTTGTATTTCTGGCTGGATTGCCGGCGCTGCCGTTTCGCCCCACGGATAAGATCGATATCGTGAACGTGGATTTTGTGGCGGACGCAGTTGCGACCCTGCATCAGAAAGATCAGCCGAAATTCGACACTTATCATCTTTCCTCGGGAGTTGGCTCGCAGAGCTTCCGCGAGATTACGCGGGCGCTGGCTTCCGCGCAGAACAAACGGCCCCCTGTGTTCGTGCCGGTTGCGGAGCGCCCATTTGCCGGTTCGGTGAATATTCTGGCGAACCGCAAAGGCGCGATCGGGAAGGGTGCTTCATTGTTAAAAGTTTTCATGCCGTATCTGCTGTGGAATACGGTTTTCGACAATACGCGTGTCACTACGGAGTTAGGAAAGAAGCCGGTGCCATTTTCCGAATACAGTTTTCCGCTTCTCAAGTTCAGCACCGGAAACAACTTCGCCTACAGCTACCGGCCCTGGCCTGCTGCGGCAGGGGGTACAGCCGCATGATGGATTTTATTCTGGAAGCGTCGGTGAGCAGCTCTATCGAACGCGCAAAAGCAGGATGGATGCTGGGAGCGGGCAAGCGCTGGAAGCCCGGCGAGAAGCTGAAACTGTTATTCGCCGGCTACAACGGCACTCGCAACATGGGATCCGACGTTCGCGTGGAAGAAATGCTGCGGCAGATACGCCATATTCTGGGATCGGATCGTGTGGAGCTCAGCGTAATGAGCCAGAATTTTGATTTCTCCCGCGGATATTTTGAAGGCACAAGGCAGGTTCATCTGCCGGATATTTTTCCTCCATTTCTGGCGAATGAAGTGCCCCGGCACGATGGCGTGGTAGCGTGCGAAGGCTCCATGTTCAAAAGCAAATTCGCCAACGCGCTAACCACAATGATGATTGGTTCGCTGGGAATCGCTGCCGCGCAGAACAAGCTTTCCGTGGGGTACGGCGCGGAAGCCGGCCACATGGATCCTCTGGTAGCGAAAATGTGCGGTCGCTATTGCCGCAATTCATTCGTGATCACGAGGAATGAAGAGTCGCGCGGCGTACTTCGGGAGTTGGGCGTGCCCACGGAACTGGGTACCGATACGGCTTGGACATTCGAGCCGCGGCCACCTGAGTACGGCCGGAGCGTATTGCGCAAAGTAGGCTGGGATGGAAAAATGCCGGTGTTGGTGGTCTGTCCGATCAATCCGTTTGAGTGGCCGGTAAAAGCATCCGTGGCAAAGTACGCGATGCACGGCCTAACCGGCGCTTACAAAGATAGTCACTATCGCACGGTTTACTTTCACAACTCCGGACCGGCCGCCGATAAGGCTTATCATCATTACTGGAATGCGATTGCAAATGCAGTAGCCGCCTTCCGCCAAAAAAAGAACGTATTTGTAATTCTTGCCGCCACCGAGCGCCTGGATGCGCGCCCGGCAAATAAAATCGCCGAAAAACTGGGCGGCGTGCCGGTGCTGACCTCCGACCAATACAACATGTACGAACTGGTTAGCATTTTGCGCGCATGCCACATGATGGCGTCGTCGCGCTATCACGGCATTGTGACCTCGATGCCCGGACTTGTGCCCTCCGCGGGAATCACGATGGACGAGCGCATTCGAAATCTCATGCGCGAACGCGGGCATCAGGATTTGTTGATGACGGTAGACGATCCGGAATTGGAAGGGAAGTTGCTGGTAGCTCTGGAGAAACTAAGTGCTGAAGGCGAGTCGATTGCCACCGGCATTGCGCAGACGGTAGTGAAGAACTTAAAAGTGATGGCTCGCATGGGCGTTTATTTCGAAGAAGAAGTGCAGAGAAGGTATCCCGACTTCGAAACCCGCCGCGGAGAGTGGAGTTGGGAAGATTATTTGCCGCCGATGAATGCGGGGCTGCGTGAATTGATTGCGGCATATAACTAAAAGCTAAAAGCACGATTTTAAAATCGGCAATTCATTTTGAGTGCAACGACTTCATTCCTGGAAGAGATATTCTCGCAACTGCGCGAAGCTGCGGACACGCGCATACTTGCCGAAATTCGCGATGGCCAGATCACGGGGGTGACCGGCAATGAGTTGCTGGAACTCATCCGCAAAGCGAGAACTTTTCTAGGCTCGCAAAAATTAAAAAGAGGCGACCGCTGCGGCTTGCTTGCGCCGAACAGCATTCGCTGGGTGGCGATTGATCTCGCGCTCATGGCCGAAGGTCTGATTGTCGTGCCGCTCTATTCGCGGCAAGCGCCCTCCGAACTGGTCTCGATCATGAAGGACAGTACGCCTTCGTTCATCTGCTGCGGCGATACCGCTTTGCGCGATGCGATTGCGCAAGCTTGGCCGCAGGCTCCGGTACAATTTTTATTTGATGAGATTTTCGCGGGCGTTGAAGGCGTGCAGTTAAATCACCCTCAGGTCGCAAACGACGATCCGGTAACCATCATCTACACTTCAGGTACCTCGGGTGAAGCTAAGGGCGTAGTGCTGACCGCAGCGAACGTCAGCTTCATGCTGGAGCGTACCTCGCAGCGGTTACGTGGGTTGATGTCCGGTGCAAGCGGCCCGGACCGCATCTTCCATTATTTGCCGTTTACCTTCGCTGCATCGTGGATAGCCTTACTTACATTTCTTAAGCGGCGAAGCCAGGTCACTGTCAACACCGATCTCACGAAGATTGCCAACGATATGCGCACCGTTGCCCCGGACTATTTTCTGAACGTTCCGCAATTGCTCGAGCGTATGCGCCGCGCCGTCGATGAACAACTCTGGCAAACTGGCGGCGTGGCGCAAACGATTTATTCACGGGCGAAAGCGGCGTGGGCGCGGAAGCACGAAGGACAATCGCAAGCGGGCGATCTGCTCTGGCTGGCGCTGGCGAACCGGTTGGTATTTCCCACGGTCCGCAAAAAGATGATCGGCAGGAATTTGAAAGCGTTGATCTGCGGATCGGCGCCCCTCACCGCGGAAACGCAACTCTATTTCATGATGCTGGGAATTCGCGTGTTACAGGTTTACGGGCTGACGGAAACGACGGCCATCTGCACCATGGACGATCCCGATCATGTTGAAATCGGCCGCGTGGGGCCGGCCATTCCGGGCATGGAGATGAAGCTGGGCGAGAATGATGAAATTCTGGTCCGCGGACCGAATATTTTCCCGGGATACTGGAATCGGCCTGAGCAAACGGCTGAAGCGTTGCGCGGCGGATGGTTTCATACCGGCGATCAGGGAGAAGTGAATGCGGCCGGAAACTGGCAAATAACCGGGCGTATCAAGAATCTGATGGTGCTGGGATCGGGGCATAAAATCTCGCCGGAGCCGATCGAGAGCGCAATTGCAAAGGCGCTGCCGGAAGCGCAGCAAGTGGTGATTGTCGGAAACGGCCATGGATATTTGTCGGCCATTGTCACCGGGAATGTAAACGCTGAGCGCGTACAGGCTGCTTTAGATCAGGTGAATCCGGAGTTGCCGCACTATAAGCAGGTGCGGGCATTTTTCATACAGGCGGAAGCATTCTCAATCGAGAACGGATTGCTGACGGTGAATGGAAAGCTGAAACGCGACGCGATTACGGCGCGGATGAAGAACGAGATTGAAGACATGTATCGGGTTAGGCAGGCGGTTTAGCGAGTGAGAGACGTGGAAACCACAAAACAACACGGAGAGATCGCCGAGAAAGCCCCCAACCGGAGTCCGGAAGCTGGTTTATCCTGGACTCTGAAAGATGGAGTGATCGAACTGGGGTTGCATCGGGCGCCGTGTAACGAACTTGGTTCGGAGGCACTCGAAGAGTTAGAGCAGTTTGCGACATTCCTGCAGCGCGTTCAGGGCGAGGCCCATGCACTGATTATTTATAGTGAGATGAAGCCGGGATTTTGTGCCGGCGCCGACCTGCGCGAGTTGTATCAGCGCTCGCAGGCCATGAAGCAAGCCGAAGCTATAAAAGGTGTGCGTGATTTCCTGGAGCGAATCCATCGCGTTCTGAATCTTATCGATGCCGCGCCTTTAACCACGATCGCCGCGGTTCATGGCGTAACCTTTGGCGGAGGCTTCGAGCTGGCGCTGGCTTGCGATCTGATTATCGCGGACAAGATGGCACGTTTCTGTTTTCCCGAGCTGCGACTGGGGCTGATTCCCGGCTTCGGTGGTATCCCGCGCCTGAAGCGGGATTTGGGGAATTCTGTGGTTAGAGATCTGTTGCTCACCGGCCGCAGTTTTAACGCCGTCAAAGCACAGCAAATTGGATTGGTCAGCCAGGTCGTTGGAGAAGGTGAATCTTTGCGCGCGGCGCGGGCGACGGCGGCACAATTGAAAAAGTTTGACCGCGCAACCGCAGCGGAGGCCAAAAAATTTATCAAGCCGATTCCACACGAAGAGCTGAAACGCGAAATCGATCTGTTTTGCGAATTATTCGCTCGTCCCGCGGTTGAGGCGGGATTGCGAAAATTTGTGGAGAGCACCGACGCGCAGCCTTATTTGCCTTGATAATCAAGAAAATGATAGTCAAGAAAAATTATGTCAACCAGCGATCAAACCCTCGATGAAATCCTTAACCTTGCAGCCGCGCACTTCAAAGTGCCGCGGGAAAAACTTTCTCCTGACGACGACTTCTTCAAAACGCTTGGCATCGACAGCCTGCAAACGCTCGATCTGCTGACCAAGCTGGAAAATTATTTTCGGGTCGAGCTTCCGGACTATGAGTTGCAGGGTGTTTCCGATTTTCGTACGTTGGCGGGACGAATTCAGGCTCGACTCTAAAAGTGATTCTCACCACGGAGCCGGGGAGGCACGGAGAACACTTTTAAAACTCTCAGGCTTGTGGTTCTCATGAGTGATAGTAAGGTAACCAACTGGCTAACAATCTTTTCTCCGTGTCTCCGTGCCTCTGTGGTGAAATAACTCTTTGATGCTCGATCTCCAAAAATACAGCTGTCTCGGCGCTGCCCTGCGCGACGCGCTGGATCGCTTTTCCGGCGAAACCTGCTTGATTGAAGCGGACCGGGACCGGGAAAAAACACGGCTCACTTATTCCGACTTCAAGGAAATCAGCCTGCCCTTGGCGCGTGCGCTGGAGGATGCGGAATTCGATCCCGGTGATCGAGCCGCCATCCTGATGACGAATCAGTCGAAATGGCTGATTTCGGCATATGCCATTTTCTACACCGGTGGCGTGCTGGTTCCGCTGGACTACAAACTTACAGCGTCCGAACAGTTGCAGTTGCTGGCGCATTCGCAGGCCAGGGTATTGGTCATCGAGTATTACCTATGGCGGGCGATGACGCAGTCGCCGGAATTCAGCAATATCAAAACGAAATTAGTTCTCGTCACAGAGGCTCCCCTCGGCGCCGATCTCGCAGGCGGATTCCGTTGGGAAGATTTCAAGCGCAAGGGTGCGCCCGATTTTGTCATGCGGCGGCGCGAGGACGTGGCCTGCATCGTGTATTCGTCGGGCACCGGCGGTCGTCCAAAAGGCTGCGTGCTGACGCACGAAAATTACCTCGAACAATGCCGAGCGCTGACGGCGTGGTATCCCTTCTGGCCGGGCGTGCGGTATCTGAGTATTTTGCCGACCAACCATGCCATCGACTTCATGGTGGGATTCATCGGTCCCTTCGTTTGTGGCGCATGCGTCGTCCATTTGCGGACTCTGCGTCCGGAATTTGTGCGCGATGCTTTTTTACGCTATCGCATCACCTATGTGGCACTCGTACCCATGATCGTGAAAAACCTCGAACGCGGGCTGCGGGCCAAATTCGATGAGCTGCCCGCTTGGAAGCATGCAATTCTGAATCGCATGATTGCGCTCAACAAATTGTTCACGCAAAACAGACCGCATGTAAAACTCAGCCGCGCGTTATTGCCTCAGGTGCATCGCGCGTTTGGCGGCGAGTTGCTGGCGCTCATCACCGGCGGCGCATTCATGGAGCCTTCCACGATGCAGTTTTTTTACGATCTCGGAATTCCGGTGGTCAATGGATATGGCCTGACAGAGGCCGGAACAGCACTGACCTTGAACGACCTGAAGCCATTTCGCGCGGATACAGTCGGCAAGCCTCTACCCGGTGTTGAACTCCGCGTATTAAGCCCGAACGAAGAGGGTATCGGTGAAGTTGCGGCGCGCAGCAAAACCATCATGTCGCATTATCTCGACGATGCCGAATTGACACTGGAAACGATTGTCGACGGCTGGCTGCTCACGGGCGATCTCGGCCGCTTCGATAAGAAGGGTCATTTACAGTTGTTCGGTCGAAAAAAGAACATGATCGTTACCGAAGGCGGGAAAAATATTTATCCCGAAGATATTGAAACCGCCTTCGATGGATTGCCGGTGAAAGAATATTGCGTATTCGCGGCGAACTATATCTGGCCGCAGAATAAATTGGGACGCGAAATGCTGGTTATCGCCTTGCGGCTGGAACAAAATCAGCGTTTTGACAGCACGCTGTTACAGGAGATCGCGAACCGCAATCGCCGTTTGCCCGATTTCAAACGCGTAGGCGGATATCTGATTTGGGAGAAAGATTTTCCGCGCACCGCGTCGATGAAGATTAAGCGGCAGGCGTTGGCGGAAGAAATTGGAAAGAACGCGGCACGGGAAGCGGTGGTCGTGCTGTGAGTGCGCAACACTCCTATCTGGCCATAGTGAATCCCGCGGCGGGGGGCGGACGAACCCGCAAATTGCTTGCTCCCGCGCTCGAAAGATTGCGGGCAGGTGGTGTTGCAATCGATATCGCTGAAACGCGGGGTGCGGGCGATGCTGCCAAAATCGCGCGCCAAGCCTATGCCAGCGGAAGACGTAACTTTATAGCGGTGGGCGGAGATGGTACCTCATACGAAGTTGTGAATGGCCTTTTCCCCGAAGCGAGTTCGAGTGATCCTCCAACTCTCGGCTTCCTGCCGCTGGGAACCGGTAATTCTTTTCTGCGTGATTTCAGCGATCGCGGTGTGGAACATGCAATCGACTCGCTGATTTCTCAGAGAACTCAGCCCTGCGATGTGCTGCGATTGCGTCACCGTGCAGGCGTACTTCATTACATCAATCTGCTCAGTGTGGGTTTTCCCGCCGATGTCGCGACTTTGCGGGCGCGGCGCTTTAGCGCGCAGGGAGAGTTAGGTTACGTTATTTCGATTTTTCTTGGGCTGGCTCGTTTTCAGAGAAGGCCGTTTCCCGTTCGAGCAGAAGGTGAAAAAGAATTCGACCGGCGGCGCTGCCTGTTTCTCACCTTTAATAACAGCAAATTTACCGGCGGAACCATGATGATTGCGCCAAAGGCCGAAGTGAATAGCGGGTTGGTCGAATACGTCCGCTGGGGTCCGATCGGCAGAGCCGGCCTGCTGCGCAACCTGCCGAAACTTTACGATGGCACGCACATCCATCATCCGCTGGCCGAGCGAAAGGCAGTCAAGCGGGTGGAATTCGATTTGGGCGCGCCGGTCGATGTGATGGTGGACGGGGAAGTGTTGACGCTGCACTGCGAGGAATTGGATGTACTGCCGGCGGCGCTGAACGTTGTGGCTTGATCCCATGATATAAAAATTGAATTGGGTTAAAAGGAATCTATGTCCGAAGAACGGCGAAAGCGGCGGCAAGAAAAAGATCCTGTGCCACAGGCGAAAGGCCCATCAAGAGAAGTTTTGATCTGGGCCGGGATTGTCGTGTTGGCCATTCTGGCTTATGCCGGACATTGGTACTACGTGAATCACCGCTACGATGGCTTCGCGAAATGTCTCGCTTCCAAGCAGACTAAAATGTACGGCTTGTACTGGTGCCCACACTGCGCCGAGCAGAAAGCGATGTTCGGAAAGGCGTTTCGATACGTGCCTTACGTCGAGTGTGCGATTCACGGTTCGCGCGAACTCGCGCCCGAGTGCAAAGCGGCCAATGTGAAGCTTTTTCCGAGTTGGCAGTTTGGCACAAACCCGCCAAAGGAAGGCGTGTTTCCAATGGAAGAACTTTCCGATAAGACAGGATGCAGTTTGCCGTGAGCGCCATCGACCCAATCGTTGTTCCGGACGCAACACCGGCAAAGAATAATCGCGCCCTGTATGCCGCGATTGCAATTCTGGCATTGGCGGGGATGGCCGTTTCATCCGTTTCTTTGCAGAGGCATTATGCAAAGTCCGCGTCTGCATTCTGCGATTTCGGGGAGAGATTTAATTGCGACATTGTAAATCGCAGCGAGTATTCGACCGTGATGGGAATCCCTGTAGCCGGAATCGGCGTAGTAGGATATGGAGTTTTACTGGTACTGGCGACGCTTTACAGATCACGCGCCGAAACGCCGCTGCGCCTGGTGGCCGCCGCTTTCGCGGGATTGGCGTTTGCCCTTTATCTTACCTATGTCGAAGGCCACATTCTCGAAACCTGGTGCATTCTGTGCTTGAGTTCGCTCGCGCTGATTGCGCTGATCACGTTGCTCGCGGCCGTGCTCAAGATGCGCGCCACAACAGGCAACTGAACCCTTCCTGATGGCAAGAGCCCAGAAAACGAAGAATACAGCGGAATCCATTTCTCCGCCGATCCGTGCGACCGGAGCCACCGGCGATCTACGGCTGCACGAATTTCGCAGCCGTATTTTTCGCAACACTCGTTTCCTGCGTGTCTGGCTACCTCCCGGATACGATGATCCGCAAAATCAGTCGCAACATTACCCGGTGTTGTATTTGAATGACGGCCAGAATCTGTTCGAATCGTCGACGGCATTCGGCGGAGTGGAATGGCAAGTGGATGAAACGGCGGATCGGTTGATCCGCGAAGGCATGGTGCCTCCGATGATCATCGTCGGAATCGACAATACCGGCAAAGACAGGATTCGCGAATACCTGCCGCATCGTTCAATGAACCCAGTGATCCTGCGAGTGCAGGGACGGCACTATCCCGATTTTCTGATGAAAGAAGTGATGCCGTTTGTCGAGCATAATTACCGTGTTGCAACTTCACCGGAAAATACCGGTCTAGGCGGTTCATCGCTCGGCGCACTAATCGCCCTTTACACGGCAATCGCGCGGCCGGGAGTGTTTGGACGATTGCTGCTGGAAAGCCCGTCGCTGTGGGCGTCTAATCGGCAAATCATTAAAGACAGCCGCAAGATGAGAGTCTGGCCCGAGCGGATATTCCTGGCGGCGGGGACTGCGGAAGCGGGAACGCCCGAACGCAGCCGAACAGTTGTAGACGATGTGAGGGAATTAGCCGCCATCATGCGGAGGGCCGTGTTGAGCGAGAAGCGCTTGCGGGTAGCGATTGCCGATGGAGCCGGACACAACGAATCTGCCTGGGCTGCGCGCTTTCCCGAGGCGCTGCGATTTTTGTTTGGCAATTGAATTAGTTTATAAGCCAGCCTCGCTGGGTTCATTCCTGCCGAATCTCCATATTCCAAATAACAAGGCTGCCATTACAGGCACGGAAAGCTGGAAGCGCGTCACGCGTGCGAGCGGGCCGAGAAGCGGAACAACGAACGCGGAATATAGAAAAAGCTTAAAGTAAGGGGCGAAATTGTCGGGCTGCGCAATCATTGTGTCGGAAAGCAGCAGGAACGCTGGGGCCAGAATCACAAGATCATAAACCGTAAGATGGAGCGCGATCAGAACGGTGGCCAGCAACAATGCGGAGTAGCGCAGGGATAATGATAAGCGGCTACGCCAGCAAGCGATGGCTAATGCACACACAAGAATCACGCTGACTATATAGAACGCAAAAGAAAACGAATTCCAGGGAACCAGCATGATCCAAAAAGTTCGCAGTGTGTGAGTTTGATATACACGCGGCTCGAGCAACGGCAATATGTAGCGAACGTTGAGCAGCGAATGAATCCATTCTCGAAGGGGATCGGACCCATAATAGAGCACACCGATTGTCAATTCTGCTGCGGCCGAGAGTAGCGCACCGGCGATTACCTTCCAACGAAACGTGAGCAGAAAAATGATTGCCGCAGCGAGACCGAGTTGCGGTTTAAATATCAGGCACCCCAGAGCCAATCCTGCCAGAAATTCTTGTTTACTTCGAAATGCAAAGAAGGCAAGCGTGAAACATACGAGCGCGATTGCCGAAGTCTGTCCCCATGCGATCAGGTGCCAGAAAGCAGGGAAGGCAAGGGCAAGTATTAGGACGGTGAATCCATACCCGCGCAGCCTGGGGCAGACCTTCCATACGGCGTAGCAGCACAATCCATAAATAAATGCGGTTACGCCAAGCCAGAGGGGTAGCGCCAAGGGGTAACTCAATCGAGCAAACGGTGCAAAGAAAATGGAAACTTGTGGTGGATAGAGCGGTAAATAATGGATGCCGGCAGCGGCAGGCACACGCTGCGTGGCTAAAGCCGACTGCGCCTGCAGGTTATACAAGTCACTTCCGCTGTGAGCGAGTGCCAGTGATCCCAAAGTATAAAAATGGAGGAAGTCGGTCCCTTTGAGATTTCCGCCGCGGTCGCGTAATCCCGGTACAGCCATGTTCCACACATAAACCGACCACAGGCAGAGGACAAGGATGAATCCGTGGGCGCGGATACGCTTGGCGGTCAGCCACGATGAGAGTTTGGATGAAGAGATCAAGCCGCTAATAATACCGAATGAAGACTAAACGGAAGCAACGGCATATGCCTACGGCTCGAGCCTGGCTGGCAAGTCATCTCCATTGATCCGCCAGACGCGCCGGTCTTTGAAATAGTTCAGCAATTCCTGATTTGCGGTATCACCCATGTCGCGGGCCCAGACTACTTTGGAGCGGTCGATATCCGCGTCATTCCAAACCCACTCTAAATCGAGATCATGACTCGGCCCATAGCGAACCAGAACCATTTGCTGGCCCGGCATCTGGCGCAGTTCGCTTTCAATTTCCGCGCGGGTTCGGTTCCCGCGCGGCCACACGGGTTCTATTTGGACATGAGTCGCGGCCGCCGTTACACGCAGCAAAATCATTGTGAATGCCAGCACAGGAAGCGCTCGAACTATCGATAGTCCGAGCATGCCATTATTACTCGTGCGCCAGTGCCATAGCTGCCGCATGCACTGTACCAGCAGAATGTAAAGCGCGCCGGTGGCGGGAGCAAAATAATGCGGAAGCATCCAGATTTCCAGCGAAAACCCCGCAATCATTGCGGCGCAAATCGCAACCGGCAACATCATTTTTTTTCGCCGCGCTACCCACGGCAATGCAATCAGTGGAACCGTTAACAAAGGTTCCAGAAAAAACTGCCACCAGGAATAAGCTTTCGCCAAAGCGCGCGACAGATAACCCCTGAAGGTATGGCTCTTCTCAAAGTCAGCTAGTTCCCGGTAATAAAAATCGCGCATGACGGCGTGCCGATAAACTGGCTCTGGCCGTGGCTTCTGCCATATAAAATATGGCGCCATGGCATAAGTCTCGCGGTTGACTTGATACGCCATGCGAAAAGGATCGCCGGTCACACGGTAGTAGTAATAGCTCGTAGCGACTGCCCCGCAGATGAGCACAGCGAGCAACGGCAATATGAGGCGATAGAACGAAATGGGCAAAGAAGGCCTCTGCCTGCCGGCAAGCCACCACAGCATAGCGAGTGCGATCGGAATACCGAATACAAACCCTTCATAGGGCCGGCTATTGGCCAGGATCACGAATCCCAATCCCATCAACAGCGAATCGCGTATTCGGATGCGCCTGCGCAGGCGTGGCCAGGCTCCCAAAACCAACGCGCCGGCGAAAGCCGCAACCGAAGTGCTCCAATAGGTATTCATCCAATAGCTGAGTAGGCCGAGACGAAGCACAACCAACACGGCTCCCAGCAGTGCCCACGAGGGAGGCAGCCACGCTTGCAGCATCCAACACAGTGCCGAGCACATCAATGCAGTTATAAGGATTTGTCCGGTCCAAGGATGGCCGAGCACTTGCCCTGCGGCGAGCACTACGCCCTGTGCGGGCGGGTACATCGACATATAAGTCGGCCGCTCAATAATGTGGAAACTTTCAAAATGAATCCACATGGGATGCGTGGGATTGGTGAGCCTGCCATGAGCGAAGGTATCACCTGCCAAAAGATAACTGAATTCGTCATCATAGCGAGGCTGAGGGATGCCAATGATGGGAATGAGCGCCGTACGAATAGAGATTACGCTGAATCCCACAAGCAGCACGCAAAGGCGCTTGCGTGTTGCCAGCCGAGCGAAGGCGCGTTCCAACTTGAGGAAGCCGGTAGTCTGATTGCGCTTCAAGGGATTTGGGGAGCGCCGCAGTATTAACGCTCCCGCGGCAACCATCAGGATGAATTCGATCAGCGCCAACAGATGCGGGGCGATCCCAGCGTATAGATTCGGCATTATGTAGGGCCGGAAATGATCCGGCCTTATCAGACGGGCTGTCTGTCGGCGGTCTTCTCGAATAATCCGTCGACGATCTCGATCATTTCGCTGTCAACAACGCGGTTCTTCGAAATCGCTTCCAGCAGCGGAATCGAGATGATTTTATTGGCGCGCAGAGCCGCCATGCGTCCGAATTCGCCGCGATGCACCATGTCGATTGCTCCCAGGCCATAACGCGTGGCAAGCACGCGATCGAAGGCACTCGGTGAGCCGCCGCGCTGAATGTGCCCCAGCACCACGGCACGGGTTTCATAGCCGGTGCGCTTTTCAATCTCTTTCGCCAGAATATTGGCGATGCCGCCCAGCTTGGCGTGGCCGAATTCGTCCTTGCCCTCATCTTGCATGACGGGCGCACCATGGCCTGCTGTAGCGGAAAATTTAGCGCCCTCCGCTACCACTACGATGGAGAAATAGCGCCCGCGTTCATGGCGTTGCCGAATGGAGTCCGCCACTTTATCCACGTCAAAAGGCCGCTCAGGAATCAGGATCACGTCAGCCCCGCCGGCGATGCCGCTGTAAAGCGCAATCCAGCCCGCGTCACGGCCCATCACTTCCACCACCATCACGCGGTTGTGAGCTTCCGCGGTTGTATGCACCCGGTCTAGCGCCTCGCAGACAATATTGCAGGCCGTATCGAATCCAAATGTGTAATCGGTGCCGCCTAAATCGTTGTCGATAGTCTTCGGTACGCCCACCACTTTGACGCCGTGCTCGTGCAGTTTTTGCGCGACGGAAAGAGTATCGTCGCCGCCAATGGCAACGAGCGCATCAAGGTGATGCTTTTCGATTGTTGCCATGCAACGTTCAATGCCATCGGGCCGCTTCGAGGGATTGGTTCGCGATGTGCGAAGGATGGTTCCACCCCGGGGAAGAATGCCGCCCACGGCTTCAAGATCGAGCGCCATAAAATTATTTTCGATAAGTCCCCGCCAGCCTTCCAGAAAGCCCACAAATTCATCGCTGAAAGTAAATGTGCCTTTGCGCACCACCGCGCGTATGACTGCATTCAGGCCGGGGCAATCGCCGCCGCCAGTTAGGATGCCAATCTTCATGTTCGTTCCCCTATCAAATCAAATGAAATCACCCGGGAGTGCACGTCGGACGGGGACTCGCAGTTAGCGGCAGTCAGGGCACGCAAGCTGCTACAGTCGCCGGGAAACATTAGATTATCACCAAAGCGGGCGGCTTCCCGCTTAAGAAGTTGTTCATGTTAATCTGCAATGCGGGCGGAACAGAGTTCACCGCTCCAAAATTTCCTTGTAGACATTCAAAGCCACTTTTTTCGGCTGGCTGGGCAACAGCACATCCACGCTGCGCGTGGCATTCCCGGCAATTCTTACATTCCCCAGACGCACCATGCCCTTGCCGAAGTCGACAAATACCGGAACCAGCATGGCAAAATGTTCGTCAACCTCGCTCTGCGTAATGGTCATGTGCAGCTTTATTTTTCCGCCTTCTGCCGGTGAGTCTTGATACTCGAAGTGATAACGCGGAACCTGCGTACCGTAAACCCATTCGTCAAAAAACCAGTCGAGGCGGCCGTTTCCCTGAAGGTCCATCTGCTTGGTCATGTGTTTTTCCGCAATGGCCTTGAAGGATTCTGTCGTCGCCGGCTTGTCGCGATGGCTGTCTACAAAGTCATGCATCATGGCAATGAACGCCTTGTCTTTTTCTTCGTTGTCCGGATTAAACATCATGCAGCGCAGCATCTCCAGAACGTAAGCGCCCTTGGGATAGGTTACGTTTTGATAAGCGCTTTCGGTGCGAGGAGAAATCAACCGTAATCCCATCCACAGCGGCCCGGCATCGTTCGGCGCGATGCCATAATTATTTTTTTCCAGAATGCGCTGGTGAAGCCGCTCCCAAAACGCGATGTAATCTTTCCTCCAGTCGCCGGCCACGCCCTGTTGTAAAAACAATCCCGCGGAAAATTCCGCAAAGCCCTCCGACAGCCACTGATCGTGATACGACGCCCATCCGACCGCATGTCCCCACCATTGGTGAGCCACTTCGTGCGGCGTCACTTCCTGCACGAAGCCGGTGAACTTATCGTTGATCTGCCCGAAAAGCATCCATCGCTGAGTTGAGTCCGTATAGGCCGAGATCGGCAGATAAACCAGCGTGGGCCAGGATTGTCCAAAATTAAAATTCGGCTGCTCGGTTACATGGATTTCACTATAGGGACTTTTGCCGAAGTAAAAAGTGCATATTTGCATCTGGGCGCGCGTTTGTTCCAGCGCATATTTTGTCATCGCACGCGGAGCCATCGATTGCAAGGCGCGGGCATGACGCAGATTGTTGGGCAACTCCGTTAAGTAATAACCAGAAATCTTGTACTTCGTAACGTCATCCGGCAGGTCAAGTTTTTGATATTCACCGTAGTTGAATCCGGCCACCGCTACTGGAACCGGTGTGCTCCAATGGCTGACGGCCAGATCCTGCTCTACAGATTCCGACTGCAACTCTCCCACGCTGATCACTTTGTATTTTCGTGGAACTTTGAAGATAAGATCGTAAGACGCCTTTTCACCAAACCCATTCAGATTCGGATACCACGATGTGCGGGCTCCGACATAAAAACTTCCTTCGCCAGCTTCTTCCAGAACCTTGTCGCCAGCATATTCAACGTTGATCGAAGTCTCTTTACGGAGCGGCGGCGCCTGCGGGAGAACCGCATAAAACGATCCGTCCGCTTTGCGGCTTTCCTGAATGAAGTAGAGATCCTGACCTTGTGCATCCGTAACCCGCGAGACCCGCAGATTGGGCAACAAGCCAAATTTAAGCACTCGCTCTCCCGGAACCAGCGGCTCGAAGGTAATGGTAGCGGTGCTGAATAGATGTTCATTCCTGCCGATGACGGTTTCTATCTTGTAGCTGTGTGTGGCGAACAGCCTCCGATCCTCGGCGGAACTTGCTGTTTGCTTGATGTATTCGGACTTCAGGTGCGACAGATACCAGACGCCATCCTCCATTCCCTCGGGGTCGTAATTGATTACAGCGACCTCTTCGGGTGAATCGAGTTGAGGCACCGCGCCGACTCGTGTTCTCACGAAAAAACGGAGGTCTTTGTGTTTCTTGCCGCGCAAATAAGCATTAAAGAATTCCGGATGAGCATCGTTATAGACGGCAGCCAGAACATCGGCATCCACGTTGTCCATGGTTTCGCCGTGCAATAGCGACTCTGTAAAACCCAGCGGCACTTCGCGGCGCTCGCGCATTCTTTCGCGCCAGCGGTTCAAAACATTGCCCGCCTCAAGATTGGGCTCGGTCTGTTCTTTGAGTCCGGGAATGAATTTGAGGCGAACGTCCCGGGTGAACCGAAAAACGGCTTCAGTAAAGTCTTCATTCAAGTCGGAAGCGCCGGTGCGGCGAATCAATTCGCGGGCGTCCAGAGAAGTTGTCGGAATCAACTTGAAATGGCCTTCGCCAATGAATACAGCTCCGGTTACGATTCCATCGACTGGTTGCAGGAAGGTGATCGTTCCTTTCTGAAATTGAAAAGTTCCGGCATCCCAGGCAAAAGTGAAATTGTCCAAGCGAAACGTTGCGCCGAGGCCAATTCCTCGAAGCTGGCGGTAAACTGGGTCGGAATTGGCAAATGCCGCGCCTTTTCCTGTAACCGAGACGCTTACTTTCTGTTCAGCAATTGCCAAGGTAAGTTGCAGTTGGAGAGAATCTTTCAGATCCACGGGCTTTGACAGGGATTCGAAACCTTCGTGAGAGACCTGTAGGGAATATGTTCCGGGCTTCAGTTCTGGCGATATAAATATGCCGACTTCACTCGATGTGAGCACAACCGGCTGGGTCAGGTTCGCTCCAGTGATTTCAATTCGCGCCCCAGCGATGACCGCACCGGATGGATCTTGAATCGTTCCCGAGATAGTGCCTGCGAACAGACAGGTGGACGCCAACAACAGGAATAATAGCAATTTCAAAAATGACGGAAAATGCAGGAGTTGGGCGCAAACTGAGCGGTTCATAATGCGGCCAACATAGTAACATCTCAGCTTCTTGCGGATCGGTTGTTCTATAAAACGATTTGGCCTTAGACCCATCACGCTGTTGCATTACAGTATTGGCAGTACGACCTGGGCAAAAAAATATTCCACGGACGAAGAGAGCAAATAAAGAGAGCGAATGAAAAATGAATAAGCCTCTCGTGTTTTTAGGATGGGGAGTTGTTGCCGTGTTGGGAGCTATCGCTGTGGGCACGGTTGCGTTGCATCGCGGCGAGCCCATCAATGCATTGTGGCTGGTAATAGCTGCGGCGTGCTGCTACTCGCTGGGATATCGTTTCTACAGCGGATTCATTGCCAACAAAATTCTCGGGCTCGATAGCCTGCGGGCCACACCCGCCGAACGCCTGGAAAATGGCCGCGACTTTCTGGTCACGAATAAATGGGTGGTGTTCGGCCACCATTTCGCAGCCATCGCCGGACCTGGTCCGCTGGTGGGGCCAGTGTTGGCAGCGCAATTCGGCTATCTTCCTGGGACCATGTGGGTGCTGGCTGGCGCAGTGTTTGCCGGTTGCGTGCAGGACTTTGTCATTTTGCTTTTTTCCGTGCGCCGTGACGGTAAATCGCTCACCGAAATGGCGAAAGACGAAATCGGCCGTGTAGGCGGTTTTGTTGCCTATGTGGCTGTGATCTCAATTCTGATTATCCTGCTTGGTGTGGCTGCGCTGATTGTTGTGAACGCGTTGAAGGCCAGCCCATGGGGAACCTTTACCATTGCGATGACCATGCCCATTGCCGTTTTGATGGGCGTCTATTTGCGGCGCATCCGTCCGGGAAAAGTGTTGGAGGTTTCGGCGCTGGGATTCGTCCTGGTAATGGCTGCAATCTGGGGTGGGCAGTACGTCTCGCAGCACGAAGCTTTGGCGCGCGCGTTTACCTTTAGCGCCCCTGCGCTGGCAATTCTGATCATGGTGTACGGTTTTGCCGCGTCGGCGCTGCCAGTATGGCTTTTACTTGCGCCGCGCGATTATCTCAGCACGTTCGTTAAGTTAGGCACAATCGCATTGCTTGCCGTGGGAATCGTCGTGTTGCACCCCACGCTGCACATGCCGGCGCTGACTCGCTTTGTCGATGGCACCGGTCCGGTGTTTGCGGGAAAGATATTTCCCTTCGCCTTCATCACCATCGCATGTGGGGCCATCAGCGGCTTTCACGCGCTCATCTCCAGCGGCACCACTCCAAAGTTAATCGCACGCGAGACGCAGACGCGCATGGTGGGCTACGGCGCAATGATGGCGGAGTCTGCGGTCGCCGTCATGGCGATCATTGCCGCCTGCGTGATGCAACCGGGAATCTATTTCGCAATCAACAGCCCGGCGGGAGTAGTTGGGCAAGCTCCGGCAACAGCCGCGGCAACAATTTCCAGTTGGGGGTTCCCCGTGACCGCCGCCGACATGCAGGCATTGGCTCACGCCGTCGGTGAGCAAACGCTTTACAACCGCACAGGTGGTGCACCGGCGTTTGCCGTGGGCATGGCGCACATTTTTTCGCACAGCTTAGGCGGCGAAACGTTGATGGCGCTTTGGTATCACTTCGCGATCATGTTTGAAGCGTTGTTTATCCTGACCATCCTCGATGCGGGAACGCGGGTAGCGCGCTTCATGGTGCAGGATGCGCTTGGTCACATATATAAGCCTTTGGGACGGACGAGTTGGTATCCATCAATCCTGGCCACCAGCGCGCTGATTGTGGGAGCGTGGGGATATTTCCTATGGCAGGGAGTGAAGGATCCGTTGGGGGGAATCAACTCGCTTTGGCCGCTGTTTGGAATTTCCAATCAACTGCTGGCTACGGTTGCGTTATGCGTAGCAACCACGATTATCATCAAGATGCATCGCGCGAAATATGCGGCGGTAACACTGGTGCCGCTCATGTGGCTGGTCGCAGTGACGTTTACCGCCTCGTGGCACAAAATGTTCGATCCCGATCCGCGCGTGGGATTTTTAGCCCAGGCGCGAGCCCTGGCAGCCGGACCAACGTCGGGCGCAACAGTGCGGTTGATCTTCAACAACCGGCTCGATGCAGCCGTGACCGGAGTATTAGTGGTGATGGTGACGCTGGTGCTGGCGGAATCGCTGCGCCAGTGGCTTGGAATTCTGAGTGGGGCGAGAGAAGTGCGCATGAAGGAATCGCCATTCGTCAGGACGCGATTTGTGGAGGAACGAGGATGAAGAAATTTTTTGACGACGTTCTTACAAGGGCGAAGAAATTCTATAGCACGTTGCTCGCAACCCTGCGCGAGATTTTCGATGAAGCCGCATATGCGCGATTTCTAAATCGCGCCGGAATGGTTTCATCCAGCGAATCGTACGCGGCATTTCGCCGGGAGTTTGAAGAGGCGAAGATGCGCCGGCCGAAGTGCTGTTGAATTCAAGAACGGCGCACTGAAGATTCTTTCGTTGCCTGGAACGCAATAAAAAAGTGGCGCACCGGAGTGCGCCACAAGGTTGAATACGAATTGTTAATCGGTTTCTTCGCTACTGCTGCAATTCGAAGACTCCGAGGGTTAACTGGTCCGTGTCATTTTCGATGGCAACCGCTTTCGTGGTGTCCACCAAATAGTAGGTGAAGTTATCGGCAGTAGACCCAGAGTTTGTCGAAATGCCCTGGATTGTGCCGGTGAAGACCCCGTTAGCGTTAGCGGTGAAACCGCCAGCTATTAAATCGTCGGCGTCCTGGGTCAATGAACTGGACAGGATACCGGTCATATCGAGGTATCCAGTAACGGAGCTTACGCCGTCGCTCGTAGCCACACCGACGCCGTCATACTCGAATCCACTGGAGGTATCCTGTTGGTCAACGTTTAGCGCATAACTTCCGGCAAAGGAAGCGGCGGTAAATGAGCCGGTTTGCGGGAAGGCCGAACCGGCAATTCCGTCGGTTGTATCCATGGAGATCAACAGCGCGTTGCCGTTGCCGTCCAAATAAAGTTGGAGAGTGTACTGAAAGGTGGGGCTGGTAAGACTGTCGGTCACGCCTGTCACGGTTACCCGCCCAGTGGTGTCAACAGTGTAGGTTGCGTTGCCAATGGTTGTAGTCCCGGCAGCTAAGGTGCTGCCGCCTTGCGGGCTTTGGCTCGCGAAATCATTAAAGCTCAGATTGCCGCTCACGCTGCCATCTGCGTTGAATGTGAGCAAGCCAGCTTCCTGCAGAGACCCATTTGCATCCTCTCCAGTAGCGCCGTATACGAAGGTGGAGCCGGAGACTGACGTGTTACTGAATGAGCCAGTGCCGGTTTGACCAAGGGCGATTCCTCCCGTAGTCGCTTCGAGGTTATCCGCTTCCCAGTTCTCCACCAACCGAATATGGCTGCTGTCGACCATATAGCCGGTCAGGACGATTCCCGGACTATTGAAGGCAGCAGAGTTGAGTGTGAAGGTCACGAGACCGTACGAGTCCGGCGTGGTGCTCACCGTGCTCGCGGTGAATGATTGATCCGCCGACAGATTGCCGACATCATTCATGTCGAAGACGCTTCCGGTACCTGAGATGCCACCCGCACTGTCCACATTGATGACGCCTCCGAGGTTGATCACCGGATCGCCGTTAACATCTATTCCGGCGAGGAAGAATGCGTACCCACCAGAGGGTCCGGTGAGGCTCGCGGCTTGTAGGTCCAATTCTCCGCTGGAGGATGCCGAAGAATCAAACTCCGTGATCAAGGCTTTCTGGTTCGAAACGAGGGCTGCATCCAAAGTTTCGACTCCGCCGACACCGATATTCGTGTCGCCGGTGTTTAGTGTGATCAGCAGGTTTCCGTCGGTACTGAGTGCGTAACTGCTGGCGGCAATCGTGTCATGGAAGTAATTGTTGTAGTCGGAGAAGTCCTGCTCGCCGCCGCTGATTACGCCGCTGCTGGCAACTGTGAAGGCGCCGGCCACGGTGTAGAACGAATTTGCATCCTGGCCACTCAAAGAAAAGACATAGTTGCCCGGGGTGAGAGTTCCCGAGGCAGCGCTGGTTATGTTGACGTTGGCGCTGGCGCTCTGAGTGGGTTCGCTCACCGAGGTTGCGGTGACTACCACACTGCCTACCGTCGTACCTGCCGTGAAAACGGTGGTGACAGTAGTAAGGGTTGAAGTGGGAGTAAACGAGCCGCAAGTCGCGGTTGGAGTGCAACTCCAGTTTACGCCAGCCGTGTCATTGGTCGTAGCGGCGATGGTTGCGGTGCCGCTGGGCGCCAGAGACGATGGTGGAGGCGTGCTCAGAGTGACCGTGATCCCCGATACAGCTGCCGTGATGGTAATAGCGGAAGTGCTGGCGCTGATACTGCTATCGTCGGCGACGGTTGCGGTGATGACTACAGTGGAAGACGGCACGGTGGCTGGAGCCGTATAAGTAACCGCTATGCCACTGGCTGTGTTGTTTGCGCTAAACGTACCGCACGCTCCGGCGGCGGTGCTTCCGCAGGCAGCGGACCAGTTGACGCCGCTGGTATCGTTCGTGATAGTTGCGGTCAAGGATAACGTACCACCGACAGTCAGAGAGGTCGGCGTTGTTGTGGGGACTGTGGTCAAAGAAACGGATGGCGTGGTAGTGCCGCTTCCGCCACCGCCAGACTTACTGGAACTGCCGCCGCATGCTACCAGCGCGGCAATCATGCTCAGGCTGATTAGAAGAAGAAGCGATTTGCAGAATGTCGTTGTGCGGAATGTCATCGGGCACCTCCGTTGAGTCCAATCCTGGATGTGTTCTCAGTTTGGTTTTCGGATTTGACGCGAGTCGCGCGCGGGTTGTGCTCGCGGACCAGGAATCCGTTTTCGCCGCGGATCGTTACCATGCGGCCACCGAAGATAACCTGGCGAGCCAGCAGAACGTCTTTACCGTGAAGCGTCTCAATGGCCCCAACGATCTGGACTGGAGTGCCGGTATGCAGAGCTTCTTGCGTGTCCTTCGTCAGGTATGGGCCGAGGTGGGCATCGACAAGGCCTTTCGAACCGGCCACGATCAGATGCATTCCGACCGGGCTGCCAAGAACGCGTTTGGTGACAATGTCTTGGATGGTGCCGTTGACGGTGATTTCGTGGGCTTTGTCATAGCCGAACGAGGCTGCGTGAGAAGCTGACGCGGTTTGCGCACTGAGTGGAAGTGCGCAGATCGCAAACAACAGGCCGGTCAACGGCCCTGCGAACAGTCGAGTGAGTTTCGTCGGACGACGCATGAATTTCCTCCTATATTTTTTATGCATTGGTTAATCGTTACTTGCTGTCCCTCAGCCGCGGTGTGGCAGCATGGGCGAAAAAGCGGGCGGGGCTCAAAGCTTTAAGGTTCAAAGTTCCGAACATTTATGCCTTTACAAAAATTTCTGCCGCGGGAAAATCGCGAGATCAATGCTTCCCGTGGCTTCGCACTTTGCCCTTACCACTTGACCTCCTCAGAAAATCCGGGACGTGGAAACTATCGCTGAAACCAGATCGAGTCTATTTCTGAGAGATCTTTAATGAACAACGTAGGGCCAATCTAAATGGAGAAGTATTTGTTTTGCAGCATGAATGTGGTTACCAAGATTACGCTGGTAATACGGGGAGGTACTGTTACATGGCATCATTATTTGCCAGCGAAAGAGGCGCCACCATCACCCTCTTTGGTTTGCCTGGGCGTATCCTCGCCCACGCGGCATCATCGAGCGGACATCGTTATCGAATGGCCTTTGCATCTTGAGAGGTCCGAATATCGATGGTCACGTCCTAATTTATTTTTCGAGTGATAAGATGCAGGTGTTAAAAGATTCCTGGCAGACGTATGTTTCAACGGCAGGCGAGTTTTGTGGGAATGCTTGTAGCTATCGGCATCCTTGTGGGCTGCAGCTCCGGAGGATCTGGTGGTGGCGGATCAACTGCCGCCCCAACCGCCACGTTGACCGCAAACCCGACTTCGATCCCGCAAGGGCAAAGCACGATTCTCAGCTTCACTTCCACGAATGCCGACTCAGGCACGATTAACAATAATGTGGGTGCTGTCGGATTGAATTCACAAGTTACCGTGACCCCGCCGGCGACCACCACTTATCCGAACACATATACGTATACATATACCGCCTCGGGGCCCGGCGGAAGTGCTACGGCCAATGCAACTGTCACGGTCACGGCGCCCACAGCTGTAGCCCTGACGGCGACTCCTGCTGCAATAGTTGCCGGTCAAACTGTCGCCCTCTCGTGGACTTCCGCGAATGCGACCTCGGTCTATATTGGCCCGAATGTGGGCGTGGTATCTCCGGTAGCCGGTGGTACGCTGACATTGCCCGCCGGGCAGGCACCGTCCCCCACTCAAACCACCACCTACACCGCCACTGCCACTGGTGCGGATAACCAGCAGGTCACGGCCACGGCTACGGTCACCGTCGCGCCCTTGACTTCTTTCGACGGCATGCTGCCCGACACCAGCAACGCCAGCAACACTGATATCGACCCCAATGGAGCGATTGGCACCAAGCAATTCATGGAATATGTAAACACCGAATATCAGGCTTACGACAGAACCACATTCCAACCGGTATTGACGCCGTCGACGGGAATGGTTGGGCAGGCGGCGAACACTCCATGGAAGAATCCGTTGAACACGACCGGAGGGCAGATAACCAATTGCATTGGACCGGGAATCACACTGGATGTTGTCATTATCTTTGATCGGCTGGCCTCACGATGGGTCATTGCCGGCAAGGCTTATGACGGAACCGTCACTGGGTCCTACTATTGCATCGCCGTATCCAACACTGACGATGCCTCTTCACCGACCTTTGGCTGGTATGCATATGCTTTCTCCCTCGGACCGGTTCTGGGAACTAACTCGGCGGCAACCGCCTACGTGCCGGACTGGGCCAAACTTGGAACCTGGCCCAACGCTTACTATGCCGCCATGGATATGTTATTCGATAACAATACTCCCACCGAAAGTGGCGTGGCGGTGTGTGCTTTCGACCGCAACAATATGCTGAACGGCAATACGATGGATCCTCCGCAGTGCTTCACGGATACGATTGTGTCGGATCCCGCGATGGACAGCGGCGGTATTTACCTTGGGCACAGCTTGATCCCGGCCGATTTCAACGGCACTACACCGCCGCCCGCGAACCGGGACGAATATCTTGTCAGCATCCAAAACCCCGTCAATGACGGTACGACCCTGACTTCGACCACCTTCAACCTGTGGGATTTCCATGTCGATTGGACGAACCCTGCCAATACCACGCACACGCTGACGCCGATTACCGTTAGTACTTATACGCCCGGTTGCTATCTTTTCGTCTCGGGCGAGCCCGCAGGCACAATTTGCGTTCTCGAACCTCCCATTTCGTCGGGCGGACAACACATCGACTCCGTTGGCGATCGGTTCATGCCACGATTCGATTACCGCAATTTTGGAAGCTACGAATCATTCCTGGTGAGTCACACAGTCAACACTGGCCTGAATCTCAACCAGAACCCTTGGCAAACCGGAGTCCGATGGTACGAATTGCGCGACAGTGGTACGGGAGCTCCGTCCGTTTACCAGTATGGTCTGATCAGTCCTGACGATTCGCAGTTCCGCTTCCTGCCCAGTATCGCGCAGGACAGCGTCGGGAACGCTGCCGCCGGCTACAGCGTGTCCAACAACACGACCGACCCTGGAATCAATTTCTCTTACTGGAATCTTGGGACCACGAATGCGACTCCTGCCGAGGTCCCCATCTTCAGCGGAGCGGGGGAGGAAATTACTTTACCAACCGGAAGCGGAAAGTGGGGATCATACTCCAGCATGACGGTAGATCCCATCGACGACTGCACCTTCTGGTATGTGAATGAGTATTGGCCCACCAACAGCGACTGGGCAACCCGCATTGCCTTTTTCAAGCTGCCCAGCTGTCAGTAGTCAACCCGTCGGGTCGAGTGCTTAAATTGGCCGCATACGCCACGAGAAAATGTCAGATCAGACTGTCTATTGTTGATTAAGGTAGATCAGCGTTGTCTGGTTGCTGTCCGTTTCAATGGCAATGGAATCTCCCGTGGGATCGATCAGGTAGAAGTTGAATTCATCGCTGTTTGTAGGCGTTGTGACGTCCAGACCAGTAATGGTGCCGCTAAAGATACCAGTGGCGGCCGCCGTAAGAGTTCCAGAGACTGACAAACCTGGGTAAGTTGGAGTCGAGCTAAAAAGCCAGTTAAGGTCGACCGTTCCGGAGAAAGTGTTGCTGCTTCCTGTTGCAGTGATTGTACCAACGGCGTCAAACTCGCCTGCCAGGTTTACGTCCCAGCCGGTCGCCTCGACTCCATATTTGCCGTTGAACGAAGATGCAGTGAATGATCCGCCGCCGGTTTGTTGGAAACCAGGCCCTTCCAGCACATCTCCGGGATTACTTTGATCTAGTGTAATGGCCAGTGCGTGGCCATTGCCGTCTAAATAAATTCCGGGATCGAAAGGCCGAGGTTGGCTAAAAACGGACAAGCCACTAAGCGTGACCTTCCCTCTGGGGTCCACCACATAATTCGGCCCAGTTGCAGCAACTATTGCCGCCGGACTTTCCGAGTTTCCGTCTGTGCTGACGAATCCGCTGACGCTTGAGTCCGCATTGAATGTCAGCAATGCTGCGGCCTGCAATGGGCCAACAGTTTGGAAATTGAAGAAGGAGCCGTTCAATCCGAGAACGTAGCTCTGACCGGAAATTGCGGCGGAGCTGAAGGTGCCATTATTCGTTCCCTGGCTCAGAGCCATACCACCTAAAGTTCCGTCGAACCCATTTCTAACCGAGTTACTAATATCCGCTGTCTCGACCAATTGCATGTGAGAGGAGTCAACGATGTAGCCGGCCAGGCTGAATTGCAAGAGTGATGTGGTACTGGGAACCATATCGAACACGACGCGTCCAAAACCGTCCGGAAGGGTAGAAACCGTGCTTTCGCTTTGTATAAAACTCTGATCGATCGAGACCGTATCGGTGCCTTGCGCATCATCGTTGATGTCAAAAAAACTATTCGGTTGAGAGATTGTTCCGGCAGACAGCACATCGATAACACCTCCGATAGCCGCAGGGTATCCTGATTCGTCGATGCCATTCACCGCGAAAGCATAACCATGCAAGGGTGCAGCGATAGCTGCGGTTGGATCTTGCAATTCCAGAGTTCCGCTCGCCGCGGCCGAAGCGTCGAATTCGGTTAGAAAAGCTTTCTTCGAGTTCTGAGGAAGAAAAGAAGCGAGAAAGATCTCGACCCCGCCGGAACAGCTTGAACCTGCTGCACAACTCAATGCCAAATTGATTAATAAGCTGCCATCAGTGTTCTGCGTAATGCCGCTGCCGATGGGGTTGATTTGCTCAGTTTGAAAGTGGGCGTTATCGACGGAATCTTGTTCACCTGTGGTAATCGCGCCGTTCGCCACGGTAAAAACGCCAGCAACATAATAGGGACTATGTGGGCTGATTGAAGTTGTCGCTTTGTCCGTTCCAGAGAGTGAAAAGACGTAGTTGCCGTCTGGCACCAATGGTGCGTTGACCGTAACGTTGGCGGTGACGTTCGCCGAACTATCGCTGATCGAGGCCGCGGTGATCGTTACGGTTTGCGTTGTCGTCACAACCGGGGCCGTGTACGTAGTTGAGATCGGGCCATTGTTGTTATTGAATGTTCCACAATTAGTAGGGGAGCAACTCCATTCAATACCTTTATCCGAGGTATCGCCGGTTATGCTCACGGCAAGCGGAACGGGCGAACCACTAGACACGGCAGATGGCGGAGCAGTAGTCCAGGCAACTTTTGGCGTCGATGGTGAAGGATTGTTCGAGCTGCCGGAACCGCCGCCGCAGGCCGCCAGGGCCGCACTCATACCAAGGCCAATCAGAGCAAGAATCGATTTACGAAATGAGATGGCGCGGATGCTCATGGCATACCTCTGAATCGAGCGGATCAAGGTAGAACAAATCACCGATAGAACTCGACCGCGTGGCCCGGGCTTGCGAGGGAGGAAGCTGGAGCGAGTGATACACGCTTCCAGCTAGTGCAGAGGACTTTACTTCGGCTGACTTTCAGGTGTCAAGAGATTTGGAGCCTCAAAGAGCCGAATGCTTCGATAGAACTCTCGCGGGGCTGCAATTTCCTTCACCATTGCAGCCATGCTTCCGCAGGTTCGATCCACTAGGCTCAATGGCGTTTCCGCGATAGACTGCACTCTAACGTGAGAGTTCTGGGTATCGATTGCGGCGGCCAGTATACCGGCTACGGCGTGGTGGAGATGCGTCCCGGCGGCGGCTTGCTTTGTCTGGCCTGTGGAGCGATCAAGCTCTCGCCGCGGGAAGCGCTGGCGCGGCGGCTGGCGCGAATTTATGACGGATTGGGCGCTCTGATCGTGCAGCACCAGCCGGATGAAGTGGCGATTGAGGATGTTTTCTACGCTTTAAACGTGAAATCGGCGTTGAAGCTGGGACAGGTTCGCGGTGTGGCCATGCTGGCCGCGGCTGCGGCAGGGTTGGAAGTGGCGGAATATTCGCCGCTGACCATCAAATCGTCAGTCGTAGGCTATGGGCGGGCGGAGAAGCAGCAGGTGCAGCATATGGTGACGCGGCTGTTAAGTCTGGCGCAGGTTCCTGAGCCGCTGGATGCGTCGGATGCGCTGGCCATTGCCATCTGCCATCTGCACACGGCAGGAACTTTGGAAAGGCAAAGGGCGGCGCGGTGATCCATCGATCGTTTTCGGGCGGAAACTTCTCTACGGCTTTGCTGCGGCAGGCTGGGCGAACTTGCGAACTTGCATCCTGGCAGGCGATAGCTCTCGTAGCACTGGCATTTTCTGCGACGATTTGGTCAGCTGCGCAGCAGCCGGTTTCGAGCGGCAATTCGCCTGCGAGCGCTTCCGTTACCTTCACCCTGGATTTCCCCAAGTCCGACCCGGCGCATTATGCCATTACAGTCGATACCACAGGCCATGCGAGTTACGAGTGCACCGTAAAAATCGAGGATTCAGACGACCAAACCTATCGCTCGGAGTTCAACATAACCCCGGCGACGCGGGAGCGAATTTTCGACTGGGCAAAACAAGCAAAATATTTTGCCGGGAAAATTGATTCGGGTAATCAAAAACTGGCCTTTACAGGCGACAAAGTGTTGAGCTATCAGGATGGCCAGCGATCCTACACCGCGCACTACAACTATTCCAATGTGGAAGCGGTGCGGCAACTGACCACGCTTTTCCAGAGCATGGAAGCGACGCTCGATTATGGCCGCCGCTTGAGTTATGACCATCGCTATCAAAAGCTGGCATTGGATGACGAAATCAGGCGCATGGAGACGCAGGCCAGGAATAACGAGTTGAGCGAGATCCAGAGTGTAGCGCCCGTGTTGCAGGAGATCGTAGACGACAATACCGTGATGAATGGGGTGCGTGCGCGCGCCAAAGAATTGATTCAAATGGCCGGAACCATGCCAGCACATTAACCGGCCCGGAAAATTAGCTGTGTAGTTTGAGGTAGAAGGCAGATTCGCATCAGGGCATGCCTTTTGGCATGCCACCGAATGGTAAATTTAGCGCCGGCTTTAACCGCTGGCCTTCTTCTGAAACCGCACAGCGACTGAAGCCGTTTTCTTTGCAAGCTATAAAACGGCATCGCTGAAGCGATGCCCTGATACAAACCCTAACCCCCTTCCGGAAATTTACATGACACGGTTAAGCCCAAACCGTGCTCTAATATGCGCAAAGATTGGCCGGTAGTTCTGGAGGTTTCCATGTACAAGCCACGATTCCACGCGATGGTGTTGACCGCCTTGGCCTGCGCGCTATTCGCGCTGCCCGCCGCGGCCGATTCGCAGGCCCGCATCGTTCGTTTGAGCGACGTGCAGGGCGGAGTGCAAATCAATAAGAACACAGGCTTGGGTTTTGAGAGCGCGTTTCTCAACCTTCCCATCACGCAAGGGGCGCAACTGCATACGCGCGACAATGGCCGCGCCGAGATCGAGTTCGAGGATGGCAGCACGCTGCGCATCACTCCCAACACTACGGTCGAATTCAGCGCGCTTGGAGTGAGTGACGCGGGCAAGCATGTTTCCAATGTGAATCTTATCAATGGCCGCGTGTACGTGAACTGGCTCGGCAAAAGCGGTGACCAGTTCACGCTGAATTCTTCAGACGAAAAAATAGATTTGACCCAGGCGGCCCACTTCCGCGTCGCTTCTTCCGCCGGCAAAGTTGAGGTTGCCAGCTTCAGGAATGATGTGCAGGTGACGAGCCCATCGGGTGCGGTCAAAGTGGATAAGAAGAAGGCGGTCACTTTCGACGTGAACGAAAACGATCATGTCACTGTCGCCAAAAATTTTACGGAAGACGCTTACGACGAGTGGGATAAACAATCCGTCTCGTATCACGACGAGTACGCCAAAAACAACACTACGCCACTCGGCTACGGATATAGCGATCTCAGCTATTATGGCAACTTTGCCAACTATCCCGGCTACGGCATGATGTGGCAGCCATACCTTTCCGGCGCGGGCTGGAATCCCTTTATGGATGGCGCGTGGTCCTTTTATCCGGGCATGGGATACATGTGGGCTTCGGCCTATCCGTGGGGCTGGATGCCTTTTTACTATGGCAACTGGGTGTACGGCTCCGGTTTCGGCTGGGCCTGGCAGCCCGGTGGTTTTAACGGCTGGCAAGGTGGGCTGCGCTATTCGGGCGCGCCGGTGGGTTTTCATGCTCCGGTCGTTCCGTCGGGAACGGTGTCGACCGTTGTTGTAGGCAGAGGCGGTCCGGTGCTGACCAAGCCTCCAACAGCGCTAACTGTTATAAGAGGTGGTTCGGCAGGATTGGGCATCGCTCGCGGATCGGTGGAGAATCTACATCATTTGAACGCGCAAGTGGCGAAGACTGGCTCGGTGGAATTGCGCCCTGCGCCACAGTTCGCGGCCACTTCACCGCGCATGGGGAGCTTTGTATATAACGAGCCTGCGGGAACGTCCCCGTCCCCGGCGGGTTCTGCGCGCGCGGGTGCTGCACCGGCCACGCACGCTTCCGGAACAGGCGCCAATGGGCATCATTGAGCAGTGTTTGAGTAAAAATCAAAAGGGCGGCCTTGGGTCGCCCTTAATTTTGCAGGAATACTGTTGATCTTAACTGACGTGGTCGGCAGGTACTTCCGAGAACAGTTCTCCTGGACGCAACAGAAAAAGAACTCGCAGGTCGAGAACAGTGTGTAGGGCGATCGGAAGCCAAAGGCTTCCGGTGACGGCAAACACGATTGCCATCAGCGCGCCAATGACGGCCGTGGCGATCATTCCCGTCAGGCCCTGGTAGCCGTGCGCAAGCCCGAAGGCGAGGCTTGAGATCGCAATCGCTATCCAGATTTCCGTGTGCCAGGGAAAATCGGCGAAGTAGCGGATTAAAAATCCGCGATACAAAATTTCCTCACAACAACCCGCGGTAAGCGACACAAGCAAAAACCAGGTACGCTCTTCGAGGGTCACGGGAAGAATGAAGGCCATGCGCTTGAACGCCTGCAAAACCTTTTCGCGCATTTTAGCGTTGTGGCGCGTTAGAAAAACTTGCAACACAAGCATAATCACAAACGCCGACACCAGACCCAGCACAAAAGAGAGGCCAATTTTTTGCAAGACCGTATCGCGTGCCGCGGGCCATATAACGAACAACTGGGAGCGCAACGCGATCAAGGTAATTAACGATGAAATCCATTCGACCGCAATGATTCTTTGGTAAGTGATTATTTTTCGGCGGGGATTTGTGCTGGATTTCAGGGCGCGCGTCTCCAGCACATCCCAAACGGGAAAGCCAACAATAATTAGAGTGGCCAACACGTGCCCGAGAATAATCACTAGGTCAATTTACAGCATTGATGCAGGATTCGATGAGTAAGTTTCTGGCGCACTTATTGCAAACCAATATCAACCCACCACGTTCAATAAATGGTGATGCCCGCGTAACCCACAACCATATTGCGGTCGCCCGAGATATCACCCGAGGTTGCGTACTTCACCAATTCAGCCGATGTCGCGCCCAGCTTTTTCGCAGCTGTCAACATAGCTACGGCCGGGCCGAAGCCGCACATGCTTACATTTTGTTGCGTGACCACATCGTACAGGCCGCGCACATCAAGGCGGAGAATCGATTCGATGGCGTACTGATCCTTCACGCGAGTGACGACATCGGGCTCATAGTGATTCATGTCGCTGGAAGCGATGACCAGAACATTCTTATCGTACGCGGCGACTGTGTCCGCGATGGCTGCTCCGAGTTGTTCGAGCGCCTCAAACTGACGAGTGCCAAGCGCAATCGGAACAATTTTCAATTTCGGCTGGCAGGTTTGCAGAAAGGGCAGTTCGACTTCGACAGCGTGTTCAGCATGGTGAGCCGATGAATCTTCGCGCAGGAGTGGGCAAGATTGCTTGAGCGCCTCAGGGAACGCGCCATCAATGGGAATATCGCCGAGAGGAGTTTCCCATGTGCCTTCGCTCATGATGGCGAGCGGAGAGCCTATGCCGGTATGGTTGGGGCACATGACAATGCACAACTCCGGAATTTGCAATCCAGCAAAAACCGCGCCGGCAACGTGGCCGGAGTAAACGTAGCCTGCGTGGGGAACTATACAACCCAAAGCCCGAACCGGAGTGCGCGATGCCTGCGATAGATAAACATTAATCTCCTCGCGAAGCGCGTCCGGATCGCGAGGATAGAAGCGTCCGGCGACTGCGGGATGGCGTACCGTTGCCGTCATGGACCCTCCGGCTCCAACTCAGTAGTAGCCCATGCTACGTATCTTTGTGGTTTTGGCGCAAAGCGCGGAACAGAGCTGCGCTTTCTTCCAGGCTCAGGGTTTCCGCGCGGGCAGCGGGTTTCACGCGGGCTTGCGACAATGCAGCACGCAAGTCAGATTCAGGGTAAGCGGATTTCAGGTTATTCCACAGCGTTTTGCGCTTTTGTCCAAAGGAAAGTTTCAGAAAATCGATAAAGCCTTCTTGCGCATTTCCATTTCCCTCGAGTCCCAGTTCGCGTTGCCGTGGCGCCATGGTCAGCCGAAGTAGGGTCGAATGCACCTTCGGCGGAGGCGCAAAAGCTCCCGGGGGCAGTGTAAAAAGCTTTTCCACGCGCGCATATAGCTGCGCGGTCGCCGAGAGCAATCCATAGTCGCTGCTTCCGGGTTCGGCGGCGATGCGATCGGCCACTTCGCGCTGCACAAGAATCAGCAGAGTCTCAAAATATTTTGCGTAGTCGAACAGGCGCAGCAGAATCTCGGAGGTGATGTAGTAGGGAAGATTGCCGATGACCTTGGCAGGAGCGGGTTTGAATTCGATCCCCGGGCGGCTCAGGCCGGGCTTCGGGCCAAACAGGGAATCGAAATCGATGGTGAGAATATCGGCCTCGATTACCTCAACATTCGGGAACATTCCAAAACGCAGGCGAAGCTGCGCGGCCAGCACGCGGTCAAGCTCCACGGCGATAAGCCGTCTCGCCTGTTTCGCCAAGATGGCAGTCAAAACCCCGCGTCCGGGGCCGATTTCGAGCACCGTATTTTGCGAGACATCGCCAAGCGCTTCGACGATTTGCAAGGCAAAGCTGTCGCTGGCGAGGAAGTGCTGCCCCAGCTTGGGTTTGAGTTGTGGACGGCGCGTGGAGACGACCTTTGGCACGTTGACCCTCTTTTCACCGGGCATTAGACTGGCAAGTCGGCCGCATGAATTACTTGAAGCGGGAGTTGCCCCACGGCTTACATTCATCATCATAACGTGTGCCTGCGAAAAACGGGTCTTGCCGGGAGGGGTTCATGCATATCGCGTTCGTAGCTTCGGAAGGCGTTCCGTTTTCGAAAACTGGCGGATTGGCCGACGTGGTGGGCGCATTGCCGCGCGCCCTGGCGTCGCTCGGGCATCAGGTGAGCGTCTACCTTCCTCGCTACCGGCAAACCAAATTGGCCGATCCTGCAACCGTGGTGCGCAGCATTACCGTTCCATTCGACGATAAGTATCGTTTTGCCTCGGTAGTGACGGGCGGAAGCCAGTCGAGCGTGCGATTTTATTTCGTGGAATATCCGGAATTCTTCGATCGCGACGGGCTTTATGGCACGCCTGCGGGCGACTATCCTGACAACGCGGAGCGTTTTGCTTTGCTTTGCCGCACGGTGCTGGAATCGTCCAAGATTCTGGGCGTCCCGCATATCTTTCATTGTCACGACTGGCAATCGGCGTTAGTGCCGGTATTGCTGCGTACGATTTATGCGGAAGACCCTGCGTTTCGCGATGTAGGCACGGTCTTCACGGTTCACAACATCGGCTACCAGGGCCTGTTCCCGCCGGAAACCTTGCCGTTGCTCATGCTGCCCTGGGATTTGTTCACCATGTCGAAAATGGAGTTCTTCGGGCAAGTAAATTTCTTGAAAGGCGCGCTTACCTATTCTGATTACGTGACGACGGTGAGCAGGAAGTACAGCCAGGAAATTCAAACCGCCGAATACGGCTTTGGGCTGGAAGGCGTGCTGCGTGACCGCGCGGCAACCGTGACCGGCATTTTGAATGGTGTGGATTATGACGAGTGGAGTCCGCAGGCCGACAAGTTTACAGCGGCCAAATATTCCATTCAGGATTTAACCGGCAAAGCCAAGTGCAAGCAGGATCTGCTGGCGGCCTTTGGGGTGAAAAACACCGACGCCAAACTGCCGGTAATCGGGATTGTCTCGCGCTTTGCCGCGCAGAAAGGTTTTGACCTGATCGCGCAGATCATGGACCGGCTGGCGCGTGAAGAGATGATCATGGTCGTCCTCGGGTCCGGCGACAAGGTGTATGAAGAAATGTTCACGCGCTTGAACAAACAGTTTCCGAACAAAATTGCCGTCAAAGTTGCCTACGACAACGCCATCGCGCATAAGATTGAAGCCGGTGCGGATATGTTTCTGATGCCTTCACGGTATGAGCCTTGTGGCCTAAATCAGATTTACAGCCTAAAGTACGGTACCGTACCGATTGTCCGTGCTACCGGAGGGCTGGATGACACTATTGAGCCTTGGGATGCGCGTTCGGGCAAAGGTACCGGTTTCAAGTTCACGGAATATAACGGAGAATCTCTACTGCTGACCATCAAACATGCGTTGCAGGCATTTCGTGATCAGACCTCATGGCAGGTGTTGATGCGCAACGGCATGAATAAGGATTTTTCCTGGGCGGCCTCGGCACGCGAGTATGGGAAGGTTTACGAGCGGGTGAGGCAAATGCGGGGAGTGGGAGTGGCGGAGAAGGCGTTCGTATAAATCGTCGGCCCTGCGGCATCATCCGCGCTTGTCATTCCGAGCGAAGCGAGGAACTCGCTTTCCTGTCCCGCGGCACAGCAGATTCCTGGCGCGATGAGCCGCGCAGTGCGGAGCACTTCATCGCACTGAAAGAGTTTTCACGCAGAATTAACTTTCCCGTAATCTACGCCGCGCCATAGTAGCTGATACTCGTATATCTCCGGAGGCTCTCCCATGACAGCAAATCGGCTCCTGGCTATAGCTGCGCTCGCGATTGTGCCAGCTTTGTTCATCCACACAATCAGCGCTCAAACAAACACCGTGGGTTCAGGCAAGATCAAGCACGTAATTTTGTTGAGCATCGACGGCATGCACGCGGTCGATCTCTATAACTGCACGCACGGTATTACGGGCGCGAATGGCGGAGATCCTTATTGCCCCAACCTGGCCTTGCTTACGCAGACCGGCATTAACTACACGAACGCGTCCTCGTCGAAACCTTCGGATTCTTTTCCGGGCATGGCGGCGCTGGCTTCCGGAGGCACGCCGAAATCAACCGGCCTTTATTACGACGTGGCCTATGATCGTGTTCTCGATGCTCCGGAAAAAACTACGGGCACCGGCTTGGGCCCTGGACCGTGCGTTCCTTACGGCGTTCCGACCGGAACCACCACCGACAACGACCAGGGTGTCGACCTCGACGATACAAAGTTAAATGGCGGCGCGCCGGGAGCCGGACTCACCGAGGGCGGCATCGCCTCGCTCGATCCGAAAAAGCTTTCGCGTGACCCGGCGGCTGGTTGCGCGCCGATTTATCCGTGGAACTTCATTCGCGTCAACACGGCGTTCGGTGTGATTCACGCTGCCGGTGGATACACGGCCTGGATCGACAAGCACCCGTCGTACTCGTTCGTAGGCGGCCCCGGCGGCAAGGGATTGGACGATTACTATTCTCCGGAAGTGAGTTCCGCGGTTGTGCCGTTACCTGGCGTGAAAACTTTGGAAGGTGCCGCGTGCGATCCAATCCGCGATCCGATCGGAGCGGCGGCATGGAACGCCAGCTTCGAAAACATTCAGTGCTATGACGCGATCAAAGTGTATGGCTTGCTGAACCAGATTGCGGGTAAAACCCATTCCGGCGCGCCTGCGCAAGTTCCAGCGGTATTCGGAATGAATTTCCAGTCCGTGTACGTTGGCGAATCCGTGAACGAAGCAGGGGTGGGAGCCGGCGGATATAAAAACGCGGCGGCTCTGCCCAGCGACCGATTGCTGCGCGAAATCGAATACGTCGACACCGCAATCGGCAACATCGTCAGCGCACTGAAAACCGCTGGCATCTACGAAAACACTCTGCTAATTGTGACAGCCAAGCACGGCGAGTCGCCGATCGACCCAACCCGCTACGTGGCCGACACGAACACGCCCGCTACTCTTCTCGGCAAAGCCATTCCATTTTCCGAGTCTCCTCTGAACACGACCGGCATTGGCGCAACCGAAGATGACGTCTCGGTACTCTGGTTGAAAAAAGGCGTCGATGTCCAGAATGCCGTCGATTTGCTCGAAACCGACGCAACCGAAATTGGGCTCGGAGAAATCCTCTACGGCCCAACGCTAGCGCCGAACTACAACGTAGGCGGATGGGAAGCCGGCGATGATTCGCGCTCGCCCGACATTATCGTGACGCCAAACATCGGTGTCACGTATTCCGGCAGCACGGCCATGATCGGCGATCACGGTGGCTTCGCGCACGACGATACGAACGTGCTGCTGCTGGTCGCCAATCCCGGTTTCACACCTTTAACGGTTTCTGACTCGACCGCAACCACGCAAGTGGCGCCGACGATTCTGAAAGCGCTGGGGCTGAGCCCAACGCTTCTCGATGCCGTGAGAATCGAAGGAACGAGCGCGCTGCCCGCAGTCGCAGCGGAAATCGCGAAATAGCTTCAGAAACGAAGAACAGCGCACGAAAGAAGAGGAGCCACGCATAACGGCTCCTCTTTTATTTGACTTCTGTCGTTGTTAATTGCGCGTCCGGGTTGCAGAAAAATACAAATCAGTTGCCGCATTTTTCTTCACCAGATTTTCACCGCGCTGCAACATTGCAGTCACGCCGCATTCATTTCGGTCTGCTATCAGTCGATAGTTGTTCAATCCTTTCCCGGAGAATCAGTATGATCCCCCAACTCAGGCTTCGTGTAAGCCTATGCGCTGCTACGCTCCTGCTGGCAACTTCCTCCGCTATCGCTCAAACTCCAGCCAATCATGGCACCAGCCCAATCCAGCATGTGTTGCTCATCAGCGTTGACGGCATGCACGCGCTCGATTTCATCAACTGTGCCAACGGGATCAGCGGCGCCAACGGAGGCGAACCTTACTGCCCGAATCTTGCCGCGTTAAAGCCCACCGGCGTGAATTACCTTGCGGCGGCTACTTCCGAGCCCTCAGATTCTTTCCCCGGCCTGATGGCCCTAATGACGGGCGGTTCTCCACGCAGCGTGGGAGCGTTCTACGACGTAGCCTATGATCGCTCGCTCGACGCCCCGACCATCACCACTGGCAACGGGTTGGCTGCCGGACCCTGCACGCCGTTCTCCGTACCGACCGGGACCACCACTGAATTCGATGAAGGCATCGACCTCAATCAGACTCTGCTCAACGGCGGCGCGCCCTTCGGCGTCGACGGTGGCATCCAGTCGCTCGATCCCAAAAAACTGGAGCGCGATCCGGCCAAAGGTTGCGCGCCGGTTTATCCCTGGAACTTCGTTCGCACGAACACGATTTTCGGCGTAATCCACGGTGCCGGCGGATACACCGCGTGGTCCGACAAGCATCCCGCGTATTCCGCAGTCAGCGGTCCCGGAAACGGCTCCAACATCAACGATTACTACTCGCCCGAAATCAATTCGATTCCAGTAAATCTCCCCGGCGTGTTTGCCGGTCCGGTGAGCTGCAACCCGCTGCCCGATCAAACCGCAGTCTCGCCCTCGAACGCCTGGACCGACAGCTTCGCCAACATTCAGTGCTATGACACCTTAAAGGTCAACGCGATCCTGAACGAAATCAAAGGCAAAACGCACAACGGCTCCGGATCCGCTCCGGTGCCCGAAATCTTCGGAATGAACTTCCAGACGGTGAGCGTAGGGCAAAAATTGATCGAAAAAACGCTCAGCCCAACCGTAACCGGCGGCTATCTCGACGGGCAGGGAACTCCTACTTCCGCGCTGCTAAGCGAGATCGAGTTCATCGACTTCTCCATCGGCGAAATGGTGGCAACATTGAAAAGCCAGCACCTGCTCGATTCCACACTGATCGTCATCACCGCCAAGCATGGCCAGAGTCCGATTGATTCCTCACACTACCTCGGGATCGCGAATTCGACCGGCGACCCGATCACTACGTCTCCGGCCACGATTGCCACGAACGCGAACTGCCTGCCGTTCTCCGAGTCCGCCAATAATCCGACCGGCGTCGGCCCAACAGAAGATGATGTTTCGCTGCTCTGGTTGAGCACGCAGTGCACAACCGAAAGCGTCGTCACTATGCTGGAATCCCAATCGCCCGTTACCGGCAATATCGCGGGCATCGGCGAAATTTATTGGGGCCCTGGCATGACCCAGCTCTACAACGCACCTGGCCTGCCGCCGGATGGCGATCCGCGTACCCCGGATATTCTGGTGACACCGAACGTGGGCGTTACCTACTCCGGCAGCACCAAGAAACTCGCCGAGCACGGCGGATTCTCGCATGACGACACCAATGTCATCATGATCCTTTCGAATCCGAGCTTTAAAGCGGCTACGGTGACTACGCCGGTGCAAACCATGGAGGTAGCTCCGACCATCCTCAAAGCCCTGGGACTCAATCCTGCGGCATTGCAGTCGGTGCAGCAGGAAGGAACGTCCGTGCTTCCCGGCATGGTGTTCTAAGAGAGGCAGCGCGTTCCATCCAACGGGTAACGAGCTGCTTAATGTTAATTAAAAAAGAGGACGGCGTTTACGCCGTCCTCTTTACTTTTTGTGAATGCTGCACATTCATCCACCGTTAACATAGGGCCGCCCACTCCGGTGATAATATTTTCCTCTCACGGAGCGGTCTGCCAGGCCGAAACCCGTCTTCTCCGCACCCCGACGAAAGGAAAAGTTGCAATGAGTCGCAGAGCTTACGCAATCATCTCCACGTTCGTGTGTCTACCTATAAGCTTTTTAATGGGTTGCGGCGGCAGCAGCAGTAGTTTAAGCTCGGCGCTTCCGGTTACAACAGCGCCTCAGGCCGTGGTGATTACGGCAACCGGCGGTACCACACAGAGTGCAGCGGCTGGTAAGCCTTTTTCCGGGCACCTGACCACTACTGTAACCACCAGCGGAATTCGGACGAGTGGGGAAAAGGTAACGTTCACGGCTCCAGCGTCAGGCCCCAGCGGCACGTTCGCCAATGGAAGCGCCACAGAAGTCGACATTACCGATAATACGGGCATTGCCACATCTTCCATCTTTACTGCAAACACCGTGGGCGGCACTTATGCGGTGACCGCCGCCGTCTCCGGGGCGCCATCCTCCGTCAATTTCAATCTCACCAATATCCCGGTTACTTCTTATTCATTCTCCATGAGCGGCGAGGACATCAATGGCCCCTATTATGCTCTGGCGGGCTCGTTGGTGGTTGATGCAAACGGCAACGTTCTAGGGGGCGAGCAAGATTACAACGATGGTGGTGGCTATGCCTCACCTGAACCGAAGGGCGACCAGATTACCGGAGGAACGCTGACGTTTCTGACCGGCGCGCCTTCCGGCCAGGCGACGCTCACCTTGAACACGAACAACATGAATCTGGGCGCAAACGCGAACGGAGTCGAAGTGTTTGGTGTTCAGTTCGTCAATTCCAGTCACGCACTCATTATGCAATTCGATGGGTTTGCGACTTCCAGCGGCAGCATGGATCTTCAAACTTTGCCCAGCACGCTGAGTGGCTCGTACGCCTTCTCTGTCTCCGGACTTGAGTCCTCCGGTAACCCCGTAGCTTATGGTGGCGTATTTTCAATTGATGGCGCGACGATTGCGAACGGCATTATCGACATTAATGATTCTTATAACCTCGGGGTGACGACGGGAACGTCGTTCAGCGGGACGATCTCAGCTCCGGATTCCTTTGGGCGGGGCGATATAAAGGGGCTTAGAGTTGGGGGATCAAGCGTGACCTTGAACTACTACATCGTGGGGCCGGAAGCGATACGCCTCATCGACGTCGACACTACCGACGCTGCGGCCGGTTCCGCCTTCAGCCAGGGTGCGGGGACTTTTAGCAACGCGTCCCTCGGGCAATCTGTGCTTGCCATCGCCGGCAACACGTTTGTCCAATTTGGCGCATTGAGCCAATTCACCACCAGTAATACATCAGCGTCGACATCTAACTTCTCGGGAGTGGGGGACGACAGTGAACCCAGCAATGGTGTTCTCACCGTGGAAAATGCCAAAACTAACGGTACCTATTCCATCGGAAGCAACGGATATGGCAGCCTGGCGTTCAACACTGTAAACGCCAACTATCCCGGCTTCGGCGACATCACCACGCTAGGAATTTACCTGACTGATCCTGCTCTAAATTTGAATGATCCCAACAACACTGCCGGCGGCGGCGGCGCCCTTGTGGTTGATCTGGATTCCGGCGCGACGGTTGGCGTTCCTCTTCCCGGAGGCATGGGAATGATCATTCCGCAGACTGACGCAGCCACCGCAACCACGGATTTCGCCGGCAACTACGCCGCAGGATGGCAGAATTTCGACAACGATGGCTGCGGCTGCGAGTTCGATATGGTCGCGCAAGGAACCATGGTGGCGAACGGGAGCTTGAGCCTAACCGGACTTGTCAGCGATCCGTTCTCTTCCATGGGAACGCCGGACACGACAAGTTCCGGAGACACGTTTGCGGGAACTCCTCTTGCGGATACGACTTACCCAGGCCGCTATAAAATGTTATCGGGAAAAGCTTCGTTAGCGGCTGTAATCGATGGCGCACCCGCGCCAAACTTCGACATGTATATCTATCAGGCCAGCGGTGGACAATTGTTCTGGCTCGACTATGACACTTTTTTGACCACGGTCGCCTTGGGGCCGCTGGAACAGCAAGGGTCGCTGACCGGTTTGCCTGCGGCCAAAAAGGTAGCGAAGAATCAAACCAAACGGAAACCATAGCGTTCGCCTCAAAGAGGAAGTGACCTCTCAGCCGGAATCCGTTGCAGCAGAATAGAAGATGATGAGCGCCTGTTTCTAGCTCATCGCTGCTAAAATTTATTCATCATGGCCGCGGCGTCGCACATCCCGGCTCTCTCTCGAACCATCTTCCATGTCGATATGGACGCCTTCTTTGTCTCCGTGGAAGAGCTGTTCGATCCATCACTGAAAGGCAAGCCTGTAGTGGTTGGAGGGCAGCGCCATGAGCGCGGGGTCGTCTCGGCGGCCTCTTATGCGGCGCGGAAATTTGGCGTGCACTCGGCGATGCCGCTGCGCACCGCGGCGAAGCTTTGTCCGCAGGCGATTTTTGTGAATGGTCATCCGGAGCGCTACCGGGAGTGTTCGGAAAAAGTCTACGGGGTGTTGACGACGTTTTCGCCGCAGATTGAGATGGCTTCGATCGACGAAGCTTATCTTGATATGACCGGAACCGCGCGGCTGCATGGTCCACCGCTGAAAGCGGCGCACAAACTGCATCAGCGCATGAAAGATGAGACGCGGCTGAATTGCTCGATCGGTATTGGCTCGTCGCGGCTGATTGCCAAGGTTTCATCCGGCCAGGCCAAACCAAACGGTGTCCTGATGATTGTGACGGGAGAAGAAGCGAAATTTCTCGCGCCGCTCGATGTACGCGAAATTCCCGGCGTTGGCAAGGTAATGGAAAGGCATTTGCACTCGCTCGGCATCCGGAAAGTTGGGGATCTGGCACGGTTGCAAGAATCGGAACTCGAACAGCGATTCGGCAAATGGGGATTGGCGCTGGCTGGCAAGTCGCGGGGTGAAGATGCCGGTGGATGGTTCGATAGCGAGGTCGGCGCGGATACCGCCGCAAAGTCGATCAGCCACGAGCACACCTACAACGAAGACACTTCAGACGTAAATCAACTCGAAGCGACGCTGATGCGGCTTTCCGAGATGGTGGGCCGTCGACTGCGAGAGGCTGGATTTCATGCCCGCACGATTCAACTCAAGCTGCGGTACCAAGACTTCAGCACAATTACCCGGGCGCATAGCTTACCCGCAGCCACGCAGCTCGACGGCGAAATCTTTGAACAGGTACGCACTCTATTTCGCAAGAACTGGAAGCAGGGAAGCCAGGTGCGGTTGTTGGGTGTGCAGACCTCTTCGTTTGAGACACAGCCGGAGCAGATCAGCTTGCTGGAAAATAGCCGGCAGAAGCGCTGGAAGGATGTACTCGCCGCCACTGACAAGTTGCGCGATCGATTTGGCGAGTCGAGCGTGTCGCTGGCCGCGGGCATGCGTGGAAGTTTCCGGGAGCGGACGCACGAAAATCCTGCGGGGCTGCCGGGGAAGAATATAAAACCCCAACCATGATGTCTTCGCGAGCGCGGCAGTAGCCGCGAGAGGGACCGTACGACGGATTGCACACTAGTTTGCTGCGGTGATCACATTGACGCGGCATCATTTAATATCGAAGAATTCTCGTAAGTAATTTAAGAGCCCCAGCGTTCCACAAATGGAAGAATTCATGACCTCTCTTCAGGAATTCCGATGCGAAATCTGCGGTACGATTACCAGCCATCCCATGCACTGGTTCGTAATTCAATGCGGCGACCCTCAACTTACAGTCTTCCGCTGGAACAAGGACACCGCAAACGCGAACGGAGCCCGACATTTCTGTGGAGAAGCCCACGCACAGGTCTACATCAGCCGCTGGTTTGACTCGGTCTGCTCGCCGACAAGACCCGATTTCACCTAACCCTTTCGCTGATAAATCAACATCGATGTCATCCTGAAACGTGGCGGTAGCCGCAGGAGGGACCTTACGACAAATGAAAGTGTTGGAGTTGTACACGAGGACTGCCGCGTTGTATGCGTCTAAACCGATCCCGCCGGCTGCCGTGATGCTTTCGGCAGTCGGGATGACATTATGCGAAGCGGCGAATAGACGAAGGCCGGGTATCCCGGAAGGTGATTCCGGATCCCGGCCTCGCTTATTGCAACTTGTGGTTAAGCTAATTGCTCGAAGGTGAACTTGCAGAAGCGGTTGTTGGCGTGGTGGCGGGAGCGTTCTGCGTGCCCCAGCGTGCCAGCCGCGGATAGAACGGCGTGACTTCAAACGGCATCTTATCGCGCGCCGAAGTGATGGCGACCGGAGCCGTCTTCACCATTTCTGCTTTGTCATCCCAGGGGTTGATCTTCACGCGCCCGCCAAGGGGCAGGGCAGCGACCTGATCGAGCTTGTTGTTGTCGAGCGCCGGGCCTTTTGCCTCCAGGGCCGAGAGCCGGTTAATGGTTCCGTTCTCGGTCAGCGGATTTCCCAGGTGCGTGGTCAATAGCGCGTTGAGCTGCGGAGCGCGCGCCTGCAGCGCTTTCAGGAATAAACCGACATTATCGAGCTTCTGTGCGTATGGTGAATTATTCAACAAATCGACAGCTTTCTTGTCGGCTGCGGTTTCTTCTTCCGGAATGTGCTTGAATCCCATGTTCGCGTAAGTGGAATCGTCAGAGAACAGCATGCGGTCGTTGAAGGCGTACTTGCTGCCCAGGTTGTGGCCGAGCACAATGTGCGCCAGTTCATGCGAGAGAACGGCTGCCAGGCTGGCCTCGTCTGGAAGCACGTCGATCAATCCGCGGCTGATCACGATGGTATTGCCCACGCTGAAAGTTTCGAGTGGCGCGGTAAGCAGTACGCGAGTGCGCACCGGACGCGGCAAGTCGATATTGTTGGTGACTTCGAGATTGTTGACCACGGTTTGAAGAATGTGGTCGATATCGCCTTCGGGCGCGAGCAACCCCGCGCTGGTAAGGCGTTCGATAACGTTGTCTTCCGCCTGCTGCTGCCATTCACGTTCGGCCTGCAGCGGAGAAGCATCCTGCGCCACGGCGCTCTCGTCTTTTACGCTGTCGACCCGAATCTGCGTCAGTTCGTCATCCTTGCCGCCTTTTTTCAGATCGTAGCCCCAGATGCGGGTCTGCGCCTTGAAGGCAACTTTGTTTTTTACGCCGGCGCTGAAGTCGCCTTCCTCGCTGTAGATGTAGGCGGGTACCCAGTAGCCGGGAATCAGATTCAGCCGCCAGCTATCCATGTGGAAGAAAAAGGAATTGCGCGGAGCCGGTGCATACGTGCCATTCAGGCGGACGATGTTGTAATCCTGGTCCTCCACCCACACGCGGCCGAGGAATCGGCCCCTGCCGGAATTTTTCTTGGGCGTGACATCGAACACTAAGCAGCGAACGTCGCCGAGAAATTCGCGGCGAATGTAATGGAATTCATAGTGTTCGCGGTCAAAGTCGGTACGGTCGGCGTAGACCATCCACGAAAAGCCCATGGGCTGGTACTGCACCTTGAAGAGCTTGTTGAAGCCGCCCATCAGGCGCGTCTCCATGCCTTTGTCCTGGTCCTTCAAATAATCTTTGCGGTCGACGGTTTCACCCATGTCGAGGCGTCCCAGAAAATAGTGGTCTCCGCTGGGAACAGGGCCAAGCTGAGGATCGGCGGCCAGGTTCTGCAAATACGTTTCCACCACGGGTGTGCGGTTGGAAAGCGCCTTCATAAGGCCATGCTCCCGCTCGATGAAGCGGTCGACGACCTGATCCATCGTGCTTGGTTGAGGCATGGCGGATGGCGGCACTGGAGCCGTCAAAGCCTTTTCCTGCGACGAAGAATCTGCACTGGCCGGTAGGGCGGATTGCGGTGTGGGCTGAGCGGCATCAGTGGACGGCGCACTTTGCGCGCCCGGGGTTGTGCCGGACGAACCCGAGGGTTGCTGTGCGGCGGCGGTTACCGAGGCCAGTAGTGCGGCGGCAAAAATCAACTTCGAAGTACGCATGACTTTCTCTCCAGGTTCTTGAACCAATAATCTTAAAAATCAATCTCTTCAATCCGTTTTGTACAGCCAGGACCGAAAAACGAAGCGTGTAACTAAACTTCCGTGTGAAAATCCTTAATACGCCAACTGAAATACAACGTGTACAACTGCCGTTGAATCTATCGGCTGCCCCATGCGCAGCGCGGGTTTAAAGCGCATCTTGTTCGCCGCCGCCACGGCTGCTTCATCCAGTCCATGACCCAGCCCGCGTACCACGCGGTTTACATGCAGCGTTCCGTTTGCGTTGAACATTACTTCCAGCAAAACTTCGCCTTCCAGCTTCAAGCTACGAGCTTCGTCGGTATAGACCGGTTGCGGTTTGTAGGTGATCTCTACTGCGGTAGTGGCGGGACCGGAATCGAGTTGCGCCAGCTTCGGTCTGTTGTGCACCACCTGCTCCGCTCCAAAACCGCCGGTGGAAACTCCGCTGCTGCGACCGTCGCCTTTGCTTCCAGTCGCGATACCGTTGCCGAAGTCGGCGCTGGCCACGGTTCCTTTAATACCTTTTGCCCCACCCGATCCATTGCCTTGTCCCGGACCTGCGGGCATGTCAAATGAGCCGGTTTGCGCGGCGTATAGCTTTGCGCCTTCCTTGCCTGTGCCTTTCAGACCATTGGGATCGCCAAAGCCTCCAGTCTGAACTTTCTGCACCGCGGCATTCACCGTTGGCGCCACCGAACTTCCGGAAAAATCTCCAGTATGTAAAAGTTGTGGCCGCGCACCGCCTGAGGTCATTTTTAACTGCGGCGCAGCGAAGGTGTTCATCACAACCTTCGGCGCTTCCACCGGCTCGGGCTTGGGCGCGAGATGAACTTCGTGCGGCACCACCAACTTCGGCTGCTCGAAAACCGGCGCAGGCGGCAGCAGTTTCGTCTTCAGCTTCACCGGCCTTTTGATGGGCGCGGCTTCCGGCTTCAACGCAGGCAAGGGAATCAATTCCGTGACGCGATACTGCTTGAGCTGCAGCCGGTCCGGGAAAATCACTCCCACGTTTACCAGCATCAGCAGTAACAACACCATGATGGCGTAGCTGGTGGCCAGCGCGCGCCTGTCGATTTTGCGCTCAGGCAGAATTCCGAGTTGATAGCCGCGTTCAGACGTACCCATGCATTTAGCTCCAAGGGGATCAGGCCGCGGGGAGTGGCCGGATTGGAGGTTTCACATTAAGGGAAAAAGGACAGAGGGAAAACGTGTCCACGGCTCTTGACCAAAAGTAACCGCGGAAGGACGGAAACAGGAATGCGCCTGAAATGGGCTAGGGAAGAGTGTTTCTGGGTCTTAAGTTTATCCTGTTTTCCTGCGCGAGTTGCCTCGGATTGCCGAATGGATTCCCTCGGCAGGAGTACCCTCAAATGCGACCGCCAAGGATATTGTTTGCAACGGGGCCACCGGCACGTGCGGCGTCCCGGAGAAGCTGCTGCAGCAATCCATGGGCGTACCTATCGACCCGGACACCCGGAAGTTTTATCAACAGTTTCGGTCGAGTCGAGCAAAGACGCGGCGTCAGCTCCGTCTGGTGAAGTTGCGACGCCGGATGACGCCATGCGTTGCGCACGCGGGTTGTTCGGTTTTCGTAACGGCAGTCGCCGAAATTCCCGACAGGTACTTCGCAGAAATCCAGCTAATTTGATGATATTAGGGTTCTAAAGACTAATAATTCGGCTTTCGTAAAAAATAGAGAAAGCTACGCGATTGGTGTGACGCGTACGGCAGGATAAATCGGGACCGAGCCTTCCAAAGCAGTAACCCCTGGGGAATCTGACAAAGGAGCTTATCGGGATGCGATGTGTAGCTGTAGTTTGTGTACTTCTAGCCTCTCTTTCCGGAGCTGCGGCCCAGATGACGCATGAAGAAACTCTAGTCCGAACCGCCTACGCCAGGTTGACTTATGCCGCCCAACTACGCGTCGTAGCCAACGATGCCATGCACGCTAGGCACCTGTCCACGGCCGAACTCCAGGAGCAAGTAACCAAACTCACCCCCCGCTTTGAGATCGACAACGTGGCGCTTGGCAGCTTCTCTGCAATCGCTGGGCTTCCTTGGGAGCAAATGGTAACTAAACCGGACGGCGATCTTATCCAAGTGGGGAGCAGCGGAGTTGGCCCAATCATAACTACCCGAAATGGCGTTACAAAGAAGCAGATGTTTTATGTCATGACCGGCTGGATCAGCCACACTTTCGATCAAAGCTGGCGCGGAGTCACAGTGGCGCAAGCAGTCGGCGACGTGCCAAAGTTGCGCGGCGAAATATGCAGCTCTTACATCTCCTACCGGGTGACAGCAACTCTAAATGGGCGCAGCCGCACCTACAATGCAATGTTCGTCTTCGGCAGGGATGCGAAGGGGAACGAGACGGTTCACATGATCGACAATGTGGTCGGGCTAGGGTCACTCGAACTGGTCACCACGCAGTCCCTTTACCCCGAGGCCCTTTTGGAAACCTATTATCGGGAGTTTCCGGAGGTCGCAGACTGGATTGTGGCGAACACTCTGGCCAAGCCAACCGAGGCTCGGGACGCCTATTGTTCGCCCGCTGGCTGTGGTCTCCCGGTCAACTGGGTAAACAAATCTTTAGCCGCGCCAATCGACCCCGAATCCAGAGAGTTCCTTAAAGTGGGCGAGCCACAGTCGAGCCTCGGCGATCAACCATCGGCCCCGCAACCGACCGGCGCGACTTGTGCAAGCTCTAGTGACAACAATATCACCATGCCTGCCGTTCCTGTCATCGATACTAGCGACCACACAACTCCCGGAAAGGTCACCGGTTCGCATAGCGCACTGTTTTCAACCGAAGGCAGTTGCCAGTTCAGCGGCAGTGGTGCGCAGCCGAACTGCAGCAACAAGCCAGAACCTTTCGCCGATAAATATGGCAATCAGTTCCGCTACCGGGGAGTGCTCAATCCCGACCCCGCCGACGGCACATCGAAAGATGGCCGTTACACCTACGATGTGTTCTTCCAGGCATTCCAAGCCCATGAAGTTGGCAAGAATCCGAACGCCGGCAAGATGGTGCCTGCGGAGTACCACACCCCGAATTAGCGTATGTCGCTGGACCGTTTGCGTCTCCGGAACCACCCAAATACCGGCACACCTGCCAGTATGACCAGCAATCCGTAAAAAGAGTTCGGCCAATCTTCGCGAAACGTGTAGTAGAGAAGAACCGCCGCAGCGGCGATAAATAATGCAGGCACAACCGGATATCCCAACACCCGATAAGGCCGCACAGCCTGCGGCTCGCGCCAACGAAAGACGAAGACCGTGCTGCCGGCAATCATGTAGAAAAGCCACTCCGCAAAAATGGCCAGAGAAAACAGCTGACGAAAGTTTCCCCCCAGCAGCAGCAGAACGATGGACAACCCCGCCTGGACGATGATCGCAACCGAAGGCGTGTGAAAGCGCGGATGCACATCCGCCAGCGCGCGAAAAAAATAGCCATCGCGTGCCATGGCGAAGGGCACGCGCGCGCCGCTCATGATGGTGCCATTCAGCGTGACCAGCATGGAAATCGCCATGCCCGCCGAAACAATGGCAGCGCCTTTATGTCCCATGAGCAAGGCAACCGCATCGGAAGCGGGACGCGGCGAGGCCGCGATCACACTTGCCGGCAGCACGTATTGCACGCCCGCATTCACCAATACATAAAGCACGCCAACCGTAGCCACGCCCGCAATCAGCGCAATGGGAATATTCCGCTCCGGGCGGTTCACCTCGCCAGCGACCATATTCAGATCGTTCCAGCCGTCATAGGCCCAAAGCGCCGCCACCAGCGCCGCCATAAAACCGGCGATGCCGCCTTTGGCTCCAGCAAAGCTTCCAGAAAAATTGCTCCAGCCATGCCCTGCTACGTTTTCAGCGCCGCCAAAGCAAACCGCGACAATGGCGACGATGATTGCAACCTTGAGCAGCGTGAACACCAACTGAAATTCCCCCGCTTTCTTTACTCCCAGATAGTTCAACGCGGAGATAAGAATGGCTGCCGCGATGGCGGCGAGTTGTCCCCAGGTAACGGCAAACGGAGTGGAAACGACGTTGGCGGAAAAGAACGAAAAAATGGAGAACGTCCCCAGGATACGCACCAACCCGGTCGCGATCGTGGCGACCGAGGCCGGTTTGGCGATCACGAACCACGTCCAGCCGTAGAGAAATCCGCCGAGCGGACCGTAAGCGTCGCGAACATAGACATATTCGCCACCCGCTTGCGGCTTCATCGCCCCCAGTTCGGCGTAGGTGAGCGCGCCAAAAAACGATAGCAACCCGCCCGCCAGCCACGCCAAGTACACTAGCTTGGCCGAGCCTACCGCCTGCATCATCTCGGCAGGAACCAGAAAGATTCCGCTTCCGATAATCGTTCCTACCACGATCGCTGAGGCGTGGCTTACACCAAGATCGCGAGAGAGTTCGGGACGCGTGGTTGCCACCTGCATCGATTGAGGCATGATTAAGAGTGAGCCAGTATACGTCAGAGGCAGCGCTCGTTTTCTTTACGACTGTTCTCTAAAGAGCGAACTGGCCGCATACCCGACGGCGAACGTCACTGTCGTCCCGCTTATGACCCACCAGGTCCACGGAACCTGCATTCTCCACAAATACAATTCCGTACTGAACCCAAACAGCATTCCCACCATCGCACCCCACTGGTTTGCGCGCCTGGTGAACACGCCGAGCAGAAACACTCCCAGCAACGCGCCGTACGCGACAGATGCGATTTGCAGTCCCACCTCAACCACACGGCCCACTTTCTGCAATGCCAATAGCGCCAAGCCAAAAAGCACCATCGCCCAACAAAAAGTTGCCAGCCGGGAAAGCCGCATTTGTGCCCGCTCATTAATGTGCGGGCGGAAGCGCATAAAAAAATCCATAACGGTGCTCGACGAGAGCGAATTCAGCGCCGCACTCAGATTCGACATGGCCGCGGCCAGAATCGCCGCGATCAGCAGCCCCGAAATTCCATGGGGCATTTGGCTGACGATGAAGGTCGGATAGATTCGATCTGGCTTTCCGAAGTGCGCCGAGGGCACGCGATAAAACGCCCACAGCATGATGCCGACAATCAGGAACAGCGCGAACTGAAAAAAAATCGCCACTCCGCTCGAAAGCAGCGCGACGGTAGACTGCTTCTGGCCGCGCGCCGCCAACAAGCGCTGGACAATGAGTTGATCAGTGCCGTGGCTCGCGGTAATGAAGGCGGTGCCGCCGATGACGCCCGCCCAGAACGTGTAAGGCAGCCAGAAGTTGGGCCGGAAATCGAAGACTTGCAGCTTACCCGCGCTGGCCGCGGCAGCATGAATTGCCGTCCATCCTCCCGGGACGAGGTGAAGAATCGTGACCAACCCGACGAGTGTTCCGCCGACATAAATCGCGGTCTGCACAACGTCGGTCCAGATCACCGCCGCCAGGCCACCCTCGAATGTATAGATGAGCGTCAATACAGTAATGATCGCAATCGAGGCTACCTCGCCCGTGCCCAGAGCAATCGAGACCACAATCGACACGGCATAGACCCTCACGCCCTCAGCCGCCGCTCGCGTAAGCAGGAATAATCCGGCGGTAAGCGAACGCAACCCGCGGCCGAAGCGGCGCTCGATCAATTCGTATGCCGTATAAAGATCGCCGCGAAAATAATGCGGCAGCAATACAAAGCTGATAATGATGCGCCCTGCTAAATAACCCATCACGACCTGCAGGAAGGTGAGATTGGTGTCATAGGCAAGCCCGGGAATGCTGATGATCGTGAGCGTGCTGGTTTCAGCAGCGACGATGGACAGCGAAATAGCCCACCAGGGAATATCCCGCCCGGCAAGAAAATAATCGCGTAGGGATCGCTGGCGCTTGCGAAAGCGCAATCCGAACAGAGTGATGCCGATCAGATACAGTGCGATGATCGCGAGATCGAGTCTATCGAGGCCCATGCGTGCTGCCGTTAAACGACTTTCCGCGCCACGGTTTCGGACGGGTCATAGGGCTCTGACGAACATCCCACCAGCCACAACGCTGCCTTTCCATCATTGCGCACGGCATGAGAAGCCCCGGTGGAGACCAGCACCAGCACCGCCGAACTGCCATTAAAACTGCGATGCTGGGCAGACGTGCCTACGCCTTCGTCCCAGTGCAGCGACCATATGGAACCCGGCAGTAACAAGATAGCCTCGCGCCGGCGTAGATGGTAATGGTTGCCGCGAACGGCTCCCGGCAAGGTGGAGGCTAGATGCATGTCGGCGATGTGCCCGATGAAATCGATTGCCTCGGGCGGCATGGTGAAGCTCAAGCCGCGCTCATCTCCGGCGTTGGGTAATTCCAGGATTTCAATTTTCATTTTGTGCCCGAGTTTTTATTATGGCCGCACTCGGCATCCTGCGCGAGTGAGTCTTTATAGACGTGTCAGTGCAGAGCAAAGCCAAAATATTGCCTGTGATAGAAATAACCCGTGGCCTACTACCTGGGCATCGACGGCGGCGGCAGCAAAACGGCATGTGCAGTGGGCAATGACCATTCCGTTCTGGCTACAGTCACGACAGGACCAAGCAACATCATCCGCGTGGGAGAATCACGTGCGCGCGAATCGCTGCATGATGCGATACGCCAAGCTTGTGCTGCCGCGAAAATCGACTCACGAGATGTGCAAAGCATTTGCGTTGGAGCAGCAGGAGCTGGCCGCAAGGAAATCGCCAGTATTGTGCGAAAAATCGTTGCCGAAGCAATCGCTGGCGAGATTCAAGTGGTCGGCGATATGCAGATCGCTCTCCACGCTGCTTTAGCAGATGGGCCCGGGGTAATCGTTGTAGCGGGCACAGGCTCCATTGCTTATGCCCGCGATACGCAGGGAAAAACAGTTCGAGCCGGTGGCTGGGGCTACGCGATTTCCGATGAAGGCTCGGCGCACTGGATAGGCCGCGCCGCGGTTGCCGCGGTGCTCCGCGCAGCCGATGAAGGAATCAATCAAAAACAAGCTGAGCAAGATGCTTCGACACTTTTCAATGAGCTGAAAAATGCCTGGAAGCTGGACTCGCTGGAACAGTTGGCGCGAGCTGCCAACTCGAATCCCGACTTTGCGATCTTATTACCCGCCGTGTTGGCTGCGGCCGGGCAAGGCAATGTTCTGGCAGAACGAGTTCTCAAGCAGGCAGCCGAAGAACTTGCGCAAATCGCCAAAATTGTAATTCGCTGGCTGACAGATAACGATTCCAACCTTCACAGCATTCCACTAGCCATAGCCGGAGGCGTTTTTCGCCACGCGGCTTCTGTTCAAGAACATTTTTGCAGTGAAATTAGTAAACTCGATTCATGCCTTGCCGTGAGGCCGGGAATTGTTGAACCTGTTTTAGGCGCGCTGGAAATGGCGCGGAATTCAACGGCTCGATCCAGATAGTTAGCGCCCACCGCCAACCTCCACAATGGCGCCGGTCATGTAAGACGCGGCAGGCGAGAGCAGCCATAACACGGCTTCAGCGACTTCCAGCGGCGTGCCTGCTCTTTGCATCGGAATGCTTGTCTTCAACCGCTCTAATCGATCCGGCGCTCCGTTGGCGGCATGAAGTCCCGTCTCAATCAATCCGGGAGCAACTGCATTCACGCGGATTCCTTCGGTGGCAACTTCACGGGCCAAGCCAATCGTGAAACTGTCGATAGCGCCCTTCGATGCAGCATAGTGAACCCACTCTCCAGCGGAACCTGTTTGCGCTGCACGCGAGGAAATATTTACAATGGCGCCGCCTGAACCGCCGTGTTTGGTTGACATACGCCGCACGGCCTCGCGCGCACACAGGATCGCTCCTGTCACATTAATCGCCATTACGCGAGCGAGAGCGTCTGCGCTTACCGAATCAACTCGCAAAAATCCGCCTGTAATTGCAGCATTATTGACAAGCGCTTTAATCGGTCCAAGCTCACGTTCGGCGGTCTCAAAGAGCCGAATAATATCTTCTTCGCGGGCAACGTCCGCCTGAATGGCGGAAGCATGTCCTCCGGCCGAAACGACGTGATCTGCAACCGCCTGCGCCTCAGCAGCGCCAGCGGCAAAATTTACCGCCACAGAGAACCCGCGCACTCCCGCAAGAGTTGCGATGGCCGCTCCGATGCCGCGACTGGCGCCGGTTACGATGATTGTTCCTGAATTACTTGCGTTAGACATGTTCAGTGCGATGATCCGCTTGCGGCGGGTGCACACCGCATCAGTGGGTTAGTTTAGCAAGGCGGCGCTGAGGAAAAGAAAGATGCGTGTAGAATGTGCGGAAATATTGGTGGAGGGTTCATGAGATCAGTTCGGATTCTTCTCAGCATCGCGTTGCTTGCAACAATTCTTGCGATGAAGATTCATCCATTAGCATGGGCGTCCGACAAGATCACTGCGGATACGCTACGGCAGATGGAAGGCGAGTTCATGAAAGCCGCGGTGGAGCACGGCTCGGCGGGGTACATGTCTTATTATGCGGACGATGCTGTCGAAGTGCCCAACGGCGCGGCAATCATTAGTGGGAAGGTAAACATTGCCAAGACCATGCGATTTCTCGACGATAAGAACAACCGCCTTACATGGACGCCCGTGGGTGCCGATGTCTCCGCTTCGGAAGATCTCGGGTACACCTACGGCACATATGAATTTCGTGCACTGGGCAAAGATGGCAAACCTGTTGCCGAACATGGAAAGTACACAAGCATTTGGAAGAAGCAGAAAGACGGAAGCTGGAAGGTTGTGCTCGACATGGGGAACACTTCGGGGCCAACATCTTAAACGCGGAAGCCACGAAGAAAAGCCACAGAGGAATTTGTGAAGCTCTTCGATTTCCCTCGCTTACTCCGCCATACATTCTCAGCGATCCCGGCGATTTAGGGAGTTCCTATTTCCGAAAATGACTGCTGATCGCTTCCGCCTGCCCCCGCGTAACCACCGCTGAGAGCGCTGCCGCGTCGGCCTGCTTTACCGCCTGCAAGCTGCCAAAATGTTCCAGAAGACGCCGCGTCGTGCTCTCACCCACGCCGGGAATTTCCAGCAGTTCAGTCGAGCGGTCGCGCATCTGCCGCCGCTTGCGGTGGAAGGTCACGGCGAAGCGATGAGCTTCGTCGCGAATCAGCTGAATGAGGTGAAGCACAGGCGAGTGATGATCGAGTGCGATTGGATCTTTCTCCTGCCCGTAGACATAAAGAATCTCCTCGCGCTTGGCAATCGCGGCGAGCGGCTGGTTGATGATCTCCAGCGATTCCAGAGCTTCAGCGGCTGCATGTAGCTGCCCCAGACCGCCATCGATCAGTACGAGGCTGGGCATGGGCTTTTCTTCCTGCTGCAATCGCTTGTAGCGCCGCGTCACCACCTCTCGCATGGATGCGAAATCGTCTACCCCTTCGACCGTGCGGATGATGAACTTGCGGTAATCCGATTTCTTCATCCGGCCGTCTTCCCAAACCACCATCGAAGCCACCGTCTCCGCGCCTTGAATATGAGAAATGTCGAAGCATTCAATGCGCTTGGGCAACTCCGGAAGTCCCAGGATCTCCTGCAACTCTTCCTGTATCTTGCGTGCATTCGGCTTGAGCACTCGGAAGCGCTGGTCGTAGGATTGCTTCGCGTTCGTGCCGGCCAGGTCGATAAGCGCCCGCTTGTCGCCGCGCTGCGGGACAAGAATATGAACTCGCGCAGCCCGCGAATCGCCTCCCGCGACCTGTTCAGAAAGCAAATCTTCAAGCGCCTCGCGGTCTTCAAAATCCACGGGAATAAATAGATTTCGCGGAACGTAAGGCTGCCCGATGTAGAGCTGCTTGAGCAGAGCGGAAAAGAACTCGCCAGGATTGAAACCTAAGTCCGGTAGCTCCAGCTCATGTGGTGCGGCTGTCCCCACAGGTTCCACGTCCAACTCCGGCAAATCCTCCCAGAAGAACTCCCGTCGATCGACCATCTTCCCGGCGCGCATGTGGAACAAATTGATCGCCAGCATGTCGTTTTCATAGTGATATCCAAAAACGTCGGCGTCATCCCCTTCGGCGGCGGCAATGCGCTGGCGCTCCTGCAACTGTTCGACCGTCGAAATCAGGTCTCGATAGCGCCCAGCTCGCTCATATTCCTGTGCTGCGGCGGCCTGCTCCATGCGCTGATGCAGCGATCGCGCCAAATCCGTGGGACGGCCTTCCAGAAACAGTTTTACGTCGCGAACCGCTTCTTGATAGGCCTCAGGTGTGGTCAATTCTTTTACGCATGGACCAAGGCAGCGTTTGATGTAGTACTGCAGGCAAGGGCGCGGATGAAAACGCGTGAGATCAACTTTGCACGAAGGAATCAGAAAATTGCGATGAATGAGATCGACGATGCGATAAGCGAGGTTGGCAGGGAAGTAGGGTCCGTAATAAGCGCTGCCGTCTTTGCGCAAACGGCGCGTCACATACACTCGCGGCCAGCGCTCACTCAGCGTTAATTTCACATACGGGTAAGTCTTGTCATCGCGCAGCAAAATGTTGAAACGTGGCTTGCGCTGCTTGATCAGATTGTTTTCCAGCGCCAGCGCTTCCTTGTTATTAGCGACCACGATGTAGTCGACATCCACCGCCTCGCGCACCAGCGTTCCGGTCTTGGCATCCTCCCAACGGCCTTCATGAAAATAGCTGGCCACACGGCTGCGCAGGTTTTTCGCCTTCCCCACATAAATCACCTCTCCCTCAGCGTTCTTATACAAATACACGCCTGGCTCAGTGGGGATGGTGCGGATTTTCTGAAGAAGATCCATGCTCCGAATACTTAGTCTATTAGATGAGCGAGCCCTGATTTGGGCTGGTGAATGGAAAACTCAAATTCCCGGCGCTCACGGAGATCGATCAGAATGCCCAGCGAAGCAGTGCCGCGCCAACCGTGAAGCCTGCACCCACCGATGCCATCAGCACAAGACTTCCTTTTTTCAACCGGCCTTCCTCCACCGCCGTGCCCATGGCTAATGGAATCGTGCCCGCGGTCGTATTGCCGTAGCGATCGATATTCACGATCACGCTCTCCGGGCGCAGGCCAAGGCGCTCGGCAGTAGCGTTGATGATGCGGAGATTGGCCTGATGCGGGATAAATGCATCAATATCCGAACCCTTGAGGCCGTTGCGTTCCAGCAGCTTCGTGCAGGCTTCGGTTTGTTTGCGAACGGCAAACTTGAAAACCTGCTGCCCATCCTGATGGACGTAATGCATTTTCTTTTCGACGGTTTCGCGCGACGACGGATTCAAGCTACCGCCGCCAGGCATGTAGAGATAGCATCCGCCGGAGCCATCGACTTCGTGAATAAAGTCAATCAGGCCGACCGAATCGTCTTCGGCAGGCTCAAGAATTACAGCACCGGCGCCATCGCCAAAAATCACGCAGGTAGCCCGGTCGGTGTAGTCGATGATCGAAGACATCACGTCCGCGCCGATCACGAGCACACGCTTGTGCGCGCCCGTAGCAATAAATTGCGCGCCCGTCTGCACCGCATAAACAAAAGCCGAGCAGGCGGCGGAGAGATCGAATCCCCATGCGCCAGCTGCTCCCAGTTTGTTCTGCACCACGCAGGCGGTGGAAGGGAAGAGCATGTCGGGCGTTACCGTGCCAATGATGATGGCGTCAATGTCCGTCGGAGCTAGTCCGCGCTGCGCCAGCGCTTTTTTTGCCGCTTCAACGGCGAGATCGCTGGTGGCCACGCCTTTGTCGACCACATGCCGTTCGCGGATGCCGACGCGCGCCATAATCCAATCATTGGTGGTGTCGACCATTTTTTCGAGGTCGGCGTTGGTAAGCAGGCGTGGCGGCACATAAGTGCCGAGGGCGCTGATCTTTACTCTCGTGCGCGCAGGTTGGCTCAGTCCGTTCAATGGCAGCTCCTGATAAAGGAAACCAGTATTCTGAACGATTGAGCCAGGAATGTCTAACTCATGACCATGACACGACTGGTTCTCTCATGCCGCCAAGATGCGGCACTATAGAAAAGCCTCATCCCAGCTATGTTCTTTACGCAGCGCAACGATTCTTTTCGTATTGCATCCATTCGCGGATAAGCTCCGGGCAGGCCACAATGCCAAAATGTAACCCTTCGCCATTGGCAAGATAAATCAGCGCGGCGCGATCTACTTCTTCTAAACAGCCGAGATCGAGCAGCGGCCACAATGCGCACTCCACCGCCGAGGCCACCAGTTGATCGAGATACAAAAGATGCCCTTGAGATAAGCTGCCGGCGACGCGGATCGTAACATTTGGGGAAACCGACTTTCGTGGATAATTGCGCATATTCTCCTCGATGCCATTAGCGAACTTTATTTGTGCTGGCGAATCATGTGACTAATGATGACGCGAGGCGGGAGATTTCTTGCGTGAAGAGTTGTAAGGATATGTAAAAGTTGGTTCGGAAGAGCCGGCAGGAAGAAATTTAGAAAAAGCGATGCAGGCGAAGCGCAGAATTTAGCCAGGCACCGGGGACTCACTGCACACGCAAGAGCCCGTTACCGTTGCTTCCTTCCGGACCTGGCGGGGTTGGCGAGAGTACGTCGCGTGAGACCGATGCCTGACCGACCATTCTAGCAAACAATTTTGCTTGTCATTCTGACTGAAGGAAAGATCTGGGCGAACTGCGCTATAGCGCGCGTTTAGCTCGCTTCCTTATCAAATTACCTCATCTCGCTTTCACACGCGCAAAAGACAGGTGACTTTCGGTGCAAGAAAAGCGGAGGAATGCCTTCCCTTTAGCAGGAGATTATCGAACAATAGAATCGCCGCCGCACAACGAATCTGCGGCCAGAAGCTTCAAACATTATCCAGTGCTCGATGCCTCAAAATAATCCATATCCCGGCGTGATCCCGCTCTCGCAGGCCATCCATAAATACTTTGAGATTTCCTTGTATTTGCTTGTCTTGATGGGGTTTGGCACGCTGGCCAGTACGGGATCGCTCGATTCGTTAACAATTATATTGGTGGGTGCTGGGCTGGCGTTGCGGGGCTATCTGCTGGTAAAGCGGCGACGCGTTGTCATCTCCGAGCGATGGACCACCCCTCTCACCGTCGCGTATTTCGTCTTCTACGCTGCGGATTATTTCCTGCTCTCCCGCGCATTCCTGCCCGCCACTGTGCACCTTGTCTTGTTCGCTGTAGTGGTGCGCACGTTTTCTCTGCGGCGTGACCGCGATTACACCATGCTGGCGATTCTTTCGTTTCTCATGGTCCTGGCCTCGGCGGTGCTCACGGTCGATAGTGTGTTCTTGTTCTTCTTTTCCGGGTTCATGCTGATGGCTGTGACCACGTTCATCCTGATGGAGATGCGGCGCTCCGGTCGCGCCTCGAAATTTCAGGCGCGGCATTCCAGCGATGCCCACGAACACCGGCATTTGGCTTTCTCGCTGGCCCGGATGACACCTGCCCTGGTGCTGATGATCCTCGTGGGTGCGGCCGCGGTGTTTTTTCTTTTGCCTCGCATGTCAGCCGGTTATCTCGGCGGCTATTCGTTTGGCACCGATCTTTCCACCGGCTTTAGCGATCGCGTGCAACTGGGGCAAATCGGACAGATTCAGCAATCGAACGCGGTTGTAATGCACATCCAGATTGCCGGAGACGATACTGGCAAATACGAGCTGCACTGGCGCGGCGTGGCGCTGGCTTATTTCGATGGCAAGAACTGGTCGACCCGTCCCGATCAGTATTTTTTGCAGCGCGAGCCGGATGGCACCTTTGCTGTCCCGCCGTTTAGCCAGGGCATGGTCGCAGCTTCGGGAGCGAAACCACAGCCGCTTCCGGCGGGAAATCTTATTCATTACCGCGTGGTGCTCGAACCCATCGGCACCAATGTTTTTTTCCTCGCGCCCTGGGCGCGGCGGGTAAAGGGATCGTATAAGGCGATGGGAATTGACGCGGGCGGCGCAATTTATGACCGCGACAGCCAGCGCGTAGTCAGCGTTTACGAAGCAGATTCCGACATTTCCAAGCCCTCTGCCGCAAAACTTCGCGAAGCCCCAAATTCTTTTCCGGCGTTCACCAATGCATATTTGCAATTGCCCTCAGTCCTCGATCCACGCATCCCGCAGTTGGCCTCCCAGATTGTCGGTTCGGCTTCCACGAACTACGACAAGGTTTACGCCATCGAGCGTTACTTAAACACGCATTACGGATACACCTTGCAGCAGCTGCGAACTCCCGTAGCCGATCCACTGGCTAATTTTCTCTTCGTCCGCAAGATGGGACATTGCGAATACTTTGCTTCGTCCATGGCCGTAATGCTGCGCACGCTGCACATTCCCGCGCGTGTCGTAAACGGCTTCCGTAGCGAGGAGTTCAACGACATTACCGGGAATTATGTGGTTCGTGCCAAGAATGCGCATTCCTGGGTGGAAGCCTACTTTCCCGGCTATGGATGGGTCACCTTCGATCCCACGCCCGGCGGCGAAATCGGAACTCCAGAGGGATGGGATCGCGCCCTGCTCTATCTGGATGCGGCGCAATCGTTCTGGCGCGAGTGGATCATCAGTTATGACACGTCACATCAGTACGTCCTGGGACGGACGGCAGCTACCGGAAGCCACAATTTGTGGGAGCAGACACGAACCTGGGTGACCGTCCGCTACGACCGCCTTTTGAACCTGGCCCGCCGAGGGCAGCACCGTGCGGAGCAATCACCCGTTCGCTGGCTGGTTGGTAGCTTGGGAGTTCTAGCAGTTCTACTTTTGTTGAGCAATGCTTCGCGCATCGCCCACGCGCTGCGCGCCAGGCGTTTACAGGCCCATCCCGAACGCTCACCCGATCAGGCTGCGGCAATGTGGTACGAGCGCATGGCGCGATATCTGGCGCGCCGTGGCATGAAAAAATCCGCGGCGCAAACCGCGCAGGAATTTGTGCACGTAATCGAAGATGAACGGCTGCGGACCCATGTAGGTCGCTTCACCCAGGCTTACGAGTCAGCGCGCTTCGGTAATTCTCCGAATGATGCGCAGCGGTTGCCGGAGTTGTACGAGGAAGTGGAATCGGCCTGCGAGGAACAACGCGAGAGGGATAAATCGTTAAGCTGATCGAACACTATTTAAAATCGAACGCCGATTAGAAATGCCAGATCACGCCGCCGCCGACCAGATAATTATGCTGCCGCGTTTTTCCTGTATCGGCCAACGGCAGATCGGGAGTTCCTGACCAGAAGTCGCGAGCCTCGCCACGAAAGCCGAAATGGCTAAAGCGGGCGCGAAATGGGTTTACATCCAATCCGATTCCCGCCTGCAGCGCGCCCGAAGTAGTTGACCCGCCGGGGTTCGCGCCGTAATAAAGCAAATTCTTGTTTTCGCTGAAATGAGCGAAACCGCCTCCAATGCTTACCCACAGCGAAGCTGCGGTATCGGGAAACAGATTTGCCCGAACCGCGGGAGTAACGAAGATCTGTTTGTAATTCGAGGGAACCACATCGGAGCCGGAATTCAATTTTTCATCGAGATTGAAAACCGCGGGAACCTCTCCCGAAATCCTGACAATCGGAGTGGTGATCAGGTGCCGCGCGTAGTTAACCTCGAATGTAAGCCCCTTGCCGGAGCGCACATAAGGATTGAAATAGGTCGCGCCTTGAATTCCCTGATCGCTGATAAAGATGCGCCCGAGAACTCCCGTCAATTCGTTTTTTTCGTCCTGGGCCACGGCAGATGCCCCAAACATACCGATGCAGATACCCATTGCCAAGACTGCGATCACTGCTCGTTTCCCAGACATCATCCCCTCCGCTTGCGGGATTACTGCTTTTTAATGAATTGATGACCTAGCCTAGCATGTGGTGAAAAGAATTCATTCGCCCAGGCTGCCTTCGATGGTTCCGTTAGTCACATGGAAGGGCATTGAGTCCGAATGCAGGGGCAATCCTCCAGAAAATGCTAAAATAAGCAGGTTACATGCCTTCAAAGAAGCTCACTTTTTCAACTCCCAGCGAGAAAAATGTTGCCGTGGCGACGGAAGAAAGCGTTGAAGCGGCCCGTCCGCCAAAAATCGGCTTCGTGAGCCTGGGCTGTCCTAAAAACCTCGTCGACAGCGAAGTCATGATGGGCCTTCTGGCGCGTGCGGGAGCCGAACTTTCCCCTCGTGCGGAAGACGCCGATGTCATCGTCGTAAATACATGTTCGTTCATCGAGAGCGCGCAACAGGAGTCAGTCAACACGATTCTGGAGATGGCAGCGCATAAAACATCCGGACGCGCGAAGAAGTTGGTGGTGGCAGGCTGCCTGGTCGAACGCTATCGCGACGAAATTCGCAAACGCATTCCGGAAGTGGACGCAGTTGTAGGCACTGGAGAGCTGGAGAACATTCTTGCGGCAATCGGTATTGAGCCGGCGCGGCCCCAAAATAACTCTCCGTTTGTCGTGCTGCCCTCGCGCCCGGAGGGCGAAGCGCGCGCCGCGCAAGGCAGATTTTCGCGCGGACAATGGGATGGCGCAATCGCAGATCTGCCGAATTACCTGTATGACGAAGAAACCCCGCGTATTCTCACCACGCCGAAGCATACCGCTTATATCAAAATCGCCGAGGGCTGCGATCATCCCTGCACGTTCTGCATTATTCCGCAGTTGCGCGGGCAATTTCGCTCCCGCAGATTTGAATCCGTAATCGCGGAAGCGGAGCGCCTGGCACAAGCTGGCGTGCGTGAGATCACGCTAATCGGCCAAGACACGACCTGCTACGGCGAAGATTTCGGCTTGAAAGATGGTCTCGCGCTGCTGCTTGAGAAACTTGCCGCAATCGAAGAGCTGCGCTGGGTTCGCTTCCTCTACGCCTATCCCAACAAGATCACGGGCAAATTGCTGGACACCATCGCTTCCCACGAGAAGATCTGCTCCTACATGGACGTCCCGCTGCAACATGCCTCCGCCTCCACTCTTAAGCGCATGAAGCGGGGAGGGGACGCGGATGTATTTCTGCGCTCGATTGCAAAGATGCGGCGCACCATCCCTGATCTCACCTTGCGCACGTCCTTTATCGTCGGTTTTCCCGGCGAAACTGAGAAAGAGTTCGAAGAACTGTGCGAATTCGTGCGCGAGGCGCAATTCGACTGGATGGGAACGTTCTCCTACTCCGATCAGGAGGGCGCGGATGCATACGCGCTAGATAAAAAGCTTTCGCCCCGCGAAATTGAACGCCGCCGCAAACATCTCATGGGAATTCAGCGGCAGATCAGCAAAAAGAAAAAGAAAGCCATGATCGGCCGGGAGTTCGACCTATTACTGGAAGGAACATCGGAAGAAACCGAGTTGCTTCTGGAAGGCCGCACTGCCATGCACGCCCCGGAAATCGACGGCAAAGTTTTCGTGAACGATTTTCCGGGTGAAATCACGCCCGAACCGGGTCAGTTTTATCGCTGTCAAATCACCGAAGCCCACGATTACGATTTGGTGGCGAAAATCCTATAGCTGCAGTGCGCCCGGCGAGTATCATCTGATTCACCAAAGAATCTTGTAGCTCTGTTCAAAACATGCCCGGCAATCGCATCGTCAAACTCCGTTGCCCCATCTGCAAAAAAGAAGTCAAGAGCGCGGACCCAGATTTCCCCTTCTGCAGCGATCGCTGCCGCACTATCGATCTTGGAAAATGGGCCAGCGGCGCGTATGTAATTGCATCACCGGTTACCGACGCGGAAGAGCAAATTCACGATCAAGCTCCAGAGGATCGGGATCGGAATCGGAATAAAGATCAGGACGAAGAATGGTGACGGAAGGGGGGAAGGCCGACAGTAGCGCCGGCGTTCCAGCCTGGGCGGAATTGACCGCCACATTCCTCGGGATCGGCCGCCTGCGGCCCGGTCCAGGAACCTGGGCTTCGGCCGTAACCACGCTTCTATGGGCGGCTGTGGCACATGCCCTTGAACCCTCCTTGCGAACTCCGGTTGCGATTGTTTTGGCGGTACTCATCACACTCATCGGTATCCCCGCCGCAACCCGCATCGCGCGAGGCTATGGAGCGAAAGACCCTCAGTTTGTCGTGATCGACGAGGTAGCCGGCCAACTCGTCGCCTTGATTGCGGTGCCGCTGGCATGGAAATATCTTCTGGCGGCCTTTATACTTTTTCGTGTCTTCGATATCGTCAAACCGCCGCCGGTACGGCAACTGGAAGCGATGCCCGAGGGTGCTGGGATTGTAATGGACGATGTCGCCGCCGGCCTTTACGCTTTGGCAGTTATGCATCTCTTGCTGCACTTTGGTCTTCTAAAATAATGATTTCTACAGTAGCGTGAGTAGTCTTTTCATGAGCCTTTCGGATCGCATCCTCGGCAAGAAAAATGTGAACGGCGGACCGCACATCGAATCAATATCGCCCATGGCGGCGCTGGCGGGGGGAGAAGTTCGCATCGCAGGCTCAGGGTTGCGGCCACAGCAATACCAAAGGCCGCGGGTACAGTTTGGCGAAATCGAAGGCGGCATCGTGGTCAGCTCCGATTCATTCCTGGTCGCCCGCGTGCCCGAAGGAGCTTCGTCAGGCCCGGTCGTAGTTTCTACCGATGGCCATGCCAGCAACGCGCAGACGGTCAAAGTAGCGCTGCCCATCGCCGAGAACCTCCATCCCGTAACCAATCCGGCGCTCGACGCCCAGGGCAACATCTACGCAACATTTTCTGGATCTCGCGGCCAAAAAGTTCCGGTGGCAATTTTCAAGATTGATACGAACTACACCGTTAAGCCTTACGTCGCCGAAATGATGAACGCAACCGCGATTGCCTTCGATCGCCAGGGACAGATGTATGTTTCTTCGCGCCACGACGGTGCGGTGTATCGCGTGGCGCAGAACGGGACGATGACCACTTTTGTTGAAGGAATGGGGGTCGCGACCGGCATTGCTTTCGACCGGAACCAGAATCTATACGTCGGCGACCGCAGCGGCACGATTTTCAAAATTGGCCGCGATCAGCAGATGTTCGTCTTCGCCACTCTGGAGCCCAGCGTTTCCGCATACCATCTGGCTTTCAATCCGCAGGGAGACTTGTTCGTAACCGGGCCGACTACATCGAGCTTCGACTGCGTACACCGCATCGACCCGCAGGGAACCGTGCACACTTTTTATCGTGGCCTGGGCCGTCCACAGGGCCTGGCTTTCGATGCGGTCGGAAATTTATATGTCGCGGCTTCGCTCTCCGGCAAACGCGGCATTGTGAAAATTACGCCGGAAGGGAAAGCCAATCTGGAAGTCTCGGGTCATGGTTTGGTGGGACTGGCCTTCGCGCCCGGCCGCAGCGTAATTCTGGCGACCACTGACGCTGTGCATCATCTCTCTTGGAATATCCAGGGATTGCCGCTGCTGCCCGAGTAGCTTGTCATCCGCGCTCCCCGCGCTTTTCATTTACACTTCTACCGTGAATGCCGAGATCATCGCGGTTGGCTCTGAGCTACTCACTCCCTTCCGCATGGATACCAACTCCCTCTATCTCACCGAGCAGATGAACCAGCTCGGCGTGGAGGTGATCTTCAAAAGCATTGTGGGGGACGACCGCAGCCACATCGTCGCGGCCGCGCAGCATGCACTATTTCGCTCGGAAATCGTCATCTTCAGCGGCGGCCTTGGCCCCACAGAAGACGACTTGACCCGCGAAGCGGTCGCGGAAGCGCTGGGCGTGACATTGCGGCGCGACGAAGATGTGCTCGCCCGCATCGAGCAACGCTTTGCGGCACGGGGCTGGAAGATGTCAGCCAACAACGTTAAACAGGCTGACGTGCTCGAAGGCTCGACGGTATTGCCCAACCCGAACGGCACTGCGCCAGGGCAATGGCTCAACGGAAACTTTGATGGGCGCGAAAACATCATCATCCTGCTGCCCGGCCCTCCGCACGAATTGAAAGCACTATTCGAAACCGAGTGCCGTGAACGCCTGCGCGCCAAACTGCCGGTGGCGCATATCGCAACTCGTGTTTTAAAGATCGCCATGCTGGGCGAGTCACTCGTCGATGCACGCGTCGCTCCCATTTACAAACGATTCACCGATGTGCAAACGACAATTCTCGCAGGCGCTGGAGAAATCCAGCTTCACTTCAAGTCGCGTGCTGAATCTTTGGAAGCAGCACAGGCCCGCGTGGACGAGGCCGCCGACGCGGTTGAAGAAGAACTCGATGATGCCGTGTACTCCCGCGACGGCCAATCATTCGAGCAGATCGTCGGCTACTGGCTGCAAATGCGCAACGCCACGCTGGCCGTCGCGGAATCGTGCACCGGAGGCTTGCTCGGCGAGAGAATCACGTCTGTAGCTGGAAGTTCGCGGTATTTCGCTGGCGGGGCGATCGTCTATTCCAACTCATTGAAGACAGAGCTGGCCGGGGTTCCGGCGGACATGATTGAACGTCACGGCGCGGTAAGCCGCGAAGTCGCAGCCGCCTTGGCCGAGGGTATTCGCTACCGCAGCGAAGCAACACTCGGCGTCGGCATAACCGGCGTAGCTGGCCCCAACGGAGGGACGCCAGACAAGCCCGTAGGCCTGGTGTTCCATGCCTTAGCAAGCGCAAATGGAACCGAAGTCATCGAGCGAAACTTCTCCGGGGATCGTAATCGCATCCGTTGGTTCGCATCGACGCTGGCGTTGGACATGGTGAGAAGAAACTTGATGTAAAGGTTTAACGCTGTTGGCTTGGGGGAGTTTGGCTAGGAGCTGATAGCTGAGAGCGAATAGCTTGCATGCGCCTTTTCGTGGCACTCGACATCGATGATGAGATACGCGAAAAAATCTCTAGCTTCGTTGGCCAAGTTCGCGAGTTTGCACCCGAAGCCCGTTGGGTTCGTCCGGAATCGCTGCACGTCACGTTGAAATTTATTGGAGAAAAACCCGAACAAGAGGTTGAGAAAATCAAGTTGGCGCTGGGAACAATAGAAAGCAAACAAATCCCTTGTCATTCTGACCCCCAAGTGGAGCCAGGGGCGGAGGAATCTCTACCTTTCTTCAGCAACGGCAAAATTGAGATGAGCATTCGCGGTTATGGATTCTTTCCCACGGCGCGAGCGCCACGCGTCTTCTGGATTGGAATTACCTCCGATTCAAGTCTGTCCTCATTGGCCGCGGCAGTGGATGAAAAATTGAGCGCTATCGGAATTCCGAAGGAAGATCATGCTTTCAATCCCCATCTCACGTTAGCCCGCGGTGCTGGAGGCTCGGGCTCACCACGTCAGCGCAAAGGAGATCATCCAAACCGCCGCTTTGAGTGCCTTCAAGAGAAACTATCAGCATTGCCTACGCCAGAGTTTGGTTCAATGATGGCTCGTGAATACTTCTTGTACCAGAGCCGTCTTTCGCCCGGCGGATCTATCTACACGAAATTGGCGGCATTTCCGTTACGCTAGCTGGCCACATCAGATGAACACATTGTTTAGCGCCGCCGTTGCAAGTTACTTCCTCGGCTCGATTCCGTTTGGATATTTATTGGTGCGCATCTTCCGAGGCGAAGATGTGCGGCAAAGCGGCAGCGGAAATATTGGCGCGACGAACGTCTCACGCAAATCGCCGGTGTTGGGAGCGCTCACACTAATACTGGACGCACTCAAGGGTGCGGTAGCTGTATTGTTTGCGGCTTACCTCGCAGGCCCGCCGATACAAGGCGTGAAGCCATTTCGGGCAATGGCTGTGGCGGCATTGTTTGCCGTCATCGGCCACATGTTTCCAGTCTGGCTGAAGTTTCGTGGAGGCAAAGGCGTTGCCACCGGATTGGGTTCCTTTTTTGTGATCACCCCGAAGGCTGTGTTGATAGCGGTAGGCATCTTTGTCGTGATCGTAGCCGTCTTCCGTTATGTCTCGCTCGGATCGATCGTCGCCGTCGCCGCTTTCCCACTTCTATTTCTGATGAGTGAACCTATAGCTGGCAAGGTCCCGACGACTTTATTTTTCATCGCCGCTACATCATTGCTCATTATCGTCAAGCATCACGAAAACATCCGTCGATTACTCACAGGCACGGAGAATCGCATGGGAGTGAGACGCGCATGAGCGAAATCGCCATTATTGGGGCCGGGGCGTGGGGCACGGCGCTTTCCATCGTTCTGGGGCGAAAGGGAACTCACGGTATTCGCCTCTGGGCTCACGAAAAAGAAGTTTGCGACAGCATTACCCAACACCGGATCAACGAGCATTTCCTTCCCGGCCAAACCATCCCTGCCAGCGTCAAACCCTGCAACGATCTTACAAATGCGCTGGCAGGAGCCTCCATGATCGTGAGCGTCATGCCGTCGCAGCACTGCCGCGGCCTGTTCGAAAAAATGAAACCTCATTTAAGCCCGGGGACAACGATTGTTAGCGCGACGAAAGGATTGGAAGAACATTCTCTTTTGCGAATGACGGAAGTGATCGCGCAGGTGCTGGCGAACAGTGGCGGTCAACCTCTCCGCATCGGCGCATTGAGCGGTCCATCTTTCGCGCTGGAAGCTGCTCGCGGAGATCCTACCGCCATCACAATCGCATCGAGCGACGCAGAGTTGGCGCGGACCGTGCAGAGGGAATTCAGCGATCCCAGCTTTCGTATCTACACGAATGACGATCCAGTGGGAGTCGAATTTGGCGGCGCGTTAAAAAATACAATCGCGATTGCCGCGGGAATATGCGCCGGCCTAGGCCTGGGACATAACTCCGTTGCCGCTCTTATCACCCGTGGTTTAGCTGAGATGACGCGGCTGGTAGTTGCTTGCGGCGGCAAAGCCGAAACCATGTCTGGCCTCGCGGGCCTCGGCGATCTCGCGCTGACCTGCACCGGTGGACTTTCGCGCAACCGAAGCGTTGGTGTGGAACTTGGCCGCGGTCGAAAGTTGCCGGAGATCCTCGCTGGCATGCACGGCGCCGTGGCTGAAGGAATTTTCACTACCACAGCTGCCATGGGACTAGCCCGTACGCGCGGCGTTGAGATGCCGATCACTGAACAGATGCACGCCATCCTGCATCGAGGCAAGTCTCCTCGCGAAGCAATTTATGAACTGATGACCCGCAGCGGCAAAAGCGAAGCGCTTCGGGCATAAAAACAGCCATACGGCTCTGGTTATCTGCATAAGCCGCACCGGACGTGCGTTTTCATTGGTACTTTCGTAATGGCGAGAATTATAGTTTCCAGCTTCGCACAGTCACTTCCAAATTAAACTTCTATAGATACCCGTGAGCTCCGCCGCCACTTCGCTCGACGGCGCTTCCGAAGTAAATCCAGGAAGCGGCTCGTCTACCGCGCCTACTACGGCGCGCATCCCCATTCTGTATGTAATTCTCGGCGTTCTGCTCGTCATCAGCATCGTCCCCATGTATTTTTATTCGGCTCAGGTGGAGGCCATCAATCGCGACCGGCTGAAGACCAACGAAATGCTGCTGCAGAATACCGTAACCCGCTCGCTTGCCGACGATTTGTCGCAACATGAGCGTTCGCTGCGCATGATGCTGGCGAATCTCTCATCGGCCATCGAGATATCGAGTGGCGGAGATATTGGCAGCAAGAATATTGAAGCGCCGGAATTACGCGCTTTGTTGGAAAACTTTGTGTCGTCTTCCGATGAACTGGCCTACGCAACTTTGCTGAATTCAGACGCGAAGGGAATCTCGGCTGGCCGAATAGCCCCGGATGCCTTCCTGCAGCGCGAATTGCAGCACGCCTACGATGCCGCCCGCGATGGCCGGGCCTATAACGGTCAAGCGCTTCAGGTGGAAGACGGCAAGGGTTCGCGAACGGTTCTTCTTTTTAGCAGTCCCGTGAGTTACGGCGGACGTTTTCTTGGCATGGTCGGCGCTGTCGTTGACTTGCAATTTCTGATTCGACGCTTGCATGAGGTCAGTGGCGGAGGTCTGATTCCCTATGTCGTTGACGCACAGGGGCGGCTCGTGGCCGCAGGCACGCCGCAATACATAACCGGACAGGACATGACGAGCCTGGAGATCGTCCGCAACTTTGTGGATGAGGGCAACAAGGCTCAGTTGGCCGCTACCAAGGAATTTGCCGACAAAGAAGGCAACAAAAGCGTTGAAATGCTCGGCACCTATAGCCCAGTGACCAGGCTTGGTTGGGCGGTAGTGGTGCAGAAGCCGCAGTATGAAGCGTATCGCGGAGTTTACGAAATGCAGCGCACAGCCCGCCTCCTTGCGCTGCTGGCTGTGTTGCTCAGTATTGGCGTGAGCATTTTTGCGGCCCGCAGAATTACCAATCCGTTGCAGGTTCTTACGCAATTCAGCCGTGCCTTGGCGCGCGGGGATTTTTCCCAGCGGGTTCATCTCTTGAGCCGCACGGAAATTGGCGAATTGGCCGAAACCTTCAACACCATGTCAGGCGAACTGGAACACTTTGTCGAAGACCTGAAGCGCGCCGCCGAAGAAAATCGCGCTCTGTTCCTCGGCTCGATTCAAATGTTGGCCGGTGCTGTCGACGAAAAAGATCCTTACACTCGCGGCCACTCCGACCGGGTTACGCGTTACTCGATGCTGATCGGCAAAGAAATGAATTTATCGACATCGTTTCTGGAAACGCTGCAAATTTCGGCGCAGCTTCACGATGTCGGCAAGATCGGTATCGAAGATCACATCCTTAAAAAACCGGGCGCGCTGACTGCCGAAGAGTTCGAAGTGATGAAGACGCATACGACCAAGGGCGCGAATATTCTGCGTCCGGTCACGCAGCTTGCCGAAATGCTGCCCGGCATCGAACTCCATCATGAAGCTCTCGATGGCCGAGGCTACCCATATGGTCTTCAGGGCGAACAGATTCCATTATTGGCGCGCGTCATCGCGGTAGCCGATACTTTCGACGCATTAACCACGAATCGCCCTTATCAGCATGCTCACACTCCGGACGAAGCCTTGAAGATTATCCAGAATCTTGCCGGTAAGCGGCTGGACCCCGCGCCGGTAGCCGCTCTGCTGGCGGTTTATGGACGCGGTGAAATTCGCCTCCAGCGCTTCTCCGTCAAACGGCCAATCGTAGCGGCCGCAAATCCATCCGCCAGCGCCCCAGCTGCGGCGCCCGCGCTTTCCGTTACAGAAGAAGCTAATCTGGAACGAACGCGCGTTTAGAATTTCTCTCCATTCCCGCTAAACCCTGTGCGGCAACGGCCGTGCACCAAACCGCTATAATCAAGCTCTGGGAATTTTTCATGATTCAAACTTTATTTGGGAGCACGGAAGAAAAGAAAACCGGCCTGTTCGAGCGCATGAAGCAGGCGGTCACGCGCACGCGCGAAAATCTTGCCGAGCGTATTGAAGAAGTCGTTTCGTTCAGCAAGGAAATCGACCGCAACACGCTTGACGATCTGGAAGCGATACTACTCGGCGCCGATCTTGGAACTGCGACTACGCAGCAGGTTCTCGACAAACTTCGTGAGAAAGCCGACCGCAAACAGATCAAAGATGTGCAGGAACTCAAGCGCCTTCTAAAAGAAGAGCTGCTGGCGATTCTTCTGGCCGCGAATACTCGTTCTGTTACACGAGTAGACGGCACTCCCGAAGTGATTTTGGTCGTCGGCGTAAATGGCACTGGCAAGACAACGACCATCGGCAAACTGTCGCAGGTTTTACGTGCTGAGGGTAAGAACGTCCTGTTGTGCGCGGCGGATACTTTTCGCGCGGCAGCGATCGATCAACTGGAAATCTGGGGACAGCGTACCGGAACGGAAGTGATCAAGACCAAGCCCGGCGGCGATCCAGCAGCCGTATTGTTCGACGCGCTTCAGGCCGCAACAGCGAGGAAAGTCGACTACGTAATCGTCGACACTGCCGGCCGCCTTCATACCAAGACCAGCCTCATGGCTGAACTCGAAAAGATGCGCCGCACCGCGCAACGCATCATTCCCGGCGCGCCCCATGAAACATTGCTGGTGATGGACGCGACCACCGGCCAGAACGGCCTGCAACAAGCGCGATTATTCACCGAATCCGCGGGCGTGACCGGAATCGTGCTCACCAAACTTGATGGAACCGCAAAAGGTGGCGTAGTGCTTGCTATTTCACGCGAGTTGGGTCTGCCGGTGCGATACGTCGGCGTGGGCGAAAAAGCGGGCGATCTGCTGCCATTTGATGCCAGAGAATTTGTGGATTCGTTGTTCGAGTGAAATCTGCATTCATTGTGAAATCGCAGGACGCTTAAAGAAAATAGAAATCTCCCTCAGAGAATGTCTGATCGTTCCACTGACGAACATTTTCTTCGCCGGGCGCTGGATCTCGCGCGCCAGGGCATCGGACTAGCCGCGCCCAATCCATACGTAGGCGCCATTATTACTGATCCACAGGGTAATGTCGCAGGTACTAGCACTTATACTTACGCTGGAGTGAAGCACGCCGAAGTGCTTGCCCTCGAACAAGCCGGGGAAAAAGGGCGAGGCGGAACGCTCTACATCAATCTCGAACCGCACGCCCATCAAGGCCGTACGCCGCCATGTACCGGCGCTTTGATCGCCGCCGGCGTTCGCCGCGTGGTTGCATGCATGGCCGACCCCAATCCCAAAGTGAGCGGCTTGGGTTTCGAAAAATTGCGAGCGGCCGGAATCGATGTGGAAGTTGGCGGACTGGAAACGGTAGCGCGCAAACTGAATGAAGCGTTTGCCCGCTATATTCGCCATGGCGTTCCGCTTGTCACATTGAAGTCCGCGATGACGCTCGACGGCAAGATTGCTCCGCCGCCAGGATTCGAATCGAACCAAGTAACAGGAACTCCTCCCGGGGGATGGATAACCGGCGAACTCGCGCGGGCAAACGTGCACGAGCAACGCCATCAAAGCGATGCCATCCTGGCAGGTATCGGCACCATTCTCGCCGACGACCCGTTGCTTACCGATCGTAGCGGCCTTCTGCGGCGTCGTCCGCTAATGCGCGTTATTTTGGATTCACGCTTAAGATTGCCTTTGGAGTCGCGGCTCGTAAGCAGCGTCAATAACGAAAGCGGCTCCAATGGTGATGTTTTAGTTTTCTGCTCCTCTGGAGCGAAAGAAAAAAAGACAGAACTGAAAGCGCGCGGAATTCAGATAGAAGAAATTGCAGCATCAGATGGCCGTTTGGACCTAAACGCAATCATGCAGCGCCTGGGACAACTTGAAATCACAAGAGTAATGATCGAAGGCGGAGCATCCGTAAACGCAGCCACGCTCTCTTCTGGAATCGTGGACAAAGTATTTCTGTATTACGCGCCGAAAATTATGGCGAGTAGCGACGCAGTTCCATTCATAAACAGCGGGGAGATCATGCAGCAGAACAATCCTCTTCGTCTAAAGAATATTCACCTCCATCGTTTCGGAGAAGACGTAGCCATAGAAGGATACTTGCGTGATCCCTATAGCGAATAATTGTTTTCTCGGCGAACTCTGTGGCTCCGCGATGAATTATGATGTCCTGTTTCTGTGGGGATAAGCATGTTTACCGGCATCATTGAAGAAGTAGGAAGCATCGCTGGCATCGAACAGCGTGGTGAAAATCGGCGCGTCACAATCGGCGCAAAAAATGCACCGCGAGAACTCACGCCCGGTGACAGCGTGGCCGTGAGCGGAGTTTGCCTCACCGCGCTGGACATCAAGCGTGATTCGTTCTGCGCCGATCTCGCTCCGGAAACCTGGGCGCGAACATCGCTTTCGCGCCTGCACAAACGGGCGCTGGTGAATCTGGAACTGCCCATGAAAACCGATGGGCGCTTCGGAGGTCACATCGTGCAAGGGCACGTAGACGGCGTCGGCGAACTCATCGCCCTCGAACGCATCGCCGATTCAGAAAATTGGTGGTTGCGAATCTCATTACCAAATGAGATCGAGAAGTACACAGTTTATAAGGGATCGATCTGCATCGAGGGCATTAGTCTCACGGTCGCGAAACTCGAAGAAAAAGTCTGCACGGTCGCAATCATTCCTCACACGGTCGAGATGACCAACCTGCACTCACTCAAGCCTGGTGACCCCGTAAATCTGGAAGCCGATGTGATTGCTAAATATGTCGAGAAGATGATGGGCAAAGCGACGGGCCAGAGATCATTCACCGTGGAAGAGTTGGTGCGGCAAGGATTTTAGTGACCGATCTCAAGCCGATTCCGCCAGCGAATGCGGGGCTTTGCGCAGATTGCTTCCACGCCCGCTGGATCACATCGGAAAAAGGTTCGACTTTCCTGCAATGTCGGCTTTCGTTTGCGGACGAGCGCTTTCCGAAATACCCACCCCTTCCGGTTCTTCATTGCGATGGATACACCAAGATACCCAGCTGACGAACTTTCTCAGCATTCCAGCTTCAGTTCATCCAATTGCAGAAACTCCTGCACGATCGGCTCAGTGGATTTTTCCATTTCGGCGTAGGAATTGAAAAATGTGGCATGCCCTTCGTGGAGAAATACGATGCGGTCGGCGAGCTTGTTGGCCAGGCGCATGTCGTGTGTGACAACGATGCTCGTCAAATTGAGTTGTAGCTTAAGGCGCTTAATTAAATCACCCAGCAATTGCGCCATCAGGGGATCGACCATCGTCGTGGGCTCGTCGTAAAGAACGCATTCCGGCCGCGCAGCCAGGGCTCGAGCGATTGCCACCGAGCGTTTCATGCCGGTCGATAAATCCGATGGCAGCAAGTCGCGCATTTCCTTTACACCCACCATTTGCAGCAGGCCATCGACAATCTGATAGACCTGTTCCTCTGACAACTGCCGGGTCTCGCGTAAAGGGAAGGCAACGTTCTCGCCAACGGTAAGGGAATCGAAAAGCGCCCCGTTCTGAAAGACCATAGTGACTTTTTTCCGGATCGCTTCCATTTGATCTGGGTCGAAATTCGTAATGTCCTCGCCGGCTACGATTACTCGACCAGAATCGGCCTTAAGGAATCCCATAAGCAGACCCAGTGAAACCGATTTGCCGACACCGCTGCGGCCCAGAATGCAGACAGTTTCTCCCGGCATCACGTTAAAGCTCACACGGTCGAGAACCGGCTTTTCGCCAAAAGCTTTGGAAACCTCGATAAATTCTATGTAGGGATGCTTTTCCGTTTCGGCCATGTAATTAGATCGAGATTATATTTTCCAGCATGATTAAGTTCTTTGCTCAAATGCCTGCAATTCCTCAGGAGTATTCAGGTTGCGAAAAATATCGACCGAAAATCCCGATCGTTCCAGATACTTTTCCTCGATACATCGTACTTCGACTTGCTCCAGCAGCGCGCCAATCTTATTCCGGCCATCGTGCAAAGCTTTCTCTGCCAGATCAGCGAAGCTACGGCGATACACCGCGCACAGCGGCTGCCAACGTCCTTCGGTTCGCGGCACAATCACCTCTGCGGTAGATGCGTCCTGTGCCTGCTTAACCAGATATTGTAAAAAAGCTGACGACACAAATGGCATGTCGACTGCCAGCATCAGATTAAGCTCGCTCTGCGAACTCCGCAGTGCAGCGTGAATCCCTCCCAGCGGACCGCATTCCGGAAAAATGTCTTCCACTACCGGAGCAAACATCGCGAACTTCTCGCGGCTGCCCACGATCTGTACCAAGCCGGTAAGTGAGCCCGCCAATTCGATAGCGTGAGATAGCAGCGTATGGCCATTAAAATTTATAAAGGACTTATCCCGTCCCATCCGCGTGCTCTTGCCTCCCGCCAGAATAAAAGCGTTCAGGTTATTGACGAGCGCGCCCTGCATGCGGCGATCATACACTGTTGATTACGCGAAAAGTTCCATGACGGGCAATGTTTTGCCCATGTGCCGGCTCTCGTTCTCACGCGTGGAATCCATCGATAGTTTCGATTGGACTCGCCTTCCGCTCAAGCCCTAAAGTTACTTTAGAGATTGGACACGGCCGCTATATCTCTCATTCAATTGCAGGGGTGCTCATTTTCTGACGATGACGAGAACGTATCCCCAATGGTCTTCGGCGTATCAAGATTGTAAGAAATTTCTGCCCGGCAAGGTGACGATGAACGATCAAATCCTTGCTAACATGAAGAGAACATAGCGTTAGGCACCATACGAATCGAATCCAATGGAACCTGAGAGCCTGCAATTGGACCAGAAAAGCGACGAATCCCAAGAATTGAGCGTCACCATTCGTGCGCGAGAAGCCGCCGATGTACTCACCCTGGAAGAAATCGCCAATCTTGCGGCCAAAGAAGGCCAGCCCGCCGAAACTTTGATGAACGTGGTGGCCTTGATCGCCAAACGCTTCGAAACCGACGTTTGTTCCGCGTATCTGCTGGAGCCTGATCGGGCGAATCTTGTGCTAGCCGCGACTGTCGGCCTGCGGCGCGAGTGTATTGGCCGTCTGCGCATGGCTATTCATGAAGGTTTGGCCGGTTTGGTTGCGGAGCAGGTTCATCCCATCGCGGTGGAACATGCGCAGAGTCACCCGCGTTTCAAATATTTTCGCGAAGCCGGCGAAGATGCGTACCAGTCATTTCTCGGCGTACCTTTGGTCGATCGCGGGGTCTTGCAAGGCGTTCTGGTAGTCCAAACGGTTGAACCGCGCGCGTTTCGCGAGGATGAGATTCAGATGTTAAGCGAAGCGGCCGCGCAAGTCGCGCCCGTAGTCAGCGAGGCGCGCACCCTCGATCGCTTCCTCGCGCCCGCTCAGGAACGGCTTTGGGCTTTAGCGCGTAATTTATGGTGGAGCTGGGATCACGACGCCGTCAGTTTGTTTCGCGATCTCGACCCGTTGCGTTGGCGGCAACTGAATCAGAATCCGATTTCGTTGCTGGCTGAGTTTCCGCTGGCAAAGTTGGAAGCTCGCGCCACCGAACTCGTGCTTCATAGCCGAATCAACTATGCGTATCGCCGTTTACAGGAATATTTAAGCGCCGACCGTACCTGGGGGACAAGGCATGCCGGAGTTTTGCGGCCTCTACCCGTTGCTTATTTTTCCGCGGAGTTCGGCATCCACGAATCGCTTCCGGTGTATTCCGGCGGTCTCGGCGTGCTAGCGGGAGACCACATCAAAAGTGCATCAGATCTTGCCATTCCGTTGGTGGGCGTCGGCCTCTTCTACGGTCAGGGATATTTCCGGCAACATTTGGATCAAAGCGGCTGGCAGCAGGAAGAATATCTGCAAACGGACGTAACCCAGTTGCCTTTGGAAGCCGCGATCGGAAAGAACGGTCGGCCGGTAGTTGTGAAAATCGAAACTCGCACCGGCCCCATCCATGCCAAAGTTTGGCGTGTGGCCGTTGGACGCTGCGATTTGTTTCTGCTCGATTCGGATGTCGACGGCAATGATCGCGATGACCGCAAGTTGACCTCACGCTTGTATGGCGGCGACGCGCGCACCCGCATCCGGCAGGAATTGGTGCTTGGCGTGGGAGGTTTCCGCGCGCTCAAGGCCATGGGCATCACGCCCGGAGTGCTTCACCTGAACGAAGGACACAGCGGTTTTGCCGTATTAGAAGCGCTGCGCACGCGCATGCAGGAAGAGGGAATTGCTTTTGATGGCGCCGTGCCCCGCGTATCGCGAGAGGTTGTATTCACAACTCATACACCCGTTCCAGCCGGTCATGATCGTTTTAATGCCGAGTTAATCGAAGAGCATCTCGGGCCTCTGCGCGACGAATTGGGACTTTCCCCGGAAAGCCTGATGGGATTGGGACGTGAAAAACCGAGCAACCAGCAGGAAACATTTTGCATGACCGTACTGGGCCTGCGGCTTTCGCGCCGCGCCAACGCAGTCTCCGCCTTGCACGGCGAAGTATCGCGCGCCATGTGGACGGGGCTGTGCCCCGGCAAGCCGGAAGACGAAGTTCCCATTGGACACATCACCAACGGAGTTCATGTTCCTTCATGGCTGGCTCCGCAGATGTTCCGCCTCTATGACCGGCATTTGGGCACGAATTGGAATCAGCGCGGCAGCGACGCGCGCACCTGGGAAAACATCGAGGCTGTAGATGACGGCGAGCTTTGGGAGACGCATCTCAGCCTGAAATCGCAACTCCTCGAGTTCGTCCGCCGCCGCGCGGTAGAGCAGGCCGAACACCGCGGCGAGCCCTCGGAAGTTTTGCAAAGATTCAGCAGGGTGCTTAGCCCGGATGCACTCACCATCGGATTCGCCCGCCGCTTCGCAACCTACAAGCGCGCCAATCTTATTTTGCGAGACATTGAAAATCTGGCGTCGATGGTGAACGATCCCAAACGCCCGGTGCAGTTCGTATTTGCCGGCAAGGCCCATCCTAATGACGAACCGGGCAAGAAACTTTTGCAGCAGATTGCCGAATTAATGCGCAATGCCCGCTTCGCGGACAAATTCGTCTTCGTCGAAGACTACGACATTAACGTCGGCCGCTACTTTGTTCAGGGAGTCGATGTCTGGCTGAACAATCCGAGGCGTCCTCTGGAAGCATCCGGCACCAGCGGCCAAAAAGTTGTCTTGAACGGCGGGCTCAATCTTTCCATTCTCGATGGCTGGTGGGCCGAAGCCTATGACGGAATGAACGGATTCGCCATCGGAACCGGCAGAACCCACGCCGACGTCAACCTTCACGACGCCCGCGACGGCGAGGATTTGCATCGCGCACTCAAGGAGGAAGTCATTCCCCTGTTCTATCAGCGTGATCGGGATGGCCTGCCCCGAGGCTGGATCAAGCGCATGAAGCGAACCATCCGTACCCTTGGATGGCGTTTCAACGCCGATCGCATGGTCATGGATTACACCCAGAAATGCTATGTTCCGGCGGCTGGGGGCACCTCGAGTGATATGAGATCCCCGTTTTGATGTGTTTGCGTAAGAACGCAATGGGCCATCCATACGATGGAGGCTCATTTTTCGCTAGACTCTGCCCGAATCGCCGATAGTCCTGTTACGCCGTGGCCTCAACCCGAAAGTAACCTACCCAAAAAACTGCCTTCGGGAGATGATGACCTTGCCTTCGGTACTCCGGGTTCGCACCGAAGCCAGGTTTCGGAAGTAACCATCATGCCGCAGAAAATCATGGATGTTCTTATGCTGGGGCGCTGCTCACACGAGTTCTCCTGGCCGCGGCGCGCTGCGGATGGGGAGTATTACCAGGTTTGCCTGCTTTGCGCGGCCGAGTACAAGTATGACTGGGCTAGCATGCGCCGCATCGAGCGGGTGGAGCACACCAAGCCCGATACCGTGATCCGGCGCAGCCATACCCGCGAAAAGCGGCCATCCTGGACGCCACGCGCCCGGCGTTTAAAGCTCGATCTGGCCCTTCGCTATCGGGTGAATAGCACCAGCACATGGTACGAAGGCACCATCGAAAACCTCAGCCAAACCGGAATCCTGTTTAAAGGCCCGCAACAGTTGCCGGTAAATGCCTTGATCGAAATGGTTTTTGAAATGCCGGAAGAAATCTCCGGCCAGAAGAATCGCAGCGTGCTTTGCCAGGGCCGCGTGATCCGCTCGAACGATGTTATGCCGGGCAAAAAAGCCGATCAGGACCCAGAGAATGGTCTTTTGGCAGCATCGATCGTCGACTACAAGTTCATCCGCTAATCACGATTCCGCTATTCGGAACATCGCCGCCTTGATTTCCGATTTTCTACTCTAACCAGCGGCGCTTCTTTAAAACTGTTTATCTCTAAGAAAACTCTCACGATCCTGTGCTTCTCCTGGCAAACCTTGTTCTGACTTCGTAACATGCAATTTTTTTTGTTGCGCTGTAACAATTCTGCGCTACAAACCGCACACTGATTTTCGGACGTCCCTGCACCTGCTCTGTCCGAATTCATTTGATCGCATTTTCCGCAAAGTCTGTAATCACCGGGCTCTGTCGGCCCATAGCCGAAAGGAGGAGCAATTCTCCGGTCGAAGGTTCTGCCAATTTTGGCGGCAAGGCAAATCTTCGCTTACATCCGCTCCGGGATTCCGTCCCCGGCTCTTTCAATGGCCCCATCGGGACCGCAGCATTTTCAGAAGAAAGAACTCGATAAGGAGGAGTCGTGATCAAGATCAGAATGGCATGCAGTTTTTCTATAGCTGTGCTGTTCCTCGCTGGAGCGGCACTTGCTCAGACCGACCCTGGAGTTCAAAGTGGCAGCCGCGGTACCGGCGCGGTGCTCTCTTCAGTCAGCAGCAACTCGGCTTTGTTGGCATTCTTTACCGACGGCCAGGCGCGTTTTCAAACCGTCGAATCGGTGTCGGGCAACCCCCAAGGTAACAATGGCCTCGGACCACGCTTTAACTCGAACAGTTGCAGTTCCTGCCATGCCCAGCCGGCTGTGGGCGGCAGCGGCGCTGCTACCAATCCGGAGTTTTCCTTCCCCTCCAATGGAGTCGCTCCCGGCAACACCGTCCCGTCTTTTATCACGGCCAATGGACCTACTCTCGAAGCCCGTTTCCCATTTTTCTTTAACAGCAACGGGTCGGTGAATACCAGCGAGCCCAATGGAGGCGTGGAAGAGCTTTATACGGTGACTGGACGCTCCGATGCCGGCACCTGCAATAACAGCACCACGCTGCCGCAGCCCAGCTTCGCCACCGCGGTGGCGGAGGGGAACGTCATCTTCCGCATTCCAACCCCGACCTTCGGCGCGGGCCTGATTGAGAATCTCGACGATTCAACTCTCTTAAACAATCAGTTGAATAATCTCAACAACAACGTCGGCGTGTCCGGCTCTTTTAACCGCAACGGCAATGATGGCACCATTACCCGCTTCGGCTGGAAGGCACAGAACAAGTCATTGCATATCTTCTCCGGCGAGGCCTACAACGTGGAGATGGGCATCAGCAATGAATTGTTCCCGCAAGAGCGTCCCCTGCCCGGCGAAGATCAGCTCACTACCGGTTTGCCGACGACCTGCTTGAATCTGGGCGGCAGCGGTTATCCGGAAGATACGTCCAATCCAGCAGCTACTCCCAACTCGGCCGTGCTGGATGACGTTTCCGCCTTCGCCAACTTCATGCGCTTCCTGGCTCCGCCTCCCACTGGCACTGTGGTGCTGAATGGAAGCGCTGTCAGTTCGGCGACCATTTCCGCCGGGGCTGGCTTGTTCAGTTCCATCGGCTGCGCGACTTGCCACAATCCTTCACCGGGAACGACGCAGGTCTCAAACTTTACTACGGGACTGAGCAAAGTTTCCGTGCCCGCGTATTCGGATATTGAAATCCACGACATGGGAACACTGCTGGCTGACAACGTCTCGCAAGGCAACGCGGGCGGCAATCAATTCCGTACTGCTCCTCTGTGGGGGCTTGGACAGCGCATCTTCCTGTTGCATGACGGCCGCACCACAAATTTGCTTACAGCCATTCAGGACCATGCCAGCCACGGCAGCGAAGCCACTTTTGTGGAAGAGCAGTTCTTTGATGACCTGACGACCACGCAGCAGCAGGAAATTTTGGACTTCCTCCGTTCGCTTTAGTTTTTACTCACTCTGGGAAGGCGAGGCACGCAAGTGCCTCGCCGGCTTTTTTTAAAGTTTTAGTAAGTGATTGTCTAATTGGTATGAGCCAGCCTTGGGAGGACTGATATGCGCTCTCGAAATGTTTCTTGTCTGCTGGTTCTCGTCTTCTGTTTTCCCGCCTGGAGCCAAAGCGCAAAACCGCAACCCCCCTCAAAAAATGGCGGCGATTTTTCCGACGTGGTTGAACCGCTGAACAAAGTGCCGCAGGGAGTGATTCTCGTGAAGGGCGCCTGGGCAAGCGCCAGCGATTCCGTCACTCCGCTACCGGAAGGCGGAAGTGTCACCGGCAATGTTTTCAACGATCAGTACTTCGGGATGAACTATACCCTCCCTCCCGATTGGACCGAGAAATACAAAGGCCCACCCCCATCGGAAACCGGCCGCTACGTTCTCGCGCAGATCACACCCGCAGACACATACAAGGCCAGCAGCCGTGGAAATATCCTGATCACGGCGCAGGATCTATTCTTCACGCCGCTGCCGGCTAAAAATGCGCTCGATCTGGTCAATTATTCGAAGAATCATTTGCAGGCCGACTATAAAGTGGAACTGCCTCCGACCCAGACCAAGATTGCAGGCCAGCCCTTTACCTTCTTTGCTTACTGGTCGCCGTTAGCCGAGTTGCATTGGTACGTTCTGGCCACTCAAATCCGCTGCCATGCTGTGCAGATATTGCTGACCAGCCGCGACACCAAACTGCTGGAAAGTCTGATCCTGGATTTAAACAGAATGAAATTACCCAGTGAGGCCGATCCGGCAGCAGGAACAGGCGGAGGCGCGTTTCCCGTCTGCATCAAGGATTATGCCGAAGGTGAGAATGTGATTTCGCGGGTCAACCCGGTTTTCTCGGAACATAGGTTCAACGCGGTCCCGGTGCGAATCATCATTGACAAGAACGGCAAAGTAAAACACATTCACTTCCTCCGTGCATTCCCCGATCAGGCAAAAGCCATCACCGACGCCCTGAAGCAATGGACCTTCAAACCTTATTTACGCAATGGGAAACCCATTGAAGTAGAGACTGGAATCATGTTCGGGCGCTCACCATATCCCGCCAGACGCGCAGCAGAAGCCGCCGCGACCGAATGATCAATTCGCGCGCTTGATCCCTCTGTCGTACACTCTGGAAGCACGTCGACTCCGTCATGCCTCCAATCACGGCCTTGCTGCATACCAAAAACGATGCTCTGCGGCTGGGCCGTGCGCTCGAAATGCTTCTCCCCTGCGCCGAGCTTCTCATTGTCGACCACCGCTCCAGCGATGCCACACTTCGCATAGCCCGTGAATACGGAGCGCACACGATTCCGGCAGATCAAACTGCCTCGGCTGTGCATTACTTGGGAAAAGCGCGCCACGATTGGGTTTTCTGTCTGGCTCCCTCCGAATCGATTAGCGAAGGCCTTCAGGCGACGCTTTATGAATGGGCTTCTCTCGCAACCCATAACATTGCTGACGCGGCAGCCTACTCAGTAGCCGTGCGCGAGCAGATATCGGAAGTATGGCAAAACCACCCAACGCCTGAAGTCCGCTTGATCCCGAGGAATTGGACCCACTGGCGAGGCTGGCTCCCCGGTCCCGGCCCTTCCGCTAAAATATTGGAAGGACAGTTGTTACGAATCGCCTTCCCCTGACGCATTGTCCTTTCGGACAGTGACTTCAGTACCTTAGCCGCGGCCAGATCGCGCACTTATAATCGCTCAAGAGAAAGCAACACTCGCGTTCCTTAGGAAGACGTGCGTTTGCAGCTGCAAAGCACGCCTTTGAGGCTCACAAACTCAGTGGACCCATTTTTCGCATCGGCGATCTTTTTCCTTGGGCTGTCTTTCGGCAGCTTTCTGAATGTGTGTATCTATCGCCTGCCCTTGGATTTGTCGGTGGTAAAGCCGCGTTCGGCATGCCCCAAATGCAAGCGCCTGATCGCGTTTTACGACAATATTCCGGTGATAAGCTGGCTGATTCTTTTGGGCCGCTGCCGCCACTGTAAAGTCCGCATTTCGCCACGCTATTTATTTATCGAATTGCTCACCGGATTTCTTTTCCTCGGCTGCTATGCATATTCCGGATTGACGCTACTCACGCTGAAATACTGCGTCTTTGGATTTCTTATTCTCGGCCTTATCTTCACCGATGCCGAAACCAAGCTGCTGCCCGATAAGTTGACTTTGCCCGGCCTGGCTCTGGGGCTGATTTTTAGTTTGCTGGTCCCAGTCAACGATATGGCTTCGCAATTTCTGCCGGGAGCATTGAATCTGCCGGTAAGCGCGGATATAGCCGCTCGCATTTTTTCGTTGTTCGATTCGCTGCTGGGCGCAGCCCTCGGTGCGTCCTTCATTTATGGTGCAGGCGCCATCTACCTGCGCTGGCGCGGCATGGAAGGCATGGGTTTTGGCGACGTGAAACTGATGGCGATGGTTGGTGCTTTCGTGGGCATGAAGCTGACCATTTTCACCATCTTCACCGCATCGCTGGCGGGATCCTTATTTGGCCTGGCGACCGTTGGAATGGTATGGATTAAACGAACTCACCGCTTCACGCATCGGCTCGCCAACCTGGCCGCTGCACGCCGCCGCGGATGGCAATCGGCGCAAATGGTCTATCGCTATTACCAGATGCCGTACGGCGTCTTTCTGGGCAGCATGGCGCTGCTCGCTCTTTTTGTTGGCAACCGCTTCCTGGGATGGTATGCGAGGTTTTGGTGGTAAAACTCATCGCCAATCCGCTCGTGCTGCGTGCAGCAATAGTGCTCTTTGCCGCGGCGTGCTCGTTCATCTTCGTGATCGCTGTCATGCGCCGCATGCGCCGCAATCTGGCCGCCGAGGCCGATCTTGACTCGTTCGCCCCGCCTACTCTGGAAACGCTTCCGATTCACCTCTATAACACGGTGATTCAGCAATTGAAACAACAGAAGCACGAACTGCAAGTGCAGACGCTTACCGAACAGCGCCGCGCCCGCACCAGCGAAAATTTGAGCCAGACCGTGCTTTCCAATCTTCCCTCGGGTGTGCTCGTCTTCGGTGTCAATGGCTTAGTTAAGCAGGCCAATCCCGCAGCCAAACAAATACTCGGCTTCCGTTCGCTCTCCGGAATGAGTTCAGAAAATATTTTTCGCGACGCGCGAATTTGCCAAACGGATTCGCCCACGGACCACTCCAACCCGTTCTCCGATGAGCCTCTGCGGCTAGTCGAAGAAGTTCAGGTTGTGTTGCGCGAGGGCAGTCACCGCCGTCAACTTGAGGCTGACTACACGACCCCCGCAGGCGAACAACTTCACATCGCGGTCACGGTTTCACCAATCCCAGCGGTCGATGGCAGCCTGCTCGGAGTGGCATGCCTGATCAGCGACCGCAGCGAGTTTGAAGAAATTCGCCGGCAACAAGAGTTACAAGGAGAAATCTCCGCTGAGATGGCGCTGCAACTGCGCACTTCGCTCGCTACAATATCCGGCTATGCCCAGCAGTTGGCTGACAATACCGATCCTGCTGTCGCCCCGCAATTAGCCGCTGATATTGCCAGTGAAGCCGCCGGGTTGGATCGCCGTATGGGCGGATTTCTCGCGGAAAAACGTAATGCCTCCGGCACGTCGGCTCACGCCAGCGCCGTAGGGCGTGCGGTATGAAATGAATGTGAACGGAATAATTAAAAGATCAGTCAGGTCCGCATTGCGGATCAGCTTATAAAGGCAGGTAAAGGATACCAGGCTATGAAACTCAACTTGCAGATCGCATTCGTACTCGCGTTGTCCACCATGTTAGGCATTGCCTCGGCCGCTGCACAGAACACAACTGCGTCTCCCGATCAAACCTCATTGGGCGATTACGCCCGCAAAGTTCAAAAGAATCCAGCTAAGGCTAAACCAAAAGTTTTTGACAACGACAATCTTCCCAAAGACGACAAGCTCTCGGTAGTTGGGGAACAGACGGCTGCCAATACACCGGATAACGCTACTGCCGAAGCCGATTCGAAAACTGCGGCCACCGGTGATGCGGCGAAGCCCGGCGACGATGATCCCGCCAAGAAGCAGGCCGAATGGAAAACCTGGCAAGACAAGCTGTCATCCCAGAAAAACTCCATCGACCTGGCCTCTCGCGAACTCGACGTGCTGCAAAAGGAATATCAGCTCCGCGCAGCAGCCATGTATGCCGACGTAGGCAACCGCCTGCGCAACTCCTCGCAATGGGACAAGGAAGACGCCGACTATAAACAGAAGATCGCCGACAAGCAGAAGATCCTCGACGAGGCCAAGCAAAAGCTCGACGACATGGAGGAAGATGCCCGCAAAGCGGGCGTTCCGGCCGCCATGCGCGAAACGCAGTAATCAAGCTTTCGCGATTGGGCATAACTAAATTTTCGCAGGCATTTGCTCGCGCAGCCGCAATATCTGCCTGGCGTGATGCTGTCCGTGAATCACATGAAACTTCCGCCACTGCGCGGCTGTAAATGGTCCCAGAATCGGATGATCGAGTAGTTTGACTCTGCGTCCAAACTGAACTTCGCACCGTGTGATGATCTCATCCATGGCTGCGATCTTCGTCCCAAATTCGGCGCGTACCGTCTCCACTGGCAGACCGCGCGGCACGGTCGGCTTCGGCGCTTTTCTTCCTTTCGGCAAATAATTGAAGCCTAACACCAGAAATCTTTGCGCAATCTGTTTCATCGAGGTACGGGATACCATCGGCGTGCCTGCGGCCAGGAGTCGCTCGAAGCCCTTGGTCGTTCCCGTGTAGGTGAGAAACAGATGCTCCAGCACCTCCGCCGCGCACCACTTGCCCTCGGGATGCCAGCTCAATTGCTCGTTCGACATGCCGCTGGTCGCGGCATCCAGAGCCAGCTTCAACTGAACAAGTAGGGAATCCATGCTGCCAACCCGTGTTTCCGCAGGCTTCAGGTAAAATGTTGCGCAATAATCAAATCATCCAGAGTTATAACAGGAAGGTCGCTATGAAGACGCGGGAATTCGTTCAGGAGAGAGCTATGGATGCTGACGTTATGCAATCGATTCGCGGCAAGCGCACAGCAACCGGTAAAATTCTCTCGGTCATACTTTTCCTGACTCTCGTGCTGCTCATGGCATGTGACTCCAACACGGCCAAACCACCCGAAGCGAAACCTGAGCCAAAAGGCCCGGAATTGCTCACCGGCCGCGCCGCCTTCCAAAAGGTTTTCATCGCCGCCCGCAACTACGCCGTGGATGTAAAACCATTTCGCATCGAATCCACCCCCACGACCGACGGAGATGGTCACGATGGTAAGTCGGCCGTATGGCGCGCCAGCTTTGCTTCGGCGGTGCAGCATGGCGTCAAGCCTTTCATCTGGTCCGGCAGCAATGCGCAGGATGCTCCCTCGCGCGGCGTTTCTCCCGGCAATGAAGACGTCTACAACCCGAACAACGCTTCGACTCAGGTTTTTGATGTTGCCTTTCTAAAGGTCGATTCCGATCAGGCATTTGACATTGCGCAAAAGCACGGTGGAGACAAAGTTCTGGAGAAAGATCCCTCCACTCCAGTGATCTATGTCTGCGACTGGAACCACAACACCAACCAATTGGTCTGGCACGTCATCTATGGAGCCAACCGCGATAATGCCAGACTCACCATCGCCGTAAACGCCACATCCGGCGAGTTCCTTCGTGTGGAGAAGTAATGTATTTGGGCTAATTACGGTGTTCCGTGTAATTGATCGTGAGAAAATGCGGTTGGGCTTTCATTCTTGCGGTTCGGCTAGTTTGATCTGATTTTCAATGGAAGAAAAAAATCGGCACAATGCCACGGAAGACGCAATCGCGCTTTTAAGCGCCTGTCGTTCGCCGAAGGAAACGATATCTTCGATAGAATACTGGAGGCGTAAGCGGTCGGTGGCGCATTGTGCGCTCAACAATTCGATTTTCGCGGCGCGCAGGTCGGAAGCCAAACGGGCGATTCCTGCTTGTTTTCTCAATTCATCGGTTGACATCTACACTCCTGGTTTAGAAATGAAAGGTGCCGCGTGTCCGCCGGAGCCATTTCTTCCTTGGGGGGAAGGCTGCAACCAACCAGTTTAGCTCCGGCAGCACGCAGTTTTGTGGACACATCAATCGTATGTTGTAGATTATACACTGTTAGTTGAACATTGTTCAAATTATTGGGCCTCGCTGTCGATATCGAATACTACGGAGCCGAGATTTTTGCCCAGGCAAGCTGATCCTCAACTGGAAAAACGCATTCTGGAAGCCGCCAGCCGGTTGCGCGCCCGCGGCGGTGAAAAGGCGCTCACCATGCGCGCGGTGGCCAAGGCTGCGGGCACAACCACGCCAACAGTCTACGAACGGTATCGTGACCGCGACGATATCCTTCGCGCGCTGCGTATCCAGACGCGGATCGAACTCTTCGCGACTCTTCGCGACTCCCGCTCGCTGGTAAAAGCCTGCGAAGGTTATCTCGAATTCGCCCTCGATCATCGCCACGCCTATGAGGTGCTTTACGATAATTTTGCCGAGCCTCCGTCTTTGCACGAACCGTGGCCGTCGTTCAACCTGCTGCGGCAACATTTGACGCAGCGCCTGGGAGGGAACCCGCGGCAGCACACCCGGCTCATGCTGTCATTGTGGTCGCTGATGCACGGAACCGCGATGCTCTTAATTCGCGGCGGAGTCGTGGATCCACTGCGCACCCAAATGTTTCATGCCTGTCTCGATGCGGTGGAAGTGATTGTCGAAGAAACGGCGCGATCAAAAAGCAGAAGTCGCTCTGGCCCGAAATGGCCTGCGAATTTGATCTTAGGAGAAGCGGAAGAAAGCAAAGTAATCCACGTTGAGCATGGCGAAGAAAAATCTAGAACTGGGGCGCGGCGCAAGAAACACAAATAAGATCTCAGCCGATACGCTTCGTATCGCCAAAGAATCCGCATTCTCTACGGCCCTTTTGCTCCTGCCTGCGTCTTTAAGCGATTAATTGCCTTCTGCGCTTGCTCCGATTCCGGTCCGTGCGGAATAATTTTCAAATAGCTCTCGTATTCCTGGCGGGCATCATCCGGCAGTCCCAGTTTTTCCAGGCAGACCGCGAGCCGAATGGTCGCGACTGCGTCATTTTCTTTGTACCCTAGAGCTTCGCGGTAGCGTTCCTCGGCCGCTTTGTAGTTTTTTCTCTTGAAGTAGAAATCGCCAACCTCAATGCTTTTTGCCGCCTTGTGCGGATCCCAAACGTGGAACTCGCTAATCCCGCTGTTTCCGCCCGATGTCCCGGCATCCGCTTCAGCCACCGCCGCCGAGCTTTTCGGATGCGTCTTGTCGTCGTCGTCCGGAGCGCTCAAATCCAACTGCGTATCTTTGCTCGAGCTTTGCCCCAAATCCGATCCCAAATCATCCGCGCGCACGCGATCCGAGCGCGGGGGCGCCAGATTCGGCGCCTGCTGCTTGGTGGAATCGCTCTTTTCGGAAGAAGATGAGGAAGGCGGAGCGGCCGGCGCTCCATTTTGCTGAGCCCACATCGCGCAGCTCAATCCAAACAGCAAACCTAAATTCTGCAAACGTCGCATGGATCTATTTTACCCTCGCTTCGCCGCGCTGTGGAAATTTCGCAATTCGTAAACTCCGTAGTAAGTGGACTATAAGTTAACTCTCAAGTTACTGATAACTAGACCTTGTTCCATTTTTGTAAAAGAAATGCGCTGGCATTTTTATCCACGACCTCCAGCCCTATACTGACGCCACTTGGGGGCCGTAAGCCCGATTCCAACCTCAACCCTTCACAACACCCACCAGATAATTTGCAAAGGAGACTTATGAAAGACCTACGCATCCCACGATCAATCCTCAATATCCTCGCCCGCCGACTTACCAGCTCGTTAGTTTGCCTGTTACTTTGTTCAAGCATCGCTTTCAGCCAGCTTGCGAACCACATCAACTCCGCTCCAGACACACCGGTGAGCGGAACCAACGCCAGCGATTATGACACCTACGCTTTACCCAGCGCCCTGATGACCGGGGCAACCGTGGATCTTCACTGGAACTCCGTAGATACCGGATCGGCTATGTCTGGCTGTCCCAGCATCAGTTTTAGCACTTTCGATTCGAGTCTCTCGACCATCATTACCGATGGATCGGGTTCGGGTAAATTCATCAACTTCATCGTCATGCCCGTACTCGAAGGCGGCAGTAACGATATCACCCCAGCCTACGTGTTTACCCAGCTATGGGCAAACAATCTGGCCGATGGCGGTTGCTCCGGCTTGGGTAGCGGAGATGTTCTCGTTTGGTCCGCAAGCGAACCGGTTCTTCCCGGCAATTACATCTATGTGAACAGCCGCTACTGGCAGGAAACCAACCAACCCTGGAGCAGCAGCAATCAATTTGTCGGCACTTGTACTACAGGCACCACCGAGCCGGCATTTCTCAGCACGGCATCGTCTTATACCGACAACAATTGCACATGGACGAACGTAGGGACAAACGCTCCTCCGCAAGATGTCTGCTTCTCCAGCTACTATTCTGGTAATTTCGGCGGTAATACGGGCTGCTATAACGTCAACGATCTGCCGAGCGGGGAAACGCTAACCAACCTCGAAACCGGATTTCCGGTGTCATACGAGACGCCCATGAAAACCGCGTACAAGAATTTCATTCAACAGGTCATCACTCATTACCAAACGAGTCCTCCCACTGGCCTCAAGCTGGGTTACATCCGTTTTGGCTTGTCGGAGGGCGGAGAAACTGTTCCGATTGCCAGCCAATACTGGCCCTATTTCAAAAACCCCACTGGCGAAGGGCCTTCTTCCGGCGCTTCAATCGTTTATCTCTCCTACGACTATGAAATGATGCTCTTCGAGAACAACAACAATCAGGTGAGCGGCAGCGATCCGGCCATCCCTCTGCAAGCCGATATGAATGCCTGGGACGGCATCAATGACTATCCCGATCAGGAGGCGACGTATGCTACCGGAAACAATATTGGGATAGGAACCAACGGTCTGCAGGTAAGCGATGTGACCTCCATCAACGCCATCGGTTGCACCAGTTCTTCCACGTCAACTTATCCCGTGAGCGGTGATTGGTGTTACAACTTCCACAGATACTGCGCGACAACCATGCCCAATGGCAACTATCCCATTTGTTCACTCCAAACGCTTCAGCTTTCCACACCGGGAGACAATTCCACGACTGCCGATCAAGTCGGATCCCTTTCCGACGAATACTGGGAAAACGGATCAACCTGGGAAAACTTTCCCGGGCTCATCCCAACAGCCGAGCAAAATGGAGCAAATAATCTCGAAATCTACACCTGCGACATTCTGTACACCGTCATGTACGCCTATACTACAAACAACTACCCCGGGAGCAGCAACTGCGGAACTAACGGCAATGCAGCCAACGGCGCTTACGAAACTGATTACCAGAACACGTTTGCGCTCTTCCTCAACTCAAGCCAGCCGGGTATCTATAGTCCGGTTCCGGGAGCTGCCATACAGAGCGATAGCTCCGTGACGCTGTCCTGGCATGCATATTCCGGTGCGTCATCGTATGCCATGGAAATTGGTGCAGCGGAAGGAGGAGCGGTTTACGTATCTCCAGTAAATGTCGGAACCGCATTGAGTCACACCTTCAGCCTCGGTTCGTCTCCTCCCACCACCGGAGACCCGGTTTGGGTGCGGTGGCGTGCGCTCAACAGTACGGGTGGAATCCTGCTGCAAGTCGACTATCACTTCGTTGCTCCCTAACCGTCCGTTAGAAAAGATGCTCATAGCCAAAGCAACCCCGCTCAAGCGGGGTTTGCTATTTTTGCCCAATCACAAAGCAGAATTTTTGCCTAAACAAACTAATCGGAGTGAAACCGGATTTTATCGGGAATTAAGGATCAGCCAAAGCTGCTTCACTCAGCAGGCAAAAAAAGCAGGCCGCTCAGGGGGAGGCTCGAGCGGCCTGGTTGGCTAAGTCCTCCGGGGAGGAGGATAACTTGATTTACATGGAAGACGGATTGTTCTGCCCGGTCGTCGCGGGAGTCGCTGCCGGCTGGTTGGTATCGCCAACCGTATTGGTCATCAGCCGAACATCCACTCGACGATTGTCCGCGCGTCCCTGCTTGGTCTTGTTCGTTTCCACTGGCTTATCCTTGCCGAGACCGATCACATAAATCTTGTGCGCCGGCACGTTATATTTCGAAGCCAGGTACTGAATCACCGAGTTGGCGCGGCGTTGGCTCAGGTCGTAGTTATATTCCGCCGATCCCACGGCATCCGTGCTGCCCTCGAGAGTGATGATGTAGCCTTTGGTGGTGGAAATGCTTCCCGCCATCTGATCCAGCGCGCCTTTAGCTTCGGTCGTCAAATTATCTTTGTTGAAACCGAATTTCACCGAAGTCTCGGCCACAGGGCGATAATTATCCAGGTTCGCAACCGTGTTGGTTAGCACGCTCACCCGGCCGTTGGCAGCATCGGCGACTTGCTGCGCCGAAGATGCATTTTGGCCAGCCGTCTGTGCCTTCTGATCGGCTTCCGCTGTCTTGGCATTCACAGCCTGAATGCCCGCTTGAGCGCGCGCATCCACATCTTTAATGTCTTTGCTGTTCTTCGCCGTCATGTCGTCAAGTTCATTCGTCTTGTTGATCAACGGCGTGGTTTGTTGCTTTACGTAGTTTTTGCTGGTGCAGCCTACCGAGGCTACCATGCTGGCTGCCAATAAAATCGTTAACGAAGTGCGAGTCATATTGAAGCGGCTCCTTAATTGATTGTCTCAGCGCGACTGGGTTGCCCCGCGCGCGTACTTTACTTCAGGCCCTGGGAACTACACCTACCAACGCATTCCACTTCTACTTTTGCACGAGTGGGGCCAGTTCCGAGCGTTATACGGCCACAGCATAAGTATATATTTTTTCAATGGCTTGCAGCTTTCTTTCAAGGCATGACCATTAACCTCTCAGGCTCCCGGCAACGCAAACCGCACACGGGATATGGAAATTTTATACGGTCGCCGATGGCCTAAAGCCGAACGCCAGACACCTCTTTTTCATGACATTCGTAATCTCCCGGAGGCGCATTTCAATGGCGCATTAAAGCCATACGCTGCTATGTTTTCGCAGCGTTCGCCTCACGTGGGGATGAGGCGAATGAACCGCCCATGCTTCGTACCACATGCTACTGCCTTCTATTTAGCCTAATTCCGCTCGGGCAGGCGCTTGCGCAAACGCCCAGAGACGACTCTCAGGAGAACAAACTTCTGGTGATGGAACATCTGTGGAACGAGGCGCAGGTGAATCGAGATGCTCGTGCCCTGGATGGCATGATCGGCGAGGCCTTCGTAAACACCGAATATGACGGCGAGGTCAGCGATAAAAGCAAGTTCCTGGCTGACATAAAAGATCCTCAGTTCATACCCACCACACTCACCATTCAAGACGTCAAAGTAAGCATGTACGCTGACTCTGCAGTAGTCGTCGGCATCTATCACACCAAAGGCACCTACCAGGGAAAACCATACGAACACTTCGGCCGTTTCACCGACACTTGGGTGTATACGCAGGGCCGCTGGCAATGCGCGGCCAGCCATACCAGCCTGCTCAAAAAATAACCTTTATTCACGAGCAAAACAAATTGCTTCAATAAAAAATTTTCATCAGTGAATTCCGCTTCGTGGAAGCTCACTCTCCAATCCACTAATGTAGGTTTCGTTCGCGCGAGAAGACCGGAATTCCATGGAAGCGCACTCCCGACCACCCCGATGGCAAACTCTGTTGGCTTTCGCCATCATTTATTTCGTCTGGGGTTCCACATTTCTCGCCATCCGCGAGGGAGTGCGTGAAGTCCCGCCGTTCCTGCTCGCCGGCATGCGTTTCTTCGTTGCCGGCATCGTGCTCTACGCCTGGATGCGCGTCAAAGGCGCGCCGTCGCCGACACGCCGCCAATGGGCATCAGCTACGCTGCTCGCCATGCTCATATTTGTCTTCGACTACGGCCTGCTATTTTGGGCGGAAAAGCGTGTACCCTCGGGCATCGCCGCGGTCATGATGGCAACTATCCCGGTCTTCATGGCGCTGGCGGAAATTTTATTCCTGCGCACGCAAAAGTTAACCGTTCGGCTGGGATTCGCGCTGTTGTTGGGTATTGGTGGCGTCGCAGTGCTGGTTAGCCATTCCGCCAGTTTCAGCCAGGCAGCTATCGATCCTCGCGGCGCAGCCGCCTTGGTGTTTGCCGGCATCAGTTGGTCCACGGCTGCGATCCTCACTCGCAAACTGTCGTTGCCCGAATCGAAAGTGATGAGTTCCGGCGCGCAAATGCTGGCCGGAGGAATTCTTCTCACACTATCCGCAGCGCTGCTGGGAGAGTTCCAAGGCTTTTCCTTCCACACAGTTTCCACGGAAGCGTGGCTGGCATTGACCTACTTAATCGTCGCTGGCTCAATCATCGGTTTCACCGCCTACGTCTGGCTCATCCATCACGAATCGCCCACTAAGGTAGGGACGTATGCGTACGTGAATCCGGTGGTCGCGGTTCTCCTCGGATATGCCCTAGGGGGCGAATCCTTGGGTGCGCGAACCGTCGCAGGAACATTTCTCGTGCTGGTGAGTGTAATCGTAATTACAACCACTCCGAAAAAGAACACCAGCCAGAAGCCGAGCATTCGAGAAGCGGAGCTAGCTGAGCCTAGACGCTAATGCCACATCTAAGGCCGCGTCATCTTCTCCGGCTTCACCCACAAATCAAACTCCTCGCCCGTGAGATAGCCAAGTTTTAAAGCTGCCTCGCGCAAACTGCTATGCTCCACATGTGCCGTATGTGCGATCTGCGCCGCCTTATCGTACCCCACCTTCGGCGCAAGAGCCGTCACCAGCATCAGCGAGGTTTTCACGTACCAGTCGACTTTCGCACGATCCACCTCGATGCCCTTGATCATGTACTCAACATAACCATGGCAGGCATCGGCAACCAGTGTGACCGAGTGCAAAAAGTTATAAATGATCACCGGCTTGTACACGTTGAGTTCGAAGTTGCCCTGCGAGCCGGCGAATCCCACCGCCGCAGTAGCCCCGTGAACCTGCACGCACACCATGGTCATCGCCTCGCACTGTGTCGGATTTACCTTGCCCGGCATAATCGAAGACCCCGGCTCGTTCTCAGGAATGGTAATCTCGCCCAGCCCGCAGCGTGGCCCGGAAGCCAGCCAGCGGATGTCGTTGGAAATCTTCATCAGCGAAGCCGCCAGAGTTTCCATCGCGCCCTGCGCGAAAATAATCTCATCATGCGCGGAAAGCGCGGCGAATTTATTGCCATGCGAGCGGAAGGGGAGTCCCGTCAGTTCAGCAATCTTTTTCGCAGCCCGCTCGGCAAACTCCGGATGCGTATTCAATCCCGTCCCGACCGCCGTCCCGCCAATGGCGAGATCGTACAAACCTTCCAAAACCTGTTCCAGTCGCTTAATATCGCGGTCCAGCAAGCTGGCCCACCCGCCAAACTCCTGCCCAAAAGTTAAAGGCACGGCATCTTGCAGGTGCGTGCGCCCAATCTTCACCACATCATGAAATTCTTTTGCCTTGGCCGCGATCGCATCATGCACGCCGCGAATTGCCGGAATCAGAGCGTTCTTTACTCGATCTGCTGCCGCAATGTGCATCGCCGCCGGAAAAGTATCATTTGACGATTGCGACATGTTCACATCGTCATTGGGATGAACCGGTTTCTTCGATCCCATTTCGCCGCCCGCAATCTCAATGGCGCGGTTCGAAATGACCTCGTTCACGTTCATGTTGGTCTGCGTGCCGCTGCCCGTCTGCCAGACGCGAAGAGGGAACTGATCGTTCAGCTTGCCGGAAATCACCTCATCCGCGGCCTGAACGATGAGCTTGGCTTTATCCGCCGGCAGCTTGCCCAAATCCTGATTCACCAGCGCACAAGCCTTCTTTAGCGTGCCGAATGCTCGAATCAACTCCGGCGGCATGGTGTCGCGTCCAATATTGAAATGCAGCAACGATCGCTGCGTCTGCGCCCCCCAATAAACGTTGGCGGGGACCTTGATCTTTCCCATGCTGTCGGACTCGATGCGGGTGCGGACTGGCTTTTGGCTGGAGGTAGACATAGAGTTTTCTCGATGTATGCGGGAGTGGTTAAAGGACCGTAAATTATAGCAAGCTGGAATTAAGCTTCACTGTAAGTTCGTGTCGGAATGTCAGCGATCAATTCTTCTAGTGTTTAACGGTTGACGTTAAACGCTGCACGTAATACAATGATATTGTGATTAAGTCGTTCCGTGACGCGCAGACCGAGCGGCTTCATCAGCGGTACCCTAGCCGTCGATTTCAGGCTATCGAGCAAATCGCACGCCGAAAGCTCCGCCAGTTGGCCAGCGCTACGGAATTGCGCGACTTGGCAGCACCGCCAGGACACCGCTTGGAAGCGTTGCACGGCGACCGAAAAGGACAGCATAGTATTCGTATCAACGACCAATGGCGTCTCTGTTTCATCTGGCGTGAAGGGAACGCACACAATGTTGGATTGTGGACTATCACTAGCGACTTGTGGCAAGCAGCACCTTACAATTCGGGGACCTGAAAGAGGATCCGTACAGGAGCAACATCCATGCCTAAATCTCAAAAACTCCTCCCGTCCATCCATCCCGGCGAGATTCTCCGCGCCGAGTTCATGGAACCACTGCAGCTCAGCATGAACCGCTTGGCACTCGATCTCCGCGTCCCGGTAACCAGAGTGGCCGAAATCGTCCACGAGCGCCGCGGCATTACACCCGACACGGCGCTGCGCTTGGCCAGATACTTCAATACCAGCGCGGGTTTCTGGCTGAATCTTCAATCCGCCTATGATCTTGAAGTTGCTCAAGATAAACTCTTGCGCACAATCGAACGAGAAGTTCGCCCTGCCTCATTCGTGGCTGTGAATGCTTCTTCTTAACTCGCCGCTGAATCGATTCCGATTTCGTAGTTTCCCGCGTGCTAGAATCAACGGTTTCTGACTGCGACATGCCCGATATTCTTGCCGCCGAAGACCTGGAAACTCTCCCTCAGGTCAAACTACGTCCGCATCCGGAGACGCGCACGGATGTTCTCGTCATCGGCGCCGGCCCCACCGGCCTGGCCTGCGCCATCGAAGCGCAAAAAGTCGGACTAAAAGTCATCGTGCTCGACAAGGGCTGTCTGGTGAATTCTCTCTATCATTATCCTCCGGGCATGATTTTCTTTACCACGCCGGAACTTCTTGAAATCGGCGATATTCCATTCACGACGGCCCGTCAAAAGCCCAATCGCGAAGAAGCTCTGGAGTACTACCGCAAAGTCACCGATCATTACCGGCTCGACATCCGCCAGTACGAGTGGGTCAAAACCGTGATGGGCAAGGACGGAAACTTCAGTATTACGGCCACGGATCGCGTGGGCCGTCCACGCGATTACATTACGCGCAAAGTCATTGTCTCCACCGGCTATTACGATCTATTCAATTACCTTGGTGTTCCCGGCGAAGACCTGCCCAAGGTTTCGCACTACTACGGCGACGCTCATCCTTATTACGATACGGATGTCCTCGTAATCGGAGGCAAAAACTCCGCCGCCATCGCGGCGCTCGATCTATGGCGGCATGGTGCGCGCGTCACACTGGTTTATCGCGGCTCGCAACTCCATCATCACGTCAAATACTGGATCAAGCCCGATATCGAGAACCGCATCAAGGCCAATGAAATTGAAGCCTATTTCAGCAGCACTGTACAGGAGATTGGCGTGGATCATGTCGTGATCCACACACCACGCGGGCCGTTGCGCTTGAAAAACGATTTTGTGCTGGCGCTAATCGGCTATCACCCCGACTACGATTTCCTGCGCAGCATGGGGATTGAACTTTCTACCGAACAACATCGCCCGGTTTGCGATCCGGTCACGCTCGAAAGCAATGTGCCGGGAATCTATGTCGCCGGCGTGATTGTCGCAGGATCGCGCACCAACGAAATTTTCATTGAGAACGGCCGCTTTCACGGCAAGCAGATCGCCGACGACCTAAAGCAAAAACTCAAGCCCTAGCCTCGGCCCGACGTGGTGACGCAAATTTTCCGCGTCTCTACAAAACGGCTATTTCAACAAGTACTCCTTCACAAACATAACGGTCGCGTAGAACTGATAGTCCTGGTTCTTCTTCTTGGCAAATCCGTGTCCCTCATCTTTGCCGAGCAGCCACCATACAGGAGTTCCATTCTTACGTACGACTTGCACCATCTGCGCCGATTCACTCGCCGGCACGCGCGGATCATTCTGCCCCGCAATTACAAACAGCGGCCTGGTAATATTCTTCGCATTATTTGCAGGAGCGATTTTCTCCAGAAACTCGCGCATTTTGGGATCGCGCTCATCGCCATACTCGACGCGCCTCAGATCCTGCCGGTAGCCGGAGGTATGCTCCAGAAACGTGACAAGATTCGATGGTCCTACCTCATCGACCGCACAGCAAATGCGATCGTTGTATTGCGTGGCCACCGCCAACGTCATGAATCCACCATAACTTCCGCCGGTAACCATCACCTTGCTCGCGTCGAGGTCGGGCTGCGTCTGTATCCAATCGAGCAGGGAATTGATATCTTTGTACGAGCCTTCCCGCAGAAATCCGTTGTCGAGCTTCTGGAATGTCTTGCCATACCCGGTTGAGCCGCGCACATTGGGATAAATAATCGCGACGCCGAGTTCGTTGATAAAGTAATTGTCTTGCCCGCGGAAATCGGGCCGCTCCTGGCCTTCCGGCCCTCCGTGAATATTGATAATGACCGGATGTTTGCCGCTAAACTTCGCCGGCGGTTTGTATAAGAAACCGGAAATCGAACGGTCATCCCACGATTTCCAGTGAATCAACTGCGGCTCTGCAAACTCCGAAGCGTTCAGGCCACCGGTTTCACCATAGGTCCAGCGCTCCAGCTTTCCTGTAGCTACATCGAGTGAAAATGTGTCATACGGATGGTTCGCTGTATCCAGGCTAAAAGCGAATTCGTGGCTATCGTGCCACTTGATGCCGAATGCCACGCCGGCAGGCAATTTGGGAATGGGAACTTCTTTGTTGGCTTTCGTGTCGTACACATGCAGAGTACTGATTCCATCTTCATTCGATTCAAACGCGATCAATCGTTTGTCCTTCGAAAGGTCGAATTCGTCGACGTCCCATTTGAGGTCCGGAGTCAGCACCTTGCTCTTATGCGCTGCCAGGTCGATATAAACCAGGCGCTGGAATTCCGAATCCTGATCGCTGGTGAAGTAAACACCTTTGCCGTCTTTGCCGAAGCGAGCATTGGCGTACGCGACTGTTTCCGTTCCCGTTTTTGGAGTCAGCAGTTCCTTCTTGCCGGAAGCAACATCGATCAACCATACATAGCTCTCTGCGGCCGATACTCCATTGATGGCCAACAGTTGTTTGCCATCGGGTGACCAGTCTGCAACCTCCCACCCACCGCCTTCCATCTGCGCAACCATACGCGCGCTGGCAGCATCGTTCGCGCCCACCACCCAAATATCGACATCATTCCCCGAACGTTTGGTGGAACCGTAGGCGATGCGATCTCCCTGATACGACCAACAAGGGCTCACATTCCGCGATTTACCGTCCGTCAGCAATGTGATATTTCCATTCGCAACATCGTAGCGATAGAGCTGATAAAATTCGCCGCCGCCAATATCTTTGCGGAAGACAAAGGAATCACCAGTTACGGGCTGATAGAGAGCGCCCGCGATACGGTCCCGAAAGAAAGTAAGTTGTGTACGTGCCCCGCCCGGAAACTTCACCTGGTGTACCTGATAGGTATCACCGAAACGGGTTTCGATCAGCATCTCGCGTTTGGTTGGATGCCAGCTTTGCATGACGTCCGCACGGAACTCGCCGTAGCGGCCCGCAGTTTCGGCAATAGCGGCGGGAATCTTAGGAATTCCTTCTGCGACCAGGTTTTCATTGGGGCCAATGTCCTCGCTCTGGGCGAAAGCAAGCGCTGCGAAAAATACGAGCGCAATGGCGTGCAAGATTGTGGATCGTTTCATCAAGAAATCCTCTTTCGATTCGGACGACGGTTCAGATATTCGGTCAGCGAAATCGCAGCGTGCATCTTAGGCGGAAGCTGAAACCGGAGTCAACCGCGAAAGGGACGCGGAAATCGGGAAGCCACAGATTTGTTACCCTAGCCATTCGCATGGAACCTCAACCCGAGCGCGAAATACCTTCGATTTCTTTGTCGTCGTATGCGCGGTTGGTGCGTACAAACCGCAACTTCCGGCGGCTTTGGCTGGCGCAAATCGTCAGTGAAATCGGCGACTGGTTCTACACGCTCTCCATCTACACGCTGTTGTTGCAGTTGACCGGACGCGCGAGTTCCGTTGCGCTCGCGCTGGTTTTGCAAGTTTTACCGCAGACCTTTATTGGCCCGACCGCAGGCGTGATAAACGACCGTTTGCGCCGTAAACATGTAATGATTACGGCCGATCTGGTTCGTTTCGCCGTCGTGCTGGCCATGCTATTGGTGCGCTCGCGCTCATCAGCGTGGCTCATCTATCCTCTCCTGCTGGCTGAAACCACTATGGCCGCGTTCTTCGAGCCGGCGCGCAACTCGGTCATTCCCAACATTGCCGCAAAAGATGAAGTCCTCATCGCCAACACGCTCTCTTCCGCAACGTGGTCCGTAAACTTATTGATCGGTGCATCCGTCGGGGGACTGGTAGCGGCATTTTTCGGACGCGATGCCGTCTTCATTCTTAACGCATTATCTTTTCTCGCCTCGGCAATTTTCATCGGTGGAATGCGCTTCACAGAGCCGCACGCCGAATCTGCATCGCCCCTGCGCCCGAGTGATCTGGTGGACTTTTCTCCTGTGCTCGAAGGCATCCGTTACGTCCGCAACCATCGCACTCTGCTGCCTGCAATCTTCGCCAAAGCCGGCGAGCTGATGATCGGCCCCAGCTGGGTTATCTTCACGGTGCTTGGCGCGCACGAGTTTGCCGTGCACTGGCACAACATCGACTCCGCCCGCGGATCGATGCTAGGTATGAGCATCCTACTCGGCGGGCGCGGCGTGGGTGCGCTCTTTGGCCCTATGATTTCCGCTCGGTGGGCCGAGCGCAGCGACCGGCGTCTGCAACTGGGCATTCTCTTCGGCTATCTCACCATCGCCGCCGGATACGGAATGCTCGGAATCAGCCGTACAGTTTGGATGGCTAGCGCATGCGCCATGCTGGCCCATGCAGGAGGGTCAACAGTATGGGTCTTCTCCACAACGCTCTTACAGCTTCATAGTGAAGATCGTTTTCGCGGCCGCGTTTTCGCCGCCGACCTAAGCTTCTCCATGCTAACCATCGCCACCGGTGCGTACCTCTGCGGACGTTTTCTCGACGCAGGCATTTCCGCTCGCTCAGTTGCAAGCTGGACGGGCCTCCTCATGCTAATCCCAGCCGGATTATGGACACTAGCCACGCAAACGAAGCGAACCAAAGAACTATGATTTTTAGTGTCGCGCGAGCAATAACAAAAAGACCAGATGATTGGATGTTGACAAGATCGTGATGTCATCCCGACCAGAGCGCCAGCTCTCAGAGGGACCTAACGATGCCCCGCCATCGGCATTGCAGCTGAAGTTTCGATCCGAGGCCACGCGTTCAGCACGACGTCCTTTAATCTGTAATCTCATCCACCATTAATCCGATCGATCTTCGCCGCCATAATGAAATCACTCTCGGTAAGTCCATCAACTTTGTGCGTCCACAAAGTAACCCCAACTTTGCCCCAAGCCAACAAAATATCCGGATGATGCCCCTGCTCCTCCGCGACCGCACCCACGCGGTTCACAAACTCCAGCGCCTTGGCAAAGTCCGGAAATTTATATTCGCGATGCAGATGATGCTCATACACCACGCTCCACTCTGGAACGCTCTTATGCAGTGTGTCGAGTTCTTTTCCCTTAAGCGGCGGCACACCTCCGCGGCAGGGAACGCATTGTTTATCGGCTAACTGTTCGGTCATGTAGTTTTCTCCGCCGTCATGATATTCCAAATCGGCGGTGATGGTTCACATTCAAACTGATACGATGGCGGACAATGCAGAAACAACTTTGAAACCTCGCTCCCAAATGAAGCATCTTTAACGTTCACTCTGTGACCTTAATGCCTGGGGCAGCAAGAGAATGACTGAACAACCGGCACGCACCGCTTCTCCAGGCAATCCCTGGCTGGTCGCGATCGCCGTCATGCTGGCCACGTTCATGGAGGTGCTTGATACCTCCATCGCCGCCGTCGCGCTCCCTTACATTGCGGGCAGTTTGTCAGCCACCAACGACGAAGCAACCTGGGTGCTGACCAGTTATCTCGTCGCCAACGCCATCATCCTTCCTGCAAGCTCGTGGTTTTCGCTGCGCTTCGGACGCAAGCGCTTTCTCATCACCTGCATCGTGATCTTCACCGTATCGTCATTTGCCTGCGGTGCAGCCACGAATTTGGCTTTGATCCTGCTGGCGCGCGCCGTGCAAGGTGCAGGTGGAGGCGCACTGCAACCGCTCTCGCAATCGATCCTTCTGGAAACTTTTCCCCCGCAAAAGCGCGGACTCGCCATGGCAGTTTTTGCTTTGGGCGTAGTAGTTGCGCCGGTGCTTGGTCCCACGCTTGGTGGATGGCTCACCGATTCCTACTCATGGCGTTGGGCGTTCTATATCAACATTCCCGTCGGTGCATTCGCCATCTTTATGATCTCGCGCTATGTCGAAGATCCTCCCTACATCAAGAACGCAAAGCCGGGAAAATTCGATGGCATCGGCCTGGGATTGCTGGCCATCTGGCTCGGCTGCCTGCAAATCATCCTCGACAAGGGCCAGGAAGACGATTGGTTCGGTGCAACATGGATTCGCTGGGCTACGGCGATTCTAATCATCAGCTTCGTGGCGTTCATCATTCGAGAGTTTCGCCATGCCAAGCCGTTAGTCGATCTGCGCGTCTTTCGCCACCGCAATTTCACCATCGGCTGCATCCTAATCGGCCTGTTCGGCGCAGCCATCTATGGTCTGGTCACGTTGCTGCCACTCTTCTATCAGGAGTTAATGGGATACACCGCACTGGCCGCCGGTTGGGCGGTAAGTCCCCGAGGCATTGGCGCAATCGTGGCCATGCCCGTCATCGGATATCTCACCGCGAAAATGGACAATCGCTGGCTAATCGCCTTCGGCTTCTCTCTGTTTGGCGCAGCCAGCATCTGGTTCGGCGAGGTCAATCTCTCCATCGGCCAGTGGACATTTTTATGGGCCATCCTGATCAGCGGCTTCGGCTCGGGATGCGTCTTCGTTCCGCTTTCGACGACCACGATGGCATTCCTGAAAAACGAAGAAATCGGCAACGCCAGCGGCCTCTACAATCTATTGCGCAATATCGGCGGAAGCATTGGAATTTCCGTAGTGAACACCATCGTCGCCCGCCACGAGCAGGTGCATCGCAACGAACTGGCGGCTTCGCTCGCTCCCGGACGCGCCGCCGTCAGAGGAGCCATTCAAGGGACGCAACAATATCTCGCTGCGCAAGGAGGAGCTTCCCCCACCACAGCATTGCAGCAAGCTTACGGGCTAATCAACACGGCTCTCAACGGACAGGCGCGTCTATGGTCGTACGTGGACGATTTTCGCTACATGGCGCTCATGTGTTTCGCCTGCGTGCCCATCGTCTTCGCGCTAAAAAAAGCGGTAGCCAAGAAAGGCGCGACAGTTGCGGCACATTAGATCTGCGCAGAGGGCATGTTAGTTCGGCTTTGCAGAAAAATCGAGATTAGGGGCCTTCTCGTGCAAACCCCGCAGGTAACACTCGGCGTGAATTGCACGGCCGGCAGAGTCAACCATCGCCGTCTCAAGTGACACCGATTTCTTGCAAACCGGGCAGAGCGGCAACGTCCATTCTGGAGATTTCATAGCGGGCCTCCGATTAATAACGGATCGAAGCGGCATGTCCGATTCAAACCCGGAAAGCCCCGATTAGTTTCGGCTGGTCGTGCTTGCCTTAGAACGGAATATCCTCATCCGTAATCGGCCCTGCTCCCGCAGGCTCGTGCTCCGGCATGCGCTGATCGAAGTTATTGTTGTTGCCGCCACCGGCTGCGGCGCCCGCACCGCGCGAGCCGCCACTGAACTCTCCGCCGCCTTCGCCGCGCCCGCCGAGCAGGATCAGGTCGCTGCCTACCACTTCGGTCATGTATTTTTTCTGGCCGCTGGTTTTGTCATCCCAGGAACGGGTTTGCAGCCGGCCTTCGATGTAAACTTTGCCGCCCTTTTTTAAATATTCGCCGGCAATTTCCGCGAGCCGCTGCCACAGTACCACGTTGTGCCACTCCGTGCGGTCCTGCCATTCGCCGTTTTTATCTTTAAAGCGTTCGTTGGTGGCGATGGTCAGCTTGGCCACGGGCGTACCCTGCGGCGTGTATTTAACTTCCGGATCTTTGCCCAGATTGCCGATTAGTTGAACTCGATTGAGACTTTTTCCAGCCATCACATGCTCCTTTGCAGGGGTTCACTATAGCAGATGGGACAGCACGGAAAACGGTGCAAGCGGAACAATTGATCAGCGAAAGTCCCGCTCTGGGAGAGACTTCGGCCATCGCTGCCAGACGCCGAAAAGCGGGAGCCGGAAGCCAAAGCTGAGGTATAATCCCGCCATGCCTGCTGCACCCGGAGCGCCCAAAGCTGTCGGAATGGTTCCCGACGAAATGAAGTGGGAACCGAAGTCTAAAGGCTTGACCACGCCGCGTAAGAAGAAGCCGAAAGAATTGGCCGTGATCACCGAATGCTGCACCGGATGCGCCGGCTCGCCTGCCTGCGTGGAATATTGTCCGGTGGAAGACTGTATGTTCTGGGTTCCCGACGAAGACGCCACGCCGTTCGGTCGCATCGCAATCGATCCCATTCTCTGCATTGGCTGCAAGAAGTGCCTGAGTAAAGGCCCTGACGGCTGCTTCCTCGACGGCTGCCCATGGGACGCCATTGCCATGGTGGATACAGTAGAAGTGGAAAAAGAAGTCGGCGCGATGGCGATCTAGCTTTCAGCCGTCAGCTCCATCGTTTTGTCATCCTGAGCGGAGGCGTGAAATCCGCGAAGCGGATTTATGCCGCAGTCGAAGGATCCCTACCCTAACCACTAGCTTCAGCAGTTAAGCACTCATTTAAAACCGGCTTTAGCCCGACGGATTCTTCAGTTGCAGCAAATCCCATTTGTTTCCGTACAAATCTTCAAATACAGCGACAATGCCATACGGCTCCTCGCGCGGCGGGCGCACGAACTTCACCCCCCGCTCTGTCATCGCACGATAGTCGCTCCAGAAATCATCCGTTTGAAGAAACAGGAATACCCGGCCGCCGGTCTGATTACCGACCCGGCTTTCCTCTTCAGGGTTAGATGCCCGCGCAAGCAATAAATCGGAGCCACGCGACCCGGGCGGACGAATTACCACCCACCGTTTGTGATTGCACTGGCGGTCTGTGGCGGCAGTGTCTTCGACTACACTGAAGTCGAGTTTCTGCGTGAAAAATGCAATTGCCTCGTCGTACTCCCGCACGACCAGCGAGACAAGACCGATTGTCTGGGACATAAAAATAATTATCTGAACTGGAGAGCAGGAAACTTTCGGAAACGATTAACGGCTTCGCGCCCGTATCGCGCGTTCTGTTTCCAACGCCTGTTGCCGCACATCGTTCGAAACATCCGGCAGCTCTCGCTCGTAAGGACGAATTGCAGAAATATCCTCGGGCTGCCCAACTAAATAGAGCGCCCGCAAAGCCTCCCACACTTGCTCTGTAGAAGGATCGATCACCGCAATTTCTGCCCCAGCCGCAACGTTCGCCCCCGTTCCCGCCACAGAACGAATCCGCCCGGGAATAGGAGAACGAATCTCCACCGTCTGCCCATCGCCATACTTCAATTTTGCAATCAGACCCCTCTGATGAATAGCCGTACCCGGACGATCCGAATCCACAATACGTCCGGATTGTGGCGCGGTAAGTTGCGCCGGTTGCAGCAATGCCGCAATCTGCGGACGCCCCGACGCATCGCCGAAGCGCACCAGCGACAACGCCGCGTTGCCGCGGACCATCGGCGAAGAATCGTTCAACATCTTCAGCAGAGCGTCGTGAAATCCCGCGCCGGACGTGTCCTGTCCCATGACCCAGGCATCGGTATTGCGAACCTCTTCCACAGGATCGCCAGCCAGCCGCACCAGGTCCGGATACCATTGTTTCGCACTGGCATCCTGCCCGGTAATACGTTCGCCCACCTGTACCAGCGCCTGCTGAATATGCCGCGGCTTCTTCGTATCGTGCAAATAGTCATTCAACTGCCTGTCAGAGAGCTTGCGGCCAAACCAGGTATTCCACCAGAAAAGAAATGGCATCAGGCAGATCAGCCACGCGGTGAGGAAGAACAGAAGCTTCTGCCCGCGAGTCATGCCGCGTTTGCGCGTAAGCTTGCCGTGAGGATCGACCGACGATTCGGTTAACGGTGACGCAGCGAACCCAGGCTTAGAGAACATAAGGTACCAACTATTTAAAGCCTACAACCCCGCCTTCGTAGCAGAGCCGCCTGTCAACGATACGATTTCGCAGCAACATTGAGGTCGTGAAGGCGTTGAATTCGGTGGCTCCCATTGCTCCCGTTTGAAGGAGTTTCTGCACGAATTGAGACTCAGGGAGCCATCGGAGAGCGTCGTTCAGTCCCGTCTGCGTATCTGCGCTTTCGAAGAATGTGAACCACGCTTTATAGTAAGCCCGGTAGCCGCGATAGCCGGGGGAGAGTCCCTGCCGTTGCAGTCCCTTCCACGCGTAGCTGTCGTAGATGGCGACAGGATGTTGCTTGATCATCCAGAATGCCTTGGAGATCGCTGATAAAAAGCTCCTGCCATATGCTTGAGTCAGATCTGAGAGCGCCTGCTCGATAATGCTCGGGGCATTTTCTTTTGTCATTTGGGTGCCCCGGTGCCCGTTGAGGATTTCAACGAATCGACCGTATTTTGAAAGTCCATGTCCAGGGATGTTGCGAGCTACACGGTAAAGAACGCATAGGTTATGGAGCATTTCGCATGTTACAAATTCGGAGAAACTACAAATGAGATTCTTATCTTGGGGCCACCAGATTTCTCTTAGGTAGTCTTCTGCACACCAACGCCAACTACCTTGGGCTGGCCCAACCGTTTGACGCTGTGTATTTTTCTCGATCGAGATAATTGGCGATGGGGTGCTGATTACGCCCGGTCGCGCCTCAGTTTGTCTTCCCGGTGTATACCATACTTTTCCAGCTGTTTTCGCTTCAGAGAGTTTCCAATTTCGAGGCCAGTTAACTCCTTCTCCTGTTTTATTCATGCGGCCAGAAGAACGTTGCCGTGCCAACCTCTCGTCGACATATGCGGCCGATTCCGCTACTTCCGGGTAGCTGGATAATTGAGGCATATCGGCCCCGCCACCGCGTGTGTACCGAATAACGGAGTCAAACTCATTGCCAAGTATGACTAGCATACGGATGCCTTCAATGGTCGCTTCCTCCACCGTCAGGCGAGGTTTGCGGGCTGCAAGAAGGGCCGGGATGCGGAGCGCTTCAGTTTGTTTCACCAGTCAAACCTCCATAGTCATCGGATCGACGCTATAGCAGGAGCTAGGATCAAAAGTCTACTCGATGACATCCGCGTCCAGCACCCGTTCCTGCTCCAGATAATACGAAACCGCATACTGCGCCAGAAGCGGCGTCTGCAGCCGAATCTCAGCCCCAATCCACTCGCCCTTGCCGTGGGGCGCATCTGGTATATGGTTGCAGCGCCCGCCGCTGCCAAACTGCGGACCGAAGTCGGCGCTCTTGATTTGATCGAATTGATTGATCTCGCGCCAGGCGTCGTCGCCGACGGTTCCAGAAACATCGATCTTTAATCGGACGGTTGCCATAAAAATTCATCATCACAGAGTCACAGAGATACGAAGAAAACTGAAATTGTTTAACTTTGTTCTGTCTTACTCTGTGTCTCAGTGCTTCCGTAGTGAAATCTAGCTGTGCGGAAACCACTGATAAAGCATGAAATAAACCAGCACGCCTGTAACACTCACATACATCCACAAAGGCCAAGTCCAGCGAGCAATGACGCGATGTCGGTCATACCGCCCGCGCAATCCCCGGCTCAGCGTGATGATTACCATGGGAACGATCACAATCGCCAGAATGACGTGCGGAATCAGAACCGCGAAGTAAACCGTCCGCCACACGCCTTGTCCGAGAAAAAGAATATCGCCGACGTGCGCATGAAAATAGACGTAGCAGGCCAGAAACAGCGCGGAAGCAGCCACGGCCGCGATCATGCATGCGCGATGAGCCGCAATCTTTCCACGCATGATCAAGCTGCGGCCCACCAGCAGCAACACAGCGCTGGTGCCATTCAACCCTGCGATCAGTGCGGGAAAATAGGCGTATTGTTCAGCGATCATATTTTGACGATTAAATTTTTGCCGATCATATCTTGGCCGTCAAGCGGCGGGCCTCGTGGTACGGCGATTGGCCATCAGGAATGCGAAGGCAAACATGACCAGCGAAAACAGCAGCAGAGTGGCTATTGCGGAGGGTAAGGGAAACGTCGCTTCCATCCCCGGATACAGCAGCGCACGCAACGCTTCGACGCCATAGGTGAGCGGATTCATATACATCAGGGCGCGAATCCAGCCCGATGCGCCGGTCATGGGAAACAGCGCACCCGACAAAAGCCACAACGGAATCAGAAACAAATTGATGATGCCATGAAAGGCCTGCGTGGAATCCATGGGCCACGCAATGGCGAACCCCAGCGCGGTGAGCGCGAACGAAATCAGAAAGACCACCACAGCCACCAGCAAAACCTGCGGTACCGTGAGATGTATGCCTGCGAATGGCGCGAAGACAAGAAAGATCATTCCCTGAATGGCGGCGAGAGTTGTTCCTCCGAGAACTTTGCCCAGCACAATCGCCGAGCGCGGCACCGGCGCTACTAATACGGAAAGCAAAAATCCTTCTTTGCGGTCTTCGATCAGTGACATCATGGCGAAGATCGAAGTGAACAGCACGATCATGATCAATGCGCCAGGATAGAAATAATCCATGTAGTGCTGCTGCGGGCCATTGCCGGAGCGAAACGAGGTGCCAAAGCCTGAGCCGATCACGACCCAAAACACCAGCGGTGACGCGAGCACGCCCACGACGCGCGACTTCTGTCGATAGAAGCGCACGATTTCACGCCACCATAATGTAAACGCAGGCAGCGCAATACCGGCTGACGCAGGCGCCGTTGCTCGGGATAATGTGGCAATTTGAGTGCCCATAAATCTACGTTGCCTTCGACGCGGGCGGTTTTGCAGGCACAGCTACGGCTTTTTTCTTGCCAAGCATGCCGCCATCGCGCATCTCCCAAAAAGCGTTCAACATAAACACGCCCGAAAGAGTCAGCAAAATCAGCGTCATGAACAGGCCGTCAACGGTGGTAATCAGGCCGCTGGCCAGCGTCCACACTACGCCGACTAACGGAAGAATGCCCAGCACGAGCGAAAGAGTAAGCATCATAGAAAGCACACTACCTCCTGTAATTTTTTGCGGTCGACTCCGGTGTTTCGTCCTTCTCACTCCAAAATTTGTGCCCGGTACGGCGAATGAAAACATCTTCGAGCGCTGGCTTGCTCACGGAAAGCGCTTCCACTTCTCCGGGAAACGCCTCCACCACTTCGGTTACAAAGCGATGCGCGTTTGTACGCTCGATGCGCACTTGATTGTCCAGAACCGTAGTATCAACGTGAAATCGAGCCCGGATACGATCGGCCAGCAGGCTCGCATCGTGCGCCGCATGGAACAGTACAACATCGCCACCGATCTCGCTCTTTAATTCCTCGGGCGTACCCAGGGCGACGAGATTGCCTTCATTCATAATTGCCAGGCGGTCGCACCGCTCCGCTTCTTCCATCAGATGCGTGGTCACGAGCACGGATACATGCTCTTCATCGCGCAACATCTGTAGATACTGCCACAAGTCGCGGCGCGCACCGGGATCGAGGCCGGTAGTCGGTTCGTCCAACAGAAGAACGCCGGGATGATGCAGCAGTCCCTTCGCCAGTTCAATGCGGCGCTGCATTCCGCCGGAAAACCTTCCCACCTGTTCTCTGGCTCGATCGGCGAGTCCAACCCGCGAAAGAATTTCTTGAATCCGCTTTTTCAGCACCGAGCCGCGCAGGCCGTAAAGATGTCCCTGATGCCAGAGATTTTCGTAGGCAGTGAGTTTTAAATCAACGCTCTGCGCTTGAAACACCACGCCGATCTGCCGCCGCAACCGCGCCGGGTCCCGCGCCACATCGCAACCCATAATGGTTGCGCGTCCTGCGCTTGGAATCATCAACGTGGAAAGGATGCGAAACAGCGTGGTCTTGCCGCTGCCGTTCGGACCCAGCAAACCAAACAGCTCCGCCGAACGCACATCGAACGAAACTCCGTTGAGCGCCGTGCGGTCTCCGTAGCGATGGACCACATTATTTACGGAAATAACGGAAGCCACGGAAGTTGGCGTCACTTCCGGGCTGTCGTAAGCGATAGCGGAAACTTTCGAGGCCAAAGATTGTCCTAGTGAAGTTCGTCCTAAAAAGAGCGCCCTAAGATGAGTACGATACTAGTCTACGACGATACGGATTCCAATATCGCGAGAATCAAGAAGAAAACTGTAAAGCGCAATGCCTACGCTACAGAAGCATCCCGCTGCGCCTGCGGTACGCGCTCTTCGAACGCGATAGGGACGTGCCTCCATACCTCAATCGCCAGAACTACTGTAGTCGCGAGCAGAAGCGCTCCCACCGCCACATGCGAAACCGTGGAGACAACCATGGGCAGCTCCGGTTGCGCCGCATCGCGTCCCCACGCCACGCGAGTCAGAAACGCAGCAAAGCCGAGACAAAGTTGTGCAAGCAAGAGCGAAATCATGATGATTGCCGGCCGGCGAATGGCTTCAATATTCGAGTACACCGAGATGGCGCGGATCGCCGTCCACGCCAGCACAAAAGCTACTATCCCTGCGTTCAGAACATGCGGCCACCAGCTGATGCCGTGATGGCGGAACATTGCGCCCAGGATTAATTGAACGTACAACACAAAAATTGACAGCAGCGTCAGCTTGAAGAGACTCGGCTTGCGGGAATCCACTTCAACCCGCGGAACTTCCTCGATCCACCTGCATCCCGTGAATACTGCGAGAGCCACGGCGATGCAGAAAAATGTTTGCGCCAGCGCGGCATGTGCAGAAGAAACGGCTGGAGGCAGATAGAACAAAACCGTAATGCCGCCGAGAATGCCTTGAAGAATGACTGTACCCAGAGCAGCAAAGGCCAGAATCCGCAACCAGCGCCGTTTTTCGACGCGCCACGTCCAAATCGCGAGAATGATAGTGAGCAAACCGGCGACCTGCGCGATCATGCGGTGCGTGTGTTCGAACTTCACGCCACCGACCAGTCTGGGGATTTTGTACAGGGACCCGAATGAAGTTGGCCAGTCGGGAACGGACAAGCCTGCATCGTTGCTCGTGACCAACGCGCCGGCGATGATAAGAAGAAAGGTCCAGCAGGCGAGCAGCACGGCGAACCTGTGATGCGCTTGATTGTATTTTGCTGGAATCGCTTTCAGAATGCTTCCCCTTGAATTAGCACAACTTAATTAGCGCAGCGAGAGCCACGCCAGAACCCATGCGGGCCGCGCCGTAAGGCCCAGCCCGCTTCGTAAAACAGCTCATTTTAGCAGACGGTGTTACCGCGATAAGGCGCGATTCGGCGGACCTTCTAAACTATTCAGCCGCGGCCTTAAAGCTCTGATCCACCGTCTTACTATCCTTCGGGGCGACCGTCACTTTCTGATCTTGCTCGCCCAGTTTTTCCTGCACGAAGGCGATGGTGTAATCGCCCGGCGGCAGGCCCTTGATTTCATAGCTGCCGCTCTTGTCGGTCACTGCATAGAACGGCGTCTTCACCACGTTGATGTACATCTTCATCCATGGGTGCTGGTTGCACTTTACCGGCAGCATGATTTCTTCGCGGGCGAAATTCTTTTCGAGCGGAGCGGAAGCGGGCGGCTGCGATTCGTTCCATTCACGATTGTCTTTGGGAGTGGGGTGAATATTGTGCGTCGTCTGATCATCATTCTTGATCTGAACCGTTTGTCCCGCCATCACGCCGAGCACGTGAGGATGATATTTGCAGCCACTCTGATCGAGAACAACTGGGTCTTTGGGAACGTCGAAGGTGCGGCTGCCGAGGCCGTCTTTCACATAGACAAAGACATTCGCCAGATTGCCGTTATCGACAACAATGTTCTCGGCTTCGTTCATGCCTTTGCAGGCGGGGTCCTGGCTCATATCGATCTTTGAAGCCTTGGGCGCGGTGCCGTCGAACTTCACCGTGCCTTTTACCGTCGCCACGGTTGCAGGATCAATCGGCGTGGCCGCTGGTGCGGGCGTAGCTTGCTGTTCTGCCGTGGTGTTACTAGATTGCTCCGTGTTTTTATTGCACGCTGCAGTCAGCAGCAAGCCACACAGCGCGAGCGAACCAACTGAAACCTTCCAAACGTTTTTCGTATTCATGATGTCTCCATTTCTTAATAGTTAAATCATAGCCGCTATTTATCTCCACTACACTACCTCGATCCTCCGCTCGCCGCTGGATGCGACTGTCCGGCAGCCTGCCGCTGATTCGTCTTTGTTGATGGTTGTAATGCCGCTTTAGCCCGCGGCATGGATGAAGCCACTCGTCTCTGTTCCTCTGGCGTCAACTGGAAGATGTAATCGGTCAACAACTTTCGATGATCTCCCGTATAGCCCTGGAATGACGGCGGCGTCGGTCCGGAGAACACCCACTGATTATCCTGCTGCTTGAATAATCCCGACGGCATGGACGTTCCCGGGCTCACCGCTTGTGGATCGGTGATCCAGCGCTCCACCCAATCCGGCTTCAATCGTTCCTTCGCCAGCAGGAAGTTCGGCGCGGTAGCAATCTTGTCGTGGTTGGGATCGCCGGTGGCGTGACACTTCAGGCAGGGCGCGGCCGTGCTTGAGAACAGGCTTCGAGCCATGTCCGTCTCTTTCGCTGTCAGCGCCGGAACTTCTTCCGGAATATAAGGCATCGGCTGCTGTGACAAGGCCTGGAAGAAGCGCACCAGCTTTCTCAGTTCATTGTCGGAGAACGAGAACGTCGGCATGCGCACTTTCAAATAAGGCCGCACCCCATTGCGGTTCGTATCCGTGGTGTTCAACGCCGGGTTCGACAGGAACTTGCGCAGCCACTCGGGATCGACGCGTGCGCCTTCCGTCAAAAGCTTCGGCGGCAACTGCTCTTGCGCATCCTGATATTGCGGCAATCCCATCAGAATGGTCTTCTGTCCGGGAATAAACTGGTGGCAACCCATGCAGTTGTACTTCTTGATAACCCACCAACCCTCCTGGATATCGTGACGCGCATCGCCCGGTTTGTATTGATAACTTGCGGGCAGGGAAGTCTCCTCGCTGCCCATCAGGAATGTGGTGAGATCGAGCACCTGCTCTTTGGTGAGGTGCAAATTCGGCATGCGCAGCGCTTCGGTTTCGCCCTTCACCATTCCAGTGTCGTAAACATTCGGCTCAGCAAGCTTGTGCTCGAAGAATCCTTTGTGGTCGTACCAGGGTTCGGTCGCGGGGCCATCGGGCAGGCGGGCCAGGTCTTCTTTGTCCTTGATCGGCTCGGAATCTTTGCCGCCGCGCTGCGATACTTCAGTGAATAGGGCAAAATCGAGGCGTTCAATGGGCTTACTGCCTTCAAATGTCAGTTCAGTTCCGATGCGGCCTTCATCTTCAAAGCCAGAAATTTCGTGACATCCGGAGCAGCCGAAATGCCGCACCCATTTCTTGCCTTCATCCTTCAATGACGGATCATCCATGAAAGCAGCATCCGCATAGGAGGATGGTTCCTGCTTCTTCTGCGTCATTAAATAGGTCGCGATGTCCTCGGCGTCTTCCGGCGCCAGACGCAGGCTCGGCATCACAGTCATGTTCTGCACTTGCAGTTCATGGCCATCGTTCGGGCACTGGCTGTGTTCGAGATCGAATTGATAGGGCAGACCCTTTTTCGCATAATCCTCGGGGCCAATATCTTTCTTCTCGTACGGGCAATACGGACGCGTGCGCTCGCGCGCGTTGTGAACCCAACGGACGAGGTAGTCGTAGTTCGCTTTTTCTCCCACGCGGCTAAGGTTTGCGGCAAAAGTCCCGCCGTGCATCTGATCGCCTTCGCCGACCGAATGGCAGGCCAGGCAGCCGCGTTCCTCAAATAGCTCTTTGCCGTGGGCGGCATTTCCCGGCTTTCGCTTGGGAAGTGGATCGGTAAATCCTGATTGCCAGATGTAGGCCGAGATCGTCTGAATCTGGTGATCGCTAAGCCGGAAGTTCGGCATCTTTGTGGTCGGACGAAAATCCGTCGGCTTCTTCAGCCAAACCGGAATCCAATTCTTGTTCAGCTTTAAGCGCACGTCTTTCAAGTTAGGCCCGACCTTTTTCATGTCCTGCATCAGGCTGTGCGATTGGAAGTCGAGCTGTTGTAAACGCCCGTCCAGCTTGCTGTTGGCTACGCGCAAATCGACAGCCTGCGTGTTCAGTCGGTTCGCTTCGTCATTCGATTCCGCGCTATCCGCCTGCTTCATCAGGTACGCAGACTGCTTCGCATTATCTTTCTTCTGGCCTTCCGTCTGCTTGATCTGCTGGCTGATTGCGTTCAGATCGTCGGGTTCTTTGTCGTAGCCCTCATAGCGATGGCAGCCCATGCAACCCTTCTGCCGGAAAAGATCCTTGCCATCGTTGATGGTTTGAAATTGCACGTCGCCGCTGGCCAGGACAAAGTCGGCGGCATGGCAATTTTCGCAACCGGCCTGCGCGTTTTCCTTGGGAAACAGCGGCCACAGCCAATGCTCGTAATTTCCGTGCGCCTTCTCCATGCTGGTGGTGGCGCGTCCGTTGCCTTGGTGGCAGGGTGAACAGCCAAATTTTTCTGGATCGTGAATCGCCAGCAACTCCGGCTGGGGATGGCTGGTGAGTGCTTCGGCGTATTCATCCGGCTTCTTCTCGCCCTTGGCCATCATGGATGCCGCAGTAACCTTCAGTGGCTCACGGGTATTCATGTGGCATGATTCGCACCGGTCCACGATGTTGGCTTCCGCCACATTGATCTGCACCAGCGCCGGGTCCCATTCGGTGGCGCGCCTTTTCAAGCCATCGATCTGTTGCGGCGTCAGATCCACCATGTGATCGGAGATGTAGTCATCCATCTTCGCCTTCGCAGCAGTCACTGGTTTCAGCGCATCGCCTAGCTCCAGGCTTACCTTGGTACGCTCATCGCGAATTTCGTTGTAAGTTTCCTCCAGTTGCGGAAAGGTGTATTTCTTTTTGCTGCCGTCAGGAAATTCAACCGTAGCCTGTTCGCTCTTGTACCGATCGATTTCTTTTTGCTTGCTGGCCTTAGCCGAGGCGCTCGTGCTGGTTTCCAGTTCGTAGGTCAGCGCGTTGACGTAGGCACGACGGTCGGTGAAAACGCTCTGCACGGCGAGCAGCCGCGCGCTGGCATCGTCAAGCTTTTTTCGGGATTCGTCCGCCTGCGGCTTGGCGTCCTGATAGGCCTTGTCGTATGCCTGCTTAAGCGCCACGTAGTCGGGATTCTGCTCGACATCCTTTTCGGAAGTGGCCGACTTGGAGCGCGCCGTATTCAGGAACGCGGTATAACGATCCCGCCAATGCTCCTGTAACGCCTTCCACGGGCGCTGGCCCCAAGCCTCATCCCACAAGGCCCAGAACAATGTCGCCATCAGAATCACCGTCGCGATCAGGTAATACGCGGCGTACGATTTACTTGTGATCGGGTCCTGCTCAGGTTGTTCAGGCACGGCCGATGTTTCCTCCGAACTTCTTCTTACTCTTTGTCATTCCAAGCGCCTACGCTGTCATTCCGAGCGCAGCGAGGAATCACTACGACTGGCAAGACCGCATGCTATAGAGATCTCGACTCCGTGGGAATTCGCTTCGCGAATCTCCCACTCCGCTCAGGATTACACCCTAAAGCGCGCATCTAAACATTGAACCAAGGCGTAATCCACACGTACTTGATATGCCACAGCAGCCGCAGCCCCATCTTTAAAGGCAGAGCGACCATGGTCAGCAACAAAAATTGCGTAATCGAAAATTGCAGCAGGCTCATGCGCTTGAAATCTTTTCCCATATATCGCCGGAAAAGCGAGTACACAAGAAACCCGCCAAGCACGTAATAGCCACCAACCACAAATGCGCCGAAAACCGCTTTCGCCACGTTCGACGTGATGCCAAAAAGATCGGGGAGATCGCGGTTCACCTCATAGATCAGCCGGTTGTGATCCCAGGTTTGCCCCGGCCAGAACCATTGCCAACCAGGCCCTCTTATGAATGTCCCAATGATGATCATCGCAACCCATAAAATGATGAAGCCAAACAAAAAACTGGAGATCGCAAACTTCCGTTGCTTCCAGGTGTAATAGCCGCTGCCTAAGGGATTGGTATCGACGTAAGGAATGACCATCAGCCCGATGATGATCATCGTCGGCATGACTACGCCCGCAATCCACGGGTCAAAATAGACGAGCATCTCCTGCAATCCGAGGAAGTACCAGGGAGCCTTGGCCGGATTCATGGTGAGGTTAGGATTGGCAGGCTCTTCCAGCGGGGCGTTCAGCGTGATCGACCACACCATCAGAATGATGGTGACGATGATGGCGGCGAGAAATTCAATGCGCAGTAGAAACGGCCAAACGTGGACTTCCTTCTGCCAGCCGGGTTTGAACGGCCACGTCTTGCGGTGATGGGTCTTGGCCAGCGCGGCATCACCTTCCAATTGCTCGATCAATAGATCGTTGGCGTGCGCCTGCTTCCACGCCAGATAAATGTAGAAGCAAAGAAGAGGGATCAAGCCAACGATCGGCACATTGTCCGGAGCCGAGCAAATTTCCCAAAGCTGTCGCCAGTCCATAGTTTCTCCACTGCTCGTGTGGGGACAGCCGCCCTCGGCTGTCCGGTCGAGCGAAATCTCGACGGTTTTCTAACCACGAAGTGCAGCCGGGCTGTGCCCGGTGGACAACCGAGGGCGGCTGTCCGACATAATCACTACTCGCCCGCAGCCTTGGGCCCTCGTCTCGGCTTGTCCGCTTCAGCTTCCAGCATCACCGGCGCCGGACCAGAAATCCCACCATCTTTTCTCACGCGCCAGAAATGCACGATCATCAACACCGACGCCACAATTGGAATTCCAATGCAATGCCAGATGTAGGACCGCAGCAAAGCATTCGCATCCACGATCGAACCGCCAAGCAGCCCGAACCTCACATCGTTGTAAGGAGTCATGCCCAGCATCGAGCCAAAGGGTCCCTCATGCCCGAGCAGCGGCGTAGCGCGCGCCATATTTGTACCTACGGTCACAGCCCAGAAACCGAGTTGATCGTCGGGGAGCAAATAGCCAGTGAAAGAAAGCAGCAATGTGAACACCAGCAAAAGTACGCCGATGTTCCAGTTAAACTCGCGCGGCTTTTTATACGATCCGGTCAGAAACACGCGGAACATGTGCAGCCACACGGCAATCACCATCAAGTGAGCAGCCCAGCGGTGCATATTGCGCAGAATTTTTCCGAAGGGAACGTCGTGCTCCAGATAAAGCACATCGCGAAACGCCTGCACCTTACTCGGGTGGTAATAAAACATCAGCAACACGCCGGTGTAAGTCAAGATGATGAACAGAAGAAAAGTAATTCCGCCCATGCCCCAGGTGTAGCTGTACCGCACCGCGTCACGGTTAATCTTGGCCGGGTGCAGGTGTAGAAACACATTCGACAGCACGCCCAAGGCACGATTGCGCGGTGTGTCGTCGTGTTTGTGCCGAAAGATCGAGGTATATACCTGCGTTTTGGTCGGATCTTTCAGCCCCTCGATCTGTTCTTTCGCCTTAGCCGGAATGTCGACCTTCATCGCCTGAATGTCTTCCTTCACGCGATCAACTAACCCGACTTTGCCGTTCTTCCCGTTGTTCTCGTCAGCCATAAATGATTTCCAATTCGAACTTCTATTTCACGATGTCATTCCGAACCGGGCGCGAGCCTGGTGAGGAACCGTACGACCTAAAATCCCTCAATAACATCAAGCGGGAGCCAAGCCGCCTACGCCGGTAAAAACGCCCCCGGATCATTGAAATGCGTAGGCTGCCCCTTCGGCCACTGATAGAGGCGCGAAGTATCGACGATGATCTGTCCATCGGGTGCCAGTTCGACTTTTGCGCGGTCCATCGGACGTGGCGCGGGACCTTCGAAGTTGATCCCTTCGCTGTCGTATCCGCTGCCGTGGCACGGACACTTAAACTTATTTTCGCTGGGCTTCCAGTCGGGCGTGCAGCCCAAGTGTGTGCAGCGCGCGTAGATCACGAAAATTCTGTCCGGCGTACGATCAACCCAGATGCGGTATCTCTGCTGGAATTTGGTGTCGACTCCCAGGGCGAACTCCGAGGGATAGCCGATTTTGAAAACCGTGTTGGGTTCGAAAAGAGTGCGGGGAAGAAAGAATCGGAAGAAAGCCAGAAACCACGCGGTAAGAAATGCGGTGACGCCTACCCAGGTTAACCGACGGCGGCGTCTGTCGATGTCGGTATTCGATGGGCCGCTGGAAGAAACTCCGGCTGCGGCTGCGGCTTTCGATGTTCCCACCGCCGGAGTGCCCACGTATTTCGTGGCATCTCCCGCGCTGCGGGGCGCGGGTTGCGCCGCATCAGGATTCGGAGTCGGGTTCGGTGCTTCGGGGCCCGGAACCGCCATGAGTATCCTCCTAGCTTTGTAAACTCTACTTAATCTCCCGCGGCTGCCAATAACTCTGACGCCGCCTGCCTCCCGGTCGTATGAATCGAATGAATGGAACTATATGAATGATCTGCTTCGCCCAGAGCCTGTAATACTAACTCGCTTAAGGCTGTAATAAATTTCGGAGAATGGTTCAAGCCTGCGCTCATCTCAAACTGAGTTATCCCCAGCCGCTGCGCTTCCTCGCGAGCCTCATGGTCGATCTCACCCAGAGTCTCTACGTGATCGGAGACGAAAGCCACGGGTACTATACAAACCTCTCGGGCCTTTTCCGCAGCCAGATCGCGCAGCGTGCGGTGCAGGGAAGGCTGCAGCCATTTGCTGGCGCCGACCTTGCTCTGATAACAAAGCCGGTGACGATTGCTCCAGCCGCCGCGCTCCATTAATAACTGCACTGTCTCCTCAATCTGCTGCTGGTAAGGGTCACCCTTCGCGACGATCGACATGGGAATGCTGTGGGCGCTGAAAACAATCTCCGCCTGCGCCGGTTCTGCAAAGCGCGATAAAGCTTCGTCCACTTTTTCTACCACGGCGTCTAAATACATCGGATGCCGGTAAAACGGCCCCACGTTGCGCACGGCAGCCGAGCCACGATAAAGGCGCTTCCACTCATTCAGGCTGCTGCCGGTAGTTGTAGACGAATATTGCGGATACAACGGCAATAGAACCAGTTCGTCGCACTGGGAAGCTTCAATCTCGGCTATCGCTTCGCTCGTAAACGGATGCCAGTAGCGCATGGCTACAAAGCAACGTGCATCCAAACCCTGACTCGTTAACTCAGCCTCAAGCGCCTGCGCCTGCTGCTCGGTAAAGCGGCGAATCGGCGAACCCCCGCCGATAGTCGCGTAATGGTGTTGCACTTTTCGAGCGCGGGTGGTGGAAATCAATTTGGCCAGTGTTTTGCGTCCTAGGCGGGCAAAAGGGAAGTCGATAATATCGGGATCGCAGAAAAGATTAAAAAGGAAAGGCTCTATCGCAGCCAGCGTATCGGGTCCGCCAAGCTGAAACAGAATTACTCCCACACGCCGTGTTGTGCGCGTCATCCCCCTGATTCCCCAGAACGGGCGAATTTACTCCCATCTGCGTTGAGAGTCAATGGTGGAATTCAAAAATCGATTCATGGGAATCGAATGTCGTTGCCCGCGCGGAAAGTCCGGCAAAGTATTCTGGAGAAAACATCCCACGGGATGACCATGGGATGTCGGCAGTGCCGCTAATCTTGATTGGGCTCGTTCCTATGGCCCCACCACATGGCGATGCAGATCCAGCGAGAACGAATCCCCAATCCCCACCTTTGGTGCACCTTTCAGCTGAGGATCGACCGTCACGAACGTGCATTTCAATGTCGTCGCAGATACGCTTAGCCGCAAATAGCCGAAACTGGTGTCGTTGTACTGGTTCAGTACTAACTTGTTTCCTTGTGTATCCTGTCCGCACATATGCTTGCGAAAGAAATTCCGAGGGGAAGAACCAGGGGTCGCAGTACGGCCATGCCGCACTGGCTAGATGGCGAAGAACTTTATCCTAAATTGTGATGGGTCGACAAGGATAATCTTCAATGATGAAAAAGTGGCTCGCATGACCAATGCGAGCCACTTTTCGAAGCAATTACGGCAGCCGCAGTTCGCCATGTTCCGGAACCACAATCTGATGGCGCTCTCCATCATGCCAATAAAGCACTCGCAACACTTTATGCACATCCGGGTCCGGATCGACACCCAGGCTGCGGTTGTCGACAATTAAAAACAACTTGCCGTCGCGCTTCATGCTGCGCAGCTGTTCCGTCACATCGACGAAGTGCCCCGCTCCTCCATAGAAAGCACGCATGATGTGGAACTCCCGGTCATGCCACTCATATCCGTGATCGGGATCGAGCATCAGATTCACGTGCGCATATTCGGGAAAGCGGAACTCTTCGATGTTGCCATCCCAATGGCGAATGCGGATAAAAAGTTCTTTGACGTGATTTCGCGCCGGGTCGACGCCAAAAACCTGATCCCTGACCTCAAACTGCAAAACTCCGTCGTGCAAATAAGACCGTACCTGCGGAGTCACGTCCACGCGATGACCGCCCGCGCCGTACTCCGCCGCCACCAGCTCACCGCCCTGCGCCGCAGCCGAACCAGCGAGTAGAAGAATTAAAACGACACTGCTGCCGATACCTGCAATCAAACTCTTTTTCATATTTGCCCCTTTTGCCTCATGCACCGGTGAGGCCCCAAGCGTTGGATGGAAAATATTCTACCGGATGGCGGCGGGCGTCGCCTTCGCATTGTTCATTTCTTCGATCACCGAATCGGCGAATTCAGAAGTGCCAGCTTTGCCGCCGATATCCTTCGTCAATTTTTCCGGATGCCGGTATACCTTCTCCAGCGCGTCGCGAATTTGCAGAGCCGCATCGTGCTCGCCCAGATGCCGCAACATCAGCAATCCCGAGCGCAACAGCGCAGTCGGATTCGCCAGATTTTTCCCCGCGATGTCAGGAGCCGAACCATGAACCGCTTCGAAAATTGCGCAGTCCTCGCCCAGGTTTGCGCTGGGCACGAACCCCAAGCCGCCAACAAACGCCGCGCACAAATCCGAAATGATGTCGCCGTACAAGTTTTCCATTACCAGCATGTCGTACTGGTAGGGATTCATCACCAGTTGCATGCAGGTATTGTCGACAATGTGTTCGCCATAAGTAATCTCGGGATATCCCTTGGCCACGGTGCGGCAGCAGCGCAAAAATAATCCATCCGAAAGCTTCATGATGTTGGCTTTGTGAATGGCGTGAATCTTCTTCCGCTGATTCTTGCGCGCGTATTCGAAGGCGAATTTCGCAATTCGTGTCGAAGCCTTCTCTGTGATGATCTTCAGGCTCTCCACCACCCCCGGCACCACTTCATGCTCTAATCCGGAGTACAAACTTTCCGTGTTCTCGCGCACGATGATGAGATCGACATCGGGATAGCGTGTAGGGATATGCGGCAAATTTCGAATCGGCCGGAAGTTCGCGTACAACTCAAATTTCTGCCGCAGCGCCACGTTGATGCTCGAAAAGCCGCCACCAACAGGCGTAGTCACCGGCCCCTTCAGCGCCACCCGCGTGCGTTCAATCGATTCCAGCGCTTCTTTCGGAATGTACTCCCCACACTTCTCAAACGCGTCCGCGCCCACCTGAAATGTTTCCCAATCGAACTTCACGCCGGTCGCTTCCAGAATGCGCACCGTGGCCCGCATAACTTCCGGACCGATTCCATCACCGGGAATAAGGGTTATTTTATGATTCATAGTTGAATTTTCTAAGTGATCGTAGGCCAGGCGTTAGAGGCTAGAAATAATCTATGCATAGAAGCTGGTTCCAGATCCCTAATCTCTAACCCCTAATGCTAATCACCCGTTCCTGCGCTTTTCTTCCCACGAACCTCATTCGTTTCTTTCGCTTTCACCAAATCCTTCAATTCATCCATGAACTCTTTTACATCTTTGAAATCGAGATAAACCGAAGCAAAGCGCACGTAGGCGACTTTGTCGTGGCGGCGCAGGCGGTTCATGATGAGTTCGCCCACCTCGCTGGTCTTGCGCTCCCGCTCGGGCGAATCAATCACAAACGATTCCGCCTCGTTCACAATCTGCTCCAGCTTGCTGATGGGTACCGGGCGCTTTTCGCAGGCGCGCAACAAGCCATTCAAGACTTTCTGCCGGTCAAACTTTTCCCGCCGCCCATCCTTTTTCACCACCATGTAAGGGATTTCATCGATGCGTTCATACGTGGTGAATCGCTTGCCGCACTTCAGGCACTCGCGCCGGCGGCGGATCGACTCCGCTTCTTTGCTCTCACGCGAATCCACAACTTTATCTTCGGCAAATCCGCAAAAAGGACATTTCATAGCGCTGTAACCGCTCGAATCACCAAACTTGTTGCCTAACAGTTTTCAGGGGTGAATATGGAAATTGTAACAGGCAAGGAGTGCCAGAACTCTCATCCGGTACCTATGTAATCGATAGAAATTTAGCCTATCTAGTCGTTCCGCCGATTTCATCATCTTCCGCGTGATGGCTTTCTTCCGACAGCTTCCGCAGAGACAATCTTTCATGATGTGCCATCGCCAGCCCCAGCGGCACGACCGCCGCAAACGTCACCAGCCACAGCAAAATCCCGCAACTGGCAGCCATCTCCGGCTGCACGTCGAAGACGCTGGAGAGTGCCGCAATGGTTGCCATCTGCGAACCTCCGCCAACCGCGGGCAATTGCAGCATCGATCCCAGCATGCTCGCGCCCATCAGAATAAGCAGTTGCGATACCGGAATTTCCAGCGCCGGAACTCCGTAGGAATGCGTTACTTCCTGATATGCCAGTGCGATGATGTACCACATTCCCACCGAAACCGCGCTCAGCATCAGCAGTGACAGAGGGCCGTGAATTGTATCCAACCCCTGGCCGAACTCCCGTATTTTTTGCGCCAGCTTATGGCCGAAATTCGCCGAGAGATGTCCGAATTTCTGCTCGACCCAGCGTGCCACCGCATCGCCGCTGCGCCGGATAACAATCGCACCAATAGTCAACGCGGCCACCAGCCCGATCAGCAGAAATCCACCTTCGCGGAAGCGCAGGTAATACTCCGGATGCGGAATTGCGGGCAAGGCGCTGGGCAAAAAGATGGCTAACACCATCAACACTGTAAACGCGCCCACATCGAAAATGCGCTCCACCGCCCAAACCGCCAACTGCGAAGAGAAGGGAAGATCGGTGCGCCGGGCAATCAAATAAGGGCGGATAAACTCTCCCGCTCGCCCCAATAACGCCAGTCCCGTAAACCCAATAATGGTCGGGGCAACCAGATCCATCATCTTGGCTTTAGGCCGCACCGGTTGAAGAAAAATCTTCCACCGAACCGCCCGCAAAAAATATCCGATGTATATGAGCGCAATCGCGTGCACTACATGCCACTTCTTGATGCTTCCGGTCTGGGCCCAGAACGTGCCCCAGTCAAAACTTTGCCAATGACGATATTGCAGGTAGACCAGTGTCGCCAGTATGCAGAACACCACCACGCTGGCAATAATGCGTTTTTTATCCATGAAGGGGAGAAGCCTCGCGCCGCGACCCTCGCTGCTCGAAGCGGAAACGGCAAGTCAAAGGTAAATGAGAGTGCCCAGAGGGTCAAACAAAGTCAGTAGTGCAGTTTGCTTGTTATCCTGACCGAGCGTTTTTGGCTAAGGGAAGAGCCTGCCCTAAGTGAAGTCGAAGGTATCTCGGCGAGCTGTGCGACGCCATAACGCGCGTTTAGCTCGCTTCTTTATCCTTTTTGGGGATGGCATAAACCCCTACTTCTTTGCCGCCAACGCAATAGCCCGCCGAACGTTCCCCTCGGATTTCTTCAAGGCACCAACCGCTTGCGCTCGTGAAACGCCAGCAGTAAGCATCACGAGAGCAACCGGAGTTCGATTGCCCGCAAATTCAAGAGCCTGCCTGGCAGCGCTGAAATCGGCTCCAGAAGCCCGTTCCAGGATGGCAACCGTTCGCTGCTTAAGCTTTTCATTCTTAGGCACAACATTCACCATGAAATTGCCGTAAACGTATCCCAGTCGGCTCATCGCCCCGGTAGAAATCATGTTGAGAACCATCTTGTGCGCCGTAGCCGCTTTCATGCGCGACGATCCGGCCAAAACCTCAGGACCAACCTCCGTCACAATTCCAAAATGAGCCGCGCGTTCGAGCGGAGAATTGCGATTGCACGTAAGGGCGACCGTGCGCGCCCCGCGATGCCGCGCCAGTTCTATAGCGGCAACTGTGAACGGCGTACGTCCGCTCGAAGCGATTCCAATCACAACGTCGTTCTTGCCCGGCTTGCGTCGCGCCATCTCATCTCGTCCCAGCTTCACGTCGTCTTCGCTGATCTCGGACTCGCTTCCCAGAGCCTTTGTTCCCCCGGCGATGATGAACTGCACGCGGTCCGTATCGAACGTTGGCTTACATTCGGCGGCGTCCAGCGCGCCGATGCGTCCGCTGGTTCCAGCCCCAACGTAAATCAGCCGCCCGCCGCGCCGCAAAGCCGCGGCGGCCCAGTCAATCGTCCGCGCAACTTGCGGCAGCGCCCGCGCCACCGCGCCCGCCACCTTGGCGTCTTCTGAGTTAATTAGCCGAACAATTTCGAGCGACGATTTGCAATCAAGATCGTGCGCCGCTTCGTTCGATTGCTCGGTGCGCAGGCGCTGCAAGTTGGAATTGGGTTTTCGAGTCGATCTCAAGAATTACGCTCCCAGCGCTTCTATTACTGCATCGTGAAATTTTGGACGAACAACTTTGATCCTTTGATCCGAGCAATCCGGCCATGTGCGGTTCGTGAGTAACGTAATCGAGATCTGCCGAACGGGATCGATCCACAACGAGGTTCCCGTATACCCGAGATGTCCAAAGGATGCGGGGCTGAAATATTTTCCCGATTGCGAAGACATGGAAGGCGTATCCCATCCCAGCGCGCGACATGTTCCTTCCGGCGCAGGTTCCCGGCGCGTAAAGAGAGCAACTGTCTCCGGACGCAAAATTGGTTTGCCGTCGCCAATCATGGCATGGGCAAACCTGGCGAGATCCGCCGCAGTCGAAAACACGCCCGCATGGCTGGCAACTCCACCTAAAATGCTGGCATTTTCATCCTGCACTTCACCCTGAATGATCCGATGGCGAAAAGTTCGGTCGTCAGCAGTCGGAGGAATCTGCCCGCGAATTTCTTTTGGCGGATTAAACGTAGTATCTACCATGCCGAGCGGGGCAAACACTTCCCGCTGGCAAAAACGATCCAGCGATTCGTCGGCCAGGCGCTCCAGCGCAACACCGAGAATGATGAATCCAATATCGCTGTATTCGGCGTGGGAGCCGGGATCGCTCTTCAGCGGCACAGAAAAAGCGGCGTGAAGCAGTTGCTCTCTCGTCCCAGCTTTAAGAAACAACTTTTCATAAGCAGGCAGCCCGGAAGAATGCGCTAGCAACATACGGACCGTCACTTCACGGCGGCGCGAATCCTTCTCGTTATCCAAAGCGAACTCGGGCACGATGGCCGCAACGGGAATTTCCAAATCGAGCACGCCGCGCTGATAAAGCAGCATCGCCGCGCTGGTGGTCGCGATAACTTTTGTAAGCGAAGCAAGATCGAGTAGAGTTGCTGTCGTTACTACAGGGGAGTCGGCATCGTAGGTAAATTGCCCGAAAGCTTTCAGTGCCACGAGCCGTCCCCCATGCGTAATTGCAATCGAAGCAGCCGAAAATGCTTTTTCACCAATGGCTTCCCGCAGAATTAAAAAAGCATTCGCAAAGCAGTCGTCCTGATCTTCGAAGGCGTCCATCGGCGGCGAAAAACGATTGCGCATAAATTGGATTCGATCAGTTCGCTAGCTACCGGAAACAAGTATTTTTCGCGCCGCAATCACGACGTATTTGTCTCACGCCCTTCAAAAGATTTCCACCCTGGAATGCTTCCATGATATTGCACAGTAGGCACCCCCTTACTTGAGTTTCTTGAGTCCCGCTGTCGACGTTGTGTAAAGTCAAATGATTCCTCTTTTTCCGTCAAATTCGTTGCGGCGTGAAGATAGAGCGCGCACTGCTTCGCGGGGTATTCGATTCCTCGCGGTACTGTGCCTCATTCTCGCGCACACTTTCGCGGCACATGCCACCGACAAAAAACGGCCCGTCGCAATCGTTCGCTTAGGGACGGTCGATGTTGTCATTAATCAAGCCATTGAAAAAGGCGAAATTCCCGGTGCTGTATTGCTGATCGGCCACAACGGCCAGGTGGTTTATCGCAAGGCTTATGGATCGCGCGCGCTCGAGCCCCGGCGTGAACCCATGACGCTCGATACCATCTTCGACGTCGCTTCGCTGACCAAAGTGATCGTCACGACAATGGCAGTTATGCAGTTGGTCGAGCAGGGAAAAGTACGGTTGAACGATCCCGTGACGAAGTATCTCCCGGAATTTGCGCAGAATGGAAAAGAAGACATTACCATCCGCCAGTTGCTCACCCACTACTCCGGCCTTGATCCGGATCTGGATTTAAAAAATCCGTGGGAAGGGAAGGGAACTGCCTACCAGATGGCTTTTGCCGAAACACCGCAAGATCCGCCGGGATCGAAATTTTCCTACAGCGACATCAATTTCATTGTGCTCGGTGCACTGGTCGAACGCATTTCCGGAGAAACTTTAGATGAATATGCAACCCGCCATATTTTTATCCCGCTGAAAATGCTGCACACGCGCTTTCTGCCTCCTGTAGTATGGAAAGCAAAAATTGCGCCAACGCAATACGACGAAAATGATCACATGCTGCGCGGCGTGGTGCACGATCCCACAGCACGGCGAATGGGCGGCGTGGCGGGCCATGCCGGACTTTTTTCCACCGCTGATGATCTCTCCCGGTTTGCGCAAGCGCTATTAAATGGCGGCGCAGGAATTTTGTCGCCGCTATCGGTCGAGAAAATGACCACGCCCGAGCAGCCGCCCGCAGCGCCGGTTCTGCGCGGCTTCGGCTGGGATATCGATTCACCCTTCTCCTCCAACCGCGGCGATCTCCTGCCTGTAGGCAGTTACGGCCACACCGGCTTCACCGGCACTTCGCTGTGGATCGATCCCACCACGCAAACCTACATCATCCTGCTCACCAATGCCGTCCATCCACGCGGCAAGGGGAATGCGATTGCCTTGCGTTCAAAAGTAGCAACCGCTGTGGCTTCAGCTCTGCCGCTAACCGCAAACGAGAAAGATGCACTGCGCTGGCAAAGCATCACCGGCTACAACGAAGCCCTGAGCGCCACACGCCGCATCAGCACACGCAATGGCGCCGTAAAAAATGGAATCGACATTCTCGAAGCCCACAACTTCGACGTGCTGCAAACTCCCGGCCGCAAAACTCGAATCGGTCTCGTAACCAATCAAACCGGCATCGACGCCGAAGGCCGTCGCACCATCGACGTTCTAGCCCAGGCTCCCGGAGTTTCTCTCGGCGCCATCTTCAGCCCCGAGCACGGCGTTACGGGCACGTTAGATACAACGCACGTAGGTGACACGAAAGATGCAGCCACAGGTATCACCGTCTACAGCGTCTACGGAGCCAAAGATGCAGACCGGCGCCCGGCGCAAGATGTGCTGAAGCAACTCGACACCGTCGTCTTCGACATCCAAGATGCCGGCGCGCGCTTCTACACCTACGAAACCACCCTGGGATATTTTCTGGAAGCCGCCGCGAAAGCAGGAGTCGAACTGATCGTGCTCGACCGCCCCAATCCAATCACTGGATCGTTCGTGCAAGGCCCTGTCTCCGACGCCGGCCACGAAAACTTCACCGACTACTGGACCGTGCCCGTCCGTCACGGCATGACCATGGGCGAACTGGCAAAAATGTTCAACGCCGAACGCAACCTCAACGCCAAACTAGCTGTCGTGCCGATGGAAGGCTGGCAGCGCGGCGACTGGTTCGACTCCACCGGCCTTGAATGGATCAATCCCTCGCCGAATTTGCGTGGCGTAACCGAAGCAGCGCTGTATCCCGGCGTTGCATTGGTAGAAGGAACAAACGTCTCAGTAGGACGCGGAACCGAAACTCCATTCGAACTGCTAGGCGCACCGTGGATAAAAAGCCGCGAACTCTCCGCGTACTTGAATGCCCGTGGCATCGCCGGAGTCCGCTTCGTCCCCGTCAGCTTTACGCCAACCTCCGCAATTTACAGCGGCCAAAAATGTGAAGGCGTGAACGTAGTTCTCCTCGACCGCAACGCGTTAGACGCCCCCGAGCTAGGGATAGAACTAGCTGCGGGCCTGCGAAAACTCTACCCGGCAGACTACAAGATAGAGCGAATGACAGAATTGCTAATGAATCAATCCGTCTATGACGCTCTGCTGGCCGGAGAAGATCCACGCCGCATCGCCCAGGATTGGCAGGAGAACTTGGAGAAGTTTGAGGCAATACGGAAAAAGTATCTCTTATACTAGGACAGTATTAAGACGGTGGCCCACTCAAGCCCGCGTTGGCTAGAGTGGGGAACAGCCGCCCTCGGCTGTCCGCCGAGCGAAGCGAGGCCAGATGTCAACGTCGGGGAGCAGGCCTAGCCTTGTCTTTGGCGCGCACCACGGTCCAGACGCCTCCGGGTAAAGGCGAATCGCTCAAAAGCCGCCGTGCAAATCCTTGTTTGATGGCCTGTATTACTTTGGACGGATTGCCGTGCTCCGGTTCGGCCAACAAAAAGGCGGAGGTGCTCGGGCATCACTACGTAGGCGGGTGGGCACATCTAGTCGGCAATTCCTGTCGAACCGGAAAGTCCAAACTCTAAGGGTGCCCCATTTCTCGCGTCTTTTGCGAGAAGTGGGACCCCACCACGATCACAACTCTTAAAGCTATAAGGGACAGATTTCCTCTCCAAGCGAGCTCCCACGTTTGCCAAAAGAAGGCAAGCATGGGGCACCCAAGTTTGAAAATGAGTGCCCCTGGAAAGCCATATTTCCCGGCAGCAGATGTGGGCCACCAGCCATTTGCTTACACAATTTGCATTTTCCAATTTTTATCCGCCTCTCCAAATTCTTTCTTTTCAAAATATACGGCTGGGGAGGGAACGACTGATTACCAAAAAGTAAACAGCTGCCCTCGGAGACTCGGCATAAACGCCACGCAGATAACCCTCCCCAAATCCCCCGCATCCTAGCGCCTGAAACCGTGTTAATCTCAGCCTAATTAGAACGGCACGACTTCGGAGGTCCGGATGTTCAGAGAACAGCTGCAAGGAATCCTAGCGGTAGTACTAATTTCCGGGATCGCCTTTTGTCAGGAGCCTTCCTCTCAACCCGCTCCTGATTCTCGCGACCATGCAACCGTCGCGCCAGCCACAACTCCATCTGCCGAAGCTTCGAACCCGACCACAATCCCCGCCGGCAGCAAAATTCCGCTTTCCTTGAAGCAAGCCATCTCCACCAAGAACGCCCGCGAAGGCGATTCCGTCTACGCCGAAACCGTGTTTCCTTTTGTGCTCAATGAACACGTTCTGGTGCCCTCGGGAACTTACGTACAAGGCAAGATCGCACACGTAGAGCGCGCCGGACACGGCAAGGGACGCGCCGAAATCCTGATGCACTTCACCACCCTGATCTATCCCAGCGGATACACCGTGATGCTTCCCGCCTCAGTCGAGAACACGCCGGGTGCAGACAACCACGGCGTGAAGGATGACGAAGGAACCATCCAGCAGGATAAAGACACGGGAAAGAAAGTGGAAGATGCCGCGAAGAACGGTGTCTACGGAACACTGGGCGGCGCAACCGCCGGCGGCCTGGCCACAGGCGGAATCAATGGAGCGCGCGTAGGCGCGGGAGCCGGTGCAGTGGCCGGAGTAGCATGGGCGCTTCTCAAGCGCGGTCCCGATGTAAAACTCGAAGTAGGAACGTCAATCGAGATGGAAGTTCAGCGCCCGATCACGCTCGACCCCAGCCGCCTCACAGTGGCAAAGGCAACTCCATAATTTGGGCTTCTATACCGTGCTATTTCAAATTAAATAATGCATTCACATGCGCCGTCACCGTGACAGTTTGCGGCGTGAACTCCTCCGTGGGAGGGGGCGCTGCCGCACTGGGCACCGCAGCCATGGCATGAGCTTTGAACAGGGGCAGCCGCGGGTTCTCAAAAGTATCCACCGATGCATACGATAACTCACCCAAACTCCGGCCACTGGCTCGCGCCACAGTCTCGGCAGAATTTCGCGCGCGCCGGTAAGCGTCTTCCACAGCTTTGTTCTTCGCCTCGTCAATATTTTCCAGCGTGTAATTCAATGTCTGCCGTTCGCTCACATTGGCATCGGCCAGTTGCTGTGTGATGGCGCCAATCTTCGAGAAGTCTTTGAGCTTGAGCGTTACGTCGGTCGTCACCCGGTAGCCAATCACTTTTTGCTTGGTACTTTTCCAGTCATACATTGGCTGAACCGAAAAAAATCCAATGGTCGCAGCCTTCGGCTCAATGCCGTTAGCCCGCATCACTTGCCGTACTTCTTCCGTATCTTTGGAAGCGCGCGCATAAGCCGCCTGTGAAGTATCGTCCTGAACAGAAATGTCGAACTGAATCACCGCCGTATCCGGCGCCGATTCGAACTTCCCGTCAGCCCCCACATACACGGTATTCGCGGCCGCGGTAAGCGAGGGATGATCCTGCGCAAAAGACACTGCAGCCAGCATCAATACAGCAACCGCGCAAAACTTAGATTTCATGGAATTCCTCCAAGGCAAACTCCTGAGGATGGACTTCAACTTCCCCGGGCAACCTTAAAAAGCTGTCACCCTTTGAGAGAACGTAATTACAGGCGGATATTGCATGACAAACGGGAGATTAGGGAAGATATAGAGCGTCCGCTTACGATGCGCTCTTGGCGTTGGCCGAATAAGTAAACGGATAACTCTGCGCATTAATCTCCCGCCGCAGATCCTCAAAAATATCGTCCGGCATCTTAAGGAAAACCTCAACCACCTCGGGATCGAACTGCCGTCCCGCCCAATCCTGAATCTCTTTGCGCGCCGCAGCCAGAGTTCTGGCCGGGCGATAGGGCCGGTCGGAAATAATCGCGTCGAGCGTATCGGCCACGGAAAAGATGCGTGCACCCAGAGGAATCTCGTTGCCCTTCAGGCCTCGCGGATAGCCCGAACCATCAAAATGTTCCTGGTGCGAGTAAACAATCTCGCAAACTTCGGCAAGAAAGGGAATTCTCCGCAGCATCTGGTAGCCGTGATAGCAATGTTCGCGCATCACCGCTCTCTCCTCATCATCCAACCTTCCGGGCTTGAGAAGAATGCGGTCCGGAATCGCCATCTTGCCAATGTCATGCAAAAATGCGCCGCGCGCAATCACATCAATCTGCTCCCGAGGCAGCCCCATGGCGCGCGCAATCGCCATAGTAAAGGCAGTCACGCGCTTCGAGTGGCCTTCGGTTTCGCGGTCTTTCAAATCAAGCGCATCGCCCAAAGCTTGCAGCGTAATGTCATACGAACGCTCCAGATCGGTCATGGCGGCTTGCAGTTGATCGGTGCGCGCCGCTACCAGCGATTCCAGATTCGTCTGGTAGGTACGGTTCTCAACCTTAAGCCGCCGGTTTTCCAAAGCTCGCGCCGCCGCATTGAGCAACTGTTCGCGCTCGAAGGGCTTGAGCAGGTAATCGTAAGCGCCGTTGCGAATGGCGGCTAGCGCGACAGAGATATCGTGAACCGCCGTCACCATCACCACTGGCATGTCGGGAAATTTTTCTTTTGTGCGCTCAAGCAGCCCAATGCCATCGAGATCGGCCATCATCAAATCGGAGAGCATCAGCTCAAAGCATTCGCCGGAATTAAGCAATGCCAGGGCTTCCATCCCGGAACTGGCTTGTTTGCAGGTATATCCCGCCGCGAGCAGGATCGCGCAGACGATTTCGCGTATCGCCTCTTCATCGTCCACTACGAGAATGCGGTCGGCCATGACTATCTATGATCCTATCGGCGATTCTACCCCAGAGTTGAGATACCGAAAGTAACCACTCAGGTCCGGAAACAATACCGGGATCAGCCTGCGGCGTGATATTCAGAAGTTGGGCCGTGTCACGTCCGTAATACGTTTGCAAAGTACGTTCCAGCTGGAAAGCTGTCTCTAATTCACTATCATGACCGTTTCTCTTTGGTCGATTTTAAGCGCCGCCCAACTTGGCATCGCCAGGCTCAAGCCCGAAGAATGGGTGCTGCTGGCGATTCTCGGCATGACTTTGCTGGTGCTTTCCGTGTTCCGGGAACGTTACCTTGCGATCTGGTCCGCCGCGTGGGCACTGTTACTGAGTTCGCGATGGCTGTCATTACACGGCGCAAGCCTCAGAATCCCTCCGCGTTTTCTTCCTGCGGTCGAGCAATCAATCTTCGTCATAGCCGTAGGCTTTTTTGCCTGGACTATTTTTTCCTACATACACGAGCGCAATCTTCTGGCTCCGTTGGCTGCGATCACATTAAGCACGGCTGCTTTTGCGGCACTCCGCGTTGTGCTTTGGCCGGATTCGCTCCCGCTGCGCTTTGCTTTAGAGATTTCTTATCGAATCGTCCTGCTTACCGCATCGCTTGCGCTGGTCAATGCTCGCCGAGGTCGTGGCGACATGGCCGCGCGCAGCATCGCGGTCCTGATTCTCGCCCAGCATCTCGAGTGGCCGCTCTTGACCGGGTATTTTTCAGTAAAAGCCATGTTGAGTGTGGATATCGCGCTAAGCATTGCTATGTTCATGCTCGTCTTTAAGGAATCGCGTGCCCGTGCGCGGCGCTTGAACGTTTTGCGTTCGCTGACGGAGAGCATCGTCCACGCCCAGCAGCAGGGCGGAATGATGGACAAAGCCCTCACCGATTTGCAAAAGCTGACCGGCAGCAAAGCCGCGTGGTTCCGTTTAATCGAAGGCAGGCATCTCGTAGCCACGCACGCCGTTGGAGTTTCCTCCGAATTTCTGCGTGAGATCGGAATCACCGAACTGACCGACGATCTCTCAAAACTGCTTGACCAAGGCCAGGCTCAAACCGTTCGCAAGAGCACGGAATTTTCAGAAGATGCCGGTTTGCTCAAGGCGGAAAAAATCAATCGTTTGCTCATCGTCCCGGTGCTCGGAAAAAAGGCCTCGATTGGGCTTCTTGTTCTGGGAAGCACGCGAGAGCGCAGACCAACAACCGAGGAATTGGAATTCCTCGAAACCTGCGGCCGCCAGTTAGGAATTGCCGTCGAGAACTTCCGCTTACTGGAACAGGTTCTGCGCTCGCAACGCCAGTGGCGGAACACCTTCGATTCCGTCCACGACATCATTCTGGCTCACGACGCCGAATTCCGCATCATCAAGGCCAATCAGGTTCTGCTCGAGCAATTGCAGCAGTCCACCGCCGATGTGATTGGCGCGAGCTGTGAATCGGTTTTACCGCACGCCCTTGGCGATTGGACCGGCTGCCCCTATTGCGCACGTGGTGGTGAAGAAATTACAGAAGGCGCGGACCCGTGTTTCGGCGGCTTCTCGCTGGTTTCCACATCGTCCTACAGCGAGCAGGGAGGCCAGCAAAAAGGCACAATCCACATCGTTCGCGATATCACCGAACGGCGTTCCGCGGAAGAAAAATATCGATTGCTCTTCGATCAGGTGCAGGAAGGCGTCTACGTTGCGATGCCTAACGGCCACTTGCTCGATTGCAACGATGCTTTTGTCCACATGCTCGGGTACGAGCGCCGCGAAGAGCTTTTGGCGCTGAATCTGAACGAAGAAATTCGCGTTGATGCCGGTCAGCGTGATTCCTTTCACAAAGAAATCGAGCAGCAAAATTACGTCCGCAACTTCGAAGTCACCATGCGGCGAAAAAACGGAACTTTGCTGCTGGCTGCGGAGAGCAGCTTTGCCACGCGCGATGCCGCGGGAAAAGTCGAGCGCTATCAGGGATTCGTTCTCGATGTAACCGAGAAGCGCCGCGCCGAAGACGAAATGCGCCGCCGCAACCGCGAACTGAATGCGCTCAACGCCATGGCGGTCGTCGCCACGCAATCGTTCGATCTCGACGAAATTCTCAACCTTACGCTGCGGCAGGTGGTGTCATTATTCGGCGCCGAGAGTGGAGCCGTTTATCTCTCCGATTCCGACGCTCCCACCTACCGCCGCCGCGCCGCCTGGGGGCCGCGCAGCCGCGACAAGTCGCGTCCCGCCGAGGTTAATTTTGCGGATGGTTTTGGCGATCTGGTCGTGCGCTCGCGCGCCGAAGTCATCACCGCCGAATATCTTCCTCATCTCAAGGGCGCCGTCGCGGAATTTATTGGCTCCAGCGAGGACGGTTCGTGGATCTGGGTATTGTTCTGGGGCAAAGACAGCCCGATCGGCATGATGGGCCTGCGGAGCCACACGGAGTACCAATATTCCAGCGGCGAAGAAAACTTGCTGGTCGCCATCAGCCGGCAACTCGCAACCACCATCGAAAAAGTTCGTCTCTACGAAGAAACCTGTAAAGCCTACGAAGATCTGCGGCGCACGCAGGAACAGCTCTTGCAAAGCGAAAAAATGTCCGCTGTCGGCCAGCTCATTGCCGGCGTGGCGCATGAACTGAATAATCCGCTGACCGCAATTCTGGGCTACGCCCAGCTTCTGGAAAGCGAAGGATTGAGTGAGCGTGCCCAGGATTACGTTGGAAAGATGTTCAAGCAGGCCCAGCGCACGCACCGCGTGGTGCAAAACCTGCTTTCCTTCGCGCGGCAGCGCAAACCAGAGCGCGCGGAAGTCGATGTTCGCAAAGTGCTAGATGAAACTCTAGCCCTCCGCGACTTCGATCTAAAGGTCAATCACATCGCCGTGGAAAAAGATCTCGGCGCTGATCCCGCCATGGTCGTGGCCGATCTGCACCAGATCGAGCAGGTATTTCTCAACATCATCAACAACGCAGTCGATGCGATTCTCGAAACCGGCCGTGCCGGAAAATTAAAAATCCGCATCTCCTGTGACAAAGGTGACGTCGTCACGCAATTTGCCGACGACGGTCCCGGCATCAAGGATCCAAAACGAATTTTCGATCCCTTCTACACCACAAAAAATGTTGGCAAAGGAACCGGCCTCGGCCTAAGCATCTGCTACGGAATCGTCAAGGAGCATGGCGGTGACATCACCGCGCACAATGCTGCTGAAGGCGGAGGAGCTGTGATCGAAGTGCGGCTTCCCATGGTCGTTGCTGCCGGGGTTGTGATCGATGCAGCACCTGTAGCCCCGCCGAAGCGCGAAGGCGCCATTCAGGGCCGCGTATTGCTGGTGGAAGAGGAAGAAGCCGTGCTCGAGTTCGAGCGCGACGTCCTTATGGGCGCTGGAGCCAGCGTGGTGACCGCGCTTAAGAGCGAAGACGTGAAAACGCGCCTGCTCTCTGAACCTTTCGATGCCGTAATCATGAGCGGGAAGATGCCTTCGGACTGGAACGCGAAAGAAGCCCACACCTGGATCACGCAAAATTGCCACGGCATGGAGGGTCACATCTTGTTTACATTCGCCAGCGGAGTGGAGCAGGGCAATGATCGCGCCTTCTTACAGGAAAACAATATCCCCTATCTTGTGAAGCCCTTCGAAGTCGCTGATCTCATTTCGCAGGCACGCAAACTCTTGCAAAAAGCGCTGGCTGCGTCAGCCAGTTAACGGCCGCTACAGTTCTGCTCGCAAACTCTTAATCAGCCGCCTCAGCATTTTTTCATTGCGCCGATACCAGCGCCATTGGCCTTGTTTCGCCGCCTCCACCAATCCGGCTTTCGTCAGAATCGCCATATGATGCGAAATGGTAGGCTGCGAGAGAGCAACGCGCTGTTCAATATCGCCGGCGCATAGGCCGGAATTTTTATGTACCACATCGCCGCCATGCTGTTTGAGAGCGCCGAGAATGCGCCGCCGCGTGGGATCGGCGATGGCATGCAGCGCACTGTCAAGAAAATTCCCAGGTGTAGTCATAACGAACCGCAATTATTTCTGAGTAGATCGCTATGAATATACAAGATCGCAACGGCCGCCATCACGCCGGGCGTTGCCGCCGGGCCCGTACCCATTCAATGCGGCTGAATTCCAGATAGCGCACATCGCTTTCCGGCAGCGAGCAATTAAATTGGTCACGCTCGCCCGCCAACGCATCACCGCGAATCCAGTATCCGGTTGCGTCCTTCTTCAGAACGACGGCATCGAGGGGCTCCATGCCGTGGAGCTTGAAAACCACTCTACGGTCCAGCATGTGATCACGTTTCATAGGGGAGAATTACTTTTTAAGGATCGGATTGTAGCCGTCATTAATCAGCCGCGAGCGCATGGCCTCGGCGTCTTTGATGTCAGGGAACGGTCCCACTTGTACGCGAAAAAGCTTATCCGCCGCAGCTCCGCTGGCCACAAAAGCGGGATACTGCTTCTTTTTAAGCGCATCCACCAGCGCTTCCCCATCCTCCTGCTTGCTCACTGCCGCGACCTGCACAAAATATCCCGTAGACGGAATCGCCACCATCGGATCGGAAGGAGTTGATGCTCCTTGCGTCGCTGCGCCCGTAGCAGATGTTCCCGAGGAAGAATTCGTTCCTTGCCCGGCACCCTGAGCATTCGCGCCATCGCCCGTTACCGCAGAAGCCGGAGTCAGCTGAGGATTCGCGTTCTGTTGTTCCACAGCCTTGTAGAAAGTCATCGGCGTGGGCGCATTATTTCCCGAGGGTTTTACATTGCCGGATGCGGCGAGGGGCGCCACTTTCCCCGTCTCCGGCAGCAGGGCGGAATCCGACTTGCGTCCCAGCGTATATCCCAAAGCAAAAAACACGGCGCAAATCACCACCAAACCAAAAAACAGAGCCAGCAGTTTCGCGGTGCCTAAAGTGATTTCAGTATCCTGTGACGAAGCCATAGCGTTTCCCCAATATTTGTCGCGGGTGTACCTACACAGATTTCGCAGCCGGTACCGCGCCATCGTCAGGTTTGCCCAGCATCCTTTGCAGTCCCGAGAAGAAATCCACCGGCACGGGAAAGATAACTGTCGTATTTTTCTCCACCCCAATCTCCGTCAAAGTCTGCAAGTAACGGAGCTGTACGCTCACCGGTTCGGTCGCGAGCAGATGGGCCGCATCTACCAAACGCTGTGCCGCCGAGAACTCGCCGTCCGCGTGAATAATCTTCGACCGCTTCTCGCGCTCTGCTTCTGCCTGTTTGGCCATCGCGCGCAGCATCGTCTCCGGCATATCAACCTGCTTCACCTCAACATTCGTCACCTTCACTCCCCACGGCGAAGTGTGCTGGTCCAGAATGCTTTGCAGCCGCAGATTGATCTTCTCCCGGTGCGAGAGCAGTTCATCGAGTTCCTGCTCGCCCAGGACCGATCGCAGCGTGGTCTGCGCAAATTGCGACGTCTGGTAAACATAATTCGAGACTTCCACCACGGCCTTGTTGGGATCGATGACCCGCAGAAAGATGACGGCATTCACCTTCAGCGTAACGTTGTCGCGCGTGATAATGTCCTGCGGCGGTACTTCGAGTGCCTCCTGCCGTAGCGACACTCGCACTATGCGGTCGATTGGACTGAACACCAGCACAACGCCGGGACCTTTGGCGGAAGTCAAAAGCCGCCCCAATCGGAAAATTACGCCCCGCTCATACTCCGCCAAAATCTTGATGGAACTCAATACATACAGGGCAACGATGATAGTCACGATACCGAAAAATCCCACTCCAAAGACTTCCATATAGGTTTCTCCGCTTGGAAGAACATTCCTATCGCGGATTGTAACGCAGGGAGGAACGATGAAATTGGAATTCAGCGAACCAGCCGTTGCCTGAACTGGTGCGAGGGAGGGGTTAAATTGAAATACCCGGCGAAGGGGCGGGTTGAGTTACAGATATTGGTTCAACTTGCAGCAGCAGCCCATCGATCTTGCGTACTACCACGGTTTGACCAACCGGCACGTCAGAAAACGAAACCGCGTCCCAAATCTCTCCATGGACAAAAATCTTGCCGCGCGGAGAAAGCGCAGCCTGCACGATTCCAGTTTCACCGATGATTCCCTGTGCCCCGGAAACCAATTTGTTCCGCCGTGCCTTCAGCGCGATGCTCATAAGAAACGCCGTAATCAATCCCAACGGAATACTCACGGCCAACGCCGTAAGCAGGTGAACCCGCATCTCCGGGATGGGCGAATCGACCAGCAACAGCCCTCCCAGAGTGAGCAACGTGATGCCGCCAACCGTCAGCACGCCATGGCTGGCAAACTTGGCCTCAGCCGCAAAAAGTGCGAATGCGCCCAGAATCAGCGCCAGCGCCGCAAATCGCGTAGGCAGCAGATTCAAAGCGAACGCCGCCACTAAAATAAAAACCACGCCCACTGTTCCGGGAACGACTGCGCCCGGATGATTGAACTCCGCATACAGCGCCAGCGCGCCAATCGCCAGCAGGATGAACGAAATGTTTGGGTCCATCAAATAACCAAGGATGCGTTCCTTGAGCGTCATGCTAAAAGGCACGATTGGCTGGCCTGCCAGCTTCAAAGTCACCTCTTGCCCATTGAACCGCTTAAAACTTTTACTCTCTATTTGGCGGAAAAGATCGTCCTGGCTCGACGCAACATATTCGATCAGGTGCTGCGAAAGTGCTTCCTGCTCGGTGAACGATTTCGACTGGCGTACCGTGCTCTCCGCCACATCCACATTGCGCCCGCGCCGCGCCGCCACCGAACGCATCAGCGCGGCAGCATCGTTTTCCAGCTTCTGCTTCATCACTTCATCGACATTCCCGCCGCCCAAAGTCACAGGATGAGCCGCACCGGTATTCGTTCCCGGAGCCATCGCAGCTACATCAGCCGATTCCAGAATAAAAAAACCCGCGGACGCAGCCCGGCTGCCACTGGGAGTCACATAGATAATGAGGGGAACCGACGAGGTAGTAATTTTCTCGATGATCTTGCGCGTGGAATCAACCAGCCCACCCGGAGTATTGATCTCCATCAATACAGCCTGATCGTTGCGCCGTTGCGCCTCATCGATGGCGCGAGAAATATATTCCTCAGTAATGGGCTGAATCGTATCGTCGACAACGATTTTCAGGACTTCAGCGAAAGAAATAGAGCTGAGAAGAATAACGGCGGCCACGCCGATCAAGACCCGCGCAATGGAAGTCTTCTTCATCAGGCTGCCTTCATCATTCTCACCCTTATTTGCCGCTGGCGGTAGACATTTCTCGTGGAGATTTATCTTCGATCGTTGACAGCGGTAACTCACTCCATCCCGGCAAACTCGAGCTACCGGTAATAAGCCGCGCCCCGCGCTCGTAAGTGAAGTAAGACCACGCCCACTGAACCAGCACCAGAATGCGGTTCTGAAAGCCAATCAAAAAGAAAATATGGATAAACAACCACGACAGCCATGCCAGAAAACCAGATATGTGAATCTTGCCAAACTCCGCCACAGCCGCGGCGCGCCCGATCGTCGCAAGACTGCCCTTATCCCAGAAGTGAAAAGGTTTGCGATCAAAGGCCGTATTAGGCGAAGTATGCTTGTGTTCCACTTCCTGGCGAATCAACTTGGCTACATAGCGCCCTTCCTGAATTGCCGTCTGCGCCACGCCGGGTAGCATCTTCCCCGATTTATCCTTCAGCGCTGCCAGATCTCCGATCACAAAAACTTCCGGATGATTCGGAATGCTGAGGTCCGGTTGAACCGGTACACGCCCCGCGCGGTCCACCGGCACGCCTAATTTCTTGCCCAGCGCGGAAGCAGCCACGCCCGCAGCCCACAAAATCACCGCCGCATTCATTCGCGTCTTACCCATGGTAATCGCGCCCGCCTCAACATTCGTCACCATGGTAGAAGTCAGCACATCCACGCCCAGCCGCTGCAATTGTTCGAGTGCACTGCGTGAAAGGTCCTCCGGATAAGCCGGAAGAACATGCGGCCCACCCTCAATCAAATGAATGTGCGTGTGTCGCGGATCGATAGACCGGAAATCCTGAGCGAGAGCATGCCGGCAAATTTCAGCCAAAGTTCCCGCCAGTTCCACCCCTGTCGGCCCGCCTCCGACCACCGCAAAATTCAAAGGCTCGACCGGCTTGCCTTCCGCAGCTTGCCGCTCAGCAAGTTCGAAGGCCAGCAGAACGCGCCGCCTGATCTCAATCGCATCTTCAATCGTCTTCAGCCCGGGCGCATAAGCCTGCCAGTCATCGTGGCCGAAATAAGCGTGGCTTGCGCCCGAGGCGACAATGAGAGAGTCATAAGGAATTTCCATATCTCCGCTCTCATCCTGCCCCTGCGTCAGTACCACATGCCGCTCCAGATCGAAGCCGGTCACCTCCGCCATCAAAACCTCGATATTTTTGTGATGGCGCAAAATCGACCGGATCGGCGTCGCGATTTCTCCCGGCGACAAACCCGCCGTCGCCACCTGATAGAGCAAAGGCTGAAACGTATGATGATTTTTCCGGTCGATCACCGTTACCTGCACCGGCGCGTGAGCCAGAGTGGTGGCCGCGTTCAGGCCCCCAAAACCCGCTCCTACTATCACAACGCGATGAGTCGCCTGATCATTCATAGTCCCCGCCAGCCATTCTTTCCCGTTCCTGCCTTGCTGTTCATTGCCTTCACTCTATAAGATTCAGCGCAATGGCAATCGGGTCCATAAGTTCTGCAAATCAAAATTCGCATCCCGCTTGGATGCGATACGTTCTTCCCTCGATTGGAGGTTTGATTTTCGTCGTGATGTTCGGCCTGCTGGTTTATACGAATCTATCGGTGCGCCTGCTCAGCGATGCCGGGATCGGCTGGCACATCCGCACCGGACAACTGATTCTTGCAACCCACACGATTCCTTACGTCGATTCATTTTCCTCCGGCATGGCGGGGCGGCCGTGGTTCGCTTGGGAATGGCTATACGACGTTGTAGTCGGCGCCCTGAATGGCGCAGCGGGTCTGAACGCGGTAGTAGTCTTCACAGCTCTCATCATTGCTCTGACTTTTTCTTGTACCTTCCGCCTGCTGCAACGGCGCGGAACCAATCTGATCGTAGCCCTGCCTCTGCTCCTGCTTGCAGCTTCAGCCTCCATGATTCATTTCCTGTCCCGCCCCCACGTCGTGAGCTGGTTCTTCACGGTGCTGTGGTTTTGGATTCTCGAATCGTTTGAACAGGGAATTAGCCTGGGCGGCGATGATTCCCGCCACCGTCAATCCATTCGACGACTATGGCTCTTGCCGCTCTCGATGTTGTTATGGGTAAACCTGCACGGCGGATTCTTGCTCGGATTCGTTCTCTTGGCGATTTACTGGATTAGCGCCGCGTGGAAGTGGTGGACGTTAAAAGAAGGTCGCTTCGAAGATGCTCTGCAAAAGATCGAGACGGCACGCCGCCTTAGCACGCTGACGTGGGCAGGCATTCTAAACGCCCTCGCGACGTTGGCAAATCCGTACGGACCGCATCTGCACCTTCACATCTACCGCTATCTCACCAATCATTTCCTGATGGATCACATCGATGAATTTCAATCCCCAAATTTTCATTACGTGGCTCAGAAATGCTTTGCAGTATTACTACTGCTGTCGATAGCAGCGTTGGCGTTGAAAAAGCGAGAGGCACGTGTCAGCCAGATTTTGGTTGTACTGTTTGCGGTATATTCCGGCCTATACGCCTCGCGAAACATCCCAGTTTCATCCCTACTATTGATTTTGATAATCGGCCCCTGGCTCTCCGATGAGATGAAGAATCTCGCGGAACAGCGGAGCATAATCCGCGCACCGCAATTCTTTCACCGCATGAACGCACTCGACTTGTCGCTGCGCGGCCATCTCTGGCCCATGGCGGCCTTCGCAGCAACCTGCTGGATCGCCGTCGTCGGTAAAGCAGGCGCAACTCAACTCATCTCGGCGCATTTCCCCGAACAACGCTTTCCCGTTGCTGCAGTCGACTATCTCGAAACCCACGACGCGCAACTCGCTCCCGACGCATCCGTTGCCATGCCCGTAAGTATCTTTAGCCCCGACAACTGGGGTGGCTATTTCATCTATCGCCTCTATCCACGAATGACGGTGGTAATTGACGATCGCCACGACTTCTACGGAGAGGAATATCTCCGCGCATATTTGAAAACGTTGCACGTAGCTCCAGGATGGCAGGATTTTCTTCACGAGCAGCCCGCTCGTTACTTAGTTCTGCCCAAAGATTCCGCGCTGGCCAACATTCTGCTCGTGACCGCAGATTGGCGCCCCCTCTATCGCGACGATGTGGCGATCGTCTTCACACCAACCCCCGCCCAGCCTCACTAATTTCGGGAGTACTCAACCTTGCAAGATTGTTCACATTGACAACGCCAGAAGCTCCGCGATATCTTCAGCCGCACGGTTGCTACTACCCAGTCTCGTTGAGACCTTCGAATGTCCTGCCATTCGGGGCCGGAACTCTGTGGCAAGCCATTCTCCCTATCTAAGGACAAATTCGATGAATCGTATTCTGCCCGGTTATCGTACTGGAATCTTTATCCTCGCCTGTCTGGCGCTGAGTTTCGCAGCTGCCGTTCCCATCGTTTGCGCACAAGACGCTCCCGCCGTAACCCTAACCCAAATGAGTTCTGATCCGTTCACCGTTCCACCCGGGCAACATGCCACCGAAGTTGAGCCGCACATGCTCGCCAATGGCACAACCCAAGTTTCCGCCTTTCAAACCGGACGCATCGTCAACGGCGGTGGAACCGCCATCGGATGGGCTACTTCCACCGACGGCGGCAACACATGGGCTCACGGCTTTCTCCCCGGCCTCACCACCGGAAATGGCGGCGGCCTCTACGACGCAGCCAGCGATCCGGCCGTAGCCTACGACGCCAAGCACGCCGTGTGGATGATCGCCTCTCTACCAATCTCGAACTCCTCCGAAACTCCCGCAGTAGTCGTCAACCGCTCCACCGACGGCGGATTCACCTGGGACAATCCCGTCAGCGTCGGCCCGAAAGTCGTCAGCTCCGATAAGAATTGGATCGTCTGCGACAGCTACTCCACCAGCCCGTTCTACGGCAATTGTTACGTCGAGTGGGACAATCCCGATACCGGCGACGGCATCCTGATGAGCACATCGAGTGATGGCGGCCTGACCTGGGGTCCGGCCACCGCCACCGCAAACCACTCAACCGGCATCGGAGGGCAACCGCTGGTTCAGCCCAATGGCACGGTAGTCGTCCCAATCGAAACCAGCGGCATCTCCGCTTTCAGTTCCACCAACGGCGGCACAACCTGGTCCGCTCCGGTTACCGTCTCCAACATTCAAAGCCACACCGACGCCGGAGGCATTCGCAGTGGTCCGTTGCCCTCTGCCGCAGTCGATGGCGCAGGCAACGTTTATGTCGTCTGGGAAGATTGCCGCTTCCGCGCCAAGTGCTCCACCAACGATCTTGTTTTCAGCATTTCCGCCGATGGTATTCACTGGTCCAAAGTCGCCCGCATTCCCATCGACGCCATCACCAGCACCATCGATCATTTCATCCCCGGAATTGGCATCGATCCAGCCACTTCAGGCGCAACGGCTCATGTTGCAGTTCACTACTATTTTTACCCCAAGAGCAGTTGCACGCAGTCCACTTGCCAGCTTTATGTCGGCTATATCTCCTCGCACAACGCCGGCACCACCTGGAACCCTCCTGCAAAGCTGGCCGGACCGATGAAGCTGACGTGGCTGCCCAATTCGCAAAACGGACTGATGGTCGGAGACTACATCGCCACAGTGTTCAGCAACGGCATCCCGCATGGAGTCTTCGCCGTGGCCGCCGCAAAATCTGGCACCACTTACAACGAAGCCATGTTCACGGCGCAGGGACTAACCGTACCCGAAGTCGGCCCGCAGCTCTCTTCAGCCCACGACAAACCGCTGCACAACCTCTCCGACCCAATCGAAAAGGAGCAACCAGAAAAGGGCAAACTCCCGCCCTCGAAGCGAGCAGCCAAGCGCAGCTCGAAGTAACTGACCATGGACGGGCGGACGCCTTCGTCCGCCCTGCCTGAGCATCGGTCCTATAGGCAGCTATTCGGAACCGAGCCCCGGACGAATGCGTCCGGGGCTCCATGGTTCATGCCCTCCTGATAAACTCTCCCAGTGCCACGCCTGACTCACCTGGAATGCACCCGCTGCGGCGAACATTACCCCGCCGACCGTCCTCAATCCGTTTGCCCCAAAGATGGTGGCATCCTCTACGCCCGTTATGATCTGGCCGCAATCAAGAAAACTTTCACGCCCGCATCGTTACTCCCGTTAGCTCCCACCATGTGGCGATACGACGCCGTCCTACCCGAAGCCACGCCAGTCACTCTAGGTGAAGGTTTCACGCCGATGCTGCGCAGCCGCGAGTATCCAAACGTCTTCATCAAAGACGAAGGCCTCAATCCCACCGGCTCCTTCAAAGCTCGCGGACTCTCCGCCGCCGTAACCATGGCCCACCATTTCGGACTGAAAAAACTAGCCATCCCCTCCGCCGGAAACGCCGCCAGCGCTCTCGCCGCCTACACCGCCGCCGCCGGCAATGGCATGGAAGCTCACATCTTCATGCCCAAAGACGTGCCCCTGGCCAACCGCGTCGAGTGCTACTACTACGGCGCGCACGTCACACTGGTCGACGGCCTGATCTCCGATTGCGCAAAAAAAGTCGCCGATCTAAAAGATTCCGAGTCATGGAAAAAAGAAGCATGGTTCGATGTCTCCACCACCAAAGAGCCTTACCGCGTAGAAGGCAAGAAAACCATGGGCTACGAAGTAGCCGAGCAACTTGGTTGGAAACTTCCGCAAGGCATCATCTATCCCACCGGCGGAGGCGTGGGCCTGCTGGGCATGTGGAAAGCCTTCGATGAAATGGAAAAACTGGGATTTATCGGACCCGAGCGCCCAAATATGATCAGCGTGCAATCAGCAGGATGCGCTCCAATCGTAAAAGCATGGGATGAAGGCCGCGCCACATCAGAAATGTGGCCAAATGCTTCAACCATGGCCGCAGGCCTTCGCGTTCCCAAACCTTACGGCGATTACCTGATCCTCGACATCCTGAAAAAAAGCGGCGGCCTGGCCATATCCGCCACCGACGCAGAAATTCTGGAAGCCACGCGCCGTTGGGCAAAAACCGAAGGCATCTTCGCCGCCCCCGAAGGCGCAGCCAGCTTGGTCGCATATCAAAAATTGTTAGCCAGCGGCTTCTTCGCACCGGACGATACAGTAGTGCTGTTCAACACCGGCTCCGGCCTGAAATATCTCGATGTGCTCGATACAAAAGAAGCTGGTGTGGATGTGGAGCGGGCGCCCTCGCCCGCTTCTCGCCCGATCGCCGGAATCATCGGCCCATACTAAGGGACCTGCTCCAGCGCCGTAACATTTGTTTTAGCAGTCATGACCCGGTGAGCGTAATCGCTAACAACAGTTAACTTCTGTTAGCCAGTAATCGGCATAGAAACCTTGACAACAGGGCTTGCAGGACCTAACATTCGTCCCCTCAATCGAGAACGAATCCCAAACTTCCAAACAGACTGCGAAGGAACGAGCCATGAAGAAGACGACTCTATTCGGGGTGGTGGCGATCGTCGCGTTGGTGCTCGCCGTCTTAGGCGGCAGGTCCAGCTCTGGACAGGACAAGCAGGACAAGTACACCCTGCAGATACCCGGCGGGCTCGCGTTCTCTGAAGTCAGGGGATACGAACAATGGCAAGTAGTCGGCCCCAGCCTCACCGAAGCCGCAAATGTGATCCGCGTGATCGTCGCTAATCCGGTGATGATCAAAGCCTACCAGGAGGGCATTCCTGGCAATGGCAAGCCTTTCCCCGACGGCTCGAAGATTGTGAAGATTGAATGGAAACCGAAAAAATTAACCGATCCCCCTTTTTCCGCGAAGACTCCGGACACGGTGCCTGGCGATTTGGCGCAGGTCGAGTTCATCGTGAAGGACAGCAAGAGATTCTCGGACACGCACGGATGGGGATACGCCATGTTCGACTATGACGCCGCATCCGGAACGTTCGCCCCGGCCACGAAGGCCAGTAAGCCTCCGGTGAATAACGACGCCAAGTGCGGAGCCGCATGTCACGAGCTAGCGGCGTCAAAGGATTACATTTTTACGGCATACTCCAAACGGTAAGCCCTCAAGGTGCTCTCAAGTCTCGATTCGTCGGCTATCCCGAATAGAGGAACCTTATGAAACGGTTTGCTTTTTGGTTGGTTGCTGCAGTTGTAACGGTGGCTGGTATTCTCGCCTTTACGCCTCGCGCATCCGGGCATCCCGATGAAGAGGCTTCCCCGATTTACGGCGTCACAATTCCACCCGGATATCGCGATTGGCAATTGATCGCTGTGAAACAGCTCCATTTCGCGGGTAAGGGCGAGCAATTGCGCGCTCAAGTCGGCAACGATATAGCGATCAAGGCCTTTAAGGAAGGGACTCTTCCGTTCCCAGACGGCGCGATCATTGCGGCGCTTCATTGGACTCAGGTAGCGTCGGAAGACAACAACAAGGTTCTGGACGGTCCGTTCCCCGGCACTAAATCTTTCGTGATCGGGTCCCGCGTTAATGTTCAGTTCATGGTCAAGGATTCAAAGAAGTACGCCGCGACGGGCGGTTGGGGGTTCGCTGATTTTACCGACAGAAAGCCCGGCGACAAGGCGCTGCACGAGACCTGCTTCCCCTGCCACATACCTGCGAAAGATCACGACTATGTCTACACCCGTTATGCGCCTTAATGCTGAAAACCAGGGCAGAATGGAGTGAGGGGACGGCCATATAAGTCAAATCGTGCGGCCATAATGATTGGGGTAACATCGCCATTACACTCATTGACCTGTCATCCACGCACTCGCCTGTTTACTTCAAGTTAATCCAGATGCCCCCTTTGGCTTCCCCGTCGGTGGGACTACTTCCTGTTTCCCCCTGAGAACAATATCAGTGATCGCTACACTGCGGCTTGCTGCGGTTCACTATCCGCTGAATGGGATTCGTTGGGCATCGGGATGATTACAATCACAGAGGTACCAGTACTATTCGATTCGATTTTCATTTCTCCGTGAAATTGACGTATACGCTCTCGGACTCCCATGATCCCGACGCCGGAGCCGTGGGACTGAATTTCCGACAAGCGCCTGGGTGACATGCCCTTTCCGTAATCCTGCACTTCTGTTCGGACACTTTTTCCGTCGCGAGCTACTCGGATAAGAGCGGTCTCGCTGCCGGAATGTCGGTGGATATTTGTTAAACATTCCTGCACGACTCGGAAGATTGCAAGCTCCATGTCACTTGGCAGTCTTCCAACATTGGCGGCAACATCCAGCGCGATGGCTATGTGACTGCGTTCTGCCAGCCCCTCTACGTACGAGTTAAGCGCGGACGCGAGACCACATTCGTCCAGCAAGGGCGGATGCAAAAGGTAAGAGGTAGTTCGAATCTCGCGGTGCAGCCGTTGAACAACGCCTTCGATCTCTTTACCTTCTTTAGCCAACTCTGGAGCAATGATCTGTGCCCGTTCAACCAACTGCGCAAGATTCAAGCCAAGTACTGTTAGCGTCTGACCAGCACTGTCATGCAATTCGCGCGCAATGCGCCGTCTTTCTTCATCTTGCGCCTTCATCAGGCGCGTCATGTCATCGGCGATCCGAACCTTCTCTGCGGCCTCTTTTTGATTGTGGATGTCGAGACAACCGCCAACATAACCTTCAAACGTCCCATCCGGCGCATAGCGCGGTACTCCCCGATCCAGTATCCAGCGGTATTGCCCCGTGTGATGCCGCATTCGGTATTCCATCTCAAAAGGACGGCGAGCATCGAAGTTGCTGACGTAGATTTGCAGGCAGCGATCGAAATCCTCTGGATGCACGTTCTCAGCCCAGCCATTGCCTGACTCTTGTTCGAGAGTGCGCCCGACGAAATCCAACCATCCCTTATTGAAGTAATAGCAAAGCTTGTCCGTCCCCGACAACCAGACCATGATGGGCGAAGCATCCGTAATCACGCGAAAGAGTTGTTCGCTTTCCCGTAATGCTCGCTCAGCCTGCTTTTGAGCCGTAATGTCACGCGCCACTTTCGAGGCTCCGATTACGCGCCCCGATGAATCTCTCACGGGAGAGATGGTCAGTGAGACATCGACGGTGCTGCCATCCTTCCGCTTCCGGACGGTCTGGAAATGGTCAACGCGATCCCCTCGCCGGACATGGGTGAGAATGTCAGACTCTTCAGAGTGGCGCTCCGGTGGAATTATCAGGGTGATGTTTTGCCCGATGGCTTCTTCAGCGATGTACCCAAATATCCGTTCCGCACTCTTATTCCAACTCGTAATGATGCCATCAAGGTTCTTGCTGATAATGGCATCATCGGAGGAGGCCACGATGGCAGCCAACAGCCCGGTTATTTCTTCCGCTTGTTTCGGCCCGCTCATATCCTGTGGCGACGAACAACTAGCCTAGTTTCTTCTGGAATAATGGCGAAGTCCCTATCAGAGGACTTCATGGTAGCCATTCTGGCCGGAAATGCCAAATACAGTAAACACTGTAGCCGACCCTTGTGCCGAGCGCTTCATTGACAACCTGTCTTTCACTCACTCGGCACAAACCAAACAATCCCCGCCAGCGGTGCCATCGCCCCAATCATCGGCCCGTATTAAAGAAAATCACAGAAGCAAAATTGACATTGCCGGAGTACGATATTTCCATGATCAGACGTGATTTCCTGCGTCGCGTACTGTACGGCGGCACAGCCCTAGCCGCGACACAAGCGGCCGGCAGAGCACTTACGCCAGGTATGGGTCACGATGCGGCCCTCGCGCTCAATCCATCGAACCTGCACCTATTGCATCTGGCCGGCAATGCCACCCAGAGCACGCATTCTCTTCCCGCCCTCACCGCCATCCCATTCCGTCTTGAAGATGTCAGCATCCTCGATCCCGATCTGCTCCGGATGCGCGAACAAACGCTCAACTATCTTCTCGCCCTTGATTCTGACCGCCTGCTGCACAACTTCCGCGTCAACGCGAAACTTCCGTCGTCGGCCGATCCGCTCTATAACCGCGAGTCTCCCAGCAACGGATGGCGTGGCCATTATGTCGGCCATTATCTTTCCGCGTGCAGCCAGATGTATGCCTCCACCGGCGATGTCCGCATTAAAACGAAGACCGATGCCATGGTCGCGGAGCTGGCAAAATGCCAGGCCCAGCTCGGCGACAAGGGCTATCTCTCCGCGTTCCCGGAATCGAGCTTTGACGACCTCGAGCAGGGCCGCCCGGCCGCGGTCGTCTGGTATGCGCTGCATAAAATCATGGCTGGCTTGCTCGACGTCAACGATCAGATGCAGAATGCACAGGCGCTTCAAGTACTCGAAGGCATGGCCACCTGGACCGACTGGCGCACTGGCCGTCTTCCCGAAGAACAAATGCAGCGCACCCTGCAAATCGAATTCGGCGGCATGGGCGAAGTTCTGGCCAACCTCTCCGCCGTCACCGGAAATCCCCGTTATCTGGTGGTCGCACAGCGCTTCGATCATCACGCGGTCATGGATCCCGCCGCCCAGGGGCGCGATACCCTCACCACCCTCCACGCTAATACCCAGATCCCCAAATTCATTGGCGCTGCCCGCGAATTCGAACTCACCGGCGACCCGCATTACCGCGACGCCACTCTATTTTTCTGGCAGCAGGTCGCGCTGCACCGCAGCTACGCGACCGGTGGCAACAGCGCCAGCGAACATTTCCGCACCCCGCCTGACGTGCTCGCTTCCGAACTTACCGACCTCTCGCAGGAAACCTGCAATACCTACAACATGCTCAAGCTTACCCGCCAGCTCTTCACCTGGCAGGCTGAGCCCCAATACGCCGACTATTATGAGCGCGCTTTTCTTAACCACATCCTAGCCACGCCGAACCCAGCCGATGGCTCGCCGCTTTATTACCTCGGCACGCAATCTGGCCAGTGGAAAGTTCACTTCATTCCGCACGAGGGCTTCTTCTGTTGCTGCGGTACCGGCCTGGAAAATTTTTCCAAGCTCAGCGAGGGCTTCTATTTTCACAATGAGCAGTCGCTGTGGGTAAATTTATTTTTCGCCTCGGAAGTGAACTGGCGAGAGAAGGGAATTACCCTCCGGCAGGAAACTCGTTTTCCCGAGGAAGCCGGCACAAGACTACTCATTCAGACGAAATCGCCCGCTCGCTTCACCTTGAACGTTCGCATTCCGTACTGGGCCGACGGCGCGACCGTAACGATAAACGGCAAGCTTTTCGAGCCCATCCAAAAGCTGGCGCCCTCCAGCTACGCGAAAATCGACCGGACGTGGAAAAACGGTGATCGCGTGGATGTGAAGCTACCCATGCGCCTGCATCTGCAAACCATTCCCGATGACCCCACGCTGGCCGCCATTATGTACGGCCCGCTGGTGCTTGCCGGTGAACTCGGCACCGAGAATCTCGACTCCAAGCGCATCTACTCCGAAGACAAATTTCTGCACGGAGGTTTTCCCGCCATCACCGTGCCTGAACTAGTCGGCGATCGCAACGCCCTCGACAAATGGATTCAACCGGTCAGTGCCCCAAGTAGCAGGGTGAGCAAGACAGTCGGCCAAAAACTGATTAGCCAAAGAGACGTAGCGCTAACTTTCCGCACCGTAGGCGCGGGCCGTCCGCAAGATGTAACTCTCAGTCCCTTCTACCGCCTCTTCAACCAGCGCTATTGCGTCTACTGGCGCTTCCGCCCAGCCGTTGAGTCGTAGACGGGAGCGACGGGTTCCCAATACTTGCCGCGATGCCCACAGGACCACCTGCCCGCGTCACGCTTACTGCATATTCTTGGCCAACTCCATCTTCGCGTTCCGCAATTCCGGGCGCTCCGAGTGTTTTCCCTCGTCACAATTCTTCAGCAGTTGTCCGTAATACGTAGTGGCCTTGGCTGGCTGATGGGCCATCTCCGCTGCGCGCGCCGCGCCGGCAAGTCCGTTGAAGCGGCTGGGATCGATCTTCATCGACTTCTCATATTCTGCCAGCGCGTTCTCCGGCTGGTTGAGTTCAAGCAGCATATCGGCCAGCATTTCGCGCGCCGGAATATCGACTTCTTTTTTCCCAACTTTGTCTTGCGTATCGGCAACCTGGCGCATACGTCGTACCGCATCATCATTCTTCTTTTCGGCAAACGCCAGCCACGCGTCCACCTCGCCGCGTGCGATCTGTGGCCCTTCGAGCGTGTAAGCATTCTTCGATTTGCGTGTAGCTTCTTCCGCATCGTTGAACTTCTGCACATTGCGTCGCGTTGCTTCCACATCTCCCATGCGCGCCGAGCCAATCGTCCGCGCCCAATAGGTAATCATCTGCAACTCGGGAGTCGCGTTGGCCGCGGGTTCCAGCGCCGCCGCATCGGACCAATGCCGCATCTCCAAGTTGTAGATGGCCGGGAAATGCGCCGTGGCGTATCCGTAATATTCCAACATTCCCGTGTCTTCGCCGTTGGTGGGCGCTGCCGCCAGCACTTGTTTCTCCTGCTCCAGAATGTGCTTGGCAGCTTCATCCTGCCCGGTTTGGAGATAGGCATAGAGCAAAAAGTGCATGGCGTGCAATTCATGGCCGCCCATGTACATGGCATGGGATTGCTGGGTTAACGCCACCGATTTCAGATTGGCCTGGATATCCTCTTGCCAGTAGCCTAGCCGGGCAAAAATGTGCGACGGCATGTGAACCGCGTGCGCCGACGACGAAGCAATTTCCGCATACCTGCGCGCGGCATCAAGACCCAGCGGAGCCAGTTCCGGTGAATCGCAGGAATGAATAATGTAGTGCGCCAGGCCGGGATGATTCGGATCCTGCTGGAACAATGGAGTAAGAACTGCAACCGCCTTTTTCTGCGCGGCGTGCGTCGTGTCGTCCGGAGATTGCGCTGCCAACAGCGATAGCGCGTAGAACGCCCCAGCCTCCAAGTCCGTAGGATATTTCTGGTAAAGTTTCCCCATCGCATCGGAATATGCGGCGGATTGCTTCAGGTAGTCTTTCTTTTCCGGATCGCTATAGAACACAGCCAGAGCCGAGATGTAGCCGCGCTCGCGATCGGTTTTAGCGCCGATCTTCTGCGCCTGCTCCATTTCGTCGTGGCCGCGTTTCAGAGTCGAGTCCTCGGGCCGCTCCCAAATTTGATGGAACAGGCTCATGCCCACGCCCCAGTGAGCCATGGCGCAGCCGGGATCGCCATGCGCAATTTCGGTGAACTGTTTCTCCGCCTCCTCGTATTCGAAGGAGTGCATCAGCGCGACGCCACGCTCGAAAGCGCTCTGCGAGCCGGGAGCGCACGAAATTGGGAACGAAATCTTGCCCAATTGCTCCGCGCCATCGTGATGATGAGTGGGCATGTCATCATCGAGCGCGAAGTTTGGAATAACAGATAAAACGCTAAAGCACAGCAGCAGACATGGCAGCGATTTCAAGCGAAGCATGGTTTCACCTTTTCTCAATTCCTGTCTTATACTTAGTAAAGTTCCGTTGTTTTAACCACATCACTAATCTTTGCTAAAAAGCTGGCTGCGGAGCTCATTCTCAGCTTTTGCTATATTCTCCGGTCGCCCCAGATCGTGCCAATCGTATTCATCCGCCCGGAAGCAGGCGATGGTTTCTCCCTGTCCGGCCAGCCGCAAATAAGTTGGGATGATGGAGAATATGCCATCTTCGGTCATCCGGTCGAAAATACGCGGTGAGATTACATGCACACCGGCGAAGGCAAGTGCCTCCACATGCTGACAATTGCGAACCAGTTCGGGAACACCATCATGCCCCGACCGTCTTCCACAAAGTTCGAGTAGATCGTCGAACAACAGGTAGCGCGAGGTCGTCCTCTCCTGCACTGCCAGCGTAGCAAGAGCCTTATGCTCGCGATGAAATTGTGCCATGCGATGCAGATCAATTGTGCTGATCACATCGACGTTATGCAAAATAAACGGCTCGTCGCGCCCAGCGGAATCTTCCAGAAAAAACCATCCCGCCTTTTTCAACCCGCCGCCGGTATCGAGCAACTCCTCTTCGCGCGAAATCTCGATCCGCATCCCGTAGTTGTTATTCTTCCTTAAATAATCCACAACCATGTCGGCGAAGTGATGCACATTCAAAATCACCTCGCGCACGCCAAAGTCGCTCAATCGTGCCAGTGTGATCTCCAGCAGCGTCCGTCCGCCAACTTCCACCAGCGCCTTGGGGCGATCATTCGTCAATGGCCGCAAGCGCGTCCCCAGTCCCGCTGCCAGAATCATTGCCTTCATCGTGACAACATCTCTGATGATATTTTTGTCATTCCGAACCGGGCGCCTAGCCCGGTGAGGAATCTGGTTTCCTGGCCTTGTGCCGCACACGATTCTTTCCTAAATCGCATTCCCACCCTCGATCTCCCGATGCCGCACCACCACCTCCACTCCATTTCTCCCGCGCAACCGCTTCGCCAACTGCTCCGCCAGATATACCGACCGATGCTGCCCGCCCGTACAGCCAAATGAAACCATCAAGCTCTTGAAGCCGCGCAGCTGATATTCGTTCACGCTGGCGTCCACCAGCGACATCACACTCGCCATAAACTGATGCACGCTCTCCTGCTGGTTCAAATACTCGATCACGGGTACATCACGCCCGGTTAAGGCTTTAAAATGCTCTTCCCGCCCGGGATTCGGCAAACTTCGTCCGTCGAATACAAATCCTCCACCATGCCCGCTCTCGTCTTTCGGCCAGCCGCGATGGAACGAAAAGCTGAAGATTCGCACCGTCAGGTTTTCCGTGGAAGATGCCAGCCCCTGCAATTTCTCTGAAGCCAGCATGGAATTAAAAGCTTCCATCAAAGTCGGCAGCGCGATCGGCAGCTTCACGTTGTGCAGCAGCCAGCGCACATTCTTCAGCGCGTAAGGGACGCTCTGCAAAAAATGTGCCTTGCGTTCATAAAATCCGCGAAACCCATACGCACCCAGCGCCTGCAAAATCCGCACATAAACATAAGCGTAAAAATAATGCAGGAAACTTCCCTGGTCGATCTTGATGAAATCGCCCAGCCGCTCGATATACAAATCCAACAACCGCTGCCGTAGTTCAGGCGGCAAATCCGCCTTGGCGTCATAGAGCAGGGAAGCGATGTCATACTGCAACGCCCCGTTGCGCCCGCCCTGATAATCCAAAAAAAAGGGCTCGCCCGCCCGCAGCATGACATTGCGCGACTGAAAATCGCGGTACATAAAATAGTCGCGATCTGCGCTTAACAGAAAATTCGTCAAACTCTCGAAGTCATCTTCCAGCGCCTGCTCGTTAAACGAAATTCCCGCCAGGCGCAAAAAATAATACTTGAAATAATTCAAGTCCCAATTGATCGATTGCCGGTCAAAGCTCGCCCGCGGATAGCACTTGCCATAATCCAAATCGCGCCCCGCCTCAATCTGAAACCGCGGCAACACAGCGACCACCTTGCGGTAAGCCTCGACCACCGCCGGCGCGATGTTGTCTCCCTCGCGATTCTTCGAGAGAAACTCGAACAAAGTCACATCCCCGAAATCTTCTTCGAGATAAGCCCCGGCATCCAAATCCTCCGCATAAATCTCCGGCACCGGCAGCCCGTGCCCAAGAAAGTGCTTAGAAAATTCCAGAAACGCGGCGTTCTCCTCGCGCACCCCATACAAAATTCCAATCGCGCTAACCTCATCATTGGTCAGCCGGATAATCTTCCGTCCCGACCCTCCCAGCTCTCCCTGAAGGGGCAATACACGCGTAGCCGGAATATGAAAATGCTCTTCGAACAGTTTCTTGAGAACGTCCATAGAAGAATTGAGCTTACCGCAGCCCTCGCCAGAAATCACATCGACGAACCGAAAGCCTTACCCCGTGAACCACTCCGCACTTATGATGATGTTATTCCGAACCGGCGCGGAGTGGCGGTGAGAAACCTTACGGTCCGCTCGCGCCAGCAATACAGTAGGTTTTAAATTCTTTACTCGACACCAGCGCATCTTGCGAACCAACTATTCCAACTCTTATCCTTGAAACATGACCGACCGCCTCTACTACCCCGACTCCTTTCTCTACAATTTCGAAGCTGAAGTCCGCGAGGTTCATGAAACCCCGCGTCCCGCGCTAATTCTAGACCGTACCGCCTTCTACCCCACCAGCGGCGGCCAGATTCATGACACCGGCTATATCGGCCCTGCCAACTCCGACGCCAAATTCCGCGTCACCGAAGTAGCCGACACCGAAGACGGCCACATCGTCCACTACCTCGAAGCAACAAAAAACGCTCCGCTAAAAGACATCCAGCCCGGTAGCCGCATCCACGGCCAAATCGATATCGCCCGCCGCCGCGACCACATGCAGCAGCACTCCGCCCAGCATGTTCTTTCCGCCGCCTTCATCCGCTTATTCAACATACCTACGGTTTCGTTTCACATGGCCGACGATTACTGCTCCATTGATCTCGATACTCCCGCGCTCACGGCAGCCCAGGTCGAATCCGCCGAACGTCTGGCCAACGAAATCGTCTTAGAGAATCGTACAGTAGAAATCCGCTACGTCACTCGCGACGAAGCCGCGAACCTCGGCCTGCGCAAACCTCCTGCCGAAGGCCGCGACGAACTCCGCCTCATTGATATCCGCGACTTCGATCTCTCCGCCTGCGGTGGAACGCATGTCGCGCAAACCGGGCAAATCGCCGGCCTGCTCCTGCGCAAGTTCGAAAAAGTTCGCCAGGGCTATCGCGTCGAATTCGTCGCAGGACAGCGCGCCGTCTCCACCGCCCGCCGCGATTTCACCACCCTCATCGAAACCGCCGCGTTATTTTCCGCCCATATCTATGACGTTCCCACGCAAGCCCGCAAGTCTCTCGAAGAAATCAGATCTCTGCGCAAGCAAAACGAACAATCGTTAAGCGACCTCGCAGCCGCACAAGCCGCAACCTTATTGTCCGAAACTACCGAAGTCCACGGCCGCAAGCTGATCGTCCAAACTTTTTCCAATCGAGACCTCAACTTCCTCAAGCTTCTTGCCCAAAAACTCACGCGCCAGTCTGCGCCAGTCGTCGCCCTGTTAGCCACTGACTCGCCGCAACTCGCGCTGGTCTTCGCGCAATCCTCCGGCCAACCCCACGACATGGCTGCGCTTCTCAAACAAACCGTAGCTGTGCAAGGCGGCCGCGGTGGCGGCAGCAAAGACCTCGCCCAGGGCGCACTGCCGGATTCCTCGAGCATCGCCTCAGCCCTCACTGCCGCTGCGCAATCACTCCAACCCTGACTCATTTCTAATTCCGCCCATTCATCAGAAATTCACTCCCTTGTAACCATCCTGTAACATAGCGTCGATAGAACCGGAGGGATATCTATCCTAGGGAGGATTCATCGAGTGATGCGCAGAACCATGATGCTGTTCGTGTGTGCGGTGCTTGCATTACCGGCAATGGGTCAGACCACGCTGAATGGCGCAGGAGCTACATTCCCCAACCCCATGTACTCCAAGTGGTTTAGCGAGTATCACAAGCTTCATTCCGATATTCAGATTAACTACCAGCCCATCGGCAGCGGCGGCGGCATCCGCCAGGTCATTAACGGCACAGTCGACTTCGGCGCCACCGACGGTCCCATGACCGATGACATGTTGAAGGAAGCTAAGTTCACCATCCTTCACATGCCAACCGTTCTCGGCGCTGATGTTCCCGCCTACAACGTACCCGGTGTGACCGGAGAGCTGAAATTTACTCCCGAGGCCCTCGCCGGAATTTTCCTCGGCAAGATTACCAAGTGGAACGACAAAGCGCTCACCAGCGCGAACCCCGGTGTCAACCTTCCCGACAAAGAAATTATCGTCGTGCATCGCTCCGATGGCAGCGGAACCACCTACATTTGGACCGACTATCTTTCCAAAGTCAGCAAAGACTGGCAGAGCCAGGTTGGAACTGGCACGTCGGTAAAGTGGCCCGTCGGCCTGGGCGGCAAGGGAAATGAAGGCGTGGCGGGATCGATCCGGCAATTGCAGGGCACCATTGGCTACGTAGAACTGATTTATGCGGTGCAAAACAACATTACCTACGGTTCGGTAAAAAATTCGGCTGGAAATGTGGTGAAAGCCTCGCTGGAGAGCGTAACCGCAGCTGCGGCCTCGTCAAAGGAAATGCCCGCCGACTTCCGCGTCTCCATTACCAACGCACCCGGCAAGGACGCCTATCCTATTTCCAGCTTCACCTGGCTGTTGATTCCAGAGCAATCGAAAGATCCGGCGAAAGGAAAAATTCTCGCCGATTTCCTGTACTGGATGGTGACGGACGGACAAAAAATGGCGGCCGCACTTTCCTACGCCCCCTTGCCGGAAGGCGTCGTCAAAAAAGAGAAAGAAGCTATCAAGCGAGTGCATTAAACGCGGCCCGGTACGCATAATCGGAAAAACGCAGCCGCGAAAGCGGCGAGAGAAGGCAGCCCACCGCGCAAGCGGTGGGTACAACCGAGAAAAACGCACCAGCCCCAACGGGGCGAAAAATATCACTTACCCGGCGCATCCTTCACGATGCGCCATTTTCTTGCCTAGTCGTAACGGGTAACCATCTGTGACCCCCATCCGCTGCGCCGCATTGCGCCATGCTTTATACTAGTCAAGCAGCAAGACCCCTCCGGGGCGGTCCGGTAACAAATCCCAGTCGGCAACACCATCGCATCACAATATGGCTCGTATTTCGCTCGACAACCCTCACTATTACCTCAACCGCGACACCTCATGGCTCGCGTTCAACGAGCGTGTGCTCGAAGAGGCTGGAGATGAAGGCAATCCGCTGCTTGAGCGGGTGAAGTTTTTGGCCATCTCGGCCAACAATCTCGACGAATTTTTCGAGATCCGCGTGGCCTCCATGCTTCAGCAAATTGAAGACGGCTATAACGAAGCCGGTCCCGATGGCCTTACGCTCACCGAAAAGCGCGACATCCTCGCCCGCCAGACCCACGAATTCGTCGATTCCCAATACGAATGCTGGAACACCCTTCGGCCCGCTCTTGCCGAGCATGGAATTCGCGTCTTGAGTCTTCGCGAATTAGGTGCAAACGCACGGCGTTTTGTCGACGAATATTGCGAAAAAGAACTCGACCCGCTGCTCACTCCAGTCACCGTCGACCCCACGCATCCTTTTCCGCGAGTCATCAATAAAGCGCTGTGCATGGGCTTGCTTCTGCGCCGCCGCCGCCGCTCCGCGCTCACTTATACGGGCGTCGTTTCCGTGCCCCGCGCGCTGCCGCGTCTGGTCCGGTTGCCGTCCGAAGGCACAACCGATTTTTTTTTTCTCGCCGATCTCGTCGCCCACCACGCGCAAAACATGTATCACGGCTACGACATCGTAGCCGCCGCTCCATTCCGTGTAACCCGCAACAGCAACCTTTATCTTCAGGAAGAAGAAGCCCGCAATCTTCTCGAGTCCGTGCGCGCCGAGCTTCATAACCGCCGCAAAGGCGATGCCGTGCGCATGGAAATCGAAGCCGATGCCGACCCTGAAATCATCGACCGCCTGCGCACCGTCTTCGAACTCGATCCCTGGCAGGTTTTCCCCGTCAATGGGCCGGTGAATCTATCGCGCCTCTTCAATATCTACGAGCAGGCCCAGCGCCCCGACCTGAAAGACCGCCCCTTTGCTCCGCGGGAGTTGCGTCTGACGGCAAAATCGCAAAATCTTTTCGAAGAACTGCGCCGGCACGATATTCTCTTGCACCATCCTTATGATTCCTACGACGCGGTAATCGCCTTTATCGAGTCGGCAGCGGAAGATGATCAGGTTCTCTCCATCAAGCAAACTCTTTACCGCACCAATGAACATTCTCTGATCGTTCCTTCGCTTATCGATGCAGCCTCGCGCAAAGAAGTGACCGCCGTCGTTGAATTGAAAGCACGCTTCGACGAAGCCCACAACATCCGTTGGGCCCGCGATCTCGAAGACGCCGGAGTACAGGTATTTCACGGTCTAGTCGGCCTGAAGACGCATTGCAAGTTATCGCTGCTAGTCCGCCGCGACCCCGACGGCGTTCCGCGCAGCTACGCGCACATCGGCACGGGAAATTACAACGCGACCACGGCGCGCATCTACACCGATTTGAGTTTGTTCACCGCAAACCCCGAGATCACTCGGGCTGTGCACGATGTCTTCAGTTTTCTGACCGCCTATGCGGAGAATCCCAGCTACGAACCGCTGCTGGTCGCCCCTCTCGATCTTGCCGAAAAAGTTGTGGCCCTCATCGACCGCGAAGCCGAACATGCCAGCCAGGGCCGCGAGGCGCGCATCATCGCCAAGATGAACGCGCTGCTCGACAAGAGTGTGATTCAAGCGCTCTATCGCGCTTCTCAGGCTGGCGTGGAAATCGATCTTATCGTTCGCGGAATCTGCGCCCTGCGTCCGGGCGTGCGCGGATTGAGCGACCGCATCAAAGTTCGAAGCATCGTGGGCCGCTTCCTCGAGCACAGCCGGATCTATTACTTCGGCAACGGCGGCGAGGAAGAAATTTATATCGGCAGCGCTGACTTAATGCCGCGCAATCTCTACGAACGCGTCGAAGTGCTGGTCCCGTTGCGCGATGAACTCTTGCGCGAACGGGTGCATCGTGAAATTCTCGACGCCTACCTTGCCGACAATCGCAAAGCCCGCATTCTGCTGCGCGATGCCACCTATATTCGCGCCTGGCAGCCGGCCCATGGCAGGCGAAACCGCAAACCGCCCACCGGGGCGGCCGCTTTCAGCGCGCAGGATTTTCTGATCAGCGTAGCCGAAGGCAAGCAGGGCTCAGGAATTGTCCCACCGCAGTTGCCGGCGAAGAAGCGCAAAGCTTCCGCCAGTAGAGTACGATGACGAAGCACGACAACAAGTACGATAACCAGCCATGATCATTTATTTCCTGCGTCACGCCAGCGCCGGGGAGCACCTTGCGACTCCGAAAAAAGACGAGAAGCGCGCCCTCGATAAAGAAGGTATCGAGCAATGCGGCTATGTCGGCCGCGCGCTTGCTGCCATCGACGTACAGGTCGACGTTATCATTTCCAGCCCGTTGAAGCGCGCCACACAAACCGCCTCGCTTGTGGGCAACGAAATGGGTTACGAAGGCAAACTGCAAATCGAAGCAGGATTAAAACCGGGCGCAAGCTTTGCCGACTTTCGCCGCCTTCTCGAAAAGTATGCCAGCCAGGAATCCATTATGGTGGTCGGGCACAATCCCAACTTGAGCCAGTTTTTGGGAACGATCATCAGCGAGTCCGGCTGCGAAGCCTCCATCGAACTAAAAAAGGGGGCAGTCGCCCGCGTCGATATGCGCCGCAGCTCCGGAACACTGGCGTGGTGCGTCACTCCAAAAACTCTGCGCGCGCTCTACACCGCGGCGATTGAAAGCTCCCGTCCAAAGACTTCCCGGAAATAGGGCGCATCTTTCTCAATCGCCCACAGCTCCAAATCCACGCCCATCCGCCGCCGTGGGACCAGCGTCAAATGCACCTCGCCCCCGCGATGACTCACCCGCACCTTCTGCACCGCCCGCGTTCGTCCCAAATGCAAAGCCCGCGCCAGGCGCAACAGCATAATTGCTTTTTGTACTCCGGCCCGTTCCGCAGGATCGAGCGCCTTCATTGGCGCATCTTCCAATGTGGGACGCGATTTTCCTAAATAGCGTGCGATCGCCGCAATCAAACGCCGCTGTTGCGGCGTATAACCCAGAATCTCCGAATTCGAAAGAATGTAATGCGTATGCCGGTGATGGCCGTTGCGATTCACGTAATCACCCACTTCGTAAAGCATCGCCGCCGCCGAAAGCCACTCGCGAAACTCCGGCGCAAGCCCGTGCACCGAATGCAGCGCCGAAAACAAAAACATCGCCGACTCCCGCACATCCAGCGCATGTCTCATATCCACGCGATAATGCTCAACCGCTCGCGTGATTGACTCCCACCGTTCCGACTCAATCTGCTTTCCTGATCGCGTGCTGCCGTCATGTTCCGCCGCCATCTGCGCCAGCAGGCCATCGCGCAATCCAAGCGGAGAATAACGAAAGCCTTTGAGATGGCAGCGGTCCAGCAATTCCTGATACACCATGGCGCCCGCAACCACAATTTCCGCCCGCCGCAAACCAATGCCTTCAATCTTTCGCCGCTCCTCTACCGGCAGGCGTGCCAGCCGCTTTGCCAGCCGCGTCATCTCCGCGTGAGAGACTCCCGGTCGTTGCCGGCTCCCATTTTTTCTCAGGCCGCTCGCTGCCGTCGCCAATGCATCAGCCGTCCCTGAAGTCGCAATCACCGTTTTAACTTTCGCCGCCACAATGCGCGGCGCGATGCGGTTCACTTCTCGTGCAATGAAACCTTGCAGCCGTTTGATCTCACCTTTGCGCGGCGGATCATGGCGCAAAAACTCATCCGTCAGGCGCACCGCACCCAGCGGAAGGCTCACCGTCTCGCGGATATGCCCGCGCGCCGAAACCGTCAACTCACAGCTTCCGCCGCCCAAATCCATCATCAGCGTCGGCGCATTATCGGCACGAAGATTTGAAACCAGCCCCAGATGAATCAGCCGCGCCTCTTCCAGCCCAGAAATAATTTCTACCGTCCATCCCGTCGCCGACCGCACCCACTCCAAAAATGCCTGCGAGTTCCGCGCATCGCGCAGTGCGCTGGTGGCCACCACACGCACCGGATCGGTCACGACTTGCTGCGTGGCTCGATGAAATCTCCGCAAAACCTTTACCGTCTCCGCCATCGATTCCGGCGTCAGAAATCCCGACCGAAACACGCCTTCGCCCAGCCGCGTGACTTCGCGATCTTCGTGGATGGATCGCAGATGCCCTCGGGTGAGCCGTGCTATCTTCAGACGGACGGAATTGGAACCGATATCAACCGCGGCAAAAGTTGGCATGGGAAGGTCAACAGTTTACATGGCGAATGCCGCTCGGTCATCCGTGAGATGAAGTGATTTTTTACTTCAGCGGTCATCCGTTTCAGTTCAGGCGTCAGCTGCAAAGCGGCGAAAGATTGCAGCCACAGCGTAAGCTGTGGGGTGAAAGCGGAAAGGATCAAAAGCTCCGAAGGAGCGAAAGAATAACCACGCAAGGGCGCCATACATTTTTAACCTCCTGTTAATAGGAGTCTGCTACTGTGGAAGAGCATGGCTATTCCTGCCCGACCTCGGCCCGATATGCCAACCCCGCAACCCGTTGAAGTCAAGAAAGTTAGCGATCTCTCTTCAGCCGGGAAACGGCCCGGTCACGCCCCCCCTGCCGGCCGCGAAATCGGCGACCAGATCTTCAAATATGCCATGCTGCTGTGCGGTTTTGCCGTCCTTGGCACGCTGGTTCTGATCGTCTACGAACTGGTGCTCCGCTCCGGTCCGAGCTGGCACGCCTTCGGTTTCAAGTTCTTCGCCGGGCACGATTGGGATCCAGTCAACGAGCAATTTGGCGCAATGCCTTTCATCTACGGCACTTTACTTTCCTCGTTTTTGGCTCTACTCATCGCGGTTCCGCTGTCAGTCGGAGTGGCAGTCTTCACCACCGAAATGTGCCCCAAGGCGCTGCGCAACCCGCTCTCGTTTTTCGTGGAGCTTCTGGCCGCGATTCCCAGCGTAGTCTACGGACTCTGGGCTATCTTCGTGCTCGTGCCTATCCTCAGCAACTATGTAGAACCGTTCCTCTCCAAAACCCTCGGCTGGACAGGATTTTTCACCGGAGCGCCCTACGGCATCAGCATGTTAGCTGCGGGAATTATTCTCGCCATCATGATCATCCCGATCATCTCGTCTATCACTCGTGAAGTTTTGATGGTCGTGCCCCAGCACCAGCGCGAAGCCGCATTAGCTCTCGGCGCAACTCGCTGGGAGATGATCCGCCTGGGTGTACTGCGCAACGCTCGCGCCGGAATCGTCGGAGGAATCATCCTCGGCCTCGGTCGCGCCCTTGGCGAAACCATGGCCGTCACCATGGTGATCGGAAACCGTCCGGAAATCGCCAAATCTCTTTTCGCTCCGGGATATACCATGGCCAGCGTGCTGGCCAATGAATTCAGTGAAGCGACCGGGGATGTCTATTTATCTGCCTTGATCGAAATTGGCTTGGCGCTATTCCTCGTTACCATCGTGGTCAACGCGCTGGCACGCTTTTTAGTCTGGAGCGTGACCCGCGGCCAGCCTGCGAGGGCCAATGCCTGAAACCGCGGTCAAGCACACCGTCGCGCCCATCGCATTGCGGCGTCGTATCACCGATCATGTAATGACCGGCGCAGCGGTGCTCACGGTAATTCTGGTTCTGGTGCCGCTGTTCGCCATCTTCGCCTATCTGGTATATCGCGGCATCGGTTCCATCAACTGGGCCTTCCTCACGCAAACTCCAAAGCCTGTCGGCGAAGCCGGCGGAGGCATGGCCAATGCCATCGTAGGCTCGGTATTTATTCTCGCCTTGGCTAGCATTCTGGGCGTGCCGGTGGGCGTAGGGGCAGGCATATATCTGGCCGAGTACGGCCGCAACCGCTTGGGCGATGCGATTCGCTTCACCGCCGACGTGCTCAACGGTGTGCCCTCAATCGTGATCGGCATCGTCGCGTACTCGATCGTGGTTCTTTATCAAAAACATTTTTCAGCACTTGCTGGCGGCGTGGCCCTTGCCATCATGATGATTCCGACCATCACCCGCACCACCGAAGAAATGCTGCGATTGGTGCCGCAAGCCTTGCGGGAAGCCGCATACGGCTTGGGAGTGCCACGCTGGCGCACCACTCTCTCGATCACTTTGCGCACTGCGACTTCCGGTGTTATTACCGGAATCATGCTAGCCTTCGCCCGCGTGGCCGGTGAAACAGCGCCGCTGCTCTTCACCGCCTTTGGCAATCAATTCTGGAATCTGCGCATGAACGAGCCTACAGCCGCGCTGCCGCTGCAAATTTTCAATTACGCCATCTCGCCTTACGACGAATGGCATCGCCAGGCTTGGGCCGGAGCGCTGGTTCTTATTATTCTCATTGTTACCGCCGTCGCGGCCGTACGCGTTGCCGTGCGCCGCGGCACGTTTGGAGCGGCATAGTTTATGGGCGTTGGCATCCACGTCGAAAACCTAAACGCCTGGTATGGCAAAACCCAGGCGCTATACGACATTCAGATAAATGTAGCGGCGAACCACGCCACCGCGCTGATCGGCCCATCCGGCTGCGGTAAATCTACATTCATCCGCTGCCTGAATCGCATGCACGAAACCATTCCCGAGGCGCGCGTCACCGGCAGCGTCCGCATTGGTGAAATCAACGCCTACAACGGAACTTCCGCCACACAACTCCGCCGCCGGGTTGGCATGGTCTTTCAGAAGCCCAATCCGTTTCCCACCATGTCGATTTACGACAACGTAGCCTCAGGCTTAAAGCTGAACGGCTTCCGCGACCGCCGCAAGCTCGATGAAATCGTCGAAAAATCCCTGTCCGTCTCTGCGCTATGGGACGAAGTCAAAGATCAAATCCACAAAAAATCCGGCGCAAGCCTTTCCGGCGGACAACAGCAGCGCCTGTGCATTGCCCGTGCCCTAGCCGTGGAACCGGAAGTTCTATTAATGGACGAGCCTTGTTCCGCGCTCGATCCCATCTCCACCGGGAAAATTGAAGAGTTGATCTTTCAGCTCAAAGAGCGGTATACCATCGTAATCGTGACTCACAACATGCAGCAGGCCGCACGCGTAGCCGAGTTCACCGGATTTTTCCTGCTGGGCAAAATGATCGAGTTCGACAAAACAGAAAAAATCTTCACCAAACCGTCGCACAAGCGCACGGAAGATTACATCACGGGAAGATTCGGATAAAGCGGATTTAGAATAAGAAGGTAAGGAAGGTTCGGAATGCGCACGCGTTTTCAGCAGGGCCTCGACGATCTACGCCAGAAGTTACTCCGCATGGGTGGTCTAGCGGAGCAGGCGGTGGACCGCGCGCGCCAGGCCTATATCGATCGCGATCTTACCCGCTGCCAGATGGTGCTTGAGAGTGAAACCCTTATCAACCAATCGGAGCGCGAAATCGACGAGGCCGCCTTCGATCTGCTGGCCATGCAACAACCCATGGCCGTCGACCTCCGCTTCATTCTCGCTGTCACGAAAATCAATTCCGATCTTGAGCGTGTCGGCGATCAGGCCGTCAACATCGCCGAGCGTGTCATGGATATGGTTGACCTGCCAACGGCTGATCTGCCGGTCGATATCGCCCGCATGGGTGCGGCCGTTAGCGCCATGGTGCGCCGCGCGCTGGAATCATTCATCGAAGGGAAGGCGGAACTCGCGCAGGCCGTCCTCGAAATGGACAACGTGGTAGACCGCATGAAAGATGATGCCTTCATCCAGCTCGTAAAGACGATGAACCAGCGTCCCGAGGTCGTTCGCCAGGCGCTCGATGCATTGCTGGTGGCGCGCAATCTGGAGCGCGTAGCCGACCACGCCACCAATATCGCCGAAGACGTTATCTTCTGGGTGCAGGGCGCCGACGTGCGCCACAACGTGAGCGCAGCAGAAGAGCGCGCCGAATCCACGCAAGAATTGCCCACACGTGCTTCCGGCTTGTAGAAGTCTTTAACGTAGTGTGCGAGTAGCCTCCAGCGCATTTGTCATCCTGAGCGGAGTCGAAGGATCCCTTTGACCACCCGTATTCCTAATAGTCGCCTTAACTTTGACCGCAACTCCCCACCTGCATTACGCTCATTTCGCGGAGGCCCTGTGACTCGATTCGCACGTATATTTTTCCTGGCCGCATTAGTAACCATTCAGACCGCGCACGCGCAGGAATCCAAGCCCGCTTCCATCCCCCTGCCCAGCAGCAAAGTCTTAACCACCCCATCCCCCGGCCGCATCGGCAGCACCAACAGCTTTCCCGCCACAATTGCCTTCAGCCCCGACGGCTCCTACGCCGCACTCTTGAACGACGGCTACGGCACGCAGGAAACCCTGGCCATGCAATCGATCGCCATTCTCGATCTAAAAACCAACCAACTCTCCGACTTTCCCGACAAGCGCTTCGGCGAAGAAGTTCACCAAAGCTATTTTCTCGGCCTGGTCTTCGGCTCCGACGGAAAACATCTGTACGCGTCCGTAGGTTCTATCACCGATCCCACCGGCGAGAAGCCGGGAGACACTGGCAATGGCATCGCAGTCTACAGCTTCGCGAATGGGAAAGTTACCCCAGAACGATTCATCGCCATCGCACCGCAGCCACTCGCTGCGGAGAAGAAAGTTGCCATCGCACTACAGAAAACGCAAAAGGGAACTGCGATTCCATACCCGGCCGGCTTGGCGCTGATCTCCGGTAAAGTTTCCGGCCAGGACCTGCTGCTAATAGCCAATAATCTTTCCGACAACGTCATTCTTCTCAATATCGCAAACGGCAAAGTGCTCCAGCGCTTCGATCTCAGCACCGACAATCTGATCCCATCCTCATTCCCTTACACCGTTGTAGTCGCCCACGATGGCCGCCGCGCCTGGTGCAGCTTGTGGAACGCATCGCGTGTCGCCGAGTTGGATCTGACCAACGGTAAGATCATCCGCTGGATCAAGTTAAACCAGCCAGACGATCCCATCGCCCCCGGCTCGCATCCTACGGCGATGCTGCTCAGTCCCGATGAAAAACTGCTCTACATAACTCTGTCGAACGCAGACGCGGTTGCAGTGGTTTCAACCGGAAGCAGCGAAATGCTCACGCTGTTAAACACTACGGTTCAAAATCAACGCTACGCCGGAACCTATCCCAGCGCATTGGCACAATCAGCCGACGGCAAGCATCTATTCGTCGCCGATTCATCATCCAATGCAGTCGCCGTATTCGACACCACAAACTTAACCTCAAACAAAACCGCCGGCAACCCAGCTCTCGGCTTTATCCCCACCGACTGGTATCCCAGCGCGCTAGCCATACAAGGCGACAACCTCCTGATCGCCACCGCCAAAGGCCAAAGTACAGGTCCAAACATAGGCCAAGGCAAAACTTCCTACGAGGTGGCGCACAAAAAACATCCCTACATCCCCACTCTCCTGCGCGGCTCCATCGCCCGCCTGAACATTCCCTCCACGCTCGGCAAACTCGATCAGCTTACGCAAACCGTAGAACACGACAACCTCCTGCACAACGACCCCGGAACCATCCAGTTTGCCTCCGGCAAAAATCCGATCAAGCACGTGATCTACGTCATCAAAGAAAATCGCACCTACGATCAAATTCTTGGCGACCTCAAAGTCGCCGACGGCGATCCCTCGCTCACCATGTACGGCGCCGACATTACCCCCAACGAGCACAAGCTCGCCCTGCAATTCGGCGTGCTCGATAATTTTTACGATAGCGGCGAAGTCTCCGGCGACGGACATCTCTGGTCCACCGCCGCCATCACCAGCGATTACAACGAGAAAACCTGGCAGATTGCCTACCGCGGCAAAGAGCGCACCTACGATTTTCAGGGCACGGTCGCCGACGAATATCCACTCGACCACAAGCAGCCTGACATTGACGATCCCGCCACCGGCTTCCTCTGGGATAACGTCGCGCATCACGGCCTCACCTACCGTGACTACGGCGAATATGTAAATGCAAAGTGGTGCAATAAAATTCGCAAAGCGTCGTCACCCAAGCAGGGAACTCCCTCCACGCAAAATGCACCCTGCGCGCAAACCGAACTTCATCAGGGAGACAACCTTCCACCCAACCTCGGCGATCCGCACGGAACCACGAGCCCCTACCCGTGGAACGTCCCTCTATTCGAAGGAGTGAAAGCCAGCAAAGCCGTTCTGCGCGATCACTTTGACCCGCTCTTCCCCGACTTCAACACCGACTATCCCGACCAGCTTCGGGCCGACGAATTCCTCAACGAATTCGCCGCCTACGCCCACGCCCGCGAAGCAAATGAAAGCGCAGACTTCCAATTGCCCGCCTTCGTCCTGCTCTATCTCCCCGACGATCACACCGGAGGCACGCGCCCCGAGCGTCCCCGCCCCGAAGCTTCCGTGGCCGACAACGACCTGGCCCTCGGCCGCGTAGTCGATGCCGTCTCTCATAGTCTCTACTGGGACGACACTGCCATCTTCGTTCTCGAAGACGACGCCCAGGACGGTGGCGATCACGTTGACGCGCATCGTTCCATCGCCTTCGTCGTCAGCAAGTACTCACCGGGAAGCGCTAATCAGACTTATGTCGATCACCGCTTTTACACCACGGTCAATACGATTCACACCATGGAGATGCTTCTCGGACTGCCTCCCATGAACCAGAATGACGCCTATGCTCCCGCCATGGGCCCCATGTTTTCCGGCACAGGAGATCAACCGCCATTTAAAGCCGATTACAGAAATCTTAAGAATGGTCTGATATATGAAACCAATAAGCGCGACGCCCAAGGCGCAAAAGAATCAGCCAAAATGGACTTCTCCCGGCCCGATGCCAATTCAGCCGCCCGTCTGAACACAATCCTCTGGCACGACGAAAAAGGCGACGCATCACCCCCAACCCCCAGGCACACAATCTTCCCCTCCGGGAGCGACTAAACAACCAAAATTTGTCATTACAAAAAGTCTTGTCATTCGTATAAAAGCCCTTGTCATTCCTACGCTCCGCATCCGTTCCCGCAGGGAACATGCTGAGTGGAGGAACCCGCTGTCCGCGTATGCCACCACAATCCATGTTCATTCGAGCCACAAACGCCAGCCTCATAGACAACTCGCGGTCGATGATTTAGAAGCCACCTCATCTCCATTCCCAAAACAAAAACCAAACAACCAAATCGGCACGGTTACCCAAGTTCTGCAACTCATCAAATTTTCTGCCGATAATCCGGCATGAGCACGGCTATGCCAGATCTGCGCACCCCGGTCATGATCGTCGTTGATATGTCGTGGGAAGATCAGGGCACATTGCAGGCGACTTCCGCGCGCATGGAGGACAAATCTTCTGGCGGAGCCTGCATTCGCGTAAAGAAAGCAATTCCAACCGGATCAAAAATCTGGATCAAGTGGCGCTTCGACCAGTTCTCCGGAATCGTGAAGTACTGCCGCACCGACGAGCGTGAATATCTCGTGGGCGTTCAGCGTGATGTCACAACAACTCCCGCTCCCGCGCTGCCACCCCCAGCGGAGACACCGGCACAGCAACCATCGAAATTAAGCGAATTCCCGTCGCAAAAATTTGAAACCCCTGCCACCATGCGCCCGCCGGGCGCACGGGATGCAATTTCGCGCCGGCCATTCATCAGAGCACTCAATTCGCGAAGCCGGGCCAACGTTTCGCATCCTCAAGAGTTCACTGGTTCGGAGACTCAACCTCCTCCGGAATCGCCTCCACAGCAGGAAGAGAGCAACCGCAAAAGGAAATTTATGGAACACAAATGGCTCGATAAGGCACCCTGGCATCACAAGCAGGACCAACCAAGCACAAGCAGCTCCGAGAATAACGGCGCCCGCGGAAAGGAGAATTCCGTGCCTGCGCTCACTGCGTCCCCGGAAAAAGCCGCTGCGCCCTCCCGCGAAGTCCCAAGCTTGCAAGTCGAGCTTTTACCCATGGAAGATATCTACATTGCCGCTGGCATCAACGCTCCGCGCAAAGGCTACAGCGTGAAAAAAGTGGTCGAAATGCTCAATAGCGAGCACATCCGCAATCTCTCCAAGGAGCTCAAGCGCGCTTCCGTCCTTATGGCGCTTGATGCGGCGGGCGTTTCCCTCGATCAAATCCAGCACGACGCCAAAGCCCGCCACGATGCCCTCAACGCCTACGAGGCCGAGCAAAAAAAACAAGCCGAAACCGTCTGGGCGCGGCGAGCGGAAGAAGTCGCCTACATTCAATCCCAACTGGAAAATATCAAAGTCCACTATATGAGCCGCATCAACCGCACCGTTGAAGGTGTAGCCCGCGACAAAGCCCGCTTCAGCAATTGGCAAACCATGAAACAAGAAGAAGCACAAAGCATGACGGAAGCCCTGGACCTATGCCTGAAATCGCACATCACAGAACCAGCCAGCCTTCCGTCTATAGAAGCAGCCGCAGCAGCCAGCGCAACGCCTAAGGCGCAATGAGAGGGCCGCGAAACGGCGTAAGAATGCAGCCCATCGCGTAAGCGATGGGTGAAGGCAACTAGCCCCGGAAGGAGCGAAAGAAAAATTATTTCTTACCCCAATTCCTCTAGATCTTCAAATCAACTCACCCGGACATTACCATTGCGCTCGTACATACCTCCAATCCACTTCACACAACTTGGCCGATCTCACTCCGCCCTTTAAACTAATGATGTGAAGATCGCCCTGGGCCAAATCAACCCGACCGTCGGAGACTTCTCCGGCAACGCGGCCAAAATCATCGACTACGCCCGCCGTGCCCAATCCGCCGGTGCCGCATTAATCCTGTTCCCCGAACTCTCCGTCTGCGGCTACCCGCCCCGCGACCTCGTAGAGCGCCCATCCTTCGTAGCCCGTAATCGCGAAACCGCCGAACGGATTGCCGCCACTACTCAAGGTATCGCTGTAATCTGCGGCTTGGTAACGCCCGCGGAATCCGAAACCGGCAAGTCGGTCATGAATTCCGCTGCACTCCTCCGCGATGGCAAAATCGCTTTCCTCCAATCGAAGATGCTCCTACCCACCTACGACGTCTTCGACGAGATGCGCAACTTCGCTCCAGCCAAACATCAAGAGTTGTTCCCACTCTCCGGCGAGCGCGTTGCGCTCACCATTTGCGAAGACGCCTGGAACGACAAGCTGTTCTGGCCCAAGCGCCTCTACACCGTCGATCCCATCGACGCTCTCGTCCGCGCCGGCGGCAACATCGTTCTGAATATTTCCGCCTCGCCTTTCTGGATCGGCAAGCGCGAACTTCGCCGTAACATGCTGGCCTCGATCGCCCGCTCCCACAAAGTTCCCGTCGCCATGGTCAATCAGGTCGGAGGCAATGACAGCCTCATCTTCGATGGCTCCAGCATCGTCCTCAACGCCGAAGGCGAGGTCATCGCGCAAGGCCGCTCGTTCGAAGAAGATTTGATTTATTTCGATTCCGGATCAGAATCTCAGCCCCCAACGGGCGAACTGCACGAGCAGATAGAAGGCGATGAAGCCAGCGTCTACGCCGCTTTAGTCATGGGTACCCGCGACTACATGCGCAAATGCGGATTCCAAAAAGCCATTATCGGCTTAAGTGGCGGCATCGATTCGGCGCTTACCGCAGTCGTCGCCGCCGACGCCGTCGGCCCAGAAAATGTAATCGGAGTAGGCATGCCCGGCCCGTATTCTTCCCCCGGCTCAATCGAAGACGCGCGTGTGTTGGCGAAAAATCTGAACATTCGCTTCGAACTGCTGTCGATCAATCAAGCGGTAGAAGCCTACCAACAAACTCTGCAAGCAGTCTTCACTGGAAAAAAAGCAGATGTCACTGAAGAGAATATCCAGTCGCGCGCCCGCGGTACGCTGCTGATGGCGCTCTCCAACAAGTTTGGAGCCATCGTGCTCTCCACCGGCAACAAAAGCGAACTGGGCGTGGGCTACTGTACACTCTACGGAGATATGGTTGGCGGACTCGCTGTCATCTCCGACGTGCCGAAAACATTGGTCTATCGGCTAAGTCATTACGTAAATTCGCGCCGTCCCGTCATTCCTATGGCGACGCTGGAGAAGCCACCCTCCGCCGAATTGCGCCCCGATCAGAAAGACAGTGACTCGCTCCCGCCCTACGAAATTCTCGATGCGGTGCTGGAAGATTATGTGGAGGACGCGCACTCGGCGGAACGCATCGCCGCCGACCGTGGCTTTGACCTGGAAGTAGTAAAGCGAGTGATGCGAATGGTGGATCGCGCCGAATACAAGCGCCAGCAGGCAGCGCCGGGCATCAAAATTTCCCCCAAGGCTTTTGGATACGGCCGCCGCTTTCCCATCGCCGCAAAAAGCGAGGTTTGAGTCTGACTGACATCGTGAAATTAGCCGTTTCTGAAACTACTTGTCACCCTGAAAAAATTTGCCATCCTGAGCGAAGCGAAGGATCCCTATAATCTCCAAATGACCTCGAAGTGCAACATAGGTTTTACCCGGAAAGGAAATATGCGCAATTCTTTGAAAGCAATTTTTATTCTCGTTCTCACGTTCGGCATGGCCGCGCAAAACCTGGTCGCACAAGCCGCCGCGAAAGCGGCAGTCACCCTTCCCACGGAAGCCACCGTAGATTCTTTTCTGCAACAAACCTTCGGCTATGAGCAGGGCCTGAGCTGGAAAATCGCCAGCATTAAACCCGCTCCGGTACCGGGACTCGCACAAGTCGATGTCGTTCTCGCCAGCCCGCAAGGCCAGCAAATCAGCCGCTTTTACGTCACGGAGGATGGTGAACACGCCGTAGTCGGCGACATCATCCCGTTTGGCCCCAAACCGTTTGATCCCGTGAAGAACACGCTGGCGAAGGGAATCACCGGCCCGTCGCGTGGTCCAAAAGATGCGTCCGTTACAATTGTCGAATTCGGCGATTTACAATGTCCCGCCTGCAAAGCCGCGCAGCCGGCCATCGAAGCGCTGGTCGCATCCGAGCCAACCGCCCGTTTCGTCTTCCAGAATTTTCCGCTGGAGATGCACAACTGGGCGGCAAAAGGCGCAGCCTACGCCGATTGCGTCGGCCAAGCTTCGAACGAAGCTTTCTGGAAGTTCGTTGCCAAAACCTACGAAACTCAATCCGACATCACCGCCGCAAATGCAGACGAGAAACTGACCGCGCTGGCCGATGCCGCCGGAGTAAAAGGCGCGGACATCGCTGGCTGCGCCACCACCCCCGTTACCAAAGCTCACGTCGACGCGTCTATTGCTCTGGGCAAAGCAGTGAACGTTACAGGAACCCCGACGCTATACATCAACGGCCGCACTATCGGCAACGTAAGCCAGGTCCCAGCCGAAACCCTGAAAGCACTGGTAGACTTCGCCGCCAAGCAAGGAAAATAGCGTAATCCATCCGCGTTGTCGGGTAGACCATCAGCGGTCGCGACGTTAACCTCAACACCTTCAACTGCGCATCACAATGGTACGCACGTGTGCTTACGCCCGTCCATTGACAAAGGCAGCCGAACGGTTCGGCTAACTTGTACAAACCACTAATTCCGAGAACGTATCTGTGAGTCGGCTCCGAAACAGTCGGCTACGGAAAAACCCACTGATCGAGCGGGGTGCCGGAGGATGGCGCCTGGGACGTCGATGGCGGTACCTGCGGTGGCTGATTGTTGATAAAACCCTCAGGTATATTGCCAAAAATCAACCGCTGAGGATGCATTGGCTGGCGCCGGGGATCTTGCCACATGGGTGCGCTGATGTTGTAAGAGCAAGTCCCAGAGATAGGGCCGCATAGCGGACCCGGGATCTGCGGGCTTAGCTGTGCGATTGTCGCCAAGAGAGTATTGGAAAATTGACTGCCGTTATCCGAGTGACAGGAAAGACAAAATGAGTTGCTGGTCGAATTCGGCCGCGGGCTGCTCCATACCAACGGCCCTTCCGGAAAATGAAGGGGCGCTCGAACAGAAAATAAGGTGTTGGGCATATTGCTGAGGTAAGCGGCGCTCGCATCCGACAAATAGTCGGCATAGCAAACATATTTCGGGTAAACGTAGGCCGCTTGATTATTTGCCTGCAGGAACTTGGTGATGGCCGTGCTTTCAATAGCCGGATAGCTATTGGCAATACTAATCCAGTTCGAAGGGCTCGAACTGTTGCCGCCAGCGAGCGTTCCGTGGGCATGGTTGCAAATCGTTTCGGCATCGACTGACTGGGCTATCACTTTGAATTCGTCAATCCAGCCGGTGAAGCCGCCGCCAACAGTCAGGTTTCCTGGGTTGAGCTGAAAAAATGTTTGACCCGTGGGCGCCGTGGGGCTCGCCGAGACAGTTTGCAGCAAGAACCCGTCCACAAAAACTTCGACGGACGTGCCTCCTGCCGCGACCTGAAATGCCAGGTGCCACCAACCCGGACTCGAAATCGTAAGTGGGGCTGCCAGGACTGGCAGGGCTACCGTTTGTTGATATTGGCCACTCTCTCCGTAGACAATTTGCAGGCTGGTCAGTCCCAGCAAATTAACTTGTGTGCCATCGGGAAAAGCCAAAATCTGGTGGGAATTGCTGTCGCTATAATTAGCGTCCAGAAAGAGACTCACAAACCATGGTGAGTTCACCACCGGCTGGGGTTGCGCGCCGATCGCATAACTTGCATAGTTTCCGCTTTGCAACCAGAATCCTTTGCCTTTGATCCCGCCGAGCGCTGCCGGTTCAATCCTGGTGGTGCCGCTGGTGTTTGGGTTGTTGTTGACCAGGCCATAAGCGGGAATGTTCCACTGGGCGGTAACCGGAACCGGCGGTGTGTACCCTAACGCCGCGTTTTGCGCTGCCGCAGCAGTTTGCAACGCCTGCGTAACCGTGGTCGCCGAGTTTTGCAAATGAATGGGACCGGTAAATCCACCGGCTGGTGTGAATCCATCATTGTAGGTGGAAAATGTGGGGTAGGGAGCCTTTGGTGTCGCCCAAGTCGTCGAGGCCGTCATGTCCGATATGATGAACGCCTGGGGGTTGATGTAGTCGTCGAACGGAATCTCGTCTCCGCCCTTGCCCATGTTGAGCTGCCAAACCACTTCCCGTAACGTGACCGGCTGCATCATCGGGAGCTCAGTATAGAGATTTTCGAAGGCATCGAGAATGGTTGTGTTGGTGGCGTAGTCGGTTGGGTTCGCGGTGCCCAGATTGGAGCGGCCGGAGCCGAGTGCTACTTGTACCGGCTGGTTATTGGTAACGCTGGTCTGGTAGAGACTCACCAATCGCTGCTGATCATTGGGAACCTCCAATCCGTAATCGATATTGTTCACCAGGGCATCGAGTTGGACCATCTTGCCGTGAGTCCAGCGCCCGGCCATGGTGACGCCGCGGGTGTTGTCAGTCTGCTCAGCGGGGGGATCTGTGCAGCTCACCCCCGCCAGGCAGGCATCGGGATAACGAACCTCGCTTTCGCCGCCATTGGTGTTAAACAGTGTCGCGGACACGTTCTCGAAAAACAGGTTACGGCCCATGCGATCGATCCAGGCGTAAGTGCCCTCGATGTCATCCTGCTCGGGAATAAGATTGTTTTCCGGATCGCGAAATGGATAATCGGCCAATCCGTAGGTCCCGTGCATATTGGCATCGTAAGGGGCATGGGCGATCGGATAAAAATTCGTCCACTGGGTGACATCGCACGGATTTGCGGTCTGAGGGGCGACCGAATAGACGATGTTATAGACGCTTTTCACCGTAGATGGAGGATTGGTGGAGTTATCGGTCCATTGCAGCGGACTGCCTTGCACTCGCCCCACAATCAAGTGCCCATCGGCGGTGACCATAGGTTCGAGAAGATTCTGGAATCCAGTAAAGGTTGGGCCAGTCTTATAAGAATTTGGCACTATGGCCACGTTACTAATATATGCCGAGGTTGTTTTGGGATTCGTTACTTGAACTACAACCTGCACCCCGTAAATGGTCATGGAGTAAGTGGACCCATTCAAGTAATCGACGGGCGTGATTATCCATAAGGTATAGCAGTCCATGCCAGGAGGGCAGGTCGAGTTGGTATTGCTGGCATAAGGGTTAGCGCTTGGATAGGGTGGTGAGGGGTAGGGATAATCTTGTACTGTCCCGTCGCAAATCGTGTGATGTTGCTGAGTTCCAACTGTGTCCTCGGGCACAAGTTTGGAATCGGCAAAGTAGTATGGATTGCCTGGATTGGCCGGCGGATTGGCCGGCAAAATGGGCGGAGGAGCCGGCGACACAGGCGCGCTGGTTAAACTGAACGGCACGCCCGCATTGTTGATCGCTTCGGGCACAAACGCATAGAACTGCACTGTATTTGCGTTGACTCCTGTTCCGATCTCTTTCACACTCAAAGCGACGCGACCGTCTGCGCTTGTGCGGAGCGGAGGCGCATAGTTATACGCATACTGCAGCGACTGAACTAGCGCAACGTTCCTCGTGTAGTTTATTGGGGCTGGCGGAATTACGGCCGCCGTATACGATGTCGTTGGGGGACCGGCGTTGATAAATAAAGTCGATAGAAGAACCACTACTAAGCTGACAATAACCCTGCCTCGTTCCAGATGACGCGCCATAGTATCCTCGCTGAATCACTTCGGGAATGCGCAGAAAGCTAATGCCGGTGCCGGGGAAAGTCAAGGGAATTGTCGGTGAATATTTTGGTTGATACAGGAGGCTTGCAGCTAAGCAAGGAAAGTAAGAAACTCAAGTGCTTTGAAGCGGAAGAGCACGTGTTTTACTCATGCCGGTAAGCCATGCAAATGGATTGCACGGCTTTAGCAGTAGGTATCCGCACTTGGCACGATCCATGGTCGGCGCTACAGCGCATTACTTCTGCGTAACCCAAATTTCATCCGTCTTGCGATTCCGGTTAGCCGTAATGTGCGGAGTAATCATGATCAGCAGCTCGTCATACTCCTTCATCTTGTTGTTATCGAGGAGCACCTGATTTAACCCCGGAATAGCCGCAATCCCCGGAATCCCGGCAATCGCATATTGATCGTTGGTCGTAATTTCTCCAGCAACCACCGCCGGCTCGCCATCCCGCAGTCGAATGCTGCCTTGATATTCCTGATTCGCAATCACCGGGACGCCATTGGCGCTGGCCCCGGTCAAAGAACGCACCTGCAAATCCAGCTTCAAGCTGACTTCGTCATCGCCGTGAATCGCGGTCGTAGCCTTCAGATTCAATCCCAAATCTTCATAACTCACGGAAGGGAAGGGAGCTACATAACTCTGATTGCCCAGCACCTGCGAAATCTGCGGCGAATTGTAAATAGGCGCATATGATGCATTCAGAATCGGATACCGCTCTCCCAAATGAAAGGTGGCTTCCTTGCCCTGTCCGGTAAGCAAAGTCGCGTCGCTCAAGCTGTTGGACCATGACTCGTTCAGCGAAAGCGCGGCCGTCAAATGATCCAGGCTCAATCCAGAAAACGTAAGCCCGTTACCGAAAGTAGCCAGCGGCTGGCTGAAGATCCCGCTTTGCCCGCCCTGCAACTGCGCCAGAATTCCCGAGAGCGCCGAACTCCCCGCCTGATTGATTCCTCCTGAAGAAATCAGCTGATTCACCAGCGACGTAATACTCTGCCCGCCCAAGGCTGCCAGTGCGGCCACAGGAATGTTGTACAAGTTAAAAGTATTGGGAACGTGCAGGCCGATATCGCGCGTAAAGTTGTGGCTGACCTGATAAATCTTGATGTCCAGCGCCACCTGCGGCCGCTGGCCGGTCAACTGCTGCAATAGCTTGGTGCACGCCTCCAGCGTAGCCTGCGGCGCGCGCACCTCCACCGTTCCAATCTGCCCCGAGCTGATTTTTTGGAAGTCGCAGATATTGCGCAGCGACGTCACCATCTCCGTAGCTTCCTGCGGCGTCGACGCTCCTGGCACGGCAAACGTAGCCAGCGACATGCGGTCAAACTGCTTATGATTTTCTGACGTATCCGCGGCAATCAACATCTGCCGCGTATCCAGCACCGTCCACATCGTCTTGCTGACGCGGCACGCCAGATTCAGCGCAGTAAAAAAATCGACATCGTCCACATAAAATCGGACTTGCTTGGTCTGCACCGAATCGTCAAACTCCACCGCCAACCCGTACGCCGAGGCCAACTCGCTAAACAAAGTCTTTACGTCCCCGCTGTAATGAAATGTCGCCCGCTCCGGCCGCGGCAGCAAATGGATTTCGTAGGCATCGCTCAGCAACTCCGGTATGCCCGCAGCGGGTGCCACGTCATTGTCACGCAAAGCCTCAGTCAGACGCCCTTGTACGTAATCATTATCAGGATCGAGTTTCAGCGCCATCCGGTACTCCGCGGCCGCCACTTCCCGTTGCGCATTGGAAAGCATGGCATCGCCGCGCTCCGTATGCTGAAACACCAGTTGCGACTTCGCCACTTCACGGGCGCCGAAAAACTGCATATTGTCCGGAACCAGCCGCGAAGCCTCATCGAAGGCCGCAAAAGCCTCTTGAAAGCTCTTGCCCTCTTCCAGCTTCAATCCGCGCTCATAAGCACGGCGCGCTTCTTTAAGGTCTTTTTTAGAGGGAACGCAATTGGTGCCCCCGGGCACCCCATTGCCGCAGGAAATAATCGGAGCGCTGACCGGCGCATCATCGGCTGCCGGGCAGGGAAGAACGGCCCATGAAGCCAGCAGACAAATACCAACGATAAAGCGCGCGCAACACATTGGTTTGATTTTACTCTGCCCGGTGATCGCCGAAGTCACCTGAAAGTGCCGGGTACCTTCGTTTCCAATAGGCCTCCGGCAAAACGTTATTGGCCTAAGAATCATCAGTAAGAAGCGTTATCAGAACGAGAGACCCCATCGTTCTTGCGGCAGCTTTTTAACTGAACCCGCTCTTAGCTCAACCAGTTCTAACTCAGCATGATCCGCTCAATATCCCGCGCTTTGCCGGTCTTCTCGTCGCAATCAATCACCACCGCGCATAACCGGACATCGCCCGTAGCCGGCTCAAAACGCACCGGCATGCCGCTCAAAAACTTGCCCACCACTAGCTCTTTCTTCACCCCAATCACGCCGTCATAAGGCCCGGTCATGCCAACATCGGTAACATAAGCGGTTCCATTCGGCAGAACCCGCTCGTCCGCCGTAGGCACATGCGTATGTGTTCCTACCACCGCCGTCACGCGCCCATCCAGATACCATCCCAGCGAAATTTTTTCCGAAGTCGCTTCCGCGTGGAAGTCCACAAAAATAATCTTGGCTTCCACTTTCTTCAACAGTTGATCGGCCACGCGAAACGGATCGTCATTCGAAGCCATGAACACCCGGCCCTGCAAATTAATCACCGCGTAAGGAATTTTAGCCTTATGCCCCTGATAAAGCCCCCAACCCGGCATATCCGCCGGATAATTTGCCGGACGCAACAACCGCCGCTGCGGCCCGTGCCCGTTGCCCTCGGCCATCTGAAAATAATCGATGATCTCGCGTTTGTCCCAAACGTGATTGCCGGTAGTAATCACGTCAATATTCAACTCAAAAAGCTCCTCCGCCAGCGCCGGCGTAATCCCAAATCCCGCCGCCGAATTCTCGCCATTCGCAATCACCAGATCGATGGCATGATCGCGCACCATGCCCGGCAACTGCTCCCGAACAATAGTTCGCCCCGGCCGCCCAAAAATATCGCCAATAAAAAGAATTCGCATGAGATTTGATGGTAACACCCTGGTTAACTGAGGAAATCCCGGAATGCAGAGTAGTTCAGCAGAGCCACACGTCCCAGAACGCACATTTCTACAGCCAAGTCATAAGTTCCTAAACCTCTAAGCCCTATTCCTAGCCGAGCCTGAGTGAGATACCTAGCAAGTCGCAAACGCTGATGTCCGAAATCGCTTTTCGTGAATGTGCTTGATTTACGCGCTTGCTGGGGTGGCGTCGCAGCGCTTTCAGTGCTGCGATAGTTGTCCGTTTGTCCCGGGCTTTAGTCCCCAGCCCAAAATACCGCCGGAGGAATACATGAAAATTACCTGGCTAGAACTACTCGCCGCTTCCTTACTCCTGCTTTCCAGCTGCGGAACCCCGCAATCTCCCACAACCAACTCCACCATGCAACTCCACTCGGAGAATGCCGCCTCTGATGAAATCACTCCCGCCACTAACCCCGACGCCACCTTCAAAGGCTGCTGGTACAAACAAGGTAAAAATCGTTACCAGGCCGTGGATGTCTCAGTAAAAAATCCCGGCAAGTACGCCTTCAACGCATTGCTCTACCACGGCACCACCTGCAACCCCAACGACTACGCGGACCAATTCGGCTTCGGCCAGCTTCTCAACTTCGGCGGCTCCGGCTATATCTTCTGGTTCAACGCCTTCGCCAATAAAACCGATATGTCTGCTCTCTGGTATGTGGGAGCCGACAAATCGCAATGCATAAATTACGAAAACGCCCCGGAGTGCTAAACAAGCATTGGTGCTTCAGCAGTTCTGCCATCATCTAAGCGCAAGCTCGGCCGTCCGCAAAAAATCGTAATTGCCCGCCGGATTCAACCGCAAATCCCGCACGCGCCGGTTGTGCACCAAAACATTGTCCAAATACCAAAGGTTGATATAAGGCAGCTCATTAGCCAGAATCCGCTGCAACTCCGCATAGATCGACTTCCGCACCTCCGGATCAACCTCTCGCCGCCCGCGATCGATTAACGCATCCACCTTCGGATTCGCATAGTACCCGCGGTTGGCTCCATTCGGCGGAAATCTCGACGAATCGAACACCGAAAAAATATCTGGATCTTCATTCCCGCCAATCCATCGCAGCGAGTAAAGCTGAAACGCCCCATGCGTCACGTCCGTAAAAAAAGTCGCAAACTCAAAGCTGCGGATGTCCAGCACAATCCCCACTTCGCGCAACTGCTGCTGCATCACCGCCACCATCAGCCGGGTATTTTCATCCGTGGATGTCTTCATGGTGAGATGAAATCGAACTCCATTCACCGCGGGATATCCTGCCGCATCCAGCAGTGCGCGCGCCTTCTCAGGATCGTGGTCGTAAGCCGGCACATCCCCGTTGTAGGCCCAACTCTGGGGCGGAAGTATGCTGCGCGCCGGCTCCGCCTCGCCTCGCCACAAATATTCGATCATCGGCTTTCGATCAAACGCGTAAGCGATAGCCTGCCGCACCCGTGCATCTTTGAGAATGGGATCTCGCAGGTTGAATCCAAAATAAGCCAGCACCGTTCCCGGCGCTGTCTCCACCGCCAGCTTCGGCTCGCGCTGAAGCGTGAGCACGGTATCGGGCGTAAGCGAATTGATGGCGGCATCGGCCCCGCCTTTCCGCAATTCGAGCGCACGCGTCGTCGCATCCGGCACCACCGCAAAGCGCACGCCGGCCAACTTCGCCTTCTCGCCCCAGTAACTGTCGTTGCGCTCAACGACAACTTCTTTGTCCGTCTCTGCGCTAACAAACTTGAACGGCCCCGAGCCGATCGGATGCCCCGCCATTTCATTTCCGCTGCCGTAAGGCACAATCCCGATCGCTCCATCGGAAACATTCCACAACAATGCCGCATCGGGCTCTTTCATATGAAAGATCACCGTAAAATCATCCGGCGCATCGATGCGATCAACAAACCGATAAGTCGCGGCCTTGGGACTGCGAATCTTTCCAGCAAGCAACGAATCGAACGTCCACTTCACATCACGCGCGGTAAGCGCGCGTCCATCGTGAAACCGAACTCCAGAATGCAGATGGAAAACGTAAGTCAGCGGATCGGGAATCTCCCAGCGCTCCGCCAATCCCGGCGCAACATCCAGATGATCCCCGCGCGAAAGCAGGTCGTCAAAAATCAGGCTGTCGATACGCTCCGACTGCGCATCCACACCAATCCGCGGATCGAGATTTGTAGGGCTCGATTCGATCAACATCACCAGCGTGTTGGGATCGGCCTTGCGTGAACAGGAAAGCAGGGAAGAGCAGAGTGCCAGAGTGACAAAAGCGAACGCGATCCTTTGCATCAGCGGCAATCCGTGCACATCTGCTGAAGCGTATTAACGGTCCTCCAGTTGCGCGTGGTCGTGACCACACCCAGCAGGCGGTCCACCGGCTTTTTCATCAGAACGCTCTCCGCCATTCCGTTGGGAAGATAAAAATAAAGTTCTTTACCCAGGCAGCGAAGCCGATCGGGCGCAAGCGTCAAGGTTTCCAATTGTTTCAATGCATCTGGCGCGGGAACGCCAGACATAAAGGTAACGTGCAACTTTTCCTCGTCAATCCCTCGCTCTTTTAGGAATGGATTGTCGGAGATCGACTTCTTAATTTCATCGGCGCCGCGAGTGATCACCGAAACCGAATGCCCAAATTCCTCCAGAATCTTCTTCTCGACTTTTTTGGAAAGCGCCTCCGGAGAAATCTTGGCGCACTTGAACACCACGTTCCCGCTCTGGATATAGGTCTTCACCTGCTCCAGACCTATTTTTTCAAGCGCAGCTCGTAGCTGGTCCATTTTAATTTTCTTGTGTCCGCCCACATTAATTCCACGTAGCATCGCGACATAGACCGGCATAGTAAGAATCTCTTGTGAATCTTAAGGATACGAAATTTTGCCCAGTACCGCCGCGCGTTTTGCCCCCGTAGCCGAAGGGACATTCGACGCCCGCCGCTGCCAGGTCGCATGAGCCAGAACGGCAAAAGCAACCGCCTCCTTCGCCGCCGAAGGCAACCCAAACTCGTCGGAAAGTTTAAGCTTCAATCCCAGAGCCGCAAGCTCGCTGCGCAACAGGCCAACCAGCGTAGAATTTTTTGCCCCGCCACCAGAGATAACCATCTCATGGAACGCAGCTTTGCCAGCCCAGTCTTTCTTTCCAAAAACGAACTGCCGCACAGCATCCGCAATCGACTTAGCGGTCAGCGCAGTCGCGGTAGCCACAACATCTTCTTTCTTATGCCCTTTGCACATCCTCAAAAACTGGCCCACAAACTCGCGCCCAAATTCCTCCCGCCCAGCAGTCTTCGGAGGCGCTTTAAGAAAAAACTCCTGCCGCAAAATATCGCGAATTACGTTGTCCCGAACTTCACCCGCAGCAGCAATCCGGCCGTTACGGTCGAATGCCCGGCCGTAAAGTTTCCCGGTTACAGCATCAATCACCATATTCCCCGGTCCCGTATCGAACGCAATCACATCACTCGCAGTTGCACCTGCGGGAATCGCCGTAAGATTCGCTATCCCGCCGATATTCTGAACGACCCGCCCGATCCGCGAATCCCGGAACAGCATGTAATCAAGGAACGGAACCAGCGGTGCCCCCTTGCCGTCGGCCGCTATATCGGCCGGACGAAAATCCGAAACCACCGGAGCCCCAACTCGAGCAGCCACAATCGCCGCTTCGCCCGTCTGCCAGGTAGCCGCTATTTGCCGTCCAAGAAAAGTCTGCCGCTCGCCCTGGTGATAAAGCGTCTGCCCGTGACACCCAACCAGATCAGCCTTCACACGGAACTTGCGCTCCGCCTTCAATACCGCGTCCGCATAAAGCTCGCCCAACAAAAAATTCAGCCGCGCCAGATCAGCCACACTCGCTCGCGGCGCATTCATCGCCGCCAGCACAGCCGCCCGAACCTTCTTCGGATAAGAGTACTCAGTGTGCCCAACCAATTCCATGTGGCGCGGACAGTCCTGTCCGCGAACGCCGGAAACCGCCACCGATCCAGATCGTGAGCCAGAGCGAACGGGGAAACCACGCCCGCACATCCGCACCAAAGCCACATTAATCCCATCCGCCGAAGTCCCGCTCATTACCCCCGCCACAATCATGTCTTTCATGAATGCGACCGCCGCCTATTTTCCGCCCGGCTCAAAGCCTCCAAGCGAACTTGCTCACCAAATTCCCAGAGCCGCCGCGAAAGTTTTTCTATTGCAGGGGAAGACGGCATTTTCGATCTTTTTAATATAGCCGCCGACTTTTTCTTAAAAGCCAGCACGCGCTTCACCGATTCCGCAACGCGCCGTGCAAATCGCGAGTCGCTCTCTTCTCTCCTCGTCAGCTCCTCATAAGCCTGTTCGATATAGTCTTCGCGATGGCAAACCAGGCACAAATCTCCGCCCGCCCGAACATGTTCCACCGCCGCCTCACCCACTGAAGCCGCCGCCAGCACCGCCCCCATCTCCAAATCGTCCGACGCGATCAAATTGCGATAGCCAATGCGCTTGCGCAAAATCTCGCCAATCCATTTCTTCGATATCGACGCCGGAGTGCGTTCTCCCGTAACCTGCGGATAGGCGGCATGAGAAACCATCACCATCGGCAGTTGCGCGCGTAGCGTGCGGTAGGGCAGCAGATCTTCTCCCCAAAGTTTCTTCCAGGATTTTTCAATCACCGGCAATTCATGATGGCTGTCCAGTTTGCCCTCGCCCAGCCCGGGAAAATGTTTGCCGCATCCCATAATTTTCGCCTGGCGCAACCCCGCCAAAAACTCGCGCGCATAACCCGCCGTCTGGCGCGGATCAGCCGACACCGCCCGCGAACTCATCACGCTGCGCGAAGCTTCAAAAGCAAGATCGAGCACCGGCGCGAAATCAACGTTGAACCCCAAAGCCCGGCAATTCTCGCCGATCACCTGCGCGTGCCTGCGAAAAAGCGTGCGATCACCAGTCGAAAACACCTCTGCCGCCGAAGGTGCAGGCCCCAGCACATCGCGAAAGCGGTCCACACGCCCACCTTCCAGATCGACGCACGTAAATAAAGGTGTAGCCACGCACTTCTGGCAATCACGCAAAAGCCGCCAGGTCTGCTCAGGAGTCTTAATATTGCGCGCAAACAAAATCACCCCTGCCGGCTGTATACGCATAAGCAGCGAACTAAGCCGCGGCGCCATCTCCGTGCCTTCGAAGCCGACGATCAGGAGTTGACCGATTTTTTCTGTATTGCGTGGAATTGCCATCGCGGTCGAATCGGTTAGATTTCCTTCTTCAACTCCGCCAACAAATTCAGCGCCTCCAGCGGCGTAATCCGGTTCAAATCCACCTCGCGCAACTTGTCCAGCACCGGTTGCGAAAGCGGTGTAAAAATTGTCAACTGCGTAGCCGGAGGCGTGGCTCCCGGCGATAGGTGTTCCGTCAGCTCCCGCTCCGCCGACTCATGCTCCACCAGCACCTCGCGCGCCCGCGCAATCACCTCGTTCGGCAATCCCGCCAGCTTCGCAACCTCGATCCCATAGCTGCGATCCGCCGCGCCCGGTTCAACCTTGCGCAAAAATGCGATCCCACCGCCCGTCTCCTTCACCGAGACGTGATAATTCTTTACTCCCGAAAGCTGCTCAGCCAACTCCGTCAGCTCGAAATAATGCGTGGCAAACAAAGTCTTGGCCCGCACCCGCACGTGCAGATACTCAACCGCCGCCCACGCGATCGCCAGCCCATCATAAGTAGAAGTCCCGCGTCCCACTTCATCCAGAAGAATTAACGACCGCGGAGTCGCCGTATGCAGAATCGCCGCTGTCTCCGTCATCTCCACCATGAAAGTAGACCGTCCGCGCGCGAGGTTATCGCTGGCCCCAATGCGGGTAAAGACCCGGTCCACCACGCCCAGCCGCGCCGCCCGCGCCGGCACAAATGATCCCATCTGCGCCAGAATCACAATCAGCGCCGTCTGCCGCAAATAAGTCGACTTGCCGCCCATGTTCGGCCCGGTCAGCAGCAAGATATTGTGCGTGGTCGAATTCAAATGCAGATCGTTGGGTACAAACCTCTCGCTGCCGCCAGCCATCTCCTGCTGCTCGATCACCGGATGCCGTCCCTCCACAATCTCCAACTCGCCCGCGCCATCCGCCAGCTCCAAAAACTGTGGCCGGCAATAATTCCGCAGCGCCGCAACCTGTGCCAAAGAAGCCAGCACATCCACCTCGGCCAAAGCTAAAGCCGTCTGCCGGATCCGTTTCGCCTCTGCCGCAATCGCCGAACGCAACTCCGTAAACAGCCGCCGCTCGATCTCGACGATTTTTTCCTGCGCATCGAGAATCTTCGCCTCATACTCCTTCAGCTCAGGAGTAGTAAACCGCTCTGCACCCACCAGCGTCTGCTTGCGCTCATAATCCCGCGGCGCAAGATGCAGATTCGCCTTCGAGATTTCAATGTAATACCCAAAGATTGAATTGAACTTCACCTTCAGCGACGCAATCCCGGTACGCTCCCGCTCACGCTGCTCAATCTGCGCCAGTACCTGCTTGCTGTTGCGCGAAAGCTCGCGCAATTCGTCGAGGTCGTGATCTACTCCCGGTGCAATCACGCCGCCATCTGCAAAACTTAGCGGCGGTTCCGCCACAATCGTTTTCTCAATGCGTCCGCGCAGATCGCCGAGCTCATCGAGCAAAGTATTCAAACCAGCCAGCCGCTCCGCATTCAACCGCCCCACCGCCGCCTTGATCGCCGGAATCTTCGCCAGCGAAGAAGCCAGCGCCAGCACATCCCGCGGATTCGCCGCCTCCAGCGTCACCCGGCTCAAAAGCCGCTCCAGATCGAGCACGCCATCCAGCGCCCGCCGCAGCTCCTCGCGCGCAATCGTGTCCTTCACGCCCACTTCCACTGCATCCAGCCGCGTGTTAATCTCCATCAAATCCAGCGAAGGCCGCAACAGCCACGCCCGCAGCAACCGCTTGCCCATGGGAGTCACCGCCGCATCAATCGAGCGAAACAGCGTCAGCCCCGCATCCGCGCCGGCAAATAGCGGCTCAATCAACTCCAGATTCCGCACCGTAACCGCATCCAGCACCAGGCAATTCTGCCGTTCATACCACCCAATGCGGTCCACATGATCCAGCGATCCCCGCTGCGTCGATCGCACGTAATAAAGGATCGCCCCCGCCGCCGCAGCAGCCGCAGTGCGCCCGGCCAATCCAAATCCCTCCAGCGACAAAACTCCAAAATGATTTTCCAGCAGCGGAATCGCATGATCCGGCGCAAAGATCCAGTCATCCAGCGGAGTCTCGGTGCATCGCACCGATCCATGTGGCGACAGCCGCCCTCGGCTATCGAGCGGAGCAAAGCTCCGCATTTCATTCCCCGCATCGCCCGGCCGTTCGAACAGCGGCGCAGCCGAGCCATACAACAACTCCTTCGGGCGCAACTGCTCCAACTCCTCCTGCACCCGCCGCAACGCATTTTCCCCAGAAAATTCCGTAGCCCGAAATTCGCCCGTGGAAAGATCCAAAGCTGCGAAACCCACGCGCTCGCCCACCTGCGCCAGCGCCGCCAGAAAATTATTTTCCTCCGAACCCAGCAGGGAATCGGCCGCCGTTCCCGGCGTCACCACGCGCGTCACCTCGCGCCGCACCAGTTTCTTCGCCAGCCGCGCATCCTCCATCTGCTCGCAGATCGCCACTTTGAATCCCTTGCGAATCAGCTTGCCGATGTAACCCTCGGCCGCGTGATGCGGAACGCCGCACATCGGTACCGCCAGGCCTTTTTCCTTATTGCGCGAGGTCAGCGTGATTTGCAGCTCTTTGGCTGCCACAATCGCATCGTCAAAGAAAAGTTCGTAGAAATCCCCGAGGCGGAAAAACAGCAGCGCGGTGGGATGCTCTTTCTTGACAGCAGCGTACTGCCGCATCAACGGGGTGGACGGCTCATTCATCGCTTCGGCAAAGTGAGGGCTTGGCGCGGATTATAACAAAGCCATGCTGTCATTCTGAGCGAGCCGATAACCTAAAGAATATTTACCGCGCGAGCTGCCAACAGAGCCACCGTGGTCAGCGAAATGAGCGCCTGAACCATCATGAGCAGCTTGGCCCACGTTGATAAGACAGGACAGTCTGTCGGCGAGAACGCCGTACTGGTATTAAAAGCGAGAAAAAGGTAATCCACAAATCCCGGACTCCAGCATTGCTCTCCCATTTCGCGCTTGGCTTGCTGATCGAGAGTCATCTGCGGGAAAAGGAATGCTCCATCGGTATGCACGCCGCGCAACTCACGCTCGCGCGGGCCGCCTGCATCCAGCCGCCAGTACCACGAGGCGAAGACCAGGATGTTCGTAATCCATAAGGCAGTTGCGGAACGCAACAGCTCCTTGGGAGACTGTCGATGCGCGGGAAGACCCGCGACCAGCAGTCCAAGCGACCAGATCATGTCAACGGTCACGATGGAGCTCACCAGATAACCAAAAAATTTATTGAGCTTATCTTTGCCGCGCTGCCGCGCCCACGCCGTGGGAATCAGAAGCACAGCGACCACCACAATGAGCAGCCAGTCAGGTCCCGCCGACAGCGATTCGGGCAGAGACAAGCGCAAGCCGCCCACAGCCAGCAGAGCCAGCATGGCAGGCCACCGCGGCTCTAAACGTTTAGAAGGATTTGTCATCGTACTCCATAGTGCGACATCGACTTCAAAACATCAATCCGACAGAAAAAGAGGGGAAGGGCACGAACTCGTGCGTAAAGCTTGAGAAATACGAATGCCGAGTCTGTCCCGGAATTGCGTCTAAGCCAACCTCTACCTGACCAGGAAGCATCCATCCTGCGCTCGGGTTTAAAAATCAAATTCAACTGGAGACTGATAATGAACATGAACCGCATTCTCGCGGCCATCGTTACGTTTACCCTGTTAACGATCGGCAGCGTTGCCTTCGCCGTAGCGGCCAAAAAGCAAAACCATCACGACGGCCACCGCCTAGTGGCTGCAAAGCTCAAAACTGACGGGCACCATGACATTGAGAAGAGGGGCCACTACGCCGCATCGGTGGAGAGCAAAGGCGGAAAGATTGCCGCCTTCCACGTCGTTCACGACACCAAGGGGGCGATTCCCGTCAAGAAATACAAGTCCAACAAGAAAATGGTGCAGGCGACAGGTGCGCACCTAACTTACGCAGCCTTCGCTTTGCCGCAGGACATGGACATGGGCACGGTAGAAATCGGTTATTCCTACATCGATGATGACGGCAACGAAGAAATCTACTGGTTCCCGGCGGAAGAGATTCTTGACGGCGACACGGGGGCAGTCGAATACGTCCCACTAAGCAGTTAAGCAGATGCCAAAGGGCGAGCCATGCAAAAGCATGCATCCTTGAAGATGAACTAGAGGCGAAGATGAACCAGGGTGCCCCATCCAAGCTCCGCTTGGGTGGGGCTTTTGACGTAATGACGAGGCGCAACGAAAACGACCAAGCGTTATACTGAAAATATGTCCGCGGAAAAGACCTTCTACCTAGAAACCTTCGGCTGCCAGATGAACGTGCATGACTCCGAAAAGGTCATCGGCACGCTTGTGCACGAGGGATACCGCCAGGTTGAAACGGTCGAGCAGGCCGACCTCATTCTCTACAACACCTGCTCCATCCGAGACAAAGCTGAACAAAAGGTCTTCCATCGCTTGGCCGACTTCAAAAAGCTGCAATCCCAGGGCAAAAAGTTCGGAGTCCTCGGCTGCGTAGCCCAGCAGGAAGGCGAAAAGATTTTCGAGCGTGCCCCGCACGTCTCTCTGGTCTGCGGCTCAGCCTCCTACCGCAACCTGCCGCAAATGCTGACCGAACTAGAAGCGGCACCAGCCATCCGGCCCCCGGAAGCCAAAAGCCGGAAGCCGGAAGCCGATCTAGTTCGCATCACCGGCCTGGACGACCGCGAAACCGACAAGTGCTTCGAAACCGAATTCACCGCCCGCACCAATCCGCATCGCGGATACATCACCATCATCGAAGGCTGCGACAAGTTCTGCGCTTACTGCGTCGTCCCGTTCACCCGCGGTAAAGAGCGCAGCCGCACCTCCGACTCCGTCCTCGCCGAAGCCCGCCAGATGGCCGATCTCGGCTACAGCGAAATTCAATTGCTCGGCCAGAACGTAAATTCGTATAAAGATTCAGCAGGGAAGAGGTCGTTCGCAGAATTGCTAGCCGCGGTGGGCGAAGTGCCGGGAATCAAGCGAGTCCGCTTCACCACGTCGCACCCCCGCGACTTCGGTCGCGACATCATCGACGCCATTGACGCCGTCCCCACCCTCTGCGACCACGTACACTTACCCGTGCAAAGCGGCTCCAACAAAATTCTCAACGCCATGCAGCGCCTCTACACCCGCGAACAATATCTCGAACGCATCGCATGGATGAAGTCCGCGAAGCGCCCGATCAGCATTACCAGCGACATCATCGTCGGCTTTCCCGGCGAAACCGAAGAAGACTTCGCCGACACTTTATCGTTGTTAGACGCAGTCGGCTACGATGCCGTCTTCACCTTCAAATATTCCCCACGCCCGAACACGCCTTCGCTCGCACTCGAAGATGCAATTCCAGATGAAGAGAAATCCCGCCGTTTGGAAGTGTTAATGACGCGCCAGAAGGAAATACAAATCGCCAGCTACAAGAGATACATAGGAATAATTCAGGAAGTGATGGTTGAAGGTAAAAACGAATCCCGCAACCAATGGATCGGCCGCACCAGCCAAAACAAAACCTTGAACTTTACAGCCCCAGAAACATCGGCCCCACAAGTCGGAGCGTACGTAAAAGTAAAAGCAACCCAAAGTTTCCCCAACAGCCTTCTGGGAGAGTTGGTGATATAAGCAAGGTCAGTTTCAGCATCAGAAAGTCGGCATCAAAAGAGTCCGCGGCACGGCATGTTCATCTGAAATACTGGATCGCTCGTGCAAAGCAAGTAGGCAGTCGCCAGCAGCCTCAGCGGCGGCAGAAGGAGTCCCAAATGGAAGTAGAAATGACAATCCGCGGCCTTTTGATGGATCCGGTTACTAATACGCCGATTGTGATTTTGAAGGATGTTGCGGGCGAGGCGGTACTGCCGATTTGGGTGGGAGTGTATGAGGCGAATGCGATTGCACTGGAGATGGAGAAGGTGAACACGCCCCGTCCGATGACGCATGATTTGATCAAGAATGTGCTGACCGGACTGGAGGCGCAGGTGCATAAAGTTGTTGTGACGGAACTGCGGGAAGACACGTTTTATGCGGTGATCTGGGTGGAGCGCGGCGGCGAGGTGATCAGCATCGATTCGCGACCGTCGGATGCGCTGGCGCTGGCGTTGCGGGTGGATTGTCCGATCTTTGTGGATGAACTGGTGCTGAAGAATTCCAAGCAAGCGGCCAATATGTCGGATCGGGTGAACGCCGAGGAGTTGCGCAAGTATCTGGAAGGGTTGAACGATGACGATCTGGGCAAGTACAAGATGTAACCTTTTAGCTACATATCAGCAAAACCGGGGAAGGCTGGCGACTCTTGATAGAGGGATTGCACAGTTGGCACCCGCAGGCGTTGTTGAGGTGATTGCATGAGTGTACCTTGTTGAGTTGACATAATACCTGTTATCGGACATTACTAGAATCTTACGCCAAAGCCTTTCCATATCTTGGACTCTATCGCACCCATAAACCAATGACTTCTGTACGTATCGATAAGTGGCTTTGGGCTGCGAGGTTTTTTAAGACGCGATCCCAGGCGGCTCGCGCTTGTGAACTTGGCAGGATTCGATCCAATGAGCAAGTGGCCAAGGCCGCGCGTGAGGTTCGGATTGGCGACATGCTGCGGGTTAGCAATGTCGGCGGCGATTTTGAAGTGGAAGTATTGCTGCTCAGCGATATCCGCGGGCCGGCTCCGGTGGCGCAGACTCTTTATCGCGAGACGGAGGCCAGCCGGGAGCTTCGTCAGAAGATTGCAGCGGAGCGGAAAGCTATGCGCGACTTTGAACAGCTCCCTGCCGGACGGCCATCGAAACGGGACCGGCGGCATATTATTCAGTTTCGCGGGCGAGGGTAAGTCGAATGCGCGCACGGCCCGCGAGGCTTTCGGTTGGGCAGGGATTCTTCGACTTGCGGTCGCTGGCGCTCCCGCTTCGCTCAGTAATGACAATTTGGTCCACTTAGTTTCAATGATTGTTCCCTCCGTTCACTATTGAACCGATCCATCCTTATCATTTCTCTGGCATCAGATTGTCCGTAGAATCTTCCCAGCTACTACGAGGGTCAAGGACGATGAGAAATAAATTGTACGGTGGTGTGGACATTCCCAAGATATTGCTGGCGGCGTGGTTATTTTTGCCCGTGCTTTTGGCGGCGCAGCCGCTTACGTTGCAGCAGGCAGTCGATCTTGCGCTCAAGCACGCCAACGGGCTGGCCATTACCGCCGCCGATGAGCAACATGCCACGGCCAGCTATCACGAACTGCGCAACAGCTATATTCCGCAATTGAATGCTGGTGCTGGGATCGGCTGGTCGGACGGCTTCCCTCTCAGCCTGGAAGGCGCGGCGCCATCGCTGTTCAATGTGAATGCACAATCGGCGCTGCTAAATCCGGCATTGAAGGATTTTATTCGCGCGGCGCAGAGCGAAGTGAAGGTTACAGCTTTGAATACCAAAGATCAGCGCAATCAGGTAATACAAGATACGGTGCTGAGCTATGCCGAGCTGGCGAAGTGGGAGAAGCGTTTGAGCAATTTGAAAGAAGCTCAGGGAGACGAAGACGCGATGGCAGCGGCGGTGCAGCAGCGGGTGAAAGAAGGGATCGACAGCAAGATGGATGAGAGCAAGGCCAAGCTTTCGACGGCGCGGGTGCGGTTGCGATTGGCGCAAGCGAATGGGGCGGCGGATGTGCTGCGCGAGCACCTTTCGAAGCTTACGGGGGTACCCGCAGCATCGGTTGAGGTTGATCCGGATTCGATGCCGGCACTGCCTGCGGTGAAACAGGATGAGGATCTGGCTGGAAAGACCACAACGGCGAATCCGACGGTTGAGGCGGCAGTGGAACATGCGCGCGCGCAATATTTACGCGTAGCCGGGGAGAAGCGCTCCTTGTGGCCGAGCATGGATTTTGCGGCGCAGTACGCCAATCTGGCCAGTTTCAACAACTTTGAAAAATATTACGCGCCAGGTAGTTTTCAGCCAAACAATGCTACGGTCGGAGTCGTTGTCCATCTTCCTTTCTTAAATCTTGCCCAGCACGCCCGCGTGCAAGAAGCAGAGTCGGAAGCGCGCAAAGCCCAGAGTCAAGCCGAAGTTGCGAAAAACCAGGTGTCGGAGCAAACTCTGCGGCTGCAACGCGCAGTGACGCAAATGCAGGCCGCTCGCGACGTGGCCGAACTGGAGTATGAGATTGCGCAAAATAATGTTGGGGCGGTGCGTACGCGCATGGAGTCTTCGTCGGCAAATTTGCATGACCTTGATGATGCGCGCACCCAAGCCAGCGAAAAATGGATTACGTTGCAGGACGTTACCTTTGAACTGGAGCGGCATCAGGTAGCGCTACTGCGGGCCACGGGAGAACTGGAGGGCTGGGCTTTGGGAAACAAATAGCGCGCGGGCGGTCTTTTTCGCCGTTCGCTGCATCAAATGCGGTATCCGATCATGAACCTGCGTAAACACTGCTTTTCAAGCACTTAGCAGGTGCTGGAATGTTAGAATAAGTCATCACTCAATATGCCTCTTAAAACACTATTTCTGAACCCTCCCTCGTTTGAAAACTTTGACGGCGGAGCTGGCTCTCGCTGGCCAGCTACGCGTGAAATCGAAAGTTATTGGTATCCGGTGTGGCTCGCCTATCCGGCAGGAATGCTGGAGGGATCGCGCTTGCTGGATGCGCCTCCGCACTATGTTTCGGCGGAGCAGACCATTGAGATTGCCAAGGATTACGAGTTTCTGGTGCTGTTTACCAGCACTCCGGGATTTCCGGGGGACATCGGACTGGCTCGCGCGATCAAAGCGGCGAATCCGACCATGAAGATTGCTTTTGTGGGGCCGCATGTGAGCGTGCTGCCGGAAAAGTCATTGCGCGATTGCCCGGCGATCGATTTTGTGGTGCGTAAGGAATTCGATTTCGCGGTAGTGGATTACGCCAAGGGCAAGCCTCTGGCGGAGATCCCCGGTGTTTCGTTTCTGAAGGATGGACAGATTGTTCACAATCCGGATGCGCCGCAGATTCAGGATCTGGATGCGCTGCCGCATGTGACGGACATTTACAAGCGAGACCTTGATGTTACGCGTTATAACGTGCCGTTTTTGCTGCATCCGTACGTGTCGCTTTATACGACGCGCGGATGTCCAGCGCAGTGCACATTCTGCTTGTGGCCGCAGACTTTGAGCGGGCACCCGTGGCGGAAGCGCTCTACGGATGACGTTGCGGCTGAGATGGCCAAGGTGAAATCTTATTGGCCGGAAGTGAAGGAATTTTTCTTCGACGACGATACGTTCAACATTCAGAAGGCGCGCACGGTTGAGTTGTGCGCAAAGCTGAAGCCATTGGGACTTACATGGTCTTGCACTTCGCGCGTGACTACTGATTTTGAGACGCTGAAGGCGATGAAGGAAGCGGGATGCAGGCTGCTTATCGTTGGGTATGAATCGGGCGACCAGCAGATTCTCAAGAACATCAAAAAGGGCGCAACCATTGAGCGGGCGCGGCAGTTTACTAAGGATTGCCACAAGCTTGGGCTGGTCGTTCACGGCGACTTCATCATGGGGTTGCCTGGTGAGACGCACGAGACCATCAACAACACCATCAAGTTCGCCAAGGAACTCGACGTGGAGACGATTCAGGTTTCGGTGGCGCACGCTTATCCGGGCACCGAGCTTTACGATTATGCGGTGAAGAATGGATTCATGGTGGGCGACAACAAGATGGTGGATGAAGGCGGACATCAGTTGGCGCACATTCAATATCCGGGGCTGCCGGCGGATGATATCTTGTCGGCGGTGCACCGCTTTTATGACGAATATTACTTCCGGCCAAAGGCTGTATTCCGCATCTTGAAGAAGGCTGCTTTCGACAGCAATGACCGTAAGCGGCTGTATAAAGAAGCGAAGACGTTCCTGAAGCTAAGGTCTGCACGGAACAAGATGGTGAAGAAGCATAGTGATGATGCGGCGGCGGAGCTGGTTAAGGCCTAAATAAGTTAAGTAGAGTGAACCGGAGAGTTAAAATCTCCGGTTTTTTCTTGCGATATATTGATCTACACATATATATGTGTAATAATTCACACCATGGCAACGAACCTTGCACTCGATGACCGATTGATCGAAGAAGCGCGCAAGAGCGGTGGGCATCGCACCAAGAAGGAAGCGGTGACGAGGGCACTCGAGGAATACGTTCGACGCCGAAAGCAACTCCGGATTCTGGAATCCTTCGGCACCGTCGATTTCGATCCCGCATACGACTACAAAGCGGAACGTAGGCGCAAGCGGGGATGATGGTTCTTGTTGACACGTCGATTTGGTCTTTGGCGCTTCGCCGGCATCCGTCCGATCTGTCTCCAAGCGAGCGGATCATTGCAAACAGCCTCCGTGAACTTGTTCATGAAGGCCGCGTCCAATTACTTGGAGCGGTCCGCCAAGAGATACTCACCGGGATTCGCGAGCAGGCGAAATTCCTCAAAATCTGCGATGAGCTGCACGAATATGAAGATGTCGTACTGGCATCTGACGACTATGAGAATGCGGCGAGTATGAGCAACATTTGCCGTGAATCGGGGATCGCTGCCACGCCCATCGACATGCTCATTTGTGCTGTAAGCCAAAAGCGAGGCTGGCAGGTATTCAGTACCGACCGCGACTTTATTCACTATGCCAAAGTCCTACCTATTCGAATGATGATGCCGTTCCGGTCTCGCTAAAACCAAGCGAACCCAAAGTGCGGAACATATCGTTCGTTATACTGAGCTAAGAGAATTTGGACTTATCTGATCGATGACCTTTCGCAAGTATCTTGTGCTGGCCGGAGTAACCGTGTTTGCCGCGGCTGGAGACTCCATGCTCTCGCATGGGATGAAGCAAGTCGGCAGCATTTCTCTTAATCATCTGCAGAGCGTTATTTTTGCCATTCTCAATCCCTGGGTCGCGAGTGGAATTCTTTTCCTGCTCGCGTTTTTCGCCACTTACATGACCGCGCTTTCGTGGGCGGACCTCACTTATGTTCTTCCTGCGACTTCGTTGGGATATGTGATCCTGGCGCTGGTGGCGCGGTTTTTTTTACATGAACACGTCAGTCCGATGCGCTGGCTGGGGATTGCTTTGATTACCAGCGGCGTGGGATTTATTGCCGGTGGCCCGGAGATTACTCATCACGGGGCAAAAGAGCTTCATCTCGCGGAGGATGCCGCGGAGGATCAAGAGACTCGCATTGCCAGCGGGGTGGAATCGTGAGAACGGTTTATACCTGGAGCGCGATTCTGGTGATTGTGTTCGCCTCGGTGGTGGGCGACGTGCTTTTGGCGCGGGCCATGAAGCAAGTGGGGGATGTGGGCGCCTTACGGCGGCGGGTGGGATTATTGGCCGTGATCGGGCGAACACTGGGCAATCCGAATTTCATGATTGGGGTCACGGCGATGGCTGTGGCCTTCTTTAGTTTGCTGTTTGCGCTGTCGTGGGGGGACGTTAGTTTGGTTGCGCCTGCAGCCGCTTCCCTCACCTTTATTGGGAACGCCATTGCGGCAAAGGTTTTCCTGCATGAGCGCGTGGACCGGCGGCGGTGGATTGCGGCTTTGCTGGTGGCGGCGGGAGTCGCGCTCCTGGCAGGGTAGCAAGGAACTTGTTCGGGAATCCGAAAAGAACTTGAGGTTCCATTTCCTTTTCCACAACCTTTCCCGTGCCCCGAAAGACGAGAGTAAGTCGTGCAGACGCAATACCGTCCATTTTCCTTCGTTCGATTTCAATCCGCCTTTTGTAACGTCGATAAAACTTCCCCGGTCGTATAGTCCCTGGCGTGTAGAGTCGCAGTTCTCGGTGCGTATCTTCTGCACAACAATTTAGAACTACGAGGGAACGTATGAAAGTAAAAGTGCTCTATAGTTTGGTTACCGCGCTCTTACTGATGTCAAGAGTGCCAGTGTGCGCACAAATTAGTGGCGCTACGGAAGGCCAGCCCGTTATTGCGGAGACCGCGACAACGGCAACCTCGGATGCGGCTTACTTCGATGCATACGTAGGAACCGGCGGCTCGTCCGGAGGTACGGATATCTGCACGCGCATTTCAGCCGCATGGAACGCCGTCCTGGTTAGCCCTGTGACCAGCGCGGTCATCGATGCGCGGGGATTTACCGGATCGTGGACTTGTAACAACACATCGGGACCTTTCGCTCCATCCAGCGGCAAGACGCCCCATGGAATTCTCTTGCTTGGGAATGTGGACATTGCGGCTTATATGACTTGGGTGATTCCCACCCAGACGGAAGTACGAGGCATCGGTACGGGTGGCCCATCGGGAAGCACCTATCCGTACAACACGATCATTCACAATGCCGGAACTCAAAGCACGGTTCTTCAGATGGGAGCGTCTACGGGCGGCCCCTATTTTGGCATCGTCATTGACAATCTTACTGTGGACTGTTTTGGCGTGTCGGGCTGTACCGGCATTGTCAATGATGAGGCCGAAGAAAATTCGTCCGTCCACGGGGTGGAGATTTGGAATGCGCCCGTAGTTGGACTCCATGTAAGCGCATACAATCCGAGTGACTCGACCCACCCAGCCGCTTCCAACAGCGGCCCCTACCATAATATCCAGGTTGGATACGTTGCCGCGACCTGTGCGTGCACGTCGGCCATTGGCATTCAAGTGGATGGACCTGGGTCGACTATCAGCGGAGCAGCAACCATCAAAGTGATTCGCGAGTTTGATGACATTACGATCAGCGGGGGTGGAGCGGCTGAGAATACTTGCGGTTATGGCGGTACCAACAGCGGTATTGCTGCGGGCATTGTGATCTACGGCGTTTCCACGACCTTTACAAACAGCCATATCGAATACGTTTGCAACGGAATACAGATCGGGACTTCCAGCGCGAGCTTGTGTTCGTCTTACGGAGGGAGCTGCGATACTCATGCGGTGCAGGTTTCTAACATCTCCATCGCCACGTTGACGGCTGGTGGCAGTGCAATCACGGTGGGCAACGCCAGCAACGCGTCTCCTCTCTCGGCGGACGTGACGATCATAGGCGTTGGAAACGGGTCCTCCGCCAGTTCGACCTTGGTGGATAACACCACGACAACAACGCTTACTTATGCCAAGGATCCATTTATTGGGCTCTATGCGCTGGGGCACTGCGCAACGCCAGCCAGCGGTTGCGCGATGCCTGCGCCTGTGAAAAATACACAGTAGGAGCGGAAGTTGCTGGATCGGAGAGCTGGGGGATGAGGTTGGTGATGTACTTATCCGCCAGCTCTCCGATGCGCTTTAGATTGGGTGAAGAGGCGCATCAGGCCTGAGGGAGCTAGATCGGGCACAAGGAAGCGCGGATTTTTCATTCCTGCCGCACGGGCGAGAGCTTCTGCAGCCAGGTAGCCGCTACGGACCGCGCCTTCCATGGTTGCGGGCCAGCCGGTGGCGGTCCAGTCTCCGGCGAGGAATACACGAGGCCACTGCGTGGATTGATGTGGGCGATAGGCGTCGATGCCGGGACGAGGTGAGTAGGTGGCGCGGACTTCTTTGATTACGGTGGACTTTATCAGGTTCGCGTTGCGGGCTGCGGGGAAGAATTCTCGGACCTCTTTCAGAACCAGGTCAATGATATCGGGGCGGGATTTTTCGATGAGAGATTTTGAGGAGCTAACGACGAGTTCGATGTAGCTGCCCTCAGGGGCTAAAGCTCCTTCTTGCTTTGACGCTCTATCGGCATGACTGAAGTCGCGCCCTTCCCGTTTTTTATCTGCATCAACATTTACTTTTGCTTCCGCGCGATCTTCCAGGAGGCGGGATTTGTGGAACATCCATTGGATGGTTCGGTCGAGAAGAACGGCGTGGTCTAGTTTGCTGATCTGGCGGTCGAACCAGAGATGGATGCCGGTGATCGGTGCGTATTCGAAATGGGAGATTTTTTCGCGCAGAGGTGCGGCATCTGGGGTTTCAGGAAGAACGCGATCGAGGGTCTCAAAGGGTAGAGCGGCAATTAAATAATCGACCGACTCTTCCCTGCCCGATACACGCACCCGAACGCTCGATTCTTCGGTAGCAAAAGACTCCAGCGAGGTGCGATAGAAAATTTGGCCGCCTCGGGCGCGGATGTAATCGCCGGCGCGGTTGTAGAGATCGGTTAATGGCAGAGTTGGGACGCCCATGTGGCGGGCTTCGGGCGACTTCATGGATTCGCGAACGACTTGTGCAGCGTAGGAGATTGAGATCAAGTCGAGGTCTTCGCTCAGAGCGCTGACCAGAATTGGTTTCCAGAAGCGTTCGATGGCGTTTTCGGTTTGCGCGTGGTGGCGGCACCAGTCCAGGAAAGATTCTCCGGTATCTGGTTGCGCGGTGAGGGTGAGTGCGGCGATGGCGCGGGAGATTGCCAGCTTGTCTTTCGCGTTAAGAAATGGAAAGCGCAGAAATGATGGCGCCGTGTGCAGTGGCGCGGGAAGCGGCGAGGCGTGCATCGCGCTGGTGCGGCCGCCGGGCTCGATGAAAGTCATGTCTTCGTACCAGCGGATTTTGTCTTCGACGCCGATGCGACGGTAAAACTCGACAAGATTGGTGCACACGCGAAAGAGGACGTGCTGGCAATTATCCACTACTTCGCCGGTGCCGGGATGCTCGTAGGAGGAGGCGCGTCCGCCGAGGTAGGGGCGGCGTTCGAAGAGAGTGACACGGAAGCCGGAGTCGGCGAGGGCACAGGCTGCGGCTAAACCTGCGAGTCCGCCACCAGCTATAGCCACTGAGGGTTGTGCATTTGGGTTCATGCTTGGTTGCGGTTTGTGGCACTACATATTGAGGTTCGGGTTCCCTTTGGCGCTTTTGCCACCATTTGCCGTCGTAAGGTTTCTCACCCGCGCTTCGCGCGTGTTCGGAATGACAAAAATATTTTTAACGGCGGCTCCGTGCGCAACCAACATTTTTAATTGATGCATTACGTGATGCGCTGCAGGAAACCTTTCCCTAGGACTCGCAGCTTTTCGGTGACGGTTAGGCTGATTTTGCCGGTGAATACGTCGTATTGGCTGGCGGCAATTTTTTCGAGCAGCTTGCGGTAGATGTTGATCAGAACCCAGAGCGCGGGTTGGCTGTCTTCAGATACGTAAGGAATGAGCTGGTCGCCGGCGTGGTAGCCTTCGCGGGCGCGGTTGGCTTCGAGTTCGAGCAATGGACGCAAGCGGGCGGCATCGGGCGCAAATAGCAGGTCGGCGGCGTTGAGTCCGAATTTTGCTAAATCTTCCTGCGGCAGATAGACGCGGCCCATGGCGGCGTCTTCTTTGACGTCGCGAATGATGTTGGTGAGCTGGAATGCGAGGCCGCATTGCTCGGCCAGCGGTTCGGCGGCGGGATCGCGGTAGCCGAAGATGTGAATGCAGACGAGGCCAACGACGGATGCTACCCGGTAGCAATACAGCTTTAAGTCTTCGAAGGTTTGGTAGTGGAGGGTGAGGCCGGGAACAGCGGTGGTTGCGAACAAGGGCTCGTCTTCGTCGATTTGATTCTGGGCTTTGGCATCGACCACATCCATGGCTGTGCCGGTGGCCAAGTCATCGAGCAACCCGGCGGGGATGGTGTATTTCCGCTGGGCGTCGGTGAGGGCCAGCAGGATTGGGTCGTCGGTGGGTTGGCCTTGCTGCGCACGGTGGAGGGCATCGAGCCAGTTGTTGAGCTTGTAGCGGCGTTCTTCCACGGTGAGGCCGGGATCGTCGGCGATGTCGTCGCAGCGGCGCATGAAGGCGTAAACGGCGCATAGGGCCTGGCGTTTGCGTTTGGGCAGAACTTGAAATGCGTAATAGAAATTCTTGGCGCTGGTGCGGGTGATGCCGCGGCAGACCGAGTATGCCATGGTAAGCTGCGCGGGCGCTGGGGTCCAGGGAATCATGGCGGATTGGGCTCCGGCGCTCATAGGAATTTTCCCAGCGCGGCGCGGGCTACCAGAGCCAGTTTACGAGGTTTTGAAATTACGGGACGGTGGCCGAGGACGGCGAAGTTTTGGCGCTCGATGGCGTTTAGAATTTCCTGGCCGCCGCGGCTGAAGAGTTCAAGATCGACTGCCAGTTCTTTGTTTACTCTTCCGATTAGCGGCAAGCCGCGGTCGAACCATTCGCGGGCGCGGTTGACTTCGAATTTCATCATTTCGCAGAAGGCCGGTGTGTTGCGTTTCTGCTTTATATCTTCTTCCGATACCCGATAGCGGCGCAGGTCTTCGAGCGGGAGATAGATTCTTACCTTTTCATAATCGACCGAAACATCCTGCCAGAAATTCGCCAGTTGCAGGGCAGTACAGGTGAAGTCCGAGAGTTGCTGGCGCTCGGGGTCGCTGTAGCCGCAGAGGTAGAGGACGAGATGGCCTACAGGATTGGCGGAGTAGTGGCAGTAGGCCAGTACGTCGTCGAAGGTTTCGAAGCGAGTTACGGTTTGATCTTGGCGAAAGGCGATCAGGAGATCGGAAAATTCGTGTTTCGGAATGGTGAATTTTTGGACGGTTTCTGCTAGAGCTACGAAGACAGGGTGGCGCGGAGTTCCGGCATAGCAGGCATCCAGCTCGACTTGCCATTGATCGAGCAGGGCCAGGGATGCGTTGGGGTCCCCGACTTCGTCGCCTAGATCGTCGGAGATGCGGCAGTAGGCGTAGACGTTGAAGAAATCCTGGCGGAGTCTTTTGGGGAGAAACCAGGTGGCTACGGAGAAGTTTTCGTAGTGAGTTTGGGCCAATTGGGCGCAGTATTGCCGGGCTTGTTCAAGGGATGGGGCTGATTGAGGAATTGCGTATTGGGACGGCAGGCGGCTCCAGCCCAGGGCTGCGGAGTCTAGGGGCGGATTTTGAGTGGCGGTTGGGGTCACGTTTTTTAATATAGCGTTTGTCGCTAGAACCTCTCAGATAAAAAACTCCCTACAACGCCACGCTAGCAATGCTGAAAGGGATCCTTCGACTTTCGCTCAGGATGACAAATTTGAATCAGCTCTGCCGGCGGTCGCCGACACTGCGGTCACGCGCCAACCTTACTAATGTCGGACCTAATGTCCGGGGATGATTGCCGTTTTGATGTCGCCTCCGCGGTTTAGCATGTGGCGCAGCACTTTTTGCAAACTGGAGAGCGGGGCTTCACCGGTGATGTAATCAGTGGGGCGGATTTTTTTGGCGGCGATCAGACCGAAGGCGCGACGCACGGTTTCGGGCGTGTGATGGAATGTCGCCTTCAGCGTGATTTCGGAGTAGTGCAGGCGGTTGGTATCGAGCTGCACTTTGCTGCCGCTGGCGCATCCGCCGAAAAAGTTTACTGTGCCGCCTTTGCGGACCATTTCGACGGTCCACTCCCACGCTTCAGGGCGTCCGACCGCTTCGATGACTACATCGCAACCGCGCTTCTGCGGGGTTAACGCGCGCACGGCGTCGATAACGTTTTGAACTTTGGTGGTCTGTACGATTTCGTGCGCACCCATGTGCTTGGCGGCGACGACCTGTTCGTCGCGCTTGACGACTGAAATTACGTTACAGCCGATGGCGCGGGCGACCTGGACGAACATCAGGCCGATGGGTCCGCCCCCGATGATCGTAACGGTGTCGCCGATTTCAACTCCGGTTTCATGCAGGCCGCGGAGAACACAGGCCAGAGGCTCGGTCATGGCGGCATCTTCGTAGCTTACGTTCTGCGGAATCACCAGCATGTTGGCTTCAACAATGCGGCGCGGGACGCGGATGTACTCGGCGTAGGCTCCGTTGTTGAAGAGCAGATCCTCGCAGAGATTTTCCTGATGCTTGGAACAATAGAAGCACATCTGGCAGGGGGCGGAATTCAGCGCTACTACGCGCTGGCCCTTGCGGAAGCTATGTACGCCCTCGCCGACTTCTTCGATGACTCCGGCCAGTTCATGGCCGAAGAGAGCGGGAGGAACGATCATGCGGGCGTGATAGCCGCGCTGATACACCTTAAGGTCGGTGCCGCAGGTGAGGGCAACTTGCACTTTGACCAACACCTCGCCTTTTTCAACGCGAGGTATCGGTACTTTTTCGATTTTTAGGTCTTCTTTGCCGTAGAGAACGGCAGCCGTCATTTTTCCATTCACTGCAGAATTCCTTCCCAGCCTCGCGTTACCAGGCGCTGCCGGGCTGAATCACAATCTTCATCGACGAAGGCTGCGGGTGGGCGGCAAACTCCAGGGCTTGCTTGCTCTCCTGCAGCGGGAACCGGTGACTGATCAGACGCTCTAAATCCATTTCCCGGTTCATTACAAATCGTACGGAATCTTCCTGTAGATCTACAGATGCACTATAAGAGCCAACTAACGACTTCTCGTCCACGCAAATCGCGGCTGGGTCGACGATGGCTTCCCCATGCTGCGTTTGGGCAAATAGCAAAATGTGGCCGCCGGGACGGGCTGCGTCCATAGCAGTACGAATTAAGCTGTTTCCGCCCACCGCTAAAACGACAGCGTCCGCCCCTCGACCTTCGGTCCGCTGGCGAATGGCCTTTACCACGTCAACCTGCGACGCATCGACCGTATTCTGTAATCCAAGGCTTTTAGCTATTTTAAGCCTCTCGGGGTACAAATCGGAAGTGATAACGCTGGCCCCCGCTCTTTGGGCCAGGACACTTAATATGATGCCAATTGGACCCTGCCCAATCACCTTAACGGTTTCACCGGGTTGCAGGCGCAGGGCTTCGATGCCCTTTATGCAGGTATTTACGGGTTCTACAAAACAGGCCTGCTCATAAGAGATACCCTCGGGAATTCTTACAGTTCCCTGCTCTACGATCCAATCCATTACGCGGACGTACTCGGCGAACCCGCCCCCGGAAGGCTCGAAACCGGCCGTGCAGCCTACTTTCTTGTAGGTGGCGCACTGGGCGAAGGTTTTGTGCTGGCAGTAATAACATTCACGGCAGGGTATGTGATGGAAAACCACGATGCGGTCGCCCGGCTGAAAACGGGTGACTCCGGTGCCGACTGCCGCTACTACGCCGGAGGTTTCATGTCCGAAGATGCGCGGGGCGGAGTGCGATCCGGTAGCGATTTTTTTGAGGTCGGTACCGCAGACGCCGCAGGTGTGAACCCGGAGCAGCAATTCGCCCATGCCGATTTGTGGAACGGGGACAGTTTCGAGGCGAACATCATTGACGCCACGATAGACTGCGGCCAGCATTGTGGCTGGAAGTGCCTGGGTTGGATTATCGAGCGCGAATTGTCCGGCAATGGCCATCGATCAGCTTCCCATTAGATGTGATGCTTGCGCTTTCGCTTCATACCTCACTTTGTCGTTATTTTGCATCATTGTTATTTTGCGTCGGCGACTCGGCTCTGGGGTCGGTATTGGTGAAGTCTACCGCAACTGTCATGGAATCCAAGTATGGCGAGTCGGGTGGGGTAAAGTGATAAGCCTTCACCTGTAGCACCACATAAAAGTTCTCCACTTTGATGATGCGTTTTGCGGTTATGGGCACGCTGGCGAAGACGTAGGGGTTCAGTATCCATAAATCGCTTTTGGGATGAACGGAAGAATCTTCCCGCAGGGAAGATAGCAGTACATTGTCGTAAATGCGATAGTTGAGATCTGCTAGTTTTACCTGCCAATAGGTGATGGAAGTATCGCCCTCAGGGCCATGTGGAATGATCGAAAGGGCATAACGGTCGTTACCGTGGGCGTCTTTGATGCGCTCGCGATACGTACGGTTCTGCGGGGTGAGTTTGACGTCAAATTTTTCCTCGACAATTTGGGTTGAGCCTCTGCGAAAACTTTCAGCGTAGACGGTGGGCGGCGTGGACTGTGCCAGGAGCGGTGTAGTGAGGCACAAGAGGATGAAAAGTCGCAACGGTTTCAATTGCGGTCTCCGGCGGTGCGAGTTAGAGGGGCGATAACGGATTGTCCGGGACTCAGGATGAGTTGTTGCAGATGTTGCGCTAGCACGCTAGCGGCTATGCGACTGTTGCGGGCGAGGACCATTACGCGTTTCCAGAGCCATGGGCGCGGGGTAACGAAGAGAACGAAGCTCATGGTGTGAAAGCGGCCATTGGATGTGATGAAGCGGCTCATGGCAGGGATTTCAAAATCGATTTCATCTGAGATTACTTTGGTGGCGCCGAATGGGATGCTGTGCGTGCTGGCGGCAGCCGCTACGGCAGCGGCTTCCATGTCGATGGCCTGGGCGGCGTAAGCTTCTCCGAGTTTTATTTTCTGCGATGCTCCAGCCACTTCCATGAAGGTTACCAGCATTCCGTTTCCCCCGGCGAGTGGGAAGCGGCTGCCATCGCGAGCATCGAGTACGACGGCGGGAGCAAGAATATCGCCCACGTGGAAATTTGCATCGAGAGATCCGGCGAAGCCTACGGATTGGATCAGATCTGGATGATACAAGGCGATGACGGCCTGTGCGGCGCGGCGGGCCGATTGCACTCCAATGCCGCCGCAAACGCAGACTACGTTAGCGTGCTCGAAGAAAATGAATTTGCCGCCTTCATGTTCGCGCTCGGTGCGGGTCCAGTGCTTGATCAATGCGCTGACTTCGCGCTCCAGCGCGGCTACAATGGCGAGCTTAGGCATAGCCGTTTTCCTGGAACCACTGTACCGCACGGCGTAAGGCGTTTTCCGCGGGAAGAATTTTCCATCCCAGTTCACGCTCGGCTTTGCCGGAGCTGGCCCACATTTTTTTCTTTCCCATGCGAACAGTTTCTATTGTGGCGCGCGGTTCGCGACCGAGCAACTTACCGGATACCGTCTGGTCAACAGCACCAGCGATATAGGCGACGAAATAGGGCAACTTTATTTTGGGAGACGGCAGGCTGGAGATCGCACCGAGTTTATCGAGAATTTGTTTCAGCGTCAGGTTCTCGCCGCCGAGGATATAGCGCTCGCCGGTTCTGCCTTTTTCCAGTGCGGCAACGTGCCCCAGCGCACACGCGCGAACATCGACGAGATTCAAGCCGGTTTCCACATAGGCGGGAAATTTGCCTTTTAAAAAATCGACTACGATGCGGCCGGTAGGCGTTGGCTTGACGTCGTTTTCTCCAATAGGGGTCGTGGGGTTGACGGTGATTACGTTGAGGCCGCTGCGTCCGGCTGCCATGGCAAGTTGTTCAGCCATGAATTTGGAGCGCTTGTAGTGGCCGATCATGTCGGCCAGGGCCACAGGAGAATCTTCGTTTGCTGGCTGACCGTTGCCGGTGAAACCCATGGTGGCTACGCTTGAAGTGTAGACCACGCTGCGAACTTTGTTCTTGCGCGCGGCTTCGAGCATAGTGCGCGTGCCTTCCACGTTGGAAGCATACATTTCGCTGGGATCTTGCAGCCAGAGGCGGTAGTCGGCCGCGACGTGAAATACGGTGTCGCAGCCGGCCATCGCTTTTTCGAGCGAGGAAGGATCGCGGAGGTCGCCTTGGGCGGTTTCGGCTTTCAAGCCTTCTAAATTTTTTAAGTTGCTGGTGGACCGGACCAATAGGCGAAGGGTCGCTCCTTGCTCGGAGAGGACACGGGCCACGTGGGAGCCTAAGAATCCGGTTGCGCCTGTGACGAAAGCCAGCATTCAGTACTCAGTATTCAGCATTCAGCTTGTCGAGGGCAACCTCAGACCGAGATATGGCGGTTCGTGGCAGCGAAGCCGGGCCAACCCCCACCGATGAACTCGGGCCGCTTCTACGAAGCCGCTCCGTTCAACCAATCCGTTCGCTATAATTGCGCCCACACATGGCATTGACCTCTGGCACAAAGCTGGGACCTTACGAGATTCAGTCACCGCTAGGTGCTGGCGGCATGGGCGAGGTGTATCGGGCGAAAGATACGCGGCTCGATCGCATTGTTGCCATCAAAATTCTCTCTACCCATCTTTCCGAGAATCCGGAGATCAAGCAGCGTTTCGAGCGCGAGGCGCGGGCGATTTCTGCGCTGAACCATCCCAACATTTGCCATCTGTATGACATTGGCTCCCAGGACGGGACCGATTTCCTGGTCATGGAGTTTCTGGAAGGTGAGACTCTAGCCGACCGGCTGCGCAAAGGCGCAATGCCTCTGGGCGAAATTCTGAAGGTTGGAATTGCAGTGGCGGAGGCGCTGGCTTTTGCGCATCGCAACGGAATTGTGCATCGCGATCTGAAGCCGGGCAACATCATGCTCACGCCGGGTGGTGCAAAGCTGATGGACTTCGGACTGGCGAAGCCGTTGAGCGCGCAAACTGCGGGAGTCTCGTCGACGTCAGCGCCTTCGTTTACGGCGGCTGCAACCATGAGCGGTCCCAGTCCGCTGACTCCGCTAACCATGGCAGGCAGCATCGTCGGGACTATTCAGTACATGTCGCCGGAGCAGATTGAAGGCAAAGAAGCGGATGCGCGCTCCGATATTTTTGCTTTGGGTGCGGTGCTGTATGAAATGGCGGCGGGAAAGCGGCCATTCTCGGGCAAGAGTCAGATTTCGCTGGCGTCTTCCATCCTGGAAAACGACCCGGAGCCAATTCGTGCAAGCAAGCCGCAGATTCCGTTGTCGTTTGAAAACGTCGTGACGACTTGTTTACAGAAAAATCCAGAAGAGCGTTTTCAGAGTGCGCAGGATCTGAAGCTCCAGCTACAGTGGATTGCAAAAGAAAAACCGGCGACGGCGAGTGCGTCGGATGCGGTGACAACCACTCCACGTAACCGCCGTCTGGCGTGGGCTTTCGCCGCATTGATGCTCATACTAGGAATTGCGGCCGGAATTTTTCTTCACCCCGCCTCTCCGCCTGCGCCGGCCATTCGCACCGTAATCAATTCTCCGGAGAAAACCTCTTTCAACCTCGCGGGAGATTTCGCAGGACCGCCGGTGCTTTCGCCGGATGGGACTTCCATCGTTTTTTCGACGACCAGTGCCGAGGGCAAATCGTCATTGTGGGTGCGAGCAATGAACTCGCTCGAAGCGCGTCCACTCGCAGATACCGACGGCGCGTATTTTCCCTTCTGGTCGCCGGACAGCCGTTCCATCGGATTTTTCGCGCCGGGAAAACTGAAGACGATCGAACTAAACGGCAGCGCGGCGCAGGAGGTTTGCTCCGCTCCATACGGGCGAGGGGGAGCATGGGGCGCGAACGGCATCATCGTCTTTTCACCAACGCCGGCGGCGCCTATGATGCGCGTAAGCGCAACCGGCGGAAGTCCGGTCGACGTTACGACGATTGACACATCTCAGCACACCTCCCATCGCTGGCCGTTCTTTTTGCCCGATGGCAAGCACTTTCTTTATTTGGCCATTCACCATGAGCCGGCCAAGGCCGCGAACGACATACTTTATTACGCGTCGACCGACGGCAAAGAAAATCACGCGCTGTTCCGCGCGCAGTCGAACGCTGTATATGCTGACGGATTTCTTTTGTTTGCTCGCGGCGACCAGTTGATGGCACAGCCATTCGATCCGGCTAGCGGCAAGCTTAACGGTGAAGCACGGGTACTGTCTAAGAATGTGATGAACGATCCGGCCACCTGGCACATGGATGCTTCCGCGGCGGACAATGGATTGCTCATCTATGGCAGCGGCGGCAGCAGCGATTGGCAACTGATCTGGATCGATCGGGATGGAAAAAAGACGACTACCGTTGCCGACAAGCTGGCGAATCTGCAGTCGGCTGTGCTCTCTCCACAAGGCGATCGCATCGCCACCGGGATCGACGTAGGCGAGAACGATATCTGGGTGCTCGATCTCCAGCGGGGCGTGCGCACGCGCCTGACCTTTGGACCCATCGCGAACGCGAATCCAGTGTGGTCGCCCGACGGGCAGTGGATTGCGTACGCATCGGTGAGAAACAATGCGGGCAATATTTTTCGCAAACGTTCCGACGGAAGCGGAGCAGAGGAGCTTTTAGTTTCAGGCCCGGTCAGCACTTCCGTTGATGGACTGAGGCCGAACAGCTGGTCAAACGATGGGAAGGAACTGTTCTACAGCAAACTGCTCGAAGCGCCGAAGTCCGAGGTTTGGGCCTTGCCTTTGGAGGGCGACCGCAAGCCGCATCTCGTGCTGGCACACGGCGCGATGGCCAAGATTTCTCCCAATGGCCATTGGCTGGCCTACGCTTCACTCGAATCCGGTACGCCCGAGGTTTACGTGGAAGCCTATGGCGGAGGCCAGGGAAAGTGGCAGGTCTCGAACGGCGGACAACAGCCGCAATGGAGCCATGACGGCAAACAACTTTACTACATGGATTTGACGTTCAATGTGTTCTCGGTGCCGGTGAAAGAAAATGGCGGAGCGTTGCAATTCGGCGCGCCGCAGATGATGGTCGGCACAACGAACTGGTCCGCGCCGCAGGCGTTTTACGACGTTACGCCGGATGGAAGTAAATTCCTGCTCAACCGAATCGTGCAGCAGGTGGCGCAGTCAGTGACGGTGGTGACGAATTTTTCGGCGGAGTTGAGGAAACCGGGAGGCCGTAATTAGTTCGGCCGATACATTAAATCACTCGCCATTGGTATTATTCTGCGACCCGCAGATTTGAATCGAGAGAATACTCCCATGGATTCGCAAGGCCGCGCCGTCGCTTATCTATCCGCTGCCACGCCGGTAAATATGGGTGACTGGTGGTTCGATGTCGCCACCAGCGACCATTTTTGGATTCGGCGGCGATTTGATGTCATGAGGCGGCTGGCAAACGCAGCGGTGACAAATGCGAAGCGCGTGGCCGAAATTGGCTGTGGTAACGGATTGCTACAGCGGGATATCGAAGACAATTACGGGATACCTGTCGCCGGATTTGAGCTCAACGAGATTGCGCTGCAAAAGAATGTGAGCCGCATCAGCCCGCTTTATTGTTACAACATTCACCAGCGCAACCCGGAGTTCCGCGGCCACTTCGATCTCTTGTTGTTGTTCGATGTGCTCGAACATATTGAAGATGAGGACGCATTTCTGCAGTCGGTGAAGTTTCATTTGGCGGAATCGGGAACGCTGCTGATCAATGTTCCGGCATATCAGTTCTTTTTCTCGGACTATGATCGCGCCGCAGGGCACATCCGACGGTATTCGATAAAGCAGTTGGTGAAGGTAGCGGAGCAAAATGGATTCAAAACGCGTGCTTTCACCTACTGGGGCTTGCCACTGGTTCCCTTGTTGCTGTTGCGGAAGACGATGAGCATGCAACGCAGCAACGGCAAGGCGGGACTCGATACCCGTGGGAATACGATGAATGCCTTGCTTGGATTGCTGGCGCGAGCGGAGCCGGTGCCACAGCGGTTTCTGGGTACGTCCGTTATGGCTGTGCTGGAGAATCAAAGTTAGATGCAGATTCAGGTGGACGAAATGAGCGAGCAGCCAAGTATTTCTGTTGCGATTCCGGTTTATAACGAAGAGGCCGTGGTGCCGGAATTACTGCGCCGAACACGGGCTGTGTTAGATGGGATGCCGGGCGGTCCGCACCAGATCGTGGTGGTAGATGACGGTAGTTCGGATGGGACTTGGGAACAGCTGGAAAAGGCCGCGGAAAAAGATTCCCGGCTGGTGGTAGTTGAGTTGTCACGAAATTTTGGACATCAGATCGCGCTCGGAGCCGCTCTTGACCAGGTTTCGGGCGATGTAACCGTTTTGATGGACGGAGATCTACAGGATCCCCCCGAAGCCATCCCGGTTCTCGTGGATGCTTACAACCGGGGATATGACGTTGTATATGTGCAGCGGAGGAATCGAAAGGAAGCATGGTGGCTGCGGGCCTGCTACTACCTTTTCTACCGGCTGCTGGCGGCGCTTTCGTCGATTGAATTGCCGCTCGACTCGGGCGACTTCGGGCTGATGTCAAGGCGCGTGGTGCAGGAAATTCGAAGGATGCCGGAGCATCATCGCTACCTGCGTGGCATGAGGACGTGGGTGGGATTTCGGCAGCTCGGGGTGCCAATTGAACGCGCGGCTCGGCGCGCGGGGCGTACGAAATACAGTCCGCTGCGCTTGCTCAAGCTGGCGTCGGACGGGATTTTTGCTTTTTCGATCGTGCCACTGCGGGCTGCGGCAATATTCGGTGCGACTGCCACTGCTTTATCTGTTCTGTATTCCATCTACTCCGTGTACGTAAAGTTTTGGAAGCACTCGCCACAGGGTTTCACGGCGACGATCCTGGTGATCACATTTCTTTCCGGTGTAAATCTTTTTTTTCTGGGAATCATCGGCGAGTATGTAGGACGGGTGTATGAGGAAGCGAAGGGGCGTCCGCACTACGTGGTACGCAAGGTGATCCGGCAACGAAGCGCGGGCAGCCGTACAACTACTGCGCTTGGCGAAGTGGCAGAGGTTTTGGAGCGGACCGGAACCGACTTATAAGCGCACGAAGAGAACCCGATTTGAGTCTATGAAAGATTATCTCCGTTCGCTGCCGGTTATCTGGCTATCGAAAATCTTCTGGTCAGTCACCGCGGCGGCTCTACTTTTAATTCTTGTAATGCTTCCCCGAAGTCCGCTTCCCTGGTGGGATGAGATTTTCTACGCTTCCGCGGCGCTGGCGGCGGCGCGCGGAGGGCCACCGGTGCCAAGCGTCATGGGCGCCTTCCCGCATACCATGCGGATCGATCTTCTCTACGGTCCCATGATGTCGTTTTTCGGTTCACTGGAAATAAGATTATTTGGATTGTCGGCAACGAGCTGGCGGCTTTTGGGATTCGAGGGAGCGGTGGGCACGGTTTTTTCTGCGGCGTGGGTGAGCCGGCGATTGGATCGTTCTCCGTTAGTAGCAGCTGCGACGGCGATGCTGGTGGCGTTGTCCCAGGGAATGGGAGCGCGAGCTACCAGCGGACGCTTTGACACCGTTACCATCACGCTAGAACTTCTCACCTTGGCGTGCGCGTTGGGTGCGATGAGAGGTCAGGAATCACGGCGTGCGGCTTCGATCTACGTGGCGCTCGCGGGGATTTTTTGCGGTTTGGCGGCACTGAGCACGCCGAGATCTTTTCCTTTCCTATTGGGCCTCTTTGTTGCAATAGGTGTAGAAGTCGCGCTGGCTCGAAAGTGGGAGTTGGCTATTCGAGGTCTGACGATTGGCGCTGTCGCGCTTGTTACGGTGTGGGCATGGACATTCAGCCAAGGAATGAGCCCCATTGGCTGGCTCCGGGTGATCGCCGCCGCGAGCCAAGGGGACAAACTCAATGTGTCTCCGCTGTTGCACGGCACCTGGCACTTCTTCGACGAGCCACTGGTGCCTCTGTTCTCTGGTTTGCTCTTTCTTCTGATGATGGTCGTCGTCTTCGGGGCTACGATGTTTTTGACCGCCCGCCATACGTTTGAAATGGAGAGGCACGATGTTGTCTCCGGAGTCAGGCTGGCATCGATTACGGTGCTGGTTAACTACGTGGCATTGTTTTTGTTGATCGCGCATTTTTGGGATTATGAGATTTTTGTGGTTCCTCTTCTGATCGCTGTGCTGGCAGCGTTGACTGCAAGAATGCTGCGAGATCGTGGTCCGCGCACTGTTCAGTGGCTGGTGCTCGGCGCATGGATGGTACTGGCAATTCTTCTAGTGACGATTCGAGCGGGGAAAGTGGTGGCCTGGCTGGCCTCTTACCAAGAGCGTGACCCGCAGCCTCTGCAGGCATTCATCAGCAGCAACATACCCACTAATTCGCGCGTGTTTGGGCCGGAAGACTTTTATTTCTATGCAGTCGAGCGAACTGGTTCGCACTATCTGTTTTATCGGCCCAGGATTCCTAGTGGCCTGCTGAGTAAAGCCGATCACCAGCTCGACTGGGAGGAACAGCTGAAGGAAAGTCAGGCAGTGTATCTGGTCTGGCCGAAGGAGGATAGTCTCCCTGGCGGTCTTGGCCTGGCAAATTTGCACTTAGTGGGAAGCTTTGCAGCGCAGCTGGGAAAGGAACCGATTGGGTGGCGAAAAGCCGGCTGGGGCTCCGGTTATCCCGCTACAAATTTGTACCGAATCGTCGATACACGGCGAACTGAGGAGAATCCCGCGAAAACAGATTTCCAAGTTCCGGAAGCCGAAAGAAGATGAACCTCGTAACCTGTAGGCATCGGCGTGCCTTGTAGTGAGAACGCCTCGCGAGGGCATGACGCAATCCAAAGCTGATAGGGATTCTTCGAATTGCGCTCGCTTTCGCTCGCGACGGCACTCAGAATGACAAAGTATCTGCAAGCTGAGCACTAATTGCTAGCTGCTTTCTTTCTCCATTACTTTGGCATACGTTGTCAGCGCGATCAGCGGGAAATATTGGCGGTAAAGATGATATTGCAAATAGAAAACACGCGGGAATCCTGTGCCTGTACACAACGTTTCGTCCCAGCCGCCGTTTTCTTTTTGCATGCGCAACAAATAAGCAATGCCGCGGGCTACGGAGTCGCTGCGTGTGTCGCCTACGGCGAGCAGTCCCATGATTGCCCACGCAGTTTGTGAGGGTGTACTCTCGCCGACACCGCGAGTTGCGGGATCGTCATAAGAACCCACGCTCTCTCCCCACCCGCCGTCGGGGTTTTGCACCATGCGAAGCCATTCGGCGGCCTGCTGGATGCACGGCTCGTGGTTATCCATGCCGATGGCTTCCAGGCCGCGGAGGACGAGTGCCGTACCGTAAATGTAGTTCACGCCCCAGCGGCCGAACCAGCTTCCATCGGGCTCTTGTTCGTTGCGGACAAACTGAATTGCGCGCTTTACCGCAGGATGGTTTTTGTCGTAACCGTAGGTCGCCAGCATCTCGAGGATGCGTCCGGTGATGTCAACGGTCGCGGGATCGAGCATGGCGTTGTGGTCGGCGAAGGGGACGTGCTGGAATACCATGCGGTCGTTGTCTTTGTCGAACGAAGCCCAGCCGCCGTTTTTGCACTGCATGGAAAATATCCAGTCGATGGCGCGCTGAATGGACTCGCGCTGGTAGCGTCCGTTGGGATGTTCAACCCTGCTTAGACCAAGACAAACCATCGCGCTGTCATCAACATCCGGGTAAAATTCATTGTTAAACTCGAAGTACCATCCGCCCGGCTTACCGTTCTTATTTTTGACCTGCCAGTCGCCGACGGTTCGCACTTGCTTTTGCAGAACCCAGTCAGCGCATTTAACCATGCGCGGATCGTTGGCTGGAACTCCGGCTTCGCCGAGCGCGAACAATGCGTAGGCTGTGTCCCAGACCGGCGACATGCACGGCTGCATACGGAAGGTATCGCCTTCTTCGATGCCCAGCTTTTCGAATTCGTCCATGGCGCGGATCACTTGCGGGTCGTCGAGAGAATATCCCTGGCAGCGCAGCGCGATGATGGCATTCATCATCGAGGGATAAATGGCGCCGAGACCGTCGCTCATCTCGAAACGCTCGAGCATCCACTTCTCCGCGCTTTTGAGGGCGATGGAACGTAATGGACGAATATGGACACGCTCAAACCAGTGCGTCATGCGGTCGAGAACCAGGAAGAAATTGCGCCACGAGACAACCTTTTTGGACCAGCGCAGGTGCATGCGCGATTTGGACATGCCGCCGACGTACAGCTCTTCGACGCCCATTTCGCGGGGAATTTTCTTGAAGGGCTTTTTCGCGTAACAGATGGAAAGCGGCACCAGGATAGCGCGCGACCAGGAAGAAATTTCGTAGATGTTGAACCAGAACCAGTTGGGAAACAGAACGATCTCGGGAGGAATCGCAGGGACGGCATCGTAGTCGTACTGACCGAAAAAACAAAGATATATCTTGGTAAAAGTGTTGACTTCAGTGACGCCGCCGAGTTCAAGAATCTTTTTCCGTGCGTGTTCGAGGACAGGATGGTCTGCTTTGTATCCGGCGAGCTTTAAACCAAAATAGGCTTTTACCGAAGCGCTGATATTCGATGGGCCTTCGGGATAAATGCTCCAGCCGCCATCTTCGTTTTGATGACGAATGATCCAGTTGGCGGCGCGCTGAAAGCGCTCGGAATCGCCGGTGCCGAGTAAGGTATGCAGCAGGATGTAGTCGGATTCGAGAGTGGTGTCGGCTTCGAGTTCACCGCACCAGTAGCCGTCCTCGTGCTGTTGGGAGAACAGGAGTTTGCGTGCCGCGCTTATGGCTGCGCCTACGCGGGTGGTGAGGGCGTCGATTTTGCCGAAGCGGAGTTGGGGTTCGGAGGCTAAATGTGAGTCAGGGGAGTTAGTTTCCATCTAGTGTGCGTCTCCGTTAATCCGCAGTTACGCTGACCGGAGCGGCGGCGATGGCTTCGACAATCTCCGGCGGCAGGCCGAAGCGAACGTTTTCCGGCATCACTTCGAGTTCCTGCACGTTGTCGAAACCTTTGGCGGTTAGAAATTTTACGGTTTCCTCCACCAGACACTCGGGCGCGGAGGCCCCGGCGGTGAGAGCGATGGTCTTCACGTTCACCAGCCATTGCGGCTCAATATCTTTGTAGCTATCGATGAGATGCGCGTTCGTGCCCAAGTTGCGAGCGACCTCAACCAGACGATTGGAGTTTGAACTATTTTCCGAGCCGACCACCAGTAGCAGATCGGATTCTGAGGCGACTTGTTTCACGGCTACCTGGCGGTTTTCGGTGGCATAACAAATATCCTGCGCGGCGGGGCCTTTGATATTGGGGAACTTTTTCTTCAGCGCGGCGATGATGTCTTTGGTTTCGTCGAGGCTTAGCGTGGTCTGAGTGAGATAGGCTACGCGATTGGGATCAGGCACGGTGAGCGAGTTCACCTGCTCGGGGGTGCCGACGACCTGCGTGACTAACGGGGCTTCGCCCAGCGTTCCGATGACTTCGTCGTGATCGTGATGGCCGATGAGGATGAGCGAATAGCCTTCTTTGGCGAACTTAACGGCTTCGACGTGAACCTTGGTGACGAGCGGGCAGGTGGCGTCGATGACCCGAAGGCCACGACGGGCGCTGTGCTCACGGACTTCGGGAGAAACCCCGTGGGCGCTGTAGATGACGCGCTCGCCATTGGGAACCTCGTCCTCGCTATCGACGAAGATGGCACCCTTGCCACGCAATTCGTCCACGACAAAGCTGTTGTGGACGATCTCTTTGCGGACATAGATGGGTGGGCCGAAGGCTTCGAGGGCGATGCGGACCACGTCGATGGCACGGACTACGCCGGCGCAAAAACCGCGCGGCTTGAGCAAAAGTAAAGTCTTTCCCTGCTGGGTGTTGGACACCATCAAGCTCCCACTATTGAGATATTCGCTGAACCGCTTTGGATGCAAAATACGGGCCTGAAAATAGTATGGCTAGGGTACACGATTCCCATTTTCAAGGTAACAATAGGCTACTGGAATGTATCCTTGTGGTCAATGTAAGCGGAAGAAAGGGTTAGGATTAGCAGCGAAAGGCGCTAGTGGAAGGTTGAAAGGGACGAGCTATGTTTGGCCGGCACCTTTGCATCCAAACTTGACCTGGGGGTCTGCACGAATGGGTATGAGCACAGGGTCTCCTACCCATTCGCTTTAATCATTTGCTCGGCGTGTTTGCGGGAGGTGTCGGTGAGTTTGGCGCCGCTTAACATACGGGCGATTTCTTCGGTGCGCTCTTCGCCGGTTACTGAGCGGATGGTGGTTCGGGTACGCCCGGCGCGTTCCTTTTTTTCGATTACGTGGTGGTGGTCGGCGAAGGTTGCGATTTGTGGGAGGTGGGTTACGCAGAGGACTTGATTGTTGCGGGCCAGGGATTTCAGTTTTTTGCCTACGGCTTCAGCGGCGCGGCCTCCGATGCCGGTGTCGACTTCGTCGAAGACCATGGTGCGCTGAGGGGCTGAATGTCTGCCAGTGGCTTTCGCGGGCGAAGGCGCTCGCGCCACACGGTTCGATTCCACGCTTACTTTCAGGGCTAACATTACGCGGGCTAGCTCGCCTCCTGACGCTATGTCTTCCAAGGGGCGCATCGGCTCGCCGGGGTTGGTTGCAATTATGTAGACGGCTTGATCGATGCCGGTCGCGGTCCAGTTCCCTTCTGCTTCGCTGGTTGCCAGGTCAATGTGGAAGACTGACTTCATCGCCAGATCGTTGATTTCGGATTCGACCAGCTTCTCCAGTTTGCGGGCGGCGTCATGACGATGCTTGGAGAGCGTCCGCGCGGCGCGCAAATATTCCGTAGAAGCTTTGGATAAATCCGCGCGCAGGTCACGCAGAATTTCGTCTTTATTCTCGACTTCGGAAAGTTTGCGGGAGACGTCTGCGCCGAAGCCTATTACGTCTTCTAGGGTGGGACCGTATTTACGTTTCAGGCGGTCGAGCGCAGCCAGCCGGTCTTCCACTTCCGCCAGATGTTCCGGCGAAGCCTGGATTCCACCGGCGTAATCGCGAAGAGTGGCGCCGACATCTTCCACGCTGATGCGGGCGGTTTCGAGCGCGGCCAGCGCTTCCTGGAATTTGGGCTCGTAGCGGGCCAGTTCTTCGATTTGTTTTTGCGCCGAGCGCAAAGATGAAGCGGTGGATATATCGCCTTCGTATAGAAGATCGAAGGCTTGCATGGCGGCGTTGTAAATTTTCTCCGCGTTGGCGAGGACGCGCTTCTCGGTTTCCAGTTGCTCGTCTTCGTTCGATTGCAGTCTGGCTTCTTCGATCTCGCGGCGCTGGAAAGTCCAGAGATCGACTAATCGCAAACGGTCCTGCTCGCCTCGCTCGAGTTCTTCGATGCGGTTGCGGATTTCCTTCCAGGATTCGTAGGCTGCGGTAACGGGATCAATGTGGCTTGCGGCGAAGCTATCGAGCAAGGAGAGGCGCGCGGGGCCGTCGAATGAGAGCAGCGATTCATTCTGGGCGTGGATAATGGCGAGGTGCGGAGCAAGTTGACGCAGAACCGCCACGGTGGCCGCCTGATTATTCACGAATACGCGGCCTTTGCCGCCGCCGGCGATTTCGCGGCGCACGATTAATGAACCGTCTTCGGATTCGTCCAGTCCGTTGCGTTCGAGGATTTTTTCGATTGAGTTACCGGTGCCCGATTCGCATTCGAATACTGCGGAAACTACGGCGCGTTCGGCTCCCGAGCGGATTATGTCCGAGGAGGCTTTCTCGCCTAAGAGCAAAGCCAAGGCGTCGATCAGAATGGACTTCCCTGCTCCGGTTTCGCCGGTGAGCAGATTCAGGCCCGAGGCGAACTCTACCGCCGCATTGTCGATGACCGCGTAATTTTCCAGCCGCAGTTCAACCAGCACAGGGTTTCCTGAAGATCGTTGGTGAAGTTTTGCGCAGCATAGCATGAAAGGTGGGGTTTGCGGCGGAGGACGTGGCTTGGGTAGTGGACTACTTTGAATCTGGGTTTTTGGGATGCAGTAAAAAGGCCAACAGTCCGAATAGAGCCATCGAAATAATAGCGAGCCACCACGGGTGAAAAACAACTGGGAAGAGAACGAAAAAAATAATGAATATCACCCAACGCGATGTGGGTATTTCCATACTCACGCCGCTCTTTCCGCCCTACGCTGCTCATAGGCTTTCCAGAGGGCTACTAAATCCTCTACTCTCCAGAGCCGATCTGTGACACCAGCGGCCATTGTCGGGGACATGCGAAGTGTACGATGAATTTTGATTGTTCGCCAACCGTCTCAAAATGAAAGTAGCCCATTACCCGTGGCTTGTCATAAGGGAGCGAGCTAAACGTGCGATTATTGCTGCGCAAAAGGCGCTTGCTCAGGATGACAATTTAACCGGAATCCGCATCATACTCGCGATCCTGGCGGCTCTGGAGTTAATCTAATAGAGCGAGTTTTTAGGAGGGCAAGTGCGCTGCGCGCGATGCGGTAACGAAAATTCCGAGAGCAACCGCTTTTGTGGCATGTGCGGAGGGGGATTGATTCGGCAAGAGCCAGCGCCCGCAGCTCCGGTTTCGACGGGTGTGCGCGAGCAAAGAAAGGCCGAGCCCTTGCCTGCGCCACAACCGGCGGAGTCACGCCGGCCGGGACGATTTGTCCCGGAAGGAGAACGCACGGCCGAATCTCCCATGATTACCGGGCCGTCCTTTTTGGGCTTGAATAAGCCTGCGGATGGAGGAAGTCAGGGATCGTACCCCGATCATAGAAGTTATCCGGATCCACTAGCGCGAGCTTCGGGGAGTTTGGATTATCTACTGGATGATGAAGAGGAGCCGAAGCGCGGGTGGGGCAAGATGGCGGCGGTGGTTATTGCTCTGGCGTTGGTCGGCGGATTGGGATATTTGCGCTGGAAGCAGGGCGGGTTTGACTGGCTGACGAACCAACAAAAAACTCCGGTTGCTACGGAAGCTACGCCGGGCAATAGCGATTCTTCGGGTGCGCCGGGTTCGAATACACCTCTGGCGGCTTCGAATGTGCCTGCGCCGGCGGTTGCGACCCCCGGTGATACAACTTCTGATGCTGGCGCTGCGCAGCCATCCAGCCCAGCAAGTGGAGCGCAAACGCAGACTACGCCTCAACCAAGTGCTACTTCTCCAAATTCTCAGCCAAATATTTCTTCTTCCCCGGGTACTGCTTCGCCGCAGGATGCGCAGGATGGAAATGCTCCGTCCACGAATGCAGCGCAGAAGACTTCCGCAACCAAGGGCGCCGATGCAGCGGAGAATTCCTCTGACACGCCGGAGGATTCCGAAGCAGGTTCGGATACGCCGCCTGCGGCTCCGGCACGCAGTGAGGTTAGAAAACCGCGAGAGCGTAAACCGTCTCCGGTTACCCCGGTGGATGATACTGCCACGGCCGAGAGGTATATCTATGGGCGTGGCGTGCCGCAGGATTGCGACCGCGGACTGGGCATGTTGAAATCGGCGGCAGGGCGCTCCGATGCGAATGCCATGGTGGAACTGGGCGCGCTTTACACCGCGGGCAATTGCGCGCCGCGCGATTTGCCGACGGCTTATCGATGGTTTGCGCTGGCTTTGCACAAGCAGCCGGACAACCAACGGGTACAGGATGATTTGCAGAAGCTCTGGGGGCAAATGACGCAGCCAGAGCGGCAGTTGGCGATCAAGCTGAGTCAGTAATCCCGCGGGGCTAAAGCCCGGATTCATTGTGGAGCTTTATGGCTGAAGCGCCGCTCTTCCACGTGCGCTTCCCCATACGGAAAGCATCTCATACGAAAAGCTTTCACATACAGCAACATCTGTACGCAAGCATAACTTTACAAAAACGTAATCCGTCGTGGCATTACTTGAAGGAATTATCTTAGGCTGCTATGGTTTTGCGGCAGCTTGCGCGGGCAATCCGTTGGGGCTGCGGATACGTATATCTTTAGAAGGAAGAGCAAAGGTTTGTCGAGCCCGCAACGACAAGGCGTCCCGACAGATCTGACTATCGTTACCGGCCTGAAGTCTGGCGATCAGGGGGCGATGGCGGATCTATATGACCGCTATTCTTCCGTGGTTTATGCCGTGGCTTTGCGAGTGCTTGGCGATACCGGAGCCGCGGAAGATGTGCTGCAGGAGGTGTTCCTGCAATTGTGGCGCAACCCAGGCGCATTTGATGCGGCACGCGGAAGCTTGGGAAGCTGGCTGGCTGTGATCACGCGCAACCGTGCGATTGACTCCCTCAGGAAACGCCGTCCAGAAACAGATATTGAAGATGTGGTTCTGTCAGTTGCGCCGGATTTGGCTGGAGAAGCCGAGCGCGCGCGGGCTGCCGAGAAGGTGCGTGGAGTGTTGGGATCGATGGCGCCCAACCAGCGCAGCGCTTTAGAAATGGCCTATTGGGAAGGCATGAGCCATTCGGAGATTGCAGACAAAACGGGAGAGCCGCTGGGAACAGTGAAGACGCGGATTCGCTCGGGATTAATAGCGCTGCGCAAGGCATTTCAGAGTTAGTGACCAGCAAGACGATTTGATAATGAGCGAGCACGAACAATACGCGGAGGACCTGGCGCTTTACGCGCTGGATGCGCTGGCAGAAGCGGACCGGGTGAAGTTGGAACAGCACCTGGCCTCCTGCTCCGCCTGCCGCCTTGAATTGGAGCAACTGCGCGGCGATACGGCTCTACTGGCTTTGTCCGCGGCGGGACCGAGGCCTCCGCAGCGAGCGCGGCAACGGTTGCTGGATGCGGTGACGCGGGAACCGCGATTGGCTGCAGTTGCGCAAGGGGAACTACGCCGTGGATGGTGGGGATGGCTGGGTTGGGCCGGGACGGCAGCGGTCATAGTTTTTGCGTTGTCGTTATGGCGCGAGAATTCTTCGCTTAAAGAAATGCTGGCATCAGCGAGCGCTCATTCCGCGGAAAGCGCGCGGCAGTTGGATGAGTTAAGAAAGATTGCGGCTCCGATTATTGAGCCGGAGGCGCAGCGGGTGACGCTGGTGGCTGCGAAGACTCCGGCGCAGCCGCAGGGCAAGGCTTTTTATCTGAAGAGCCGGAATAGCCTGGTTTTTCTGGCCAGCAACATGCCAGTGCTTCCGGCACAAAAGGCATATGAGTTGTGGCTGATTCCGACCAGCGGAAACCCCATTCCCGCAGGAGTTTTCAAGCCGGATGCGCGCGGAAGTGCAGTAGTGGTGAATCCTCCGCTGCCTGCGGGAGTTGAGGCTAAGGCGTTTGCCATTACGGTGGAGAACGAGGCGGGATCGGCAGCACCCACTACTCCGGTGCTGATGGTCGGCGCCGGAGAATAAGGTGATGTTGCGGTTTGACCCAAAATGGCTGCGTGGTGAGAGATATCCCTCGTTCCGCTGGTGAAAACGCGGGACTTCTGGATCCAAGTGGATAAGATCGCTAAGTTAAAGGGGCTTGAGAAGATTCTTCTCAAGCCCCTTTCAACAGGCTTTTTGTTATTTATCCATTACAACGGTTGCTTTTCTCTCTGCCAGATGAATCTTGCGATAGTCGCGGGCAACTTCGCCTAGCGACTTTTCTTCTTTTACCGGACCGAATTCCCAAAGTGGCTGCTCGCCGTGTTCATAGGAGTAGTCGGCGCTTCCGCGCAGGTTGGAGTCTGTCGCCATAGAGTGTTGAGAGGCGTGCCAGGGATGGTCCGGCAATACGGTAGGCTGAGGATTATTGCTTATAACGGAAGCGGTTTGCCCAAAAGCAGCGGTGGCGCAGAGAAAGCAGAATGCAATTACGATCGTTTTCATAGTGGCCCTCATGCGGGAGAGGCGATGCCAATAAGCATCGGTTCGTACTTCTATTGATTGATGGAAATCCGCAACTGGCGCGGCTTCCACAGGCATTAAGGCAATCGCGATACCAAACCGGAGCGGTCGGGATTCAGTTTAGGGGTGTCCTTCGAGGGGCAAGAGCAAGAATTTGCACATATGTGGTAGCACCTTGGGAAATGGGGTTAAAACCAGTTTTTTCGACTTCTTACGAAGGATTGCAAGAGTGAAGGCAAGAGTGTATTGTTTCCGCGCTGGAGGCACTTGAAGATGGCAACGCATTTTCCCTCGGCGTGCAGGCATCCCTGCCGAATTGTCGGCTTTGCTTCAATTACCCTGCTTTTGCTGCTATCGATTCGTTTACAAGGACAGACGAATTGTGAAGAAGGCGACAGCTCATTGGACAGCGCACAACCAAAAACGCTGAGCGTGCCGGATGTGATCCAGAAACTGGGGGCGGCTGAGGCTGCGATGAAAGACGCGCGCCGCCATTACACATTTAAACAGGATGTGTTGCTGCAAACCCTGAGCGGCAAGGATGTGACGGGGGAGTTCCACGAAGTCACAACTGTTTCTTATGACCCGAAAGGCGAGCGCCAGGAGCAGGTAACTTTTGCGGCGCAGCCGTCGCTGCGGGGCATTCAGCTCACGGAAGAGGATATGGACGATATCCGCGTGTTCATGCCGTTGGTTCTGACCGGCGACGATTTGCCGCGATACAAGCTCACTTATCTGGGACAGCAGCATGTGGACGATCTGGATACTTATGTCTTCCACGTGGAACCGAAAAAAGAAGAAAAGGGCGCGCGGTATTTTCTGGGACGCATTTGGGTGGATGGGCAGGATTTCCAGATTGTGAAGGCGTGCGGCAAAAGCGGTCCGGAAAAGGTACAAGTGAAAAAGCACGAGCGGCCCGATCTGCATCCCGTGTTTGTGACTTACCGCCAGCAGGTTGATGGGCATTATTGGTTTCCGGCGTACACGCGGTCCGATGACACTTTGCAGTTTCGCCGAGGGTCGGCGCATTTGCGGGAGATTATCAAATACACCGGGTACAAGCGGGCGGATGAGAATGACCGGATGCCGCAGTCCACTGTTTCGTCCCCGGCGAAAGCTCAGTAGGAAGTTTTTGTCATCGATAAGTGCTAGAGATCCTTTGATTACGCCGCGCTATCGCGAGTCTCCGCTCAGGATGACAAATCACCGGCATTTTCGAGCACGCGACCGATACCTACCTTTGAAATCCCGATAGGGCACGAGTATTTACTAACTTGATTCGTTAAATTAGCGCCGTGGTTAGGCATTATCCGTACGGAATACGAGCACAAAGTCTCAGGGTGAAAAAAAATTCACAGTTGACAGCGTCAGCTAAAGCCCTGAGAATCGTGCCGAGTCTTGTTGCCCTCTGCTTCCAATTCGTGCTGGACTCAACAAGTCTGCCGTCCGTTCTAACTGCTACCCAGTGATGCCAAAAATAAGAAGGAGATCCCTACACATGAAGCAACGATTTACTGCGCTCAGCGTATTGGCTGGGCTTTTGGTGGTGGCCAGCGTGGCCGGCACCGTATTCGCTCAAGATGCAACTGACAAAACGGCAGTTCCCCGGTATGCGGTTCGCTTGCCGCATCCTCAACCCGCCACCGGTGAGCCGGTCACTCCGCTGACCACGTGGAATGGCTCGTTCGTATACAACAAGGTCACCTACAAGTACACGATGGTTGGCACTGCGCCCACCACCGGCAAATCGACCACCGTTCCGGTGTTCATTATTCCGATTGCTTTGTCATACAAGAGCGGGACCACTACGACCACTTTCAGCCCGCTGACCAAGCTTTCGAACGGCCTGACTGCAGTCAGCAGCACCACCGAGTCGCCCATCTTCCAGAAGATGGACTGGGTTACTCCGGAAGGAACCGATCTGGGAACGACGCAATATGAAGACGCCTTCCAACGCGGCAATTTCTGGACCGAAGTATCGGCGGCTCCGGGATACCACCTACTGTTGGGAACCCCGAGAGTAGCGCCAGTACAAACCATCGTGGTACCGGCGGCGGATGGCAGCATCGGAAATGAGTTTGGAGTGAAGGTGGGTCTGGCTGACATTGACTGGTTCGACAGCGAGTTGCAAGGAATCCTCACCAAGCTGAAGGCGAACATCACACCCAACACGTTCCCAATCTTCATTACCTACAACGCATACTTAACAGAAGGTACCTGCTGCATCGGTGGCTACCATAGCGCGTATGGCGCCACTGGAGCCATGCAGGCTTATGCGCACTTCACCTACATCGGTACGCCCGGCGTGTTCGCGCAAGACGTATCGGCACTGTCGCACGAAGCGGGCGAGTGGATGGATGATCCTCTCGTGACCAACGGCGGCAACCCGGTCGAGTGCGGGATTCTCGAAGTGGGGGATCCGGAAGAAGGCTTCAACGAAGACGGCGCGCTTTACGGCGCATTCCCGTACACGTTGAACGGATCGACGTATCACTTACAGGATCTGGTTTATCTGGAATATTTCGGAGCGCCGAACACCACTTCGGTGGATGGCGGCAAGGAATCGTTCCATGATAACCCGTTCGGTCTTGGAATCTGCAACAACGGCGGCTAGTTTCGTCGTTGTTCGTGCAGAACCCGCCTGCCAGGGCGGGTTTTTTATTTGCGGATTTAGGCTATCCCTTTCACGAAAAACTTCGGGAGGGTAACAGATCATGACGGCGAAACTTGGATCGGGCTCCCGCTCCCGTATTTTTTGAAAACGGAGTCGCGGGAAACGACGCCTTCCAAACGGCGCGAGTCGGCGCGGTTGACGACCGGAACCAGAGGATAGTCATTCACGTAGCGGAGAGCCGAATCGAGGGGAAGATCCGGATAGAGGCTGGGCAAAACCTGCGCGGGAAGAACCGATGCAAGCGTGAGTTCGCCTTTGCCTTCGCGGAAGACTCGCCGGAGCTGATCGCGGGTGATGGTGTTCCAGCCGTTGGGATGCATGCGCACAAGAAAGACAGAATCAGGAGAATTCTGTACGCGGTGGGCGTTGGCGTCGACATAATCCTGCGCGCTGAGAATAGTTTCTGGAACAGGGAGCATGGCGTCCTCGACGTGGAGAATGGTTTCTTCGCGCTCTTCTTCGAGCGAGGGAAGGATTAATCCGTCCTGGCGCGTGAGCAGGTCGAAGATGGGAATGCTCTGCAAGCTGCGCGAGACAAGGTAAGAAAAAGTATTGGCGACAATAACGGGAACGATGATTTCGTAGTTGCCGCTGACTTCGAGGACCATAAAGACGGAGGTCATGGGGGCGCGCAGAAATCCGGCAAATAGAACGCCCATGCCGACGAGAACGTAGGTTCCGGTTGATCCGGTGAGGTGCGGAACAAAGATGCGCTCGATATCGCCCACTGCGCCCCCAAGCATGGCGCCGATGAAAAGCGTTGGCGCGAACATGCCGCCGGGAGTGCCGCTGACGAAAGAAACAGTGGTGGCGAGAATTTTGAGAACCGCGAGGATGGCAAGCATCTTCCAGGCGTACTGGCCGTGCATGGCCTGATCCATGGAATCGTAGCCGGCGCCCATGATCTGGGGAAAACCGAGGAAGCCGATCAGGCCAACGAGAAATCCGGCGACTGCGGGCTGGAAATATTGCGTCCAGTGGGGCAGAGATTTCAGGCGCGGGCGCAGGTAGCCGATGGATTTTGCGAAGGCGACTGAGGCCAGGCCTCCCACAATTCCGAGCACCGCGTAAGCCAAGAGCTCGCTGGGGCGCTTGAAGGTGGTGACGGGAATTCGGAAGAGCGGTTCGCTGCCGAGGAACGAACGTACGATGACGACGCTGGATACCGCAGACAGCACGACGGAGCCAAGGATGCCGGCACTCCAGCGCCCGATAACTTCTTCAATGACGAAGAGCACCGCAGAGATCGGGGCGTTGAAGGCAGCTGCCAAACCTGCGGCCGCGCCTACGGGAGCCATCAGGCGAATTTTTTCGCGGGAGATTTCCAATCTGCGGCCCAGGAACGATGCGATGCTGGCGCCGATTTGCAGGGATGGATCTTCGGGTCCAAGCGACTGACCGGAGCCGATGGCAATGCCGGCGCAAATGAATTTTCCAATCGCGGTACGAAACGGGATGAAGCCGTTGAAGATATACAGTGCGGATTTGGTTTGATTGACCCCGCTGCCGCGAATGCCGGGAAAAATGTGCAGCACTATCACGGCAACAACCGAGCCAGCCAGCGCGGGAACCGCAATGAGCCGCCAACTGTGGGATTGGGGAAGCGGACCCAGCAGGGCTAAGTGCGTCCAGTCGATGGCGAGGCGGAAGCAGACTACAGCGAGCCCGGAAAAAATTCCGATGAAGACGGAGAGGATCAGAAAAAATACTTCCTCGTGGAAGACGCCTTCGAGCGTGGAAAATAATTGCTGCGACGCTTTAATTCGCGCAGGAGGAACACGCGAATCTGACGAAGAGCTGGTGGTGGGCGCGGGATTGCTCATTGACTGGCGGCCTGACGTTTTTCGGAGATGAGCAAAAGGGCCAGGTCGACCCCTTGCGGCTGGCCGCAGGTGGCGGCGGTTTGTTGTTCGATTTGGAAGACCACATCCATGATCGCATCGGGTAGATCGGTTTCTCCGGGTGAGCGGAGGTGATCGAGATCGGGTTGGACTTGCGTCCAGCGGGATTGCAATGCGGTTAAGGAAGATGCGGAAGAAACGTCGTTAGTTTTCGTCGCTGCACCGGTTTGTTGGATGCACTTGGTCAAACGCTCTTCCGCTTGAGTGAAAGCGGCGGCTATCCGGCGGTTACGTTCGGCGTCGGAGATATGACTGTGAAACGGGTTGGTGTGGATGATGAGATCTGCGGAAGCTAGCAACTCTCGGGCATTCGAATCGTTGCCATTGGCGGTAACCGCTTGCCGCAGGTAATGCTCGGCGGTGGCGTAGTTACCGGAACGATAGGCGGATTCACCGGCTCCTCCCAATGCAATCGCGTTCTCCGGCTCCAAGCGCAGTACTTCTTCATATTGGGATAATGCGCCGGCATAATCCTGCGCTTGCTCGAAAAGCTGGGCCGCTTCGAGGTGCTGGTCAGGGTTAGGAGGCAAGGCTGTGGTCAAGGCAATCAGCTCGGAATCGGCTTGGGCTCGTGCGTATTTTTTCAACAAAAATTGGATCAGCTCGATGCGGGCACGATTGCGGTTGGCGTCAGGTTCGGCGTTCCACACACCGTACATGGCATTGTGGTAGTAACGAGTGGCATCCTCGATCGATCCGCGATGCGCGGCTACGCGAGCGAGCGCGAGATTGACGGCTGCGTCCTGAGGGGTCCGCTGCCATAATGCGATGAGATACGATTCTGCTTCATCCAGACGGCGGGGATCGTTACTGTCGCGTAGGGCGCGGGCCAGACTGAGCTGGTATTGAGAATTGGTGGGATCGCAGGTGAGCGCGGCGCGGAAGGCTTCGATGGCTTCGTCGTAGTGGCCGGCGGCGGCATCGGTTAGACCTATTGCGTAAAGTTTGCGTCCGCGGGCCTGTTGATTGGCGGTAAAGCGGGTCACGAGATGGCCTACCGCGGCAAATCCAGTAACGGCCGCCAGGGTGAGAACGAGCAAAATGACCGGCGCGGAGCGAGGAATCAGTCTCGGGACGGTCCATGACATATCTCGTATCACGATATCATTTTTGGATGCGGTTACGGGTAAGCAGTCTCCACATCAGGGCATTCCCGGATACAAATTTCCCCCAGATTGATTGATTACCGCATCCACAAAATTGGCCTGAACCGGCCCCGATTCAGGTAAGATACTTCGTCCACGGGGATAGAAAGTAATTCATTCATGAATCGTGAATTCCATAAAGGGTATAGCCAGGAACTGCATCGGGATATGGAAGCGCTCGTATTCGGCCACGCGGGTACGCCGCTGTTGGTGTTTCCGACTTCCATGGGAAAGTTCTTTGAATATGAAGACCGCGGGATGATCGGCGTTTTAGCGCAGAAAATTGAGCGCGGCGAATTGCAGGTATTTTGCCCGGACGCCGTCGATACCGAGAGTTGGTACAACAAGGGTGTGCATCCCAAGGTGCGCGTGCTGCGGCATTTGCAGTACGAGCGTTACATTCTGCACGAGTTTTTACCGTTTTTGCGATGGAAGAACCAGATGCCGAAGCTGGCGGTGACGGGTTGCAGTTTTGGCGCTTATCATGCGGTGAATTTTGCGTTGAAACATCCGGATGTGGTGACGCATTGTGTGAGTATGAGCGGAGCGTTCGATATCCACCAATTTTTGGATGGATATTATGACGATGATTGCTATTTCAACTGTCCGCCGGATTACCTGCCGAATCAGAATGACGACTGGTTTTTGAGCCACTACCGGCAGATGAAGATTGTGCTGGGATCGGCGGATTGGGATATTTGCCTGGACCAGAACGTGAAGCTGTCGGCAATTTTGAATGCCAAAGCTGTGCCGCATTGGCTGGATATTTTTGGAGATAATTCGAAGCACGACTGGCCGCTTTGGATGAGGATGGCGGAGAAGTATTTTTAGAGTAATGGATAGTGGTCAGGGGTCAGTTGCATGCATGCGACGGTGGGACGCACGCTCGCAGCGATAATCAGAGGGTAGCGATCCTTCGGCTTCGCTCAGGATGACATAGGGAGAATATGCCGTGAAGAAGATTGGGATTTTATTCGGGATGGAAAATACTTTTCCGCCGGCGGTGGTGGAAAAAATCAATTCAATGAAGGTCGACGATGTCGTCGCCGAGTTTGTGCTGATCGGTGGAATTCGTATGGATGAGCCGAAGAAATACGACGTCATCATCGACCGGATTTCGCAGGATATTCCCTTCTACCGGGCTTATCTGAAGAATGCCGCGCTGCACGGGACGATTGTGGTGAACAATCCCTTCTGGTGGACGGCGGATGACAAGTTTTTCAATTACGCGCTGGCGCACAAGCTGGGCGTGGCGATTCCGCCCACGGTGATTCTGCCGCACAACAAGCATCCCGAGGGGACGACCGACCGCTCGATGCGAAACCTGATGTTTCCGCTGAACTGGCAGGAGCTGTTCGATTACGTCGGCTTCCCTGCTTTTCTCAAGCCGTATTCCGGCGGCGGATGGAAGCATGTTTACCACGTGCACTCGCCGGAGGAATTTTTTCAGCATTACAACCAGACGGGCGATTTGTGTATGACGCTGCAACACGGCGTGGTGTTTGAGGAATATTACCGCTGCTACGTGGTGGGGCAGGAAAAAGTGCACATCATGAAGTATGATCCGCGATTGCCGCATCATGAGCGGTATGTGAAGGGAAATCCGCCTCCGTCATCGGAAGCTTTGCGGGATCGGATTGAAAAAGACGCGCTTACTTTATGCCGCGTGTTGGGCTACGACTTGAATACGGTGGAGTTTGCGGTGGAGGGTGGAGTGCCCTATGCGATTGATTTTCTGAATCCGGCGCCGGACGCGGAGATTACGTCAGTGGGGCAGGAGAATTTTGATTGGATCGTGAATGCCGTGGCGGAGATGGCGGTGAAGATGGCGGTTACGGGGGAGGATCCGGCGCGCGAGATGCGCTGGGCTTCGTTTTTGGCGGGAAAGGCTCCGGCGGAGAAGGCTGAGCGCAAGGGTGAACCGGCTTGGGTGGCGGAGCGGAAGCGGGGGAAGGTGGCGAAGTAGGAGTCGAGTTCGTAAGTGACTATGCAGGCGGCCATTGAACAGAAGAAAAGCGCTATCAAGGAAACTGGGATCTTCCTCGCTCATATGGCCGGCAGTTGGTTGGGCATTCCGGCTGTAGCAGCCTTCGGAACGCTTTCTGAGATCACTCCCGGTTGGGGGCGTTGGATACTGACTGAGACGCCGTTCTTCCCGGTTCAGATCCTTCTGGGGCTGGTGCTAGGCTTCTGGCTAAGTCGTCGATTCGGACACCGTGTGATGTTGTGGACGTGGACCATCCCTGCTCTGATTCTTGCAGGGGCAATTCTGTTCGAACCACCAGGTTTCCTGAGTGGTGGCCTGCCGGACAGTTCGCGATTCTTCGGGGAGAAATGTCTGCCTCAGAATCGCTGCTTCGACCAGCTAATTTTCACGATGCCTTTCTATTCCGCAGCGGCCTATTCGCTCGGGGCGCTGTTCGCGAGACTCGACCCTCGCAAAGCTCGCGCCACCCACGGTGCTTAACCCTCTGGCTGTCGACAGATGTCGATCCTTCCGCCTCTATTGCGGTGATTGCTATACTGTTTGGGCTGGTGGCTCCCACCCTTGCGCAAAGAGCGCGCAAGGATGGGGCACCCACTTTTTCTTTGGCTTCCCAACGCCATGAAACCTACTTTCACCATCGGGATTGAAGAGGAATATCAGACCATCGACCCGGAGACGCGGGATCTGCGGTCGCATATCCAGGCGGAAATCCTGCAGAAGGGCCAGCTCATCCTGCAGGAGCGGGTGAAGGCGGAGATGCACCAGTCCGTCGTGGAGGTGGGCACCGGGGTTTGCAAGAACATTAAAGAGGCCAAAGCGGAAGTGAAGATGCTGCGGCGCGACATTATTCGGCTGGCGAAGGAGAATGGGTTGCGGCTGGCGTCGGTGGCGACGCATCCGTTTTCCGACTGGCGGACGCAGGAAATCAATCCCGACGATCGCTATAAGAATATCGTCGAAGATATGCAGCTGGTGGCGCGGGCGAATTTGATTTTTGGCCTGCACGTGCATATTGGCATTGAGGATCGCGAGACGGCGATCCACATGATGAACCATGCGCGATATTTTCTACCGCACCTTCTGGCTTTGTCGACTAATTCGCCGTTTTGGCTGGGGATGAATACCGGTTTGAAGTCTTACCGCTGTAAGGTCTTCGATAAATTTCCCCGCACCAACATTCCCGATTATTTCCCTAGCTGGGGAGAGTACGAGAACTTCATCAAGCTGCTGATTAAGACCAACTGCATCGATAACGCGAAGAAGATTTGGTGGGATATCCGGCCGCATCCATTCTTTAACACGATAGAGTTTCGCGTGTGCGATATTCCGATGCGGGCTGATGAGACCATTGCGATTGCGGCTTTGATTCAGGCTACGGTGGCGAAGCTTTATAAATTGCATACGGCAAATCAAGGATTTCGTTTGTACCGCCGGGCCTTGATTATGGAGAATAAGTGGCGGGCGTCGCGCTACGGGCTGGATGGGCGGTTGATTGATTTCGGCAAGCAGATCGAGGTTCCGGCTCGCGATTTGATTTTGGAGTATCTGGAGTTTGTGGATGATGTGGTGGACGAACTGGATTCGCGCGAAGAGTTGAACTATATCCGGAAGATTCTGGATGAGGGCAATGGCGCCGACCGGCAGTTGCGTGTTTACCAGGAGACTGGCGATTTGAAAAAAGTGGTCGATTACGTTATGGAAGAGACGGAAGCCGGACTGGAAGAAGACGTGCCGGCGGCCGAAGAAAAAGCGAGTTAATGACCATTCCTGCTGATACCTCTAGTGCTACTACCCTGACTCAAAAAAGCGGATGGGGAAAACGAAACCCAGCGCAATTTGACTCTGAATATTCTCCCGGCGCTCGCAATGCCGTGAATGTTTGCCTGCGCATTCAGCCTAGCGAGAAAGTTTGCGTTATTACTGACGACGCTACGTGGGAGATTGCCGCGGCGATTGTGGCTGAGTTGGATAATGTTGGATCGCCTTATAACGTTTGGGTGCTGGAGGATTTGGCTCAGCGCCCGCTCAAGAATCTGCCGACTGAGATTGCTGCCGATTTGGAGACCTGCCAGGTTTCGATTTTTGCGGTGTGGGCGCAACAGAATGAATTGCGCTCGCGGATGCAGATGACCGACGTAGTAAACCGGAAGAAGATTCGTCACGCGCACATGGTGAACATCAACCGGCAGATCATGCTGGAAGGCATGCGCGCGGATTTTCAGAAGGTGGACCGACTGAGCGCCAAGGTTGTAGCTATGGTGCGCAAGGCAAAGCGGGTGCGAGCAAAGACCGCGGCGGGTACGGACTTGACGGCGGATCTGAATCCGAACTATCACTGGTTGAAGACGAGCGGGATTATCAGCCCGGAAAAATGGGGCAATCTGCCCGGCGGCGAGATTTTTACTACTCCGGGCGAGGTGAATGGGACATTTGTGATTGATGGCGTGGTCGGAGATTATTTGTGCACCAAGTTTGGCAGTTTGGCGGACACACCCTTGACCATTCACATGAAGAAGAACCGGTTGACTGAGGCGCACTCGGAAAACCGGGAACTGGAAAACGACTTCTGGAAGTACACGCATACAGACGAGAACAGCGACCGCGTGGGCGAGTTTGCCATCGGGACGAACATCGATTTGAAGGATGTGATTGGGCAAATTTTGCAGGACGAGAAGTATCCCGGCATTCATATCGCGTTTGGAAATCCTTATGGCGCGCATACGGGCGCGGAGTGGGATTCTTCGACGCATATCGATGTTGTAGGGCGGAAGTTCAACATCTGGGTGGATGACGAACAGATTATGCAGGATGGAAAGTTTTTAGTAGAGGCATAAGCGGTGTCCACACTTCATTTCACGCTCGATGAGTCTACGCGCAATGTAATCACAGAAGCTTACCGAGCGTTCAATGCGCGCGAAATGGCCGCCGCGCTTGCCACTATGCAATCCAATGTGGAATGGCCCAATGGCATGGAAGGCGGCACGGTCTGCGGACATACTGGAGTATGTGATTATTGGACCCGGCAGTGGGGCATGATTGATCCGCATGTCGATCCCGTAAAGCTCGATCCGGACGGTCATGGCCGCATCGTGGTTGGAGTGCATCAGGTGGTTCGCGACCTTGGCGGCAAACTACTGCTGGATCGCATGGTCGAGCATGTTTATTCGTTTGAAGATGGATTGATTCGCGGCATGGAAATCCGGGACTAGAATTTCGTGTTGCCATGATCCCTTCTCTACGCCAGCAGTTCAACGCCAGTTTTACCCCCGAAAAATATCAAACATTTTTGCGGCGGATTGATGCCGCCTGCGGGACGCATGTGCAGTTTCGCTTGTCGGAGACTCCTTGCTTCTTTCCAAAGTCGCTGCTAGATCGAATGGCAGCGGATGGGAAGGAATTGATTCGGCAGTTGGTGGATAACCCTGAGTATCGCAAGCGATCGGATGCTTCGATTCCGGAGGAGTTTCGGGTTCCGAATGAAGCGGAGCGTCCGCTGTTTGTGCAGGTGGATTTTGGTCTGGTGCGTGATGCGAACGGCGACTTGCGGCCGAAACTGGTCGAGTTGCAAGCCTTCCCTTCTCTCTACGCCTATCAGGTAACTTTGGCGCAGAGTTATATCGATGTGTATGGGCTGGATGGATTTGATGGCGGAGAAAATCTACGGTTTTTCCTGGGCGAGTTAGATGAAAAATGTTATCGCGAGCTTTTGCGCACTGCCATTGTCGGCACCCATGATCCTGAGAACGTGATTCTTATGGAGGTTCATCCGGAAATGCAGAAGACTTTGCCGGATTTTCTGCTTACGGAGAAAATGTTAGGCATAAAGACGGTCGATATTACGGCCATCACTAAGCACAGGTCGCAGCTTTACTATGAGCGCGATGGCGCCCGTGTGCCGATTCGGCGGATTTACAACCGGGCGATTGTCGATGAGTTGCAGCGGAAAAATATCAAGCTGGCCTTCGATTGGCGCGACGATCTTGACGTAGAGTGGGCGGGACATCCGAACTGGTATTTCCGTATCAGCAAGTTTTCGATTCCCTACCTGAAGCACGAGTCGGTGCCGAAGACATGGTTTCTGGATCGGTTGGAGCATATACCCGACGATTTACAAAATTACGCGCTGAAACCTTTATATTCCTTCGCCGGGTTGGGAGTGGTTATTGCGCCGACGAAAGAAGATATTGCAGTGATTCCCGCGGAGAAGCGCGCGGATTACATTTTGCAGGAGCGGATGCATTTCGAACCGGTGATCGAAACTCCGTTCGGGCTAACCAAGGCTGAAGTGCGGGTGATGTATGTGTGGCAAGAGGAGTTGCAGGCGGTGCTGACGATTATCCGCATGGGACGCGGGTTGATGATGGGTGTGGACCATAACAAGAATATGGAGTGGGTGGGTGCTTCGGCTGCGCTGTATATTGAATGATTTTGTTACGAGCTTTGCGGTTAAAGCTTTTGACCGCAAAAGTCCGCAAAGAAAAGCCGCTGAGAGCGCAAAGAGGTCGGCTGTGTGGACATCCTTTCCACATTATCGTTGGGTTGAGTCTCGTAAGGTCCCTCTCGCGGCTTGTGCCGCGTCCGGGATGACAAATCGTTGGGGCATGTTGGGCCGGGTTCACACATGCGCAAGGTCCTTCGCTTCGCTCAGGATGACATCGCCATCAGATTCGTTAGACTTGGGTTGACCTGGCTTGCTGGCACAGCCTAACATTAGCGCCGTCGGGAGTGTCGTCTTTTCATGATCGGCCAGACTATATCCCACTATCGCATCCTGGGAAAACTTGGCGGCGGTGGCATGGGCGTGGTGTACGAGGCGGAAGATCTCAAGCTTGGGCGGCACGTTGCGTTAAAGTTTATTCCTGAAAATCTGGCGGGCGATCCCAAATCGCTGGAACGCTTTGTGCGCGAGGCTAAATCGGCTTCGCTGCTGAATCATCCCAACATCTGCATTATCCACGGGATCGAAGACAACAACGGCCATCCTTATATTGTGATGGAAAAGCTGGAGGGCGAAAGCCTGAAGCAAGCCATCGCCGGGCATCCTTTAGCCATCGACAAGGTGGTAGATATCAGCATTCAGATTGCGGATGCTCTGGCTGCTTCCCATGCTAAAGGCATTGTGCATCGCGATATCAAGCCCGCCAACATTTTTTTGACTCCGTTTGGGCAGGTGAAGATCCTCGATTTCGGCCTTGCGAAATTGGTGCACAACGTTGGAACCGATAGCGACGGATTAGCGGCGGATAATTCGCTGACTGCGGTCGGTGTGATTCCGGGGACGGCGGTGTATATGTCGCCGGAACAGGCGCGCAGCGAGGAGATCGATTTCCGCAGCGATCTGTTTTCGTTTGGCGTGGTGATGTATGAGATGTCGACGGGAAAGAAGCCATTTTCCGGCAAGAACTCGCTGATGACGCTGGATGCGGTTTTGCACGATAAGCCCGTGCCTCCCGGAGAGTTGAATCCGCAGGTTCCGGTGGAATTGGAAGGCATCATCGGCAAGGCGATGGAAAAGGACCGCAAGGACCGCTACCAGAGCGCCACGCAGATGAAAGCGGATTTGCAGCAGCTTAAGCGCGAAACCGAATCAGGGCAGGTGAAAAGCTCTTTTCATCCCGCGAAATTGCGGGTTGCCAGTAAAACCTTTGGCCGGAAAGGCAGCCGGTGGCAGTTTTGGCTTTTGCTGGGAACTCTGGCGCTGCTGATCACCGTGTTGTCGGCCGTGGCGGCGTATTGGTTTAAGCATCGATCGGCGGCGAGCGTGGAGCTGCAAAATGCAATCGCGGTATTGCCGTTGCAGAACATGAATGGCGACGTGAGCATGGATTATCTGCGCTTCGCGCTGGCCGATGAGTTAACCAGCGTGCTGACCTATTCGCGATCGCTGGATGTGCGTCCGTCTTCAGTTACGCGCAGGTTTGTGGAGATCGATCTTGACCCGCACAAGGTGGGTCAGGAATTGCATGTGGGTAAGTTGCTGACTGGACATTTCATTCGGCAGGGCGAGCGGCTTACGGTCACGCTGGAAGCGATCGACGTTTCCAACGACCGGCTTATCTGGCAAGGCGGCGCGACCGCTTCAGTGAACGATTTAATTGCACTGCAATCGCAATTGAGTACGCAGGTGCAGCAGGGGCTGTTGCCCACGCTTGGCGTAGCGGCGGGAGCTTTGAGTACGGCTTCGCGTCCGCAGAGCCAGGAAGCTTACGATTTGTACCTGCACAGCCTGGCGTTGCCGCATGATCCCGGGCCGAATAAAGATGCGATTGCCGTGCTCGAGCACGTGGTGGGTGAGGATCGAAACTACGCGCCGGCGTGGGAAGCATTGGGGCAGCGATATTACTACGATTCTTACTACGGCGGCGGCGGGGAGACAATGTTCAAGCGTTCGAATGCGGCCTATGAACGGGCGCTGGCGTTGGATCCCAACCGGGTGGCGGCGGCCAGCAGTCTGATTACGAATCACGTGGAGCGGGGTGAGTTGGGGCAGGCATATGATGCCGCAACGGATTTGGTACGGCATCGGCCGCAAAGCGCAGATGCGCACTTCGCCTTGGGCTATGTGCTGCGTTATGCCGGCATGCAGGAAAAAGCGACGCAGGAGTGCAACACGGCGCGTTCGCTTGACCCGGGAAATTTCAGTTTCCGTTCGTGCGCCTGGGCGTTTTTGGAGTTGGGGCAGACGGATCGAGCCATGGATTTTATCCATCTCGATGCGGGATCGGAGTGGGCGGCCTGGGCAACGCCGTATGTTTATCTTGCCGCGGGGAATTTGGCTCAGGCGCGGGAAGCCGCGAAAAATATGCCGAAAGCGCAGTTCTACCACAAGGAACTGATGGTGGCTTGCACGCAGGCGCAGCGGCCTGCGGATATGGAAAGAATTGTGCGAGAAAACGAGTCTTCGGTCATGATTGAGCCTGATCCCGAGGCCTGGTACCGGGTGGGCTCGCTGATGGCATATTGCGGGCAGAAAGACGCCGCTTTGCGCTTGTTGAAAGCCGCGGTACAGCAAAATTATTGCGCGTACTCGGCGCTGTTAGGAGACCCTACGCTGAAGGAATTGCGCAAAGATCCGGCGTTCAACCAGGTACTAACCGCGGCCAGCACTTGCCAGGAAACCTTGAAAGAAGGACGGGGGCAATAACATTTATCACGGGTTGCCTGTTAACCGGTGGCAAGAATTTGCGTGCAACTAATTTGCGTCCAACCAGGGACATGCCCCATCCTTGTAAGGTGAAATATTTCGGCGCGAACCAAACCGCAAACCGTGTGAGCCATCACCTTCGGTTACCTTCCAGAAAAAAGACAGCCCAGACTTTATTGGCAGCTTGGTTGCTGCTTTTCGTTATCCCGGCGGCATTGCCGCAACAGGCCGCAGAGACCGTGCCGCCTGGCGAGGCTGGCGAACACGCTGAAGCGCACATATCTGCCGCGACTAATTTTCCTCAGCTTCCTTATCAGGGATCCCCTGCCGAGATTCCGCAAGACCAGGGCGCGTCTGGACTGCGCCTTTCACTTAAGCAATTGCGTACAACTGCGCGTTTGATGCAGACCGTGGCGCATCCCGACGATGAAGATGGCGGCATGTTGACGCTGGAAGCTCGCGGCCGCGGCGACGATGTTTTGTTAATGACACTTAACCGCGGTGAAGGTGGGCAGAATAAGGTTGGTAGCAATTTGTCGGACGTACTGGGCGTACTTCGGACGCTTGAACTGCTCGCTGCGGACCAATATTACGGCGTGCAGGAGCGGTTTTCGCACGTAGCCGATTTCGGTTTTTCCAAGAGTGCGGATGAAACTTTTACAAAGTGGGGTGGACACGACACTGCCCTGGCCGACATGGTGCGAGTTATTCGAACGTTTCGTCCCGATGTGCTGGTAGCGCGATTTTCTGGAACAGAGCGCGATGGGCATGGCCATCATCAGGCTTCCAGCATCCTCTCTCGGGAGGCATTTCGGGCTGCAGCCGATCCAAAACGCTTTCCTGAGCAGATTGCGCAAGGGCTGGAGCCCTGGCAGGTGAAGAAACTTTATATCGGCAACGTCTGCGGTTTTGGGGCGATGACGTGCGCGGATACGAATTGGACGGTGAAGTTGAATACCGGCGAATCGAGTGCCGATCTACATGGGTCGTATGTGCAGTTTGCCATGCAGGGATTGCGGCATCAGATGTCTCAGGGTGCCGCGAATTGGACGGTGGATCCGGGTGATCGATTTACGTTTTACAAGCTCGTGGATTCGATACAACCTGCCAAACTCGACAAAGATGGGCACGAGAAAGATTTCTTCGATGGGATTGATACATCGTTGCCTGGTTTAGCGGCGCGATTGGGATCGGATGAAGCGAAGCTTCCACAGTTGCGCGGCGAGTTGACTGAGATTGCGAGTCTAATAGCCCAGTCAGACAAGGATGCTCGCGGGAACGATTCATCGGCAGCGGCCCGACCGTTGCTCGAGGCTCTCGCACGACTGCAACGTGCGAATGAGTTGGTGGGCGCGGCCAACATCAGCTCGGTTACGAAATCAGATTTGGCGGCGCGGCTGAAAGAAAAAATCACGCAGGCACAAACAGCGATTGATGACGCTCTGAATATTCATCTTCAGGCAACTATGGTTTCCCGCGCCGAGCCAATTGGTCCAATTGAAAAAGAGGCCGATGCCGTGACGACGGTTTCGCCGGGACAGGAGTTTCTGGTTGCGGTGAATTTTCATAACGGATCGAAAGAGCGTCTGCATGTGGAGGGACTCAAACTGGAAGTGCCGGAGGGATGGGCGACGGTCTCGGAGAAGACGAAACCGATCGCTGTGAAACCAGAGGATAACGTTCAAGTGGTTTTTCGACTGAAGGTACCAAAGAATGCGGAATACACGCGGCCGTACTGGCACCGGAATAATCCTGATACGGAGAGCGTGAATCACGTCGACAACGAGGCCTATGCGACACTACCGTTCCCTGCGCCTTTGCTTCGAGCCTATGTGGATTATTCGGTTGCTACGCCGGACAGCAACGCTGTAAAGACACGAATTTCAGCAACCGTGGTAACGCCGTTTTTAGATGATAGCGGTAAGGAACAAGCCCGTCCTTTGGCCGTTGTGCCGGCATTTTCGGTTGCGTTGGAGCCGGGAACGCAGGTTATTTCCACGCATAATGGATCAACTTCCACAGTCACGGTGGGGATTACCAGTAATCTTCGTCACGATGCAAAGGGAATGTTGCACCTGGAGTTGCCAGCGGGATGGCGCTCGGAGCCTTCACAACTGGCGGTTGACTTTACGCACCGCGGAGAAAAACAGGACTTCCAGTTCAAAGTCTTCCCTGCCGGACTGCAGGAAAGCCGGGCGCAAGTGCGCGCCATTCTTCTAGCGAACGACGAGAAATTCAGCGAAGGTTACACGCTGGTCACTCGCGAAGATCTGGGCAGTTTTTACTATTACCAGCCGGCAGTGCAGAAGGTGAGCATCGTCGATGTGAAGGCACCGCACGATTTGAACGTAGGCTACATTACGGGCGCAGGAGATGATATTCCGACGGTTTTGCAACAGGTGGGAATGAATGTAACTTTGCTTTCGCCGGAGAAGCTTGCGAGTGAAGATTTGAGCGGTTACGGAACCATCGTCCTGGGAATTCGTGCCTACGATACGCAGAAAGATGTGGTTGAGAATAATAAGAAGTTGCTTGACTTTGTTTCGGCGGGCGGCACGCTGGTCGTCCAATACAATGCCGCGGTCGGAGATTTCAACAGCGGACATTTCACTCCCTATTCTGCGGAACTGAGCCGGGCGCGAGTTTCGGTAGAGGAAGCGCCGGTGGAAATCCTTGCGCCCAACGACGGTGTTTTTCATTATCCAAATCAGATCACGGCGCGAGATTTTGATGGATGGGTGCAGGAACGCGGGCTTTATTTCATGGATAAATGGGACGATCACTTCGAGCCCCTGCTCTCTTGCCATGACCCGGGCGAGGACGCACAGAAGGGCGGCCTGCTGCTGGCGCACTACGGCAAGGGGACGTATATCTATGCGGCGTATGCGTTCTTCCGTCAGTTGCCGGCCGGGGTGCCTGGAGCCGTGCGGTTGTATGTGAATTTGTTGAGTGCGGGACATGAAAAGCAGTGATCAGGGGCCAGCGGTGGGGCAGCAAACCTCATTCCGACCGCTAAGCAGTTTTATCCCCGAAAAGTGGTAGCAGTTTTGATCCGACCTACGCATGGGGTCTCCAGCAAAACCGGATAGCGATTCTCCCGGCCTGATCCGGGGCATGAGCCTGTGGAGCGCAACCGCGCTCAATATGATCGATATGATCGGCGTGGGACCGTTCATTACCATGCCGCTGGTTTTGGCGGCGATGGGTGGGCCACAGGCGTTACTGGGATGGGTGGTCGGCGCGCTGTTTGCCGTATGTGACGGGCTGGGAACAGCGGAGTTGGGGGCGGCGCTGCCGGGCTCGGGCGGATCTTACACGTACTTGCGCGAGATTTATGGTCCGCACAAATGGGGACGCCTGATTTCGTTTTTGTTCATCTGGCAGGTTTCTTTCAGCGCTCCGCTATCGATTGCCACTGGATGCCTTGGGCTGGCGGGCTACGCCGCTTACTACTGGCCGGGGCTCCAGCATGTGTATGCGGCGCACAGCGCGGCTTTGCCCATCCCCGGGGCGGGAGCGCTACAGGTAAGCTGGGTGGTGACACGAGGAACAGCGCTGGCAATTGCCGTTTGTGGCTTTTCGGTCTTTCTGCTTTACCGGCGGATCACGGTGATCGGGCGGCTTTCGAAAATATTGTGGTTTGGCGTAATGGGGACGATTGGATGGATCATCTTCGCAGGCCTTACGCACTTCAATGCCACACAGGCGTTCGATTTCCCTCCGGGCGCGTTTACGCTTTCGCGTGAGTTCTTTACTGGGCTGGGTGGAGCGCTACTGGTGGCCACCTACGATTACTGGGGCTATTACAACGTCTGCTTCCTGGGCGATGAAATAAAAGATCCGACGCGCAATATTCCGCGCGCCTTGTTGCTTTCCATTGGGCTTGTGGCCTGTCTATATCTAATGATGAACCTGTGCATTCTCGCAGTTGTGCCATGGCGGGAGATGTTGCAGGCGGGGCGAAATAACAGCGGCTTGTATGTTGTGTCGTTGTTTATGCAGCGAGTGTATGGGGCGTGGGCGGCGCGCCTTGTGACTGGGTTGGTGATTGTGGCGGCATTTGCGTCTGTTTTTTCGTTGATGCTGGGGTACTCGCGGGTTCCTTATGCGGCGGCACGTGATGGAAATTACTTTCGAGTTTTCGCGAAGCTGCATCCGGAACATCGCTTCCCGCATATTTCGCTGCTGGCGTTGGGGGTGGTTGCCGCCGCATTCTGCTTCCTCCAATTGAAGGATGCGATTGCGGCATTGGTTGTAATTCGAATCGTCGTACAATTTATTGTTCAGGCCGCCGGAGTAATCGTATTACGAGTACGGCGACCGGACTTGCCACGGCCGTTTCGCATGTGGTTTTATCCGCTGCCGGCGCTAATCGCGATTGCGGGGTTTTTATTTATTCTGTTCAATCGCGAAAATGCTTTACGCGAGGTGCGGTACGCGGTCGTAATCTTGTTGGTTGGGATTTTGATTTATATGATTCGAGCATGGCGGGGGCGGGAGTGGCCGTTTGCTGCGACGCGGTGATTAATTCTTGCTGGTGAGAACGCTGGGATATACATGGAAAGATTTCGTTGTGCTGGCGAAATGCATAGGTTCTTCGCTTCGCTCAGGATGACAGAGTGAACACACACGGAGACACAATATGAGAAAAAAAATTAATATTTTGATTTTGTTTGTAGTTGCTTTATCGGCTTGCGCTGCAAACGCGCAGATGAAGAAATCGAAAGAGGAACATCGCAGCGTCTCGCAGGTGTTGGATCATAGCATCACGAACGTCGAACACGAGTTCGACTCTGCCGCGGAAGCCATGCCGGAAGACAAGTTTGGGTTCGCGCCCACCGATGGTGAATTCAAAGGCGTGCGCAATTATGGCGACCAGATTAAGCATGTGGCTGCGGTGAATTACATTTTTGCTGCTGGGATTCTCGGCGAGAAAGTTCCTGTGGATACGGGCGACGAATCCGGCCCGGCAGCGATGAAGTCAAAGGCGGAAATTTTGGCTTATTTGAAAGATTCGTTTGCTTATGTGCATAAAGCGATTGCTACGATCACGGAAAAAAATGCTGTCGAGCCGATGAAGAGCCCGTTTGGCGAGGGTTCGGTGACACGCTTGGGTCTGGCGACCAGCGTCTCCGCTCATTGCTCCGATCATTATGGGCAGATGGTGGTGTATCTGCGCATGAACGGAATCGTACCACCCGCTAGCCGGTAGTGTGGACAAATTAACGCGTCGATACCGTGTGGCGGGCTCCGCGCTCCGCGATTGAGGTTAGCAGCAACTCTGCACCGAATCCGCTCTTTTGCAGATGCTCGGCGATGATTTTTTTTGCCTTCTGCGCCGAAGCATTCGGATCCAGGAAAACCAGCACCGATGGCCCTGCGCCGCTCAGGACTGCTCCCAAAACGCCGGAGTTCCCGGCTAATTCTTGCAGGCATGGCAGCAGCGGGCATAGCTGAGCGCGGTGTGGTTGATGAATGCGGTCATGGAGCGCGGCGGCCAGCAGGTCACGCCTGCCTTGCGTAAAGGCTGCCAGGAGCAACATCGAGTTTTGGATATTCACTACCGCATCGGCACGGGAATACTGATCGGGCAACACGCGGCGGGCTTCTTCCGTGGCGAGTGGATCATCTGGAATTGCCAGCAGCAGCGGCCACTTCCCTTTTGGACGAATCGAGGCCACCAGCGCTTCCGATTCTCCCGACATGCGGGCTACGGTGAGTCCGCCCATCCAGGAGGCGGAGGCGTTATCAGGATGGTGCTCGCGGCGGGACGCTTCGCCGATGATCTGCGAGTCCTTCCAATGCAAGCGGCCGAAATGATTGGCCATGGCGATCCCGGCGAGGCGCGCTGCGGCTGACGATCCGCAGCCTTTGCCGATAGGAATGTCGTTCTTGATGCTTAAGGATAGAGGTATTGGCTCCCCGCCGCGGGCTTGCAGGATTTCGCGGTAGGTTTGAAAGATGAGGTGATTGTCGACCGCTTCGCAAATCTGGGCATCTCTGCCTTGGGCTTTTATCGAAAAATCTGGCGCCGGACGAGCATCGATGGTGATGTAAAGATTCATCGCCAGCGCGGCGGCGTCGAATGCTGGGCCCAAGTTGGCGGAGGTCGCCGGTAACGATAAGTGCAGCGGCTTCGGGGCTTTCTTCTTAGGCATTCGGCTCGGACTTTTCTGCCTTTTCCAGAGTCTCGATCACCGCGTCGAGGTTGGCATCGAGTACGATCGGCGGATGGCACAATGGTTGCAGCGCGGCGTGCGCCCGGTCTTCTGCCGCGTCGGCGAACAGATCGCCACGATGGAATTCCATGGTGTAGTCCGGATCTTTCAGCAGATTTCCGGTGAGGATGAGAACAACGGTCTCGTTCTTTTTTACGAAACCACTTTGGAGAAGCTTCTTCAATCCGGCCAGCGTGACCGCTGAAGCGGGCTCGCAGCCGATTCCCTCCGCACCGATCTCGGCTTTTGCTTGGGCGATCTCGATCTCGCTTACCTGTTCGCACGTGCCTTCGGTTGCCCGGATCACCTTCACGGCTTTTTCCCAGGATGCGGGGTTTCCGATGCGAATCGCCGTGGCGCGGGTTTCTGGTTGCACGCTGACGAGATGCTCGCCGTTGGCTTCGCGGAGAGTACGAACCAGTGCATTGGCTCCTTTCGCTTGAATTACTGAAAGTTTTGGCAGCCGCGAGATTAGATTTATCTCCAGCATTTCAAGCAGCGCTTTGCCGATGGCAGAACTGTTACCGAGATTTCCGCCGGGGACGATGATGTGATCCGGAACCTGCCAATCAAGTTGTTCCAGCAGTTCGAACGCTAAAGTTTTTTGTCCTTCCAGGCGGAAGGGATTGATCGAGTTCAACTGATAAACAGGGGCGCTGCGTACGAGTTCCTGCAATAGTCGAAGACAGCCATCGAAATCAGTGCGAAGCTGGCAGGTGAGCGCGCCGTAATCAAGCGCCTGTGAAAGCTTGCTCCAGGAAATTTTGCCTTCTGGAACCAAGACAAGGCTGCGCATCCCGCCGCGCGCGGCATATGCGGCCATCGAAGCGGAGGTATTTCCGGTGGAAGCGCACGCGACCCAGCGGTATCCGGCTTGACGCGCGAAAGTTGCGGCCACGGTCATACCGGTGTCTTTGAAAGAGCCGGTCGGGTTCATTCCTTGATGCTTGGCAAACAGATGAGTAACGCCGGTGTCTCGTGAAGCGCGAGTTAGTTCGTAGACCGGAGTGTTCCCTTCTCGCAGCGTGACAACTTGCTGCCCTGAATCAGGTGTGGGGAGCAGTTCGCGGAATCTCCATACGCCGCTCAGATCGAGAGGAGAATTGGACGAACGACGTTCCCGCCAGAGTGTCTTGAGGGCATCGGCGTTTAAGGAATTCGTTGTCCACGAAGGATCGGTAATTTCTAGCAGGTTGCCGCATTGCGCGCAGCGAAAGTTCTCGCCCGCACTGGTTGCCGTTGACGCGCAGCCGATGCAGCGAAAAACATACTTGCTTTTCGCTGCGGGCGGAGAACTCTGGTTGTCAGATTCTCGATTTGAGGTAGCGGAGGGCGGCATGCAATCGAACTACTTTTCGCCTCGTAAGTATTGATCGTTACGGTTGATCCAGTCGGCGCGCGGCGGGGTGAATACGTCGAGGTCGACGGTGTCTTCCATGGCCTCGGCTTTGTGCGGCATGTTCGAGGGGATGCAGAGAACTTCGCCGGCGTGGACCACAATCTCTTTGCCAGCGATCCAGAATTTCAGCGCGCCATCGAGGATATAGGTGATCTGCTCGTTGTGATGGCTGTGTTCGGGCACGATGCAGCCTTTCTTCAAGAGCACGCGTGCCAGCATGATTTCCTGCCCCACGACGAACTGGCGCTGCAGGAGCGGATTCAGCTCTTCCAGTGGGATGGTATGCCACGGGATGTATTGCAGTTCGGTTGTAGCCGCCGCACGTTTCGTGACTGCATGCTTTGCGCGCGAGGGTGTCTTCGCACTCTTCTTGGCTGCGCGTTTTGCTGTGCCTGCTTTTATTTTCGATCGACGCTTTTTGGTCGCCATTCCATCCTGCCCGAAGCTGGTTTAATGCACTCTGCCTTCGTAAAGCTTGACTGCGTTGTCGTGAAGATAGCCGTGCGCCAGCTCAAGAGCGCGGTTTTCACTGATTTCATTTTCCGAGATCATCTCGGCCAAGGCCGCGGCCAAGGCCATGCGCGACGACTGCGCGCCCAACCAGTAACTCTCTTCCGCGCCCAGCACTTCATTGTACGGGAAACAGTCGGTTCCGAAGGTGATCTTGTCGGGGAAGGTTTCCAGCCACATTTTCAGCGTGTCTTTGAAGGCGGAGGGATATTGCGCCAGTTCGCCAAACGAGGAATCAAGGTAAACGTTCTTCATTGCGGCCAGCCAGACAGCTTCGCGCTCCAGCGGATAGCCGCCGTGGATCATGACGAAAATCGTGCTGCGATAACGCGGGTCGCGGAGCACGGTTTCCAGATTCATGATGTTGCTCTTCGAAAGATTGAAGTAGTCGCCGATGCCAACCGCGGTGTGAATATGCACGGGCAGGTGCAGGCGTCCGCCTTCGAGAATAAGGTAGCGGAAGATGAAATCCTGGAAGGTGCGATATTCCTTCTCGCTGGGGATGCCACCGTTCACATAGCGGCGGTAAAGATCGGCAACCTTTTCGCGACTTGGATCGCCGAAAGTTGTGGGGCGGAAGTAGGCTACCTCAAACTTCATCGCGATGCCGCCTTTGCCGCGGTTGTTTTCCAGCACGCGGCTGATGAACTTCAGGTAATCGTCGAAATCGACGGGGAGTTTAGTGACGTTCTCCTGCTGCATCCAGCGATGCAGCATTTTTTCTTGGAGAGGAATGTAGACACCTTCATCCGGATTGCGGGCGGTTTCGCGGGTGTTGTCGAACGGCCACATGAAGGAATCGGCGAAGAAGACCCACGGGAAACGCTTGGGGTCGAGATAATCCGGCATCATAGCGCGGTTGGCCACGGAGCTTTCAGTGTTGATCTTGTCGAGAATATTGTCGAAATAGGCGGTGCCAGAGTATTGCTTTTTTAATTCCGCCTTTTTCGCAACCAGCCACTTGGCGTGATCGGGTGTGAGATCGGTGTAGGGATATCCGAAGAGCGCTTTGGCGGCGGCGATTAACTCCGGGTTATCGTCGCGGGTGCGGAGCGCTTCGCTGGCGTCGGGAGGCGCGGCCATGGCATCGACGTCGGGATCGTCGGAAAAACCGGGGTGGGCGTGGTGGTCGAAGGCGGGGATTTTTTCGATCTGCGGGAGCAGGCGTTGGTAGATTTGCTGCACGTCGGGACCGGGGAACGGGCGGGCTTGGGCTGCGCATTGCGTGGAGAGCGCAGTTGCAATGGCTCCGGTCCAGAGTATTGGCAATAATTTTTGTTTCATTCTCGGCTGGCTTTCCTTTTGTGGAGGTTCCGGCTCACTTCGCTCGCCGGGACAGCCGAGGCGGCTGTCTCCCACACAGTCCTTGCCACTTGGTTCTTGCACATATTCATTTGCTATTTTGCCGCATTCATCGTCCTACCGGGCTTCCCTGCCATGCTGCTGAGGCTTTCATGATTCTCTCGGCGGCTTCTTTTAGATTGGCTACTGAGGAGGCGAAGGAGAAGCGGACGAAACGTTTTCCTGACGGCCCGAATGCTGCGCCGGGAATGGCCGCAACGCCCGCATCATCCAAAAGAATGCGGCAAATTTCTTCCGCGCTTATGCCCGTCCCTTCAATATCAACCCATGCGTAGAACGCGCCTTCGGGAGCCTGGCTGCGGAAGCCGGGAACCCGATTCAAGTCGCGGACGAATTGATCGCGGCGTCGGGCGAACTCGGCGACCATGCGCGGCGTGTTCCCTTCCTTATCGCGCAGGGCATCGATGGCGGCGTATTGGGTGAATTCGGCGACGCAGGTATAGCTGTTGATGGCCATCATGGCCAGCGCTTCCGTCACTGCCGGTGGCGAGACTGCGTAACCCAACCGCCAACCGGTCATAGCAAAACTTTTTGAGAAGCCGTCGATGATTACAGTACGCTCTTCCATGCCGGGATAGCGCAGCATGGAGAGGTATTCGCCATCGTAGAGAATGCGCGCATAGATTTCGTCGGAGAGCACCCAGAGGTCGTGCTTGACGGCTAGTTCGGCGAGGCCGCGCTGAACGGCATCGGTGTAGACGGTGCCAGTCGGGTTTCCCGGGGAGTTCGTGATGAGCATCCGGGTGCGGGGTGTTATTTTGGCGGCGACTTCTGCCAGATCGGGCTGAAAGTGATTGCGCGATGACAGTTCGAACGGCACGGGAACGGCGCTAAGGCCGAGCGTGATCGATGGATAACCGGGAAATCCGGGATCGGGATAGAGAACTTCGTCGCCCGGTTCGAGCAGGGCCATCATGGCGAAAAATAAAATCGCTTTGCAGCCGGGAGCGATGACGATGTTCGAGCCTTCCACTGTTGTAATGTTGCGGGTTCTTTGCAGATATGCGGCGATTTCCTGGCGCAGCGCGGGAAGGCCGGCTACGGCGCAGTAACGGTCTTTGCCTTCGGCCAGGGCTTTGTTTACCGCATCGATTACCGATTGGCCGGGATGGAAATCCGGTTCTCCCAGCTCGAGATGAATGATGGAACGCCCTTGCGCTTCCAGTTCTTTGGCGCGGGCAAAGACGGACAACGCGCCTTCGCCGCTCATGACTGACATTCGAGATGCTATGGATCGCATATTTTCTGACGTTATAAACCTTTATACATGCCGCCATCTACGAGCACGGTTTGGCCTGTAATGTAGGACGCTGCTTCCGAAGCGAGCCACACGATGGTTTCGGCGACTTCGCGCGGTTCGCCCAGACGCTGGAGCGGAGCATCCGCGGCCCAGCCATCGAAGATTTCCTGCTGACTTTTGCCGGAGGCCGATGAGCGGGAGGCTGCCAGTTCCTTCAATCGATCCGTGGCCGTGAAGCCGGGGCCGACGTTGTTTACCAGAATTCCGTCTTTGCCGAATTCGTTGGCCAGGCTTTTTACCAGGCCGACTACGGCGGCGCGGACCGCGTTTGAAAGCACAAGGTCGGCCACCGGTTGCTTGGTTGTGATAGACGTGATCGTGATGATGCGGCCCCAGCGCTTTTTCTGCATATGGGGAATCACTTCGCGTGCAAAATAGACGTTGCTTAAAAAATTTACGTTGATTGCGTGCTGCCAGTCTTCGAGATTGGTGGAGAGAAATCCCTTGGCTGGCGGGCCTCCGCCGTTGATGACGCAAATATCGACGCTGCCAAATGTGTTTGCGACTTGAGCTACAAAGCGTTTGACTGCCGCTGCATCCCTAACGTCGAAGGCTTCCGCTATTACTTCTACTTTGTAGTCTTGCCGGATCTTCTCCGCGGCGGATTGCAATGCCTGCTGGTTGCGCGCGCACATGGCTACGCAGCAGCCCTCGGCGGCAAAGGCTTCGGCGGTGGCGCGTCCAATGCCCTGGCTGGATGCTGCTACGAGTGCGACTTTGCCTTTCAATCCCAGGTTCATGAAGTCGGAATTATAAATGGTCGACGATGAATCCCCGTGCTTGGCGGGGTTCCTTTTGCGCGATAATCTTAAGGTCTGCGAGGGAAATTCATGAAGCGCACTCCTCATATTGAGACCAAGGCGGTACGCGGCGCCGCGAACCTGGATAAAAAGAACGGACCGCTGGCTACGCCGATTTATCAGACTTCCACTTTTGAAGTTACGGATAACGAAGAACAGCTTCGCACTACCGGTAGCGACAGCTACTACACGCGCTATGGCAATCCCACCAATACCGTGGCTGAGAAGACCATTGCTGCGCTCGAAGGCGTGGATGCTGCGCTGACTTTTTCGTCGGGTATGGGCGCGGTTACGACGACGATCATGGCGTTGCTCAAGGGCGGCGACCATATTGTGGCGCAGCGCGACATCTATGGCGGCGTGATGAAATTTTTGTCGCTGTGGCTGCCGAAGATGGGAATTGAAACTACTTTTGTCGACACCCCGGACTATGAACAGCATGCGCGGGCAATTCGGGCAAACACGAAGCTGTTGTATGTCGAGTCCCCAACCAATCCCCTGCTACGCGTGGTCGATTTCAAGAAAATAGCCGCGCTGGCGAAGCAACATGGGCTGATTGGCATGATTGACGCCACCTTCGGCACGCCGGTTAATCAGCATCCGGCGGAGTATGGGATCGATCTGGTGATGCATTCCGGTACGAAATATCTCAGCGGGCACACGGACTTGATTTGCGGCGTGGTAGCGGGACGAAGTGAACTGATCGACAAAATCCACGAGACTCGCACTACGCTGGGCAATTGCATGGACCCACATGCTTCATGGATGCTGGTGCGCGGGTTGAAGACGCTTTCAGTACGCGTGGCGCGGCAAAACGAGAATGCGCAGCGCGTGGCGAAGTTTTTATCGGAACACGCTAAGGTGCGCAGGGTGCACTATCCGTTTTTGAAGTCGCATCCGCAGTATGGGTTGGCGCACGAGCAGATGAGCGGCGGCGGCGGGATGGTCAGCTTTGAAGTGGAAGGAACGGGGGAAGATGCGCGGCGTGCGACCGAGGCGATGCGGCTGTTCACACTGGCACCTAGTTTGGGCGGAGTCGAGTCGCTGGTTTCGATTCCGGTGCTGACTTCCCACTTGACAGTCGCGCCGGAAGAGCGCAGGAAAACCGGCATTACCGAACAGTTGATCCGGCTCTCGGTGGGGATTGAAAATATTGACGATCTGATCGCGGATTTGGAGCACGCGCTCGAAGCGGTGCGCGCTTCGGAACGCGTCCCAGTTAGGTAGTCATCATAGGCCCCATAATCAAGGCGCGAACCTCAGGGGCTGACGCGTGCGTGAGAATTGTTCTTCCCCCTCCGGGGCCTGTTCCGCTCACACTTCTGTACCCACGGCTTACGCCGTGGGCTGCATTCTTACGCCGCTTCGCGGGCTTCATCACGCTTTTAAGCTGGCAATCTAGTTCTCACGCACACTCTGGAGCCCTGCTATCCACATTTCCCTTCTCTCATTTTCCTTCCAAAGTCACTCATTTACACAACGTTGGATAGCTTCTAGAAAATAAATTTCAGTGCCAGCTGCATGATGCGTGGCAGGTGCGTTCCTGCCGAGCGCAGATACGCATTGCCTGCGCACGAGGCATCTCCAGCAGAGAATGGCGCTGCCGGCCCGTAGCAAGCCAGAGTGTTCGAAATGGTTCCCCGGCCTGAGTTATCTGCAGCTGACCCTGCATCACCGCCGAGCCAGTTGTACTCCACATGATTGAAGACGTTGAAGGCTTCCGCGCGGAACTCGAAATACTTGCTCTCGGTCACGGGGATGTGCTTCAACAGCGCCATATCGAAGTTCGTTCGCCATGGATTGCGGAGGATATTTCGGCCGGCATCGCCGAAGGAAAGTCCGGTGGGCAACGTAAACGCCCCTGGGTTATAAAGCAACGGTCCGAATCCCGAGAGGTTGCCTGCCAGCGGACTGCCAGCGACACCCTGATGTGGGTTGGAAATCACATCGGGGTACGAGCCGGCGGTCGCGAAATCGTTGCCGACTCCAGCATTATCGGCAGTTGCAAAAAAGCCCTCATTATAGACGCTGAAGGGAGTGCCGCTCTGAATCAGGGTAATACCGGACCACTGCCAGCCACCCAACAGCATATTCGCCAGACCTTTTTCCTTGAAGAACGGCTCGTCATAGACATAGGCGATGGTGAAGTTGTGCCGTTGGTCAAAGTTGGAACTGGCACGATAGGCGTTCAGGTTGTAGGCATTTACGAAGCCGGTGTCGTTGTAATCGGAGGAATCGTCGATGGAGTGGCTGTATGTGTAAGATGCGTTGAGCTCCAGCCCGCCGATGTTGTGGCGTAAAGTGGCTTCCAACGCGTTGTAGTTTGAAGATCCACTCTCGTCTTTGCGCTGGATATCGCCGATACCGGAAAAGGGACGGAAAAAGTTTGCGCTATTTCCGCACGCTACGAATAGATTCACCGCAGCTCCGGAAGGCGGCGCGCCATTGACTCCGGCAGTATATGGAATCGGTGTACCGTAGGAGGTTACGGCGTTCGTTGGTACGCCATACGCATCCACCGTATCGACTCCGTTCGAAATATTGCTGCAGTCGGAGGCGCTAATCACTTGCCCGGGGGCGTAAGGGTTTTGACCGGCGGGCACAGGATGGATCTGGTTGTACTCGAAAGAACGACTCAGATGCACACCAGCACTCCCTACATAGGAGATAGTTGCGACGGTGCTCTTGCCAATATCGTGCTGAATGTCGAAGTGCCATTGCTGCATGTAGGGCCAGACTGCTTTGTTCGGCAACGACACGAATTGCAGAGGAGTGCTGGTGGCCCCGGCAGCGCCAAGCAGGCTGGAATTCAGGCAGTCGTAGCCCGTGGTTCCACCGCAAGTGGCCGCTGAAATCGGGTTTGGGGTGCTTGTAGTGGGCGTGCTCTTGCTGTATGGCTCCAAAGCTTCGGTGTTCGATTCGTTGCCGTTGGTGTGTTCGAAGAAGATGCCGTAGCCGCCACGAATCGCCCATTTACCATCGCCTTTGGGATCGAAAGCAAATCCGATGCGAGGGGCCGGATTCCACCAATGATTCTTTAAACATCCTGTAGGAACTCCGGGTGTGACGCCGCAATCGACCCAGCCGTTATAGGGGTTTCCGTCAACAAGTCCGGTCGACGGATCTACGCTGCTGTTCCCGGCCACAAAGAAATTGGGATCGAAATTCCAAGCCAGATTGTTTTTCTCGCGGTACGTTCCGTAGAAGCTGAGACGAACCCCGAGGTTCAATGTCAGACGCCTGGTTGCGTGCCAGTCATCCTGGAAGAACGTTTCGTAGATCCTGTATTCCTCGTGCATCTTGAGCGCAGCGCCTTGCTGCGTATAGGTGGAGATATTTCCCAGCAACAAGTCGGCGAAAGAATTTCCGCTGGACACTGGGCTTGTGCTGTTGAAGAACAACTGTCCGTTCACACCGTAAGTTGGTTGCGGAATTTCATTTTTGTGGGCATCCACGACATAGGCACCGAACTGAAGGTTGTGCGGGCCGACGATTTTTGTGATGTTGTCGCGATAGGTGAAGGTCGGGTTCGAATTTAACGGGCCGTTGGGCACGTAACCGGGATCTTCAGCAAAGCCGCCGCCGAATTCGCCTCCAGCGACGCTGATGCCGGGAACTTTGCCGCCGTAGCCGTTGTTATAGAGTCCGACCGCCGGGAAGTTACTTGGGCGCTGCCAAGGGCCGGTAAGATTCGTGCTGATATGGTCGGTGGTATAGCTGGCGACAAATTCGTTTAGCAGCGTTGGTGAAATATTGGCGGTAAGGTGCGCGACCATGCTTACCCCAGGATTGTTGAAATTCGTTTGGATGGTTGGAAAGGTTGTGCCGTCTGTCCATAACGGAACCGGGTATTGTTCGTTCCATGAATCGTGAATGTAGCGGAAGCTCACGCGAACCTTATCCGTTACATTCTGGTCGATCTTAAACAACTCCTGCCGCCATCGCATGGGTAACGTGGGGGTAGCGAACCAGGTATCGAGCGTGCTGCCCAGTGCTCCTGACGCAATGTTTGGCTGTGGGATCATCGCGATCAGCGCGTTAGCCACTATCGGATTCGCGATTGGCACCTGATTGCTCGGGTATGTAGCGTAGGTCGGAATGGCGGTGCCGAAGCCTTGATCACCATCGAAAACAGTCCCCACCGATCCAGGAGTCGGGCAGTTCGGGTTGTAGGGAACAGTTGTAAAGTTGGCGTCCGCAGTCTGGAAGGGAGTGCCCGCAGCCGGGCATTGATCGCTGAAATTTCCGTTCCGCTCGTTTACGGTTGGGACCGGAGTAGATGAAAAGAATCCCGAAGCCGGCGTCAGTTCCCGCCGCCACTCTTCCGACCAGAAGAAAAATGTTTTCTGCTTGTTGGTGTTGTAGTGGCCGGGAATATAAACCGGACCACCGATGGTGAAGCCAAAATCGTTCTTTTTATATTCCGGAACTGAAGATTCAAACTCGGGCGTGGCATTGAAATCGTCGTTACGCAGGAATTCGTATAAGTCGCCGTGAAAGCTGCTGCTGCCGGATTTGGTTTCCACCTCCACCGTGCCTGAGCCGTTGCGGCCGTATTGAGCGCCGAAGTTGGAGGTAAGTACTTTTACCTCGGCGATGGCATCGATGCTCGGGTAAACGTTCAGGGTCTGGTTGCTACCGTTGTCGAGCGCGTCGCCGCCGTCGATTTCGAAATTGTTGTATTCGGTGCGGCCGCCGTTGATGCTGAAGGCCACCGTGGTTGCGCCGGGCTCGCCTTCGTCGTTACCGGATTGATCGGTTACACCGGGCGATAGCGCAACGAGCTGGGTAAAGTCGCGGCCATTAAGTTCGAGTTGGCTGATTTCTTTGCCACTGACCGTATTACCCAAATCGGAGGACTGCGTTTCGACTTGCGCTACATCGGCACCCTGGACCACGACTTCGGTTGTGATTTCGCCGATTTGCAGACTCACGTTGACGCGCGCTTTCTGGGCGATGTCGAGCTTTACGCCCTTCGCTTCGTACTTCTTGAATCCAGTCGAAGTCACCGTGATGTTGTAGCTGCCGATGGGAAGAGCGGCAAAAAGAAAATCTCCACTTTCGTTGCTCACCGCGGTGCGCGCGATACCGTGTTCCGTATTCCTGACCTCGACCTGCGCCTTGGGGATCGCAGCTCCGCTGGAATCAGTGACTGTGCCGGTGATAGAGGCTGTGTCCTGAGCCCAGGCCGTTGTTGCAAAAATCAGGCTGAAAACAAGTACTGCGATTCGCGGCCGCACTCGAAAAGATTTCATGGTCGATTTATCTCCCCAGCGAAGGTTCACATCCCGGCATTCTTCCTGCAACTATCGGCAGCCGCTAAAAAACCGATCACTTGCATCGGCAAATCGCTGCCATGGAACGTTTATTAAAACGTATGAATAGAGCCTTTCGACGTATGCATAGTGCTTTTAATCTATATCCGCTGTCAAGAAAAAAAGGCGGCATTCAAAATGTTCAAAGATATTCAAATCGAAGTATTGACGGGAAAGCGAGTTGTCGCGTGGCGAATGTCACCTTACGCCGCGGGTCGATTCCCGCACTACCAGTTCCGGCGGCACTTTGCGGTGGTTGGCACCGACTTCGCGCTTTTCCAGAACGGACTTGATCCCCTCCAGCACAACGCTTACGGCGTCCGCACCCATGGCTTCCATAGGCTGGCGTATCGTGGTTAGCGGCGGCGTGTAGAGTGCCGAGGCAGCTACATCGTCGAAGCCAATTACGGAACAATCGTCGGGCACGCGCAGGTTGCTTTTGCTCAAAGCTCGGATGGCACCGAAGGCGGTCATATCGTCGAAGGCCAAAAGAGCCGTGAATTGGCGCTTCTGCTTCAGCAGGTCCTCGGTCAGCTTTTGACCCATTTCGAAGCTGGAGAGCGGGTCGCGCGATTCCGGCAAATCGACGATGAGCCGGGAATCGAGTTCCAGCCCTCGCTCTTTGGCGCATGAGCGAACGCCGCGCCAGCGCGGGGAGCTATCTGCCAGCGTTTTTGGCCCGCGGATAAACGCAATCTTGCGATGGCCCAGCGAATGCAAATGCTCAAGCGCAAGATAGCCGCCGACTTCATTGTCGACGATTACCGAACTCATGGCGTCGCCTTTGAGTTCGCAGCCGATCAGCGCCGTGGGAATGCTGCTCTTTTCGAGATCGGCGAGCAGGTTGATGTCGAGGAACAGCCAGTTGGCCAGCACTACCAGGCCTTCGATGCGGCGATCAAGCAGCATCTCGAGATAGCGCTCGAAGCGGCTGCGCTCGTTGTGAACGTCGGTGAGAATTGGCAGGTAGGAAGCCTGATAGAGACTATTCTCGATGCCGCGCAGCACCAGCGTGCAGTAGGGGTCGGTCATGTCGAATACCATGACGCCGACCGTATGGCTGCGCTTGCTGCGAAGGGCCCGGGCAAATTGATTGGGACGGTAGCCCAGTTTTTCCGCGGCGCGCTCGATGCGTTTTTTTGTGACGGCGGGAATGTAACGCGCCAATGGCGCGTCATTCAACACGATCGAAACCGTGGTCGAAGAGAAACCGCTCTCTTTGGCTACATCGCGAATCGTGACCATCTGGGCGCTGCCTTTGCGGTGCCGAACTTTCTAAGTTCTTACTTCTCGCCTCTGCTTGAATTTATTGCGGAGGTTGGCGGACACTACAGCAGAGAGTTGAGATCAGTGTCAAGAGCGTACATTCGCTGGGGGTTTTTGTGGCTGCTGTTTACAGCGGGCGCGGCGGGATTTTTGCCGGCGCAGAATTCAGTGCCGAAAGCATCCGGTAACTCGGCAAATCCAGCATCTACAGGCGCTTCCAGAGCATCGAGGGATCCGGCGCAGCTTTTCCAGGCTGGCCAGGATGCGCTGAACGCAAACCGATTATCCGAGGCAGAGAATGATTTTCGGGAAGTGATTGCGCTCAATCCGCAGATCGGCGGGGCCTACGCTAACCTTGGCGTGGTTTATATGCGGCGTAAGCAGTGGCCGAAGGCAGTGGAAGCGCTCAAGAAAGCCGAGCATCTGATGCCACAGGTTGCGGGTATTCGCCTGAACATTGGGCTGGTTTATTTTCGACAAAATCAATTTCTTAAAGCTATTCCAGTTTTTGAATCCGTGGTCCGCGATCAGCCCGATGCCGTACAGCCACGGCACCTGCTGGGGCTTTGTTATTTTTTTGACGAGCGCTGGACCGATGCTGCGCATACGCTGGAACCGCTGTGGACACAGGAATCCGCGCAGTTGAGCTATTTATATGTGCTTTCGATTGCGGCTCATCGCGCGGGATTGAAAGATCTCGACGAGAAGGCGACGACGCAGCTGGTCAAAATCGGCGATGGCTCGCCTGAATTTCATTTGTTCATGGGCAAAGCTCATCTTAACCTTGAGCAATATGATCTGGCCCTGGCGGATTTTCAAGCGGCGGCGCAGGCGAATCCTAAACTAACTTTTGTTCACTTCAACCTCGGGCTTGCCTATTTGAAAAAGCAGGATTACGAGCACGCGCGCGATGAATTTCTGCAAGATGCAGCGGTCGAACCCGATCTGGCGTTCAATTACGACGAACTCGGAGATGTTTACTCGCTCATGCAACAGGACAGCGATGCCGAGAAAAATTATCGCGAGGCGCTGCGGCGCGATCCATCGTTGCTCAATTCTTACTTTGGCCTGGCGAAAGCGTGCCTGCGCATGGAGAAGTATAAAGAGGCTTTAAACGCGATTGACCCGGCTGAGAAGCTCGATCCGGGGCGCACGGATATCCATTACGTAAGAGGACAAATTCTGCTACACATGGGGCGCAAAGAAGAGGGGCGCAAGGAACTGGAGACTGCTGTCCGCATTGACAACGAAAAACGCGCGGAGCGGCAGAAGCAGGTGGAAACTGGAACGGTTCCCTCCCCTGAATTGTTGCAGGACGATCAATAGCCTGCGCTCTTGAGTTGTTTTCTCGTTCAGGCCTAATCCCGCATCCGGCCTGGCATCTGAGAGTTTATTGACAAGCTTCGGCGTTCCATACCATACTCGCGTGCAAGCTGCGTAGGCCCGACGGGAAGACCCTACGCTGGGGCGAGTGAATTTTCTGCGAAAACTTCTCCGCCGCCGAGTGTTTTTACGCCCAGTCGGGTTCACCGTGTCATCACAGGAGGATCCTCGTGTCGAAATCATCTGCCACTTCTAGCCGGAGCTATGCCTTTTGCGCGTTTTCTTTTGTTGCTGTGGTTGCGGTCGCGCTGATTCTGCTGACTCCGGCGCAACGTTGGCAAGCGCCTAGAACTTCACCGCATTCTCTTTTTTCCGCTGTTTCGGGGTCGAAGGCTATGGCTCCTACGGCGCAGGATCGGCTTCGGGCCAGCTACGCGGCGCTGCCGCTTGCGTTCGAACAGAATGTTGGGCAGACCGATAGCCAGGTGCAGTACATGGCGCGCGCGAATGGATACAAACTTTATCTAACCTCCTCACAGGCCATTTTCACGGTGCACAAGCATGGCGCAGATTCGGAAGTGCGGCGCATGATTGAGGATCGGCGCATTGGTCCGTCTGCGGTCAAGAAGATGTTGAGACGCCGTGCGCAAGAAAAATCAAAGAATTTGGTAGCCGCGGTTCACATGCGGATGTTGGGGGCGAATACAAACTCGCAACTTACAGCACAGGCGCCGCAATCAGGAAAAGTTAATTATTTTATCGGCAAAAACACTTCGACGTGGCATTCGAATGTTCCACTGTTTGGGCAGGTTCGGTACGAGAATCTCTATCCTGGCATCAATTTGGCGTTTCATGGAAATAATAATCAAACGGAATTCGACTATCTAGTTCGCCCCGGCGCGGATGCTGACCGAATTGCCCTTGGTTTCGATGGAGCACAAAAAGTCAGCGTGACTGCGGCTGGAGATCTGCTTCTCACAACGCAGGCGGGCCCGCTGGAAATACACAAGCCTATCGCTTACCAAGAAAAAAACGGAATGCGTAAGCTCGTCGAGGCAGGCTTTCAAATAGATCAATCGAATCGCGTAAAGTTTGCCCTCGGCGCTTATGACCATGGCCGCGCACTGGTGATCGATCCCACCGTAACTTATTCGACGTATTTTGGCGGAGATTTTGCTGACTACGGTCTCAGCATCGCTGTCGATGCGAGCGGCAATGAATATGTGGCCGGAGCTACCGATTCCGACACGATCCCGGGAGATTCTTCGGGCACGGACGCCGGAAGTTTCGATGTTTTTGTAACCAAAATAAGCTCTGCCGGCGTGCTCCAGTTCACCACACTTTTCGGCGGCAGTGGCGATGATTTTCCCGGCGGAATTGCGGTCGACTCTGCCGGAATTTATCTCAGCGGCACAACGGATTCCAGCGATTTTCCGGTGACTGCAGGTGTGGTGCAACCATTATTTCTGGGCGGAGTTAGCAACGGCGATAACGACGCATTTGCTGCGAACCTTGCCTTAAATGGCTCCTCCATCACTTGGGCGACTTATGTTGGTGGCTCCGACAGCGACTCCGGATTGGCAGTTGCCATTGACGGCGGCCACAACGTTTATGTGGTTGGGGAAACTTACTCCAACGACTTGGGCGGGGCTCCTGGCGGAGTCAATCCTTTGCCCAATGGGGGTGCTGTAAACCTCGGACTGGGTACTGGAGCCGATGATGGCTACATCGTGAAACTGAATTCCACCGGCACGGCATATGCCCTCGTTAGCTATCTGGGGGGTAGCAGTGGCGACTTGGCCACGGGGGTTGCCCTCGATCCCACCGGAAATATCTATGTTTCAGGTGAAACCATCTCAACCGACCTGCCGACAACACCTTCAAATGTAGTGCAGCCTCAATGCGGGACAGATGGGCAGTGCAATGCAAGCGGCGGTAATGTATTCGATGATGCGTTCGTCGCTGGCATTCCTGCGGCCCTCGGCTCTTACACGTACTTGACTTACTACGGTGGAAGCAACGTGGATGATGCTCTCGGGATTGCGGCTGATTCAAACGGCGATGCTTTTATCACGGGCAACACTTCCTCGACGGACTTCAAGACCGTGGGAACCCCTTTCCAAAGTTCTCTAGCGGGCGCGCAAAATGCTTTTGCTGTCGAATTAAACCCAACCGGTACGGCTGCGACTTATGGTACGTACCTTGGCGGCAACGGAACCGACTTCGGTCTCGGTATCACGCTGGATGGTTTTGGCAACATCTATGTAACCGGGCAAACCAGTTCCTCCAACTTCCCCATATTAAATCCAACACAACCTGGACTTAGCGGCAACACCAACACCGATGCATTTGTCACTGTCCTTAGCCCGAGCCAAGGTCTCGCATTGTTTTCGACTTATTTGGGCGGCGGTGGCGATGAGGATCAATTGGGAGGAGCGGTCGCGCTCGACTCATCCGCGAACATCTACGTCACTGGTGATACTGACTCAGGAAATGGTTCTACTTCAGCCTTTCCTACCCTCAACCCAGTTGCGGGGGGCTCCACTTATGGCGGCGGTACCTGCGTCAATTCTGATGGAACAAACGTACCGTGCCCGGATGCCTTCATCACGGCTTATAGTACAGCCACGGTAGCTGACTTCACCATGTCTGCCACCACTCCTTCGGCAGTCAGCCCTGGTACACCGGCAACTTCTACAGTAACTTTGACGTCCCTCAACGCTTACGCTTCGTCGGTCAACCTTACTTGCGGTGTAAGCGGAGGAGGCTCACCGGCCCCCACATGCAGTTTGTCACCGACTTCAGCGACGCCGGCAAATCCCGGCACCACATCCATGCTCACGATCACCACGACCGGCTCCAGCGCGGCTCTGGTGCATCCGGCAAAATTCTTTTATGCGATGTGGTTGCCGATTACCGGCATGTCGCTTATTGGGATGGCTTTGGGCTCGGCTCGCTCGCGGCACAAGAAACTGCTTGGTTTCCTAATGGTATTCGTGGTGATGGCTGTTCTCATTCTGATGCCGGCTTGCGGGGGCGGCAGTAGCAACAGTGGCGGTGGTGGAGGGGGTGGTGGCGGCTCATGTAGTGGCTGCACGCCTGCTGGAAGCTACACCGTCACGGTTACAGGAACGGGGAGCGATGCAGCCAGCACGACACATACCGCTACCGTGACTTTAACCGTCAACTAAAAATTGCTAAGAAGGCGAGGCCGTCTTTCCAGGCGGCCTTTGTTTTTTTCGGCACATGCGATTGGCGCGATGGCCCACTCTAGTCTAAGATTCTTGTTTGGATTTTGTCTGACCGCTTTCTAAGAAAATAATAGTGATTGGGCCAGCCGCGAGCGGTGTTCTTTCGCGCTCGGGCAGCGTTTGCGCCGTTGGAGGAATCGAAGGTAGTGAGTTCTCATCCCCGCATGGTGAATTTCAGGCTGGTATTACGACCATTTGTCTTTGCGCTATTGTTGGCGCTGTTTACGGCGGCCCACGTGTCTGTGGCGTACGGGCAAACTTTTACTCTGACGCCTTCGGCGCTTTCACCCTCGGCTGGCATCGATCCCGGTGGCAGTGCAACCGCGACTATCAACGTTCAAGGTTCTGGAGGGTTCAATAGTGCAGTTTCCCTGACTTGCACAGTTACGTCCTCCACGGTTACGTCCGACCTGCCTACCTGCCTTATCAGTCCGTCGACCGTAACTCCCGATGCGATTGCCGGTCTTACGCTCAGCACGATCGGCTCCACGCCTTCCGGCACATACACGATTACCGTTACCGGCACCAGCGGCTCCATCGTCGTGCCTGCTCAGTTGTTCCTCAACGTGATTGATGTTGAGCCGGATTACACTTTGACGGTATTGCGGACCATTAGCCCGACCACGGTGAACGCTGGAAATGGCGCGGAAGCAACGGTTACCGTGACGCCGCTTGGTACCTATACGGGCACGGTTACGCTTTCCTGCCTTTCGGTTACGCCTACAGTGATCGCATCCCCCATCTGCGCATTTAACCCGCCCAGCGTGCAGATCGGCAACAGCGTGGGCACAAACTCGATTCTCACTGTGAGCACCTACGGACCGACGAATAATTCGAAGCTTTGGTCACCACGCGAATTTTATGCTTTCGCGTTCATTGTTCCGGGGCTGGCATTGGCTGGTTTCGGGGTGGGCGGAGGCCGCAGGAAAAAAATGCTGTGGATTTTTATGCTGATGGCGGTGGCGTCGAGCCTGCTTTTACTGCCGTCATGCGGTAATACCAGCGGGTTGAATAATAACAACAGCCTGGTGACACCGAAAAATACTTACACGTTTACCCTTACGGGCGTGGATACGAATGGCGTTGCGCCCAGCAACTCCACCAGCAACAACGATCAGGCAACCGTTAGCCTTACGGTGAATTGAGACGCGGCTGATGTGCGCCCTGGCTTGGCGACGCGGCGCGAGGCACTCCACGGCAATTTGGACTCATTCGATTTCCGCTTTCGTTGCCGCGTTGTTGTTTGCCACTGCTTTTAGCCCGCTTGCTCAAGCTACGTCCAGCAAGACCAAAGCCCCACCTGCGGTGCGCTGGAGTGAGGACCTGCCGGGATGTACGTTCTCGACTACACAGGATGGCAAATATGAGTACGGCTTCTGGTCAGGAGATGAGGGCATTACGCTGGCGGTGGATGCGCGCGAGGTGCAGATTATACGGCATCGCATTGAGCCGATTTTTGGAGTGCGGTTGACGATCCGGTATCGCGGAACTGGCCGTATTGATGTTGATCCGGGCACGTTTACGCTGCAATTTATGAATCACTTCAAGGTGATCCGGCCGCCGATCGATCCCGACGATTACACGGAGAAAATTCAGAAAGACGCGGACGATCTGGATGACGAGACCCGGCGAATCGTCGCCAAGCATCCGGAGAAGCAGGAGACGCAGGATGCGCGGGAGCAGGAGTATCAGAAATCGGTGAGCGAACTTATCGAATTCCTGGGAAAGAACAGCCTGCGCGAGGCGCATCTGGATCATGGGAATTCGGAGGCGAGCGGGTGGGTATTTTTCAGCACCGATAACAAATGGATCGGCAAATGGAAGACGCAAGAAGAGTTTGTGCTGCGCCTTCCGCTGGATGGGAAAGTTTTTGAGTTCCCTTTCAAGCTTCCGCCCAAGGCGGGCGAACTGGTATTGCGCAAAAGGGAATGAGATGCGCTGGACTGAGCTGCGTTGAAGACTACAAACTGTTAGGACGCGGCGCGGCGATTCTGGCGATCCATTTCGGCGGCCTGGCGCTTTACGATGTCGCGCAAAGAAACCAATCCACGCAATTGTTTGCCTTCGACAATCGGCAGATGGCGGAAGCCGAATTCTTGCATGATGAAAAGGCACTCTTCCACAGTTTCATCGATTTGAACCGACCGGGGATTTGCGGTCATCACTTCAGAAACCGAGGTATGACCGGGCGTGCGTCCGACAGCTACCACGCGGTTCATGATGTCGCGCTCGGAGAAGATGCCGGCGAGTTCGCCATTGCGCAGCACGGGCAGGGCGCCAATGTTGTGCTCCATCATGAAGCGCGCGGCTTCGAGCACGGTGCTGGCAGCATCGACAGAATAAACTCTGCGGTCTTTCACTAGCTCACGGAGCGTTGCCATAAACAACTCCCTTCAAAGAGTCCCGCGAGGATGGGACAAACAGCCCGAGCCTCAGCGACCTGGCCAATCTAAGTGGAAAATACTGTAACACAGAACAATTCGGAACACGGCTTGGAAGGCCGAATTTAGGGAAAGACGACCTTTGGTAGGCCGCCTAGGAATGATTTTGCTGAGCTAGATAAATAATATTATTGCAAATGATTGAGACGGGCGGGAGACGCATCGGCTGCCGTGCTATCTCCACGCGGCTTGACAGAAACTACGAGATACTCGCGCTCCTTGCTGTCAAAACCTTCCACTCGCAGCAGCATTTTATTCTTGTCCAGGCGGAATTGCGCGTTTTGGCCGACTGGCAGCAAGAGGGGATGCTTATCGTCTTTAGGACGAATGCGGTAGAGAACTTGATCGGTCTGCACTACATATTCCTGGCAGAGCAGTTCGTGGGTCTTTCCTTGCTTGGCAACTTTTTCATCGGTGCCGCACTGGACCGAGTCCATCTGCAACAGTTTGCCATCGACATACGCTTTGGGCTCTTTGGCGTAAGCGGTTGCCGCTAACAAAAGCGACGCCAAGACGAGTGATTTGCTGCGCATGGATTCCTCCCCAATATTGCTTTATGTATTGTTTCTAATTTTGTGCGGAGAGGTTAGATTCCGTCGGGTATCGAACGAAGGTAACTTTCGGCGCTGAAAGACCAACGGGCGCGGATTTTTCAGCGCTCAACTATAAGTTCCAGGACTGTAAAAAATTCTGGATAGGAGATCGACGCGCTGTCACTGCCGCGAACCAGCGTATCTCCGTGTGCGCGCAGAGCAGCGATGCTGAAGGCCATGGCGATGCGGTGATCGCCGAAGGAATCGAGTTCAGTGCCATGAAGCGATTGCCTGCCGGGAATCTTCAGACCATCTTCGCGCTGTTCAAGTTGCGCGCCCATGGCGGAAAGATTGGTGGCGATGGATGCAATGCGATCCGACTCCTTTACGCGCAGCTCTTTTGCGTCGCGCACTTCGATGCCATTCTCGGTATAGGGTGCGATGGCGGCCAGCACGGGAATTTCGTCGATGAGCGCGGCAGTATCGGCTCCGGCGATGGTTGCGCCCTTCAGTTTTCCACCTTCCACTTGTAAAGTACCGACGAGTTCGCCATTGACCTCTTCGAGTTGAGTCACAGAAATATGGAGTCCTATCTGCATCAAAATATCGAGAAGGCGGGCGCGGGTAGGATTCATCAATAAGTTTGTGATGGTTAATTGAGAGCCGGGAAAAAGCGCGGCGGCACAAAGGAAGAATGCGGCGCTGGAAAGATCGCCGGGAATTAAAGCCTGAATGCCGCGCAGTTTCTGGCCGCCGCGAATGCTCGCTTCATTTCCTTTGCGTTCGAGTTGCGCGCCGAACGCTTTTAACGCAACTTCCCCATGGTCGCGAGTACGCAGCGGCTCTTCGATGAGCGTCTCGCCATCGGCCAGTAGTCCTGCGAATAGAAGACAGGTTTTTACCTGCGCGCTGGCGACTGGCATCTTGTAATGAATAGCTTTTAAATTTCCGCCTGTGATTTGTAAAGGTGGGCGGCCGTTCTGTGACTCAATTTTTGCTCCCATGGCGGTGAGCGGTGTGATGACACGCTCCATGGGGCGGCGAGAGAGAGATTCATCGCCAGCCATTTCGGCGGAAAACTTCTGACCCGCAACGATGCCGCTTAACATGCGGATGGTCGATCCGGAGTTGCCGCAGTCCAGCGGTTCGGTTGGGGCGTGCAATGCCAGCCCGCTTCCCTGCACTTCAATGGCATTTTCGCCGGTGCCGTTCTTGCTCTTGCGTTCCCATTTCACTCCCAGGGAACGCAGACAGCTGAGGGTGCTGGCGCAGTCCGCGCCGGTGGAATAGTTTTCCAGTTGGGAGGGCCCTTCGGCGATTGCCGACAACATGGCATAGCGGTGTGAGATCGATTTATCGCCGGGAAGACTTATGCTTCCTCGCAAAGAGCGTGCCGGGCGCACAACTACCTGAGATTCAGTTTTCATGCTGAGATTTAATATAGCGGAAGAGGAAGAGTGGTACGGACTGCCGCCGACTGATTTTATGCCAGAGCTTTGGCTTCGGCGGTTGCTTCACGCAGCACGTCCGCGGGAACTTCTTTCAGCGCCACGCTGAACTCGAACATGGGCGTTTCCGTGCCACGTCCCCAGCGTGCAACTTCCCAGTGAGCCCGAACAAATTTCACATTCGGGTGCTCAGTGAGGTCGAGCAAGAGCGGAGTTTGGCTGCGATAAAATTTTTGCGGGAAAGAAACGAGCGGCTTGGCATCCCACGCCGCGCCATCGCCCGAGCCAAAGATGCTGACTTCGAGCGACTCCTGCTCGATGATGTTGGCGATGTCGAGTGTCAGTAGAAAAACATGAGCGCCGGCGTGGCTGATATCGACAGCGGCGCCGTCGCCTTTTGCATTTACCGTCGTTTTTTCCGGAACCAGAAAAGTTTGCATCATAAAGTTTCCGTAATAAACTTGTCGCGTGGCGAGGGAATTCTATCAAAAGGCATTCACTCCGAGGGATGCGGTCCGGTGAAATCGGAGCAACAGGGTTTTTCCGCGGGCTTGAATTCCATGAGTTCGATGCGCGAAAAATCTGGATCGAACACGTTGAGCTGCCGCTTTCCATCGCGGCCCATCTGCGGGTGTTCGCCGCCGTGCACCTTCCATCCGTGAGATTCGATGAGGGCTTGCGCTTTTACCATATCAACCACGCCGAGCGAGATGTGGTTCATGACGCCAGTGCGCTGCAAATCGGGGTGCTCGGGTAGGTTTAGCATGTATTCCAGCCAGTCTGTGCCGTCGGGAACCTGGAGCGAAACCCAATCCGTCTTGTCGTCCTGCATGCCGCCATGCCAATACAGACGAAATCCAAGGATCTCGCGGTAGAAGTGATCTTCGGCTTCGCGGTCGTAGACCAGAAATCCGGCGTGGATCATGCGATGTGAAACTGCGGAATCAGGCGGCGGAGGCGTTTTCTGGGTTTTGCTTCTTTCCACGAACTCGATGCGATGCCCTTCGGGATCGGCGACCATGAAGCTCAGGCTATGGTTGGCGCGTCCTTCGATGGCGGGCGCTTTCACTCCTTTCGCGATTAGATATTTTCGTAAGGCAATGATGTTGTCGGTAGTGAAGGCGACGTGGTCCATGCGATCGGTCGCGTTAGGATCGGGGGCGGCGCTGTAGCCGACCCATTGTTTGCCAACAAGGTATCGAACCAAGCCGCCGGGCTCCAGAGGGTTGGCGGAAGCGAGGCCTAGCGTGCCGCTATAAAGGGTCTTCACTCCATCGGGTTGCGTGGTGTAGAACGAAACGTGGTCGATGCCGAGGATGTGGGGCCTTTGGGGGGTCTTAGTTTGTGCAGAGGCCGCAAGCGCGCAAACGCAAAGGGTGGACAATACAACCAGTTTTTTCATGGCGCTGTCGATTGTAGCGTGAACGGCGAATGCGCAGGAGTGTTTGGCTAAATTCCGTCCAGAAATTGCCGCAGCAGTTTTGTGACTTCTTCTGGCTGCTCCCATGGCGCGTAGTGGCCTGCCTTGGGAATCACGCATAGCCGGCTGTTGGCAATATGCTGGCGCATCAATTGTGCCTCGTTCACTCCGGTCAGCATGTCTTCGTCGCCAGTTATCAGTAGGGTTGGAACATTGATGGTTTTCAGCGCCTCCATTGAGTCGGGGCGCTCGGCCATGCCGTATTGCACCAGCGCCACATCTTCGGGAGACATCTTCTGCATCATGCGCAGCGCGCCTTCAACCAAGTCTGGCCGCATCTCGCGCGTAGTCTTTCCCAGCAGGCGTGGAATCATAGTTTCGAAGAAAGGGTCCGTGCCATGCTCCAGAACGTCATTCGCAACATGCAGGCGGGCGGCGCGAGCTTCCGGTGAGTCGATAGCGGCTTTTGTGTTGCACAATCCAAGGGCGGCTACGCGTCCGCGAGATCTACGCCAAAACTCGAAGAGCGCATAGCCTCCAATCGAAGCGCCAATCATGGGAGCGCGGCCTACATCGGCATCGTCCATCACGCGCGCAATGTCGATTGCGTGCTTCTCCATTGTGGCTGGACCCTCGCCAGAGGCCGAGTCACCATGCCCGCGCAGATCGGGAAGGACAATGCGGTAACGCGACGAAAGAGCCTCCGCTACGGGCAGCCAAAATTCATGATTCGCGGGAAAGGGATGTAGAAGAATTACTGGAGAACCTTCGCCTAATGCGCGGTAGACAATCTCTGCGTCGCCGCTTTTGATTTGGCGCAGGTCCATTCCGGTGTGGGGAAATTCGCGAATCTTGGTCTACGGATTTGTAACGCGCTGCGCGCCAACTGGTGCGGCCTGCGTATTCCGGGGCATGTGAATACCCAATTCCGGGGCGATGTGAATAAAGATTCCGGGAGGATGTGAATAAAGATTCCGGGCATGTGAATAGAGATTCCGGGGATGTGAATAATCCGAACCGCGA